>Ga0308159_1000018_pt1 | contig 800928 bp, 752 predicted proteins | sample PhyCR1_FD_201040 | JGI IMG/M metagenome (GOLD analysis project Ga0308159, IMG submission 201040) | Phyllosphere microbial communities from UC Gill Tract Community Farm, Albany, California, United States - DLSLC.R1 | ecosystem: Host-associated > Plants > Phyllosphere > Unclassified | place... | reverse complement strand
TCAGACCGCAAGCCGCCGCCCACATGTCCCTTCATCTACATCAACAATGTTAAAGAGCGACAAACAAAACCGGCGTCGCTTCGCTACCCCTCTCCAGGAAGGGCGCTAACTTCGCCTGCGGTCCGTTGTCTCGGTGGAAGCGAGTAGCTCGCCCCGTCCGGTGAACAGGCCTCTACGGGCGACTGCCGAAACCGTCAACGGCTTTTTGCAATTTTGTTTCGAGAAAGTTGCAGATTGGCGGAATTCCTTGGGTTTACGGCCTCTCAATCCCTGCGGTTACAAGGTGGCCCGATGGATAGCCCTGCCGAATCAACCCTGCCCCCCTCCGAATCGCTGCGCAAACAGGTGCGGCGTGCCGTCATCTGGCGCTCGGGAAGCCAGATTGCCGGGCAGATCGTGTCGTGGGCGTCGACCTTTCTCGTCATCCGGCTGCTGACGCCGGGCGATTATGGGCTGGTCGCGATGACCGGGGTCGTCCTGCTCCTGCTCAACATGCTGAACGGTCATGGCCTCGCCAATGCGCTGATCCAGCATGGCGAGGCGTCGGTTCGGGAGCAGCGACAGGTGTTCGGCATGTTGTTGTCGCTCAACCTGCTGCTCGGCGGGCTGCAGTTCGCCCTCGCGCCGTTGGCTGCGGCCTATTATCGCGAGCCGTTCGTCGCCGACCTGTTGCGGGTGCAGGCGCTGCTGTATTGCACCACCCCGTTCAGCTCGTTCGCCTATGCCCTGCTCGCGCGGCAGATGGATTTCCACCGGCAGGCGCAGGTCAACCTGCTGTCGTCGCTGGCCGGCGCGATTGCCGCGATCGGCGGGGCCTATGCCGGTCTTGGCGTATGGACGCTGGTGCTGGCACCCGCGACGCTGTTCGCCACCCGCGCGGTCGGGCTGATGATCGCGGCACAGGCGTGGATGTGGCCCAGCTTCGACTTTCGGGGCGCGGGCCATCTGGCGCGCTATGGCGGGATCGTGGCGGGGGCGAGCCTGTTGAGCTTTGCGCAGAGCCAGGCCGACATCCTGGTCGCCGGGCGCTGGTTCGATGCCCATGCGGTCGGCATCTATACCACCGCGCTGTTCCTCACCCAGATTTTCACCAACAAGGTCGTGCCGCCGATCAACGAAGTCGCCTTCTCCGCCTATGCCCGGATGCGCGATGATCCGGCGGCGGTGGCGCAGGGGTTCGTGCGGTCGGTGCGGGTGCTGATGCTGATCGCGGTGCCGTTCTTCATCGGGCTGGCCGTCGCTGCCCGGCCGGTGGTGGCGATCGCGCTCGGCCCGAAATGGTCGGATGCCGCACCGCTGGTCGCGCTGCTCGGCCTCGCCATGCCGTTCATGACGTTGCAGGCGCTCTTTCCCCCCGCCGTCGATGCGCTGGGCAGGCCCGGCACCACCGCGGGCACCACCGCGGTCGGCGCGATCGTGCTGCCGATCGCGTTCCTGATCGGTGCGCGCTTCGGGATCGAGGGAGTGGCGGCGGCGTGGATCGTCGCGCACCCACTGCTGCTGGGGATCGTCGCGGCGCGGGCGCTGCCGGTGATCGGACTGTCGGCAGGCGCCTTTGCGCGGGCGGTCGCGCCGGCATTCGGCGCGGGCGCGGCGATGGCGGGGGCGGTGACGCTCGCCGCCCATGTCGCCGGGCCGCTGTCGCCGGTGCCAATGCTGGCGCTGTCGGTCGCGGTCGGCGGCGCGGTCTATGCCGGGAGCCTGTGGCTCTTCGCCCGCAGCGCCGTGCTAGACGCTTGGGCGATGCTGCGGCGGTCCTAGCCCAGCCGGTCGATCGCGGTGCGGGTCGCCGCCAGATAGGCGTCGCCGTGGAAGCGATAGGTGCCGATGAAGTGGACGAAGGCCGGGTCGCCCGGAAACCGCGCCCGCCCGAACAGCGCCGCGTTCCAGAAATTCCAGAAGCGATCATAGGGCAGCAGCAGCGGATCATGGCCATTGGCGACGACGAAGTTCGACGTCACCTGCTCGCTGCCCCAGCGCGACCAGCTATCCCGCCCGATCGCATCATCCATCGCCAGCGACAGCGCTTCCGCCAGCGCCCGCCCATGCCCGCCGGGCGCGAAGCCGGCAAAGCCCGCGCAACCCCGGACATAGTGTCGCGCATCGTGCCCCGGCAGCGCGACCGATCCGATCGCCGCCTCCGCCGCGTCCTGCACATGCAGGCCGGCGCCGCGCGGGTCGATCCCCGCCGCGTCGCGCGCCATGTCGGCGACGGTGCGGAGTTCGGCGCCCGCCTCGCCGCGCAGCGTGAAGTCGCGCCCCGCATCGATCGCCGCACGCACCTCACGCAGGTCGCCCAGCGCCACCGTGTCCGAATCGGCCTGGATCACATAGGCATCGGCGCGCAGGTCGAGGATGGTGAGCAACCGCTCCCACGTTCCCCCGCGCGGGCACGGCCCGGTATCGACATCGTCGATCAGGATGATCGTCGGATCGTTCAGGTGATGCGCCAGCACCGCACGGTCGGCGGCGGTCAGCGTGCCGTCATCGAGGATCACCGCCCGCCCGCGCCCCAGCTGTTGCCGCAGCGACTTCACCGCGACCAGATAGGGCAGCAGCACCGCCGTCCCGATCATCGAGAACAGGATGACGCCGTCGTCGCCCTTCGGGATCGGTGGGGTGCGCAGCACGCGCCGCGCCAGCCGGCGGTGCAGCCGCTGCTTGATGTGCCAGTTGAGATGCTCGGCGATCGACGGTGTAGCCATGATGCTGCTCTATCGCGGCCGCCTTAACCGCCGGTCAACGCGGGATTGGAACCCATTTGCAAACCCACGAAAGTGCGGGTTTAGCAGCGGTGCCAGCCCGCTCCCCCACCCGACCACCACACGGTATCCTTGCTGGGTGGTCGGGTGGGGGAGCGGGCTGGCACCGCGAAACGTGCTTCGGCACGTTGCCAAGGCACATCATCCCTGCTGGATATAGGCGCGCATCGCATTCGCCTCCGCCTCGATCCCGTCGATGCGGTGCTTGACCAGGTCGCCGATCGACACGAACCCGACCAGCACCGCACCTTCCACCACCGGCAGGTGGCGGATGCGCCGCTGCGTCATCAGCGACAGCGCACCGAGGATCGAGGCGCTGGGCGGGACGGTGACCACCGGGCTGCTCATCCGTTCGCCGACGGCCATGTCCAGCGCGTCCGCGCCGACCTCGACCAGCGCATGGACCACGTCGCGTTCCGAAAAAATGCCGGCGACCTGGCCATCGACCAGCACCGGCACCGCGCCGATCCGGTGCTCCGTCAGCAACGCCACCACGTCCCGCACCGGCATGTCGGCGCCCACCGACACCACATCGCGTCCGCCCGAAATCGCTGCGATCGTCATCGACCTCTCCTTGTGCCCTGGCGCGGCGGTTCCTTCCCGCATCGCGTCCATGGCCTTGAGAATTCCACGCTTCGGCCCCATTGAAAAGCCATGGCGAACGATCTGGACGATCCCGACTATGCCGCGTTCGCGTGGAGCCGCTTTCGCTGGCTGCTGCGAATCATGGCCGGGGTGTCGATCGCGGCCGCGCTGGTGGCGCTGGCCGGCATCTGGTGGTGGATCGGATCGATGAACTGGATCATCGCCGCCGCGACCATCGGCGGGGTCGGCGGATCGGTGATGCTGGGCGGTGCGCTGATGGCGCTGGTTTTCCTGAGCAACGGGTCGGGCCATGACGCCGCCGTCGATGCGTTCAATGCCGATCGCGATCCGGGGCGGGATTTGCGGGAATAGGCTGCGGCACGGGGACAGGCCGCGATATTGGCACCTCGTCACGCCTGCGCAGGCGAGAGGCCATAGACGCTGGCGTCGCCGTTCCTGCCTGAACCGTGGCGTGTATGGATTCCCGCCTGCGCGGGAATGACGAATTTTGCACCCCATGCGGGTCGTTCGCATCACTCCAATGCCCGGAGTGAAGCGCGGTACGACCATCGCGCAACGACACAACATTTATGCTCAAAACGCAAAACCCGCCGGCAGCCCTCAGGCCCCCGGCGGGTTTTTGGCGAACGAACCGGCCCGGTTGCGGGCCGGACGTGCTTACTTGATCTTCGCTTCCTTGAACTCGACATGCTTGCGCACGACCGGGTCATACTTACGGAAGGTCAGCTTCTCGGTCTGGTTGCGCGGGTTCTTCTTGGTGACATAGAAGAAGCCGGTATCGGCCGAGCTGACGAGCTTGATCTTGACGGTGGTCGGCTTTGCCATGACCCAAAATTCCCTTGGGCATGACGCCCGCAAATGACAATGGAAAGCGACCCGCCACGACGCGGGCTGCTGCAAGTTGGGGGCGCATGGGGCAATCCGCCGTTTGAGTCAAGGCCGGACACCTTCACCCGACCGTAACCTCTGGGCGTCAGGATAGGATTCAACGGGTTGGAGGGGCGACGATGCGAATCGAGTCGGTACATATCGATGCGGAGCGGGCGATGACGATGGGCGGCGGCGCGCATCCCTTTGCCGAGATCGAGGCGATTCGCGCGATCGCCACCGCCGAATCCAGCCTGCCCGCGCTGTCGGTGCTGGCGCTGGTCGATGCCGCCATCGCGCGGGGCGAGCGTACCTCGCTCCACGAATGGACCGCGTTGGCCCGCGACGCGGTGCGCTGCGGGCGGAGCGATGTCGCGACGGCACAGGCCTATGCCGCCGCCTGTTCGGTCCGCCTCGCCGGCTGATCCCGCATAGCGCGATGGACCCGCTCGTTCCCGCGCTCGTCGCGGTCCTGCTGGCGGGGGTCGGCGATCGTCCGCCGCTGTTGAGCGCGATCCTCGCCGACCGGCACGGATCGGCGGCGACCATCGGCGGCATCGTCGCGCAGGCGATCGGCTTTGCGCTGGCCGCGATCGGCGGCACGCTGGTCGCGCCCTACCTATCACCCAATGCGCGCAGCCTGTTGCTCGCCCTTGCCCTCCTGTCCGCCGGCGGATCGGCGCTGTTCGCCCCGCGGATCAAGGATCGACTGGACCATTGGCGGCTGCCCGGCTGGCTGACCGGTTTCCTCGGCCTCGGCATTCTTGCGCTGGGTGATCGCGGGCAGTTTCTGGTCTTCGCGCTCGTCGCCCGCACCCCCGATCCAGTCGCCGGTGCGATCGGCGCGACGCTGGCCGCCATTACCCTGTCCGCTGCGGCGGGCACGCTGGGCGAGCGCGGCTGGCAATCGCTGCCGTTCCGGGTGATCCGGCCGGTCGTGGCGGGGCTGCTGCTGCTTGCCGGCGCGGTCGTCGGCCTGGGGGCGTTGCGCCTGCTGTGATCCAGCGCGTCGATCAGCGCGACCGGAATTATTGCTTGGGGGAAACGGGAAAGATTCGGCATCGCGATCGTTGCTGAACCGAATCATATCCAGCCGGAGATTTTCCCGTGACCAACCCCGCGCTCGACACGCCCACCGACCTGCCGAACAACAAGGTCGCCAGCGTCGCCGACGGCCTGAACGCCGCCCTCGCCGACTGCTTCACTTTGTATCTGAAGACCAAGAACTTCCACTGGCACGTCTCCGGCCCGCATTTCCGTGATTATCACCTGATGCTCGACGATCAGGCGGCGCAGATCCTGGCGGTGACCGACGTGATCGCCGAGCGCGTGCGCAAGACCGGCAACACCTCGCTGCGTTCGATCGGCGACATCGCGCGCCGCACCGCGATCAAGGACAATGACAAGGAATTCGTGAAGCCCGACGACATGCTCGCCGAGCTGCGCGACGACAATCTCAAGCTGGTCGAGCGGCTGCGCGAAGCCCGCGAAGCCGCCGAGGAAGCCGGCGACACCGCCACCAGCAGCCTCGCCGACGACTGGATCGACGAGGCCGAGGAACGCGCCTGGTTCCTGTTCGAAACCGCGCGCAAGGGCTGATCCGGTGGGCGGGGCGGCCGGTGTCGCCCCGCCCTGTCGGACCTGAACGATGCGCGCCTTTGCCGATCTGCTCGACCGGTTGATCTATACCCGGTCGCGCAATGCCAAGCTGGCGCTGATCGGCGTCTATCTGCGCGACACGCCCGATCCCGATCGCGGCTGGGCGATCGCCGCGCTGACCGGCGATCTCGACCTGCCGGCGGTCAAGTCCGCCGCCATCCGCGCGCTCATCACCGAACGGACCGATCCGGTGCTGTTCGCGATGAGCCGCGATTTCGTCGGTGATACGGCGGAAACCGTCGCGCTGCTGTGGCCCGAACCGCCGCCGGGCAGCATCGCCGACGCTGATCCGCTGACCCTCGACCGCGCGGTCAGTCGCCTCGCCAGCCTGTCGCGCTCCGATGCGCCGCGCGCGCTGGCCGACATGCTCGACCGGCTCCAATCGGACGAACGCTTTGCCCTGCTGAAACTCGCGACCGGGGGCCTGCGCGTCGGCGTGTCCGCGCGTCTGGCCAAGACCGCGCTGGCGCAGGCCTTCGGCCTCGACGTCGATGCGGTGGAAGAGGTGTGGCACGGCCTCGCCCCGCCCTATGCCGAACTGTTCGACTGGGCGGAGGGGCGCGCCGAACAGCCGCACGCCGCCGACCTGCCGGTGTTCCGTCCGTTCATGCTCGCCCATCCGCTCGACGATGGCGTGGTCGACCTCGCCGACTATGCCGCCGAATGGAAATGGGACGGCATCCGGGTGCAGCTGGTCCATGTCGCCGGCGAAACCCGCCTCTACAGCCGCGCGGGCGACGACATCACCGCCGCCTTTCCCGAAGTCGCCGCCGCGTTCCGCACGCCGGGCGTCCTCGACGGCGAGCTGCTGGTGCGCGGCGTCGGCCAGGGCGATTCGCTCCACGCCGACGATAGCGGCGCGGCCAGCTTCAACGCGCTCCAGCAACGACTGGGGCGGAAAATCGTGTCGAAGGCGATGCTGGCCGACTATCCCGCCTTCGTCCGCCTCTACGACATATTGTTCGACGGTGCCGAGGACCTGCGCGAACGACCGTGGCACGAACGCCGCGCCCGGTTGGAAGCGTTCGTCCCGCAGCTCGACGCCACGACCTTCGACCTGTCCCGCCTGATCGACGCCGCCAGCTTCGCCGACCTCGCCGACATCCGGTCGCGCGCCCGCGATTCGGCGATCGAGGGGGTGATGCTCAAACGCCGCGACTCACCCTATGTCGCCGGCCGCCGCGTCGGGCTGTGGTATAAATGGAAGCGCGATCCGCTCGTCGCCGATTGCGTGATGATGTACGCCCAGCGCGGCAGCGGCAAGCGATCGTCCTTCTATTCGGACTATACCTTCGGCTGCTGGACCGCCGATCCGGCCGAGGGCGGCGAGCTGCTGCCGGTGGGCAAGGCCTATTCGGGCTTCACCGATGCCGAGCTGAAGGACCTTGACCGGTTCGTCCGCCAGCATACCGTCAACCGCTTCGGCCCGGTGCGCGAGGTGGAAAAGACACTGGTGCTGGAGGTTGCGTTCGATTCGATCCACGCATCGAAACGCCACAAATCGGGAGTCGCCATGCGCTTCCCCCGCATCAGCCGCATCCGTACCGACAAGCCCGCGGCAGAGGCGGACCATATCGCGACGCTGCTGAAGCTGGTGAGTTAACTCCATCCGTCAGAGCCGTACCTCCGCGCAGGCGGGGGTCCAGAGCCAGGCAGAACCAACGTAAGCGCGCACAACCCTGGATCCCCGCCTGCGCGGGGATACGCTTACCCTTTCGGCAGCGGCTCCAACGCGATCTCGAACAGCGTCGGCCACCATTTGCCCGTCACGAACAACCGCTTCCCCGCCGCATCCCACGCGATCCCGTTCAGCACCGCCTCCGGATCGAGCGGCCCCAGTTCGGCGCGGAGCGGCGCCAGATCGACCAGCGCATCGACCTCGCCCGTCGCCGGATCGATCCGCACGATATAATCGCGGTGCCAGATATTGCCCCACAGCTTGCCGTCGATCATCTCCAGCTCGTTGAGATTATGCACCGGGCGGCCATTGGCGGTGATCGTCACCCGCCGCTGCTCCTTGAACGTCTTCGGGTCCATGAAGCGCAGCACCGGCGTCCCGTCCGACAGGATCAGCGACTTGCCATCGCTCGCCAGCCCCCAGCCCTCGCCGGAATAGCGCGCGCGCCCGACCGATTTCAGCGTCTTGCGGTCCCAGCGATGCGCGATGCCGTCCTGCCAGGTGATGCTGACCAGCTGCGGGCCATCGACCGCCAGCCCTTCCCCGAACTGCAATCCCGGCAGCTTCGTCCGCGCCAGCACCTTGCCGTCGCTCAACCGCACCCGCCGCACATCGGACACGCCCGGCTGGCCGGTACTCTCGAACAGGCTGCCGTCCTGCCACACCAACCCTTGCGTGAACGCGGTGCGATCATGCGGATAGCGCGCGACGATCCGCGCGCCGATCGCCTCGACCGGGACCGGCACATGGGCGGCGGGCGGCGCGCCGGTCTGCGCGACGGCGGCGGTGGTGGCGAGCGCGAGGCTCAGCGGCAGTGTCCAGCGGATCATGCGCATTCTTGTCCTCGCCCCATGGTTGCCGGTAGCTGAACCCGTCAGAACGGCACCGCCGGCCCGGCCGGCACGATGCCGGTCGGATTGATGTCCTTGTGGCTGCGATAATAGTGCGCCTTGATCTGGTCGAGGTCGATCGTATCGGCCACGCCGGGCAGCGCGGCGATGCGTGTCGTGAGCGCACGCAACCGCGGATAGTCGACCAGCCGCCGGATATTGCACTTGAAATGCCCGTGATAGACCGGGTCGAACCGCACCAGCGTCGTGAACAGGCGGATGTCCGCTTCGGTCAGCCGGTCGCCGACCAACCATTCCCCGGTCAGCCGATCCTCCAGCCAGTCGAGCGACTCGAACAACGCGGCCACCGCCGCATCATACGCCGCCTGCGTCGTCGCGAAGCCGGCGCGGTACACCCCGTTGTTGACGGTGTCATAGACCCGGTCGTTGACCGCATCGATCTCACCCCGCAGTTCGACCGGATAAAAATCGCCCGGCCTCGCCCCCAGATCGTCGAACGCGGTGTTCAGCATCCGGATGATCTCCGACGATTCGTTGTTCACGATCCGCCGGTCCTGCTTGTCCCACAGCACGGGAACGGTGACCTTGCCGGTCATCCCCGGCTTCGCCATCGCATAGAGCTGGTGCAGGTGATCGACGCCGTTGACCGGATCGCCGGTCCCGCCGAACGCGTCGGCGAAGCTCCAGCCCTGCGCGCCCATCAACGGCCCGACGACCGTCACCGGCAGCATCGCCTCCAGCCCCTTCAGCGCGCGCACGACCAGCGTGCGATGCGCCCATGGACATGCCAGGCTGACATAAAGGTGATAGCGGTCCGCCGCCGCCGGAGCCCCCGCCTGTCCGTCGGGGCCGGGCGCGCCATCCCGCGTCAGCCAGTCGCGAAACCCGCTTTCCGCCCGCTGGAAATTACCCGACGCATCGGTCGGTGCGACCGGCGTATCGTTGGTCCACGCCCCGTCCTTGATCATGCCCATCGGCCACTCGACTCCGTTGTGAGGATGGGGGAACGCGTTCAGGCGGCGTCGGGGTTCCCGCCATCCCGCCGCGCCGCGCTTTCGCGCTTCAACGGGCGCGCCACCGGACAGACTTCCTGCACGAACCCGTTCAGCGTGTTGGTCAGGTTGTCGGGCACCAGCCGGTAATAGACGAACTGCCCGCGCTTCTCGCTGCTGACCAGCCCGGCCGATTCGAGGATCGAAAGATGCTGCGAGATCGACGGTTTCGACATGTCGAACCGCGCCGCGATCTCGCCCGCGCTCAGTTCCGCATGGGCCAGATAGGCAAGGATCTTCCGCCGGGGGACCGACGCCAATGCTTCGAACACACGCTGCATGGGACCACAGATAGGCGCCGTACCCCGTCTTGACAAATATGCTTCGTTATTTAGGTTATTTCCTAATTACCGAAGGGATGGTGCCATGAGCGACGGTTCGATGCTGCGGATGAAGGCGACCGCGACCAGCGACGCGGTGAACGGACGGGTACGCTGGGCGCCGGGGCGATCGCTGTGGATCGGCGGCATGACGCTGGCCGCTCTGACCCTAGCCCCGTTTCATGTTACTTGGGGCAGCGTGGCGCTGTTCCTCGTGACCAGCGGCATCACACTCTGCGCCGGCCATTCGGTCGGGCTGCACCGGCTGCTGATCCATCGCAGCTTCGTCGCCCCGCTATGGCTCGAACGGCTGCTCGTCTATCTCGGCACGCTGGTCGGCATGGCCGGGCCGCTCGGCATGGTCCGGCTGCACGACATGCGCGACTGGGCGCAGCGCCAGCGGGACTGCCACCCGCTCCACGCCCATCGCGCGCCGATGGCGAAGGATGCGTGGTGGCAGATGCATTGCCGGCTCGACCTCGACCATCCGCCGCGCTTCGCGCCCGAACCCTATCTGCGCGACGATCGCTTCCTGCGCTGGCTGGAGGCGAGCTGGATGGCGCAGCAACTGCCCTGGGCCTTGCTATTCTTCGGCGTTGGCGGGCTGCCATGGCTGATATGGGGCGTACCCGTCCGAGTTGCGGTCGGTGTCACCGGCCATTGGCTGGTCGGCCACATCACCCATCGTACCGGCCCGGCCGGCTGGGTGATCGACGGCGCCGCCGTGCAGGGCCACGACCTGCCCGCCGCCGCGCTCATCACCTTTGGCGAGGCATGGCACGGCAACCACCATGCCTTTCCCGAATCGGCGCGGCTGGGGATTTTGCCGGGGCAGCATGATCCGGGCTGGTGGCTGTTGCTGGCGCTCAGGCGATTCGGCTGGGTCAGCGCGCTGAACGAACCCGCGCATCTGCCGCCAAGGGCCGGGTTGCGGCGGGTGGCAAGCACCCCCGCCTGGAAGGAACATCGCGTATGACGCCGACCAAGACCCCATCGGGATGCCTGCGCATCGCATCGTTGCTGGTCGCCACCATCGCGGGCGTCGTCGTGGTCGTCGGCCTGTGGACGATTCGCAGCATCGTTGGCGGCGGACCGATGCAGCAGGCCGAACTCTTGCCGTTGTTGAACAGCAGTTTCGTCTTCGTCGTTGTCGGGTCGATCGTCGCCATGCCGTTCTGCATGTTGATCGGCCTGCCCTTATGGTCGTTCGCGATCCGATCCGGGCGGCAGCAGCACCGCGACGCCATGCGATTCGGGTTGATGGCCGGCGCCCTGATCGGCGCGGTGCTGGCGGTCGTCGGCGATGCCTGGCCCTCCTTGCTGAAGGAAGCGCTCGACTTTCTCGGCTATTGCGTTGCCGGCCTGTGCGCGGGATCGGTCGCCTACCGCGCCGCCTATTCGTCATGATCCGGCCCGGCGGAAGGGGGCGCTGGAACGAATCTGTGTCGGATAGAGCGCTTCGTCACTCCTGCGGAGGCGACACCTCTGCGAAAGTCCGGAACGGAACCCAATCCTTGCCGTACCCCGGCGTAGGCGGGGGTCCAGTTGGGAAGGCTTTACCGCATATCACCAACGTCCGCCGAGGAGGCCCCGGCCTTCGCCGGGCTATGGGCCAAGAACTTTCGCAACGGTCCCGCGAAGGCGGATGCCCATAGGCACAAGCGCATCGGTCCTGCGCCAACGGGCAGCGGCGACGGTTTTCACCTGCGGGGAACGGCGCCCTGCATGGCCAAGGCTATCTGTCGATCAGCCACTGCGGCAATGCACCTTGCGTAGATCGGTCACATCCTCACCCCGCCCCGATCAACCGCAACAACGAGCAATCGGGATCGAGCAGTGCCCCGATTCGCAACCCGTGCTGCGGCACCGGCGGCTGGAGTCGCGGATAGTCGGTGGCCTGCTCCGGCACTCCCGCCGCCAGCGCGACCGCATAAAACCCGTCCACATCGTCGAGTCGCAGGCAGCTGCCATAGCCGCTGGTCGTCGGATCGAAGTCGGGCCACGCGAAGAATTCCAGCTGCACGTCCCCGCGCGTCAGGATCATCCACCCCGCATCGCGCCACGTCTCTTCGAACCCGAGTCTGGCATAAAAGGCCGACGTCACCGTGAAATCACGCGACGGCAAATTGGGTGTCGCCCGGTCCATCCGCATTCCCCCAAACGAAAAGAGGCCGGCTACCCTTGCGGACAGCCGGCCCCGTTTTCATCGCCGAAGCGAGAACCTCACAGCTTGTTGAGGTTCACCGCTGCGTGCTTGCCGCGACGATCGACTTCCAGCTCGAATTCGAGCCGGTCGCCTTCGTTGAGCGTCGGCAGACCCGCGCGCTCGACGGCCGAGATGTGGACGAATGCGTCCGGCTGGCCATCGTCGCGCTGAATGAAGCCGAAGCCCTTCATCGCGTTGAAGAACTTCACGACGCCGCTTGCACGCTCGCCGGTCAGCTGACGCTGCGGGCCACCCATGCCGCCACCGGCACCGCCACGCGGGCCGGCATCACGCGGTTCGCGCGGAGCGCCGCCGCCGGTGACTTCCATCGGCTCGCCGTCGATCTTGAGGTCGGTCGCCGAGATGCGGCCGCCACGATCGACAAGGGTGAAGCCCATCGGCTGACCTTCGGCAAGGGCGCTGAGGCCCGCCTGCTCGACGGCCGAGATGTGGACGAACACGTCTTCGCCGCCGTCATCGCGTACGACGAAGCCGAAGCCCTTCTGCGCGTTGAAGAACTTGACCACGCCGGTTGCTTCGCCAACGACCTGCGGGGGCATGCCGCGGCCACCGCCGCCACCACCACCGAAGCCGCCGCCACCGCCGCCGCCACGGAAACCGCCACCGCCGCCGCCGAAGCCGCCGCGATCACCGCCGCCGAAACCACCACGGTCGCCGCCGAAGCCGCCGCCGCCGCCACCGAAGCCGCCACGATCGCCACCGCCGAAGCCGCCGCCACCGAAACCGCCACGGTCGCCGCCAAAGCCGCCGCCGCCGAAGCCACCGCCGCCATAGCTGCTGCCGCCGCCTTCGTCACCAAAACCGTCGCGCTTGTCCCTGCCGCGCCCACCGCGCTCGCCGCGCCGTCCTCGATCGAAACTCATTGCCCTGTTCGTCTTCCCGGTTCGCCCAACTTCATCGTAAACCCAAGCGTCGAGCGAAAAACGCAGGTGTCCGGGCACCGCCAAACCGGGTGCCACTTCCCTGCCATAGCCTAAAACACGGCGGGCCCAAACCAATTTCGCCGCAACAATGCGTCCCGTCGTCCCGAACCTTGTACAATTGTGGCGAAACCGGCACAGATTCGCCCCATGGATACCATTTTCGCGCTTCTGGCCGACCCTGCCGCCTGGGCCGCCTTCCTGACGCTGGTCGTGCTGGAGGTGGTACTCGGCATCGACAACCTCATCTTCATCTCGATTCTCTCGAACAAGCTGCCCGCGCACCAGCAGCAGCTGGCGCGGCGAATCGGCATTGGCCTCGCGCTCGTCATGCGGTTGCTGCTGCTGTCGATGATCGCGTTCATCGTGTCGCTGACCAGCCCGGTGTTCGACCTGGGCATTCAGGGCGCGGCGGACAGCTATGGCCGCCCGACCTTCGAAACCGCCTTTTCGTGGCGCGATCTGATCCTGATCGCAGGCGGCCTGTTCCTGGTGTGGAAGGCGACCAAGGAAGTCCATCACACGATGGACGACGAACCGACCGGCGACACGCTGGACAAGAAGGGCGCCGTGGCGCTGGGCTTCGGGTCGGCGATCGCGCAGATCGTCGCGCTCGACATGGTGTTCTCGATCGATTCGATCCTGACCGCGGTCGGCATGACCGACGAGGTGCCGATCATGATGGCCGCGGTGATCGTGACCGTCGGCGTCATGCTGGTCGCCGCCGACCCGCTGGCCCGCTTCATCAACGCCAACCCGACCGTCGTGATGCTGGCGCTCGGCTTCCTGCTGATGATCGGCGCGGTGCTGATCGCCGACGGCTTCGGCGTGCATGTGCCCAAGGGCTATATCTATGCCGCGATGGCCTTCTCGGCGGGGGTCGAGACGCTCAACATCGTCTCGCGGCGATCCAAGACGAAGAAGCGCCTGGCCCGAGAAGCCATTGAGCGCGAGGCTTCTCGCTGAGGCGGTGCCGGCCCGCTCCCCCACCCCGCCACCCATTGACGATACCGTGTGGGTGGCGGGGTGGGGGAGCGGGCCGGCACCGCAAAACTCGCGCGAGCGAGTTTCCAAACACCTTCCCAACCGCTAGGCGCATTCGATGACCGTTTATTTCCACGAAGAAGACCTGCCTGAAGGCGTCTTCGCGCCCGGCGCCGACATCGCCATCGATACCGAGACGATGGGCCTGATCACCCCGCGCGACCGGCTGTGCGTCGTGCAGCTGTCAGACGGCAGCGAGGACCAGCATCTCGTCCGCTTCAACCCCGGCAGCACCTATGCCGCGCCGAACCTGAAGGCGGTGCTGGCCGACCCCGACCGGGTAAAGCTCTATCATTTCGGCCGGTTCGACCTGGCCGCGATCGAATATTATCTGGGCGTCGTCGCCGCCCCCGTCTTCTGCACCAAGATCGCGTCGCGGCTGGTGCGGACCTATACCGATCGCCACGGCCTGAAGGAGCTGGTGCGCGAATTGCTGGGGCAGGATATTTCCAAGCAGCAGCAATCGTCCGACTGGGGCGGCCCGGTCCTGTCGGACGCGCAGCGCGACTATGCCGCGTCGGACGTGCGTTTCCTCCACGCGCTGCGCACCGAACTGACCAAGCGACTCGACCGCGAAGGGCGCACCGAGCTGGCGCAGGCCTGTTTCGACTTCCTGCCGCACCGCGCGCGGCTGGACATCGCCGGCTGGCCGGAAACCGACATCTTCGCGCACATGTAAGGAAGCCCGATGTCGGACATCGCCCGCCAGGAACGAACGCGCCGGCAGCGCCGCGCTGCGCCTGGCAGCGCGCATGACCGGCTGATCGCGCTGTTGATGGTCGCCCTGCCGATCGGCATCGGCGTGCTGGCCGCGTTCCTGGTGATGGCGCCGCTATTCATGCGTGGCGACACCAGCTTCGTGCTCGACAAGAACAAGGTCGATGTCGCGCAGGAACGGATGCGCCTGCGCGCCGCCGAATATCGCGGACAGGATGCCAAGGGGCAGCCCTTCGTCATCGACGCTGGCTCCGCCGTCCAGAAAAGCTCTGCCGAACCGGTGGTCCAGCTGCAGGAACTGGCCGCCGGCATCCGCCTGCCCGATGGTCCCGCCCGGCTGACCGCGCCGCATGGACGCTATGACATGCGCTCCGAACAGGTCGATGTACTGGGCCCGATCCAGTTCCGCGCGGCCAATGGCTATTCGCTCGACACCGTCAATGCGACCGTCGACCTGAAAACCCGCAAGCTGCACAGCGGCAACGCGGTCACCGGCACCACATCGATGGGGAATTTCAGCGGCGACCGGCTCGATGCCGACCTCGAAGCGCGCACCGTGCGCCTGACCGGCAATGCGCGCTTGCGCATCGACCCCGCACGCACGAAATAGTCGACCATGATTCGTTCCGCGCTCCCCAGCCTGTTCGCCACCCTCGGCCTCCTCGCGATCGCGGGGTCGGCCCCGGCGCAGACGCGGCATGATTCCAACGCGCCGATCGACATCTCGGCCAACGCCATCGAACTGCAGGACAAGCAGCAGCGCGCGGTCTTCACCGGCGGCGCGGTGTTCCGCCAGTCGACCATGACGCTGACCGCCGACCGCGTGGTCATCGCCTATAGCGGGCAGATCACCGACGGTGCGCCACAGGCGACGCGGATCGACGCCACCGGCAATGTCGTGCTGACCCGGCCGGACCAGACCGCGAAGTCGCGCTTCGCCGTGTACGACATTAATCGCCGCGTGGTGACGATGATCGGCGGCGTCCGCCTGACGCAGGGGGCCAACACGCTGAACGGCGGGCGGCTGTCGATCGACCTCGACACCGGCCGCGCGACGATCGACGGTTCGGGCGTCGGCAGCACCCCGGCACCGGGCGGCGGCGTGCAGCAGAGCGGCGGCCGGGTCACCGGGCGATTCTCGGTGCCCAAGCGGAACTGACGCGACGGTTAAAACAGGAGAAGCCGTTCGTGCCGAGTAGGGACTGAGCGCAGTTGAAGGCCCGTATCGAAGCACCTGCCCCAAAATGTCCTTCGATACGCCACTTCGACAGGCTCAGCGGCTACTCAGGACGAACGGTCGGGGTCTATGGCGGACCTAAATCCACCGCATTCCCCACCCGAATCGCCGAACAGACCTTCCCTTTTCCGCCCATCCCCTGCAATAATCCTGCCAAAGTCGCGGCAGTAACGCCCCGATAACCATCGCCATGCGATCAGGACGTTGCCGATGCCCGACTCCACCCTGCTGACCCCTGCCACCGACACGCGCCCGTTCGCGGAGATTCCGTCCGATCGCGGCCTGTCGGTCGTGTCGATCGCCAAGTCGTACGACAAGCGCGTCGTGCTGTCCGACGTGTCGATGTCGGTCGGCCGCGGCGAGGTCGTCGGCCTGCTCGGCCCCAATGGCGCGGGCAAGACCACCAGCTTCTATTCGGCGATGGGCCTCGTAAAGCCCGATGCCGGCCGCATCCTGCTCGATGGCGAAGACATCACCGCGCTGCCGATGTACCGTCGCGCGATCCTGGGGCTGGGCTATCTGCCACAGGAAACGTCGATCTTTCGCGGGCTGTCGGTCGAAAAGAACATCCTCGCCGTCCTCGAACTGGCCGAACCGGACAAGACGGCGCGCGCCGCCCGGCTGGAACAGCTGCTCGACGAATTCGGCCTCACCCGCCTGCGCACCGCGTCCGCTATGGCGCTGTCGGGCGGCGAGCGGCGGCGTGCCGAAATCGCCCGCGCGCTGGCCGCCAATCCGACGATCATCCTGCTCGACGAACCCTTTGCCGGCATCGACCCGATCTCGATCGCCGATATTCGCGACTTGGTGATCCAGCTCAAGTCGCGCGGCATCGGCGTGCTCATCACCGATCACAATGTCCGCGAGACGCTGGAAATCGTCGACCGCGCCTACATCATCTATGACGGCCGCGTGCTGTTCGCCGGATCGCCCGCCGAACTGGTCGCCGACGCCAATGTCCGCCGCCTGTATCTCGGCGAAGGGTTCGAACTCTAACCCCCATGAGCCTCGCCCCTCGCCTCGACCTGCGCCAGTCGCAATCGCTGGTGATGACGCCACAGCTGCAGCAGGCGATCCGCCTGCTCGCGCTGTCGAATCTGGAGATCGAGGGGTTCATCGCCGAAGAGGTCGAGAAGAACCCGCTGCTCGATTCGGGCGCCGGTGGCGGCGAGGACGACGGCCCCGCCTTCGAAGCGCCCGAACCGGTCGCCACCGCCGCCGAACCCGCCGGATCGGACGAACTGCTCGGGATCGGCGCGGCCAGCGGCGAATCGCTCGACCTCGATCTTGGCGATACCTTCCACCACGACAGCGCGTCGGACGGGGTCGGCTCGCTCGACGGCGGCCTCGGCCTCGCCGCCACCGGCAACGGCGGCTATGAGGACGCGCCCGACCTCGACGCCTTTGCCAGCGACGACATCTCGCTCGCCGACCATCTGCTGCAGCAGGCCGGGGCCTGCGTCGCCGGGGCCGACCTGTTCATCGCCAGCGCGATCATCGATCAGATCGACGAATGCGGCTATCTCTCCGGCTCGCTGCTCGACATCGCCCACCGGTTGGGCGTGCCCCTCGCCCGCGTCGAAGCGGTGCTGGGCATCGTCCAGACCTTCGACCCCAGCGGCGTCGGCGCGCGCAGCCTCGCCGAATGCCTGACGATCCAGGCGAAGGAGGTCGACCGCTACGACCCGTGCATGGCGCGGCTGATCGACCATCTCGACCTGCTCGCCCGCGGTGCGTTGCCGCAGCTGCGCCGCATCTGCCAGGTCGACGAAGAAGACCTGGCGGACATGATCCGCGAACTGCGCGACTATGATCCCAAACCCGGCTGCCGCTTCGGCGGGGAACGCACCCAGTCGGTCGTCCCCGACCTGTTCGTCGCGCCGCGCAAGGACGGCTGGGCGGTCGAGATCAACGGCGCGACCCTGCCCCGCGTACTGGTCAATCGCGGCTATTTCGCCGAACTCAGCGCCAATGGCGACAAATCGTCCAAGGCATGGCTGTCCGACTGCCTCGCCAGCGCCAACTGGCTGGTCAAGGCGCTCGACCAGCGCCAGCGCACCATCCTGAAGGTCGCGACCGAGATCGTGAAGCAGCAGGAGGCGTTCTTTCGCCAGGGTGTCGCCCATCTTCGCCCGCTGACGCTGGCCCGCGTGGCCGAGGCGATCGAGATGCACGAATCGACCGTCAGCCGGGTGACCTCGAACAAATATCTCTCCTGCCCGCGCGGGTTGTTCGAGCTGAAATATTTCTTCACCTCCGCCATCCAGTCGGCCGATGGCGGCGAAGCGGTATCGGCGCTGGCGGTCAAGGACGCGATCCGCACCCTGATCGCGGGCGAGGACCCGAAGAAGATCCTGTCCGACGACACGCTGGTCGAACTGCTGAACGCGAAAGGCTTCGACATCGCCCGGCGGACGGTCGCGAAGTACCGCGAAGCGATCGGACTGGGCTCGTCGGTGCAGCGCCGGCGGCAAAAGGCGCTGGGCGGGTAACTCAGTCCCCTTCGGGACAGGCTATGCGCCAACCCTCGCCCCGGAACACCAGAGCGCACCCGCGACCATATGCGGCCGCGGACACGGTCCGGCCGGAAGGGGCAAAGCCTGTCCCGGCTGCCACAATTTCAGCCGCCGCTGGATATTGGGCATTTCGGAATCGATCACTGCCAACGGGTTACCGTCACCGTACCGGGTCGCGCTGCGATAGCGCAACGTCGGGCGATACGCGCCGCCATCCGCCAGCCGGTTGACCGTGATCCAGAAGCCGAAGGGCGCGTCGCTTGTTGGTTCGGCGGAGATGATCGCGCCACGCAACCGACCCGACCCGATATAGCGGACTTCCTGATTATTGTTGCGCCCGGTCAATTTCCGATAGACCTGCACGAACGCGTCCGCCGCCCGGTCGTATCGGAACACCGCCGTCCCGACCCGCTGGTCGTTGTTACCGCTGTGCAGGCTCGCAGCCTGTACGAACAGCAGCGGCAGCGTGGGGCGGGGATACACGATCCGGGCATCGTTCAGGAAATGTGGCTGCGAAAACAGATCGGGCTTACCACCTACCAGCATAGCGCCGAACGGGACGCGACACGTTCGCCCTGAATCGTCGCTTATGCACAGCCGGATCGCGCCCGGCACGGTATCGTCCGGATCACCGGTCGGATCGGCGATCATCGATCCGGGCGTCGCAACGAAACGCCAGCCCGGCCGTAGTCCGAACGGCGTCGACAAATCGAGCGCGACCGGACCGGGCGATACCGGGGCCGCCGGGGCGATAGCCGGCAACGCCAGCAGGAATGAAACAGCGAGCGGAACCGAAATTCTCATCGTCACTACCCACGCCTTTCGAACAGACCCTCAGACGTCCAGCTTCTCGTAATCGGCCGGCGGCGGCACGCCTTCCATCCGCTCGGCCAGCAGCGGGCGGAAGCTCGGGCGGCTCTTCATGCCGACATACCAGCGCTTGGCGAGGTCGTGCGTCTTGAAATCGATCCCGCCCAGATAGTCGGCGATCGAAATCTGCGCGGCGGCCGCGAGGTCGGCGAGGCTCATCGTCGCGCCGCCGATCCACTGCCGATGGTCGAGCAGATAGTCGATATAATCGAGATGCTCGACCGCCGCCTTCATCGCCTCGCGCAGCACCCGCGTATCGGGGGTCTGGCGGTGGACGATGCGCTTTTCCATCCGCTCCATCAGCAAGGGACCGGTGATCTCGCGATAGAATTGCGTGTCGAACCACGTCACCAGCCGCCGCTGCTCGGCGCGGTCGGCGGCGCTGCCGTTCAGCATGGCGGGCTTGTCGCCCGTCTCTTCGATATATTCGCAGATCGCCATCGAATCGATCAGCCGGATGCCCGCCGCGTCATCGATCATCACCGGGGTCTGTCCGGCAGGATTAATGTGCAGGAATTCGTCGCGCCGCGCCCAGGGCGATTCGCGCACCGGCTGATAGCCGATGCTCTTTTCCGCGAGCAGCAGACGGACTTTTCGCGAGAAAGGACATAGCGGGAATTGCAGGAGCTGCCACATGGGCCCGTGTTAGGCGGCGCGCCCGCCGGGCGGAAGGGGATTCGTGTGGGGTTGCTCGCAAGCCTGTTGTGGTTGGTCGCGGCGATCGCCCTCGCCGACCGGTCGCCCCGCCCGTGGGTGCAGGCGTTGGCGGTCGTATCGGCGGGGGTCGCCGGCACGACGCTGCCCGATCTCGACCTGCTGCTTCCCCTCGGCCATCGCAGCGGCCTGACCCATTCGCTGTTGCCGCTGGCACTTGCGCTGCTGGCGCGGGCGTGGCGACCGGTGATGGCCGGGCTGGCGATCGGCATCGGCCTGCACCTTGCCGCCGATACCTTTCCCAATGCGATGCGCGGCTATGCGACGGTCAAGCTGCCCGGCCTCGGTTCGCTCGGCGTTGCCGGTTCCTATGCGTGGCTGGGGGTGCAGGCGCTGGTGGCGACGCTGGCCGGGGCGGTGTTGCTGGCGGCGGCGCTGCCGTTCCGCTTTGCCCTGCCCACGGCGGCGGCGCTGGCACTGGTCGGGATCGCCTATCTGTTCGCGACCGATGGCGGGTGGCCCGCGCTGGCGGTCTATGCGGCGTTCGGCTGGCTGGCGGTTCGGCGGGGCGGGTCGGGCTAACCGGCTGGCAAGGTTTTTTCGGTATGCCCGACAGCATGGAAGCGACCTTTTCGATCGTCAACGATGTGCCCCATGGGCTGATGCGGATCACCATGGCGGGCTTTTTCGCAACCGCCGACATCGCGCGGTTCGCCGCCGCCCGCGACCGCGCACTCGTCGCGCTGCGCACGCGCCCGAACGATCACCTGACGCTGGTCGATATCCGCGCGATGGACATCCAGGCGGCGGAGAGCGTGGCCGCGTTCGGCCAGTTGCTGGCCGATCCGCGCACCGTGTCCCGCAAGATCGCTTTCGTCGTCGACCGGTCGCTGGCGGCGATGCAGATCCGCCGCGCCGCGCAGGGCCGCGACTCCCGCTATTTCGAAGGCGTCGAGGAGGCCGAGAACTGGCTGCTCGCCGCACAGCCGCTGGGGCAGACGGCGTACCGGACCGGCTGACCGGCCCGGTACGCGCGCTCGATCAGGCGGCGACCTCCGCCTGCTGCGCCACCACCGCTTCGTCGCGCAGCGGGTGCGACAGGCGCGTCAGCATTTCCTTGGGCACCACCTGCCAGAACTGACGCTTGGCCCGATCCCAATCCTCGAGGATCGCGCCCGACCAGCGGCTGTCGGTCATCGCGTGATGTTCGGCGATCAGGCGCTTCAGCACCGCTTCCCAATGCGCCGACCCCAACCGGTGGAGCGTAATATTCTCCGGGTTGTGGTTGCGTTCGAAGCTGGCATCCCGGTCATAGATGAACGCCATGCCGCCGGTCATCCCCGCACCGAAGTTCGTGCCGGTCCGCCCCAGTACCACCGCGACGCCGCCGGTCATATACTCGCAGCCGTTCGCGCCGCAGCCCTCGACGACGACGGTCGCGCCCGAGTTGCGGACCGCGAAGCGCTCGCCCGCCTGCCCCGCCGCGAACAGCTTGCCCGACGTCGCGCCGTACAGGACCGTGTTGCCGACGATGGTGTTCTCATGGCTTTGCAGCGGCGACGACACCATCGGGCGGACGGTGATGATCCCGCCCGACAGCCCCTTGCCGACATAGTCGTTGGCGTCGCCGAACACTTCCAGCTTGATCCCCTTGCACAGGAACGCGCCAAGGCTCTGCCCCGCCGAGCCGCGCAGACGGACGGTGACATGCCCGTCGGCCAGCTTGCTCATGCCGAACGTGCGCGTGATCTCGGAGGACAGCCGGGTGCCGACCGCGCGGTGGGTGTTGCGCACCGAATAGGTCAGCTGCATCTTCTCGCCGCGCGAGAAGACCGCCGCCGCATCCTTGATCATCTGCGCATCGAGGCTGTCGGGCACTTCGTTGCGGAAGGTCGACAGGCTGAAGCGCCGCTGGCTCTCGTCGGCATCGACCTTGGCCAGGATCGGGTTGAGGTCGAGATCGTCGAGATGCTCGGCCCCGCGGCTGACCTGCCGCAGGAACTCGGTCCGCCCGACCACTTCGTCGAGGCTGCGCACGCCCAGCCGCGACAGGATTTCGCGCACTTCCTCGGCGATGAAGGTCATCAGGTTGATGACCTTTTCCGGCGTGCCGGTGAACTTGGCGCGCAGCCGCTCGTCCTGCACGCACACGCCGACCGGACAGGTGTTGCTATGGCACTGGCGCACCATGATGCAGCCCATCGCGACCAGCGACAGCGTACCGATGCCGAACTCCTCGGCCCCCAAGATCGCGGCGGCGACGATGTCGCGGCCGGTCTTGAGGCCGCCATCGGTGCGCAGCACGACCCGCCCGCGCAGGCCGTTCAGCGTCAGCGTCTGGTTGACCTCCGACAGCCCCATTTCCCACGGCGTGCCGGCGTATTTGATCGAGGTCTGCGGGGACGCACCGGTCCCGCCGACATGGCCCGACACCAGGATGACGTCGGCATGGGCCTTTGCCACGCCCGCCGCGACGGTGCCGATCCCGGCCGAACTGACCAGCTTCACGCACACCCGCGCCTTGGGGTTGATCTGCTTCAGGTCGTAGATGAGCTGCGCCAGATCCTCGATCGAATAGATGTCGTGGTGCGGCGGCGGCGAGATGAGCGTCACGCCCGGCGTCGCATGGCGCAGCTTGGCGATGAACTCGGTCACCTTGAAGCCGGGCAGCTGCCCGCCCTCGCCGGGCTTGGCACCCTGCGCGACCTTGATCTCGATCTCGTCACAGGCGTTCAGGTACTCGGCGGTGACGCCGAAGCGGCCCGACGCGACCTGCTTGATGACCGAATTGCCGTTGTCGCCATTCTCGTACGGCTGATAGCGGATCGAATCCTCGCCGCCCTCGCCCGACACCGCCTTCGCGCCGATGCGGTTCATCGCGATGGCCAGCGTCTCATGCGCTTCCGGCGACAGCGCGCCCAGCGACATGCCCGGCGTCACGAAGCGCTTGCGGATTTCGGTGATCGCCTCGACCTGATCGATCGCCACGCCCTGTTCGGGGAAGTTGAACTCCAGCACGTCGCGGAGATACACCGGCGGCAAGTCCCGTACGCCGCGCGAAAACTGCATATAGGTCGAATAGCTGTCGGTCGCGACCGCCGTCTGCAACAGGTGCATCAGCTGCGCCGAATAGGCATGGGCCTCGCCGCCGCCGCGCTGACGATAGAAGCCGCCGATCGGCAGGTTCACGACCGCGCTGTCGAACGCCGCATCGTGGCGCTCGGTCGCGTTGACGTGGAGCGAGTGATAGCCCTCGCCCGAAATCTTTGCCGGCATTCCGGGGAAGAAGTCGTTCACGAGGGCGCGCGACAGGCCGACCGCCTCGAAATTATAGCCGCCGCGATAGCTGGAGATGACCGCGATCCCCATCTTCGACAGGATCTTGAGCAGCCCTTCGTCGATCGCGGTGCGATGGCGCTTCAGCGCCCCGTCCATGCTGATCTCACCGAACAGGCCGCGCCCATGGCGGTCGGCGATGGCGGCTTCGGCCAGATAGGCGTTCACCGTCGTCGCGCCGACCCCGATCAGCACGGCATAATAATGGGTGTCGAGGCATTCCGACGACCGCACGTTGATCGATGCGTAAGAGCGCAGCCCCTTGCGGACCAGATGCGTGTGCACCGCCGCCGCCGCCAGCACGCCGGCGATCGGCACCTTGGTCGCATCCAGATGCTCGTCGGTCAGGAACAGCTCGCTGCGCCCCTCGCGCACTGCCTGTTCGGCCTGTGCGCGGATGCGGGCGATGGCGGCGCGCAGTGCCTCCGGCCCCTCACCCGCCGGGAAGGTGCAGTCGATTTCTGCCGCCTGGGCGCCGAAATGCGCCTTCAGCCGCAGCCAGTCGGTGTTGGTCAGCACCGGGCTGTTCAGCACCAGCACCGCGCTCGCGCGGTCGGCGGTGTCGAGGATGTTGGCCAGATTCCCGAACCGCGTCTTGAGCGACATCACATAGCGTTCGCGCAAGGGGTCGATCGGCGGGTTGGTGACCTGCGAGAAGTTCTGACGGAAGAAATGGCTGATCAGCCGCGGCTTGTCGGAAATGACCGCCAGCGGGGTGTCGTCGCCCATCGACCCGATGGCTTCCTTGCCGCCCTCGACCATCGGCGACAGGATCAGCTCCATGTCCTCCAGCGTCTGCCCGGCGCACACCTGTCGCCGCGCCAGTTCGGCTCGGTCGTAGCGCAGCGGCGCTTCGGCCGCCTGGGGCAGGTCGTCGATGGTCAGGAACTTGGCGGTCATCGCGGCATAGTCCGCCTCGCCCGCGATCTTGTCCTTGATCGCGCGGTCCTTGTAGAGCTTGCCCTCGGTCAGGTCGACGGCGAGCATTTCGCCCGGCCCGAGGCGCCCCTTCTCGACCACCGTCGCCTCGGCCACCGGGACCATGCCCGCTTCCGACCCGACGATCAGCAGCCCGTCGCCGGTCAGCGTGTAGCGCAACGGGCGCAGCGCGTTGCGGTCGAGACCCGCGACCGCCCAGCGGCCATCGGTCATCGCCAGCGCGGCGGGACCGTCCCACGGCTCCATGACGCTGGCGAGATAGTCGTACATCGCGGTGTGCGCGGGCGGCAGGTCGGGCGCACCCTGCCACGCCTCGGGCACCAGCATCAGCTTGGCGGTCGGCGCATCGCGGCCGGAGCGGCAGATCGTCTCAAACACCGCATCCAGTGCGGCGGTGTCCGACGCGCCGGCCGGGATCACCGGCTTGATGTCTTCCGATCGTTCGCCGAACGCGATACTCGCCATCTTGATCTCGTGGCTGAGCATCCAGTTCTTGTTGCCGCGGATCGTATTGACCTCGCCGTTATGCGCCAGGCAGCGGAACGGCTGTGCCAGCCACCATTGCGGGAAGGTGTTGGTCGAATAGCGCTGGTGAAAGATCGCGACGCGCGATTCGAAGCGTTCGTCGGTCAGGTCGGGATAGAAATCCGACAGGCTCTCGGCAAGGAACAGTCCCTTGTAGATGATCGAGCGGCACGACAGCGAACAGAAATAGAAACCGGTGATCTGCGCGGCGATGATCCGCTTTTCGATCCGGCGGCGGACCAGATACAGGTTTTTCTCGAACTCGGCCTCGTCCATGTCTTCGGGCGCGGGACCGGCGATCATGATCTGCTCGATCTCCGGCCGGGTCGCCTGTGCCTTCATGCCGATCACCGACACGTCGACCGGCACCTGCCGCCAGCCATAGATCGACCAGCCCGCCTCGATGATCTCCGATTCCACCAGCGTGCGGCAGGTTTCCTGCGCGCCCAGGTCGGTGCGCGGCATGAACACCATGCCGACCGCGAGGCGCGCGTGCATCGGCTTGTGCCCCGATGCGGCGATCGCGTCGTCGAAGAAACGGTGCGGCAGGTCGACATGGATGCCGGCGCCGTCACCCGTCTTGCCATCGGCGTCGACCGCGCCACGGTGCCACACCGCGCGCAGCGCATCGATCGCCGACTGGACGACGCGGCGTGACGGCTTGCCATCGGTCGCGGCGACCATGCCGACGCCGCAGGCATCGCCCTCATATTCGGGACGGTACATGCCTTCGGCGGCGAGGCGGAGGCGTTCGGAGGTCATGTCGGTCATTATTGCTCGCCCTTCGGCTTGGGAGGCTTTGGCAGGTGCGCGGTCGCAGCCTCGACCTTCTTCATGATGCGCGGCATTTCCTGCATCATCATCGGCATCGCCTTCATCATCTCGCCCATGATCTCGGGATCGGCGAACAGCGATATGAACTGTTCACCAAAGGCCTTGCCCGAGGGGGTGGCGAAGAACGCGTTGAGATCGGCCAGCTGCCGCGTGTCGAACCGGCGTGCCAGCGCACGGGCCATGCCGATGCGCAGCGACGGCTCCATGCGGGCCATCAGCGGCCCCATCTCTTCGCCCATCACGCGGGTCATGATGCGCAGGCGTTCGTCGAACGCGGGATCGGCGGAGCGCGCCTTTTCCCGGCCGCCCGGCATGGCCACGTCCATATTGGCGAGCATCGCGTCCATCATCACCGGAAACTGCTTCTGCATCAGCCGCAGATAGACGCCCTCCGGCACCAGCACGACGACGGTCTTCTCGGCCAGCGCCAGCCGGACCGGATCGACCGGCTGCGCGGCAGCGGGTGCAACCGGAGCCTGCGCCAAGGCGGGCGTGGCGCCCAGCAGCGCGGCGGCAAGGAAAAGCGCCTTCACGCCGCCACCTTCGCCGCCTTGGCCTTCGCCTTCAGATAGCCGTGCATCCGCTCGGTCACGTCGCGCCCGTCGCGGATCGCCCACACCACCAGGCTGGCCCCGCGCACGATGTCGCCCGCCGCGAACACGCCGTCGAGCGAAGTCATCATCGACTTGCCATCGACGCGCACCGTGCCCCAGCGGGTCACCCCCAGCTCCGGCGCATCGAACAGCGTCGGCAGGTCCTCGGCATCGAAGCCCAGCGCCTTCACCACCAGATCGGCTTCCAGCACGAACTCGTTGCCCGGATCGGTTTCCGGGGCGCGGCGACCGCTGGCATCGGGTGCGCCCAGCCGCATCCCCGTCGCGCGGACCTGCACCACCTGCCCCTCGCGTTCGTCGAATGCGGCGGGGGCGGAGAGCCAGACGAACTCGACGCCCTCTTCCTCGGCATTGGCCACTTCGCGCTGCGACCCCGGCATATTGGCGCGGTCGCGGCGATAGAGGCACTTCACCGACTTGGCGCCCTGGCGGATCGCGGTGCGGACGCAGTCCATCGCGGTATCGCCGCCGCCGACCACCACCACATTCTTGCCGGCGGCGTTCAGCGACCCGTCGTCATAGGCCGGCACGCTGTCACCGAACCCGATCTTGTTCGACGTGGTCAGGTAATCGAGCGCATCAACCACCCCGCCGCTGCCGACGCCCGGCGCCTTGATCGCGCGCGGCTTGTACACGCCGGTCGCGATCAGGATCGCGTCATGCTTCTGGCGCAGTTGGTCGAGCTTGGCGTCGCGGCCGACCTCGAACCCTTCGTGGAAGACGATGCCGCCTTCCTTCAGCCGCTCGACGCGGCGCATCACCACCGGCTTTTCGAGCTTGAAGCCCGGAATGCCATAAGTCAGCAGCCCGCCCGCACGGTCGTAGCGGTCATAGACATGGACGTCATAGCCGAGGTTGCGCAGCCATTCCGCCGCCGCCAGCCCGGCCGGACCCGCGCCGACGATCCCGACCGACTGGCCACGTGCCGGACCGATCGCGACCGGCTCGACCCAGCCCTTTTCCCACGCGGTGTCGGTGATGAACTTTTCGACCGAGCCGATCGTGACCGCGCCGTGGCCCGAAAATTCGATGACGCAATTGCCCTCGCACAGCCGATCCTGCGGGCAGATGCGGCCGCAGATCTCGGGCATGGTCGAGGTGCTGTTCGACAGCTGATACGCTTCCTGCAACCGCCCTTCGGCAGTCAGGCGCAGCCAGTCGGGGATATGGTTGTGCAGCGGGCAATGGACCGAGCAATAGGGGACGCCGCATTGCGAGCAACGCCCCGCCTGATCCTCGGCGGTCGGCGGGGCGTAACGCTCCGCGATCTCGCGGAAATCCTCCGCCCGCAATTCGGGTTCGCGCTTCGCAGGATAGGACTGCGCACGCGAAACGAACTTCAACATTGCTTGATCGGCCATGATGCCCTCCGGACACCCGGAAAGCATATTTTACCGGCTGAGTCACGCAACAAACGACTAATAGGTAATCTTTGCTGACCTATCTCCGCCGCGAACAATCAACACAAGTCATTGGCAAAGGCAGTCATTGCGTTTTAAGGCCATATCGGACCTATCGCAACGCCAGCCACACTAGCGCGGCGGAGCCGACAAGGATGCGATACCAGGCGAACGGCGCGAAGCCGAAGCGGCTGACCACCTTGACGAACGCCTTGACCACCAGCAGCGCGACGACGAACGCCGCCGCAAAGCCGATCGCGATCCCATGCAGATCGTCCAGCGTCAGTAGCGCGCGATCCTTGTACAGCGAATAGGCCGTCGCCGCGATCATCGTCGGCACCGCGAGGAAGAAACTGAACTCCGCCGCGGTCCGCCGCTCGACGCCCAGCATCAGCGCGCCCATGATCGTCGCGCCCGACCGGCTGACGCCCGGCAGCATCGCCAGGCACTGCATCGCGCCGACCGATGCCGCATTGCCGACGCTCATCTCCTCGACCGAGCGGATGCGCACCCGCTTCACCATCCGCTCGATCAGCAGGATTAGGAAGCCGCCCACCACCAGCGCGGCGGCGACGATCGCCGGGCGCTGCATCACCGCACGGATCGCGTCATAGAACAGCGCACCCGCCACCAGCGCGGGCAGGAACCCGATCAGGATGTTGCGGGTAAAGGCGATCGCCTGCCGGTCGCCGCGCGTCAGGCCCAGCGCGACCCCGGTAAAGCGCTCCCGATACGCCACCAGCACCGCCAGGATCGCCCCCAGCTGGATCGCGATCTTGAACACGACCGAGCTGTCGTCGGTGTAACCGAACATCTCGCCCGCAAGGATCAGGTGGCCGGTCGACGATACCGGCAGGAATTCGGTCAGGCCCTCGATGATGCCGAGGACGACATAGGTGATCCAGTCCATCAGGCGGCCTTTACTGCGACACGGCGACCGAAGCGGCCATTCTTGCGATAGACGACCAGCCAATCGGGGGCGACCGTCGCCAGCGGCACCGGCCGCACGCCGAACGCCTCGATGCCGGGCAGGTCGCCACCCACCACATTGTCGCGCGACAGCATCGCCCACTGATCCTCGCTGATCGGGGTGAACGGCATCGCCGCGATCGCCCCGCCCAGGTCGTTGGGGATTTCGAGGAAGCGTACGTCACGGCCGATCGCCCCGGCGATCCAGCGGTTGAGTTCGCCCATCGAGAGCACGTCCGGGCCGCCGATCGCATAGGTCTGTCCGCCGAACGTCTCCGGCTCGGCCAGCGCCTTGACGATGACCTGCGCCAGATCGACGACATAGAGCGGCTGGAACTTCGTCGCCGCCGCCATCACCGGCACCAGCGGACGCCCGATCAGCGCCGGTGCACCGGAAATCATGCCGGCGAAGCGATTGACGAACCCGTCCTCGCGACCGAACACGATCGACGGGCGCAGGATGGTCGCGGTCGGGAAGGCGGCACGCACCGCCGCCTCGCCCGCCGCCTTCGACCGGCCATAGGCCGATGGCGACGCCGCATCGGCACCGATCGCCGAAATCTGCACGAACGCTTTCACGCCCGCCGCCGCGGCGGCTTCGGCAACGGTCCGCGCACCCGCGACATGCACCTTGTCGAAATCCCCCTCGAGGATGCCGACCAGGTTCACGACCGCATCCGCACCCGCCACCGCACGCGCGACCGTATCGGGCCGCGACAGGTCGGCGGCGACGAACTGCGTCTGCCCCAAGCCGCCCTGCGTCCGCAGGTACAGCGCCTGGCGCGGATCGCGCTGCGCGATGCGGACGCGGGCGCCCGCCTTCAACAATTCCTGCACGACATAGCGGCCGACAAAGCCGCCGCCGCCGAACAGCGTCACCAACTGGTTCTTCATCGAGTCCGCCTTTGCCTGTCTCTATCCTCAGGCCCCATGCCGCTCCCGCAGCAAAACGGCAAGGACAACGTAAAAATCTAGAAACAAGTTGTTGACACCCCCAGCGACGCCCCGTAGAGGCGCCCTCCTACCCCGTGCCCAGATGGCGGAATTGGTAGACGCACCAGCTTCAGGTGCTGGCGATCGCAAGGTCGTGGAGGTTCGAGTCCTCTTCTGGGCACCATCACTTCCGAGTGATCAAAGCCTCTTGGGGACCGTTGCGAAGGCGGTCCCCGGAGAGCGTTTTCTCCACAATATTGACGCACGATGCTGACGATAACGTCTTTTATGGACGTTTGGGATCTGCCGCTTGCGCAGCCCCCTGGGTCCGACAGCGAGCATATCGCATAGTGTACTGGCTGCCCGCCGCGCATGTTGCGTCGACTGCTTCGAACACGGCGCAGGTAGCGCGCCGTCCGCACGCGCCCATTCCCCCGCGCCGCACGCATCCTATATTGCAGCGATGACCCCGACCGATCCCCGCTCGTATCTCTATTCCGGTGACCTCGACCCGGCCGCCGCCTTGCGCGCCACGCAGGCGACGCTGGCCAATGCCGAGGATGGTGAACTTTATCTCCAGTATCGCCGGTCAGAGGCATTCGGGTTCGACGATGGCCGGTTGAAGACCGCGTCATACGACACCCATGCCGGGTTCGGCCTGCGCGCAGTTTCAGGGGAGACGACCGCCTTCGCCCATGCCAACGAACTGTCCGAGGCGGCCATCCGCCGCGCGGGCGAGACGATGGCGCTGATCGATCCGGCGAAGGGGGCCAAGGCGCCGCCGCCACGCGGCAACAATCGGCACCTCTATACGGCCGCCGACCCGCTCGACCTGATCCCCTTTGCCGACAAGGTGGCGCTGTGCCAGTCGATCGACGCCGCCGCGCGGGCGCGCGATCCGCGCGTTTGCCAAGTGTCGGCGAGCCTGATGGGGTCGTGGACGGTGGTCGAGATCGTGCGACCCGACGGCTTTATCGCCACCGACGTCCGCCCGCTGGTTCGCCTCAACGTGTCGATCGTGGTCGAGGCGAATGGCCGGCGCGAGACGGGCAGCTTTGGGATCGGCGGGCGGTATCTATATGAATCGCTGTTCGCGCCGGAGACGTGGAACCGCGCGATCGATGTCGCGCTGAGGCAGGCACTGGTCAATCTGGAGGCGGTCGACGCGCCGGCGGGCGAGATGACGGTGCTGCTGGGCGCGGGCTGGCCGGGCATCCTGCTGCACGAGGCGATCGGCCACGGGCTGGAGGGCGATTTCAACCGCAAGGGTACCAGCGCCTTTTCGGGCCGGATCGGCGAGCGGGTGGCGGCGCCGGGCGTGACGGTGATCGACGACGGGTCGATCGCCGACCGGCGCGGGTCGCTCAGCATCGATGACGAAGGCACGCCGACGCAGGAGAACATCCTGATCGAAGACGGCATCCTGAAGGGCTATATCCACGACCGGCTGAACGCGCGGCTGATGGGGGTCGCGCCGACCGGCAATGGGCGACGTCAGGATTTCTCGCACGCGCCGATGCCGCGGATGACCAACACCTTCATGACCGGTGGCAAGGACGATCCTGCCGAGCTGCTGTCACGCGTGAAGAACGGCATCTTCGCCAAGTCGTTCGGCGGGGGCCAGGTCGACATCGTGTCGGGCAAGTTCGTCTTCTCCTGCACCGAGGCCTACCGCGTCGAGAATGGCCGGATCGGCGCGCCGATCAAGGGCGCGACGCTGATCGGCGACGGGCCGGAGGTGCTGAAGCAGGTGCGTGGCATCGGCAACGACTTCGCGCTGGACGAAGGGATCGGCATGTGCGGCAAGGCCGGGCAGTCGGTGCCCGCCGGGGTCGGACAGCCGACGCTGCTGATCGACGGCCTGACCGTTGGCGGCACCGCCTGATGGCGCTGGCCGAACTGGGGCGCTTCCCACGGGTCGAGGCGCAGATCATCGTCGGGCGACTGGAAAGCGAGGGCGTCCCGGCGATCGCGTTCGATGGCGAGGCGAGCATCGGCGATGGCAGCTGGCTGCTGATCCCGGTGCGGGTGATGGTGGACGAAGACGACATCGGCGCGGCCCGCGCGATCGTCGACGCGGCTGATAGCGCTGCCTGAAAAACGGGCAGCTGTGACGCGCTGCACAAATTAACCGCGCGTTAATGCGGCAGTCGGGGCGGTAACGCCCGGAAAATGCTGCTGCGTAGTTTTGGCACGGTCGTTGCGATACCCTTTGTCGAGCAACATGCGACACGGGGGGCGACATGAAATTAGTCATCGCCATCATCAAGCCGTTCAAGCTGGATGAGGTACGCGAAGCACTGACCGAGATCGGCGTCGCCGGCATGACGGTGAGCGAAGTGAAGGGGTTCGGGCGGCAGAAGGGCCAGACCGAAATCTATCGCGGGGCCGAATACAGCACCAACATGGTGCCCAAGATCAAGATCGAGGTCGTGTGCGACAGCGACATCGCCGCGCGCGTGGTCGAAGCGGTGCAGGCCGCCGCGAACACCGGCGCGATCGGCGACGGCAAGATCTTCGTCCTCGATGTCGGCCAGGCGGTGCGCATCCGCACCGGCGAAACCGACCTGACCGCTTTGTGATGGGGGGCATCATGCAACATCCGAAGAAACTGCTGGCCGGGCTGAGCCTGGGCCTGTTCGCCGCGCTGCCCGCCTGGGCACAGGAGGCGGCCGCCGCCGCCGCGCCGGTGGCGACCGTCAACAAGGGTGACACCGCGTGGATGCTGGTGTCGACCGTCCTCGTGCTGATGATGATCGTGCCGGGCCTCGCGCTGTTCTATGGGGGCCTGACCCGGACCAAGAACATGCTGTCGGTGATGACGCAGATCGGCGCGGTCGCGTCGCTCGCAATGCTGATCTGGGTCATGTACGGCTATTCGCTGGCATTCGGTCCCGACGTATCGAACGCGTGGCTGTCGAACTTCATCGCCAGCCCCGGCAAGGCGTTCCTCGCCGGCGTCACCGCCGCGTCGCAGGCGGCGACCTTCACGCCCGGCGTCGAAATCCCCGAATATGTCTTCATCAGCTTCCAGATGACCTTTGCCGCGATCACCATCGCGCTGGTGCTGGGGTCGGTGATCGAACGCATCAAGTTCGCCGCCGTCATGGTCTTTGCGATCGTGTGGCTGACGATCACCTATTTCCCGATCGCGCACATGGTGTGGGCATCGAGCGGCTATTTCTTCAAGGCGGGCGCACTCGACTTCGCCGGTGGCACCGTCGTCCACATCAATGCCGGTGTCTCGGCGCTGGTGCTGGCGATCCTGCTGGGCAAGCGGATCGGTTTCCCGACCGAGCGCATGGCGCCGCATTCGCTGACGCTGACGATGGTCGGCACCGGCCTGCTGTGGGTGGGCTGGTTCGGGTTCAACGCGGGTTCCGCGCTGGAAGCGAACGGCACCGCCGGTCTGGCGATGATCAACACCTTCGTCGCCACCGCCTCGGCCGGCTTGTTCTGGATGCTCGCCGAGAAGTTTTCGGGGCACAAGGGTTCGGCGCTGGGCTTCTGTTCGGGCATCATCGCCGGGCTGGTCGCGGTGACGCCGGCCGCCGGCAACTCGGGTCCGTTCGGTGCGATCGTGCTGGGCGCCATCGCCTCGATCGTCTGCTTCTTCGCGGTGACCGTCCTCAAGCCCAAGCTCGGCTATGACGACTCGCTCGACGCGTTCGGCATCCACGGCGTCGGCGGCATCATCGGCGCGATCGGCACGGCGGTGGTCTATGCCCCGTCGCTGGGCGGTCCGGGTGCGGCCGACTACGACATGGGCGCCAAGCTCGGCGTGCAGGTGTTCGCGGTGCTGGTCACCATCCTGTGGGCCTCGATCGGCACCACCGTCGCATGGTTCGTCGCCAAGGCGCTGACCGGTGGCCGGGTCTCGAAGGAAGTCGAGCTGGAAGGCCTCGACCTCGGCGAGCATGGCGAGCGCGCTTACAATTACTGAGTTTCCTTAACCGGGCGGCGGCCTAGTCCCCTGCCGCCCGGACACCACTTTCCTCCTGCGGAAAACCCCTGGGCCGGTGCGGCGACGCATCGGTCCTTTTTTTGTGTTTTGGCGGCGTTGAGGAAGAAGGGAGGGGGTCGCGCGGAGGCGCGGAGGGGGTGCGCCTGCGGCACCGTCGCCCGCGCCAGCGGCCTCATCCCACGCTGCAACCGGGCAAAACGACAGCGCTGACGCGCGACAGCGCCCCGAACGCACCTCCTCCGCGTCTCCGCGCCTCCGCGCGAACCCCTTTTCCTTCTTCTGCTTTGCGGCCTAAGACGGCGCCTATGACCCCTTACCTAGAGCTGATGCAGCGCGCCCTCGACCATGGCGTTCCGACCGACGACCGGACCGGGGTCGGCACGCGGTCGGTTTTCGGGCACCAGATGCGCTTCGACCTGTCGGCCGGCTTTCCGGTGCTGACGACCAAGAAGCTGCACCTGCGATCGATCATCATCGAGCTGCTGTGGTTCCTGCGGGGCGACACCAACGTCCGCTGGTTGCAGGAGCAGCGGGTCAGCATCTGGGACGAATGGGCCGACGCCAACGGCGACCTCGGCCCCGTATACGGCAAGCAATGGCGCGACTGGGAGGCGGCCGATGGGCGGCATATCGACCAGATCGCCGAGCTGGTCGCGACCATCCGCACCAACCCCGCGTCGCGCCGCCAGATCGTGACCGCATGGAATCCGGGCGAGTTGCACGCGATGGCGCTGTCGCCGTGCCATTGCCTGTTCCAGACCCATGTCGCGAACGGGCGGCTGTCGTTGCAGCTGTACCAGCGTAGCGCCGACATCTTCCTCGGCGTGCCGTTCAATATCGCGAGCTATGCGCTGTTGACGCATATGCTGGCGCAGCAATGCGGGCTGGCGGTCGGTGAGTTCATCTGGACCGGCGGCGACTGCCATCTCTACGAGAATCACCTGCCTCAGGCGCGCGAGCAGCTGGGCCGGACGCCTGGGCCCCTGCCCCGGCTGGAGATCGTGCGGAAGCCGGATGCGATCGACGGCTATGCGCTCGAGGATTTCGTGCTGCACGACTATGTCGCCCAACCGCATATCAAGGCGGCAGTGGCGATATGATCGACGCGATCCTGGCGCGGGCCGATAATGGCGTGATCGGGGTGGATGGCCAATTGCCGTGGCACCTGCCCGCCGACCTGAAGCGGTTCAAGGCGCTGACCATGGGCCGGGCCATGGTGATGGGGCGCAAGACGTTCGAGAGCTTCCCCGCCCCCCTGCCCGGCCGGCGGCACATCGTGCTGACCCGTGACCGCGACTGGCGGGCCGAGGGGGCGGAGGTGGCGCATGATCCCGATACCGCGCTGGTGCTGGCCGGGCCAGATGCCGCGGTGATCGGCGGGGCGGAGATTGTCGCGCTGCTGCTGCCGCGCATCGAGCGGGTCGAGCTGACCGAGGTCCATGCCGCGCCGTCGGGCGACGCCATCGTTCCGCCCTTTACCGGCTGGGTCGAGGCGTGGCGCGAGGACCACAGTGCGGCGGGAGAACGCCCGGCGTACAGCTTCGTCACATTGCTCCGCCCCGGCGCCTCCGCGTAAGGGGCTGAGAACGCCGGATTGCGGCGTACGGGGGATGGTGCGGGCGATGCGCAGGGCGATCTGGTGGGGCGTGGCGTTGCTGGCGATTCTGGCCGCCGCCTTCTTTGCGCTGGTGCCGGGCATCGTCGAGCGATCGATGAACAAGGTCGAGCCGACGGCGGCATTGGCGAAGCGCATGGCCGACAAGCCGCGCCCGTTCGAGGCCGCGCCGATCGTCGACCTGCACGCCGACACGCTGCTATGGTCGCGCGACCTGCTCAGCCGGGGCACGCAGGGGCAGGTCGACCTGCCGCGCCTGCAAGACGGCAATGTCGCGCTCCAGATCTTTTCATCGGTGACCAAGACGCCGCGCGGGCAGAATTACGACAGCAACGACGCCGACAGCGACAATATCACCCCGCTGGTGATCGCGCAGTTGCAGCCCGTCAGAACCTGGGGGTCGCTGCTCAACCGGTCGTTGTGGCACGCCACCCGGCTGCGGCGCGCGGCGGCGCAATCGAACGGGCAGTTGCTACTGATCCGTTCCGCCGCCGATCTCGATTCGCTGCTGCGCGCGCGGGAAGCGGATGCCATCGCGTTCCACGACAAGCGTCCGGCGCAGGTGGGCGCATTGCTGTCGATCGAGGGGCTGAACGGGCTGGAAGGCAGTCTGTCCAATCTCGACCGGCTGTATCGCAGCGGGTTCCGCATGGCGGGCCTGACCCATTTCTACGACAATGAGGTCGCTGGGTCGATGCATGGCCGGGCGAAGGGCGGGCTGACCCCGTTCGGGCGACAGGTGGTCGCGCGGATGGAGGACAAGGGGATGATCGTCGACGTCGCGCATCTGAGCCATGCCGGCATTGCCGACGTGCTGAGTGTCGCGCGGCGGCCGGTCGTCTCCAGCCATGGCGGGGTGCAGGCGACGTGCCGGGTCAACCGCAACCTGACCGATGACGAAGTGCGGGGCATCGCCCGTACCGGCGGGGTGATCGGCATCGGATATTGGGCGGGCGCGGTGTGTTCGACCGATCCGGCGGCGATCGCGAAGGCCATCGTCCATGTCCGCGACATCGCCGGGATCGACCATGTCGCGCTGGGGTCCGATTTCGACGGGGCGGTGACGACCGGGTTCGATACCGCGTGGGTCGGACTGGTCGCCGAGGCGCTGGCCCAAGCGGGGCTAGGGCAGGACGCGGTGGACAAGGTGATGGGCGGCAACGCGCTCAGGGTATTGCGCGCCGGGATGCAGCCCCTTTCGCCGCCCGCCCCTGCCCGCTAAGGGGCGGCGATGCAGCGTCTGGACGATGGCGCGGCGGTTCCCGGTCCTTTGCGCGGGGGAATCGTCGCGCTGGGCAATTTCGATGGGTTTCATGCCGGGCACCAGGCGGTGGTCGGGCGCGCGGTCGAGCGGGCGCGGGCCGAAGGCCGCCCGGCGATCGTCGCGACGTTCGACCCGCATCCCCGCCGCTATTTCCAGCCGGGCCTGCCACCGTTGCGCCTCACCAGCCTCGACCAGCGCGAGCGGCTGTTCGCCGCCGCCGGGGCCGATGCGATGCTGGTCTTTCGCTTCGATGCGGCGCTGGCCGGGCTGTCGGCGGTGGACTTCGCCGCCGAACGGCTGGTCGGGCGGATGGGTGTCGGCGGGGTGGTGACCGGCACCGACTTCACCTTTGGCAAGGCGCGCGGCGGCGACGTCGCGACGTTGCAGGCGCTGGGCGACGCCCATGGCTTTTCCGCCGAAACGGTCGCGCCGGTCGGCGACGGACAGGCGGTGGTGTCGTCGTCGCGCATTCGCGAAGCGCTACGCGAGGGTCGTCCGCGTGAGGCGACCGCGCTGATGACCCGCCCCTTCGCGGTCGAGGGCGTGGTGGAACATGGCGCGAAGCTCGGCCGGCAGCTAGGCTATCCGACCGCCAATCTGCGCATGGGCAGCTATTTGCGGCCCGCTTACGGCATCTATGCGGTGACCGGGCGGTTGGCCGACGGGCGGGTGCTGCACGGTGCCGCCAATCTGGGCATCCGGCCGACGATCGAGGGCGAGCCGATTGAACTGCTCGAACCCTATTTCTTTGATTTTTCGGGCGATCTGTACGGTCAGACGATCGAGGTCGCGTTGATCGACTATCTGCGCGGTGAAGAAAAGTTCGAGTCGCTGGATGCGCTGAAGATGCAGATGGCGGCGGATTGTGACCGGGCGCGGGCCATTCTGGGCGGCTGAAATTTCGGCCAAAGTTCACAAAGTTCACACTCGCCACGGTTTTGTGCGTGGTGTGGCGTATCCCGACGATGACACACGGCAGGGGCCGCGAGAGACCCCGGCCTTCGCTGGGGTGACGATGGGGGCTGCACGGTGGAAAGAACCCGGCGATCCTGACCGCGCCCGCCCGTGTAGGAAAGCGGTTTGCGTGGGCGCGCGCATCGGCTAATCGCGGGCATTCCTATGACCGACACGCCCCCCCCTGCGCGCGACTGGCGCGACACCGTCTTCCTGCCGAAGACCGACTTCCCGATGAAGGCCGGCCTTGCCGCCAAGGAACCCGCGATCCTCGATCGCTGGGCACGGATCGGGCTGTACGATCGCCTGCGTGCCGAGCGCGAGGGACGCGAACGCTTCCTGCTGCACGACGGCCCGCCCTACGCCAATGGCGACATCCATATGGGCCATGCGATGAACAAGGTGCTCAAGGACATCGTCGTCCGCACCCAGTCGCTATTGGGCAAGGACGCGCCCTATATTCCGGGGTGGGACTGCCACGGCCTGCCGATCGAATGGAAGATCGAGGAGGCGTATCGCGCCAAGAAGCGCAACAAGGACGAGGTCCCCCCGGCCGAGTTCCGCGCCGAATGCCGCGCCTATGCCGCCAAATGGGTCGACGTGCAGAAGGGCCAGTTCCAGCGGCTGGGCATCATGGGCGACTGGGAAGACCCGTACCTCACCATGAAGTTCGACGCCGAGGCGACCATCGCCGAGGAATTGCTGAAGTTCGCGATGAGCGGGCAACTGTATCGCGGGGCCAAGCCGGTGATGTGGTCGCCGGTCGAAAAGACCGCGCTGGCCGAGGCCGAGGTCGAATATGAGGATGTCGTGTCGACGCAGATCGACGTGGCGTTCGAGATCACGCACGCGCCGAATGCACCGGAACTGGTCGGTGCCCATGCGGTGATCTGGACGACGACGCCGTGGACGATCCCGGTCAATCAGGCTTTGGCCTATGGGCCGGAGGTCCGGTACGAGCTGATCGAGTGGCAAGGGCGCAAGTTCGTCATTGCTGCCGACCTGCAAGCGCAGACGATGAAGCGGTGGCAGTTCGATGCGACCGCTGGTGAAGGGCAGTCGCTGGGCACATTCCTCGGAACGCAGTTGGCCGGCGCCACAGCGCGCCACCCGATGCACGCGCGTGGCGGGTTCTTTGCCAAGCCGCGTCCGCTGCTGGCCGGCGACTTCGTGACGACCGACGCCGGTACCGGCCTGGTCCATATGGCGCCCGACCATGGCGAGGACGATTTCGAGCTGTGCAAGGCGAACGGCATCGAACCGGTGTTCGCGGTGCAGGGCGATGGCCGCTATCGCGATGACTGGGCGTGGCTGGGCGGCGAAGGCAGCGTCATCAACCCGAAATTCGTTGCCGCCGGGCGTGGCGGCAAGCTGGAGGAAGGGCCGATCTGTCGTGACCTGCGCGAAGCGGGCGCGTTGCTGGCCGCGTCGGACGACTTTGCGCACAGCTATCCGCATAGCTGGCGATCGAAGGCGAAGGTCATTTTCCGCGCCACGCCGCAATGGTTCATTCCGATGGACCGTTCTTCTTCTAAGCCCTCTCCCCTTCAGGGGAGAGGGTTGGGAGAGGGGAGTGGCGATCCGCTGCTGGCGGTCACACACCTCGACGGACTTCCCCTCTCCCCGGCCCTCTCCCCTGAAGGGGAGAGGGAGGGCAACGGCGCTACCCTCCGCGAAATCGCGCTCGACGCGATCGAGCGGACGCGGTTCGTGCCCGAAAAGGGCCGCAACCGGATCGGGGCGATGGTGTCGGGGCGGCCCGACTGGGTCATCAGCCGCCAGCGGGCGTGGGGCGTGCCGATCGCGCTGTACGTCAACCGGACGACCGGCGACTATCTGCGCGACGCAGCCGTCAACGACCGCATCCTGAGCGCCTTCCGCGAGGGCGGGGCCGATGCATGGTATGCGGCGGACCATCAGGCGCTGCTGGGGCCGGACTATGCGTTGGCCGACTATGAGGTCGTGACCGACATTCTCGACGTATGGTTCGATTCGGGCTGCACCCATGTGTTCACCATCGAAAAGCGCTTCGGCGCGGGCACCCGCGCGAACCTGTATCTCGAAGGATCGGACCAGCATCGCGGCTGGTTCCAGTCGTCGCTGCTGGAAAGCTGCGGCACGCGGGGGCAGGCGCCCTATGATGCGGTGCTGACCCATGGCTTCGCGCTGGACGGCAATGGCCGCAAGATGTCGAAGTCGCTCGGCAATGTCGTCGATCCGTTGAAGGTGATCGGCGAATCGGGCGCAGACATCCTGCGCCTGTGGGTCGCGCAGACCGATTATTTCGAGGATGTGCGGATCGGCAAGGAAGTGCTGGCCGGCACCGGCGATGCCTATCGCAAGCTGCGCAACAGCTTCCGCTATCTGCTGGGCGCGCTCGACGGGTTTAGCGAGGACGAGCGAGTGCCGGTGGCGGAGATGCCGGGGCTGGAACGCTATGTCCTGCACCTGCTGGGCACGCTCGACACCGAATTGCGGTCGGCGGCGGAGGCGTTCGAGTTCAACCGCTATGCCCGCGCGCTGACCGATTTCGCGAACGAGGACCTGTCGGCGTTCTTCTTCGATATTCGCAAGGATTCGCTCTATTGCGACGGCGCAGACGATGTGCGGCGGCGGGCGTATCGCACCGTGCTCGACGTGCTGTTCCACGCGCTGGTCCGCTATGCCGCGCCGATCCTAGCGTTCACGGCGGAAGAGGTGTGGCAGGCACGGTTCCCGAGCGAGGACGGGTCGGTCCACCTGCTCGAATGGCCCGAACTGCCGCACCTGCCCGCCGACCAGCCGCTGGGCACGGCATGGGCCGAGGTGCGCGTGCTGCGTAGCCAGGTGACCGAGGCGATCGAGCCGCTGCGTCGGGACAAGACGGTGCGGTCGAGCTTGGAGGCGGAGGTCACCGTGCCGACGCTGCCGCTGCCCGCCGACGAACTGGCCGAGCTGTTCATCGTCGCGAAGGTCACCCAGGCCGACGGCCCGATCACGGTCACGCGGACCGGGGAGGCCAAATGCGGGCGCTGCTGGCGGCACCTGCCCGACGTGGCGACCGATGGCGACCTGTGCGGCCGCTGTGCGGAGGTGGTGGCATGACCTTTCGGAAGATGGCGGTCGTGGTGGCGCTGATCGTGCTGATCGTCGACCAGTTCGTGAAATATTGGGTCACCGGCCCGATGGGGATCGATTATCCGGGCGCCGAGCTGAACCTGTTGCCGGTGTTCACGCTGCGCTTCGTCCAGAATTTCGGCGTGTCGCTGGGGCTGTTGCAGGCGGGGAGCGAGTTCGCGCGCTGGGCGCTGGTCGCGATGACCGCGATCATCGCCACCGGCGTCGCGGTGTGGATCCGGCGCGAGACGCAGAAGCCCGAGCTGATCGGGCTGGGCCTTGTGCTGGGCGGGGCGCTCGGCAACATTATCGACCGGGTACGCTTCGGCTATGTCGTCGACTATGCCGACTTCCATATTTTCGGCTACAGCCCGTTTCTGGTATTCAACATCGCCGATGCGGCGATTTCGATCGGTGTCGTGATCCTGCTCGTCCGCGCGCTGTTCACGCCGAAGCCGAAGCACGATGTTCCTGTGGAGAAGGCCAATGCGTAAGTTTGTCGTCATCAGCAGCCTCGGCCTGATCCTTGCCGGGTGTCAGGGCAATGCCCTGAACCGCCAGCGTCCCGACGAATTCGCCGTCGCGCGCCAGGCGCCGCTGGTGATCCCGCCCGACTATTCGCTCGTTCCCCCGCAGCCGGGCGCGCCGCGCCCGCAGGACACCGCCGCCTCGACCCAGGCGATGCAGGCCCTGTTCGGCGGCCCGGCCCCGCGCAGCGCGACCGAGCGGCTGACGCTGGAACAGGCCGGCGGTTCGGGTGCGGCGGATGCCGGCATCCGTTCGGGCGTGGCCGATCCGGGCACCAACGTCGTCGACAAGGGCGCTACGACCCGCGACATCATCGCGGCACCGGCGGGCGATGGGCAGACGGCGAAGACGACCACGCCGTAACGGGCTGGGTTTTTGGATGTGGGAAAGGCCGGTTGCCCCAAGGGTGACCGGCCTTTTTCGTTGGTCCTACCCCCTCACCCGTCCGTTTGCTTCGAGCGGAGGTTCGAGCCTGTCGAGAACCGAAGTCGAGAAGGGGTTGCCCCAAATAGCCGGGTTCTCGACGAGGGTCGGGTCGGATTGTCCCCCGGACAATCCTGAACCATGCGGGGCATGGTTCACCCGACCCTCTTCTCGACAAGCTCGAAGCTGCTCGAACCGAACGGGATTGTGGATGGGTTTGGCGACCTATCGAAACGGCATTCCTCTACCCATCACATACGTCACCCCAGCGCAGGCTGGGGTCTCCGGCTGACAGCACGCGGCAGGAGCCGCTGGAGACCCCAGCCTGCGCTGGGGTGACGTGTGTGGCCAGGAATAGCAGGGGCAGGCGCAATCGCCCGCCCCCGCCCAGGATCAGAACGCCGCCGTCAGCGACACCACGACCGTGCTGGCCGCGATCGGGCTGCCGTTGGTCGACTTGCTGAAGTTCGGCTGGAGATAGCTGACATCGGCCTTCGACAGGTCGGTGTCGACATAGGCAACGCCCAGCGTCAAATTCTTGTAGGTGAAGTCGGTGCCGAGCGACCAATCCCAGTAATGGCCGGTCGGCGCCATGCTGGTCCCGTTGGGGCCAAGACCCGGATTGCCGTCCGAATAGCCGATATGCGCCTTCAGCGTGACCGGGGTGTTCGGCACGCCGGCGGCGGCATCACCCGACAGGTAGATATTGTCTTCCCGGCGCCCGTCGCCGGCGATGAACGGCGTGGCCGATGCGGTGGCGTAGCTGAGCGAGGTCTGCTTGGGCGCGTAGAAGACACCGGCAGTCAGCGTGGCGGGACCGGCGGTGCCCGACAGCTTGCCATAGAATTCGACGACATCGGTTTCGTCGAAGCCGCCCGGATAGGTGTACCAGGTGACGCCGGCATCGACCGTCGCGGTGCCGAACGTCTTCTTGTACCCGGCGATCAGGTCGAGTTCGAGGTTGGCGCCGCCGAACGTGCCCCAGCCGGCAAGGTTCGACCCCCAGGTGCCGATATACAGGCCGCTGTCATGGGCGATGGTGATGCCGCCCTGGATCGCAACATTCTTGTCGGTCTGCGACACGCCGCGGAAGCGATAGTCGGAGGTGACGGAGGCGCTGCCGCTGATGGTGACGGGCGGTGGCGGGGCGGTGTCCTGCGCAAAGGCGGGCATCGCGGTCGTGGCAGCGAGGATCGCGGCCGGGAGGAAAGTCGAGAATCGCATCGTAAACCCTTTCTGCGGTTACGTGAGGATTCTCCTGCGTTCGAAGGTCGCCGCGATTAGGTGAGCCTGTTGGCTCGGACGGTCTGGCCCTCTGCGACCGAATATGTCGAACCATGCCGCGTCGCACAATGGAAATTGCGTGGACGCCAGATACGACGCACCCGCTGTTGCAGCGTGGCAACAGCGGGTGCGGTAGAACGTGCGGAAGGGATCAGGCGCGGATGGCGAGGATCGCGTCGATCTCCACGACCGCGCCCAGCGGCAGGACCGGCACGCCGACCGCGCTGCGGGCGTGGCGGCCGGCATCGCCGAACAGCTCGACCATCAGTTCCGATGCGCCATTGGCGACCTTCGGCTGGTCGGTGAAGCTGCCGGCCGAGTTGACGAATACGCCGAGCTTCACGACGCGCTCGATGCGGTCGAGGCTGCCCAGCGCCTTTTCGGCCTGCGCCAGGATCATCAGCGCGCACTTCTGCGCCGCCGACGTGGCATAGGCGAGGTCGCGGTCTTCGCCGGCGCGGCCGGTCATCAGGTTGCCGTCCTCGAACGGCAGCTGGCCCGACAGGTGCAGCAGGCCGCCGGCCTCTACTGCGGGGACATAGGCCGCGACTGGAGCGGCGGCGACGGGGAGCGACAGGCCGCGTTCGGCCAGCTTTGCGGGAATATCATAAGCCATGGAGCGTTCCTCTGATGGATAGCGGATGGGGTCAAGCCTGCGCCGGCCGACCCTCGGCAAAGCGGGCCTCGATCCAGGCCTGCGCCGCGACCCAGTCGTCGATCCGGGCATGGGCGGCGGGCGCGGGCGGGACATGGACGGCGAGGTCGGGTTCGGAGATCATGTGCAGCCGGAACACGCCGGGCGCGCTGTCGGCGACCGATTCGTGATGGACCGCGAGATCGTCGACGAACACCGTGACGCTGGCGCCATATTCCGCGACGAGCCGCGCGACCGGTGGGCCCTTGCCCCCCTGGTTGCATTCGACGCGGTGGACGATGCCGTGGTCGGCCAGCTGGTCGATCCGGTGGGTGCGGCAATGGTCCTGCAAATTGGTAAGCACGACGATGTCGGCCTGTTCGGCAAGCGCCGCCAGCGCCTCGCGGGCGTGCGGGACCAGCGTCTGCCGCCCCATCTGGCCGGGGAAGAAGCCGTCGAGCATCCCCCACATTTCGTCGCGTTCCAGCGTGGTGCCGTCGGCGCGGGTCATCGACGTCGCGAAATCACCGCCGGCCATGTTGAAATCGATCGCATGTTCCTCGCCCAGCCACGTGCCGAAATGGCGGACCATGTGCAGCAGGACTTCGTCGCAATCGGTGATGAGCAGGGGTTTCATGCAGTCTCCAGTTCGGCGCGCGCCCGGACCAGCGCGGTCGGGGCCACTGCCAGCGCATCGGCACAGGCGATGAGGTCGGGTTCGTAACTTTCGAGATGGCCGAGCAGTTGCGCGAGGAACCCCGGATCGCCGGCCCGCGCGCGCAGGTCGGCGGGATCGATGCCGGTCAGCGCGAGGAAGCGGTCGCGGCGGGTGTCGTCGCCGATCACCCAGACCAGCGCGTGGAGGCCAAGGGTCGCCGCGTCTTCATTTGTTTCCGGCCTGCGCATCGCCTAGACAGCCTTTCGAACTTCCAACGGGATGCAAAAGCGCGTGGCAAAAAGGGTACTCGTTGTCGAGGACAACGAACTGAACCTGAAGCTGTTCTGCGACCTGTTGCGCGCGCACGGCTTCGAAACCGAACCGGTCCGCGACGGGCGCGAGGCGGTGGCAAGGGCGCGGGCGTTCCTGCCCGACCTGATCATCACCGACATCCAGCTGCCGCATATGACGGGGCTGGAGCTGATCCAGATGCTGAAGGCCGACCCGCGCCTGCGCACCGTGCCGATCATGGCGGTCACCGCCTATTCGGGGCGTGATGACGAGGACCGGGTGCGGGCGGCCGGGGCCAATGCCTATGTGACGAAGCCGATTTCGGTGGTGCGATTCGTCGGCGAGGTGCGGGCGTTGTTGCCGGTGGACGAGGTGCGGGCGGCGGATAGCGGGTCGGTGGGTGAGACTGCACCCGACCGAGAATGATCGTCACCCCGGCGAAGGCTGGGGTCTCGTGCGGCGAGGCTGGCGCTCCCTTACCGGGAGATCCCAGCCTTCGCTGGGATGACGTCTGGGGCGCTCACTCCCACGCCACCTTCGCCACCAGCATCGTCAGCGCCGCGGCCAGCGCGGCGACGACCCAGAGCGACGCCAACCCCAGCCAGTTCCACCCGATCGCGCCGATCGTTACCCCGGCGACGAAGCCCAGCCACAGCAGCAGGTCGCGGCGCGGCCCCGGTGCGTCGCGCTCGCCCAACAGGCGACGGGCCAGCCGCTGGCCGATGCGGACCAAGGTGCCGGTCATATAGGTCAGCCCGACCCGCACCTCGCCATCGGGCGCGACGACGCCGTTCTGCGCGCCCATCGCCGCGGCGAGCAGCAGCATGGCGAGGGTCAGCGGCGCGAAGGTCGACACCGCCGCGCCCAGTGCCAGCAGGATGGTGACGAGGCCCATCACCGCCTCCGCCCGCCGCCCCTGTCCCAGCCGCTCGGCCGCCGCCGCACCGGCGATGGTGCCGAACATCGCGCCCGCCACGAACGACAGCACCAGCGCGGCGGCGATGGCCGACGCGCCGTTCCAGCCATGGGCAAGCCCGACGCCGAACCGGGTCGAGTTGCCCGACATGAACGAGGCGAAGAAGCCGCCAAGGCCGCTGAACGCCAGCGCGTCGACAATGCCCGCCAGCGCGGCGAGCAGGACGGTAACCAGGGTGGCGGCGGGAGTGAGACGGCGCATGGAATTCCTAATGCCCGATCGGCCGGGGGCGGGGCAATGCCCCCTCGCCTATCGCCCGTGGGTACGTTAGCGGAGAGCGATGGTTCCCTCTCCGCAGGCGCTGGGGCAGATGCTCGGCGCGCTCGACATGATCGGTATCGCGGTGTTCGCCGCGTCGGGCGCGCTGGCGGCGACGCGGGCGGCGCAGACCTTTGTCACCGCCGCGTTCTTCGCGCTCATCACCGGGGTCGGCGGAGGGACGGTGCGCGACCTGCTGATCGGGGCGCCGGTGTTCTGGGTCCATGGGTCGCCAGTCGCCGCGATCTGTGTCGGGGTCGCGCTGCTGGTATGGATCACGCCACAGCACTGGTGGCGGGACAAGGCGCTCGACTGGCTCGATGCCGCCGGACTGGCTGCCTATGCGGTGTTCGGCGCGGCCAAGGCGCTCAGCTACGGCGTGCCGCCGCTCCAGGCGGGGATGATGGGGGTGCTGACCGCATGTGTCGGGGGCATCATCCGCGACGTGCTGGCGGGGGTGCCGTCGATCCTGATGCGGCCGGAGCTGTATGTGACGGCGGCGGCGCTGTCGGCGGGGCTGCATGTCGTGCTGGTGGCGTGCGGGCTGCCGCCGTTCGTCGCGGCGTTGCCGGCGGCGCTGGCGGGGTTCGTGCTGCGAGGGACGGCGATCCGGTTTCGGTTGGCGTTGCCGGCGTATCGGGGGAAGCGGTAGCTTTCCCCGCTCCCCTATTCCCCTATTCCCTTCCCACTCCCACTCCCACTCCCACTCCGTTTGCTTCGAGCGCAGGTTCGAGCCTGTCGAGAACTGAAGTCGAGAAGGGGTTGCCCCGAACGGGGAGTTCTCGACGGGCGCTTCTCGACAAGCTCGAAGCTGCTCGAACCGAACGGGGGAGAGGGTGAGAACTGAACGGGGTGGTTGGGGTTGAAGTCGGCGAGGTTACCCCCGCACCACCCCCGTCTCGCTGAACGGCTTCGGTTCGCGTGGCGATACCGCGCTGTCGTTCAGCTGGCATTGCCAGAAGCCGACATCGATCCAGCGGCCCTGCTTGAACCCAATCTCGCGATACACCCCCGCGCGGCGGAAGCCGACCGCTTCGTGCAGCGTGATCGAGGCGTCGTTGGGAAGCGACAGCACGCCGATCGCCTGGGTAAAGCCCTGTGCGCGGAGCGTATCGACCAGCGCCTCGTAGAGCAGCCGCCCGGTGCCCTTCTGCTGTGCACCGCCGGCCAGGTAGATCGAGGTTTCGACGACATAGCGGTACGCCGGGCGGTCGCGGAACTTCGTCGCATAGGCATAGCCCAGCACCGCATCGCCATCCGCCGCGCCGGTGGTCGCGACCAGCCACGGATAATAGCCGTCGCTGTGCGCCATCCGAGTGCGGATCGCGCGGGCGTCGGGGGCGTCGGTTTCGAACGAGACCGTGCCGCCCAGCACATAGGGGGCATAGATCGCAGCGATGGCGGCGGCATCCTCCGGCCGGGCGGGGCGGATCGCGATCACAGCCCGAACCGCGCGACGATCAGGTCGAACAGCGAGGCGTCCTCCGCCGATGCGGCGACCGGTCCCAGCCCGGCGCATTCGAGGCAGCGTGCCTGCACCCCGGTCGGCGCGGTGAGCATCCGCCGGGCATCGCCCAGCGCCTGCGCCAGCACCGCGCGCTGGTCGAGCGCGGCCCGGCCGAGCAGGTCGGTCGCCGCCTGGTCCGGCGCATCGCCGCGTTCGCGATCGGCCAAGCCCTTCAGCGCCTTCGCGAGCGCGGACGGCTGCTTTTCGAGATAGACCGTCTGGACCGTGGCCGGGTCCAGCCCTGCGCGGCGGGCGGCTTCGGCCACGGCATCGCCGAGATTGCCAAAGCGGTCGACCAGCTTGAGCTGACGCGCGGTGCCGCCGTCCCAGACCCGGCCCTGCCCGATTTCATTGACGCGCGGCTGGGGCAGCTTGCGCGACTCGGCGACGAGACCGGTGAAGCGGGCATAGATATGCTCGACCCCGCTCTGCATGATCGCATCGAACGCCGGGTTGGTGCCGCGGAGTACATCGGGCTGGCCGCTCAGGGGCGTGGTGCCGACGCCATCGGCCGACACGCCGATCTTCGACAGGCTATTCTCGAACGTCGGGATGACGCCGAACACGCCGATCGACCCGGTGATGGTGTTGGGTTCGGCAAAGATCACGTCGCCCGGCGTCGACACCCAATATCCGCCCGATGCGGCGAGGCCGCCCATCGACACCACGACCGGAATCTTGCGGGCCTTCGCCTGCAGGATCGCTTGCCGGATGCGTTCGGAGGCCAGCACCGAGCCGCCGGGCGAATCGACGCGGACGACCAGCGCCTTCAAATTCTTGGTGGCAAGGCCGTTGAGCAGCAGCTTGGCGATGGTGTCGCCGCCGGCGGTGCCCGGCTTCGCCTCGCCATCGACGATCGCGCCGGCGACGGTGATGACGCCGACCGCATCGCCCGAGGTCGATACCGGGTTCGCCGCCAGCCAGTTGGCATAGCCGATCGTGCGGAAGCTGCCCGCCGCCTTGCCCTTGTCCTCACCCGCCAGTGCGGCGACGCGCTTGCCGAACGCGATGCGGTCGCCGAGCTGGTCGACCAGGCCGCTGCGCAGATTGGCCTGCGCCACATCGCCGCCCGCCGCCTGGATCACCGCTTCGGGACGGGTCAGGAACGCGTCGAGCTGCGCCTTGGGCCGCGCCTTCTGCACCGCCGCGCGCCATTGATCGAAGATCGCGCCGTACAGCGCCTGATTGGCGGCGCGGGCCGGTTCGGACTGGTCGGCGCGGGTGAAGGGTTCGACCGCCGACTTGAACTGGCCGACGCGATAGACGTGCGCGTTGACGCCCAGCTTGTCGATCAGGCCCTTGTAATAGAGCTGCGGACCGCCGGGGCCGCGAAACATCGTGCCCCCGAACGGATTTTCCCACACTTCGCTGGCGTTCGACGCGATGCGATAGCCACCATCGGTGTAGAGCGTGGCATAGGCCAGCACGGGCTTGCCACTGGCCCGGACGCGGGCGACGGCATCGCCGACCTCGGCCAGCGCCGCGGGATAGCCGCCGGCGAACTTGTCCATGTCGAGGACCACCGCCTTGACCCGCGCATCGTCCTTTGCCGCGTCGAGCGCGCGGACCACGTCGCGCAGGCGCAGTTCTTGCGCCGCCGGCTGGCCGCTGAGGAGCGCGACCGGATCGGCCTCGACCGGCTGTTCGACGATCGATCCCGACAGGTCGAGGACCAGCGCGCCGTCGGTGATGCGGGTGTTGGGCCGTGCCGACAATGCGGCGAACAGCCCCCCGAAGAACAGCAGCATCAGGATGAGCACGAGCGCATCCTTGATCCCGACCAGCAGCTTCCATGCACCCCGGACCAGTTTCACGGCAATTCCTTCGAGCTTATCGTCTAGCGATAAATAGCCGCGCGGGGCGGCGAGTAAAGTGGCGATGGCCGGCGCGGATACGAAAGCGGCCCCGCACGCACCTGCGCACGGGGCCGCCGTCCGTCATCGCGCCCGTCGCGGGTCACACCCGCATCGGCATCAGCACATAGAGCGCGGGCGAGGCATCGTTCTCGCGGATCAGCGTCGGCGCGGCGGCGTCCGACAAATGGACTTCGCACAGGTCGCTGTCGATCTGCCCGAGGATGTCGAGCAGATAGCGGCTGTTGAAGCCGATCTCGAACGGCAGCGCGGTATATTCGCCGGGCACTTCCTCCGCCGCCGCGCCGTTTTCCGGGCTGGTGACCGACAGGGTGATCTTGTCGCGGTCGAGCGCCATCTTCACCGCGCGGGTCTTTTCGGTGGCGATGGTCGACACGCGGTCGACGCCGGCCATGAAGCTCTTCGGGTCGAGCTTCAGCAGCTTGTCGTTCGCGGTCGGGATGACGCGCGAATAATCGGGGAAGGTGCCGTCGATCAGCTTGCTGGTCAGGATCGCCTGCCCCAGGTCGAAGCGGATCTTGCTGCCCGACAGCGACATGCCGACCGAACCGTCGACCTCATCCAGCAGCTTGCGCAGTTCGGCGACGCATTTGCGCGGCACGATGACGTCGGGCATCTTGTCGGCGCCTTCGGGCCGCTCGACCGTCATGCGCGCCAGACGGTGACCGTCGGTCGCGGCGGCCTTCAGCACCGGCTTGCCGTTATCCTCGGCGACATGCAGGAAGATGCCGTTGAGATAATAGCGCGTTTCCTCGGTCGAGATCGCGAAGCGGGTCTTGTCGATGATCGCCTTCAGCGTGGTCGCGGGCAGTTCGAACTGGGTCGGTAGTTCCCCTTCCGCGATCACCGGGAAGTCGTCGCGCGGCAGCGTCGACAGGTTGAAGCGCGCGCGCCCGGCGACGATGGTCAGCCGGCCTTCGGCGGCGGACAGCTGGACCTGCGACCCGTCGGGCAGTTTGCGCGCGATGTCGAACAGCGTGTGCGCCGACACGGTGATCGCGCCCGGCTGGTCGATCGCCGCGGCAATGGTTTCGTCGATCTGCAGGTCGAGGTCCGTCGCCATCAGGCGGATGCTCGATTCGCCCGCCTCGATCAGGACGTTCGACAGGATCGGGATGGTATTGCGCCGCTCGACCACCGACTGGACGTGGCTGAGGCCCTTCAACAGGGTCGCGCGTTCGATCGTCGCCTTCATGATGTTCCCCCGCGCGGATGCGCATCGCACTCGGGCCAGCGGATTCGGTGCCGACCCCTTAGAAAACCGAGCAGTGTGTCTAGCGCAAAGAAGGGCCGGAGCAAACCGCTCCGACCCTCCTCGCGCAACTTGGTTACTGGAAAGTAAACGCGGTTGCTTAGAACCGGATGCCGACGCCGGCGACGACCTGGTGACGGTCGGTGTCGATGTCGAAGTTCGACGTGGTGCTGCCGTCGCGGAACTGGAAATCGGCGTTGTTATAGTTCGAATAGCGATATTCGACCTTCGCATAGGCGCGGCTGCCGATCGCCTGTTCGACACCGGCGCCCAGGCGGTAGCCGTTCAGTTCGTAGTTCTGGCGGGTGTCGACGCTGCCGTCGCTGGCGACGACGTCCAGACGGGCGTTGGTGTAGCCGCCCTTGGCATAGACCAGCGTCGACGGGCCGGCGAGCAGGCCGGCGCGGGCGCCGACATACAGGTCGCGGCCGGTCTTCACGCTGCCGAATCCGAAGAAGTTCGGGTCAGTGCGCGCGGTTTCGACCTTGCCGGTCGACCCGGTATATTCGCCCTCGACACCGATCAGGAAGTTGCTGAGCGCGAAGTCGTAGCCGGCGTCGACGCCGTACACCATGCCGTTCACGGTCTGGTTATCGCCGTCCAGCTCGCTATCCTGGGTGCTGCCCGGACGGATACCGTCATAGCCGGCCAGCGCGCCGACGCGGAAACCGGTGAAGGCGGGGTTCACGTCCTGCGCCAGCGCAGGGGTCGCCAGCATCGTGCCGGCAGCAGCAAGGCCAAGGATGAGGGTACGCATACTCAAAACTCCATTGTCACCGCCCATGGTCAGGGCGCGGGGGTTCAATGGACGGTTTGGCCGGCCGTTGCATGAACCTCACCTAAACAGTGAAAGTTGTTGCAATTGCGCAACACCAGCTTGAAAGCAGGACCATGACGACCCAGCCCCTTGGCCTCCGCAACGGCCGCGACTTCATCGCCCGGCACGGCGAGACGGTGTATAACCTGGCGCAGCGGATGCAGGGTGATCACCTGCACACCCCGCTGACCCGCGCCGGTTTCGCGCAGGCCGATGCGATGGGCGCGGCGCTGCGCCAGATGCTGGGCGCGAAGCCGAAACTGACGCTGTGGGCGTCGAGCGCGGGGCGGGCGCTGCAGACGCTGGCGATCATCGCCGAGCATCTGGAACTGGACTGGCACGCCGCGCGGCGCGACGACCGGCTGGTCGAGATCGGCATGGGCGATTGGTCGGGGCGTTATTATCGCGAGCTGACCGGGGCGGACGCCGACTTCCTCGATGTCGAGGCGCGGCTGTATCGCCGCCCGGCGCCGGGCGGCGAATGGTATGACGCCATCGCCGCACGGGTCGCAGGCTGGGCCAAGGATACCGCCGACGATTCCGGCGACCGGCTGGTCATCATGCACGGCATGTCCAGCCGGGTACTGCGCGGGGTGTTGACCGGCGCCCCGGTCGATCCGCGCTTCGACGCGCCGGTCGCCGACGATTTGCCGCAGGGGTCGATCGCGCTGATCGAGGGCGGACGGGAGAGCGTGCCGCATCTGGGGCAAGGGCGAGCCTCGCTCGCCGCGCCCGCTTGATCGCGCTGCTGCTGGCGGTGGCGGCACCGCAGGCGATCGGCATCCACCAGCGTTGGGGCGCGTTTCGCGACGAGGGGCCGACGCGCTGCTATGCGATCAGCCGCCCGGTGCAGGGCAAGACCGGCACCCCCTTTGCCAGCGTCGCGACCTGGCCGGGGGCGGGCGTGCGCGGGCAGCTGCATGTGCGGTTGAGCCGGCCCAGGAGCGACCGGGCGCGGGTCGTGCTGACCATCGGCGAGCGGCGGTTCGACCTGACCGCCGGGCGGATCGATGCGTGGAGTCCTGACACGGCGACCGACCGCGCGATCGTCGCGGCGATGCGCGGCGGGCGGTCGATGAGTGTCGAGAGCGTGGCCGCGAACGGGGCGGCGTTCGTTGACGTGTACGCGCTGTCGGGCGCGGCGACCGCGATCGATGCGGCGGCGCTGGGGTGTTTGTAGCGGCCCACTTCGTCCTTCCCGCGCAGGCGGGAAGCCATTGCCGCCGACGTTCGCACTGGAGTCGCGAGCGCTGCGTTTATGGATCCCCGCCTGCGCGGGGATGACGGCTGGGCGCTATTGCGCCGCCAGTGGAAATCCCGCCCGAAATCGGCTATATCCCGCTGATGCTGACAGTCTCGACGCCCCCCATGCCGATTCCCGGCCATGTCGATCCCGTGCCCGTGCCGCGTGGCCTTGCCCCGCGTCCCGACGGGCGCACCGATCTGGTCGGGCTGACCAAGCCCGAGATTCGCGCCGCGTTGGAAGCGGCCGGCTTCGATGCACGGCAGGCGAAGCTGCGCGCGAAGCAGTTGTGGCACTGGATCTACAATCGCGGCGCGACCGAATTTTCCGCGATGACCGACATCGCCAAGGCGCAGCATCCGGTGCTGGAGAAGCATTTCGTCGTCGGGCGGCCCGACGTGAAGGAAGCGCCGGTGTCGACCGACGGCACGCGCAAATGGCTGCTGACCTCGCCCGACGGGCAGGATTACGAGATGGTGTTCATCCCCGACGCCGATCGGGGGACATTGTGCGTGTCGAGCCAGGTCGGCTGCACGCTCAACTGCACCTTCTGCCACACCGGGACGATGCGGCTGGTGCGCAACCTGACCGCCGGCGAAATCGTGGGGCAGGTGATGCTGGCGCGCGATTCGCTGGGCGAATGGCCGAGCCAGCCCGAGGGGCGGATGCTGACCAACATCGTGATGATGGGCATGGGCGAGCCACTGTATAATTTCGATTCGGTGCGCGACGCGCTGGGCGTTGTGATGGATGGCGACGGCCTTGCCCTGTCCAAGCGGCGGATCACGCTCAGCACGTCGGGCGTAGTGCCGATGATGGCGCGCGCGGGCGCGGAAATCGGCGTAAACCTGGCGGTGTCGCTGCACGCCGTGACCAAGGAAGTGCGCGACGAGATCGTGCCGCTGAACCGCAAATACGGCATCGAGGAGCTGTTGCAGGCGTGCGCCGACTATCCGGGTGCCAACAATGCCCGGCGGATCACGTTCGAATATGTGATGCTGAAGGACAAGAACGACAGCGACGACGATGCGCGCGAACTGGTGCGGTTGCTGCGCAAATATCAGCTGCCGGCGAAGGTGAACCTGATCCCGTTCAACCCGTGGCCCGGCGCACCGTACGAATGTTCGACGCCAGAGCGTATCCGCGCGTTCAGCGACATCGTGTTCGAAGGCGGCATCTCCGCCCCCGTCCGCCGCACGCGCGGGCAGGACATCGGCGCGGCGTGCGGCCAGTTGAAGACGGCGGCCGAAAAGAAGAGCCGCGCGGAGCGCGACCGCGAGGCGGCGGAAGCGGCGGCGGCCTGATCGGCGACGGCCCGGCGGCGCAGTGCCACCGGGCCGGATGCCCGGATCAGTGCTGCTTCAGCGCGGCACGGACGGCGGTGGTGAAATGGTCGCCTGGCCGCGCCTTGCAGCTGGCCAGCACCACCGGGCGGATCGTTTCGACCCCGGCGACCGTGACGGTCGGGTGCGGCTTGCCCTTCGGCCCGTAATTGGCGGCGTAGCGGATCGCTTCCGGCTTGAAGTTCTCGTCGAGCAGGTTGAAGTCGCGACAGGTCACGGTTTCGAGGTTCTTGCCGCTCTTGATGACCGCCACGGTCCGTTCGGTCCCGGCGCGTCCGGGGACCTGCGCCGCTTCGGTGACCCATGGCTTCTTCGCCTGTTGCGTGGCGAGGGCAGCGCCGCTGCTCAGAACGCCAAGGGTGCCGACGATCGCGAAAACCAACTTCTTCATGATGTCATCTCCTCATTGTCAGAGGCCTGTCAATCGCCCGAAGCCGGCGGTTGTTTCACCTGCGATCCAACATGAAGAAGGTTTAATCGAGGGGTTTTCCGCCCCCTTGGAAAAGATGAAACGATCGTAATTCAGGCGGGCGCGTCCGCGGTTTCGCCGCTGCTGCCGATCGAGATCCTCGACAGCGTGCCGGCGATAGTATCTAGCGCAACCATGCTCGATGCGACCTCCCTTGCCCTTGCCGCCGGTGCCGGCGTCCTTGGCGGTGCGATGAATGCGCTGGCCGGGGGTGGCACCTTTGCGACGATGCCCGCGCTGATCGCGCTGGGGCTGCCGGGATCGATCGCCAACGCGACCTCCAACGTCGCGTTGCAGCCGGGCGCGATCGCCAGCGCCTGGGCATTCCGGCGGGGGCTGGGGCCGCTGGGCGGAATACCGATCCGGGTGCTGGCCTCGATCACCTTCGTCTCCGGCCTGCTGGGCAGCCTGTTGCTGGTGTGGACGCCCAGCAACCTGTTCGACGTGATCGTGCCATGGCTGCTGCTGGTCGCGTTCCTGGCCATCGCGTTTGGGCGACGCGCGGCGGACTGGCTGCACGACAAGGTGACGATCGGCCCGGCGACGCTGGTCGTGGCGCAGGTGCTGCTGGGCATCTATGGCGGCTATTTCGGGGGCGGCGTGGGGATGATGGTCACCGCAACCTATGGCCTGCTGGCCGGGCAGAGCGTGAAGTCGATGGCCGCGCCGCGCACGCTGATGCTGGCCACCGCCAACAGCGCGGCGGCGATCGTCTTCATCCTCACCGGCATGGTCGCGTGGGCCGCGTGCCTGCCGATGATCCTGGGCGGCATCCTGGGCGGCTGGCTCGGCGCGAAGCTGGGCGGGCGGCTGACCTCCGGGCAGATTCGCGCGTGGACGTTGCTGGTGACGTTCAGCGTGACCTTGGTGTTCTTCGTTCGCGCCTACCGCTAACCCGGCCGGCGCATGTCGAAGCGTTCGCCCAGTTCGAAATAGTCCCCCGCCCCGCCGCCGCGCAGGATCGGATGGGCGCGTTCGGTGCGATAGACGCCGTCGTCGAGCAGCGCCGGATCGATATGGACCTGCACCACCTCCCCCAGCACCAGCCATGTGTCGATGTCGCCGCCCCGATGGTCGGTCAGGCGGACGATCTGCGTCGTGCGGCATTCGAACTGGACCGGCGATCCCACGACGCGCGGCGGCGCGACGATCGTGGAGGGCAGCGTGTCGAGCTTCGCCAGCGCGAACTCGTCGGTATCGGTCATCGCCGCGGTCGCGTTCATCGCCTCCGCCTGGGGCCGGGTCGCGAGGTTCCAGACGAATTCGCCGGTCGCGCGGGCATTGGCCAGCGTGTCCTTCGCTCCGGTCGAGGCGAAGCCGATGATCGGCGGGCGATAGTTGAAGGCGTTGAAGAAACTGTACGGCGCTAGATTGCGTTTTCCGTCGCGCGACACGCTGGCAATCCAGCCGATCGGGCGCGGGGCGACGATCGCGTTGAACGGATCATGCGACAGGTGATGGCCGTCGGCCGGGGCATAGGAGTGAAAATCGGTCATGGGGTTTCCCAACGCACGATATGGACACCGGGTGCAATGCCGCTTCGCACCACCCGCGCAACGGCGTAGGATGCCCGCATGACGACGCGAACGATCAGGCGCCATGCGCTGGCCACCCGGCTGTGGCACTGGGTCAATGCCGTCGCGGTCATCATCCTGATCGGCAGCGGGCTGATGATCCTGAACGCGGATCCCCGGCTCTATTGGGGCCGCTATGGCGCGAATTTCGACCAGGCATGGCTGACGTTCGACCGGTTTCCGGGATGGGTGACGATTCCGCAGACCTATAATCTGGCGCTCGCCCGCAACTGGCATCTGAGCTTTGCACTGGTGCTGGGGTTCGGGCTGCTGGCGTATATGATCGCGAGCCTGATCAACCGGCATTTCCAGCGGGACCTGGCGGTCCGGCGGCGGGAATTGTCGGCGCGGCATGTGCTGGCGGACATTCGCGCGCATCTCGCCTTCCGCTTCCATGATCCGGAGGCGCCGGGCGATTACAACGTGCTGCAGAAGCTTAGCTATGTGCTGGTGATCTTCGGGTTGCTGCCGCTGGTCATCGCGACGGGGATCACCATGTCGCCGGGGCTGAACGCCGCGTTTCCGTGGTTGCTGGAACTGTTGGGCGGGCGGCAATCGGCGCGCTCGATCCATTTCCTCGCGGCCAGCGGCATCACCTTGTTCGTGATCGTCCATCTGGTGCTGGTGATCCTTGCCGGTGCGTATAACGAGGTGCGTTCGATGATTACCGGTCGCTGGCGGGTGCCCGAATGAGCCGGCTGATTTCGAGGCGGTCGGCGCTGGTGGTCGGGGCCGGCGGGCTGGTCGCGGCGTGCGACAGGGTGGCGCAACTGCCCACCGCGCAGAAACTGCTGGGCGGTGCCGAGGATGTCCATCGCGGCCTGCAACGCGCGATCACCGCGCGCGACGCGCTGGCGGTCGAATATCGCCCCGAACAGCGATCACCCATCTTTCGCGCCAATGGCACCAACAATCCCAACACCCCCGATTACAACGCCCATGCCGCGAACCGCTTCGCCGATTGGCGGGTGACGATCGACGGGCTGGTTACGCGGCCACTGTCGCTGCGGCTCGACCAGATCCGGTCGATGCCGTCGCGGCAGCAGATCACGCGCCACGATTGCGTCGAGGGGTGGAGCGCGATCGGCAAATGGACCGGGCCGCGCCTGTCGCGGCTGCTCGACCTAGCGGGGTTGCGGCCCGATGCGCGCTATCTGGTGTTCCACTGCGCCGATGCGATCGGCGGGCGGCGCTATTATGAATCGATCGATCTGGTCGATGCCTTTCACCCGCAGACGATCCTCGCCTGGGCGCTCAACGACCGGTTGCTGGGGGTGCCCAACGGTGCGCCCCTGCGCCTGCGGGTCGAGCGGCAGCTGGGGTACAAGCACGCCAAATATGTCGAGCGGATCGAAGCGGTGGCGGCACTGACCGGCATTGCCGGGGGCAAGGGCGGCTTCTGGGAAGATGTCGCGGGCTATGACTGGTATGCCGGAATCTAGCACGGGTTGACGCCCCCTTACCGCACGGCCGGCTCCGCCGTGGTCAGCAACGCGGCGGCGGCGGGTTGTTCGGGCGTGTCGAACGCGCCCTTCGCCACCGGTAGCAGCGTGCTGACCGCATCCGCGTCCAGATCGCGCGCGATCAGTTCCCGGCCCAGCGTCAGGCGGGGCGCAGGCGCGGCGGGTGCGGCCTGCATGACCTTGTACAGGCCGCCGACCGCCGCCTCCGATGCCGGTTCCCCCGCCACGGCGAAGCTGTCCTGATAGGCGATCAGCGGCAGGATCGCCTGCGGGTCGAGGCGGTTGGCCCGGACGATGAAGCTGCGCGCCTCGGCCAGCCGCTGCTTGCGGTCGGCGGCGGGCGCGCGCATCGCCAGCTGGGTCAGCGCCGTCCCCTTCCACACCAGCGCGCCGGTATCGCCCGGTGCCTTGCCCAGCGCGCGATCGGCGGCGGCGAGGCAGGGATCGGCATTGCCGCTGCGGCATTCCGCCTCGGCCAGCAGCAGCTGGTTTTCTATCAGGTCGGGAAAGCGCGTAGCATTGTCGCGCAGTCGGTCGAGCCATGCGCTCCGCCGCGCCAGCGCCGCCGCCCGGTCGCGCGTGCCCTCCGGCACCTCGATCCGGGCGCCCAGTTCCAGCCGCCCGCGGATCAGCCCCGCCTCGGCACGGGTCAGGCGGCGAACGGTCGGTTCGGGTGCGCGGTCGGCGGGAAAGGTCAGCCGGTCGAACGGCGACTTGCTGCCCCGGTGGATCATCACCGCCCGTTGCAATTCGCCGGGATCGCCAAGCGCGGCGGCGGCGGCCTGCGGGTCGGTCCCCTTGGCGACTTCCGCCAGATAGCGTTGCAGGCGCGGTTTCCAGCTGTCGGAAAAATACAGGAAATGGACCATCCGCCACGCATGATAGGGGGTCCATGCCCGCCCCTTGCCGGTCAGATAGCGACCGTTCAGCACGTCCCTGACCGGATAGTCGCCGAACCGCTCCATGACCTTGAAGAAGCCATCGGGACGTCGGCCATAGTCGACCGAGCCCCTGGTCGCGACCATCGTCCCGAACATCTCGCCGAACCCCTGCAGGAACCAGCGCGGATAGGCGGCGGGGAAATAGGTCATCAGGTAGTTTTGCGCGAAAGCGGCGTAGAGGCGCGACTGGGCCGATTGGCAGATGGCGATCTCGTTGACCGAGAATTGCGAGAGATATTCGGCGGAATCCGACGGGGCGTCGGGACTGGTCGCCCGCGACACCGGGAAGTTGCGCCAGAGCGGACTGTCGTCGTCGGGATCGCAATTGCGACTGGTCGGACGCCCGGTCGAGGGACGCAGCACGAGGTTGAGGTCGGTCTGCGTGGTCGCGATCACCGATCCTTCGGCGCGCGGATCATAATAGATCGTCTTGGCGAATTCGAGCGGGAACGGGCCATATTGCCAGCGCAGATCGGTCAGCCGCAGCTGTTCGAACCCGCCGGCATCCTCGATCATCGTCACCGCGACCTTGATCGTCTCGTCGGGCTGATCGGCCCGGCCGAGCAGCGCGGTCAGCAGGAAATGCAGCTTTTCGAGATTGTGCGCGGTCGCGCGCAGTTCCGGCTCGCCGCCCTTGCTGAACACGACGACATGCGGCGTTTCGGCCATGCGCCAGTCGCTCAGCTCGGGCTTCGCGTCTCCGGTGCGGGGTCGGGTGCCGGTGACGGTGATCGTCGTGTCGCCATTGCGCACCGGGGCGGTCAGCTGGGCGTTGGCGGGGACGGTCAGTGTCGCTGCAAGGACGCACGCCAGCCACCGCTTCATCGAAGCCTCCCCCATCGTTGTTTGGCGCATCAGGCACCGTGGCGCGGCGATTGGCAAGCCGCTTTGTGGGACGGGTAGCAAAAGGCGTGGCCTCCCCCGTCATCCCGTCTCGTTCGCGCCTCTGCGAACGTGCCGAACGAAGCCAAACCCACATCGTACCCCGGCGAAGGCCGGGGTCCAGTTGGGAAGGCTTTTTCGTATGGTTCGAATGTCCCCCAACTGGGCCCCGGCCTTCGCCGGGGTACGGAAGAAGGCGTTTTGCGGAAGCCCAGAACTGGTCGGCGGTGACGCGGGAACGAAAAAAGGGGCCCGCGTCGCCGCGAGCCCCCCTTTGTCTACGCCGAAGCGCGCCGATCAGTTGTCGGTGATGAACGACGGCAGGCCGGCATTGCCGCCGTCGTCCTTCGCATCGTCACGACGCGGTGCGCGGTCGCCACGGTCGCGGCGCGGGCCACGGTCGCCGCCATCGCGACGGGGGCCGCGATCGCCACCTTCGCTGCGCGGACCGCGATCGCCACCGTCACGGCCGCTGCCGTCACGACGGGGACCACGCGGGCCACGGTCGCCGCCTTCACGCGGTTCGCGTGCCGGGCGGGTGTCTTCCAGCTCGGCGCCGGTTTCCTGATCGACGACGCGCATCGACAGGCGAACCTTGCCGCGCGGATCGACTTCGAGGACCTTGACCTTCACTTCTTGGCCCTCAGACAGGACGTCGGCGACCTTCTCGACCCGCTCGTTGCGGATTTCGCTGACGTGGACGAGGCCGTCCTTGCCGCCCATGAAGTTCACGAACGCGCCGAAATCGACGAGGTTGACGACCTTGCCGTTATAGACCTTGCCGACTTCCGCTTCCTCGACGAGGCCCTTGATCCAGTTGATCGCGGCTTCGATCTGCGCCGGATCGGACGACGACACCTTGATGACGCCCTCGTCGTCGATGTCGACCTTCGCGCCGGTGGTGGCGACGATCTCGCGGATCACCTTGCCGCCGGTGCCGATCACTTCGCGGATCTTCGACTTGTCGATCGTGAAGGTTTCGATGCGCGGGGCGTGCGCCGACAGCTCGCCACGGGTCTCGCCCAGTGCCTTGGCCATTTCGCCCAGGATGTGCGCGCGGCCTTCATTGGCCTGTGCCAGCGCGACCTTCATGATCTCTTCGGTGATCCCGGCGATCTTGATGTCCATCTGGAGCGAGGTGATGCCCTCGCTGGTGCCGGCCACCTTGAAATCCATGTCGCCGAGGTGATCCTCGTCGCCCAGGATGTCGCTGATGACGGCATAGTCCTTGCCTTCGAGGATCAGGCCCATGGCGATGCCCGACACCGGACGCTTCAGCGGCACGCCGGCATCCATCATCGACAGCGACCCGCCGCACACCGTCGCCATCGACGACGAGCCGTTCGACTCGGTGATGTCCGACAGGACGCGGATCGTGTAGGGGAATTCGTCCTTGGTCGGCAGCACCGGGTTCAGCGCGCGCCACGCGAGCTTGCCGTGACCGACTTCACGACGCCCCGGCGCACCGAAGCGACCGACTTCACCGACCGAATAGGGCGGGAAGTTATAGTGCAGCATGAAGCGTTCGTAATGCAGGCCGTTCAGGCCGTCGATCATCTGCTCGGCGTCCTTGGTGCCCAGCGTCGTGGTGCAGATCGCCTGCGTCTCGCCACGGGTAAACAGCGCCGAACCGTGCGCGCGCGGCAGGAAGTGGACCATCGCCTCGATCGGGCGGACCGTCTTCGTATCGCGACCGTCGATGCGGCGGCCGTCCTTCAGGATGGCGGTGCGGACGATCTCGGCTTCCAGCTTCTTTACGAGCTTGAGCGTGCCGAGATACTGCGCCGGATCGCTTTCCTTGAGGTCGGCAAGGGCTTCGCGCGCCTTGGTGCGGGCGGCGTTGATCGCGTTCTGGCGCGCCTGCTTGTCGGTCAGCTTGTAGGCCGCCGTCAGGTCCTTGCCGATCAGCGTCTTCAGCTTCTTCTTGGCGGCCGACTGGTCGGCGACCGGGGCCAGCTCCCACGGGTCCTTGGCGGCCTGTTCGGCGAGGTCGATGATGCAGTTCACGATCTTCTTCGACGCATCGTGCGCGAAGACGACGGCGCCCAGCATGATCTCTTCCGACAGCTCCTTGGCTTCGGATTCGACCATCATCACCGCATCGCCGGTGGCGGCGACGACGAGGTCGAGGTCGCCTTCCTTTACCTGGTCCAGCGTCGGGTTCAGGACGTATTCGCCGTCGACATAGCCGACGCGCGCGGCGCCGATCGGGCCCATGAACGGCACGCCCGAAATGGTCAGCGCGGCCGACGCGGCGATCATCGCGACGATGTCCGGCTCGTTTTCGCCGTCATAGCTCAGCACCTGGGCGATGACGTTGATTTCGTTATAGAAACCTTCGGGGAACAGCGGACGGATCGGGCGATCGATCAGGCGGCTGACCAGCGTTTCCTTCTCGGTCGCGCCGCGTTCGCGCTTGAAGAAGCCGCCGGGGATGCGGCCCGCGGCCGAGTATTTTTCCTGATAGTGGACGGTCAGCGGGAAGAAGTCCTGCCCTTCCTTGACCGAGCGTGCGGCGGTGACCGCGCACAGCACCACGGTTTCACCGAGCGTCGCGATGACCGCGCCGTCGGCCTGGCGGGCGACGCGGCCCGTTTCGAGGGTCAGCGTCTTGCCGCCCAGGTCCATGGTGCTTTTCTTGATGTCGAACATGTCGTTTCCTTCGCGTCCGGCGGCCCTATGCGCGCCGGGGCAGCTTGGGTGGAAAACCACCCCTTTGGTCGGGCTGTTTCGGCCCGGTGTCCTGCGTCGCCGGATTGCGACGGGACGGCTTGGCCGGAAGTCCGGTCGCCAAGCCTATACCCCGTTTTGCGGGGAATTTCGTGGGCGGAGTTGGCCGCCCCCCATGGAAAAAGGGCGGCCCGTCGGACCGCCCTCTTGTCGTTACTTCCGAAGCCCGAGCTTCGCGATCAGCGTCGTGTAACGCTCCGCGTCCTTCTTCTTCAGATAGTCGAGCAGCGAACGCCGCTTGTTGACCAGCATCAGCAGACCGCGACGCGAATGATTGTCCTTCGCATGGGTCTTGAAGTGTTCGGTCAGGTTCTGGATGCGGGTGGTCAGGATGGCGACCTGTACTTCAGGGCTGCCGGTGTCGCCTTCGGCGCGGGCGTGTTCCTGGATCAGTGCCTGGCGGTTTTCGGGAGTGATCGACATCGTCGTCCTTTCTATTCGAGGTTGAAGCCACGGGCGACACGGGTTTCCCCGTCGAGTGTCTCGACCAGCGCCACCGGGACATCCCCCAGCGTCGCAAAGCCCAGACCGTCGTCCGTTGCAAAACCGATCAGTCGAAGCCCCTTGCGGAGCCGCCCTGCCTGATCGGCATTCAGGGACAGAGCCGGGATGTCGTCCAGCCCCGCCCCCAGTGGCAGGAGCGTTTCTTCAAGCGCGTGGCCCTTACCCAATTCCGCCAGTTTGTCCAGCGAAATGGCCGATTCGAGCGTGAACGGCCCGGCCTTGGTCCGGCGGAGCATGGTGACGTGGCCGACCGTGCCGAGCGCCAGCGCGATGTCGCGGGCGAGGGAGCGGATGTAGGTGCCCTTGGAGACGAAGGCGGACAGGGTGATTTCTGCCAAATCCTCCCCAGCATGGGGGGGGGGGCCATCCGCAGGATGGTGGAGGGGGATGGCGGCATCCGCAGCGGTTGCGTTGCGAGGCGATCCCCCTCCACCAGCTTCGCTGGTCCCCCTCCCCGTGCCGGGGAGGATTTGCAGGGAAAACACCGTCACCTTCCGCGGCGCGAGGACGACTTCCTCACCCTTCCGCGCGAGGTAATAGGCCCGCTCGCCATCCACCTTCAGCGCCGAATAGGCCGGCGGCACCTGCTCGATCGGCCCGGTGAAGCGCGCCAGCACCGATTCGACACCGGCAAGCGTCGGTCGCACCGGCGACTCGGCGATCACCTTCCCCTCCAGGTCGAGCGTATCGGTCTGCGCGCCGAAGCGGATCGTGAAATCATAGCGCTTCGACGCATCGAGCATCCGCCCGGCAAGCTTCGTCGCCTCGCCGATCGCGACCGGCAGCACGCCGGTCGCCAGCGGGTCGAGCGTACCGCCATGGCCGACCTTGTGCTTGCCATAGCCGCCCTCGCGCAGCGCGCGCTTGACCGCCGAGACGATCTGGGTCGAACCGGGACCCAGTGGTTTGTCGATGATGATCCAGCCGTGCATCAGCGCATAGCATCGCAGAAATGGCGGCGGCACAGCGCGACATAGCGATCGTTGCCGCCGATCTCGGTCTGCTGCCCGTCGCGGACCGCATGGCCATCCGCATCGACGCGTAAATTCATCGTCGCCTTGCGACCGCAGGTGCACACCGATTTCAGCTCGATCAACGCGTCGGCGATCGCCAGCAGCCGTGCCGAACCGGGAAACAACGCCCCCTGGAAATCGGTCCGCAGGCCATAGGCGAGGACCGGCACGCCCAGATCGTCGGCGACCTGCGCCAGCTGATCGACCTGCCTCGCGGAAAGGAACTGCGCCTCGTCGACCAGCACACACCCGACCGCGTGCTGGCGGTGCTGCGCGGCGACGCTTTCGAGGAGGTCGGTATCAGCATCGAACGGCGTCGCGGGCGCGGACAGGCCGATGCGCGAGCCGATCGTCCCTGCCCCCTCCCGCGTGTCGATCGCGGCGGTGAACAACATCGTCGTCAGCCCGCGCTCGCGATAGTTGAAATCGGCCTGCAGCAGGGTCGTCGATTTGCCCGCGTTCATCGACGCATAATAGAAATAGAGCTTGGCCACTCAGCCCTCGGCCCCGCCCTCGTCGTCGCTGCCTTCCAGATCGCGCGCGACCTTGGGATCGCGCAGCAGCTGTTCGATGCGGGTGCCTTCATCGAAGCTCTCGTCGATCAGGAACTTCAGCTTGGCGGCATATTTCAGGTTCACCCGCCGCGCGACCTCCGACTGGAGATAGGCGGTGTTGGTGCGCAGCGCCTTCAGCACGATCTGTTCGTCCTTGCCGAGCAGCGGCTTCACGAACACCGTCGCGTGGCGCAGGTCGGGCGACATGCGAACTTCGGTGACCGAGACAAGATGCTTTTCCAGCACGTCGTCATGCACGTCGCCGCGTGCGAGGATTTCGGACAGGATGTGGCGGACCTGTTCGCCGACGCGCAGCAGGCGGACGGAGCGGGTTTCGGGCGTGGTTTCTGACATGGTTCAACCGAATTGACAGTGGAACCAGTGACTGTCGAGTCGCTGGCACCAAATGGTGTTGTTGCCGAATATCTTTCGAATATCGGCGGCGACCGGCCCGCCATTCCAACCACGCGCGGCGGCCATGCGGTCGGTCGGGTCATGGACGATGGCGGCCCAGCTTCCGAACGGGTCGATCACGGTCGTGAAGGCCAGGCGTGGCCCCGCCTGCTCGACCATCGCGACACCCGCCGGCGCCGGGCCACCCGACAGCGCCCGGTCGAACGCGCTACGTTCCGACCGCAACAGCCGCCACGATGGCGCGACATGCGACCAGTAGAGCGCATGACTGGCAAGGAACCCGGCAAAGGGCAGCGCGACGATCGGCAGGAAGGCCGGCAGCAACGCCGCCATGCCGGCAGCGCGCAACCGCCAGCTGCGCACCAGCCCGTCGATCAGCAGCCCCAGCCAGCACAGCGCCAGCAGGACCGCGACGACCGGTATTGCCCAATAGGAAAGGAGGTTGGCGACGAACAATGCCGCCGCCCCGCCGATCACCCAGCCGACGCACCAACGCAGCCGGGGGCGGAGCGTGGCGGCAAGGGTTGCCCCCTGCCGCCCGTTACTCACAGCGTGCGATCGCGCAGTTCGACTTCGTAGGTTTCAAGGAAGTCGCCTGCCTTGATGTCGGTGAAGTTCTGCGTGAACGTGACACCGCATTCGAGGCCCGCGCGCACTTCGGGGACATCGTCCTTGAAGCGACGCAGCGACGCGATCTCACCCTGGTAGATGATGACGTCGTTGCGCGTGATGCGCGCCTTGAGCGCCTTGCGGATGATCCCTTCGACGACCAGCAGACCGGCGGCCCGACCGTGCTTGCCCGCCGAGAAGACCTCGCGGATTTCGGCGCGGCCGACGACCGTTTCGAACGCTTCCGGACCCAGCGTACCCGCCATGCCCGCACGAATATCGTCGGTCAGCGTGTAGATGACGTCGTAATATTTGAGCGCCACCTTGTTCCGCTCGGCGATCTCGCGCGCCTTGGCGTTGGGACGGGTGTTGAAGCCGATGATCGGCGCGCCCGATGCCGCCGCCAGCGTCACGTCGCTCTCGGTGATGCCGCCCACGCCCGAATGCAGGATGCGCACCCGGATGTCGTCGGTCGAGATCTTGTTGAGCGACCCGACAATGGCTTCGACCGACCCTTGCGTGTCGGCCTTGACCACCAGCGGATATTCGATCGCCTGCTTCGACTTGAGTGCCGAGAACATGCTTTCGAGGCTGGCCGGCGCCTGGGTGGTGCGCTTCTGGAGCAGCACGCCCTGACGATATTCGGCGACCTCGCGGGCACGCGCCTCGCTCTCGACGACCTGCAGCGGATCACCCGCCATCGGCACGCCCGACAGGCCCAGCACCTCGACCGGAGTCGACGGGCCGGCTTCCTTCACCTGGCGTCCCTTGTCGTCGATCAGCGCACGGACCTTGCCGCTTTCCGCGCCGACGACGAACACGTCGCCGACCTTCAGCGTGCCGCGACGGACCAGCACGGTCGCGACCGGGCCACGTCCCTTGTCCAGCTTCGCCTCGATCACGCTGCCTTCGGCCGGGCGATCAGGGTTGGCCTGCAGCTCGAGCAGTTCGGCCTGGAGCTGAATCTTGTCGATCAGTTCCTGCAGGCCGGTCTTCTTGAGCGCCGACACTTCGACGTCCTGGGTTTCGCCACCCATTTCCTCGACCTGCACGTCATGTTCGAGCAGGCGTTCGCGGATGCGCTGCGGGTTCGCCTCGTGCTTGTCGACCTTGTTGATCGCGACGATCATCGGCTTGCCGGCGGCACGCGTGTGATGGATCGCCTCGATCGTCTGCGGCATCAGCCCGTCGTCGGCGGCGACCGCGAGGATCACGATGTCGGTCACGTCGGCACCGCGCGCGCGCATCTCGCTGAACGCTTCGTGGCCGGGCGTGTCGAGGAAGGTGATCCGCGACTTGTCCTTCATCGTCACCTGGTACGCGCCGATATGCTGGGTGATGCCACCGGCTTCACCGCGCACCACGTCCGTACCGCGCAGCGCGTCGAGCAGCGAGGTCTTGCCGTGGTCGACATGGCCCATGATCGTGACGACCGGCGGACGCGGACGCAGCGATTCGACCGCGTCCTCGACCGTGTCGAGCGCGAGGTCGATGTCCGAATCGCTGACGCGGACGATGTTGTGGCCGAATTCGGTCACCAGCAGTTCGGCGGTGTCCTGATCGATCGTCTGCGTCATCGTGACGGGCGAACCCATCTTGAACAGCATCTTGACCAGGTCGGCACCCTTTTCCGCCATGCGGTTCGCGAGTTCCTGCACGGTGATGGTTTCGGGGACCTGCACGTCGCGGACCTGCTTGATCTGCGGTTCGCGCGGGCCGCCAAAGCCACGCTTTTCCTTCTCACGCGCACGCTTCAGTGCGGCGAGGCTGCGCGAACGCGCCCCATCGTCGCCCAGCGCGCGGGTGACGGTCAGCTTGCCCGACTGGCGGCGATCGTCGCCCTTGCGGTCGCGCGACGGTGCGGCGCCACGCGCCGGCTCGTTGCGACGCGGCGTCGCCTGACCGGTGCCCGACGGAGTCGGACGCGCGGTCTGGCCACCGGCCGCCGGACGGGCGGCAGGAGTCGCAGCGGCGACGGCAGGCGCGGGGGCCGGCTCGGGCTTGGGCTGCGGCTTCGGGATTTCCGGACGCTGTACCGGGGTAAAGCGACGCGGGGCCGGCCGGTTGGGGTCGGCGGTCAGGATGATCGGCTGCGGCGCAGGGGCCGGAGTCGGTGCCGGACGCGGCGCGGGCTTGGCCTGCACCGGCGCCGGGGCGGGCTTTGCCGCGACCGGTGCGGGCGCAGGGGCCGGCGTTTCCGCGACCGGGGCCGGTGCGGGGGCAGGCTTCACCTCTACCGGCGCCGGGGCAGGCGTCGGTGCGGGTGCGGGTGCCGGCGTCGGCGCGGCCTCTACCGGCTTCGGCGCAGGCGTTTCCGCAACCGGGGTCGGTTCGGGCGCCGGGGCCGGCGTCGGCTCGGCAGCGGCACGGGCCTTTTCCTCGACGCGCGCGCGTTCGGCCTCGGCGGTTTCCCGCGCGATCCGCTCGTCACGACGACGATGTTCCTCGGCCGCGTTCATGCGTGCCTCTTCGGCCTCGCGCAGCAGCTTGGCCTGGAGTTCGAGCCGCGACAGGCCGGCATTGGCATTGCTGCTGGCGGCCGGACGTGGAGCGGGTGCTGCCGGAGCAGGCGCGGGCGTACGCTGCGGGGTGGGTGCCGCCGCTGCTTCGGGGGCGGCCTGTTCGCCACCCTGCTGTTCCTCGCCGGGACGGCCCAGCACACGGCGGCGCTTCACCTCCACGACCACCGTATTGGAGCGGCCATGGCTGAAGCTCTGCTTCACCTTGCCGGTCTCCACGGTGCGCTTGAGGCCGAGCGGCGCGCGGGTGCCCAGCTTCGGCTTGTCGTTGTCGATGTCGCTCATCCGGTTACTCAGAGTCCTGCTTCAATTGGTCGACGCCCAGGTGACCGGCATTGTCCATGCCGGAAAATTGCGCCGTCGATGCGCCCTGCGAAGGTGTTTCGCAAGCCGCAGGGATAGGTTCGGGTCCGATAAAGTGCAGCCAGCGGGACAGCGCGTCATTGGCTCGCTGTGCCGCCCGTGCGTCGGTCAGGCCGACATGTACCACATTTTCGCGCCCAAGCGCTAATGACAATATGGTGCGTGGGACCGGCAATGCCAATCCCCTGCGCCCGGAACCTTCGTCATCGGTCCCGACACGCCATGCCTGCGCCAGTTTGCCGGCGCCGTCGGCGGCGGCATCGGACGCATGGTACAGCGCGTACAGCTTGCCGCTGCGTGCCGCCTTTTCGATGGCGGTGCCACCGATGACGACGAAGCCCGACTTCGCCTCCAGCCCCAGCCGGTCGAGCGCATGGCGCCGGAGCGCATCCTCGATCAACTGCGGCAGGTCGGTGGGAATCGTCAGCACGGCGCCCTTGAACGCCCGCGCCAACGCGCCCTTCAACCGCCCCTTGGCCATCGCCGTTTCCAGCTCGGCCCGGCTCACCCCGATCCACGCGCCACGGCCGGGAGCCTTGGCACGCACATCGGGGAGGATGTCCCCATCCGGGGACAGGGCAAGCCGCACCAACCCGTCGCGCGAGCCATGCTCACGCGACAGGATGCAGCTGCGCTCCGGCCCTTCGGTCAGCCGCGCGGTGTCATTGTTCGGATTCCGCAACGGCGTCCTCCGAAGTCTCGGGCGCTACTTCCTCATCGGCGAACCAATGGGCGCGGGCGGCCAGGATGATCTCGTTCCCCTGTTCGTCGCTCAGGCCATATTCGGCCAGGATGCCGCCCTTGGGCGCTTCGCGCTTCGGGGCATCGTCGCCGCGACGGCGGGGTTCGGCCTTCTTCTTTTCGACCAGCTCGTCGGTCGCGAGGTCGGCGAGGTCGTCGAGCGTCTTGATGCCCGCCTTGCCGAGCGTCACCAGCATCGCTTCGGTCAGGTATGGCAGTTCGGCCAGCGCATCCTCGACGCCCAATGCGGTACGCTCTTCGCGCGATGCCTGTTCGCGACGCTCCATCGCTTCCTGCGCACGGCTCTGCAGCTCTTGCGCGAGGTCCTCGTCGAACCCTTCGATGCCGGCCAGTTCCTCGATCTCGACATAGGCGACTTCTTCCAGCTCGCCGAAGCCTTCGGCGACCAGCAGCTGTGCCAGCGTCTCGTCGACGTCCAGCTCCTTCTCGAACATGCCCGAGCGTTCGATGAATTCCTTCTGGCGCTTCTCCGACGCATCGGCTTCGGTCAGGATGTCGATCGCCTTGCCGGTCAGCTGGCTGGCGAGGCGGACATTCTGGCCGCGACGACCGATGGCGAGCGACAGCTGGTCATCGGGCACGACGACCTCGATCCGGTCCTCTTCCTCGTCCAGCACCACGCGGGCGACGTTCGCCGGCTGCAGCGCGTTGACGACGAAGGTAGCGGTGTCGGGCGACCACGGGATGATGTCGATCTTTTCGCCCTGCATTTCCTGCACGACGGCCTGCACGCGGCTGCCCTTCATGCCGACGCAGGCGCCGACCGGATCGATCGAGCCGTCGTGGCTGATGACGCCGATCTTGGCGCGCGACCCCGGATCGCGGGCGGCGGCCTTGATCTCGATGATGCCGTCGTAGATTTCGGGCACTTCCTGCGCGAACAGCTTCTTCATGAAGTCGGGGTGCGCGCGGGACAGGAAGATCTGCGGTCCGCGATTTTCGCGGCGGACGTTCAGGATCAGCGAGCGGACACGGTCGCCGACGCGGACCGCTTCGCGCGGGATCTGCTGGTCGCGGCGGATGACGCCTTCGGCACGGCCGAGATCGACCACGACATGGCCAAATTCGACCCGCTTCACGACGCCGGTGATGATCTCACCCTGCCGGTCCTTGAATTCCTCGAACTGGCGCTCGCGCTCGGCGTCGCGGACCTTCTGCAGGATGACCTGCTTCGATGCCTGCGCCTGGATGCGGCCGAATTCGATCGGGGGCAGCGGGTCGACGATATAGTCGCCGACGACGGCACCCTTCTGGAGCCGCTGCGCGTCCTTTTCGCCGATCTGCTTGAAATGATCGTCGACCAGTTCGGTCACTTCCAGCACGCGCCACAGGCGCAGGTCGCCGGTCTGCGGATCGAGCTTGGCACGGATGTCGTTTTCCGAACCGTAGCGCGTCTTGGCGGCGCGCTGGATCGCGTCTTCCATCGCCTCGATCACGATGGCCTTGTCGATCATCTTTTCCGATGCGACCGAATTCGCGATCGCGATCAGTTCCGCCCGGTTGGCGGTGACGGCGGTGGCCATGTCAGTTCAGTCCTTCTGCGTCAGCCGGTTCGTCGTCGGCAGGTTCGTCTTCAAATTCGTCGGCACCCTCGGCAGAGAGCGGCGCGGTCGCCTTCAGCAGGGCGTCGGTGATCACCAGCTTCGCATCGATGATCGCGGCGAAGGGCACGGTCATCGCCTTGTGCTTGCGCACGTCGATGCTGACCTGATCCCCGTCGGTGCCGAGCAGGACGCCGGTCAGCTGCTTGCGGCTGTCGATCAGCGCGTCGAGCGTCACGCGCGCCTCGAACCCCTTCCAGTCGTCATAATCGGCAAGGCGCGTCAGCGGCCGGTCGATGCCGGGCGACGATACCTCCAGCCGATACGCCTCCTCGATCGGGTCGTTCTCGTCGAGCAGGTCGGAGATGCGGCGCGACAGTTCGGCGCAGTCGTCGATGGTCAGCTGCCGGGTATCCGGGCGCTCGGCCATCACCTGCAACGTGGGGTCCGACTTGCCGCCGAACATCTTCACGCGCACCAGCGCAAAGCCCAGGGCCTTCGCCTCGGGTTCGATCAGTCGCGTCAGTTCGGCGATATTCGCCATGCCGTCTCCATCAGATGCGCCGCTTCGTTGCCGGTCCCTGGCGGAACCGGCCTCGGCACGTTGACGATGTCGAGGAAGCAACGTCCATATATGTAAAAAACCATGTCTCGGCAAGGGCCGCCGGATCATCCGCCCGCCGCGACGCGTTGCCGCAGGCAATCACGAATGACCTGAGAGGATACGCCGATGTCGCCGTTCCATGCCCTGATCCCCGCCGCCGCCCTGCTGGTCGCGTGCAATTCCGGAGGGGATCTGGCCGAAGCGCCCGCCATCGTGTCCCCCGCCCCCGCACCGACGCCGACGCCGACCGCGACGACGCCGACCGGGGGCGTGCCGTTCGCGACTCGCGAGGTGGCGAGTTTCAACGCACCTTGGGCGATGACCTTCCTGCCCGACGGGCGGATGCTGGTGACGGAGAAGAGCGGCACGCTGCTGCTGGTCAGCGCCGATGGCAACCAGAAGACGACCGCCGCGACGATTCCGGTCGATTCGGCTGGGCAAGGCGGGTTGATGGACGTGGTCCTCGCCCCCGATTTCGCCAGCAGCCGGCGGGTATATCTCAGCTATTCGGTCGCGGGCGACGGCGGCAAGGGCGTAGTGCTGGCGCGCGGGGTGCTGGACGGCAACCGGGTGACCGGCATCACCGAACTGTTCCGCGCGACCCCGTTCGTCAGCGGCGACGGCCATTATTCGGGGCGCATCGCCTTCGCCCCCGATGGCCAGCACCTGTTCTTCACCAATGGCGAGCGGCAGAAGTTCGACCCGGCACAGGACCCCAAGGCGACGTTGGGCAAGGTCCTGCGCCTCACGCTCGACGGCAAGCCGGCGGGCGATCCGGGGCTGACCGCCAAGGGCTTCCACCCGGCGGTGTGGTCGTACGGCCATCGCAACCTGTTGGGGCTGGCCTTCGACAAGCAGGGCAATCTGTGGGAGCAGGAGATGGGGCCGAAGGGCGGCGATGAGGTCAACCTGATCGTTGCCGGGCGCAATTACGGCTATCCCCTGGTGTCGGAGGGCGACCATTATGACGGCAAGCCGATCCCGCGTCACAGCACCCGGCCCGACCTGGAAGCGCCGAAGGTCGCATGGAACCCGGTGATCTCGCCCGGCGGGCTGATCGTCTATTCGGGCAAGCTGTTCCCGCAATATGCCGGCGACCTGTTCATCGGCGGCCTGTCGAGCGAGGCGCTGGTCCGAGTCGACGTCAACGGTACCAATGCGACCAAGGGCGACCAGTGGCCGATGAACGCCCGCATCCGCGAGGTGGAGGAAGGCCCCGATGGTGCGATCTGGGTGTTGCAGGACGGGGCGAACGCCAAGCTGCTGAAACTGACCCCGCGCAGCTGAGTCAGAGCCGGGCGAGCGTGGCCCCGTCGCGCTCGCCCGCGTAGAAACCGTCGAGGATCGCGGCAAAGCGCGGCTCCGCGCCGTCCGCCGCGGCCTCGAACAGGGTCATCGACGACCGCAGCTTCATCGCATCGATGCTGCCGAGGATCGCAGCAATGTCGCTGCCCCGATGCGCCAGCAGCGCATCGACCGACTCGCGCAGCCGCGCGCCCAGCAAGGGGTGGGCGAGGTAGGCCCGCGCCTCCGCCAGATCGGCGATGGCATAGGTCCGCGCCATCGCACTCGACCCCAGACCGGCGATCTGCGGAAACACGAACCACATCCAATGGCTGCGCTTTGCCCCGGCGCGCAGTTCGGCAAGGGCGGTCGGATAGCTGGCGCGCTGGGCATCGACGAAGCGGTAGAGCGGATCGATCATGCGCGAGGAGATAGGAGCCACCGCACCGGTCGCAAATTCTGACAACGGTGACGGTTGATTCGGCGTTGTGGATACGATTAGCATGGTCGCCTTAAGAAAAGACCTTGGGAGGGGTTATGCAGAAGAGCTGGATGGTGGCCGCGCTGGTCGCCATGGTCGCCGCGCCTGTCGTCGCACAGAGCGCCGAGGATTTCGCCGCCAAGGTCATCAACGCCCCGCTGCCCGCGAGCCTGAACGTCTACGGCCTGCCCAAGCCGCCGCTGACGCGGGTGAAGGAGGTCGATGGCGGCAAGGTCATCCGCCTCGCCATTCCGGGCGCCGACAAGGACCCGTGGAAGATCCAGCTCCAGTCGCCGACCACCGCACCGGTGGCGAAGGGCGACCGCCTCGTCCTTGCCTTTCACGCGCGGGCCAGCGGCATGGCGCCGGGCACCAAGGCGCGGATCGCGGTGGCGGGTATCCAGCTGAACAAGGAACCCTATTCGCAGGTCATCGGCGGCCCGATCGAAGTGGGCGATGCGTTCGAATTCCACCAGGTCGCGGGCAAGGCCGATCGCGACTATGCCGCCGGCGAGCTGATGGCATCGCTGCAGCTGGCGACCGGCAAGCAGGTGTTCGAGTTCGGGCCGATGTTCGTCATCAACCTCGACAAGAAGTGAGGCCGGCCGCGACGCGGGGTCAGTCCCGCGTCGCCGTCAGGAAATAGTCGAGCGAAATATCGTCCGACAGGGTGAATCCCCGCGCCGCCGAGAAGGACAGCCCACTGGGCGGTGATACCGTCATCCCCGCCGCGCGGAGATGCGCGGTCAGTTCGTCCGGGGTCAGGAACCGGTCCCAGTCGTGCGTGCCGCGCGGGATCATGCCGAACCCTTCGGCAACGCTTATCATCGCCAGCCGCGACAGCGCGGTACGGTTGGGCGTGGAGACGACCAGCAGCCCGCCCGGCGCCACCGCCTCGGCCAGTCCGCGCGCAAAGGCGGCGGGGTCGGCGACGTGCTCGATCACCTCCAGCGAGGTGACGAGGTCGAACTGCCGCCCGGCGATCGCCTCCACACCGCCCGCCAGATACTCGATCGACAGGCCGGTCAGCGCCGCATGGGCGGCGGCGGCACCGATATTTTCGGGCGCGGCGTCGACGCCGGTCACCTGCCCGCCCAGCCGGGCGAGCGGTTCGGCGAGCAGCCCCGCGCCGCAGCCGACATCGAGCACGGTCTTGCCCGCCAGCGGGGTGAAGCCCGCCGCATCGCCGTCCCAGTGCGAATCGATCGCCGCGCGGACGAACGACAGCCGCACCGGGTTCAGCCGGTGGAGCATCGCCGAGCTGCCCTTCGGGTTCCACCAGTCGGCGGCCATCTCGCCGAAATGCGCCGCCTCGCGCGCCACGACGCTTGATTGCGCGGGTGCGGCTTTTTGCGACATAAAGATTGCTTCGCTTGCGTTCGTCATGGCGCTCTCCTATCAGCCGCCGCCATTCCCCCCAAGGATGAATGGCAAAACGCATGGCGCGGATCGTGATGAAGTTCGGTGGCACCTCGATGGCGGGGATCGAACGCATTCGCAACGTCGCCCAGCGCGTAAAGCGCGAGGTCGATGCCGGAAACCAGGTCGCGGTGGTCGTATCCGCCATGGCCGGCGATACCGACCGGCTGGTCGGTTTCTGTCGCGAGGCATCGGCGCTGTACGACCCGCGCGAATATGACGCGGTGGTATCGTCGGGCGAACAGGTGACCAGCGGGCTGCTGGCCATCGCGTTGCAGGCGATCGGCGTGCCGGCGCGCTCGTGGCTCGGCTGGCAATTGCCGATCCGCACCAGCGACGCGCACGCGACCGCCCGGATCGAATCGATCGACACCACCGCGCTCGACGAGTCGCTGGCCAAGGGCGAAGTGGCGGTCATCCCCGGATTCCAGGGCGTGACCGACGCCAACCGCATCACCACGCTGGGCCGGGGCGGGTCGGATACGTCGGCGGTGGCGATGGCGGCGGCGATGCAGGCCGACCGCTGCGACATCTACACCGATGTCGACGGCGTCTATACCACCGACCCGCGCATCGTGCCGCGCGCGCGCAAGCTGGCGCGAGTGACGTACGAGGAAATGCTCGAACTCGCCTCGGTCGGGGCGAAGGTGCTGCAGACCCGCTCGGTCGGGCTGGCAATGAAGGAAAAGGTCCGCGTGCGGGTGCTGTCGTCGTTCGACGATACCCGCGACGAGGATGGTTATCGTGGAACGCTGATCGTCGGCGAAGAGGAAGTGACGGACATGGAACGGCAGCTCATCACCGGTATCGCCCACGACAAGAACGAGGCGAAGATCACGCTGGTCGCGGTGCCCGACCGCCCCGGTGCGGTCGCATCGATCTTTGCGCCCTTGGCCGGTGCCGGGATCAACGTCGACATGATCGTGCAGAACATCGCCCATTCGACGGGTTCGACCGACGTGACCTTCACGGTACCCGCCGCCGAACTGGCCCGCGCGCTCGACACGCTGGAAAAGGCGAAGACCGACATCGGGTTCCAGAAGGTGCTGCACGACACCCGCGTCGCCAAGGTGTCGGTCGTGGGCGTCGGGATGCGCAGCCATGCCGGCGTCGCCTCGACCATGTTCACCGCGCTGGCCGATCGCGGCATCAACATCCAGGCGATCACCACGTCGGAGATCAAGGTCAGCGTGCTGATCGAAGAGGATTATACCGAACTGGCGGTGCGCGTGCTGCACACCGCGTACGGGCTGGACGCGGAGAGCTAAAAGCTCCTCCCCGCTGCGCGGGGAGGAGCTACTCTCCGATCAGGTGTACCGCGATCCGCCGCCGATGCGCGGCCCGGCGGTGCTCGAACAGGTAGATGCCCTGCCAGATGCCCAGCACCGGGCGGTGGCCGAGGACCGGGATCGACAGCGACACGCCGGTCAGCGCGGTGCGCAGGTGTGCGGGCATGTCGTCCGACCCTTCCTCGGCATGGGCATAGCGGTCGCTTTCGGGTGCGATGTGGCGGAAATAGCGCTCGAGGTCGTCACGCGCCGTCTCGCTGGTATTTTCCTGGATCAGCAGCGAGGCGGAGGTGTGGCGGCAGAACAGGGTGAGCAGCCCGTCGGCGATGCCGGTCGATTCGACCCAGTGCCGCACCTGCCCGGTGATCAGCACCAGCCCCTGCCCGTTGGTGACGACCACCAGCTCGCCATGTTCTTGTCGCATCATCGTCCCTGCTTGCCCGAAGCCGCCCCGGCGCGCTAGGCGGAGGGATGACCAACGCATCGATCGGCGCCGAGCGCCTGGCGCGCCGCATGGCGCGCGGCTGTGACTTCCTTGGCTCCGAGACCGCGATCCTGTGCGGCGCGATGTCGTGGGTGTCCGAACGCAACCTCGTCGCCGCCATTTCCAACGCCGGCGGGTTCGGCGTGATCGCGTGCGGGGCGATGACGCCCGAACTGCTCGACGCCGAGATTACGGGGACCAAGGCGCTGACGGACAAGCCGTTCGGCGTGAACCTGATCACCATGCACCCGGCGCTGTTCGACCTGATCGAAGTCTGCGGGCGCCACCGCGTCACCCATGTCGTGCTGGCCGGTGGCCTGCCGCCCAAGGGGTCGCTGGAGGCGATCAAGGCGACGGGGGCCAAGGTGATCGCCTTTGCCCCGGCGCTGGCACTGGCCAAGAAGCTGATCCGGTCGGGTGCCGACGCGCTGGTGATCGAGGGGATGGAGGCCGGCGGCCATATCGGCCCGGTGTCGACCAGCGTGCTGGCGCAGGAGATGCTGCCCGAGGTCGCGGCGCAGGTGCCGGTGTTCGTCGCCGGCGGCATCGGCCGGGGCGAGGCGATCGCCGGATACCTCGACATGGGCGCGGCGGGTGTGCAGCTCGGCACGCGATTCGTCTGCGCGACCGAATCGATCGCGCATCCGGCGTTCAAGAAGGCGTTTTTGCGCGCCTCCGCTCGCGATGCGGTGGCGAGCGTGCAGATCGACCCGCGGCTTCCCGTCATCCCGGTGCGCGCGCTGAAGAATGCCGGGGGCGAGCAGTTCACCGCCAAGCAGCGCGAAGTGGCGCAGCTGCTCGACGAGGGCAGCGTCGCGATGGCCGAGGCGCAGTTGCAGATCGAACATTATTGGGCAGGCGCATTGCGCCGCGCGGTGATCGACGGCGATGTCGAGCATGGCAGCCTGATGGCCGGCCAGTCGGTCGGCATGGTGACGAAGGAAGAACCGGCGGCCGAGATCATCGCCACGCTGATGGCGGAGGCCGCGCAGGCGCTGGAGAAACGGGCGGTTTGAGCCCCAAAGTTCACGAAGTTCACACTCGCCACGGTTTCGCGCACGGTGTGGCGTTTGCGGTGGTGGCGGATCAGGTGCGGTCACGATGCGAAAGAGCGTGATCGCAGCTTGGCAGGGCGTTGGCGTGTAGGAAAGCGGCCGTCGCCCTGGCGGAGGCGGAGGTCTCTCGCGGCCCCTGCTGCGTGATGTCACTGGGAGATCCCAGCCTGCGCTGGGATGACGGTTGGGGAGACGTCGATACTTTTCTTCGCCACACCGAACCTGATCAAGACCTCTGCGAACATGCCAGATGGAGCCCGATCCGAGCCGTACCCCGGCGTCCAGTTGGCAAGGTTCTTCCACAGGTATCGGACTTCCCCCAACTGGGCCGCGGCCTTCGCCGGGGTACGGGTTGAGGACTTTCACACCAATCTCGGCTGCAACCAGCGCGACGAAGCGACGCTCGTCAGGCCGCCGCCTCCTCGCGCAGCCACACCAGTGCCTCCTCGCGCGAATTGAACATCGGTAAATGGGGCAGCGCGCGTTTCGCCTGCATCGACAGCAGCGCGCTATTGCGGACCAGCGCGATCTTGCGCGAGGTCGTGCGCGAGCGGTCGGCGATGTCGCCTATCGCGGCGAGGACGTCCGGCGACTGGACCGCGAAACCGGTAATGTCGAACAGCGCGACCTGCTCGCCGGGACGGACGCCCAGTGCCGGCAATCGCATCACCGCCTCCCGGATCGCCGCGCCGAAACGCTGCACGGTGCCGAGGTCCCAATGGCCGAACAGGGCGAAGTCGAGCATCCATGGTGCGGCAGTGATGGCCCCGCGAAAGGCGGGATCGTCGGCGATCTGCATGGTCGTCCTGTGGCTTTGGCGGCGCACATCATCATGCGCCGCAAGAAGTTTCACAGGATATTACTTATAAACCGTTTCTTGACGAATCGTATCCGATCAATAGGCGCGGCGGATCGCGAATTCGACCGCTTCGATCATCGCATCCTTGGCCGGGCCATTCGGAAAACGCCCGATCGCGTCGATTGCCCGCTGGCCATAATGACGCGCCCGCGCGAGCGTGTCGTCGACTGCGCGGGTCGATCGGATCAGGGTGATGGCGTGCGCCAGGTCGGCGTCGCTCGCCCGCTTGCCCGACACCGCGTCGCGCCAGAAGGCCCGCGATTCCTCGTCACCGCGCGCATAGGCGAGGATGACAGGCAGCGTCATCTTGCCCTCGCGGAAATCGTCGCCCGCATCCTTGCCCATGGTGTCGGCGTCAGAGACGTAATCGATCGCGTCGTCGACCAGCTGGAACGCGATGCCGAGGTTGCGGCCATAGGCGTCGAGCGCGGCTTCGTCGGCGTCCGACCGGTCGGCGACGATCGCGGCGATGCGGCACGCGGCGGCGAACAGCGCGGCGGTCTTGGCGCCGATGATGTCGAGATAGCGATCTTCGGGCGTGTCGATCCGGCGAATCGCGGTCAGCTGGTTGACCTCACCCTCGGCGATGATCGCCGATGCGCCCGACAGGACGCGCAACGCCTTCAGGCTTTCCGCCTCGACCATCAGTTCGAAGCTTTTCGAAAACAGGAAGTCGCCGACCAGCACGCTGGCGGGATTGCCCCAGATGATGTTCGCGGTACGCTTGCCCCGGCGCAGGTCCGACCCGTCGACCACATCGTCGTGCAGCAGCGTCGCGGTGTGGATGAACTCCACCGCCGCCGACAGCAGGTGATGGCGCGTGCCGCCATAGCCGATCAGCCGGGCACTCGCGAGCGTCAGCATCGGCCGCATCCGCTTGCCCCCGCCGGCGATCAGGTGACCGGCCAGTTCGGGGATCAGCGGAATCTTCGACTGCATCCGGTCGAGGATGACCGCGTTCACGCGATTCATGTCGTCGGCGACCAGCGCCATCAGCGGATCGAGGGAGGGGTCGGTCCGCTTGTCGAGGCGGTGCAGGGTAGCCGTCATGTCCCAGCGATGTGGCGGTTCGGGCCAGCGAACGCAAGGGAAAGGCGGGTTGCAACCCACGTCCGGTCGCGCGAAAGGGGCAGTCCCCGGCAACGACCGCCGATCAGGAAGGACATCATGCCCGACGCGACGCTGCAACGCTTCCGCCAGAGCATCGACAATATCGATGCGGCGCTGGTCTTCCTGCTCGCCGAGCGGTTCAAGGTGACGCAGGCGGTCGGGCATTACAAGGCGGCGAACGACCTGCCGCCCGCCGATCCGGGCCGGGAAGAGGCGCAGATCGCGCGGCTGCGTTCGCTGGCCCGCGACGCCGACCTCGACCCCGAATTTTCCGAGAAGTTCCTGCGCTTCATCATCGACGAGGTCATTCGCCATCACCAGTCGCTGCAGGACGACGGGGCCGCGCGGTGAGCGACGACCGGATCGTCTTTGCCCCCGACGACGTCGACCTGACCCGGTCGCCGCTGCGGCGCGACATTGCCGAGCCGACCTATGTGCTGGGGGCGTTCAATCCCGCGCTGACGCGGTTGCCGAACGGCAACCTGCTGCTGCTGGTGCGGGTGGCGGAGGCACTGCGCGAACCGGTGCGGGGCGGGTATGTGCGGTCGATCCGCTGGACGACCGGCGGCTATGTCCTCGATGCGTTTGCGGCCGATGCGGCGGATGTCAGCGATCCGCGATTCTTCTCCTTGAAGGGCGGGGCCTATCCGTTCCTCGGCCTCACCTCGCTGTCGTGGCTGTTGCCGGTCGAGCTGTCGGCCGATGGGCAGCGGGTGGTGGCGGTGCATTACGACCGCGCGGTCGAGCCGTCCGGGCCTTACGCGCAGTACGGGATCGAGGACCCGCGCATCGTGCTGATCGATGGCGTGTACTGGATGACGGTGTGCGGCGTGTCGGGCGGGCGGCTGTGTACCGTACTGTATCGGTCCGACGACGGGTTCGACTGGCGGTCGCAGGGGATCGTGCTGGACCATGGCAACAAGGACATGGTGCCGTTCGAGGGGCGGGTCGGCGACCGGTACGTGTCGCTGACGCGGCCGCTGTCGGATGCATGGTTCGTCGCGGCACCCGACGGGGTGGAAGGCAGCGGGCCGAGCATCAACCTGGCGACCTCGCCCGACATGCTGCACTGGCGGCCCTTGGCGGAACCGGCGTTGCGGCCGTTGAAGGGCGCGGCGGCGTACAAGCTGGGTGGCGGAACCCCGCCGGTGCGGACCAAGCGCGGGTGGATGATGCTGTATCACGGCGTCGAGAAACAGGGCGCGGTCGGAGTGTATCGCACCTATCGTGCGCTGATCGATGCGGAGGCGCGTCAGGTGCTGGAGCGCGACGAGTCGCGGCCGGTGCTGGAGGCCGCCTCTGCGCTGATCGCGCCGATCGCGCACCAGGCGTATCTGCCGCAGTCGGTGGTGTTCACCACGGGGATCGTCGCGGATGGGGCGGACTGGATCGTGGCGTCGGGGGAAGCGGACCTGGCGTGCCGGTTGACGCGGGTGGAGGGCGCGCGGCTGGACTGACGCCCTTCTCCATTATCCCCCCCTCCGTTTGCTTCGAGCGCAGGTTCGAGCCTGTCGAGAACCGAAGTCGAGAAGGGGTTGCCCCAAACGCGGCGTTCTCGACGGACGCTTCTCGACAAGCTCTAAGCTGCTCGAACCGAACGGGGAGGAGGGAAGCTAAACCCCCAGCCACACCCGGAGCGGATTGGCCGGGTCCGCGACCAGCTTCACCGTCAGCGCCAGCGACACCACCACCAGCAGCGGCCGGATCGCCCGCCCGCCGAAGCGGATGGCGAGCGCCGCGCCGAGCTGTCCGCCCGCGACGCTGGCGACCGCCATCGACAGGCCGAGCGTCCACCACACATGGCCGCCCGCGATCAGCACGGTGACCCCAGCCAGGTTGCTGGCGAGGTTCAGCAGCTTGGTATGCGCCACCGCGCGCGTCGCGCCCATGCCGGCGGCAGTGACCAGCAGCAGGGTGAAGAACGATCCGGTGCCGGGGCCGAAGAACCCGTCATAGGTGCCGATCGCCGCGACCGCGAGCAGCAGCCCGGCGGGGGCGAGGCGGACATGGGTGTCGACGTCGGACAACCGCGGCCCGAACAGGAAATACAGCGCCATCGCGACCAGCAGCACCGGCAACAGCCCGGCGAGGAACTGCGGGTCGATCGCCTGCACCAGCGCCGCCCCGACCGCCGCCCCGCCGAACGACGCGAGCGCGAGACGCCACGTCCGGCGCAGGTCGATATGCCCATTGCGCCAGAAGGCGAAAGTCGCGCCGGCGGTGCCGAACGCGCTTTGCAGCTTGTTGGTGCCGAGCGCCATGACGGGCGGAACGCCGGCGGCGAGCAATGCGGGGATGGTGATGAGGCCCCCGCCCCCCGCCATTGCATCGATGGTCCCGGCGCAGAAGGCGACCAGCATGAGCAGCGCGATGAGTTGGGTGTCCATGGGGGGCGGCTTAGCGACGGGCGTGGCGGTGGGGAACCTCCCCTATTGCCCCACCGTCACTCCCGCGGAGGCGGGAGTCCATAGACGCTGCCGTCGCGGCTCCATCGCCGACGTCGGCGCGTATGGATTCCCGCCTGCGCGGGAATGACGAGGAATGGAGGGATTCGCGCCTTCGATGACGTGACATGCCGGCCGGACACGAATTCAGTGGGGAGCTTCTGTTGCCCGGTGCCCCCCGTACCGCTGGAATCCGATTCTGTTGCCCGGTTCGGTCCAACCGCGCTATTTTAGAGTAACTTCAGGCCGTGAGGCCCTTAGTTACGCCGCAATCGCGAGTGCTTCGTTATCGTTGGCACTTGTGTGTATGGGCCGTTGCGGTGGTCCCATTCCGAACGAAAACAGCGCTTTTCAACACACGTCGATCCTGGTTCGGCCCCGTCAGAAACGGTGTCCAGAAACACCACCTTATGGTGGAGCCGCCGGGTACTGCCCCCGGGTCCGCTGCGTCTATTGCACGCCGCAGTTTATCGTCATAGCCGGCTGGAAGCCGACGCATCGACATATAGGCGCTTGTTCGCGCTTTGAAAAGAAGCGGACTTCCCTTGCGCGGTGCCAAGTGGCATGGGCAGTCGGATCATGCTGACCCAGCGTTCCCGCTATGCGCTTCGCGCGATGCTGTTTCTGGCCGAACAGCCTGCGGGTGAGGCGCCGATGCCGATGCACCGCATCGCCACGGCGGCGAACGTGCCGCGCAAGTTCCTCGAACTGATCCTTGCCGATCTGCGCGAGGCCGGGTTCCTGTCGTCGACGCGGGGCAAGGCCGGCGGCTATCACCTCGCCCGCCCCGCGCACCTCATCTCTCTGGGCGAGATCATCCGCGTGATCGAGGGGCCGCTGGCGCTGGTCCCGTGCGTCAGCCGTACCGCGTACCGCCCGTGCGGCGATTGCAAGGACGAGGCGAGCTGCGCCATCCGTCACGCGATGGCGCGGGTGCGCGACGAAACCGCACGCATCCTCGACGGCACCAGCCTGGCGCAGGCCGCCGCGCAGGAACTGGCGGCCGCCTGACAGGAACGTCATTCCAGCGCAGGCTGGAATCTCCCGGTGATAGTGCGGGACGAGAGCCGCACGAGACCCCAGCCTGCGCTGGGGTGACGTCCTATTCCCTGATCTTCGCGGCCCGCAATTCGTCGCGGATTTCGCGCAGCAGCGCCACTTCGGGCGGGTCGGCGGCGGGGGGTACGTCGCCGGTCTTCTGTTCCTGATGCACCGTCGCGATCGCGCGGTTCACGAACTTCACCAGCAGGAACACGATGAAGGCGAGGATCACGAAATTGATCACCACGCTGATGAACTGGCCATAGCCGAACAGCGGGACGCCGGCTTCCTTGAGCGCGGTATAATTGTCGGGGCTGCCCTTGTACGTCGCCGGGATCGGGCCGAGCGTGAGGAAATAGCTCGAAAAATCGAACCCGCCGAACAGCCAGCCAATGACCGGCATGATCATGTCCTCGGTCAGCGATTTGGTGATCGTGCCGAACGCCGCGCCGATGATGACGCCGACCGCGAGGTCGAGCACGTTGCCGCGCGCGACGAAGGTGCGGAACTCCTTGAGCATCGACATGATTCCCTCCCTGCCTAGCCGCTTGAGGGTGCCATAGTGCTTCGATACGATGGCATTAGGCAAGGTTCAGGTGGGATGACATGCACATGCGGCGGGCGATGATGGTGATGGCGGCGATCCCGCTGGCGGCGTGCGGCGTGAACAGCGTGCCGACGGCGGAGGAAGAGGTGAACGCCCGATGGGGCGAGGTGCAGAACCAGTATCAGCGCCGCGCCGACCTGATCCCCAACCTCGTCGCGACGGTGCAGGGCTTCGCCAAGCAGGAAGAGCGCGTGCTGACCCAGGTGACGCAGGCGCGTGCGCAGGCGACGTCGATCAACGTCACCACCGACGATCTGTCCGACCCGGCGACCTTCCAGCGATTCCAGGCGGCACAGAACCAGCTGACCCAGGCGCTGGGCCAGCTGCGCACGGTGGTCGAGGCCTATCCCCAGCTGACCAGCAACCAGAATTTCCTGTCGCTGCAATCGCAGCTGGAGGGGACCGAGAACCGCATCGCGATCGCACGGCGCGATTACAACCAGGCGGTGCAGGCCTATAACACCCGCATCCGCACCTTCCCCGACGCGATCGGCGCGCGGGTCTTCTATGGCGCCAAGCCCAAGCAGAGTTTCCAGGCGCAGGCCGGCGCGGAGGTCGCGCCGCAGGTCAATTTCGGCAACGCGAACTGACGCCCGCGCCCGTGCGTCGCCTGCTGATCGCCCTGTGGATAAGTTTGTGGACAGTCTGCGCGTTGCCCGCCGCCGCGCAGACATTCCCGAAGTTCACCGGGCTGGTGGTCGACGACGCGAACGTCCTGCCGGCCGAAACCCGCGCCGATCTTACGGAAAAATTGCAGGCTTTACAGCGCGATACCAAGCGACAGTTGGTGGTCGCGACGATCGGCGACCTGCAGGGCTATCCGTTGGAGGACTATGGTAACAAGCTGCTGCGTGCCTGGGGCGTCGGACTGAAGGATGTGGATAACGGCGTCATCCTGTTCATCGCGCCGAACAATCCGGCCGGGCAACGCGGCCCCCGGATCGAGGTCGGCTATGGACTGGAGCCGATCCTGACCGACGCCATATCCAGCGCGATCATCCGGCAACAGATGATGCCGCAATTGCAGGCGGGCGACATACCCGGCGCGATGACGGCGGGCACCAATGCGGTGATCGCACAGCTGCGCGCCAGCCCGGAAGAGGCGCAGGCGAAGGTCGATGCGGCGGCAGCAGCGTTCGAGCGGGGGCGGCGGCGGCAGACGTCGGACTCGGACGGCGGCGCGGTGATCGGGATCGTGTTCTTCGTCGGGGTCGGACTGTTGATCTTCGGCATCCTCGCCGTGTCGCGCCGGCGGCGGCGCGGCCCGTGGGGCCAGCCGCATCGCAGCAGCACGGCGGGCGATGTCGCCCAGGTCGTATTGTGGTCGATCGCCGACGAACTGGCGCGCAGTGCCACGCGCGGCGGCAGTCGCGGCGGCGGATGGTCCGGCGGGTCGTCGGGCGGCAGTTCGGGTGGCGGCTGGAGCGGGGGCGGCTTTACCGGCGGGGGCGGCGGCTCCGGCGGTGGCGGCGGCGCGTCGGGGAATTGGTAATGCAGCTGACCGACGCCGAACGGGCGCGCATCCGCGATGCGGTGACCGAGGCCGAACGGGCGACCGATGGCGAGATCGTCGTCGTGCTGGCCCGGCGATCCGATGCCTATCACGATGTCGGACTGCATATGGCGGTGCTGGCGATGCTGCTGGTGCTGGTCGGGACTGCGCTGTGGCCCGGTTGGCTGCTGGCGTTCCATGGCTGGGCCGAACCCTGGGGCGATGCCCCTACCCCGCTGTTCCTGCTGACGACGCTGGCATGGGTGCAGGGGGCAGTGTTCCTGGTCGTGCGCTATGCGTGCGCGTGGACGCCGCTGCGCATGGCGCTGACCCCGGCGGCGACGAAGGCGCGGCGGGTCCATGCCCGCGCGCTGCTGCTGTTCCGCGCCGCCGCCGAACGCCGCACCGTGGCCGCCACCGGCGTGCTGCTGTACCTCTCGCTCGACGAACATCGCGCCGAGTTGATCGCCGAGGCGGCGATCCACGACCGGGTCGATCAGGCGATATGGGGCGATGCGCTGGCGGCGTTGCTGGTAGCGCTGAAACAGGACCGCCCGGCCGACGGCATCGTCGCGGCGGTGGGCGCGATCGGCGCGGTGCTGGCCGAGCATTTTCCGATAGGAGCCAAGGACATGAACGAACTCCCCGACCGGTTGATCGAGCTGTGATCGACGCCGATGCCCCCGAAGAGGTGATGTGGGCGGGCCGCTTCATCACCGCCAAGAAGCGCGGCCGCTGGGAATATGTCGGGCGGGCCAACGGGATCGGCGCGGCGGTGATCGTGGCGATCGATGCCGGCCATGTGCTGCTGGTCGAGCAGTATCGCGTGCCGTTGGGGCGGAACTGCATCGAACTGCCCGCCGGGCTGGTCGGGGACGACAGCGAGGGCGAGGCCGCGGCGGTCGCGGCGACGCGCGAGCTGGAGGAGGAGACCGGCTATCGCGCGGGGTCGATGGTGCCGCTCGGCGAATATCATTCGTCGCCGGGGATGGTGTCGGAGAGCTTTACCCTGTTCCGTGCCGGACAGTTGGAGAAGGTCGGTGACGGTGGCGGGGTGCCGGGGGAGAATATCACCGTGCACCGGGTGAAGCTGGACGGGGTTGCGGGGTTTGTTGGTGAGCAACGCGCGGCGGGCAAGGCGGTCGATGTGAAGCTGTTGCTGTTGTTGGCGCCTTATTTATTGGAGTGAGTCTCCGCTGGACGTGACCCCGGATCAGGTCGAGACCTTTGCAAAAATCCCTGATCCGTACCCCGGCGAAGGCCGGGGTCCAGTTGGGGGTGACGGTTGGGGGGCCTTCTCCCCTCTCCCCCATCCGTTTGCTTCGAGCTTGTCGAGAACCGAAGTCGAGAAGGGGTTGCCTCAAACGGGGCGTTCTCGACGGACGCTTCTCGACAAGCTCGAAGCTGCTCGAACCGAACGGGGGAGCGTGAGGGGGCGGATCAGCCGTTAGTGGACGCAGCCGCCGGCACCCGACACGCCACGATCGCCTTCGGATCGGGCCGTCGCCCGGCCGGCGTGAACATCGCGATATAGCCGCCGGCGGAGGGCATCTTCTGCAGCTCGACCAGCTTGTAGCCGACCGCTTCGAATTCGCATTTCAGCAGCGCGGGGGGGGTGCCGTGGTTCTGGGTACGGCGGTCGGCGTCGACCACCACCACCTGCCCGCCCTTGCGCAGCGACGGGCGCAGGTTCCACAGGAAGGCATAGGGCTCGGCGATCTCGTGGTACATATGGACCATCAGCACGCGGTCGAAGCTGTTCGCCGGCAGCTTCGCATCGTCCGGTTCGCCCAGCCGGACGCTGACATTGTCCAGCCGTTCGCGCGCGACACGCTGCGCCAGCGCGTCGCGGATCTGCGGGATGATGTCCTCGGCCAGCACCCGGCCGTCGTCGCCGACACGTTGCGCCAGGCGGATGGTGTAATAGCCCTCGCCCGCGCCGATGTCGGCGACGGTCATGCCGGGCGCGATCCCGGCCTTGTCCATCACCAGTTCGGCTTCGTTCAGCCGGTCGCGCGATTCCTCGGTCGACCAGCGGGCCGACACGATCGTCGCCACCGGCCGGTCGGCGCGGGGGAAATCGGGCTTGTCCTCCCGTTGCGCATTGGCGGCCGGGTTCGGCTGCGTCGCATCGCAGCCGGCCAGCAACAGCAGCGCAAGCGGAAGGGCGTGGCGCATCTCAGTCGACATCCTCGACATCGACCGATTCACCGGTCACCCGCTGCGACAGCGCGGCGGCCATGAACGGGTCGAGCGCACCATCGAGCACGTCACCCGGCGCGGTCGACACGACACCGGTGCGCAGGTCCTTCACCATCTGGTACGGTTGCAGCACGTAGGACCGGATCTGGTGGCCCCAGCCGATGTCGGTCTTGGTCGCGTTCTCGGCATTGGCCTCCGCCTCGCGGATCGCCAGCTCGCGTTCGTACAGCCGGGCGCGCAGCTGGTTATAGGCCTCGGCCTTGTTCTTGTGCTGCGATCGCTGGTTCTGGCACTGCACCACGATGCCGGTCGGGATGTGGGTGATACGCACCGCCGAATCGGTGGTGTTGATGTGCTGCCCACCGGCACCCGACGCGCGGTAGGTGTCGATGCGCAGGTCGCTTTCGTTATATTCGACCTCGATATTGTCGTCGATCACCGGATAGACCCAGATCGACGCGAACGAGGTGTGGCGGCGCGCGGCGCTGTCATACGGGCTGATGCGGACCAGGCGGTGGACCCCGCCCTCGGTCTTGGCGAAGCCGTACGCATTCTCGCCCTTGATCAGCAGCGTCGCCGACTTGATGCCCGCCTGTTCGCCCGAATGCTGGTCGACCAGCTCGACCTTCATGCCGCGGCGTTCGGCCCAGCGGGTGTACATGCGTTGCAGCATCCCCGCCCAGTCCTGGCTCTCGGTCCCGCCGGCACCGGCGTTGATCTCGATATAGGTGTCGTTGCCGTCCGCCTCGCCCGACAACAGCGCCTGCACCTTGTCATGGTCGGCGCGCTTCGCCAGCTCGGCGAGGTTGGCGACGCCCTCCTCGGCCATTTCGCTGTCGCCCTCGGCATCGGCCATCTCGATCAGCTCGACCGTGTCGGACAGGTCGCGTTCGATGTCGCGCGTGGCGGTGATCGCCTCGTCCAGCCGGCGGCGTTCGCGCATCACGTCCTGCGCGGCCTTGGGATCGTTCCACAATGCCTGGTCCTCGACGCGCGCGTTCAGCTCGTCCAGCCGACGCAGCGCGCGGTCCCAGTCGAGGAAGCGGCGCAGCAGCGCGAGGGCATCGTTGATCTTGTCTACATGGGCTTGCGCTTCGGCGCGCATGGGGAAAACTCCGGGGATAAGTAATCAGGGGGAATGCCGCCGATATGGGGCCGGCGCTAGTAGATTCCCCCTTCGCGTTGCAAGAAGTCGCTGTCGCGCGGTTGCGCCGCCTTGACCTGTGGCGCGGCGCGGGTCGGATCGCGGGTGACGGGGGCGCGAGCCTCACCCAGCCGGCCGCTGGCGCGGCGGGCCTCGGTCTCGGGCTTGAACGCTTCCCAGATGATCGCCGCCTTGGGATCGGTCGTCGGCCAGCCGCCATAGACCGGGCGGCCGCTGGCGCGGTCGATGCGGACCATGCGGATGCCGGCGGGGGCACGGAAGGGCAGCACCTCCATGTCCTGATACGCCTTCATCGCGAATGCCTTGTAGATCGGCGCGGCGATCGTGCCGCCCTGCGCATAGCCGCCCAGGTTGCGCGGCGTGTCGAAGCCCAGATACAGGCCGGCGATCATCTGCGGCGATCCGCCGACGAACCACACGTCGGTCGGCCCGGTCGAGGTCCCGGTCTTGCCCATGATCGGCCGGTTCAGGTCGCGCAACGTGGTGGCGGTGCCGCGCTGGATCACGCCTTCCATGATATGCACCATCTGGTACGCGCTCATCGCGTCGACCACCTGCCGCGCCTTGATCTGCGGGCGGGGCATCGGCTGGCCGTCCCAGTCAGGCGCGTTGCAACGGTCGCAGGCACGCCAGTTTTCGGGCAGAATCACCTTGCCGCGCCGGTCCTGCACGAAATCGATCACCGTGGGTTTCAGCTCACGGCCCTGGTTGGCGAGGATCGAGTAGGCGTTGACCATGCGCATGACGGTCGTCTCGCCCGCGCCCAGCGCGTAGGACAGGTACGGCGGGAACTTGGTGTCGCTGACGCCGACGCGCTGGATCAGGTCGTTGACCTTGTCCATGCCGGTCTGCGCCGCCGCGCGCACCGTCATCAGGTTGCGCGACTGTTCGACGCCCCAGCGCATCGTGTGCGGGCCGGCACCACCACCGCCGAAGTTGCGGAAGCATTTCTGGCCCAGCCGCCCGCCCTGGTTCACGCAGAACGGGCCATCGACGATGATCGACGCCGGGGTCATTCCCGCCTCCAGCGCGGCGGCATAGACGATCGGCTTGATCGTCGATCCGGGCTGGCGCATCGCCTGCGTCGCGCGGTTGAACGACTGGATACGACTGTCGAACCCGCCCTGCATCGCCAGGATGCGGCCGGTGCGCGGGTCCTCGACCACCATGCCGCCCGATACGCGCGGGACCGAGCGCAGCGACCATTGCGATCCGGCCGGGGCCACCGCGAGGATGTCGCCCGGCTCGATCGCGGCAAAGGCGGTGCCGCCTACCCCGCGCACCGGCATCACCGCATTGCCGCGCGGCAGGACGCCGGTGCGTCCGTCGGCAAAGCCGATCCGCGCCTCACCGCCGTCCTTGGCGATGACGATCGCCGCCTGCCAGTCCTGGTAATCGATCGCGATATTGGTGTTGAGCAGCGCCGTCTGCCAATTATCGTCGTCGACCGCCGCGCGCGGCTTGTTGAGCGGGCCGGACCAGCCACGCCCCGAATCGAACCGGATCAGCCCGGTGCGCAGTGCGTCCTGCGCGTCCTCCTGCAGCTTCGGGTCGAGCGAGGTGCGCACCCACAGGCCGCCGGCATAGACGCTGTACGGCCCGTCCTTCGCATTCTCGCCGAACTGGTTCAGCAGCTGGCGGCGCACTTCCTCGATGAAATAGCCGCCGGCGGTTTCCTTGCGCGGGGTCTGGCGCGGGATGGTGCCGAGCGGCTGGGCGACGGCGGCGGCGCGCTGGGCCGGCGTGATGAAGCCGTTGCGCTCCATTTCGCCCAGCACCAAGTTGCGGCGGCGGATCGCGCGGTCATAGCCGCGCTCGGGCGTATAGTTGGACGGCCCCTTGGGCAGGATCGCCAGATAGGCCATTTGCGGCAGCGTCAGCTCGCGCAGCTCCTTGCCGAAATAGGCATGGGACGCGGCCTCGACGCCGAACGCGTTCCGGCCGAGCGCGATCTGGTTGAGATAGAGTTCGAGGATCTGCTGCTTGGTCAGCGCGCTTTCGATGCGATAGGCGAGCAGCGCCTCCTTCGCTTTCCGGACATAGCTGACCTCGTTGGTCAGCAGCAGGTTCTTCGCCACCTGTTGCGTGATGGTCGATGCGCCGATCGGGCGGCCGTTGCGCGTCAGGTTGGAGAACATCGCCGCCGCGATGCCGGGATAATCGACGCCATGATGTTCGAAGAAGGTGCGATCCTCGGCCGCGAGGAACGCCTTCACCAGCAGCGGCGGATATTCGGCATAGGACAGCTGCACGCGGCGTTCGCGGGCATAGCTGTGAATCGGATCGCCCTCGATCCCCCGGACATTGGTCGGCAGCGGCGGTTCATAGGCCCGCAGCGAATCGACCGACGGCAGGGTGCGCCACAGCAGCAGCCAGATGAGGAACACGCCGATGCCCGCCAGCAGCAGCGCGACGGCGGGCAGGCGGAACCACCACCGCCGCCGGATACGGGCGAAACGGGCGCGCCGGCTGGGGCGCGCGGCGTCGGGGGTGGTTTCGGTGTCGGATACGCTCATCGCCCGCGCGGTTTAGCAGGTTTGGGCGTGGGGGAAAGCGGAGCGTGATTCGGACATGACTCGTCCTTCCCGCGCAGGCGGGAATCCATATGCGCCAGCGTTGCTGCTGGAAGCGCGATCGTTGCGGCTATGGATCCCCGCCTTCGCGGGGATGACGAAGGGGTGGGAGAGCTACCGCCCCACCCCATCCGCCGCCAGCGCATCGGACAGCAGCGCGCGGATGGCGCGCAGTTCGGTGATGCGGGCGGCGCGGCGGGGAGCGGGTGCGACCGGCAGCGGGGCCTTTGCCTCCTGCGCCAGCAATTGCTGCACGCCGCGCACGGTATAGCCCTGTTCGCCGAGCAGGGCGTGGATGCGGCGCAGCAGCGCGACATCCTCCGGCCGGTAATGGCGGCGATCGCCGGCACGGGTCAGCGGCTTGATCTGCGGGAAGCGCCCTTCCCAATAGCGCAGCCGATGCTGCGGCACCCCCAGTTCGCGGGCGACCTCGCCGATCGAGCGATAGGCGCCGGCCGATTTGTCGACGGGGGGCGCCAATCCGGCCCGATCAGCTCGCCGCGACGATGCGGTCGCGCATCATCTGGCTGGCGCGGAAGGTCAGGACGCGGCGCGGGGCGATCGGCACTTCGACGCCGGTCTTGGGATTGCGGCCGATGCGTTCGCCCTTGTCGCGCAGCACGAAGCTGCCGAAGCCCGAAATCTTGACGTTCTCGCCGCTGGACAGGGCTTCGCACATATGGGTGAGGATCTGTTCGACCACGCGGGCGGAGTCGGCGCGCGACAGGCCGATCTCACGGTGCATTTCCTCGGCGAGGTCCGCGCGGGTCAGCGTGGTGTCGGATGCCATCGGTTCTTGTCCCTCTTCGAAATACCACGAACCGCTAGCACGTCGTATACGAAGTTTCAAAAATACGAAAGGATTACCAACGCACTACGGCGGCGCCCCAGGTAAAGCCACCCCCCATCGCCTCCAGCACGACGATGTCGCCGCGCTTGATCCGCCCGTCCTTGACCGCGACGTCGAGCGCGAGCGGCACCGACGCGGCGGAGGTGTTGGCATGGCGGTCGACGGTGACCACGACCTTTTCGGGCGGAAGGTTCAGCTTGCGCGCGGTCGCATCGAGGATGCGGGCATTCGCCTGATGCGGCACGACCCAGTCGACATCGGCCGGCGTCAGGCCGGCGAGGTCGAGCGATTCGCCCATCACGGCGGCAAGGTTCACCACCGCGTGGCGAAACACTTCCTTGCCCTTCATCCTGAGCTTGCCGACGGTGCCGGTGGTCGACGGACCGCCATCGACATAGAGCAGCTGGTTGTGACGACCATCGGCATGGAGCCTAGTCGACAGGATGCCGCGGCCGTCCGATTCCTCGGTCGCCTCCAGCACGATCGCCCCGGCCCCGTCGCCGAACAGGACGCAGGTCGTGCGATCCTCCCAGTCGAGGATGCGGCTGAAGGTTTCGGCGCCGATCACCAGCGCGCGACGGTGGACGCCCGCGCGCAGCATCGAATCGGCGACCTGCACCGCATAGAGGAAGCCCGAACACACCGCCGCCACGTCGAACGCGACGCAATCGTCGATGCCGAGCGCGGCCTGCACCTTGGTCGCGGTCGCCGGGAAGGTCTGGTCCGGGGTGGCGGTCGCCAGCACGATCAGGTCGATCTGCGCCGGTTCGAGGCCGGCGGCGGCGATCGCCTCGCGCGCGGCATCGGTGGCGAGCGTCGCGGTCGTCTCGTGCTCGGCGGCGATATGGCGGAAGCGGATGCCGGTCCGCTCGACGATCCATTCGTCGGACGTCTCGACCCGTTCGGCAAGCTGGGCATTGGAAACGCGGTTGGCGGGGAGCGCCGAGCCGGTGCCGGTAACGATTGCGCGAATCATGCTGCCTGTGCCTCGATACCGGCCAGATCGCTGGCGATGCTGCGGGTCAGGTCGTCGCGGACCATCTTCGCCGCGACCTGGATCGCGTTCGACACGCCGATCGCATTGGCGCTGCCGTGACTCTTCACCACCAGCCCGTTGAGGCCGAGAAAGACCGCGCCATTATGGTTGTTGGGGTCGAGATGGTGGCGCAACAGGTCGGTCGCGGGCTTCGAGATCAGGAACCCGATCTTCGAACGGACCGACGACCGGAACGCCCGCTTGAGCAGGTCGCCGACGAAGCGCGCCGTGCCTTCGGCGGTCTTGAGCGCGATATTGCCCGAGAAACCGTCGCACACGACGACATCGACCTGCCCGCGCGACAGGCGATCCCCCTCGATATAGCCGGTGAAGGTCATTGGCAGATGCGGCGATGCGCGCAGCGTGGCCGCCGCCTCCCGCACGCTGTCGATGCCCTTCAGCTCCTCGGTGCCGATGTTCAGCAGCGCGACGCGGGGGCTTTCGAGGTCGAGCGCGGTGCGGGCATAGGCCGCCCCCATCACCGCGAACTGGACGAGGTTGCGGGCATCGCACTCGGCATTGGCGCCGAGGTCGAGCATGACCAAGTCATTGTCGCCGAGGCTGGGCAGCAATGCCGCCAGCGCCGGACGATCGATGCCGGGCATGGTGCGCAGCGCAAGCTTCGCCATCGCCATCAGCGCGCCGGTATTCCCCGACGACACGGCGGCGGCGGCGCGCCCCTGCTTCACCAGGTTGATGGCCACGCCCATCGACGTGGTCTTCGCCCGGCGAATCGCCTGGCTGGGCTTGTCGGAAGAACCGACAACCTCAGGCGCGTGGACGATCTCCGACGCGGCACTGAGGTTGGGGTGCGATTCGAGACCGGCACGAATCGCCGCCTCGTCGCCGACCAGCAGGAACCGCATCGATTCGTGGCGCCGCCGGGCATGGGCGACGCCAGCGAGCATGGTGGCAAGCCCTTCGTCACCGCCCATCGCGTCGATGGCGATCCAGGACCCGTCAGCCATGCGTGCTTTCCTGTCCGGTTGAGCGGATTACGCTTCGACCGAGACGACTTCGCGACCGTTATAATGGCCGCAAGCGGTGCACAGGTTGTGCGGACGCTTCAGTTCGCCACAGTTCGGGCACTCCTGGAACGACTCGATGCTCAGCGAATCGTGGCTGCGACGCATACCGCGCTTCGAGGGCGAGGTCTTTCTCTTGGGAACTGCCATTTCGGCACCTTTATCACTTGGGTATCAGTTGGTTTCGCTACCAACTGACGGCGCGGCCCAGGCAAGTGCCGGACCACATTGCGAGGCCGGCGACCCGCCGGACCGGCAGACAGGCTGGTCGCGAAGCGAACCGCGCCTATAGCGTTTTCGTGCGCGGTTGCAAGGGAGAAGGGACAAACCGCTTTCGTCCACTTCGTCGTTCCCGCGCAGGCGGGAACCCATAGCCGCCGACGTATATGCACGATCCGCGACGATAGCGACAATGGATTCCCGCCTTCGCGGGAATGACGACTTAGCCGGCCGCCAGCACCTTGTCCCCCACGAACGGATTCGTCGCGCGTTCGTGGCCGAAGGTACTGCCCGGACCATGGCCCGGCACGAACGCGACATCGTCGCCCAGCGGCCACAGCTTGGTCACGACCGAGGTGAGCAGCGCCTGATGATCGGACAGCGGAAAGTCGGTGCGGCCGACCGATCCCTGGAACAGCACATCGCCGACCAGCGCGAATCGGGCCTCTTCGTGGAAGAAGATCACATGGCCCGGCGTGTGGCCGGGCGTTTCGTACACCGACAGCACCGCTTCGCCCACGGTCACCGTATCGCCCTCGACCAGCCAGCGATCGGGTTCGAACGGCACGCCGCGCAGGCCCCAGCGCTTGCCGTCCTCGTCCAGCCGCGCGATCCAGAAGCGGTCCGCCTCATGCGGCCCCTCGATCGGGACGCCCAGCTGGTCGGCCAGCGGCTTCGCCTCGCCGCAATGGTCGATATGACCGTGGGTCAGGATGATCTTTTCGATCGTCACCCCCTGCTGCTCGGCGGCGGCGAGCAGGCGCGGCAGGTCGCCGCCGGGGTCGACGAACGCGCCGCGCATCGTCCTGGTACACCAGAGCAGGGTGCAGTTCTGCTGGAGCGGCGTCACCGGAATGATCGCCGCGCGGATCGGGGATGGGGTCATGCCGACGCCATATCGCTTAACGCGGCGTACACAAAGGCACGTTACAATGCTTGCCCCGCGCGCGCGCAACCGGCAAGCACGGGCGGATGTTCGACACGACCCGGCCTTTCGTGCTGTTCGACGATGCCCGGCCGGGCGGAACCGCACGGCTGTACCGCGCACCGACGCGCATTCTTCGCGCCGATCGCGTGGAGGAGGTGGCCGATGCGCTGGCCGCCCTGCGCGCGGCGACGGCGGGGGGGCAGAGCGTCGCCGGCTATCTGACCTATGAGGCGGGGGCGGCATTGGTGCCGGGAACGCCGGTCCGCGCGACCGATGGCCCGCTCCTGTGGTTCGGGGTGTTCGATTCGGCCGAGTCGATCGATGTCGCCGACCATCTGCCCGATCCGGCCGGGGCGTGGATCGGGGCGGCCGAACCGGACATCGCCGCCGATGCCTATACCGCGCGCTGCCTGCAAATCCTCGACCTGATCGCGGCGGGCGACCTGTATCAGGCGAACCTGACGTTCGGCGCGACGGTGCCGGTGGTCGGCGACCCGCTGGCGCTCTATGCCGCGATCCGGCCGCGCGCCGCCGCCGGGCATGGCGCGGTGGTGTGGACCGGCCACGACTGGCTGCTGTCCTTTTCGCCCGAGCTGTTCTTCACGCTCACCGGCGGCACGATCACCGCGCGCCCGATGAAGGGCACCGCGACGCGCGATGCTGATCCCGTGCGCGACCGTGCCGCCGCCGAGGCGCTGGCCACCGATCCCAAGCAGCGCGCCGAAAACCTGATGATCCTCGACCTGATGCGCAACGACCTGTCGCGGGTCGGCGTGGCCGGAAGCGTGCGGGTGCCCGAGCGATTCGTCGTCGAAACCTATCCCAGCATCCACCAGCTGATTTCCTCGGTCACCGCCGAACTGTCGCCCGGCCGGGACGCGGTCGATGCGCTGGCGGCGCTGTTTCCCTGCGGATCGATCACCGGCGCGCCCAAGCGGCGGGCGATGCAGGCGATCGATGCGGTCGAGGCGCGCGCGCGCGGCATCTATACCGGGTCGATCGGCTGGATCGACGGCGCGGGCGACGCGTCGTTCAACGTGGCGATCCGCACGCTCCACCTCCCTGCCGGCGGTTCGGAGGCGACTTTGGGCCTCGGATCGGGAGTCGTCGCCGATTCGCTGCCGCAAGCGGAATGGCGCGAATGCCTGGCGAAGGCGCGCTTCCTCGACGCCCCGCCGACGCGGTTCGACCTGATCGAGACGATGGCGTTCGACCCGCATACCGGCATTCCGCTGCTCGACCGGCATCTGGCGCGGATGACCGCCAGCGCGCGCGCGCTCGGCTTCGCGTTCGATCGCCATGCGACCCGCAACGAATTGCAGGCGGCGACCTTTCGCCTGCGCGAGCCATCGCGGGTGCGGCTGCTCCTGTCGCGCAGCGGCGCGATCGCGGTCGACGTCACCCCGTTGCCGCCGGCGATCGCCGGGCCGGTCGACGTCGCGGTCGCCCCGCTGCCGCTCGACCAGCGCGACCTGCGCCTCGCGCACAAGACCAGCGACCGGCGGTTCTGGCCGGCGCCCCCGGCCGGCTGTTTCGAAACGATCTTCCTCGGCGACGATGGCGAGCTGACCGAGGGGAGCTTCACCTCGATCTTCGTCGGGCGGGACGGCGCTCAGCTGCTGACCCCGCCGCTCGACCGGGGATTGTTGCCGGGCGTGTTGCGCGCCGAGCTGATTGCGCGGGGCGATGCGGTCGAAATGCCGCTGAAACTCGCCGACCTTGCGCAAGGATTCTACATCGGCAACGCGGTTCGGGGATTGATTCGTGCGCGGTTGGTTGCGGATGCGAACATAGGCGGGTAAGGGCGCGTCCACCTGTTCCTTCTCAGCATCGGACGTCCCATGAAGCCCTCCGCCGCGCTCGATCGCATCAATCCGTCGCCGACCCTCGCCATCACGTCGAAGGTCCTCGAACTGAAGCGGCAGGGCGTCGACGTCATCGGCCTGGGCGCGGGCGAACCCGATTTCGACACCCCCGATTTCGTCAAGGACGCCGCGATCGAGGCGATCCGCGCCGGCAAGACGAAGTATACCAATGTCGACGGCACGCCCGACCTGAAGGACGCGATCGCCGCGAAGTTCAAGCGCGACAACGGCCTGACCTATGCCGCGAACCAGATCTGCGTGAACGTCGGTGGCAAGCACACGCTGTTCAACGCGCTGGTCGCGACGGTCGATGCCGGCGACGAGGTGATCGTGCCCGCACCCTATTGGGTCAGCTATCCGGACGTCGTGCAGTTCGCCGGCGGGACCCCGGTGTTCATCGCCGCCGGCGCCGCGCAGAACTACAAGATCACGCCCGAACAGCTCGACGCCGCGATCACCGAGCGGACCAAGTGGGTCATCCTCAATTCGCCGTCGAACCCGACCGGCGCCGGTTATACCCGCGCCGAACTGCGCGAACTGGGCAAGGTGCTGGAACGGCATCCGCACGTCTGGATCTTTGCCGACGATATGTACGAACACATCGTCTATCCCGGCTTCGAATTCGCGACGATCGCCGAGGTGAATCCGACGCTGTACGACCGTACGCTGACGGTGAACGGCTGTTCGAAGGCCTATGCTATGACCGGCTGGCGCATCGGCTATGCCGGCGGCGCGGCGTGGCTGATCAAGGCGATGGCCAAGCTGCAGTCGCAATCGACCAGCAACCCGTGTTCGATCGCCCAGGCCGCCGCCGTCGCCGCGCTGAACGGCGACCAGTCGTTCCTGGCCGAGCGCAACGCCGCGTTCCAGCGCCGCCGCGACATGGTGGTGGCCGAACTGAACGCGATCGATGGCATCACCTGCCCCACCCCCGAAGGCGCCTTCTATGTCTATCCCGACATTTCCGGGCTGATCGGCAAGACGACGCCGGGCGGCAAGCGGATCGATACCGACGAGGATTTCGTCGGCTATCTGCTGGAGGATGCGCGGGTCGCGGCGGTGCAGGGCGCGGCGTTCGGCCTCTCGCCCGCGATGCGGATCAGCTATGCGACGTCGGACGATCTGTTGCGCGAAGCCTGTGTGCGGATTCGTACGGCCTGCGCCGATCTGAAGTAATTCCGCTTTCGAAACGGACTATTAGGGGCTGGTCCCTATCATGACGGCAGTTGTGATAGGGACTCCATGCTGCTCGATATTTCCACCCTGTATGTCATGGTCGCGCTGTGTTCGATCGTTGCGGGGATCGTCCACCTGACCGCGGCGGCGGGCGGCCGGTTCGGTTCATGGGCGAACTGGTGGGGTTGCGGCCATTTGCTGCTGGGGGTGAGCGCGATCGCCCCGCTGCTGCGCGGGCTGCATATCCCTGCGCTCCTGCCGATCGGCAATGCGATCGCCGCGGCCAGCTATGGCGTCATCTATATCGGGATGCGCCGGTTCGCCGATCCGGCGGCGCCGGTACGGCGATGGATCGCGCTGGCCACTATCGTGGCATTGCCCATGCTGTCCTGGTCCGATCCCGCCGCGATGGGCCAGCGGATCGCCTATCTGAACGTCGTCCGGTCGCTGTTCGACATGGCGACGGTGGTGCTGGCGATTCGCATCGCCCGGAAGGACGCGCTGCGCACCGGGTGGATCGTGACGGTCATGTTCACGATCACCGTGCCGATGTTCCTCGGCCGCGCGTGGTTCGCGGTCACCGGGGGGCTGGGATCGGAGCCGACCGGGATGCATGGCGGACCAGCCGCATGGATGGCCGCGACGGCGATCGCGTTCATCATGTTCCGCGGCTTTTCGCTGCTGACGATGGATGCGGAGCGGTGCGAGCGGCGGCTGGCGATGCTGGCCGAACGCGACGGGTTGACCGGTGCGGGCAATCGCACCGCCTTCGAACGGGCGCGCGCCGGATGGCAGGGCGAGGGTGCGGTGCTGATGATCGACCTCGACCGGTTCAAGACGCTGAACGATCGCCATGGCCACGCCGCCGGCGATGCCGCGCTGCGCATCGCCACGCGCGCGGCGGTCACCGCCATTCCCATGACTGGTCGGGTGTTCCGCTGGGGCGGCGACGAGTTCCTGTGCGTCCTGCCCGGTATCGACGAAGCGGCGGCGGAAGCGATCGCCACGGGCATTGCGAGTCGCTTTGCCGAAGGGACCGCAGCGTTGCTCGGTCCCGACCACCCGGCGGGGCTGAGCGTCGGCTGTGCCACGGGATCGTTCGCGACGCTGGACCTGCTCGTCGGGCAGGCGGACGAGCGAATGTATGCCCGGAAGCACCGTAATCAGCGTCCCACGTCGATTCCGCAACGCAGCGTTGCCGAACCAGCGCTGTCGATAGCCTTGATTTCGCAGTCGCAACATGGTTGAGGCTGTGCGCAACATGAACGGACGCGCCAGCGCCGGTTCAGCCCCGCAACCTATATCTTGCACCCGACACCGGGCGACCTCCTGCTTCTGCGGAGTTCGTCCGGCGCCGCGAACCATCCGGGAACGCGGCCGGGCAAGAGGATGAGACAGATGACAGCCAAGCGCACCGGTTTCCTTCGCCATTTCGTCAGCGGTTTCGCGCTGGGTGCCGTCGCGCTGGTCGCGGTGCAGGTGGCGGATCGCAGCGATGCGAAGTCGGTCCATCCCGCACCGGCGGTGGTCGAACGCATCGGTTGATCTGGCGGTGCGCGATGCCGCACCCCATCTCGGTTCCCGGCACCCCCTGAGGAACCTTCCCATGAAAGTCCTGCTGCCCGTTGCCATTGCCGCCATCGGCGTGGCCGCCCTGTCGATCCCGCCGGCCACCGCCGAGCGCGCGGTCCCGATCCCGACCGTCGCCAGCGACGTTCCCCCCACCCCCGGCCTCGCCACCGCCGTCCTTGCGGGCGGCTGTTTCTGGGGCATGGAGGCGGTGTTCGAACGGGTGAAGGGCGTGAAATCGGTCGTCAGCGGCTATGCCGGTGGCACCCGCCAGACCGCGACCTATGACCAGGTATCGACCGAACGCACCGGCCATGCCGAGGCGATTCGCATCACCTATGACCCGCGCATCGTCAGCTATGGCACGTTGCTGCGCGTCTATTTCTCGGTCGCGCACGATCCGACGCAGCTGAACGGGCAATATCCCGATTCGGGGCCGAGCTATCGATCGGCGATCTTTCCGCAGACCCCATCCCAGGCGCTGACCGCGCGGCGCTATATCGCGCAGCTGACGCAGGCGAAGGCGTTCCCGAAGCTGATCGCGACGAAGGTCGAGAACGGCGCCTTCTATCCGGCGGAGGCCTATCATCAGGACTTCGCCCGACGGAACCCGTCGCATCCCTATATCGTGCGGTGGGACAAGCCGAAGATCGCGGCGGCGAAGGCGGCGTATCCGGGGTTGGTCGGGTAACAACGATCGTCACCCCAGCGCAGGGTGGGGTCTCCCGTGGCGAAGTGCGCGCTCCGTTACCGGGAGATCCCAGCCTGCGCTGGGATGACGTTCGCGGCTGGCGAGGACTACAGCAGCCCCAACGCCATCAACTCGCCGATCAGGCGTGGCGGCAGTTCGTCCGCGCCGCTACCCTCCCCGCCCAGGTCGGCGGGCGCATCGGCATCCTCCAGATAGCGCCAGCCCTGGTGCGCGCGCTTGGGTCGCGCCTCGACCAGCACCAGCTTCGGGCCGAGGTGGATCGCGACGCGGCCGCCCTCCGCCTCGCCGAAGCCGAGGATCGGCGAGCGGGCGACCAGCCGGTGCTTCAATATCCAGAACAGCGACCCACCCTCGATTTCGCCTGCGCGCTTCGGCAGGTAGCGGGTGGTCAGGAACCCGCCTTCGGCGTGGCGCGTAGCCAGCCGTTCGGCGAGCTGTTCGACCGATTCGATGGCGAAGGCGACTTTGGTGAGATGCAGCGGCACGCGCCCCAGATGGGAAGCACGGCGGCTCCGCTCAACCGGTAAGTCCGCTGACGGTCGCAAGGCCGAGGAAGACGAGGAATCCCATCGAATCGGTGGTCATCGTCACGAAGATCGACGACGCGACCGCCGGATCGGCGTTGTACCGGTCGAGCGTCAGCGGCACGAACACGCCCGCAAAGCCGGCGATGACGACGTTCAGCAGCATGGCGGTGCCGATCACCGCGCCCAGCTGCGGATTGCCGAACCACAGGGTGACGCCGGTGCCGATCAGCGCGGCGACGGTCGCGCCGTTCATCAGCGCGATGATCATTTCGCGCCGGATCGCGCGCATGGTGTTGGACTGGGTCAGCTGGTTGGTGGCGAGGGCGCGCACGGTGACCGCCATGGTCTGCGTCCCCGCATTGCCGCCCAGGCCCGCGACGATCGGCATCAGCGCGGCTAGCGTCACCATCCGGTCGATCGTCGCGCCGAACGACCCGATGATCGTCGCGGGCAACAGCGCGGTCATCAGGTTGGTGATCAGCCAGCGCACCCGCGCCTTGTACGAATCGCGGATCGGTTCATTGATGTCGCCTTCGCCGGCACCCGACAGCAGCAGCGCGTCCTCGCCCGCTTCCGCCTGGATGATGTGGACGACGTCGTCGACGGTGATCATGCCGACCAGCCGCCCGCCATTGTCGACCACCGCGGCGGAGATCAGCGCGTATTTCTGGAATCGCAGCGCGACTTCTTCCTGGTCCATGTCGACCGGGATCAGCGTCTGTTCGCGCGCCATGACGTCGGCGATCGCGACCGATCGCGGCGTGCGGAGAATCCACGACAGCTGGCAGGTTCCGACCGGCTTGTGCGACGGATCGACGACGAAGATTTCCCAGAAATCGGTGGTCAGCACCTCGTCGGCGCGCAAATAGTCGAGCGCGTCGCCGACAGTCCAATGCTCGGGCACCGCGACCAGCTCGCGCTGCATCAGGCGGCCGGCGGACTCCTCGGGGTAGGACAGCGCCTCCTCGATCGCCGCGCGGTCGTCGGGGTCGAGCGCGCGCAGCACCGCGCGCTGCTCCGCATCGTCGAGGTCCTCGATGATCGCGACCGCGTCGTCGGTGTCGAGCTGGGCGGCGAGATCGGCAACCTGGGTCGCGGTCAGCGCCTCGATCACCGCGTCGCGGACCCAGTCGTTCATCTCCGCCAGCACGTCGCCGTTCAGCCGTTCGGCGATGGCGGCGGCCAGCGCGGCGCGCTGTTCGCCCGGCACCAGTTCGAACAGGTCGGCAAGATCGGCGGGGTGGAGCGGTTCGACCAGCTCGCGCGCGGCTTCGTCGTCGCCGCGATCAACCGCTTCGCACACGGCACGGACGAATTCGGGCTTCAGCCGGTCGTCCTCGTCCAGTTCGCTGGTCGTATCGGGAAGGTCGAGTTCGGTCATGGTCGCAACCCTCCTGACGCATGTGTGTCGGCCCGCTGTAGCCATGCTGCACCGCCGTGCCAACGCCTGTGCGGTTGTCCTTGGCCGTTCGAACCCCTAGCTAGGCCCCGACTTTCAAGGAGCTTTCAATGGCCGATACCCCCAGCACGCTCGTGATGACGCTCGATACCGGCGAAGTCCGCATCAAGCTGCGCCCCGACCTCGCCCCCAACCACGTCGCCCAGATCGTGAAGCTGGCCGATTCGGGCTTTTACGACGGCGTGCCGTTCCACCGCGTGATCGACGGCTTCATGGCGCAGGGCGGCGACGGCGGTCGTCGGGACGGCACCGGCGGGTCGAAGGAACCGAACCTGAAGCAGGAGTTCAACGCCGAACCGCATGTGCGCGGCGTGTGTTCGATGGCGCGGACGATGGACCCGAATTCGGCCAACAGCCAGTTCTTCATCTGCCTCGACGATGCGACCTTCCTCGACAAGCAGTACACGGTGTGGGGCGTGGTCGAGAGCGGCATGGACGCCGTCGACGCGCTGCCCAAGGGTGAGCCGCCGCGCAATCCAGGCAAGATCGTGACCGCGCGCTCGGAAGCGTAAACCTTACCGCCCCTTCGTCATTCCCGCGAAGGCGGGAATCCATACACGCCGACGAAGCGATCTTGTCTCGATCGTCAGCGGCTATGGACCCCCGCCTGCGCGGGGGTGACGACTGGAGAAAGCCTCCCCCGTCCGTCATCCCGGCGCAGGCCGGGATCCATGGAGGGGGGGACGGCAACAATCCATCGACAGCGCCCGACACGATGGATTCCGGCCTTCGCCGGAATGACCGAGGAAGCGGTTACTCCGCCGGCGCGTCCAGCGCCGTGACCAGCCAGTCGTGGAACAGCTTCACCGGCCGCTGCTGCAACATGCGCGGGCGGCACACGAACCAGTGGCTGTAGGTCGAATCGACCGCCCTGTCGAACAGCGGCACCAGCCGGTCGTCGCGCGCCGTTTCGAAATGCGATTCGAGCATGAAGGCGACGCCCAGCCCCTGCGCCGCCGCCTCCAGCATCAGCGTGCCCGAATCGAACCGGTCGATCGCGGCGGGTTCGAGGTCGGGCAGGCCGGCGGCGTGCATCCAGTCGGCAAAGGTGTCGGGCATGTCGCGGTGGATCAGCGCGGTATGCTGCGCCAGTTGCGCCGGATCGGTGATCGGCGTGCGATCGATCAACGCGCGCCCGGCGATCGCATAGACCCGGTTGCGGTCAAGCCGCCGCGCATAGAGCGCCGGGTCGATCATGTGATCCAGCACGATCGCGACGTCGATCCCCTCGCCCAGCCGCCCCAGCCCGTGATGCGCGGTGTCGAAATCGAGGTGCAGTTCGGGATGCTGCTCGTGCAGGTCGCCCATGCGCGGCATCAGCCGCTGGATCGCGAACAGCGGCAGCACGCCCAGCCGCAGCCGCAAAACCTCCACCGCGCCCGACATCTGTTCGACCGCATCCGACAGCGTGTCGAGCGCGCCCGACAACAGCGCCAGCAGCCGTTCGCCATCGTCGTTCAGGCGCAGCGCCTGATGCCGGCGTTCGAACAACGGCTTGCCGATGAAGCGCTCCATCGCCTGGACCCGGCGGCTGAGCGCCGGGGACGACAGCGCCAGTTCGTCGGCGGCAAGCTTGACCGAACCCAGTCGCGCGACATGCACGAACGCTTCGATCGCAGTGAGAGGCGGCAGGCGGCGCATCCGATACCCTAACTTGGTTGCGGTGCGGTACACGCTGCACGTCGATTGTCTCGCGTGCAACCATACTCCGGTATGGCGTTGCATTTTATGCAACATGAATTGATTTGTTCGCACTTGCACAAAAGTGCGCCGCACTGCACATAGGACGTGCCTTTCAGGCATCCTCTCCTAAAAACTTTCCGGCCGGTCGTTTTCGATCGGCCTTTTTTTTCGCCTTGTTGCCGGCAACCCACCGCCCATATCCCCGTTCCTTGTGCGTTGAGGTAGGACGGAATTTGATGGCGGACAGCGAAACAGGCGGACGGCGGTTGCAGGTGGCGAATGCCCGGCCCGAAGACAGCGGGCGCGGCATCGCCCATCTCCCCCGGTCGGTCATGGCGCTGCTGGGCATCAACGAGGGCGATGTCGTCGAGATCGTCGGCAAGAAGACGACGCCCGCGCGCGCCATCGCGCCCTATCCCGAGGACGAAGGCCTCGACATCGTCCGTATCGACGGGTTGCAGCGCGCCAATGCCGGCGTCGGCTCGGGCGACCAGGTGGAGGTGCGCAAGGCCGAGTCGCGTCCGGCCAGTCGCGTCGTGTTTGCCCCCGCGCAGCAGAATCTGCGGCTGCAGGGGTCGGCCAACGCCCTCAAGCGTACCTTTTTCGGGCGGCCGCTGTGCCAGGGCGACATCGTTGCGACCACCGGGCACCAGCGGGTCGACAACCTGTCGCCCAATGTTCGCCGCTATGTGAACGCACCCGCCTTTTCGTTGCAGGAAATCCGGCTGTCGGTGGTGTCGGCCACGCCCAAGGGCGTCGTCCATATCGACGAATCGACCGAGATCGAGCTGCGCCCCGAATATGAGGAACCGCGCGAGGCACGCCGTGCCGACGTCACCTATGACGATATCGGCGGCATGGGCCAGACGATCGACCAGCTGCGCGAGATGGTCGAACTTCCCCTGCGCTATCCCGAACTGTTCCAGCGGCTGGGCGTCGATCCGCCCAAGGGGGTGTTGCTGCACGGGCCGCCCGGCACCGGCAAGACCCGCCTCGCCCGTGCCGTCGCCAACGAATCGGATGCCGAATTCTTCCTGATCAACGGTCCCGAGATCATGGGATCGGCCTATGGCGAATCGGAAAAGCGCCTGCGCGAAGTGTTCGAGGAAGCGACCAAGGCATCGCCGTCGATCGTATTCATCGACGAGATCGATTCGATCGCGCCGAAGCGGGGACAGGTGTCGGGCGAGGCCGAAAAGCGGCTGGTCGCTCAGCTGCTCACGCTGATGGACGGGCTCGAATCGCGCGCCAATATCGTCGTCATCGCCGCGACCAACCGGCCCGAGGCGATCGACGAGGCGCTGCGCCGTCCCGGCCGGTTCGACCGCGAGATCGTGGTCGGCGTGCCGGACGAGCGTGGCCGGCGCGAAATCCTGGGCATCCATACCCGCGGGATGCCGCTGGCCGACGATGTCGAACTGGCCGAGCTGTCGCGCACGACCTATGGCTTTGTCGGGGCCGATCTGGCGGCGCTGACCCGTGAGGCGGCGATCGAGGCGGTGCGGCGGATCATGCCGCGCATCGACCTGTCCGAAGGGACCATCCCGCAGGACGTGCTCGACAGCCTGTCGGTCACGCGTGAGGATTTCCTCGAAGCGTTGAAGCGGGTGCAGCCGAGCGCGATGCGCGAGGTGATGGTGCAGGCGCCGACCGTCCGTTGGGACGATGTCGGCGGGCTGGACGATGCGCAGATGCGGTTGAAGGAAGGCGTCGAGCTGCCGCTCAAATCGCCCGAATCGTTCCGCCGGCTGGGTATCCGCCCGGCCAAGGGGTTCCTGCTGTACGGTCCGCCCGGCACCGGCAAGACCCTGCTGGCGAAAGCGGTCGCGCGCGAGGCGGAGGCGAATTTCATCGCCACCAAGTCGAGCGACCTGCTATCCAAATGGTATGGCGAGAGCGAGCAGCAGATCGCCCGGCTGTTCGCCCGCGCGCGACAGGTCGCGCCGACAGTCATCTTCATCGACGAACTCGATTCGCTGGTGCCAGCGCGCGGCGGCGGCATGGGCGAGCCGCAGGTGACCGAACGGGTGGTCAACACCATCCTGGCGGAGATGGACGGGCTGGAGGAACTGCAATCGGTGGTCGTGATCGGCGCGACCAACCGGCCGAACATGGTCGATCCGGCATTGCTGCGTCCGGGGCGGTTCGACGAACTGATCTATGTCGGTGTGCCCGATCAGGCCGGCCGGGCGCGCATCCTGGGGATCCAGACGCAGAAGATGCCGCTGGCCGCCGATGTCGACCTGGACGTGGTGGCAGCACGGACCGACCGCTTCACCGGCGCCGACCTGGAGGATGTGGTGCGCCGCGCCGGCCTGTTCGCGCTACGCGCCTCGCTCAACACGCGCGAGGTGACGATGGCGCATTTCGAATCGGCACTGGCGGAGTCGCGCGCATCGGTGACGGCCGAGATGGAGGAGGAATATCGCGCCATGTCCGCCCGGTTGAAGCAGGATGCGGTCGCGATCCAGCCGATCGGCTTCATCGCCCCCGGCATGGTCGAAGGGCGCGGACCGAAGGGATAGCGGCAGGGCCATGGCAGGGACCGGCCGCGCACCGGTCCCTACCGTGCCGTGGCGGACATTCGTCGCAGGGCGAAACCGATCCGCTTGCAAGTTCGTTGCGCTTTTGCGACGACGCCCTGACCATGGCCCTGTGTGCCATCCGTTCGAGGATTTGCATGACGACGAGTTCCAACGCCGCGACCCGACGGAAGCCGCGCGGCGTACCATCGCCTGCCGGCATCTTCCTGCGCGGATTCGTGAAACATCCGGTGATGGTCGGGTCGGTTATCCCGTCGTCGAACAAGCTGATCCGCAAGATGCTGGCGCCGATCGACTGGGCGAATGCTAAGGTCGTAGTGGAATATGGGCCGGGCGTGGGCACCTTCTGCCGCCCGATCCTCGAACGGCTCGCCCCCGATGCACAGCTGATCGTGATCGATACCAATCCCGATTTCATCGATTATCTGAACGCGACGATCCTCGATTCGCGGTTTTCGGCCGTCCACGGATCGGCGGCGGATGTCGAGCGCATCGTGGCGGACCATGGCCATCCCCATGCCGACTACGTATTGTCGGGCCTGCCCTTCTCCACGCTGCCGCCGGGCGTCGGCGACACGATCGCGGCGGCGACGCAGGCGGTGTTGCGGCCGGGCGGTGCATTCCTCGTCTATCAGTTCAACCCGCGCGTGCGCGATTTCCTCGACCGGCAGTTCGCGCGGATCGACCATGACATGGAATGGTGGAACATGCCCCCCGCCCAATTGTGGTGGGCGTGGAAGGATTGATCGGGTAGCATCCGGCCTCCCTGCGCGTTGATCGCCGGATGACCGCTACCCCCGCACCCGTCGCCTGGCTCAACGCCGTGGCGACCGCGACCCCCTCGCACGATATTCACCACGCCTTTATCGGCTGGGCACGGCGCCGGCTGCCCGAGCGCGAGGCGAAATTGTTCGACCGGATGGTCGAGCGCGCCGGCATCGGCCATCGCTGGTCGGTGCTGCCGGTCGGGTCCGATGGCGGGTCGCCGGTCGCGCCCGGCGGCTTCTATGCCGACGCGATGCCCGGCACCGCCGCGCGGATGACGATCTATGCCGATGCCGCGCCGACGCTGGCGATCGCCGCGATCGAGACGCTGGCGCAGCGGGTGGCACTGGACGGGATCACCCATCTGGTCGTCGCCAGTTGTACCGGGTTCGTCGCGCCGGGGATCGATCAGATCATTGCCGCGCGGATCGGCCTGTCGCCGCGCGTCGAACGGCTGCTGGTCGGGTTCATGGGCTGTTACGCCGCCGTCGCCGCGCTGCGCAGCGCGCGCCATATCGTGCGGTCGCAGCCGGAAGCGCGGGTGCTGGTCGTCACGGTCGAGCTGTCGACGCTGCACCTGCAACCGGCCACCACGCTGGAGCCGCTGCTGGCGATGCTGCAGTTCGGCGATGGCGCCGCCGCCGCGCTGGTGACGACCGAGGCGACCGGCTTTGCGATCGAGGCGCCCTTTGCCGCGACTTTGCCCGATTCGGCGGCGCTGATCCGTTGGGACATCACCGATGCCGGCTTTGCGATGCATTTGTCGGGCGAGGTGCCGGGCCGAATCGCGCAGGCGCTGACCGATCCCGATTTCGCCAGCGCGGCGACCGGCGGGCGGGCGCTGTCGGAGGTCGATGGCTGGGCGGTCCATGCCGGCGGGCGGTCGATCCTCGACGCGGTGGAACGCAGCCTGTCGCTGTCGCCGGACGCGCTGGCGGCGTCGCGTGGCGTTCTGGCCGCCCATGGCAACATGTCGTCGGCAACGTTGATGTTCGTGTTGGCGGCGATGCTGGACGGCCCGCCAGTCAAGAACGGCATCGCGCTGGCATTCGGTCCCGGCTTGGCGGCCGAGGGATTCGGGTTCAGGAGCGCACCATGAGCTTTCCCCGGTCGCACGCCGAAGAGGCGATGGACGATCCCGCGTTGCCGCCCGAAACCTATGCGGCCGTGCTGCGCGATCTGGCGCAGGTCAATGTGGTGACGATGGCGGCACGGCCGACCTTGGCGTTCCTCGACAGCATCGTCGGGCGCGGCGAGCGGTTAAAGCTGCTCGATGTCGGCTATGGCGATGGCGACATGCTGCGCCGGATCGCGCGCTGGGCGGCGAAGCGCGGGGTGGCGGCGGAGTTGGTCGGGATCGACCTCAACCCGCGCAGCGAAGCCATCGCCCGCGCCGATACGCCCGGCGACCTGCCCATCACCTATCGCACCGGCGACTATGCCGATCTGGCGGGCGAAGGATGGGACGTGATCGTCTCCAGCTTGGTCGCGCATCACATGACCCATGCCCAGCTGGTCGCGTTCCTGCGCTTCATGGAGGCGCAGGCGGCGCGCGGCTGGCTGATCAACGATTTGCACCGCCATCGCTTCGCGCATCGCGGCTATCCGCTGCTGGCGACATTGCTGCGCTGGCACCCGATCGTCCGCGCCGATGGCACGCTGTCGATCGCGCGCTCCTATCGCCCCGACGAATGGCCGCCGATCCTGACCGAGGCCGGCATCGCCGGGGCGCAGGTTCGGCGGCGCTTTCCGTTCCGGCTATGCGTCGAACGTCGGCGCTGATCGCGGGCGGCGGGCCGGCGGGGTCGGTCGCTGCGCTGCTGCTCGCACAGGGCGGCGACCGACCGCTGGTGCTGGAGCGATCGCGCGAACCGCAGGACGCACTGTGCGGCGGGTTCCTGTCGTGGCGCACGCTCGAATCGCTGGCGGGCGTCGGGATCGACCCGGCAATGCTGGGCGGCCATGTCGTGCGGCGGGTCGTGCTGTTCACCGCCACAGGCCGCGCCGAATCGCCCCTGCCCGCCCCCGCCATCGGCCTGTCGCGGCTGCGACTCGATGCGCTGCTGCTGGATGCTGCGCGAGCGGCCGGCGCCGGGGTCGAGCGCGGGGTAACGATCCGGTCGGCGGAGGGCACGACGCTTCACACCGGCGACGGTGCCGCAGTGGCGGGCGATACGCTGTTCCTCGCTACCGGCAAGCACGACCTGCGCGGCGCGATGCGCGATGCGCCGGTCGGCGACGATCCGGCGATGGGCGTGCGCGTTCGCCTCGCACCGCATCCCGCGCTCACCCGGCTCGTCGGCGATGCTATCGAGCTGCACGCCTTTGCCGGGGGCTATTGCGGGCTGATCTGCCAAGAGGATGGCAGCGCGAACCTGTGCATGGCGTTGCGCCGCTCGCGCCTCAAAGAAGCGGGCGACCTGCCCGCGCTGTTGCGGACCCTTGCCGACGACCTGCCGGCACTGGGCGAACGACTCGCGTATCTGGGCGGCGCGCCTGCGATCGATGCGATTGCCAACGTCCCCTATGGCTGGCGCGCGGCGGGCACGGTGCCGGGCGTCTATCGGCTGGGCGATCAGGCCGGGGTGATCCCGTCGCTGGCCGGCGAAGGCATGGGGATCGCCATCGCCAGCGCGATCCGCGCGGCGCGGCAGTGGCAGCAACATGGACCGGACGGCGCGCCGGGGTTCCAGCACGCGCTGCGCCGGCGCCTCCATCGCCCGATCGCGCTCGCCGGGCTGTTGCGGACGCTGGCCGAACACCCCTCGACTCATCCGCTGCTGCTGGCCGGCGGACGGATCGCGCCGCTGGTGGCCTTGGCGGCGCGCTGGACCCGGATCGATTCCGTCAGCCGCCGTTCATCGCACCCGGCCTAGCGCGCGCCATTCCCAATGCGCCGTGCGTCCGGGGCTTGTGCCGCCGGGGGCCGGCGCGGTATCCGGCGCATTCCCATGGCACGCACTCCCCAAAGCCCGCAGAAGCGGTCCGCCGCCGCCCCGCCCCGCTGGTGGCGCATCCTGCGCTGGGTGTTGGGCATCGGCTTCAGCCTTGCCCTGCTCGCGACGATCGCGCTGGTCGTCGCGGTCTATAACGCCAAATCGAACCTGCCGAGCTTCAACCAGCTCAAATCCTCGCCCAACGGACAGATGATCCGGGTGCGCGCGGCGGACGGGTCGATCCTGGTATCGCTCGGGCCGAGCTATGGCGAATGGATCCCCTACGCACAGATCCCGGCGGCGATGCGCGACGCGATGGTGTCGGTCGAGGATCGCCGCTTCCGATCGCATCTGGGCGTCGATCCGGTAGCGTTGGCGCGCATCACCAAGTTCGCGATACAGACGCGCGGCACCGGCCGCCGGCTGCAGGGCGCATCGACCATTACGCAACAGGTCGCGCGCACCATCTTCCTGTCGAACAGCTATACGGTCGGGCGCAAGTTCCGGGAGATCATCCTCGCGCTGGCGCTGGAGCGGAAATTCACCAAGAACCAGATTCTCGAACTCTATCTGAACAAGGTGTATTTCGGCGGCGGGGCGTATGGCATCGACGCGGCGTCGCGGCGCTTCTTCAACCATCCCGCGACCAGCCTGTCGCTGTCCGAAGCCGCCGTCGTCGCCGGGCTGGTCAAGGCCCCCTCGCGCTATTCGCCGACCGCCGATGCCGAGGCCGCCGTGGGCCGTGCGGGCGTCGTGCTGAAGCTGATGCAGGAAACCGGCGCGATCACCGCGAGCGAGGCGATGGACGCCGATCCGCAGGCGATCAAGCTGGCCCCCGAACCGCAGCAGAACAGCGTGCGCTATTTCACCGACTGGGCGCTGCCGCAGCTCGAAACACTGATCGACGAAACCGAAGCGCCGCTGGACGTGTGGACCACGCTCGACCCGTCGATGCAGAAGAGCGCCGACACCGCGATCCGCGCCAATGCGCCGGCCGGGGTGCAGGGCGCGCTGGTCGCGCTCGACCGCGACGGGGCGGTCAGGGCGATGGTCGGCGGCAAGGATTATGTCTCGTCGATCTACAACCGCGCGACGCAGGCGACGCGCCAGCCGGGATCGGCATGGAAGCTGTTCGTGTATCTGGCCGCGCTGGAGGCCGGGATGAACCCCGACAGCCAGGTCAACGACGCGCCGATCACCATCGACGGGTGGAGCCCGCGCAACAGCTCGCGCCGGTTCAGCGGACAGGTGTCGCTGCGCACCGCCTTTGCCTATTCGCTCAACACCGTATCGGCACGGCTGGGGCAGGAGGTCGGCTTTGCAACCGTCGCCGACATGGCGCGGCGGTTCGGCATCTCGACGCCGGTGAACACCAAGCCGGCGATGGTGCTGGGCACCTCCGACGTGCGGCTGATCGACCTGACCCGCGCCTATGCCTCGGTCGCGAGCGGCGGGACGGCGGTGGTCCCCTATGGCATCACCCGCGTCACCGCCAACGGCCAGCTGATCTACCAGCATCAGGTCGACAGCTCGCGCGTGCTGGTCGCCCCCTATGTCGCGCAGCAGATGACCGACCTGCTCCAGACCGCGGTCAACACCGGCACCGGCCGCGCGGCGCAGATCGGCCGCCCGGTGGCGGGCAAGACCGGCACGACCAGTTCGTACAAGGACGGCTGGTTCATGGGATTCTCGTCGGGCATCACCACCGGCGTGTGGATGGGCCGCGACGATGCGAAGCCGGTCGCCGGCTTGCAGGGTGGCACCGCCCCCGCCCGCGCCTTTGCCGCGTTCATGCGACAGGCGGTGGCCAACCGCCCGGTCGAGGAATTCAATACCAAGGTGACGCTGCCCGAATGGCAGGAAGAACCCGACGCGGAGAGCTATTACGGCGCACCCGACGACCGGGTCTATGTCGATCCCGACGGCAATCCGGTCGAACAGCCGGGCGCGACCCCGCCCGACGCCCCGACCGACGACGGCGACCAAACGATCCCGCCGCAGCAGCGCGCGCCCGACGAACAGCTCGATCAGGAATGGATCGACCGTGCGCTCGGCCGGGGACAGCGGTCCGACCAGCCGGTCCCGGCGCAGCGCCGCCCGGCGCCCGATCGTCGCCAGCCGCCACCGGCCGACCGTTACCCGGAAGAGGACGTCCGCCCGAACCAGTGAAGCGCGGCACCCTCCGCGCGCAGCCAACGGCGCGCGTCGTTCGGGTCGCCTTCGAACAATTCGGCGACCAACGCGTGGAAATCGGGGCCGTGATGCATATGGACGCGGTGCGCGACCTCATGCGCCACGGTCGCCCGGCGGACGAAGCCGGGGGCGAGCAACAGTCGCCAGCTGTAGCGGATCGTGCCGTCGCCGCTGCAACTGCCCCAGCGTGCCTTCGGATCGCCGATCGCGACCTTGGTCACGGTGACGCCGGCCTTGGCGGCGTAATGGGCGGTGTCTTGCGCGAGGAGGCGCAACGCCTCGCGCTTCAGCCAGCGTTCGATGCGGATGGGGAATTGGTCGATCGGGCCGCCGCAGGTCAAAACCCATTCGTCATCCCGGCGCAGGCCGGGATCCATGGATACGGGCGGCATCGAAGGAGTCGAATTGTCCCGTGACCATGGACCCCGGCCTGCGCCGAGGTGACGATCGGTCAGGCATACCGTCCGCGACGCCCCCTCGCGCCACGCCAGCCGCACCGCGCGATCCGCGACCGGCACCACCGCGCCATCCACGAACGGCCGCCCCGTCGGCAGTTTCGCCCGTTGCGCCGCGATCCACTCGGCCTTTTCCCCGGCCCAGGCCACCGCCTTGGCCAGCGCCATCCGCTTCGGTACGGTCAGCCGCACGCGCCCGGTAGCCGGATCGACTGACAGCCGCGCGACGCGAGCGCGCGGGTGGCGGACGACCTCCAGCCCCTCGATCACAGCGTCCGGTCGGTCAGGTGATGTTCGAGGTCGCCGACGTCGTTTTCCGACACGGTCCAGCCGCGCGTCGACTGGCCGGCGTCATGAACGCTCTCCCGGTCGCCGCTGTTGAGATAATGCCAGTCGGGCAACGGCTTGCCCTCGTTGCGCAATCGATAGGCGCAGGTGGAGGGCAGCCATTCGATGTCGCCGACATTGCGCGCGTTCAGCCGGACGCATTCGGGGACATAGGCATGGCGGTGGCGATAATCGCTGCACTGGCCCATGCGCCGGTCGAGCAGCTTGCACGCGACATTGGTCGCATGGATTTCGCCGGTATCCTCATCCTCCAGCTTGTGCAGGCAGCATTTGCCGCAGCCGTCGCACAATGCCTCCCACTGCGCGCGGTCGAGCGCGGCGAGCGGCAGGTCCTCCCAGAAGCGCCCGCTCACTGGACCCACTTCTTCAGCTCGGCGGCGACCGCCTCGCCGCTTTCGTCCTGCGGCAATAGCGCGACCGGCTGCCCCTTGGGGTCCATCAGGATCGCGGTGCGGCTATGGTCCATCAGATATTCGGTGGCACCGGGCGACTGCTGCTTGGCATAGGTCACGCCGTACGCCCGCGCGGCATCGGCGATCGCCTGCGCACTGCCGGTCAGGCCCACCATGCGCGGGTGGAACGCCGACACGAACTTGCCGATCACCGCCGGCGTATCGCGTTCGGGGTCGACCGTGACGAAGATCGGCACGACCTTTGCGCCCAGCTCCGGTTCCTCGCTCTCGAACGCCTTTACGCCCGCCGCGATATTCTGCACATCGACCGGGCAGACATCGGGGCAATAGGTATAGCCGAAATACATGATCCGCCATTTGCCGGCGAAATCGGTATCGCGCACCACCTTCCCCGAGGAATCGGTCAGCACGAACGGCCCGCCGATCCGCGCTCCGGCCAGCGGGGGGGTCGCGGCGGGTTCGGCCGAGCCGCCGCACGCGGCAAGGACCAGCGCGAGCGCCGGGGTGAGAGTACGCAGGATGCTGTTCATGGTGTTGCCAGCCATGATCTGATAGGCGACGCCTTGCAAGCCGCGTCACGTCCTTTGGAGCTTCCCCCATGTCCGTCCTCCGCCTCGCCCTCGCCGCCGCGCTGATGCTGCCCGCCGCCGCCGGGGCGCAGCAGATGTCGCCGGGCTATCTCTTCCTGAAGGCGATCCGCGACGAGGACGGGAACAAGGTCAACGACATTCTCGGCCAACCCGGCCAGACGATCGTCAATACCAAGGACCGCACGACCGGCGAAGGCGCGCTGCACATCGTCGCGAAGAACGGCAACCTGACCTATCTCCGCTTCCTGCTGGCGAAGGGCGCGAACCCCAATTTGCAGGACAATCGCGGGAACACGCCCGCGCTGCTGGCGGTGGAATCGGGATCAGTCGAGGCGATCAACGCGCTGGCCGCGCGCAAGGCGAACCTGAACCTGGGCAACAGCAGCGGCGAAACCCCGCTGATCCGTGCGGTCCAGCTGCGCAACCTCGACATGGTGCGCACGCTGCTCGCCGCCGGGGCCAATCCCGACCAGGCGGACGTGATGGCCGGCATGTCGGCGCGCGACTATGCCAAGCGCGACACCCGCACGCCGGCGCTGCTCAAGCTGATCGACGAGACGCCGGCGGCCAAGCCCAAGGCGGCGGTGGCAGGGCCGCGCTTCTGACGCGCTTTCCCACAGAGTTATCCACAGGCTGATCCACCGGTCCCGGCCCGGTCCGACCAACGAAAACGGCCCGCCTTCCCATCGGAAAGCGGGCCGTTTTCGTGTCGCCGGTAAAAGGCGCGATCAGAACGGAACGTCGTCGTCCAGATCGTCGCCGAAGCCGCCGCCCGAACCGCCGCCGAAATTGCCGCCCTTGTTGCCGCCCGAATTGAACCCGCCGCCGCTGCCGCCGCGCGATCCGCCCGACGAACCGCCGCCATAGCCGCCGCCCGACCCGCCGCCGAAATCATCGCCGCCGCCAAAGTCGCCACCGCCACGGCTGCCACCGCCGCCACCCTGGCCGCCACCGGGGCCGTCGAGCATCGTCAGGACGCTGTTGAAGCCCTGCAGCACGATTTCGGTGCTGTACTTGTCCTGGCCCTGCTGGTCCTGCCACTTCCGCGTCTGCAGCTGGCCCTCGATATAGACCTTCGAACCTTTACGCAGGAACCGCTCGGCGACGTTGGCGAGGCCTTCGTTGAAGATCGCGACCGAATGCCATTCGGTCTTTTCCTTCTTTTCGCCGCTGTTGCGGTCCTTCCACGACTCCGACGTCGCGATGCGCAGGTTCACGACCTTGCCGCCATTCTGGAACGACCGCGATTCCGGGTCGCGACCCAGATTGCCCACGAGGATTACTTTATTGACGCTGCCGGCCATGGCGCAGTTCTCCGAGAAAGATATAGCCGAGCTTCCTATGCCAGCGCGCGGCGCGACGCCAGTGCTTGCCGCATGGCCGGCATGGGTTCAGATTGCGGGCGTCAGGAAGGAGCCGCGCATGGGCGACGTCATCAACCTCAACCAGTTTCGCAAGGGCCGCGCCAAGGCCGCGAAAGCGCAGGAAGCCGACGCCAATCGCCGCAAGTTCGGCCGGACCAAGGCGGAGAAGGCGGTCGAGGAAAGCGAGGAAGCGCGGCGGCAGGCGTTGCTCGATGGGGCGAAGCTGGAGGAATAGGGTTCGGCGTGTTCGTCATTCCCGCGCAGGCGGGAATCCATTGCCGCTGACGGTCCTGATCGAGTCGCTATCGCCGTGTGTATGGGCTCCCGCCTTCGCGGGAGTGACGATGTGGTCGGTGGCGTTCCTACCCCAGCCCGAAGGCGACCGCCGTCCAATAGGTCGCGCCTGCCGCGATATAGGCCAGCGCGAACAGATAGCCGATCATCACCAGCGGCCATTTCCAGCCATTGGTTTCCCGCCGGGCAACCGCGATCGTCGACAGGCATTGCGGCGCGAACACGAACCACGCGAGGAAGGCGAGCGCGGTGGCCAGGCTCCAGCGGCCACGCAGCTGCCCGCCCAGTTCCTGCGCGCCCTGTTCCTCATCCGCCGCATCGATCGCATAGACGGTCTGGAGCGCCGACACCGCGACCTCGCGTGCCGCCATCGCCGGGATCACCGCCAGCGACATTTCATGGTTGAAGCCGATCGGCCGCAGCACGACCTCCAGCCCCGACGCGATCCGCCCGGCGATCGAATATTCCGACTGCTTCACCCCCGCCGGCGCGACCGGGTAGGAAGTCAGCAGCCACAGTGCGACCGTCACCTGCAGGATGATCGTGCCCGCGCGGCGCAGGAACACATAGGCGCGCTGCCATAGCCCGATGCCGATGTCGCGGATCGAGGGGAGCTGGTAGCGCGGCATTTCCATCAGGAAGCCGCCGCCCACGCCCTTGGTCGCGGTCCGGCGCAGCACGAACGCGGCGATCACCGCGCCCAGGATACCGGTCAGGTACAGCACCAGCAGCACCAGCCCCTGCAACCCGACGCCGGGCAGCACTGCCCGCGCCGGGATGAATGCACCGATGATGACCGCATAGACCGGCAACCGCGCCGAACAGGTCATCAACGGCGCGATCAGGATCGTGGTCAGCCGTTCCTTGGGATCGTCGATCGACCGCGTCGCCATGATGCCGGGAATGGCGCAGGCGAACGACGACAGCAGCGGGATGAACGCGCGGCCCGACAGGCCGACACCGCTCATCAACCGGTCCATCAGGAACGCGGCGCGCACCATGTACCCCGATGCTTCGAGCAGCAGGATGAACAGGAACAGGATCAAAATCTGCGGCAGGAACACCACCACCGATCCGACACCGTTGATCAGCCCTTCGACCAGCAGGTCGCGCAGGAACCCGCCGGGCAGCGCGGCAACCGCCTGGTCCGCCAGCCAGCCCTGCGCGCCCTCGATCCAGCCCATTGGCGCTTCGGACCAGCTGAACACCGCCTGGAACATGATGAACAGGATGGCGAGCAGCAGGATCGGGCCGACCACCGGATGCAGCGCCACCCGGTCGATACCGCGCGTCACCGCCCGCATCCGCGGCTGTTCGACGGTCGCGGCGCGGGAGATGCGGCGGGCCTCACGCTGGAAATGACGAATGTCGGGATCGACCGAGTCGGCCGGCACGGCGCGCGGTGCCGCGTCCAGAATGCCAGCCAGCGCGACGCGCAGCTCGTCCAGCCCGCGCTTGCGCACCGCGACGGTCGCCACGACCGGCAGGCCGAGTTCGGCGGACAGCGCGGCAAGGTCGATCTGCAACCCGTCGCGCGCCGCCATGTCGATCATGTTGAGCGCCAGCACCATCGGCCGCCCCAGCGCTTTCAGCTGGAGGACGAAGCGCAAATGATTGTCGAGATTGGTGGCGTCGGCAACGACGATCAGCGCGTCGGGGACCCGCTCCCCCGACTGCCGCCCCAGCACCACGTCGCGGGTGACCGCTTCGTCGGGGCTGGACGGGTCGAGGCTATAGGTGCCGGGCAGGTCGACCAGCTCGATCGGCCGCCCGTCGTCGAGCGCGAGGCGGCCCGAATGGCGCTCCACGGTGACGCCCGGATAATTGCCGACCTTCTGCCGCGCACCGGTCAGCGCGTTGAACAGCGCCGTCTTGCCGGCATTGGGATTGCCGACCAGCGCGACCAGAGGTGCAGCGTTCACGTTAGGGGTGCCGCTCAACCCGCCAGCGGGGCGACATGGATCGCGCCCGCGACATGCGCCCGCAGCGCCACCGTCATCCGCCCGATGCGGCAGGCCAGTGGCCCGCCCGACAGCATCGCCCGGTGCAGCAGCTCGATGTCGACGCCTTCATCCAAGCCGAATTCGCGCAGCCGTCGCGCCTCGGCGGGCGACATGCCCTCCCAATCGACCGACGCGACCGTCGCCCGGCAGGTGCGGGGCAGCTGGGTAAGGTGCAGATTGGGGGACAACATTGCGACTAATTAGCAATAAGCATTGCCGGAGGGAAGCGGATTCTTTGCCAATCGCTTCCGCCGGTTAGACCGCCGGGTAGCGCAACCGTCCGATAAACCGCGACAGGCTGAGCCGCCGTTCGGGATCGCGCGACGACAGGATACGGCCTTTCAGCTTTTCGAAGCGCATGATCCCGTCGATCCGCCGCGACAGGAACGCGCGGGTATCGGCATGGCCGCCGCTTTCGTCGTCGAGGAACACCGCAATGGTGCTGCCATAGACCGCGCCCAGCATCGCCCGCTTGGTATAATGGTTGTAATCGGTCGCGCGATCGCCGGCCAGGCGCCAGATCAGGTCGACCGTCCGCCAGCCGAGCTTCGCCGCCCGCGCGACATGCTGCGGCATCGCCAGGATCGCCAGCGCGCGACGCAGCGCCTCGCGCTCGCCCGCGACCGCCGCCAACCGTGCCTCGACCAGCGTCGTGATGCGTTCGCGAATCTTCATGGTCGCCAGCGCATCGGCGCTGACCGCCTCGATCATCCGGCGATCGACCTCGGCGAACCACGCGTCGATCATCTCGACCGCGCCGCCGGCAAAGGCCAACCGAGCGACATCGCGATCGGCGCCGAAGGTCTGCGCGGCGGCCTCCACCGCCTTGTCGTTCCAGCCGTCGAACGCGGCATTGGCGGCGACCAGCGGCGCCAGCGCGGCGCGCAGTTCGTCGAGCGTCAGGTCGGCAGGTGCCAGCGGGGCCATCGCATCGTCCATCATCCTCCCTAGCTAGGGCGCGCACGACCAAACGGCAACGGCGGAACCCGCGCCCGCGCGAACCGCTATGCTTGGCGTTATCCCATCACAAAGGAACTCCCATGGCCGACGCCCGCGACGCGACGCTCTATCGCATGGTCCTGCCCGACCACACCTGCCCGTTCGGGGTGAAGGCGAAGCAGCTGCTGCAATCGGCGGGCTTCACCGTCGACGACAGCATCCTGCGCACCCGCGAAGAGGTCGACGCGTTCAAGGCCGAACATGGCGTCGACACCACCCCGCAGGTGTTCATCGATGGCCAGCGCATCGGCGGCAGCGACGATGTGGAACGCTATCTCGCCGATCTGTGATCGAAGCGCCACGCCCGGCGCTATTCCATCCCCGGAGATAGGGTTTGGCCTGCCTTTCGCCGTATTGATCGGCGTATAGGCGGGCATCCGAACCGTCTCCGGGAGTTTTCATGCCGTTCCGTTCGCTGGTTGCCCAGCCCGCCGATTCACTGCTCCGCCTGATCGGGGCGTTCCGCGCCGATCCCCGCCCGCACAAGATCGACCTGGGCGTTGGCGTCTTTCGCGACGATTCCGGCCATACCCCGGTGATGCAGGCGGTGAAGCAGGCCGAAATGCGCCTGATCGCGACGCAGGACAGCAAGGCGTATCTGGGGCCGGAGGGCGACAAGGGCTTCGTCGCGCTGCTCGAACCGCTGGTGTTCGGACGCGACTTCCCCGCCGATCGCCGCTGCGGGTTGCAGACGCCCGGCGGCACCGGTGCGCTGCGGCTGGGGGCGGAGCTGCTGGCCAAGGCCGGCGTGCGCCGCATCCTGGTCGGCCAGCCGAGCTGGGCCAACCACGCGCCGGTCTTTGCCGCGGCCGGGATCGTCGTCGTGCCGCACGCCATGTTCGACATGGCCGCGCAGACCATCGACCTGCCCGCGATCCGCGCCGCGATCGGCCAGGCGGAGGCGGGCGACGCGATCCTGCTGCACGGTTGCTGCCATAACCCGACCGGGATCGATCCGACCGCCGACGACTGGCGCGCGATCGCCGATGCCATCGCCGACAGCCGCCTCGTGCCGTTCATCGACCTCGCCTATCAGGGGCTGGGCGACGACATGGACACCGACGCGGCGGGCACACGCATGGTGCTGGACGCGGTGCCGTTCGCGATCGTCGCCTATTCGTGCGACAAGAATTTCGGACTGTACCGCGAACGCACCGGCGCATTGTGGGCGACCACCCCGGACGCGGAAGCGCGCGACATCGTGCTGTCGAACCTGCTGGCGCTGGCCCGTGCCAACTGGTCGATGCCGCCGGACCACGGGGCGGCGGCGGTACGGATCGTGCTGGAGAACGAACAGCTTGCCGCCGACTGGCGCGGCGAACTGGATGCGCTGCGCACGCGGTTGCAAGGGCTGCGCGCCGAACTGGCGGCGCTGGGCCAGTGCGGATCGGTCGACCTCGCGCCGCTGGCGCGCGGCAAGGGCATGTTCGCGACGCTGCCGCTGAACCCGGCGCAGATCGAATGGCTGCGCGCGACGCACGGCATCTACATGGCCGGATCGGGCCGGATCAACATCGCCGGCTTCGCGCCCGGCGGCATCGCCCGCTTCGGCGAGGCGCTGGTCGATCTGGGCCGCGCCGGAATTGCCTGATCGCTATTTGTCGGGGGTGCGGCGCGCGCTGACGATGACCAGCGCCGCCGCCACCAGCATCGCGCCGACCGCATCCATCGGCCCCAGCCGCTCGCCATAGGCCAGCCAGCCGATCGTCGCGCCGACCAGCGGCTGCACCAGCAGCGCGAGGCCGACGACCAGCGGGCTGAGATGGCCCAGCGCATAGATCATCAGCCCCTGCCCCGCGATCTGGCTGACCAGCGCCAGCGCGATCAGCGGCCCCCATTGCTGCGGCAGGATCGTCTCGCCCAGCGCCATCGCCAGTGCCAGCAGCGGCAGGACACTGGTGACGCTCGACATCGCCAGCGCGGGCAGCGGCGCCATCGTCCGCCGCACGCCGCGCATGACGATGAAATAGACCGCGTACAGCACCCCGGCGATCAGGCAGAACAGGTCCCCCGCCAAGTGGAGCGACGACAATTCGGCCGACTGCCCCATCAGCACCACCCCGCCGATCGCCGCCAGCACCAGCGCCAGCCCCTGCGTCCGGGTCGGCCAGCGCCGCATCGCGAGGAAGCCGTACAGCGGAAAGATCAGCACCGCGCAATTGCCGAACAGCGTGGCATTGGCCAGCGTCGTCCGACGGATGCCGATATGCCACGACCCCAGATCGGCGGCAAAGGCGAGGCCCCCGATCAGCAGCGGCACCCACAGCGCCCCCATACGCGTCATCGCCCGCCGATCGGTCCACAGCGCCATGGCGATCAGCACCGGCAATGCCAGCGCGATCCGCCAGAAGGCAGCGGCGACCGGGCCGGTATCGGCCATGCGCACGAACGGCGGCCCGAACGCCAGCGCGATATTTGCGAAGAGGACGGCAACGATTGCCCCGCGCGGCGTTCTTTGGGGCGGCAAATGTTTTGTTTCAGACGATACCGGCTGCATGGCCTCCCCTACCGCCCTATCTTCCGAACGTCGCCTGCATTTCCATTGCTTCAGGAGTTTTCGTTTATGCCCAGTCTGTTCGACCCCATCACGCTGGGGGATATTCAGGCGCCCAACCGCGTGTTGATGGCCCCGCTGACCCGCGGGCGCAGCACGCGCGAGCATGTGCCGACCGCGATCATGGCGGACTATTATGCCCAGCGCGCCTCCGCCGGCCTGCTGATTTCCGAAGGCACCGGCATCAGCCGCGAAGGGCTGGGCTGGCCGTTCGCGCCGGGCCTGTGGACCGACGAACAGGTGGAAGCGTGGAAGCCGGTCACCGCCGCCGTCCATGCGGCCGGCGGGCGGATCGTGACCCAGCTGTGGCATATGGGCCGGGTCGTCCATCCCGATTTCCTGGATGGCGCCGCGCCGCTGTCCTCCTCGGCGACCACCGCGCCGGGCAAGGCGCATACCTATGACGGCAAGAAGCCGTATGAAGCGGCACGCGCCGCGACGCTGGACGACATCGCCCGCGTCCTCGACGATTATTCGCGCGCCGCACGCAATGCCAAGGCCGCCGGCTTCGACGGGGTGCAGCTCCATGCCGCCAATGGCTATCTGATCGACCAGTTCCTGCGCGACGGCGCGAACCAGCGCGACGACGCCTATGGCGGCAGCCCGGAAAACCGTATCCGCCTGCTGGGCGAAGTCGTCGACCGGTTGATCGCCGAAGTGGGTGCCGGGCGTACCTCGGTCCGCTTCTCGCCCAATGGCGATACGCAGGGCGTGATCGACAGCGATCCGGCATCGGTATTCGTCCCCGCCGCCCGGCTGCTGTCGGACAAGGGGATCGGCTTCCTCGAACTGCGCGAACCCGGCCCCGACGGCACCTTCGGCAGCGCGACCCAGCCGCGCGTCTCGCCCGAAATCCGCAAGGTCTTCGCCGGGCCGCTGGTCCTCAATCAGGACTATGACGGCCCCAGCGCACAGGCCGAACTGGATGGCGGGGTCGCCGACGCGATCGCCTTTGGCCGGCCGTTCCTCGCCAATCCCGACCTGCCGCATCGGCTGGAACGTGGGGCGGCGCTGACGAAGGACGATATGGCGACGTGGTATTCGCACGGGCCGGAAGGCTATACCGACTATCCGACGCTGGCGCGCGAACCGGCCTGATCGTGCGCGGATAGCCGGTGGCGGTGCCCCGGCTATCCGCAGCGGATCGTCGCGCTACCCTGTGTCCGGCAGTGCGGCGTGCCGTCGACCGTCACCATGCCGGACCCTTGCGCATTGACCTCGGCGGTATAACGCGCACGATAATGGCCGGTGCCGGTTCCTTGCGACTGCACCGACAGCGCATCGATCGACAGCCCGGCGGCCTCCACGGTGCCGGGACCGTTGACCAGAAACTGCGCATCGCCGCCGCGCCCCGCCAGCGTCAGCCGGCCCGACCCGATCAGCATCGCATCGATCCGCCGGGCGTCGATCGCACCGACCTCGATCGATCCGTCACCGGTCAGCGACAAGTCGATCTGTGCACCGGCCATCCGCTCGACCTGCACTTTTGCCGGCCCTCGTACCGCGATCCCGGTCAGCCGGTCGTTGGTCAGTTCGACCACCAGCGGTTCGATCGAAGCCGCTTCGGGACGACCGCGATCGTCGCGCGCCGGGGCAACGATCAGCGTCTGCCCCTCGACCCGGACATCCACCGCATCCAGCGCGCGGGGCGTGCCCGTCACCCGCCCGCCGATCGCCGATCCGGCCGCCACGCGCACCGTGAACGGGCCATCGACCTGTACCCGGTCGAACCCGGTCAGCATCAGCCGACGCTCCGCCGCCTGCGGGGGAGGCGTCGGTGCGGCAGCGGCCGGGGCGAGCAGCACGATGGCGAGGAGCGAAGCGATCATCCGCCCTGCATCCCGCGTCACCGTCCGCTTGGCAAGCCGGTCAGCCGCAATGTGCCTCCCCGGTGCCGACCCGGTGGATGGTGCAGCGCGCGCCGGGTCCCAGCGTCGCCGATCCGCTACCGGTAACCGATAGTGTCGCCTCCCCCGCCTGTACCTGTCGCGCGTCGATGTCGCCCGACCCGGTGGTCGTCAGCGAAAGGGTGCGGACCGATCCGGCCGCGGCGATCGTGCCGGTGCCGGAAATGGTCAGACTTGCCCGGTCGCCCTGTAACTGCCCGATGGTCATGTCGCCCGACCCGTTGAGCGTCGCGGCGAACGGATCGCCCGCCTGGTCGATGGTGAGGTCGCCCGATCCGGACAGGGTAGCTGCGCGGATTGCCGGCATCGTCACCACGATGCGAGCTGCCTCCCGATCGATCGCCCAGATTTCCTGTGGCTTGCGCCCGATCCGCAGGACAGTGCCATCGCGACGGATCGTCAGCCGGTCGCGCAGTCCGGCGGGTCCTTCGATGCGGACGGCATAATCGTCGCCCCGCCGCACCTCCACTGAATCATCGCTGTCGAGGGCGATCGCGTCGAAGTCCCGCAATTCGGGCAGTTGCGCGCGTTCCGTTTTGGCGGGAGCCGACGCCCCTCCGCCACACGCCGTCAGCGCCAAGCCCGCCACGATGATCCACCGCCGCATCGCATCCTCCATGTATTGCTGTATTAATACACCACATTGGAGGGACTGCCTATGGTTCATTCGTCTGGCGGAAATCACCGCCTCGAAACGCAAAAGGGGCGACCGTTGCCGGCCGCCCCTTTGGGTTCAGGACAGATCGCGCGCCAATCAGGCGGCGGTCTTTTCCTTGTTATAGATCGCTGCGGCGTCGCGCAGGATCTCGATGATCCGCTCCAGCGCCTTCGGCTCGTCGACCTGCTCCATCGCCGCCAATTCGCGGGCGAGGCGGCTGGCCGCCGCTTCGAAGATCTGGCGTTCGGAATAGCTCTGTTCGGGCTGGTCGTCGGCACGGAACAGGTCGCGGACCACTTCGGCGATCGACACCAGGTCGCCCGAATTGATCTTCGCTTCATATTCCTGCGCGCGGCGCGACCACATGGTGCGCTTGACCTTGGGCTTGCCTTTCAGCGTTTCCATCGCCTCGCGCATCGTCTTGTCCGACGACAGCTTGCGCATCCCGACGCTTTCCGCCTTGTTGGTCGGAACGCGCAACGTCATGCGCTCCTTTTCAAAGCGCAGCACATAGAGTTCGAGTTGCATTCCAGCGATCTCACTACGCTGGAGTTCGATCACACGGCCGACGCCGTGCTTGGGGTACACGACATAATCGCCGACATCGAAGGACAATGCCTTGGCAGCCATTGGTAACCTTTCCGTGGTCGCCGTCCCGAAAGCATCGATTCCTGCCATCGCTGGGATTTAGCGGCAGCAGGTTGGCGACGTGGGACGTTGCTAAAGGTGATCTCCGGGCGGGGCATGAAACTGCCGCCGTCGCAGGCGATTATAGCAGCCCGGCAACAAAATTACCAGCGCAAAGCCGAATGGCCGGAACCGCTGTCGCGGCCCGGCCCTTGTTTCACGTGGAACGTGGTCGGATCGATCAGTCGCCCGCGCCGGGTTCGGCGGAGAAATGCTCGATCTTGTTCTCGACGCCCTTCCACTTGTCGGCATCGTGCGGGGTCTGGTTGGCGTTGCGGGTGACGTTGGGCCACTGCGCCGAATAGGTGTTGTTCAGCTCCAGCCACTGCTCCAGCCCGCTTTCGGTGTCGGGCAGGATCGCTTCGGCCGGGCATTCCGGTTCGCACACGCCGCAGTCGATGCACTCGCTCGGGTTGATGACGAGCATATTCTCGCCTTCATAGAAGCAGTCGACCGGACACACCTCGACGCAGTCCATATATTTGCAGCGGATGCAGGCGTCGGTGACGACGTAGGTCATGGGTCCGTCCAAACTCCGAGAAATCGATCGCACCCGCGTTATGCCGGGTCGTCGCCCCCGTCAACGGGGCCGGACCCACTCGGTTCCAGCAGCGTGTAGAGCAGCTGCGCTTCGGCGGGCGGCCCGCGGCGGATCGGCAGCCCTTCGACCCGCAGGATATGGACGCGGCTTCCTTGCGGAAACGCGATGACCATGCCGATGCGGACCGGACAATGCGCGCGCTCGATCCGACGGCCATCGATGCGCAGCGTCCCCTTCTCCGCAATCGCCTGGGCCGCGCTGCGGGTCTTGGCAAAGCGCGCATACCACAGGAACAGGTCGAGCCGCAGGTGCGGCACCGGTTCCGGCGCGCGCGCCGTCATCAGCGGTCGAAGCCCAGATCGGCCAGCGCGGCAAAAGCGTTGCCCGGCCGCGCCACCGGTCGCGGCATCGGCACCGCCGCACGCCGCCGTGCAGGCGCCCAGCGCCATTGCGGCACGTCACCCGCCGGCGCGCTCGGCCGAAAGCCCAGCTGCGCCATCAGCCGCGCGATCGTCTCCGCCTTCAAACCCATCGATACCGCCAGCGCGGGATCGGGCGCGAACGGCGCATTGCCCTTGCGCGCATCATGCGCCGCCTGGGCCAGCCGTTCGATCAGGTCAACGCGCACTGCCTGCGGCCCGAAGCGGCGAAAGCCCCACGCCCCCTGCCCGACCGGCAGCACCGTCGCACCGGTCGGCGCCAGCGCCTCGACCGGATGCCCGTCGCGCGCCGCCAGCAACGCCGCCCGCCACCGTGCCGCCGCCGGACGGAACAGCCGCGCATCGAACAGGTCGAGCGCACCGATCACCACCCCCGCCCTGCGCAGCCGCCGTCGGTCGTCGCCGGTCAGCGGAAGCAGCATCGCGTCGAACCCGTCGCGCGGGGCGATCCCGCCCACTTCGGTCAGTGCCGCCGCAACCGCCCGCAGCGAACCACTAGCCGCCGGATCGCGCGCCAACGCCGCGAGCGCGCCCAAGGTCGGCGCACGCCGCGCCACGTCCGACTGCACCCACGCCGCCAGCCGCTCGCGTACCTCGCCCTGCACCGCGCGGTCGAGCACGTGCAGGCTGCGATCGAGCGTTACCACCGGCCGGTCGAGCGTCGTACCGCCGGTCAGCGTCGCGACGACCAGCCCGTTCCACGTGATTTGCGGCACATCGCCCGGTTCGGCCGCCAGCGCCAGTTCGGCATCGGCCGCCGCGATCAGCTCGGCGCCACGCTTGCGCAGCTCGCTCGCCAGCCCCTTCTCCGCCGCGGCGATCAGCAGCCGCTTGTCAGCAACCCGCGTGTCGGGCGACACATCGAACCGGAACCCGGTCAGCCTGCCCAGCGCATGGCCATCGACGCTCACCGCGCCATCGGCGGCGACATCGACCGGCAGGTCCGCCGCCCCCGCCCCGATCCGCCGCAACAGCACCGTCGTCCGCTGATCGACGAAGCGCTGGCGCAACCGGTCGTGCAGCGCGTCGGACAGCTTCTCCTCGACGCCGCGCGTGCGCGCCGCCCAATGTTCGGGGTCGAGCAGCCAGTCGGCACGGTGGGCGATATAGGCCCAGCTGCGCGCCGCCGCGATCCGCCCGGCGATCGTCTCGACATCGCCGTTCATCTGGTCAAGCCGCTGCAGTTCGTCGGCGAACCATTGGTGCGGGATATGCCCGGCGCCCTCGCTCAAATGGCTGAAGACCCGCCCGACGAAGCGGCTGTGCGGATCGGGGCCGAGCTTGCGGAAATCGGGCAGGCCACAGGCCGACCATAGCCGCCGCACCATCATCGGCGACCGGGTACGTGCGCGGACCCAATCCTCCTCGGCCAGCCGCTTGAGGACGATCAGGTCGATCGCTTCCGGCGCGGCGGTCAGCACCGGATGGCTCGGCCGCTGTTCGAGGCTTTCGATCAGGGCGTCGATGCTGGAGAAATCCGGCTCGCCGCTGCGCCAGTAGAGTCGCTCCAGCGGCGGGACATGATGCCCCTCGATCGCCAGCACTTCCTCCGGGGTAAAGGCGTTCGGCCCCTCCTCGACCAGTGCGCCGAAGGTGCCGTCGCGGTGATGCCGCCCGGCGCGGCCGGCGATCTGCGCCATTTCGGCGACGGTCAGCCGCCGTTGCCGCCGCCCGTCGAACTTGCGCAGCGAAGCAAAGGCGACATGCGCGACATCGAGGTTCAGCCCCATGCCGATCGCATCGGTCGCGACGAGGTAGTCGACCTCACCCGACTGGAACATCGCGACCTGCGCGTTGCGGGTGCGGGGGGACAGCGCCCCCATCACGACCGCCGCACCGCCCCGCATCCGGCGGATCGCCTCCGCCACGGCGTAAACCTCTTCGGACGAAAAGGCGACGATCGCTGAGCGACGCGGCAAGCGCGACAGTTTGCGCGCGCCGGCATAGCTGAGCGTCGAAAAGCGCGGACGGGAGATGATCTCCGCATCCTTCACCAGAGCGCGGACCATCGGCTTCAACGAATCCGACCCGAGGATCATCGTCTCCTCGCGCCCGCGTGCACGCAACAGCCGGTCGGTAAAGACATGGCCGCGTTCCGGGTCGGCGCCCAGCTGCGCCTCGTCCAGCGCGACGAACGCCGTCTCGCGCTCCAATGGCATCGATTCGGCGGTACACAGGAACCAACGCGCCTTTGGCGGGACGATTCGTTCCTCGCCGGTCACCAGCGCGACATTCTCCGCGCCCTTCATCGCCACGACGCGGTCGTAATTCTCCCGCGCCAGCAATCGCAGGGGGAAGCCGATCATTCCCGAGGCATGACCGCACATCCGCTCGATCGCGAGATAGGTCTTGCCGGTATTGGTCGGCCCCAGCACTGCCGTGACGGAGCTACGCGCGAACTGGCTCATCACCGGTAACATCGGGGCTGGCGCGCGCCTACGCAACGGGTTTTGCGGGTTCCGTCAAAGGTTTCGCCCGGTCGCAGGCGCGCCACGCCCTGTCGCACGCCAATCCGTGCGCCGCTTGGTTCATTTGACTTTAAATATTTGGCTTCACAGGGGGAGGAGACTGGGCCGGGTCGGGCGGCCATCATTGGGGGCTGGGCGTGTTCCTGCGCACCGATCACGGACTGGAACTGGCGGGCGGCACCAGCGCCTTGCGCTTTGGCCGTGCCCCGATCCTGTCCGCGCCCGCCCGTGGCGCTGCGTGGCGTGGCCATATCGAATCGTTCGACTGGACCCCCGATTTGGGTGCCGCGATCGGATCGCGCGACTGGTGGCGCGGACTCGCCACCTGCACCGCATTATGCACCGCCGTCTGGGCGCTCTCGCCGTCCTGGAACCGCCCGATCCTGAGTGCGGTGCCCGCCCCCCTCGACGGCACCGCGCTCGACGAAGCCCGCAGCCTGTCGTTCGGCGCGAGCGCACTGGGCGGCACCAGCGGGATGCGGCTGGCCGCCACCGCGCGCGTCGTGCCGCTCGCCAATACGCCCGAACGCCCGATCGTCGAAGCGACCGCGACACTGGGCAGCGGCCTCGCCAGCGCGCTCCAGCGCACCGGTGTCGGCGCAGGTGAGGCGCAACAGGTCGCCGCGATGGTTGCCAGCCGGGTCGATCCGGCGGAACTGGCCCCCGGCACCCGCCTCGACATCACGCTCGGCCGCCGCGACAGCCCATCGCAGCCGCGCCCGCTCGAACGCCTCGCCTTTCGCGCCCGGTTCGACCTCGCGCTCGCCATCGTTCGCGACGGTGGTACGCTGCGCCTCGACGCACGGCCGATCGCGATCGACCATACCCCGCTACGCATCCGCGGCCGGGTCGGCGCCAGCCTCTACCGTGCCGCGCGTGCCGCCGGCGCCCCGGCCAAGGCGGTCGAAACCTATATCCGCACCGTTTCCGGGCTCGTACCGATGGGACAGGTCGGGCAGGACGACGGCTTCGACCTGATCCTGGAACAGGCGCGGGCCGCCACCGGCGAAGTGCAGCTCGGCCAGCTGCTCTATGCCGGGCTGACCGGGCGGCGTGATGTCCGCCTCGTCCGCTGGCAGGATGGCAGTCGCGTCGAATGGCTCGATCCCAAGGGCGTGGGCGAGCGCAAGGGTACGATGATGTGGCCGGTCGCGGCGCGTATCTCGTCCAATTTCGGGTGGCGCGTCCATCCGGTGCTGGGCTTCCGCCGGCTGCATAAGGGCATGGACTTCGCCGCCGCCTATGGCAGCCCGATCCGCGCCACCACCGACGGCCGCGTGGTCAGCGCCGGGTGGCACGGCGGCTATGGCAATTTCGTAAAGCTCGACCATGGCAGCGGCCTTGCCACCGGCTATGGTCATATGAGCCGGATCATCGTCGGCGCAGGGAACCGCGTGTCGAAGGGGCAGGTGATCGGCTATGTCGGCTCGACCGGCCTGTCGACCGGTCCGCATCTCCATTACGAACTGTGGAAGAATGGCGTGCCGGTCAACCCGCGCTCGGTCGCGTTCGCGACGGTCCAGCAGTTGCAGGGCGATGAACTCACCCGCTTCCGCCAGCATGTCGGGCAGTTGATGGGCGTCGCGGCGCGATAAGCCGGACGGGGGCCGCGGCCCGATCTATCATATTGGAATTAAACGGGATAGCTACGAAGGCTGGGGCCTTTAGCGTCCCTGCGTCCGCCAGCGACGGATGGTGCGGTCAAGCATCGCGTCCTCACCCCCCTCCTGCTGCCACATCTCGGTGAACGACGGCGAAGCGGAAGCCGGACACCGCGACGGTTCGAGCATGTCGAACAGCACCCGGATCGGGGTCGCCACCCCCTCCCCGACGATGATGCATTCGCGATTGCGCAGCGCCGGAATGGCATCGAGGAACCCGCGCGCATCCTCGGGCATCGCCGCGCGGACAAAGGCCTGGTCGCGTTCGTTGTTGAGCCGCATGGTCAGGATCGTGCCGCATTGCGACAGCACCCCTTCGGCCAGGTCGGACGGGCGCTGGGTGACAAGACCCAGCGAGACGCCATATTTGCGGCCTTCCTTGGCGATCCGGCTGAGGATGCCGGCGGCCGACGATCCCGATCCGGCCCGTTCGTTGGGGACGTAGCGATGCGCTTCCTCGCACACCAACAACACCGGCTTGGGGCTTTCCCCCCGCGACCAGATCGCGAAGTCGAACACCAGCCGCGACAGGACGGCAACGACGACGGCCGTAATCTCGGACGGCACCGCCGACACGTCGACGATCGAAATCGGCTTGCCCTGTGCCGGCAGGCGGAACACCCGCTTCAGGAACCCGGCCATCGTGTCGGCGACCAACATGCCCGAAAACATGAAGGCGTAGCGCGGATCGGCGCGGATTTCCTCCAGCCGCGCCTTCAACCGCAGATAGGGGGCATTGTCGCTGCCCCGATCCATCCGCGTCATTTCGGCCTGCAGGATCGCGGTCAGGTCAGACAACAGATACGGGACCGGCGCATCGACGGTCAGGCGCGGAATCTCCTGCGCCAGCCGGCTCTTGGCCTTTGCCGCCAGAATACAGCGCGCCAGAATGTCCGCCTCGACCTGTCGCGCCGATCCTTCCGACGTCAGCAGAATCTCGCAATGTTCGTGAAAGTTGAGCAGCCAATAGGGCAGTTGCATGTTCGACGCGTCGAGCAATTCGCCCCTGTCGGCAAAGGCCGTCGCATATTCGCCATGCGGGTCGATCACGACGATATGGCCGTGCGGGCTGAAGTCGCAAATCCGGTGCAGGATCAGCGCGGCGGAGGTCGATTTGCCAGTCCCGGTCGAACCGACCAGCGCGAAATGCTTGCCCAACAGCGGATCGACATACAATGCCGCGCGGAGGTCGGGCGCCATATGGACGGTGCCGATGGTGATATGCGGACGATCCTGCATCGCATAGATGCGTCGCAGCGCGTCGCGCGACACGGGATGGACCGCCGAGCCGGGCAATGGATAGCGGGTAACGCCCCGACGGAATCCATGCATCCCCTGCCCCGGTTGCGGTTCGTACCCCTCTCCCATCAGGTCGACTTCGGCGATCAGATTCGACCCGTCGTCCGCCAGCCGGGTCGAGCGGATGCTGGCCACGACCCAGGTCCGGCCGATCTGCAGCTTGACCAGCGAACCGACCTGGCCCGCCGGTTCGGCGTCCGCTCCCTGCTCCAGCGCAAAGGCCGACAGCGCGTCCATGTCTAGCAGCAACCGGCTCGACGCGCCGGAAATGTCCAGCAACACGCCGATCGCGGGCACGCTGTTGCCGGACCTGGCGCTAGCTGCACCGGTCAGCGGTGGGCGAATCGGCATGTTCATATTCATACCTTGCGCGCCTACCTGTAAATTTTGCGTATCAGATGCGCTCGCCGCTTAACCGTTGGCAAACCATGTCGAGCTGCCCCAGCGTCGAATAGCCGATCGTGATCGACCCGCCCTTCTCGCCATGGTTGATCTGAATCTTCAGCCCCAGCACATCGCCCAGCTGCCGTTCCAACGCGCGCAAGTCGGCATCGGTCGCACCATCCGCACCGCCGCCCGACATCGCCGGGTCGCGCGGCGTTCGGGGACGCTTCGGCTCCGGATCGCGCGCCTGTCGCGCCATCCGCTCGACGTCCCGCACCGACAGCCCCTTCGCCACCACCTTCTCGGCGATCGTTTCGGCACCGGGGACGTGGATCAGCGCGCGGGCATGGCCCATGCTCAGCCGCTGGTCGCCGACCATGTCCTGAATCGGCTTGGGCAGTTCGAGCAGCCGGAGCAGGTTGGTGACGTGGCTGCGCGACTTGGCGACCAGATTGGCCAGCGCTTCCTGGGTATGGCCGAATTCGTCGATCAGCCGACGATAGCCCTCGGCCTCCTCGATCGCGGTCAGGTCGCGGCGCTGGATATTCTCCACCAGCGCGATTTCCATCGTCTCGGCATCGGTGAAGTCGCGCACGACCACCGGCACCTCGTGCAGCCGCGCCCGCTGCGCCGCACGCCAGCGACGCTCGCCGGCGACGATCTGATACCCCTTGCCATGGGGGCGCACCACGATCGGCTGGATGACCCCGCGATGCGAGATCGATTCCGCCAGTTCGTCCAGCGCCGATTCATCGAAAAAGCGCCGCGGCTGTCCCGGCAGCGGCGACAATGCGGTGACCGGCAATTGCCGCACGCCGGTGGGCGGGGTCGATCCGCGCGTCGGCGACCCTTCGCCATCGGGCTCGCCCAGCAGCGAACTCAACCCCCGGCCAAGCCCGCCCATGCGCGGACGACGCGGTGCAGCCTGTTCGCTCATGCCGCTTCCGCCAGTGACGGCAGGCGGGCGATCACTTCACGAGCCAGCGCGATATACGCCTCCGACCCGGCACAGCGATAATCATAGATCAATGCCGGCATACCGTGGCTCGGCGCCTCGGACAGACGGACATTGCGCGGAATCACCGTATCGAACACCACGTTCCCCAATACCGCACGCACATCGTCCGACACCTGATCGGTCAGCCGGTTGCGCCGGTCGTACATCGTCAACACCACGCCCAGGATCGACAGCCCCGGATTGAACCGTCCGCGAATCCGCTCGACGGTACTCAGCAGCTGGCTCAGGCCCTCCAGCGCAAAGAATTCGCACTGGAGCGGCACCAACAGCGCATGGCTTGCTACCATTGCGTTAATGGTGAGCAATCCAAGCGACGGCGGACAGTCAATCAGGATCACATCCCATTTGCCGCCGCTCGCCTCCACCACCCGGTCCAGTCGGTGGGTGCGCACCTCGAACTCGATCAGCTCGATCTCGGCACCTGACAGGTCGACGGTTGCCGGCACGATCGACAGGCGCGGCACCTTGGTCGCGATCGCCGCCTCGTTCAGCATCAGGTCGCCGACCAGCAGGTCATAGGTCGAATGTTCGCGATCGTTGCGACCGATGCCCAGCCCGGTCGACGCATTGCCCTGTGGATCGAGGTCGAGGATCAACACCTCCAGCCCGGTCGCGGCCAGCGCCGTACCGACGTTGATCGCCGTGGTGGTCTTGCCGACGCCCCCCTTCTGGTTCGCGATGGCAATGCAAATCATGCTTGGCGCACTCCCCTGGCGACCACGATCGACGATGTCGGATCGGTAATGCTGTGTTCCACGTGAAACATCCCGCGCCAGTCGGCCTTGGCCTCGACCAGCTCTTCGGCGGCGGAACGTCCCTTCGGCAACACCCATATCGTATCGGAGTCGCTATGCCGATGGCCGATCGCAAATAACGCGGCCAGTCGCGCGACGGCGCGGGCGGTGATGATCGCCGCCGGACGATCGGCCGGCAGCTTCTCGATCTTGGCCTGGTGGACGACGACATTCGACAGCCCAAGGTCGGCCGCCATCTCGCCCAGCAGCGTCGCCCGCCGGGCGCGCGGTTCGACCAGCACGATCCGGCGATCGGACAGGATCGCCGCGACGATACCGGGAAAGCCCGCCCCCGATCCGATGTCGATCCAGTCCCCCGCCCCCGCCGGTTTGGCTAGCGGCACCAGCTGCGCGGAATCGAGCAGATGCCGTTCCCAGATATGGTCGATCGTCGATGCCGCGATCAGGTTCTGGTTGGCGGTCTCCGCTACGATCCGCTCGGCAAATCGCGCGAGCAGCGCGGTACGGTCGGCGCCGAACCGCGCCTTGATCCAGTCGCGTGAATCCTGTTCGGTCATGCCGCCAGCTTCCCCCCGCGATGGTGCAATAGGATCGCGACCAGCGCCGCCGGGGTCACCCCCTGGATACGCCCCGCCGCCGCCAGTGTTTCCGGCGCGGCCAGGGTCAGCCGTTCCACCATCTCGTTCGACAATCCGGGAACCGCGCCATAGGCAAAGCTCGCCGGCAGCGCGACATGATCGACCCGCGCCGCTGCCAGTTCGGCCGCTTGCCGCTCCAGATACGGTGCATAGCGCGCATCCTCGATCAACTCGCCCAACACGTCATCCTGTTGCTCGATCCCCAGATGCTGCGGCGTGACGCCCGGCACCAGCAGCCATTCGCCGCCGCTACGCGTATCGGTGCCGGCAACCGGCGCCCCCCTCGCCGACAGCGCGTTCGCGACATGCCGCGCCGCCAGTGCATCGGACAGGATCGAGCGCCGTTCGTCCCGCGCGGCGTTGAATGCCTGCCGCTCCGCCGACAGTAATCCCGCCGCAGCCCCCATCGCGCCCAACCGGGTCGCGGCATTGTCCGACCGCAACCGCAACCGATATTCAGCACGCGCGGTCATCATCCGATAGGGTTCGGACACGCCCTGCAACACCAAGTCGTCGACCATCACGCCGATATAGCTCGACTCGCGCGACAGGATCAGCGGATCGAGGCCAAGCGCTTCCCCCGCAGCATTCGCCCCGGCGACCAGCCCCTGCCCGCCCGCTTCCTCATAGCCGGTCGTGCCGTTGATCTGCCCGGCGAAATACAGACCGCCCAGCGCCCGCAACCCCAGCGTCGCCGACAGCGCGCGCGGATCGATATAATCATATTCGACGGCATAGCCCGGTGTGACGATCTCGACCCGCTCCAGCCCCGCGACACTGCGCAACATCGCCAGCTGCACATCGGTCGGCAGCGAGGTCGACACGCCGTTGGGGTAAACCAGATGCGTATCCAGCCCTTCGGGTTCGAGGAAGATCTGATGCCCGTCGCGGTCGCCGAAGCGGTGCACCTTGTCCTCGATCGACGGACAATAGCGCGGCCCCCGCCCCTCGATCGATCCGCTGAACAATGGCGACCGATCCAGCCCGGCACGGATGATGTCGTGCGTTTCCGCCGTCGTCCGGGCAATGGCGCAGGCCAGCTGCGGCAGCCGCTGCACCGGATCGGACAGCGGCGACATCGTCCACACCTCCTCGTCCGACGGCTGTTCGGGCAGCGCCGCCCAGTCGATCGTCCGTCCGTCGAGGCGCGGCGGGGTCCCTGTCTTCAACCGTGCGATCGGCAGCGACAGGTCGCGCAACTGTTGTCCCAGTCGCGTCGCCGCGCGTTCACCGACGCGTCCCCCGATCGCGCGTTCCTCGCCCCGGAACATCGTCCCGCCGAGAAACGTCCCCGTTGCCAGCACCACCGTCCGCGCACCTATCCGACTGCCATCGGCCAGTTCGACCCCGGTGACACGATCGCCCTCGGTCGTCAGCGCAACGGTATCGCCGCCCAGCACGCTAAGGTTCGGATGGACCAGCAACGCGCGTACCGCCGTCGCATAGCGCACGCGATCCGCCTGGACCCGCGGCCCCTGCACCGCCGATCCCTTCGATCGGTTGAGCATCCGGTGATGGATCGCCGCCGCATCCGCCGCTCGCGCCATCAGCCCGTCGAGCGCATCGATCTCGCGGACGATATGTCCCTTGCCCAGGCCGCCGATCGCCGGATTGCACGACATCGCACCAATCCGGGTCGGATCGAAATCGATCAACAACGTGGTCGCGCCACGTCGTGCCGCCGCTGCGGCTGCTTCGGTGCCGGCATGGCCGCCACCGACGATCACTACATCATAGGTCATGCTGTTCGTGGTTCCACGTGGAACATTATTTGCCGATACAGAAGCGACCGAACAGATCATCGAGAACCGCTTCGGTCGCACGCATCCCGGTCAATGCCGCGAATGCCTGTACCGCATAGCGCAATTCCTCGGCCAGCAACAGCGGGTCGTCCTGCATTGCAGCACGCCCCAGCGCGGCGGCGGCAGTGCCGGCGTGATGCGCCTGTCGCCGATTGAGCGACAGTTCGTCGACCTTCGGTAACAGCGACGCGGCTTCTCGCCCCAATGCCGCCCACACCGCATCGATCCCTTCGCCCGTGGCCGCCGACACCGCGACCCGCCCGCTGGCCTCGTTTGCCTCGCGTATGTCCGACCGGGGATAGAGTGCGATCACGCGATCGGTACGCGGCGGCGCTTCGTCACCTAGCCACAGCACCACGTCCGCTGCCGCGATCGATCCGGTTGCCCGGTCGATGCCGATGCGTTCGATCGGATCATCGCTGTCGTCGCGCAACCCGGCGGTATCGAGGAACAGCCACGCCACCCCCTCACGCGTCACCGGAATCTCGATCACATCGCGCGTCGTTCCCGCCACCGGCGACACGATCGCCGCCTCCCGCCCGACCAGCGCATTGAGTAGGGTCGACTTGCCGGCATTGGGCGGCCCGGCCAGCACCACGCGGATACCGTCGCGCAGTCGCTCGACCGGCGGCACTGCCAGCGCAGCCCCGATCATGCGCGCCAGATCGCCGGCCTGCGCCCGAACCCCGGTCAGCACGTCGTTGCCGGCATCGACATCGTCTTCGTCGGCATGGTCCAGCACCGCCTCGACCACCGCCGACAGTCGCGTCGCGGTCGCGGTCCATTCGGCCACCGCGCGGCGCAACCGGCCGTCACTATTGGCCAGTGCCATCTGCCGCTGCGCTTCGGTTTCGGCCGACAACAGGTCGCCCAGCCCTTCCGCTTCGGTCAGGTCGATTCGGCCATGCGCCAGGGCGCGACGGGTAAACTCCCCCGGCTCGGCCGCGCGCAACCCCGGTAGCCCCGCCAGCGCGCGTTCGACGCTCGCCACGACCGCGCGGCCGCCGTGCAGGTGCAGCTCGACCAGATCCTCACCCGTCGCGGTCGCCGGTCCCGGAAACACCAGCACCAGCGCCCGATCGAGCAACCGGTTATCCACAGGATCGCGCAACGCCCGCACCGCCGCGTGTCGCGCCAGGGGCAGCGTTCCCGCCAGTCGCGCCGCCGCGTCCAGCGCCCCGCGTCCCGATACCCGCAGAACGGCGATGGCGGCGGGTGGACGTCCGCTCGACACCGCAAAGATGGTGTCAGCCGCCACGGCCCGCCGTCTCGAACATCTTGCGCCAGAAGGTCATGCCCGCCTCGCCCATCGGCGCCCAGCTCTTCATCATCTGGTCGAGCAGTTCGGGGCTGGCGCCCTTCTCCATCGTATCGGTCAGCATCGCGACATAGCGTTCATGGACCGGCGTGAAGTCGGGCAAGCCCATCGCGCGGCGCGCTTCCTCCGGCGTGCAATCGACTTCGACGTTGATCTTCATGGGCGTTTTTCCCTGTGGTTTGGATGCACGATAGGGGGAAAGTTCGGGAAATGCGACCGTCGCAGTTGCCGCTTTCCACACGTTATCCACAGGGTTGGTAGAGGAAGAAACAACAACGCCCGCCTTCTCCTGTGGAAAAGACGGGCGGTTTGTTAGGGGCGGACGCGGGCGAAGCCCGCGTCGTCGGTCGGGCTTGCAGCCCGCCGGCCGTCCGCGTTTGCGATCCGCGCCAGCATGGCGCGGTCCAAACGCTATTGATTCATGCTGTCGAAGAAATCCTCGTTGGTCTTCGAATTCTTCATCTTGTCGAGCAGGAACTCCATCGCGTCGATGGTGCCCATCTGCATCAGGATACGACGCAGGACCCACATCTTGCTGAGCTTGGTCTTGTCGACCAGCAGCTCTTCCTTGCGGGTGCCCGACTTGCCCACGTCCAGCGCCGGGAAGATGCGCTTGTCGGCAACCTTGCGATCGAGGACGATTTCCGAGTTACCGGTGCCCTTGAACTCTTCGAAGATCACTTCGTCCATGCGGCTGCCGGTATCTATCAGCGCGGTGGCGATGATCGACAGCGAGCCGCCTTCCTCGATGTTGCGCGCCGCACCGAAGAAGCGCTTCGGCCGCTGCAACGCGTTGGCGTCGACACCGCCGGTCAGCACCTTGCCCGACGACGGAACCACGGTGTTATAGGCCCGGCCCAGACGCGTGATGCTGTCGAGTAGGATCACGACGTCCTTCTTGTGCTCGACCAGCCGCTTCGCCTTCTCGATCACCATTTCGGCGACCTGGACGTGGCGCTGCGCGGGTTCGTCGAAGGTGGAGGACACGACCTCGCCCTTCACGCTGCGCTGCATGTCGGTCACTTCTTCCGGGCGTTCGTCGATCAGCAGGACGATCAGGAACACTTCGGGATGATTGTCGGTGATCGCCTTCGCCATGTTCTGCAACATGACGGTCTTGCCGACGCGCGGCGGGGCGACGATCAGCGTGCGCTGGCCCTTGCCCTGCGGACTGACGATGTCGATCACCCGTGCCGACTTGTCCTTGACCGTCGGGTCGAGCTGATCGAGCGTCAGCTTGCTCTCCGGATAGAGCGGGGTCAGGTTGTCGAAATTGACCCGGTGACGGACCGCATCGGGATCGTCGAAATTGACCGATACCAGCTTGCTCAGCGCGAAATAGCGTTCGCCATCCTTAGGCGCGCGGACTTCGCCCTCGACGGTATCGCCAGTGCGCAGGCCGTGCTTGCGGACCTGGTTCGGCGAGACATAGATGTCGTCCGGTCCGGCGAGGTAATTCGCCTCCGGGCTGCGCAGGAAGCCGAAGCCGTCCTGCAGCACTTCGATCGTGCCGACGCCCATGATCTGCTCGCCATTCTCGGCACGCGCCTTGAGAATTGCGAACATCAGGTCCTGCTTGCGCATCGTCGACGCGCCTTCGACGCCCAGTTCCTCGGCCATCGAGACCAGGTCGGCGGGCGCATGTTTCTTTAAGTCTTTGAGATGCATCGGGGGATGGTCCAGATCAGCGATGGAGAGGCAAGGTCGGCAACGAAAAGCGGACACAAGCGGCTGGGACGGGCGCACCGAGGACCGGGCACCACTGTGTTCGACCTAGGTTGCGGTAGTCGACAAGTCAAGCAACCACGCGTTTGCTGTCAGCCTGCGACCTTCGGATCGAAAGCCATCATGCGCTGCGTCAGGCGTTCGAGGCAACGAACCATGTTCTCACGATACCGTTTGTCGTGATCGGGCCTAACCTGCTCCCGCTCGACCGCCGCCTTGGCGTCTATGGCCGGAGCAGCCCCTTCTATTCGCCCGACATAGTAGAGTAGCCCTGCCGCAAGCGCCGAATGTTCATCCGACGCTTCGGTGATAATTGCGCTCTGTAGCGTGGCAGCGCAGCGGACATCATCTTCCACACCAGCAGGCAGTGGCGTTGCCGTAGCCTGAGCAAGTGCCAACATTATCCACATCGCGCATTCCCCCTTAGAACGGCTTGACCACCGCCAGCACCACCGCCGCGATCGCCGCCAGCGCGGGCACTTCGTTCGCCAGTCGCAGCTGCTTCGAGGTCAGCGTCGGCCGCCCCGCCGCCAGCTTCTTCGCATAGCCGACCGCCCAGCCATGATAGCCGCTGAGCAGCACCACCACGAACAGCTTGGCGTGCAGCCACCCCAGCCCCGCGCCACCGTCGAACAAGCCGACATTGGCCGCCAGCAACAGGCCCAGCACCCACACCGCCACCATCGCCGGCGTCAGGATCATCCGCTTCAGCAACGCCTCGCGCTTGATCCAGCGCGGCGGCTCGGCCGGGTCGCCCAACCCCTCCTGATGATGGACCAGATAGCGCGGCAGCATGAACAGTCCGGCCATCCAGAAGATGACGAACACGATATGCGCCGCCTTTATCCACAGATAGGCGCCGCCCAGAAACCCGCTCATGCCCCGCGCACCCGCGCCACCAGCTGTTCGACATGGGCGATCGGCGTATCCTGCTGGATACCGTGCCCCAGATTGAAGACATGCGGGCGGTCGGCAAAGGCGGTCAGCACCCGGTCGACCCCGGCATCCAGCGCCACGCCACCGGCGATCAGCAGCAGCGGATCGAGATTGCCCTGCACCGGCAGGCCTGTGGGTAACTGGGCATTGGCCCACACCGGATCGACCGTTTCGTCCAACCCGATCGCATCGACCGTGGTTTCACGGGCATAGGCGGCGAGCTTGCCCCCCGCCCCCTTGGGAAAGCCGATGATCGGCACGTTGCAGCGCGCCCGCAGCCCCTCGACGATCGCGACGGTCGGCGCGATTACCCAGCGTTCGAACTCGTCCGGGGCCAGGCTGCCCGACCAGCTGTCGAACAGCTGCACCGCCTCGACCCCCGCCGCGACCTGTCCCGCCAGATAGTCGATGGTCACGGCGACGATGCGATCGATCAGTTCCTGCACCGCCGCCGGATCGCCATAGGCCATGCGCCGGGCCTCGGCCTGCTCGCGGCTGCCCTTGCCCGCGATCATGTAGGTCGCGACCGTCCAGGGCGATCCGGCAAAGCCCAGGAACGTCGTCCGGGGCGGCAAGGCCGCCGCCACGCCGCGCACCGTCGCATAGACCGGGTCGAGGATCGCCATATCCGGCCGCAGAGCCTCGATAGCGGCCCGTGTGCGCAGTTCGGGTGCCAGGCGAGGCCCCTCGCCCGCTTCGAACCACAGACGCTGTCCCAGCGCGTTGGGGACCATCAGGATGTCGCTGAACAGGATCGCCCCGTCGAACGCAAACCGACGGAGCGGCTGCACCGTGACTTCGGTCGCGGCGGCGGGATCGTTGACCAGATCGAGGAAGCCGCCCTTCTCCGCCCGCAAGGCGCGATACTCGGGAAGATAGCGCCCCGCCTGTCGCATGAGCCAGAGCGGCGGGACGGCAAGCTTTTCCCCGGCCAGTGTCCGGAGAAGCGGTTTGGGATCAGGAGAACCGGTCAGCGTCGTCGCTCTCTCTACTATTAAAGTAGAATCTAAAATGGTGGTTGAAGGCAGTTGGGCCGTGGATAGCGGGGCTTATGGTGGATTACCCGAAATGCCAACAGATTGACCTGCAAGGAGTCGCTTGAATCCGTCGATTCCCGCTGGGCCATCCACAGTATCCACAGGCTGTGGGCTGAATCGCTCCCTGTGTCGGGATTGTGGATAAAATGGGCATGAAACCGGGCTTTCCCACAGCTTGGCGGCGCGACCGACTTACGCTAGCCCCTGCCCCCGACTTATCCACAGCCTTGTGCAGAAAGGCCCCCATGCGGCTGCACCTCCACCTCCTGTCCGACTCCACCGGCGAAACGCTGGAGAATATCGCCAAGGCAGCGCTGGCGCAGTTCGACGATGTCGATACCATGCGCCATTTCTGGCCGATGGTCCGTTCCGAAGCGCATCTGGAGCGCATCCTGGCGGAGATCACCGTCAATCCGGGGCTGGTGCTGTTCACGCTGGTGAACCCCGCGATCCGGCGGATGCTGGAGGCGCGCTGCGCCGCACTCGGCCTGCCGATCGTCGCGCCGATGGATGCGGTCAGCAACGCACTGTCCAGCCTGTTGGGGCAGGAGGCAAAGGCGCGGCCGGGGCGGCAGCACAGCCTCGACGCCGCCTATTTCGCGCGGGTCGATGCGATCCAATGGACCATCGGCCATGACGACGGCATTGCGTCGGAAGATTGGGAAGAGGCCGACATTGTGCTGGCGGGCGTGTCGCGTTCGTCCAAGACGCCGACCTCGATCTATCTCGCCAATCGCGGGTACAAGACGGCGAACATTCCGATCGTCGTCGAAAGCCCGCCGCCGCCGATCCTGTTCACCCTGAAGAACCCGCTGGTCGTCGGGCTGACCACCAGCGCCGACCGGTTGATCGCGATCCGCCGCAATCGCCTGCTGTCGCTCAACCAGATGCCCGACACCGATTATGTCGAACAGGATGCGGTGGTGCGCGAACTGTCCTATGCGCGGCGGATGTTCGCCGACAATGGCTGGCCGGTGATCGACGTCACCCGCCGCTCGATCGAGGAAACGGCGGCGGCTATCATCACCCTGTGCAACGACCGCAAGCTGGAGGCCCGCGCATGAGCTTCGTCCTCGCCTCGATGAGCGCCACCCGCCGCGCGATGCTCGACGCCGCCGGCATCCCGCATGATGCGATGGCGAGCGGTCTGGACGAGGAAGCGGCCAAGGCGGCGCTGGCGGCCGAGCACCTCAAGCCGCGCGACCTGGCCGATGCGCTGGCGGAGATGAAGGCGATGCGCGCCGCCACCCGCGTCGGCGGGGTGATGGTGCTGGGCGGCGATTCGGTCGTCGCGCTGGCCGACGGCACCGTCCTCGACAAGCCGGTCGACCGCGCCGATGCCGCCCAGCACCTGCGGGCCCTGTCCGGCGGACGCCACGACCTGTTCAGCGCGGCGGTGTTCGTCGAAGGCGGCCGTCCGGTCTGGCGTCATATCGGCCATGCCAAACTGACGGTCCGTCCGCTGTCCGATGCGTTCATCGACAGCTATCTCGACGCCGAATGGCCCGCCATCGCCGGTTGCGTCGGCTGTTTCCGGATCGAGGGGCCGGGCGTGCAGCTGTTCGACCGGATCGACGGCGATCACTGGACGATCCTGGGAATGCCCTTGCTCGAAATCGCGCGCTATCTGCGCCAACGGGGAAAACTGCCCGCATGAAACCCTATGCCCCCCCTTATGCGGAAGTGATCGGCGATCCGATCGCCCATTCCAAATCACCGCTTATCCACAGCTTCTGGCTCGACCAGCTGGGGTTGGACGCCGAGTATCGAAGGTTCCACGTGAAACCTGACGATCTTGCCGCCTATTTCGATAGCCGCCGTGCCGACCCGCACTGGCGCGGGTGCAACGTCACCGTGCCGCACAAGCTGGCCGCGCTCGACCATGTCGCCGATCCCGGTGACGTGCGCGGGTCGATCGGGGCGATCAATACCGTGTTCCGCGGCGAAGGCGGCGACTGGATCGGCACCAACACCGATGCCGCCGGCTTCCACGCGCCGATCGCTGGGCTGGACCTGACGAAGCAGCCGGTCGCGGTGATCGGCGCGGGCGGCGCGGCGCGCGCGATCCTGTTCGCGCTGTCGCGGCTGGGCGTCGGGCGGGTGACGGTGCTGAACCGCAATCCGCTGAAGGCCGCCGCGCTGCTGTCGACCTTTGGCCTGAAGGGCGACGCCCTCCCCCTCACCGCGCCGCTGCCGGCGGTGAAGCTGCTGGTGAATGCCAGTACGCTCGGCATGACCGGCCAGCCGCCGCTCGCCATCGACCTGGCCCCGCTGCCGGAGGATGCGGTGGTGTATGATGCGGTGTACGCTCCGATCGAGACGCCGCTGCTGGCGCAGGCGCATGAACGCGGGCTCGATACCGTCGATGGCCTCGAAATGCTGGTCGGACAGGCGGCGCTGGCGTTCGAACTGTTCTTCGGCGTCGCCCCGCCGCGCGACCGGGACGGGGAATTGCGGGAGCGGTTGTTGGCATGAGCGCTTCCCCTCCCCAAGCTGCCCGTACCCCGGCGAAGGCCGGGGTACAGTTGGGGATCGGCTGGGTGGAACCATGACCCACATCCTCGGCCTCACCGGATCGATCGGCATGGGCAAGTCGACCGTCGCCCAGATGTTTCGCGACCTGGGTGTGCCGGTATTCGACGCCGACGCGACCGTCCACGCGCTGCAAGGCCCGAACGGCCCGCTGCTCCCGGCGATCGAGGCCAGTTTCCCCGGCACCACTGGCCCCGGTGGCGTCGATCGCCCGCGCTTACGCGACCGCATCTTCCACGATCCCGAAGCGCGCCGCCGCCTCGAATCGATCGTCCATCCGGCGGTCGCCGCCGAGCGCCAGCGCTTTCTCGACGCCCATGCTGCCGCCCCGCTGGTCGTCCTCGACGTGCCGCTGCTGTTCGAAACCGGCGGCGACTCGCGCTGCGATTCCGTGGCGGTCGTCACCGCGGCACCGGCGGTACAGCGCGCCCGCGTCCTCGCCCGGCCCGGCATGACCGAAGCGGCCTTTGCCGCGATCCTCGCCACGCAACTGCCCGACACCGAAAAACGCAACCGTGCCCAACATCTTATCCACAGCGACACGACACTCGCCGCGACCCGTGCCCAGGTTGCCGCGCTGGTCGCTTGCATGGTGCCACGCGAAGGCGGATAAGGTCGGAATGCGTGAAATCGTGTTCGATACCGAAACCACCGGCTTCAAATTTTCAGAAGGCGACCGGCTGGTCGAAATCGGGTGTGTCGAGCTGGTAAATCGGGTCGAAACCGGCGCCACCTTTCACCGCTATTTCAATCCCGGCCGCTCGATGCCGAAGGAAGCGGAGGCGGTGCACGGCCTGTCCGACGCCTTCCTTTCCGACAAGCCGCCGTTCCACACCGCGATCGACGAACTGCTCGAATTCCTCGGTGACAGCCCGCTGATCGCGCACAACGCCAATTTCGACTTCGGCTTCCTGAACGGCGAACTGGGCGCTGCCCGGCGCGATCCGATCAGCCTGACCCGCATGGTCGACACGCTGGCCATCGCGCGCAGCCGCCATCCCGGTGCCAAGCACACGCTCGACGCGCTGTGCGTCCGGTTCGGCATCGATCGCAGCCGCCGCGTGCTGCACGGCGCACTGCTCGACGCGCAGCTGCTGTCGCAGGTCTATGTCGAACTGATGGGCGGTCGCCAGATCGGCTTCGGCCTCGACGCCACACCGGCGGAGGTCGCCGACGCGGTGGAGGCTATCGCCCCGTCGCGCGCGCGGCCGCCGCGCCACTTTTCGGCCAGCGAGGCCGAACTCGCCGTCCACGCCGCCTTCGTCGGCACGTTGAAGGACCCGTTATGGGGCCAGTCGCCGACCTGAGGCGTTGACAACACCCGCTTTGAGCGGCTCTCACGATTTCACAATGACGGAGGATTACATGGACATCCGGGTTTCGGGGCACCAGGTCGACACCGGGGACGCACTGAAGGAGATGGTCCAGGATCGCCTACAGGGGATTGCGGACAAATATTTCCAGCGCGCGATCTCGGCCAATGCGACGTTCAGCAAGGGTCCGCACGATAATGGTTTTGTGTGCGACATCGTTTGTCACGTGACCCAGGGCCTGGTTCTCAAGGGCCATAACACCGGACAGGAGGCGCAGGGCGCGTTCGTCGGTGCCGCCGACAAGATCGAAAAGCAGCTGCGCCGCTATACCCGCCGCCTGAAGGACCGCAACGCCGCGCAGGTGGTCGCGATGAACGAGGCCGGCGGTTACGACAACGGCTTCGATAACGCCGGCTACACCGTGTTCGGCGGCGAACAAGAAGAGGAAGAAGTTGCCGACGCCCCCCTCATCATCGCCGAAACGCGGGTCGATGTGCCCGATGCCAGCGTGTCCGACGCGGTGATGATGCTCGACCTGCGCAACACCAATGCGCTGCTGTTCAAGAACAGTGGCACCGGGTCGTTCAACATGGTCTATCGTCGCCATGACGGCACGATCGGCTGGGTCGAACCCAATCGCGCGGCCTGAGTGTACGATTTCCACGATCTCGTGACGCCTGAAACGGTGCTGGCGGACGCTTCCGCCAGCACCCGCAAGGCTTTGTTCGCGTATATCGCCTCCGTCGCGCAGGGCGCGGCGGGGGTCGATGCGAAGCAGCTCGCCGACGGCATGGCCGATCGCGAGAAGCTCGGCACCACCGCCTTTGGCGGCGGCATCGCCATTCCCCATGTGCGGACCGATTGTCCCGCCGGGGTATTCGGCGTTTTCGTTCGGCTCAATCGCCCGATCGATTTCGGGGCGGTCGACGAATTGCCGGTCGATTTGATCTTCGCGCTATTCTCGCCCCGCCAGGCGGGCAGCGATCATTTGAAGGCCTTGGCGCGGGTATCGCGTGCGCTACGTGACGCCGGCTTTCGGGCGAAATTGCGCGGTGCCGGGTCGGCCGACGCGCTCTACGCGCTGCTGTCGGGTGTCGAGGCGCGTGACGCAGCCTGACGTGCCAGCCGGGGAGGCGGCGCATTTTCGGGCGCTGGAGGCACTCTATGCCGCCGCGCCGATCAACCGCCTGTTCGATTCCCGGCTCGAAATCGTCGAGGCGGGCGTGGCGCGCATCCATTTCAGTATCGACGAACGCCATTTTCATGCCGCCGGCGCGGCGCATGGCACGACCTATTTCAAGATGCTCGACGACGCCGCCTTCTATGCCGCCAACAGCCTCGTCACCGATCGCTTCCTGCTGACCACGGCGTTCAACCTGCTGCTGCAACGGCCGCTCGGCCCCGGCCGGGTGATTGCCGAAGGGCGCTGGGTATCGGGCAAGCGCCGGGTGTTCATCGCCGACGCTCATCTGATCGATGCCGAGGGGGAGGAAGCGGCGCGCGGCACCGGCACCTTCATGAAGAGCCGCATCCCGCTCGCCACCCTGCCCGGCTATCGCGCCCAGTGAGCGATTGGCCGACGGCGCTGCGCGTCAACGCCTTCGTGCGCGCGGTGGAGACGGCGGGCGGCAGCGCGATGATCCTCGCACGCGGCGACCGGGACTCGGGCGTCGTCCTGCTGCTGGCGATCGATCGCGACGGCACCGCCCGCCTGCTGGAGCGTGAACGCGACCTCGACGGGCGTGCCCGGATCGTCCACCGCAAACCCGATCTGGTGGCCGAACGCGACCTGACCCCCTATTGGCAGGAACGCCGTCGGCGTGACCCCGATCTGTGGGTGGTGGAGGCGATCGTCGCACGCCCCGAACCGCTTGCCGCTGAAACCCTGTGGGCCGATTGACCGCGCGACTCGCGCATCGCTAAGCGCCGGACATCGGAGACAAGCGCTGGACCGGCCGGGTTGGGGCAGGTGGCGCAGTCGGGGGGCAGGCGCCTAGTTTCGCCGTGGACAAGGTTCCACGTGAAACGTGTCGGGCGCGGGTCGACCGCATGAATGTGACGATCGATGAAGCTGCGCTTCCCCATGGCGATCCTTGCCGCCATGACCCTGTTCGCCGGATTGCCCGCCGCCGTATCGGCAGAGGAAGCCTCGCCCGGTTCCGTCATCAACCTGCTCACCCCGGCAAAGGTTCCCGTCCGCTTCGCCCCGTCGCAGGAAATCGTACAGGACATCACACCGAAGCCGGTCGCCGCCACCGACGCGACGGCAGATACCGCTACCGATGATGCCGACTACGCGACCCTCGCCGCCGCCGTCGCGGCACAGCCCGCGACGATCGACGATGACGAACTCAACTGCATCGCCATCGGCGTCTATTATGAATCGAAGGGCGAACCGCTGACCGGCCAGCTCGCCGTCGCCGACGTCATCCTCAACCGGGCCAGCTCGGGCCGTTTCCCCGCCTCGGCCTGTGGCGTGCTGACCCAGCGCAGCCAGTTTTCGTTCGTGAAGGGCGGTCGCCTGCCCGATGTCGATACCAGCCGCCCGGCATGGAAGACCGCCGTCGCCATCGCCCGCATCGCGCGCGACGACCTGTGGAAAAGTCCGGCAAAGGGCGCGCTGTTCTTCCACGCCCGCCGCGTCAGCCCGAACTGGGGCAAGACCCGCGTCGCCTCGCTGGGCAACCACATCTTCTATCGCTGAGCCGCTACCTCTTTCCTTGTTCGCTTAATGTTCCTATACTGCGTTGATGGCCAGTATAGCCCTCGGCATCCAGCCCCCCGCCCCCGATACCCATCCGCTGATCGCGGCAGAGGTGGCGCGTGGCGTCACGCGCATGTTGCTGGCACATGACCTCACCGCGATGGCCGAAGTCCCGCTCGACGGTGGACGGCGTGCCGACCTGATGGCGATCGATGCGCGCGGGCAGATCGTGATCGTGGAGATCAAGGTATCGCGCGCCGACCTGCTCGGCGATGGCAAATGGACCGATTATCTGGCGTCGTGCGACCGCTATTTCTGGGCAGTCCCGGCCGGGTTCGACGTGACCCCGTTGTCGGGAGAAGCCTTCCTGCCCGAGCGCACCGGGATCATCGTCGCCGATCGCTATGAAGCGACGATCCTGCGCGAGGCCTCGACCACGCCCCTGCCCGCCCATGTCCGCAAGCGCTGCACCCTCGCCTTCGCGCGCCGCGCCGCCCGCCGCCTTATCGGTGCGGTCGACCCCGAAGCGATCCAGGGATTTTAGCCAAAGTCCCTCTCCCATCGGGAGAGGGAGGGAGGCGCGCAGCGCCGGAAGGGTGAGGGCGAGGTCGGCAAGACTCCCACGGTGTGCCGCATCACCCGCACCGAATTGCGGGCGAGTGTGAACTTAGTGAACTTTGGAACCTGGCAGCAAGCGTTGTTCCCAGATTACAATGGCTTGGCGGCGCTCGATCAAAACCGCCGCCAGAGCGCCCCGGCGGCCCAGCCGAAGCCGACCGACAACAGCACCGCCGCCAGCCCGTACCACAGCGACGCCTGGTTCGCGGCGATCGCGACGAAGCGTTCGAACCCCGACTTGCGAATCTCGATGTCGCGCACCGCCGCCGCCAGCACCCGCCCATCGCGGATCAGGAAGGTTTCGGCGGTGAACTTCCCCACCGGTACGCGCGCCGGGATCGTGATCGCCGCGCGGTACAACACATCGTCGGTAATCTCGACCGCGCCCGGGGTCTCGCGGTACAGTCCGGCCCGTTCGCGCAAGCCCACGAACCCCTTGGCAAAGCGCGCCTGATCCTCGGCCGAGGTGCCGGCGGCGGGCGACAATTGCAGGCTGTCCAACCCCAGTTCATAGATCGCCCGCGTCCGTTCATCCACCATCCGCTCGATCGGTCGGGCCGACGCGATGGCGTAGAAGGACGGGGCGGAGCGATAGCGCATCCGGTCGGCATTGACCCAGATGCCGGCGACCTTTTCCTTTTCGCGCACCACGATCGATTCGGGCGGTCCCTTTACCACCACCACGATCTCCGCCGGGCGATCCCCCTGCGGTACGCGCCCGCCGGGATAGAGGATCGCGCCGAACAGCAGCAATTCCGCGCCGGTGAACGAATAGGCGATCTGCACGTCGCGGGTCGACACATCGGGCACCAGCACTGGCGCCGCCGCGCCCATGGTCAGCGGGGCGATCATCGCCAGGGTCAGCGCGCGCCTCATGCCGGCTGTACCGTATAGATGTCGTCGGGCCGCCACCCCAGCCCCAGCGCCATGCGGAACGCCACCGCCAGCACGATGATCGCCAGCGCGAGGCGCAGATATTCGGGCTTGGCCTTTTGCGCGAACCGCGCGCCGATCTGCGCTCCCGTCACCGATCCGATCAGCAACAGCACCGCCAGCACGATGTCGACCGCCTTGGTCGTCAGCGCATGGACCATCGTCGCCGCGGCGGTCACGAACAGGATCTGGAACAGCGACGTGCCGACCACCACCCGCGTGCCCATGCCCAGCAGGTACAGCATCGCCGGCACCAGGATGAACCCGCCGCCGACGCCCAGCAGCACGGTCAGCATCCCCGTCGCGAACCCCAGCAGCAACGGCGCCAGCGGCGAGATATACAGCCCCGACGCATAGAATCGCCAGCGCAAGGGGAGCGCCGCGACCAGCGGATGGTGCCGCCGCCGCGCCGGCCGGGGCGGGATCGCGCCGCGCAGCACGCGCACCGCGCCGATCGCTTCCTTCAGCATCAATCCGCCGATCGACCCCAGCATCACGACATAGAGGATGGCGATGACGGTATCGATCTGCCCGCTCGCCTGCAGCAACCGGAATACGCCCGCTCCGGCAACCGACCCCAGCACGCCACCGGCGACCAGCACCCATCCCATGCGGAAATCGACCCCGCCGCGCCGCAGATGCGCGAACACGCCCGATACGCTCGCGCCGGTCACCTGGCTGGCGGCGGAGGCGGCGGCGACGGTCGGCGGAATGCCATAGAAGATCAGCAGCGGTGTCGTCAGGAACCCGCCGCCGACCCCGAACATACCCGACAGGAACCCCACCCCGCCGCCCAGCAGCACGATGACCAGCGCATTAACCGACAGGTTGGCGATAGGGAGGTAGAGGTCCATGGCCCTTCCGGTTACCGCGTTCGGTGCCAGCGTGCCAGCAAGGCGTTTAGAGTCCGTTCGTAAACGCGCGAAAGTGCGCGTTTACAGGCGGCACCGGCCCGCTCCCCCACCCGGCCACCCACAGGGTACGCTCAATGGGTGGTCGGGTGGGGGAGCGGGCCGGTGCCGCAAAACGTGCCATCGGCACGTTTTCAGACAGACTTTTAAAAGTCGCTGCCGATGGTCAGCGCCGGTCCCGATCCCGGCGCGGCGCTCCCCCCTACCCGCTGCCGCCAGTCGAGCGACAGCCGCACCGTCCCGCGCCCGACCGGCACGGCCGCCACGGCGGACGGGCCGATGTCGACCCGCGCCCCTTCGCGCTGTGCCGCAGCCCAGCCGCCAACGCCCAGCCGGATCGTGCTGCGCCCCACGGTCGCGACCGGATGCAGCAGCCGCGCGGCGCCATCGGCATAGGGTTCGATCCCGTCCCGCGCGACCGCGCCCGCCTGCCCGTACGCCTCGACCGCCACGTCCCCGCCCAGCCCCCGGTCGATTCCGGCGATCAGGCCCATGCCGGTCCCGCTCCGCCCGTGATCCAGCGCGACGCGCCGTTCGACGACCATCGCCACGGGTGCGGGAAGCGGACGCCATTCGATGCCCAGCGCGGCCTCCCGCCCCTGCCCGGCCAGCGGCGTCGCGACCCGTGCCGCGACGGCCGCGCGCCCGTCCGCCGTCACCGGCATCCGCACGCGCATCCCGGCCTGGCCTCCGCCCAACTGCACCGGTCCCCCGGTGGCCGCGCCGGGTCGCGCCAGCGCCCACAGGCTGACGGTCATGCGCGGTTCCGATTCGGGCGGGACCGGCGGCGACAGGATCGGGGCCGTCGACCCGCCGACCGGTTCCGCCGACGCGAACCCGACCAGTGCCAGCAACGCCAGCTGCACCCGTACCGGATCGGTGGCCCCCGCCGGCTCCGATGTGCGCACGACGGCGGCGATGACCGGTGCCGCCGATGGCACCCGCATGGGGCGAACCACTGGCGCTGCAATGCTCCGCCGCGCTGCGACCTCCGTCGTGTCCGGCAAATGCGCGACCGGCGGCGTCCCCTGCCCGGTCGGCACCACGATCCGCACCCAATGGTCGGGCGGCAACCCGTCCGGCCACAACAACGCGACCCGCATCCCGACCCAGCCGACCGTGACCAGCGCCAGGAAGCGCAACGGGCGTCCGCGTGCCGGTGTCATGCGCCCGGCAATCCGGCGATGTCGGGGAAATGGTGCGCGGTCTTGTCCCACCGCATCGGGCGTCCGCGCAAGCCTGCGGCATAGCGCACCACCGCCCGCCGCGCCGCCAGCAACGCGACGAGGTTGCCGACCAGCATCCGGGGGATCGACCGCAGCGCCTCGCCCCGGCCATAGCTGTACCGCACCAGCGCCCAGCGCATCGCGGTCCGCCACACCAGCAGGCACAGGTTGATCGCCAGCACCAGCTGCAACGCCGGGTCGATCGCCGCGGTGCTGCTCCCGTGCAGGCTGTGCAGCATCCCGCCCAGCCCCCATGCCAGCAGCGCCAGATAGGCGACGGCCAGGACGGGAATCGCCAGGATCGCCCGCCGGTCGCGCACCCGCATCCAATGGTCGTGCAGCCCCCCGCCCGCCTGCCACCCGATCCGGTCCCATCCGGCAAGCGCGATGCCGGTCATCCAGCGCGCCTTCTGCCGGACGGCGGCGTCGAGTCGCGCGGGGAAAAAGGCGCGCACCGCCACCGGCGGCCCGCCCGCCACCTCGCGCACCCGGACGAATACCCCCCGCCCGCCCAGCGCGCGGACGGTCAGCCCCAGTTCGTAATCCTCGGTCAGGCTGGTTTCGTCGAACGGCAATCCGCCGCGCCGCTCGGCGATCCGCGCGAGCATGTCGGCCGAAATGGCACAGCCGACCCCGGCCAGCGGCAATTCGGCACCCAATGCGCCGCGCACCGGCAATTGCCGGCCATGCGCCTCGGCAAATTCATCGATATAATGGCCCGAAACCCAGCGCGATTCGGGGTCGGCCAGCGGCAGCACCGGAACCTGCACCGTATCGGCGTCGGCGAGCAGATGGTCGTACACCCGCAATTCGCCGGGATGCACCACATCCTCGGCATCGTGCAGCACCATCGCCGTGAACGGCCGCCCCTCGTCCTCACCATCGGCGACGACCGCCCGCCACAGCGCGTTCAGGCAATCGGCCTTGGTCGTCGGACCGGGAAGCGGCGTCAGCGTCAGCCGCACCCGGCTGTCCTCGGTCGCGACCGCGACGATCGCCGCGATCGTCGCACGGTCGTTGGGATAGGCGCCGACATAGAGCCGCCAGTCGGGATGGTCGAACCGCGCCAGCGTTGCGCGCAGCATCGCGCCGATCACCCCGGCCTCGTCCCATGCCGGCACCAGCACGGCGATCCGCCCGGTACAGCTATTGCGCGGGAAGTCGGCCAGCGTGGCGTCGGGCGTTGCGCGCCACCAGCGTCCAATGGCCCGGATCAGGAACGCGCCATCGACCGCGAGGTCGTCCAGCCCGCCGATCAGGAACCCGACGGCGGCGAACAACATGGTTTCGCGCACGATCGCGTCGACCCCCACGATGATCGCGTCCATGCCCGTCCCCCGCAACAGCCCCCACTGCGATCTACGCCGGGGCGACAGGCACAGACAAGCCGCGCACCGCCGCGACACAGGGCGATGGTAACTTTTTATTTCCCATCGATTGAACCGGTCGGGGGCCGGGACGTTGGCGAAAACGGTCCTTAATTCCCCTTTCGGGACTGGTGCTACGCGCACCGGCCGCGCCGAGCGTATCGACGGCGCGGCCGAACCGCGGGGTTACCAGTAGAAGTTGCGGATGACGTCGATCACCCGACCGCGCCGGTAATCGACCAGCACGACATCGTTATAATGCCGTACCCAGCGCTGGTTCACGCGCGCCGGCGGCAGGCGATAGCGGCCCGGATCGGCGATCCAGTAACGCTGCGCATAGAAGGGCCGGCCGATCGCCAATCCGGGGCGGAACGTCTGATAGCGGAACGGCGCGTTCCAGTTGCCGCGCGCGTACACGTCGCGGTGCCCCTGACGATAGGCGCGCCAGTCGTTGCGCCCCCATGCCCGGTCGCGGCGGTCTTCGCGATATTCGCGGCGGGCACGGTCCAGGTCGCGGCGTTCGTCGCGGATGTTGCGTGGGCTGCCGTGGCGCAACGCCTGACGATATTCGCGGCGTTCCTCGCGAATGTCCCGCTGGTCGCGGCGCAGTTCGTGGCGCGACTGGGCCATGGCCGGGGTGGCGATGGCGGGAAGGGCGACCGTCGCCGCCAGTGCTGCCAGGATGATCTTTCGCATCGGAATTGCTCCTGTCCTTGTGATGAGGACAGGATTGCCCGAGTCGCGCTGAACGCTCGGCGAATGCGATTGTCAGCATTCTGAAAGGGTTGACCCGAAACTACCGTCATTCCCGCCTGTGCGGGAATGACGAAACCCCTCGTCTGCCCTTAGCGGTTCTGCGCCGGTCCGCCGGTGCCCGGCGCGCCGACCGTGCCGATATTGCCGAACAGGTCGCGGAAGAAGTTCGATTCGCGGCCCAGCGTCGGGGTCTTCTTGTCCCACGGGCTGATGCCGACGACCTGGTCGACGCCGGTACGGTCGATCTTGGTCACGTTGCCCGCCTGGTCGAAACTGATCTTCAGCGTCGTCTGGTCGACCGCGCGCGGGCGATTGAACGCCAAGTTGCGGCTGTCGCGCGACAGATAGAACCATTCGCGGTCGGAAAACTGGCCGACGAACGTGGGCGTGCCCAGCGTCTGCAGCACCGACTGGCGGGTATCCACGCCCGGCTGGACCGCGTTGACCAGATCGGGGTCGATGACATAGCCCTGGTGGCTGCGCAGCTTCGTGCAACCTCCCAAGCCCGCCGCGGCACAGGCAATCATCAGCGCCACTGCGCCACGGGTGGGGAACCGAACCATAAAATCTCCGTCCAGCGAACGCGCGACCGGGCTCCACGCGATTGCATCGCGCGGCCATGCGTTCAATATGACGGACCCGCGTTATCCACAAGCGCGCCCTTCACTTGCCCGTTCGGAGAGTCATGCGCCTGTCCCGCCTGTTCCGCCGCGAACCCCCGCCGCGCGTCGCCGCCTCGCTCTATGACGCGGTCGTCGCGCGGGGGCGGATGCCGCACTGGTATCTCGCCGGTGGCGTGCCCGATACGCTCGACGGGCGGTTCGACATGATCGCCGCCGTGCTGGCGATGGTGATGCTCCGGCTGGAGGGCGAGGGGGCAGGGGCCGTTCCCGCCGCGAGCCTCGCCGAATGTTTCGTCGACGACATGGACGGACAGCTGCGTCAGATCGGGTTTGGCGACATGGTGGTCGGCAAGCATATCGGGCGGATGATGGCGGCGCTGGGTGGGCGGCTGGGCGCGTATCGCGACGGGCTGGCCGATGGCGGTTTCGAGGCAGCGCTGGTCCGCAACCTCTATCGTGGCGCGGCACCCGCGCCCGACGCGCTGACCCATGTCGCCACCGAACTCCGAAATTTCCGCGCCGCGCTGGACGGCGTAGTCATCGACGATCTTCTTGCCGGAACCCTGCCATGACCCCCGAATTTCACCGCCCCGTCCGCATCGACCAGATCGGGGAGGGCGATTTGAAGCAGCATATCAGCGCCGACACCCACGAACGCCGCCGGCTGATGGGCCGCTTCAACCTGCTTGAACTCGGTCTGCTGGAGGCGGACTACAGCCTGCGCCGCGACGCCGCCGGCATTATCGCCACCGGGCGGCTGCGGGCCAAGGTTGCGCAGCCCTGCGTCGCCAGCGGCGAACCGGTGCCCGAATCGGTCGACGAACCCTTCACCCTGCGCTTCCTGCCCGAAGGCAGCGTGGAGCATGGCGAACTGGAACTCGACGACGATGCTCTCGACACCATGTTCTACACCGGCGCATCGATCGATCTGGGCGAAGCCGCCGCCGAAACCCTCGCCCTCGCGCTCGACCCCTATCCGCGCAGCCCCCATGCCGAGGAAACCCTGCGCTCGGCTGGCGTGCTGAAGGAGGAAGAGGCCACGCCGCTATCGGCGCTCGGTGGCCTGGCCGACCTGTTGAAGAAATAGGCGAGGGGGGTCAGCCGATCCCCCGCGCCAGCAGCGCCGCGACCGTATCGGCCACCTCTTCCGGGCTACGATCCTCGTCCCACACGCCGTAGCGCAGGCCCAGAAACACGTTCATCCCCATGATCGCCCAGGCATGGACCTCGGCCTGCGCATCCTTCGGCCCGCTGCGAATCCGTGCGGCGATACGCTCGGCCGTCGTCGAATAATGCCGCCGGAAACTCGCCGGATCGACGAACTCGGATTCGTCGATGATGCGATAGATTTCCTTGTGGCTGCGCACGAACCGGATGAATTCCAGCAGGCCCGCCCTTTCCGCCGCGATGCGCCCGTCCGCCTCGCGAATCGCCGGGCCGACATGATCGCGCACCTGTGCCGACATGTCGGCGACCAGCGCGCGGAACACCGCGTCCTTCGAATCGAAATAGGTGTAGAAACTGCCCAGCGCCACGCCGGCCCGCCGCGTGATCCCGCTGATCGATCCGTCGTGAAACCCCTTTTCCCCGAACTCGGCGGCGGCGGCATCGAGGATGGCGCGCTGCGTCCGGCGACCGCGGTCGGTGCGTGGCACCTTGTCCATGGGCGCAGGGTCCCCCGGACCGGCAGCGTCGGTCGCCATGATTTTTCTCCTCTCCTGTCGGGCATAAGTTGAAACCCGGTTCAGCTTTCAGTATAGCGAAGCGCAACGACGTACAACCCGGCCAACGGGGGGCGTTCATAGCAGGGAGAGGTCGATGCGCCGCACATTCGGAATCCGCGCCAGTCTGTTGATGGGGGCGGCACTCGCCGCATCGCCCGCGCTGGCGCAAACCACGGAAACCCCGCCGGCAGCCCCGGTCGAATCGGCATCGGTGGTCGAGGATCAGGGCGATGGCGACATCGTCGTCACCGCGCGGCGTCGTGCCGAAAGCGTCATCGACGTGCCGATCGCCATGTCGGTCGTCACCGGCGACCAGCTGACCCGCACCGGCGCGGTCGACATCACCGCGCTGCAGGACAAGACGCCGAACCTGACGCTGCAGATCGCGCGCGGGTCGAACTCGACGCTGATCGCCTTCAGCCGCGGCGTGGGGCAACAGGACCCGCTGTGGGGCTTCGAACCCGGTGTCGGCCTGTATCTCGACGACGTCTATGTCGCCCGACCGCAGGGTGCGGTCCTCGACATTTTCGACGTCGAGCGGGTCGAAGTCCTGCGCGGGCCGCAGGGGACGCTGTACGGCCGCAATACCATCGGCGGCGCGATCAAGTACGTGACCAAGCGGCTGGGCCATGACTATGCCGCCACCGCCCGCGCCTCCTACGGTTCGTACAACCAGTTCGACCTGGTCGGGCAGGTGACGGTACCGATCAGCGATACCCTCGCGATCGGTGGCGCGATCGCCCGCTACAAGCGCGACGGATACGGCACCAACCTGACCACCGGCGCCGATCAATATGACAAGGACGTGCTGGCCGCGCGCGTCTCGGCCGAATGGACCCCGACCGATGCGATCTTCGTGCGGATCGCCGGCGACCGTACGCTCGACCGCTCGAACCCGCGCCACGGCACGCGGCTGGTCGGCAACGGCAACGACGCGCGCTATGCCCCGACCGGCAATGTCTACGACACCCGCGCCGGCATCGGCGACCGCAACCGGGTGGTGGCACAGGGCCTGTCGCTGACCGGCGAGTTCCAGCTGAGCGACCTGCTGACCTTCAAGTCGATCAGCGCGTACCGCGAAGGCGCCACCAACACCGTCATCGATTTCGACAACACCGCGCTGCCGACGCTCGACGTGCCGGCGGAATATGACGACAACCAGTTCACGCAGGAACTGCAACTGTTGCTGCAGGGCGACCGGGTGCAGGGCGTCGTCGGCCTTTATTACCTGAACGCCACCGCATCGGGCGCGTTCGACACGGTGCTGGGCGGCCTCAACCTGACCACGCTGACCTCGGGGCAGGTGAAGACCAAGAGCTATGCCGCGTTCGGCGACATCAGTTTCGACGTGACCGACCAGCTCAAGATTTCGGGCGGCTTGCGCTATACCAAGGACGACAAGACCGGCACCGTCTTCCGCCGCAACTATACCGGCATCCGTTCCCCACGCTTCGGCAATGCCAACGCCGTGCCCGGCCTGATCCGCACCGACTACACCAACGACCGCAGCTTCGACCAGTTCACCCCGCGCGTCTCGATCAGCTACGAACCGCGCAAGGACCTGAACCTGTACGCGTCATGGGGCCGGGGCTTCAAATCGGGCGGGTTCGACATGCGCGGCGACGCGGTGTTCACGCCGACCACCGTCAATGGCTATGATCCCGAAAAGATCACCAGCTACGAAGTCGGCATGAAGGGCGCGTTCCTCGACCGCACGCTGTTCCTGAACATGGCCGGTTACTATTCGCGCTACACCGACCAGCAGGTCACGATCCAGGTGCCGAACATCAATGGCGGCATCGCCAGCTTCGTCGACAATGCCGGCAAGGCCGACATCTACGGCCTGGAGATCGAAGGGCGGATGGTCCCGTCGCGCAATTTCTCGGCGCAGGTGTCGTTCGGCTACACCAATGCCGACTACAAGCAGTTCCTGACCTTCATCAACGGCGGCACCACCCCGGTCGACGTATCGAACCAGCGGGTGTTCCAGAACACGCCCGAATTCACCGCCGCCGCGTCGTTCACCGCCTCGACCGACTTTGCCGGCGGTGCGCTGTCGGTCACGCCCGAAGTCACGCTGCGCAGCGATTATTCGCTGTTCGAAATTCCGACCCCCGCGCTCGACCAGGACGGCTATGCGCTGGTCAATGCGTCGGTGAACTGGCTGTCGGGCAATGGCCGCTATCGCCTCGGCATGGCGCTGCGCAACCTGACCGACGAACGCTATCGCGTGGGCGGCTACAACTTCCCCGGCGCGCTCTTCGGCAATTCGATCATCGGCTATTACGGCCCGCCGCGCACCGCCACCGCGACGTTCGAAGTGAAGTTCTAACCAAAGCTCCTCCCCACCATGTGGGGAGGGGGACCGCCGCGCAGCGATGGTGGAGGGGGGTATCCCCAATCGCAACCGTGGTGCAGGTGGCCAGCCCCCTCCACCATGCTACGCATGGTCCCCCTCCCCGTGCCGGGGAGGAGCGTGAGTAACTCGATGAAAAACCCCCGCATCACCCTCGCCATGTTGCTGCTGGTCTACAGCTTCAACTTCCTCGACCGGCAGATATTGTCGATCCTCGCCCAACCGGTGCAGCGCGACCTCGGCCTTGACGATGGCCAGATCGGGATGCTCGGCGGCCTCGCCTTTGCCGCGCTCTATTCGACGCTGGCGATCCCGCTCGCGCTGATCGCCGACCGTACCAGCCGCACCTGGGTCATCACCCTCAGCCTCGGCGTGTGGAGCGCCTTCACCGCCTTGTGCGGCACCGCGCAGAATTTCACCCAGATGTTCCTGTTCCGCCTGGGCGTCGGGGTAGGGGAGGCGGGCGGCGTCGCCCCGTCCTATGCGTTGATCGCCGACACCTTCCCGCCCGAACGCCGCGCCCGAGCGCTCGCCGTCTATTCGCTCGGCATTCCGCTGGGCGCAGCGGGCGGCGTGCTGCTCGGCGGCTATATCGCGCAGGCGGTGGAGTGGCGCACCGCCTTCTACACCGTCGGCATTGCCGGGCTGGTGATCGCGCCCTTCTTCCGCTTGGCTGTAAAGGATCCGCCACGCCCGGCCGCCAGCGCCGACCGTATCCCGGTCGGCCGCGTGTTCGGCATCCTCGCGCGGAAGCCCAGCTTCTGGCTGCTCGCCTTCGGCGCGGCGGCGGGGTCGATGTGCGGCTATGGCGTCGGCTTCTGGCTGCCGAGCCTGATGATGCGCAGCTTCGGCCTCGACCTGATCCAGACCGGCCAGTTCTTCGGTGCGCTGCTGTTGAGCGGCGGCGTGGCCGGCATCCTGCTCGGCGGATCGCTCGGCGACCGGCTGGGCCAGCGCAACAAGCGCTGGTACGCGCTGCTCCCCGCGCTCTGCTATGTGCTGGGTACGCCGCTGTTCATCGCCGGCGTGCTGTCGAGCGGCTGGGCCGCCGCCTTCGCGCTGTTCGTGATCCCGCAGGCATTGGTCTATGTCTGGCTGGGGCCGGTGCTGACCGCCGTGCAACATCTGGTGCCGGCGCATATGCGGGCGACCGCATCGGCCTGTTTCCTGCTGATCAACAACCTGATCGGGCTGGGGCTGGGCAGCTGGGTCGTCGGGCAATTGTCGAAGGGGCTCGCCCCGGCCTATGGCACCGAGTCGCTACGCTATGCGATCGCGGCGGCGTTGTGCCTGTATCTGGTAGCCGGTGCCCTGATGGCACTCGCCAGCCGCCGGCTAAGCCGCGACTGGGTAGCCTAGCCCATAATCGTCACCCCAGCGCAGGCTGGGGTCTCCCGCGGCGAGGTGTGCGCTTAATAACGGGGAGACCCCAGCCTGCGCTGGGGTGACGCTTGGGGCTTACCGCTCCCGCGTCGCCGCGAAATTCACCTTGGAATACCGATCCGCAATATACCCGACCTCCCACGCGCTCTTCGCCAGAAACACCGGGTTCCCGTCGCGATCCTTCGCCATCGCGCTGCGATGCAGGTCGGTAAACGCCTTCAAATCCACCGGATCGGCCGCCGACACCCAACGTGCCGTCTCAAACGGCGCCATTTCCAGCCCCGCCGCGACCTTATACTCGACCTCCAGCCGGCTGAGCAGCACTTCCAGCTGCAACTGCCCGACCACGCCGATGACCCAGTTCGATCCGATGTCGGGATAGAAGACCTGCGTCACGCCCTCTTCGGCCATGTCGTCCAGGGCTTTGCGCAACTGCTTCGTCTTGGTCGGGTCCTTCAGCACGACGCGCCGCAAAATTTCCGGCGCAAAGTTCGGCAGGCCGGTGAAGCGCACATCGGCCCGCTCCGACAGCGTGTCACCCACCCGCAAAGTGCCGTGGTTGGGGATGCCGATGATGTCGCCCGGATAGGCCTCGTCCGCCAGTTCGCGTTCGCGCGCGAAGAACAGGATCGGCGAATGGATCGCGATCGGCTTGCCATGGCCCGTTGGGGTCAGCTTCATGCCGCGCTTGAACACCCCCGAACACAGCCGCATGAACGCGATCCGGTCGCGGTGGTTGGGGTCCATGTTCGCCTGCACCTTGAACACGAATCCGGTCACCCGGTCGTCGGTCGGATCGACCGGGGCCGGTTCGGCCGGCTGCGGGCGGGGCGGGGGAGCGTGCTTGGCGATCGCGTCGATCAGCGAATCGACGCCGAACTCCTTCAACGCCGACCCGAAATAGACCGGGGTCAGGTCGCCCGCGCGATACGCCGCGCCATCGAAGCTGGCATAGCCGCCCGTCGCCAGCTCGGCCTCCTCGCGCAGCCGCTCGGCACCCTCCGCCGACAACACGCTGTCGATGCGCTCGTCGTCCAGCCCGGTGAACTGCTCCACCTTGCCCTGGAAATCCTTGGTCCCGACCTCCGGCTGCAACAGCCGGTTGTCGACCAGATCGTAAATGCCTTCGAACTGTCCGCCCATGCCCGCCGGCCACGTCATCGGGCACACGTCGAGCTGCAACATGTCGGCGACTTCATCGAGCAGCGCGAACGGATCGCGGCCCTCACGGTCGACTTTGTTGACGAAGGTGATGATCGGCACGCTGCGCAACCGGCACACTTCGAACAGCTTGCGCGTCTGCGGCTCGATGCCCTTCGCCGCGTCGATCACCATCACCGCCGAATCGACGGCGGTCAGCGTGCGATAGGTATCTTCGCTGAAGTCTTCGTGGCCGGGCGTGTCGAGCAGGTTGAAGGTCAGCCCGTTGCGCTCGAACGTCATCACCGACGAGGTGACCGAAATCCCGCGCTGCTGCTCGATCTTCATCCAGTCCGACCGGGCGCGCCGTGCCTGGCCGCGTGCCTTGACCTCGCCCGCCAGATGGATCGCGCCGCCGAACAGCAGCAGCTTTTCGGTCAGCGTGGTCTTGCCGGCGTCGGGGTGGGAGATGATCGCAAAGGTGCGGCGATCGGAAATATGGTCCATCGTCGGCCTTTAGGGCCGTGGGCGGATTCCCGCAACGGACCTCGATCCAAACGTCCTTGCGGCGCAGGCCGGGTGTTGCCCAGCTTTCGCCTGAAGCGACGTGCGTCGGGCGATCAACCTTCCAGCGTCACCGACATCGCCGCCCGATGCGTCGCCCCCGGTGCCACCCGGTGAATCCCCGGCTTGTCGAAAATATCGCCGGCAAAGCCTTCCGGATCGGCGATCCCGTCCCAAGGTTCGATGCAGACGAACGCCGACCCCGGCTTGGTCCAGATGCCGAGCTTGGGCATCCCCGGAAAATCGACGCGCAGCTGCGGACCGTCCGGCGCGCCATAGGTGACATGGTCGCTATGCACCGGATCGAACACCAGCGCGTCGTCGGCGAACAGCGCGTCGTTCAGAGTCAGCAGCTTGCCGTCCAGCGGGCTGGGCCGTCGCTCCGCCGCGATCGTTCCGTTGGCGGCGATCGCGGCGACGGTGCCAACTTCCGCGTCCGAAAAGACCATCCGATGGTCCGCCCGATCGCGGCCATAGGGCAGCGGCCACGCAAACGCCGGATGGAAGCCGATGCTCGCCGGCAGGTCGCGGTCGCCCCGGTTGGTCACCCCTACCTCGGTATGCAGCGTCGCCCCGTCCAGCCGATGTTCCACGTGAAGCACGAAGCCGAACGGATACACCGCCCGCGTCTCGTCATCGTCGGTCAGCTCGAACCGCACCGAAACATCGTCCTGCGCAACCTTCGCGAACGTCCGCCGCCGCGCAAAGCCGTGCTTGGCCATGTGATAGGCCGTGCCATCGACCCGATAGGTATCGTCCTGCAACGCCCCGATGAACGGGAACAGGATCGGCGCATGACCGGTCCAGAACGCCGGATCGGCATTGGTCATCAGCTCGCGCCCGGCCGAATCCTTCAGCGAATGCAGCTCCGCGCCCAGCGGATCGATCGTCGCGGTCAGGACGCCGTTGGAGATCGTCACGCTCATGCCCGCAGACTCCCGCCGACCTTCTTCGCCGCCGCGACGATCTTGTCCGAAATCGCCTTCAGCTCGACATCGGTGAAGCTCTTCGCCCCCGGCTGCAACGTGACCTCGACGCCCAAGCTCTTGTGCCCCGGCTCGACGCCCTGTCCGGCGAACACGTCGAACAGCCGCGCATCGACGATCGCCGCCTTGTCCGCACCGCGCACCGCGCGCACCAGCTGGTCGCCGGTCACGTCGTCCGCCACCAGGAACGCGAAGTCGCGCGTCACCGCCTGCAACGCCGGCGGCGCATAGGCCGCGCGCATGAAGCCGCTGCCCCGCTTGGCCGGCAGCGCGTCGAGGTAAATCTCGGCCGCCACCACGCCGCCGCCCAGGTCGAACGCCTTGGCGGTGGTCGGGTGCAGTACGCCGAAGCTCGCCAGCACCGTCTTCGGCCCCAGTCGCAACGTCGCCGACTGCCCCGGATGGAACACATCACCCGCACCGTCCATGACCTGCAGATTGCCGACCGGCGCGCCGGCAGCCTCCAGCAGCGCCAGTACTTCCACCTTGGCATCGAACGCGTCGAAGCCCTGCGCCTTGCCCGTCCGCCAGTTGCGCGGGGCCCGCTCGCCCGACAGCACGATGCCCAGCGTCGCGCGTTCACCTTCGGCTAGATAGCGTCGGCCGATCTCGAACAACCGCACGCTCGACTGGCCGCGCTTGGCATTGCGTGCGGCGGCGCTGAGCAGGCCGGGCAGCAGCGACGGACGCATCACGCGCATGTCGCTGGCGATCGGGTTCACCACTTCCCACGCACCGCCACCGAACGGGGCGGCTTCGTCGTCGGCGATGAAGCTCCAGGTGATCGCCTCGGCCAGACCGCGCGCGGCGGCCGCCCGGCGCATCCGCCGCTCCAGCTTCTGTTCGGGCGTCGCGGTCGGCACCGCCACCCCGGCGGGGCGGTCGAGCGGGGTGGACGGCACCTTGTCCAGCCCCTCGATTCGGATCACTTCCTCGACCAGATCGGCGGTCCCCTCGACATCGCGCCGCCACGACGGGACGGTTACCTGCCAGTTGTCGCCGACGACGAAGCCCAGCCGTTCGAGAATGTCGCGCTGTCGGTCCTCGGCCACGTCCAGCCCGCCCAGCGTCGCGACGCGGCCCGGCTGGTGGATGATCGTGCGCAGCTCGGTCGGCGGCGAACCCGCCTTGGTTACGCCGCTGGCGGTCCCCCCGCACAGCCGCAGGACATAATCGGTGGCGATCGCCAGCCCCTGGTCGAGGAACGCCGGATCGACCCCGCGTTCGAACCGGGTACGCGCATCGCTGGTCAGCGCCAGCTTCTGCCCCGTCCGCGCGATCGCTTCAGGCGTGAAGTACGCGCATTCGATCAGCACATCGGTGGTCGTGTCCGACACGCCCGAATGCTCGCCGCCCATGATGCCGCCAATGTCGTGCACCGCGCCCGCATCGGCGATCACCGTCTCGCCGCCGCCCAGCGTGTACGCCTTGCCGTTCAGCGCCACGACGCTCTCGCCCGGCATCGCCTGCCGCGCGACCAGCCCGCCGTGGAGCTTCGCCATGTCGTAGACGTGCAGCGGGCGCCCCAGATCGAACATCACGTAATTGGTGATGTCGACCAGCGTCGAAATCGGCTTCTGCCCGATCGCATTCAGTCGGCGGCGCATCCATTCGGGCGACTCGCCGTTGGTCAGGCCGCGCACCGTTTGCGCGTAGAAGGCCGGGCAACCCGCCGCATCCTCGACCCGCACGTCGGGGCCATCGCCTTCGCCCGCAACGACCGGCACCGCCAGAGCTTTGAGCGTCCCATAGCCCGCCGCCGCCAGGTCGCGCGCGATGCCGCGCACGCCCATGCAGTCCTGTCGGTTCGGCGTGACGCTGATGTCGATGACCGGATCGTCCAGCCCGGCATAGGCGGGGAAGGGGGTCCCGACCGGCGCATCGGCGGGCAGTTCGATGATCCCGTCATGATCCTCGCCCAGCTCCAGTTCGCGGGTCGAACACATCATGCCGTTCGATTCGACGCCGCGGATCGCCGCGACCTTCAGCACCATGCCATTGGCCGGTACCGTCGCGCCCGGCATCCCGAACACGCCGACCAGCCCCACGCGGGCGTTGGGCGCGCCGCACACGACCTGCAGCGGGCCATCGCCGGCATCGACCGACAGCACCTGCAGCTTGTCCGCCTGCGGATGCGGTTCGGCGGTCAGCACGCGGGCGACGCGGAACGCCGACAGCTTCTCGCCCGGATTCTCAACGCCCTCGACCTCCAGCCCGATCGCGTTCAGCGCGCCCAGGATCGTGTCGAGCGAGGCATCGGTATCGAGATGCTCGTGCAGCCAGCTAAGGGTGAACTTCATGCGCCTACTCCCCCCGACAGCGTGGGGACGTCCAGCGCCGCAAATCCATAATGTTTCAACCAGCGCAGATCGCCGTCGAAGAACGGACGCAGATCGTCCATGCCGTATTTCAGCATCGCCAGCCGGTCGACACCGGTGCCGAACGCGAAGCCCTGCCATTCATCGGGGTCCAGCCCGCACGCAGCGATGACCTTCGGATGGACCATGCCGCTGCCCAGCACCTCCATCCAGCCGCCATTGCCTTTGCTCGGATCGCCGCCGACCACGCGCCGGCCCTTTTCCAGCGTATAGCCGATGTCGACCTCCGCCGAAGGTTCGGTGAACGGGAAATAGCTGGGGCGCAGGCGCAGAACGATGTCGTCACGCTCGAAATACGCCTTCAGGAACGTCTCCAGCGTCCATTTGAGATGGCCCATATGGATGCCGCGATCGATCACCAGTCCTTCGATCTGGTGGAACATCGGCGTGTGGGTCGCGTCGCTGTCGCTGCGATAGACCCGGCCCGGCGCGATGATGCGGATCGGGGGTTGCTGGGTCATCATCGTGCGGATTTGCACGGGGCTGGTATGCGTGCGGAGGACGTAGCGTTCGGGGGCGCCAGTGGCGGAGCCACCGTCGTCGGACGCTGCCTCGGCAGCGCCGGCCGCGCTTGCGCTGGTCTCGCCCTGCGGGCTTCGGCGTTGCGCGTAGAACGTATCATGCATCGCGCGCGCCGGATGCGTCTCCGGAATGTTGAGCGCGGTGAAATTGTGCCAGTCGTCCTCGATCTCCGGCCCGGTCGCCACGGCAAAGCCCAGATCGGCGAAAATCTCGGCCAGCTCGTCCATGACCTGGCTCACCGGATGCACCCCGCCAGTCGCGATCCGGTCGGCAGGCAGCGTCAGGTCGACCCGCTCCGACGCCAGCTTGGCCGCCAGCGCGCGCGCCTCCAGGTCGGCCTTGCGCGCGCCGATCGCGCTGGTCACCGCCTCGCGCAGCGCATGGATGCCTGGTGCCACGGTCTGGCGTTCTTCGGGCGACAGGCTGCCCAGCGTCTTCAGCAGGCCGGTCACCGCCCCCTGCTTGCCCAGTGCATGAACACGCACCGCCTCCAGCGCGTCGATCCCGGCAGAGGCATCGATGGCGGCGAGCAGGTCGGCACGCAGTTGGTCGAGATCGGGGGTCACGGTCGCTCCGGTGGTCGGGATAGGCGACCGGCTTTATTGCGGAACGGGCGAGAAGCCTAGCCCTGAGGTCAGGTCGTGCCAGTGGGGGTTGGCAGTTTCGATCAGCGTGAGCTTCCAGTTACGCTGCCATTCCTTGATCCGCTTCTCGCGCTGGATCGCGGTTTCCATCGTTTCGTGGCGCTCGAACCAGACCAGGCGGTGGCAATTGTTGCGCCGGGAGAACCCGTTGAAGGTGCCGGCGCGGTGCTGATGCAGGCGTTGGATCAGGTTGCTGGTGACGCTGGTGTAAAGGGTGCCATGGCGACCACTGGCGACGATGTAGATGCAGGGTTCGCGGACGGTGTTCATGCCGCTGATCCTACCCCCATCGTCATCCCGGCGAAAGCCGGGATCCATGGACGGGGTGTCGCCAATGGATCGCGCTACCGCCGGCGTCGCGTATCCATGGATCCCGGCCTTCGCCTGGATGACGGAATGGGTTGATCGAACGGCACAAAAAAACGCCGGCGGGTTACCCCACCGGCGTTTCTCTTACCCTCAAACAGGAACCGTTCGCTTACGCGGCGGCCTGTTCCGGCAGGGCGGCCTTCGCCTGCGCGATGATCGCCTTGAAGGCGGCTTCCTCGTGCATCGCGATGTCGGCCAGGACCTTCCGGTCGAGTTCGATGCCGGCCAGCTTGCAGCCGTGCATGAACTGCGAATAGGTGATGCCTTCCGCGCGGACACCGGCGTTGATGCGCTGGATCCACAGACCACGGAAGGTCCGCTTCTTCACCTTACGGTCGCGATAAGCGTACTGACCGGCCTTTTCGACGGCCTGGCGAGCGATGCGGATCGTGTTCTTGCGACGGCCATAATAGCCCTTCGCCTGATCCAAAATACGCTTGTGCTTCGCCTTGGTGGTCGTGCCGCGCTTGATACGTGCCATTGCTCAGTACTCCTTAACGAAGGCCGTAGGGCGCCCACGCCTTGACACGGGCGGTGTCGGCGTCGGCCAGGACCGAAGTCCCGCGGTTCTGGCGGATGTACTTCGCGTTGTGCGAAATCAGGCGGTGGCGCTTGCCAGCGACACCGTGCTTGATCTTGCCGGTGGCGGTGAGCTTGAAGCGCTTCTTCACGCCGCTCTTGGTCTTGAGCTTGGGCATTTTGGTCTCCTCAAAAATCACGACGTGCGGATTGCCGCGGCAGCCCCAGATGGCCGGGCGAATCCCTGAAAGGTCGTGGAAAGAGCGCGCCCCTAACCCGCCCGTCACGAAAACGCAACCGCCGGAACTCGTTTCGCTCCCGAACGCTTGTGGAGGCGATGGCCGAAGTTTCCCCGACTGCCGGCGCTCCCGACGCCCCCCGCCCTCGCGACTGGCGCCGGATCGTGGCGCGTATCGTCGTTGGGGTCTTCGTCACGATCGCGCTGGCGTGGCTGGTCCTGCTCGTGACCAAGGGCCGGTTCCTGAAGGGGACGTTCGAGCGCATCGCATCCTCGCAAAGCGGCCGCACGGTGCGCGTGGCGGGCGATTTCCAGTTCTACTTCGCGCCGATCAACCTGAAATTCCTCGCTGAAGGTCTGTCGGTATCGAACCCGGACTGGGCCGGCGGCGGCAATGTGTTCGAGGCGAAGAAGCTCGACAGTTCGGTCGCGACGCTGACCTTCCTGTTTGGGCGGCGGCGGGTGAACTGGCTCGAACTCGACGGCGCACGGGCCGACCTGCATTGGGATGCGGCGCGCCGGCGTAACACCTGGACCTTTGGCGATCCGGACAAGCCGGGCAAGAAGCTCGAATTGCCGATCGTGCGCAGCGGCATCTTTCGCGACACCCGCATCCGCTACCGCGATCCCCAGTTCCTACTCGACGGCGTGTTCGATCTCGACACCACCACGACGGAGGGCGCGCAGTTCGAAACCGCGATTCGCGCGACCGGGCGCGGCACCGTCCGCGGTCGTCCGTTCCGCCTGACCGGGCAGCTGCAATCGCCCAACGCCACGATTCGCGGCGGCCAGAATCAGTTGACCGTGCGGATCGAGGTCGCGCGATCGGTCGCGATCCTCGCCGGCACGCTGCCCGGCCCGACCCAGCTCGACGGATCGAATCTCGCCGTCCGGCTGCGCGGGGCGAACTTGGCCGATGTGTTCGCCACGCTCGGCATCCTGACCCCCAATACCCGCGCCTATCGCCTGACCGGGCGCATGACCAAGGACGGGGCCGACTGGAAATTCACGCGGCTGAAGGGCGTGTTCGGCGACAGCGATCTCGCGGGCAGCCTGACCGTCACCCAGCGCGAACCGCGGCTATTGCTGACCGCCGACTTGACGTCGCGCACGCTCGACATCGTCGATATGTCGGCATTTGTCGGCTACGATCTCGAACGGGTCGAGGCGCAGGGCGCGGCCGGGGTGATTACCCGCGAAGGCGGCGCCCCGCGCCTGTTGCCCGATGCGAAGCTGAACGTGGAGGCGCTGCGCAATTTCGACGCACAGGTCCGCTACAAGGTCGGCACGGTCCGGGCGCGCAGCTTGCCGGTATCGAACGTCGACCTGACGCTCGACCTGAACGACCGGCTGCTCAAGCTGTCGCCGCTGACCTTTGCGATGGCGCGCGGCAATGTCGCGTCGGACATCGTCATCGACGCACGCCGCCGCCCCGCCGTCACCGATTACGACATCCGCCTGTCGCCGACGCCGATCGGGCGGCTGCTGGCCGGATGGGGTGTGGAGGAAGCGGGGACGACCGGCACCGTGAAGGCGCGGATCAAGCTGACCGGCGCAGGCGATACGATCCATGATTCGCTTGCCAGCTCGAACGGGCGCATCGCCGTTATCCTGCCGGCGGGGAGCTTCTGGACCCGCAATATCCAGCTGTCCGAACTCGACCTCGGCACCTTCGCGCAGAAGATGTTCGAGGGGAAACTGAAGGAACCGGTGCGGATCAATTGCGGGCTGATCGGCTTTACCGTGCGCGGCGGCGTGGCGGCGGCAGACCCGATCCTGATCGATACGCAAAAGAACGTGATGGTCGGGCGCGGCGGGTTCAGCTTCCGCAACGAATCGATCGATCTGGCGGTGCGCGCCGATTCCAAGCGCTTCTCGCTGTTCGCCGGACAGTCGCCGGTCGGAATCGGCGGTTATTTTGCGGCCCCGCGCTATTCGGTCGTCAGCCCCGAACTGCTCGGGCGCGCCGGGGCCGGGCTGGGGCTGGCGATCGTGGCGACGCCGTTGGCCGGCGTGCTGGCCTTTGTCGATCCGGGCGATGCGAAGGAAGCGGCATGTGGTCCGATCCTGTCCGGTGCGACCGCCCGCGCGCAGCGGACCAAGGATGGCGCGGCGCGAGACGATGTCGGTCGCGGCACGACGGCGAAGGCGGAGGATGGCCGTTCCAACCGGGGCGAGCGGAAGGAACAGCGCAAGAAGTTTCTCGGCATCTTCTGACCGGGATCACAGGATTCCCGGAAACGCCCCGCCATCGATCAACAGGCTCTGCCCGGTGATGAACCCGGCCTTGTCCGAACACAGGAACGCGCAGGCCGCGCCGAACTCGGCCGGATCGCCGATTCGCTTGGCGGGAATCGATTCGGCCCGCTTCGCCTTTTCCTCGGCCGGGGTCGTGCCGTTCTTTTGCGCTGCGGCCTGGGCCATCGACGCGATGCGCGCGGTGTCGAACGATCCGGGCAACAGGCCGTTGATCGTGACGTTTGATCCCGCGACCTGCCGCGCGATCCCGGCGACGAACCCGGTCAGCCCGGCCCGCGCGCCGCTCGACAGGTCGAGTCCGGGCAGCGGCATCTTGACCGATCCGGAGGTGATGTTGACCACCCGGCCAAAGCCCCGTGTCGTCATGCCGGGCAGCACCGCCTGGATCAGCAGCGCCGGCGTCACGAAATTCGCCTCGACCCCGGCACGGATGCCGTCGGCCTCCAATTCGGTATAGGGTTTGAGCGGCGGGCCACCATTGTTGTTGATCAGAATGTCGGGGTTCGGACAGGCGGCGAGCAACGCGGCGCGGCCTTCCTCGGTCGACAGGTCGCCGACGACTTCGGTCACCGTCACCCCGGTTTCGGCGCGGATCGCCGCCGCCGTCTCGGCCAGCTTCGCCGCATCGCGCCCGTTGACCACGACATCGACCCCGGCCCGCGCCAGTTCGAGCGCGCACGCCCGGCCCAGCCCAGCGCTCGACGCGCAGACGATTGCCTTACGGCCGGCAATTCCCAGATCCATCGCGTTGGTCCTTATTTCTTGAGCCGCCATCCAGTGCGGAAAATCACGGTGATGACTGCGACGCAGATCAGCAGGAACCCCAGCGTCGCACCGAGGCTCGCCGCGACCGACACGTCGCCCGTCCCGAAGAAGGTCCAGCGGAACCCGCTGATCAGATAGACGATCGGGTTGAACAGGCTGAGCGTCCGCCAGATGCCCGGCAGCATGTCGATCGAATAGAATGCCCCGCCGAGGAAGGTCAGCGGCGTCACCACCAGCAACGGGATGACCTGCAACTGTTCGAAGCCCTTGGCCCATAGCCCGAGGATGAAGCCGAACAGGCAGAAGGTGACCGCCACCAGCAACAGATAGCATAGCGCCCAGAACGGGTGCGCGACGCTGACGTCGACGAACAGGTGCGCGGTCGCAAAGATCACCAGCGCGACGATCACCGACTTGCTCGCCGCCGCCCCGACATAGCCGACCAGCGTCTCCAGCGTGGAGACGGGCGCGGATAGCAGTTCATAGATTGTGCCCGACCATTTGGGCATGAAGATGCCGAAGCTGGCGTTGAAGATGCTTTCGGTCAGCATCGTCAGCATCATCAGGCCCGGCACGATGAACGCGCCGTACGGCACGCCCGACACCTCGTTCATCCGGCTGCCGATCGCGGTGCCGAAGACGACGAAATACAGCGAGGTGGTGATGACCGGCGTCATCAGCGAGGTCCAGATCGTCCGCCCGAACCGCGCCAGTTCGAAGCGATAGATCGCCAGCACGCCATGCCAGTTGAAGGTCATGCCCGGCCCTCCTGTTCCTGCACCAGCCCGACGAAAATATCCTCCAGGCTCGATTGTCGGGTCGCGATGTCCTTCCACGCGATCCCGGCTTCGTCGGCGGCGCGCAGCAGCGCGCGGACGCCATTGTCCTCCGCCGTGGCATCGAACGCGAACGTCAGCACATGGCCTTCGTCGGTCAGCGTCAGTGGCCAGTGGGCCAGCGCCGCCGGCAGTTCGGCTAGCGGTTCGGGCATGGTCAGCGTCAGCGTTTTCTTGCCCAGCTTGCGCATCAGCGCCGCTTTCTCCTCGACCAGGATCAACCGCCCCTTGGCGATCACACCCACCCGGTCGGCCATCTCCTCGGCCTCCTCGATATAGTGCGTGGTCAGAATGATGGTGACGCCACGTTCGCGCAGGTCGTGGACCAGCCGCCACATGTCGCGGCGCAACTCGACATCGACCCCGGCGGTCGGTTCGTCGAGGAACAGGATGTCGGGTTCGTGGGACAGCGCCTTGGCGATCATCACCCGGCGTTTCATCCCACCCGACAGCTCGGTCATCTTCGCATCGCGCTTGTCCCACAGGGTCAGGTCGCGCAGCAGCTTCTCGATGAACGCCGGGTCGCCATGCCGCCCGAACAGCCGGCGGGAAAAGGTGACCGTCGCCATCACCGTTTCGAACGCGTCGGTCAGCAATTCCTGCGGCACCAGCCCGATCCGCGTCCGCGTCTCGCGATAGTCGCTGACCGTGTCGAACCCGGCGGCGGTGATCGTCCCCGCGCTGGCAGTGACGATGCCGCAGATGATGCTGATCAGCGTCGTCTTGCCCGCCCCGTTCGGCCCCAGCAGCGCGAAGATTTCCCCCTTCGCGATGTCGAGGTCGGTCGGCTGCAGCGCGACGGTGCCGGACTTATAGGTCTTGGCGACGCCCCGGATCGAAAGAATGGTTTCCATGAGAATGGCTTGTTTCACGCTTCGGTGACCGGGGGAAGGCGCTATCCCAATACGGCGGTCAACAAACGCTGCCAGTTGCCGCCCATGATCGCATCCACTTCCCGCGCACGGAAGCCGGAGGCGGACAGCGCGTCCGCGATGCGCTGCATCCGTTCGATATGGTTCAGCGCCGGGATGACGACATGTTCCGGCGTCCAGTCGAACCCGGCAATCCCCTGCGACCGCATGGCGCGCCACCATTCCAGATATTCGCCGACGCCGCGCGCATTGTCATTGTTCAGCTTCAGCAGGTTTTCCTGGCCGCCCATCGGAAAGTCATTGGCGACGCCGACGGAATCTATCCCGCCGACGCGCACGACATGCCGGACTTGCGCGACATAATCGGCAACGGTCGGCACCGCCTTTCGCGTCAACCAGAAGCTCATCATGAAGATGCCCATGACCCCGCCCCGTTCGGCGATGGCGCGGATCACGCTGTCGGGCGCACAGCGCGGATGGTCGACGATAGCGCGGACGGCGCCATGGCTGAGCGCGATCGGCGTGGTCGATCGCCTCGCCGCCTCCAGCATGGTCGCGTCCGAACCGTGGCTGACATCGGGCAGGATGCGCAACCGGTTCATTTCGGCAAGCCCGGCGATGCCGAGCGGGGTCAGACCGCTTTGTCTGGGCTGCAGCGCGCCGCCGGCGAACCGGTTGTCGTTGTGATGGGTGAATTGCAGGACGCGCAGGCCCTTGGCGTGAAACCGTTCGATGCGGCCCAGATCGTCCTCGATCATCTCGGTCGACTGGAATTGCAGGAAGGTCGCGCAGCCCGGCCGCTTGCCGATGTCGCTGCCTTTCAACGCGACATAGGCGTGAGGCGATTGCGTTAGCCGGGCAACGGCCTTGTCGATCGCCGCGTCATTGGCGCGAAACCCGCGCAGGTAGCGCGGAATGCCCGCCGCATCGCGGACCTCCTCCACCTCCGATATGTCGGCGATCATCGCGTTCAGCCCGGCGCGGCCGATGTCGGCCAGGTCCTTCGGCAGGAAGCTTAGCGAATCGATGAACAACCGGTGGGACGCCCTGGCCCGTCGGGGTGGCGCGAACGCCTCCGCAATTCCCGGCAGCAGTCCGCCTGCGATCAATCCACCGGCCACTGCGCGCCGCGTTACCCCCACCATCGCCTGATTCCCCCGTTCGAACCTCAGCCTGACCGTCCCTTGCGCGCATCCGCCACCGCGGTCTGCAACGCTGGCAGGGTCTGCGCCCCGCTCAGCACTTGGTCGCCGACCACCCAGGATGGGGTGCCGGTAAAGCCCAGCGTGCCGGCGGTCTTCAGGTTGCGTTCGATCTCCGCGACGACCTGTGGCGACCGGATCGCGGCCTGGGCGGCGGCGATGTCCAGCCCGGCGGTCGTCGCCGCCTGCCGGATGGTGTCGGCGTCGACCCGGCCGCTGGCATAGAGCGCGTCGTGGAACGGCTTGAACTTGTTCTGGAGTGCCGCCGCCAGCGCCCATTCGGCGGCGGTGCGGCTGTCGGGCGACAGGATCGGCAGTTCGCGATAGACGATGCGGACGTTCGGGTCGCTGGCGATCAGGCCGGTGATCGCCGGCAGGCTGGCGCGGCAGAAGCCGCAGGCATAGTCGAGATAGGCGACGACGCTGACATCGCCCTTGGGATTGCCGGCGATCGCGCCGGGAAAGGGTTCGACGATCGCGCTGCGATTCGCCGCCACCGCCTTGCCCGATTCCTTCGCCTGCAACCGGCGCATCGCCTCGGGCAGGATTTCGGGGTTGGCGAGGATATAGTCGCGCACCACCGTCTCGGTCGCGGCACGATCGCCCGTTCCGCGCCCCGCGACGATCGCGCCGCCCGCACCCGCCAAGGCCGCCGCGGCGAGCATCAGCGCATTTCCGATTCTACCCATCATTCCCCCCGACGCCGGCGATGGCGACGTTCTTCCTCGAACGCGGTCTGCGACGTCATCTGTATGTCCTGCGCCCTGATCCAGTCACGCGACCCCTGCGGCAGCAGCGCCATCGCCCGCCGCGCGCTGGCCAGCGCCATGCCGGTATCGCCGGCCAGCGACGCATATTCGGCCATCGCCAGCGCGACCCGCGCCGGATCGCCGCGCCGTTCGTACAGGATGCTCAGCTGATACCACGCAAACGGGTTCTGGCTGTCGCGGGCGATCGCCTGTTTCAGCACCCGTTCCGCCTCGTCGAGCAGCGCCGGGTCCTCGGCGGCGATCAGCGCATGGCCGAAGGTCGCGGCGATCAGCGGCGACGACCGCGTCCGTGTCGTCGCCTCGCGCAGCGCAGCCAGCGCATCCCTGGGCTTGCCCGATTCGAGCAGGATCTGCCCTTCGAGTTCGAGGAAATAGGGATCGTCGGGCGCAGCCTTCACCAGCGCCAGCGTCTCCGCCGCCGCCTGCTCCGGATAGCCCGATTTGTGATAGGCATAGGCGCGGGCATAATGGGCGTAGATGCTCTGGTCGCTGGCCGGATAGCGGCGCAGCGTGTCCTGCGGCTCGCTGACATAGCCGCGCAGCTTGGCCTGCACCCGCTTGAACCGCGTCTCCAGCGCCTGGTCGATCGGGGCCTTGAACGACGGCGATGCCTGCACGTCCTGCGTCAGGTTCGCGATCCGCTCACCGGTCAGCGGGTGGGTGCGCTGATAGCCATTGTCCTGCGGGATCGCGAGGCGATATTCCATGTTCTGGAGCTTCTTGAAGAAGTCCAGCATCCCCTGTCCCGAGATATTGGCGCCGCGCAGGAAGCGGGCGCCCGCCGCGTCGGCCGAGCTTTCCTGCGTCCGGCTGAACGCCAAATAGCTGCCCATCGCCGCCTGCTGTCCCGCCGCGAGGATGCCGGCACCCGCCTCGCCCGCGCCCGCCGCCATCGCGGCGACGCCCAGCAACAGGCTCAGCACGGTGATGCCGGTCGCCGGGGCCATGCCGCGCCCGGCCAGCGGCACGTGCCCGCCGACGATATGGCCGATTTCATGGGCGATGACGCCCTGCACCTCGTTCGCGTCGTCGGCGGCGTCGATCAGCCCGCTATGGACGTAGACGGTCTGCCCGCCCGCCACGAAGGCGTTGATCGATTTGTCCTGCAACAGCACGACGTTGAAGTTGCGCGGGTCAAGTCCCGCCGCGACCGCGATCGGGCGCGACATGTCGGTCAGCAGCGCCTCCGTCTCGGCATCGCGCAGCATCGACTGGGCGGCAGCGGGCTGGGTGAACAGGAGGATGGCGGCGACGATGCCGCCCAGCGCGCGCTTCATGGGGTTCCTTATCGGCCAGGGGGCGGACACGGGTCAACGCCGCGATGCCGCCAACCGGCTGAACCGCGCGTTAAGCGGAGACGCGATAGCTTTGCGAAGGATTGAACAGCTTGATGCCGATCGGCGGCTGCGACAGATCGCCCCGTCGTGCGCGCACGGCGAAATCGACCAGTTCGCCGACCGATTCATACCCGCACGGCTTCGACACGACGCCCAGCGTCCCGGCGATACCGTCGTCGAGCATCGCGGGATTGGCGGTCAGGAAAATAACCGTGGTGCCATAGGTCTGCCCCAGCATCCGTCCGATCATCGGACCGGTCGGCCCGTCGCGCAGGTTGCAGTCGACCAGCGCGACATCGGGCCGGACCGACGCCAGTTCCAACGCACGCGACATGTCGGCGGCGATCCCCACCGGACGATAGCCATGCTCCTCCAATGACGCCTCCAGGTCGATCGCGACCAGCATCTCGTCTTCGACGATCAGGACGGTTGGAGTTTGCATGAACATTCCGCACATAATGTAACGCAATGGGAACGCGGTTCCGCCGGGTCGGTTCCGGCGGGGCACGCCATCCTTTTGCAGCAGGCCTGCGAACGCGGCTTGTGCCGGGCCATCGACGCCGCTAATGGCCGCGACGGGCCACGCTGTCCCAACGCAGCGCGTGCTCTCTGTGAGGAGAGACTGACATGACTGATCTTCCGCCTAAGCCGGCTACGACTCCCGCTCGCCCGTATTTTTCCTCGGGCCCTTGCGCCAAGCCGCCGGGCTGGTCCGCCGACCGCCTCAATCCCGCCAGCCTTGGCCGGTCGCACCGTTCGAAGATCGGCAAGCAGCGCCTGCAATATTGCATCGACCTGATGCGCGAGCTGCTGAAGCTGCCCGACACCCACCGTATCGGCATCGTCCCCGGTTCCGACACCGGCGCGTTCGAAATGGCGATGTGGACGATGCTGGGCGCCCGCCCCGTCACCGCGCTCGCTTGGGAAAGCTTTGGCGAGGGCTGGGTGACCGATGCGGTCAAGCAGCTGAAGATCGATCCGACCGTTGTGCGCGCCGATTACGGCCAGCTGCCCGACTTGACCGCGATCGACTGGACCCACGACGTGTTGTTCACCTGGAACGGCACCACGTCGGGCGTCCGCGTACCCAACGCCGATTTCATTCCGGCCGACCGCGAGGGGCTGTCGTTCGCCGACGCGACCTCGGGCGTGTTCGCCTATGACATCGACTGGGCCAAGATCGACGTCGCGACGTTCAGCTGGCAGAAGGTGCTGGGCGGCGAGGGCGCGCATGGCGTGCTGATCCTCGGCCCCCGCGCGGTCGAACGGCTCGAAACCTACACCCCCGCCTGGCCGCTGCCCAAGGTCTTCCGCCTCGTGTCGAAGGGCAAGCTGACCGAAGGCGTGTTCAAGGGCGAGACGATCAACACCCCGTCGATGCTGGCGGTCGAGGACGCGATCTTCAGCCTCGAATGGGGCAAGTCGCTGGGGCAGGGCGGGCTGATCGCGCGCAGCGACGCCAATGCCGCCGCGCTCGACAAGATCGTCGCCGACCGCGACTGGCTGGGCCACCTTGCCGCCGATCCGGCGACCCGGTCGAAGACCAGCGTCTGCCTGACCGTCGAGGGTGCCGACGAGGCGCTCATCAAGAAGATGGCGTCGCTGCTCGAAGCCGAAGGGGCTGCCTACGACGTCGCGGGCTATCGCGACGCGCCGGCGGGCCTGCGCATCTGGTGCGGCGCGACGGTCGACACGGCGGACATCGAGGCGCTCGGACCGTGGCTCGACTGGGCCTACGCCACCGCCAAGGCGGCGTAAAAAGCCCTCTCCCCTTCAGGGGAGAGGGTTGGGAGAGGGGCGGTCACGCCACCTCTCGATCCGCTCCCCATTCCCCTCTCCCCGGCCCTCTCCCCTGAAGGGGAGAGTGAGAAGGAAACGAACATGCCCAAAGTACTGATTTCCGACAAGATGGACCCCAAGGCCGCCCAGATCTTCCGCGAACGCGGGGTCGAGGTGGACGAGATTACCGGCAAGACGCCCGAAGAGCTGATGGCGATCATCGGCGACTATGACGGCCTCGCCATCCGCAGCTCGACCAAGGTGACCAAGGCGATCCTCGACGCCGCCAAGAACCTGAAGGTCGTTGGCCGCGCCGGCATCGGTGTCGATAACGTCGACATCCCCGCCGCCTCGGCCGCCGGTGTGGTCGTGATGAACACCCCGTTCGGCAATTCGATCACCACCGCCGAACACGCCATCGCGCTGATGTTCGCGCTTGCCCGCCAGCTGCCCGAAGCCGATGCCTCGACCCAGGCCGGCAAGTGGGAAAAGAACCGCTTCATGGGGGTCGAGCTGACCGCCAAGACGCTGGGCCTGATCGGGGCCGGCAATATCGGTTCGATCGTCGCCGACCGGGCGCAGGGGCTGAAGATGAAGGTCATCGCCTTCGACCCGTTCCTGTCGCCGGAACGCGCGATCGAGATCGGCGTGGAAAAGGTCGAGCTGGACCAGCTGCTCGCCCGCGCCGACTTCATCACGCTGCACACGCCGCTGACCGACCAGACCCGCAACATCCTGTCGGCAGAGAATCTGGCCAAGACCAAGAAGGGCGTGCGCATCATCAATTGCGCGCGTGGTGGCCTGATCGACGAAGCGGCGCTGAAGGCCGCGCTCGACAGCGGGCATGTCGGGGGTGCCGCGCTCGACGTGTTCGTGCAGGAGCCGGCGAAGGAATCGCCGCTGTTCAACACGCCGAACTTCATCTCGACCCCGCATCTGGGCGCGTCGACCAGCGAAGCGCAGGTCAATGTCGCGATCCAGGTCGCCGAGCAGATGGCCGATTTCCTCGTGTCGGGCGGCGTCACCAACGCGCTCAACATGCCGTCGCTGTCGGCCGAAGAGGCGCCGCGCCTCAAGCCCTATATGGCGCTCGCCGAAAAGCTCGGCTCGCTGGTCGGGCAGCTGACCACGGGCGCGATCGCGCGGGTGTCGGTGCATAGCGAAGGGGCCGCCGCCGAACTGAACCAGAAGCCGATCGTCGGCGCGGTGCTGGCCGGGTTCCTGCGCGTCCAGTCGGACACGGTGAACATGGTCAACGCCCCGTTCCTGGCGAAGGAACGCGGAATCGAGGTGCGCGAGGTCCGCAACGACCGCGAGGGTGATTACCACACGCTGATCCGCGTATCGCTCAAGACCGAAGCCGGCGAACGCTCGGTCGCAGGCACGTTGTTCGGCAATGCCCAGCCGCGTCTGGTCGAGCTGTTCGGCATCAAGGTCGAGGCCGATCTGGCCGGGCACATGCTCTATGTCGTCAACGAAGACGCGCCGGGCTTCATCGGCCGCATCGGCACGACGCTGGGCGAGGCGGGCGTGAACATCGGCACCTTCCACCTCGGTCGCCGCGATGCCGGTGGCGAAGCGGTGGTGCTGCTGTCGGTCGACGAAGCGGTGACCCCGGAACTGGTCGCCAAGGTCCGCGCGCTTCCGGGCGTCAAGACGGTGATGCCGCTCCAGTTCTGATCGGCTTGCGTTGCAGGTGAGCGGGCTGTCGGAGCGATCCGGCGGCCCGTTTGCGTTTCCGCCTTTCCACGAACCGTCACCCCTGCGCAGGCCGGGGTATCTTTCGGCGCTATCGGCGCGTGCTTCCACGGGGAGACCCCAGCCTGCGCTGGGGTGACGCTTGCGGCGATGGTGAACGAGCATCGCTGACAGGTTTCGCGCGCCATCAACTCGCGCTAGGGGACATCCCATGAACGATACCGGCCTCCTCCCCGAAGGGTTTCACGACCGCCTGCCCCCCGCCGCCGATGGCCTGCGCCGTTTCGAAGGGGCGGTGCTGGGCGTCGCGCATGGCCATGGCTATGAGCAGGTCGACCCGCCGCTCGCCGAGTTCGAGGCGGGGCTGGTCGGGCGGTTGAAGGGGACCGCGGCGACCGATGCGGTGCGCTTCGTCGATCCGGTCAGCCAGCGCACGCTCGCCATCCGGCCCGACATCACCGCGCAGGTCGCGCGGATCGCCGCGACGCGCATGGGGCACCACCCGCGCCCGGTGCGCCTGTCCTATGCCGGCCCGGTGCTGAAGCTGCGCGCGAGCGAACTCAGCCCGCGCCGCGCGCTGCGCCAGATCGGGGCGGAGCTGATCGGCCTCGACAGCGTGGGCGCGGCGATCGAGATCGTGACCGTCGCGGTCGAAGCGTTGCGTGCGGCGGGGGTAAGCGGCATCTCGATCGACTTCACCCTGCCCGATCTGGTCGCGACGCTGGCCGGCGATCCGCCGGGGCCGCAGCATGACGCGCTGATCGCGGCGCTGGATGTGAAGGATGCCGGGCGGGTCGCGGCGATCGATTCGGCCTATTTGCCGCTGGTGGAGGCCGCCGGCCCATTCGCCGCCGCGCTCGCCCGGCTGCGCGCGACCGATGCCGCCGGGCGGCTGGCGTCGCGGCTCGACGCGATCGAGGCGGTGGTCGCGACGCTGCCCGCCGATGTCGGCGTCACGCTCGACCCGACCGAACGGCACGGCTTCGAATATCAGAGCTGGCTGGGCTTTTCGCTGTTCGCGCGCGGCGTGCTGGGCGAGGTCGGGCGCGGCGGCAGCTATGCGGTGTGCCATGCCGACGGGCGCGAGGAAGCGGCGGTTGGTTTCTCGCTCTATGCCGATGCGCTGCTCGATGCGGGGCTGGGCGCCAAGGACCGGCGGCGGCTGTTCCTGCCGATCGGCACCGCCCCGGCTACCGCGGCGCGGCTGCGGGCGGAGGGCTGGGTCACGGTCGCGGCGCTGGTCGCGGACGATACGCCGCAGGCACAGCTGTGCACCCATCATTGGGACGGCGAGCGCGCGCAGCCGGTCGGCTGAACGAAAAAGGGGCGACCGATCGGCCGCCCCTTCCTGTGCTTACGCAGCCTTGTCGCTCATTCGGCGACCTTCGGCTTGCGGCCACGGCGGCGGGGGCCGTCGGCCGCTTCGCCGGCGGCATCGCTGCCCGCGTCGCTGGTCGTGCGCGCCTTGCGGCCCAGGCCGATGCGCTTCGCCATGTCGCGACGGCTCTGCGAATAGGTTTCGGCGACCATCGGATAATCGGCGCGCAGGCCATAGCGCTCGCGATAGGTTTCCGGGGTCAGGCCATGGCCCGCCAGGTGACGGCGCAGCGTCTTGTACGGCTTGCCATCGATCATCGAAATGATGTGATCCTTCGACGCCAGCGACTTGCGCACCGACACGGCCGCGACATGTTCCTGCTGGGCGGCCGTTTCCTCCGGCTCCGTCGTTCCCGACGCCAGGCCCAGCACCGTCGCGTGCATCGTCTGCAGGAATGCCGGAACATCCTCTGCCGCGACGCGGTTGTTGCCGTTATTCAACCAGGCGATGGTAAGTTCGGTGGCCAGTTCGATCGCGTTAAGTTCGGAACTGTCTTCAGTCATGGAAATCTCCTCAATGGCGGCGAAATGCGACGTGCCGGGGGACAGGTCAATGGCTGTGCGGCGGATAATATTAAATCCGATAGAATTAACCCGGAAAAATGCCGATTTCGCTCGATGACATACGAATTGTTTATACCCACCCATGTGCAGCGCGTCGGACGCTCCGTCTTTATCGCCGGCACAGGTCGCCATGGCGGCCGGGTGACTATTCTTGGCACAGAGACGTTGCCCATCGCGGGCGGGTCGACCTTGGACAAATGATGTGACTATGACAGCCGCCACCATCGATCCATCATCGGCGATCTGGCACGATATTGCCGATACGATGCCGATATTGACGTGGATCGCCGACGACGACGGACGATTGTTATGGGGCAATCGATGCTGGCAGGCCGATTTCAGCGACACGATCGGGCAGGATTTGTCGGATCGTTGCCATGACGGTCCGGCACGCGATGCGGTGCGGCGGGCGTGGCGGTACGGGGTCGGCACCCAGGCGCCCTTTGCCCTGTCGCTGCCCTTGATCGCGGAGCATATCGACAGGCCTATCGGCTTTCGCGTGCGCCCGGACGGGAACGGTCGCTGGATCGGTATCGCATCGGGCGAGGAATCGCGGCGGCAGGCCGAAACCGCCCGCGCCGCCACCCGCGCCGAACTCGACACGCTGACCAACGCCATGCCGCAGATGGTGTGGGCGACCCGGCCCGACGGGCATCACGATTTCTACAACGCGCAATGGTATCGCTTCACCGGAATGCCCGAAGGGTCGACCGATGGCGAAGGGTGGAACGGCATGTTCCATCCCGACGACCAGGATCGCGCCTGGGCGCGTTGGCGCCACAGCCTCACCACCGGCGACGATTACGAGATCGAATATCGCCTGCGCCATCGCAGCGGGGTCTATCGTTGGGTGTTGGGGCGGGCGTTGCCGGTACGCGCGGCCGACGGGACGATCGTCCGCTGGATCGGCACCTGTACCGACATCGATTCGGCCAAGCGCGCGGCCGAACAGAATGACATTCTGAGCCGCGAACTCAGCCACCGGATCAAGAACATCTTCGCGATCATCAGCGGGCTGGTGCGGATGTCGGCCCGGCGGATGCCGGCGGTGCGCGACTTTGCCGACGATCTGGCGCGGCGGATCGCGGCGCTGGGCGCGGCGCATGATCTTGCCCGGCCGCATAGCGACATCTCCCGCCCGTTGATCGGGGAGGCGACGCTGCACCATGTCCTGCGCGACCTGCTGTCGCCCTATGCCGCCGACCAGTGGCGGATCGCGGGCGACGACGTGGCGATCGACGACCGGGGCGCCACCCCGGTCGCGCTGATCTTTCACGAACTGGCGACCAACGCCGCCAAATATGGCGGGTTGTCGGTACCCGAAGGCCAGGTGGAGATCGTCACGCGGTTGCAGGGCGATGCGTTGCGGGTCGACTGGCGCGAATCGGGTGGCCCGACGATTGCGGGCGAACCGCACGCGACCGGGTTCGGCACGCGCCTCGCCGCGCTCAGCATCGAGCAGCAGCTGGCCGGCACCATCGCCCGTGACTGGCGATCGGAGGGGCTGGTGGTACGGATCGACCTCAGCCGTAGCGCGCTGGTGCGCGAACAGCCGCCCGGCGCGCAGTCCATGGACGAACCGGGCTGAACGCAAAAAAAGGGGGGCGGCACCCGGTCGGATGCCGCCCCCCTGTACTGCGTCGCCGGGCGATCAGTTGCCGAAGGTACGCTGCCACCAGCCGCGACGCGGCGAGGCCGAACCGTCGGTGGCGTCATCGGCAGCCCCATCGGCCTGGGCCTCGCCTTCGTCCGCTACCGCTTCCGCCACCGGAGCTTCCGCCACCGGTGCGGCTTCCTCGGCCTGCGCTTCTACCGGTGCCGCCGGCTTGCGACGCGGGGCGCGGCGCTTCTTGGGCGCGGCTTCGGCTTCCGCCTCGGCTGCGACCGGAGCGGGCGCTTCGACTTCGGCTTCCACGACCGACGCGGCATCGACCTTGCGCTTGCGCGTCCGCTTCGGCTTGGGCGCTTCCGCCGCCGGCTCGACCTCGACCGCCGGCGTTGCGACCGGTTCCGGGGTGACGATCGACGCCGCGTCACCGGCCTCGACGATCACCGGCTCGGCCGGGGTCGCTTCGGTTACGCCTTCGACCTTGGCACGGGCGCTCGGACGGCGGCGGGTGCGCTTGGGCGCAGGGGCAGGGGCTGCCTCGACGACCTCGGGCTCGGCGGCCGGTTCGATCGCGGCGGGCGCTTCGACCGGTGCGTCGGTTGCGTCGGTCGCATCGTCCTCGGTGGGCAGGTCGGCGATCGTGCCGGCACCATCGGCGGCATCGAACGCGCCGTCGCCACGACGACCACCGCGACGTCCGCGCCGACGACGCTTGCGCCGGGTGCCTTCATCGCCCTGTTCGGCTTCGGGAGCGGCGTCGGTCGAAGCCTCGGCATCCGCCTCGTCTTCACCGGTGTCGGCTTCGCCCTCGCCATCGTCCGAATCTTCGGCGGTGTCGGCGTCATCGCCGCCCTCGCCGTCTTCCCGGTTGCGCCCGCGACGCCCGCGACGGCGGCGGCGGCGCTTGCCACGGCCTTCGCCTTCGTCGTCGCCACGCGGGGCGCGGGCGGTTTCCTCGACCGCGTCCTCCTCGACCTCGTCGTCGATCTCGTCCTCGATGTCGTCATAGGCATCGTCTTCATCGTCGACGATAACCAGCGGCTCGATCTTGGGCGGATGCGCGGGCGGCGGACCCGACGCCTCAACCGCCATGCGCGCGCCCTCGATCTCGGAATCGGGCACGATCTCGACGGTCACGCCATAGCGGTCCTCGACCTCGGCGATGTCGGCGCGCTTCTTGTTCAGGACGTAGAACGCCGCTTCCTGGCTGGCGCGCAGCTGGATCAGCGAGCCGCGACCGCGCGCGGCCTCGTCCTCGATCAGGCGCAGCGCCGACAGGCCCGCCGACGATGCGGTGCGGACCAGGCCCGTGCCCTCGCAATGCGGGCACTGCCGGGTCGACGCCTCCAGCACGCCGGTGCGCAGCCGCTGGCGGCTCATTTCCATCAGGCCGAAGGCGGAGATGCGGCCGACCTGGATGCGGGCGCGATCGTTCTTCAACGCCTCCTTCATCGCCTTCTCGACCTTACGGACGTTCGATCCGTGGTCCATGTCGATGAAGTCGATCACGACCAGACCGGCCATGTCGCGCAGCCGCAGCTGGCGCGCGATTTCCTGCGCCGCTTCGAGGTTGGTCGCAGTCGCAGTCTGCTCGATATTGTGTTCGCGGGTCGACCGGCCAGAGTTGATGTCGATCGACACCAGGGCTTCGGTCGGGTTGATGACCAGATAGCCGCCCGATTTCAGCTGCACGACCGGATTGTACATCGCGGCCAGCTGGTCCTCGACATGCGCGCGCTGGAACAGCGGCACCGCGTCGGCGTACTGCTTCACCCGGCGCGCGTGCGCGGGCATCAGCAGCCGCATATATTCCTTGGCGTGGCGGAAGCCGTCCTCGCCCTCGACGATCACCTCGTCGACATCCTTGTTATAGATGTCGCGGATCGCGCGCTTCACCAGGTCGCTGTCGCCATAGACCAAAGCCGGCGCCGACGACGTCAGCGTCTGGTCGCGAATGCCGTCCCACAGCCGGGCGAGGTAATCGAAGTCGCGCTTGATCTCTTGGCGGCTGCGCTGAAGGCCGGCGGTGCGGACGATGCAGCCCATCGACGCCGGCAGCGTCAGTTCGGCCATGATCGACTTCAACCGCTTGCGGTCGGCGGCCGAACTGATCTTGCGCGAGATGCCGCCGCCATGCGCGGTGTTGGGCATCAGCACGCAGTAACGACCGGCGAGCGACAGGTACGTGGTCAGCGCCGCGCCCTTGTTGCCGCGCTCTTCCTTCACGACCTGCACCAGCAGCACCTGCCGGCGGCGGATCACGTCCTGGATCTTGTAGCGGCGGCGCAGGTTCAGCCGGCGCTGGCGCAGCGCCTCGACCGCGGCATCGTCGCCACCGCTCTTGCGCGGACGACGGGCCGGGGCCTCGCCTTCCTCGTCGTCGTGATGGTCGTCGTCGTCCCCGTCGCGCTCGACGACTTCGATGCCGCCCTCATGCTCGTCGTCGTGATCGTCGTAATCGAGGTCGTCGTCATGGTCGCCGGCGCGCAGCGCAGCTTCCTCGGCGGCGTGTTCGGCCTCCTCGGCCAGCAGCGCGTCGCGGTCTTCCTTCGGGATCTGGTAATAGTCCGGATGGATTTCGCTGAAGGCGAGGAAGCCGTGGCGATTGCCGCCGTAATCGACGAAGGCGGCCTGCAACGACGGTTCGACCCGCGTCACCTTGGCCAGATAGATATTGCCCTTGAGCTGCTTGCGCTCGGCCGATTCGAAATCGAATTCCTCGATCCGGTTACCCTTGACGACGGCGACCCGGGTTTCCTCCCGGTGGCGTGCGTCGATCAACATCCGCGTGGTCATGATAATGTCTCCGGGCGCGCGGGACGGCGGTGCCAGTCGGCGCGCCTAAACGCGCGGCGGGGGTCATGCCCGGTGCCTGCGCGCGATTGCTGGGATATGCGTCTGCTGGCATGGGCAGCCCGGAACGCTCCGGGTGGACAATTGTCGCCCCGACGCCGGCCGCGACAGCGGCACAGGCGGTACGGGACGGAACTTGCCACATGCGAACATCAACCTGGTTAAACCCCCTGGAGCGGGTACGCTTTTGGGGGTGTCGCATCGGTTTCCCCGAACCATGTCCGGGACCGACGTAAGTGGGGGCGTAGCACCCGGTATCGCCAACGGCAACAGCGTCGGCGGGTTCGTTTCGGTAGCGAAGCAAGTCCGAATAAATGGTTAAAGCCGGATTCAGCGTGCTGGTTCACCGCAGGTTGAGCCGCGTGGGGCTATGAAATCGCTTCGGAAAAAAGGGAAGCGGGCACCACGTCCATGGATTTGCGCTGGACCGAAAATGCGATTGGGCGGCATAGCGCACCGATGGGCGCATGGCTGGCCTTCCTGTCGATCTGGTTCGGCTTCCCTGTCGCGGCGCAGTCGGTCGACAGCGTCGACGCCGGTTCGGACCGCATCACCATCCGTCTCGACGCGCCTGCCGCCCGTGCCTCCAGCTTCGTGCTGGGCGGACCGGACCGGCTGGTCGTCGACCTCGATGGCGTGCGTCCCGGCGGGCGCAGCGAATCGGGCGGCGGCGTGCGGGCGGTACGGCAGGGCGCGCGCGACGGTGGCAGCCGGATCGTGTTCGACCTCGACCGGCCGCTGGTGGTCACCGCCGGCCGCTTTTCGGACGACGGGCGGCGGCTGACCCTGACGCTGAGCGGGGTCGCGCCCGAACGCTATGCCCGTGCCACCGCCGCCGGCCGGATGCGGTTCCAGCCGCAGATCGCGCTGGCGACCATCGTCCCGGCGTCGTCGTCGGCGGCGATGATCGTCGACGCGCGACAGCGCGCGACCGTGTCGGTCCCGGTGCCCAGCCGCCGGCGCGGACAGCGCCTGCCATCGGTACAGGGCGATACGGACCGGCCGCTGGTGGTGATCGATGCCGGCCATGGCGGGCATGATCCGGGCGCGATCTCGCCGCATGGCGGGATGCAGGAAAAGGACCTGACGCTGAAGACCGCACGCGCGGTGCGCGACGCGCTGTTGGCCAGCGGGCGGGTGCGCGTGGCGCTGACCCGCGACCGCGACGAGTTCCTGGTGTTGCAGGAACGCTATGCGATCGCGCGGCGGCTGGGGGCCAGCCTGTTCATCTCGATCCATTGCGACAGTGCCGACAATCCGCAGGCGACCGGCGCCAGCATCTATACCCTGTCCGAAGTCGCCTCCGACCGCGAAGCCGCGCGCCTTGCCGCGCGTGAGAACAAGGCCGACATCCTGGCCGGCGTCGACCTCGGCCGGCAGAGCGCCGACATCTCCTCGATCCTGATCGACCTGACCCAGCGCGAGACGATGAACGCGTCGGCCGGTTTCGCCCGGCTGCTGGGACGCGAGGCGACCGGCGTCATCCCGCTCAAGCCGAACTACCACCGCATGGCGTCGCTGATGGTGTTGAAGGCGCCGGACCTGCCCTCGATCCTGTTCGAAACCGGCTATCTGTCGAACGAAGCGGACGCACAGCGGCTCGATTCGGTCGAGGGGCGCCGCGCGATCGCGAAAAGCGTGGAGCGCGCGGTCGAGGTGTATTTCGCGCGGCGACTGGCGGCGCGGTGACGGCGACCTTTCTGGGAAGGATGGTAAAACGAGATTTCCGCGTTTGGTGGTTAGCCGACTTTGCGGCCAGCCGGTGGGGCGCTACAAACCAGCCATGCTGTGGAACGTCATTGACAAGCGCACCCGTCCCTACCGCTGGCGCGAGGTCAATGCGATTGTTGAAGCGGTAGAACATGACAACAGTTGTGAAGACGCTGACCAAGCCCCGCAAAGCGATCCGTTACTGACCGTAGACTATGATGCGCTAGAAGCTGTTTCCGTTCAGGAAGCAGTGGTTTGGGCCAACCAGCAGCGTTCTCCTGTCACGTTGTATCTCTACGATCTGGACGGTGGCTTCGCCGATGGCGAGCACTTCCATGAAGTCGCTAATCGGTTTCCAGACGAGTGAGCGAGTCCGTGGCCCTGAACGTCCGCAATGGCGCGATAGCGGACAGTCCGCTTGTCGGTTGAAAGCGTTGCAAGACATGGGCTAATGTGAATCGCGGAGCTTGCGACGTGTTGGGTAGGGCAGCGCGGACCTTAATCGATCCAGCTCCTAACGGCCCGTGACCACCAACCGCTAATCGTGATTAGGCCCCAGCGAGGGGTCGAGGTCGCGGGGGCGCACGAAGCTGGTCAGATGGCCGCAACCGTCGCACGCATCGGCCCAGTCGCTACCCAGTTCCAATACCGCGACGCTGGCGGTCGGAAACTTCTCTTCCACCGCGCCGCGCAGCGGGTTGCTCTCGGCCGACAGCAGCAGGACCAGATCCTCCAGTCCCGGATTATGCCCGACCAGCAGCGCGCGGTCCGCATCGGCGGGCAGCGCGCGGATCACGTCGAGCATCGTGCCGGCGGAGGCGAGGTACAGGGTGCGATCGTGCCGCGCGTCGGGCAGGGTGCCATAGCCGCGCCGGAAATGCTCCAGCGTCTCGACCACGCGCTTCGCCGAACTTGCGACCACCGCGTCGAACGTCAGTCCCGCCTGTCGCACATGCGCACCCATCGCGGTCGCGGCGCGTGCGCCCTTGGCGTTCAGCGGCCGGTCGTAATCGCTCAGTGCCGGATCGTCCCAGCCCGACTTGGCATGGCGCAGCAGCGTCAGCGTCTTCATGGCAATGGCTCCATCGGCAGGGCCTGCGCCCCATGCCCGACTTCGGTCCCCAAGGAAAGGGCGCGCGCCACCGCTTCGTCGAGGGTGCAACGGATGACCGGCGTGCCCTCCGGAAACGCGCCCAGCAGCCGCGACGGCATGGCGGCGGACAGCAGCACGAACAGCCCGCGATCGTCGGCACGGCGGATCAGCCGCCCGAACGCCTGTGCCAGCCGCGCGCGCACCATCCGGTCGTCATAGGCGCTGCCCCCGCCGGCCAGCCGCCGCGCGGCATGGAGCACGCCGGGCTTTACCCATGGCACCCCCTCCATCACCACCATGCGCAGCGAATGGCCCGGCACATCGACCCCGTCGCGCAGCGCGTCGGTACCGATCAGGGAGGCGCGGGGATCGTCGCGAAAGATGTCGACCAGCGTACCGGTGTCGATCGGGTCGACATGCTGCGCGTAGAGCGGCAATCCGTCGCGCGCCAGCCGGTCGGCGATGCGGGCATGGACGCCACGCAGCCGCCGGATCGCCGTGAACAACCCCAGCGTCCCACCGCCGGCCGCGACGATCAGCCGGCCATAGGCATTGGCGAGCGCGGGAAGGTCGCCCTTCTTCACATCGGTGACGATCAGCACCTCGGCCTGTTGCGCATAGGCGAACGGGCTGACCGCTTCGAAATGGGTCGGCTGGCGCAGTAGATGCGGTGCGCCGACCCGCGCATCGGCCACGTCCCAGTCGCCCCCGGCGCGCAGCGTCGCGGAGGTGACCAGCACGCCATGGGCGGGCTTCAGCACGGTTTCGGCAAAGGGGCGGCTGGGGTCGAGCCAGTGGCGATGCAGCCCCATGTCGTACTCGCGTCCCTCGACCCGGTCGACCGTCATCCAGTCGACGAAATCGGGATCGACCGGCCCGCCGATCCGCGCGAGCAGCCGGCCCCATGCCGCCACCGTCTCCGCCCGCCAGCCGAGCGAGGCGATCGCCCCCTCGATCCGCGCACGCGCCGGGCCGTCCATCCAGTCCGGCCCCTCGGTCAGCACCGCCTCCAGCCGCTTGCCCAGCGCAATCAGCGGGCGGAGCAGTGCGTCCAGCGCCTGCGCGGCGGGGCCGGCGGCATCGACCAGTTCGGGCGGCGGTTCGCTGAGTTCGGTCTCCAGCCCATAGCCCGCCTCGCCATCCTTGGCCCGCGCGAACACCGCGCCGCGCACGCACGCCAGCAGCTCCTCGACCGGGCCGAAGGCATTGCCCTCCTGAATCCGCGCCAGCCACCCCTCGGCCGGGAGTAGCCGCGCGGCATCGACCGCCGCGGCCACCGCCTCGCCGCCCGCCGCGTCATAGCTGGCGACATCGGACAGCCGCGCCGCCAGCCCCCGCCGCCGCCCGCGCCCGCCACCCTCCGGCCCCAATACCCAGCGGCGAATCTCGATCGCCTCCGCACCGGTCAGCGCGGCGGAGAACATCGCGTCGGCCGCCTCGAACAGGTGATGGCCTTCGTCGAACACATAGCGGGTCGGGCGGGTGCCGGTTTCGCGCCCGCGCGCGGCGTTGACCATCACCAGCGCATGGTTGGCGATGACGATGTCGGCCTCGGCCGATGCCCGCGCGGCGCGTTCGATGAAGCATTTGCGGTAATGCGGGCACCCGGCATAGATGCACTCGCCCCGCCGGTCGGTCAGCGCGGTCGACCCGTTGCGCCGGAACAGCGTCGGCAGCCAGCCGGGCAGGTCGCCGCCGACCATGTCGCCATCGGCGCTATACGCCGCCCAGCGCGCGACCAGCTGCGCCAGCACCGCCGCCCGCCCCTGAAACCCGCCCTGCAGCGCATCCTCCAGGTTGAGCAGGCACAGATAATTCTCGCGCCCCTTGCGCGTCACGACCTTGGCCCGGCGTTCGGCGGGATCGGGGAAGACCCGCGTGCTTTCCTGTGCCAGCTGGCGTTGCAGCGCCTTGGTAAAGGTCGATACCCATACCGCGCCATCGGCCTGTTCGGACCATAAAGACGCCGGGGCAAGATAGCCGAGCGTCTTGCCGATGCCGGTGCCCGCCTCCGCCAGCACCAGGTTCGGCGTGTCGCGGGCGACGCGCGGGGCAAAGGCATCGGCGACGGCGGCGGCAAAAGCGCGCTGTCCCGGCCGGACCTCCGCCGCATTGCCGGTCAGCGTCGCCAGCCGCTGCGCCACCGCCTCGGGCGCCAGCGTCACGGTGCGCGGGTTGGCGCGGGACGGTGCTTCCTCCCATTCGGGCAATTTGCTGAACAGCCAGCGTTCGGCGGTGTCGGGCTTGGGCAGCACCTGTCCCAATGCCGGCGCCCATGGCCAGCGCAGGCGGAACAGCGACTGCGCGGCGGTCCACGCCCCCTCCTGTTCGCTCCACGGCGCGGAAGCGGTCGCGATCAGCGCGGCGGCGGCCTTCCGCAACAGGTCGGCAATCCCTGCTTCGTCGGTGGGCAGCGGGAGGTCGAGCGCCTGCGCGATCCCCTTCGGCGTCGGCACCGCGAAGCGCGCGGGATGGACGAAGGCGAACAGTTCCAGCAGGTCCAGCCCCGACAGCTCGGCATAGCCCAGCCGCTGCCCGATCAGCGGCGCGTTCAGGACGATCGTCGGCGTATCGGCGACCAGCGCGATCGCCCCCCCCCGGCTGACCTCGCGCGTGCCGTCGGCCGTCGCGATCCAGACGCCCGAATGGCTGGCGTGCAGGGCGGGGTAGGGGAGCATCGCACCGCCTTAGCGCGTGGGCGCAGGGAACGGAAGTGGAACGCGTAAATCCTCCCCGCGAGCGGGGAGGACCTTCAGTCCGTGAGCTTTTCGTGCTGGCGTTCCGCCCAGTCGCGGCCTTCGTCACCGCCCCACAACAGCCACGCGATATAGCCAGCCGACGGGTCGTTATCGTCGCCCCAGCTATGCGCCTTGGTATCCTTGTCGACCTTGTGCCGCGCGAAATAGCTGTGCATCGATTTGACGTCGGAATCCGACATCGGACCGCCATCGGCAATCTGCTTCGCGCGTTTGACGCCGACCTCGGTCCCGCCGCGATCGAATTTCTCGCGCAGTTTCAGACCCTTTTCGGCGTTCGCCGCCATCTTCTTGGTTGGTTTGTGTTCGTCGGCCATCGGCTATCCTCTTTGGATAACCTAACTGTCTCAACCGCTTGCCCGTTCCCTTACCACAGCACGCCCTTTTCCGGCTTCAGCGGTTCGGGGGCGGGGTCGCCGATCGCCTGCAACAGGTCGATCTCGATCGTGCGGCACATCGCGGTCAGCGGCAGGTCGTGGACGGTATTGGCGAACGGGTCCGCCAGATCCTCGCCGATCTGCAGCACGGCGAGGAACATCAGCCCCGCCAGCCCCGACCCCAGCGGCGTGGCGATGCCCAGCGTCTCGACCAGTCCGATCGGCAGGACGGCGCAGAACATGCGGGTGAACAGCGACGGCAGGAAACGATATTGCACCGGCAGCGGCGTGTTCTTGATCCGCTCCATGCCGCCCTGTGCGTTGGCGATGTCGATCAGCACGCTTTCGAGGCTGGTCTGCTGGATGCTGTCGATCCAGCCGCGCCGCTGCGCCTCGGCAATGCGCGAACCGGTGCCGTCGAGCAGCCCGTTGGGCACGTTGGTACGGCCGAGCGGGTCGCCCGCTTCGTCGCGCGACAGGAAACGGTGGACGTCGTCCTTCGAATCGAGCCGCCGCAGCTGGCAGCGCAGCGCGTTGACATAGGCGACATGGCGCAACACGATCGAGCGCTTCAGGTCGCGCTTCTGCCCTTCGTCCTCCGGCCCGATGAACGAGATCGCACCGCGCGCCAGGTTGCGCGACGCGTTGATCATCAACCCCCATAGCGAGCGCGCTTCCCACCACCGGGCATAGGCTGAATTGACGCGGAAGCCGAGGAACAGCGCCAGTGCCGACCCGAACAGCGTCAGCGGCAGCGACGGCGCCTTGAACGGCAGGACGAAATACACGATCGTGACGATCACGTCCCAGATGAACAATGCGAGTGCCGGTTTCCAGACTTCGGCGACGATGCGGGGCAGGCGGGGTGCGTCGGATACGATCATCGCCACACGCTACGCCCAACCATGCGAATGGTTGCATCGCAACCGGTGGAAATTGCGCGGCCAACCGCGTATCTGGGGCGGATGACCGACCCCACACTTCGCGATGCAGCATTGGTTTCAAAGGCTTGGCCGTATGAGGAGGCGCGCAAGCTGTTGAAGCGCTATCCCGACGGCAAGCCCGGCGGTGCGCCGATCCTGTTCGAAACCGGCTATGGCCCGTCGGGCCTGCCGCATATCGGCACGTTCAACGAAGTGCTGCGCACGACGATGGTGCGCAAGGCGTTCATGGAACTGTCCGACCAGCCGACCCGGCTGATCGCGTTTTCGGACGATATGGACGGCCTGCGCAAGGTGCCGGACAATGTGCCGAACGGCGACATGCTGCGCGAACATCTCGGCAAGCCGCTGAGCGAGATTCCCGATCCGTTCGGCACGCACGCCAGCTTCGCCGCGCACAACAACGCCCGGCTGCGCGCGTTCCTCGACCAATATGGCTTCGAATATGAGTTCGCGTCGTCGACCGACTATTATCGCGGGGGCAAGTTCGACGACGCGCTGAAGGGCGTGCTACGCAACATGCAGGCGATCCTCGACATCATGCTGCCGACGCTGGGCGCCGAACGCCGCGCGACCTATTCGCCGGTGCTGCCGATTTCGCCGACCAGCGGCATCGTGTTGCAGGTCCCGGTCGAGGTGCTGGACGCCGATACCGGCATGGTCGCGTTCATGGACGGCGACACCCGCGTCGAACAATCGATCCTGTCGGGCGGCGCCAAGCTGCAATGGAAGGTCGACTGGGCGATGCGCTGGGCGGCGCTGGGCGTCGATTACGAGATGGCGGGCAAGGACCTGATCGATTCGGTGACGCAATCGTCGAAGATCGCCCGCGTGCTGGGCGCCCGCCCGCCGGAGGGCTTCAACTACGAGATGTTCCTCGACGAACATGGCCAGAAGATTTCGAAGTCGAAGGGCAATGGCCTCAGCCTCGAACAATGGCTGACCTATGGCCCGCCCGAAAGCGTCGCCTTCTATGCCTATCGCGAGCCGAAAAAGGCCAAGCAGCTGCATCTGGGCGTGATCCCGCGCGCGATCGACGAATATTGGCAGTTCCGCGCCAACTATGCCGGCCAGCCGGTCGAACAGCAGCTGGGCAACCCGGTCCACCACATCCATGGCGGCCCGCCGCCGGCCGATACGCTGCCGGTGACCTTCGGCCTGTTGCTCAACCTGGTGGGCGTGATGGGCGAGGCGACCAAGGCGCAGGTCTGGGGCTATCTGGCGAACTATGTCGAGGATGCCAGTGCGGAGCGCTATCCGGCGCTGGACGCGCTGATCGACCATGCGCTGGTCTATGTCCGCGATGTCGCGGAAAAGCCGGTACGCCGCGCCCCGACCGAGGTGGAACGCGCCGCGCTCGAACGGCTCGACGCCGATCTGGCGGCGATGCCGGCGGATGCCAGCGCCGAAGACATCCAGAACGCGGTGTACGAGATCGGCAAGACCGCCGGGTTCGACTCGCTGCGTGACTGGTTCAAGGCGTGCTACGAAACGCTGCTCGGCACGGCCCAAGGGCCGCGCATGGGCAGCTTCATCGCGCTGTACGGGATCGACAACAGCCGTAAGCTGATCGCCGAGGCGCTGGCACGGTAGGCGCGCGGCCGGTCTCTTTCACCTCCGGACCCGGTCCGGGGGTGGCTTTTCCTGCGAAGGGGCACGGGATCGGATCAGAACCACGCCCGTATGCCGGCGACGACACTGACCCCGCCGGTATCGTGCCCGCGCGCGCGACTGTAGCGCGCGGTGTCGCCGACCTGCCGTTCCCATGCCACGCCGAGATAGGGCGCGAATTCGCGGCGCCCCTCGTAGCGTAGCCGCAGCCCGGCCTCGACGTCGCTCAGCCCGGAGCCGATGCCGACATTCCGCATGTCCTGCGCCGACAGGTTGGCCTCGATCCGGGGTTGCAGCACGACATAGTTGGTAATGCGCTGGTCGTAATAGCCCTCGACCCGGCCGAGCAGATCGCCCTTGGTCGACAGGAACAGCGCGGCCCCGACCTCGAACCAGCCGGGTGCCAGCCCCTCGACCCCCAGCGTCGCATAGGTCTGCGACGGGTCCGGGCGGATGTCGTGGCGGATACCGGCCTGCAGGTTCCAATAGGGGTCGAGCGCGCGGGAATAGAGCGCCTGCACCTCGGCGGTGCCCAGCGCGCCGCCGACGTCCCCTTCGCCCTCCGACTTCAGCCACAGCCGATGCAGGTCGCCGCCGACCCAGGCCTGCCCCTCCCAGCGATAGCCGTCGCGGCCCCGGCGCAGCTGCACCTCGGCCAGGTCGAGCAGCAGTTGGTGGAAGGTCGTGCCGCCATGTTCACGCGTCAGGTGGTTCGCGCGGGCGGCGGCCATCGCTTCCGCGCCCCAGACGCGATCGGCGAGATGGTCGCGTGACGGGGCGGGGGCGGGCTTGTCGCCCGGCGGCAGGTCGGTCCCGACCGGATCGCCCCCCAAGTCCGCCATCGCCGCCATGTCGTGGCCGGCATGGGGGTCCGGCGCGGCGTCGGGCTGCATCGTGGACATGTCGTGGCCGGCATGGGGATCGGCGGCGGCCGGCTCGGGTGCGGGCATCGCCATGCCCGGCATCGCCGACATGTCGTGGCCGGTATGGGGATCGGGGGGCGTCGCCCGCCTGGCCGGGACCCGTGCGGCGGGCTTGGGCTTCGCGGCGGGTTTGCGCGCGGGCTTTGCCGCCGGCTTGGCGGGCATCGTCATGCCGGGCATGTGCATGGAATGGTCCATCGTCTGCGCGACCGTCGGGGCGGATACCAGCGCGACGCTGCCGAGGAGGAGCCGGATCATGCCGCCGCCTCGCCCGCGCGGCGGACCTGCACCACGCGCATCATGCCGGCGTGCATGTGATAGAGCATGTGGCAATGGAACGCCCAGTCGCCTTCCTCGCCGGTCACGTCCCAGCTGACCGTGCCGCCCGGCTGGACCAGCACGGTATGCTTGCGCGGGGCATGGTCGCCCTTGCCGGTCACCAGGTCGAAGAAATGGCCGTGGATATGGATCGGGTGCCCCATCATCGTATCGTTGATCAGGGTGACGCGCACCCGTTCGCCATGCAGCAGCGCGATCGGATCGGGTCCTTCCGACAGCTTTTCGCCATCGAAGCCCCACATATAGCGTTCCATATTGCCGGTCAGGTGCAGCTTGATCTCGCGCTCCGGCGCGCGGGTGTCGGGGTTGCGCTCCAGCGCGACGAGGTCGCGATAGGTCAGCACGCGGTGGCCGACATCGGCAAGGCCTTGTCCCGGCTCCCCGGTACGGTCGACCGGCATGGGGGAGATGGTCTGCACGCCCGGACCTTTGCGCACCTCGGGCGCATTGGAAAAGTCGCGCATGTTCATATCGCCCATCGCCATGCCGGGCTGGGCAGGGGTGGCGGGCGTGTCATGATTCATCGCCGAATGGTCCATGCCGGCCATGTCGCCCGACCCATGGTCCATGCCCGCCATCGCGCCATGGTCCATCCCGGCCATGCTGCCATGGTCCATGCCCATGTCCTTCATCGTCGCCAGCGGACGGGGGCGTAAGGGGGGCACGACCGCCGCCATCCCCACGCGCGGGGCCAGCGTCGCGCGCGCCATGCCCGACCGGTCGATGCTTTCGCCGACCACGCTATAGGCGCGCAGGTCGTTCGGCACGACGATCGCGTCATAGGTCTCCGCCGGGCCGAACTGGAACTCGTCGATCTCGACCGGCCGCACGTTCAGGCCATCGGCGGCGACGATCGTCATCGGCAGCCCCGGTATCCGTACGTTGAAGGTGGTCATGGCCGATGCGTTGACGAAGCGCAGCCGCACCCGCTCGCCCGGCCGGAACAGCGCGGTCCAGTTGTCCTTGGGACCATGGCCGTTGACGAGGTAGGTATAGGTCGATCCGGTCACGTCGGCGACATCGGCCGGGTCCATCCGCATCCCGCCCCACATCGCGCGCTCCTTCGCCGACTGGTCGCGCCCGGCGAGCAGCCCGGCCAGCGTCTGGCGCTGGCGATTGAAATAGCCCGGCTCCTTCTTCAGCCGGTCGAAGATCATGTGCGGATGGCGAAAGCTGTGGTCGGACAGGACGACGACATGCTCGCGGTCGAACGCCACGGGGTCGCTGTCCTTCGGGTCGATCACGATCGGACCGTACAGCCCCTCCTGCTCCTGCAACCCCGAATGGCTGTGATACCAATAGGTCCCGCTCTGGATCACCGGAAATTCATAGGTGAAGCTCGACCGCGCGGCGATGCCGGGAAAGGACACGCCCGGCACCCCGTCCATCTGGAACGGCAGCAACAGCCCGTGCCAGTGGAGCGAGGTCGGCTCGTCCAGCGTGTTGACGACGGTCAACCGCGCCTTCTGCCCCTCGCGCAGGCGGATCAGCGGGGCGGGGGAGGAGCCGTTGATGCCGATCGCATGGGCCATCCGCCCGTCGACCTGCCGCATGACATGGCCGATGGTCAGCGTGATGGCGTCGCCCGACACGGTCGGCAACGGCGCGGCGATCCCCGCCGAACCGCTCTGCGCCCAGGCCGGCCATGCGCTCCCCAGCGCCAGCGCACCACCGCCCAGCGTGGCACCGCGCAACAACTGGCGGCGATCGAAAACAGGCGACATGCACACTCCTGACTGCGGAATACCTCCCTTTACGCGGGGGAGTCGCCGCCCCCTTGCGGCCGGCGCAGTTTTTCCGCCAGCTGCACCCGCGCGCGATGGATGCGGGTCTCGACCGCTTTGGCCGAAATGCCCAGCAGTTGCGCGACCTCCGCCTGTGCCAACCCTTCGATCGCGTGCAGGATCAGCGGTCTCTTGAGATTGTCGGGCAGGGTCGCGATGGTCCGCGTCACCCGGTCCAGTTCCTGCCGGTCGGCCGCGGCATCGTCGATCGCGACGGCGGGGTCGGGGATCGCCTCGCCCTGCCCGGCGGCGTCCAACCCGAACGACAGGAACCGCCGCACCGCCCGCCGCCGCGCCCAGTCGCGGCATTTGTTGAGGGCGATGGTCGACAGCCACGCCTGCATCGCGCGGGTGGCGTCATAGCGCGACAGCGCCCGATGCGCCGCGACGAACGTCTCCTGCACGATGTCGAGCGCCTCGTCGGCCTCGCCGGTCCATGCCCGCGCGACGCGGAATACGGGCGCGCGATAGCGGCGCAGGATTTCGGCAAAGGCCGGTTGCCGCCCGGCGAGGCTCAGCGCCGCCAGATCGCCGTCGGACAGGGTGGACCAGTCGACGCTCACCCCCGACCGTCGGTCAGCGCCTTGACCACCGCCGCGTCGAACCGCGCCGCCTGGTCGGGGCGCAGCAGCCGGCGCATGGCGAAGAGATGCGCCAGCGTCGCCTTTTGCAGCGCGCCCATCGCGGCGTGGCTCTGGTCGACGGCGGCGGCGACGCGCGGGCCGGCGGCATGTTCGGCGGCGATCGCCTCGGCCAGCCGGGCATTGGCGGCGCGCAGCTCCAGCTCCAGCGCACGGCGGCGCACCGCGAACCGTTCCTCCAGCTGCGCGATCCGCGCCGACTGGTTCGCATCCAGCGCCAGCTGGTGGTGCAGCACCTCGTGCAGCGCCGCCCCTTCGGCCGCGCCCTGCGGCAACAGCGCCCGGCCCACGAACACCCCGCCGATCGCCGCGAGGAACGCCAGCACCACGCACAGCGCAATGCGCATCCTCACGACTCCCCGACTAACAGCGTCGAGGGGGCCAGCGGCGACGTACCCGACAGCGGCGCCAGCGACACCGCCGGCTGCGCGGTCGCGGGCAGCTCCGCACCGATCATCCCGATCGTCAGCGCGACGACGGCCACCGCCCCGATACCGGCCGCACCGACCCTTGGCGTGGCACGCGCCTCGATCCGCGCGAACACCGCCGCGTCGATGCCGTCGAGCGCCCCCGGCGCCGGCACCACCGCCAGACGGGCCAGCGCCCGGTCGAGATCGTCCATCCTGTCCACTCCGCAAGCTCCATCACCGGTTACGCACCCGCGCCGAGCAGCCCTCACGCGGCGGTGCGGCTCAACCCTCTTCCAGCGCCACCACCTCGAAACTGTACCGTTGCCAGCCGCGCTGGCGGGCGGCGTCGCGGGTCGCGGCCTGTTTGCCGGTCGCTTCCTTCAACGACGCGACATGGCCCCAGAATACTTCGGTCCGGCCGTTCTCCAGTACCGCGACGATCCGCCAGAAATGGGTGAACGGCGCGTTGGTCGGGCCGATCGTCTTGACCCAGCCATCGGCCATCGTCGCGGTCAGCAGGCGTTTCTTCCGGGCCACCGGCTATTGCCCGTCGAGCAGCGTATCGACCCATGCCGGCACCAGTTCGCTTGCCGGGCCGAGGCGGCTTTCGTCGAAGCGGTGCGACCCGGCCGACCGGTCGAGATTGAGTTCCAGCGTCGCCGCGCCACGCTCCCGTGCCCATTCGACGAACCCGGCGGCGGGATAGACCGCGCCCGACGTCCCGATCGACACGAACAGGTCGCACCCGCCGATCGCGTCGACCACCCGGTCCATCGCGTACGGAATCTCGCCGAACAGCACGATGTCGGGCCGGAGCGCCGGGGCACCGCACGCCGCGCACATGCTGCCCGGCGGCAATGCCCCCGCCTGTCGCACCCGTTCGCCACAGGCGGCGCACAGCGCGGAACACAGTTCGCCATGCAAATGCAGCAACCGCGTGGCGCCCGCGCGTTCGTGCAGGTCGTCGACATTCTGGGTGACGATCAGCAGCTCGCCGGTCCATGCCCGGTCGAGCGCCGCCAGCGCATGATGCGCGGCATTGGGCCGCACCCCGGCCAGCGCCGCGCGGCGCAGGTCGTAGAAATGATGGACCAGCACCGGATCGGCGCGCAGCGCCTCGGGCGTGCAGACATCCTCGACTCGATACCCCTCCCACAGGCCGCCGGGACCGCGAAAGGTGGCGATGCCCGATTCGGCGGAGACGCCCGCCCCGGTCAGGACGACGATGTTGCGGATCGCGTGCATCGCCACGGCATAGGCGACCCGGATCGGGGCGGGAAGGTGCGGCGAGGCAAGACTTTGGGACTGATCGACATTCCGCCAATCGAGTTTTCCGCCAAGTGTGAACGAGACAATCGCTTATCGCCGCGCCCGTTAAGCGGTTAGGCTGTCGGCCATTCTGATGGAGAGCCTACACATGGACGCGAAAACCGGAGAGATGAGCGGCTGCCCGATCCACCAACCGAACACGGTTCGGTCGCTGGTGGGGCGCACCAATCGCGACTGGTGGCCCGATGCATTGCCGCTGGAGGTCCTGAACCAGGGGGGCACCTCGCCCGACCCGATGGGGCATGAATTCGACTATGCCGAAGCCTTCAAGCAGCTCGACTATGCCGCGCTGAAGGCCGACCTGACCGCGCTGATGACCGACAGCCAGCCATGGTGGCCGGCCGATTACGGCAATTATGGCGGCCTGTTCATCCGCATGGCGTGGCACGCCGCCGGCACCTATCGCACCGCCGACGGGCGCGGCGGCGCGAACAGCGGGCAGCAGCGCTTCGCTCCGCTGAATTCGTGGCCGGACAACGGCAACCTCGACAAGGCGCGTCGCCTGTTGTGGCCGGTCAAGCAGAAATACGGCAAGCATATCAGCTGGGCCGACCTGTTCATCCTGGCGGGCAACGTCGCGATCGAATCGATGGGCGGCCCGGTGTTCGGCTTCGGCGGCGGTCGTGCCGACGTGTTCGAGCCGGAAAAGGACATCTATTGGGGGTCGGAAGAACAGTTCGTCGGCCATCCCGACAACAAGACCCGCATCCTGCCCGAGGAGGAGCTGGAGCTGGAACAGCCGCTGGCCGCGATCCAGATGGGTCTGATCTACGTCAACCCGGAAGGTCCCGGTGGCGTGCCCGACGCGATGCAGTCGGCGCGCGACATCAAGGAAACCTTTGCCCGGATGGCGATGAACGTCGAGGAAACCGTCGCGCTGACCGCCGGCGGCCATACCTTCGGCAAGGCGCATGGCGCCGGCGATCCGACGATGGTCGGCGATGCGCCGGAAGGTGCCGACATCTCGCTGATGGGTCTCGGCTGGACCAACAGCTTCGAAAGCGGGATGGGGCAGCACACCACCACCAGCGGGATCGAGGGCGCGTGGGTGAACACCCCCACCGAATGGTCGGGCAATTATTTCCGCCTGCTGCTCGATTACGAGTACGAACTGGTGCGCAGCCCGGCGGGTGCCAAGCAGTGGCAGCCGATCGACCAGAAGGAAGAGGACATGGCCCCGGCGGCGCATGATCCGAACCTGCGCGTGCCGACGATGATGACCACTGCCGACATGGCACTGAAGGTCGATCCCGAAATGCGCGCCATTTCGGAGAAGTTCCGCAACGACCATGAAGCGTTCAAGGACGCCTTTGCCCGCGCGTGGTTCAAGTTGACCCACCGCGACATGGGGCCGAAGGTCCGCTATCTCGGGCCGGAAGTGCCGGAAGAGACGCTGATCTGGCAGGACCCGGTTCCCGCCGGCACCACCCCGTCGGACGGTGACGTGGCGGCGTTCAAGGACGCGATCCTGAATGCCAGCTTCTCGGTCGGGCAGCTGGTCAAGACCGCCTGGGCGTCGGCCTCGACCTATCGCCGGTCGGACCATCGCGGCGGCGCCAATGGCGCGCGCATCGCGCTGGAACCGCAGCGCGGGTGGAAGGTGAACGAGCCGGAGGAACTGGCGGCCGTCCTCGCCAAGATCGGGGAGCTGAAGGGCAACCTGTCACTGGCCGATGCGATCGTACTTGCGGGGAACGCGGCGGTCGAGAAGGCGGCGAAGGACGCGGGTTTCGCGATCGAGGTGCCCTTCACCGGCGGTCGCGGCGACGCGACGCAGGACTGGACCGATGCCGACAGCTTCGCGGTGATGGAACCGGTCGCCGATGGCTTCCGCAACTACCTCAAGACCAAGCACAGCGTGAAGACCGAGGAGCTGTTGCTCGACCGGGCGTCGCTGCTGGGCCTGTCGGTGCCGGAAATGACCGTGCTGGTCGGTGGCCTGCGCGTGCTGGGCGCCAACTATCGGGATGCGCCGGAAGGCGTGTTCACCGATCGCAAGGGGCAGCTGACTAACGACTTCTTCGTCAACCTTTTGGGCAACGACACCTTCTGGAAGGTGGTCGACACCAGCGCCGACGAAGAGTTCATCGGCTATGACCGTGCCGGGCAGCACGAGCGCTGGCGCGCGACGCGCACCGACCTGATCTTCGGGTCGAACAGCCAGCTGCGCGCGGTGGCCGAGGTCTATGCCGAAAACGGCCATGAAGAGAAGTTCGTGCGCGATTTCGTCGCGGCATGGACCAAGGTGATGAACGCCGACCGATTCGACGTGGAACAGAACCACGACAGCGTACAGCCGGCTGGGATTGCCGAACCCGCCTGATCCACAGCGGTTCGGGTAAAGCGGCGGCGCGGGAGCAATCCCGCGCCGTTTGCTTTTTGGGACCCCTTTCGTCACTCCCGCGAAGGCGGGAGTCCATACGCGCTAACGTTGCGGATGGCGCCGGGAGGTCGGCGGTTATGGCTTCCCGCCTTCGCGGGAATGACGAGGTAGTGCGTAAGACGCCCCGCCCCCTTACGGCCGGAACACCGTCTTCAAATTCATAAACTCGTGCAGCCCGAACGGCCCCAGTTCGCGGCCATGGCCCGATCGCTTGATGCCGCCGAACGGCGCTTCCGGCGAAGACGCCAGCATCTGGTTGATCGCGGTCATGCCGGCGGCGATGTCGCGGACGAAGCGGTCCTGTTCGGCCGCTTCGTTGGTCCACACCGCCGAACCGAGGCCGAAGGGGATGGCGTTGGCGATGCGGATCGCGTCGTCGATGTCGGTCGCGCGGAACACCATCGCGATCGGGCCGAAAATTTCCTCCGCCATCAGCGCGCTGTCGGGCGGAACGTCGGTCAGGATACCCGCGGTCAGATAGGCGCCGGGCAGGTCGGGCTGCTCCCCGCCGAACAACAGGGTCGCGCCCTGTCGTTTCGCCTCGGCCAGCTGTTCCAGCACCGTATCGCGCTGTTCGAAGCTGCTGAGCGGCCCCATGTCGCTCGCCGGATCGGTCGGGTCGCCGGCCTTGACCGCGCGCATCGCCGCCGAAAACCGGTCGAGGAACGCGTCGTAGATGTCGGCATGGACGATCATCCGCTTGGCGCAGATGCACGACTGGCCGCTATTCTGGATCCGCCCGGTCACCGCCGCCTTCACCGCCGCGTCGAGATCGGCCGAGGGCATGACGACGAACGGGTCCGATCCGCCCAGTTCCAGCACGACCTTCTTCAGGTTGCGCCCGGCCTGTTCGGCGACCGCGATGCCCGCGCCCTCGCTGCCGGTCAGCGTTACCGCGACGACGCGGTCGTCGGCGATCAGGTCGGCGACGGCGGACGATTTGATCGCCAGGTTCTGGAACACCCCCTCGGGCGCACCGGCGTCGCGCGCCATCTCCTCCATCAGCGCCGCCACGCCCTGCACGATGCTGGCGTGCTTCAGCAGCGCGACATTGCCGGCGAGGATGGTGGGAGCGAGGAAGCGGACCGCCTGCCAATAGGGGAAGTTCCACGGCATGATCGCCAGCACCGGTCCCTGTGGCAGCCACGTCACCTCCGCCGTGCCGCCGCCGGTCAGGGCGGTTCGCTGCGGCGCCAGCATCGCCGGGCCGTGATCGGCATAGTGGCGAAAGGCGGTGGCGCATTTGTCGACCTCGGCCATCGCTGATTTAAGCGTCTTGCCCATTTCGTCGGTCGCCATGCGGGCCAGCCGGTCGCGGTTTGCGTCGTAGGCGTCGGCAATGCGGCGAAGCAGCGCTACCCGCTCTTCGATCGGGGTCAGGCGCCAGTCGTCAAAGGCGGTCGCGGCCAGCGCGAGTTTCTGTTCGAGCTGGTCGGCGGTCAGTTCGGCATGGGTGGCGAACGGCTCCCCGGTCGCGGGGTTGGTGCTGTGGAACATGGGCCTCCGGGGATATGCGTATGCGGATTTAGGCGATTAACGTCGGGCGACGGGACCGGTTGCGATGGTGCGATCCCAAGGGTTGGGGAAATTCGCCGGGGATTGGCGGCGTATCCCACAGCTACAGTTGTAGTCATTAGCTAAGTCATTGATATTACTGCGCCAGAAAAACTGGCACGGCAGCTGCAATGTAGTTGGCATCACCGGAACCAACCGGAAATTCAGGGAGCCAACACCATGACCGCCATCCGTTTCGCCGCTTCGATCGTCCTCGGCCTGGTCGCCACCACCTCGGCCTTCGCCGCCGAACCGAACGCCGCCCCGGCGCCGGTCGCGACCAGCGTCGCCGGTGCGAGCGCGGTCACCGCCGTCACGCTGGCCGCCGGCCCCGCCGCCCTCGCCTTCAAGGCATCGCCCAACGCCCGCTACTGCTTCCGCACCGAAACCACCGGCAGCCGTATCCTGACCAAGGTCTGCAAGACGCGCGGCGAATGGGAAGCACGCGGCGTCGATCTCGACCGGGCGCTCGCCGGCCGCTGATTTGACAACGTGCCGAGGCACGTTGCACGGTTGCCACCCGCCCCCGCTGCGCCCGCAGCGGGGGCGGTGTCGCGTTACCAGCCCATCGTGCCGGGCGGGCCCTTGAACGGGCCGGCAAGCTCCGGCGTGATCCACCCGCCGTAAAAGCCGCCCGGCTGCGGCACGACGGGAATGCCGTCGACGGTGCAGGCATCAAACGGCCCGGCGTAAAAGGCGATATGGCCGGCCATGCTGCGAAAGGCCGGTGTCGGGTCGGCATAGCTCCACCCGACACGGGACAGCACGATGCCGTCGACGACGATATCCCAATAGCGCGCCTGCCCCTTCCACTCGCATAGCGACCGGCCCGGTGCCGGGCGCAGCAGGTCCATCGCGATGTCTTGGGGCGGCAGGTAATAGCTGGGCGGGTGGCTGGTCTCCAGCGTGCGGACCGCGCGGGTGGTGTCGGCAACGACGACCCCGCGATGCTCGATCCGGATATGCCGGTCGCACGGCGCAGCGATCGCCGGGCGGGGAAAGTCCCAGACGCTGACCTGTCCCGGACCGACGGGATCGCGGCGCGGCGTCATCGCACCCACCGTTGCAGCGTCGGGCGAACGCGCAGGAACCGCAGGTACAGCACCTCCAGCCAGCGTAGGACGATCCGGTTGCGCGCGAGCAGGCCGAACGGGCGCAGCACCGGGATCGCGCGCCACATCGCCGCGAACGCCGCCGCGCCGGACAGTATCCGCCCGTCCTCCTGCGCGTGGAAGCGTTCGAGCAGCAGCCGGCGATCGATCGGACAGGCGGTTTCCGACGTGCCGACATCGATGAAATCGATCCGCCGTCCCCGGTCCAGCCGCCGCATCACCGCGATCTCCCGCGTGCAGAGCGGGCAACCGCCGTCGAACCAGACGGTGAGCCGGTCAGCCATGACGGGTCCGATACCAGACGAAAAGCGCCATCCGTATTTCATCCATGCCGTGGGATACCGTCGCTCCGGTCCTGCGCTATCCCGTAGCGACCCCAGCCTCTGTCGGGATGGCGCCGGGCGGTGACCGGGCGACTGGGGGCCTTACAACAGCATAATGGGCGGAAAAGTTGCCTGACGTCCGGCGGCGTCGTGATGGCGCAGCAGCTTCGGGCGGCTTCCGTACCAATCGCGTCCTGTTCCGAAACTGAAATCGCTCTGTATCGTTGGGGGTTTTGCTGGGACAGATTCTGCGCAGCATTCGGGGCCAACAGGAACATCAGATCATGGGCGAAGCGTCCGATTTCGAATTATCGCGCCGGGGCGTGCTGACCGCCGGCGCGGCGGGCGCAGCGCTGGCGGCGCATCCGCTGGCGGCGGCGGCACAGGGGGCAACGCCGGCGGCGGCGCCGCCGCCGACGATGCCGGTGCGGCTGACCGTCAACGGGCGGCCAAGCGAACTGACGCTCGATACGCGGACGACCCTGCTCGACGCGCTGCGCGAGCACCTGAACCTGACCGGCACCAAGAAGGGCTGCGACCATGGCCAGTGCGGCGCGTGCACGGTGATGGTCGAGGGCAAGCGGATCAACAGCTGCCTGACGCTGGCGGTGATGCATGACGGCGACCGGATCACCACGATCGAGGGGCTGGGCACGCCGGACAAGCTGCACCCGATGCAGGCGGCCTTCGTCAAGCATGACGGGTATCAGTGCGGATATTGCACGCCTGGACAGATTTGTTCGGCGGTGGCGGTGCTGGACGAGATCAGGCGTGGGGTGCCGAGCCATGTGCAGGCCGACCTGACGAAAAAGCCCAGCGCCACCAACATGGAACTGCGCGAACGGATGAGCGGCAATATCTGTCGCTGCGGCGCCTATTCCAACATTGCCGATGCCATGGCGGAGGTTGCGGGCGCATGAGAGCGTTTACCTATGAGCGTGCGAAGGACCCGGCCGAGGCCGCGCAGATCGTCGCCACCCGCCCCGGTGCGAAGTTCATCGCCGGCGGCACCAACCTGCTCGACCTGATGAAGCTGGAGGTGGAGACGCCGACCCATCTGGTCGACGTGCAGGACCTGAAGCTCGACCGGATCGAAAAGACGGCGGACGGCGGCCTGCGCATCGGTGCGCTGGTCAGCAATACCGATCTGGCGGCCGACGAACGCGTGCGGCGCGACTATGGCGTGCTGACGCGGGCGATCGTTGCGGGGGCATCGGGCCAGCTGCGCAACAAGGCGACGACGGCGGGTAACCTGCTGCAACGGACCCGTTGTCCCTATTTCTACGACACCAACATGGCCTGCAACAAGCGCAAGGCGGGGTCGGGCTGTGCCGCGATAGGCGGCTATTCGCGCCAGCTGGGCGTGATCGGCGTGTCGACCGACTGTATCGCGACCTTTCCCGGCGACATGGCCGTCGCGATGCGCGTGCTGGACGCGGTGGTCGAGACGATCGACGGCAGCGGACAGGCGCGGCGGATCCCGATCGCCGAGTTCCACCGGCTATGGGGCAACCGGCCCGATCTGGACACGGTATTGCAGCCGGGCGAGCTGATTACCGCCGTCACCCTGCCGCGCCCGATCGGCGGCCGGCATTTCTACGAAAAGGTCCGCGACCGGGCGTCCTATGCCTATGCACTGGTGTCGGTCGCGGCGGTCCTCCAGCGCGACGGCACCGGCCGCGTGGCGTTCGGCGGCGTCGCGCCCCGGCCTTGGCGGGTCGAGGCGGCCGACGCGCTGCTGCCGCAAGGGGCCGCCGCCGTGACGGCACGCGCGTTCCAAGGTGCGACGCCGACCAAGGACAATGCATTCAAGCTGCCGCTCGCGACCCGCGCGCTGGCCTCCGTCATCGCGCAGGCGAAGGGCTGATCCCATGAAGTTCGACACTCCCGCCGGCACCAATCCGATCGACCGGCAACAGGTGGTCGGCCGCGCACGCACGCGCGTCGACGGCCCGAAGAAGGTCGCCGGCCTTGCCCCCTATGCCTTCGAACATGGCCGCGACGTGCCGAACGCCGCATATGGCGTGATCGTCGGCGCGGGCGTGGGCAAGGGGACGATCCGGTCGATCGACCTCACCGCCGCGCGTGCCGCGCCGGGCGTGCTGGCGATCGTGACCGCCGATACCGCCGGCCCCTTGGGCAAGGGGCGGATGAATACCGTCAAGCTGCTCGCCGGTCCCTCGGTCGACCATTATCATCAGGCGGTGGCGGTGGTCGTCGCCGACACCTTCGAACAGGCGCGCGCCGCCGCCAATCTCGTCCGCGTCGACTATGCGCGGGCCAAGGGGCGGTTCGACCTGGAGGAAGGGCTGAAATCCGCCAAGCCCGCACCGGGCGACGATGGCAAGCCCGAGGCGCGGGTCGGCGATTTCGAGGGCGCCTATGCCAGCGCGCCGGTCAAGCTGGACGCTGAATATACCACCCCCGACCATAGCCATGCGATGATGGAGCCGTTCGCCTCCACCGCGCGCTGGGACGGGGACCGGCTGACGATCTGGACCTCGAACCAGATGGTCGACTGGGGGCGCGGGGACTTGGCCAAGACGCTGGGTATTCCGAAGGACAAGATCACGCTGCAATCGCCCTATGTCGGCGGCGGCTTTGGCGGGAAACTGTTCCTGCGCGCCGATGCGGTGCTGGCGGCGCTGGGGGCAAGGGCGGCGAAGCGGCCGGTGAAGCTCGCCATGGCGCGGCCGATGATGATCAACAACGCGACCCACCGCCCGGCCACGCGCCAGCGGGTGCGGATCGGCTGTACCCCCGACGGGACGATCACCGCGATCGGCCATGAAAGCGGGTCGGGCGATCAGCCGGACGGCGGCCCGGAAGCGGCGGTCAACCAGACCAAGCTGCTCTATGCCGGCGCGAACCGGCTGGCGGCGATGCGGCTGGCGGTCCTCGACCTGCCCGAAGGGAACGCGATGCGCGCGCCGGGCGAGGCACCGGGGATGATGGCGCTGGAAGTCGCGATGGACGAAATGGCGGAAAAGCTCGGGATGGACCCGGTGCAGTTCCGCATCAGGAACGACACGCAGGTTGATCCCGCCAATCCGAAAAAGCCGTTTTCGCAGCGCCAGCTGGTCCGGTGCCTAACCGAAGGCGCCGAACGCTTCGGCTGGGCGAAGCGCAACGCCAGGCCGGGGCAGGCGCGCGACGGCAAGTGGCTGCGCGGGGTCGGCATGGCATCGGCGTTCCGCAATCACGTCAACATGAAGTCGGGCGCGCGGGTACGGCTGGAGGGCGGCCGGATCATCGTCGAAACCGACATGACCGACATCGGCACCGGCAGCTACACGATCATCGCGCAGACGGCGGCGGAAATGATGGGCGTGCGGGTCGAGGCGGTCGAGGTGCGACTGGGCAACTCGGCCTATCCCGTCTCCGCTGGCTCCGGCGGGCAATGGGGTGCGCCCAACAGCACGGCGGGCGTCTATGCCGCCTGCGTCGCGCTGCGGGGGCAGGTCACGCAGAAGCTGGGCCTTGGCGCGGATGCGGTGTTCGAGGGCGGCAAGGTTACCGGCGGCGGGCGTTCGGTGGCGCTCGGCGATGCCGGCAACCTCAGCGCGGAGGACAGCATCGAATTCGGTCCGCTCGACAAACAATATGCCTTCGCCACGTTCGGCGCGCATTTCGTCGAGGTCGCGGTCGATGCCTATACCGGCGTGACCCGGATCCAGCGGATGCTGGCGGTGTGCGCCGCCGGGCGGATCATCAACCCGATCTCGGCACGCAGCCAGGTGATCGGCGCGATGACGATGGGCGTCGGGTCGGCGCTGATGGAGGAGCTGGCGGTCGATCCGCGCTTCGGCCTGTTCGTCAACCACGACCTCGCCAGCTACGAAGTGCCGGTCCATGCCGACATCCCGCACCAGGAAGTCGTGTTCCTCGCGGAGGCCGATGAAAAGGCCAATCCGATGAAGGCGAAGGGCGTCGGCGAGCTGGGCCTGTGCGGCGTCGGCGCGGCGGTGGCCAATGCGGTGTACAACGCCACCGGCATCCGTGTGCGCGACTATCCGATCACGCTGGACAAGTATCTGGACAAGCTGCCCGCCATCGCCTGAACGATCGGGCAGGGCGGTCGCTGCACCGGAACTGCACATTGCCTGCGCGGAACTTCGTTGCGCTGCGGATCAGGGGTCGATGCCATCGGCCTAACGCGGTTGCTCCTGTCACAGAGGGGCGCCGCACGATGCGTTTCAGTTTCCTGGTCAAGATCGCCGCGACGGTCGCGCTGGTCCAGTTGTTTCACTGGCTGTTCCCCGACGGGTTCGACGGGGCGCGGGTCGGCGCGCTGGCCGCGGCATGGCTGGCGCTGCTGGTCGTGGTGCGGCGCGACGTGCGGCACAGCCGGGCCGCATGGGGCGCGGTGGCGGCGGCGGGGCTGTTCGCCGGAGTCCTGTTCGACGATCCGGGGGTGCTGGCATGGGCGCTGTTCTGGACCGCGCTGTCGGTCGCGGCGCTGCTGCCACGGGTGCGCGGGTTCGACGATGCGTGGCGCTGGACCGCGCGGCTGCTCGTACAGGGGCTGAGCACGCCCGTCGCGCTGCTGTCCGACCTGAAGCGCTTGGGGGCGGTGCGCGGCCGGGGCGTGTCGCCGGCACGGCTCGCGGCGACGCTGGCGCTGCCGGTGATCGGCGCGATCGTGTTCCTGGCGCTGTTCGCCCGCGCCAATCCGGTGATCGAACAGGCGCTCTATACCGTCGCCCTGCCCGGCCCGTGGCAATTGGCGCTCTGGGCGTTCGTCGCGGCGGTGGCGTGGCCCGCCTTTCGCCCGCGCGGCATCGTGTTGCGCCTTGCCGCACGGCTGCCCGATCCCGAACCGAGGCTTCCGGGCACGTCGCTGCCGTCGGTGCTGCTGGCGCTGGGGGCGTTCAACCTGATCTTTGCGGTGCAGAACGCGCTCGACATCGCGTTCCTGTGGAGCGGAGCCGGGCTGCCCGACGGGGTGAGCGCGGCGGAATATGCCCATCGTGGCGCCTATCCGCTGATCGTGACCGCCCTTCTGGCCGGGGTGCTGGCGCTGGCGATGCTGCGGCCGGGCAGCGCCAGCGCGGGCAATCGCTGGGCACGGCGGCTGGTGACCTTGTGGGTCGCGCAGAACCTGGTGCTGGTCGCGTCCAGCGCGCTGCGGACGATCGACTATATCGACGAATCGATGCTGACCGCGTGGCGGATCGCGGCGTTGCTGTGGATGGCGCTGGTCGCGCTGGGGCTGGTGCTGATCGGCTGGCGGATATTGGCGGGCCGCAGCGCGCGGTGGCTGGTCAACGCCAATGCGCTGGCGGCGGGCGCGGTGCTGAGCGTGTGCAGCGTGGTCGATCTGGGCGCGGCGGCGGCGGCCTATAATGTGCGGGCGCAGCGGCCCGAGGCGGTCGACCTGTGTTATTTGCAACAGGTCGGGGACGGTGCGTTGCTGCCGGTTATCGAACTGGAACGTCGCCCGATGGACGCAGCGACGCGCGAGCGGGTGCGTTCCGTGCGACAGATCCTCTTCACCGACCTGACGTGGCGGCAGTCGCACTGGGGCAGCTGGACCCCGCGCGGCGCACGCCGTCTGGCCGCCGCCCATGTGCAAGGGGGTGGCGAGACGGCGGAGGGGGCCGGATCGCGGCGGAACGCCTGTGCGGATGCAGAAGCGCTGCAGGTGCAATCTTGACGCCGGCCCCGCTGGCGCTGATCCCCTGTCCCATGCCGCGCACCATCCTGATCGCCGATGACGACCCGCATATCCGCCAGCTGCTGGCCTTTGCGCTGCACAAGGCCGGGCTGGCATCGATCGAGGCCGGCGATGGCGAAACGGCGCTGGCCATCGCGAACGACCAGGCCCCCGACCTGATCGTGCTGGACATCAACATGCCGCGCATGGACGGGATCGAGGTGTGCCGCCGCCTGCGCGCGACCAGCGACGTGCCGATCCTGTTCCTGTCGAGCCGCGATGATGAGATCGACCGGGTGCTGGGGATCGAGCTGGGCGCCGACGATTATGTCGTGAAGCCGTTTTCCCCGCGAGAGGTGGTGGCGCGGGTGATGGCGATCCTGCGGCGGGTGGCGACGCGACCCCCGGCGGTGGAAAGCGCCGCCGCGCCGCTCCACCACGGGCTGCTGCGGCTCGACCCCGATGGGTGGCAGGCGAGCTGGGCGGGGGTGCCGGTCGCGCTGACCGTGACCGAATTCGGCATCCTGCGCACGCTGGCGGCGATGCCGTCGAAGGTGTTCAGCCGCGACGCGATCATCGATCGGCTGCACGGGCCGGGCTTTGCGATCACCGACCGCACGATCGACAGCCATGTCCGCAACCTGCGCGCCAAGTTCGCGGGGCTGGGGGCGAGCGACGTGGTGGAGACGCGCGCTGGCGTGGGCTATCGGCTCGGCAGCTGCGGCGCATGATCGAGCGTGCGAAGGCGGTGGTCCGGCGGCACTGGCCCCGGCTGCGGCTGCGCACGATCCTGCTCGCGACGTTCCTGTTCGTGGCGGCGCTGCCCGGTGTCGGCGCGCTGTTCCTGCGGGTGTATGAAAACAGCCTGCTGCGCCAGACCGAGACCGAGCTGGTCGCGCAAAGCGCCGCGCTGGCGGCGGTGGCGGCGCGCGATTGGCCGGGCGGCCCTGAGAACAACGGGGCGTGGGCGGGGATCGTGCGGTCGGGCTATGGCTCCAGCCTCGACCTGCGGCTGTCGCGGATTCGCCCCGAACGGCCGGCGGCGGTGGCGATGCCGGGCGCCGATCCCGCCACGCTGCGCTGGGCGGGGCAGGTCGCGCCGGTGCTGGCGATGACGGCGGCGACGACGCTGGCGTCGATCCAGCTGCTCGACCCGCAAGGTCGCATCGTCGCACGGGGACCGGCGGGCATGGGCTATCCGGGCCTGCCCGAGGTACAGGCGGCACGGCAGGGGCGGGCGGTGACGACGCTGCGTCGCAATGCCGCCTATCGCCCCGATTACCCGTTCGAATGGCTCAGCCGGGCATCGAACCTGCGCATCCATCACGCGCAGCCGGTGATCGTCGGCGGGCGGGTGGTCGGCGTGCTGCTGCTGGCGCGATCGCCGCGCAGCCTGTTCGTCGGGCTGCACGAGGATCGCGGCAAGATCGCCTTCGGGATCGTCGCGATCTTTGCGACGCTGGTCGTGCTGAGCGGGCTGTTGTCGCGCGGCATCGTCCGCCCGGTCGAGGCGCTGCGCGATGCGACCCGCGCGGTGGCCGGCGGCGGGGGGAGCGTTCCCGCTCCGCCCACGACCGCCGCGATCGAGATCCAGGCGCTGTACCGCGATTTCGGGATGATGGCGGAGGCGATCGCGCTGCGCTCGCGCTATCTACGCGACTTCGCCCATGCGGTCAGCCATGAATTCAAGACGCCGCTGGCCGGCATCCGCGGCGCGGTCGAGCTGTTGCAGGACCATGGCGACATGGGCGAGGGCGACCGGGTGCGGTTCCTGTCGAACATCGCCGCCGATGCCGACCGGCTGAATTTGCTGGTCAGCCGGCTGCTGGAACTGGCGCGCGCCGACATGGCGATGCGCGAGGCAGGGGCGGCGACCGACCTGACCGACGTGCTGCGCTGCATGGCGGATGCCAGCGTGCTGGCGGTCGTGCTGCCGGTGGAGGCACTGCCCGCCGTCGCGGTGCCGCGCGGGGTGGTGGAAACCGCGCTGTCGACGCTGATCGACAATAGCCGACAGGCAGGCGCCGCGCGGATCGACGTGACGGCGGCGGTGGCGGAGGGAGCGGTGGTGCTGACCCTCGCCGATGACGGCCCCGGCATCGCGGCGGGTGACCGGGCGCGGGTGTTCGAACCCTTCTTCACCACGCGCCGCGCCGATGGCGGGACCGGCCTCGGCCTGCCGATCCTGCGCTCGCTGGTCGAGGCGCATCGCGGCGGTATTGCGCTGGTCGCGGCGGGGCGGGGGGCGGCGTTCCGGCTGACGCTGCCGATCGCGGGGTAGTGCCGGGCGCGGTCCGGCCCTAGGCCGAGGGGCGTTCGAACAGGCGGCGCGGCAGGCGGTGCAGCAGCATCGCCACGACGATCAGGTCGATCGCGACGACGCCGGTCGCCACCACGAACGCCGTCGGGATCGTCGGCCCGTCCCGCTCCGCAACGATCGAGAAATAGAGCGTCGCGATCAGCCCGGTGCCCAGCGCGCCGCCGATCTGCTGCACCGTCTTGTGCATGGCGCCCGCCACGCCCGCATGGCCGCGATCGACCGCGGCAAGGGTGATGGGGCCGAGCGGCCCGCTCAGCGTACCCATGCCGATGCCGGCCACCAGCAACGTCGCGCCGATGACGGCCAAGGGTAGCACCAGCCAGATCGCGATGGCGGTCGCCAGGCAGCCGGCGGCCATCGTGACCGCGCCGGTCATTGGCACGTACCTGCCATGGCGGGGCAGCGCCTTGCGTCCGATCTGGCTGATGCCGGCCATCACGCCCAGGCCGAAGGGAATGTGAAGCAGCGCGACGTCGATCGGCGCATAGCCCAATCCGCGTTGCAGCGTCAGGCTGAAGGTCAGCAGGAATCCCGCCGAGGCGATGGCAAAGCCGATGGTGGCGGTCAGGCCGATCCGGAACCCGGCATCGGCCAGCAGCGACGGTTCGATCAGCGCGGAACCGATCGTCGCGCGCCGCCGTCGTTCATACTGCCAGAACGCCCACCACAGCCCGCCGCTGGCGATGCCCGATGCCGCGGTCCACCACGGCCATCCCGCCGCCCGGCCTTCGATCAGCGGGAGCAGCAGCGTGCCGAGCGCCGCGAACAGCAGGAGCGATCCGGGCACGTCGGGGCGCAGCGGGTGACCGGACCGTCCCGGCGGCAGCAACGTCAGCCCGGCGACGAGGGCGAGGACCCCGAACGGCAGGTTGATGAGGAACACGCTGCGCCAGCCAAGGCCCAGCGGGCTCCATTCGATCAGCAGCCCGCCGATCACCGGCCCGCCGATCGCCGCCAGCCCGCCGATGACGCCGAACGCCGCCAATCGACCGATCCGTTCGGTCGGGGAATAGAGCAGCTGGATCAGCGCGACCCCCTGCGGCGCCATGATCGCCGCCGCCGCGCCCTGCGCCAGCCGGGCGAGCGCCAGCGCGACCCCGTCGCCCGCCATCCCGCAGGCGAGGGAGGCGAGCGTGAAGGCGACCACGCCGATCACGAACATCCGGGCATATCCGAACAGGTCGCCCAGCCGCCCGCCCACGACCAGCAACACGGCAAAGGTCAGGAAATAGCCCGATACGACCCATTGCATGGCGACGTCGGATGCCGCGAGCGCCGCTTGGATCGCGGGCAGCGCGGTATTGACGATGGTCGAATCGACCACGTCCATCACGAACGCCACCAGCACCGTGGCAAAGGCCAGGCTGCGCTGGCGCTCGCTCAACCGGTCCGAAACTGCCGCATGTGCCACCACATCGATCCTCGCTTGACAGGGTTGCAGGTCATGGCGATACCAGAGATCAGAATGCAAGTTCTAATTGAGCCGGGGCACCGGCCGATGGCTTGGGGAGAGGATTGGGATGACCGTCGCCACACAGGACAGGACCGTGCGCAGCCCCGGCATCGGCCAGGGGATGACCGTCATCATCGCCGGCTTCCTGCCGATCCTGGCGATCGTGTCGCTGTTCCCGGCGGTCCCGTCGATCATCGATCATTTCGCTGCCGAGCCGACCGCCGCGTGGAAGGTGCCGGCGATGGTGTCGGCACCGGGGCTGACCATCGCGATCTTCGCGCTGTTCGCCGGCATCCTGGTCGACCGGTTCGGGCGGCGCAAACTGCTGCTGGCGGCGACGCTGCTGTTCGGGGTGTTCGGCACCGCGCCGTTCTTCCTGAACGACCTGAACGCGATCTATGGATCGCGGCTGCTGCTGGGCGTGGCCGAGGCGGCGATCCTGACCACGATGAACACGCTGATCGGCGATTACTGGGATGAAAAGGGGCGTCGCAACTGGCTGACGCTGCAGGGGCTGGCCGGACCGTTCCTGGCCAGCGGCGTGATCCTGGCGTCGGGATTCCTGACGGGGCTGCGGTGGAACGGCATCTTCCTGATCTACCTGATCGCGTTCCCGACCTTCCTCGCGGCCGCGAAGTTCCTGTACGAACCCGGCAGCGACGCGACCGCGCGCAAGATGCTGGGCATCGGCACCGAACCGGCGCGCAGCCCGTTTCCGGCGGCATCGGTCGCGGCGATCGGCGCGGTGACGCTGTTTGCCTCGGCGCTCTATTATGTCTTCATCATCAACGGCGGCATGGCGTTCCGCGAAGTCGGCATCCAGTCGTCGCAGGAACTGAGCAAGCTGACCGTCATCCCCAGCCTGTTCGTCATGGTCGGGTCGCTGATCTTCTGGGCGACGGGGCGGGCGCGGCCGGTGGTGCAGCTCGGCATCTTCCTCGCGCTGATCGGTGGCGGCCTTGCCATGATCGGCCTCGCGCCCGACTGGCGGTGGATGATCGCCGGGCTGGTCGTGCAGCAGACCGGGGCGGGGATGGCGGTGCCGACGCTGATCGCCTGGGCCCAGACCAAGCTGCCGTTCGAACATCGCGGGCGCGGCATGGGGGTGTGGACCGCCTGCTTCTTCTTCGGACAATTCTCCAGCCCGTTCCTGGTGTCGTTGCTCCGCGTCCAGACGGGCGCGATGCAGGGCGCGTTCCTCCTCATGGGCGCGGCCGGGATCGTCGGGGCCATCGCCGCCATCCTCATCGCCGCGTCCCGGCGCGATGGCGGCACCCCCGTCGCCGCGGCCGCCTGATCCACGCTACTCGACAAGGACATCGACATGACGATCAAACGGGGCGTCAGCCTCTACAGCTATCAGCATGAAACCTTCCTGGGCAAAATGACGCTGGAAGACTGCATCCGCACCAGCGTCGGCTTCGGCGCGCGCGGGATCGAGGTGATCGGCGAGCAAAGCTTTCACGGCTGGCCCGAAGCCGGCGTCGCCGACGCGGATATTGCCGAATGGCATCGCCTGATCGCGCACTATGACGCGGTGCCGGTCGCCCATGACTTCATGCTCGACTATAAGCGGTACAAGGGCCGCGAGATGCCGTTCGACGAACAGGTCGCGAGCGTGCGCAAGGACATCGATTTCGGTGCGCGCCTCGGCGTGCAATATCTCCGCGCGCTGGTGTCGATCGCGCCGGAGGTGCTGGTCGCCGCCGCGCCCTATGCCGAGGAAAAGGGCGTCAAGCTCCTGATCGAGGTCCATGCCCCGCTGCATTTCGATCACCCCTGGATCCTCCGCCACGCCGAAGCCTTCGAGAAATCGGGCAGCGACGCGCTGGGCTTCCTGCCCGACATGGGCATGTTCCTGTTCAAATTTCCGCCGGTGTGGAAGGAACGCTTCATCCGCAACGGCGTGCCGCCGCACATCGCCGACTATATCGTCAAGGCGTATGACGACCGGGTGCTGAGCGAATATGTCATCCTCAACGTGCGGGAGATGGGCGGGGTCGGCCCGGCGATCGCCATGGCCGAAACGCTGCGCCACAATGCGGCGTTCGAACCGAAGCGGATGCTCGACCACATGCCCCGCATCCACAACATCCACGGCAAATTCTATCAGATGGACGCCGATCTCGTCGAACCCAGCATCCCCTATGCCGCGATCGTCGGGGTGCTCAAGCAGGGCGGCTATGATGGCTATATCTGTTCGGAATACGAAGGAAATCGCTGGATCGAGGACGCGCACGAAGTCGATTCTGTCGAACAGGTCCGCCGGCATCAGGAGATGCTGAAGACCCTGATCGACGGTCCCGCCACCAACGCCCCTGCCGCCTGAAGGAACCGACATGTTCGATGACAAGATGATCGTGGAAGACAGCCTGCAGCGGACCGATGGGGGTTTCAGCATCGAGGCGCGGCTGCCCTATTATCGCGGGCTGGGCCTGTCGATGATCGAGAATGTGGCGGTCAGCGTGGATGGCGAGGCGATCCCGCGCGAGGACATCACCGTGTCGCTGCGCGGCCGGACGTGGACGCTCGACCAGATGGAAACCGAAGTTGGTGACCGCTGGAATTTCGGGGAAAAGGCGGTGGTCGGGGTCCGGCGGGCCGGCGGCCTGGCCCCCGGCGACCACCGCATCGAACTGGCCGAGACGCTGCGGATTTCCTACCTGCCGTTCGTGCCGACGACCCGCGATGCGAAGATGCTGACGTTGCGCTGAATCGGCCTGAGGGATCGGGGAAAGGGGCGGCGTTCCACGCGGACGCCGCCCCTTTTCTTTGTCCTTTGGATGGGGCGTCGACGTCAGGTTCCGATAGGGTCAAACGTCCGGGATAAATCGACATTCAGGTCGGACCTCCGCCTGCGCGGGGCCTCTGGGAAAGCCCCCAATCCGTACCCCGGCCTTCGCCGGGGTACGGCAAGGCGTTGGCCTAGTTCGAGACGTTCGCAAAGGTCTCGCCCGCGCCGGGGGTACGGCGGACGAGAAATGCGCATTGTCCTGCTGCATTCCATCCGCCCCTGTCACGCCGGTCGGGCGATCGCCGGATAGCGCGCGATCACCGCCATCTGCGCGATCAGGCAGCCGATAATCGGTGCGTAGTACAGCCAGCGCAGCCCCGCGACGACATCCGCGCCGCCCTTGCCCGGCACATAGCCGATGCGCGCCAGCCCGAACGCGATCACCGCGCCGCCCAATGCCATGCCGATCTTGGTCGACAGGCTGATGCCCGACGACAACAGCCCCTCGTTACGGGTGCCGGTCCGCTGTTCGTGATAGTCGATCGCTTCGGCGGCCATGGCGAAGATCGCGGTCATGGTGATGCTGAGCAGGACCGACCCGAGCAGGTACAGCGCGAGGAAGCCGGCGGTCGACCCTTCGGCCAGCGGCAGCAGCGCGAACAGCGGCAGCGCGGCGACCAGCGCGATCAGGTTGCCGCGCCGCATCCCCATGCGTTTCAGATAGGGCGGGGCGATGATCGATCCGATCAGCAGCGTCCCCGACACCGCCGGCAACAGGATCGAGATCATCCATGGGCGGCCCAGCACGTTGATCGCGAAGAACGGGGTGACCGACAGCACGGCGCCGAAGCGGACGAAGTTGAGCAGCGCGAACAGGAAGACCGTGTTCCACGCCCGGTTGCCGACCATCGCGCGGACCTGCGGCCAGATCGCCTGGGCGCGTGGCGGTTCCGCCGCATGGACCTGTTCGGGACAGCGCAGCAGGTTGAGCGTGGTCAGTGTCGTTAGCAGGCCGAACAGCGCGGCGACCATCAGGAATCCCCGCCGCTGGTCGCCGCCGCCCAGCAGGCCGACCAGCGGCATCGTCGCGGCGGTCGCGATAATGACCGAGAGCGCGGTGCCGGCGGCGCGCAGGCTACCCAGCGTCAGCCGCTCGCCGTTGCGGTTGGTCATCATCGGCAGCAGCGCGCCATAGGGGATGTTGACCACCGAAAACAGGATGCCGAGCGCACCGAAGGTCACGACCGCCCAGGTCAGGCGTCCCGCTTCGCCGAGCGGCGGCATCCAGAAGGTCGCGGCGCATAACAGCCCGAACGGGACGGCGCCCCATTTGAACCACGGTCGTGCCCGGCCGCTGCGCCCGCGCGTCCGGTCGACGGCCACGCCGATGACCGGGTCGATCGCCGCATCGGCGAGGCGCGAGACGAGCAGCAGGGTGCCGACCGCTGCCGCGGGCAGCAACGCGACATCGGTGTAGAAGAACAGCAGGAACGCCCCGATCATGTTCCACGACAGGCCGAACCCGAAATCGCCCAGGCCATAGGCGAGCTTGGCCGGCGCCGGGAGCGGCGGCGACGCGACGGGCAGCGTACCCCGTACCCCTTCCATGACGTCAGGCCTCCGGCGCGGTGCGGCGGGGGTCGGCAACGAACGGCCCTTCGATACAGGCGGCACGGTCCATGGTCATTCACTCCGGGCGGCGCCGACGCTGCGGCACCTGGCGGGATGTGCCCGCTAGCAGGTCGGGATCAGAGCGCGCCTTCCTTCAGCATCGACACGGCGGTCGCACAGGCGCGGGCGGTCAGCGCCATGTAGGTCAGCGACGGGTTCTGGCAGGCAGAGGACGACATCTGCGCGCCGTCGGTGACGAACAGGTTGGCGACGTCGTGCGCTTGGCTCCACTGGTTCAGCACGCTGGTCCGGGGATCATGGCCCATCCGGGCGCCGCCCATCTCGTGGATTGCCGATCCGCCGGGGCTGGGCTGGTCCAGCCCCATGATGACATGGCCGCCGGCGGCGGTCAGCATCGCGGCGGCCTCCGCCTTCGCATCGGCCAGCGCGGCGCGTTCCTCGGCGCCGTGTTCGAACGCGATGCGCAGCGCGGGCAGGCCGATCGAATCCCTGACCGTCGGGTCGAGGGTGATGCGGTTGGTCGCGCGCGGCATCGAATCGGCGAAGGCGACCAGCACCATCCGCCACGGCCCCGGTTCGCGTAAGGCATCCTTATACTCGGTGCCGATCCCGGCATCGCGCTTGCCGCGCGTCCATGCCGCGCGGAACGCCCCGCCCTGATAGGAGAAACCGCGCGAATGGCCCTTGCCGTCGAGCGTGTCGAGGTTGCGGAAGCGCGGGATGACGACGCCGGTCGGCCGGTTGCCGAAATAGGTGTGATCCTCAAACCCCGGCATGATCGCGATGCCGGCGACGGTCTGCGCATGGTCCATGATATGCGTGCCCAGCACGCCGCTGCTATTGGCGAGGCCGTTGGGGTTCGCCTCGGTCGCCGAGCGCAGCAGCACCCCGACGCTGTTGAACGATCCCGCGTTCAGGAACACGATCCGCGCCGTTGCCCGCTTGCGCTCGCCGGTCTTCGTGTCGATGAAGCGCACGCCGGTCGCGCGGCCGGTGGCGGGGTCCTGCTCGATCGCCTCCACCGCCGCATCGGTGACGAGCGTCAGGTTGCCGGTCTTCTGCGCGGCGGGCAGCGTCGAACTCTGCGTCGAGAAATAGGCGCCATAGGAACAGCCGCGCGGACAGATCGACCGATATTGGCACGCGGCGCGCCCCTGTTCGGGCTTGGCCTCCGTCAGGTTGGCGTTGCGCCCCACCGTCAGCCGCCGCCCGGCCCAGCGTTCGCCGATCACCGCGCGGACATGCGCCTCGACCGGGTTCAACGCCATCGGCGGCAGGAAGCGGCCGTCGGGCAGTTGGGGTAATCCCTCCGCCATGCCGGCGACGCCGATGAAGTCCTCGACCTTGTCGTACCACGGGGCGATGTCGGCATAGCGGATCGGCCAGTCGGTGCCGTGCCCGTCGCGGCGATTGGCGTCGAAATCGTAATCCGACCAGCGATAGCATTGCCGCCCCCAGGACAGCGACCGCCCGCCCAGCCCGTGGCTGCGCCACCAGTTGAACTGGGTATCCCCCTCGGTCGTGTACGGGTTCTCGCGGTCGTTGACGAAGCGGTCCTGGGTGAATTCGGTGAAATGGCGGTTCTTGCGCTGGACGGCATAGTCGGTTTCGTACAGCGCGGCATCGCCCAGGCCGCGGAACGGCAGGTCCCACGGCGCCTTGGTCTCGTTGGTATAGCCCGCGCCATGTTCGATCATGGGCCCGCGTTCGAGCATCAGGACCTTCAGCCCCGCCTCGGTCAGCTCCTTGGCCGCCCAGCCGCCGGTGATTCCCGACCCGATCACGATCGCGTCGAACAGGGTATCCGTCATCAGCTGAACTCCACCGCGGTCCAGTCGCTCGACCATGCGCGACTGCCGGGGATAAAGGGGAGGTCCGGTTCCCATTTGCCGGGGACCAGTTCATATTGCAGCTCGCGCGCGCCACCGATCTCGGAGGTGTAATAGGCGGTCAGGATCAGCGCCTTCAGCTTCTTCCACGGCGATTCGGGCGCGGTGCGATCGGCTTCGGCAAAGGCCTCGGCGTCGATCGCGGCCAGCGCCGCCTGTCGCCGGGGTGCGGCGGCGCGCAGGAAGTCACCCTGTGCGCGGGTGTCGAGCTGCCATGCGAGCCAGTCGAGATAATCGAGCGTCCCGTCGCCGCGCACATGGCGGGCGACCGTCGCCGGCAGCGCCGCCCCCGCGACCGGCGCCCGCGTGCCGTCGATGCCGTGGACCAGCGCCAGGATGACGAAGTCGTGCGCCCCGATGTCGCCGGCGCCCGGAGTCGTCGTGCGCGGCAGGACCGTTTGCGCCACCTCGCGCAGCACCATCCGCTGCCGGTCGGTCGCGTCGCCGTAGCGATCGGTCGTCCGGATCGCGGCGACAGGGATTCCCACCGCCAGCGCGAACAGCGCGGCACCGCCCAGCGTGTCGCGCCGGGTCCAGCCCGTTTCGGCCATGACGCTCCTCATCCTCGTTCGAACGCCGCTTGAGCACGGCAGTTATCAGAATTATTATTCTGATTTGAACGCGGCAGGAAGCGCTTGTCAAGCGGGCTGGTGTCGAACCTTCGGTCGCGTCGACAAATAGGCGGCGAGCATGTCGCCCAGATCGTCCTTCAACTGGCTCCAGTCGCCCTCGCCCGCCGCATCCAGCGACGACCCGAACCCCAGATAGCGCGCGATCGAGGCATAGAGGATGCGGAACCCGGCATCGGCGGCATGGCGCGGATCGGGATGGCGAATCTCTTCCTCGCGCACCAGCAGCGCGTCGATCACCGCATCGCTGGTGCGCAGATAGCTGCGCTTGCCGATCGCGGCGATCACGGGATCGCTGCTCGCGCGCAGCATCAACGGCCGCATCACCTCGGCATAGCGCCGCAGCACGTCGGCGATCGACTGGACCAGGTCATGCACCGTGTCGAACAGGTCGCCCCCGCGTTCCCGCACGGCGACGATCGCGGCGAGCATGTCGGTATCGACGCGTTCCAGTACCCGCAGCTGCACGACATGGACCAGGTCGTCCTTGCTGTCGAACCGGCAATAGATCGACCCGATCGACACCTTGCCGTGCTTGGCCACCTCGTTGAGCGTGAATTCGTCCGACCCCCGCTCCGTCATCAACTGTTCGGCGGTGACCAGCATCCGTTCGAAGCTGGCCTTGCTGCGGCCCTGCTGCGGCACGCGCGCCTTTGCCATGATCGTTTCGATGTCCATCGGTACCCCATTGACAGCCGCCGGAACCACGGCATATCAGAATAGCAGTTCTAATTTTAGTCTAGGCCACTTGGGAACGAGCGGCAACCGCGCACCGGGCAAATCGGGCGCGAAATGGGAGAGGTCGAATGCGTTTCTCGGTGTTCCTCAATGCACGTTCGATGGCGCCGGAACAGGATCGCGCGCTCATCCACAACCTGACCCGCCATGCCGAACGCGCCGCCGCGCTGGGCTTCGACGCGCTGTTCCTCCCGGACCATCATTTCAACGGGTATATGCCGATCGCCAGCGACAGCTACATGTTCGCGGCGTATCTGGCGGCGAAATTCCCGCAGATGCATTTCGGGTTCTCGGTGACCTCGGTCCCGCTGCATCATCCCGTCCGCTTCGTGGAACGCATCAACATCCTCGACCAGCTGACCGACGGCAAGCTGCTGGTCGGGGTCGGGTCGGGCACGACGCCGGAGGAGATGATCGGCTTCGGCGTCGACTATCGCAACGCCGGCGCGATCTCCGAGAAGAACCTCGCCATCGCCGAACAGCTCTGGGCCAAGACCATGGACGATCCGGCGGTCGAGATCGACAACGGTCCGCACCAGGGCCGCGTCCTGCAACGCATCGCACCGGCCCCCTATAGCGAGGGCCATGCCCGGCTGATGCCGGTCGCGATGAAGGAATCGAGCGCGCGGCGCGCCGCCGAGAACGCATGGCCGGCATTCATCCCCGCCTTCACCCCGCCGCAGATCGGCGGGACCGAGCCGATGAAGCATGTCGCCAAGTTCTTCGGCATCTATCGCACGATGCTGGAGGCCGCCGGCCACAGCGCCGACAAGATCGCCCGTGCGCTAGACTGGACGACGCACACCTATCAGCTGGTCCATGTCGCAGACAGCGACGAACAGGCGCGCGACGAGATGATGACCATCCTGCGCGCCTATCAGGACGCGATCGAGCGCGAGGCGGAATTCAACGCCCGCGCCGAATCGAACGACGCGAACAAAAAGACCGACCGGACGCCCAATGCGCTGACCAAGGACTGGATCGGCACCTGGTGCCTGTACGGCTCGCCCGAAACGGTGATCGAGCATCTCAAGCCCTATGAGGAATTGGGCATCGGCAACATCCTGTGCGGCACGACCACCGGCCCGCTGACCGACGAACGGCTGCGGCTGGGCGACCAGACGCTGCGGCTGCTGTCGGAAAAGGTCATGCCCGCGTTCCGGAAGGCTTGACCGCGATGGCGCGGCACATCGTGGGGATCGGCGGCACGTTCCGCCCGCGCTCTTCGAGCGAGATGCTCGTGCGCGCCGTATTGGGCGAATGCGAAGGGCTGGGCGCGCGGACGACGATGTTCGACGGCCCGGCGCTGGCGGCGCTGCCGCATTTCAACCCCGAACGGCCCGACCGGACGGCGGAGCAGGCGGCGTTCGTCACGGCGCTGCGCGATGCCGATGCGCTGGTGATCGGGACGCCGGGCTATCATGGCGGCGTATCGGGCGTGGTGAAGAACGCGATCGACCTGCTGGAGGACCTGCGCGGCGACAACCGTGTCTATTTCGACGGGATGCCGGTCGGGCTGATCGTGTCGGCGGCGGGATGGCAGGCGGGCGGCGTCACGCTGGCGGCGCTGCGCGGCATCGTCCATGCGATGCGCGGCTGGCCGACGCCGGCGGGCATCGCGATCAATTCCATCGCGCAGAAGCCGTTCGGGCCTGATGGCGCGCTGGCCGACACCGGGGTCGCCGGACAGATCGCGACGATGGCGCGACAGATCATGGCGTTCCGGCTGGAGCCGGTCGCGTGACCGCGCTGCCCATCGCCGAACAGGCCAGCCTGACCGCCGGGGCATCGATGTGGCGGACGGCCGCCATCCCGCACGCCGCCATCCCGTCGCTGCACCTGAGCGATGGCCCGATGGGCATCGCCAGCGGACGGGTCGACGAACGCGACGTGGCGCGCCTGTCGCCCTGTGCCACCGCGCTCGGCGCCAGCTTCGACCTTGCCCTGATCGAACGGATCGGCGCGCTGGTCGGCGGGGAGGCGGTGCGCTGCGGCGTCGACATGGTGCTGGCCCCCAACGTCAACCTGGCACGCAGTCCGCTCGCGGGCCGGGCGTTCGAATATTATTCCGAAGACCCGCTGCTGACCGGCCTTGCCGGTGCGGCATGGACGCGCGGATTGCAGTCGACGGGCACGGGTGCCTGCGCCAAGCATCTGGTGTGTAACGACAGCGAAACCGATCGCGACCGGATGAACGCCGTCGTCGGCGAACGGGCGCTGCGCGAAATCTACCTGCTGCCGTTCGAACTCTGCGCGGCGGCGGGGGCAGGGGCGATGCTCACCGCCTATAACCGGGTCAACGGCAGCTGGTGCGCCGAACACGGGCACATATCGACCATCGTGAAGCAGGAATGGGGCTTTGACGGCCCGTTCATCAGCGACTGGTTCGGCACCCATTCGACGGCGGGCAGCCTGAATGGCGGGCTCGACCTGGAGATGCCCGGCCCGGCGCGCTTCGTCGGGGCCAAGGCAGTCGGCGCGGTCGAGGGGGGCGAGGTGCCGCCGGAGCGTCTGGCCGATGCCGCCGACCGCGTGGCGCGCGCCGCGCGGCGCTGGTCGGGAGCCAAGACGCCGCCGACCGAGGACGCCGATGCGTTGCTGGTCGAGGCCGCCGCCGCCGGCATGGTGCTGCTGCGCAACGAACGCGACCTGTTGCCGCTGGTACCGGGACGCCACGCCCGCATCGCGGTGATCGGCCCCAACGCGGCGGCCCCCTGCTACCAAGGCGGCACCTTTGCCAAGATCGCGCTGTCGCCCGACGCGCTGCGCCCGCTCGACGCGATCCGCGCGCGCTATGGCGATGCGGCGATCCTGTACGAACCGGGCGTCGATCCGCAGCCGCGCCTGCCGTCGATGCCGGTGGCACCGCTGGAGGGCGACGGGCGCGGCATGACCGTCGATTATTTCGCCGACACCGATCTGGCCGGCGAACCGATCTTTCGCGAAGTGCGCGACACCAACTCGCTGGTCTGGTTCGTCGGCGTCCATGACGACGGCGTGTTCGATCGTCCCGCCGGGGTGCGCGCCAGCGGCTGGTTCACCGCGACGGCGGACGGCGCGCATCGTTTCTATGTCGGCGCGACCGGTGCCGTGCGGATGCGGATCGACGGGCGGATCGTCCACGACCACCGCGAGCGCATGGCGGCGTCCGACGTCATGGGATCCTTGAAGCGCGGCGATGCCGACAGCGTCGAGATACCGCTTGCCGCCGGACAGCGCGTGCTGGTCGAGGTCGAGTTCACCTATGACGGCGCACGCGTCCATGGCCTGTGGTACGGCGTGCGCGGTCCCGACAGCGCGGCGGCGATGCTCGCGCGTGCCGTCGATGCCGCGAAGGCGGCCGACGCGGTCATCCTGATGGTCGGCGAGACATCCGATTCGAGCGTCGAGAGCAAGGACCGCACCGACACCGCGCTGGCCGCCGACCAGGTCGCGCTGATCGAGGCGGTCTGTGCCGTGAACGCCAACGTCGCCATCGTCGCCAATATCGGCCATGCGTTCGATGCGGGGTGGAGCGACCGGGCGGCGGCGCTGCTGTCGGCATGGTATCCCGGCGAGGGGTTCGGCCCCGCGCTGGCGGCGGTGCTGGCGGGCGATGTCGAACCGGGCGGGCGCCTGCCGGTAACGCTGGCCCGGCGCGAGGAAGACTATCCCGCGCTTGCCCTGCAGCCGAACGATGCGGGCGACCTGCGCTACGCCGATGATGTGCTGGTCGGCTATCGCGGGTTCGCCGCGCGCGGCCATGCACCGCTCTACACCTTTGGCGCCGGGCAGGGCTATGCCCGGTTCGAATGGATCGGGGCCGTCGCCGATGGTCGCGACGTGGTGGTCACGCTGCGCAATATCGGCACCCGCTGCGGCAGCGAGGTCGTGCAACTCTATCGCCACGACCCCGAATTCGCGCTGGTCGGCTTTGCCAAGGTCGCGATCGCGGCCGGCGAAACGGCGGTCGTGCGGGTCACGCCCGAACCCCGCATGTTCCGCATCTGGCAGGGCGATGGCTGGCAGAACCGGACCGCCGCGCGCCTGTCGGCCGGGCCGGCAAGCGACAGTCTGCCCTTCACCGTGGAGATCGCCCTATGAACCGGATCGTCGCTGCCGCCCTGCTCGCCACGACGCTGGTCGCGTCCGCCGCGCCGGCACGCCCGCGCGCGACGGAAACCGAACGCAACCGGGCGATCGTCACCGCCTTTGCCGACCAATTCTATGGTCGCCGCGATGTCGCGGGCGCGTTCGCGACGTTCGTCGTGCCCGACTATGTCCAGCATAATCCCGGCCTGCCCGACGGTCGCGACGCCGCCGTCGCGGCGCTGGCGCCCAAATTCGCGGCACGAGGCGCGCGCTTCGACGTGAAGCGGATCATCGTCGACGGGGACATGGCCGTGATCCACCTGCACGGGCGGACCGATCCGGCGACCGCCGGCGGTGCCGTCGCCGACATCTACCGGTTGAAGGACGGCAAGATCGTCGAGCATTGGGACGTAATCCAACCGATCCCGGCGACCTCGCGCAATCCACACCCGATGTTCTGAGCGCTCGTGAAATTAAATGCGCTTCGGATTTGCCGGAAGGCCTTGACTCAAGTTTCAAATAGAATAGCAATTCTAGTTCTGAACGAGGGGCGAATACGTCCCCGCTATCATGGAGAGGGGATCGTATGACGATGTTCCGCCGCATCGCCGGCATGGCGCTTGCTAGCACAGCCATCGGGGTTGCCGCCCCGGCATGGGCGCAGACCGCCGAGCCGACCGGGGCGGCGCCGCCGACCACGGCCAACGACACGACGACGTCGCACGACGACAACCAGCTCGAGGAAATCGTCGTCACCGCGACGAAGATCACGACCCGTCTGCAGGATACGCCGATCGCGATCCGCGCGGTCAGCGGCGCCGACCTGACCAAGGCGGCGGTGACCGACGTCAGCGGGCTGCAGCGCCTCGCCCCCGACCTCGGCATCACCCCGGATTCGGTCTTCACCAAGATCGCGATCCGCGGCGTGTCCAGCCAGGACATTTCCGAAAGCGCCGATCCCGCGCTCACCGTGTCGATCGACGGTGAATATGTGAACCGACCCGTCGCCCTCAACGCCAACTTCTTCGACCTCGAACGCATCGAAGTGCTGCGCGGGCCGCAGGGCACGTTGTTCGGCCGCAATTCGACCGCCGGCGCGCTCAACATCGTCGCGGCCAAGCCGTTGCTCGGCAAGTTCGAAGGGTCGGCGACCGCCGGCTATGGCAATTACAACGCGATCTATGCGACCGGCGCGGTCAACGTGCCGCTGGGCAACGACGTCGCGATCCGCATCGCCGGGCTGCACAACGAACATGACGGATACGTCGACAACGGCGCGCTTGCCGGCAGGGGAGACGACGCCAATGTCGATGCGGTGCGCGGCAGCATCCTGTTCGCGCCCGGCGCACTCGAAGTCTATCTGGCCGGCGAATATGTCGACGTGAACCAGACCGGGCCGGTCCAGTACGGCCTGCCGGTCAACGGCACGACGCCGGGCCTGACCGAACTGCCGGCATCGGTCGCGTCGCCCATCACCTATCCCACGCTGGCGCAGCGCCAGGTGCCGAGCTTCGTCGACGTGCCGCAGAATTTCGATCCGGCAAGCTTCCCGCTCGGTCGTCGCGGCAGCTTCAAGAGCCAGCAATATGCGGTGCGCGGACGCGTCGCCTATGATTTCGGGCCGGCGACGCTCAGCTATATCGGCGGCTATCGTCATGTGAACAACCAGGTGATCCTGCCGCAGAACGGGTATCTGCCCGAACAGTTCACCTTCTACAACGACCGCTACGACACGCGCACCCACAGCCACGAACTCCGTCTGAACGGCGGTGCGCAGGGCAGCTTCGTCTGGCAGGTCGGCGGCTTCTATTTCCACGAGAACCAGATTATCGCGCGCGGCCTGTACCTGCCGCTGGCCAGCGCCTTCGCCAACTTCTTCTACCGCCCCTATGTGAAGTCAGAATCGAAGTCCGCCTTTGCCCAGGCGACCTATTGGGTGGTGCCCGATACGCTCAGCTTCACCGGCGGCGTGCGCTATACCGACGACAAGAAGAACGCCGAGTATATCAACTACGGCTTCTTCCGCACGCAGAACATGGTCCGCCCGCCATCGGACGGCAGCGGCGCGGGGGCGGTCATCCGCTTCCCGAGCTATGCCGAGGACAAGGTCACCTGGACCGCCGGTGTCGAATACAAGCCGGCACGCGACAACATGCTCTATGCCAAGGTCAGCACCGGCTACAAAAGCGGCGGCTTCGATCTGGTCGGCGCCTTCAATGCGGAAAACCTGACCGCCTATGAAATCGGATCGAAGAACCGGTTCCTGAACAACACGCTCGAATTCAACGCATCGGCGTTCTATTATGATTATCAGGACCAGCAGGTGCAGGTCTATATCGACACGACGGTCGGCGCGCGGACGTTCAACGCGGGCAAGAGCCGGGTATGGGGTATCGAAACCGACACCACGGTCAAGCTGTCGCCGCGCGACCGGTTGAGCCTGATCGTCAACTACATCGATGCCAAGCTGCAGGAATTTGCCGGTATACCGGCGCCGACGCTGGCGAACCCGCCGGCAAACGTCCCGCGGCTGACGCTCGATCTCGCCGGCAACACCGCACCGCAGGCGCCGAAATGGACGATCGGCATCAACTACAACAAGTCGATCGACCTCGGCCAAGGCTATGAACTGGTCGCCAACGGGTTCAGCCGGTTCAAGTCGGAATATTACCTGACCGCGTTCAACTATCGCGGCGACCGGGTCGAGGCGTTCACGACCACCGACCTCAGCCTCGAACTGAACCTGCCGGGCGATAAGTTCAGCATCCAGGGCTATGTCCGCAACGTCGAGAACAATCGGGTGAAGACCTATGCCGGGTTCACCGGCGGCGGCATCAACATCTACAACTGGAACTTCGGCCAGCCGCGCACCTATGGCGTGCAGGGCACGTTCCGCTTCTAAGCCTTCCCCAACTGGGCCGGCGTTCCCCGCGCCGGCCCGCTCCTTTTTGCGGTATGGGGGAGGCGAGCATGGGGATCATCATCGGATTGGGCGCGGTGTCCGGCGTGACAGCCGCGCCGGCATCTGTAAGCTGTGGAAATGCCGTACCCGTCGGGAAGATGCGGGGCGGATATTGGGGAGAAAGAGGATGAACCGGGAACGCCACGGGCCGTCGGTACGGCGGTTCGACAATCTGCGCTGTTCGGCCATGGCCATCGCCACCATGACCATCTTCGTCGGCTCGTTCTGGCTGGCCGGCATCCTGTATTGATCGGCCGGTCGCCCCCGTGGCGAACTTGCTTTTCGGACGAAACGCCGTACACTTCGGCACATAAAATAGCGGGGATGATCCCGCCAGGCATACGGGTGCGACGCGCATCACGGGGCCGTAGAATGGGAAGGGTCCTATGTCTGCGGTCTATCCACTATCCTCCTGTATCGAATGGCAGTTTGCGGAGGCGGGCGAACTCGACGCCCGGCTGCGCGCGGCCCGTGCGGCAGGATTAGACCTTGCCGAATTCCACCTTTGGCGTGACAAGCCGGTCGATGCGATCGCCGCCGCGCTGGCGGACACCGGAATGCGGCTGACCGGCGTTTGCGTCGATCCGCGTCGCTCGATCGTCGACCCGGCGGAGCGGGACGCGATGGTCGCTGCCGTTCGCGAAACGATCGCCGCGACCGCGATCCTCGGCAAGCCCGACCTGATCGTCGCCTCCGGCTTTCGGGTCGAGGGGCTGAGCGACGCGGCGCATTTCGCCAATGCGGTCACCGCGTTGCGCGCGGCGGCGGATGTTGCCGAGGCGGCCGGGGTCCGACTGCTGCTCGAACCGCTCAACACCCGGTTGTTCGCCACCATGTATCTGGTCAGCACGACGCTGGGCCTCGACCTGGTCGAAGCGGTGAACAGCCCCAACCTGCGGCTGCTCTACGACGTGTGGCACAGCGCGGTGATGGAGGAGGACATGGCAGCGGTCCTGGCCGGTCGCGTCCACCTCGTCGCCCATGTCCAAGTGGCCGACATGCCGGACCGCAACGAACCGGGCACCGGCAGCGTCGATTGGGACCAAGTGCGGCGCACGTTGCGCGACCTGGGCTATGCCGGGGCGATCGGGCTGGAATATTTCCCGACCATGCCGATGGACCGGTCGCTGGCACAGTCCCGGCAGATGCTGGCCGCGTAACGCCGGCCGGGTTCCGGCCGATCGTGCCGTGATCGACGGCACATCCCACCATCCGAGATTTAGATATGCACAGCGAAAAGATCGCGATCAGCCTCGACCTGATCAATCGCCATTATCAGGAACCCAACCGCAATCGGTATGAGAGCAGGTATTTCTGGGAGGAACTCTATCCCCTGATCCGCGCCAGCGGGTTCGGGTCGGTCGAGATACCCTATGAACCGGTGTGGCAGTTCGGCGGACGCAGCGGGGTTCCGATGAACCGCTATTGCGTCACCACGAAATATGGCGGCGCGTCCGGGTATCGCGACGCGCTGGCGAAGGGCGGTATCGACCATGTCGCCGGCGTCACCTTCGATCCGAACCTGTTCATGCGGAACGACAATCTTGACTTCTATTTCGGCGCGTCCGGCCATTTCGCCGGTGAGGCACTGGCCCATGCGGTCGAACTGGGTGCGGCATATTTCGCGATCAGCCCGTCCCCTTATTACGGGCGGATCGCGCATTATCATCCCGATCTGGACGCGCAGCGCGCCGGCTTTGCCGCGCGCGTGATCGACCTGCTCGGCGGGCTGGCGGACAAGGCGGCGGCAGCGGGTATCCCGCTGGTCGTGCGCAACGAATATTGGAGCCTGTTCCGCGGCGAGCATATTCTGGCGCTGCTCGCGGCGCTGCCCGATCATGTGAAACTCGACATCGATACGGCCCATCTGACGATCGCCGGCATCGCGCCGGCCGCCTTCGTCACGGCGCACGCCGACCGGATCGGGTGCGTTCACCTGACCGATACCGGCTTCGTCGACACGGCGGAGACGTGGAAGACCCCCAACCCCGAATTTCCGGCGCACGCCGCGACGCAGGTGTTTCGCGATCCGGGAACGGGAACGGTCGACCTGCCCGCCATCGTCGCGGTGCTGGACGGGCTGGGCTATGACGGGCCGATCGTCTGCAGCGCCCGCCAGACGCGCGATCCGTTCCGCGCGCTGCTGCGGACCCGCGCCTTCCTCAACCAGCTGCCGAATTAACCGGACGGAGCCCGCGCCATGCCGAACATCCGCTATGCCAACATGTGCCACTGGAAGGCCATTCCGTACCGCCAGATCGAAAATTTCCGGGAATTCTATTACGAGGACAATACGAACACCGCCTATTATGCCGACTGGGACAAGATCCTGAAATACCAGTCGGCGCTGGGGTTCGACGGAATCGAACTGGCGCCATGGGACCTCGCCGACATCCTGCCCCTGTTCGGTTCGCCGGAGAATTTCACGGCGTTCAGCAAGGATCGCGGGGTCGAGGTGATCGGCCTGTTCCATGGCGCGCACGCGTCCCATGCGGCCGATCATTTCGACGAGGTGGTCCGCGCGGGGCGGGAGGCGGTCGACATGATCGTCCGGTTCGGTGGCACCTATATGAACACCTGTCCGACGCAGAATTATTACGGGACCGGGCCGCTGTCGCGCGACGAGGTGCAGCAATGCGCCAGGGCGATGAACGAGATCGGGCGCTATGCCACCGATAACGGGGTAAAGGTCGGCATCCACAATGAATTTTTCTGCGCGATCAACCTGCCGAACCACCGGGAATTGATCGAACTGACCGATCCCCGCTACGTCCATTACTGCCTCGACACCGCCCAGGTCGCGATCATGGGGGAGGACCTGCTGACCTTCTACCGGGACTATCACGACCGGATCAGCACCCTGCACCTCAAGGATACCGCGTCGCAGCGGCAGCCCGATGGCGTCCGCTATGCGCAGGACCCCGAAATCACGGACGACGGCACGCGCTGGTTCTGGGAGCCGGGCCTGGGAACGCTCGACCTGAAGGGGCTATATGCCCTGCTGCGGGAACATGCCTTCAAGGGGTGGGTATCGATCGAATATGACGGGTCGCCCGACCTGCTCGCCTCGATGGCGCTGACGCGATACCATCTCGATAACGCGCTTCGCCCGATCTACGATTAGGGTTGGCCGGACCACGCACGCCGTGCTGCGCGACGATCCGGCATGTCCCGAACGCTGCACATCGGGGAGGGGCGCCCCCCGATGCGCAGCGTTCGTAGCGGCAGGATCAGAAGCTGAACTTGGCGCCCGCGCTGAAGCTGCGGCCGACCAGCCCGGCATAATGCCAGCTGCTGAGGTAGTTCGGGTTGCTGGTATAGGCTGCCGAGGCGAGCGGTGCGCGCGCGTTCGTCAGGTTCTGGACGTTCACGAAGAAGCGGAACTGGTCGTTCACCTCCACCGCGGCGTTCAGGTCGCTATAGATGAACGGCCGGATATAGCATTGCGCCGACAGCGCGTTCTTGCACGACAGGTCGATCACGTTGTTCGCGTCGGGCGCGATCTCGTCTGCGGCGACCTGCTTGATCCGGCCGACATAATAGGTCGTCGCGGTCAGCGAGAAATTGCCGATTTCGACGGCGTTCTGCCAGTTGCCGCGGGTGCGCGGCGTGCCGCCGCCCGACGACAGTTCGTACGGCCCGAGCGTACCCGCATATTTCTGCACCACGCCCGCCGGGGTCACCAGGTCGAGGTTGATGACCTGCGTGACGTCGAGCCGGCTGATCAGGCGCACCCGGTCCGACAGCGGCACGTTCAGGTTCGCCTGCATGTCGACGCCCGAGCTGACCTGGTAGTTCGCGTTCACATAGGGCACGTTGAACACGAGCAGGCGCGGCAGGGCATTGGGGTTGTCGGGATCGGGCGCGTCGATGACGTTGCAGCGATAGCCCTCGCCCACCGCCGCCAGCGCGGCGCAGCCGGCGGTCGCGTTGGCCTGTCCGTAATAGGCGGCGATCGCTTCGGCGCGCAGCGGGCCGCTGACGATCAGGTTCGACTTCTTGATGTTGTAATAGTCGACCGTGAAGTTGAACCAGCGCACCGGCTTGAAGATCGCGCCGGCCGAGAAGCTGCGCGACACTTCGGGCAGGATGTCGGCGTTGCCGGTCGCGCCGCTGCCGATATTGTAGGTGCTGGTATAGGCGGCGTTGCCCGGATGCGCGGCGATGAAGCTGGCCGGCGGGGTGAACGACGAGAAGCCCGAATAGCTGCTGGCCGGGTTGTTCTCGGCGAAGGTCGGTGCGCGGAACCCCTTCGAATAGGTGGCGCGCAGCGAGAACTGGTCGACCGGCATGAACTTCATGCCGACCTTGGGCGAGAAGCGGCTATAGCCCTGCGAGTAATTGTCGTAGCGGCCCGACACGTTCAGGTCGAATTCGCGCACGAACGGGGCGTCGATTTCGAAGAAGCCGGCGGTCACCGTCTGCGCGCCGCGCGCCGACGACGTGTTCAGCCCGTAATAGCTGAGGTCGCGGTTCTGGTTGCGGTTCATCAGCGTTTCGCGACGGACCTGGAACCCGGCGCCGACGTTCAGGTCGCCCCCGCCCAGCGGCAGCAGCGCCTTCAGCAGCGAACCGCCGATCGTCGCGACCGTCGAATAGGACGGGGTGGTACGATCGGGCGAGATCTGCGCGCGCACCGCTTCGCTGTTCTGCTGCGGATTGACGAAATTGTAGGCGCCGGTGTTGATCGCGCTCAGCAGCCCCTGGATATTCAGGAAACCGCGCTGGGTAACGGCGAAGTTGTCGCGGGCATAGACGCCGTTCAGGCGGAACTTGAACCCGCTGCCCAGGTCGCCCGAAATGCCCGCCGTGGTGCGGAACACGTCGACATAGCGGTGGCTGTTCGCCGGGATGTCGCCGAACGAATAATAGATGCGCGCAGCACCCTGGCCCGGATTGGCGGCAAAGGCAGCGGCATAGGGGTTGTTCGGGTTCAGCCGCCGGTCCGCCGCCGTCGCGCAGTTGGTGCCGGCCGCACAGATATAGACCGGCAGCACGATGCCGGGGCTGCTGGACGCCAGCGCCGCCGACCCGCCAAAGGGCTGGGTCTGGCGGATGCCGGTCGGAGCGCCCTTGATGTCGACTTCGGAATGTGAATAGCTGCCGCTGGCGAACATCTCCAGATTGTCGCTCAGCCGGACGCTCAGGCGACCGGTGGTCGAATAGCGCTGCTGCTGCGGCTGGATGATCGAATATTCGGCCGGGATGTTGTGCGCGCAGCCGGTGCCCTGTGCGGCGGTCGTGTTCACCGTATAGGTGCCGAACGGGCACGAGCCGGGGTTCAGCAGCTGATACTGGTTGGTGAGCGGCGAGCCGACCTTGCCCGACAGCGGGTTGTTCAGGTCGCTCTGGCTGACGCGGACGACGACGGCCTGCGGGTTCTGCGCGGTCAGCGAATCGTCGTTGCGGTTGCGATCGGTCAGGCCGCTCGGCCGCAGGTCCAGCGTGTTGAACGGATAGCCGCGCGAATTGTTGGTGATGTAGGCGTCATAGGTATATTCGCCGTTCAGGTAGAAATTGAACCCCTGTTCCTTATAGTCGCCATAGCCGGCGGTCAGCGTCGCGCGGTAGCGCGAGCCATCGGCCTTTTCGGTGGTGCCGCCCTGCACCGATCCTTCGACGCCCTGGAAATTCTTCTTGCTGATCAGGTTCACGACGCCGCCGATCGCGTCCGCGCCATAGGTCGACGAGGCGCCGTCCTTGAGCACTTCGATCCGGTCGACGATGCTGAACGGGATCGAGTTCAGGTCGACATAGGCGTTGTGGCCGTCATCGTTGAGCGGGAAGTTGGCCGAGCGCAGGCCGTCGATCAGCACGACGGTCGACGATACGCCCAGGCCGCGCAGCGACACCGCGGCACCGCCGGCCGAAAAGCCGTTGCGGAAGCCGGTCGAGATCGACCCGGCGCTGTCGGCCGAAACCGACCGGATCGCGTCCTGCGCGGTGGTGATGTTCGCGCGTTCGAGCGTTTCGGCGCTGAGGACGGTCACCGGCGAGATCGAGCTGGCGTTCGAATCGCGGAACAGCGTGCCGGTGACGATGATCGTCGCGGGCAGGCCGGGATCGGCGGCGGCGGCGGGTGCTGCCGGAACCTGGGCGACGGGCGCTGCCGTTGGATCCTCGACCACCGGTTCGGCGGTGGCCGCTGCCGGTGCCGATACCGCATCCTGGGCCAGGGCCGGAAAAGCGGTCGCGACCAGCAACGCCGCCGTGGAGATGCCGAGGCGCAGCGCGCCACGAGCCGAATGAATCAGAACCACCTGGAATTTTCCCCAAATTTTCACGGCGACATGCATCGCCAACCCCCATGCGCCGTGCAGGACGGTGCGGGGCCGCGTTATGGCGGGGGGTATTACCGAGGCGTTAAAGGCCAGGCGGGGACGGGGCGAAAGACGATGTTTTCCGCCGGTGCGGCCGCTACGCCAGGCACGAATAGCCGGCCACCGCTGCCCGCGCGTCCTGCGCGGCGATGCGGGCGGACAGGTCGGGCTGCGGGGGCACGATCCCGGTCAGGAACAAGGCGGCGCGGGCCGCCGCCAGATCGGGGTCGGCCAGCGCCTGCGCCAGCACCGTGCCGAGCAGGGTCGCGACGGCGGGCGGGGCGGTGGTGGCGAAGGCAGGGGTGGCCGCCCGATCGGTCGTAGCGAGGATGCGCAGCCGATCGGTGGCGGCGTGATCGTCCCGGGCGAGGGCGGCGAAGGTCACTTCGTCGATCGCGGCGACATCGGCCCGGCCGTCGCCGACCGCGACGACGCTATGCGCATGGGCGGCGGTGACGATGACGCTGCCGAAAAAGGGCGCGCCGCCCGCCAACGGGGCGATCCGGTCGCGCAGCAACGCCATGCCGGTGTTCGACCCCGCGTCGTTGATCGCCGCCACCCGCCCGCGCAGCGCCGACAGGTCGGCCGCCGGGTCGTCCCGCCGCACCACGATCAGGCTGCGATGTTCGCCCGGCCGGTCGGTGCCGGCATAGACCGGATGGCCGAGCAGGCGCAGCCCCGGATGCTCGCGCGCCCAGGGGCGGGTGCAGATCATGCCCAGCAACAGGCCGGGATGCGACCACACCGCGCCGGTCGCGACCCCGCGCGTCAGCCGATCCGGCACCTCGGGCAGGCCATGGTCGCGCAACCGGTCGCGGATGCCTGCCCACAACCGGTCGTTGGCGGCATGTTGCGCCGGATGGTCGTACATGCCGAGCCACGCGATCTCACCCATGGCCCCCCTCCCGCAGCGCCGGATGGCGGACCGCATCGTGCGGGGTGAGCGCAAAGCGGCGCAGGATGTCGCGATAGCCGCGATAGCGCGGTTCGGGGCGATCGGTCCGCGCCCGCTCGACGGCGGGCAGCCGATACCATGGCGCGGCGGGGGCGGCGTGGTGCGCGGCATGGAGGTTGTTGTTGAGGAACAGCAGCGCCAGCGGCCCGCGCGACGCCACCGTCGCCGCGCGCGACGGGCCGGCGGCATCGGCGCGATGTTCGGCAAAGCCGCGCAGCAGCGATGCGGCCTGTCCCGGCAGCACGAAGCACAGCAAATAGGTGCCAATCGGCAGCGCGACGACCTGCAGCCATGCCAGCACCAGCGCGACCCCGACCAGATGCGGCCCCCATTCGCGCGCCACCCCGGCGGGATCGGAACGCACGCGACGCGCTTCGCCCAGCAGGAACAGCGCGATCGCCGCGACCGGGCCGATCAGCAGCTGGCCGACCAACGTCGCGCGCACCCGCGCCAGCGCCGCGCCGATCCCGCCGCCGGTCACATAGCGCGATTCGGGATCATGGCCGGGATGGGTCGGATGCGGTGATCGATGATGTGCCTCATGCGTCCGGCGATAGGCGCCATAGGGCAGCCACAGCGACAGCGGCACTCCGCCGATCAGGTCGTTGACCCGCCGCCACCGCGTGGGGTGGCCATGGATCGTCTCATGCTGCAGCGACCCGTGCCACGCGACGAACCATCCGCCCAGCAGCGCGAGGACCGGGGAGGGGAGCAGCGCATGGGCGGCGGTCAGGGCGAGCCATCCGGCATAGATCGCCACCGCCAGCAGGACGGTCGGCCATTCGATCGGGCGGGGCAGTGTCGGCATATTCATAGTGTATCAGTGGGAATATAAGCTTTGCAAGCCACTGATCCTCCCCGGCACGGGGAGGGGGACCGCCGCGAAGCGGTGGTGGAGGGGGATCGCCGCGCAACGCAACGGTTCCGGATGCGGACACCCCCCTCCACCATCCTGCGGATGGTCCCCCTCCCCGTGCCGGGGAGGATCTTAGGGACTTCCCCCCACCTCCCCACCATTCCCTCTTGTCGGCGTATCGATAAACGGCAATGATGGCGGCGATACCGGGGGGAAATTCCGATGCAACATGCCCTGCGCCTCGATGGCGTGGTGAAACGGTTCGGCGCGATGACGGCGGTCGACCATTTGAGCTTCGCGGTCGCGCCGGGGGAGGTGTTCGGCTTCCTCGGTGGCAATGGCGCGGGCAAGACGACGTCGCTGCGCATGGTGCTGGACATCATCCGTCCCGATGCCGGCAGCATCGAAGTGCTGGGCAAGCCGCCGGGGCGCGAATCGAGCGGGCTGCTCGGCTTCCTGCCAGAGGAACGCGGGCTGTACCGGTCGATGACCGCGCTAGAGACGGTGGTCTATTTCGGGCGGTTGAAGGGGATGGGCGCCGCCGATGCCCGGCGGCGCGGGCGCGACCTGCTCGACCGGTTCGGCCTCGGCGCCAACCTGAAGACCGGGGTCGACAAGCTGTCGAAGGGCATGGCGCAGAAGGTGCAGCTGGCCACCGCCGTCATCAACGGCCCACGCCTGCTGATCCTCGACGAACCCTTTTCCGGGCTGGACCCGGTCAACCAGGGGCTGCTGGAGAACGAAATCCTGACCGCGGCCAAGGGCGGCGCGGCGGTCGTGTTCTCGACCCATGTCATGCAGCACGCCGAACGGCTGTGCGACCGGCTGCTGCTGCTGGCCAAGGGGGCCAAAAGGTTCGAGGGCACGCAGGACGAGGCGCGCGCGACATTGCCCGCGCGGCTCGACGTGGTGGCGCGCCAATCGCTTGCCGGGCTGGCGGGCGTCGATTCCGCGCGCGCCGCCGGTGACCTGGGCGATGGCTGGACCGCATGGGACGTGCGGATGGCGCCGGGGCGCGATCCCGCCGACCTGTTGCAGCATTGCACGACGGCGGGGGTGCCGCTGCGCCGGTTCGAACAGCACCGGCCCGGACTGCACGACGTCTTTCTCCATATCGTCGGATCGGCGGAGCCACGCGCATGATGAACCATATTCTGTTGATCGCAGCGCGCGAATTCCGCCAGATCGCCGCCACGCGCAGCTTCTGGATCACGCTGCTGATCCTGCCGCTGGCCTTCGCGATCGGACCCGTGGCGTCGCGCTTCCTCGACGATTCCGACACGCAGCGCGTCATGCTGATCGACCGCAGCGGCGGCACCACCGCGCAGGCGATCGCGGCCCGGATCGAATTGGACGAACAGCGCCGGGTGCTGACCCAGTTCTCGCGCTATGTCGAAAGCAACCGGCTGGAGTCCGTCGATCCCGCCGCGTCTTGGGCGCGCCACGACCGCTGGTACAGCGACGCCGATGTCGCGGCGTTCGTCGCGTCGGGCGGGGTGAAGGCCGCACTGGCGAAGATCAGGGCGCGCGGCGGGGAGGTGCCGGACTTCGACGCCCCCGACCCGACCTATAGCATCGTCGCCACGCCGCCATCGGTCGCCGCCGCCGCACCCGACCGGATCGGGCAGGCGCTCGAAGCGCTGCTGCGCCCGGCCGAGGGCAGCAAGGCGAAGCCGGTCGACTATGCGATCTATATCCCCGCCGATTTCGGCCGTTCGCCGGAGGTGAAGCTGTGGGCCAATGGCGCGCCGTCCAGCACCTTCGTCACGATGGTGCAGGGGTTGCTCGCGCAGGAACTGAAGGTCCGCTACCTCCAGGCCAATGGCGTCGCCGCGCCGGTCGCCGCCGCCTCGACCCAAATCGCGCCGGCGATCGCCGTCGTCGTGCCGCCGCGCGGCAGCGGGCGCGAACGGGTGTTGATCCGATCAATCCTGCCGCTCGCCTGCGCCTATATCCTGCTCATGTCGCTGGTCCTGTCGGGCAGCTGGATGTTGCAGGGATCGGTCGAGGAACGCAGCAACAAGCTGATCGAGACGGTGCTGGCCTGTGTCAGCCCGAACGAGCTGATGTACGGCAAGCTGATCGGCACGGTCGGCATCGGGCTGTCGATGGTCGCGACCTGGGCGGCGTGCGGCATCGTCGCCGCCTTCGCCACCCACGGCGCGATCGCCGAGATGATCCGGCCCGCGCTGGAACCGGTATCGTCGTTCGGGGCGATCGCGACGATCCTGTATTTCTTCGTCGCCGGCTACATCGTCGTGGCGATGATCTTCCTGGTGATCGGGGCGGTATCGGATTCGATGCGCGACGCGCAGGGCTATCTGACCCCGGTGCTGATGGTCATCATGATCCCGGTCACCGTGCTGGTGCAGGCGGTGCTGCGCGGCGCCACCGGCCCGGCGGTCGAGCTGCTGACCTGGATTCCGATCTGGACCCCGTTCGCCGTGCTGGCGCGGCTCGGCACGGGAATGCCGCTGTGGCAGGTGTGGGCGGCGGGCGCGCTGACCGCCGCGTTCATCGTGGTGGAGGTGATCCTGCTCGGCCGCATTTTCCGCGCGAGCCTGTTGGCCAGTGGCGGGCGGCCCAAATTCGGGGCGCTGGTCGGGTTGATGCGGCGGCAGGGGTAGCGGGGACCAAAGCGTCCGCCCCGCCCATTGCCGCCGCCCGCGACCTGCGCCACAATTTCGGCAAATCTCATCCGTTCGGAGTACGCCCCTGATGAAGCGTCTGATCCTGCCCGGCCTGTTGCTGTCGACCGCCGCCCTGGCCGCGCCCGCGCCCAAGGCGCCGACGTTCGACACCCAGCGCATCTCGCGCGACATCCAGACGCTGTCGAGCGATGCCTTCGAAGGGCGCGGCCCGGCAACGCGGGCGGAGGCGAAGAGCATCGCCTATATCGCCGAGCAGATGAAGGCCGCCGGCCTGCAACCCGCCGGGGACAAGGGCAGCTGGTATCAGGACGTGCCGCTGCTGAAGTCCGACATCATCGGCACGCCGCAGCTGTCGATCACGTCGGCGGGCACGAAACAGGCCCTGACGCAGGGCGACCAGATCGCGGTGCGTGCGGCGATGACCGGGCAGCAATCGGTCGCGATCGCCAATGCGCCGCTGGTCTTCGTCGGCTACGGCGTGAAGGCGCCCGAGCGGAACTGGGACGATTTCAAGGGCGTCGATCTCAAGGGCAAGATCATGGTCGTCCTGATCAACGACCCCGATTTCGAAGGGGGCGAGGGCGATTTCGGCGGCAAGGCGATGACCTATTACGGCCGCTGGACGTACAAATACGAGGAAGCCGCGCGACAGGGCGCGGCAGGCATCCTGATCGTCCATGAAAGCGCGCCGGCCTCCTATGGCTGGGCCACGGTCAAGAATTCGAACACCAACACCATGTTCGACATCGTGCGGAAAGACCCCGCCGCATCGCACGTGCCGATGGAGGGCTGGATCCAGCGCGACCTGGCGGTCGACCTGTTCAAGCGGTCGGGGCTGGATTTCGACGCGGCCAAGGCGGCGGCGCGCAAGGCCGATTTCCGTGCCATTCCGCTGAAGGCGACGCTGGACGCGCGCTATACCGTCAAGCCGGAGGTCATCACCTCGCACAATGTCGCGGGCATATTGCCGGGCAGCAAACATCCCAATGAGACCGTGATCTATTCGGCGCATTGGGACCATCTCGGCATCGGACAGCCCGATGCGAAGGGCGACCGCATCTATAACGGCGCGCTCGACAATGCGTCGGGCGTCGCCGCGCTGCTCGAACTGGCGCGCGCCTTCGGCAAGGGGCCGAAGCCCGACCGCTCGGTCCTGTTCCTAGCGGTGACGGCGGAGGAAAAGGGGCTGCTGGGGTCGGAGTTCTATGCCGCCAACCCGCTGCGGCCGCTGGCGACGACCGCCGGGGTCATCAACATGGACGGCCCGTTCGGCAGCGAGAAGACCCGCGATTTCAGCATGTACGGTATCGCCAAGCTCGACCTGCTGACGATGCTGACCGAAACGGCGGCGACCGAGGGGCGGCGCTACACCCCCGATTCGCGGCCCGAGGCCGGGCTGTTCTATCGCTCCGACCATTTCTCGCTCGCCAAGCGCGGGGTGCCGGCACTGTCCTTCAGCCCCGGCCGCGACCTTGTCGTCGGCGGCGCGGCGCGCGGCAAGGCACTGGAAGATGCCTATACCCGCGACAAATATCACCAGCCCGCCGACGAATTCGATCCGAACTGGAATACAGGCAGCGTGCAGAGCGACATGACGATCCTCTACACGCTCGGCCGTCGCTTGGCCGACGGACGGGTCTGGCCGAACTGGTCGAGCGACAGCGAGTTCCGCGCGACGCGCGACCGGACGGCGACGGCGCGGGGGAAGTAGGGGCGCGTCGGGGACATCCCGGCGAGGCGACATCTCCGCGAACGTTGCACAGGTCACCCCGGCACCTGCCGTGCCCCCGCGCAGGCGGGGGCCCAGGGCCAAACCGAACAACGGCTTGCGCCTGGAACCCTGGACCCCTGCCCGTGCGGAGGTACGCGAAACAGGTCAGGGCGCGGCACTGCAGCGTGGCCCGGCCAGCGCCGACACGGGGGGTAGGGCGTACTGACCACGGAACCTCGCCCCCGCCCGCCGGTTCGACACGCCAGTATACCGGACCATGCGCAGCGCTGGTCCCGCGACGCTTTCCCGCTATAGGCTGCCCCGATGAACGAACTCTGGAACCATATCGTCGCCGATTTCGCCAATATCGGCAGCCCGTCGGCGCTGGCCGCCTTTGGCCAGGTCGTGCTGATCGACATCATGCTGGCCGCCGACAATGCGATCGTCGTCGGCGCGCTGGCCGCCGGCCTGCCCGCCGACATGCGGCGTAAGGTCATCCTGATCGGCGTCGGCGCGGCGCTGGTGCTGCGCGTCGCGTTCGCATTGGTGGTGACGCAGCTGTTGCAGGTCACCGGCCTCGTCTTTGCCGGCGGGTTGCTGCTGGTGTGGGTCGCGTGGAAGATGTGGCGCGAGCTGAAGGATGGTGGGGACGAGGGTGCCGACGAAACCGCGCTGAAGGCCGCCGCCCCGCGCAGCTTCGCCAGCGCGGCATGGGCGGTCGCGATCGCCGACGTGTCGATGAGCCTCGACAATGTGCTGGCGGTCGCGGGCGCTGCGCGCGATCATCCGGGCATCCTCGCCATCGGCCTGATCCTGTCGGTCGCGCTGATGGGGATCGCCGCCAATGTACTGGCCCGCGTGATCGAACGCTATCGCTGGGTCGCCTATATCGGGCTGGCGGTGATCGTCTATGTCGCGTGCAAGATGATCTACGAAGGGCTGGTCGACCCGTCGCGCGGCGTGCTGGCGCTGTTCGGGTAACGGCGCCGCGGTCGCGGGGGGTGTCGGTTGTCGACGACCCCCTGACCCCGATCCGTCGCCCCAGCGCAGGCTGGGGCCTCGACCGGCTCCTGTCCCGCCCTGCAACCGGGAGATCCCAGCCTTCGCTAGGATGACGTCCGGGGCAGGGGGGAGCAGGGGCACTACCCCAACGTCTTCAACAGCGTCTCCCACCACGCGACGCCCGGATCGAACGTCGCCACCGGCACGCGTTCGTTCAGGCCGTGGGCGAAGCTGTCGCTCGGCTTCATGAACACGCCGCCGACCCCGAAGCTGGGGATGCCGTATGCGCGGAAGTGCATCGAATCGGTCGCCCCCGCTTCCTGGGCCGGCACGACCAGCAGGCCGGGTGCGCGCTTCGCCACGGCGGCCTTCACCGCGCCGACGACCTTCGGGTCGAGCGGGGAGGCGCCGGCCTCGATCGTACCATTGTCGTTGAAGCTGACCACGATCTTGGGATCGGCGGTCAGTTCGACCAGCCTGGCCTCGATCGCGGCGCGCGGGGTGCCGGGAAAGATGCGGCAGTTGATGTTGGCGACCGCGCGCTGCGGCAAGGCGTTGGGCGCATGGCCGCCATTGAACATGGTGGGGACGCAGGTCGTGCGGACCTGCCCGATATAGCGCTTGTCGGCCGACAGCGTATCGGCGGCGGCGGTGTCGTTCGGATTGGCGGCAAAGGCCTTCATCGCCGCGCCCAATGGCCCCGGCGTCATCGTCGCGGTGCCGGCCAGCGATGCCTTGGTGATCTCGTTCTGCTGCGGCGGAAAGCGATAGGCGGCGATGCGCCCGACCGCCGCCGCCAGATGGACGATGGCATTGTCCGGCCCCGGACGGCTGCTATGCCCGCCGGGATCGGTGATGGTCAGGTGCCAGTCGCCATAGACCTTTTCTGCCGCCTGCAGCGCATAGACCACCGGCTTGCCATCGTCGCCCAACTGCCCGCCGCCGGCATCGGCATTGAGCACCAGCGCCGCATCCTTGAACGCCGCCGCCGCCGCGCGCGTCGTCTTCATGCTGGTTTCCTCGTCGCCGGTCAGCACCAGCACCACATCGCGCTGCGGCACCCATTTCTCGCGGCGGAGCTTCATCAGCGTCGCGACCGCCATCGACAGCCCGGCCTTGTTATCCAGGCTCCCGCGCCCGAAGACATAGCCGCCCTCGACGACCGGCGTGAACGGATCGCGGGTCCAGTCCTTCGGATCGGCCTCCACCACATCCATATGCGCCAGCACGACGGTCGGCTTGGCCTTGCGGTCGCGGCCGGGATAGCGCGCGGTCAGGTAGCCGGTTTCGCCGACGGCCACGAACTGCACATCGGCGGGGGCGAAGCCGGCGGAGAGCAGCTTCGCCTTCAGATATTCGGCATAGGCCGGCACCTGCCCGCGCCCGGCCACCGTCTGGAACTTCACGCCATCGACCAGCAGCGTCAGCGCTTCCTTGCCCGCCGGGGTCGTGGCCGTGTCCTGCGCCTGTGCCGTGCCTGCGCACAGCATCGTGGTGGCACCGATCGTCGCAAGCAGCATTCGCATGGCATTCTCCAACCCTGTGGCGGCAAGGGTGCGCGGTCCGGGGCCGTCCTGCAAGGGCGTCGTCACGCGAACAGCCGTTCCGGGCGAATCTGCTCCGCACGCACCTGTCGCCGCGCCAGTTCCTCGGGCCAGGGCAGGTCGAACAGCAGCGCCTCGACCGCCATCGCCATCGCCGGCGACGTCTGCAACCCATAGCCGCCCTGGCCGGCCAGCCAGAAGAAGCCCGGCGCATCGGGGGCGAAGCCGGCGGTCGGCACCTTGTCCGCGACGAAGCTCCGCAGCCCAGCCCAGCGGGTGGCGACGCGCGGAATGCGTAGTGTCGTCGCTTCCTCCACCCGCCACGCCGCCAGCGCGATGTCATAGTCGTCGGGCTGTACGTCGCACGGCTCGGACGGGGTGACGTCCATCGGCGATGCGAGCAGCCGCCCGGCATCGGGCAGCATGTAGAACCCGTCGTCGCGCACCGTCTTCAGGAACGGCCAGTCGGCGATGGCCAGCCCGGCGGGCGGGTCGAAGCCGATGATCGTGCGGCGCAGCGGCGTGAGGCCCAGCGGACGGACGCCGGCCATCGCGGCAACGGTGTCGGCCCATGCCCCGGCGGCGTTGACCACTACCCGTGCCGAATAGCTGGCGCCCGGCGTATCGACGTTCCAGCGGTCGCCGTCGAACGCGATGCCGGTGACCGGCGCGTCGAACCGCACTATGCCCCCGGCGCGGCGGACGGCGCGGGCATTGGCCTGCAGCAGCGCATCGGCGTCCAGCTTGCGCCCGCCGGTGTCGAGCAGTGCGGCGACGACACCGTCCGCCCCGGTCTTCAGCACCGGCACGATCCGGGCCGCCGCCGCCCCGTCGATCCGCTGGATGGTGTCGGTGAAGCGGTCCATTTCGCCATGGAGCGCCTCCAGCGCGGGCATCGATTCCCGGTCGGCGATGAACAGCGCGGGCTTTTCGGTCCAGAGCGGCGCATCGGCATAGGCGGCGGGCGGCGCGGCGAAGAAGTCGCTGCTCGCGGCGGTCATGCCGCGCACCGCATCGTTGCCGATGCCGAAATGATAGAAGGTCGCGCTGCGCCCCGACGAATGATAGCCGAGCGCCGATTCCCCCTCCAGCACGACCAGATCGGCATGGCGGGCGATGCGGGCGGCCGCCGAAATGCCGGCGATACCGCCGCCGATCACAAGCACGTCGACACGTTGGGACATTCGGGCATTCTCTCCTGCGGCATCGCAATCCGACGCCGGTCTTCCTGTTCCCAAGGACGCCGCCGCCGCCCCAAAGCGAACCTCGCACGGCGGCTTTGACAAGCCGGTCCCCGGCGGATCAGATGCGGGGCGGGGGAAATGATGGACCTGAAGCACCTCGAGGATTTCGTGAGCCTGTGCGACACGGGCAGCTTCTCGCGATCGGCGGCGGCGCGCAACGTCACGCAATCGGCGTTCAGCCGGCGGATCCAGGCGCTGGAGACGTGGCTGGGCGCGGCGCTGATCGATCGCAGCACCTATCCGACGTCGCTGACGCAGGAAGGCCGCCTGTTCCGCGAGACGGCGGACGAGGTGCTGACGCTGCTCCACGACGCGCGGGCCGACACGCTGGCCCGGCGGCAGGTGTCGCGCCGCACGATCAGCTTCGCCGCGCTGCATACGCTGGCGCTGAGCGTCTTTCCCGACTGGCTCCGCGCCATCGAAGCGGCGACCGGACGGCTGAAGACCGAGGTGCTGGCCGACAATTTCCATAATTGCGTGCAGTCGCTGGTCGAGGGGAAGAGCGATTTCCTGATGACCTTCCACCACGACGCCATCCCGCTGTCGATCGATCCGGAACGCTTTCCCTTCGTCGTGCTGGGCGAGGACCGGTTGCTGGCGGTGTCGCTGTGCCGCGACGGCCGGGCGGTGTTCGCGCTGGACGATGCCGCGCCGCTGCTGGCGTATGGCGCGAACTCGTTCCTCGGGCGGATGAGCGTCCACGCCGCCCGCGCGGCGCGGGTGCAGCCGACCACCAGCCATGTGAACGACAATGCCATCGCCGAAAGCCTGAAGGCGATGGCGCTGGCCGGGCACGGCATCGCGTGGCTGCCCGAAAGCCTGATCCGCCGCGAACTGGCCAGCGGCGAACTGTGCGACCTGGGCGCCGATGTCGCGATCCAGATCCGCATCTATCGCTCCGCCGAACGCACCCGCGCGGCGGTCAACCGGGTGTGGGAAGCGGCCGTTGCGCTCCCCCCGATGGGCGGGCGAACGCCTACTTCACCCGGATGACGCCGACCCCGTTCTCGATCCGGATCGTGGTGCCGAGCGGCGCCGACAGCTTCTGCAGCCGGGCGAGGATGCGGTCGCCCTGCGCGCGCGACGCCATGCGCGGGACGCCCCGATCGGCCCCCTTGACCGCGACGCCCAGGTCGATCGGATAGAGCCGGATGTCGCTGAGCCGCCCGTCGACATAGCGGGTCAGCGCGATCACCGATTCATACAGGTTGGGGTCGCTGAACGTCTTGGCATTGCGCGCCTGCAACAATTCGGGGACGGTCGCGCTGTCGGGGCTGACGCCGAACTGGTCGTACATGTCGGCGGGAACCACATCGAGCGAGTTGTTCATCATCGCGAAGTTGCCGAGCGAATAGAAGATCGGCCGCCCCTTGTAGATTTCGATCCCGCGCAGCTGGTGCGGGCCATGGCCCATATAGGCGTCGGCCCCGGCATCGATCGCCGCATGGGCCAGCTCGATCGCGAAGTCGGCCGGTTCCTGCGAATGATTGCCCGGTTCGTGGTTGTGGACCGAATAGAGGACGAAATTGCCGTTCTGCTTCGCCTGCCGAACCGTGCGCAGATTGGCGGCAAGGTCGGCCGCGTTGATGCGGTAGCGATAGTCGAGGTAGCGCCCGCCGGTGTCGCCCACCGCAAAGCGATTGCCGAACAGCGTCACCGCGCCATCGGCCGCCCCATCGGTACGCAGCGTCGACTTCGCGGCGATCGCGCTCAATGCGGCGAACTGGTCGGGCGTGACCAGCGCGGTGCGGACGGTGCGCAGCGCGTTGACGCCGGGGCGTCCGGCAACCTCACCCGCCGCGTCGCTGGCCCGCGACATCGGCGTAAAGGTCGAGGTGGCGGATACCAGCGCCACCCGGCCGCGCGGGCCGTCGATATAGCGGGGCGCCCGCGCCGCCGACAGCGTAGCCCCGGTCCCGGCCCAGACCAGCCCGGCCTCGTCGAGGCGCCGGCCGGTCTCCGCCATCCCCTCCACGCCCCAGTCGGTCGCATGGTTGTTGGCATGGCTGACGATGTCGAAGCCGAGCGTGGCGACGTCGCGCGGCACGCGCGGATCGGCCAGCATCCAGGTGCCGCCCGATTCCGCCTGCGCCACCGCCCTGGTGGTGGTCAGGTCGAGGACGGTGGTCTCGAAATTGCCGAAGGTCACATCGGCGCTGCGCAACAGCTGCACCAGATCGGGGCTGCGCGCCGCCAGCGTCGCCGCCATCGGCCGCAGGTAGATCAGGTCGCCGGCCGCCGCGAGGGTGAAGTCGCCGGCGATCGGGCTGGTCGGCACCGGCGCGGTCGCCAGCCGGTCCTGTGCCGGCGCCGCAGACGAGAGCGCGGCGATCAGGCCCCCCAGCAGCAGCGCCGCCCGCACCCTCATTTCGCGCCCGCCGCGGCGAAGAGGATGCCGAGGCCGATGGCCATGCCCTTCAGGCTCGCGTCCTTTTCGACATCGATCCATTCGTCGAGCGAATGCGCCCGCCCGCCCGATCCGCCCGACCCGATGGTGATCGCCGGGATGCCCATGCTCATCGGGATGTTCGAATCGGTTGAGGAATAGTTGAGCTGCGGCGTCAGGCCGCCGGCGCGGATCATGCCGCTGGCGATGCGGACGATGTCGGCGGTTTCCGCCGTGCGGCCGGCGGGGCGGTCGCCGATCATTTTCAGCGTGGCCGCCACCTTGCCCTCGCGCGTGCTGCGCGCGGCGTTCTCGCCGTCGACGCTGGCCTGCACGACGCGCTTGAACTGTTGTTCGAGCGTGGCGAGCGCCGCCGGGTCTTCGGAGCGCATGTCGAATTCCATGAAGGTTTCGTTGGGGATCGAATTGACCGAGGTGCCCCCGCCGACGACGCTGGCGGCATAGGTGGTGCGCGGCGTCGTCGGCACGGCAATCCTGTAGAGGTCCACGGCGGTCTGGCTCATCGCGACCATCGGGTTAACCAGCCCGAACGCGCCATAGCTGTGCCCGCCGGGGCCGGTATAGGTCACGCGATACCGCTTCGACCCGACCGCCCCGGTCACGACCCGCGCGGCATCGGTCCCGTCCATCGAGATGAAGGTCCGTATCCGGTCGCGATAGGCGCCCTTGGTGAACAGGTGGCGTACCCCGCGCAGGTCGCCCGGCCCCTCTTCGCCGACATTGCCGACGAACAGGATGTCGGTCGCCGGCCTGACCTTGTTCGCCCGCATCGCGCGGGCATAGGCGGCGATCACCGCCAGGCTGCGGGTATCGTCGCCGATGCCCGGTGCCGACAGCCGGGTGCCGTCGCGTTTGACCTTCACCGGGGTGCCCGCCGGAAACACCGTGTCGAGATGCGCGGCCAGCACCACCACCGGCCCGCCCGCCGGCCCGGTGCCGCGATACAGGCCCAGCACATTGCCCTCGGCATCGATCTCGACCTGCTCCAGCCCGGCCTGCTCCAGCAGGTTGCGATAGGCGGCGGCGCGTTCGGCTTCCTTGAACGGCGGGGCGGGGATTTCGGTCAGCGCGACGATGTCGTCAACGATCCGGTCATGCTCGCGGTCGAGCTGTGTCAGCGTCGCGCGATAGCCCGGCCGGGCCAGCGTCGCGGCGATGGCGGCGTCGGACGGCGCGCTGGCCGCCGACAGGATGTGCGCGATGATGAGAAACGACGACATGCTAACCCTCCCGCACGGCGACCGGTGTTGCCGTGTCGCCCGCTTGTGCCATGGTGGACGCGGGCAGGGGCGAAAAGCGAAGCGGCGCGCGCGATTTTTCTGCACGCGGCGGTTCGCATCGCGACGGGCGCGTCGTCCCTGTAGGCGTGCAGATACCGGAAGAGGGTAGAGTGTTTCGCGTATGACCCGGTCCCCCATCGCGCCACCCGAATTCGCGCGGATCGTCGCCGCGATCACCGGCGACCCGCCGCCGGCCGACGCGGACCTTGCCGTGCTGTCGGACGATCCGGCGGTTCAGGCGTGCGTCGCGGAACTCGACGCGATCTGGCACCTAGCCGGCACGCTCACCGGCGCGTCGTCCGATAGATAGGCGTGCAGCCGCGCGTGCAGGTGTGCCATCGCGGCGACCATGTGCTTCTGCACCATGCGCGGGGTGATCGACAGATGGGCGGCGACATCGGGCGTGGTCATCGCGCGGTGGCGGCGCAGGTCGAACACTTCGGCACAGCGCGGCGGCAGTTCGGCGAGCGCGGCGGTATAGGCGCGTTGCAGGTCCGACAGGTGTTGCGCCTCCTCCTGCGGCGGCGGGGTCGCCAGATGCCGCTCGGCAACCTCGTCCAGCTCCACCGCCCCGGCCAGCGGCGACCGCCGCCGCGTCCGGTCGATGACGAGGTTCAGCGCGATGCGATAGAGATAGCCCAGCGGATGCTGTATTTCGCCGTCCCGTTGGGTCTTCAGGAAGCGGAGAAAGGTTTCCTGCACGATGTCGTCGACATCGTCGGAATGCCGCACCCGACCCGCGACGAACCGCCGCAACCGGCCGGCATAGGCATCGAAAATCTGTCCATCCCCCTGCATCCCGCCAAGCTGCCGGTCGCACGGCGGGGCGTCCAATGCCGATGCCGCACGGGATATTCCGAATTTGCATGATGTGGTTGCATAGGGTGGATCATGGAGAATCGACTGGCACGTCGTGCTTCGTCATTCCGCGCCTGATCGAAACGCCTGTGAACCTTAGGGTTCGTACCCCGGCGAAGGCCGGGGCCCAGTTGGGAAGGTTTCTCCGTACAATCCCGACGCCCCCCAACTGGACCCCGGCCTTCGCCGGGGTACGGCAGGAAGATGGCTCCGTCCGGGGTTTTCGAAGCGGTCGCCTGCTTGATTCGATGTGACGACGACCGTCCCGAAACGATCCCCCCAGCTACCGCACCCGGTCGAACCGGACGTTGCGGGCACGCTCGACGCTGACGGTAAGGCCAATGACCCGCCCCGCCGCGTCGCGCAGGAACCGGACGGTGCTGCCGTCGCCCTCGAACGCGTCACGATAGACCGGGGTCAGCGCGTGGACCTCGCCCGGTCGTTCGCGAATGCGCCAGTCGAGCGTGCCGGGCGTCGCGGCGGGCGACAGGTCATAGGTCGCCTCGACCTCCGCACTGCGATAGCTGCCGGCATAGTCCGCCGCGCGGACCGTGGCCGGATCGACCGGCGCGGTGCGCACATAGATCGCGATATTGTTGTCGCGCCCGGTCAGTTCGATCCGGTCGGGCGACAGCCGCCGCGTGGCGTTGGCGCGGTAGCGGGGCAGGTCGAGCGGGATGCCCGACAGCCGGTCGACATACAGCCCGTCGAGCGTCTTGTCCTCGACCGGCGCCGCGGCATGGGGCGGCAGGAACAGCGCGGCGACCTTGCGTCCCATGCCGGTGTCGGCGTCGGCGGCATTGCACAGCAGCGCGATCGACAGGCGATAGGCCGGATAACGGCTCAGCCATGCGCGATAGCCGGCGGTCGATCCGGCATGGGCGATCTCCTCCGCGCCCTGGAACCGGTAATTGAACAGGCCCCGGCCATAGGTGAGTTGCCGCCCGTCGCGCAGCGTGCTGCGTTCGGACAGCTTCTTTGTCACGAACGGCCCCAGCGCCCCGCTATCGAGCGCGCGGTTCCACAGCAGCAGGTCGCCGACCGTGGTCAGCAGCCCGCCATTGCCATAGGCATCCTCGAACGGCATCTCCTGCCGATAGCCCTGGTCGTCGCGTTCATAGGCCTGTGCCCGGCCCGGCACGATCCGTCGGAAATCGTCGCGCCACTGGCTGTGCGCCATGCCCAGCGGCTTGAAGAAAACCTGCTGGCTGAACGCCGCCAGCGACATGCCGCTGACCCGCCGCACGATTTCGGTCAACAGGTTGTAGCCGCTGTTGGTGTAGCTGGATTCGTCGCCCGGCGCATAGTTCAGCGCGCGCTGTCGCACGATGATCGCCAGCGCGTCGGCCTGGCGATAGGCGCGGGTGGTGCGCGGCCATCCGCCCAGGGCGGCGATGCCGCCCCAGTCGCGCAGCCCGCTGGTGTGGTTGAGCAGCTGGTCGATGGTGATGACCCGGCCATAGTCGGGCAGTTCGGGCAGGATGGTGCGGACATCGGTGTCGAGGCGCAGCTTGCCCCGGTCGACCAGCGTCAGCACGGCGGCGGCGGTGAACTGCTTCGACACCGATCCCGCTTCGAACACCGTGTCGGGGGTGTTGCGGATGCCATGTTCCAGATCGGCCATGCCATAGCCGCGCGACAGGACGGTGCGGCCGTCGCGATCGACCGCGACGGCGCAACCGGGCGTCGCTTCGCCGGTGAAGCGCGCGAACACCGGATCGACCGCCACCGGCGCCTGCGCCGCCCCCGGTGCCGCCAGCAGCAGCGCCGCACCCGACAGCATCGCCCATCGCTTCATCGCCTGTCCCCCCTGTTCCGTCCCTATTCTCAAAATGCGATCCGCGCGGCCATCGAGAAATAGCGCCCCATCTGGTCGTAATGGATCTGGCCGGTGGTGGTCGGCGGGGCGGCCTTGTCGAACACGTTGGTGACATTGGCCGACAGCGTCAGCCCGTCGATCCGCACCCGCGCGCCGAGGTCGAGATACGCCTTGGCGGAAATGGCGTTGTTCTCGATGTCGAGCAGGTGGTTCCACAGCCCGCCACCGACGTAACGCACCCGCGCATCCGCCCCGAACACCCGGTCCTGATAGTTGACGGTCAAGTTGCCCCGCCAATGCGGCGTCCCAAACGGCACCGCTTCGCCGACATCGCCGACATATTCGATGCGGCTGACGCCATCGTCGGTGGTCAGGCTGCCGACATAGGTCGCAAGGCCGCGCAGCCGCAGCGTGCCGGGTAGCGTCGCCGCCAGCGTCGACAGCGGCAGGTCGTACGACGCTTCGACGTCGATGCCATGGGTGCGATATTCGGCCAGGTTGACGAAGGTCGCGAAGACGGTGGTGATCAGGCCGTTCGCGCGCACGATCTGGTCGCACAGCGCGGTGTTGCCGTTGGCGCAGCGGGTGACGATGTCCTGCCCGCTCAGTGTCGCGATCGCGTCCTTGATGCGGATGTCGAAATAATCGACCGACAGGTTCAGGCCCGGCACGGCGCGCGGCGAATAGGTGCCGCCGATGGTCGTCGTCCGTCCGATCTCCGGCGTCAGGTCGGGATTGCCGCCGCCGAACGTCACGATCTGGTATGTGGTGCGGGTCAGCGGGTCGGCGATGTTCGACTGGGTGGTCGACCGGGTGTTGAACAATTCGGTCAGGCTGCCCGACCGGATGTCGCGCGACATCGACACTCGCAGCAGCAGGTCGCGATAGATGCGGTCGGTCAGCCCCAGCTTCCACGACGTCACGTCGCCGCTGTTGCTGTACTGGCTGTAGCGACCCGCCGCGCTGAATTCGAGCTTGCTGAACGCTTCGTCGAGCAGCGGCACCGCGATTTCGCCGAACCCTTCCTTCACGTCGAACCCGCCATCGATCGACGCGAAGTTGAAGGTGGTGAAGGCCCGCGCGGCGGACAGCGGGTCCAGCCTGCTCGACGCGATCGATTCCCACCGCGCCTCGGCCCCGACCGCAACCGATACCGGCCCGGCCCATAGCGCGAAGGGATCGCCGCGCAGGCTGACCATCGCCGTGTCCAGCCTGGTGGTGTTGCGGATGTGGGCAGTGGAAGAGAAGGCATAGGCGACCGCAGCCGGGTCGGCATTGCCCTCGCCGAACAGGTTCAGCGGGCGACAGGCGGTGGTGGGATCGGTCAGCGCGATGCGACAGATCGGCGCGCCGCCCGCCGGGTTGGCGACGACATCGATCGCCCGGTTGAAATTGGCGGTGACCTTCTGGTTCAGATAGCCGCGATCGTCGGTCAGCGCGCCCATGCCGTAATAGGCGCTGTAGCGCCACGCGCCGTCGGCGAAACTGCCATCGACCCCGACTGCGACGTCGACCGTCTGGCGGGTATAGCCATAGGTGCGATAGCCATAATCCTCGAACACCCGGCCGAAGCGGAAGCTGCTCTGCCCCGCCGCGAGCAACCGGCTGCGCACGGCGGCGGGCAGGAACGGGTTGTCGCGCGAGATGGTGATGTTGTCGCGGTTGCTTTCGGCATAGAAGGGATATTGCGCGCGCATCCGCGAATAGCTGCCATCGGCCCATAGCGTCGCGTCGCCGAGGTCGAGGCTGACGCGGGTATAGCCGTTCAGCCGTCGATAGGGCGCAGCCAGCGCGGTTTCGTCGCGCAGGCTGGTGCCCTCGCCACCGACCATCACCGCCGACCCGCGCGGAGAGCCATAGCGGAAGGCGCGCAGCGTCCCGTCGCGCTCGAACGTCTGCCCGGCCAGCACGCCGCTGGTGATCAGGCCGCCGACGCTGGCGTTGGAATAGTTGACGTCGGGCGCGATGACGAAGGCGTGCGCCGCGCCGGTCGGGTTGGTGTAGAGCGTGGTGCTGCCGAGGTTCGGACGGGAATCGCGGTCGAGCACGCCGTGATCGTCGAAATACTGCACCCCGACCATGACATGGCCGCGCCCGCCGGCGAAGCGCCCGCCATAGGTGGCATCGACACCGTAGCGGAACGCATCGCCGCGCGACGAGATACCGGTGGTCGCGCCGATCGTCACGCCCTCCAGCGTGCGGTCGAGGAGGATGTTGACCACCCCGCCGACCGCGCCCGACCCCCATGCCGCCGATGCGCCGCCGGTCACCACCTCGACCCGGTCGATCAGCCCCTGCGGCACGGTGTTGAGGTCGCCCGACCCGGTGAAGCGCCGCCCGTTGAGCAGCGTCAGCGTGCGCGTGGTGCCCAGCCCGCGCAGGTCGGCGGGCGACGATCCCGATGCGGTGCCCGAGAAATTGGTCGTCGGCGTGGTCGATGCGCGAAACTGCGGCAGGTCGTTCAGCACCTGTGCGATGCTCGGCCGGTTGCCGACCAGCAGCGCGTCGCCGCTGACGACGGTGGTCGGCGTCGGCGCGTCGAACCCGGCGCGGTCGATGCGCGATCCGGTGACGACGATGTCGGGATCGGCGGCATCCGCTTCCGGTTCCGCCGCCGCCGGCTGCGTCGCGAGCGGCGCGTCGTCGGCGGCCTGCGCCCGTGCGCCCCCGCTCCAGAGTATCGCGCAGGCGGTGATGGCCGGCCATATGGCGCGTCGAGGCGTCGAGAATGTCATGTGGTCCCCCCATCATGTCGGTTCAGGGGAAAGGACGCAGGTGCAGCGGATTCCCGAACGCGGGGGCCGTGTTTTTTGTGCTGTGGGGATTTCCCCTACCGCGCGGACCCGCAGACATTGGCGCGCGCGGTCTGTTCCAGCTCCTCCAGTTCGGCGACCGTCTGTTCCAGCGCCTGGCGTTGCAGGTTCAGCGCGTCGATCCGGCTGCGGCACCGCTCGGCCAGGGTGCGCATCTGTTCGTCCTGTCCGGGATCGCTGCTGTACAGGTCGAGAAACTCCTGAATCTCACGCAGGCTGAATCCCAGCCGCTTGCCGCGCAGGATCAGCCGCATCCGGACGATGTCGCGGTGGCTGTACGCGCGGTTGTTGCCGACGCGCACCGGATGGATCAGCCCCTTGTCCTCATACAGGCGCAGCGTGCGCGGGGTGATGCCCAGCGTTTCGGCGACGGCGTGGATGCCGCTCAGTTCCTGATCCTCGCCCAAAACCCGTCCCTTCCGTCCTCGCCGGCCATTGCGTCCTGCCGATATACCCTATAGGTAACATATCTATCGTATAGGTCATATAGCCATGGCAAACATGGACGTCACACCGGGAAGGATCGCTTCGATGAAGGCCGTAATCGCAGGCTATGTTCGCTCTCCCTTTCACCTCGCGGGCAAGGGCGCGCTGGCGCGGGTCCGGCCGGAGGATCTGGCGGCGCAGGTGGTGCGCGGCCTGATCGAACGCACCGGGGTCGATGCCGCCGCGATCGAGGATGTGGTGATGGGCTGTGCGTTCCCGGAAGGGGAGCAGGGCTTCAACGTCGCGCGGATGGTCGCGCTGCTAGGCGACCTGCCGCTGTCGGTCGGCGGCATGACGGTCAACCGGTTCTGTGGTTCGTCGATGAGCGCGATCCATATCGCCGCCGGGCAGATCGAGGTGGGCGCGGGCGAGGCGTTCATCTGCGCCGGCCTCGAATCGATGAGCCGGGTGCCGATGGGCGGCTACAACCCGCTGCCCAACCCCGCGCTCGCCGCCAAGCGCGCCGGGGCCTATATGGGCATGGGCGACACCGCCGAGAATGTCGCCACCCAGTATCAGATCACCCGCGACGAACAGGATGCCTTCGCCGTCGCCAGCCAGCGCAAGGCCGCTGCCGCGCGTAGCGAAGGGCGTCTGGCCGACGAAATCGTGCCGATCCAGACCAAAAGCGGTGTGGTAAGCGAGGACGGCACGATCCGTCCCGAGACGACCAGCGAAGCGCTGTCGGGCCTGAAGCCTGCCTTCCGCCAGGACGGGTCGGTGACCGCCGGCACCTCCTCGCCGCTGACCGATGGGGCCAGCGCGGTGCTGGTGACGTCGGAGGAGTTCGCGACGAAGCATGGCCTGACCATCCTCGCCCGGATCAAATCGATCGGCATTTCGGGCTGCGCGCCGGAGACGATGGGCCTCGGCCCGATCGGCGCGTCGAACAAGGCGCTGGAGCGCGCCGGCCTGACCATCGACGACATCGACGTGGTCGAGATCAACGAGGCGTTCGCGGCGCAGGCGATCGCGTGCATCCGCGACCTCGGTATCAAGGACGACGCGATCAACCTCGACGGCGGGGCGATCGCGCTCGGGCATCCCTTGGGCGCGACCGGCGCGCGGATCGTCGGCAAGGCGGCGGCGCTGCTGGCGCGCGAGGGCGGGCGCTATGCGCTGGCGACCCAGTGCATCGGCGGCGGGCAGGGCATCGCCACCGTGCTGGAGCGCGCATGATGGACGCGGCGATCCGCAAGGTCTGCGTCATCGGCGCAGGGGTGATGGGCGCCGGCATCGCCGCGCATGTCGCCAATGCCGGGGTGCCGGTGCTGCTGCTCGACATCGCCAAGGACGGGCCCGACCGCGATGCCGTCGCCAAGGGCGCGGTCGCGCGGATGCTGAAGACCGATCCCGCGCCATTTATGTCGAAGGGCGCGGCAAAGCTGGTCGAGACCGGCAATATCGACGACCATCTGGAGCGCATCGCCGAATGCGACTGGATCGTCGAGGCGGTGGTCGAGCGACTCGACATCAAGCAGGCGCTCTATGCCCGGATCGAGGCGCTGAAGCGCCCCGGCACGGTGGTATCGTCCAACACCTCGACCATCCCGCTCGACCATCTGGTCGCGGGGCGCAGCGATGCGTTCCGGGCCGACTTCCTCATCACCCATTTCTTTAATCCGCCGCGCTACATGCGGCTGATTGAGATCGTGCGGGGCCGCGATACCGATCCGGCGGTGGCGGGGAAGGTCGAGGCTTTCGTCGACCGGAACCTCGGCAAGCGGATCGTGCGGGCGAAGGATACGCCGGGCTTCATCGCCAACCGTATCGGCACCTATTGGCTGGCGGTCGCGATCAACGCGGCAATGGATTTGGGGTTGACCGTGGAGCAGGCCGACCAGATCGGCGGGCGGCCGATGGGCGTGCCCAAGACCGGCATTTTCGGGCTCGTCGATCTGGTCGGGGTCGACCTGATGCCGCTCCTGTCCAAGAGCCTGAGTGCGACGCTGCCCAAGGGCGATCCCTATTTCGACACGGTGCGGCCGATGCCGCTGGTCGACAGGATGATCGCGGAGGGGTTCACGGGCCGCAAGGGCAAGGGCGGCTTCTACCGTTTCGACAAGGCGACGCGGACCAAGTTCGCGCTCGACCTCACCACCGGCGACTATCGCGAACAGCAGGTGCCCGCCGACCTGCCCGCCGATGCGGCGAAGGATCTAGGCAAGCTGATCGAACTCGACGGGCCGACCGGCGACTATGCCTGGGCAATCCTTGGCAACGTACTGCCCTATGCCGCGATGCTGGTGGGCGAAGCGGCGGACGACATCGTCGCGATCGATGACGCGATGAAGCTTGGCTATAACTGGAAATATGGTCCGTTCGAGCTGATCGACCGCATCGGTGCGGCGAAGCTGGCGGCACGGTTGCGGGCTGAGGGGCGCGACGTGCCGGCCATCCTCGATACCGTAGGGACACGCAGCTTCTACCGCGTCGAGGGCGGCCAGCGACAGTATCTGACCACTGGCGGCGATTATGCTGATGTGGTGCGCGGCGAGGGCGTGTTGCTCCTCGCCGACGTCAAGCTGCGCTCCGAACCGGTGCTGCGCAATGAATCGGCGGCGCTGTGGGATGTGGGCGACGGGGTCGTCTGCTTCGAGTTTACCGGCAAGAGCAACGCGCTCGACGACAAGGTGGTCGCGCTGCTGAACGAGACGATCGCCGTCGTGCAGGAGCGGTACAAGGCGCTGGTGATCTATACCGATGCCGCGAACTTCACGGTCGGCGCGAACCTGTTCCTCGCGCTCTGGGCGGTGAAGTCCGGCGCGTGGGAACAGATCGAGGCAATGATCGCCGGCGGGCAGGCGGCGTTCAAGGCGCTGAAATACGCCCCCTTCCCGGTGGTCGCAGCGCCTGCCGGCATGGCACTGGGCGGCGGGTGCGAGATTTCGCTGCACGCCGATGCGATCCAGGCCCATGCCGAAACCTATATGGGACTGGTCGAGGCCGGGGCGGGTCTCGTGCCCGGATGGGGCGGCCATGGCGAGCTGCTCGACCGGATCGCCAAGGCCAGGGGCACCCCGCGCGGGCCGATGCCGGCGGTGGGCGTCGCGTTCGAGACGATCTCGACCGCCAAGGTGTCCAAGTCGGCGGCGGAGGCGCGCGAGCTGTTCTTCCTGCGGCCGTCGGACGGCATCACGATGAACCGTGACCGGTTGCTGGCCGATGCGAAGGCCAAGGCCCTGGCGCTGGTCGACGGCTACGCCCCGCCCGAACCGCCGGTATTCCGGCTGCCGGGGGAAAGTGGCCGCATCGCCATCGCCGATGTCGTGCGTGGCTTCCGCGCGAAGGGGCTGGCGACGCCCTATGACGAAGTGGTTTCGGGTCGTGTCGCGGAGGTGCTGACCGGCGGCGATACCGACATCATCGACGTCATCACCGAAGACGCGCTGCTGACGCTCGAACGCCGCGTGTTCCTCGACGCGATGCGCGACACGCGGACGCAGGACCGCGTGACCCATGTGCTGCAGACGGGCAAGCCGCTGCGCAATTGACCGGGTCGGGGGCAGGCGCGGGCCTGCCCCCGACAGGTGCCGAACCACTATGTCGACTGGTAGTTCTGCACGATAGGCGGCACGGTCGCGTACCGATACGATCGGTCCATGCCCCGGATCGATCCCGCCCCGCCCACGCAACTCTCCGCGACGGAGGAGCGCAGCTATTTGCTCGGCCGGGCCGAAGTACATCGGCAACTCGCTGAAAATACGACCGAAGTAGAAATACGCGCAATTCATGTGCGCATGGCGCGGCTGTACGTCGAACAGGCTGCGCTGATCGTCATGGTACTTTCCAACTAGGTAATCGCGCAAAGATACCAGGAACACCCGCCCTTGTCGGTCGGTTGATGCGCCCTGACCGGTTGCGCCCCTGCGGCCGTGTCGTGGGAGACCGGCCATGAAGGCAGTTGCGATTACCCTGCTCGGCACGCTGGCGCTGGGCGCCTGTGCCGCGCCCGCGACTCGTATCTCGACCGGTCTCCAGCGCTACGGACTGGACACTGCCCGCGCCGATTGCGTCGGCACCCGCCTGCAAGGCGACCTGTCGCTCGGCCAGCTGCAACAGCTCGGCCGGGCCGCCGCCGCCTATCGCAAGGGCGATACTAATCCCGGCGTGCTGACGGTCGGCGACCTGCTGCGCGTGGCCGGCGAATTGAAGGACCCGGCGATCGCACTGGCGGTTGGCAAGGCGGCGGCGGGCTGCAACGTCCTGCCCTGATCGTTCCAACCCCCATCAAAGGAGATCGCAATGAACCAGGATGAATTTGAAGGCGGCGTGCGCCACGCGACCGGCAAGGTCGAAAAGACGATCGGCGACGTCGTCGACAACCGCAAGCTGCAGGCGGACGGCATCGTCGACCAGGTCGCCGGCACCGCGCAGCACAGCTATGGCCGCGTCCGCGCGATCATCGAGGATGCGATCGACAGCGCCCCCGCGCTTGCCGACCAGGCCCGCGAAAAGCTGAAGACTGCCGGCCGTCAGGTCGCGGACAGGGCGCAGCAGGGCGGCCATGTCGCCGCGCGCACCGTCGAGGACAGCCCGCTGCTGTGGGCGGCCGGCGCGGCGATCATCGGCTATGGCGTGGCGTGGCTGCTGCACGGGCGTCGCGACTAATCGACCGATGGACGAGGCTGCGTTCAAGACCCTGCGCGAGACCGCCGATCTGCGCCATTTGCGCCAGATCGTCGCGGGCCTCGACGAGGGCGTGATTCTGATCGATCCCGACCAGAGCCTGCTCTGGGCGAACGATGCCGCGCTGGTGATGCACGGGGTCGGCGACATCGCCGAGCTGGGTGCGACGGTCGATGAATATCGGTCGCGGTTCCAGCTGCGCTATCGCAACAACCACCGGCTCGAAGCGGACGACTATCCGCTCGACCGCGTGGTGTCGGGCGATTCCTTTTCCGAAGTGGTGGTCGAGGTGATCGTCGCGGGGGAGGCGGAGCCGCGCTGGGTCCATCAGGTGCGCAGCCTTGTCCTCAACGACAGCGATGATGGCGAACCGGCCTGTCTGGTGCTGATCATTCAGGACGTGTCGGCACGGTACGAGGCCGAGGACCGGTTCGAACAGTCGTTCAACGCCAACCCCGCGCCCGCCGTCATCTGCCGCCTGAGCGACCTGCGCTTCGTCAAGGTCAATCAGGGCTTCCTCGACATGACCGGGTTCGACCGCGATCAGGTATTGTCGAAGACCGTGTACGACATCGATGTGCTGCGCGGTGCCGACCGGCGCGACCTGGCCAAGGAACGTCTGGGTGAGGGGCGGACCATCCCGCAGATGGAGGCCGAGCTGGAACTGCCCGGCGGCGGGACCCGGCTGGTCATCGTCGCCGGACAGCCCATCGACATGGGCGAACAGCCGTGCATGTTGTTCACCTTCGCCGACCTCGAACCGCGCCGCACGGCACAGGCGGCGCTTCGCCATAGCGAGGAACGCTTCACCCGGATGTTCCAGTTGGCCCCGGTGCCGATGGCGATCGGCGCGCGCGACGGGCATCTGCTGTGCGAGGTGAACGCCAGCTTCACCGCGATGACCGGCTATGACGCGCCAGACATCATCGGCCGCCCGCTGGGCGAGGTCGAGTTGTGGGAAAGCAGCGAGATCCGCGACGTGATCGAACAGGCGATCGATAGCGGTCACGACCTGCGCGGCTATGAGGCGCGAATCCACGCCAGGGACGGCGCGATGATCGACTGCCTGATCGCGACCGAGGCGATCCGGCTGGGCGACGATGCCTGTGTGCTCTGGGCGTTCCAGGACATCACCCAGCGCAAGGCGACCGAGCTGGAACTGGTCGAGGCGATCGAGGCGGTGATGAAGGACACCAGCTGGTTCAGTCGCTCGATCATGGAAAAGCTCGCCCGACTGCGCACGCCGCAGGCGGCAAACGACGGCCCCGGCCTCGACGACCTGACCCCGCGCGAACGCGAGGTGTTGGCGCTGATCTGCCGGGGGTGTGACGACAAGACGATCGCCCGGACGCTGGACGTCGCGAGCAACACCGTGCGCAACCATGTCGCGCGCATCTATGCCAAGATCGGGGTCAACCGCCGCATCGCCGCCGTCGCCTGGGCACGGGCGCGGAGCTTCGATGGCGACATGCTCGACCGGCCAACGGACCAGGAGGCCGCACCATGACTAGGCAGGACGACCGATCGCCCGAGGACAAGGCGAAGGCCACCGCGAAGACGAAGGCATCGGTGCTGGAGGCGATCGGCACGCTGATCGGTGACGACACCGCCCGCCGCGACGGGGCCAAACAGAAGCAAGCGCCGGACACCACGAAGCCGGATGCAGCAGGGGATGGTACGGGACAGCGCTGACCCGGCGCCCGCAGGTTTCGGTGCAACCGTGGCGACCCGTCGTCGGTTACGCAGCGTGTTCGCGGTGGGCTAGCGTATCAGGCTCGCCGCATCCTTTTCGGATGGGAGAAACGACATGACCAAGAAGATCGCCCTCGGCCTCGTGCTGGCCGCTTCGGTATCGCTCGGCGCCTGCAACACCGTGCACGGTGCGGGCGAAGACCTAAAGTCGGCCGGTTCGGCGGTGTCGGGCGCCTCGGGCCAGGAAAAGAAGTAATCCGCCCGCCCGCCCGATAGGGTGGCCGGCCTGCAACAGGAAACGGCGCGGTGGGGGACCACCGCGCCGTTTTCCGTTGGCCGCCGCCACCGTCACGGGCGGCGGCCGGGAACCACGCCTATTTGCGGTTCTCGTAGAACGCCTTGACCACGTTCCACCCTTCCTCCGCCGTTTCGACGAAGGTGATGAGGTCGAGGTCGCGTTCGGAAATCACGCCCTCTTCGACCAGCGCGTCCCAGTTGACGACCCGGTCCCAGAATTCGCGACCATAGAACAGCACCGGGATCGGTTCGATCTTGCCGGTCTGGATCAGGGTCAGCAGCTCGAAGCTTTCATCAAACGTGCCGAACCCGCCGGGGAACACCGCCACCGCGCGGGCGCGCAGCAGGAAGTGCATCTTGCGCAGCGCGAAATAATGGAACTGCATCGACAGTGCCGGGGTGACGTAGGGGTTCGGCGCCTGTTCGTGCGGCAGGACGATGTTCAGGCCGATCGATTCGGCGCCGGCTTCGTTGGCGCCGCGATTGGCGGCTTCCATGATCGACGGGCCACCGCCCGAACACACGACGAAGTGGCGCTTGCCGTTGACGTCGTCGGGAAACTGGCTGGCGTTGAAGGCCAGTTCGCGGGCCACGTCGTAATAATGCGACTTGGCGACGATCCGCTCGGCGATCGCGCGCGACTTGTCGTCCTGCGCCAGGTCGAGCAGCATCTCGGCCTTTTCCGGCTCCGGGATGCGCGCCGAACCATAGATGACGAAGGTCGAGGCGATGTTCGCCTCGTCGAGCAGCAGCGAGGGCTTGAGCAGTTCCAGCTGGAACCGCACCGGCCGCAAATCCTCGCGCAGCAGGAATTCCATGTCCTGGAACGCCAGTCGATAGGCGGGATGTTCGGTCTGGGGGGTCGACAGCTGCGTGCGTGCGGCTTCGGCTTCCTGCTTGGCCCCGCGGAACACGCGGGACGGTACTTTTGTATCGGTCATAGGTGACAGGGTTGTAAGCACGCCTGTGACAAGCAGCAAGCGGGATACGTTACCGGCAGAGCGGCCGCCCGCCCATGTCGAAATGGAAGTGGTTGCGATGCGCGGCGTTATAGTCGGGGCCGAGCGTCGTGACGAATCGCTTGCAGGCCGAACGATGCACGATGCGCAGGAAGTCGCGGACCTGCGGGTCGTCGCTGTTCCAGTCGCGCTCCAGCACGATCCGCCGCCCATCGGCTAGGGTGAAGCCGCCGATGTCGACGGCATTGGCCAGCCCATGTTCCGATACCCGCCCGGCCGATCGCGGCCCGCCGCCGATGATGCCGCGACAGACATAGGTGCCATAGCTGTCGATCTTCACGACCTCGCTGCCCAGTATCTGCCGCGCCGCCGGGCGCACGCCGTAGCGGACCCAGCCGACCAGCGCGCGGGCGGCGGGGCAGCGAATCGCCTTCAGCCCCGCGACCGGCACGCCGATGTCGAGCAGCTGTACCGCGCCCAGCACGACGCAGCCCGACCCATAGTCGCGATCGGGCAGCGGGCTGAACCGCACCTCGGCCTTCGACAGGTCGGCAAAGCATTGCTGGGTGTCGCGCGGCGTCTGTCCCGACAGCGTCACCGGGCCGGACGGGCGCGGTGCGACGCGGCGGCGCGGCGGCGGCGCGTCGTCGCGGCGTTCGCCCCCGACACAGGCGGACAGCAGCAGCAACGACAACAGGACCGACCGGGGGAATGCAACCATCGGCCGGGACCGTTCCACGCCGCCCCGCGCACGACAAGCGGCGATGCGTCCAGCCGTGCAACATGCGCGAACGCGGCAATAGGGTAACCGCTGTCACTAGGGGATTGCTTGCACTAGTCTTTTTTGAATATGTACTACTTTCGAACGACCCGGTGACGGGCGACCTCTCCCCGTGATCCGGTAACGGACCGCTTCGCAAAGGAATGCCGCGTGACTATCGTCGTTCGAACCCTGTCCGATCGCGTGTTCGAAATCGTCCGCGAACGCATCGTCAGCGGCGCGCTGCCCGAAACGGTGCCGATCCGGCAGGACGCGCTGGCCAGCGAACTGGGCGTCAGCAAGATTCCGCTGCGCGAGGCGCTGGCCCGGCTGGAACAGGAAGGGCTGGTCGCCGGACAGGCCAATCGCGGCTATACCGTGCGGCCGATGTCGGCGTTGCAGGCCGAGGAAATCTACGAACTGCGCATCGCCGTCGAACCCAGCGCGGCGGCCTATGCCGCGCGCCACGCCGACGACCAGTATCGCGCGGCGGCGATCGCGGCGTTCGACCGGTTGCAGGACGCGGGGGAGAACGACCTGCTCGACGCAGCGGCGCGCAACCGGGCGTTCCACGCCGCGCTGGTCGCGGCGGCGGGGCGCGACCTGACCATCGACCTGGTCCAGCGGCTGTCGGTGCTGGCCGAACGCTATGTCGTCGCGCATCTGCGACCCGCCGGGCGCGGTAGCCGGGCGCAGGACGAACATCGCGCGTTGCTGGAGGCGTGGCTGGCGCGCGATGCCGACGCGGTCCACGCCATGCTGACCCGCCATCTGACCGCGACGATCGAGGATTTGCGCAGCGAATTCGCCGCTGCCGCCGCCTGACGACGGGGTGGGCGGTCCGTCCGCGATCCGGTATAACGACCTTATGGTTCGCTTTCTCTCCGGCATCGCCGCCCTGCTCCTGCTGGCGGCACCCGCCACGGCCCGCGACATCCTGTTCGTGGGCAACAGCTTCACCTTTGGCGCGGGGTCGCCGGTCGAACGCTATCGCCCGAATAGCGTGACCGACCTCAACCGCGAAGGCATCGGCGGCGTGCCCGCGCTGTTCCGCAGCTTCGCCGAACAGGCCGGGCTGGACTGGACCGTCTCGCTCGAAACCTCGCCGGGCAAGGACCTGGCGTTCCATTATGCCAACAAGCGCGCGGCGATCGACCGCCGCTGGGACGTGGTGATCCTGCAGGGCTATTCGACGCTGGACGCGCAGAACCCCGGCGATCCGACTCGGCACGGGATCGCGGCGGGGCAGCTCGCCGCGCTGGTCCATGCGCGCAATCCGAAGGCGTCGGTGAAGCTGGTCGAGACGTGGTCGCGCGCCGACCTGACCTATCGCCCCGGCAGCCGCTGGTCGGGCAAGCCGATCGCAGCGATGGCGCAGGACCTCGCCGCCGCGAACCGCCGCGTCGTGCGGACCACGCGCGGCATAGCGGGGACGATTCCGGTCGGATCGGCATGGAACCGCGCGATCGCGACCGGGGTCGCCGATGCGAACCCCTATGACGGGATCGATCCGGGCAAGCTGGGGCTGTGGGCCGACGATCACTATCATGGCAGCAGCGCGGGCTATTATCTGGAGGCGCTGATCATCTTCGGCCGGGTGACCGGTTATGACGTCCGGCGGCTGGGCGCGAGCGAGCAGTCGGCCGCCGATCTGGGCCTGACGGGGCAGCAGGCGGTCGCGCTCCAGCGGATCGCGTGGGAAACGCTGCGCCGGAACCGCTGATGCGGCGGCTGGTTCTAGGCGCGGTGGTGCTGGTGGCCGGGTGTGGCGGCGGGGATGCCGACCGCGCCGGGCGCCTGCGTCGCGCCGGGCCGAACCCCGACCTTGCCGCGCTGCTGCGCGTCGCTGATGTCGGCGCGGGGCGGCGTGCCTTTGGCCAGTGCGCCGCGTGCCACACCATCGGCGCGGGCGGGCAGTCGCTGGCCGGACCCAATCTCCACGGCATCATGGGCCGCGCGGTCGCGAGCAACCCGCGCTTTGGCTATACCCAGGCGCTGATCGACCATGGCGGGCGCTGGGACGCCGCGCGGATGGATGCGTGGCTCACCGCGCCGGGGCGAGTCGTGCCGGGCACGCGCATGGCGTTCGCCGGGGTGCGCGCCCCGATGGAGCGCGCCGACCTGATCGCCTATCTGGAGTCGGAGGGGCGGTAACGCCGATTCTGCCAACCCAATATCGTCATTCCCCGCGTAGGCGGGGAATCCATATACGCTGCGGCTACCCGGAATTCGCTACGACAGCGTCTATGGACTCCCGCCTTCGCGGGAGTGACGAAGCGATCTCACAACTGATGCCCGGTCCGGTCGCGCTTGGTCGCCAGATAGCGTTCGTTATGGGGATTGGGCGGCAGCTGGTGCGCGACCCGTTCGATCACGGTGATGCCCGTCGCCTCCAGCCCGGCGACCTTGGCCGGATTGTTGGTCAGCAGCCGCACCTGCCGCTGCCCCAATAGCGACAGCATCCGCCCGGCGACGCCAAAATCGCGCGCGTCGATCGCGAAGCCCAGCCGGGTATTGGCGTCGACCGTGTCGAACCCCTGGTCCTGCAACGCATAGGCGCGCAGCTTGTTGACCAGCCCGATCCCGCGACCTTCCTGCCGCAAATACAGCAGGATACCCCAGTTCGCGTGCGCAATGGCATGGATCGCGGCGTGCAGTTGCGGCCCGCAATCGCATTTCAGGCTGCCCAGCACATCGCCGGTCAGGCATTCGCTGTGCAGCCGGACCAGCGGCGCCCGGCCATCGGGTTGCCCGATGACCAGCGCTACATGCTCGCCCGCCGCATCGGGCGTGCGGAAGGCGACGATCTCGCTCTGTTCGGCCCCCGCGACCGGCAGCTTCGCCCGCGCGACGATCGCCAGCCGATTGGCATCCTCATGCGCGTCGATCGCCGCCGGGGCGATCGTCACCTCCGCCCCCGTGCCGCCGGCGAAGAACGCCGGCAGCAGCCCGGCGATCCGGGCGAGGCGCAGCGCGGCGGCGGCGGCGATGGGCGCGGGCGATTCGATCCCGCGAAACGGCCCCTTCATCGGCGTGGCGAGGTCGAGCTGCGGGTCGGCCAGCGCGGTCGCGGCGGCGAAGTCGGTCCATGCCTCGCGTCGGATCGATACCGGCTGGTCGGGTTCGGCGGCCGCGCGCTGGTTGACGATGCGCAACGTTTCCGCCCGGCCGAACGACAGCAGGATATGCGCCGTACCCGCCGGGTCGAACGCCTTGAGCCGCTCGGCATCCGCCGTCTCGATCGGCAGCAGCGTCAGCGGCGGTTCGCCCGGCGCGGCAATCGCGATCGCCCAGCCGCGGCGCAGCGCGTCGATCGCGCGGGCAACGTCGCGGGTCTCGCTCAAAATGCGAACTCGGTCACGATCGGAATATGGTCGCTGGGCTTCAGCCAGCTACGCGCATCTTCATGCACGCGGTGCGCCGTCGCCTTTGCGGCCACGTCACGGCTGGCCCACATATGGTCGAGCCGCCGCCCGCGATCCGACGCCGCCCAGTCCTTGGCGCGATAGCTCCACCAGGTGAACAGCCGCTCGGGCGGCGGCACGAACTGCCGCCCCAGATCGACCCAGTCGTTCGCCGCCTGCAACTTCGCCAGCGCCGCGACCTCGATCGGCGTATGGCTGACGACGTCGAGCAGCTGCTTGTGGCTCCACACATCGCTTTCCAGCGGGGCGACGTTGAAGTCGCCGACCAGCAGCGTCGGGATGCCCGACAGGCCCGCCGACCACGTCGTCATCCGCTCCAGAAAATCCAGCTTCTGGCCGAACTTCGGGTTCACCTCACGGTCGGGAACGTCGCCGCCCGCCGGGATATAGACATTCTCGATCCTGAGGCCGTTGGCCAGCCGCACGCCGATATGCCGCGCTTCGCCATTCGCCTGCCAGTCGAGCCGGTCATCCTCGGCCAGCGGCAGTTTCGACACGACGGCGACGCCGTGATGCATCCGCTGCCCGTTGATCGCGATATGGGTATAGCCCAGCCGCCGCAGCGGATCGTGCGGGAAATCCTGGTTCACGACCTTGGTTTCCTGCAGGCACAGCACGTCGGGCTGCGCCTCGCGCAGGAATTTCTCGACGATGTCCATGCGGAAGCGGACGGAATTGATGTTCCACGAAGCGACCGAAAGCGTGTCCATGGCCAATGCCTGTATCGTCGCAAACGCGACGGCGCCAGATGGCGTGCGCCGCCGATCCAGGCCCAGAAACGGAAAGGCCCCCGCTCCGGGGGCATGGAGCGAGGGCCGACCTAGCGTTGGTCACGCAGGCGGGCGTTGGAGACCCGGGCAACAGGGGGGAAAATCCCGGACGCGCTCCAACACCGCGAAGTCAGCAATAGGGTCGCAAACCTGTCGCCAGGATGAACGTCACCCGTATTTTTGGAATTTCCGTCACCGATTGCCCGCGTCAGCGCCGGACGCGGCGCGGTTCGTTGAAGCGGAAGGCATTGTCGGCAACCGGCACATTGAACTGCTGGTTCGTCAGCCGCACCGTCGTGCGATTCGCCTGGGCATCAAGGGCGACCCAGCCCTGCAGCATCAGTCCGGCCGGTGCCGATGCCTGTCGCGCGAAGATCATCGTGATCCGGCCATATTCGGGGCGCTTGGGATCATAGGCCTCGACGCTGACGATGCGCGGGTCGTTCGACGGCACGACGCGCGCGAATTTCGATGCATCGCGCTCGGGGTTGAGCAGAATGCCGAGCGGCGAGTTGCCGATCGGCCAGCGCTGCTTCTGGCCGACCTGATAGTCGAGGAAGTAGAGCGACTTGCCATCCGACACGAGCAGGATCGGCACGCTCTTTTCATATTGGAACCGGATTTTGCCCGGCTTCTTCAGCGTCAATTGCCCGGTCAGCACCCGCCCGTTGCGATCGGTCTGCGAGAAATTGGCGGTCATCGTCTGCGTCGCCGCCAGATGCCGCTGGACCGAGGCGAGGTCGTTCTGTGGCGCCTGTGCGTACAGGGCGACGGGGGCGGACAGGGCGAACGCGAGCGCGAGGGGGCGAATGGGAAGTCTCCAGATCATGGGGCCGGGGTAGGATCGGCGCATTGAACGCGGCGTGAACCCCTGGGGTTGCGCTGCGGTCGCAACAAGCTGCCGTACCCCGGCGAAGGCCGGGGTCCAGTTGGGCAACGGCCCGCTATGACAACGACCGGACCGTAACTGGACCCCGGCCTTCGCCGGGGTACGCGCTAGCGACAAGGCAGGTTGAGCCTCAAGTCGGCCCGACCTATTTCCTTACAGCCGGTGCTCGCCCTTCACCCAGCGTACCGTGCCCGAGCTGGCGCGCATCACGACGCTTTCGGTCGTCATCTTGCCCGGCATCCGCTTCACGCCCTTCAGCAGCGACCCGTCGGTCACGCCGGTCGCGGCAAAGATGCAGTCGCCGCGGGCCAGCTCGGTTAGGTCATACTGCTTGTCGAGGTCGGTGACGCCCCACTTTGCCGCGCGGGCGCGTTCGTCGTCGTTGCGGAATACCAGCCGCCCCTTGAACTGCCCGCCGGTGCAGCGCAGCGCCGCGGCGGCCAGCACGCCTTCCGGTGCGCCGCCCTGACCCATATACAGGTCGATGGTGGTATCGGGATCGCTGGTCGCGATCACGCCCGCGACGTCGCCATCGCCGATCAGCATCACGCCGCAGCCGACCGCACGCAGTTCGGCGATCATCGCTTCGTGACGCGGACGGTTGAGGACACAGACAATGATGTCGTGCGGATCAACGCCCTTGGCCTTGGCCACCGCCTTGACGTTCTCGGTCGGCGACTTGTCGAGGTCGATGATCCCGGCGGGATAGCCCGGACCGCACGCGATCTTGTCCATATAGACGTCAGGCGCGTTCAGCAGGCCGCCCTTTTCGGCGATCGCCAGCACGGCAAGGCTGTTCGGCCCGGCGGTGGCGCAGATCGTGGTGCCCTCCAGCGGATCGAGCGCGATGTCGATCTCGGGCCCTTTGCCCAGGCCCACCTTCTCCCCGATGAACAGCATCGGCGCTTCGTCGCGCTCGCCTTCGCCGATGACGACGGTGCCGTCCATGTAGAGTTCGTTGAGCGCGGCGCGCATCGCTTCGACGGCGGCGGCGTCGGCGGCCTTCTCGTCGCCCCGCCCGACCAGCGTCGACGCGGCGATCGCCGCCGCTTCGGTGACCCGCACCATTTCGAGGACGAGGACGCGATCTAGGGTGTTGCTGTCAGGCTGCATTGGACGAAGCTCCCGGCCGTTAAACGGATTAAACGCGCGATAGGCGACCTGCCCTTGTCGGGCAAGCGGTGTTGTGGATAACGATGGGTATCGGTTGCGAAAGGCGCGGGCATGACGGCGTGGATGTTGTTGGCGGCGATGGCGCAGGACGGCGGCGCGGCATCGGCGATGATCGCGCGCGCACGGTCGCTGACGCAGATCGTCCAGCCGTGTCGGACCGACGCCGAGCCGGACGAGATCGTGGTGTGCGCCGCGCGCAACGCCGACCGGTTTCGCGTGCCCCTGGTCACGCCGCCGGCCGAGGGCGATCCGAAGGCGGTCGACGCGCTGGGTGAACGGGAACGGCTGCTGGCGGTGCCGCAACCGGCATGCGGTACGTCGGCGTTCCTGCAAGGCTGCGGCTTTGTCGGGGTGACCGCGTCGACGCGCAAGGGCGGCACCATCGGCCGCGCCCGACCGCTGGCGCGGTAGCAACCAACGCCGGCGCAACGCGTTCGGAACGAACGAACTTTCTGGGGGAATGCGCCGATGTCGATCCTGTTGCTGCTGTTCTTGGGACAGGTGGCGCCCGCGCCGATCAAGCTGGGCATCGCCGAGCCGGTCAATTGCGTCGTGACCCCCCGTGCGCTGGGGTGCCCCGAACGAAAGAACGATCGCTATCGACTCGATGACGACACCCCCGTCTTCGATCGCAAGGCCGACGGATTGCAGCAGGGAACGCCGCGCTGCGGACTGATGGGAATGCCCGTCTGCCCCAGCAACGGGCGACCGATCCTGACTAGTCGCCCGCAATAGGGCGGGGCGACGACCCCGCCCTGCTTCCGCGTCAGATGTCGGCCAGTTCGGCCTGTGCATTGACCTTGTGTTCGGCCATCGTCGTCAGCTTTTCGTCGGTGGCGCGTTCCTCGGCCAGCGTTTCGGTGAGCAGCGCGGCGCAATCCTCGCGGCCCAGCTGCCGGGCCCAGGCGATCAGCGTGCCGTAGCGCGTGATCTCATAATGCTCGACCGCTTGCGCGGATGCGATCAGCGCGGCGTCCAGTACCTTCTTGTCGGCGATCTCGCCCGCAACCTCGTTCGCTTCCTTGATGATGCCGTCGATCGCCGGGCAGGTGACCGCCTTCTTGGTCGCGCCGTGCAGGGTGAACACCTGTTCCAGCCGGCGAATCTGCCCTTCGGTCTCGCCCAGATGCTTTTCGAACCCGGCCTTCAGTTCGGGGTCGGTCGCCTTCGCGATCATCTTGGGCAGGGCCTTCAGAATCTGGTTCTCAGCATAGTAGATGTCCTGCAACTGGTGGACGAACAGGTCGTCGAGGGTCGCAATATCCTTGGAAAACAGGCCCATGGGTAATTCCTTCGCTAAGCGGGTCGTGCATCCTCAACGATGCGGCATCCGCGCGGTTGCGAAGAAAAGGATCAGTGGCCGCGACAGGCGAGCAGGTCGACGACATCCTCCAGCCGCGCGGCATCGCCCAGCGCGATGACTTCGCCGATGCTGCCGGCGTGGAGCGGATCGCCCGACCAGTCGCTCATCGTGCCGCCCGCGCCCTCGACCACCGGCACCAGCGCGGCGAAGTCGTGCAGCTTCAACCCCGCCTCCACCACCAGGTCGATATGACCCGATGCCAGCGTGCCATAGGAATAGCAGTCGCCGCCCAGCACCGTCGATCGCACCTTGGCCTCGACATGTTCGAACCCGTGCAGTTGTCCATCGTCGAACAGCGCCGGGCTGGTCGTCGCCAGCAGCGCATCGGCGAGGTCGCGGCACCGCCGGGTCTGCGCCGGTTGCCCGTTGAAGGTAGTGCCGCGCCCGACCGCCCCGATCCAGCGTTCGCCGATGATCGGCTGGTCGATGATGCCCAGCACCGGCCAGCCATCCTCGACCAGCGCGATCAGCGTGCCGAAGATCGGGCGGCCGGCGATGAACGAGCGGGTGCCGTCGATCGGGTCGAGCACCCAGATGCGGCCGCTGCTCCCCTCCGCCACGCCATATTCCTCACCCTGGATACCGTCGGACGGGCGTTCGCGTTCGATCAGGCGCCGCATCGCCGCCTCCGCCTCGCGATCGGCCAGCGTGACGGGGGAGGCGTCGTCCTTGATCTCCAGCCCGTAATTGCTGCGGAAACGCGGGCGGATCGCGGCGCCGGCGGCATCGGCCAGTTGGGCGGCAAGGGTCAGGTCGGCGGCGGTGACGGGCATGGGGGGCCTTTATATTGCGGTTTGAAACGTGCCGGGCACGTTTGACGGCGCCGGCCCGCTCCCCCACCCGGCCACCCACACCGTATCCTTGATGGGTGGCCGGGTGGAGGAGCGGGCCGGCACCGCCCGAAAACAGACTCCAAATAGGCGGGGGAGCGGGCAAAGCGCAAACGATGCTCGCGGTTGTCGCAAATGCCTGCCACATCAGGAACATGATCGCTCTCGCCCTGCTCGCCGCCGCCGCCACCCAGCCGCAATTGCGCATCGTCGCCGAACCGCCCGCGTCGGTCCCGGCGGCGGAAGCGGGCGTGACCGTGTTCGTGCTGAACGAGGGCGCGAGCGAGGCGGAGGCGGTGCCGGCAGCGATGGAGGTCGTCACCGCCGACCAGGTCCCGCTGCGCATCGTACCGGTCGATCCCGCGCCGACGCGAATCGCGCCGGGCGGTTTCCGCGCGCTGCGCTATCGACTGGCGCCGGTGCAGGCCGCTGCCGCGCCGCCCGCGCCGCAGGGTGAGACGGTGGTGCCGACTGGGCAGGGACAGACGGCAGGCCTGCTCGAACGGTTCGAACCGCACGCGCCGATCTATGGCGCGTTCGGGCTGGGGTCGGACGCGGCCAAGCTGCAGGTCAGCCTGGCCTTTCGCCCGTTTGACGGGGCGGGTGCGCTGGACGGGGTGCGGCTGGCGTGGACGCAGACGATGTTCTGGGCGATCGAACAGTCGTCGGGGCCGTTCCGCGCCACCAATTACAGCCCCGAAGTCTATTATCAGCGGCAGGTCGACGATCGCATCGTCGCGGCGGCCGGCTATGCCCATGATTCGAACGGGCGCGATGCCGGGTCGATCGACGTGAACCGCGTCTTCGCCTCGGCCAGCTATGTCCTGCCGATCGGCGGCGACTGGCGGATCGAGGCGACGCCGAAGCTGTGGACCTATGTCGGCACCGGCTATCGCGACCTCGATCGCTATTGGGGCAACATGTCGCTGGGCGGGGCGATCGGGCAGGTCGACGGGCTGCGCATCGCCGCGTCGCTGCGCAATCCGCTGGGCAGCCACCGCGCGGGCGAGCTGTACGTGTCCTATCCGCTGGCGAGGACCGGCATCTACCTCTTCGGACAGGCCTTTGCCGGCTATGGCGAGGCGATCGACGATTACGCGCTGCGCAGTTCCAGCGCGCGGCTGGGCGTCGCCTTCACCCGGTGAGTACAGGCGCTGGCGCAGCGCGCGCAAGCTGTTAGGATGACAGCAACTTCGTTCGAGGAATTGCCCATGCGTCTTGCCCTGATCGCCGCCGCCCTGACCCTGCCGTTCGCCGCGCCGCTGTCCGCTGCGCTGGCACCGGGGGCGCGGGCGCCCGACTTCACCACCCAGGCGGCGATCGCGGGGAAGGCGTTCACGCTCAACCTGCGCTCGCAGCTGCGCAAGGGGCCGGTGGTGCTGTATTTCTTCCCGGCGGCGTTCACCGGCGGCTGCAATGCGGAGGCGAAGGCGTTCGCCGACGCGGTCGACGATTTCAAGGCGGCCGGCGCGACCGTCATCGGCATGTCGGCCGACGACATCGGCAAGCTGCAGGAATTTTCGAAAGCGCATTGCGCCGGCCGGTTCGCGGTGGCGAGCGCCGGTCCGCGCGTGATCCAGGGGTTCGACGTGGCGCTCAACCGTCCCGCCGGTGCCGATGGCAAGCCGCGCGCCATGACCACCCGCACCAGCTATGTCATTGGCCGCGATGGGAAGATCGCCTTCGTTCATTCCGACATGAATCCGGCTGACCATGTCCGCACGACATTGGAGGCGGTGCGCGCGCTGGCCAAGCGGAGCTGATCGCCCGACGCCAGCGTGCCGCAATCGTGGACATAGGGTAAATTTCCGGGAAACCCGATTTTAGCAAACGCGCCCTATGTCCGTTCCGTACGGTTCTGCTCGATGGGGGCGGGCCGTTGGCAAAGGGACCGGGCGTGTATCTGGAAAAAATCGGAGACGGCGCAGCATCGTCCGGAAACGGCCTGATCCACGCGGTCCTCGCCTTTCTGGAGGACCAACGGCTCGACCCGAGTCCGCTCAACTATACCTTCGCCTATCGCGTCGTCAGCGAACCGGCGGGCGCACTGGCGCTGGAGGTCGCGCGGCGGACCGACGGCGGCATCCGCCTGACCGGCGGCGAGGTCGAACAGCTGGGCAATACCATCGACGGGCTGGTGGCGGAGGTGATCGGGTCGCCGTCGGGGGACGGCGCGCGGCCGGCAGCGCCGCGACCGGCCGTCGTCGCCGTGGCGGACCCGGAAGTCGCCGCCGCCGCCGAAGCGCTGGCGGTGGAAACGCTGCGCCAGGTCGCCGGCTTTGCGACGATGGTGTCGGAAATGCACACTGAAACCCGCGACTTCGGTCGCGATCTGGCCGCCAGCGCCGATGCGCTGCGGCGATCGATGCCGATCGCTTGTGCCGACAGCGGGCTTGTCGAACTGGCCCGGATCACCGCCGCGATGCGTGCGCGGGTCGAGATTGCCGAAGCGCAGCTGGAACAGGCGACGCGCGAGGCGAGCGAGCTGCGCGAACAGCTGGCCGCGGCGCATGACGATGCCCGCCGCGACCCGTTGACCGACCTGCCCAATCGCCGCGCGTTCGAGGAAGCGGTCGATGCCGCCGATCCGGGGCCGCTGCATATCGCGATGTGCGACGTCGATCATTTCAAGGCGATCAACGACCTGTACGGCCATCCGGTCGGCGACCGGGTGTTGCGCGCGATCGGATCGACGCTGGTCCGCGAATGTCCCGGCCATCTGGTCGCGCGCTATGGCGGGGAGGAGTTCGCGGTGCTGATCGCCGGGATCGACGGCGATGCCGCCCACGCGCTGCTGGAACGGGCACGGATCGCCGTGGGCGAACGCCGCTACCGCCTGCGCGAGAGCGATACGCTGGTCAAGGGGATTACCTTGTCGGCCGGACTGGTGACGATGGCGCCGGGCGAGAGCCTGATGTCGGCGATCGAACGGGTCGATGCGCTGCTATATGATGCCAAGCGGCAGGGCCGGAACCAGTCGGTCGGCGAAACCGGCGGACAGGGGATCGGTTTCGCCGGCATCCTGGCCCAGCCGCGAATGCCTCGCTGATATATTTGCCGTAGATACGATGCTGCATCGTGGGACAGTCGTCCCGCGACCGTGCCTCAGGGTTTCGCGATCAACGCACGGGCCACCGCCTCCGCGACCTTGATCCCGTCGACCGCGGCCGAGAGGATGCCGCCGGCATAGCCCGCCCCTTCGCCCGCCGGGAACAGGTTGGCAGTGTTGATACTCTGGAAATCGTCGCCACGGGTGATCCGCACCGGGGAGGACGTCCGGGTTTCCACGCCGGTCATCACCGCGTCGGGATGGTCGTAGCCGGGGATCGTCCGCCCGAACGCGACCAGCGCCTCGCGCATCGCGGTGATCGCGAAATCGGGCAGGCATTCCGACAGGTCGGTCAGCGTGACGCCGGGGCGATAGGACGGCAGCACGCTGCGCAGCACCGTCGAGGGCCGCCCGGCAAGGAAGTCGCCGATCAGCTGCGCCGGGGCGCGATAGTCGCCACCGCCGGCGGCAAAGGCGCGCTCTTCCCATTGCCGCTGGAACGCAATGCCGGCCAGCGGATGGCCGGGATAGTCGCGCGTCGGATCGATGCCGACGACGATACCGGAATTGGCGTTGCGTTCGTTGCGCGAATATTGGCTCATGCCGTTGGTCGCGACGCGGCCGGGTTCGGAGGTCGCGGCGACGACAGTGCCGCCGGGACACATGCAGAAGCTGTAGACGGTGCGCTGGTTGGTGCAGTGATGCGACAGCGTATAGGCCGCCGCGCCCAGATCGGGATGGCCGGCGCACGCGCCGAACCGCGCATGGTCGATCCAGCTTTGCGGATGTTCGACGCGCACCCCAATCGAAAACGGCTTGGGTTCGAGGAAGACGCCGCGATCGTGCAGCATGTGGAACGTGTCGCGCGCGCTGTGCCCCAGCGCCAGCACCACCGGGCCATCCGCCGCCAGCGTCTCGCCGGTCGACAGCGTCAGGCCGGTCAGCCGCCGGCTGCCATCGGGGCGCGTCTCCAGCACGATGTCGTCGACCCGGTGCGAGAAGCGGTATTCGCCGCCCAGTTCCTCGACCGTCGCGCGCATCGATTCGACCATGGTGACAAGGCGGAAGGTGCCGATATGCGGATGCGCCTCGGTCAGGATTTCCTCTGGCGCGCCGGCCTTTACGAATTCAGTCAGCACCTTGCGGCCCAAATGGCGCGGGTCTTTGATCTGGCTCCACAATTTGCCGTCGGAAAAGGTGCCCGCGCCGCCTTCGCCGAACTGGACGTTCGATTCGGGGTTCAGCTTGCTGCGCCGCCACAGGCCCCAGGTGTCCTGCGTGCGCTGCCGCACCACCTTGCCGCGTTCGAGGATGATCGGGCGGAACCCCATTTGCGCGAGGATCAGCCCGGCGAACAGGCCGCAGGGACCGGCCCCGACGACGATCGGGCGCGGCCCGGCATAGTCGGCGGGCATCTTCGCGACGAAGCGATAGCCGGTATCGGGCGTCGGCCCGACGGTGCGATCGCGCTTGGCGCGGTTCAGCACCGGCCCTTCGTTCTTCACCGTCACGTCGACCGAATAGACGAGCTGGATGTCGTCCTTGTCGCGCGCGTCATGCGCGCGGCGGGCAATGGTGTAGCGGATCAGGTCACGCGGGGTGATCCGCAACCGTTCGCGGATCGCGGCGGCCAGCGCCTCTTCGGGATGGTTGAGCGGCAGTTTCAGTTCGGTGATGCGGAGCATAGGGTCCTGTAACGCGGGCGGCGGCACATCGCCATGGCCGCGATTGTCGGCGGGCGTCGATCGCGATAGGCGGGGGGCCATGATCGGATCGCTGCTCCGCTGCCTGTTGTCGCTGTTGCTGGTCGTGGCCGCCGTGCCCGCACTGTCCCAGACGGGCGTTGCCCCCGATTATGGGACGCTGCTCGACCGTGCGGCCGATGAGCTGGGCAAGGTCGACGGTGCGCTGGACACCCGGCTGGAACCTAGCGACCGCGGCGACCTGCGTGCCCGCGCGCAAGCGGTGCGCGCGACGACGCTCGACACCGCGCAGCAGCTGGGCAGCGACATGGCGCGAATCGATGCGCGGCTGGCGCAGCTGGGGCCGGCGGCGGCGGGCGAGGACCCGGCGATCCGCGACGAACGCGTCGCGCTGGCCAGGCAGCGCACGACGATCGATTCGGCGACGAAGCGGGCCAAGCTGCTGTCGGTCGAGGCCCAACAGCTGATCGACGAGATTCAGGAAGGGCAGGCGGAAGAGCTGAACCAGAAGCTGTTCGGGCGCGGCGCATCGCCGCTGACCCCGGCCTTCTGGAGTGCGATCCTGCGCGCGGTGCCGCGCGATGCCCACCGGATCGAGCGCTTCGTCGCGGCGGAGGTCGATGCGGTGCGCGGCGCGGCCTTTGCACAGGGCTGGCCGGCGCTGCTGGGGCTTGCCATCGCGATCCTGTTGCTGGGACCGGCGCGGCTGGCGGCGGCGCGGGTCGGGCAGCGGTTGCTGATCGAGGGCGCGCCGGGGCGGCGGGTGCGGCGGTCGGCCAACGCGCTCGGCCGCATCCTGGTCGGGACGCTGGCCCCGCTGCTGGCGGCGAGCGCGCTGCTGACCGGCGCGCGCTGGGCCGGGCTGGTCGCCGAACGCTGGGACCCGATGCTCGACCAGTGGCTGGTCGCGATCGGCTTCGCCGCCTTTTCCAGCGCGGTGCTGGGCGCAACGCTGATGCGTGGCAGCCCGAGCTGGCGGATCGCACCGGTCAGCGATGCGGTGGCGACGCGGTTTCGGCCCTTTTCGTTCCTGCTGGCGGGGCTGGCCGGCTGTGCCATCGCGCTGGACGCGGCCGACAGCGCGATCGGGACCAGCACCGCGATCCGCATCGCGACGCATTCGCTGCTGGCGCTGGCGCATATCCTGCTGATCGCCGCGACGCTGTTCGCGCTCGGCCGGATGCGGGCGGAGGCGAGTGCGCCGGCGGACGAGGCGACCGAGGCGCCCGCCAATACCGGGCTGGCGGCGATGGCGCTGTTCGCATGGGGCATCGCCGGGATCGCGGCACTGGCGCTGGCGACGGGCTATGTCGGGTTCAGCCTGTTCGTCGGGCAGATGGCGGCGTGGACATTGGTGCTGGGCGCGGGAGTCTATCTGATCCTCGCCGCGACCGACGATGTCGCGACGTCGGTGTTCGAACGCGGCAGCCGGCTGGGGATGGCGCTAACCCGTGGTCTTGGCCTGCGCGGCGGCACGATCGACCAGTTCGGGGTGCTGCTGTCCGGCGTGCTGCGGGTGCTGATCGCGGTGGTCGCTTTCGCGCTGTGGCTGTTGCCGTTCGGCAGCAGCGGCGTGTCCGACGCACTGACCCGGCTGGGCGATCTGGCGCGCGGGGTGCAGGTCGGCGGCGTCACCATTTCCCCCGGCGCGATCCTGCGCAGCGTGATCGTGCTGGTCATCGGGCTGACATTGGTGCGCGGGTTCATGCGCTGGTTGGAAGGGCGGTATCTGCCGGCCACCGACCTTGACGGCAGCGGGCGCAATTCGGTCAGCCTGGTCGCGCGCTATGTCGGGATCGCGCTGGCGGTGATCTGGGCGCTCGCCTCGCTCGGCATCGGGGTGGAGCGGATCGCGCTGCTGTTGTCGGCGCTGTCGGTCGGCATCGGTTTCGGGTTGCAGGCGATCACGCAGAATTTCGTGTCGGGCCTGATCCTGCTGGCCGAACGGCCGATCAAGATCGGCGACCTGATCCGCGTCGGCACCGATGAAGGCGATGTGAAGCGGATCAGTGTGCGCTCGACCGAGATCACGCTCGCCGATCATTCGACGCTGATCGTGCCCAATTCCGAACTCATCACCAAATCGGTGCTGAACAAGACGCTGGCCAGCCCGCTGGGCCGTATCCAGATCCAGTTCTCCGTCCCGATCAACGTCGATGCGGCGGCGGTGCAGCAGCTGGTGATGGAGGCGTTCGCGCGCGAAGCAGCGGTGCTGACCGATCCGGCGCCAAGCGCGTTCATCGACGCGATCGTCAACGACCGCATCGCGTTCAACTGTTTCGCGCATGTCGAATCGCCGCGCGCCGCCTATCGCGCGCGCAGCAACATCCTGCTCGACCTGCTCACCCGGTTCCGCGCGGAGGGGATCGAGATGGGGACCGTGCCGCAGAAGCTCGAACTGGTCGCACCGTCGCTGACCGATCCCATTCCCCCCTTGCCAGTCGATCCCGCCGGCGGCACGGCACGGTCATGATCCTGCTCAGCGACGAATTTGCCGACCTCCCCTCAGCCAATGGCGGCGTGATGCGGACCCATGTCTTTCGTCCGGCGGGCGAGGGGCGGTTTCCGGGCGTCGTCCTCTATTCCGAAATCTATCAGGTGACCGCGCCGATCCGGCGACTGGCGGCGTTCCTCGCCGGGCATGGCTATGTCGTTGCCGTGCCGGAGGTCTATCACGAATATGAAGTGCCCGGCACGGTGCTGGCGTACGACAAGCCGGGTACCGATCGCGGCAACGACCTGAAGTTCCTGAAACCCGTCGCTGGGTTCGATGCCGATGCGACGCTGGCGATCGATTACCTGATGCAGCATCCCGCCTGTTCGGGGCGGATCGGCGTGGCGGGGGTGTGTCTGGGCGGGCACCTCGCCTATCGCGCCGCGCTCGACCACCGTGTGTCGGCAGCGGCGTGTTTCTACCCAACCGATATTCATTCGGGGACGCTGGGCGAAGGGCGCTCGGACGACAGCCTGTCGCGAATCGGGGAGATCGGCGCGGAGATGCTGTTCGTGTGGGGGCGGCAGGACCCGCATGTACCCTATGCCGGGCGCGAGGCGATCCGGTCCGCGCTGGAGGCGGCGGGCACGCGGTATGAGTGGCATGAGGTCAATGCGCAGCACGCGTTCCTGCGTGACGAAGGGCCGCGCTATGATCCGGCGCTGTTCGTGGCGGCGACGGGGTGGATGCTGGAGCTGTTCGCGCGGGTGCTCGGCGGGCGGGTTTGAGGAGGAGTTCTCCGAACTCCCCTCTCTTTTTCCCGTTTGCTTCGAGCGCAGGTTCGAGCTTGTCGAGAACCGAAGTCGAGAATGGGTTGCCCCAAGCGAGGCGTTCTCGACGGACGCTTCTCGACTTCGCTCGAAGCTGCTCGAACCAAACGGATAGAATGGTGGCCTTACCCGACCGCCGGCACCCCAAGCCGGGGAATCTCGATCTTCGGACAGCGATCCATCACCACCTGCAACCCCGCAGCCTCCGCGCGGGCAGCGGCGGCTTCGTTGACCACCCCCAGCTGCATCCACACCGCCTTCGCCCCCGCCGCGATCGCCGCGTCGACCGCCTCGCCGGCGGCGGCCGAGTTGCGGAAGATGTCGACGATGTCGATCGGCTCCCCGATCTGGTCCAGGTCGCGGAACACGAACTCGCCGTGGAGATGCTCGCCGGTGATCTGCGGATTGACCGGGATCACGCGGTAGCCGCGCTGCTGGAGATAGGCCATCACGCCATAGGACGCCCGGTCGGGCCGGTCCGATGCGCCGACCAGCGCGATGGTCCGCGCCTCGCTGAGCAAAGTGCGGATGCCATCGTCGTCCAACATGTCAGTTCCTCTGCAACCAGTCGCCGACCTTGGCGGCAATGGTCTGGAACGGCTCGGCCTCGACGCCGTTCCCGGCGGCCGGCGGGGTGCCCGCATCCGACGCGGTGCGGATATCGATCGCCAGCGGGATGCGGCCGAGGAACGGGATGCCCACCGCCTGCGCCTTGGCCTCCGCGCCGCCCGTGCCGAACGGGTCGGACAGGCCCCCGCAATGCGGACAGCAATAGCCGGCCATATTCTCGACCAGGCCGATGATCGGCACCCCGGCCTTGGTGAACAGGTCGATCGCACGCGTCGCGTCGATCAGCGCCAGGTCCTGCGGCGTCGACACGATCACCGCGCCCGCCGGCCGGTGCTTCTGGATCATGGTCAGCTGCACGTCGCCGGTGCCCGGCGGCATGTCGACGACCAGCGTGTCGACCATCTGCCAATGCGCATCGACCAGCTGGGTCAGCGCACCCGCCGCCATCGGCCCGCGCCAGGCGATCGCCTGCCCCGCCGGGACCAGCTGCCCCATCGACAGCAGCGGCACGCCGTGCGGGGTGGCGACCGGCACCAGCTTCTTGTCATGCGCCTCCGCCTTGATCCCCTCCACGCCCAGCAGGCGCGGCTGCGACGGGCCATAGATGTCGGCGTCGATCATCCCGACCTTGCGCCCCGCACGGGCCAGCGCGATGGCGAGATTGGCCGAGAGCGTCGACTTGCCCACGCCGCCCTTGCCGCTGGCGACCGCGACGATGCGCTGCTGCACCCGCTCGCTGGTCTGCGCGACCCGCACGCTGGCGATATCGGGGGCGGTCAGGGCGGTAGCCTTCACATCGGCCTCCAGCGCGTCGCGCGCGGCCGGGGGCAGGCCGGTGACGTCGAGGATGATGCTGGCCGAATCGCCGGTCACGCGGACCGTGGCGCGTCCGGCCGCGATGGGACCAAGCAGCGCATCGAGCGCGGCGGCGGGGTTCGAAGCGGAAGCCATGGCGGCGATGTAGCGTCCGAACGGCGCGTTACCACTGTAAAACGCAGGGCGGCCCCCTATAAAGGATAGATGCGATGGATCATGGGGCGGCGCGCACGCGCGCAAGGTGCTGCGGAATGAGCGACAAGGGCCCATGGGGCGGCGGCGGCGATTCCGGTAACGGATCGGGCGGCGGTGGCGGCGAGGACGGCCCGCGCAACCCGTGGTCGATGCCTCCGGCGGGCAAGCGCGGCAAGGTCGGCGGATCGACCTCGCTCGACGATTTCCTGAAGCGCGCGCGGACCGGCGGGCCGGGCGGCGGCCCGTCGTTGCCGGCCAATGCCGGTCGGCTGTGGCTCGCGGCGGTCGCGGCGCTGTTCGTGGCGTGGATCGCCTTCACCAGCTTCCATTCGATCGGCCCGCAGGAACGCGGCGTCGTGACGATGTTCGGCAAATATACCGGCACGCTCAACCCCGGTATGCGGTTCACCCTGCCTTCACCAATTGAACGGGTGCAGGTGGAGGATGTGCAGAACACCCGGACCGAAAGTTTCCCGGCGGGCGGCAACCAGCCCAACCTGATGCTGACCGGCGACCAGAATATCGTCGACCTCGCCTATTCGGTGCGGTGGAATATCAAGTCGCCGGAAGATTACGTGTTCGAGATCAAGAACCCGCAGGAAACCGTGCGCGCGGTCGCCGAAAGCGCGATGCGTGCGGCGGTGGCGGCCAAGAACCTGACCCAGGCGATCGGTTCGGGGCGCGGTGAGATCGAGGCCGATGTGCAGACCCGGATGCAGACGCTGCTCGACGAATATCAGTCGGGCGTGCGCGTGCTGGGCGTCAGCATCCAGAAGGCGGCGGCGCCGACCGAGGTCGACGACGCGTTCAAGGCGGTGACCGCGGCGCAGCAGGAGGCGCAGTCGAACCTCAACCGTTCGCGTGCCTATGCGCAGCAGGTGATCGCCCGCGCGCAGGGCGACGCGACCGAGTTCGACAAGATCTACGAGCAATATCGCATGGCCCCCGACGTGACCCGGCGGCGGCTGTATTACGAGACCATGGAGCAGGTGTTGAACCGCGCCGACAAGACGATCGTGCAGCCCGGCGTCCAGGCCTATCTGCCGCTGCCCGAGGCCCGTCGTCAGCAACAGGCGACGCCCGAGCCGGAGGCACCCGCCCCCGCGCCACAGGCCCAGCCCACCCAGACGACGGGAGCGGCCCGATGAACCGCGCGCTGCGTAACCCGATGGGCGTCGGTATCGCCCTGCTGGTCCTCGTCATCCTGTTGTTCAGCACGATCGTGATCGTGCCCGAAACGCGGCAGGCGGTGATCCTGCGCTTCCAGCAGCCGGTCGGTATCCTCAACCCGTACCGCGCCGATCAGCCGTTCGGGCGGACCGGCGCGGGGCTGGTCGCGAAGATTCCGTTCTTCGACCGCGTGGTGTGGATCGACAAGCGGGTGCTGGACATCGAGCTGAACAACCAGCCGGTGCTGTCGACCGATCAGCTGCGGCTGGAGGTCGACGCCTTTGCCCGGTTCCGCATCGTCGATCCGTTGCAGGCGGTGATCTCCACCGGATCAACCGCCAATACCGAGGAACGCGTCGCCAACCAGCTCGAACCGTTGCTGTCGTCGGCACTGCGCGCCGAACTCGGCCGGCGCACGTTCGCCTCGCTGCTGACCCCCGAACGCGGCGCGGTAATGGACAATATCCAGAACGCGTTGCAGCGGACCGCGCGGCAATATGGTGCGGAAATCGTCGACGTGCGGATCAAGCACGCCGACCTGCCCGATGGCAGTCCGCTGCAATCGGCGCTGGCGCGGATGCGTTCGGCCCGCGAACAGGAAGCCGCGACGATCCAGGCGCAGGGGCAGCGTGACGCGCAGGTCGTGCGCGCCAATGCCGAGGGCGAAGCGGCGCGCATCTATGCCGCCAGCTTTGGCAAGGACGCCGATTTCTACGCCTTCTGGCGAGCGATGCAGTCGTATCGTGCGACCTTTGCCGGTGCACCGGGCCAGGGCGGATCGACGGCGATCATCCTGTCGCCGGACAATGGCTATCTCCGCGAGTTCGGTGGCCGGGAACGCTGACGCGCGCCCGGACATTCAAACCGCGTTCAGCAACGTAGTGGCAGGTTCGCCCCCGAAGGGGTTGCGAGCCAATTCTGAGAGGACCATCCAATCGTGCGTTACGCCTACGCCATTACTTCCGCACTCTTGCTGGGGGGCGCTGCCGCCACCCTGACCCTCAACCCGTCGGACGCACAGACGGCGCAGAACGAGCCGGGCGCGATCAACGCCGTCTCCGCCCCGCGCGCGGGCGCGCCGATGAGCTTTGCCGACATGGTGACGCGCCTGTCGCCGGCGGTCGTCAACATCTCGACCACGCAGCGCATCACGACCCAGCAGCAGGCGAACCCGTTCTCGGGCACCCCGCTGGAACAGCTGTTCGGCGGGCGTGGCGGCGGCGGGGCGACGCCCCGGACGCAGGAGGCGCAGTCGCTGGGATCGGGCTTCCTGATCTCCAGCGACGGTTATATCGTCACCAACAACCATGTCGTGTCGGCCGGTGCGGAAGGCGCCACGGTCGAATCGATCACGGTGACGCTGGCCGATCAGAAGGAATATAAGGCGAAGCTGGTCGGGCGCGACGAGCTGTCCGACCTTGCGGTGCTGAAGATCGACGGGGCGACCTTCCCGTTCGTCCGCTTCGGTGATTCGCGGCAGGCACGGGTCGGCGACTGGGTGCTGACCATCGGCAACCCGCTGGGCCAATCGGGCACGGTGACCGCCGGCATCATCTCGGCGCTGAACCGCGTCGGGCTTGGGCCGTATGACCGCTTCATCCAGACCGACGCCGCGATCAACCGCGGCAATTCGGGCGGTCCGATGTTCGACATGCAGGGCAATGTCATCGGCATCAATTCGCAGATCCTGTCGCCGACCGGCGGCAGCATCGGCATCGGCTTCGCCATTCCCGCCGAACAGGCCAAGCCGATCGTCGACAAGCTGATGAAGGGCCAGTCGGTCTCGCGCGGCTATCTCGGCCTGACGCAGCAGGAGATCAGCGCCGACATCGCCGCCGCGCTCAATATTGCCAAGGATCGCGGCGCGCTGGTCAATGGTGTCTCGCCGGGCGAGCCGGCGGCACGCGCCGGCATCCGTCCAGGCGATGTCATCCTGTCGGTCAACGGCAAGGAAATCACTGCGCAGCAGTCGCTGACCTATCTGGTCGGCAACGAGGCACCGGGCAGCCGCGTCACGCTGGACGTGCTGCGCGACGGCAAGCGCCAGCAGATTCCGGTGACGCTCGGCACCCGCCCGTCGAACGACCAGCTGGCGGCGCAGACCGAACGGTTCGATCCCGACAGCGCGCCGACCACGCCGCGCGCCAGCACCAACCTGGCCGCGACGGCCGGGCTGGTCGTGCAGCCGCTGACCCCGGCGATCGCCCGGCAGCTGCGCCTCGATGCGACCACCAAGGGCGTCGTCGTCGCCGACGTCGATCCGAACAGCGATGCCGCGACCAAGGGGCTGCGCCGCGGCGTGGTCATCCAGAGCGTCAATCGTCAGCCGGTGACGTCGGAGGCCGAATTGGTCCGCGCAATCCAGCAGGCGCGCGCCGCCGGTGCGAAGCAGGTGCTGCTCTATGCCCAGGCACCCGGATCGCAGGTGGCGGCCTTCGTACCGGTCAGTATCGAAGCCGCGAAGTAACGCACACAGCGAGGGCGGTGGGACATCCCACCGCCCTTTTTCTTTGTCCGCATGGATGATGGACCCACGCCCGAAACGCGGTAGATATTGCCGGAATCTCAAGGGCTGGCCATGACCGACACCGAACTCTTCCTCGGCGCGACCGCAGACGGCATCCGTGAGGCGCTGGTGCTGAAACGCGCCAACCGCCACGGGCTGATCGCGGGCGCGACCGGCACCGGCAAGACGGTGACGTTGCAGGGGCTGGCCGAGAATTTCTCTGCTGCCGGGGTGCCGGTGTTCGTGGCCGATGTGAAGGGCGACCTGTCGGGCATCGCCATGGCGGGCAGCGCAACCGCGAAACCACACGCCGCCTTTGCCGAGCGTGCCGCCGCGATCGGCGACAGCGACTGGCAGTATCGCGATACGCCGGTCGTCTTCTGGGACCTGTTCGGGGAAAGCGGCCACCCGATCCGCGCCACCGTGTCGGAAATGGGGCCAGTGCTGCTCAGCCGGATGCTGAACCTCAACGACGTGCAGGACGGGGTGCTGACCATCGCGTTCCACGTCGCCGACGAGGAAGGGCTGTTGCTGCTCGACCTCGACGATCTGCAGGCGATGCTGGCGCATTGCGCGGAGCGGGCCGATGACCTGACCACCCGCTATGGCCATGTCAGCAAGCAATCGGTCGGCGCGATCCAGCGGGCGCTGTTGCAGCTGCGCGGGCAGGGCGGCGATCGCTTCTTCGGCGAACCGGCGCTCGACCTGACCGATTTCATGCGCGTGGCCGAGGATGGGCGCGGGGTGGTATCGGTGCTGGCCGCCGACAAGCTGATGGCGTCGCCCCGGCTCTACGCCACCTTCCTGTTGTGGCTGTTGTCCGAACTGTTCGAAACGCTGCCCGAGGTGGGCGACCCCGACAAGCCGAAGCTGGTGTTCTTCTTCGACGAGGCGCATCTGCTGTTCGACGATGCACCCGACGCGTTGGTCGACAAGGTGGAGCAGGTCGTCCGGCTGATCCGGTCGAAGGGCGTCGGCATCTATTTCGTGACGCAGAACCCGACCGACATTCCGGATGCGATCGCCGGCCAGCTGGGCAACCGGGTGCAGCACGCGCTGCGCGCCTTCACGCCCAAGGAAGCGCGGGCGATTCGGGCGGCGGCGGAGACCTTCCGCCCCAATCCCAAGCTCGACGTGGCGCAGGCGATTACCGAGCTGAAGACCGGCGAGGCGCTGGTGTCGGTGTTGCAGGCCGATGGCTCGCCCAGCCCGGTCGAGCGCACGCTGATCCGGCCGCCCCGCTCGCGGGTCGGGCCGGTGACGCCGGTCGAGCGCGGGGTGCTGATGCAGACCGATGCCGTCGGCGACCGCTACGACACCGCGATCGACCGTGAATCGGCCGCCGAACTGCTGGGCGCCAAGGCGGACGAAGCCGCCGCTGCCGCCGCCGCGACCAAGGCACAGGCCGCCGCCGACAAGGAAGCGGCGCTGAAGGCCAAGGAAGACGCCCGCCTCGCCAAGGAAGCGGAGCGCCAGCGGATCGCGGAGCAGCGCGTCGCCGACCGCGAGGCGCGCGAGGCGGAGAAGGCGGCGCGTGCCGCCGATCGCGAGGCGGCGAACAACCCCTGGGCGCGCGCGACCCAATCGGCGACGCGCTCGGCCGGGTCGGCGGTCGGCCGCATCGTCGTCAACGAGATCGGGAAGCAGGTGTTCGGCACCACGCGCGGCGGCCGGGCCAGGAGCGGCGGGCTGGTCGGCGGGCTGCTGCGCGGGGTCCTGGGTGGACTGTTTCGCGGGTAGGACCATGGCATTGCAGGACATCACCGGCGGGACGGAGACGCCCGGCATTCCCCCGTCGCTGTTCGCGATGCGGCCGGGCATGGCGATCCGCTATGACCAGCCCGACGCGCGGCTGGCGGACTATATCACCGGCTATCACCTCTATGCCGCCAGCGGACCGGCGGCGGCGGGGCTGGAGAACTGGTTCCTGCCCGGCACCGCGAATGTCCGCGTCACGCTGGACGCCGGGCCGATCGCGGTGTCGATCGGCCGGTTCCGCAGCGATCCGCTGCCGCAGGTCAGCCTGTTCGGGCCGACCAGCCATGCGATCCATACCGTGACCAATGGCGGGGTGATGATCGGATTCGGCATCAGCGCGCTTGGCTGGTCGCGCTTCTTCGACGGCGGCGCGGACCGCTATGCCGACCGGATCGAACCGCTGGACGCGGCGGCGCGGCCGGGCTTTGCCCAGCGGCTGATCGCGACCTTGTCGGCGGTGCGCGACGAACATGGCGTAAAGCCCGCGCTGGACCGGTTCCTGCTGGGCGAACTGGGACCGGTTGTCGCCGACGAGGACCAGCTTCGCAGCATCGCGCGGATGGTGACCGACGACCTGCCCAATGCGGTGGCGGAGACGGCGGCAAGCTGGGGCATGTCGCCCGAACGGTTGCGGCGGCTGTGCCGGCGGCATTTCGGCTTCGTGCCCAAGACGCTGCTGATCCGCGCCCGGTTCCTGCGATCGCTGGTGCCGCTGCTCGAAGCGAAGGGCGAGCTGGACTATTCGCAGATCGACCCCGGCTATGTCAGCGCGTCGCATTTCCTGCGCGATGCCCATGCGGTGCTCGGCACCACGCCGCGCCGCTTCCTGCATGCACAGACCGAGTTCCTGGTGGCGAGCCTGCGCGCCCGCGCGGCGGTGCTGGGCAGCGCGACGCAGGCGCTGCACCGGTTATAGGGGCGGGGGGCGGGGTGCGCTACAGCGCGCCCCCCGCCACAATCACATCGCGGCGATCAGTTCGTCGATCGTCACGAACGCGAACGCGACCGAGCTGTCTGCCACGCCGTACGGGATGAAGATCCGGTCGCCATGGCGCAGCGCGCCGCAGGAGTAGACGACGTTGGGCACATAGCCCTCGCGGTCCTCGTTCGCCGCCGCCAGGATCGGTTCGCGGGTGCGGCCGATGACCTTCGACGGATCGTCCTTGTCCAGCAGCACCGCGCCGATGGCATATTTGCGCATCGCGCCGACGCCGTGGGTCAGCAGCAGCCAACCCTGATCGATCTCGATCGGCGGGCCGCAATTGCCGATCTGCACCAGCTCCCACGGAAAAACGGGCTTGAGCAGCAGCTCACCCTCGTCCCAATGCGTCAGCGTGTCGGACTTGATCAGGAACAGGTTTTCCCCGTCCTGCCGCCCGATCATCATATATTGGCCGTTCACCTTGCGCGGGAACAGGCCCATGCCCTTGTTCCGCGCGGCGCTGCCGGTCATCGGGACCAGGTCGAACGCGCGGAAATCGCGGGTGCGCAGCAGTTCCGACTGGATCATCGATCCGTTATAGGCGGTGTAGGTGCCCAGCCATTCAACGCTGCCGTCGTCATGGGTGAAGTGGACGAGGCGCATGTCCTCCAACCCCTTCGACTGGGCTTCGGTGATCGGAAAGATCACGGTGCCCGACAGCGTCGAATCGCGGTGGCGATAGACGGTGACCTCGCCCTCGGGGGCCTCGTCCTCCTCGCCCACCGCATCGGCGGCGGTGGCGAAGGGCGGCTCGGGCGCCAAGACCAGCTCGTTCTCGTCGGTGATGATGCCTTCGCGGAACGCCACCGACGAGATATGGCCCTCACCGACCGCGCGCAGCGACATCAGGATGCGTAAGCTACCGTCGGGCATTCCCGTCTGGTCGAAATGCGGCACGGCGCTGGGGTTCATCAGCGCGGCGGCGGCATAGCTATATTCGTGGCAGAAATAGGCACCGATCAGCTGGCGCTTTTCATCGCTGATCGTGCTGCCGTCGAGGCCGAGCACCGTCTCGATCTCGTCATAGCGCGTCATGAACACGCGGCGCGTCTGCCAATGGCGCGCCTCGAAATCCTTCAGCACGGTTTCGAGCTGCGCGCGGGCCTCGGCGGGCGACATGGCCAACACCTCGCCCACCAGCCGCTCGGTCCGGCTGGGTGCCGAACCGATGCGCTGCCATGCGATATGAAAGGGGCGCACCACCACGCGCGAAGGATCGGCGTACAGCCGCAAGGGGTGGTTGTAGATGTCCAGCATTCGCGCGTCCAATAATCCCGGCCGAAGCCGTGGCCGGATCAGGCCACGGCGCGGCGCGGGTCTGCCACGGATGCGCGACTCTTTGAAAGGGCGGAAATGGCACAGGATGCCAATTGCAGCGCCAGAATCGACTCCGCCCCCTGATTCCGGTTCAGCCCGGTGGGCATCAGCCCGTCGAAACAGCCGCCATCGCCCACCGTCGCCAGCGGCAGGTCGAGATCGTTGGCACCCAGATACCAGTTATACGCCTTGACCGCTTCGTCGACCCAGCGCGGATCGCGCGTCGCATCCCATGCCGCGACACAGGCTTCGACCGTCGCCTGCGCCTCCAGCGGCTGCTGGTCGAACGGCAGGGGATCGGCATAGGGACGGCTGAAACTCTCGGTCCCGATCGCGCGGAACCGGCCCTCGGGCGAGGTCTGCTGCGCGACGATCCAGTCGAGCGTGTCCAGACCGACTTTCAGGAAATCATCGCGCTTCAGGGCATGGCCGGCGCGGATCATCGCTTCGGGCAGGCGGGCATTGTCATAGGCCAGCACGATTTCGAACCAGCGCCATTCGGGCCGGCGCGCGGCGTCGAGCAGCGTGACCAGTTCGGCACCGAAGCGCGTCGCGATCTCGGTCGACAAAGCGTGGCCCGGATTGATCTCCAGCATCGCCACCGCACCCAGCATGGCAAAGGCACGTGCGCGCGGGCTGCCAAGGTCGAGCGCGATTGATGCGGTCTGTTCGTACAGCGACATCGCCCAGTCGCGATGCTTGCGGGACTGCGCATCGCGGGCGGTGATCGCCAGCGCCCACAGGGTGCGGCCGTTCGAATCCTCCGACCCTTCATCCTCGCACCACGTCCGGTCGAAATTCATGAAGTTGCGGAAGCGACGCTTGTCGGGGTTCCAGGCATATTGCAGGAACGAGGCGTAGATCGTCGTCCATTTGTCGCGCAGGATCGGGTCGAGGTTCTCGATCTGCGACATCAGGATCAGCGCACGGGCATTATCGTCGATGCAATAGCCATGGCGGCGGTCGGGCACCGAATAGATCGAATGCTGCAACATGCCGGTGGCGTCGCTCATCCGTTCGACGGCGGCGAAATCGGGCTGTAACGCCTTGAGGTCAGTGCTGGGCCGCACGCGCAACGGCCGCGACGCGACTGCGCGACCGATCTCGATCATCGCCGCTTCGGCCAGGCACGGGAACAGCATCGTCCGGCCACGGGCATAGGCCCGGCTGGCCAGCGTTTCGCGGCGGGCATCGTTGCCCAGCAGGTCGACGATCTCGCGCGCGAACGCCGCCGCATCGCCGAAATCGACGATCACGCCATGGTCGTCCGCCAGAATCTCGGTCGCATGGACATAGGGGGTCGATACCACGACCTTGCCCACGCCGACGGCATAGGACAGCGTGCCCGACGTGATCTGCGCCGGGTTGCTGTATGGGGTGACGTACAGGTCGGCCGCCTGCAGGTAATCCAGCAGTTCGTCCTGTTCGACGAAGCCGTCGAGGAAACAGACATTGTCGGCCACGCCCAGACGGGCGGCCTGTGCCTTCAGCCGGTCGCGATAGGCCTCGCCCTCATGCGCGACCAGATGCGGATGGGTCGCGCCCAGCACAACATACAGCGCGTCGGGGTGCGACGCGGCGACGGTCGGCATCGCCTCGATCATCGTCTCGATCCCCTTGTTCGGGGCAAGCAGGCCAAAGGTCAGGATGACGGGGCGATCGGTCCAGCCGAAACGGGCCTTCATCGCATCGGGCTGGACGAACGGACGGTCGTGGACGCCGTGCGGGATCGTCACGATCTTGCGCGGATCGGTGCCGTGCACCCGCATCAGGATTTCGCGGCCCTTGTCGGCCATGACGATGATCTTCGCCGCGCGACGTAGCAATGCTTCCAGCACGCGGCGTTCGTCGGCGTTCGGGTTTTCGAGGATCGTGTGCAGCGTGATGGCGACGGGGACGTTCATCCGGTCGAGCAGCGCCACGATATGTTCGCCCGCCGAACCGCCATAGATGCCATATTCATGCTGAACCCACACCGCCTGCGCGCCGCTCGCCTCGATCCGGCGGGCCGCGTCGAGATAGGCGATGCGGTCGTCTTGCGCGATCGCATGAGTCACTTCGGGCGGATAGGCATAGGCACCGGGCCGGTCATCCATCGCATAGACGTCGACGGCCATGTTGGGATAGCGATCGCGCAACGCATTGAACGTATCCGTGGTGAAGGTCGCAAGCCCGCATTTGCGCGGCAGGAAATTACCGATCAGCGCGATGCGATCGAGCGAATCCAGGGCGACCCTCTGGTTCATCAGCGTTCCTCTTTGCGTTGCAATATCCGCACGATACCGGCGGTGTCCACAAACAGAAACATTTCGACACGGTGAATGGTTGCACGAATTGTGCGCTGCGACACGATTTCGTGGCGAACCGTGTCGCCACCGCGACGATCACCCGCGGCCGCGGTATCCGGGAACGTCCTGGTCCGGAATCCACACCGCCTTCGGAGGTTCCCCCGACTGCCAGAACACGTCGATCGGGATGCCGCCGCGCGGATACCAATAGCCGCCGATCCGCAGCCACACCGGCTGCATTTCCGCGACCAGCCGCTCGGCGATGCCGACGGTGCAGTCTTCATGGAAGGCGGCGTGGTTGCGGAACGATCCGAGGAACAGCTTGAGCGATTTCGATTCGACGATCGTCGCGGCGGGTACGTAGTCGATCACCAGATGCGCGAAATCGGGCTGACCGGTCACCGGGCAAAGCGAGGTGAATTCGGGCGCGGTGAAGCGCACCAGATACGGCGTCGCACGCGGGTTGGGAACATAATCGAGTTCGGCGGCTTCCGGGTCGGTGGGAAGCGGGCTGGCCTGGCCAAGAAATTTCGGGTCCATGGCCCCCATGTAGAAGGGACGGCGCACGAATGGAACGGGTGCTGATCCCGATACTGGGCGATCAATTGTCGTTCGGATTGTCGTCCCTTACCGACGCCGATCCCGACAGGACGACGATCCTGATGATGGAGGTGGTCGAGGAAGCGACCTATGTCCGCCATCACCCCAAAAAGATCGCGTTCCTGTTCGCCGCGATGCGCCACCATGCCGCCGCGCTGCGCGACAAGGGGTGGACCGTCGATTATGTCCGGCTGGACGACCCCGACAATGCCGGCAGCTTTACCGGGGAGATCGCCCGCGCCATCGAGCGGCACGACCCGACCGCGATCGTCGTCACCGAAGCCGGCGAATGGCGGGTGCAGGCGATGCTGGACGCGTGGGAGACGATCTTCGGCATTCCCGTGTCGATCCGGCCCGACACGCGCTTCATCTGCTCGCACGACCGGTTCCGCGAATGGGCCGATAACCGGCGCGAGCTGCGCATGGAGTTCTTCTATCGCGAGATGCGGCGCGAAACCGGGCTGTTGATGGACGGCGCCAAGCCGGTCGGCGGCAAATGGAATTTCGACCAGGACAATCGCAAGCCGGCGAAGCGCGACCTGCTGATCCCCCGCCCGTTGTCGTTCACGCCGGACGCGGTGACGCAGGAGGTGCTGGCACTGGTCGCGGATCGGTTCGGCGACCATGCCGGCACGCTCGATGGGTTCGACTTCGCGGTGACGCGCGAAGGTGCGCTGCGCCAGCAACGCGCCTTCCTGGCGCACGCGCTGCCGGGGTTCGGCGATAACCAGGACGCGATGCTGACCGGCGAACCCTATTTGTGGCACGCCGTCCTCTCGCCCTACATCAACGCCGGGCTGCTCGACCCGCTCGACCTGTGCAGGGCGGTCGAGAAGGAATTTGCGGCGGGCAAGGTGCCGATCAATGCGGCGGAAGGCTTCATCCGCCAGATCATCGGCTGGCGCGAGTTCGTGCGCGGCATCTATTGGCGCGAGGGGCCGGACTATGTGGAGCGCAACTTCCTCGGCGCGACCCGCGACCTGCCGGCATTCTACTGGACCGGCGAGACCGACATGCACTGCCTGTCCCAGGCGATCGGCCAGACGCTGGACAAGGCCTATGCCCATCATATCCAGCGGTTGATGATCACCGGCAATTTCGCGCTGCTGATCGGCGCCGACCCGCAGCAGGTCCATCGCTGGTATCTGGAAGTCTATGCCGATGCCTATGAATGGGTCGAACTGCCCAATACGCTGGGGATGAGCCAGTTCGGCGATGGCGGGCTGCTGGGGTCGAAGCCCTATGCATCGTCGGGTGCCTATATCGACCGCATGTCGGATTATTGCCGGTCGTGCCGCTATGACGTGAAGCAGCGCACCGGGCCGGACGCCTGTCCGTTCAACGCGCTCTATTGGGACTTCATCGCCCGGAATCAGGAGAAGCTCGGTCGCAACCCGCGCATGGCGATGCCGTACCGGACGTGGGACAAGATGGACGAGGAGACGCAGCGCGCATTGCGCGGGCAGGCCAAAGGGTTTCTGGCGGCGCTCGACGAGTTGCCGAAGTACGAGGGGTGAAGCCGCCTTCTTTCGTCATTCCCGCGCAGGCGGGAATCCATATGCGCCAGCTTCTCGGCTGGAGCGGTGACCGTGGCGGCTATGGATCCCCGCCTGCGCGGGGATGACGAAAGAAGCGCGTTGGCGGGCCGCCGACCAGACCCTAACGCTTGACCGGTCTAACGAGCGGCCTAAGCCTTGGCCCATGCAACCGCTCGTCTCCACCGCATGGCTTGCCGACCGGCTCGGCACCCCCGGCCTCGTCGTCCTCGACGCGACCTTCGTGCCGGTCCAGCCCGATCCGCCCCGCGACGAAGCCGCCGAATTCGCCGCCGCGCATATTCCGGGGGCACGTTTCCTCGATCTCCGCGCGCTGTCGACGGGCCAAGCGACCTCGCTGCCGTCCGCCGAGAAGCTGGCGGCGCGGCTGGGGGCGCTGGGGCTGAACGACGATGTGCAGGTCGTGCTGTACGACCATTCGCCGCACCATACGGCGGCGCGGGGCTGGTGGTTGCTGCGCCGCTTCGCCCGTGCGCTGCCGGTCGCGATCCTCGATGGCGGGTTCGCGAAGTGGCGGGCAGAGGGGCGTGCCGTCGAAACCGGTATCGACCAACATGCGCCGACCCGCTTCGCCGCCGATCCCGACCTGGCCCCGGTGCGGACCAAGGCGATGGTGCTGGCATCGCTCGACAAGGATGCGACGCAACTGGTCGATGCCCGCTCGCCCGCGCGGTTCGACGGGAGCGAGGCCGATCCGCGCGGCCTGCCCTCCGGCCATATTCCGGGCAGCACCAACCTGCATTACGCCCGCTTCTTCCACGACGACGGCACGTGGCGGTCGCCGCAGGAGCTTGGCCGCCTGTTCGCCGAAGCCGACATCGATCTCGATCGCCCGGTGACGACGACGTGCGGGTCGGGGGTCACCGCTGCGATTCCGGCCTTTGCGCTACACCTGCTGGGGCGCGATGCGGCGTTGTACGATGGCAGCTGGACCGAATGGGCCGCCGATCCGCAGACGCCGAAGGTGACCGCATGAGCGCGTCCGACGCATCTCACGCGCCCGAGACGCAGGTCGTCACCGGCGGCCGCCGCGACGAATGGACCGGCGGCGTCGTCAACGTCCCCGTCTGGCGCGCGTCGACGATCCTGTACGACGATGTCGCCGACCTGCGCGCGGCGGCGGGCGCCAACACCCATCATCGCCTCTATTACGGCCGGCGCGGCACCCCGACCCAGTGGTCGCTGGCGGAAGCACTGACCGACCTGGAGCCGGGGGCGGAGGGCACGTTGCTCTATCCCTCCGGCGTGGCCGCGATCACCACCGCGCTGCTCGCGTATCTGAAGCCCGGCGATCACTTGCTGTTGCCCGACAGCGCCTATGACCCGACGCGTGCCTTTGCGCAGGGTATTCTGAAGACGATCGGCGTCACCACCACGCTGTACGACCCGATGATCGGCGCGGGGATCGCCGAGCTGATGACCCCGGCGACCAAGGTGCTGTTCCTCGAAAGCCCCGGCAGCCTCACCTTCGAGGTGCAGGACGTGCCGGCGATGACGGCCATCGCGCGCGAACGGGGCATCACCACGATCCTCGACAATACCTGGGCCACGCCGCTGCTGTTCCCGGCGATGGCGCATGGCGTCGACGTGACGATCATGGCCTGCACCAAATATGTCGTCGGCCATTCCGACGCGATGCTGGGATCGGCCACCGCCGTCGCGTCGCATTGGCAGGCGTTGCGCGATGCGACCTATCAGCTGGGCCAGCATGTCGGCCCGGACGATGCGGCGCTGGGCGCGCGCGGCCTGCGCACCATGGCGGTGCGGCTGAAGCAGCATGGCGATTCGTCGATCCGTATCGCCCGGTGGCTGGCCGAACAGCCCGAGGTGGCGCGCGTGCTGCATCCCGCGCTTCCCGGCTGTCCGGGGCATGACATTTTCACTCGCGATTTCCGGGGGAGCGCCGGGCTGTTCGCCTTCGTCCTGAACGGCGGCAGCGATGCCGGCCGGGTCGCATTGATCGACGGGCTGAAGCTGTTCGGCATCGGTTACAGCTGGGGCGGCTTCGAAAGCCTCGCTTTGCCGATCGATCCGCACCGCTATCGCAGCGTCACGCGGGCGGAGGCCGAGGGGCCGATGATCCGGTTGCAGATCGGGTTGGAGAATGCCGACGACCTGATCGCCGACCTTGCCGCCGGCCTCGCGCGGTTCCGGGCGGCCCAGTGAACGACTTGGCCGCCGGGCTGGCCGGACAGGGGCTGCCGGTGGCCGATGGGCGGGAATTGGCCGAGGCCGGCGTCGTGCTGGGGCTGGTGCTGTTGTCGCTGCTGCTCGGCTGGCTGGCCGGGCGCTGGGCCGGGCCGCATCTGACGACACTGTGGCGCGACCGGGTCGGCGACCATGCCGTCGGCCTCGCCACGCGCCTGTGCGACATCGTCCGCCATTTCGTGGCGGTCCTCGCGCTGGCGCTGGTCGCGCAGGTGCGGAACTGGGGCGCGCTGGGCGACATCGTCGTCGGGCTGGCGCTGGCTGCGGCGGTGGCGCGGCTGGCGATGCAGCTGCTGCGCGGCGTCAACCTCGCGCGCTGGCTCGCCTGGGCGGTGTCGTCGATCCTGTTCGTTGCGGTACTGGCCGGATCGGTCGGCGGGCTGGAGCCGATCACCACCACGCTCGACGCGATCGGTTTTTCGGTCGGGCGCCGCCGCCTGTCGCTGCTGGCGCTGGTCAGCGCGCTGCTGACCGCGGTCGTCCTTTATGCCGCGGTGCGCGTCGCCAACAAGCTGGTCGGCCATGCCGTGGGACAGGCCAGGAGCCTCGACCCTGCGCAGAAACTGCTGGCACAGAAGCTGGCGTCGATCGCGGTCATCATCACCGCCTTCTTCTTCGGGATCGACCTGCTCGGCATCGACCTGACCACCTTTGCGATCTTTTCGGGCGGGCTGGGCCTCGCGGTCGGTTTCGGGTTGCAGAAGACGGTCGGCAACCTGATCGCGGGAATCATCCTGTTGATGGACCGGTCGATCAAGCCGGGCGACGTGATCGTCGTCGGCGACAGCTTCGGCTGGGTGAACAAGATCGGGGTGCGCGCAGTGTCGGTCATCACCCGCGACGGCAAGGAACACCTGATCCCCAACGAAAACCTGATGACGCAGGAGGTGGAGAACTGGTCCTTTTCCGACCGCAACGTCCGGGTGCGGATTCCGGTCGGGGTCGGCTATGAAACCGACCTACGGCTGGCGCAGCAGCTGATGCTGCAGGCCGCGACCGAAAGCGCGCGGGTACTGCGCAGCCCTGCGCCCAATGTCTGGCTGCTCTCCTACGGCGAATATGCCGTCGAACATGAGATTCTGGCGTGGATCAGCGACCCCGAACAGGGGGTGGGCAATGTGCGGTCGGACGTGCTGAACCGGCTGTGGGACCTGTTCAAGGAGAATGGGATCGAGATTCCGGTGCCGCGACGCGAGTTGTTGTTTCGCGACGCGCTGACGGTGACGAAAGGATAGCTCTTTCGTCGTTCCCGCGCAGGCGGGAACCCATAGGCGCTACCGTTTCGATCGATCCGACAGGTTGCGGCTATGGATTCCCGCCTGCGCGGGAATGACGATGATGGAGCGGCGTTCGGCCTTCCGCGGCAGCATCGCACCCCCTATCTTCCCACCCGTGACAGCCATCACCGCCCGTATCGCCGAGGGCGTCCGCGCCGTTCCCGCCGACCAGTGGGATGCCTGCGCGGGCAAGGGCAATCCGTTCCTGTCCCACGCCTTCCTCGCCGCGCTGGAAGAATCGGGCAGCGTCGCGCCGGGATCGGGGTGGCAGCCGCTGCCGATCATCGTCGACGATGCCGATGGCATTCCGCAGGCGATCGCGCCGGCCTATGCCAAGGGGCACAGCCAGGGCGAATATGTGTTCGACCACGCCTGGGCCGACGCCTGGGAGCGGGCGGGGGGCGATTATTACCCCAAGCTCCAGATCGCAGTGCCCTTTACCCCCGTGCCCGGTCCACGATTGTTGTTGCGCGAAGGCGCCGACCCCAGCGCGCTGCTCGGCGCGGTGGAGGCGGTGGTGCGGCAGAACGGGCTGTCCTCAGCCCACGCGACCTTTGTCGACGACGCCCAGCTACCCGCGTTTCAGGCGGCGGGCTGGCTGATGCGGGCGGGGACGCAGTTCCACTGGGCCAATCGCGGCTATGGCTGCTTCGACGATTTCCTGACCGACCTGGCCAGCCGCAAGCGCAAGGCGATCCGCAAGGAACGCGCCGCCGCGCTGGACGGGCTGACCGTCCAGCACCTGAGCGGGCGCGACCTGACCGAGGCGCATTGGGACGCGTTCTGGGCGTTCTATCAGGATACCGGCAACCGCAAATGGGGCCGGCCGTACCTCACCCGCCGCTTCTTCTCGCTCCTGTCGGAACGGATGGGCGACGACGTGCTGCTGATCCTGGCGGAGCGCGACGGGCGGCCGATCGCGGGCGCGCTGAACCTGATCGGCGGCGATGCGCTCTATGGCCGCTACTGGGGCGCGGTGGAGGAGGTGCCGTTCCTCCATTTCGAGCTGTGCTATTATCAGGCGATCGACGCCGCCATCGCGCGGAGGTTGCAGCGGGTCGAGGCAGGCGCGCAGGGCGAACACAAGCTGGCGCGCGGCTATGTGCCGGTCACGACCTGGTCGGCGCACTTCCTGCCCGATCCGGGGTTCCGCGCGGCCGTGGCCGAGTTTCTCGAACGGGAGCGCGCGGCAGTAGGGCAGGAACAGGAATTTCTGAGCGACCTGACGCCGTTCAAGCGGGCGTAGGGCCCGGTCCGCTCGGCCGGAGGCGTCACCCCAGCGCAGACTGGGGTCTCAAGCGGCTCTTGTCCCGCCCTGTTACCGGGAGATCCCAGCCTGCGCTGGGATGACGTTCGTGGCGAAGGAAAGACGCAGGCTGCGTAGCCCGCCTTACTTCCTGCCCATCAACCCGCCCAGCCCGCCGGGCAGCATGTCGCCGATCCCGCCCAGTGCGCCGGGATTGATGTCGAGGCCCAGCTTCTGCGCGAACTGGCCCAGTGCGTCGGGGCCGCCGACTTCCGACAGGATCGCCTCGATCTGGTGGCGCGATACGCCGCTATGGTCGGCGGCTTCCTGTGCCGGGTCGGCATGGCCGGCGAACTTCGCCAGCAGGGCAAGGACGGTCTGTACCTGTTCCTGTGAGATTCCCGCCTTTTCCGCGATGGCGGGCAGGTCGAATTGGCTGGCGAGCTTCAAGGCGTTGTTCAGCAGGTCCATCAGTGTTTCCTCACCGGTTCGTTGGCCGCCATCTGTCGCGACGGGCGGCGGCGGGGTTTGGCGAACGGACGATTGCCCAGATCGCTCCATGTCAGCACGGGCGGCGGCACGTTGTGGTCGATCCGGAACAGCGCGCTGCGCCCGTTCCGCCACAGCGGCACCAGCCCCTGTTCCAGCCGCCGGTCATATTTGGGCGGCCGGATCAGCCACACATAATCGAACGCATCGCGGGGGAATTTGTACAGCGCGCCGGCGATCGGCCGCCAATATTCGCGCGGGCATTTGACGTCGGTGACCAGTTCGGACGGATCGTGCGAAAACCCGCGCGCTTCCTGGTACTTGACCGTCAGCAGCTGTCCGCCGGCCATCGACCACTGGTCGTTGGCATAGGCCAGCCGCCGGGTCAGCGCCATGCCGGGCAGATGCTGCAGCCGGGTCATGCGCCATTCGTTATAGCAGGTTTCCCCGACGAAGGTGACCAGCCGCGCACCGACCGGCACATGGTCCAGCGCGGCCAGCTCGCGGTCATAGTCGCGGTCGTACAGCCAGAAGCTGGCCGTCGTCGCCCCGATCCGCCCGACGAAGATCGCCAGGCCGATCGCCGCCAGCACGCCGGCATGGCGGATCGACAGGCCGGGCTTGGGCCGAAGCGCGATCAGGCTGATCCCGAACAGATACGGCACCAGCCGCATATCGGCATAGGCCGACCCGAACACGATGCGCGGCAACAGCACATAGACCGCGATCAGGAACAGCGCCGACAGGCCCAGGTTGCGCGAATAGCCGATGTTCGGATCGCGCAGCCCCTTGAACAGCACGAGGTAGAAGACGGCGACCGACGCCAGGTCATAGAATTGCCAGCGGTCTCGCAGCGTCATCGTCATCCACTGCATCTTCGCGCGCCAGTTGAACCAGTCGGCGGTCTGCCCGCCGACATGGCCGCCCGAGCGCCACAACAGCATCAGCAGGGCGGGCGGCGCGAGGACGAGGCAGTGGAGTCCGGCATGGAACGCGGCCGCGAACCAGTTGCGGCGCTTGTCATGTTCGCGGATCAGCTCGGCCGAGGCGGCAAGGACGCCCAGCGTCCCCCAGCCAAAGGTATGCGTCAGCCAGATCAGCCCGGCTACGGGTACGAACACCACCCCGCGCAGCACCAGCCGCCCTTGCCGTCCCAGCCGCAGCCACAGCGCAAAGGCGTTGAGCGCCAGCGCCATCGACAGCGCGAAATTAGCGAAGCCGAAATGGAACGGGAAGCTGTAGACGATCGGCAGCGCGAACAGCGCGGTCGCCGGAATGCGGCCATGCACCTCGCGCGCGATCCACAGCAACCCGACCGCGGTCAGCGGCGGGATTGCCAGGATGATCAGCTTGACCGCCGGTTCGAGGCCGATGAGCGGTTCGAGCAGCCAGACCAGCAGGTCGACGCCCAGATTGCCGATCAGGCTCCAGTCGAAATTATACCAGTCGTGGAACCATGGTGCCTGTCCGGTGTCCCACAATTGCTGGACGCGATACCGGCCCATATGCCCCGGCAGGTCGACCATCGGCGGAATGTCGGGCCACAACAGCGGCACCGCCGCCAGCACCGCCATCAGCGCGACGAACCATCGCGTCTGCCACCAATTGAGCCTGTCCCCCTGCATCGGCCGCTTTTAGAGGCGGGAAGGGGGTTCCGGCAAGCGTCCGCGCACTTTGAAGAACAGCATCGATCCCGGAAGCGGAACCGGCTCCAGCCACGTCGGCACGCGTCCGGCCTGCAACGCCTCCACCAGACTGCCGGGACGATAGGGCGCCAGTTCGGTTTCGTGCATGATGTCGGGGCACAGTGCGACATAATCGACACCGGCCCGGCGGGCGATCGTCGCGGCGCGATCGGGCGCGGCGAGGAAGAAGCGATAGGCCGCCATGTTCCCGCTATTGTTGCGGTGATAGCCCGCCGCCCACACATGGTGCGGCGTCATGCCGATCAGATAGGAGCCGAGATCGATCGGCGCGGCGACCAGCCCGCGCGGTTCGCGCGCGATGGCCAGGAACTGGTCGGCGGTCGTACAGCGCCCGACATTCGCCCGCACGACCATCACCGGCTGCGCGAGCACCGCATCCATCTGTTTCGAAATGGCGAGATAGGTGACGCCCGCCCCCAGCAGCCATAGCAGCAGGCGGTGCGGCATCCTGTCCGGCGCTCCCCGTGTCGCGGCGATGGCGATCGCGAACGGGATCGCGGCAAGGCCGGCAAGGATATAGGTCACGCGGATCTGAAGGATCGCCGCGACCGCACTGATCGCCAGCACGATGGCAAAGGCCACGGCACCGCGCGCACGCCATCCGCCGCGGATCGCCTGCACCATGGCCAGCGCGCTGCCGATCAGCGACAGGCTGCCATAGGCGAGGATGGTGCCCAGCGTATCCTGTCCGACGAACAGCCCGCGCGCCTCGCTGACATTGCTCATCCACACCCGCTTCAGGAACGGGGTCAGCGCGTCATAGGGACCGGCAAGGCACACCATCGACGTCCGCGATACCGACCAGACGACGACGCATCCGACGATCGCGGCGATGGCAAGGCGCGGCCCCACCCCGCGCAGGCGCGGCCCGGCCAGCCCCAGCGCTGCCCATCCGGCGGCCAATGCCAGCGTCGCGCTGGTCGAGGCGGGGGTAAAGCCGTCGCACCATTCGCGCGGCCATATCTGCGGGTGCATGAACGCGAGCATCAGGCCGGTCGTCCCCGCCAGCGCGAGGCCGAAGCCCAGCGCGCGGCCATCCTCGCGCGCATCGCCGGTCAGCCACAGCCAGCCGAGCGCAGCCATGACCGCGACCAGTTCGGGCGCCGATTCGAGGCCGATGGCAAGGCTGGCGGCGACGACCAGTCCCATGATCGCCCCCATGGCCCGCGACGGCCGTTGCAGCAGGCCATCGACCAGCGCCAGCATCAGCACGATCTGCAGCGCGTGGTGGTCGATCCGGCCGGGAATGAACAGGCTGATCGTCGGAAAGGCAAGCGCGGCGATGATCACCGCGATCGGTCGGGCGCCGGGTCCGTGCAGCCGGCCGGCGATGCGCGCGGCGAGGAGCAGGTAGCAGAAGAACAGCAGCGCTGGCCATGCGATCACCATCGCGACCTCGGCGCCGTGCGTGCCGATCAGCGGTGTCAGCGCCAGGATCATCGCGGCGGGCACCGCATCGGCCAGTCGCGACCAGTGCATCGACGCGCCACCCGGCGGCCCCAGCCGATGCTGCATCAAATCGTTGAACGCCTGTCCGTTGATCCAGTCGCGAATCTCCGCCAGCCGCATCATGTCGTCATTGTCGGGCAGGCGCAGATGGCGCAGCGCCGCCCATTCCTTGATCGTCCACGCGGCGGTCAGCAGCAGGACGAGGCCGAGTGCGAGCAGCACGACCGACCCGAATCGGCGGTACGTCGGGGCGGCAGGCGCCGGGGCAGGATTAGCGGTCATGGACCGGCATGTCGCCGCAACATGCTTAATTTCGGGTATAGCGTTAACCGAGTCTTCGTCGTTTTGCCCGCACCATCGCCGGACGATCCCGCCGCTGGAGCAACCGATGTCCGCCGTCCGCCTGCCGATCTCCAGCGAAGCCATCGCTCCCCCCGCCGAAATCGAGCTGTCGATCGTCATGCCCTGCCTGAACGAGGCGGAGACGCTGGCGGTGTGCATCAAGAAGGCGAAGGCGTTTCTCGACACGCATGGCATCGCCGGCGAAGTCGTGATCGCCGACAATGGATCGACCGACGGGTCGCAACAGATCGCCAATGCGATGGGTGCGCGGATCGTGGCGATCCCGCTCCGGGGCTATGGCGCGGCGCTGGCCGGCGGCATCGCGGCGGCACGCGGGTGCTTCGTCGCGATGGGCGACGCCGACGACAGCTATGATTTCGGCAGCCTGATGCCGTTCGTCGAACGGCTGCGAGGCGGGGCCGACCTGGTGATGGGCAATCGCTTTCAGGGCGGCATCGCGCCCGGTGCCATGCCAGTGCTGCATCGTTTCCTCGGCAATCCGGTGCTCAGCCTGCTCGGCCGCGCCTTTTTCGACGTGCCGGTCGGCGATTTCCATTGCGGGTTGCGCGCCTTCCGTCGCGACCGGGCGCTGGCATTGGGGCTGACCTCGCCTGGGATGGAATTTGCCAGCGAAATGGTGGTGAAGGCGTCGATCGCCCGGCTGGCGATTGCCGAGGTGCCGACGACGCTGGCCCCCGATGGCCGCTCGCGCCCGCCGCATCTGCGCACCTGGCGCGACGGGTGGCGGCATCTGCGATTGCTGCTGCTCTATGCGCCGCGATTCCTGTTCTTCTATCCCGGCATGGCGCTGCTGCTGGCGGGGGTGGGCGTGACCGGCGTGCTGGCGACCGGCGACGTCAGCATCGGCGCGGTCGAGTTCGGGCCGCATACCATGATCTTTGCGACGATGGCGGCGCTGATCGGGGCGCAGATGGTCTGTCTCGCAGTGCTGGCGCGGCTGTTCGGCATTCGCAGCGGGATGTGGCCCGAAAGCACGGCGATGCGCCGGTTGCACGGCTGGTTCACCGTGGAGCGCGGCTGCATCGCCGGCGGGCTGGCGCTTCTCGCTGGGCTGGCCGGCGGTGTGGCCGCTACCTGGTTCTGGGCACAGGCCGGGTTCGGCGCGCTGGTGCCCGGCGAACTGATGCGGCTGACGATTCCGTCGATGCTGCTCGGTTGCCTGGGCGTACAGATCGGAGCGACGTCGTTCTTCGCGGCGCTGCTCGATCAGCCGCAGGGCCTGCGCCCCGCGGTCTGATCCACTGGCGTGAATGCGGCACCGCCCTGATCCGGCGTTGCCGGATCAGACGATCAACGATCCCGCCGACCCAGCAGGCGCAGGCGCAGCGCGTTGAGTTTGATGAAGCCCGCCGCGTCGCGCTGGTCGTATGCGCCCTGGTCGTCCTCGAACGTCACGACCTTTTCGCTGTACAGCGAATTGGGCGAACGGCGGCCGATGACGTGGACGCCGCCCTTGTACAGCTTCAGCCGGACTTCGCCCGACACCTTGTGCTGGCTGTGGTCGATCGCCGCCTGCAGCATCTCGCGCTCGGGGCTGAACCAGAAGCCGTTATAGACCAGCTCGGCATAGCGCGGGGCCAGCTCGTCCTTCAGGTGCGCGGCACCGCGGTCCAGCGTGATCTGTTCGATCGCGCGGTGCGCGGCGTGCAGGATCGTGCCGCCCGGCGTCTCGTACATGCCGCGCGACTTCATGCCGACGAAGCGGTTCTCGACCAGGTCGAGCCGGCCGATGCCATGCGCGCGGCCCAGCTCGTTGAGCTTGGCGAGCAGCGTGGCGGGCGACATGCCCTCGCCATCGACCGCGACGGCATCGCCGCGTTCGAACGCGACGGTGACGATCTGCGGCGCGTCGGGCGCGTCCTCCGGGCTGACAGTGCGCGAGAAGACGTATTCCGGCACTTCCTCCCAAGGGTCCTCCAGCACCTTCCCCTCGGACGAGGTGTGCAGCAGGTTCGCGTCGGTCGAGAAGGGCGATTCGCCGCGCTTGTCCTTGGGCACCGGAATCTGGTGCTGTTCGGCGAACGCGATCAGCGCGGTGCGGCTGGTCAGGTCCCATTCGCGCCACGGGGCGATGACCTTGATGTCGGGCTGCAACGCGTAATAGCCGAGTTCGAAGCGGACCTGGTCGTTGCCCTTGCCGGTCGCGCCGTGGCTGACCGCGTCGGCATTCACCTGGCGCGCGATCTCGATCTGGCGCTTGGCGATCAAGGGCCGCGCGATCGAGGTGCCTAGCAGGTACAGCCCCTCGTACAGCGCGTTCGAGCGCATCATCGGGAACACGAAGTCGCGGACGAATTCCTCGCGCAGGTCGTCGATGAAGATATGCTCGGGCTTGATGCCCATCAGCTCGGCCTTCTTGCGCGCCGGCTCCAGCTCTTCGCCCTGGCCCAGGTCGGCGGTGAAGGTCACCACCTCGCAATTATATTCCTGCTGCAGCCATTTCAGGATGACGCTGGTGTCGAGACCACCCGAATAGGCAAGCACGACGCGGTTGATGGACTCGGCCATGGGCAGGCTCCTAAGCATGGAAAGGTTGGGCGCGCGGTTAGGCGACACGCGCCCGCGACGCAAGGACACGTGCTTGCGCGGGCGCGCGGGCGGTGCAATCGTGGCGTGCCTTTTCTCTTTTCGGAAAGAAACCGCCCGATGCTGTTCGCCGTCCTCGCCCTCGCGCTGCAGACCGCCGCCCCCGCGGCACCCCCGGCGGTGAGCGCGCCCGCACCGGTGGTCGAACCGGCGGCCGAGGACGAAACCGAATTCTTCGCGATGTTCGACACCGACAAGGACGGGACGATCGGCAAGGCCGAGTTCGACGCGATGAGCGCGAAGATCGATGCCGAGGCGGCGAAACAGGACCCGTCGCAAAAGGGGCATGCCGCCGCCGGCCTCGCCACCGCCTTCGCGCTGATGGACCAGAACAAGGATGGCAGGATCACGCGCGAGGAATATCGCACGGTGGTGCAGGCCGGGCGGTAAGGGCGAACGGAAGGACGTCACCCCAGCGCAGGCTGGGGTCTCCTGCGGCTAGGCGCGCGCGTCATAACGGGAAGACCCCAGCCTTCGTTGGGGTGACGGAGTTTCAGGGCGCTATTCCGCCGCCAGCAACGTCGTCGCCCCGCCCAGATCGACCGACACCAGCCGGCTGACGCCGCGTTCGACCATGGTGACCCCGAACAGCCGGTGCATCCGGCTCATGGTCGCGGCATTGTGGGTGACGATCAGGTAGCGGGTGTCGGTATCGGCGGCCATCCGGTCGAGCAGGTCGCAGAACCGGTCGATATTGGCATCGTCCAGCGGCGCGTCGACCTCGTCCAGCACGCAGATCGGCGACGGGTTGGTCAGGAACAGCGCAAAGATCAGCGCGACGGCGGTCAGCGCCTGTTCGCCCCCCGACAGCAAGGTCAGCGATTGCAGGCGTTTGCCCGGTGGCTGGGCGAGGATTTCCAGCCCCGCCTCCAGCGGATCGTCCGAATCTACCAGTTCGAGTTGCGCCTGCCCCCCGTCGAACAGCGCGCCGAACAGCCGGCGGAAATGCTGATCGACCGCCGCGAAGGCCGTCAGCAGCCGCGCGCGCCCTTCGCGGTTGAGCGTGCCGATCGACCCGCGCAGCCGCTGCACCGCCTCGGCCAGCTCGGCGCGTTCCACCGCCGTCTCGCCCTGCGCCGCCTCCAGTTCGGCGAGTTCGGTGTCGGCGATCAAATTGACCGGGCCGATCCGGTCGCGGTCCGCCAGCAGCCGGTCGTACGCCGCGCTCTCCGCCGCCGCATCGCCCAAGTCCGCACCGACGAAGCCGATGCGCGGCAACAGCGGCGGGGGGCATTGGAAGCGCTCGCCCGACAATCGCCCCATCTCCAGCCGCCGCTGCTCCTGCGCCTCGGCCCGCGCGCCTGCCCCGGCGCGACGTTCGCGCGCGGCGGCGAGCGATTCGGCGATAGTGCTGGCGGCGCGCTCGGCGGCGCGCAGTCGTGCTTCGGCGGCGGTTTCCAGCGTCGCCGCATCGGTGGCGGCGTGGCGCAGCGTGCCGAGCGTGCCATCCACCCCGGCCAGTTCCGCCGCCAGCGCCGCCGGTCGCGCCTGCAGGGCGGCACGGTCGCTGGCGACGGTGGCGATCCGTGCCTCGACCTCGGCAATGCGGTGGTCGGCATCGGCGGCGCGCGCCTGCCATGCGGCAATCTCCGCCGTGGCTGTGGTCAGCCGTTCCCGGTCGCGGGTCAGTGCCGCGTCGCGCGCGGATCGCGCCGACCGCGCATCGGCGACCCGCGTCCGCGCCACCCCGGCCGCCGTCGCCAGCGCGGCGACCCGCCCGGCGGTGGCGCTGCGATCGGGCAGGTGCCGGACCGCCGCATCGGCACGGTCGGAGTCATCCTGCGCCTCGATCAGGTCGCTGCGAATCCGTTCCAGCCGCACGGCGACGTCGTCGGCACGCGCCTGCGCCCGCTCGATCGCGGCGGCGGCGCGGTCCTCGGCCCGCAACGCCTCGCGCGCCTGCGATTCGGCCTGTTCGAGCGTGCGGCGGGCGGTGGCCAGTGTCGCGCGCGCCTCGCCGATCGCGGTATCGGCGGCGGTCAGCGCAGCATCGGCGCCGTCGCGCCGCGCGACCAGCGTCGGGCGTTCCTGCCCCAACGACCGCAACCGGTTGGCGCGGGCGAGCCGCTCGGCCGCCGCCGCGCCCGATCCAGCCTGGGCGCGCAACCCGTCCCAGCGCCGCATCGCCCCGTCCAGCGTCACCAGTCGCTGCCCGACCGCCAGCAACGTCCCCTCGTCACGCTCGACGACCAGCACCTGCGCCAGCCGCCGGGCGAGCGCCGGCGCGGCGACCTGTGCCGACATTCGCCCGACGCCGTGCGGGATCGCTGGCCCCTCGACGGATGCAGCGTCCGCGTCCCAGTAGCGGTCGTCGGCGGGGTCGGTCCCGGCGTCGAGATCGTCGCCCAATGCCGCCGCCAGAGCCGCCTCGAACCCCGGTTCGACTACCACCGAATCGATAATCCGCGCGCGACCGCTGCGCCTGAGCGCCCGTTCCAGCGCGGCGATTTCACCGTCCAGCGCGGCCAGTTCGGCGGCGGCGGTCGCCCGGTCGGCCTGTGCCCGTCCCCGCGCCTCCTGCGCCGACCGTTCGGTGGCATCGGCATGGACGATCGCGGTACGGGCGGTGTCGGCGGTCGCCAGCGCGCTTGCCCGTCGGTCGCCCGCCGCCGCGCGTTCGGCGGTCAACGGCCCCAGCGCGGGTAGCGCATTCTGTTCGGCCAGCCCCCGCGCCTCGTCGCGGCGGGCGCGGTCCAGCCGGGTGCGCGCGGCGTCTTGCGCGGCGACGGCGACGCGCGCCTCGGCCAGCTCGGCCGCCTGCGCCGCCAGCGCCTCGCCATGCGCTGCATCGGCGACCGCCGCCGCCGACGTCGCCTGCGCCAGCGCGGCGTCGAGGTGCGGCAACTGCGCCGTGGCGTCGGCAATCGCCTGGGTCAGCGCGGCGACTTCGTCGGTCAGCCGCGCGACCGCATTGGCCGCATCGCCCGCCAGCGCCGCTTCCCTCGCCTGATCCTCGGTCAGGCGCGCGGCCTGAGCCGTCAGATCGGCCAGCCGCCGGGTCGCGGCATGGGCCTGCGCCTGCAAGCGTTCGCGGGCATGGGCGGTGTCGGTGGCGCGCTGGCGCAGCTCCTGTGCCGCCGCACGGGCGAGGGCCAGCGCCTGCGTCGCTTCGGCCTGTTCGGCGACGGTTTGCGCCTGTTGGGTCCCATGGTCGGCGACCAGCGCCTCGGCGGCGATCGCCTCGGCCTTCGCGGCATCGGCGGCCGTGGCGGCGTCGCGCCAGCGGGCATAGATGGCGCGTGCCTCGGCAATGCGGATCGCGTCGGTCAGCTCGCGATAGCGCGCGGCGACCTTCGCCTGTCGCCGCAAGACGGCGGCGCGCGCATCCTGTTCCTGCGCCATCTCGCCCAGCCGGTCGAGATTGGCCTCGGTCGCGCGCAGTTTCGATTCGGCATCCCGGCGGCGCACGTGCAGGCCGGAGATGCCCGCCGCATCCTCCAGCATCGCCCGGCGTTCGGCGGGGCGGGCGGCGATGACCGCGCCGATCCGGTTCTGGCTGACCAATGCCGGCGAATGCGCGCCGGTCGCGGCATCGGCGAACAGCAGCGACACATCCTTCGCCCGCACGTCGCGGCCGTTGATGCGATAGGCGGAACCGGCGCCGCGTTCGATCCGGCGGACGATCTCCACCTCGTCGCCCGCCGCGTCTTCGGCAAGGATCGCGACCTCGGCAAAGTCGCGTTGCGGGCGGGTTTCGGTGCCGGCGAAGATGACGTCGTCCATGCCGGCGCCGCGCAGCGACTTGGCGCTGTTCTCGCCCATGGTCCAGCGCAGCGCTTCGAGCAGGTTCGACTTGCCGCAGCCATTGGGGCCGACCACCCCGGTCAGCCCGCCCTCGATCACCAGGTCGGCGGGATCGACGAAGCTCTTGAACCCGCTGAGCCGCAGCCGCCGGAGCGTCAGCCCCGGCGCGCGTGGTGTGGCCGCGTCATCCGGCGCGGCCACGGGATCAGGCGCCAGCGCCCTTCAGCGCCGCTTCGATCTGCGCCCAGGTCACGGCGTTCTCGACCTTTTCGCCGTTGATCAGGAAGGTCGGGGTGCCGGTGACGACCGCGCCGCCATCCTCGGTGATCTTGACCACCTGCTGCAACAGCTTCTGGTCGGCCAGGCACTGGCGCGCCTTGGCTTCGGGCACGCCGCGCTGCTTGACGAAATCGACGAAGCCGGCGGCATCAGCCCAGCCGGTGACGGCCTGCAGCGGCGGGATCGACTGCAACCGCGCCTGTTCGGCCTGCGGGATCGCCTGCATCCGGTCGAGCGTGGCGGCCTGATCCTGATACATCGCTTCCAGAAGCGGGAAGAAGGTCGCGGTGCCGTTGCAGCGACCCAGCACGGCGGCGGCGAGGTCGGGTGCGCCGTGCACCGCGAAGTCGCGGAACTCGAAGCTCACCTTGCCGGTCGAGACATAGTTGTTGATCAACGGTTCGTTGGCCTCCCGCCCGAACGCGCCACAGGTCGGGCAGGTGCGCGAGCCATATTCGACCAGCTTGACCGCCGCATCGGGGTTGCCGATGCGATAGCCGCCCTCTGGCGTGACCGCGACCATGTCGGTCCACTTCTTGCCGGCCGGCGCGGCGACATTGGCGACCGGCGCGGCGGCGGTGCCGTTGGCGCCGGTGCCGGCATCGCCACCGCCACAGGCCGACAGGGCCGCAAGCGCGATCAGGGGGAGTGCGAAACGCATGGGATCAACTCTCTTTGTCAGGATCTGAAGGGCGGGGATCAGGAGGCGGTCAGGAACGGCTTGAGCGTGGCCCAGTCATGGGCCTCGACCTTCTTGCCGTTGACCTCGAAGCTGGGCGTGCCGTCGACACCGGCGGCCTGGGCCGCCTCGGCGATGGCGATCACCCGCTTCTGGGCGGCTTCGTCGTTCAGGCAGGCGGTGATCTTCGCATCGTCCAGCCCGTGACCGCGCAGCAGGGTGCGCAGGCCCGTGACGCCGGCAAGCTGTTCCAGCCGCTTGCCGATCGTCGCCGTCGGCTGCTGCGCCGCCGGTGTCGCGGCAAAGGCCTGGGCCTTGTCCAGCATCGCCGTCTGCTGCGCGAAGATCGCGTCATGCGCCGCCACGAACCGGTTCGGCCCGCCGCAGCGCGCCAGTACGCCGGCGGCGAGGTCCAGCGCGTCGCGCGGCAGGGTGCGATATTCGACCCGCACCCGGCCCGACCGGATCAGCGCGGTCAGCTCCGGCTTCGCATCGCGGGCGAAGGCGGCGCAATGCGAACAGGTGTAGCTGGCCCATTCGACCAGTTGCACCCGCGCCATCGGATTGCCGACCGCGACGCCGCCGGTCGGCAGCATCGTGACGCTGTTGGTCCAGTTGCGCGCCGTGGCGGCACCGGCGGGGGCCTGCGCCTTGGCCGGGGGCATCCCGAACAGCGCGAACAGGAACGAACAGAGGAGGATCAGGATACGCATCAGCGGACCTTGCCAAGGATCGGAATGGCGGGAGGGGGCGGCGCGGCGACCGCCCCGGCCAGCGCGGCGAGCACCGCGCGCAGCTCCGGATCGGCGATGTCGCGCAGGCTTTCGTGCATGTCGGCCGGGATCGGCGGCGGTTCGCGGCGCACCGGCACCGCGCGGCGCGGGCGGACCTCGCCATGGCGGAACTGCAGCCGGGCGACGGCGGCATAGCCGAAGAACCGGTTCACCCGCTCGACGATTTCCGGCGCGATATGCTGCATCATCGTGCCATGCGCACCCGATACGATCAGCGTCAGCGTCCCGTCGGCGCGCTTGCCCGGCGGAAAGCGGATCGATTCGGGCGCCGACACGCGGGCAAAGCGTTCGCCGACGATCTCGCCCCAGCGGCTGACCACGGCGGATTGTACGAAACCGAACTTTCTGAACGCCGCCCCACCGATGTCGGGCAGCAATTCGGCGACGGCGCGCGCGCCGCCACGCCGGCGGGGTTCGGGAATCGTCGCATGGGGGCGGGGGCGCGTCGTCATTACCGGCATCCCATGCCATAGAGCCGGCGTGGACGCCAAGCATCTCTCTGTCGCTAAACGGTTGCTCGACTGGTATGATCGCAACCATCGCAGCCTGCCGTGGCGCAGTCCGCCGGGCACCGCCGCCCCCGATCCCTATCGCGTCTGGCTGTCGGAGGTGATGCTCCAGCAGACGCAGGTGGCGAGCGTGCGGCCCTATTTCGAGGGCTGGACCGCGCGCTGGCCGTCCTTCGCGGCGCTGGCGGCGGCGGACGATGCCGATGTCATGGCGGCGTGGGCGGGGCTTGGCTATTATGCCCGCGCCCGCAACCTGCTGGCCTGTGCGCGGGTCGTCGCGGCGCGGGGGGCGCTGCCCGATACCGAAGCGGAATTGCGCAAGCTGCCGGGCATCGGCGACTATACCGCTGCCGCGATTGCCGCGATCGCCTTTGGCCGGCGGGCGGTGGTGGTCGATGCCAATGTCGAACGGGTCGTGTCGCGGCTGTTCACGGTTTCGGAGCCGTTGCCCGGTGCCCGCCCGGCGATCCGCGCTGCGACCGACTCCATCACCCCCGACGCGCGCGCCGGCGATTTCGCGCAGGCGATGATGGACCTGGGATCGATGGTCTGCACCGCGCGATCCCCGCGCTGCCTGCTCTGCCCGCTCCGCGACGATTGCGCCGCATACGCCATGGGCACGCCCGACGCCTTTCCGGTGAAGGCGGCGAAAAAGGCGAAGCCGCAGCGATTCGGCACGCTGTTCTGGGCCGAGCGCGACGGGCGGGTGCTGTTGGTACGGCGACCGGACAAGGGGCTGCTGGGCGGGATGCGCGCGCTGCCGACCGGGCCTTGGGGCGACGGCGACCCCGGCACCGACGGCGCCCCCTTCGCCGCCGACTGGCGCAGCGTCGGCATGGTCCGCCACGGCTTCACGCATTTCGATCTTGCCTGCGCCGTCATGGTGGCGGATGCAGCGGGGGAAGACACCGCGCAGGGCGAATGGTGGCCGGTCGCGGACATTGCCGCCGCCGGGCTGCCGACGCTGTTCGCGCGGGCGATAACCGTGGTGGAGGGAATGCGATGAGGGACAGGAACCGGATGCGGCAATCGCTGGTGCTGACGGCGGCGTTGCTGGCGGTACAGCCGGCGCTGCTATGGGCACAGGCCGCCCCGCCGCGCGCCCCCGCCCGCCCCGCCGCACAGCGTGCGCTGCCCGCGACCGAGGCGATGGTCCGCGACTATGTGGCGCAGAAGAAGGCGCCGGGCATGGTGGTCGTCGTCGGCGGCCCCGACTGGACCAGCGCCCACGCCGCCGGGCGCGTCGCGACCGACGCCACGGCCGCGCCGGCCAATGTCGATACGCTGTGGCGCGTCTATTCGATGACCAAGCCGATCACCGGCATGGCGGCGATGATGCTGGTCGAGGACGGCAAGCTGAAGCTCGACCAGCCGATCAGCGACTTCATTCCCGGCTTCAAGTCGATGAAGGTACTGACCGATCCGGCCAACAGCCTCGCCAGCCGTCCGGCGACGACGCCGATCACCGTGCGCCACCTGCTGACCCACACCGCGGGCTTGGGCTACAGCATCGTGACCAAGGGGCCGTTGCTGAAGGAATATGAGCGGCTCGGCATCGTCCCCGCCGCCGTCAATGCGCAGGCCGAAGTGGCGATGGCGCAGGCGCGGCCGAAATCGCTGGAGGAATTCGCCAACCGCGTCGCGACCCTGCCGCTGATCGCCGAGCCGGGCACCAAATGGAGCTATTCGATCGGGCTGGACGTGCTGGGCCGGGTGATCGAGGTGGCGAGTGGCATGTCGTTCGAAAAATTCCTGCAGACGCGGATGTTCGGTCCGCTGGGCATGACGTCGACCTATTGGACGGTCCCGGCGGCGCAGAAGGGGCGGCTGGCGACCAACTATGCCTGGGCCGGCGACAATCTGGTGCCGGTCGATCCGGGCGCGACGTCGGTGTGGCTGTCGCCGCCCAGCTTCCCCTATGGCGGCGCCGGGCTGGTCATGTCGGCTGGCGATTACGACCGGTTCCTCCACATGCTCCAGAATGGCGGCACGCTGGATGGCAAGCGCGTGATGAAGCCCGCGACGGTGGCGCTGGGCATGTCGAACCTGCTGCCTGCCGGCGTTACCTTTGGCGGGGTCGATGGTGCGACCGGCGGACAGGCCGGGCCGAAGATGGGCTTTGGCGCGGGCGGTTCGGTCTATCTCGAAACGCTGCCCGGACGGCCGGGCAAGGGCACCTATGGCTGGGGCGGGGCGGCGGGCACGGTGGCGTTCGTCGATCCGTTGCGGCAGCTGCGCGGGACCGTCATGGTGAATTACTTCCCGGCCGACAAATGGCCTCTGCGCGACGATCTGGTGAAGGCGCTGGCGCGCGATCTGGCGGGGCCGCTGCGATGATCGGCTTTACCGGCGCGGCCCTGGTCCGTGCCGACAACGAGCGCGACGATCCGGCCGCCTTTGCCCGCGCACTGGCCGATCCGGCGGCGCGGCTGCTGGTGCTGACCGGGCTCGAACCGCCGGTGGGCGACGACGGCGCGCTCGCGCTGGTGGCGATGGACCCGGCGCGGGGCGATGCGCTGCTGCTCGGCTATCTGGAGGGCACCCCGCTGTTCGTGGTCGGCGACGGTGACGGCAGCGCCCCGGCAATGCGATCGCCCGCACTGATGGCCGCGCTGGCGGTGATGCCGCCGGCCGATGTCGCGCTGTACGGTGTCGCGCGCAGCCTGGTCGACTGGCATTCGCGCCACGGCTTCTGCGCGAAATGCGGCCATGCCAGCCTCGTTGCGCGCGGCGGCTGGGCGCGGTCCTGCCCCGGCTGCGGCGCGCTGCATTTCCCGCGCACCGATCCGGTGGTCATCATGGCGGTCGAACATGGCGACCGCGTGTTGCTGGGCCGGCAACCAAGCTGGCCCGCCGGGCGCTATTCGGCGCTGGCCGGCTTTATCGAGGTCGGCGAATCGGTCGAGGAAGCGGTCGCGCGCGAGGTGCTGGAGGAAGCGGGCGTCGCGGTCGACGCGGTGCGCTATGTCGCCAGCCAGCCCTGGCCGTTTCCGTCGCAGCTGATGATCGCCTGCATCGCGACCGCGCCCGACGACAGGCTGACGATCGATACGTCGGAGCTGGAACATGCGTTCTGGGCGACGCGGGACGAGGTGCGCGCGGCCCTGTCGGGCGACACGTCGCGCTTCATCGCCCCGCCGGCCCATGCGATTGCGCGGAGTTTGCTGGCGGCTTGGGTGGGGGAGTGACGTAGCCCTCACCCACTAGCCGTTTGCTTCGAGCGCAGGTTCGAGCTTGTCGGGAACCGAAGTCGAGAAGGGGTTGCCCCAAACGGCGCGTTCTCGACGGACGCTTCTCGACTACGCTCGAAGCTGCTCGAACCGAACGGGATGGGAGGGGGCGGGTAAAGCCTACCCCCGCTCCCGCGCCCGCCCGTAACTCCCCAGCAACCGCACCCACTTGCTGTGGAACCGCAGTTCCTCCAGCGCGCGGTCGACATGCGCCTCGCCCGGCCGCCCTTCGATGTCGCAAAAGAACTCGGTCGCGGCAAAGGTGCCGCCGCGCTGATAGCTTTCCAGCTTCGTCATGTTGACGCCATTGGTCGCGAACCCGCCCATCGCCTTGTACAGCGCGGCGGGCACGTTCTTCACCTCGAACACCAATGTCGTCATGCACGGCCCCGCGGGCAATTCGGGCAGCGCACCGCGCGCCAGCACGACGAAGCGCGTCGTGTTGTGGTCGGCATCGGCAATATCGTCGGCCAGCAATTGCAGCCCGTACAGCTGGGCGGCGGCCGGTGGCGCAAGCGCGGCGACCGTCGGATCGCCGATCGCCGCGACCGATGCCGCCGCGCCCGCCGTATCGGGATGCGCCACCGGCTCGATCCCGCGCGCGCTCAGCCAGTTCCGGCACTGGCCCAGCGCCTGTTCATGGCTCATCGCCTGGCGAATGCCCTCGACCGGACCCAGCCCCATCAGCGCGTGGCGGATCGGCAGGAAATGTTCGCCGGTGATGACCAGCCCCGATTCGGGCAGCAGGAAATGCATGTCGGCGACGCGGCCGTGCAGCGAATTTTCGATCGGGATGATCGCGCAGTCCGCCTGGCCCGATCGCACCGCGTCGATCGCATCCGCAAAGCCGAAACAGGGCAGCGGCAGCGCATCGGGAAACGCCTGTACCAACGCGACATGCGAATTGGCGCCCGGGGCGCCCTGAAAGGCGACGGTGCGATTCGGTTCGCGCGCGGCGGCTTCGATCATCTGCGCCACCAGCGGGCGCGCGGGTGCGGCGTATTTGTGCATGGGGGCTGGCGATTATCGGGCGTCGACGCGGGGAGCAACCCTGTCTTGCCAGTATCCGATGCCGCCGTCGGGGGGCAGACCCATAAACCGCAACGGTCGGGACGGAGCCGAAGCTGACGCCGCCATGCGCCAGCTTCGCCCCGCCGCTTCGCGGTCGCCGTGGGAATGCCGCTGGCCGCGTCGCTTGCTTGCACGTGGCGCTGCCACGCGTCTGCGCCGCGCTCCTTGCCAGCGGCATTCCCACGGCGATCACGACCATTGCGATTTATGCGTCTGCCCCCTAAGCATGGCCCCAAACAAAACCAATATTAGGCGAGACGGCTCAGGGCATGGACGACCGGACGAACACCATCGCAGGTTGGGTATTGGCTGGTTGCGCCGCCGCCCTCGGACTTTCCATCGCCAGCGGCATGGTGTTCCATTCGGGACCGCCGGAAAAGCCGGGCTATCCGGTCGAAGGTGCCGCCGAAGCGGGGGGCGGTGCCGCTGCCGCCGTTCCGATCGCGACGCTGCTCGCCACCGCAGACCCGGCCAAGGGCGCGGAAGTGTTCAAGAAATGCGCCGCGTGCCACACGGTGAACCAAGGCGGGGCCAATGGCATCGGCCCGAACCTGTGGGGCGTGATCGGCAAGAAGCACGGCCATCTGGCGGGCTTTGCCTATTCGACCGCGCTGACCGGCATTCCGGGCAACTGGGACTTCGACGCGATGAACGCGTGGCTGACCTCCCCCCGCAAATATGCGCCGGGCACCAAGATGACCTTTGCCGGCCTGGGCAGTGCCGAGGACCGGGCGAACGTGATCGCCTATCTCAATACGCAGGGGTCGAACCTGCCGCTTCCCGCCGCGCCCGCCGCCGGCGCAGCGCCTGCCGCGACCGAGGCAGAGGGCAACGTCGCCGAGGGCGCACCGGCCAACACCGCCGATGTCGTGAACGCGGCCACCCCGGCATCGGGCGCGCCGTCGGTCGATCCGGCGGCAGCGGAACAGGCGGCAAAGAAGGGCGAGTAACCGGCGGCGTTAAACGTCATCCCAGCGAAGGCTGGGATCTCCCCGTGATAGCGCCCGACAGGAACCGCTTGAGGCCCCAGCCTTCGCTGGGGCGACGTTTTGGATGAAGGGGTGGCGGTCCGAGGCGGATACTGGCGCTTCAGACCGTTGCCCGCACCAGCCCCAGCATCCGCGCCACATCGTCGAAGCCATGCGCGATCTCGGTCACGCCCAGCGCGCGGAGGCGGTCGTCATGGCCGACCCCGCAATGCGACCCCGCGCACAGCCCGATCACCCGCGCGCCCGATGCGACCGCACCGGTCACGCCGACCGGCGAATCCTCGAGGATCGCGCACTCTTCGATCGCCACGCCCAGCTGCTGCGCGCCGTAGAGATACAGGTCGGGCGCGGGCTTGCCGTTCGCGACATGCTCCTTGCCGCTATAGATATGGTCGCCGAACGCCGCGCGCAGGCCCAGATGGTCGAGATGCGTCGCGATCCAGTGGGTCGTGCTGGACGATACGATCGCCCGCGGCAGGTCGGCGGGCAGCGACCGGACAAAGGCGATCGCCCCCGCCACCGCATCGACCCCCTGTTCCAGCACCCGCGCATCCTCGATCGCGCGCGCGTCCCAGAAGCCATCGGGCACCGGGCCGCCGACCCACTTCTCGATCGCCTGGGTGAAGTGGCTGCCCGACAGGCCCATGAAATTGGCCATCGAATCGGCGGCGCTGGTCGGGTGACCGGCGTCGGTCAGGAACTCGGCGATCTGGCGGTTGCCGGCATATTCGCTTTCCAGCAGCACGCCGTCGAAATCGAACAACAGGGCCTTGGGACGGGTCATCATCATTTCCTTATTGCCCGCGCGCGCCGAACAGCGCGGAGCCGATCCGGACATGGGTCGCGCCCAGCGTCACGGCGGTTTCGAAATCGTCGGACATGCCCATGCTGAGCCCGGTGAGCCCATGATCGCGCGCCAGCTTGGCGGTCAACGCGAAATAGGGCGCGGCGTCGAGGCCGGCGGGCGGCACGCACATCAGCCCGGCGATCGGCAATCCCGCCGCCTTGGCCTCCGCCAGCAGCGCGGGCAGGTCGGCAAGCGCGCAGCCGCCCTTTTGCGGTTCGTCGCCGATGTCGACCTGGATGAAGCAGGCGGGGCTGCGGCCGGTCTTCTCGATCGCCTTGGCCAGCGCCGCGACCAGCGACGGGCGATCGACCGAATGGATCGCATCGAACAGCCGCACGGCATCCTCGGCCTTGTTTGACTGGAGCTGGCCGACGAGATGCAGCTCGATCCCCGGCGTCGCTGCCATCAGCGCGGGCCACTTGCCCTGTGCTTCCTGCACGCGGTTCTCGCCGAACACGCGCTGTCCGGCGTCGATCAGCGGCTGGATCACGGCGGCGTCGTGGGTCTTGCTGACCGCGATCAGCGTCGTCGCCCCCCGGTCGCGGCGGGCGATCGATTCGGCATGGGCGATCCGGTCGCGGATGGTGGCCAGCGGGGTGTCGGTTTTGGTCATCGCGCGCGCTATAGAGGCCGCCATGCCCCGCCGCCACCCTTTGCCGCAAACCTGGCTGATGACCGACGAACGGCTGGGCGACACGCTGTTGCCGATCGTCGCGGCGATGCCGCGCGGCAGCGGGATCGTGTTCCGCCACTACGCGACGCCGCCGCCCGAGCGCCGCGCGCTGTTCGCGGCGGTGCGCCGGATCGCGCGGGCGCGGCGGCATCTGCTGTTGATCGCGGGACCCGTCCTGCCCGGCGCGGACGGGGTGCATGGGCGGCGCGCACGGCGGGGCAGGGGGCTGGCGACCCGGCCGGTCCATGACCGCGCGGAGCTGGTCGCCGCCGAACGCGCGGGCGTCGATGCCATCTTCGTATCGCCGGTGTTCGCCACCGCCTCGCATCCCGGCGCACCGGCACTGGGGCGGGTGCGGTTCCAGCGGCTGATCCATGACGCGCGCGTGCCGGTCATCGCGCTGGGCGGGATGACGGCCGCCCGCGCGCGGACGCTCAAGGGGATCGCCGGCTGGGCGGCGATCGATGCCTGGGCGTCAGAACCGCGCGCGTAGCTCGGCAAAGACGGTGCGCGGTTCGCCGGGGAAATGCCCCGTCTGGCGCGTGAAGCCCGATGCCGCGTACACCTTGTCGAACAGGTTATCGACGCGCAGCATCAGCTCGGCAACGCCCAGCGACTTGGTGATCGACGCGTCGAAGATCGCATAGGGCCGCACCGTCTGGCCCGACCGGCTGATCCGGCTCGACACCGCTTCGCCGCCCAGCGCAAAGGCGGTGCCGATCGCATCGACCTGATACCGGCTCCAGAAGCCCATCTTGTGGGCGGGCGCGTTGGCGAAGCGGCTGCCGACCGCATCGGTCACCGCCTGTCCCTGGGCGGTCGCGGTCACCCGCGTGTCGTTATAGCCGTAATTGGCCATCAGCACCCAGTGCGGGGTCAGGTCAGTGGTCAGGTCGAATTCGAACCCCTTGCTGGCCACCTCGCCGATCGGGCTGAGCGGATCGACGCCGTTCACCGGGCTGCGGGTCGGATCGACCTGCAACAGGTTGCTGCGCAGGATGCGATAGACGGCGGCATTAGCCTGTAGCCGGCCGCCGAACAGGCGCGACTTGACCCCGGCTTCGACCTGGTTGCCGGTCACCGGCGCGAACGGCCCGCCCGCGTCGCGATTCTGGCTGGCCGGGGCCTGCGGGTCGAACCCCTCCGACCAGCTGGCATAGAGCGACAGGTCGGTGCGCGGGCGATAGATCAGCCCGCCGCGAAACGTCACGTCGCTGTCGCGGTAGCTGGCGTTGCTGGTGACCCGACCGGCGGTCGCGACGCGCACCGCATCCTCGAACCGGTCCCAGCGCACGCCCGCGATCAGCAGCAGCCTATCGGTCAGGCCGATCTGATCCTGCGCATAGGCACCGACGCGACGCGACCGGGTGTCGGTGTCGGTGAACGGCAGCGCGGTCGCCCGCAGCGCATCGCCGTCCGACCGGCCATAGACCGGGTTGGACAGGCTGAGCGGCAGCACGCCGTTGCGCAGGATGCGCGACCGCAGGCTATTGTCCTCGCGATACCAGTCGCCGCCGATCTGGAACCGGTGCGCCATCCCCAACAGGCGGGTGGCGGCGGTGGCATTGGCCATGAACGACAGGCCATCGACCGGGCGCACCTGATCGCGAAACTCGCGCAGCACCAGGTCGGGGTTGGTCGTGCTGATCCCACGCGGTTCGTGATATTTCTGCCGTTCGGTCGAATGGAAGCTGCGCGCACCGGCGTCGAAGGTGATCGCATCGCCGATCGTCGTCGCATAGCGCGCCGACCACGCGGTCGAGGTCAGGTGCAGCCAGTCGCTCTTTTCATTGGCGTTCCACCGGATCGAGGTGCGGAACCGCCCGCTATCGTCGACCAGCACCCCGCGCAGCCGGTTGGCGCGCAGGTAATTGTCATAGGTCGTGACCTGCAGCGTCAGCAGCCCGCCGGGATTGGTGCGGATCGACAGCCCCGCATCGCCGATCGACGTCCTGTTGAGGGTGTTGAAGCGATAGGGTTGCATCGCTTCGAAAAAGCCGCCGACGCGGTAGCTGACCACGCCGTCGCGATCGATGCGGTCGGTCGCCTCTGCCGAAATGCCGGCGCGGCCATAGGTGCCGCCGGTGACCACCGTGCGCAGCGACGCGCGGTCCGATGGCGTCTTCGACACATAGTTGATGATCCCGCCCGGCGCGCCGGGACCGAAGAACAGGCCCGACGGTCCTTTCAGCACCTCGACCCGGTCGACGTTGAACAATTGCGGCACGGTGAAGCCGATGAACGGGTTGCCGCGCTGTCCGTCGTAAAAGGATTCGTCCTGGCGGAACCCGCGAAAGGTCACCCCAGCATAGCTGAAAGTGCTGATGCCGGAGATGTTACGATAGATGTCGGTCGCATCGCGCGCGCCCTGGTCGGTGAACAGGTCGTGGTTGATGACCTGCAACGCCTGCGGAATGTCCAGCGGGTCCTGCGCCGATTTGCCGACGGTAGTGATCAGCGTGCGATACAGCTGCTGTGCCCGCCCCTGCACCACGATCTCCGCATCGTCGCCGGGCGTTGCCGCCTGCGGTGCCGTCTCTTGTGCCCAAGCCGGCACCGGTGCCGCCGCCATCGCCAAAACCCACAACCCCCGCACGCCCGTCCCCATTTTGCATTTGATAGTAGCTCGCATTAGCGAACGATGGGGTCATGTGCAATCGTTGCGATGGCGATATGGCAGCGGAACGTCGTCGGATTCCGTCCGTTCACGGTCCAAAGGGGAAACAGGTGACGGACAGCGACGCAAAGCGGTCGACCCCCGGCTATGGCCGGGTGGCGGCGATGACGGTGATGGTGCTGGCGATCGCGGGGACGGCGTTCCTGCTGGTCAGCATGATGCGGCTGGTCCTGCTGGTCTTTGCCGCGACGACCATCGCCGTGCTGTTCAGCGCGGTCGCCAACCGTATCCAGCGCTGGACCCGCCTGCCGCGCGGGCTGGCGCTGGCGCTGTCGGTGATCCTGCTGCTCGGCATCGTCATCGGCATCTTCTTCGGGTTCGGCGCGCAGCTGGTCCAGCAGTTCGATACCATCCGCCAGCAAATCCCGTCGGCGTTGCAGGCGATCCAGCAGCAGCTGGACGGGTGGGGCATCGGCGGACCGGCGCGCGAATTGCTGTCGCAGGGCAGCAGTGACCTGTCGACGATCATGTCGCGCGCGGGCAGCTATGCCCTGTCGATCGGGTCCGGCCTGTCGGATGCGGTGCTGGTGCTGGTCGGCGCGATCTTCCTCGCGGCCGATCCCGAACTCTATCGCCGCGGGCTGGTGAAGCTGGTGCCGCCCTCGGTCGAACCGGTCGCGCGGCAGGCGGTGGACGATGCCGCCGGCGGCCTGCGCGGCTGGATGAAGGGGGAGGCGATCGCGATCGTCGTCGTCGCGGTGCTGACCGCGACCGGGCTGTGGCTGCTGGGGGTACCCGCCGCGATCGGGCTGGGCCTGATCGCCGGGCTGATGGACGTGGTGCCCTATGTCGGGCCGATCATAGCCGGGCTGCCCGCCGTGATGCTGGCCTTTACCCAGTCGCCCTCGACCGCGCTGTGGACGATCGTGCTGTTCCTGATCGTCCAGCAGATCCAGGGCAATATCCTGCAACCGATCGTACAGAAGCACGCGGTCGACGTGCCGCCCGCCGTGCTGTTGTTCTCGGTCATCGGCATGGGGTTGCTGTTCGGGTTCATCGGCGTGGTGCTGGCCGCGCCGCTGACCATCGTGATGTTCGTGCTGGTGCAGCGGATTTACGTACAGCACCTGCTGGGCCGCGACATCACCGTGGCGACCGACAAGGTCGAGGAGTAACCTCCATCCGCCACGGCCGGCGCCTCGATCGGAGGCTGTCCCGCCCTGTTAGCGGGAGGTAGCAGCCTCCGCCACGACCTGACGCGCCCGCGTCCACAGTACCGGATCGCGCGGCGTGTCCGGCACGGGACGCCAGCGTGCCGCCACGAACGCGCGGCCGATCGCGACGATCTTTTCCGCCTTCGACGTCGTCTGCCTCCGGTCCCATGCGGCGGGGCCGGCGGCGGCGACCTTGCGCGCGATCCCGCCATAGATGTCGGCGGCGGCCAGCACCGCCCAGGCCGACCGCCACGGCAGCCGCGTCGCGCCGACGCGCGCGCTGTCCTCATGCAACGCCGCCCGCGCCGCCATGCGTCGGGCAAGGACGGCGACCCGGTCGGGCGTGGCCATCGGGTCGGCGGGATCGATGGCCAGTTCGTCCAGCCAGTCGCGCGGCAGATAGCAGCGCCCGACCCCGGCATCCTCGGCCACGTCGCGCGCGATATTGGCCAGCTGAAACGCGAGGCCCAGGTCGCAGGCCCGGTCGAGCGTGTCCCGATCCTCCGCCGGAACCCCCATCACCAGCGCCATCAGCCCGCCGACCGCCCCGGCGACATGATAGCAATATTGGTACAGGTCGCCCTCGGTCACCGGTTGCCAGCCATCGGCGTCGAGCTGGAACCCGTCCAGCACGTCGTCGATCAGCGAAACCGGCAGGGTGACGTCGGCCGCGACCGCGCCCAGCGCGTCGAACGCCGGATTGCCGGTCGGCTGCCCGGCCAGCGCCTGCGCCGACCACAGCCGCATCATCAGCAGCCGGTCCTGCACATCGTCGACCCGCTTCATGCCATGGCCCAGGTCCTGCCCGTCGGCCATGTCGTCGCAGGCACGGCACCACGCATAGAGCAGCCACGCCCGCTCCCGCGTGACGGGATCGAACAGCTTGCTCGCCGCCGCGAAACTCTTCGAGCCGCGCGCGATCGTGTCGCGGGCATACGCGACCAGCTCGGCGCGGGGCGGGATCAAAGGTCGGTGGCGGCCATGTGGATGATCGCCTGCACCGGGGTGTGCGCGGCCATCTTGTCCAGCAGCACGTCGAGCGTGTCGGCGACCAGCAGGATGTCGCGATGCATCGGCCGCATGAATCCGACCTCGGCCATCTTGTCGACGAACGCGATCAGATGGTCGTAATAGCCCGCGGTGTTGAGCAGCCCGACCGGCTTGGCGTGATAGCCAAGCTGTGCCCAGCTCATCGCTTCCCACAATTCGTCCATCGTGCCGGTGCCGCCGGGGATGGTGACGAACCCGTCGGACAGGTCGGTGAACGCCTGTTTGCGCTGGTGCATCGTGTCGACGACATGGAGTTCGGTCAGGCCGCGATGCGCCGCCTCTGCCTTTACCAGTGCGGTCGGGATTACGCCGATCACCTCGCCGCCCGCCTCGATCGCGCCATCGGCGACGGCGCCCATCAGCCCCAGCTTGCCGCCGCCATAGACGACGCCGATGCCCCGTTCGGCAAGGGCACGCCCGACGGCGCGGGCGGAGTCGATATAGACGGGGTCGGCCGGGGTCGCGGACCCGCAATAGATGGCTAGGCGCTTCATGGCGGCGGGGTTAGGCGATTGGGGGGAGGGGGGCAAGCGGGTGCTTGGTCAGCGCTATCCTCACTCTCCCCCTCCTTTCCCTATCCCCCACCCCCCGTTCGGTTCGAGCAGCTTCGAGCTTGTCGAGAAGCGTCCGTCGAGAACGCTTCGTTTGGGGCAACCCCTTCTCGACTACGGTTCTCGACAGGCTCGAACCTCCGCTCGAAGCAAACGGGGTGGATGGGGCCGGGGTTTAGGGCTGGGATGTGAGGCCCCTCAGTCCTCCCCGCCCAACATCAACCCCGCCGTCGCTTTCGCGCTCCCCACGACCCCCGGAATCCCCGCCCCCGGATGCGTGCCCGCCCCGACCACATACAGGTTCGGAATATCGTCATCGCGGTTGTGCGCGCGGAAATAGGCGCTCTGCGTCAGGATCGGCTCCAGCGAGAATGCCGACCCGTGATACGCGTTCAGGTCGTGGGTGAAGTCGCTGGGCATATAACTGAACTTCGTCACTATCCGGTCGTGGATGTCGGGGATCAGCCGCCGCCCGACTTCGTCGAGGATGCGCTTTTCGAGCATCGGCCCGATCTGGTCCCAGTCGACCGGGAACTTGCCGGTGTGCGGCACCGGGCACAGCGCATAGAAGGTCGAATGCCCCTCCGGCGCCATCGACGGGTCGGTGACGGTCGGATGGTGCAGATAGAGCGAGAAGTCTTCCGACAGCACGCCGTGGTCGTAGATGTCGGCGAGCAGCCCCTTATAGCGCGGGCCGAACAGGATCATGTGGTGCGGGATGCCCGGCCACGTCCCCTTGATGCCGAAATGGACGACGAACAGCGAGGGCGAGAAGCGCTTCTTCTCAAGCGCTTGTGCCCGGCGCTGCCCGCTGCGCGATCCGGACAGCAGGTCGCGATAGCTGTGGACGATGTCGGCATTGGTCGCGACCATGTCGGCACCGATCACCACGCCCCCCTTGGTCGTCACCCCGGTCGCACGGTCGCCCAGCGTGTCGATGCTCTTGACCGGATCGCCCAGCATCATCGTGCCGCCCAGCTTCTCGAACAGGCGCACCATGCCGGCGACCAGCTTGTTGGTGCCGCCCTGCGCGAACCATACGCCGCCGTCGCGCTCCAACTTGTGGATCAACGCATAGATGCTGCTGGTCTTCATCGGATCGCCGCCGACCAGCAGGGTGTGGAACGACAGTGCCTGGCGCAGCTTCTCGTTCTTCACGAACGACGACACGATCGAATAGACCGATCGCCACGCCTGATACTTCGCCAGCGCCGGCGCGGCCTTGATCATCGATACGAAGTCGAGGAACGGCACATGGCCGAGCTTCACATAGCCTTCCTCATACACCCCCGCCGAATATTCGAGGAACCGGGCGTATCCGGCGAGGTCGCCCGGATCGAGCTTGGCGATCTCCGACCGCAGCAGCGTGTCGTCGTTGGTGTAATCGAAATTGGTGCCGTCGGGCCAGTTGAGCCGGTAGAAGGGCGACACCGGTTCCAGCGTCACGTCCTCGCGCATGTCGCGGCCGGTCAACTGCCACAATTCCTGCAACGCTTCGGGCGCGGTGATGACGGTCGGGCCGGCGTCGAACACGAACCCGTCGCGTTCCCAATAATAGGCGCGGCCGCCGGGCTTGTCGCGCCCCTCGACCAGAGTCGTCTGCACGCCCGCCGACTGCAGCCGGATGGCAAGCGCAAGGCCACCAAAGCCTGCGCCGATAACGACTGCCGTCTTCACCCCTGTCTCCCCATCAAAGCCTGCACCGCGCGCCCGATCGGCACCGGCGGCTTGCCGATCAACACCCGCGCCTGGTCGACGATGGTCGACTGGCCTGCATAGAAGCGTCCGATCAGCCCCGCGTCCAGCCGGTAGAAGCGTTCGAGCACGCGGTAGCGTTCCGCAGGCTCCGCCGCCCGGAACAACATTGTCGCCAGCATCCGGTAGAAGCCGCGCTTTTTCCACAGATTGCCCGCGAAATCATGCGTCAGCGTGTGGAGCGCGCCGCCCGACCAGTCGCTGCTGTCCGCGACCAGCTGCGCCAGCCGCACCGCATCGGGCAGCGAATAGCCGGTCAACGGATGGAACAGCCCGGCGCGCATCCCGCCCTTGGCCACGCGGTTGCCGCCCGACCGCCAATATTCCTCGAAATCGCCACCCATCGCGACCGGCAGCACGCCGGTCTCGCTCCGTCCGACGGTCGCCGCGTCCCAGCCCTTGGCGGCGGCATAGGCGGCGATGCGCGCCGCCAACACCTGCGTATCGAGGTCGGGGGTGTCGCTGTAATAGGTATCCTCGACGAACAGCGTCGATGCGTCGAACGGCAGGGTGTAGAGAAAGCGATAGCCGTCGAGCTGTTCGACCGATCCGTCCATCACGATCGGGCGGTCGACCCCGTGGGGATAGGCGGTCTTCAGCTCCATCCCCATGAACTTCTGCCAGCCGAGGTCGAGCAACGACAGGTCGCCGGGGCCACGACAGTCGATCACCCCCTGCGCTTCCACCCGGTCGCCATCGGCCAGCACGACGGCGGTCGGGCTGGCCCCCAGCACCCGCGCCGACGCCATCAGCGCCTCTGCGGGCAAGGTGTCGCGCAGCACGGTGTCGAGCCGCTCGGACGTGATCGAATAATAGGTGGTGTCGAGCGTGCGGGCGTGCGCGGGAAAGGCGATGTCGTAGCCGCGCCAGCCATGGGCGACCAGCGGCGCGACCAGCGCGCGCTGCTCGGTCGCGACGTCGCTGCCGAAGAACGACCAGACATGGTTGCCGCCGAACTGCGCCGCCCCTTCGATCAGGCGGATTCGCGCATCGGGCCGCCGCTTCGCCGCCGCCAGCGCGACCAGCGCGCCGGACAATCCCCCGCCGACGATGGCGAGGTCGCATTGATGAATGGTTGGCATCGCCTTGCCCTAGGGGAGGTGGGCAATGGTGGCAACGGCACGACTCAGCTCCTCCCCGGCACGGGGAGGGGGACCATGCGCAGCATGGGGGAGGGGAGTGTCCCCATATGAAGCCGTTGTTTTTGCGGCACTCCCCCTCCACCCCGCCCTGCGGGCGCATTCCCCCTCCCCGTGTCGGGGAGGCGCTAGGCCTGTCCTCCTCCGCCACAATCCGCTACAGCGCGGCGATGTCGATCCCGCTGGCTATCCTGTTGTCCGCCGTGGCGATGACGCTGATCGTGGGCGTGCGCTATCTGCTCGCCTCCGCCGGCTTCGCCTTTGCCACGCGTGCGCGGCATCCGGGGCTGTATCGCGGCCTCGATGCGCAGATCGCCAAGGAAATCCGCTGGTCGCTGCTGTCCGCCGCCATCTACGGCATTCCCGCCGGCATCGTCGCGTGGGGGTGGCAGCACCGCGGCTGGACGGGAATCTACACGGATGTCCACGCTTATCCGCTCTGGTATCTGCCGCTGTCGGTGCTGCTCTACCTCTTCGCGCACGACACGTGGTTCTACTGGACGCACCGCTGGATGCACCGGCCGAAATGGTTTCGCATCGCCCATGCCGTCCACCATGCCAGCCGCCCGCCGACCGCATGGGCGGCGATGGCGTTCCACCCGATCGAGGCGCTGACCGGCGCTGTGGTAATTCCGCTACTGGTATTCGTCATTCCAATCCACATCGGCGCACTGGCATTGGTGCTGACGACCATGACGGTTATGGGCGTGACCAATCATATGGGCTGGGAAATGTTCCCCAGATTCCTGTGGGCGGGGCGATTGGGGGGCTGGTTGATTACCGCCAGCCATCATCAGAGGCATCATGAACGCTATGGCTGCAATTTCGGGCTCTATTTCCGCTTCTGGGACCGGTTGTGCGGCACCGATGGCGGCCTTGGCGACTTCGAGAAAGAGCGCGCGCGCGCGGCGCGTCGCGCTGGCGGTGCTGGCGCTGGCCACGTTGCCGGGGGCGATGCCGACCGGCACGCTTGACGTCCGGATCAGCGACCTGCGCTCGACCAAGGGGGTGATCCGCCTCTGCTTGACCGCCGACCCCAAGAATTTTCCCGGCTGCACCGACGATCGCAACGCCGTCACCCGCACCTTTGCCGCCGTCACCGGCGGCGTCCGCATCGCCGGCCTCGGCCGCGGCGACTATGCCGTGTCGGTGATCCATGACGAGAACAACAACGCCAAGCTCGACACCTTCGCCGGCATTCCCCGCGAAGGCTTCGGCTTCTCACGCAACCCGGCGATCCATTTCGGCCCGCCCAAGTTCAGCGCGGCGGAGTTCCCGCTGGCGGGTGATGTAACCATGCAACAGGTTCGGATTCGCTACCTGCTGTGACGTCGGCCATGGACCGAAGTCGGCGGGGTAGCGTTACGCGGGTGTAATATTTTCTCGGAGCCACGCCCTTGCGCGCCATTCTCGCCGCCGTCCTGACCGCTGCCGCCTTCGCCACGCCTGCCCTTGCGCAGGACGCCGCCGGGCCGACGGTGCCCGCATCCGCCGTTCCCAACGAGGATACCGGCGCCGACTTCTATGTCGTCGGCCTCGGTGCCGCCGTTCTGCCTGACTATGAAGGGTCGAACGACTACAGCTTCTCGCCGGTCCCGGCCGCGACGGGCCGTGTGTCGGGGTTCAACTTCCTGCTGGCCGGCAACCGCGCCAGCGTCGACCTGATCCGCGACGGCGTCGGCCCCACCTGGGATTTCCAGGCGGGACCGATCGCGGTGGTCAACCTCAACCGCAGCTCGACCAAGGGCATCGACGATGCCCAGGTCCGCGCGCTGGGCAAGGTCGGCACCGCGATCGAACTGGGCGGCTATGTCGGCATCGGCAAGACCGGGGTCATCACCTCGCAGTTCGACCGGCTGTCCGCCTCGATCAGCTATCGCAAGGACGTGGCCGGCGGCCATGGCTCGACCGTCCTCGCCCCGACCGTGACCTATGTCACGCCGCTGAGCCTGAAGGCGATCGCCGGCATCTTCGTCTCGGGCGAACGCGTCGGCGAAGGCTATGCCGACAATTATTTCTCGATCACGCAGGCCCAGTCGCTGGCCAGCGGCCTGCCCATCTACAATGCGCGCGGCGGGTGGAAGAACTGGACCGTCGGCGCGATCGGCGGCCATTCGATCAGCGGCGACCTGCGCTCGGGCTGGCAGCTGTTCGGCACCGTCGTCTATCGCAAGCTGCTCAACGACTTCGCCGACAGCCCCATCGTCGCACGCAACGGGTCGAGCAACCAGTGGCTGGGCGCCGTCGGCGTCGCCTACAGCTTCTAACCCTCGAATGTCCCTCCGATCGGACGAAACGCTGCTCAAGGCCGTAGCGATGCCGGGGGTAAAATACCGGCCTGACCACGACGCGGCGTCAGGCCGATTCGGACTCACATAGAAACCGCGCCGCAACCTGGCGGCGGCGCGCACTTCGTCAGCGCCCGGCGCCGTCCCCGTGATCCTTCAACCGGCTATGGTCCGCGCCATCGGCCGGTCCGCCGATCAGCACGAAGCGCCGGTCGCAATAGCCGCAATCGACATAGCCCGTCTCGTCGATCTGCAACCACACGCGCGGATGGCCGAGCGCAGGGGCAATGTCGCCGGCGCCGTCGCAGGCGACGCGGGGGGTGGTGACGCGGAGGAGTTCGGGCGGAGGCAGCATGGCCCCGCGAATAGCAATCGCCGGTCCCTACGACAAGTCGATGCTTCCCTTGCGCGCACCACGGGCGTATCGGCTGCACCCATGGAAACCCAAGCCGCCATTTCGATCCGCGACCTGTGCAAGACCTATGCTGCGGGCAAGGGCGGCGCTGCGCCCAAGGTCGCGCTCGACGGCGTGTCGTTCGACGTGCCGCGCGGCCAGATTTTCGGGCTGCTCGGCCCCAATGGCGCGGGCAAGTCGACGCTGATCAACACGCTTGCCGGGCTGGTGAACAAGACCAGCGGATCGGCATCGATCTGGGGCTTCGACATCGACCAGCATCCGCGCAATGCGAAGGCGTCGATCGGCATCGTCAATCAGGAAATCCTGTTCGACCCGTTCTTCACGCCGGCCGAAACGCTGGAGATTCAGGCCGGTCTGTACGGCGTGCCGAAGCACAAGCGCCGCACGATGGACCTGCTGCGCGCGGTGCATCTGGAGGACAAGGCCAACGCCTATGCCCGCACCCTGTCGGGCGGCATGAAGCGGCGGCTGATGGTCGCGAAGGCGATGGTCCATTCGCCCCCCGTCCTCGTCCTCGATGAACCGACCGCCGGCGTCGACATCCAGCTGCGCCAGCAACTCTGGGACTATGTCCGCGAACTCAACGCCGACGGCGTGACGGTGGTGCTGACCACGCATTACCTCGAAGAAGCCGAACAGCTCTGCGACCGCATCGCCATCATCAACCATGGCCGCGTCGTCGCCAACCAGCCGACCCGCGAACTGCTCGGCATGGCGCAGGAAAAGGCGGTCGAACTGACGCTGGACCGCGACCTGACCAAACTGCCCGACGCGCACTGTTTCGAAAAGGTCGAGCGCAAGGGCGACCGGCTGCTCGCCATCACCTATCGCAAGGATGTGGCGAATGCCGGCGAAGTCCTCGCCGCGGTATCGGCACAGGGATACGGCATCGTCGACGTCGTCACCCGCGAGGCGGACCTCGAAGACGTGTTCCTCAACCTGACGAACAACTGACCTACACTCACCGCACTCGCGTACCCCGGCGAAGGCCGGGGTCCAGGTACGGAACGGTCGTGGTCAGCCAATAGCGTCCCCCCAACTGGACCCCGGCCTCCGCCGGGGTACGGGCTGGTGGAGGGCACCGCGTTCCCAACGAACCGTACCCCCGCGCGGTACTCATTCGCCTTTTGTTCTTGCGCCTCCGCCCGCCGCAGGCCATTGTAAACCCGCGCAATGTCGGACCCTACCCGCAAGATCATCCATGTCGACATGGACGCCTTCTTCGCGTCGGTCGAACAGCGCGATGCCCCCGAGCTGAAGGGCAAGCCGGTCGCGGTCGGCGGGTCGAGCGGGCGGGGGGTGGTCGCCGCCGCCTCCTACGAAGCGCGCGTGTTCGGGGTGCGCAGCGCCATGCCCTCGGTCACCGCGCTACGCCGCTGCCCCGACCTGATCTTCGTCCGCCCTCGGTTCGAGGTGTACAAGGCGGTCAGCGCCCAGATCCGCGCCATCTTCCTCGACTATACCGATCTGGTCGAGCCGCTGTCGCTCGACGAAGCCTATCTCGACGTGACCGAAAACCGGCGCGGCCTGCCCAGCGCCACCGCCACCGCGCAGGAAATCCGCGACCGCATCCTTGCCGTTACCGGCCTCACCGCCTCGGCCGGGATCAGCTACAACAAGTTCCTCGCCAAGCTCGCCTCCGACATGAACAAGCCCAACGGCCAGTTCGTGATCCCGGTGAAGGCCGGCCCGCGCGTCGTCGCCGGCCTGTCGGTCGGCAAGTTCCACGGCATCGGCCCCAAGACGGTCGAGCGCATGGAGGCATTGGGCATCCGCACCGGTGCCGACCTCGCCGCATGGTCGCTGCCCGACCTGCAACGCACCTTCGGCAAGGCGGGCGGCTGGTATCACGGCATCGCCCGCGCGCAGGACGACCGCCCGGTCCGCCCCAACCGCGTGCGCAAGTCGTCCGGCTCCGAAACCACCTTCCACGCCGACCTGACCGACCCCGAAGCGATCGAGGAGCGCGTGCTGGCGATGGCCGACGACGTGTGGGACTGGGTCGAAAAGACCGGCCAGCATGGCCGCACCGTCACCGTAAAGGCGAAATACGCCGATTTCCGCATCGTCACGCGCAGCCGTACGCTCACCACCCCCGTCCGCGACCGCGCGACGCTCCACGCCACCGCCCGCAGCCTGATCGCGACGCTCTATCCCTTGCGCACCGGCCTGCGGCTGGTGGGCGTGACGATGGCCGGGTTCGGCGGCGAGGAACCCAGCGGACAACTCGACCTGCTGTAAGCCGATCGGGATGGACGCCCCCGCCCAACCCGCCTACAACCGGCCCGTCCCCGGGGGAGCGTTTCGTCACGCTTGAGAGGAAGGCCGCAGCCTTCGACCCGCTGAACCTGATCCGGCTGACACCGGCGTAGGGAGGGAGCGGCCACGACAGTCCCGCCCCCTCTGCATGGAGTGGAATATGGCAGACATCCCCGCAAAGACCGAAATCGGCGTTACGACAGGCCCGATCCGTGGCAGCCGCAAGATTCACGTCGGCCCGCTGAACGTCGCGATGCGCGCGATCGACCTCGATCCGGCAAGTGGCGAACCGCCGCTCAACGTCTACGACACGTCGGGTCCCTACACCGACCCGAACGCCCGCATCGACATCATGGCCGGCCTGCCGCAACTGCGCCGCGACTGGATCATGGCCCGTGGCGACGTCGAGAGCTACGACGCCCGCGAACTCCGCCCCGAGGATAACGGCCAGCTCGGCCCCGACCGTTCGGGCGGCGTCCAGCCCTTCCCCAACGTCGTCAAGCGTCCGCTCCGCGCCAAGGCCGGCGCGAACGTCAGCCAGATGCACTATGCCCGCCGCGGCATCATCACCCCCGAAATGGAATATGTCGCGACCCGCGAGAATCTCGGCCGCGAGATGCTGCGCGAATATGTCCGCGACGGCGAGAGCTTCGGCGCGAGCATCCCCGACTTCGTGACCCCCGAATTCGTCCGCGACGAAGTGGCGCGCGGCCGGGCGATCATCCCCAACAACATCAACCACCCCGAAACCGAGCCGATGGCGATCGGCCGCAATTTCCTGGTCAAGATCAACGCCAATATCGGCAACAGCGCGGTCGCGTCGAACGTCGCCGCCGAAGTCGACAAGCTGGTCTGGTCGATCCGCTGGGGCGCCGACACGGTCATGGACCTGTCGACCGGCCGCAACATTCACGACACCCGCGAATGGATCCTCCGCAACTCGCCGGTGCCGATCGGCACGGTGCCGATCTATCAGGCGCTGGAAAAGGTCGGCGGCATCGCCGAGGAACTGACCTGGGACATCTTCCGCGACACGCTGATCGAACAGGCCGAACAGGGGGTGGACTATTTCACCATCCATGCCGGCGTTCGCCTGCCCTATATCCCGATGACCGCCAAGCGCGTCACCGGCATCGTCTCGCGCGGCGGGTCGATCATGGCCAAATGGTGCCTCGCCCATCACCGCGAATCGTTCCTCTACGAACATTTCGACGAGATCACCGAGATCATGAAGGCGTATGACATCGCCTATTCGCTGGGCGACGGCCTGCGCCCCGGTTCGATCGCCGATGCCAATGACGAAGCGCAGTTCAGCGAGCTCTATACGCTGGGCGAACTGACCCACCGAGCCTGGGCACAGGACGTGCAGGTCATGATCGAAGGCCCCGGCCATGTGCCGATGCACAAGATCAAGGAGAATATGGAAAAGCAGCTGCAGGTCTGCGGCGAAGCGCCCTTCTATACCCTCGGACCCCTCACCACCGACATCGCGCCCGGCTACGACCATATCACCAGCGGCATCGGCGCGGCGATGATCGGCTGGTACGGCACGGCGATGCTCTGCTACGTCACGCCCAAGGAGCATCTGGGCCTGCCCGACCGCGACGACGTGAAGGTCGGCGTGGTGACCTACAAGCTCGCCGCCCACGCCGCCGATCTGGCCAAGGGCCACCCCGCCGCGCAGATGCGCGACGATGCGCTGAGCCGCGCGCGGTTCGAGTTCCGCTGGCGCGACCAGTTCAACCTGTCGCTCGACCCCGACACGGCGGAATCCTACCACGACCAGACGTTGCCCGCAGAAGGCGCCAAGACCGCGCATTTCTGTTCGATGTGCGGTCCGAAATTCTGCTCGATGAAGATCACGCAGGAAGTCCGCGACTTCGCCGCCAAGCAGAACGCATCGGCGGATACGTTCATCGCGGCGGACAAGGCGGACGCGGATCGCGCGGCGTTCGCCGGCGGCTCGGTCGCGGCGGCGGAGGCCGGCATGGCCGAAATGAGCGAGAAGTTCCGCGAGAAGGGTGGGGAGGTGTACCTGCCGGCGGAGTGAGGTGGTATGACCCCCTCTCCGTGAACGGAGGGGGGGCGTGCGCAGCACTAGCCGCGACAAAATTTCGATGAGCCTGAAATGTTTAATAGCGTTGCCATGTTCGCGACGCTCAAGCTACTTGATCAATTTCACCGCAGAAATTTAGAATAACAATTCTCTCGAGGTTTCCAGAACGAAAGCCCATTTTTGCGTCTACAAGGATTCGCGCTTTTCGCGCGCCTGCCTGGGCGTATGGATTACTTTCAATCTGAGCGATCGGATCTTCTACTTCAGCGCTGAAATAGCCTGACTTTAGAGGGTGAACGATCGACAATTTTCGGTTGTGGAAAACGTAACCATCGGTCTGTAGCTTCAGTTTCTGCAAGGGTCCCCATTCTACCGCAGATTTTTCGCGTATGTGGTCAGCGTCATCCGACGTTATTTCCAAGATGGGAGCGTCAGTCTTTTTGGGAGAAAAGAACCACAGCCTTCTGACCGATGGCCCAACAGGTGCTACAGTTTGTGCAGCTGCTAAGCTTTCTCGTTCAATTAAGCGCCTAAGAATGAATTGCATTCCAAACGCTTCCTCATGACGATTATTTTCTACTCGTACCAATGCCTCGTTCTGCTGTTTAGCGAGATCGCAAACGCGTTCGAGAGCCAAGTCGGAATCAGATTGTTTGCCGCTATAGTGGGATAATACAGCCTTAAACCAATTCGAGAAAATGTCGGATGCGTCGGGTCCGAATATCTGCCAACCAGCTTGGAGAAGCCCTGCGCTCTCTTGTATCAAGACCGGTATGGTTAGCGTTCCGGGTCTCGGCTCATAGGCTTTGACTACGAACGGAGTTCTTTCGCCCTTTTTAGGGGTTCGTTGGTTGAGTATGGCAACGATTAAATCTGAGGCAATGCGATCAATGCCCTGAAGCGATTCACCGAGAAGTCGCATGTCTACGGAATGGTTGTCCGCATCTCCGCCATCAAATTTTACAATGAAGCCATCAGACATAGCCTCTCCTCTCTAAGACAGAAGCTAAGATGAGCCGAAGCAACTACGCAAGGTGCCTTGCGCGTGGCATTTCTAGCAAAAACTACTGCCCTATAAGTTCCCAATATGTTCCCATCGCGTTCATGCGCAATGACACCCCGCTCCCGGAGCATTCGCCCGCGCCCGCACCGGCGCTCGACCCCTCGAACCTGACCGTGCCGTCGGAAACCCCCTATCTCGACGCCAACGGCTATGACCCGGCCGACTATCAATGGGTCCCCGTCCGCCGCAAACCGCGCGCCGACGGCTGGTCCGACACTAAGCAACGCGACTTTATCGAGGCGCTCGCCGATGGCGGGTCGGTCGCCGAAGCGGCGCGCGCCGTCCACATGTCGCCCAGCAGCGCCTATCGCCTGCGCCGCTCGCCCGGTGGTGAGGCGTTCGCCCGCGCGTGGGACGCGGCGGTGGCGCAGGCGGTGGGGATGCTGGTCGATGTCGCGTTCGACCGGGCGATCAACGGCACCGTCGAACCGGTGCTCGATGCGGAGGGACGCCGCATCGGATCGCGCCATCGCCCCGGCGACCGGATGCTGATGTTCCTGCTCGCCGCCCATTATCCCGACCGCTACGGCAGGCAGCGCCGCCGCCGCCCGCGCCGGGGCGAGGTCGCCGCGCCGACCGTCGCCGAAGCACTCGACGCGCTAACCCCCATGGCCCCGCCCGAACCGGAAAAGCTGATGGCCCCCGCCGATCTCGACGTCGCGATCGAGGTCGCCGACCTTAGCGACGGCCGGCTGCCCCACTGGCTCGACCCCGATCGCCGTGCCGAACCGGCGCCCGCGCCGCACCGGCCCGAACCGCCGCTGCACGACGCGCTCGCCGCCGCGCTGGCGGCACAGGACGACCTCTACATCCCCGAACCCGGCCCCTTGGGCGAAGCGTTCGAGGTCGAGCTGGAACTCGCCAAGCGCGGCATCGTCGTGCCCCGCCCCAAACCACAGCCCAACCGCCGCGCGCGACGCAAGGCGCGGCGAGTGTGAACTTCGTGAACTTTGGACCGCGGGGCGGGGTGCGTCTTCTGTTGGACCGCAGGGAAATGCGGACCCCCGATCCGCTCAAACCCACCGCGCAACGCATCACCCCGTACCCCGGCGAAGGCCGGGGCCCAGTTGGGGGACGTTCATGGCCTGCTGAAAAGCCTGCCTGACTGGACCCCGGCCTCCGCCGGGGTACGGCTGGCATGGGGCGCTGTACGGTGCCGTTGCAGACGTCTTGAACCGACAGGGTTAGCCTTGGCGGCGGCCGCTCCACACGCAAAAAGGGGCGCCGCGTGACCCGCACGCAACGCCCCTTTCGGTCCGTAGATGCCGTAAGGCGCGAATTACATCGCGTTCTTCACGGCCTGTTCGACCTGGGCGTTGTCGTCGTCGTCGGCCTTGTCGGCGGCATCTTCGCCCATTTCACGGACGTTCGATGCCTGTGCTTCCAGCGCGTCCGACACCTGCTCGTTGCTGGTCATGTCGGCCTGGTCTTCCAGCGCGTCCGCCTTGTTCTCGGTCATCGCCTCGATATTGTCGGCGGCCTTGTCGTCGGCATTGCCACCGCACGCACCCAGCAGCATCAGCGCGGCCAGACCGGTCGCCGTCATCATCGTCTTCATGGCAATTCCCTCTTTGATCCCGCCCCTGTGGCGGACAAGCCGGATCAATCGCTTGGGGAGCCGGATGGTTCCGTCTGCGTATCGAGCGGGGGGATCGCCCAGTCGATCGCGCCCCGGCCCTGTGCCTCCAGAAAGGCGTTCGCCTGGCTGAACGGCCGGCTGCCGAACCAGCCGCTATGCGCCGACAGGGGGGAGGGGTGGCGGCTTTTGAGCACCAGATGCCGGCCGCCGGCGGCCACGTCGCGCACGAAGCCCGCCTTCTTCTGGGCATGGGCGCCCCACAACAGGAAGACGCTGGGCGGCCCCTGTTCGGCCACGGCATGGACGACCGCGTCGGTCAGCGCCTCCCAACCCTTGCCGGCATGGGCGGCGGCGCGGCCCTGCTCGACGGTCAGCACCGCGTTCAGCAACAGCACCCCCTGCCGCGCCCAATGCTCGAGGAAGCCATGGGCGGGCGGGACGATCCCCAAGTCGTCGTGCAGCTCCTTGTAGATGTTGCGCAGCGACGGCGGCACCGCCACCCCCGGCCGGACCGAAAAGGACAGGCCATGCGCCTGCCCCGGCCCGTGATAGGGGTCCTGCCCCAGGATTACGACCCGCACCTGATCCATCGGGGTCAGTGCCAGCGCGGTGAACCAGTCGGCGCTGTGCGGCAGGATGCGCTTCCCCGCCGCCTTCTCGGCCTTCAGGAAGTCGCGCAGGCTCGCCATCGCCGGACCATCGAACACCGGCCCCAGCGCCCCGGCCCAGCTCGGGTCGATCGCGACGGGGATCATGTCCGCTTGCGCACGAACTCGGCGCGCAGGACCAGGCCCTTGATCCCGTCGAACTTGCAGTCGATCTCCTGGTCGTCGCCGGTCAGGCGGATCGACTTGATCAGCGTGCCGCGCTTCAGCGTCTGCCCCGCGCCCTTGACGGTCAGGTCCTTGATGAGGGTCACCTGATCGCCATCGGCCAGCACATTGCCCACCGCATCGCGCACGACCACCGCGTCGCTATCGGCCGGTGCGGCCGCGGCGACCTGCGACGCCGGCATCCACTCGCCGCTCGCCTCGTCATAGATGTATTCGTCGTCGCTCATGGCATTGTCCTTCCGATCCGCCCACGCGGATGCGGCACCGGCCCGCTCCCCCACCCGGCCACCCACGGAAGTATCTTGATGGGTGGCCGGGTGGGGGAGCGGGCCGGTGCCGCCTGTCCCGATCGACTGGTAGCCGAGCGGCCGGGGTCAGAACAACCCCGGCACCTCGCGCTGGGCGGTGCTGGGCCGGGCGGGTTGCAGCAGGGCGCGCTCGTCGAACCGCCCCTCGGCCGCCTGCGCGCTGCTGCCGGTCGAGGCCGAGATGCGCGAGCAGGTCCGCCCGGCGAGGAAGTCGAGCGCACGGGCGACCGACTGTTCGCGATTGTCGCCCAGCGGATAGCTGATGTCGTCGCTCGCCTGGCACGTATCGGGCACGGTCGCGGCCAGCCCGTCATAATAGGCCGCCGATCGCGCCGAGTTCTGCACCGCCAGCGCGACGACGCGCAGCCGATCGTCGCACGCCGCCCGGTCCAGCCCGATCTGCCCGACCGGCTTGCCATAGGTGTTGGTGCCGATCAGCGCCATGTTGTTGCCAAGGTACGGCACGAACGCGTTGATGACGAGTTCGCTGGCCGATGCGGTGCGCCCGGTGCCGATAAAGGCGATCTTGGTCGGGGTCACCGACTGCCCGGTCGGGGCGAAATACTTCACCGTGTTCCGCTCCGACTTTTCGGGCCGGAACGTCGTGTAGCTGTACACCTGGCTGGTGGATTTCCCGCCGCCCAGCAGGTCGCCCATCAGCTCGGCGACATTGATCAGCCCGCCGCCATTATAGCGGAAATCGATGATGAACTCGTTGATCCCCTGCGCCCGGAAATCGGCAAAGGCATTCTTCAGCGGCGTCTCCGCCGATTCGATGAAGGTGCGCAGGTTGATATAGCCGACCTTCTTGCCGCCATCGGTCAGCACCTTGGCGCCATAGCGGGTGGAGACGGGCAACAGCGAGAAGTCGGTCTTGGCCACGGTCGCGGTCTTGGTCGTGCCGTCGATCGTGCGGAACTGGAACACGCGCGCCGTGCCCGCCGTATCGGGGCCGAGCGCGGTGTTGAGGCCGGCGGTCCCTTCCGAATCGATGATCGACGACACGGTCCGCAGATTGCTGGTCGAGGTGCCGATCTGCAGGATTTCCGTCCCGCGATCGATCCCGGCGTTCAGTGCCGATGCCCCTTCGAACGATTCGATGACGAACAGCCGCCGCCCGGTCGAATCCAGCGCGAAGCGGGTGCCGAACCCGGCGGTCGCCCCCGATTCATAATAGGCGTTCTCTTCCTTGATCGACGTCAGATAGGTGAAATACCGATCCTTGCGCTGCGCCCGCGCGGTGGCGGTCAGCGAATCGATATAGTCGTCGACGGTCGAAAAGGCCGACGGGTTCGGATTGCTCGGCAGGGTCTCGGGGAAGAGATACCATTCGCGCATCTGCGCCAATGCCCAGTCCTGCCGCTCGCGCAGCGAACAGCCCGCCGTGGAGGTGGTGGGCGTCGGGGTCGGTGTCGCGCCGGGGGTCGGGGTCGGGCTGCCGCCGGTCACGCTACCGCCGCCGCCACCCCCGCCGCCACATGCCGACAGCATCGCCAATACGCCCAATGCCGCGCCGATCCGTACCCGCATCACACCACTCCACTATTTGTCGTCAGCCTAGATGGCTGGCTTGCGAAGGGAAGGGGGATTCGCCGGTCCGTTCCCGTTCGAACAGCCACGATGATGCGGCGCAGGTGATCCGATGCTGAACGGACCGCGAAAGCAGCAGGACTGTTGCTGCCCGACAACAATAGTCGAACGCGTGTCGCGGCCGTTCAGTATTTCTTTGCGCTTTGGCGGCATAGCGGGTGGGTGTCGGATTGCCTTACACCTGTATCGGGATCGCCGCGATGATTCGGCTGTTCAAGCACTATATTCCCCACGCCGTGCTGTTGCTCGGCCTGCTCGACGTCGGGGCGCTGCTGATCGCGGCGGAACTGGGCTGGATCACGCGCGCGACGCAGATCGGCATGGCGGTGGAGCCGATCCACACGCGCATCCCGCAACTGCTGAGCTTTGCCCTGAGCCTCGAGGTCGCGATGGTCGCGGTCGGGGTCTATGGCACCGACGCGCTGCAATCGGTGAAGTTCGCCGCCGCGCGGCTGATCGTCGCGGTCCTGCTCGGCGTCATCTTCCTCGCGGTGCTGTTCTTCGTCGCGCCTGGCATCACCTTCTGGCGATCGAACCTGCTCTATGCGGTCGGCTTCGCGACCGTGCTGCTGCTGTTGCTGCGCATCGTCACCGGCACGCTGCTGGGCGGGCAGGCGTTCAAGCGGCGGGTGATCGTGCTGGGCGCCGGGCCGCGCGCGCAGCGGCTGAAGGAACTGGGCCAGCGTCCGGGCGCGGGCTTCGTCGTCGTCGGCTATATCGCGATGAGCGAGGCGAACCGGGTCATTCCCGAAGCGATCGCCCGCGACGCGATCTACAACCTTGCCGACCATGTCGTGCTGCTGGGCGCGTCCGAAGTCGTGCTGGCGCTGGAGGAGCGGCGCAACGCGCTGCCGCTGAAGGACCTGCTGCGCATCCGCACCACCGGCGTCCACGTCAACGAAATCTCGACCTTCCTCGAACGCGAGACGGGGCGCGTCGACCTCGACAGCGTCAGCCCGTCATGGTTGATCTTCTCCGACGGTTTCTCGTCGGGGCGGATGCTGTCGAGCATCTTCAAGCGGATGTTCGACATCGCCGCCAGCCTGCTCCTGCTGACGCTGACGCTGCCGGTGATCCTGCTTGCCGCGGTCGCGGTGAAGCTGGATAGCCGCGGGCCGGTCTTCTACCGTCAGCGCCGCGTCGGCCTCTACAGCACCGGCTTCGACATTCCGAAGCTCCGCTCGATGCGCACCGATGCGGAGGCCGCCGGATCGGCGATCTGGGCGGAGAAGAACGATCCGCGCATCACCCGGATCGGCCGCGTCCTGCGCAAGACACGGATCGACGAGCTGCCGCAATGCTGGAGCGTGCTGATCGGCGAGATGAGCTTTGTCGGCCCCCGCCCCGAACGTCCCGAATTCGTGTCCTCGCTGGAGGAAAAGCTGCCCTATTATGCCGAACGGCACATGGTGAAGCCGGGGATCACCGGCTGGGCACAGATCAACTATCCCTATGGCGCGTCGATCGACGATGCGCGGCAGAAGCTGGAATACGACCTTTATTACGCCAAGAATTATTCGCCCTTCCTCGACCTGCTGATCCTGCTGCAGACGATCCGGGTCGTGATCTGGTCGGGCGGGGCGCGTTGATGCGATGCTGAACGGGGTCAGCGTCTGGGGCCATGCCATCGCGGCGCTGCTGTTCGGCGCGCTGGCCTTCTGGACCGATCGCCGCGGGGCGGCCGATGGCGCCCTGCCGCGCCGCTGGCTGTCGGTCGCGCTGGCGCTGACCGCGCTATGGGCGCTGGCGGTGGCGGGCATGACCAATGCCCATCCGGTCGCCCATTTGCTGGCCGGGCTGCGTACGCTCGGCTGGCTGGCGCTGCTGTTCGCGATCCAGCGGCGCACCGGCGAACGGGGAGCGGAGGCGTTCGGGCGGGCGATGGCGTACGGCGCGGTGGCGGTGGTCGACGTGGCGCAGCTGCTGCTCGATTTCCTCGGCGTGACGGCCGGCAACCCCGCCGTCGCGGGCGTGATCGGCGATGTCGCGACGGTGCTGGGGATGCTGGCGGCGCTGGGGGCGCTGCTGCTGCTGCACGGCGTGTTCCGCGCCAGCGCCTCGGCGGCGACACGGCTGGTGCTGGTGACGGCGGGGGCGTTCTGGCTGATCGACGTCAACAGCTGCATCGCCAGCTACCTGCTGGGTGGCCCGCCGGCGGAACTGATCGCGGCGCGCGGCGTGGGCGTCGCGGGGATGGCGTTGCTGGTCGCGCTGGCACTGTCGCGGCCGGGCGATGGCGGGGTGCAGTTCTCGCGCACCGCGACCTTCCACACCCTGTCGCTGCTCGGCCTCGTCGCCTATTTCGCGATCACGATCATGGCGACCAGTTTGATCGAGGCGCTGGGCGGCGCCCATGCCCGCGTCGCGCAGACCGCCTTCGTCTTCGGGTCGACCGCCGCCATGCTGACCGCCGCGTCGTCCGGCTGGCTGCGCGCGTGGATCAAGGTGAAGCTGGTCAAGCACCTGTTCCGCCACCGCTACGACTATCGCGCCGAATGGACCCGCTTCACCGAGACGTTGGGCGAGCCGAAGGGCGGCGCCCCGCTCGACGAACGGCTGGTGAAGGCGGTCGGCGACCTGATCGACGCGCCTGCGGGGCTGTTGCTGGTCGCCGATGGCGATCGGCTGGCGCTCCAGGCGTCGTGGTGCTGGGATGCCCAGGCGCTGTCCGACGACGAGGGGGACAGCGTCAGGCTGGCGGCCTATCTGCGCACCACCGGGCGCATCCTCGAACTCGATCCGCTGCGCGACCGGCCCGACGATCCCGACCGGGCGGCGGTGCCCGAAGCGATGCTGGCCCATCCCGATGCCTGGGTGGTCGTGCCCCTGCCGCATCTGGGGCGGCTGACCGGAGCGATCCTGCTCGCCCGCCCGATCCTTGCCCGCGCGCTCGACTGGGAGGATTTCGACCTGCTGCGCATCGCCGGTCGCCAGGTCGCCAGCTATCTGGCCGAGGAACGCGCCCAGTCCGCCCTGTCCGAAGCGCAGCGGTTCGAGGAATTCAACCGCCGCTTCGCCTTCATCCTGCATGACGTGAAGAATATCGTGAGCCAGCTGAGCCTCGTCGCGCGCAACGCGCCGCGCCACGCCGACAATCCCGAATTCCGCGCCGACATGGTCGCGACGCTGAACGAATCCGCCACCCGGATGAACGACCTGCTCGCCCGCCTGTCCGAACGCGAGGCCCCCCGGATCGAGGCACCGCGCGCCGTCGCGCTGGCGACCGTCGCCGCGCAGTCGGCCGCGCGCTTCCGGGCGCGGGGCGGCGTGGTGGTGGAGGGCGACCGCCAGGCCCATGCCGCCGCCGATCCGGCGCGGTTGCAGCAGGTGCTCGACCATCTCGTCCTCAATGCGCTCGACGCCGGGGGCAGCGATCCGGTGCGAGTCATCCTGGGCCACGACGCCGACCGGGTGTGGATCGACGTGGTCGACACGGGGCAGGGCATGACCCAGCAATTCGTCCGCGAGGACCTGTTCCGCCCGTTCGTGTCGTCCAAGCCGACCGGCTTCGGCATCGGCGCGTTCGAGGCGCGGCAACTGGCCCAGGCGATGGGCGGCACGATCGAGGTGGAAAGCCATCCGGGGCGCGGCACGCGGTTCCGCGTCACGCTGGCGGCGGCGACCCCTACGCTGGAGCAAGCGGCATGACGACACGCAAATGCCTGTTGATCGTCGAGGACGATGCCGGGCTGCAACGCCAGTTGCGCTGGGCCTATGAAGGCTATGACATCGTGGTCGCCGGCGACCGCGACGCGGCGATCGCCGCGGTCCGTGCGGAGGAACCGCAGGTGGTCACCCTCGACCTGGGCCTGCCGCCCGATCCGGACGGGGTCAGCGAAGGCTTTGCGACGATGGAAGCGATCCTCGCGATGAAGCCCGACATCAAGGTCGTGGTGGCGAGCGGCCATGGCGACCGCTCCAGCGCGCTGCGCGCCATCGATCTAGGCGCATGGGATTTCTATGCCAAGCCGATCGACATCGACGCGCTGGGCCTGATCGTCGCGCGTGCCTTCCACGTCCATGCGCTGGAGGCCGAGAACCGCCGGCTGGCGGAACGGATCGAGGGGCAGGCGGTGCTGGGCGGGATGATCACCGCCGCGCCCGAAATGCTCAAGGTCACGCGCACCATCGAACGCGTCGCCCCCGCCGACGTGTCGGTGATGCTGCTCGGCGCATCGGGCACCGGCAAGGAACTGCTCGCGCGCGGCGTCCATGACGCGTCGCGCCGCAAGCGCGGCAATTTCATCGCGATCAACTGCGCCGCCATCCCCGAAACGCTGCTGGAGAGCGAGCTGTTCGGGCATGAGAAGGGCGCGTTCACCGGCGCGGTCAAGACCACCGAGGGCAAGATCGAACAGGCGGCGGGCGGCACGCTGTTCCTCGACGAGATCGGCGACGTGCCGCTGCCGCTGCAGGTCAAGCTGCTGCGCTTCCTGCAGGAACGGGTGATCGAACGGATCGGCGGACGCAAGGCGATCCCGGTCGACACCCGCATCGTCTGCGCGACGCACCAGGACATCGACACGATGGTCGCCGAGGGGCGCTTCCGCGAGGACCTCTATTACCGCCTCGCCGAGATCGTGGTGCGCATCCCGTCGCTGTCCGAACGGCCCGGCGATCCCGCGCTGCTCGCGCGCCATTTCCTCGACCGGAACGCGGCGCAGATGGGGCTGGGGCCGAAACGCTTCGCCCCCGACGCGCTGGCCGCGATCGAGGCATGGGGCTGGCCCGGCAATGTCCGCGAGCTGGAGAACCGGGTGAAGCGCGCGGCGATCATGGCCGATGGCAAGGCGGTGACCGCCGCCGATCTCGACCTCGCCAGCCCCGACATGGCGCAGGGTCCGATCAACCTGAAGGCGGTGCGCGAGGCGGCGGACCGCTCCGCGATCCGATCGGCGCTGGCGCAGGCGCAGGGCAATATCTCGGGCACCGCGCGCCTGCTCGGGATCAGCCGTCCGACCCTCTACGACCTGATGAAGACCTATGACCTGCAACCCTGACCGATCGATCCGCGCGCTGCTCGGCGCTGGGGGGCTGGCTGTCGTCGCCGTCGCGCTGGCGTCGCTGGGCGGCGTGCTGCCCGCGCGCGCCGATGCGGCGGACGCGCAGACCAAGGTCGCACAGGCGCTGGCGCAGTTTCAGGGCGGGCACTGGACCGCCGCCCGCGATCGCGCCCGTGCCGCGACCGAAGCCGATCCGGCATCGGGCTTTGCGCAGGCGGTGCTGGCGCGCACGCAACTGGCGCTGGGCGATGGCGTTGGCGCGCAGGCGTCGCTCGACCGCGCGGTCAAGGCCGGCTTTGATCCGGCCCGCGCGCACCAGCTCTATGCCCATGCCCGGCTGTTGCAGCGCGATCCGGCGGGCGCAATGGCCGAGGCGGATCGCACCGCGCCCCGCTATCGCGGCTATGCGACGACCATCCGCGCACAGGCGGTGGCGGCCAGCGGCGACGTCCGCGCCGCGCTGTCGACGTTGGAGGCACGAGTGGCCGCCGCCCCGACTGACGCGATGGCGTGGGTCGCGCTCGGCCGGATGCGGCAGGATGCGGGCGACATGGTCGGCGCGATCAATGCCGGGGCATCGGCGGTGCGCGCCGATCCGGCCTCACCCGACGCACTCCGTCTCCGTGCCCAGACCATGCGGACGCAATACGGTCTGGTCGCATCGCTCCCCTGGTTCAAAGCGGCGCTGGCCCGCGACCCCTATGCCCATGACACGCTGATCGACTATGCCGCGACGCTCGGCGATGCCGGGCGGGCGCGCGACATGCTGGCGGCGGTGCGCCGGGCGATGGCGGTGCGGCCGGGCAGCGCGCAGGGGCTGTACCTGCAATCGGTGCTGGCGGCGCGGGCCGGAGACCTCGCGACCGCGCGCAGCGTGCTGGACAAGGCGGGGCGTGGCCTCGCCGGCGTGCCCGGCGCGCTGCTGCTCAGCGGATCGATCGGCCTTGCCGCCGGCGAAGCGGCGCAGGCGGCCATTCCCTTACGCGAACTGGTCGCGCGACAACCGACCAACATCCCCGCGCGCAAGCTGCTCGCCCTCGCCCTGCTGCAAAGCGATTCGGCGCGCGAGGCGTTCGACACGATCCTGCCGGTCGCCTCGCGCGGCGATGCCGACAGCTACACGCTGCTGCTGGCCGCCCGCGCGCTGGAACGGATCGGCGACCGCGCCAATGCCGCGCCGCTGTTCGACCGTGCTGCCGCGCTGGCGCGCGGCCGGTCGGGCGCGTTCGCGACCGGAGAGAATCTCGCGACCCTCGCCAACGAAGCGGCGGCGGCCCCCGGCAGTCCGGGCGCGACGCTCCCCTATATCCGCGCGCTGTCGGCGGGTGGCGATGCGGCCGGTGCGCTGGCGGCGGCGCAGGCGCTGGCCGATGCCAATCCGGGGTCGCCGTCCGCGCAGCTGGTGCTGGGCGATGCGCTGGCCGGGGCGGGGCGGCTGGGCGATGCCGCCACCGCCTATGCCCGCGCCGCGGCGACCCGCTTCGACGAAGCGACGATGCTGCGGCTGGTCGATGCCCGCGACCGCGCCGGGCAGCGCGATCAGGCGGGCGCCACCCTCTCGCTGTTCCTCACCCAGAACCCCGGCAATGTCGCGGCACTCCGCCTGCTGGGCAGCTGGCAGGTCGCGGCGGGCGAGCACGACACCGCGATCGAGACGCTCGAATCCCTGCGTGAACGTATCGGCGACCGCGATCCCGCCGTGCTGGCGCTGCTCGCCTTCGCCTATGCCGGGGCGGGCGAGCCGGAAGCGGCGCAGGGCTATGCCAGCGCGGCCTACACCCTTGCCCCGTCCAACCCGATGGCGGCCGATGCGCTCGGCTGGGCACTCTATGCTGGTGACAATGTGGGGGCAGCGGTGCCGCTGGCGGTGAAGGCGGTGCGGCTGGCGCCGCAAGACGCCACGGTCCGCTGGCACATGGCACAGATCGCCGATGCCGCCGGCAACCGCCCCGTCGCCATCGCCAATGCGCAGGCGGCGCTCAGCGACGCGGCCTTTGCCGACCGGGCAGCGGCGCAGGCGTTGATCGCGGGGAGTTGACCCGAACCTGAAATAGCCCCCCGCCACCAACATCACCCCAGCGCAGGCTGGGGTCCCTCGCGGCAGAAGTGCCGTCCTGACCACGGGGAGATCCCAGCCTTCGCTGGGATGACGTTGGTGGCGGGGGTGGCTGGGCCAGTTCCGTCAAACACGCTAGGGCCGGCACCATGACCGATCCGCTCCTCCGCATCGCCGCCGCGCTCGAACGCCTGTCGCCGCCACCACCGTCCGCCGCCGATCCCCTGGCGCATCCCGCCTATGGCTGGGATGGCAGCGTCCTGCGCGCCGCGCGGGGCTTCCGGCCGCTGGCGCTCGACCGGCTGGTCGGGATCGATGCGCAAAAGACCGCGCTGACCGACAACCTCGCCCGCCTCGCAGGCGGCGCGGCGGCGCATGACGTGCTGCTGTGGGGCGCGCGCGGCACCGGCAAGTCGGCGCTGGTCAAGGCGGCGGTCGGGCAGGTGCAGGCGACCGGCGGCGCGCTGGCGTTGGTCGAGGCGCCCGCCAACGCGCTCGCGGGGCTGCCACGCCTGTTCGCGCTGCTGGCCGACGTGCCGCGCGCGTTCGTCGTGTTCGTCGACGATCTCGGCTTCGACACGCCCGCCGACGGCCGCGCGCTGCGCTCGCTGCTGGAGGGCGGGGCCGAGGGGCGGCCGGGCAATGTCCGCCTGATCGTCACCGCCAACCGCCGCCACCTCGTGCCCCGTGACCTCAAGGAACAGGACAGCGCCATCAACCCGCGCGATGGCATCGACGACGCGCTGGCACTGGCCGACCGCTTCGGCCTGTCGCTCGGCTTCCACGTCGTCGACCAGGACCATTATGTCGCGATCGTCGAACGCTACTGCACCGCCTACGGCCTGCCGTTCGATGCGCAGGAAGCGATCAACTGGGCAACGAAGCGCGGCAGCCGCTCGGGCCGGGTCGCGTGGCAATATGTGACGGAACTGGCGGGACGGCACGGGAAGGCGGTGTAAAGCTCCTCCCCGTACCGGGGAGGAGCTTTACGCCTCCGCCATCTCCGCCAGCGCCAGCCAGCGCTCCTCCGCCGCGTCCTTGTCCGCGCGCGCCTTCTCGATCTGGGCATTCAACGCCGCGAACCGCTTCGGGTCCTTGGTATAGAGCGCCGGGTCGGCCAGCAGCGCCTCGTCGCGCGCGATCGCCGCTTCCAGCTCCTCGATCCGCGCGGGCAGGATGTCGAGGTCGCGCTGGTCCTTGTAGCTCATCTTGGTCGACTTGGGCTTGGGCGCCGCCTCGACCGGCTTCGTCTTTACCTTCGCCGCCGTCCGCTCGCGCCGCTTGGCGACCCAGTCGGCATAGCCGCCCGGCACCACATCGACATGGCCCGACCCGTCCATCCCCAGCGTCACCGTCACCGTCCGGTCCAGAAAGTCGCGATCGTGGCTGACGATCAGCACGGTCCCGGCATAATCGCCGATCACCTCCTGCAACAGGTCGAGCGTCTCGAGGTCGAGGTCGTTGGTCGGTTCGTCCAGCACCAGCAGGTTCGACGGCCGCGCAAATTCGCGCGCCAGCAACAGCCGCGACCGCTCGCCGCCCGACAGCGTGCCGATCCGCGCCTCTGCGATCGACGGGTCGAACAGGAACTCCTTCAGATAGCCATGGACGTGCTTCTTGGACCCGTTGACCTCGATCCAGTCGCCCCCATCGGCCAGCACGTCGCGTACCCGCTTTTCCGGGGCCATGAGCTTGCGCTGCTGGTCGATCACGATCCCGTCCAGCGTCTGCGCGCGCATGATCCGGCCCGCGTCCGGCTCCAGATCGCCGGTCAGCAGCCGGAGCAGCGTAGTCTTGCCCGCACCATTGCCGCCCACGATGCCGATCCGGTCGCCCCGCCGCACGCGTAGCGAAAAGTCCTTCAGCACGGTCCGGTCGCCAAACGCCTTGGTCACATGCTCGGCATCGATCACGACCTTGGTCTTGGTATCGTCCGCCTCGACCTGCAATTTGGCGGTGCCCTGCGGCCCCTGCATCGACGCCCGCAGCGCGCGCAGTTCGTGCAGCTTTTCCAGCCGCCCCATGTTGCGCTTGCGCCGCGCGGTGACGCCGCGGTGGAGCCAATGCTCCTCGATCTTGAGCTTCGCATCGAGCCGCTGCGCGGCGCGTTCCTCTTCGGCGGCGGCCTGTTCCATCCACGCCTCGAACCCGCCAAAGCCGATTTCCGCCCGGCGAATGCCGCCGCGATCCAGCCATAGCGTCGACTTGGTCAGCCGCGTCAGAAAGGTCCGGTCGTGGCTGATGACGATAAACGCGCCGTTGAAGCGGTTCAGCCATTCCTCCAGCCATTCGATCGCCGACAGGTCGAGATGGTTGGTCGGTTCGTCGAGCAGCAGCACGTCCGGATTCTCGGCCAGCGCGCGGGCGATCGCCGCCCGCCGCCGCTCGCCGCCCGATGCGGTCGCGGCTTCGCGGGTGAGGTCGATGCCCAGCTGGTCGGCGATCGCGTCGACCTCATGCTCGGCCGGCGCACGGGGGCCGCGCAACGCGAAGTCGCGCAGCGTCGCATAGCCGTCGACCTGCGGGTCCTGTTCCAGCAGCACGACATGGGTGCCCGGCACGATCGTCCGGCGCCCCTCGTCGGCATCGATCGCGCCGGCGATCAGCTTCAACAGCGTCGTCTTGCCCGCGCCATTGCGCCCGATCAACGCCAGCCGGTCGCGTTGCCCGACATGGATGTCGAGTCCGCGAAACAACCAGCCATTGCCCTGGATCAATCCAAGGCCCTCATAGGACAATATCGGTGCAGCCATGTGTGGCAGGTAAGCCGCAGTCGCGAACGAAGCAAGTTACGCCAGCCTGTCTGCCCTATTCACGGGCTGTTCAACGCGTTGCCCCTATGCCACCCCCTATGTCGATGATCGTTCGGTTCCTTAGCCTGGGATTGCTGGCGGTGTCGGGAAATGCGCAGGCATTGCCCGACCAGGTGCTGCGCGATCACCAGGCCGCGCGCGCCGCGCGGGCGGAGGGCCGCATCCTGCCGATGCGGGAAATCGAACGCCGCGTCCTGCCCCAGATGCGCGGTGCGCAATATCTGGGCTTCGACTATGATCCCGATCGCGGGATTTACACGCTCAAATTCCTGCGCGATGGGGCGGTGATCTGGGTCGATGTCGATGCGCGTACCGGCCAGATCACTGGCCGCAGCCGTTAAACGAATAGGGGAGAACAGCCGATGCGCGTCCTGATCGTCGAGGACGAACCCAATCTCGGCCGCCAGCTGCGTGCCACGCTGGAGGGCGCGGGCTATGCCGTCGACCTCGCCACCGATGGCGAGGAGGGGCATTTCCTGGGGTCGACCGAAACCTATGATGCGATCATCCTCGATCTGGGGCTTCCCGAGGTCGACGGGCTGACCGTGCTGGATCGCTGGCGCAAGGAAGGGCGCACCGCCCCCGTGCTGGTGCTGACCGCGCGCGACAGCTGGTCGGACAAGGTCGCCGGGCTGGACGCGGGCGCCGACGACTATGTCGCCAAGCCGTTCCAGACCGAGGAGCTGATCGCCCGCCTGCGTGCGCTGATCCGTCGCGCATCGGGCAATGCCTCGGCCGAACTGACCGCAGGCGACATCCGCCTCGACACCCGCTCGGGCAAGGTGACCAAGGCGGGCGAGCCGGTGAAGCTGACCGCGCAGGAGTATAAGCTCCTGTCCTATCTGCTTCACCACAAGGGCAAGGTCGTCAGCCGCACCGAGCTGATCGAGCATATCTACGACCAGGATTTCGACCGCGATTCGAACACGATCGAAGTGTTCGTGACGCGTATCCGCAAGAAGCTGGGCGCCGACGTCATCACGACGATCCGGGGCCTGGGCTACAGCCTCGACGAACCGGGCGCGCCGAAGCCGGCGGGCGCGGAGGACTGAAGCGAGCGGCATGACCAGCAGCACCGATCCTGCCCCGCGCACCTATGTCCGGGTGACGGGATCGCTGTCGCGGCGGATGATCCTCGTCGCGGCGCTGTGGATCATGCTGCTGCTCGCTGGCGGCGGCTTCGCGCTCGACCGGGTGCTGGTGTCGGCGGTGACGCGCAACACCGACGACGGCCTCGAATATCTCCTCAACTCGCTGATCGTGTCGGCCGAGATCGATTCGACCGGCGAGGTGATGTTCAACCGGCAGCTGTCGGACCAGCGCTTCCTCGAACCCTATTCCGGGCTGTACTGGCAGGTGAGCGGGCCGGGGCATGAGGCGTGGCCGTCGCGCTCGCTGTGGGACCGCAAGCTGCCGGTCGACGGCAAACGCTATACCGACGTCCATGTCTATGACGCGCGGCCGTTCCCGGATCAGAAGCTGCGCATCGTCGAACGCGACCTAACCCTGCCCGGATCGCCGACCGTGTGGCGGTTTCAGGTGGCCGAATCGCGCGACGTCCTCGACGGGCTGATCGCGGCGCTGCGCAAGACGCTGGTACGCTCGTTCGCGCTGCTGGGGCTGGGGCTGATCGTCATGGCGACGCTGCAGACGTGGTACGGGCTGCTGCCCTTGCGTGCGGTGCGCGACGCGATCGCCCGGCTGCGTGCGGGGCAATCGGCGCGGGTCGAGGGATCGATGCCCGCCGAGGTCGCGCCGCTGGTCGAGGAACTGAACGCGCTGGTCGAACATAACGACAAGCAGGCGGAAGAGGCACGCCGCCATGCCGGCAACCTCGCCCATGCGCTGAAGACCCCGCTGACCGTCATCATGAACGCCTCGGCCGCCGGGCAGGACGACCTTGCCGACACGGTGATTCGCGAGGCACGGACGATGCGGCGGCAGGTCGACCACCACCTCGCCCGCGCCCGCGCGGTCGGCCGGCGCGGATCGGCGCACAGCCGCGCCGACGTCTGGGCCTCGGTAGAGGCAGTCGAGCGCGCCGTCGCCCGGCTCTATCCCAATGTCCGCATCGACGTGGATGGCAAGAAGGACCTGATCGCCCGGATCGAGCGGCAGGACCTCGACGAAATTCTTGGCAACCTGGTCGAGAACGCGGCCAAATATGGCGGAGGCAGCGTATTCGTCACCGCCCGCGCCGATGCCGGCTTCGTCGAACTGCTGGTCGAGGATGACGGACGCGGCATCCCGGAGTCGGACCGGCTGCGCATCTTCGATCGCGGCGTACGGCTCGATTCGGGCAAGCCCGGCACCGGCCTCGGCCTCGCCATCGTCCGCGATGTGGCGGAGATCTACGAGGGCACCGCCTCGCTGGAGGAGAGCGAGGATCTGGGCGGGCTGCTGGTCCGCCTGCGCCTGCCGGCGGCCTGATAAGCAAACGGGGGTGGTGAGAGGGGCAGGGTGGAAGGTTACACCCCCCGCATCGCCGCCGCGGCGATCGACGCGCTCCGCTTGCGCGCTTCGGGATCGAACATCGCGCCCGTAACGATCACCTCATCGACCTGCGTCCGCGCGACAAACTTCGCCAGCCCGTCGCGTACCGTCTCCGGCCCGCCGATCGCCGAACATTCCAGCACATGGTCGAGGACCGCATTCCCCTGCGCCCCAAGCTGCGCGCGATAGCCCGCAACCGGCGGCGGTAGTTCGATCGGCTGGCCGGTGCGGATCGCGACGAACATCTGTTCGGTCGAACTGGCGAGCAGCCGCGCCTCTTCGTCGGTATCGGCGGCCAGCACGTTGAACGCGGCGGCGGCATAGGGCTTGTCCAGCACCGCCGACGGGGTGAAGTTGCGGCGATATACCTCCAGCGCCTGGTCGAGCGCGGCCGGCGCGAAGTGCGAGGCGAAGGCATAGGGCAGCCCCAGCATCGCCGCCAGCTGCGCGCCGAACAGCGACGATCCCAATATCCACAGGTCGACCTTAGCCCCCGCGCCCGGCACCGCGCGAATGCCGGTGCGGCCGTCATCGGCGAAATAGCTCTGCAGCTCGACCACATCCTGCGGGAATGCGTTGGGATCGCCGTCCAGCGTCCGCCGCATCGCCCGCGCGACGATCTGGTCCGATCCCGGCGCCCGGCCGAGGCCGAGATCGATCCGCCCCGGATACAGCGCGTCGAGCGTCCCGAACTGTTCGGCGACGCTGAGTGGCGCATGGTTGGGCAACATGATTCCGCCCGCGCCGACCCGCATCGCCTTCGTCGCGGCGGCGATATGGCCGATCACGACGGCGGTCGCCGCGCTGGCGATGCCGGGCATTCCGTGATGCTCGGCCACCCAATAGCGGTGAAAGCCCTCCGCCTCGGCATGGGCGGCAAGGTCGGCGGCGGCGGCCAGCGCCTCGGCCGGGGTGCCCCCCTGCCGGACGGGGACGAGATCGAGCATCGAATAGCGGGTCATTCGGAATAGATGGGGAGCAGGTTGCGAAATGCTACCCAATCCCACTTTCCCCTCCCCAAGCCCGGCTTACAGCAGCAACTCGCCCCGCATCACCGTGACGCACTGGCCGCCCAGCACCGCCCGATCACCGGCCAGCGTGCAGGTCAGGTGCCCGCCCCGCGCGCTCGCCTGAAACGCGGTGAAGCGCGTGCGGCCCAGGCGCTCGGCCCAGAACGGGGCAAGCGCGGCATGGGCCGATCCGGTCACCGGGTCCTCGTCCACGCCCCACGCGGGTACGAAGACCCGGCTGACGACATCGGCCACGTCGCCCGGCGCGGTGACGATCGCCATGACATGACATGCCGACAGCGCCGCCATGTCGGGCGCACAGGCGCGCACTGCCGCCGCATCGTCCAGCAGGATAATGCTAGTTTCCTGCGCACCGGAGACGCTGGCGAACACCTCCCCCGCGCACCCCAGCGCCGCCAGCAGCGCCGCGTCGGGCGCCGCCGCCACCCGCGTCACCGGCAGGTCGAGTGTGTAGCCATCGCCCTCGCGCCGGACGACCAGCACCCCGGCCTTGCGCGTAGCGAAGCGCACCACGTTGCGGTCGCCCATCAGCACATGGCCGCTCGCCAGCGTCGCATGGCCGCACATCGCGATCTCGACGGTCGGCGTGAACCAGCGCAGTTCATATTCGGCCGCGTCACTGTCCACCGGCACCGCGAACGCCGTTTCCGACAGATTATGCTCCAGCGCGATCGACTGGAGCAGCGCATCGTCGGGCCATGCGTCCAGCAGCATCACCGCCGCGGGATTGCCCGCGAACGGCCGGTCGGCGAACGCGTCGACCACGGTGAAGGGCATCGCCATCTACAGGCTGCCGACGCGCTTGCCGAACCAGTGCGGGGTCACGTCCGCCTCGACCAGTGGATTGTCGGTGTCGACATGGCCCTCGGGGTCGAGGTGGATCAGCACCTCGACCTTGGGAAACGCCTGCCGCAGCGCGCGCTCGACCCCTTCGACCACGTCATGCGCCTCGGCGACGGTCATGTCGCGCGCGACCTCCATGTGGAACTGCGCGAAGTCGTGGCTGCCCGACCGCCGGGTGCGGAAGTCGTGGATGCCGCGCAACCCGTCCTGCCGCGCCGCGACGTCGAGGAACGCGTGGCGCTCCTCCTCCGGCCATTCCTTGTCCATCAGCTGGTCGATCGCCTGGCTCGACGCCTGGAACGCGCCCCATGCCAACCACAGCGCGATCAGGATGCCCATCACCGGATCGGCGCCGCGCAGGCCGAACAGCTGGTCGAGGACCATCGCGACGATCACCGCCAGGTTGAGCAGCAGATCGCTCTGGTAATGGACATTGTCCGCCCGGATCGCGACCGATCCGGTACGGTCGATGATCGATTTCTGATAGGCCAGCAGCGCAAAGGTCGCGAGGATCGCGATCACCGACACGCCGATGCCGAACTCGACATCCTGCGTCTCACCCGGTGCGCCGAACGCGGCGATGGCGCGCCACCCAATCCCGGCCGCCGATGCGGTGATCAGCATCACCTGGAACAGCGCGGCCAGCGCCTCCGCCTTGCCATGGCCGAACCGGTGGTCATGGTCGGCGGGCGTCGCGGCCAGCCGCACCCCGTACAGCGTCACGAGGCTAGCGAGCAGGTCGAGCGCGGTGTCGGCCAGGCTGCCCAGCATCGCGACCGACCCGGTATGCCATGCGGCAAACCCCTTCAGCCCCAGCAGGAACAGCGCCATCGTCACCGACGCGATGGCGGCGCGGGTGGCGAGCGGGATCACCCGCTTGCGTTCGGTCTCGGTCACGGGAACAGCAATCCTTCGCTCCAGCCGCCATCGGCATCGGGGGTGAATACGCGGCGTTCGTGCAGCCGGTGCGCCCGGTCCTGCCAGAATTCGATGACCGCGGGCGTCACCCGGTATCCGCCCCAGAAGGGCGGGCGGGGCACGTCCTGCCCCTCGAACCGCGCCTGCACTTCGGCAAAGCGCGCCTCGAACGTGGCGCGATCGGCCAGCGGGCGCGACTGGTCCGATGCCCAGGCGCCCAGCTGCGAATCACGACCGCGCGAGGCGAAATAGGCGTCCGATTCGACATCCGACGCCAGCGTCACCGGCCCTTCGATCCGAACCTGCCGACGCAGCGATTTCCAGTGGAACAGCAGCGCGGCATGGGGATTGGCGGCAAGGTCGGCGGCCTTGCGTCCCTCGCGATTGGTATAGAATACGAACCCGTCGCGGCCATGGCCCTTCAACAACACCATCCGCACCGACGGGCGTCCGGCGGCATCGGCGGTGGCGAGCGCCATCGCATTGGGATCGTTCGGCTCGCTTGCGCGCGCCTCGGCGAACCATTGGTCGAACAGGGCAAAGGGATCGGTCATGCGCCGCCCATACGCCCTTTCGCGCGGGATTTCACCCCGACCTGTCGGCCAGGGTGGCATCCTTCCGGATCACCCCGCGCTGCGTTCCGCCAGCGTGCGTTCCCACGCCAGCGCGTCGCGCACGATCTGGTCCAGATCGTCGTGCTGCGGCCGCCACGGCAGCGTGGCAAGGATCGTGCTGTTGTCGGCGACCAGCGCATCGGGATCGCCGGCGCGGCGTCCTTCCAGCCGGCGATCGATCGTCATGTTCGTCACCCGGTCGACCGCGTCGAGGACTTCGAGCACCGAATAGCCACGGCCATAGCCGGCGTTCATCGTGTGGCTCTTCGACGGATCGGCCATCAGCAGGTCCAGCGCATGGACATGCGCGTCCGCCAGGTCGCTGACATGGATATAGTCGCGAACGCCGGTCCCGTCGGGCGTGGCGAAATCGGTACCATATACGCCGACATGGCCCCGCTTGCCGGTGGCCGCCTCGACCGCGACCTTGATCAGGTGGGTGGCGCCCGCCGTCGACTGGCCGCTGCGGCCCTGCGGATCGGCACCGGCGACGTTGAAATAGCGCAGCGCCGCATAGTTGATCGGATGGGCGGCGGCGACATCGGCCAGCATGATCTCGGTCATCAGCTTCGACATGCCGTACGGGTTGATCGGCTGCTTGGGGCTGTCCTCGCGCACCGGCACGACTTCGGGGATGCCATAGGTCGCGGCGGTCGAGGAGAAGATGAAGTGCTTGACCCCCTCTGCCACCGCGCTCTCGATCAGGCTGCGCGAGGCGGCGGTGTTGTTGCGGTAATATTTGAGCGGGTTGTCGACCGATTCCGGCACCACGACCGACCCGGCAAAGTGCAGGATCGCGTGGACGTCATGGTCGCGCATCGCCGCGCGCACTGCGACGTCGTCGCTGATGTCCGCCACGACCAGCGCGGCACGCGGATCGACCGCCCAGTCGAAGCCGGTGACCAGATTGTCGACGACCACGACGTCATGGCCGGCATCGAGCAGCGCCAGCACCGCATGGCTGCCGATATAGCCCGCGCCGCCCGTGACCAGAACCTTGCCCATTACCGTACCTCCGATTGCACCGCCGTCTTGCGCGCCTATCTCTGCGACCAGAGGAGATTACGCAATGGCTACCGAACAGGCGACTTTTGCCGGCGGATGTTTCTGGTGTACCGAAGCGGTATTCCGCGATGTGATCGGTGTGGAGCAGGTCGAAAGCGGGTATATCGGCGGCACGGTCGAGCACCCGACCTACAAGCAGGTCTGTGGCGGCGACACCGGCCATGCCGAGGCGATTCGCGTCACCTATGATCCGGCGGTCCTGTCCTACGGCGACCTGCTCGACATCTTTTTCGCGACGCATGATCCGACGCAGCTGAACCGGCAGGGCAATGATGTCGGCACCCAATATCGCTCGGCGATCTTTCCGCATTCGCCCGAACAGGAAGCCGAAGCGCGCGCTGGGATCGAACGTGCGGGCGAAGGGCGCGGCACGATCGTCACCACCATCGAACCGCTGACCACCTGGTATCCGGCCGAGGATTATCACCAGGAATATTGGGACGGCGAAGGGCAGCGGAACCCCTATTGCCTCGCGGTGATCCCGCCCAAGCTGCAAAAGCTGCGCAAGAGTTTCGCGGCGCGCAGCCGGACCGCCGAAACCGCCTGAGCGTCGGTTACCGCACAACTTGCCCCCGGCAGGTTTTCGGACGGATTGATGGAAGTTAGCAAGGGTCGTGCCAACCATGGCGCGGCCCTTGTGCCGTGGTCGGAAAATTGCTATTCCGATCATGGCCATAGGGGCGGGGCGACGATGGGGGCAACGATCGATACGACCGGATCGGACCGGCGCTTTGCCGCGATCCGCGACTATCGGCTGACCGAGGCGATCGGGGACGCGGCGCAGGACGATCTGGCCCGGCTCGCTGCCGAGATCTGTGGCGCGCCGGTGGCGCTGGTCACCTTGCTGGCGGCCGACCGGCAATGGTTCGTGGCGACGGTCGGCACCGATCTGTGCGGTACGTCGCTGGACGATGCGATCTGCACCCATGCGCTGGACGTCGACGACATCCTCGTCATCCCCGACCTGTCGATCGATCCCCGGACGCGGGACAGCGGGATCGTGACGGGGCTGCCGCATGTCCGTTTCTATGCCGGGGTGCCGCTGCGCATCGGCGATGGCGTCCCGGTCGGCACCTTGTGCGTGATCGACGTCGCGGCGCGACCGCAGGGGTTCAGCGATACGCAGCGCGACATGCTGTTGCGGCTGGCGCGGCAGGCGTCGACGATGCTCGAGCTGCGCCGCCTGCTTGCCGAACGGGACCAGACGTTGCAGCGCATCGTCGCTGCCGAAGCCGCGCTGACCGGCAACGAACAGCGCTGGCAACGGCTGTTCGAGAATATCAATGACGGCTTCGCGCTGGGCCACGCGATCCGCGATGCGGACGGGGACGTGGTCGACTGGCAGTTCGTCGATGCCAATCCGGCATGGTTCGCCCTGTCCGGGGTGGATCGCGACCGGATGCTGGCGCTGACCGGGCGGCAGCTCGACCCCGCCGCGCCCGACGTGTGGGTCGACGACCTGCGCCGGATGCTGGCGGACGGTGCACCGACCGGGTTCGTCCACCATGTGCCCAATATCGGCCGCTGGTTCCGGGGGCATTGTTTCCGCATCGATGGCGACCGGTTCGGCGCGATCCTGCGCGACATCACGCTCGACCGGGCGGCGGAGAGCCGGCAGTCGGCGCTGGTCCAGCTGGGCGATGCGCTGCGCGACTGTCACGATGTCGCCGATGTGGCGCGGGTGGCAGCGATGCTGGTCGGGGAAACGCTGAACGTCGCCTGTGCCGGGTTCGGGCGGATCGATGCCGACGTCACCTGTGTCGAGATCGGTCCCGACTGGACCGCGGCGGACGGGGCATCGCTGGCCGGGCGGCAGGCGTTCGCCGATTTTGGCAACCTGGCCGACGAGTTGGTGAGGGGCGACGCGATCGCGGTCGACGATGTGACCCGCGATCCCCGCACCGCCGCCGCCGGCCTGCTGGCGCGGGGAATCGGCGCGTTCGTCATTGTGCCGGTGCGGCGCGACGGGCGGATCGTGTCGGCATTCCTGGTCCATATGGCCGGTCCGCGCCGCTGGAGTGCCGAGGAAATCGTGTTCCTGCGCAAGGTCGCCGACCGGGTCGAGGTCGGCATGGCGCAGGTCGAATCGGAAGCGCGACAGAACCTCCTGATCCAGGAACTGGCCCATCGGCTGAAGAATACCTTGTCGATGGTGCAGGCGATCGCGTCGCAGACGCTGCGCGGATCGGTCGACCGGGCGCCGCTGGATGCGTTCGAACGCCGGTTGCAGGCGCTGGGCGTCGCGCACGACGTGCTGGTCGAACGCAACTGGGTGGGCGCCGACATGCGGACCACCATCGGACAGGTGATCGGCGTGTTCGGCTGCAACGATCGCATCGCGTTGACCGGGCCCGATGTCGCACTGGGCGCACGGGCAGCGCTGGCGCTGGCGTTGATCCTGCACGAACTGGGCACCAACGCCGTGAAATATGGCGCGCTGTCGACCGCCGATGGCACGGTCCTGCTCGACTGGACGGTGGCCGACGGGCATCTGCGCATGACATGGCAGGAACGCGGGGGGCCGACGGTCCAGCAACCGGTGCGGCGGGGGTTCGGGTCGAAGCTGTTGCGACTGGGGCTGGCGGGCACCGGCGACAGCGACATCTGCTACGATCCGGCGGGCGTGCGCGTGTCGATGGGCGCGGCGCTGTCCGAATTGACCGGCGGCTAACGCCTAAACGAAAACGGGCCGCCTTGGCAGGGACGGCCCGTATCGAACCTGTCGGTCGGTGGGTGCTTAACGCACCGAACCGCGACGGACGAGGTTGACGATCGCCAGCAGGACGATCGCGCCCAGCAGCGAATACAGGAAGCTCATCACGGTAATGCCGTTGTTGATGTTCGCACCGGTCACGAACCCTGCGATCACCGCACCGACAATGCCCACGACGACATTCAGAATGATGCCCTGCTGCGCATCGGTCCGCATGACGATGCTGGCCAACCAGCCAACGACGCCACCAACGACCAGCCAGATGATGATACCCATGAGACGTCCCTCCATTGAAGTCTGCAACCCGGTGACCTGCGTACCGGGCGTACTGAGGGAAAGACTCTTCAGGGACTGGCTTGTTCCACCTGCGTTTTAACTTCGCCGTTCAATATTTGCGCTGCTGGCGCTCATACAGGGATTTATAGTGCTGGATGCGGGTCACGCGCAGCCCCGGCATTCCCGACCGATCGACGGCACGCTGCCAGCTGGCGAACTCCTCCGCCGACAGATTGTAGCGCTGGCAGACATCGTCGACGCTCAGCAGGCCACCATTGACCGCCGCGACCACTTCCGCCTTGCGACGCACGACCCAGCGGGTCGTTTCGGGCGGCGGCAGCGAATCGAGCGTCAGCGGTTCGCCGAGCGGGCCGATCACTTTTGCCGGACGGATCTTGTGGTTCTCAATCATACTGGACCTCGAGCCGGGGAAGTTCCCCTGAAACCTTCTTGCGCGGTCATACGCGAACGCGGTTGAACATCGGCTAAAACGGCTAGGTAAACATCGTCTTCATCCGCCCATATCCTGCCACATCTTCGCGACGGGCCGGTATCCCGGTACGACGCACCCCCGCAGCATCGCGGCGGTCCACCCGTTGAATGCCCCGTCGGCTGGATTGAGCAGGGACGCCGGCGCGCGGTTCCATGCCAGTCGGGTCTGCAACCGCGCCGTCGGCGTTGCCGCCTGCCGCCCCGTCGCGGAGGCCAGCAGCACGGCCAGCTCCGTCGGCAGGGTGGTGACCGTGGAACCACGGTCGAAACGGGCAAAGCTCAGATCCAAATCATCTTCCAGCAACAGGACCCAGCAACAGGGCCTATGCCACGGTAATAACGTGACACTGTTGAAGGTCCGGTAAATGGCGCCGCATTTTTGCAACCCGCGCGCGAAACGCCTATCTGGCGGCGATGGACCTTGGTGAATTTCAGCTGGATGCCCCCGTTTCCGCCCGCCGTATCGTGGTGGCGATGTCGGGCGGGGTGGACAGTTCGGTGGTGGCGGCGCTCGCCCATGCGACGGGGGCGGAGACGATCGGCGTCACGTTGCAGCTGTACGATCACGGCGCGGCGGTCGGGCGGGCGGGGTCATGCTGCGCCGGGCGCGACATTCGCGACGCCCGCGCGGTGTGCGACAAGCTGGGCATCGCGCACTATGTCTTCGACCATGAAAGCAGCTTTCGCGAGACGGTGATCGACGATTTCGCTGATGCCTATCTGGCCGGGCGCACGCCGATCCCGTGCGTGAAGTGCAACATGGGGCCGAAATTCACCGACCTGTTCGCGCTGGCCCGCGACTTGGGCGCCGACTGTCTCGCCACCGGCCATTATATCCGGCGGGTGATGGGGCCGGCGGGGGCCGAACTGCACCGTGCGATCGATCCGGCGCGCGACCAGAGCTATTTCCTGTTCGCGACGACGCAGGCCCAGCTCGACTTTCTGCGCTTTCCCCTGGGCGCGATGCCCAAGGCACGGGTGCGCGAGATCGCGACCGAGCTGGGGCTGGGTGTCGCGGGCAAGCCCGACAGCCAAGACATCTGCTTCGTTCCCGACGGCGATTATGCCGGACTGGTTCGCAAGCTGCGCCCGGAGGCACGGGACGGCGGCGAGATCGTCGACCTGCAGGGCCGGGTGCTGGGCCGCCATGGCGGGCTGGTCGGCTATACCGTCGGGCAGCGGCGCGGGCTGGAGATCGGTGGCCTTGCCGAGCCGCTCTATGTCGTCCGCCTCGAACCCGCGACGAAGCGGCTGGTGGTCGGCCCGCGCAGCGCGCTGGCGGTCGGCGCGGCGCGGTTGTCGGACATCAACTGGATCGGCGGCGACCATGCCGGGCCGCTGACCGCCAAGGTCCGCTCGATGGCCAAGCCGGTGCCCGCGCGACTGGAGGGTGAGCGGCTGGTGTTCGACGCCCCCGAATATGGCGTCGCGCCGGGGCAGGCGGCGGTGCTGTACGCCGAAGACCGCGTGCTGGGCGGCGGCTGGATCGAAGGCACGGAGGCGGCGTAGCAATTCCTCCCCGGTACGGGGAGGGGGACCGCCGCGCAGCGGTGGTGGAGGGGGCTGTCGGCATCCACGACGGTAGCGTTGCGCAGCCGCCCCCTCCACCAACCTGCGGTTGGTCCCCCTCCCCATGATATGGGGAGGATCGGCTTGCCGCTTGCGTCGCGTCCGCCTACAGCCCCGACCCGATGCTGCCCGCGCTATCCCATGTCCGCGACTGGATCTTCGATCTGGACAACACGCTCTATCCAGCGTCGTCCAACCTGTTCGCCGAGGTCGAGGCGCGCATGGGGCAATATATCTGCACCCTGCTGGACTGCGATGCCGACGAAGCGCATCGCGTGCAGAAGATGCATTTCCACAACCACGGCACGTCGCTGTCGGGATTGATGGCCGAACAGTCGGTCGATCCGTATCATTTCCTCGATTTCGTCCACGACATCGACCTGTCGCCGCTGGTGCCCGATCCCGACCTGCCGCGCCTGTTGGCTGCGCTGCCGGGGCGCAAGCTGGTCTTCACCAATGGCGATGCGCCTTATGCCCGGCGGGTGCTGGAGCGGCTGGGCCTGTCCGACAGCTTTGCCGGCATCCACGACATCCATGCCACCGCCTATCGCCCCAAACCGCATACCAGCGCCTATGACGGCCTGTGCGCGGCATGGGAAATCGACCCCAAAACCGCGCTGTTCGCCGAGGACATGGCCCGCAACCTCGTCCCCGCCAAGGAAGTGGGCATGACGACGGTCTGGGTCGACAACGGGTCCGAACAGGGGCCGCCCGTGGCCCGCGACCATATCGATTACACCACGCACGACATCGTCGCGTGGCTACGCTTCGTGGAGGAATCATGACCGACCTTGCCGCCCAGATCGACGCCGCCTGGGAAAACCGTGCCGAATGGACCGTCCACACCCAGGGCGAGGTCCGCGAGGCGGTCGACGCCGCGCTGGCGCTGCTCGATTCGGGGGAGGCGCGCGTTGCCGAACCGGTCGCGGGCGGCTGGCAAGTCAACCAGTGGCTAAAAAAGGCGGTGCTGCTGTCGTTCCGCCTGAACGACAATGCCATTATGGACGGCCCCGGCGGCACCAACTGGTTCGATAAGGTGCCGAGCAAGTTCACCGGCTGGGGCGAACACCGCTTCCGCGAAGCCGGCTTCCGCGCGGTGCCAGGCAGCATCGTCCGCCGTGGCGCGTTCGTCGGCAAGGGCGCGATCCTGATGCCGAGCTTCGTCAACATCGGCGCCTATGTCGGCGAAGGCACGATGGTCGACACCTGGGCGACGGTCGGCAGCTGTGCGCAGATCGGCAAGAACGTCCATTTGTCGGGCGGTGCCGGCATCGGCGGCGTGCTGGAACCGCTGCAGGCCGATCCGGTCATCATCGGCGACGGTGCGTTCATCGGCGCGCGCGCCGAAGTGGCCGAGGGCGTCCGCGTCGGCGAAGGCGCGGTGCTGTCGATGGGCGTCTACCTCGGCGCATCGACCAAGATCATCGACCGCGCGACCGGCGAAGTCTTTCGCGGCGAAGTCCCGCCCTATGCGGTGGTCGTGCCCGGATCGATCGGCGGCGGCGACGGCAAGCCGGCGCTGTACTGCGCGGTGATCGTCAAGCGCGTCGATGCGCAGACCCGCAGCAAGACCAGCATCAACGACCTGCTGCGCGACTGACGTGACGAAGAGCTAAAGATCCTCCCCGGCACGGGGAGGGGGACCAGCGAAGCTGGTGGAGGGGGATATCGGCGTCCACAACGGTTGCGTTGCGCGGCGAACCCCCTCCACCACGCCCTTCGGGCGCGGTCCCCCTCCCCGTGCCGGGGAGGATGCGGTAGGTAACACCATGACCCGCCCCCGCTCCATGCTCCGCGCGCTGCTCCATGGCGAGGCATCGGGCGGCATCGTCCTGATGCTCGCCTCGGCCGCCGCGCTATTGCTCGCCAATCTGCCGGGCACCGCCGACGCCTATTTTCACGTCCTGCACATCGTCACCGGCCCCACGCTCAGTGACCATCATGGGGCCATGACGCTGCACCTGTGGGTCAATGACGCGGCGATGGCGCTGTTCTTCCTGCTGGTTGGGCTGGAGATCAAGCGTGAGCTGGTCGACGGGCGGCTGGCGACGTGGGAGCAGCGCCGCCTGCCGGTGATCGCCGCCATCGCCGGCATGGCGATCCCGGCGGTCCTGTACCTGCTGGTGGCGCGATCGACGCCGGGCATCGCACGCGGCTGGGCGATCCCGGCGGCGACCGACATCGCCTTTGCCGTCGGGGTGATGGCGCTGCTGGGCAAACGCGTGCCGGCGGCGCTGAAGCTGTTCCTGACCACGCTTGCCATCGTCGACGACATGGGGGCGGTGGCGATCATTGCGCTCGGCTACACCAGCGGGCTCGACCTGATGGCGCTGGGCGGGGCGGCGCTGGTGCTGGCGCTGCTCGTCGCGCTCAACCGTAGCGGCGTGATGCGGCTGGCACCCTATCTGCTGCTCGCCGTGCCTTTATGGTATTTCGTGTTCCTGTCGGGCATCCACGCGACGGTGGCCGGCGTCCTGGTGGCGATGACCATTCCGGTGAACCCGACGCCCGGCGCGCCCGAAGCGGTCGATTCGCCGCTGCACCGGCTGGAACATGCGATCCATCCGTGGGTCGCGTTCGGGGTCGTGCCGCTGTTCGGCTTCGTCAATGCCGGCGTCGCGGTGACCGGCGTGCCCCTGTCGATTCTGTGGGCGCCGCTGCCGCTGGCGGTCGCGGTCGGGTTGTTCGTGGGCAAGCAGGTCGGCGTGCTGGGCGCGATCTGGCTGGCGGTGCGCAGCGGGCTGTCGTGCCGGCCGGGCGATGCCGGCTGGATGCAGCTCTGGGGCGTCGCCGCGCTCGCCGGCATCGGCTTCACCATGAGCCTGTTCATCGGCGGCCTCGCCTTCGCCGGCGATGCGGCGGCGATCGATCAGGTGAAGATCGGCGTGCTGGCCGGGTCGCTGCTGTCGGCGCTGCTAGGTGCGGCGCTGCTACGGTTCGCCCCGATGCGGGACAAGGCTCAGGGGTAGGTAGCGTCGACCGGACGCTGCCCGGCCATCGTCTTCGCCACCGCTTCGGCCTGTCCCAGCACGCGCAGCACATTGCCCTGCGCCAGTGCCGCCAGATCGGCGTCGCTCCACCCGCGCCGCGCCAGTTCGGCGAACAGCAGCGGATAGCCGTCGACGCCGCCCATCCCCTCCGGCCCGGTGCCTGAAATCCCGTCATAGTCGCCGCCGATGCCGACCGCGGCACGCCCGGCGATCTTTGCGATATGCTCGACATGGTCGGCCATGGTCGCCGCCGTCACGCGTGGCGCGGGATTGGCCGCCTCCCACGCCTTCATCGCCGCCGGAGCCTGCGCGTTATACAGGTTGCTCGGCAGCCCCTGCGCCTTGGCGAAGGCGCCGCGCCGATTGTCCCATTCGTTCCACTGCGCCGACAGGAACGCCGGATAGGCATTGACCATCACCACGCTGCCCTTCGCCCCGATCGCTCGCAGCAGATCGTCGGGAATGTTGCGCGGCCGGTCGGCCAGCGCGCGGGCGTTGGAGTGGGAGGCGATCACCGGCGCCTTCGATTCCGCCAGCGCCGCCGCCATCGTCGCATCGGAGACGTGCGCGATGTCGATCAGCATCCCCAGCCGGTTCATCTCGCGCACCACCTGCCGCCCGAACGGGGTCAGGCCGTTCGCCTGCGGCGTGTCGGTCGACGCATCGGCCCAGCCGACGCTCTTGGTATGGGTCAGCGTCATGTAGCGCACGCCCAGATTATAATATTGGCGCAGCACCGACAGCCGCCCGTCGATCTGGTGTCCGCCCTCCACGCCGATCAGCGAGGCGACACGCCCGCTCTTCGCGATGCGCGCCATGTCCGCCGCATCGCGGGCCAGCGCCATCCGCGTCGGGTTCGCGCCGATCATCCGGCGGACGATGTCGATCTGCTCGATCGTCGTCTCCACCGCCTGCGGCCCGGTGGTCGTTGCCGGAATCCACACCGACCAGAACTGCCCGCCGACATGGCCGCGCTTGAGCCGGGCAAGGTCGGTCTGCAGCGGGGGATCGATCCGGCTGGTGTCCTTGGTCAGGTCGACCGACTCGACCGCCGCATGATGATGCTCGCGAATGCCCCAGGGCAGGTCGTTATGCCCGTCGATGATCGGCGCACGTTCCAGCACGCGGTCGGCGCGGGCGCGGTCCTGTGCGGAGGGGGCAGGGGCCTGGGCGGCGGCGAGCAGCAGGAGCGGCAGGATCATGGGCCCCACGCTAATCCGTCGCCCGTGGCAGCGACAAGTGCTACGCACGACATCGGCCATGCGCCGCGGATATGGGAGACGCTGATGTACGCCATGCTGGTGCTGCTGGGACAGGCCGCGACCCCTGCCATACCGTTGAATGCCCCGCCCGAGCGTATCTCGATCCTGGTCGATCCTTGCGCGTCGCGTCGGCGCAATTCGCAGGACGACGAAATCCTCGTCTGCGGCGAAGGCGCGCCCGACCCGCGTCTCCCGTTGCCCTCCGAACGGACGCCGCCCGATCGGCCGCTGGCGTCCAACCCCTATGCCGATGGGCGCGGTGCGCAGCTGGCGGCGGCCGATCCGTGCGCCACCCGGTCGGAAGGCTGCACCACCGGCGTCGACATGATAGGCGGCGGAGTCTTCGCCATCCGCGCGATCGGCAAGCTGATCGATCCGGGCAGCTGCTGCGAGGAACCGGGCGAATATAAGGATGTCGGCAAGCTGGTCGGCGACATCGTGCGTGGGGTGAAGGGCGGCCCGTCGAAGAAGGAGCGTGCCAAGCGCGTGCCGATCCCGCTCGATCCGGCGGTGCCGTTGCCGGTCGCGGCGAAATAGAGGGTTCGAATATCCTCCCCGGCACGGGGAGGGGGACCATGCGCAGCTTGGTGGAGGGGGGTGTCCACGGAAGGAAACGGCAGCGTTCGCGGCCCGCCCCCTCCACCAGCTACGCTGGTCCCCCTCCCCGTGCCGGGGAGGATCGATCCGCCTTTTCCAGAAGGCCGACGCGGGAGTAAATCCCGCGTCGTCGGTCGTCGCTGTGGCGACGCCGGCCGGCCGTCGCTTTGTGCGCTCGGGGCTTTGCCCCTTGCGCACCGTTCAGCAACTGCGCTGCTTCCCTCAAAGCTTGGCGGTCAACTCCGGCACCACGTTGAACAAATCCCCGACCAACCCGACATCGGCGACCTGGAAGATCGGCGCATCCTCGTCCTTGTTGATCGCGACGATCACTTTCGAATCCTTCATCCCCGCCAAATGCTGGATCGCGCCGGAAATACCGACCGCGATATACACTTCCGGGGCAACGATCTTGCCGGTCTGGCCGACCTGATAATCGTTCGGCGCATAGCCGGCGTCGACCGCCGCGCGCGATGCGCCGACGGCGGCGTTCAGCTTGTCGGCCAGCGGGTCGATCAGTGCGTGGAACTGCTCTTCCGACCCCAGCGCGCGACCGCCCGAAACGATGATCTTGGCACTGGTCAGCTCCGGCCGCTCCGACGCTGCGATTTCGGCACCGACGAAGCTCGACACACCCTTGTCGCCGGTCGACGACACGGCTTCGACCGCGGCCGACCCGCCGGTCGCCTCCGCCTTGTCGAACGCGGTGCCGCGGACCGTCAGCACCAGCTTGGGATCGCTGGTCCTGACCGTGGCGATCGCATTGCCGGCATAGATCGGGCGGGTGAAGCTGTCCGGCCCTTCGACCGACAGGATTTCGCTGATCTGCATCACGTCGAGCAGTGCGGCGACGCGCGGCGCGATGTTCTTGCCGGTCGTGGTGGCGGGCGCGACGAACGCGTCGTGGCTACCCATCAGCTCGACCACCAGCGGCGCGACATTTTCGGGAAGGTTGTGCGCGAAGGCGGCGTCGTCGGCGACCAGCACCTTGGCGACGCCCGCGATCTGCGTCGCGGCCTGCGCCACGCCATCGACGCCCTGACCCGCGACCAGCAGTTCTACCTCACCCAGCTTCGCGGCGGCGGTGACGGTGGCATAGGTCGCGTCCTTGACCGCCTGCCCGTCATGTTCGACCCAAACCAACGTCTTCATGCGACCACTCCCAGCGTCTTGAGCTTGCCGACCAGTTCGTCGACATCGGCGACCTTCACGCCCGCCTGGCGCTTGGCCGGTTCCTCGACCTTGACCGTCGTCAGCCGCGGGGTGACGTCCACGCCCAGATCACCGGCGGTCTTGGCCGCCAGCGGCTTCGACTTGGCCTTCATGATGTTGGGCAGCGACGCATAGCGTGGCTCGTTCAGGCGCAGGTCGGTGGTGACGATCGCCGGCAGCGAAAGCGCGACCGTCTCCAGCCCGCCATCGACTTCGCGGGTCACGTTGACCTTGTCGCCGGCAACCTCGACCTTGCTGGCGAAGGTGCCCTGCGGATAGCCGGTGAGCGCCGCCAGCATCTGGCCGGTCTGGTTGTTGTCGTCGTCGATCGCCTGCTTGCCGAGGATCACTAGCTGCGGTGCTTCCTCGTCGATCACCGCCTTCAGCAGCTTGGCGACGCCCAGCGGCTCGACCTTGGTCTCGCTGGTGATCAGGATCGCGCGGTCGGCACCCATGGCCAGCGCGGTGCGCAGCGTGTCCTGCGCCTTCTGCTCGCCGATCGACACGACGACGATCTCGGTCGCCACGCCCTTTTCCTTCAGGCGGATGGCTTCCTCGACCGCGATCTCGTCGAACGGGTTCATGCTCATCTTGACGTTGGCCAGATCGACGCCCGACCCGTCCGCCTTCACTCGGGGCTTCACATTGTAATCAAGCACACGCTTGACCGGCACCAGCACCTTCATGGGCACTCCCTCTCAAAACGTCTTACGCGGTGGCATCGCGGGTTTCTGTGGCGGTTCTGCGTGGTTTTCGCAAGTCCGGTATGGAAACGCCGGGACGCCGTAACGGCAGGTGGCGACCCTAGCGCGAATCGCCTTGCCACCCCAACGAAAAAGGGCCCGGACGTTTCCGTCCGGACCCCATTTCCGCCGGGTCCAGCGCTTACAGCAGCCGGACCAGAACCATCACGACCAGGGCACCGGCCGCTGCCCCTTTGGCAAACGACCATGCCCGTCGCGTGCCGCCGGGTGCGCGCCGGACCGCCATGGGTCAGGCCGCCTTCTGCACTTCCGCGACGATCTTTTTGGCGGCATCGCCCAGGTCGTTGGCCGGAACGATCGCGAGGCCCGAATTGGCGAGGATGTCCTTGCCGGCCTGCACGTTCGTGCCCTCGAGGCGGACGACCAGCGGCACCGACAGGTTCACTTCCTTCGCGGCGGCGACGATGCCCTCCGCGATGATGTCGCACTTCATGATCCCGCCGAAGATGTTGACGAGAATGCCCTTCACCGCCGGATCGGCAAGAATGATCTTGAACGCCGCGGTGACCTTTTCCTTGTTCGCGCCGCCGCCGACGTCGAGGAAGTTGGCCGGGAACATCCCGTTCAGCTTGATGATGTCCATCGTCGCCATGGCGAGGCCGGCGCCGTTGACCATGCAGCCGATGTCACCGTCGAGCTTGATGTAGGCCAGGTCGTACTTCGACGCCTCCAGCTCCATCGCGTCTTCCTCGGTGGTGTCGCGCAGTTCCATCAGGTCCTTGTGACGGAACATCGCGTTGCCGTCGAAGGCGACCTTGGCATCGAGCACGACCAGCTGGCCTTCCTCGGTGACGGCGAGCGGATTGATCTCGATCTGCTCGGCATCGGTGCCAAGAAACGCGTCATACAGCTTCGACGCGACGCTGGCGGCCTGCTTGGCGAGGTCGCCGGTCAGTTCGAGCGCGGCGGCGATGGCGCGGCCGTGATGCGGCATGAAGCCGGTCGCGGAGTCGATGTCGATCGAGTGGATCTTCTCGGGCGTGTCATGGGCGACCGCTTCGATGTCCATGCCGCCTTCGGTGCTGGCGACCATCGAGACACGGCCAGTCGCGCGGTTGACGAGCAGCGCGAGGTAGAATTCCTTGGCGATGTTCGCGCCGTCGGTCACGTACAGGCGATTGACCTGCTTGCCCGCGTCGCCGGTCTGGATCGTGACCAGCGTGTTGCCGAGCATGTCGGTCGCGTGCGCACGCACCTCGTCGAGGTTCCAGGCAAGGCGGACGCCGCCCTTGGCGTCGGGGCCGAGCTCGACGAACTTGCCCTTGCCACGGCCGCCGGCATGGATCTGCGACTTGACGACGTACAGCGGTCCGGGAAGCTTGCCGGCCGCTTCGACGGCTTCGTCGACGGTCATGGCCGAGAAGCCGGCAGGAACGGGCACGCCGAACTTCGCGAGCAGTTCCTTGGCCTGATATTCGTGAATGTTCATGGATTCGCCTTCCGCCTCTCGGGTGGTTGTACGCAGGTTTGCGAAGTTGCCGGGCGTAAAGCACATGCGCGCAAGCGAATCCAGCCCGAAAGCGCATTAATGCAATTGCGTCGCAACTGCTTCATGGCGGAAGGCCGGCGCATCGCGACCTGCGGCGCGCCCCGGACCGATCGGGCGGTAAGCCGTCGCAATGTGATGGCCGAGCCGCTATATCGCCGCCATGCACTGGGCCATCGGCATCCTGATCTTTCTCGCCACCGTGATCTTCATGGAAGGGTTCGCCTATGTCGCGCATCGCTGGCTGATGCACGGGCCGGGCTGGTTCCTGCACGCCAGCCATCACGCCCCGCGCCATGGCAATTGGGAGTGGAACGATCTGTATGCCGCGATCTTCGCGGTGCCGTCGATCGTGCTGCTGCTGGGCGGGGTGCAATGGGGCTGGTGGCCGGGCACGATCTGGATCGGGGCGGGCATCGCCGCCTATGGCGCGATCTATTTCGGGTTCCACGACATCATCGTCCATCGCCGGCTGAACCACCGCTATCTGCCCAAGTCGCGCTATATGAAGCGGATTATTTCCGCCCACCGGCTGCACCACGCGGTCGAAAGCAAGCAGGGCACGGTCAGCTTCGGGTTCCTGTGGGCGCCCAAGCCCGAGGACCTCAAGGCCGAGCTGAAGCGGCGCGGCAATGCTGGGGTACGCGGCCCCACCGCGCAGACCCGTGATCCCGTGGAGCATCCGTGACGCCGGAGGGCTGGCAGGCGCGGCTGTTGTCGTGGGCGCTCGCGATCTTCGCCACGCTGGCGATGGTCGGGGCGGTGGCGACGATGTCGACCAACGGCGGATCGTCGCGTTCGGGCGCGGAAGTTGGCGCTGACGCCACTGGCCGGGTCGATCCGCGCACCGGCGCGCCGGTCCCGCCGCCCGCGCCCTTCACCACCGGGGCGCCGCGCGCGGAGACGGCGCAGAGCATCGCCACCGCACGGCAGGCCGCCGCGACCCGCAGCGTCGCCGACTGGCTGGCGGTCCTGACTTATGCCGTGCTGGCGCTGGTCGCGGTGCTGGCGGTCGGGGTGCTGGCGCTGTTCCGGATCGCACAGGCGTTGCAGGACCGGCGCGACTGACCGTCATGATCGTCGATCCGCTATTTTACGCGCTGGCGGTCCCGGCGGTCGTGATGCTCGGGCTGAGCAAGGGCGGTTTCGCCGGGATCGGGGCGCTGTCGTTGCCGATGCTGGCGATGGCGGTCGATCCGGTGCGCGCCGCCGCGATCCTGTTGCCGATCCTGATCGTGCAGGACGTCGTCGGCATCTGGGCATTCCGGCGGACGATCGACTGGCCGGTGATCGCATGGATGCTGCCGGGCGCGGGGGCGGGCATCCTGCTCGGCTATGGCTTTGCGAGCGCGGTGCAACCTTCGGCGATATTGGCGGCGGTCGGGGCGATCTCGATCGGGTTCGGGCTGTGGCGGCTGTGGAGCGCACGCCACGCCGTGCCCGCCGCCCGGCGATCGCCCGGCTGGGTCGGCACGCTGTTCGGCGTGGCATCGGGGTTCACGAGCCAGATCGCCCATGCCGGACAACCGCCATTCCAGCTCTGGGTACTGCCGCGCCAGTTGCCGCGCGACATGCTGGTGGGAACGACCGCGCTATTCTTCGGCGCGGTCAACTGGCTGAAGGTGCCGGCGTATCTCGCACTCGGCCAGTTTACGCCGGCGAACCTCGCCACGTCGGCCGCGCTGCTGCCGGTGGCGATCGTGTCGACCTTCGCCGGGGTGTGGCTGGTGCGGCGGGTATCGGTGAGCCGCTTCTACACGCTGATCTATCTGCTGATGATCGCGGTGGGGGTGAAGCTGGTGTGGGACGGGGTGGCGTAACCCTTCAGGCGGGCAAGACGGGGCGGAGCTGCGCTACGCCCGCACGCTGCGCTGCAAGGTGACGGGCCCGGCCGAACGTGACAGGATCGGCTGCGTTTCTGCCAAGTTGGACGACGTGCCCGGCGGCCGCGGATATTGTGGAGAGGATCGATGTCGCGACTGGTCAGGCAATTGTCGGCCTATGCCGAATATCATCGCAACGGGCATAATGTCGCGACGCATATGGTCGGCATCCCGCTGATCCTGTTCGGCATCGCCGTGCTGTTGTCGCGACCGGCGATCACGCTGGGCGGGGGAATAGAGGTCACGCCGATGATGGTGATCGGGGCGATCGCGGCGATCGGTTATGTGCGGATCGATGCGAGGTTCGGCGCGGTGCTGGCGGCGTTTCTTGCGCTGGTCAGCTGGGCCGGGATCGGCATTGCGGGCTGGGCGACCGGGGCCTGGCTGACGGTAGGCGTGGGCAGCTTCGTCGTCGGCTGGACGCTGCAATTCGTCGGCCATTATTTCGAGGGCCGCAAACCCGCCTTCGTCGACGATCTGGGCAGCCTGTATGTCGGGCCGCTGTTCGTGGTGGCCGAGGCGGCGTTCCTGCTGGGGCTGCGGCAACCGGTCCGCCACGCGATTGAGGACGCGGCCCACCGCCCCTGACAGGAGGAACGGGGCAGGTGCGCTGCCCCGTCCGGTCGCTCAGACGCCGATTGGAAATTGGCGAGAGAGCCAATTTCAGGCGGTGCCGGCCCGCTCCCCCTCCCGGCCACCCACACGGTATCCTGATGAGTGGCCGGGAGGGGGAGCGGGCCGGCACCGCAGAAATGCGACTTCAGCGCATTTTCAAACAGCTTCTCAGTCGAACAGGCTCGACACCGACGATTCATCCGCGATGCGGCGGATCGCTTCGGCCAGCAGCGGGGCGATGGTCAGGTGGCGAATCTTGTTCCCCTGCGCGATCACGTCGTGGTTGCCGATCGAATCGGTAATGACCAGTTCCTCAAGCGCCGATGCCTCGACACGGGCCACCGCGCCGCCCGACAGGACGCCGTGGGTACAATAGGCGACGACGCCGACCGCGCCGGCCTGCTTGAGGGCGGCGGCGGCGTTGCACAGCGTGCCCGCCGAATCGACGATGTCGTCGATCAGGACGCAGAAGCGCCCTTCGACGTCGCCGATGATGTTCATCACTTCCGATTCGCCGGCGCGCTCGCGCCGCTTGTCGACGATGGCGAGCGGGGCGTTGTGCAGGCGCTTGGCGAGGCTGCGGGCGCGGACCACGCCGCCGACGTCGGGCGACACGACCATCAGATTATGTTCGCCGAAGCGGGTCTTGATGTCCTCCGACATGACCGGCGCGGCATAGAGATTGTCGGTCGGGATGTCGAAGAAGCCTTGGATCTGCCCGGCGTGCAGGTCGACGCACAGCACGCGGTCGGCGCCGGCCTCGGTCACGATATTGGCGACCAGCTTGGCCGAGATCGGGGTGCGGGGGCCGGGCTTCCGGTCCTGCCGGGCATAGCCGAAATAGGGGATGACGGCGGTGATGCGCCGCGCCGACGCGCGCTTCAACGCGTCGATCATGATCAGCATTTCCATCAGGTTGTCGTTGACCGGATAGCTGGTCGACTGGACGACGAACACGTCCTCGCCGCGCACATTCTCCAGCACCTCGACAAAGATTTCCTCGTCGGCGAAGCGCCGCACGCTGGCCTTTGTCAGCGGGATTTCCAGATAGTCCGCGATCGCGGTCGACAGGGGAAGGTTGGAATTGCCCGCCAGCAGCTTCATGGGTGCGCCCGTATCCATGATGAAAAAGAATGGGAGCGCCATAGAGTGCGCGGACGAATTGTGAAACCCATGTGACGCGAAGGGATGATGCGATGGTCGAAGTGACCTTCACGCCGACGCCGGAGGATTATGTCGCGGTCCAGCGGGCGATGTTCGTGGCGCAGTTGCGATCGCGGCGGTTCGTCCGATGGGCGGCGTTGTTGCTGGGCATCACGGTCGTGGGAATATTCCTGCTGATGCTGACGACGGGGGATCGGCCGCTGGTGGCGCTCCTCATCGCGGTCGGGGGTGCTGCGGGTGGTGCCGGCGGGCTGGCGGCGTGCCTCGGCATCAATCGCCTGTTGCTCCCCCGTCGCGCGCGCCGGCTGTTCGCGCAGCAGAAGACGCTGCACCACGAACATCGTACCAGGTTCGATGCGAACGGCTTTCGGCAGACGAGCGTCCGGGCAGACATTGTGCTGCCTTGGGGTGAGCTGCTCCACTGGCATCTCGGGCGCGAGGTGTTGCTGCTCTATGGCAACGACCTGCTCGCCTATTTCCTGCCCGTGCGCGCCTTTGCACGGGCGGAGCTGGCGCAGGTAGACGCGATCCTGACGCAGGCGGGCCTGCCGCGCCGCTGACGCGGTTGCCGCCGCCCCGTGCGCTCCCTAAACGGCGGGCATGACCGTCACCCGTTTCGCTCCCAGCCCGACCGGCTTTCTCCATATCGGCAATTTGCGCACCGCGCTCCACAACTGGATGTTCGCGAAGAAGCAGGGCGGGCGGTTTCTGTTGCGGATCGACGATACCGATGCGGCACGCAGCGAGGAGCGGTTCGTCGAGGCGATCCGGCGCGACCTCGCATGGCTGGGGCTGGTGCCCGATGGCGAGGAACGGCAGTCGGCACGGTTCGATCGCTATGAGGCGGTGTTCGCCGACATGGTGGCAAGCGGGCAAATCTATCCGGCCTACGAGACGCCCGAGGAGCTGGACCTGCGGCGCAAGATCCTCGCCGGGCGGGGATTGCCGCCGGTCTATGATCGCGCCGCGTTGCAACTGAGCGATGCCGACCGGGCACGGCTGGAGGCGGAGGGGCGGCGGCCGCACTGGCGGTTCCGGCTGGAGGCCGAACCGATCGAATGGGACGATATGGTCCGGGGGCCGCAGAAGTTCGACGGGGCGCTGCTGTCCGATCCGGTGGTGCGCCGCGCCGACGGGTCGTGGCTGTACCTGCTGCCCTCGGTCATCGACGATGCCGATATGGGCGTGACTCATGTCGTGCGGGGCGAGGACCATGTGTCCAACACCGCCACGCAGATGCAGATGTTCGCCGCGATGGGGGCGACCCCGCCATCGTTCGCGCACGAAGCGCTGCTGGTCGGTAACGAGGGCAAGCTGTCGAAGCGGCTGGGATCGCTGGGCGTCGATCATTTCCGTGGGGCAGGTATCGAGCCGGAGACGGTCGTCGCGCTACTCGCGCGGCTGGGGACCAGCGATCCGGTCGAGGCGGTGGTCGATCCCGCGCCGTTGGTCGAGGCGTTCGATTTCGGCCGGTTCGGACGGGCGCCGGCACGGTTCGACGAAGGCGAACTGGCGCAGGTGAATGCTCGGATCGTCCACCAGCTACCCTATGAGCGGGTGGCGGAGCTGTTGCCCGAGGGGATGGATGCGGCGGCGTGGGACGCGGTGCGCGGCAATCTGGCGCGGGTGGCGGACGCCGCCGACTGGTGGCGGGTGGTGACCGGGCCGGTCGATGCGCTGCCGGTGGCGGAGGAGGATCGCGCGTTTCTCGACCGGGCGGCGGCGGTTGCCGCCGACCTGCCCTGGGCCGATCCGTGGGCGGAACTGACCGGCGCATTGAAGGCCAAAACCGGGCGCAAGGGCAAGGCGCTGTTCCTGCCGCTGCGCCGTGCGCTGACCGGGATGGATCACGGGCCGGACATGGCCGCGCTGCTGCCGCTGATCGGGCGCGAACGGGCGGTCGCGCGGCTGACAGGCTGAGCGTTTGTTTGAAACGTGCCGAAGCACGTTTTACGGTGCCTGCCCGCTCCCCCACCCGGCCACCCACACGGTACTCTCGATGGGTGGCCGGGTGGGGGAGCGGGCAGGCACCGCCTCTAAACGCGCGCTGTCGCGCGTTTCCAAACGGACCCTGACGCGCACGTCAGCTTTACACCGCACTCGATAGGGTATCTCATCGCATCAGCCGACTGGACGGCGGGAGACACGAATCGAGAAGGACGGTGGCATGGCATATCAGGGACAAAAGGGCCTGAACCCGGTGGGTCTGGGCATTGCGATTGCGATCAATGGCGGCCTCCTGGCCGTGGCGGTCCTGACGGCGACGACGGTGGTGACGCGGGTCGATCCCTGGAAGCCGATGGATGCGATCAACATCCCCATCGAACCGCCGCCCCCGCCCGTCGATATGCCCAAACCGGTCGAGAAGGCACTGCCCGATCCCGCGCCGGTCCAGCCGATCTTCGCCCCACCCGCGCCGATCCCGGTGCCGGGGCCGGTGATGGCCACCACGACCGAGATGCCGACCGCGCTGCCGCCGACGGTTCCGGTCGCGACCGCGCCCGGCGGCACGGGCACCGGCAGCCCGGTGACGGTCGCCAGTCCCCTGCCGGTACTGGTCAACGCCAGCGTCGATCCCCGCTATCGCGCCGATTTCCAGCCCGACTACCCGGCGTTCGAACGCAATCAGGCCCGCGACGGGGTGGTCGTCGTCCGCGTGCTGGTCGGCGCCAATGGCCGGGTGACGGCGGTCGAGCCGGTCAGCGCGACCAGCGATGCCTTCTTCGACGCGACCAAGCGGCGCGCGCTGTCGAAATGGCGCTTCCGTCCGGCGACCCGCGACGGGGTGGCGGTGGAGAGCTGGCGTGAGATGACGGTGCGCTTCACGATGGAGGATCGCTGAACCCGACGCTGCGCGGGGGCTGGCGATTATCTGCCCCCGCGCCTATCTTGCACCCCGTGAAGCTCCGCCATCTCTTCTCGCCGGTCCATGCCATTCGCGATTTCGTGGGCTTTGCCCGTGCGCGCGAAAAGCATGAATGGTGGTTCCTGCTGGCCTCCATCTGCGTCGTGCTGGTGATCGGATGGGGGTTCGTCCACGATTCCTATTTCGAACGCGCCTACAAACCGAACATCATCTATGTCGAAAGCTGGCCCGCGAACCGCACCGACGAAGAGATCATCGCCCAGCAGCAGATCGACCTGGCCAAGGAAAAGGCCGAGGCCGCCGCGTTCGAACGCGACCGCGCCAAGCGGCAGGCGGAATGGAAGAAGATCGACGACAAGCTGAAGAGCTGGGGCATCTGACCCGTTTGCACCCCGTGGGGGCCGCCGGTGATGCGCGCTGGATGGGCGCGGCGTTGGCGCTGGCCGAGCGGACGCGCGGGCAGACCGCGCCCAATCCCAATGTCGGTTGCATGATCGTGAACGAAGGCCGGGTCGTCGGGCGCGGCTGGACCCAGCCCGGCGGACGCCCCCATGCCGAGGCGCGCGCGCTGACAGAAGCCGGTGAGCGGGGCCGGGGGGCAACCGCCTATGTTACGCTGGAACCATGCGCGCATGTGTCGGCGCGGGGACCGGCATGTTCCGACCTGTTGATCGCGGGCGGCGTGGCGCGGGTGGTCGTCGCGCTGACCGATCCCGATCCGCGCACCGATGGACAGGGGATCGCCCGGCTGCGCGCCGCCGGGATCGCAGTGACCTGCGGCGTGAGGGCCGCCGATGCCGCGCGCGGTATGGCCGGGTTCCTGACGCGGCGGAGGCTGGGGCGGCCGTTCGTCACGCTGAAGCTGGCGCTGTCGCTCGACGGGGCGGTGTCGCGTGCCGATGGGCAGAGCCAGTGGATCACCGGACCCCAGGCACGCGCGCACGGCCATCTGGAGCGCAGCCGGCACGAGGCAATCCTGGTCGGGCGCGGCACGGCGGAGATCGATCGCCCGACGCTGAACGTCCGCCTGCCAGGCCTGACCGATCGCAGTCCGCAGCGGGTGGTGCTGTCGGCGGATTGCGCGGCGTTGCCCGGGTTCACCATGGTGCCGGGCGTCGAGGCGCTGGCCGACCTGCCCGGCGATCATGTGCTGGTCGAGGGCGGGGCGGCGACGGCGGCGGCGTTCCTGCGCGCCGATGCCGTCGACCGGCTGCTGCTGTACCGTGCGCCGATCCTGATCGGCCATGGCCGCACCCTGCCCGACATCGGCCTGGCCGATCTGGCACAGGCGCATGGCCGCTGGCGATTGCACGACGCCCGGATGCTTGGCAGCGACCGGCTGGAGGTCTACGAGCGCGCCAGATAGGGAGTGGAAGCGAAGCGTGTTCACCGGAATAGTCAGCGACGTAGGGCGCATCGAATCGATCGACGGGCCGGGCGACCTGCGGGTGCGGATCGGCTGTGCGTACGACACCGCCACCATCGACATGGGCGCGTCGATCGCCTGTTCGGGCGTGTGCCTGACCGTGGTCGATAAGGGACCGGGCTGGTTCGCGGTCGATGTGTCGGGCGAAACCGTATCGCGCACCGCCGACCAATGGGTCGCGGGGCGCCCGCTCAACCTCGAACGCGCGCTGAAGCTGGGCGACGAACTGGGCGGGCATATCGTCACCGGCCATGTCGACGGCGTCGGCACGGTCGTCGAGACGATGTCCGACCAGGATTCGACCCGCGTGACCTTCGCGATCGATCGTGCCCTCAGCGCGTTCGTCGCGCCCAAGGGGTCGGTGACGATCGACGGCGTGTCGCTGACCGTCAACGAGGTCGCCGACACGGCCGAGGGCACCCGCTTCACCGTCAACCTGATCCCCCATACCCAGGCGGTCACGACGCTTGGGACCCTTGACGAGGGGCAGTCGGTCAATATCGAGATCGACGTCCTCGCCCGCTATCTGATGCGAATGGAACAAGTCCGTGGCCAATCCTGAACTGGCGGGTCTCCGCCACGCCTTTCTCTCCAGCCCGGAAGAGATCATCGACGAAGCCCGCAACGGGCGGATGTTCATCCTGGTCGATGACGAGGATCGCGAGAATGAGGGCGATCTGGTCATCCCGGCGCAGATGGCGACGCCCGATGCGGTCAATTTCATGGCGCGGCACGGGCGCGGCCTGATCTGCCTCGCGATGACCAAGGGGCGGGTCGAGCAGCTCGGCCTCGACCTGATGGCACGGAACAACGGCACCCGGCACGAAACCGCCTTCACCGTCTCGATCGAGGCGCGCGACGGGGTGACCACCGGCATTTCCGCCGCCGACCGCGCCCGGACCATCGCGGTGGCGATCGACGCGTCGAAGGAAGCGTCGGAAATCGTGACGCCGGGCCATGTGTTCCCGCTGGTCGCGCGCGAAGGCGGCGTGCTGGTGCGCGCCGGCCATACCGAGGCGGCGGTCGACGTGTCGCGCCTTGCCGGCCTCAATCCCTCGGGCGTGATCTGCGAGATCATGAACGAGGACGGCACCATGGCGCGGATGGACGACCTGGTCGGCTTCGCGCAGCTGCATGGCCTCAAGATCGGCACGATCCGCGACCTGATCGCCTATCGCCGCCGCCACGACCATCTGGTGACCAAGCGCGCGGAGACGGTGTTCGACAGCGAATGGGGCGGCGAATGGCGCGCCATGACCTTCTGGAACAAGGCGACCGGCAGCGAGCAGGTCGCGCTGGTCAAGGGGATGATCGATCCGGGCAAGCCGACGCTGGTCCGGATGCATGCGCTGTCGCCGTTCGCCGATTTGTTCGGGGAAGGTGGCGAGCGCGGCGGGTTGCTGCGCAAGTCGATGCGGATCATCGCCGAGGAAGGCGCCGGCGTCGTCGTCGTCATCAACCGCCCGCGTCCCGACGGGCTGACCCTCGCCATCCATGCTCGCAGCGGTGCACCGGTGCCGGAGATGGAGGAGCTGCGCGATTACGGCGTCGGCGCGATGATCCTGAACGAACTGGGCGTCGAGGACATGGTGCTGCTGACCAACACCCACCACACGCTGGTCGGGCTGGACGGCTATGGGCTGAAGATCGTCGGCGAACGGCCGATCACGGAGAATTGATATGGCGAAGATATTGATCGTCGAAGCGCGCTTCTACGACCACCTGAACGACCTGCTGCTCGAAGGGGCGCGGGCCGCGATCGAGGCGGCGGGGCATGAGCATGAGACGGTGACCGTACCGGGTGCGCTGGAAGTGCCCGGCGCGATCGCAATCGCCGATGCCGCCGAAACCTATGATGCGTTCGTCGCGCTGGGCGTCATCATCCGCGGCGAGACCTATCATTTCGAGGTCGTGTCGAACGAAAGCGCGCGCGGGTTGATGAACCTTTCGCTCGAGGGCGTGCCGGTCGGCAACGGCATCCTGACCGTCGAGAATGAGGCGCAGGCGCTGACGCGGGCGAAGAAGGACGAAAAGGACAAGGGCGGCGAAGCGGCCAAGGCCGCGCTGGCGATGCTCGAACTGCGCGAGCGGTTTTCGGTGTGAGTTGAAATCCTCCCCGCTGCGCGGGGAGGGGGACCAGCCGCAGGCTGGTGGAGGGGGCTATCCGCGAACGGTCCGCTTGTGGAAGCCCCCCCTCCACCACCGCTACGCGGCGGTCCCCCTCCCCGTGCCGGGGAGGAGCTTAGACCGGCGCGGTTGCCCCGACGGGTCCGACATCCACCGGCTCGCCGCGCGAATACACGCCCGTAAGCAATCCCGCCGCCAGCACCCGCCCCGCCATCGCCTCGACCACCGCACTACGCCCCGGATTGGGGTCGAGATGCGGCACTTGCCTGAGCGCAAACAACTGGAACGCGTAGCGATGCTCGCCATGCCCGGTTGGCGGATCGGGCGGCAACCAGCCTTCGCGCAGATAGCTGTTGCGGCCGACATCGCCATGCGTCGCATCGCCGTCGCCATCGGGCCGGATCGCCCCTTCCTCCAGCTGTCCGTCGGCCGCCGCAATGTCCCACAGGATCGCGTGCACCAGCGGCTGGGGCGAGGGCGCATCGGCATCCTCGACGATCAGCGCCAGCGAGGTCGCCCCCGTCGGCACCCCGCGCCAGTGGAGCGGCGGCGACACGCCTTCGCCATCGGCGGTGAAGCGCTCGGGCAGCCGCTGGCCATCGGCAAAGGCGAGGCTGGCGAGGTCGAGGCTGTCGAAACTGCCCAGCGCCGGATCGACGATCGTCAGCTTGGACGCGCCCGCACGGACGTTGTGCAGCAATGCGCCCAGCCACCCTGGAACATGTTCGAGCATGAGGGTCCTTTCAATGCTTGTCCCGGGTATAACCGGCGAAGGCGGCGACAGGGTCCGTGGCGCGGGCGTTTTCGGGGGTTCAGGCGGTCACGATCGCTTCGCCGGCGACCGTTACCGGCCATGGGGTGAGCGACTGGCCGGGGCAGGGGCCGCCCAGACAGCGGCCATCATCGATCGCGAACAGCGCCGCGTGCCAGCTGCAGGTGATCGCGCTGCGGTCCGGCGTCAGATAGGCGTCGAGCGTCTGTGCCAGCGGCAGGCCCATATGCGGGCAGCGGTCGACATAGCCGAACACCGCGCCGCCCCGTCGCACGACGAAGCCGTGGAACCGCCCGGCGCGCAGTTGCAGGACGTAATTGCGCGCGGTGCCGTCGGGGATGTCGGTCAGCGGCCCGATCGTCACCCCGGCCGGCGTCGCAAAGACGCGTTCGTCGGTCATTCGGGCAGCCGGGCCTTGGCGAAACCGGTCCAGACCGCATCGTAATCGAGCTGCATCGTCGGCGTGGCCATCGCCCACGCGGTCGGGCGGACGACGTGGCGGGTTTCGAACATGAACGCCATGGTATCGGCGATGCGATGGGGTTGCAGGTCGGCGGCGACGGCCTTCTCATAGCTTGCCTGGTCAGGGCCATGGCCGTTCATCTGGTTGTGGAGCGACGCGCCGCCCGGCGCGAAGCCGCCCTCCTTCGCGTCATAGGCGCCGGTCACCAGCCCCATGAACTCGCTCATGACGTTGCGGTGGAACCAGGGCGGGCGGAACGTGTCCTCCGCCACCATCCAGCGCGGGGGGAAGATCACGAAATCGCAATTGGCGGTGCCCGGCGTCTCGCTGGGTGCGGTCAGCACGGTGAAGATCGACGGATCGGGATGGTCGAAGCTGACGGTGTTGATCGTGTTGAAGCGCGTCAGGTCATAGCGGCACGGCGCAAGGTTGCCGTGCCACGCCACCACGTCGAACGGGCTGTGGTCGAGCGTGGTACGCCACAGGCCGCCCTGGAATTTCTGGATAACCTCGCAAGGCGCGTCGCTATCCTCGAACCACGCCGAGGGCGTTTCGAAATCGCGCGGATTGGCGAGGCCGTTGGCACCGATCGGTCCCAGGTCGGGCAGGCGGAACAGGCTGCCGTAATTCTCGCAGACATAGCCGCGCGCCGCACCATCGGGCAGGCGCACCCGGAACCGCACCCCGCGCGGGATCAGCGCGACCTGCAACGGTGCGATGTCGATCCGGCCGAGTTCGGTATCGATCGCAAGTCGCCCCTGCTGCGGGACGATCAGCAGCTCGCCATCGGCGGAGAAGAAAGCGCGCTCCATGTCCTTCGTCGCGGCATAGAGGTGGATGCCGACCCCGCTCTGCGCCGCCACATCGCCGGTCGCGCCATAGGTGACGAGGCCGTCGACCCAGTCGATCGGCTCGGTCGGCAGCGGCAGCGGGTCCCAGCGCATCCGGTTGGGGCTGGGGGGTGTCTCGACGGGGGCGGACTTCAGGTGTTGCGCCCCGGTGTACGACACGAATGCGCCATGGTTGGCCGTCGGGCGCAGGCGGTACAGCCACGACCGCCGGTTCTCGCTGCGCGGCGCGGTGAAGGCGGTGCCGGACAGTTGCTCGGCGTACAGGCCGAAGGGAACGCGCTGCGGGCTGTTGCGGCCGATCGGCAGCGCGCCGGGCACGGCTTCGGTGGCGACGTGGTTGGCGAAACCGGGGTGGTAGGTCATGGTCACCTCATCAATCCTCCCCGGAACGGGGAGGGGGACCGTTCGCATCGCGAACGGTGGAGGGGGCTGGCCTCGCATGGTCCGCTGGTGGATGCCCCCCTCCACCAGCTTCGCTGGTCCCCCTTCCCGCAGGCGGGGACGAGCTGTCGTGTCTCCCGCCGGGCCGTCAGTCGCGGCGAAGCCGCGCCTTGTGGCCCGGCTCCGCTGCGCTGGCCGGACGGGGCCGGGTGCCTTCTCACCCGCATCCGGCCGATGCCTCAGGCATCGACCGTGATGACGCCCCGTCGAATCTGATCCAGCTCGATGCTTTCATACAATGCCTGGAAATTGCCGTTGCCGAAGCCCTCATTCCCCTTGCGCTGGATGATCTCGAAGAAGATCGGCCCGAACATCGGTTCGGTAAAGATCTGCAACAGCAACCCTTCGTCGCCGACATTGCCGTCGATCAGGATGCGGTTGCGGCGGAGGCGTTCGAGGTCCTCGCCGTGCCCCGGCACGCGCTTGTCGACCAGTTCGTAATAGGTCTCGATCGTGTCCTGCAGCTTGACGCCGCGCGACCGCAGTTTCTCGACCGTGTCGAAGATGTCCTCGGTGGTGAAGGCAAGGTGCTGGATGCCTTCGCCATTATAGTCGCGGATGAATTCCTCGATCTGGCTCTTGTCGTCCTGGCTTTCGTTCAGCGGGATGCGGATCGCCTTGTCCGGCGCGATCATCGCCTGGCTGAACAGGCCGGTCGCCTTGCCCTTGATGTCGAAATATTTCTGCTCTTCGAACCCGAAAATCTGGTTGTAGAAGGTCGACCAGGTGCGCATCTGCCCGCGCTTCACATTGTGGGTCAGGTGGTCGAGCAGGTCGAGGCCGACATTGTTCGCGGCTTCCGCTTCCGCCGCACCCGGCACCGCGTCCCAGTCGTCGTACAGCGAACCGGCGTCGCCATGCCGGTCGACGAGGTACAGCATCGACCCGCCAATCCCCTCCAGCGCATAGCCGGTGCCCAGCACGCCACGCGCCGCATCGGCCGGCTTGGCACCGCGCGCGACGGCCGCGTCGAACGCCGCCTTCGCATCGGCAACGCGGAACGCCATGCCCGAGGCGGAGGGGCCATGCTGCGCAGCAAAATCCGCAGCATGGGCATCCGGAATACGGTTCAGCAGCAGGTTGATCCGGCCCTGCTTGTACCGCACCACGTCGCGGGTGCGATGCTTCGACGCGGCGACGAACCCGAACTGTTCCAGCTGGCTGGCCATGCGATCAAGGTCGGGCGCGGTGAATTCGCAGAATTCGAACCCGTCGAGACCCATCGGGTTGACGTCCATGTGTTCCACGGCTGCATCCTCTCAAATTCGTATCAATTGATACCAATCTGATCCAACCCCAGGGGCGAGTCAAGCGTCTCCCATGGCGGCGGCGACCAGCGGGCGGCGAGGTGGTCGACAAAGGCGGTCACCGCCGGGCGCGGATCGGGGGCGTGGATTGCGTGGATCGCCAGGTCGCGCGGCCCCTCCCACGCCGGCAGCACCCGAACCAGCCGCCCATCGGCCAGCGCGCGCCCGACATCCCATAGCGAGCGCAGCGCGATGCCGACCCCGGCCAGCGCCAGTTCGCGGACGACCTCGCTCGAATTGGTGCGGACATGGCTGCGCCCGGCCACCTGCACCCGCCCGCCGGGGCGCAGCAACGTCCATGGCAGCTGTCCGTCGGCGGCAAGCAGGTGATGGTCGGCCAGCGCCTTCGGATGCGTTGGAACCCCATGCACCGCGAGATAGGCGGGGCTGGCACATACCACGCGGCGATTGTCCGCCAGCCGCCGCGCAACATGGCCGGCGGGCGGATCGGCGGTGATGCGGATCGCGCAATCGATCCGGTCGGCGGCCAGGTCGACATAGCTGTCGGACAGCAGCAGTTCGAGGTCGACCGCCGGATGCTCGCGCAGGAAGTCGCCCAGATGCGGTGCGATATGCAGCCGGGCGAACGAGGTCGGCGCGGCGATCCGGAGCGGCCCGGCCGGCGCGGCGGCGGCCCCGGTCACCCGCGCCTCGGCGGCCGCCAGCGCCGACAGGATCGGGGCGAGGTCGGCATGGAGCTGCGCCCCGACCGGCGTCGGATGCAGCCGCCGGGTGGTCCGCTCGATCAGCCGCGCGCCCAGCCGCGCTTCGAACCGGGCCAACCGCTTCGACACCATCGCGGGCGAGATGCCCAGCATCCGCGCGGCGGCGGCGATGCTGCCGGTATCGAGGATCGCGGCGAACAGTGCGTGATCGGGATCGAGCGGCATTCGTTCCTCACCGGCATGGCTGTGCTGCGATTATGGGTGGTTCCGGCGGGAAAGGCCAGGCGGTATGGTTGTCAGCGAACCGTCATTCCGGCCATCGCCGGAATGACGAAGCGTTGAGAGGAAGTCGTATGTCGCAGATGGTCGAACGCGCCGGGCTACAGGTCGCCGCCGAACTCGCCACGTTCCTCGAACGCGATGCGCTGCCCGGCACCGGCATCCCGGCCGACTCCTTCTGGGAAGGCACCGCCGCGATCCTCGCCCGCTTCGCGCCGGAGAACCGCGATCTGCTCCAGCATCGCGACACGCTGCAGACGCAACTCGACGCATGGTTCGTCGAGCGGCAGGGCCAGCTGATCGACCCGGCGGAACAGGCGGCGTTCCTGCGCGCGATCGGCTATCTGGTCGAAGAGCCGGCGCCGTTCACCGTCCATCCGGCCGATGTCGATCCGGAGATCGCGACGCTGGCCGGACCGCAGCTGGTCGTGCCGATCCTCAACGCCCGCTTCCTGCTCAACGCCGCCAATGCGCGCTGGGGTAGCCTGTACGATGCGCTGTACGGCACCGACGCGATTCCCGGCACGGCGGCACCGGGCGGCTATGACGCCGCGCGGGGCGCGAAGGTGATCGAACGGGCCAAGGCATTCCTCGATGACGCCGTGCCGCTGGCGAAGGGCAGCTGGCACGACTGGACCGGCGGCACCCCCGATCTGGCCGATCCGGCCCAGCTGGTCGGGCACGCCGGCGACAATCTGCTGCTCCGCCACCATGGGCTGCACATCGAACTGGTCATCGACCGCACGCACCCGATCGGCAGCGGCGACCCGGCGGGCCTCGCCGACATCCTGCTCGAATCCGCACTCACCACGATCTGCGACCTCGAGGATTCGGTCGCGGCGGTCGATGCCGACGACAAGGTCGCCGCCTATGCCAACTGGCTGGGGCTGATGCAGGGCACGCTGACCGCGCAATTCGCCAAGGGCGGGCGCAGTGTCACCCGGACGCTGGCCGACGACCGGCCCTATACCACGCCCGACGGCGGCGAGCTGGTCCTGCCCGGCCGGTCGCTGCTGTTCGTGCGCAATGTCGGGCATCTGATGACGACGCCCGCCATCCGCCTGCCCGATGGCGGCGATGCTCCGGAGGGTATCCTCGACGCGATCGTCACCAGCCTGATCGCGCTGCACGACCTGAACGGCGCACGCGCCAACAGCCGCGCCGGATCGATCTACATCGTCAAGCCCAAGCAGCATGGCCCGGAGGAGGTCGCCTTCACCGACCGGCTGTTCGATGCGGTCGAGGATCTGCTGCACCTGCCGCGCCACACGATCAAGGTCGGGGTGATGGACGAGGAACGGCGGACCTCGGCCAATCTGGTGGCGTGCATCCACGCAGTGCGGCACCGGATCGTGTTCATCAACACCGGCTTCCTCGACCGCACCGGCGACGAACTGCACAGCGCGATGCACGCCGGCCCGATGATCCCCAAGGGCGAGATGAAGGGCGCCGACTGGATCGCGGCCTATGAGGATCGCAACGTCCAGATCGGCCTCGCCTGTGGCCTTGGCGGGCGGGCCCAGATCGGCAAGGGCATGTGGGCCGCACCCGACCGGATGGGCGATATGCTGGCGCAGAAGGTCGCGCACCCGATGAGCGGCGCCAGCACCGCCTGGGTCCCGTCGCCCACCGCCGCGACGCTGCACGCGCTGCATTACCACGCGGTCGATGTTGCGCAGCGACAGGCGGCGCGGGCGGCCGAGCCGGTGGCGTCGCTCGACCGGCTGCTGACCCTGCCACTCGCATTGGGACGCAACTGGGATGCGGCGGAGGTTGCGCGCGAGCTGGACAACAACGTCCAGGGTATTCTCGGCTATGTCGTGCGCTGGATCGATCAGGGAATCGGCTGTTCGAAGGTCCCCGACATCCACGATGTCGGCCTGATGGAAGACCGCGCGACGCTGCGCATCTCGTCGCAGCATGTCGCCAACTGGCTGCTGCACGGGGTCTGCACGACGGCGGATGTCGATGCCGCGTTCGAACGGATGGCGGTGAAGGTCGATGCGCAGAATGCGGGCGACCCGGCCTATCGGCCGCTGGCCGGCGGCATCGCGCTACAGGCGGCGCGCGCGCTGGTGTTCGAGGGGTTGGAACAGCCGAACGGTTATACCGAGCCGTTGTTGCACGCGTATCGGGCGGTAGCGAAGGCGGCGGGGTAAGATCGAAAAGAGTAGCGCAGAGCGATTTTCCGACTGCTAAGACTTGTCCTTGATCGATTGATGACAGGGCTGTTCCAGATGGCCCTCGCGGTGGCCGGTAGCCACGTTCGGTTGCCCGTCGACGCGATTGATTTTCAGCGTTCCAGACAGTTGCGAGGTCGGTTTCAGGATTTCACCGGACGCGATCATCCTGAATTCGCAAAGGTTCGTCTCGTAAGCAGTTGGTTCGATCGCTCGTTCCGCCAGTTGGCAACCCTGACAGTCGGGGTCGAAAATCACGGCGTAAAGGCCCGCTTTGCCTTCTATCTGCGCCAGCGCTCCGTCGTCGCCATAATGGATGACTTGTATGGGCTGCCGATTGATTCGCGTGCTGACAGGCGATGATACTTCGGCAGATTTGCACGCGCAAACTATCGTCCCTGCGATGAGGGTGCAAAAGAATGGCAGCTTCAATTGCGCCACTCCGGGAACCGTCGAATATGCCGACACGGGCGGCAGCCTGCGAGACTGTTTGTAAGGAGGCTCACCCCGCCGCCGGCTCCAACACATTGATCGCGGCATGGACCCGCGCCTCGATCTCCTCGCGCGGCAACCCCGGCGGGATGGGATCGAGGAACCGGATCGTAATCACCCCCGCCCGGCTCGGCCCCTTGCGCGGCATACAATGGCCGCTGTCGAGCGCCACCGGGACCACTGGCATATTCAGCGCCTTGTACAACCCGGCAAAGCCCGACCGCAGCGGCGGGGCCTCGCCGACCGGCACCCGCGTGCCTTCGGGAAAGATCAGCACCGACCGGTTCTCGGCCCGCGCCACGGCGGCTTCCTTCAGCATCACCCGCAGCGCCTTGGACGAGGCATCGCGGTCCACGCCGATCGCGCCATAGGCCTTGGCGGTGCGGCCCCAGAACGCCATGTCGATCAGCTCGCGCTTCATCACGATCAGCGGGCCGTCGATCCGCTGCGCCATTTCCAGCGTCTCGAACATCGCCTGGTGCTTGACCGCGAACAGGTAGGTGCCGGGCGGGCGTTCGCCCTCCACCCGCACCCGCACGCCCAATATCCAGCGGGCGAGAAAGCGATGCGTGGCGATCCACACATGGGCATGGACGTGCATCGCCCGCCGCCCGAACTTGGCCGACAGCGGCGCGCTCAGCACGATCGGCACCGACGCGCCATAGAACAGGATGCGAAAGATCGCGGTGCGAATCCACGCGATCACAGATCGATCCCCAGCCGCATCACCAATCCCCGCACCAGATATTTGTTATATTCGCCGAACAGCAGCGCGAAGCCGGGATTGGCGACGACCGGATCGCGCACGACCTCGACCGAATTGCCCAGTGCATGGCGCAACTCCATCGCCGCGCGCGCCATGTGCCAGTTGGAGGTGACCAGCCGGACCGAGCGATAGCGATTGCGCCGCACCCAGTCGGCGGTCTCGTCGGCATTCGACCGGGTATCGACCGCCTCATGTCCCAGATCGACACAGCAGCGGAACAGCCGGCGTGGCGCGCCGTTCGCGGCGGCCAGCTCGGCCGGCCGCACATCGGGGTCGACGCCGGTGACCAGCATCCGCTTCGCCTCGCCCCGCTCGATGACGGCGAGGCCCCGCTCGATCCGGCCGGGACCGCCGGTCGGCACCACCACGCCATCGGTACGGCGCGCTTCGATCAGCGGCGTCGGCAGCGTCACCGCGAACAGCGCGAAGCCCAGCGCATAGAGCAGCAGCGCGACGGCGAGGATGCGCCCCATCACAGCACCCGCGCCAGTCGCCGCAGCACGGCGATCCGCGCCGCCAGCATGGCCAGCGCGGTAAAGGCGAACGGCAGCGCGGCGACCACCGCCCAGTCGAGCGGGGCCAATGTGACGCCATCGACCAGCTGCGATTCGAGCGTCGCCATCCGCTCCCCCAGCGCCGCGATCACCAGCCCGCCGGCCAGCACGCCGATCAGCCCGCCGGTCAGCGTATCCTGCCCGATCCGGCGCTGGAACAGGCGTGCGATCTGAAGGTCGGTCGAACCCAGCATGTGCAAGATGTCGATCGTTCCGCGATGCGTATCAAGCCCCGCCCGCGCAACGAGCAGCACGACGGCGGCGGTCGCACTCGCCATCACCAGCACCAGGGCAAAGGCGGTGAGGCCGATCGCGCCGACGAAGCTGCGCACCGGGGCCAGCCACGTTGCGTGGCGATCGACCCGGATGCCGGGACCGACGCCCTTGGCCAGCGCCTCCACCCGCGCCACCGCCGCGTCGTCGCCGCTCCGCAAATCGACATCGATCATCGCCGGCATCGGCAAATCGGCGTCCAGCCCCGCCTCGCCCAGCCATGGCCGCAGCAATTCGGTCAGGCGCGCGCGATCGACCTCCGCCGCTCGGGTCACATCGGCCGATGCCTTCAGTCGGGCGAGCAGGCGCACGACCTCCGCATCGCGCCGCGCCGCGTCGCCCTCGATCACCTGCACCGTCAGCCGTGCGGCCAGCTGCCGGTCCAGCGCCCCGCCGGCATTGCGGGTCGACAGGCCCAATGCGGCGCTCAAGGTCGTCAGGAAGATCATGATCGCCATGATCCACACCATCGCCCGCCGCCCCTGCCGGTCGTCGAGCAACGGTTGCGCTCCGCCACGTTGACTCATGCGAGGCCCGCCGCCACCGGATCGACCAGCCGCCCGCGATCGAGCAGCATCAGCCGCGCATCGGGCACCCGGTCGAGCAGATGGTGATCGTGGGTCGCCATCACGACGGTCGTGCCCAGCCGGTTGAGCGAGGCGAACAGCTTCAACAGCCGTTCGGCCATGTCGGGATCGACGTTGCCGGTCGGTTCGTCGGCGACCAGCACCTCGGGCCGGTTGATGACCGCGCGGGCGATGGCGACGCGCTGCTGCTCCCCACCCGACAGGGTCGGCGGGCGGGCATCGGCGCGGTCGGTCAGCCCGACCCACGCCAGCATCTCGCCCACCGGCTCGGCAATGTCCTCCTCCGGCATCCCCGCGACGCGTAAGGGGAGCGCGATATTGTCGCGCGCCGACAGATGCGGCACGAGCCGGAAATCCTGAAACACCACGCCGATGCGGCGGCGAAAACCGGGCAGGCGGCTGCGCGGCGACGTCACCATATCCTCACCGAACAGGCGGATCACGCCCCGGCTGGGCCGCTGCGACAGATAAAGCAGGCGCAGCAGCGACGTCTTGCCCGCGCCCGATGCCCCGACCAGGAAGTGGAAGGTCCCGGCGCTCAACGAAAAGCTGACATCGCTCAGCGTTTCCGGCCCCTGACCGTACCGAAGACCGACATTTTCGAACTGAACGATGCTGGCCACGGGCGCCCTTGCTTCCACCGGTCCTCGGCCCATCGCACAAGATCGCATGGGGGCGCAATTGTCACGGAGTCTGTTTGAAAACGTGCCGACGGCACGTTTTGCGGTGCCTGCCCGCTCCCCCACCCGGCCACCCACAACGTATCCTGAATGGGTGGCCGGGTGGGGGAGCGGGCAGGCACCGCCTTGAAAGGCGCCCTTTCGCGCGTTTCCAAACGGACTCTCAAGCACCACGCAATCGCGCCTTGCCATCGACCGCTAACCCGCCGTAGATTCAACGCTTGATTACAGTCGCGCCCAGTTGGCTCCGCACGTGGCGGCCCGGCGCGGCCCATGCAGGGGGCAGGGGACGAAATGATCCTCGAATGTACGCAATGCCATATGCGGTATCTGGTCGCCGATTCGGCGATCGGCCCGGCGGGGCGCACGGTGCGTTGCGCGGGATGCCGGCATAGCTGGTTCCAGCCGCCGGCGATGCTCGATCTCGGCACCACGGCGGCGGTGACTCCGCCCAGCGAACCGGCGCGCGTCCCGCAGCCGGCGATGGCCGAAGCGGTCGCCGACGCCCCGCGCCCCCGGACCGCCGCGCCGGTGCCGACCGCCGCCGCGCCCGACCTTCCCTATGGCGATGCGTCGCGTCCCGCCCCGCTGCGCGCACGCAGCACCGAACCACGCCGCTATGTCGATCCGGAGGCCGAACGGGCCGAGCGCGGCGAACCGATCAACGCCTTCGCCCATCAGGCGCCGTTCGTGCCGCGCCGCAATCCGGCCCGCCGCCGCACCGCGATGGCGGTCGCCGCCGGGGTGGCGATGCTCGCGGCCTGTGGCGGCATCCTTTACACCGGTACGCCGGGCATCGCCGAACAGCTGGGCCTGCCGATCGCGTCCGGCGCCAGCGACGCGCTGAAATTCGCGATCAACACGCCGGAACGCCGGTTGCTGTCGAGCGGCAACGAACTGTTCGCGGTGTCGGGGCGGATCATCAACGAAACCGGCAGCCGCCAGCGCATCCCCGACATCCGCGCCGTGCTGAAGGACAGCCAGAACCGCGACGTCTATAGCTGGACCATCAAGCCGCAGACGCGGGTGATCGGGCCGAGCGGGAGCCTCAGCTTCAACAGCGCCGCGCTGGACGTTCCCGCCAATGCCAAGGAACTCGAACTGAGCTTCGCGTCGGGGCTGTAGGGGGCGGGGCAATCACGCCGCTTCGCGTATCCCCGCGCAGGCGGGGATCCAGGGTAATTGGCGGTGACGTTCGCGGCCTTGGACCCCCGCCTTCGCGGGGGTACGGTTCTGGGCGAGAGAGCAGCGCCAAATCTTCTTCGTACCCCGGCGAAGGCCGGGGTCCAGTTGGGCAACATCGGCGGCACCATCGATAGCGCACCGTGGCTTCCACCGGATCACGTCCAAGCGCGTGGCGCCCTCACGCCGCGATCGGAAACCGCAACAACCGGTCCTCCAGCGCGATCAACGCCTCCGCGCCACTCCCTACCGCCCGCACAATCTCCGGGTGATGCGCGTCCAGCCCGCCGGTCAGCGACCCGAACGCCGGCAGGATCAGCTTGGTCGCCGTCGCCACGAAACAGCGCCGCGACACGCCGCGCCCGCGCAGTTTCAGCCGCAGCTTCGGGTGGAAATGGCCCGACAATTCGGGGCGCGTCTCGGCCGGATCGGCCTCATGGCGCAGCACCACGCCGTCGACCACCGCTTCGTCGACCACCCGCCCGCCGCAATGGTCGGCGACCACCCGGTCGTGATTGCCGGTGATCCACGTCCAGTCCGCCCCGCCGGTCAGCGCCCGCAGCCGCGCCTGCGCTTCCGGCGACAACCGGTCGCATCCCGCGCTGTCATGGAAACTGTCGCCCAGGCACCAGATTTCCGCCGGCCGGGTCCGCGCCACCACCGCCTCGATCCCCGCCAGCGTCTCCAGCGTGTCGTACGGGGGCAGCATCTGCCCGAATTGCGCGAACCAGCTGGCCTTTTCGAAATGCAGGTCGGCGAGCAGCAACGCCCGCCGCGCCGGCCAGAACAGGGCACCGGCGGACAGGGCGTCGAAAGCGTGGCTGGCGAACGAAAGGCGAACCATGGCGTGGCTATAGCGCAGGCGGCGTAGCGCTCAAGCCATGGGGGCGTAACGATCGGCGATGGCGTCGGGCGGCGGCTGTCCTACAGGGCGATGACCTGTCATGGTCGATCTCGCTCTTTCTCACGGCCGTTTTCCCTGCCGCGGATGTCCTCCTATCGAATGCGCGCAAAACGTGGCGAGTGTGAACTTTGTGAACTTTGGACGTTGCAAACGGTCCATTCCCGCCGACAAATGCTCCTACAGCCACCGATCCACGACATGGATCGCCAGCCCGACCATGCCGCCAACCAATGTGCCGTTGATGCGGATATATTGCAGGTCGCGCCCGACCGCATTTTCCAGCCGCCCGGTGATCGTCTCCGCATCCCAGCCACGCACCGTGTCCGACACCAGCCGGACGATGCCATCGCCATAATCGGCGACCCCGCCCACCACCGCGCGGCGGACGAAGCGGTTGACCTTGGCCTTCAGCACCGGATCGGACTGCAGCGTCTGGCCCAGCTGCCGCATCGCCTCGCCGATCGGGCCGGCCAGCGCCCGGTCGGGATCGCGCGCGGCGCGCAGCATCCCGCCGCGAATCTTTTCCCATACCCCCATCCACCAGCCCGCCAGCGCCGGATTGTCGATCAGGTCGTTCTTCAGCCGCTCGACCTTCGCCTGCATCTCGGGGACATGTTGCAGGTCGTGTGCCAGCAGCGCGAGGCCTTCGTTCGCCTTGGCACGCAAGGGGTGCGCTGGGTCTTCGGCGACCTCGGCCAGCATCTTGTGCAGCCCCTTCACCACCGACGTCGCCAGCGTTTCGTCCAGCCCGGTCCAGCGGAGCACCGCCCCGGCGCGCTTCTGCACCATGGCGCGAACCAGATCGTCATTGGCGTCCAGCGTCTTGGCGGTCCAGCGCACGATCGCATCGACCAGCGGCAGATGCCGGTCGTCGGCGATCGCCGTCTCCAGCGTGCGGCCGAGCGCCGGCGCAACCGGCATCGCGCGGAGGCGATTGGCAAGGGCGCCGCGCACCATCGTCCCGAACTGATCGGGGTCGAGGCCTTCAAGCACATTGACCGCCAGCCGCGAGGCACCGTGGCGCAGCCGCCCGCTGCGCGCCGCCGGATCGGCCAGCCACTTGCCCGCCACGCCGGCCGCATCGACGCGGTGCATCCGCCGGGCAACGACCCGCGCGGTCAGGAAATTGTCGCGCAGGAACGCGGCCAGCGTGTCGCCGATCCGGTCCTTGTTGCGCGGGATGATCGCGGTGTGCGGGATCGGCAGACCCAGCGGATGGCGGAACAGCGCGGTGACCGCGAACCAGTCGGCCAGCCCGCCGACCATCGCCGCCTCGGCAAAGGCCTGGACGAAGCCCCAGGCGGGATGCACCCCCTCCATCCGGCGCGACAGCACGAACAGCGCCGCCATCGCCACCAGCATGAAGGTGGCGAGCCGTCGCATCCGGCGCAGGGGGGCGGGAACCGCGTCGCCGGCGCGGGCGATGCTGAGGGAAGATGCCATCCCCGAAACAATCGTCGGGTGGGCGGAAAGTTCAATAGGCGTGGCCTATCGCCCGTCCAACATGCGTCACCCCAGCGCAGGCTGGGGTCTCTCGCGGCTCCTGCTGCGTGCCATCACCGGGAGACCCCAGCCTGCGCTGGGGCGACGTTCGTTGCTGCGGGCAACCCCCCGTCCGGCTCCACCGAACGGGGGAAAGCTCGCCTACTCCGCCGCCGGCAGCGACTTCGGCCCGTCCCCCGGCGGCAGCGGCGCACCGGGCTTGTGGTCGATCGCCAGCCCGTCGGCGTCACCCGGACGATAGGTGAGCAGCCGCCGCGACAGGCGCGGGCCGACCCAGCGTTCGAGGCCGACGGCCAGGCTGAACGCCCCCGGCACGATCAGCAGCGTCAGCAGCGTCGACAGCGTCAGCCCGCCGATCACGGTGATGCCCATCGGCCCGCGGAACGAAGAGTCGCCCGACAGCGCCAGCGCCGTCGGCACCATGCCCGCGACCATCGCCACCGTGGTCATCACGATCGGCTGGGCGCGCTTGTGCCCGGCATCGAGGATCGCGGCTTCCTTCTCGACGCCCTTCTCCATCTCCTCCAGCGAGAAGTCGATCAGCAGGATCGAGTTCTTGGCGACGATGCCCAGCAGCATCAGCAGCCCGATATAGACCGGCATCGAGATCGGGTTGCCCGTCACCCACAGCGCCAGCAGGCCGCCCAGCGGTGCCAGGAACAGCGACCCCATGTTCACGAACGGCGGCATCACCCGCTTGTAGAGCAGCACCAGCACCGCGAAGACGAGGAAGATGCCCGAGATCACCGCGACGATGAAGTTCTGGATCATCTCGCCCTGCCACTTCGCCTGACCCACGGTCAGTTCGGTGACGCCCAGCGGCAGGTTCTGCATCGTCGGCAGGGCGTGGATCGCCTTTTGCGCAACGCCGGTCACGACGCCCGGCGCGAGGTCGGCGCCGACGACCAGACGGCGCTGCTGGTTGATGCGGTCGATCTTGGTGGGACCCGCGCCGAAGCCGATGTCGGCGACCACCGACAGCGGCACCGATCCGCCGGTCGCGGTCGGCACAGGCAGGTTCTGGATCGTCGCCAGCCGCGACCGGGCATCGCGCGACAGCGCGACCCGGATCGGAATCTGCCGGTCGCTCAGCGAGAAGCGCGCGCTGTTCTGGTCGATGTCGCCCAGCGTGGCGATGCGGATCGCACCCGACAGCGCGGCGGTGGTCACCCCCAGGCTGGCGGCAAGGTCGCTGCGCGGACGGATGATGATTTCCGGCCGCTTCAGGTCGCCCGACACGCGCGGCGCGACCACCATCGGTAGCTTTTCCATCTCCTTGACCAGCTTGTTCGCGGTCTCGTTCAGCTTGACCGGATCGTCCCCGCCCAGCGTGACCGACAGGTCGCGGCTCGACCCGCCCCAGCCGAACTGCGACCGGAACGACACCCGCGCATCGGGGATCGCCGCCAGCTGCGGCGCGAGGCCGCGTTCGAACTCGGTGCTCTTGACCTGCCGCATCGCGTCGAACGACTGGTCGTCCATCATTCCGAAGAAGTGGCTTACGCGGTCGCCGAACTTCGGCTTCTCGATCAGCTCGGCGGTGACGCGGCCATTGCCGGCATAGCTCGACGAATAGACCGACTTCACCATCGGCTGTCCGGCCAGCAGCTTTTCGACGCGCTTCACGACGACCGCGGTCTGTTCCAGCGTGGTGCCGGGGACCATTTCGACGGTGGCGGTCACCCGCTCGCGATCCTGCGGCGGCTGGAACGTCTGGGGCAGGACCATGAACATGACGACGGTCAGCGCCAGCGCGACCACCCCGGCGACGATCGTCGACCAGCGATGGCGCAGCGTCCAACGCAGCACGCCCATATACCGGTCCATCAGCCAGCCCTCGCCATGGCTGGCGGTGCCGTGCGCCTTCAGGAAATAGGCGGCGATCATCGGTGTGATGAGGCGCGCCACGGCAAGGCTCATCAGCACCGACGCGACGACGGTCAGGCCGAAATTCTTGAAAAACTGGCCCGAAATGCCCGGCATCAACCCGACCGGCAGGAACACCGCGACGATCGCCATGGTGGTCGCCAGCACCGCGATGCCGATTTCGTCGGCCGCGTCGATCGATGCCTGATAGGCGGATTTGCCCATCCGCATGTGGCGGACGATATTCTCGATCTCCACGATCGCATCGTCGACCAGCACGCCTGCGACCAGGCTGAGCGCCAGCAGCGTCATCTGGTTGAGCGTGAAGCCGAGCATGTCCATGAACCAGAAGGCGGGGATCGCCGACAGCGGGATGGCCAGCGCCGAGATGACGGTCGCCCGCCAGTCGCGCAGGAAGATGAACACGACGATGATGGCGAGCAGCGCGCCTTCGTACATCGCAGTCATCGCCGAATGATACTGGATCTCGGTGAACTTGACCGAATTGGACAGCAGCGCGAAGCGGACCTGCGGGTTGCGCTTCTGCAGATCGGCAAGGCGCTTTTCCGCCTCGTGGAACACGGTCACGTCCGACGCGCCCTTCGCACGCTTGATGTCGAACGCCAGCACCGGGCGGCCATTATACTCGGCGCGGCTCTTCGGCTCGGCATAGGCGTCGCGGACTTCGGCGATGTCGGCCAGACGGACCGAGCGGCCGCCGGCGACCGGCACCTGCGTCTGCGACAGGGCATAGGCGGTGGCGGCATTGCCCAGCACGCGGACCGATTGCAGCGACCCGGCGATCTCCGCCTGGCCGCCCGCTGCGTTCAAATTGACCTGGCGCAGCGCCTGGTTGACCTGGCTTGCGGTCAGCCCCTGCGCCTGCAACCGCGCGGGGTCGAGCGTGACGCGGATTTCGCGGTCGACGCCGCCGACCCGCTCCACGGTCGCCATGCCGTCGATCGACAGCAATTCCTTGGACACGGTATTGTCGACATACCAGCTGAGCTGTTCGGGGGTCATGTCGTCGGCGATCGCGGTCCACGACGCGATGTCCGAATCGGTCGTGTTCGCGCGGAACACCTGCGGTTCGAGGATGCCGTCGGGCAGCTGGCTGCGAATCTGGTTCACCGCCTCGCGCACGTCGTTGACCGCGCGGTCGATCGGCGTGCCGATGTCGAGCTGGATGACGGTCTGCGACTGGCCTTCGCTGACGGTCGATTCGATCTGGTCGATGCCCTGCAACGCGCGCACCGCCGCCTCGACCCGCTGGGTCACCTGCGTTTCGAGTTCGGTCGGTGCGGCGCCCGGCTGGCTGATGACGACGATCGCGACCGGGAATTCGATGTCCGGGTCCTGGTTCACGTCCATCCGCATGAAGCTGACGATCCCGGCGATCGTCAGCGCGAGGAACAGCACGAGCGGGGGCACCGGGTTGCGGATCGACCACGCCGATATGTTGCGAAAGCCCATGGCGCTATTCCTTGCGTGTCGGCGCGGCGGCGGCGCGGACCGGCACCACCTGCTGCCCCGGATTGAGGAACGCGCCGGCGCTGGCGACCACGCGTTCGTTGCCCATCAGGCCCGACGCGATCAGCGCGCCTTCGTCCGAAACCTCGGCGACGCGGACGTCGCGGCGCTCCGCCTTGTCCTGCGCGTCGAGGACATAGACATAGCTGCCCTTGTCGTCGCTCAGCACCGCCGATTCGGGCAGCAGCGGCGCGGTCGACGCGCCTGCGCCGATCCGGGCGCTGGCAAAGCCGCCGGGGCGCAACGCCGGATCGTAGCGCAGCGCGATGCGGGCGATGCCCTGCCGCGTCTGCGGGTCGATCACCGGCGACACCTGCCACACCTCACCCTTGAACACGCGGGTATCGCCGACCGGCACGACCTCTGCCGGCACGCCCGCGCGGACCGACGCCAGGTCGGCCTCCGACAGCTGGGCGCGCATTTCCATCTGCCCGCCCATCGCGATGCGGAACAGCACGCCGCTGCCCCCGCCGATCACCTGGCCCGGTTCGACCGCGCGGGTGAGGACGAGGCCGGCGGCCGGGGCGCGGATGTCGAGCCGGCGGTTGCGCGCCTGCGTTTCCGCCAGCTGCGCCTGCGCCACGCCGACGCGGGCATTGGCGGCGTCGCGGGTCGCGGTCTTGCGGTCGATGTCGGCCTTCGACACGAAGCCGCGTTCGACCAGCTGCTTCGACCGGTCGAGTTCGGTCTGCGCGATCTGCGCATCGGCGCGGGCCACGCGGACCTGTGCCGCCAGCGATTCGGCGGTCTGCGCCTGGACCGAGCGGTCGACCGTGGCGAGGACCTGTCCGGCGGCGACCCAGCTGCCCGGTTCGACCAGCACCTGCGTGACCAGACCGCCTTCGCCGACGACGCCGACCGGCATTTCGCGCCGCGCTGCCAGCGATCCGCTGCCCGTGACGGTGCGCATCACGGTGTCGCGGCCGGGGGTGACCACCGTCACCTTGGGCAGCGATCCGGCCGATGCGGCGGCGGGCGCGCCCTTGGCAGCCGGCGCGTCGCCGCCCTTGCGACCAAATGCCCAGACGGCACCGACCACGACCAGCAGGATGACGACGATCCCGACAATCACCGCGCGGCGGCGCGACCGCGGCGCATCCTCCGGCCCGGTCAGCATAGGGCGGTCGCCCGCGATCGACGTCGATTCGTAATTCATCCACCCCATCCCATTGGAGGCCCCCAGCCCCGGTCGCGCTGTATTATCTCAATACAGCACCGTTCTCAAGCATACACATCGCGTTTTTCGATAAGAACGACAAGCCTCGCATCGTTTGCGTTCAGCGTGCGTTTTGACGCGGACCCGTAACGACCATGTTCGTTGCGATTGTATTCGAAAGGGAAATGCCGATGCTCCGTTCCGCCCTGATCCTGGCCGCCATCGGCGGCGCGCTGCCCGCCGCCGCGCAGCAGGTCGTGCCCGCCACCACGCCGGTCCTGATGGATGCGACGCTGCTGGACGTGGTGGCCGAAGGAAAGGCGACGCGCGTCCCCGACATCGCGACGATTCGCGCCGGCGTCGTCAGCCAGTCGCCGACCGCCGCCGCCGCGCTGTCGGACAATGCGCAGCGCATGACCCGCGTCGTGGCGGCACTGCGCAAGGCCGGCGTCGCCGACCGCGACATCCAGACCGCGCAGATCCAGTTGCAGCCGCAATATCGCTATGCCGACAACCAGCCGCCGGTCATCACCGGCTATCAGGCGAGCAACAGCGTGTCGGTCCGCTTCCGCGACGTGGCGAAGAGCGGGTCGATCCTCGACGCGCTGGTGGCGCAGGGCGCGAACCAGATCGACGGGCCGAACCTGTCGGTCGACGCCGCCGATGCCGCGCTGGACGAAGCCCGCACCGACGCGATCCGCCGCGCCCGCGCCCGCGCCGAGCTGTACGCCAAGGCCGCCGGGATGCGCGTCGACCGCATTGTGTCGATCGTGGAGAATGGCGGCGACCAGCCGCCGATCGCGATGCCGATAATGGCCTCGGCGCGGATGGTGAAGATGGCCGATTCGACCCCGCTGGCAGCGGGCGAGCAGGATTTGCGGGCGACCGTGTCGGTGCGGTTCCTGCTGCGATAAGGGGGCATTCGTCGACAACATCGTCATTCCCGCGCAGGCGGGAATCCATAGACGCCGGCGGTAGTGTAAGAGGCCCGACGTCGGCGTGTATAGACTCCCGCCTTCGCGGGAGTGACGGAGGGTTGTCCGGTGCCTACCCCAAAAACCGTTCGGCAACATCGGCCGGCACGCGAAGCAACCGCCCGCTATGCCGGTCGATGATCGCCCAGGTTGTCCGCGCATCGACCTTCACCCGCCCATCGACCCCAGTGAAGCGCATCAGCCGGTCGAACCGCGCCCCGCGCGGCGCTTCGCCGACCCAGGTTTCGGCGACGACCGTCTCCCCCGCTGCTACATTGCCGCGATAGTCGATCTCGTGCCGGGTCACGACCCAGACATAGGCGTCCTGCTGTTCGGGCGTCGCCACCGCGCTCCAGTGCGCGACCGCGACATCCTGTATCCAGCGAACCCAGACCGCGTTGTTCACATGGCCCAGTTCGTCGATGTCGTCGGGACCGGCGGTGATCGAACGGGTGAAGCGATTGGCGGTCATTGCGGGACGGTCGGCCCCGACGCGGGACGCGGCTTCAGGCCGCTGTCGGACAGGCGCCATGACCGTTGTTCGGCGGTCGCACCATCAATATTGCCGGTGCGGTGCAGCGTCACCGGGCCGGCCATCGACACCGGCGTACCGTCGGTGAGCTTGCCGGTCACCCGCACCGGTATCTGGATATAGCGCTGCCCGGCGCCGGCATCGATCCGCCCCGGTGCGCCGATCGTCGCGCGATACTCGGCATATTTGGCAAAGGACTGGGCGAAGGCCGCCTGCGTCATGCCCGACGCCTGTCCGCTATCCCCCCAGAGCCGCCATGCATCACCATAGCGCCGGTCGCCGATCGCGGCGAAATAGGTGCGCAGGACCTGCACCGCGTCGTCCGCGCCCGGCTCGGCCACCGCGTTGCCTGATGTGGAAGAAGGGGCAGGCGGCGGCGCGCTGACGCCGGGGATGCCCTCGCCCGCCGGCAGTGTAGTCGCAGGCGTCACCGGGGTCGGTGCTCCGGCGGCAGGAACCGGATCGGCAGGCGCAGCGGTGTTCGGCATCGCCACATTCTCCGCCGGTTCGCCGCCGCCGCATCCGGCCAGCAGCAGCGCCAGCGCCACGCCGCCCGCGATCCTCACGGCTTGATCGCTTGCCCGGCGGCGTCGTCCAGGTCGCCGTCCTCGGCCAGATTGTCGTCGTCGAAATCGGCCTGCAGCTCGTCCTCTTCCTGATCGCCCTGGCCGGTGACGGTCGTGTCGTCATCCTCTTCGGCGAGTTCGTCGTCGACCATGTCGAGCTCGTCCTCATCCTCGTCGTCCGACATGCCCAGATCGGGTTCGAGATCGGTCAGGATCGTGCCGTCGGTCGGCCCGTCGCGCGTCGCCTCCAGGATTTCAGCACGCTGGCTCTCGTCATAGCCATCCTCGTCATAGCCGTCGTCGCCGGTGCCCTGTCCGTTTACCTGATGCCCGCCCATCGCATGTCTCCTGTCAGTTCAGGATCAGCAAACCCGCGGGGTTCGGCGCGGGTTCCTAACCCCGACGGAACAGGCGGCCATGTTCGGTGCGAAACACGACGAGCAGAGCGATCAGGCCCAGCCCCAGGAACCCGCCGTACAGCGGCACCGTCGTCCCGTCGAACGACTGGCCGATGATCGCGCCCAGCACCGCGCCGACCAGCATCGACACGAATCCCTGCAACGATGATGCGGTGCCGGCGATCGACCCCATATTCTCCATCGCCATCGCCGAGAAATTGGAGGTGGCGAGGCCGAAACAGGCCATCATCATCGCCTGCAGCACGATGAAGCTCGCCAGCGACTCGATCCCCGCCAGCGTCACGGCCAGATGCACGGCGGCGACCGCGACCAGCCCCAGCAACGCGGCGTGCGAGATAAGGCGCGTGCCGAAGCGCATCACGATCCGCGAGTTGAAGAACGACCCCGCCGCCATCGTCCCCGCGACACAGGCAAAGACCACGGTCAGCAGCTTGGGCCGTTCGAACGTCACTTCCATGATCTGCTGAATCGACCCGACGAACCCGAACAGCCCGCCCGACAGCAACGCGGCGGCGATCGTATAGCCGACCGCATAGCGATCGCGCAGCACCATGCGGTATCCGGCCATGATGCGCGCCGGCTCCAGCGGCTGGCGCTCGGCCTCCGGCAGCGTTTCGGGCATCCGCGCGATGAACCAGGCGAGGATCATCACGGTGACGATCGCGATCCCGCCAAAGATCCAGCGCCACGATGCGAAGGCCAGCACCAGTTCGCCGAACGACGGCGCCAGCACCGGGGCGGCCATGAAGAAGATGAACGCCAGGCTCATCACCCGCGCCATCGCCCGGCCCGAATAACAGTCGCGTACCAGCGCCACCGTCACCACGCGCGCGCCCGCCACCGCCGCGCCGGAGGCAAGCCGGGCGATCAACAGGAGCACGAAACTGCCCGAGATCGCAGCGATCAGGTTGGTGATCGCGCTGGCAATCAGGCCGAAGATCAGCACCGGCCGCCGGCCATAGCGGTCGGCCAGCGGCCCATAGGCGAGCTGTGCGACCGAAAAGCCGATCAGGAACGACGTAATGACGAATTGGCGGGTATTGGGTTCGGCGACGTCCAGCGCGGTGCCGATCGCCGGGAGCGCCGGCAGCATCGAATCGATACCGAGCGCGGTCAGCGCCATCAGTGCCGCGATCAGCGTGACGAACTCGCCGAACGGCAACGGAGACTGGTCGGTGGAGGGCGAGGGCGTTTCGGCGGGGGATTCGATGGTCTGCGACATGACGGAGCCTCCATGGCGCATGTCGTCCGTCGGGTCACGTAAAGGATGACCCTGTTCGTCCGCGCGACCTGTGGCTATCTTCATCGCTTGTACCCGTATGTTTCAGGATGTTGAGAATTATGGCCGACACCCCGCTTTCGCAGGTTCCGCTGATTTCGATGGCGCAGGCGGAGCAGGACCCCGACGGTTTCGCGCGCGAATTCGGCGGGTCGTTCCAACGCTTCGGTTTCGCGATGGTGTCCGACCATGGCGTCGACCAGGGGGTGATCGACCGCGCTTGGGCGATGACCAAGGCGTTCTTCGACCTGCCCGAGGAAGAGAAGCGCCGCTATTTCGTCGAGGGCGGCGGCGGTGCGCGCGGCTATACCCCGTTCAAGACCGAGATTGCCAAGGGCGCGACCCATGTCGACCTGAAGGAATTCTGGCATGTCGGCCGCGAGCTGGCGCTCGGGCATCGCTATGGCGACGTCATGCCCGCCAATGTGTGGCCCGACCGGCCGGAGGGCTTCCGGCAGGCGTTCCTCGACCTGTTCGCCGCGCTGGATGCGGCGGGCGACCGGCTGCTGTCGGCGATCGCGCGCTATCTGGGGCTGGAGCCGAACTGGTTCGATCGCGCGGTGAAGGACGGCAATTCGGTCCTGCGCCTGCTGCACTATCCGCCGGTTGCTGCCGACGCCCCCGAAGTCCGTGCCGGCGCGCATGAGGACATCAACCTCATCACCCTGTTGCTAGGCGCGGAGGAAGCCGGCCTCGAACTGCTCGACCGCGACGGGCGCTGGCTGCCGGTCGCCCCGCCGCCGGGCGCGATGGTCGTCAATGTCGGCGACATGCTGCAACGGCTGACCAACCATGTCCTGCCCTCGACCACCCACCGCGTCGTCAACCCGGCGCCGGAACGTCGCGGTCATTCGCGCTATTCGATGCCGTTCTTCCTCCACCCCGCGCCCGATTTCCTGATCGAGACGCTGCCGGGCTGCGTGAGTGAAGAACGCCCGAACCGCTATCCGACGCCGATCAGCTCGCATGACTATCTCTACGAGCGGCTGGTCGAGATCGGCCTGATCAAGAAGTAACCCCGCCGCCCGCCCATCCGTTCGGTTCGAGCAGCTTCGAGCTTGTCGAGAAGCGTCCGTCGAGAATGGCTCGCCAAGCTCGAACCGGACGGGGAGGGGGGGTGTCGCCGCCAACACCCTTCCCCTCCCGCTTTCGAGCCACTAGAGACATGAAACCGGCCGGGGCGATGCTCCGGCCGCAATTTTGTTACGTGTGAAACCAGAGGAACCTATGACCGAACCGCTCCGCGTCGCCATCGCCGGCCTTGGAACCGTGGGCGCGGGGGTCATTCGGCTGATCGAGACCAATGGTGACCTGATCGCGCGGCGTGCCGGTCGTCCGATCGAAGTGGTCGCGGTGTCGGCGCGCGATCGCACGCGCGACCGGGGCGTCGACCTGTCGCGCTATCAATGGGTCGATGACACCGCCGCGCTGGTCCATGCCGGCGACGCCGATGTCGTGGTCGAGCTGATCGGCGGATCGGACGGCCCGGCGCTGACGCTGGCGCGTACGTCGCTGGCGGCGGGCAAGAGCTTCGTCACCGCCAACAAGGCGATGATCGCGCACCACGGCCTCGAACTCGCCGAAGCCGCCGAGGCGAAGGGCGTCGCGCTGAAGTTCGAGGCGGCGGTCGCCGGTGGCGTGCCGGTCATCAAGGGCCTGCGCGAAGGGGCCGCGGCCAATGAGATTTCGCAGGTGTTCGGTATCCTCAACGGCACCTGCAACTTCATCCTGTCGAAGATGGAGGCCGAGGGCCGCGACTTCGCCGAAGTGCTGGCCGAGGCGCAGGCGCTGGGTTTTGCCGAAGCGGACCCCAGCTTCGACATCGACGGCGTCGATGCCGCGCACAAGCTGTCGATCCTCGCCAGCATCGCGTTCGGCACCCGCCCGGCCTTCGATGCGGTCGCGGTGACCGGCATCCGCCACGTCCTTGCCGCCGACATCGCCGAAGCGGCGGCGCTCGGCTATCGCATCCGGCTGGTCGGCGTGGGCGAGGCCGGGCCGCACGGGCTGTTCCAGCGGGTGCATCCGCACCTCGTGCCGCTCGACCATCCGCTGGCGCATGTGACGGGTTCGCTCAACGCCGTCGTCGCCGAGGGCAATTTCGTCGGGCGGCTGTTCTTCCAGGGGCGCGGCGCGGGCGACGGCCCCACCGCCAGCGCGGTGGTCGCCGACCTGATCGACATTGCGCGCGGCGAATTCGGCCCGCCCTATGCGATGCCCGCCGCCTCGCTGACCGCCGCCATTCCCGAACAGGCCAGCGAACGGCGTGGCCGCGCCTATGTCCGGCTGCAGGTGGCGGACAAGGTCGGCGTGCTGGCCGAAATCGCCGCCGCGATGCGCGATGCCGGCGTGTCGATCGAAAGCCTGATGCAGCGCGGCGCCAATGCCGATGGCAGCGTGCTGGTCGCGATCGTCACCCATGAAGGCCCGGAACGCTGCGTCGCGCAGGCGCTGGAGAAGCTCGAAAGCTCGGCCAGCGTGCTGGGCAAGCCGATGTGGATGCACGTCCTGGGCGAGTAAGGGACGCTCTTCCCTGAATTTTCGCCGTCGCCCCAGCGAAGGCTGGGGCCTCCCGCGGCGAGGCGCGCGCTTCATGTCACGGGGAAAGCCCAGCTCTTGCCGAGATGACGTTCGCGGCAAAGGGAGCGCCGACCCCTACCCCCGCCTACGCGGAGATACGCAGAACGCTCACGGCAGCGGAATCGCCGACTCCGCCTGCCGCCGCGCCCGGCGTTCCGCGCGCGCGGCGGTCGCGCGCTGGACGAAGCACCCGGTCTGGCCACCGACGCCCGCGGTCGAGCAGCTGCCGGTCCCGCTGCCGCCGACGTTCAGATTATCCTCGACCCGCGTCGCCCAGCTTTCGCCGTCGCGGGTCGGTTCGCCGTCGCGCAGTTCCTTGGGGATGCGGAAGCGTTCGCGCTCGCTGCGGCGGACGCAGACCACGATTTCCTCGCCGCTTGAATTGGTCGGGCATTTGTCGTTGCCATAGATGACCAGCGTGCCGTTCTGCACCTGCGCGGCGGCAGGGGTGGCGGGCAGGGTGAAGGCGGCAACAGCGGCGGCACCGGCCAGAAGAAAGCGGGTCATCAGGTCCTCCTGCCGGGATAACGCCCGGTCGGTCAAATACGTTTCGAAACTTCGATGGCGACGCGGCACCCCGCGCGGATCGCCGCCGACAGCAACGGATAGGCGGGTGCGCGTTCGGCGCCATGCGCCAGCGCCGCTTCCTTATGCTCCAGTTCCTCTGCCTGGAACCGTGCGATAGCTTCGCTTAACACGGGATGATCGTCGCCCAGTTCGGCGAGCTGATCCTCATAATGTTTGTCGATTTCGGTTTCGACCGCGGCGGTGCAGGCCATCGCCGCCTCCGGCCCGATCGCCGCCGTCGCCGCGCCCAGCGCAAAGCCGGCCACGTCCCACAAGGGCTGGATCAGCGTCGGGCGCACGCCGCGTTCGGCGATCAGCGCGTCGAAATAGGCGCGGTGTTCCGCCTCCTGCAACGCCATGCCCTGGATCGCCGCCGACATGGGACTACGGTCGCCCATCACCGCGAGCTGTCCGGCATAGATGCGGGTCGCGCCATATTCACCCGCCTGATCGACGCGGATCATCGATTGCAGGCCGCCGGGCCTGCGGTCACCGGGCCGCCACTTGCTCATGTCCGCTTCCTTGTCGCGAGGATCAGGATGGCCAACGCACCAGTGATCGAAAGGATCGCGTTGAACCCGGCCAGCGAAATGCCGAGGAACGTCCATTGCGGCACGTCGCAGCGCACCACCGGTTGTCGCACGATCGCCGCCAGCAGGTCGCCGCCGGTCGCGCCCAGCGTGTTGGCGCAGGCGGTGATCCCCTGCCACCAATGATATTCGACGCCGGCATGGAACACGCCGATCAGCCCGCTGACGAGGATCGCCACCCCGGCCAGCACGACCAGCGCCCGCTTGCCCGACGTGCGCGGCACCACGAACGACAGCGCCGCCAGCGCGATGGCGGCATAATGCGGCCAGCGCTGCCAATGGCACATCTCGCACGGGTACAGCCCGCCCAGATATTGCGACGCCAGCGCACCGCCGATCAGCGTCAGCGGCAGGAGCAGCGCGATCCAGCGCGCCAGCGGCAGGTCGTTGGCCCGCATCGGATCAGCGCTTGGCCGGCTTGGGCGCAGGCGCCGCCGCCATCCGCGTGGTCGGCCCGACGCGACCCATCGTCTGCAGCGCATAATAGAGCTGGAAGTCGTCGATCCCGCGCTTCTTGAGCGATTCGGCGGTTTCGGCGAACCGCGGATCGTCCTTCGTATCCTCGGTCAGCGTCTTGTCGTCGACCCCGGCCTCGTTGACCAGGTGGCGGCGCAGGTCGGCCTCGCGATAGACCGGGCGGCTCTTGTAATCGGGGTCGGAAATCTGCGGCACCTTCAGGTCGGGATCGATGCCCCCTTCCTGTACCGACCGGCCCGACGGCGTGTGATAGCGCGCGGTGGTCAGGCGGACGGCAGTGTTCTTCGACAGGTCGAAGATCGACTGGACCGACCCCTTGCCGAAGCTGCGCTCGCCCATCACGATCGCGCGGTGATGGTCCTGCAGCGCACCGGCGACGATTTCCGATGCGGAGGCGGTGCCCGGATTGGTCAGCACGATCAGCGGCAGCCCCTGCGCCAGGTCGCCCGGCACCATTTCCTCGGCGAAATAGCGTTCGGTATCCGCCTTGTCGCGCCCGCGCTGCGACACGATCTCGCCGCGCGCCAGGAAGGTGTCGGACACTTCGATCGCCTGGTTCAGCAGGCCCCCGCCATTGTCGCGCAGGTCGATGATATAGCCCTTGGGCTTGTGGCCCAGCGCCTTGTCGATCCCGGCGATCGCGGCGCGGGTGTCGGCGCCGGTCGTCTCGCTGAAGGTGTTGATGTTGATGACGCCGATGCCGTCCTTCACCTCCCACTTGACCGGCTTCTGCACGATCGTGCTGCGCACCAGCGTCAGTTCGATCGGCTTGTCGCGGCCGGGGCGGACGATGGTCAGCGATACCTTCGACCCCGTTGGCCCGCGCATCTGCGCGACCGCTTCGTCCAGCGTGCCGCCGACGATCAGCTTGCCGTCGACATGGGTGATGTAATCGCCCGACTTGATGCCTGCGCGCGCGGCCGGCGTATCCTCGGTCGGGGTGATGACCTTGACCGCGCCGTCCTCCAGCGTGACCGACAGGCCAAGCCCTGAATAATTGCCGGTCGTGGCGATGCGGAGATTCTCGAAATCCTTGGCATCCAGATAGCTGGAATGCGGGTCGAGCGCGGCGAGCATCCCGCGCATCGCGCCTTCCATCAGCGTCTTGTCGTCGACCTTGTCGACATAGGATGCCTTGACGCGGTTATAGACGTCCATGAAGTTGTCGAGTTCGCGGAAGCTGCCGGCATCGGCCTGCGCCATCGCGCCGGTGGCGACGGGAACCAGCGCCAGCGCGCCGACGATGGCGGTGGCCTGAAGGAACGAACGGGACATACGCATAAACGCTTGGATGCTTTCGACTGCGGTACGATTGCCACACTAGCGGTAAAACGTGCCGCGATCAAAGCGCTGTCTGATGGGAGCCCGTTGCACCAGACAGCAAGCCTTTCTTGCCGGCCGTACCCCCGCCTGCGTGGGGGTACGGCCTGGAAATCGATCGGTCGCTGGCGATCAAACCCTCAGAACGCCGACCAGTCGTCCTCGTCCACCGCCAGCGCGGTGTTACCCGCGACACGGGGACGCATCGGGACGACGGTCGACGACCGGGCCGCCGCCGCATGGAGCGGGGCGGGGCGATGCGCCGCGTCGCCCAGGCGGAAGCTGTTGATTCGGCGGGTCATCCCGTCGGCATTGGCGGCAAGGTTGCGGACCGCCGCCGTCGCTTCCTCGACCATCGCCGCATTCTGCTGCGTCATGCCGTCCATTTCCGACACGGCGGTATTGATCTGGTGCAGGCCCGTCGCCTGCCGTTCGGCAGAGGCGGCGATATTGGCGACCAGTCCGTCGATCTCGCCGATGCGGTGGATGATCCGGGCGAGCGCATCGCCGGTTTCGCCGACCAGCTGCACGCCCGTGCCGATCTGGGTCGAGGAGGCGGTGATGCGGGTTTTCACGTCCTTGGCCGCGTCGGCCGAGCGTTGTGCCAATGCGCGGACTTCGCTGGCGACGACGGCAAAGCCCTTGCCCGCGTCGCCGGCGCGTGCGGCCTCCACCCCGGCGTTCAGCGCCAGCAGGTTGGTCTGGAACGAGATGCCGTCGATCACGCTGATGATGTCGCTGATCTCGGCCGACGCATGTTCGATGCCGCGCATCGCCTCCACCGCGCGGCGGACGATCTCGCCCGACTGGTCGGCTTCGTGCCGCGCTTCGCTGACGATCCGGTTGGCTTGGGCCGCGCCGGCGGCGGTTTCGCGGACGGTCGAGGTGATCTCGTCCATCGCGGCGGCGGTTTCCTCCAGGCTGGCCGCCTGCTGTTCGGTCCGCTGCGACAGGTCGTCGGACGCCTGGCGAATGTCGTCGGCGCCGTTGTTGATGCTGCTCGCCGCCTCGGTCACGGTGGCGAGCGTCGTCTGCAGCGCGGTCACCGCAGCGTTGAAATCGGCCTTGATGCCCGCGAACGGGCCGGTCAGGTCGGCATCGACGCGCGACACCAGATCGCCCTCCGCCAGCCGCGCGAGTGCCGCGCCGAAGCTGTCGACGATCAGGGTCGTCTGTTCGTTCTTCGCCCGCTCCGCCGCTACCAGCTGGTCGCGCAGCGCCTCCGTCGCTCCGGCCAGCTGGCCCAGCTCGTCGCGACGATCGGTCGCGGGAACGGCGGTGGCCAGGTCGCCCGACGTCATCCGCTTCAACGTGGCGACCAGCGCCAGCAGCGGCGCCACCACGAACCGGCGGGTCGCAAGACCGATGGCGAGAATGACGGCGAAGGTCGCAAAGGTCGTGATGGCAAGCAGCAGGCTGGCAAGGCTGGTCGTGGCCGCCGCCTGTTCGCCGACATCGGCCAGATGCGCCTCGATCATGTCGGACAGCGTGCTCATGCCGCCCTCCAGCTTCTGGAACGCGGCGAGGAAGACCGGCAGCAACGCGGTGGCGCGCGCCGGATCGGCGGCGGCGGCATCGGTGATGCGATCGGCGGTGGCGATATAGGCATCGACCAGCGGCTGGATCTGCGCCGCCTGTGCCGCGACCGCCGGGGCGTCGGCATAGGCCGCATCGGCCTGCAACGCCTTGCGCAGCGCCGCTGCATCCTCGGTCAGCGCCCGGCGGTTCGCGGCGAGGTCGAGGTCGCCGGCCGATGCCGCGCGCAGCACCGACAGCACGTCGCCGCGAATCGCGTCGTGCATCATGTCGGCGGTCATATGGTTGCGCAGCAGGGCCGATCCGCGCGTGATATTGGCGCGCGCCGCCGCCTGCTGGCCGTTGGACCACACGCTCGCCCCGGCCGATACCAGCACCAGCAGCGCGATCGTGGCGATCGCCGCCATTACCATTCGGTTGATCGAGTGCATCTTGCCGTCCTTCCGAATCCGTCGTTCAGTACGATATGGACGGGAGTCAGATAATATACGGTTACATCTCTGTTGACGTTTTCGAGAGGTATCGATGCGGGCCTATAGCATCGCCGCCAAATCGACCGGCACCCCGCGACGGCGCAGTTCGATCGTCACCGGCGGCGCATCGCCGGACGGTGCGCGCCCGATCGGCGTGCCGGCGACCACCCGGCCGTCGACCGGGCCGACGCTGGCGGCAAGGCCGGTGACGGTCGTCGTCCAGCCGTCGCCATGGTCGAGGATGACGACCCGGCGATAGCCTCGAAACCGCTTGCTGAACGCGATCCGGCCCGGCGCGGGGGCCACGATCAACGCACCGGGGGCGACGGTCAGCGTCAGCCCGCGCGCACGTACCCCGCTGTCGCTGATCTCGCCGAACCCGGTCGCGACCTGCCCCGCGACCGGCAGGCGATAGGCGGGCGGGGGCAGGGGGGCTGGCGTGCCCTCCGGCCGGGGCAGCGGGCCGGGCAACGCGGCCAGTGCGGCACGGGTGTCGCGCGCCTCGCCCAGTTCCTCCAGCCGGTCGACGATGTCGCGCGCCTGTTCGCCCAGCGCGATCGCCCGGTCCGATTCGACCATCGCCCCGCGCGCCAGTGCGCGCGACCGCAGCCGCTGCGCCGCCTCTGCCCGCACCAGCGCGAGGCGTTCCCCTTCCAGCCGCGCATTGCTGGCGGCCAGCGCCGACAGGGCGACCCCGGCCTGCGACCGCAGCCGCGCGGCATCGGCCACCCCGGCACGAACGGCGGCGGTGCGCTGCTGCATCACCGGCACCACCGTGCCCAGCACGGCGCGGACATGGACCAGGTCGTCGGTCGATCCCGGCTGTGCCACCGCCAGCCATGCCGGCCGAGTCGCCAGCGACTGCAGCGCGCCGACCAGCCGCGCGACCGGCGCCTGACCCGCTGCCAGATCGGCGCGACGACGGTTGAGCAATTCCCCGACCAGCGCCACCCGCGCCTGCGCCGCCTGGGCGTCCGCCTCTGCCGCTGCGATTCGTGCCGTCAGTGCCGCCTGCGCCGCCCGCGTCCGTTCCGCTCCGGCGCGGGCGGCCCGTGCGGCCTGTTGCAGCCGCTGCGACCGGGCGGTGGCCTCGACCGCGGCGCGGCGGGCGGTCGACAGCCGTTCGCGCCCGGCGGTGACCGGATCGTCCCGCCCCCAGGCCGAGGCCCCCGCCAGCGCGGCGAGCGCAGCGATCAGGGCGACGCTACGCCTCATCCTTCGCGGTGATAGGGGTGGCCGGCCAGGATGCTGGCCGCGCGCCACAATTGTTCGGCCAGCATCGCGCGGGCCATCAGGTGCGGCCACGTCGCCTTGCCGAACGCCAGCAACAGGTCCGCCTGCGCCCGCTGCGCATCGTCGAAGCCATCGGCGGCCCCCAGCAGGAAGCGGGTTTCGCGCACGCCATCGTCGCGCCAGCGGCCCAGCTGTGTCGCGAACGCCATCGACGGCAGGTCGCGGCCCTTCTCATCCAGCATCACGATCCGCGTACCCGGCTCGACCGGCGGCACCTTGCCCCCCGTGTCGGGCAGTTCGGTGATCTTCGTCGGCCAGCTGACGCGCTTGAGATAGCGGTCGATCAGCTCCCCTTCGGGACTACGCCCGATCCGCCCGCGCGCGACGATATGCAGCAGCACGGGCGACCGGGATCAGGCGTGCGCGGTCGGGTTCAGCGTGTCGCCGAACGCCCACATCCGCTCCAGATTGTAGAAGGTGCGGACTTCGGGGCGGAACAGGTGGACGATCACGTCGCCGGTGTCGATCAGCACCCAGTCGGCGGTCGGCAACCCTTCGATGCGCGACGGACGGCCGAACTCGGCCTTCACCCGTTCGGCCAGCTTCTGCGCCATCGATGCCACCTGCCGGCTCGACCGGCCGCTGGCGATCACCATGTAATCGGCGATGCTCGATTTGCCGGCGAGCGGGATCGACACCGTTTCGACCGCCTGGTCGTCGTCGAGGCTGGCCAGCACCATGCGATGCAGCGCTTCAGTCTGGGTCATCGCATCGTTCTGGTCGGTAGGGGTCGGCAAGTTCATCAGCTTTCAGGGGCCTGTGCGCCGGACCGGTCGGACGGGATCATCCGGCGGTGCCAGGCGGGATCGGCGGCGCGGATCGCGGTCGCCGACGTCGGATCGGGACGGAAGCGCAAACGGACCAGCGCCGGCAAACTCCACATCGTCCATCGTTTCGCCTGGCCTGCGGGCCGCGCATGGCGCCGCAACCAACCCATCGCAGGACTAGCGAGGGCACGCCCATCATAGCCCGGACGGGCGATCACCGCAATCGCCACCGTCCGCGCGATTCCACGCCAGTCGCGCCAGCGATGAAAGTCCGCCAGATTGTCCGCACCCATCAACCATACGAAGCGATGTTGCGGGTATAGCCGCACCAGTTTGCGCAGCGTATCGACGGTATAGCGTGTGCCCAGCCGTCGCTCGATCGCGGTCGGGCGGATCGGCGCATGGCGCGCCACCCGCTGCGCCGACGCCAGTCGCGCGGCCAGCGGCGCCATGCCCACGGCGGGTTTCAGCGGATTGCCCGGCGATACCAGCCACCACACCTCGTCCAGCGCCAGCGCGCGCTTCGCCGCCAGTGATACCCGGCGGTGGCCCTTGTGCGCGGGATTGAACGATCCGCCGAGCAGGCCGATGCGGCTCATGCGTCCCAATCCTCCCGGTCGTGCCGGATGCGCAGGATTTCCACTTGGTCGGAAATTATCCGATAGAACAGGAGATACGGCGTGCCGCGTACTCGCAACCGACGACTTGTATCGTCCATAAGGCTGCCGACACCTGGAAAGCGATCAAGAATGTCGGCTTGGCCACGAACGGCAGCCAGCATACTCACGGCCACGGTGGGCGCAGCCTGATCCGACAACCACCTGTTGATCCGGCGAAGATCGTCGAGCGCCGGTCCGGTCCATACGATCAGCGGACTTTACTCCGGTGTCCTTCGATCATCGCGTCAAGCTCGGCCATCACCACATCATGCGGGATCAGGTCGCCCCGGTCCGCCGCATCGATTCCGACTTGGACGAACGCCGCCAGTTCATTCTCCGCCCGCACCGCACGGCGCAACGCATCGGCGGCGAACGCATCCCGCGAAATGCCCCGTGCCGCTGCGAGCCGGCTGATCGCATCGTCGGTGACGGCGTCGACTGCCGTGGTGATCGGTCGCATTTCCATCGCTACAACCTATGCCCCGCACCCGCCGCCATCAAGGCCGGGTCTGACCCGACCCCCGCACGATCCATTTATAGGTCGTCAGCCCCTCCAGCGCGACCGGCCCGCGCGCGTGCAGTCGCCCCGTCGCAATGCCGATCTCCGCGCCCAGTCCGAACTCCCCGCCATCGGCGAACTGGGTGGAGGCGTTCCACATCACGATCGCCGAATCGACCCGCGCGAGGAAATGCTCGGCGGTCGCGGCATCGTCGGTGATGATCGCGTCGGTATGGTGCGACCCGTGCGCGGCGATATGGGCGATCGCCGCGTCGACGCCGTCGACCAGCTTCACCGACAGGATCGCATCGAGATATTCGGTGTCCCAGTCGTCGGCATTCGCTTCGAGAATGTCGGGATGCAGCGCCTGCACCTCGGCATCGCCGCGCAGCTCGCACCCGGCGGCGATCAGCCCAGTCAGGATCGGCAGCGGATCGCCATAGGCGCGATCGATCAGCAGCGTCTCGGTCGCGCCACACACGCCGGTGCGCCGCAGCTTGGCATTCACCACGATCGCCTGGGCCATCGCCGGATCGGCGGCGCGGTCGACATAGCTGTGGTTCAGCCCGTCGAGATGCGCTAGCACCGGCACCCGCGCCTCCGCCTGCACCCGTGCGACCAGGCTCTTGCCACCGCGCGGGACGATCAGGTCGATCATCCCCTCCGCCGCCAGCATCGCGCCGACCGCCGCGCGATCGGTCGTCTGGATCAGCTGCACCGCGCCTTCGGGCAGGCCGGCCTGCGACAGCCCGCGCGCCATCGCGGCATGGATCGCACGGTTGCTGTGGATCGCCTCGCTACCACCGCGCAGGATCGCCGCGTTGCCCGCCATCACCGCCAGCGCACCGGCGTCCGCCGTGACGTTGGGCCGGCTTTCGTAGATGATGCCGATCACCCCGATCGGCACGCGCACGCGGGTGAGCGTCAGCCCGTTGGGCCGCTCGCTACGATCGATCACGTCACCGACCGGATCGGGCAGGGCAGCCACCGCCTCGACGCCGGAAGCCATCGCCTCCAGGCGGTCCGGGTCCAGCCGCAACCGGTCGAGCATCGCGCCGGACAGGCCGTTCGCCTCCGCTGCAGCAATGTCCTGCGCATTGGCGGCAAGGATCGCATCACCATCCGCCCGGATCGCGGCGGCGGCGGCGCGCAGCGCGGCGGCCTTGGAAGCGGTCGGCGTGGTGGCCAGCGTCTGTGCTGCGGTGCGGGCGGCGCGGCCTATCGTTGCGATTTCTTGGTCGGGCACCAGTCGGTCGATGGTCATGTCCGCTCTTCCCCCTGTCGCTCGCCGCATCGTCGTAGCGGCCGAGCGGGTCTTTGCCACCATGGCGCGGGAAACACAAAAAAGGGCCGCCTCACAAGGAGGCGGCCCCGCTGGTCGGATCCTGTTGTGCAGGATCAGAAGTTGGCGCGCACGCTCGCGTTGAAGCGGCGGCCGATCAGGTCGTTGAACGAGCTGGGGTGCAGTTCGCCGAAATATTCCTGACCTTGACGATTGAACAGGTTGTTGACGGCGACCGTGAAGCGGAAATTGTCCGCCGGATCGAAGAACACGCCCATGTTGACGACCGCATAGGCGTCGAGTTTGTCCAGTTCGCGCGCGTCGGTTCCGCTGCCGGCAACGCCTTGCGTACGGTTCAAGCGGCTGAACAGCTGTTGGCCGATGAAGTTGACGGTCGTGTTCAAGCCGAAATTGCGCTCGACATAGCGAAGACGCAACTGCCCCGATAGCTGCGGATCGCCGATTACCCCTTGGCTGATGGCTGCTGCCACGCCGGTTACGTCGTTCAAACGACGATCGACATAAGTAAGGTCAGTGCCCAAAGTTAACGTTCCGTCGAGGCCGACCCCGGACATCGGCAGGGCGTAGTTAAGCGTTCCCTGAATGCCGCTGACCTCAAGTCGCTGTCCGTTCACATAACCGCTGGTCACCGCCGGCGTCGCCGGGTTGTTGATGACACGACCCGTCGCGGGGTTGCGTGCGATCTGAGAACAGAAGCTGTTGGCATTCAACACATCGGCAGTATTGAACGACGGGTTGTCGAAGCAACCTGACGCAATCTGCGCGATGCTCAGGTTCGCGATGGGGCCGCGCAATGAAATATTGATGTAGTCCGCCGTGATCGAGAAACGCGGAAGGAAGCGCGGCGTAAGGACGACGCCGTAGCTGAAGCTGCGTGCCTCTTCGTTCTGCAGGTTCGGGTTGCCACCCGAACGTGCCGGGACCGTTGCCAACGACGCAGGATCCGGCGTGCTGAAGTCAGTTCCGGGGAATGCCGCAATGAACGCAGCGCAATTTGCTGCACGGATCGCAGGAGCTGGGCCGCCGTTACGGCTGGCCGGCTGGCACAGGTCGGGAACCGTGGCGAAGGTATTGACCTGTGGCAGGAATAGTTCGGTAATGCCCGGCGAACGGAACGACCGCGTATAGGTGCCGCGGAACATCAAGTCCTCGGTTGGAGCAAGATTAGCGCCGCCGGTATAGGCAAAAAAGCCACCGTTAATTGAGTTACGCGAGTAACGGCCGCGCCCGGTCAACTGGAAGCTCCGCAGGAAGCTGAAGTTGAGATCGGGCGATACAATCGGCAGAACGATTTCGCCGAAGATGTCGTTCAGTTCGTAGGAGCCAGACAATGCGGTGATCGGAACCGAGCGGCCGCGACCCTGTTGCTGGAAGTCCGAGGGAGTGAAACTCGCCTCTTCACGACGATATTCATAGCCAATGTTCAGACCAATGCCGCCCGAACCATAGATGTCGCCGGTCGTGCCCGACAAGCTTGAATTGACGACGGTCTGTGCCTGGCGGCTCCGGGTGACAAATTGCTCGATCACATAGTCGCGCGCCGCTTGCGAAGCCGCGCCGCGGCCGAACAGGTTCAGCGGGACGCAAGCGGCATCGGCGATCGGGGTGCCGCCCGGTGCAGCGAAGCCGCCGGTGCGGGTCTGTGCGGTCGTGCAGACGATATTGCCTGCGGCATCGCGCCCGACGTTCGTAGCATTGATGAAACGCTGTGCGTTCAGATCTTGCCCGTAATCGTTGCTGCGGGTCCGTCCGTAAGACGCGTAGACTTCGGCAAGGAAGTCGCCGCCCAACACGCGAAAATCACCGCGCGCGCCGCCCACGCCGTAGACAACTTCCGTCTCGTTGTAGCCGGTTAGATCCGCTAGGTCGTCCGATGCCCGCGAAACCTGGAAGGTGGTGACGCCGCGGGACACGAGCTGTGCGCGCGCTTGATCGTTCAGGAACGGGTTATTGACGCTGTAGGTAACCGGAGCGCTGAGGCCGCCGAACAGTGACGAATTGAACGTCGGCTGCTGTGTCAATTCGTCGGCACGCGACCTAAAGTAGGTTCCTTCCGCGAATAGTTCGACTTCATCGGTCGCTTTGAAGGTTACGAACCCGTTCAGCGTCGTGCGACGCAAGTCGGAGGTGATCTGCGTGTAGTCTGCGAAGCGAAAACCGTCGCCGCCTGAACCCGACGTGCCGGGGAACAGGATGCCTTGGTTAAACGGAACTAGGTTGCCGTTCGATGCGAACTGCAGGCCGTTGGACGTCGCGACGCCGAACGGAACCGCCGGATTGCCTGCGGCGCCGGTCGCAAGGTTGGTGGCGGTGATCAGGCCGCCGGCTGTCAGGAAAGGGATGTTGACGTTGCGGATCAGGACCGTGCCCGGATTGCCGTCAGTCTGCGAATTGTTGAATCCGTAATTCGGGTTCAGGCGACCATCGCCGCCCGGACCGATCCCGCCCGGACGCAGCGATGCGGATTGACCGGTGGTAGGATTAGTCGCGCCGCCAATGCGCCGACGCAGGAATTCGCGGTCGTTGAAGACCATGCCCTTTAGGTCATCATGCGAGACGGCGACGGTGACGTTCAGACGATCGTCGAGGAAATTGCGGCCGGCGATGCCGGAGAAATTCAGAGTCTGGTTGTCGCCCTGTTCCGAAATCCCGCTGGTCGCGCTGACTTCCAGGCCTTCGTACTTCGACCGCAGCGTGACGTTGATCGTTCCGGAGATCGCGTCCGAACCATAGATCGGTGCGCCACCGATGCTGAGGGTCGTGATGTCGTCAACCAGGATGCTCGGGATGATGTTGAGGTCGACCTGCGTTCCGGCCGAAGCGTTCGTAAAGATGGTGGCCACGTTCGAGCTGACGAAGCGGCGACCGTTGTACAGCGTCAGGGTGCGGTTCGATCCCAGACCCAGGATGTTGATGAAGTTGGTGCCTTGGCCGAAACCCTGGCCAGCCGCAGGGGTGACGCTGCCCCGAACGCCGGGTAGTTCGTTCAGCGCGTCGGCGACGTTGGTGAAGTTGCGTTCGCGAAGCTGCGCGCTGCTGAACGTCGTGATCGGTTCCGGCGAGGTCAGGTTCGGATTGCGAATGCGCGATCCGGTGACGACGATCGTGTCGACGTTATTGTTCGATTCCTTGGCGCGCTCTTCTGCGAGGCAGGCGGTGTCGCCCGGATCGCAAGCTTCGGTAGCAGTGGCCTGACGGCCGGCTTCGGTAGTCTGCGCAAAGGAAACGGTAGGGATAAGCGCGCACGACGCAAGCGCCGTCGCACCGAACCAGCGGTGGATTTTCATGATTTTTGCCCCGTTATGCGTACCGGGTGAACCCGGTCCAACTGGGACAGGAAAATGGATTATTGGATACCATGCAAGGGTCGGCTGCGCACCGATACAAGACGGATACGCGGCAGTTGCATGAATGTCACATGAATGAAACAGTGCTGCGCAGCAGTGGCATTAAACAACATCCTATTCGGTGGTTGTTATAATAATGCTGCGCAGCAACAGTTTGTTACTTTACGTTCAACGCTCCACGCACATCGCGATTCCCATGCCGCCACCGATGCACAGCGTGGCCAGACCCTTCTTCGCGTCACGGCGCTTCATTTCATACAGCAGCGTGGTCAGCACGCGCGCGCCCGAAGCGCCGATCGGATGGCCGATGGCGATCGCGCCGCCGTTGACGTTCACCTTGTCGGCGGTCCAGCCCATGTCCTTGCCGACGGCCAGCGCCTGTGCGGCAAAGGCTTCGTTGGCTTCGACCAGATCGAGGTCGTCGACGCTCCAGCCGGCCTTTTCGAGGGCGCGGCGCGAGGCGGGGACGGGGCCGATGCCCATGATCGACGGATCCACGCCGGCGGTCGCCCAGCTCTTGATCGTTGCCAGCGGTTCGAGGCCGCGCTTGGCGGCTTCGTCGGCCGACATCACGACCAGCGCGGCGGCGCCGTCGTTCAGGCCCGATGCGTTGGCGGCGGTCACCGTGCCGTCCTTCTTGAACGCGGGGCGCAGGCCCGACACGCCGTCGATCGTCGCGCCGGCGCGGATATATTCGTCCTGGTCGACGATGGTGTCGCCCTTGCGGCCCTTGATCGTGACCGGTGCGATCTCCTCGGCGAAGCGGCCTTCGCTGCTCGCGGCCTCGGCACGGTTCTGCGAACGGACGGCGAATTCGTCCTGCTCGCCGCGCGTCAGTTCATATTGCGCCGCGAGGTTCTCGGCGGTGATGCCCATGTGATAGCCGTTGAAGACGTCGGTCAGGCCGTCCTTGATCATGGTGTCGACCATGGTGCCGTCGCCCATCTTCGTGCCGGCGCGCAGCTGCACCGCATGGGCCGACAGCGACATGCTTTCCTGTCCGCCGGCGACCACGATGGTCGCGTCGCCGGTCTGGATCGCCTGTGCCGCAAGGGCCACCGCGCGCAGGCCCGATCCGCAGACCTGGTTGATGCCCCACGCCGGCACTTCCTTTGGCAGACCCGCCGCCATCGACGCCTGCCGCGCCGGGTTCTGGCCATGGCCGGCGGTCAGCACCTGGCCGAGGATCACCTCCGACACGTCTTCCGGTGCGACACCGGCCTGGTCGAGCGCGGCGGCGATCGCCTGCCGGCCCAGTTCATGCGCAGGCACGGTGGCGAACGCACCGAGGAAGCTGCCGACGGGCGTACGCTTGGCGGCAACGATGACGACTTCGGACATGGGCAATCCTTCTCCCTAAGGGTTTGGCCGTTCTCTACTGCGCGGAACGGCGCTTAGCCAGTGCGCAAGCGGTTCCCAAAGGACGCTACGGCCGCGCCGCCCGACGATCATCCCGACATGGCCCGCCGGCACCATCCGCCGGTCGGGCAGGCCGATCGCGCTGGCCGCCGGAACGATGCGGTCGTTCTCGGCCACGAACTCGACCAGCGGCACCGGCGGACAGGACGACACCATCCGCCCCCCGACATGCCAGCGCCCCCGGCCGGGCAGGTCGGCGTCGAACAGGTCGTCGAACAGCTCGCGGCCCGCGGCATAGGGAATCGGCGCGCCGCCATTGGCCCAGTCCTCCAGCGCGATGAACGCCTGCGCCGCCGGACCCATGGGATCGAGATCGGCGAACTGGACGAACTTGGCGACGGTGCGTGCGGGATCGATCTGCCAGAACATCGACTGCAGCAATTCCATCGGTAGCAGGCCCAACTGCTCGGCGGTCGGCTGCGCGGCGGTCCATACCTCGGCGATCGCCGCGCGTCCGGCATCGCCGAACCCGTCGAAGCGCCACGGCGTCGCGATCAGCGCGATCCCGGCGACGGGCACGAATGCGGCAGTCGCCAGCGCGATCGTCCCGCCGAGGCAATAGCCGACCAGCAGCGGCGCTTCGTCCAGCGTGCCGCACAGCCGCGCGACCGCCTGCGCATGATCGCCCAGGTCCATCGCGCGGTCGTCGGGCGTCGGCGTGCCCCAATCGACCAGCAACACCCTCAGCCCCTGGCCCGCCAGCCAGCGCAGCAGCGAATTATCGGGCGCAAGGTCGAGGACGAAGGGCGGGTTGATCAGCGACGGGACCACCACCACCGCCGGCCCGACGCCGCCATAATCGCGTAAGCCGACGCGTCCGTCGCGCGCGATTGCGTCGGGCACAGGGGCGGCGGGCAGGCGCGGCGCGTCCTGATAGGCGCGCAATCCCGCCAGCGCGCGGGTGCGGCGATCGGGGTCGTTCAGCGTTTCGCTGCGCAGCATCGACAGAAAGAGCGGCAATGGACGCGGCCCGTGTTGCGGCGCGGTATCAAGCGGTGTACCCATCCTGTCATCTTTCGCGCAAAGGTTTTCCCATGAAGAAGGCAGCGGCCGACGGCAGCCCCGTCATCATCAAGAAATACGCCAATCGCCGGCTCTATAACACCGAGACGTCGTCCTACATCACGCTCGAACATCTGGCGGCGATGACGCGCGAGCATCGCGACTTCAAGGTGGTCGACGCCAAGACCGACGACGACATCACGCACAATGTGCTGACGCAGATCATCATGGAAGAGGAAAGCCGGGGGCAGACGCTGCTACCGGTCAGCTTCCTACGTCAACTCATCACGCTGTACGGCGATTCGATGCAGGCGATGGTGCCGGGCTATCTGGAGGCGTCGATGGACAGCTTCCGCCGGAACCAGGAGCAGTTCAAGACCGCGGTCGAGGGCGCGTTCGCCCATTCGCCCTTCGCCGAGATCGCCAAGCGCAACCTGGCGATGTTCGAAGCGGCGGCGCACGCTTTCAAGCCCGGTGCGCCGGGTGCTGCCGGCACGGCGCCAACCCCCGATCCGACCGGGACCGAAGCACCGGCCAAGACCGACGACATGGCCGCGCTGCGTGCCGAACTGGCGCGGTTGCAGGACAAGGTCGACAAGCTGGGGTGAGAGGCGGGGTGGGGTGGTGCCGCATGGACCGCCCCAACCACGCCGTTGGGTTCGAGCAGCTTCGAGCGAAGTTCAGGTCCAATCGAACTCCAAGCCGTACCCCCGCGCAGGCGGGGGTCCAGAGCCACAAATGTCGTCCTGTTGTTACCCTGGAACCCCGCCTGCGCGGGGGTACGAGAGGCGGGGAATATGCCCTGCCATGCCGGATTGCATTCGGCTTCTTGTCTGTCGATCGGCCCCAAACTGTGGATCGAGACCGGGGTTCGATTGGGCAGGCGTTATCGACGGACGCTGCTCGATAGACTCAAAGCTGCTCGAACCCAACGGCATGGCCGGGGTGAGGGCCGCGCGATCCCCACCCCGGTTCCTTACTTCGGCTTGACGAACCGCAGCGTCATCCGGTCGCTCTCCCCGATCGCGGCATATTTCGCGCGATCGACATCGCCCAGTCGATAGGTTGGCGGCAGCGTCCACACCCCTTGCGGCCAGTCGGCGGTATCCTTCGGGTTGGCGTTCACGTTCGACCGCCCCGCCAGCTTGAACCCGGTCTTGGTCGCAAAGGCGATGACCGAGCTTTCCTTCATATAGCCCGACTTTTCCTCGGCCGCGGCGTCGCGCCCTTCGGGCAGGCGATGTTCAACCACGCCCAGCACGCCGCCGGGCTTCAACATGCGGAACATCGCGTTGAAGGCCGCCTGCGCCTGATCGGTGCCGCCAAAGCGCCAGTTGTGGACGTTGCGGAAGGTCAGCACCTTGTCCGCCATGCCATCGGGCACGCCGGTCGTTCCGGCAGCGGCCGGGAAGGCCACGGCCTGCGCGTTGCCGAACGCAGTGGCATCGCGCGCCTGCAGCTTGGTCAGCATCTCGGCGGTGCGCGGCAGCGGGCCGGCGGCGACATAGCGGCCCTTTTCGCGCAGCATCGGCGCCAGGATTTCGCTGTACCAGCCATTGCCCGGCCAGATTTCGACCACGGTATCGGTTGGCTTGACGCCAAAGAACGCCAGCGTTTCCGCCGGGTGGCGATAGCGGTCCCGCGCGACATTTGTCGGGCTGCGCAGCGGCGATGCGATCGCGCTGGCCAGGGGGCCACGCGGTGCCTGGGCCGGGGCGGGGGAGAGCGCCACCAGCGCGGCACTTAGGACTGGCAGGAACAGGGCGGTTCGACGCATGGGAAAACTCCTTAACGGGAGGAACGGGTGGACGACGCACACAGGTTGTTATGGACGATTGCGGGCGTGGCGGCGATGCTGTTTGCGGTGTCGGTACTGGCGGAACGCCGCCGTACCCTGCGCCGCGATCCCGACCGGGTCGGCTGGATGCCGTGGACGCTGGTGCAGCTGATCGCGGTGCTGCTGGTCGTGTTCGCGGTGGCGATGGCGTTGAAGTAGGAAGGCCCGCCGCACGACGTCGCCCCAGCGAAGGCTGGGGCCTCGAGCAGCTCGCGTCCCGCCCGATTACCGGGAGATACCAGCCTTCGCTGGAATGACGTTCGCGTCAGGGGGACTGTATCAAGCCCTAATAAAAGCTCGCCAGCGTCAGCGATCGTTCGGTCCCGTCGCACAGCGCCAGCTTCACGACCCGCCCCGGCGTGTCCGTGCCCCAGCGGACATCGACGCCACCATCGGGGGTCAGCGATACCGGCTTGCCGTCGACGGTGCAGATCAGTTCGTCGGCCTTCCATCCCGCGCGCGCCGCCGGGCCGCCCGACATGACGTGCAGCACGCGCAACCGGGCGCGGTCATAACCCAGCAGCAGGCCGCTGGTCGATTTGAGCGGCGGCGGCGGGGCGGCGGGGTTGGGGGTAACCACCATCTGCCCGGCGGCGGGATCGAGCAGCACGCGGTAGCGCAGCAACAGCCCGGTGCCGATCCGCCCGGCGACGCGGACCTGTTTGGTAAAGCCGCCATCGCCCTCGATCCGGAGTTCGATCGGTCCGGTCGGCACACCGCCCAGCGTGACCTGGTCGGTCACGGTCAGCCCGGCATCGACCACGCCGCCCGCGCCGAACGCGATGGTCGAGGTGACGCGCGCGTCCTTGATCCCGGCCGCGCGCCACTGGTTGCGCGCGATGCTCAGCGATCCGCCGTCGCCGGTGTCGACCAGCAGCGGGCGTACGCGATGTTTCCCCAGAATCGCCTCGGTCAGGTACAGCCCGCTGCCCGCCTGCAACGTCATCGGGATGCGGGTGCCGGCAAAGGGCATCCGGCCGCTCGGCAACAGGCGGAACCGGCGATTGGCGAAGTCGATGTCGATCGCGTTGGGCGCGATCAGGTCGGTGCCGACCAGCACCTCGGCATCGCCCGATGCGCTGGCGAGCAATTTGGGCAGGTCGATCACTGCTACCCGCCCGCCGCCGCGGCTGAACGCGCCGAACGCGACCGTCTTCGTCGCGGCCCAGTCGACCCGGATCGCCCCGCCCAGCGCGATGCCGGCGGCGGCGTCCTTGGTATCGATGGTCAATTTCGCCCGCCGCGCGAACTCCCGGCTGACCGCGCTATGGTTGAGGCCGGTGTCGAGCAGCGCCTGCGCCGCGACGCCGTCGATCGTCATCGCGAAGCGCAGATGGTTGGCCGACGTCAGGGTGAAGGGCACCCAGCGCGCCTCCGCATCGGCGGCCAGCAGGCCCTGCGCAGGGGCGGCGACGGGCGCGCACAGCAGCAGCGCGAGGAGCAGGCGGAACATCACACCCCGACTGTAGGCGCCCCAAGTGCCTGATGCTACAGGCAAGCCTCCAGCAGCGCCTGGTCGAAGCCATATTGCTTGGCCTTGTCCAGCGTATAGGGGCGCATCCCCATCGAGCGATATTCGCCGATGATCTTGCCGTCGGCGCTTTCGTCCAGATATTCGAACTTGAACAGTTCCTGCGTGACGATCACCGGGCCTTCCATCCCGATCACCTCGGTAATGTTGGTCACGCGGCGCGACCCGTCGCGCAGGCGCTTCACCTGCACGATCAGGTCGACCGAATCGGCGATCTGGCGGCTGATCGCTTCCTTCGGCACCTTGATGTCCGACATCATCACCATGTTCTCCATACGCGCCAAGCATTCGCGCGGGGAGTTGGAGTGGAGCGTCGCCATCGATCCGTCGTGGCCGGTGTTCATCGCCGCGAGCAGGTCGAAACACTCGCTGCCACGGATTTCGCCGAGGATGATCCGGTCCGGGCGCATACGCAGCGCGTTCTTCACCAGGTCGCGGATCGTGATCTCGCCTTGCCCCTCCAGGTTGGGCGGACGCGTTTCGAGGGGGAGCCAGTGCGGCTGTTGCAGGCGCAGTTCGGCGGCGTCCTCGATGGTCAGCACGCGCTCGCCCGGATCGATCATCTTCGACAGGGCGTTGAGCATCGTCGTCTTGCCCGAACCCGTACCGCCGGAAATTACGATGTTGAACCGGCTGGCCCCGGCGACCTTCAGCGCGGTCGCCATTTTCGTGCTCATCGACCCGAAGCCCGCCATCATGTCGATGGTGATCGGTTTGGCCGAGAATTTACGGATCGAGATCGCAGTGCCCTTGAGGCTCAGGGGCGGCACGATCACGTTGACGCGGCTGCCGTCCTTCAGACGGGCGTCGGCCAGCGGCGTCGTCTGGTCGACGCGGCGGCCGACCGAGTTACAGATGCGCTGCGCGATCTGGAACAGATGCTCCTCGTCGCGAAAATTGATGTTGGCGAGTTCGAGCTTGCCCTTGCGTTCGACAAAGGTCTGTTCGGGGCCATTGACCATGATGTCGCTGATCGCCGGATCGGACAGCAATTCCTCCAGCGGTCCCAGCCCGAGCAGCTCGTCGACCAGCACCTTTTCCAGCGCGAACTGTTCGCGCCGGTTGAGCGTCAGCTTAAGTTCGGCCAGCACCTCGCCCACGATCGGGCGAAATTCCTCGGCCAGTTCGTCCTTGGTCAGCGTGGCGGCGGCTTCGGGGTCGACGCGTTCGAGCAGGCGGGGCAGCACCTGTTCCTTGATCCGGTGGATCGAGGTTTCGAACCCTTCGACCCGGCTGTTGCCGGCATCGCCCGACAGCGCCTGCCGGTCGGCAAGCCGCTGCATCGCATCACCTACGCCCTGCGGCAGGGCGCTGGCCTGTTCGCCGGGCATCGGTTCGGCATCGCCACCGGGCAGCGGCACCTGGCCCAGCGGCGGGAATTGCGTTGTGCCGTCCAGATCGGCGGCCCGCGCCGGTCCCGATCCCTGCATTGGGCGGGCCACGCCGAAGGAAGGCCTGCCGCCCGATCCGCCCAATCCGCTGCGCCGTCCGAATGCGTTCACGCTTGCCACCCCATCGAATCCTTGGGGCGACCGTAGGCGACAAGATTTTACAACTTCCTAACCAAGCGGAATGGCGACCTCCGGACGCAGGAAGGGCGGAGCATGTCGCCATGCCCCGCCCCCCGAGAACGTCCGAAGCGCGTTGGATCAGATGTGGATCGGCTTGCCCTGCACCGCCATCGCCGCTTCCTTCAGCGCTTCGGCATGGGTCGGGTGTGCGTGGCAGGTATAGGCGATGTCCTCGCTGGTCGCGCCGAATTCCATCGCCTGTGCTGCCTGTGCGATCATCGTGCCGGCAAGGCTCGACACGATCCACACGCCGACCACGCGGTCGGTCTTGGCGTCGGCAATGACCTTCACGAAGCCGTCGGTGTCGCGGTTGGTCTTGGCGCGGCTGTTGGCGGCGAACGGGAACTTGCCGACCTTGATCTCGCCCTTTTCCTTGGCGGCTTCCTCGGTCAGGCCGACGCCGGCGATTTCCGGCATGGTGTAGACGACCGACGGGATCACGTCGTGGTTCACGATGCCGGTCTGGCCGGCGATGAACTCGGCGACTGCGACGCCTTCGTCCTCGGCCTTGTGCGCGAGCATCGGGCCATGCACGACGTCGCCGATCGCCCAGATGCCGTCGACCTTGGTGCGGAACTCGTCGTCGATGTCGACTTGGCCGCGCTGGTTGACCGACAGGCCCGCCTTGTCGAGCGCAAGGCCTTCCGTGTTCGCGCGGCGGCCGATCGACACCAGCACCGCGTCGGCGGTGATCGTCGTCGCTTCGCCACCCGCTGCCGGTTCGACCGTCAGGGTGGCGGTGCCGCCATCGACCGACGCGCCGGTGACCTTGGTCGAGGTCTTGAGGTCGAAGCCCTGCTTCTTGAACAGCTTGGCCGATTCCTTGCGAACTTCGCCGTCGAAGCCGGGCAGGATCTGATCGGCATATTCGACCACGGTGACCTTGGCGCCCAGACGACGCCACACGCTGCCGAGTTCGAGGCCGATCACGCCGCCGCCGATCACCACCAGATGCTCGGGCACCTTGGGCAGGGCGAGGGCGCCGGTCGAATCGACGATGATCGCCGCGTCGTTATCGACCTGCACGCCGGGCAGCGGAGTGACGCTCGACCCCGTGGCGATGACGATGTCGCGCGCGGTGACGGTGCGGTCGCCGACCTTGACCGTGTTGTCGTTCTCGAACGCCGCATAGCCCTTCAGCCATTCGACCTTGTTCTTCTTGAACAGATATTCGATGCCGCCGGTCAGCTCGCCGACCGCCTTCTTCTTTTCGGCGTGCATCTGGTCGAGATTGAGCGTCGCGCCCGAAATCTCGACGCCGAACTTGGCGAGGTGGCCGCCGGTCGCTTCCTCATAGAGTTCGGATGCGTGCAGCAAGGCCTTGGACGGGATGCACCCGACGTTCAGGCAGGTACCGCCCAGCGTCTCGCGCCCTTCGGCGCAGGCGGTCTTGAGGCCCAGCTGCGCAGCGCGGATCGCAGCGACATAGCCACCGGGGCCGGCACCGATCACGAGGACGTCGAAGTCGTATTCAGCCATTGTCTCTATCCCGTCCTAGTCGTTGTGGGCGATCACGCGGATCGCGCCGTCGCCGGTACGGCGGCATTGTGCCGCAAACTGGCGCAGGGCGGGAATGCCCTGCATCACATAATCGAGCGCATCCGCGCTGCCGAAGGTTTCGGCCCCGTAAACATCGGCCTTGGCCATCGCGCGCGGATCGAAGCGGCGGGCGAGGGTCGCGTCATCCGTCTTGTCGAGCGCGTCGGCAAACGCCTTCATCAGCGGCGGCGCGATCAGGCCGATCCCGCCCTCGCCATTCTCGTCCGCGCCCAGTTCAGGGAGCGCGGCGATGATGATCCCCACCGTATGCCCGACATCGTCGGCCGATCCGGTCAGCAGGTAATGGACCGCGTGCCACGCCTCGCCCAGATCGAGGAAGTCGAGATTCTCGACGCCTTCCTCGAACAGGAAATCCTCGAACACCGATGGGTCGGCGACCAGCCGGTCGATGTCGGCATCGCCGGCCCGACGCAGATAGATCACCATGCCCATCGGTGTTCGTCCGTCCCTTTAGAGGTCGATCAGCAGGCGCGTCGGGTCCTCGATCGCGTTCTTGAGCGCGACGAGGAAGGTCACCGCCTCGCGACCGTCGATCAGGCGATGGTCATAGCTGAGCGCGAGGTACATCATCGGGCGCACCACGACCTGTCCGTCACGGACGACCGGGCGTTCCTCGATGCGGTGCAGGCCCAGCACGGCCGACTGCGGCGGGTTGATGATCGGGGTCGACATCAGCGACCCGAACACGCCGCCGTTCGAAATGGTGAAGGTGCCGCCCTTCATCTCGTCCATCTTCAGCGTGCCGTCCTTGGCGCGCTTGCCGAAGTCGCCGATCGTCTTTTCGACGCCCGCGACCGACAGCTTGTCAGCGTCGCGGATGACCGGGACGACCAGGCCGCCCGGCGCCGACACGGCGACCGAGATGTCGGCATAGTCGCGATAGACGATTTCATCGCCCTCGATCGACGCGTTGACCGACGGAATGTCCTTCAGCGCCATCGTCGCGGCCTTCACGAAGAAGCCCATGAAGCCGAGGCGGACGCCGTGCTTCTTCTCGAACAGGTCCTTGTACTTCGCGCGTGCCTCGATCACCGCCGTCATGTCGACGTCGTTGAAGGTGGTGAGCAGCGCGGCGGTGTCCTGCGCTTCCTTCAGGCGGCGGGCGATCGTCTGGCGCAGGCGCGTCATCTTCACGCGCTCTTCGCCACGGGTCGGTGCGGCGCTGGCCGTCGGTGCTGCTGCGGCCGGGGCGCCAGCGGCCGGTGCGGCGGCGGCCGACTTGTCACCGGCGGCGGCGACGACGTCTTCCTTGGTGATGCGACCGTCGCGACCGGTGCCCTTCACCTTGGCCGGGTCGACACCGTGCTCCAGGATCGCACGGCGCACCGACGGCGACAGCGCGGCGGCGTCGACATTGGTGTCGCCGGCGGCCGGAGCCTGCTGCACAGCGGCCGGGGCAGGGGCGGCGGCGGGTGCCGGCGCGGCATCGGCCTTCGGAGCGGGGGTAGCGGCGGTGCCGTCGCCCGATTCGATCGTTGCGATCATCGCGCCGACCGACACGGTGTCGCCCGGCTGCACCGCGTGCGCGCCCATGACGCCAGCGACCGGCGCAGGTACTTCGACCGACACCTTGTCGGTTTCGAGGCTTGCGATCGGTTCGTCGGCGGCGACCGCCTCACCGGGCTTCTTCAACCATTCGCCCAGCGTCGCTTCGGTGATCGATTCGCCCAGCGTGGGGACCAGAACTTCGGTTGCCATCGGATCTTCCTCATCTCCCCCGTGTCGGGGGTAATAACACGGTTAGGATGCGGCCTTGCCGGTGGCGCGATCGCCCTCGGCCTGACGGGTGCGGCGGATTTCGTCGCGGACATTGTGGCCGAGCGCATCGGCGACCAGCGCGCCCTGTTCGGCCTGGTGCCGCTTCATCAGGCCGGTGGCGGGCGATGCCGCCGCCGCGCGACCGGCATAGCGGGCGCGGGCAACCGGCGAACCGGCCTCGGCCAGCGCTTCCTCGATCGCCGGTTCGGTCAGGAACCACGAACCGTTGTTCTTCGGCTCTTCCTGCGCCCAGACCACGTCGGTCAGGTTGGGCAGGCGCTTCAGCCGCGCGACCAGCGCATCCGAAGGGAACGGATAAATCTGTTCCACGCGGACGATCTGGGTCGTGGTGTCGCCCGCCGCGTCGCGTGCCTCGATCAGGTCGAACGCGACCTTGCCCGAACACAGCACCAGCCGGGTGGTGTTCGCATCCGCCGGGGCCGACGGATCGGACAGCAGCCGCTTGAAGTGAGTGCCCGGCAGGAAGTCCTCGGTCTTCGACACTGCCATCTTGTGCCGCAGCAGCGACTTGGGCGTCATGATGACCAGCGGCTTGCGGAAGTTGCGATGCATCTGGCGACGCAGCAGGTGGAACAGGTTCGCCGGCGAGGTGACGTTCGCCACCTGCATATTGTCGCCCGCGCACAGCTGCAGGAAGCGTTCGAGACGCGCCGAGCTATGCTCCGGACCCTGACCTTCATAGCCGTGCGGCAGCATCATCACGAGGCCGTTGGCGCGCAGCCACTTGGCTTCGCCGGCCGCGATGAACTGGTCGATCATGATCTGCGCACCGTTGGCGAAATCGCCGAACTGCGCTTCCCAGATCACCAGTGCCTTCGGATCGGCAAGGGCATAGCCATATTCGAAGCCCAGCACGCCATATTCGGACAGCGGGCTGTCGAGCACTTCGAAGCTGCCATGCTCGATCGTCTTGAGCGGTACGAACTTATGCTCGTCGGTCTGGTCGACCCATACCGCGTGCCGCTGCGAGAAGGTGCCGCGACCCGAATCCTGCCCCGACAGGCGGACGCCGAAGCCTTCCGACAGCAGCGAACCGAAGGCCAGCGCCTCGGCAGTGGCCCAGTCGAAGCCCTCGCCATTGCCGAACATCGCCCGCTTGGCGTCGAGGACGCGCGACAGCGTCTTGTGGACCTGCAGGTCGTCGGGGATCGTGGTCAGCGTGCGGCCGAGCGAGTCGAACAGCTTCTGTTCGATGCCGGTGTCGACCGACCGGCGCGAGCCTTCCGCATCCATCGGCGCGTGCAGGCCCGACCAGCGACCGGCGAACCAGTCGGCGCGGTTGGGCTTGTAGCTCTTGGCGTTCTCGAACTCGCCTTCCAGCAGCTGGGTGAACTCGGCGGTCTTGGCGGCGACGAAATCGCCGTCGATCACGCCTTCTTCCGCCAACCGCTTGCCATAGATTTCGCTGACGCCGGGATGGCCCTTGATCTTGGCGTACATCAGCGGCTGGGTGAAGGACGGTTCGTCGCCTTCGTTATGGCCGAAGCGGCGATAGCACCACATGTCGATGACGATGTCGCGCTTGAACTGCTGGCGGAACTCGATCGCCATCTTGGTGGCGAAGGTCACCGCCTCGGGATCGTCGCCGTTGACGTGGAAGATCGGCGCCTGCACGCCCTTCGCCACGTCCGACGGATAGGGCGACGAGCGCGCGAACTGCGGCGACGTCGTGAACCCGACCTGGTTGTTGATGATGAAGTGGACGCAGCCGCCGGTGTTGTAGCCACGAATCCCTGAGAAGCCGAGGCATTCCCACACGATCCCCTGGCCAGCGAACGCCGCGTCGCCATGGATCAGCACCGGCAGGACCTGCTCGTGCTTCTCCAGGTCGCCACGGAAGGTCTGCTGCGCGCGCACCTTGCCCAGCACGACCGGGTTGACCGCTTCGAGGTGGCTGGGGTTCGCGACCAGCGACATATGCACCGACACGTCGTCGAAGCTGCGGTCGGTCGAGGTGCCGAGGTGGTACTTCACGTCGCCCGACCCGCCGATGTCGTCCGGGTTCGCGCTGCCGCCGGCGAATTCGTGGAACAGCACGCGGAACGGCTTGGCCATCACGTTGGTCAGCACGTTCAGGCGACCACGATGCGCCATGCCGTACACGATCTCGCGCACGCCCAGCTGGCCGCCGTACTTGATGACCGCTTCCAGCGCCGGGATCATCGATTCACCGCCGTCGAGGCCGAAGCGCTTCGTGCCGACGTACTTGCGCCCGAGGAACTTCTCCCACTGCTCCGCCTCGATCACCTTGGCGAGGATCGCGCGCTTGCCTTCGGGGCTGAACTGGATCGCCTTGTCGCGGCCTTCCATCCGGTCCTGGAGGAAGCGGCGCTCCTCCACATCCGCGATGTGCATATATTCGAGGCCGACATTGCCGCAGTAATTGGCGCGCAGGATGTCGACGATCTCGCGAACGGTCGCCCATTCGAGGCCGAGCGACCCGCCCAGATAGACCGGCGTGTCGATCTCGGCATCGGAGAAGCCGTAATATTCGGTGCGCAAATCCTCGGGCAGCTCACGGCGGGCCAGACCCAGCGGATCGAGATTGGCGGCAAGGTGGCCGCGCACGCGATAGGTGCGGATCAGCAGCTGCGCGCGGATCGCGTCGCCGGCGGCCTTGGCCACATCGACTTTCGGTGCGGCGGGTGCGGCGGCCGCCGGGGCGGGCTTGCCGCCACGCGCGGGCTTGGGGGCCGGCTCCATCTGCGTCGGGTCGAGCGCGGCGGTCAGCGCGTCGGTCTCGGTCAGCGGCCAGCGCTTGCTCTGCCAGCTGGGGTGCTGGGTCGCACCCTCCAGCCCGTCGAACCACTGACGCCAGCCGGCGTCGACCGATGAGGGGTCCTCGCGGTAGCGACCATAGAGCGTTTCCACGAATGCCGGGCTGACGCCGGCGGCGATGTCGAAATCCTGGCCTTCGTAGCCCATGGTCACTTCCTGTCGTTCAGTCCCGGTCGAACCGGGACGTGCCCCGCGCGAACGTCGCGCAGGGCACGTTCGTTCAACCGTTCAGCACTTCGAGCAGCGTCGAGCCGAGTTCGCTGGGCGATGCCGCGACCTTGATGCCCGCTGCTTCCATCGCCGCGATCTTGCTTTCCGCGTCGCCCTTGCCGCCCGACACGATCGCGCCGGCATGGCCCATGCGACGGCCCGGAGGGGCGGTGCGGCCCGCGATGAAGCCGGCCATCGGCTTCTTGCGGCCACGCTTGGCCTCGTCGATCAGGAACTGCGCGGCCTGTTCTTCCGCATCGCCACCGATCTCGCCGATCATGATGATCGACTGGGTCTCGTCGTCGGCAAGGAACAGTTCCAGCACGTCGATGAAGTTGGTGCCGTTGACCGGATCGCCACCGATGCCGACGGCGGTCGTCTGGCCCAGGCCTGCGTTCGACGTCTGGAACACCGCTTCATAGGTCAGCGTGCCCGAGCGCGAGACGACGCCGACGCTGCCCTTCTTGAAGATCGAACCCGGCATAATGCCGATCTTGCACTCGCCCGGCGTCAGCACGCCGGGGCAGTTCGGGCCGATCAGCCGCGACTTCGAACCCGACAGCGCGCGCTTCACCTTCACCATGTCCAGCACCGGAATGCCTTCGGTAATCGCGACGATCAGCGGGATTTCGGCGTCGATCGCTTCGAGGATCGAATCGGCGGCGAAGGGCGGCGGCACGTAGATGACCGAGGCGTCGGCACCGGTCTTCGACTTGGCTTCAGCGACGGTGTTGTAGACGGGCAGGCCGAGATGCTCCGAACCGCCCTTGCCCGGCGTCACGCCGCCGACCATCTGCGTGCCATATTCCAGCGCCGCCTTGGTATGGAAGCTGCCGGTTTCGCCGGTCATCCCCTGGGTGATGACCTTGGTGTTCTTGTTGACGAGGATGCTCATTCGCTCTCAATCCTATCGATGCGCGCATTCTGTTCGGCGTTGAAGCGAAACAAAATTACCGCGAAACTTACGAAGCCGCCAAACCATAGCGGTAGAAATCCAAGAAGGATAAAGCCGTGCGGTCCCATGCCGATGGCGTACAGCGCAATCGCTGACAGCGACATCCAGATGGCGGTTACGAGTAATCCCGTGCTTGGCCGGCCATACCTTAGTGCGACCAATCCCGGTGCCGCGCCAATCACGACGCAGGCACCGAGAAAGATCGTGTCTTCCATCTTACGCCAGCGTCTCGTCGATCCCCTTGCAAGCGACCAGCAGTTCCTTGACCGCGTCGACCGAGACCTGAAGGTTCGCCTTGGCTTCGTCGCCCAGCTTCACTTCGACGATCTTCTCGACGCCGCCGGCACCGATCACGACGGGCACGCCGACATACAGGCCGTCGACGCCATATTCACCCGACAGATGCGCCGCGCAGGGCAGGACGCGCTTCTGGTCGTAGAGATAGGCTTCGGCCATCGCGATGCCGCTGGTGGCGGGCGCGTAGAAGGCCGAGCCGGTCTTGAGCAGGCCGACGATCTCGCCGCCGCCACCGCGGGTGCGCTTGACGATCGCGTCGACGCGCTCCTGGGTCGACATGCCCATGGCGATCAGGTCGGTGACCGGAATGCCGCTGACGGTCGAATATTCGAGGACCGGGACCATGGTGTCGCCATGGCCGCCCAGCACGAAGCTGTTGACGTCCTTGACCGACACCTTGAACTCGTCCGCGAGGAAGTGGCTGAAACGTGCCGAGTCCAGCACGCCGGCCATGCCGACGACCTTGTTGTGCGGCAGGCCGCTGAATTCGCGCAGCGCCCACACCATCGCGTCGAGCGGGTTGGTGATGCAGATGACGAATGCGTCGGGGGCGTTGTTCTTGATGCCCTCGCCGACGGCCTTCATCACCTTCAGGTTGATGCCGAGCAGGTCGTCGCGGCTCATGCCCGGCTTGCGAGCGACGCCGGCGGTGACGATGATGACGTCCGCGCCCGCGATGTCGGCATAGTCGTTGGTGCCGGTGATCGTCGCGTCGAACCCTTCGACCGGACCGCACTGCGACAGGTCGAGCGCCTTGCCCTGCGGCACGCCTTCCACCACGTCGAACAGAACGATGTCACCCAGCCCCTTGAGGGCGGCGAGGTGGGCGAGGGTCCCGCCGATGTTACCAGCGCCGATCAGCGCGATCTTCTTGCGAGCCAAGACGTCTCTCTCCGTAGCAAGTCGGACGCGGTCCTGCCGCGACGCGGGCGCTGTACGGCGTTTTGCCCGGCAAAACAACCCTAAAGCGACCTTTAATGATAATAGATCGCAAGTGCAATAACGCGCGATCGTGGCGGAATTGTGCGGTTATACGTAGGCAACCGCTAAAAATTCACCACCGCTCCTGCCGTTCGGTATCCGAAACAGCGATTCGCGCGTCTTGATGGTGCGACTCTGCTGGAAAGCTGCGCGGGCTTTGCTATGCAGGACACGAACAAGCGATCGCCTACAAGGTTACTTCCATGCCCAACGCCCGTATCTATCAGATCCCCAAGAACGCGATGCAGTCGGGTCGTGCCAAGACGCACACTTGGATGCTGGAGTTCGAACCGGCCGAGCCGAAGCAGGCCGATCCGCTGACCGGCTGGGCGGGATCGGGCGACACGCGCGAGCAGGTAAAGCTGAAGTTCCCGTCGCTCGATGCCGCGACCGACTATGCCACGCGCGAAGGGATCGCGTTCCATGTCGTGCCTGCGCCCGAGCGCACGCTGAAGCTGCAGGCGTACGCGGACAATTTCAAGTGATCCGTGGCGCGCTGATGGTCGTGGCGGTCGCGCTGGCGACCCCGGCCATCGCCGCGACGCCGATCACCGGCCGCTACCTGACCGAGGACGGGGCGGGCGTGATCGAGGTCGCGCGCTGCGGTGACAAGCTGTGCGGGCGGCTGGTCCGTATCGTGAAGGCGACGCCGGGCGCGCCGACCGCCGACGTCAACAACGGCAACCCGGCACTGCGGTCGCGCCCGATCCTGGGGATGCCGATCCTGTCGGGCTTTGCCGATGCCGGCAGCGACTGGCGCGGACGCATCTACGACCCGCGCAACGGCAAGAGCTACAAGTCGATCGTGTCGAAGAATGCCGACGGATCGCTGAAGGTGCAGGGCTGCATCGCGATCTTCTGCCAGACGCAGGTCTGGAAGCCGGCGCGGTAGGTCAGGCCGCGAGCGGGGGCGCCGGCAGGCGGATGTCGGGCAACGTGCGAAAGCCCGGCCGGGCGAGTAGATAGCCCTGGATATAGCGGATGCCGAGGTCGCGCAGCACGGCATATTCCTGCGCCGTCTCGATCCCTTCGGCGATGATCGTCATGCCGAGCGACGTGGCGATCCGCACCATGCCCTCGACGATCAGCCGGCGGGGGACGCTGACGTCGATGCCGCGGATCAGGTCCATGTCGAGCTTTAGATAGTCGGTCTGGAAATTGGCGAGCAGGCCGAGGCCGGCATGGCCTGCGCCGAAGTCGTCGAGCGCGGTGGCAAAGCCCATCGCGCGATAGGTTTCGACGATATTGCGGACATGGTCGGTGTCGTCCATCTCCTCATTCTCGGTAAATTCGAAGATCAGCCGGTCGGTGGGAAAGGCGTGCGCGCGCGCCGCCGCCAGCGTGGCCTGGATACAGGCGACGGGGGAATAGACGGCGTTGGGCAGGAAGTTGATCGAGAGCCTTGCCCCGGTCGACAGGATGCCCGCCGCCACCGCACCCTCGATCGCGGCCGTCCGGCATTGCTGGTCGAAGGCGTAGCGATTGTCGGAGGTGACCTGCGCCAGCACCTGCGCGGCGCCTTCGCCATCCTTGCCGCGGACCAGTGCCTCGAACGCGAAGGGTGCTCCGGTCGCCACGTCCACGATCGGCTGGAACGCCATCGCGATCGCGAAATCGGGCTGGTCTTCGCGGCAGCCCCTGCATCCTGATCGCATGTTCGTGGAGATCCCTTCGCGCATGGCGTAGGCGCGTGGGGGTTGCCGGGTCGTTAATCTGGATCGGTTGGACGTGAAAAAAGGCCGGGAGGGAGGGGTCCCTTCCGGCCTTTTTCGTTGGTGCTGGATCCGGCGACGGCAAAGCCGCCGCCCGTCGGTCGGGTGACATGCACCCGCCGGCCGGATCGATGCGAGTCCTGCGCGAGCCATCGCTCGCGCAGGCCACATTCGATCAGAAGTCCATGCCGCCCATGCCGCCCATGCCGCCGCCGGCGGGCATTGCCGGGCCCTTGTCGTCCGGCAGTTCCGAAACGGTCGCTTCGGTGGTGATGAGCAGGCCGGCGACCGAGGCCGCGTTCTGCAGTGCGGTGCGGACGACCTTGGTCGGGTCGATCACGCCGGCGGCGACGAGGTTCTCGTACTTGTCGGTCGCGGCGTTGAAGCCGAACGACGTGTCGCTCTGGTCGAGCAGCTTGCCCGACACGACCGCACCGTCATGGCCGGCATTCTGGGCGATCTGACGCACCAGCGCGGTCAGCGACTTGCGGACGATGTCGACGCCGCGCGTCTGGTCGTCGTTCACGCCGGTCACGCCTTCGAGCGCCTTGGTCGCGTACAGCAGCGCCGTGCCGCCACCGGGGACGATGCCTTCTTCGACGGCAGCGCGGGTCGCGTGCAGCGCGTCGTCGACGCGGTCCTTGCGCTCCTTCACCTCGACCTCGGTCGCACCGCCGACCTTGATGACCGCGACGCCACCGGCGAGCTTCGCCAGACGCTCCTGCAGCTTTTCACGGTCATAGTCCGACGAGGTGACGTCGATCTGCTGACGGATCGCGTCGGTGCGGCCCTTGATCGCGTCGGCATCACCGGCACCGTCGACGATGATGGTGTTGTCCTTGTCGATCGTCACGCGCTTGGCGGTGCCGAGCATCCCGAGGGTCACGGTCTCGAGCTTGATGCCGAGGTCCTCGCTGATGACTTCGCCCTTGGTCAGGATCGCGATGTCTTCCAGCATCGCCTTGCGACGATCGCCGAAGCCCGGTGCCTTGACCGCCGCGACCTTCAGGCCGCCGCGCAGCTTGTTGACGACCAGGGTCGCCAGCGCTTCGCCTTCGATGTCCTCGGCGATGATCAGCAGCGGACGGCCCGACTGCACCACCGCTTCGAGGATCGGCAGCATCGCCTGCAGCGACGACAGCTTCTTCTCGTGGATCAGGATGTACGGGTCGTTCAGTTCGACCTGCATCTTTTCCGGGTTGGTGATGAAGTAGGGCGACAGGTAGCCGCGGTCGAACTGCATGCCTTCGACGACATCGAGTTCGAATTCGAGACCCTTGGCCTCCTCGACGGTGATGACGCCTTCCTTGCCGACCTTTTCCATGGCTTCGGCGATCTTCTCACCGACTTCCACGTCGCCATTGGCAGAGATGATGCCGACCTGTGCGACTTCGGCCGAACCCGACACGGGCTTCGAACGCGCCTTCACGTCCTCGACCACCTTCAGCACGGCGATGTCGATGCCGCGCTTCAGATCCATCGGGTTCATGCCGGCGGCGACCGACTTCATGCCTTCGCGCACGATCGCCTGCGCCAGCACGGTGGCGGTGGTGGTGCCGTCGCCCGCGATGTCGTTGGTCTTCGAGGCCACTTCGCGCACCATCTGCGCGCCCATGTTCTCGAACTTGTCCTTCAGTTCGATTTCCTTGGCGACCGACACACCGTCCTTGGTGATGCGGGGCGCGCCGAACGACTTGTCGATGACGACGTTGCGGCCCTTCGGCCCAAGCGTCACCTTCACCGCGTCGGCGAGGATGTCGACGCCGCGCAGGATGCGTTCGCGGGCGTCACGACCGAATTTTACGTCCTTGGCTGCCATGGTGGCTACCCTTTCCAAATGTCAAAGTTCACAAAAGTCACACTCGCCACGCAAGTGCGACCGGATCAGGATCGGTCGTTCAGCCGACGATCCCGAGGATGTCCGATTCCTTCATGATGAGCAGGTCTTCACCGTTCACCTTGACCTCGGTGCCCGACCACTTGCCGAACAGGATGCGGTCGCCGGCCTTGACGTCGAGCGGCGAAACCTCGCCCTTGTCGTTCTTGGCACCGGCGCCGGCGGCGACGACTTCGCCTTCCTGCGGCTTTTCCTTGGCCGTGTCGGGGATGATGATCCCGCCGAGCGTCTTCTCTTCGGCTTCGACGCGGCGGACGAGCACGCGGTCGTGCAGCGGACGGAAGTTCATGCGCGATTCCCTTTTGCGATAACTGAACATGTCTTGGCACTCGCCCTGGAGGAGTGCCAGCGCCCCGGATATGTGGAGCCGTCCAGCCACCGTCAAGCGGCGCGGGAACAATTTTGATGCTGGTACGTGGCTCCGGTCAGACGGGCCGAACCAGTCCGAGTTTCTCCCGCCGCCGCCAGCGATCGACCAGCAGGATGGCGACGACCAGCAGGCCGAAGGCCAGCCCGATCCACACGCCCACCCCGGCCAGCGGCGTCCAGAAGCCGAGCACCACCGATACGGTAAAGCCGACCGCCCAATAGCCGATCAGCGCGATCACCATCGGCACCCGCGTATCCTGCACCCCGCGCAGCACGCCGGCCGCCACCGCCTGCGCACCATCGGCCAGCTGGAAGATGGCGGCGATCGCCAGATATTGCAGCGCCAGCGCGATCATCGCCGCATTGGCGGGCGCATCGACATCGACATAGACCGACAGGAACGCGCGCGGGAACAGCCACAGCGTCAGCGCGGTGAACCCCATGAAGCCAGTGCCGACCGCCAGCGCCGACCAGCCCGCGCGCGCAATCCACAGCCGGTCGCGGGCACCATATGCCAAGCCGACACGGATCGTCGCCGCCTGCGCGATGCCGAACGGTACCTGGAACAGGAACGCCGCGATCTGCAGCGCGATGGCGTGGGCCGCCACCTCGGTCACGCCGATCCGCCCCATCAGGAATCCGGCGGCGGAGAACAGCGCCCCTTCGAACGTCATCGTCGCGGCGATCGGCACGCCCAGCACGACAATCTGGCGCAGCCGCGACCATTCGCCGCGCCACCAATTGCCGAACAGGCGGAACCGCCGCAGCCGCCGGTCGACGACGAGGACGGCGGCATAGGCGATCATCATCGCGCTCGCGGTGGTCAGGCTGGCGATCGCCGACCCCTCCAGCCCCAGCGCCGGAAAGCCGAGATTGCCGAACACCAGCAGCCAGTTGACCGCGATCGACACGCCCAGGCCCATCGCGGTGATCGCCATCGCCCAGCCGGGGCGGCCGAGCGCCGAGGCGGTGATCCGCATGACCGTGCCGGCCAGTGCCGGGATCATCGCCCAGAGGAGAATGTCGAGGAACGCATCGGTCCGCGCCGCGACCCGCGCATCCTGTCCGGCGAGCAGCAACAGGCTTTCGCCATGCGCCATCAGCGCCATGAACGGCAGGCTGCCGACCACCGCGATCCATGCCGCTATGCGGAACGAGCGGCGGACCTCGCGCACGGCGTGGCGGCGCTGGCCCAGTTCGGCGGCGATGATCGGCGCGGCGGCGCCGACCAGCCCCGACAATGCGAACAGGATGACGCTATAGACATAGACGCCCAGCGTCGCGGCGGCGAGTTCGACCTCGCCCAGCCGCGCGACGAACACCACGTCGACGGCATAGACCGCCATCTGCAACAGGTTCGCCCCCACCAGCGGCGCGGCAAGGCGCAGCGTCGCGGCCAGTTCGGCGCGGGCGGTTGCGGGTGCGGCGGGGGCGGCGTGGGTCATCGGGTGGCGTGTAGTCGGTTGGAGCGGGGGATGCCAGTTTGGGGAGGGTTTCGGAGTGATGTGGGGATCGGCTCACCTGTTCGTCATTCCCGCGAAGGCGGGAATTCATAGACGCCGACGTTTCGGCAGGAATCGCACCGTTGGCGTTTATGGACCCCCGCCTTCGCGGGAGTGACGGAGGGGGCCGCAGGGTAAGGCACCCCATGACGCCGCCGCCTTTTCCTTATAAAGCCGCGGGATGACCGACGATGCCGATCCCCGGCCGACCCGTGCGCCGCGGCGCGATGCCGCGCGGCGGCGCGATGCGCTGATCGCTGCCGCCGCCGAATGCTTCACCACCCATGGCTATGGCGTGCCGCTGGAGACGATCGCCGCCGCCGCCGGGGTCGGGCGCGCGACGCTGTACCGCAATTTCCCCGACCGGGCCGCGCTGGCGCTCGCCATCTTCTCGCGCGGGGCCGACCGGTTCGAAGCGATGCTCGACCCCGACCTGCCGATCGCGGCAACGATCGAGCAACTGGTGCGGGCCGGGGCGGAATCGCTGGCGCTGTTCGCACGGATCGCCGCCGAACTGCACCTCGATTGCGCCAATGTCGGGCGGTTTCAGGAACTGCGCGAGCGGTTTGAGCGCATTCTGGCGCCCGCGCTCGTCGCCGCGCAGGCGCGGGGCGAGGTCGCCGACGACATCTCGCCGCGCGACCTGGTGCTGACGATCCGCATGGCGAGCAGCCTGGTGCAGCCGTTCCTGTCGGACGCGGAGGTCAGCGCGCAGATTGCGACGGCGTTGCGGCTATTGCTGAACGGCCTGCGTCCGCGCTGACCGGATCGGTCCAGCCGAGGCCCATCGCTTTGTTCACCGCGATATAATATTGGGTCAGCTGGGCGCGGGCCTGTGTCACCGCGCCGGTCGCCAACAACTGCTGCCGTTCGACGTCGAGCTGGTCGATCAGTGTCGTGGTGCCGGCCGCCACCCGCTGGCGGTTGAGCGCGGTGGCGCGTTTGGCGGTCGCCTCCGCCTGGATCAGCTGGCCCAGCTGCCTGCGGCTGTTGCCATAGCGCGACAGCGCGGTCTCGGCGTCCTGCAACGCGTCGAGCACGGTCTTGCGATAGGTCGCGTCGGCCTGATCGCGCTGCGCCTCGCTGACGCGGGTGGCGGCGCGGTTCTTGCCGAAATCGAGGAACGACCAGCTGAGCGACGGCGCGGCGATGGCCGCGATATTGCCGAGGTCGAAGATGTCACCGGGCGAGGTGCCGCCAAGCCCCAGGAGTCCCAGGAAGCGGATACCGGGCAGCGCGCGCGCTTTCGCCACGCCGACCCCGGCGGTGCCGGCCGCCAGCTGGCGTTCGGCGGCGCGGACATCGGGGCGGCGCGCGATCAGCGATGCGGGGTCGCCGACCGCCACCTGCGCCGGGGGCAGGGGCACGGGCGCGACGGGCGTCAGTGTCGCGTCGAGCGCGCCGGGCGTGCGGCCGGTCAGCACCGCCAGCTGGTTGAGATATTCGTCGCGCTGGGCGGCAAGCGGGATCGCCTGTGCCTGGGTATTGTCCAGCTGCGTCTGGAGCCGTTCGACCGACAGTTGCGACGCGGTGCCGGCGGCGAGGCGCTGGCGGGTGAGGGTCAGCTGTTGTTGCTGCAACCGGGTGGTCGCGTCGCTGAGCTCAATGCGCGCCTGCACGTCGCGGAGCGCGACATAAGCCTGCGCGACGGCGGCCGACAGCGACACCTGCACGTCGGCCAAGTCGGCGATGCGGGCGTCGCCGGTCGCGCGGACCTGTTCGATCTGGCGGCGGCCGCCGCCGAACAGGTCGAGTTCCCAGCTGGCATTGGTGCCGACATTGTAGAATTGCACGTCGGTGCTGCCGCTGCCCGGCTGGATCGGCGGCAGGCGTGCGCCGAGGACGGTGGCGTTGGCGCTGGCGCTAGGCAGTTGCGCGGCGCGCTGCTGGGTCAGCTGGGCCTGTGCCTCGCGGACGCGGGCGACGCCGAGGTCGATGCTCGGGCTGTGCGCCAGGGCGTCGTCCACCAGCCGGGTGAGCAGCGGGTCGTTCAGCCCTTCCCACCAGCGGGCGAGGCCCGGCGTGGCGGTGAAGGTCGGGTCGGTCGCGCGGGCGAACGTCCCGCGCTGCACCGCGTCGGACGCGGTGGCGGGCGGGCCGGCATAGTCCGGGCCGACGGTGCAGGCGCCGAGTAGCAGCAGGGCGGTCAGGGAAAGGCTTCGCGTCGTCATCAATGCACCGTCGCCGGTTTGGCGCCCTTGGGCAGGGGCCGGAGGAACAGGACGAGGGGCAGGACGCAAAAGGTGCCCATGCCCATGATCCAGAAGATGTCGTTATAGGTCATGGTCAGCGCCTCGGCCGAAATCTGCTGCGACAACAGGCGCAGGCCCGCCGCCGGATCGCCGACCGCGCGGCCGAGCTGTGCGACATAGCTCTGCACAGCGGCGCTGTTGGCGTTCAACGTCTCCTCCATCCGGCGCGAATGGAAATACATCCGCTGGTCCTGCAGGATCGAGATGCCGGCGAGCGAGAAGCTGCCGCCCAGATTGCGGAACGCGTTGAACAGGCCGGAGGCGTCGCCCGCATCCTCGGGCGGGACCGAGCGGACGCAGGCCTGGCTGAGGAACAACATGCACAATATCTGGCCGACGCCGCGCAGCAGCTGCGACGCGGTGAAGTCGGGGCCGGAGGACTGCGCGGTCAGGCTGGCGTCGAGCAGCGCGGCGGTGCCCATGATGAGCAGCCCCGACGACACCGCGATGCGGATGTCGATCCGTTTCAGCAGGATCGGGACCATCGTCATCATGATCAGGCTGGGGATGCCCGACAGCAGCACGACCTTGCCCGCCTGCAACGCATTGTAGTTTGCGAGCGCCGCAAGGAATTGCGGGATCGCATAGCTGGTGCCGTAAAGGACGACGCCCAGCACGACGCCCATCAGCGCGACCGCGCCGAATTGCCGGTCGAGCAGCAGCTTGAGCTTGATGATCGGGCGTTTCGCGACCGCCTGTCCCCAGAACAGCAGGACGAAGCCGACCGCGCTGGTGAACGCCATCCAGCGGATGAGTTCGGAATCGAACCATTGTTCGCGCTGCCCGTCCTCAAGGAAGACGGTCAGGCCGCCCAGGCCCAGCGCAAGGCCGGCGATGCCCAGCCAGTCCGCCTCGCGGAACAGGTGCAGCTTCGCCTTTTCATGCGGCAGCCCGACCAGCAGCAGGGTCACGAGGATCGCGCAGATCGGGATGTTCAGGAAGAAGGCATAGTGCCAGCTGATATTCTCGGTCAGCCAGCCGCCGACCAGCGGCCCCAGCACCGGCCCCAGGATCGCGGTCACGCCGAACACGGCGATGCCGACCGGCTGCTGGTGCGGGGGCAGGCGCTGGGCGATGATCGTCTGCGCGGTCGGGATCATCGCCCCGCCGGTAAACCCCTGTCCCACGCGACCGATGATCATCATCGGCAGGGTGGTGGCGATGCCGCATACGACCGAGAAGACGGTGAACAGCGCGGCGGCGATCAGCAGGAAGGTCCGCATCCCCAGCATCCGCTGCAACCAGCCGGCCATGGGGATGATGACGATTTCGGCGACCAGATAGGCGGTGGCGATCCACGTCCCCTCGGTCCCGCTGGCCCCGATCTCACCCTGGATGGTCGGCAGCGCGGAATTGACGATCGAGATGTCGAGCGTCGCCATCAGCGCGCCCAGATTGCCCGCGATCACCGCCAGCCATGCCGCGAGGTCGGCACGCTGTTGCGGCGGGGCGGCGGCGGTCACGCCCGCGCCGGCCATGTCAGCGCTCCGCCTGCTCGCGCAGTTGCTGCAATTCGCCGCGCGCGCCGCGGGTGTCGACCGTCACCGACACCGACAGGCCGGGCACCAGCAGGCGCCGCGCCGCCGGCGTGGCCTCGATCGAGATGCGCACCGGCACGCGCTGCGTGATCTTGGTGAAGTTGCCGGTCGCATTCTGCGGCGGCAACAGCGAGAATTGCGCGCCGGTGCCCGGCGCAAGGCTTTCGACCCGGCCCTTGACCGCCACGCCGTCGAGCGCGTCGACCTCGATGTCGACCGGCTGGCCCGGCCGCATCAGCGCGAGCTGCGTTTCCTTGAAATTGGCGGTGATATAGAGCCGGTCGAGCGGCACGACCGACATGAGGCGGGTGCCGGCCTGCACGAACTGGCCGACGGTCACCGTCTTGTCGCCGATGCGGCCGGCGATCGGCGCGGTCAACTGGGTCGCGCCGACATCGACGCTGGCGGCGGCGAGCTGCGCGCGCGCGGCCTGACCCTGGGCGCGGCCCTGTGCGACCTGGCTCTGGAGCGAGCCTACGCGACGCTGTTGCGCGGCGACGGCGGCTTCGGCGGCACGGACATTGTCGGCCGACTGACGCGCGGTCACCTCCAGCTGGGCCAGCGTCTGGCGGGTTTCGGCGCCCGATGCGGCGAGCGGGCGATAGCGCGCGACCTCGCCCGCGTCATAGGCGGCCTTGCTGCGCGCGGCGGCGAGCTGGGCGCGCGCCTGATCGATCGCGGCATATTGTTCGGTGATCTGCGCACGGGCAGTATCGGCCTGCGCGCCGGCGACGGCGATCTGCGCCTCGGCCTGCGCGGCCTGTGCGCGGGCGTCGCGTGGGTCGATGCGGACCAGTGGCTGGCCGGCCTGCACGTCCTGATTCTCGCCCACCAGCACGTCGGCGACATAGCCCGTCACACGCGGGGCGATCGTCACCATGTCGGCCTGCACCGTCGCGTCGTCGGTTTCCTGCAGGAATTTGCCGTTGTTCTGATAGTCGATGTACCACCAGACGCCGACGACCGCCGCGACCACGACCAGCGCGATCACGATCCATTTGGCCCGGCCGTTGCCACGCTTCTGTTCGCTGGCGTCCGGTGCCGGCTGGTCGTCGTGCTGTTGCTCGCTCATCGGTCGCTGATCCGCAGTCTCGCGCCGTCCCTGTCGCGGCGCGATCCTTATTAAGTGGACGGTTTGTCCGGATCAAGGCGACTTTAGGTGCGCCGCACAAAAATTCAGGCCAAGATAATCAGGCGAGAATGCTGCGGTCGGCCATGCGCAGCGTGGCGAGGATGGTGGCGATCACCAACTGGTCGTCATGGTGCAGGAAATGGCCACCGGGCAGGCCGACCACCTGCGCGTGGCTGCCACGCAGCGTCGGGCACAGGCTTTCCTCTTCCTCGCGACCATAGATGCAGATGACCGGGGTCCAGTCGAGCGCGCGCATCGTCGCGGTCGGGCGGGCATCGGGGGTGCCGTGATACAGGATGCCGGTGGGATCGGAGCGGAAATAGACGGTCTGCGCCGGGACCACCACGCTGATCGCGGCGATGCGGCGGCGCAGGTCGGCGGGCAGGTCGGGGGCGGTGGCCGATACCATGTCGGCGCCGAACGACTGGCCCATCAGGATGACCCGCTGCGCCCCGGTCTTGGCCAGCGCGGTGCGGATCGCGCCCGCGACGATGGCATCGACCTGTTCGCGGGTCTTGCGCGTGCCGAAATTGACCGGCGAGCTGACGCCCACCACCGGGATGCCGTGCGCGGCGAGCGCGGGGACGACCTCGCTGCCCAGACCGAAGCGCAGCCCCATGTCGCCCGAGATATAGACGGCGACGACCGACGGATGCTTCTTGCCGCCTTCGAACAGGCGCAGCGACTGGCTGTCGATCAGGTGCAGCGACGGCGCGGCAAGGCCGAGCAGCACCAGCAGCCCGGCGATCAGCGCGCCGATGCCGAACCGGCGGCGGAGGCGACGACGACGTTCGATACGGTTCATGGCTGGATTACTTTCGGTTCGGTCGCGATCCGCTCGGCGGTGGGGGCGGGGGGCAGGTAGAGCGCGGGTTGGGGCCGGGCGATCAGGCGGGAGAGGTCGCGCAGGGCGCGGAGCAGGCCGATGCCGCCGGGGCCGGCGATGTAGCGCGGCTCCCATCCCGGCGCGAACTTCTCCTTGTAGGTGCGCAGGCCCCGGAAGCCGTAGAAGCGCTCCCCATGGCGGAAGATGAACGCCGCCGCCTTGGCCCAGGCGGGGGCGAGCCGGCGATCCTCGATCCCCGACAGCGGCGCCATGCCGAGCGAGAAGCGGGCATAGCCCTGTGCCTGCGCCCACAGCATCAGGTTGACCAGCAGGAAGTCCATCGTGCCCGGCGGAGTGTCGGACCGGTGGCGCATCAGGTCGACCGATGCTTCCTTGTGGTTGGCGGTCAGCCACAAATTGGCGAAGGCGACGATGCGGTCGTCGATCGTCACCACCGCCATGTCGAAGAACGACAGATAGGCGCGATCGAAATGGCCGAGGCTGAAGCCCTTTTCCCGCTGGGCCTTGGCCTCCAGCCATTCGTCGGAAACCGATTCGAGTTCGTCGAGGATCGTGCCCAGTTCGCTGGCGGCGACGATGTGCATCGTCGCGCCCTTGCGCGCCACCGCCCGTTCCGACTTGCGCAGCGCGCGCAGCCGGGGGGTGTCGAGGGTGAAGGTGGTCAGATCGACCACCGCATCCTCGCCATATTTCACGATGCTCAGCCCCATGCCGATCGCGATGTCGAGCACCGGCGACGACACCTGATACAGGAGCAGCCGCCCCTGGTCGCGATCGGCGAGGTCGCGCAGGTTCCACAGCAGTTCGCCCCACGCCTCGCGCGGGCCGACCGGATCGCCCATCACGATCCAGCTGCCGCCATGGACCTGATACATGACGAAGGCGTCGCCGGCTTCGGCCAGCAGGAAGCGCTTGTCGCCGGTCAGGGCCAGCATCGTGTCGGTGCGGTTCGCTTGTCCCAGGATGCGGCGGACCGTCGCCGAATCGACCGCCGACAGCGCGCTGCGCGCGGCGGCGGCGGTCGGCGACATCAGCCGCCACACGCACGCGCCCGCCAGCATGACGATGACGCCCAATGTCGCGCGCAGGAAGCGGGGGGCATCGCTGTGCAGCGCGAATTTCCACCACAGATTTTCGGAATAATCGACATGGCGATAGGCGAAGAACCCCGCCCATACGGTCAGGCCGATGACGGCGGCGACCGACGCGACCCAGCCCGGTCCGACCGGTTGCCCGGTCAGCGTGGTGCGGCGGTAAAAGGCGCTGCGCGTCCATTGCAGCAGCGCGGCGACGCACAGGCAGGCGGTGGCTTCCTCATAATCCAGCCCCTTGCCGATCGAGAACAAGGCGGCGGCGATCAGCAGCGTGCGGGTGGCGAGGAATGCCCCGTCCAATCGGCGATAGAGCGCGGGGGCGAGCAGCAGCAGCGCGGTGCCGGTCAGGCTGGCGGCGATCGAGCTGAACTCGATCAGTGGCAGCGGCAGGACGGCGGCAAGGTCGCCCATGCGGGCGCGGACCGAGGGCAGCGACCCCGACAGCAGCAGCATCGCGCCGGCCATGAAGGTCGCGACGCTCAAGGCCAGCGGGGCGACGCCGGTCGCGACCGCGCGAACCCCCGACAGGAAGCGGTTCGACCGGCGCCGCTGGCGCGCGCCTTCATGCCACGCGAGGACGAGGATGCCGCAACCGAGCGGCAGGAGGTAATAAAGGACGCGGTACGCGATCAGCGCGGCGAACAGCGTGGCGCGGTCGACCGGCACCACCGCCAGCACGACTGCTTCGAACACGCCGATGCCGCCGGGAACATGCGTCACCACCGCCGCGACGATGCCGAGCGTATAGGCGAGGATAAAGGCGGGCAGCAGCGCGGGCGCGGCGCCGGGGATCAGCACGAACAACGCGGCGCTGGCGCAGGCGATGTCGACCAGCGCGATGCCGATCTGCAGTATCAGCACGCCGGGGCTGGGCAGCGGCAGGGTGAAGCCGAACAGGCGGATCGGCGCGCGGACGACGGCGCAGGCGCCGAGCAACACGACGGTCAGCGCGGCGATGCCCCAGCCGGTCGCCTGTACCTCGGTCGCCGACAAGGTGAGGCCGGCGAGGTCGAGCGCGCCGGGGTGCAGCAGCAGGGCGGCGCCGGTGACGCTGACCACCCCGGCCCAGAAGGTCCCGCTGGCGATCGCGACGACGCGCGCGACATCGGGGCCGTCCAGCCCGGCGGCGCTGTAGATGCGATAGCGCGCCGACCCGCCGGTCAGCAGCGCGAGGCCGAGATTGTGGCTGAGCGTATAGCTGGTGAACGATGCCAGCGCGGCGGTGCGCCACGGCAGCGGGCGGCCGATCGTGTGCAGCGCCAGCAGGTCGTAGAAGGTGAGCGCGAGGTAACTGCCGGCGGTCGCCAGGAGGGCGAGGACGATCTTGGCCGTTGACAGGTCGTGCAGCGCGCTGCGCACATCGGCGAAGCGGATCTCCTGCGTCAGATGCTGGAGCGCGGCGAAGCCCAGCGCGATCAGGGCGAGGACCACCAGCACGCCGATCGGCGTGCGATAGCGGTCGAGCAGGCGGCGCAGCTCAGCCATGCGGCACCTGTTCGATTCGCGACCAGCTCTGGCTGCGGCAGATCACCCCGCCCCACAGGCAGCCGCGAATCCGGAGCGTGTCGGGGTTCGGCAGGTCGATTCGCGAGGCGAAGCGGCGGCCCATGTCGGGGACGAACACCGTGCCGGTCCACGCGCCGCTGCCATCGGCGGCATAGTTTTCGAGCAATTCGGTGCCGAGCAGCCGTTCGACCCCGCCATCCTTCGCATCGGCGCGGGCGGACGGGCTGGCCCATACCACCCAGCCGCACAGATGCGGGCCGCACGCCCCGGTGCGCACCGCGACATTGTTATGCGGGCTGAGCCACAGCCCGGCGGGCAACGACACCGGCGCATATGCCCCCGCCGGCACGGCGACCGCCATGCCCAGCACCGCCATGATCCCGCTCCACCCACGCATCGTTCGATTCCCCTTCATCTTGCGGGGAATAGCGGGCTGCGGGTTGCCGGCGGGTCAGCGCGCGCTGAACAATCGGTAATGTTGGAGAGGAATAGTCGACACCTTCGTCATTCCCGCGAAGGCGGGAATCCATAACCGCCAACGGTTCGGCAGGATTCGCTGGCGTCGGCGCATATGGACTCCCGCCTGCGCGGGAGTGACGAATGGAATCACGGTCCGACCCTATCCGTTCAGCGCATAGGTGATGATGAAGCAGGCGGCGGTCAGCAGCAGCATCGCGACGATGAAGGTCGCATCGGCGATTCGCTCCAGCCAGTGCAGCCGCGCCGTTCCCTGGACCCGGAGCGCGAAATAGCTGCTGAGCGTCGCGATCAGGAACAGCAGCGCGTCGATCGACAGCAGGTCGTCGGCCACCGTCTGGCGCGCGCGGAGCGTGATGGTGACGTGCAGCAGCCCGATCCCGGTCAGGCAGACCCCGACCATCGCCGACGCGATCGGGCAGATCATCCGGCAGGTGCGTTCGTCGAGCGCGATCCGCGCCCGGTTCCGCACCGGCGGGGGTTGGTTGCGATGGTCCATGGCGGCGACTCCTTATACCGGCCCGCACAGCACCGCGCGATACGGCGGCGTCAAGCGCGAAGCGGCCGATGCTCCGATGGCGGGATGTGGCGGCGGTGCAACGCCATCGGCGCAAATCGGGGATTTCGTGCATCATATCGCCAAAGCATCTCCGGTTCGCTATGGGCCGCTTCGCCCCACCGCGATGCCGACGCGGGGGCGTGCGATGGTGCGCAAAGCTGTCACACTTCGCCGATAGGGCGACATGTTCATTCGGCAGGGGAATTTCGATGACGAGCGCAGCGCTGGAGCGGGATGGACGCCCCGGCCCGAAACTGGACGACGGCTTCGGTCGCGCCGGTACGTTTGGATTCGCCACGGCAGTCGTCGCGGCCCTGGGATATGTCGTCTACAACGTCTATCGTGACGCGGCCGCCGCCAGCGTCGACCCGCTGACGCTGATGCCGTTCGCACTGCTGGTGCTGGCGCTGATCATCGCGCTGGGCTTCGAATTCGTGAACGGGTTCCACGATACCGCCAATGCGGTCGCGACCGTCATCTACACCAATTCGATGCCCGCCCATGTCGCGGTGGTGTGGTCGGGGGTGTTCAACTTCCTGGGCGTGCTGCTGTCGACCGGCGCGGTCGCGTTCGGCATCATCTCGCTGCTGCCGATCGAGCTGATCCTGCAGGTGGGGTCGTCGTCCGGCTTCGCGATGGTCTTTGCGCTGCTGATCGCGGCGATCGTGTGGAACCTCGCCACCTGGGCGCTGGGCATCCCGTCGTCGTCGTCGCACACGCTGATCGGGTCGATCATCGGCGTCGGCGTCGCCAATGCGATCCTGCAGGGGCGCAGCGGGTCGGCCGGCGTCGATTGGGACAAGGCGCTGGAAACGGGCAAGGCGCTGCTGATCTCGCCGATGATCGGGTTCGGGGTGGCGGCGTTGCTGTTCCTCGCCATGAAGACGCTGGTGCGCAACCGCGCGCTGTACGAGGCGCCGGTCGGCGACACGCCGCCGCCGCTGTGGATCCGCTGCCTGCTGATCTTTACCTGCACCGGCGTCAGCTTCGCCCACGGCTCGAACGACGGGCAGAAGGGCATGGGCCTGATCATGCTGATCCTGATCGGCACGGTGCCCACCGCCTATGCGCTGAACCGTGCGGTGCCGGCGCAATATGAGGCGCAGTTCGCGACCAACAGCGCCGCCGCGGTGCGGGTGCTGGGACCGCAGGGCGACGGCGCGACCCCCGACGACGCGACCGCCCGGCGCCAGGCGGAACGCTATATCACCGAACGCACGCTGACCGCCGAGACCGTGCCCGCCGTCACCACGATGGTCGGCGCGATCGAGCAGCAGGTCCGCGAATATGGCACGCTGGCCAAGGTGCCGGCCGCCGTCAGCGGCAATATGCGCAACGACATGTACCTGACGTCGGAAGCGGTGAAGCGGCTGTCGAAGGAATCGACCCTGTCGCTGACCGAAGGCGACAAGAAGGTGCTGACCGACTATCGCGGGTCGCTGGACGCCGGCACGCGCTTCATCCCGCTGTGGGTCAAGGTCGCGGTCGCGTTTGCGCTGGGTCTTGGCACGATGGTCGGGTGGCGGCGGATCGTCGTCACCGTCGGCGAAAAGATCGGCAAGACCCACCTGACCTATGCGCAGGGCGCGTCGGCCGAACTGGTGGCGATGGGCACGATCTTCGGCGCGGACAGCTTAGGGTTGCCGGTATCGACCACGCATGTCCTGTCGTCGGGTGTCGCCGGCACGATGGCGGCGAACCGGTCGGGGTTGCAGATGTCGACCGTCCGCAACCTGTTGATGGCATGGGTGCTGACGTTGCCGGTGTCGGTGCTGCTGTCGGGATCGCTGTACCTGCTGCTCAACCGGGTCTTCTGACGGGCAGGGCGGGGAGCGAGCGATGCCGACCTCCCCGCCGCTGCGCCGCGACCCCGTCGCGTGGGCGATCCTGATCCTCGTGTGGTTTTCCTGCGCGTGGTTCGGGTCGTGGGAGTTCAATCCCAACAACGCCGTGCGGATGTTCGCCACGCTGTCACTGGTCGAGGATGGCGATGCCACCATCGACGAATATGCCGCGCTGACGATCGACAAGGCGCATTTCGGCGACCATTATTATTCGGACAAGGCACCCGGCATCACCGTGCTGGGCATCCCCGCCGTCCTGCTGGCCGATACCGTGTCGGGGCAGAGCGCGCATGATTTCGTGCCGGGGTTCGAGAATCGAGAGTTCAATCGCTTCCTGAAGATTCGCATCCGGCTGGTCGCGGTGAGCGTCTGTGCGCTGCTCAGCGCGCTGGCGGCGATGCTGCTCTACGATCTGGTGCGCAGGCTGACCGGCGATGGCGAGGCGGGGGCGGTCGCCGCCTTGTCCTATGGCCTTGGCACCACGGTCTGGGGATGGTCGACGACGATCTTCGGCCATGCGCCGGTCGCCGCGCTGCTGGTGATCGCAACCTGGGCCGTGTGGCGCGGGACCGGGCCGGGGCGATCATCGGGCCATGCGGTCGTCGCGGGGCTGGCGCTCGGCTGGGCGGTGCTGATCGAGCATTCGGCGCTGATCGCCGGGCTACCGGTCGCCGGCTATGCGCTGTGGCGGCTGCGGGCGTTGCCGCGTGCGCAGGCGGTGCGGACGGTGGGTATCGCGGTTGCGGTGGGGGCGAGCGCGCTGGTCGTGCTGGTCGGCTATAACCTGATCGCGTTCGGGACGGTGTTCCGGCTAGGCTATTCGGGGGTTACCGACTTTGCGGGGATGCAGGAGGGGCTGTTCGGGCTGACCTATCCCAAGCCCTATGTCCTGTACGAACTGATCCTGGGCGAGCGGCGGGGGATGTTGTGGGTCGCGCCGATTCTGATCGTCGCCCCGTTCGGTATCGCCATGCTGCTGCGCGATCCGGCGACGCGGGCGATCGGCTGGCTGGCGGTCGCGGGGGCGGCGGTGCCGTTCCTGATCAACGCCAGCTATTATTACTGGGACGGCGGCAACGCGACCGGGCCGCGCCATGCGCTGCCGGCGGTCGGGTTCCTGTGCATCGGCATCGGCGCATTTTGGGCACAGGCGACGCGCTGGTCGCGGGCGGCGGTGGCGATGCTGCTGGCCGGGTCGGTCACGCTGAACATGGCGATCGCCAGCGCCGAGATCACCGCACCGGGCAGCGAGCCGCGCCCGCTGGCGGTGGCGGTGTTCCGCGAGCGGTTCGATCCGGGTTATCTGCGGACGGTGGCCGACGAGTGGTTCGGGTATACGCCGTGGCAGGGGTTGGCGATCTGGGCTGTCGTTGCCGGGATGCTGACGGTTGTCGTGGCGGTGCTGGTGCGGCGGGGGAAGGTAGCAGGAAGTTAGGGGTTCGCGCGGAGGCGCGGAGACGCGGAGGGGGTGCGTCAGGGAAGGTCCTTCCCGCGCTATCGGTCTCATCCCCGTTGCCACCGGAACAGGCGTCTACCGATCGCGCAGCATTTGCCCGGCACGCACCCCCTCCGCGTCTCCGCGCCTCCGCGCGAACCCCGCTTCTATTCCGCCGCCTGTGCCTGCGGTTCGTCGATCATGAACCCGAACCGCGCCTCGACCTCCGGATCGAGCCATGCATGGATGTGCGCGCGATCGGCATCGGAGATGTCGGGATAGGCAGTGGGGGTGAACGGGCGCTTGCCCTGCCCCTTGTAGCTGCCCTGCGCCACGAACGGGTCGGCCATGGGCAGGCCGGTGGCGGCGGACAGGTCGGCGATCACCCCGGCGGGGTCGGCGACGAACGCGTCGTGGCTGAGCAACGCGACATGGTGCGCGCGGTCGTGCAGCCCGCTCCAGTGGCGCAGCTTGGCGGTGCGCTTGGCGAGCGGGTTGGCGAAGCGTTCGCCGGTATCGGGACAGCGTTCGTGCAGCATCTCGCGCCCCAGCACCGGGTGATCGTCCTCTACGCCCCAGAATTCCCGGTCCCAATAGCTGTGCCACGGCGCGCGGATGAAGTCGGAGAAGTCGAGCGCCTTCAGATCGGGATGCGCATGCCATGGCTGGCGGTGCAGGCTGCGCACCCAGTCGACCGGATCGCGCGCGACCGCCAGCACCATGACGTCGCGCGGGAACAGCACCTGTTCGGGGACGAACCAGTGCTTGAAGCCATAGCCTTCCGTAAAGGCGTCGCGGCCGAGATTGGCCTCGATCGAACGGATCAGGACATTGGTGCCCGAGCAACGCTGACCATAGACTTGGATGCTGCGGATCGGCGCATCGCCCCGCCGCAACAAGGAGAGGCCGGGGCGCGGGGTCGTCCAGCTCGTCATGCGTCGTCTATTCCTATGCGAATCATCGGAAATCATTGTGATTCCGAAATAATTTTCGTGTGTCAGCGCTACGCAGGGAGCCGGCAAGGGTTCCGCCGCGTTGGTGGGCACAAGACGGGTTTCTCCGGGGGATGCCATGACGCCGCGACCGATTACGTTCTTCATCCATCATCAGGGGCGCGGCCATGCCAACCGCGCGATGGCGATCATCCGCGAACTGCCCGCCGATCGCCGCGTGACGATCCTGTGCGCGCGGCCCGACCTGTTCGACGGGTTCGACCGACCGATCGAGATCGTCGCGCTGCCCAACATGATCGGCGCGCCGGTGCCGACGCCCGCGCTGTTCGACCAGCCGACGCCGGAGGTGCTGCACTGCGTGCCGCTGGGCGTCGACGCGACGCGGCGGACGATGCGCACGATCCTCGACCATCTGGACGATGTCGCACCCGCGTTGTTCGTGGTCGACGTGTCGGCGGAGATCGCGTTGCTGTCGCGCATCGCCAGCGTGCCGGCGATCAAGATCCGGATGCATGGCGACCGCACCGATCCGGGGCATCTGGGCGCGTATCAGGCGTGCGTCGGGTTGCTGGCGCCGTTCGACGAAGCCATCGAGCAGGATGATTTCCCGGCATGGGGCCGGGCCAAGACCTGCTACACCGGCGGCCTGTGCACCACCACCGATGCGGTGCCGACCAAGGCCGAGGCGCGGGCGCGGCTGGGGATCGATCCGGCACGCGAGGTCGTGCTGGTGCTGACCGGTGGCGGCGGTGCGGGCACGCCCTATGCCCCGCTGACCATGGCGGCGCGGGCGGTGCCGGATGCGCTGTGGCTGGTGGTGGGACCCGTTCACCGCGAGGGGCATGAGACCGATTTCGGCAATCTGGTCGAAAAAGGCTGGGTCGATGGCGTGACCGATCATATCGCGGCGGCCGATGTCGTGATCGCTTCGGCGGGCGACAATACGGTGCATGAGATCGCGCGGGTCGGCCGCCCCTATATCTGCGCGCCCGAATGGCGGTACTTTGCCGAGCAGACGCGCAAGGCCGACCGGCTGGCCGAGGTCGGCGCGGCGGTGGCGCTGCACCAGTGGCCGGGGTCGCTCGGTCCGTGGCGCGGGTTGCTGGATCAGGCGAAGGCGCTCGACCCGGCGGCGCTGGCGGCATTGTATGATGCAGGAGCGGCGGCGGTGGCGGCGGACTATATCGAGGGGCTGGCGGTGCGGCTGTGGGCGGAGGTGCCCGCCGCACGGTCGAACAGCGCGGCGGCGGTCAGCCACATCGCGCCGAAGACGGTGGTGGAGATCGCCGCTTCGTAAAGCCCGGCGGTGCCGGGCGATGCCCAGCCCGCACTCCAGCCGATAATGCCGACCACGAGCTGCGTTGCCGCCGCCGCCCGCAGCGCGCGGGCGACGCCGGCGACCCGCAACCGGGCGCGCAACGTGCCCGCGACTGCGATCAGCAGGACGATGCCGAAGACTGCGTTGGCGTCATTGTCCTCGCGGCCGAAGATGCCGACCGCCGCGTTCACCCATAGCAGCAACACCGCCGCCGCGACGGCAACCAGCGTGCCGGCGCGGTAGCTGACATCGCGCGACATCCGGCCGCCAAGTTCGATCGCCACGCCCGCCGCGCCGAGGAGGACCGCGGCGAAGGCGTAGTCGGACGGCGTCCAGGGTGCGCCGGCAAGAAGCGGCACGGCGAGCAGTGCTGCCGCCCCGGCCCAGCCGAGCAGGTGCGGGTTGATCGAGCGGGGCATGGCGGTCCTTTCGCGAGTCTTGCTGCCGATGGGTGTGGCAGGGCGATGTCGAGCACGAAGGGAGGGGATGTGCAGTTCTGGTCGAGAATGGCGGGGCGGGCGGCCCGACCCTAGCTGAACAGCGCATCCTCACGCCGGCTGGCGGTAATTTCCGCCAGGGTCGGTGCGCGTAGCCGTTCGATCGCGTCTGCCCCGGCATTCCAGCGGATCAGCCCGGCCTCGGCGAACTGTCCCAGCCAATAGTCCATGCACCACCGCCCCCAGCGCGCGCGAAAGCGGGTGGCGTTGCGCAGGATCGCGTCGAACTGGTGCAGCGGGGGAATGTGGACGGCGTGATGCTGGTGATAGGCCACCGCGCCGCCGACCCATGCCATCGGCACGCCCGCCGCCTCCAGCCGCCACGCGAAGTCGGTCTCCTCCCCGCCATAGCCGACATAGCCGGTGTCCATCCCGCCCGCCGCATCCCACGCCGCGCGGGGCAGCGCGAACGACAGGCCCCACAGTTCGCCATGGCTTGGCACGGGGCGGATTTCATCCTCGGCCAGCGCCGGTTTCGCGGGGTGGCGGACGCCCTTCGCCGGGTCGAAGTCGCCGGGCGGCAGATAGCGGACCTCGCCCAAATACACCGCCGGGGCGGCGTCCAGCGCTTGGTGGTAGCGTTCGACCAATGTCGGCGAGGGGACGCAGTCGACGTCGAGGAAGATCAGCCGGTCGCCCCGCGCCGCCGCGGCGGCGGCGTTGCGCGCCCTGGCCAGCGGCATCGGATCGCCGGGGACGAACACGCTGCGCACCGGCACGCCGGGATCGGGCAGGTCGTCCGGCGCGCGGTCCTGCATATAGGCGATGACCAGTTCGTCGGGCTTCACCGTCTGTTGCGCCAGACCCGACAACAGGTTCGCCAGCTGTGCGGCCCGTCCGCGTACCAGCGTGCAGACCGAGATCACGCCGACAGGCGCTGCGGCTGTTGCCGGAAATGGGCCACGCCCTCCATGATCCCGAAAGCATAGCCCCGCCGCGCGACATAGCTGTGGGCGAGGTCGGGACGCTCGGCGAGGCCGTCGGAATAATTGCCGACGATGATCGCATGGGCACAGGCGCGCAGCATTTCGACATCGTTGCCGCTGTCGCCCGCGACGATCACCTGATCGCGCCGCATCTGCGCGCGGCGGCGGACATGGTCGACCGCCGTTCCCTTCGACGCGGCCAGCGGCAGGATGTCTAGGTAACGGCCATGGCTGTGGATGACCGAGGCGGGCAGGCCGGCATCGGCCAGCAGGTCGCGGACCCGCTGCGCGATGTCGGCCTCGCCCCCGGTGAAATAGCTCAGCTTGTGGCTGCGCTGTTCCAGCGGGCTTTGCGGGCGCAGGTCGCCCTGGCTGGCCAGCAGCGCGGCGATGGCGGCGCGGTCCCAGCCGGCGTCGATGATCGCGGTCCACGCGTCGTCGCGGGCGTACACGCCGCCATGCACGCGGTGGTAGATTTCCGACCCGACCGAGGTGATCATCACGGCGGGCGGCGCGACGTGGTTCTGCGCGAGGATCGCCAGCGCGCTGTGCAGGCTGCGCCCGGTGGCGATGCCGAACGCCATGTCGTGCTGGTCGCCATGCCACAGGTTGAACGCCTGCGCGGCTTCGGTTTCACCCAGCAGCGTGTTGTCGATGTCGGAGATCAGCAGCAGGCGCGGTGCCGGCATCGCCGGGGCGGGCGCGGCGATCACCGCCGCCGCCAGTTCGGCATAGCGCGCGACATGGCCGTCCCAGTCGTACAGCTCGGCGGCGGTCGCGCCGGCCCGCGAATAGCGGTCCCACAGCGCGTCGTCGGACAGGATCTTCAACATCGCCTGGCCGATCGCCATCGGATCGCGCGGGTCGACAAGGATGCCGTTGTCGCATCCTTCGATGATGTCGTTCGGCCCGCCGCTGTCGGTCGCGACCAACGGCAGGCCCGATGCCGCCGCCTCCAGCAGGGTCAGACCGAACGGTTCGTTGAGCGCAGGGTTGACGAAGATGCCGCGCTTGGCCCGTGCATGGGCATAGAGCGCGGGGACTTCGTGCGGGGCGTGGGTCTTGGGGATGGCGACCGATCCGTACAGGTCGTAGCGGTCGATCAGCGCGAACAGCTCGGCCATATTGCCGGCCAGTTCGGGCTCCAGACTGCGCGGATCGTCACGGGTGCCCGCCACGATGACGAGGTTCGCGGCGGTCTGCAGCGCGGGACACCGGCCATAGGCGTGGACGAGCGCGGCAAGGTTCTTCTTGCTGACCGGCCGCGCCAGCGCGAGGATGACGGGCTTGGACGGATCGGCGAGGAACCGGTCGATCCGCGCATCGACCATCGGATCGGTGCAATTGCCCGCGAACATCCCTAAGTCGCTGCCCGGCGGGATGATGCGGATGCGGCCGGGATCGTAGCTCGGATAGCCGGCATATTGCACCTCCGCCTCGTCGCGTGACGAGGCAATGATCGCGTCGGCATGGGCGATGGCATGGTCCTCGGTCGCGATGCGGCGGTCAAGCCCGGCCGTTTCCGCGCAGTCGGTGCCGAACGCCGCCTGCTTCACGCGGCCGAGCGAATGGGCGGTGAACACATAGGGAATGCCCAGCCGCGCCTTGACCGCCGCCGCCACCGCGCCGGCATCGGCATAATGGGCGTGGATCAGGTCGGGGCGGCGATCCAGCCCCGCGATATGCGCGACCAGTGCGTCGATGAAGCTGTCGGTTTCGGCCCAGAGCGCTTCCTTGACCAGATAGGCGTCGCTGGCCGAGCGCAGGCGGACGATCCGCGTCGTCGCATCGACCGCTTCGACCGTGTTCCAATAGCCTTCGCCCAAGGGACCGCCGCGAAAGGCGCGGGTGACGATCTCCGTCCGCTCGATCCCCGGATGGCGCCCGGTGGCCGCGACCAGATCGAGCAGATAGCGGATGTGGCCGCCGGTGTCGGCAGTGACGCCATATTCAACCTCCCGCGCGCGAAGACATCCCTGCAGGGCGAGGTGGAGGATGAACATTACGGAACTTTCCCGTTTGAAATCGCGGACTTATTGCCGCTCTCAGGGGAACCGTTTTTGGTGCGCTTTGTTCCGGTGGGCGATGGTATCCCCGCTTCGCATCGCGCAGATCGCCCCGGTCATCTACCCCACGCCGCCACGGGGTACGGGGGGGACGGAGCGGGTGGTGTCCGACCTGACCGAAGCGTTGATGGCGATGGGCCATGACGTGACCCTGATCGCGCCGAGCGACAGCGTGACCACCGCGCGCCATTTGTCGGCACATCCCAGCCTGTCGGCGCTGGAGGCGTATCACGGGCCGGTGGCGCCGGGCGTGCCCGCCGCGCTGGAGGCGGCGCAGTTGGGGCTGCTGGCGAAGCACGTCCACGAGTTCGACATCGTCCATTGCCATGGCGAGTTCGCCCATGCCGCCGTGCTGGGCGACCGGATCGGGCGCAGCCTGACCACGGTGCATTGGCGGCTGGACGAGCTGGACCGGAAATTGTTCTTCCACAGCTTTCCCGAACTGCCGGTCGCGGCGATTTCGCAGGCGCAGGCGCGTACCCTGCCGCGCGCCAACCGCGCCGGGGTGGTCCATCACGGCATTCCCATCGACCGGTTCGTCGCCGGGCCGGGGGGTGAGGGCGTCGCCTTTATCGGGCGGATGACCGACCAGAAACGGCCCGATGTCGCGATCACCGTCGCGCGCGCCGCCGGGCGGCCGATCCGGCTGGCCGGGGGGATCGATGTCGGCAATCCGCGCTATTTCGAGGAGAAGGTCGCGCCGCTGCTGGGCGACGATGCGGTGCATGTCGGCGAGGTCGACGACCGCGCGAAACAAGCGCTGCTGGGCGAGGCGGCGGCACTGCTGTTCCCGATCGACTGGCCCGAACCGTTCGGGCTGGTGATGATCGAGGCGATGGCGTGCGGGACGCCGGTAATCGCGTGGGATCGCGGCAGCGTGCGCGAGATCGTCGAGAACGGCGTCACCGGTTTCGTGGTGAAGGACGCGGCGGAGGCGGTCGCGGCGCTTCGCGACATCGACACGCTCGACCGGGCGCGGGTGCGGGCGCGGTTCGAGGAACGGTTCACGGCGACGCGGATGGCGGAGGACTATGTGGCGCTGTATCGCCAGCGGATCGCCCTGTCGCACGGGGCGAGCGCATGAGGATCGGCCTGCTCACCTGGGCCTATCCGCCCGAAAAGAGCGGCCTGTCGCGCGCGGCGAGCGAGATCGCGCAGGTACTGGCCGAGGCGGGGCATGACGTGCGCGTCGTGACGATGGACCGTACGGGTCGCGGATGGGACGGCGCGGTCGAGGTGGTCGGCGCGGTCGAGGATGGCTGGCTGGCGCGCTTGCGCCGCTGGCCCGGCATCGGCCATTTGTGCGGCCCGGCGATGATCGCGCGCACCGTCCGCCGGCTTCATGCCGAACGGCCGTTCGACGTGGTGGAGGCGACCAACTGGTATGCGCCGGGGCTGTGGGTCGCGCTGACCGGTCCGGTGCCGCTGGTCACCCGCAGTTCGACGCCGGTCGCGACCAGCGCCGCCGCCCCGCGACGCTTGCGCGACCGGATCGATCGCTTCGCGGCGGTGACGCTGGAGGCGGTGTCGGCGCGGGCGTCGGCCGGGCTGATTTCCAATACCGAAGCGCATGGCGCCAAGGTCGCCGCGCTGTACGGGACGCGGCCGCCGGGCGCTGGCCATGCGGTGATCGGCCTCAGCCTGCCGCCGGAGATCGTCGCGGCGGGGCGGGCGGCGCCCTATCCACCGGGCAATGCCGTGCTGCGGTTGCTGTTCGTCGGGCGTAACGAGCCGCGCAAGGGCACCGACGCGCTGATCGGCGCGCTGCCGGGGCTGGCGAAAGAAGCGGATGCCGGCAGGCTGCCCGATTTCCGGCTGACGATGATCGGGCTGCATCGCGCGGAGCTGGACGGGTTGCCGCCGGCGGCACTCCGCCGGATCGACAGTTTCCACCGGGTCGAGGACGATGCGCTCCACGCCGCGCTGGCCGCCGCCGACATCGTGGTCGCGCCGTCGCGCTATGAAAGTTTCGGGCTGGTCTATCAGGAGGCGATGACCTTTGGCCGGCCGATCGCGGCGTGCGGCGAGGACCCGAGCGCACGGCTGTTCGTCGGTGGCAGCGGCGCGGGGTTGCTGGCGGACGACTGCACGGCGGCGGCGCTGGGCGCGATATTGCAGCGGCTGTTGCGCGACGGCGCGTTGCGACAGGCGCTGTCGACGGCAGCGCGGGTGGCGGCGGGACGCTTCACCCGCGCCGGCCTCGCCGCCGAAACGGTGGCGGCTTATGGCGCGGCGGTGAAGGGGCGCAGCAGGGCGGCTTCGTCACCGGGGCGGCCGGCGCCGGCCGACATGGCTTCGTAGACGCGCGAGCGTTCGATCACGCGGGTGCGGGCGAGGTGATGGTCGATCGCCCCGGCCAGCGCCAGCGAGCTGCGCTCGAACGGGACGACCGGGCGTTCATGCACCTTGCCCACGAAGCGGATATGCGCGCGGGTCAGGCGATACTGGATGTCGGGCCACAGCGCGGACTGCACCCCGTCGACCAGGTTGCGGCGGGGCAGGCCCAGTGCCCACAGCCCGTCGCGGGCCGCCGCCGCCGTCAGCCAGCCGAGTGCGGCCAGCAGTGCCGCGTCGGGCGTCTCGTCACTGTCGAGTTGCAGCACCCAGCCATCGGCCAGGGCCTGCACCCGGTTGCGCTGCGCGGCGAAGTCGCCGGCCAGCGGATGGGCGTGGACCCGTGCGCCGGGTACGGCCTGTGCCAATGCGGTGGCGTCGGCGTCACTGCCGTCGAGCAGGACGATCGGGCTGGCGAAATGTGGGGCAAGCGCGGTCAGCAGCGCCGTGACCCGCTCGCGCTCGCTGGCGCGGGCGATCATGCCGAGAGTGACGGCGTGCGGGCGCGGGGGTGCGGGTTGGCCATCGACCAGTCCCAGCGCCCATGCCGCGTTGCGCCGGGCATGGGGCGACAGGTGGAAGCCGCGTTCGGGGGTGCCGTGGCGGAGGTGGTCGTCGATCGCCTGTCGTAGCCGTGCGGCGTCGAAGGCGAGGTCGCTCACCGCCAGCCCGCAATGGGTGCATTCGGGCAGCGCGCGGTCGTGCCAGTTGGCGTTGCCGCAGATCGGGCAGCGGGGGTGTTCGTTCATCTGGCAGGTCTCCGATGGTGCCGTGCCCCCGCGCAGGCGGGGGTCCAGAGCCAAGGAGAACAACGGGTTGCACATGTCGCCCTGGACCCCCGCCTGCGCGGGGGTACGGCCGGCGCGGGCGGCGGTGGCCGTCGCCATGGTCCCGATCCGTCGCCGACCGGCGATCCGATACAAGCGTGTTTCAATCCCGCCCCTCTTGCGTTGCCGCCACGGGGAACGCACGACGGGGTCGGCGGTTCGCCGGGGTAAGGGTTGCGGGGAGCGAACATGGACACGATCATCGTCGCAGGGGCCACCGGCGACCTGGGCAGCCGGATCGCCAAGGCGGCGGTGGCGCGCGGGGCGAAGGTGCGCGCGCTGGTCCGCGACGGCACCGCGCCCGACCGGATCGCGGGGCTTGAGGCAATCGGGGCCGATCCGCATCCGGTCGATTTCGACGACGCGCAGGCGCTGGCGCAGGCGTGTCGCGGGGTGGTGTGCGTCGTGTCGGCCTTGAACGGCCTGGGCGACACGATCCTCGATACCCAGACGAAGCTGCTCGACGCGGCGCTGGGCGGCGGGGCGGCGCGGTTCATTCCGTCGGACTTCTCGATCGACTATCGCGCCTTGCCGACCGGGACCAACCGCAATTTCGACCTGCGCCGCGCGTTCCGTACCCGGATCGATACCGCGCCGATCGTCGCCACCTCGATCTTCAACGGGGCGTTCGCCGATATGCTGAACGGGCAGATGCCGCTGCTCCAGCGGCGGGTGCGGCGGGTGCTGTACTGGGGCGATGCGGACGTGAAGTTCGCGCTGACGACCAAGGACGATGTCGCGGCCTATACCGCCGCCGCCGCGCTCGACCCCGCCGCGCCGCGCAATCTGCAGATCGCCGGGGCGCAGGTCAGCGCGCTCGACCTGACGGCGTTGATGGGGGAGGTGACGGGCAAGCCCTATGGCCTGCTGCGCGCCGGGTCGCTGGGGGCGCTCGGCCGGATGATCGGGGTGACGCGGCGGCTGTTTCCGGCGCGCGATCAGGTGTTTCCGGCGTGGCAGGGGATGCAGTATCTCCACAATATGTTCGATGGCCGGGCGCCCAGCGGGCCTGTGGATAACGCGCGCTATGACGTGGCGTGGACCGATTTGCGGGCGGTGTTGGCCAACCGCCCGTAAGGAACCGTCGCCCCAGCGAAGGCTGGGGCATCGCGCCGCAGGAGCGCGCGCCCGTGGAGAGAGATCCCAGCCTGCGCTGGGATGACGCTTCCTTACGACGGTTCGAACTGCTGGAGCGGCAACACCATCCCCGCCACGACGAACCAGCACCGATCGACCACTGCCGCCACCGCCTGATTGAGGCGCCCCGCTTCGTCCCGAAACGCCCGGCCCAGCGGGTGTTCGGGCACGATCCCCAGCCCTACTTCGTTGCTGACCAGCAGCAGCGGATGCCGCGCTTCGCGGATCGCGGCGATCAGGTCGGCGCTGTGCCGTTCGACGTCGTGCCCGCCCAGCATGACGTTGGTCAGCCAGAGCGTCAGGCAGTCGACCAGCACCGGCCCCTGAGCCGCGCGGATCGCGGCGGCGAGGTCGAGGGGGCATTCGACCGTCTGCCATCCCGGCCCGCGATCGGCGCGATGGCGGGCGATGCGGTCGGCCATTTCGGCGTCCCATGCCTCGGCGGTGGCGAGGTAGGTCCATGGGCCGGGCAGTGCCTCGCACGCACCTTGCGCCAGCCGGCTCTTGCCCGAGCGCGCGCCGCCCACGAACAGGGTTGTCGTCGCCATCTTGTCCTGTGCCCCCAAGCGCTCTAAGGGCGCGGATGCGACAGGTTCCCAGAAATGGGATGAAAAGGGAACCCGGAAGCGCGCTCAAGGACGCGCCATCCGGGGCTGCCCCCGCAACTGTGACCGGCGAGCCCTGCTCCTCCGTGCGCCACTGGACGTTCGTCCGGGAAGGCCGGGCAAGGCGATGACCCGCGAGCCAGGAGACCTGCCCGTCGCGGTTGTCCTTCGCGCGGACGGGGTGTGCCGGGCGATCGAGGGTTTCCTCGCGTGACGACGTTGTTGGGGTCGTGCGCGCGGGGGACAGGCGGTCCGCCGCAATCCTGTCGCGTGTGTCCCCGTTGTTGACCAAGGGGGATTACCCGCATGAAGACCCGTTTCCTGTTGCTGCCGTGCCTGTTGGCGGCGACCCCGAGCTTTGCCCAGAGCGCGCAGTCGACCGCCGGGCTGGAGCGCGTGGCCGGTGGTGACGACGAGATCGTCGTGACCGCCAACCGCGAGGCACGGCCGGTCGATACCGTCGGCCAGGCCGTCACCATCCTCGACACCGCGATCATCGAACAGCGTCAGGCGGTGGTCGTGTCCGACCTGCTGCGCCAGACGCCCGGCGTCACCGTGACCCGCAATGGCGGCCCCGGCACGACGACCAGCGTCAACATCCGCGGCGGCGACAGCGACCAGACCGTCGCGCTGATCGATGGCGTCAAGCTCAACGATCCGTCGTCGCCCGGCGGCGGGTTCAATTTCGGCAATTTGCTGATCGGCAATATCGCCCGCATCGAAGTGCTGCGCGGCGCGCAGTCGGTGCTGTGGGGCAGCCAGGCGATCGGCGGCGTCGTCAACATGATTACCCGCCAGCCAACCGAGGCGCTGGCAATCAACGCACGGGCCGAGGGCGGATCGTTCGGCACGGGGCAGGCCGTCGCCAATGTGTCGGGCAAGGCCGGGCCGGTATCGGCCAGCATCGGCGGCGGGTTCTTCACCACCGACGGCATCTCCGCCTACGCGCCGGGCCGCGAGAAGGACGGATACCGTAACTACGGCGCGAACGGCAGCGTGTCGGTCGCGCTGGCCGACAGCGTGTCGGTCGATGTGCGCGGTTTTTATTCGAACGGGCGGACGGAGATCGACGGCTTCCCGGCACCGACCTTCAGCTTCGGCGACACGCGCGAAGTGGGCAAGGCGGAGCAGTGGACCGGCTATACCGGGCTGAACGCCGCGCTGTTCGACGGGCGGTTCCGCAACCGCATCGGCTATGCCCATACCCAGAGCAACCGCACCAACAACGATCCCGACAGCACCCCGACCGAGACGTTCCGGGGCAAGGGGCGCAACGACCGGATCGATTATCAGGGGTCGTTCGACGTCACCGATGCGGTGTTCGCGACCTTCGGCATCGAGCGCGAGGTGTCGCGCTTCACCACGGCCAGCTATGGCGGCACGCCGACGACCGGCCGGGCGCGGCTGCTGGGCGTCTATGGCCAGCTGGCGGTGACGCCGGTTCAGAACCTGACGCTGACCGGCGGCGTGCGCCATGACGATCACAATGTGTTCGGCGGGGCGACGGTTTTTTCGGGCAGCGGGGTGTGGTCGCCCAATGGCGGCAACACGCTGCTGCGCGCCAGCTATTCCGAAGGGTTCAAGGCACCGACGCTGTACCAGTTGCAGAGCGAGTACGGCAACGCGCAGCTAACCCCGGAACGCTCGAAGGGCTGGGATGCCGGCATCACCCAGCGCGGGCTGGACGGCGCGGTCGAGGCGAGCGCCACGTGGTTCGACCGCACGTCGAAGGACCTGATCGCGTTCATCTCGTGCCCGGCAAGGGGCACCGGCATCTGTGCGAACCGCCCGTTCGGCACCTATGACAATATCCAGCGCGCCGAGGCCAAGGGGCTGGAATTCGCGCTGAAGCTGAAGCCGGTCGAGGCGTTCACCGTCGCGGCGGCCTATACGTGGCTGGATGCGGAGAACCGGTCGGTCGGGACCGCCAATTTCGGGCGCAAGCTGCAGCGGCGGCCGGCGGACAGCATGACGGTCAACGCCGACTATCGCTGGGCGTTCGGGCTGTCGACCGGGGCGACGGTCACGATGGTCGGCAACAGTTTCGACAATGCGTCGAACACGCGGCGGCTGGACGGTTATGTTCTGACCGACCTGCGCGCGGCGTTGCCGATCACCGAGCGGGTCGAGGTCTATGGCCGGGTCGAAAACCTGTTCGACGAACGCTATCAGACCATCTTCCAGTACGGTACGCCGGGCCGCGCCGCCTATGGCGGTGTCCGCGTCCGCTACTGATCCGATGCAGTCCCTCGCCGAATTTTGCGCGCATGGGGGCCGGGTGGCCGCCGCCGCGCGTGCGTTCGGCGGGGGCGACTGGATCGACCTGTCGACGGGGATCGCGCCCTGGGCCTATCCCCATGCTCCCCTCGACCTGACCCGCCTGCCCGAACCGCGCGAGCTGGCGGCGCTGGAGGCGGCGGCGGCGGATGCGTTCGGCGTCGCCGATCCGGCGCAGGTGGTGGCGGTGCCGGGCAGCGACCTTGCGCTGCGGCTGCTGGCGGTGGTGCTGGGCGCGGTGCGGCCGGCGGTGGTGCGACCGGGCTATGCCGGGCACGCGGCGGCGTGGGGCGAGGCGCGCAGCGTCGCGGCGCTGGCCGATCCGGGCGATGCCGACCTGCTGGTACTGGCGTCGCCGGCCAATCCCGATGGCTGCGTGACGCCGCCCGAGCAGTTGCGCGCGCTGGCCGGGCGGATGACATTGGTCGTCGACGAAGCCTATGCCGATCCCGCCCCCGGCCTGTGCGGCGAGGCGTCGGACCGCCTGATCGTGCTGCGGTCGTTCGGCAAATTCCATGGCCTGCCGGGTGTCCGGCTGGGCTTCGTCATCGCCGGGCCGCGTGTCGCGGGCGCGCTGCGGCATCTGCTGGGCGACTGGCCGGTGTCCACGCCGGCGATCGCTATGGGCACAGCGGCCTATCGCGATGCGGCGTGGCGCGTGGAACAGGCGGAGCGGATCGAAACGGTCGGTGTCCTGCTCGATTTCGCGCTGTTGCAACTGGAGCGGATCGGTGCCGCGCCGCTGTTTCGCCTGATCCGGACGCCGGACGCCCACGGCCTGTTCCGTCATCTGTGCAACCATGCCATCCTGACCCGCCCGTTCGCTGACCGGAGCGATGCCCTGCGCATCGGCCTGCCGGCCGACGGCGCGGCGCTGGCCCGCCTGACCACCGCCCTATCGGAGTATCCCCGATGACCGAGACCCCCGACGACCATGCCCGCCACAATGCCCGGATGCAGCGCATGGCGGTGGCGCGCGAAAAGATGCAGGCGCGCCGCACGCTCGAACGCGGGCTGCTGATCGTCCATACCGGCAATGGCAAGGGCAAGTCGTCCAGCGCGTTCGGCATGGCGATCCGCAGCATCGGCTGGGGGATGAAGGTCGCGATCCTCCAGTACGTGAAGGGCAAGTGGGAGACGGGCGAGCGCAACTTCTTCGACGCGCATCCCGACCTGGCGAGCTTCGAGGTGATGGGCGAGGGCTTCACCTGGGAAACGCAGGACCGGGCGCAGGACATCGCCGCCGCGCGCGCCGCATGGGAGCGGTCGAAGGAGATGATCCTCGATCCCGCGATCGACTTCGTGATCCTCGACGAACTCAACATCGTGCTGCGCGACGATACGCTGCCGATCGCGGAGATCGTCGCGTTCCTGAAGGACCGCCCGCTGACCAAGCATATCTGCATCACCGGCCGCAATGCGAAGCCCGAACTGCTGGAGATCGCCGACCTGATTACCGAGTTCGGCGAGGTGAAGCATCCCTATCATGCCGGGTTCAAGGCGCAGAAGGGCGTGGAATATTGATCCGCGCGTTCGCCCTGTTGCTGGCCGCGCCGGTGCTGGTGTCGGCCGCGCCGCGCCTGCTCCGGATCGTGTCGATCAATCCGTGCGTCGATGCGGTGTTGGCCCGCGTCGCCGATCCGGCGCAGATCGTCGGGATCAGCCATTATTCGCAGGATGCGCGCGCGACCTCGGTCCCGCTCGGCTGGGCACGGCGGTTCAAGGCGACGTCGGGCACGGCGGAGGAAGTGGTCGCGCTGCGTCCCGACATGGTGCTGGCCGGGCCGCATGTCGAACCGGCGACCATTGCTGCGCTGAAACGGTTGAAGATCAAACTGGTGCAGTATCCGGTCGCGGAATCGGTGCCCGAGAGCATGGCGCAGATGCGGAAGATCGCGGCGGCCACCGGCCATGCCGACCGGGGCGCGGCCCTGGCGGCACGGATCGCGGCGGCGGCGGCTCCCTCGACCGCGCGGCCGGTCGGGGCGCTGGTGTGGCAGGGCAACGGACTGGTGCCCGGTAGCGGCACGCTGACCGACGACCTGCTCAAGCGCGCCGGGTTTCTCAACATGAGCGCCGCGTACGGCCTGAAGCAATGGGACGTGCTGCCGCTCGAATATCTGGTCGCCGATCCGCCGCGCGTGCTGCTGTCGAGCGCACCCGAGGGCGTGCAGGACGACCGGATGACCGGTCATCCGGCGGTACGACGGCTGGCAAAGCATATCATGGTGGCGCCCTATCCGACGCGGTTGATGAATTGCGGCGGGCCGACGATCATCGCGGCGATGGCACGGTTGCGCCAGGTGCGTGCGCAGGTGGCGTCATGAAGCGGCTGACGCTGGGCCTGATCGTCCTGCTGCTGCTCGCCGCCGCCCTGTCGGTCGCGGCGGGGAAGGTGTGGGTGCCGCTCGACGCGTGGACCGCCGACGACCCGCGATCGATCATCATCGTCGAACTGCGCCTGCCGCGTACCGTGCTGGCGCTGCTGGTCGGCGCGGCGCTGGGGCTGTCGGGGGCGGTGATGCAGGGCTATCTGCGCAATCCGCTGGCTGATCCGGGGCTGTTCGGCGTGTCGTCGGGCGCGGCGTTCGGCGCGGTGATCGCGCTCTATTTCGGCTATGCCGCGCAGATGTGGCTGTTGCCGGGTTTTGCCTTGGTCGGGGCGGGCGTCACGATGACGCTGCTCGCGCTGATCGCCGGGCGGTCGGGCAGCCTGTTGCTGTTCACGCTGGGCGGCATGATCCTGACCAGCATCACCGGGTCGCTGACCTCGCTCGCCATCAGCCTTGCGCCGACGCCGTTCGTGTCGTCGCAGATCGTGACGTGGCTGCTGGGCGCGCTGACCGATCGCAGCTGGGACGATGTGCTGGTCGCCGCGCCGTTGATCCTGCTTGGCATGGGCGTATTGGCGCTGACCGCTCGGTCGCTCGATGCGCTGACCTTGGGCGAGGCGGCGGCGCGGTCGATGGGGGTCGATCCGGCGAAGCTGCAGCGGCTGGTGATCCTCGGCGTCGCGCTGACGGTCGGGGCATCGGTGGCGACGGCCGGGATGATCGGGTTCGTCGGGCTGATCGTGCCGCATCTGGTCCGGCCTCTGGCGGGCAATCGTCCGTCGGCGATCCTGTTGCCTTCGGCGCTGGCCGGGGCGGTGCTGCTGACGCTGGCCGACAGCCTCGTGCGGCTTGCCCCGACGGTCAGCGAATTGCGGCTGGGCATCGCCATGTCGATGCTGGGCGGGCCGTTCTTCCTCTATCTGCTCATCACGATGCGGAGGCGGCTGGCATGACCGATCTGGTGGCCGACGCGATCGGCCTGACGCTGGGCGGCAAGCGCGTGCTGGACGACGTATCGTTCGCGTTCCGGCCGGGGCGGGTGACGGTACTGCTGGGCGCGAACGGCGCGGGCAAGTCGAGCCTGCTCGCCTGCCTCGCCGCGCTGCGCCGGCCGGATAGCGGCGCGGCGCGGCTGGGCGGCGCGGACGTGCAGGCGATCGACCGCCGGGTGCGGGCGCGGGTGATCGGGTTGTTGCCGCAATCGGCCGATGTGCATTGGGACATCGATGTGGCGACGCTGGTCGGGCTGGGCCGGTTTCCGCATCGCGGCCGCTGGGGCGAGACGCAGGCCGACCGCGAAGCGGTGGCGGCGGCGCTGGCGGCGACCGACATGACCGCGCTGGCCGGGCGTGGCGTCGAGCGATTGTCGGGTGGTGAGCGGGGTCGCGCGCTGCTGGCGCGCGTGCTGGCGGGGGAGCCGGACTGGCTGCTGGCCGACGAACCGCTCGCCAGCCTCGACCCCGCGCATCAGCTCGACGTGCTGGCGCGGTTGCGCGGGGTGGCGAGCGGCGGACGGGGCGTGGTGCTGGTGCTGCACGACCTGCATCTGGCGGCGCGGGTGGCGGATGATGCGGTGCTGCTGAAGGACGGGCGCGTCGTGGCGAGCGGCGCGGCGGGCGACGTGCTGACCGCGCCCGCCATCGCCGAGGCTTACGGCATCGACGTCGAGATCGGGCATACGCCGCAGGGGCATCGCTATATCCTGCCGGTCGCGCGGTGATCGCGCTCGCCGCGCTGATCGTCGAGGCAGGCATAGGCTATCCCCGCCGCTGGTGGCATCCGGTGATGGGGGTCGGTGCGCTGATCGCATGGGCAGAGCGCCGCTGGAACCGGCGGCGCAGGCTGGAGGGCGTGGCGCTGCTGCTGCTGCTGGTTGCGATGTCGGTGGTGCTGGGGCGGGCGATCGAGCGGCTGGGGCCGATCGTGACCGTGGCGGTCGCGACGACCGGCCTCGCCCAGCGGAGCCTGCACGATCATGTCGCGGCGGTGGCGCGGCCGTTGCTGGCGGGGGACCTGCCGGCGGCACGCTCGGCGGTGGCGATGATCGTCGGGCGCGACACCGCCACGCTGGATGAAGCGGGCGTGGCGACGGCGGCGATCGAGAGCCTGGCGGAAAGTTTCTGCGACGGGGTGGTCGCGCCGGCGATCGGCCTGTTGCTGTTCGGGCTGCCGGGGCTGTTCGCGGTGAAGGCGATCAATACCGCCGATTCGATGGTCGGGCATCGCACGCCGGCGCTGCGCGCGTTCGGCTGGGCGGCGGCGCGGGCGGATGATGTGGTCAATTTCGTGCCGGCGCGGATTGCGGGCGCGCTGGTCGCGCTCGCCGGGCGGGGTGGCTGGCGGGCGATGCAGCGCGATGCCCCGGCCCACGCCTCGCCCAATGGCGGCTGGCCGGAGGCGGCGATGGCGGGGGCGCTGGGGCGGCGGCTGGGCGGGGCGGTGAGCTATGACGGCGAGTTGGCGCAGCGCGCGGTGCTGGGCGATGGGCCGCGCCCCGATGCGGGCGATCTGATGCGGGCGCTCGCGATCTATCGCACCGCCTGCCTGTTGCTGTGGATGTTGGTCGGGCTGTTCCCATGGCTGGGGTGATGATTCAGGGGACCGGATCGGATGTCGGCAAGTCGGTTCTGGTCGCTGGCTTGTGCCGGCTGCTGACTAACCGGGGCATGGTGGTGCGGCCGTTCAAGGCGCAGAACATGTCGAACAACGCCGCCGTCTGTGTGGGTGGCGGGGAGATCGGCCGGGCGCAGGCGTTGCAGGCGATGGCGTGCCGCGTGGCCGCGACGACCGACATGAATCCGGTACTGCTGAAACCCCAGAGCGATCGCACGTCGCAGCTGGTCGTCGGCGGGCGGGTGGCGGGCGTGATGCGCGCGGGCGATTATCGCGCGCGACGGCCGGAATTGCTGGCGGCGGTGCTGGCCGCCTATCACCGGTTGCAGGCGCAGGCGGACATCGTCGTGGTCGAGGGCGCGGGATCGCCGGCCGAGATCAACCTGCGCGCCGGCGACATTGCGAATATGGGGTTTGCGCGGGCGGCGGGGGTGCCGGTGGTGCTGGTGGGCGACATCGATCGCGGCGGAGTGATCGCATCGCTGGTCGGTACGCAGGCGGTGATCGATCCGGCCGATGCGGCGATGATCCGCAGCTTTCTGGTCAACAAGTTTCGCGGCGATCCGGCGCTGTTCGACGATGGCCGTGCCGAGATCGTGGCGCGGACGGGATGGCGCGACCTGGGGCTGGTGCCGTGGCTGGCCGATGCCGCGCGGCTGCCGGCCGAGGATGCGGTGGCGCTGGGGCGCGGTGTCGAGGGTGGCGCCGGGCCGCTGATCGCGGTGCCGATGCTGTCGCGCATCGCCAATTTCGACGATTTCGATGCGCTCGCCCATGATCCGGCGGTGCGGTTGCGGATGATCCCGCCGGGCCAGCCGCTGCCGGGCGATGCCGCGTTGGTGATCTTGGCCGGCACCAAGGCGACGATCGCCGACCTTTCCTTCCTGCGCCAACAGGGGTGGGACATCGATCTGGCGGCACATGTCCGGCGCGGCGGGCGGGTGCTGGGCATTTGCGGCGGATACCAGATGCTGGGCACCCGCATCGCCGATCCGGATGGGATCGAGGGGCCGGCGGGGAGCGTCGCCGGGCTGGGGCTGTTGCCGGTCGAGACGGTGATCGCCGGCACCAAGACGACGCGGCCGGTGACGGGCAAGCTGGTCGGCGGCGGCGGCTTTGCGGGGTATGAGATCCATGCCGGGGTGACGCAGGTCGCGCCCGGTACGCCATCGTTCCTGCGGTTCGACGACGGGACAGCGGACGGGGCGACGGTGCGCGACGGGCAGATCGCCGGTTGCTACGTCCATGGCCTGTTCGACCGCGCCAGCGCGCGGGCGGCGGTGCTGGCGGGGATTGGAGCGACCGCCGATCCGCTCGACCGGCACGAGGACGTGGACGCCGCGCTGGACGGCGTTGCCGCCGCGCTGGAGGCGGCGCTGGACATCGACGCATTGCTGGACATTGCCGGGGAGGCTGCATGATCGACGAGATACGCGCGCATCTGGACGCGCTGGCCAAGCCGCGCGGGGCGATGGGGCGGCTTGAGGCATTGGCAACCGAACTGGCGCTGACCCAGCGGCGGATCGATGCGCGGACCAGCCCCCGCCGGGCGGTGCTGTTCGCCGCCGACCATGGCTGTGTGGGCGAGGGCGTGTCGGCATGGCCGTCCGCGGTGACGCAGATGATGGTCGCGACGATCCTGTCGGGACGGGCGACCAGCAACGCGCTGGCCGCTGCCGCCGACTGCCCGCTGCGGCTGGTCGATGTCGGGATGATGGGGCCACGGGTCGCGGCGGGCGGCTTCTTCCGCGATGCCCGCGTGGCCGATGGCAGTGTACCGCTTGGCAGCGGCCACGCGCTGACCCCTGTGCAGTTCGATGCGGCGTGGGGCGTGGGTGCCGAGGAGGCCGATGCGGCGATCAATGCCGGGGCGGTGCTGCTGATCGCGGGGGAGATGGGCATCGGCAATACGACGCCCGCCGCCTGCCTGACCGCACTGCTCGCCGGGATCGCGCCGGAAGCGGCGGTCGGGCGAGGCGCGGGGGCGGACGATGCCGTGCTGGCGGCCAAGCGCCGGGTCGTGGCCGCAGCGGTGGCGCGGGCGGCGGCGATGCCCGACCGACGCGCGGCGATCGCGTCGGTCGCGGGCTATGAGATTGCGGCGATGGCCGGTTTCTATGCCACCGGCGCGGCGCGCGGGGTGACGGTGCTGCTCGACGGCTATGTCGCGACCGCCGCCGCGCTGATCGCCGAAGCACTGGTGCCCGGCAGCGCGCGGGCGATGATCGCCGCGCATCGATCGGCCGAACCGGGGCATGGCGCGGCGCTGACGGCGTTGGGTTTGCAGCCCGTCCTCGATTGGGAAATGCGGTTGGGGGAGGGGAGCGGGGCGCTGACTGCACTGCCGTTGCTCGACGCGGCTGCGGCGTTGCTCAACGATGTCGTGCGGCTCGACCAGATCGGGGCGGATCGTGCCGACTGAATGCCCGCGCTGGGCCCCGCCATTGCTGGCGGTCCAGTTCCTGACGCGCCTGCCGGTGCCGGTGCTGGGCCGGTTGACGGCGGAGCAGGCGGCGGTGGGGCTGGGGCGGGCGATGGCGTGGCTGCCGCCGGTCGGGTCGCTGATCGGGGTGGTGACCGGCGCGACCTTTGTGCTGGCGCAATGGTGGTGGCCGCCGATGATCGCCGCCGGGTTGGCCCTGATCGTCGAGGCGCTGCTGACCGGGGCGTTCCACGAGGATGCCGTCGCCGATTTCTGCGATGCGTTCGGCGGGGTCGCCAGCGGGGAGCGGGCGCTGGCGATCATGAAGGACAGCCGGATCGGCAGCTATGGCGCGCTGGGGCTGGGGCTGGTCGTACTGCTGCGCGTTGCAGCAATGATCGCGTTGCCGCCGGGGCTGGCGCTGGCCGCGATCGTCGGTGCGGCGACCTTTGGACGACTATGCGCGGTGACGCTGGCGGCGATTGTGGCACCGGTCGGGAGCGGCGTGGGGATGGCGGTGCGGGCCGGGCGGACGCCGCCGGGGCGGCTGGCGCTGGCGGGGCTGCTGGCGTTGCCGGGGATCGCGCCGATCCTGTGGCTGCGGCCGGCGGTTGTGATCGCCTCGCTGGTGGCGATGGCGGTGCTGCTGGCGTGGCTCACGCGGTTCCTGTTGCGGCGGATCGGCGGGAGTACCGGCGATTGCCTGGGCTTTGCCGCCGCGATGGGACAGCTGGCGCTATTGCTGGCGGTGGCGGCGCGGTGAGCGTCCTGCTGCTGCGCCATCCGCCGGTCGCGCTGGCGTGGAAGGGGCGCTGCTATGGCCGGTCGGACATGGGGTGGAGCCGGGCTGGCTGGACGATGGCGCGGCGGATCGCCCGCGACCTGCCGCCGGTCGATGCGGTGGTGCATTCCGGGGCGCTCAGGACCCGTCGGCTGGCGGCGATGGTCGTGCAGGACGTGGCGGTCGGCGAAGATCCCCGCTGGCTGGAACGCGATTTTGGCCGGTGGGAGGGGCGAAGCTGGAACGCGATCTGGCGGGAGAGCGGTGCGGAGATGGACGGCATGATGACCGACCCCGACACCTATCGCCCCGGCGGCGGAGAGACCGGGCGCGAACTGGCCGAGCGAGTGCAGGCGGCGTGGGACGCGCAGCCCCGCCACGGCACCGTGCTGGTCATCGCCCATGGCGGGCCGATCGCCACATTGCGCGCGCTACGCGCCGGACAGCCGCTGACACGCGCGGTGGACTTCATCCCGGCGTGCGGCGAGGTCGTGACGCTTCAGCGATAGTGCCAGTAGCGGACATAATCGACCTGCATCGCTTGCGGGAACTTGCTGTCGTCGATCCCCATCTTGCCGCCCCAGTCGCCGCCGACCGCGACGTTCAGGATCAGGTTGAACGGCCGGTCGAACGGCCATGCCGCCCGGCCGCCGGGCTGGTCGTTGGCGACGCGCATATAACCGCGCCCGTCGATGCCGATGGTGATCGCATCGGGTTTCCAGTCGAGCTGGTAACGATGCCATTCGCCACAGGCGGTCGGCACCTTGATCGCCCCGCCGCGCTGCGTGCCCTTGGCATGGTTGAACGCCCCGGTATGCAGCGTGGCATGAACCAGATCGGGTTCGTAGCCGACCAGTTCGAGAATATCGATTTCGCCCTCGTCAGGCCATTTGCCTTCGGGCGGCAGCATCCATAGTGCCGGCCAGATGCCGCGCCCGCACGGCAGCTTCGCGCGGATGTCGTAAAAGCCATAGCCCATCGGTTTGGTCGAAACGATCCGAGCGGAGGTATAGTCCTGCCCGCCCGCATCGGCCCCCTTCGGTTTCTCGCGCCGGGCCTCGATCACCATCGCGCCTTGTTCGATCCGGGCATTGGCCGGCGTGTCGGCCGGGGCATAATATTGGCGTTCGTTATTATACCATCCGGCCTTGTTGCGGCTGGTGTCGAACCGCCAATGGGTCGGGTCGATCCGCGTGCCCGAAAACTCGTCGGCAAAGCTGGGCGCGGTGGTCGGCGGGGCGATGGCAATGTCGACCGCATGGTTCGACGCGCCGAGCGTCGCCGGCTTGTCCTGCGCCTGCACGCCCGCGGCAAGGCCGAGGGTCGCCAGCATCCAAATCGTCCTGCCCATCGGCCATCCTCCTGCCATCGCACCGGTTTCGTCCGGTCGCGGGCATAGGGTAGGAAGTGCATGGGGGTGGGCGCAACCCCTGTCGACGACGACCGTTCAGGCGGCGACATACTCGGTGACGGAGCAGGCAGATGACGGTGCAGCAGTTCGATTATCACGATGGCGATGCGATGTTGCAGGCAGGGATCGCCTTCCCCGCCGGAGAGGGCAAGGCGCCGGCCGTGCTGATCGTCCACCAATGGGCAGGGCGGGGCGAGGGCGAGCACCAGACCGCCGGGAAGCTGGCCGCACTCGGCTATGTCGGGATCGCAATCGACATGTTCGGCAAGGATGTGAAGGGCGATCCGTCGGGCGACAACAGCCACCTGATCGGGCCGTTCCTGTCCGACCGCGCGGCGCTGTTGCAGCGGGTGCGGGCGGCCGTCACCTTTGCCGCCACGCTCGACCGGGTCGATGCGACGCGGATCGCGGCGATCGGCTATTGCTTCGGTGGGCTGTGCGTCCTCGACCTCGCACGCGGTGGCGCGGACGGGGTGCGGGGCGTGGTCAGCCTGCACGGGATGCTCGACGGCAATGGCCTCGACCAGCAGGGATCGATCGCGGCGAAGGTGCTGGTCGAACATGGCTGGCGCGACCCGATGGCCGCGCCCGACAAGGTGTTGGCCTTTGCCGAGGAGATGGGCGCGCGCGATGCCGACTGGCAGCTGCACGCGCACGGTCGGGCGATGCACGCCTTTACCAACCCCCATGCCGCCGCCCCAGAAAAGGGCATGGCCTATGACGCCGATGCCGATCGCCGGTCGTGGGAATCGGTCACCGCGTTCCTGGCCGAGCTGTTCTGATCCGGTTGCGTGGGGAGCCTGGCTCCCCATCTGAACGACAGCAAAGGAACAAGAAATGACCGAGTATCGCAAGACCGAAGAGGCGCTCGCCCGCCTCACCCCCGAGCAGTTCTACGTAACGCAGCAGAGCGGCACCGAGCGGCCGGGCACCGGCGAATATCTGCACGAGAAGCGCGCCGGCATCTATGTCGACATCGTGTCGGGCGAGCCGCTGTTCGCGTCGGCCGACAAGTTCGATTCGCATTGCGGCTGGCCGAGCTTCACCAAGCCGATCGCGCCGGCCAATGTCGCCGAACTGCGCGACACGACGCATGGCATGGTCCGCACCGAAGTCCGCTCGGCCGGGGGCGACAGCCATCTGGGCCATGTCTTTCCCGACGGCCCGCGCGACCGGGGTGGCCTGCGCTACTGCATCAATTCGGCGTCGCTGCGCTTCGTGCCGCGCGAGGCGATGGCGGCCGAAGGCTATGGCGACTATCTCGACCAGGTCGAGGGATAGGCGCGGCGCGCCACGCCTTGCCGGGCGTGGCGGTCCCCCAAGGGGGTGGAGTATCGATTTCTAGAAAATGGTGCTGCCGGTGAGGATTGAACTCACGACCTCAGCCTTACCAAGGATGCGCTCTACCACTGAGCTACGGCAGCACTCCGAGCCGGGGGGAAACCCCTCGGCGGCGGGAGGGGCCTATGTGCAGGCATTCGCGGTGAAGTCAAGCGGCCGTTGCCATATTGCGTGCGAATTGCGTAGAAAGTCACGATGAACGAAGCGGAACGCAAGGCACGGCTGGCACAGGCGCTGCGACAGAATCTGCGCCGGCGCAAGGATCAGGCACGCGCCGAGGCCGCCGCCGAACCGCCGGTCGATGGCGGGGCGGTTGCACCCGACGCGGGCTGAAGTCCCGTCCGGTTGTTGACAGCGTTGACGGCGGGCGACACCTTTCCCCTGAAGAAATAAGGGAGAGGTTGGATGCGTCGCTGGTGGCTGCTGCTGGTCGCGTTGCTGTTGGGGCCGGTGGCATGGGCCGCACCGGCGGCGCCCGCGGGATCGCCGGTGGCCGGGCATGGCCGGCTGGCGGTGAAGGGCAATCGCGTGGTCGATGCGCAGGGCCAACCCTATGCCGTGCACGGCATGTCGCTGTTCTGGAGCCAGTGGCAGCCGCGCTATTATGATCCGGCGACGGTCGCGTGGCTGGCGCGCGACTGGCGGGTGAGCGCGGTGCGCGCGGCGATCGGGGCGCAGATGGGCGGCTACGATGCGCAGCCCGAAGCCGAGACGAAGCGCGCCGAGGCGGTGATCGACGCCGCGATCGCGCAAGGCATCTATGTCGTGGTCGACTGGCACGCGCACCAGCCGCGCGCCGACGATGCCGTCCGGTTCTTCAGCCATATCGCGACCAAATATCGCGGCGTGCCGAACCTGATCTACGAACCTTATAACGAACCGCTGCCCGAACATGGCTGGGCCAAGGTGCTGAAACCCTATCACATGCAGGTGATCGGCGCGATCCGGGCGATCGATCCGGATGCGTTCGTGGTGGCGGGCACGCGCAGCTGGTCGCAGGATGTCGACGAGGCAGCCGCCGATCCGCTGCCCTTCGCCAATGTCGCCTATACGCTGCACTTCTATGCCGCGACGCATAAGGGCGAGCTGCGTGCCAAGGCGGAGACGGCGATGCGGCGCGGGATCGCGCTGTTCGTCACCGAATATGGCACCACCGCGGCCAATGGCGACGCGCCGATCGATGCGAAGGAAACGCAGACCTGGTGGGACTGGTGCGCGAAGCACGGCATCAGCACCCTCAACTGGTCGGTCGCGAACAAAGACGAGGCGTCGGCGATCCTGAAACCCGCGACACAGGCGCTGGCGGGGTGGAGCGAGGCGGACCTGACCGAATCGGGACGGCTGGTCCGGGCGCATCTGCGGGCGATGCGCTGACGCCTTGTCGCTACGGGCGGGCGCATGGCATGGAGGTCGCCATGACCGACACCCGCCCGCTCGCCTATCGTCACACGCCCGGTTCCGGGCCGACCATCCTGTTCCTGCCGGGCTATGCCTCCGACATGAGCGGGGCCAAGGCGCTGGCGATCGAGGCATGGGCGCGGGCGCAGGGCCGCGCGTTCCTGCGGTTCGACTATGCCGGATGCGGCGAAAGTCCGGGTGTGTTCGAGGAACAGACGCTGGCCGGCTGGGTCGACGATGCGCTGGCGATGATCGATGGTGCGATCGAGGGACCGGTGGTGCTGGTCGGATCGTCGATGGGCGGGTGGATCGCACTGCTCGCCGCGCGGGCACGGGCCGAGCGGATCGCCGGGCTGGTCGGCATCGCGCCGGCGCCCGACTTCACCGACTGGGGCTTTACGCAGGCGGAAAAGATGACGCTGCTGACGCAAGGGAAGATCGAGCGGCCGTCGCCCTATGCCGATACGCCGACCGTCTTTACCCGTGCCTTCTGGTCGTCGGGCGAGGCCAACCGGATCATGCATGGCGAACTGCCGATCGATGTGCCGGTGCGGCTGGTGCAGGGACAGCGCGATGCCGATGTGCCGTGGGAACGCACCGTCCACCTCGCTTCGCGCATTCGTTCAGCCGATGTGCAGACTATGTTGGTCAAGGATGGCGATCATCGCCTGTCGCGGGATCGCGACATCGCGCTGATCCTGCGTGCCATCGAGGATGTTCTGGGCTGATGCTGTCTCCGCTGCTGTTCCTTGCGCTACAGGCCGCCGCCGCCGGGCCGCAACTGCCCGCCGGGGCCACGCCGGAGGCGCGTTACGACGCCTGTGTCGATGCGGCGACGACCGCGCCCGAACAGGCGGAGAAGATGGCAGGGCAATGGCGGCTGGTCGGCGGCGGGTTCCTGGCGCGGCAATGCTTGGGCATGAGCTATGCCACGCGCCAGCGCTGGGCCGCGGCGGCCGAGGCGTTCGAACAGGCCGCGCGCGAGGCGGAGGTGGCGAAGGACGCCCGTGCAGCGAATTACTGGGCGCAGGCGGGCAATGCCCGGCTGGCCGAGGGCGATACGATCGCGGCGGGCACCGCGCTGGACGCGGCGCTTGCGAGCGGGTCGCTGACCGGGCTGGCGCGGGGCGAGGCGCAGCTCGACCGGGCGCGGGTGCGGGTCGCGGGCGGTGACCTGGCCGGGGCGCGCGGCGATCTCGACCGCGCGGTGAAGGACGCTCCGGCCGATCCGCTGGTGTGGCTGTTGTCGGCGACGTTGGCGCGGCGGACCGGCGACCTGACGCGGGCGAAGGCCGACATCGCCGAGGCGCTGCGCCGGTCGCCCGACGATGCGTCGGTGCAGCTGGAGGCGGGCAATATCGCGGGCCTGTCGGGCGATACCAAAAGCGCGCGCACCGCGTTCGAGGCGGTGCAGCGGCTGGTGCCGGGCAGCGCGCAGGCGAAGGCGGCGGACGCCGCGCTCGACACGCTCCCGCCCGCCTGATGCCGGTTGCGGCGTGCCCCTGCCGACCCGATATGCCGGGTCGACCTATAGGGAGCCGTCGATGACCCGCTATCTCCACACCATGATCCGGGTGACCGACCCGGACGCGACCATCGCCTTTTTCGACATGCTGGGCCTGAAAGAAGTCCGGCGGATGGAGAATGAGAAGGGGCGTTTCACCCTGATCTTCCTCGCCGCGCCGGGGCAGGAGGGGGTGGCCGAGGTCGAGCTGACCCATAATTGGAACCCCGAGCCTTATGAAGGCGGGCGGAATTTCGGGCATCTGGCGTTCCGCGTCGACGACATCTACGCCACCTGCCAGACGCTGATGGATGCGGGCGTCACGATCAACCGCCCGCCGCGCGACGGGCATATGGCGTTCGTGAAGACGCCCGACGGTATCTCGATCGAGCTGTTGCAGGACGGGTCGCTGGACCCCGCCGAACCCTGGGCATCGATGCCGAACACGGGGACGTGGTGATGGAGATCGTCCAGGTGCCCGTCCTGTCGGATAACTATGCCTGGCTGCTGCACGACGATGCGACCGGCGAGACGGTGGCGATCGATCCGGGCGCGGCGCAGCCGGTGCTGGACGCCGCCGCCGCGCGGGGCTGGACGATCACCGCGATCTGGAACACCCACTGGCACCCCGACCATGTCGGCGGCAATGCGGCGATCAAGGCGGCGACCGGCGCCACGGTGACCGGGCCGGAGGCGGAGCGCGGCAAGATCGCCGACATGGACAATGGCGTGGGCGAGGGCGCGATGCTGTCGGTCGGTAACACCCAGGCGACCGTGTGGGCGGTGCCCGGCCATACCGCGGGGCATGTCGCGTTCCACTTTGCCGACGATGCCGTGCTGTTCAGCGGCGATACGCTGTTCGCGATGGGCTGTGGCCGGTTGTTCGAGGGGACGGCGGCGGAGATGTATGGCAATATGCGGCGCTATGCCGAATTGCCGGCCGACACGCGGGTCTATTGCGGGCACGAATATACGCTGTCGAACGGCCGCTATGCCCTGTCCGCCGAGCCGGACAATGCGGCGATCGTCGAGCGGATGGCGGCGGTCGAGGCGCTGCGGGAAAAGGGCGAGCCGACCGTGCCGACGACGATCGGCGCGGAACTGGCGACCAACCCGTTCCTGCGTAGCCGTTCGGCCGAGGAACTGGCGCGGCACCGCGCGGCCAAGGATGTGTTCTAACGGTTGAGGAGAGGCGTGATGAAGCGATTTGCATGGACGGCGGCGCTGTTGCTGGGCGCATGTGCGACCCCGCAGCAGATCGCGGAGACGCAGGCCAAGGGCGATGCGGAGCTGGCGAAGATGCTGGCGGGGCGCGTCGCGGGCAAGCCCGAGAACTGCATCCCGACCGGCTTCATCGACGGGCCGCAGGTGGTCGGCGATTCGCTGGTCTATCGCCAGACGGGCAAGCGGCTGTGGCGGACCCAGGTCCGCGACCGCTGCCCGTTCCTGCGCGACGACCAGATCGTGGTGTCGATCCTGTATGGGGCGCAGGTGTGCCGCAACGACCGCTTCCGGCTGGTCGATCGCGGGTCGCCGGTGGCGTCGGCCGACTGCACGTTCGGGGAGTTCGTGCCGTATGACAAGGTGGGGTGATTAGCCCCGCGCTGTTGGATTGGGGCTTGTCGAGAACGGGGTGGCCTGAACCGGGCGGGTTCTCGACGGACGCTTCTCGACAAGCTCGAAGCTGCTCGAACCGAACGGGTTGTAGTGGGGTGGTAAGTTTCCCCAGCGGAACCCGTTCAGTTCGAGCCTGTCGAGAACCTCTTACAACACGTAGCGGCTCAAATCCGTATTCCGCGCGATGCTGGCGAGCTGCTTGTCGACATAGGCCGCATCGATCGTCACCGCCTGTCCGGCGCGATCCTCGGCATCGAAGCTGACTTCCTCGAGCAGCTTTTCCATCACCGTCTGCAACCGGCGGGCGCCGATATTCTCGACCTCGGCATTCACCTCCGCCGCGATGCGGGCGATGGCGGCGATGCCATCGTCGGTGAAGGTCACCTCGACCGATTCGGTGCCGAGCAGCGCGCGATACTGGGCCGGGAGCGACGCCTTGGTATCTGAAAGGATCGCGATGAAATCGGCCTCGGTCAGCCCCTTCAGCTCGACGCGGATCGGCAGGCGCCCCTGTAGCTCGGGCAGCAGGTCGCTGGGCTTGGCCACATGGAACGCGCCCGATGCGATGAAGAGGACATGGTCAGTCTTCATCGGACCGTACTTCGTGGCGACGGTGGTGCCCTCGATCAGCGGCAGCAGGTCGCGCTGCACGCCTTCGCGGCTGATCGATCCGCCGCCGCGCCCGTCGCTGACCGCGATCTTGTCGATCTCGTCGAGGAAGACGATGCCGTTCGCCTCGGCGTCGGCCAAGGCGGCGCGGCTGACCTCGTCCTGGTCGAGGCGCTTGTCGGCCTCTTCCTCGACCAGCTTGTCCCAGGCGGCGCGGACGGTCAGCTTGCGGCGCTTCTGCTGGCCGCCGCCGAACGCCTTGCCCATCATCGCCGACAGGTCGAGTATCTGCGGCGCGGCGCCGGGGATTTCGAACGGCATCTGCGGCTGGGCGTCGAGTTCGATCTCGATTTCCTTGTCGTCCATATGCCCGTCGTGGAAGCGCTGGCGGAACGCCTCACGGGTCGCTTCACTGGCGCCCTTGCCGGTCAGCGCGTCGAGCAGGCGGGCCATGGCGGCGTCCTCCGCCTTGTCCTTCACCGCGACGCGGCGGCGTTCGCGTTCCAGCCGGATCGCTTCCTCGACCAGGTCGCGGGCGATCTGTTCGACGTCGCGGCCGACATAGCCGACCTCGGTGAACTTGGTGGCCTCGACCTTCACGAACGGCGCGTCGGCGAGCTTGGCAAGGCGGCGGCTGATCTCGGTCTTGCCGCAGCCGGTGGGGCCGATCATCAGGATGTTCTTCGGGGACACCTCGTCGCGCAGGTCGGGCGACAGCTGTTGCCGGCGCCAGCGGTTGCGCAAGGCGACCGCGACGGCGCGCTTGGCGTCCTGCTGGCCGATGATGTGCGCGTCCAATGCGGCGACGATCGCCTTGGGAGTCAGATTGTCTTGCATGGAATGTCCGTCAGTTCGCGCTGTCGAGCGCTTCGAGGGTGACGCGATCGTTGGTGTAGACGCAGAGTTCGGCGGCGATGGCCAATGCCTTGCGCGCGACCTTTTCGGCGTCGCCTTCATAGTCGGACAGCGCACGGGCGGCGGCGAGGGCGAAGTTGCCACCGGAGCCGATCGCGGCGATGCCGGCTTCGGGTTCGAGCACGTCGCCATTGCCGGTGACGACCAGGGTCACGTCCTTGTCGGCGACGATCAGCATCGCCTCGAGGTTGCGGAGGAACTTGTCGGTGCGCCAGTCCTTGGCCAGTTCGACCGCGGCGCGCAGCAACTGGCCCTGATGGCGCTCCAGCTTGGCTTCCAGCCGTTCGAACAGGGTGAAGGCGTCGGCGGTGGCGCCGGCGAACCCGGCGATCACCTTGCCGTCGCCCAGCGGGCGGACCTTGCGCGCATTGGGTTTCATGACCGTCTGTCCGGCCGAAACCTGCCCATCCCCCGCGATCACCACGCGACCGCCGCGACGCACGGATACAATCGTGGTGCCGTGCCACACCGTCTCTTTGCTCATGGGCGCGGATATGGGGAGGGGCGAGGGCGGCGCAAGGTCCTCTCCGGTGCGGGGAGGGGGACCGTCCGCAAGACGGTGGAGGGGTGGGCCGCGAACGCTATCGTTGCGTATGCGGCAATGCCCCTCCACCGTCTTGCGGACGGTCCCCCTCCCCACGGGGTGGGGAGGATTCTTAGCGTTCCACGCCCTTGGCTTTCCCCCATGCGCGGGCGGCGGTGTAGCCGAGATAGCCGGTGCCGAAGAGCGCGTACAACTCCTCCGGAATACCGCGCAGATAGGCGGTCATGCCGCGGGCGATGCCGGCGGCCATGTCGGGCTGCACCGCCGAGATCAGCCCCATCGGGATCGCCCAGAGCAGCAGCGCGTACATCACATAGAGGAAGCCCGGCCGTGCGCGCGAGGTCCAGGGGTCGGTCGACTGCGCCTCCGCGACGATCGCTGAGAGCTGCGCCTTGACCCGGTCGAGATCGGCGGTGGATTCGAGTTTGAGCAGTTCCAGCTTGGCGGCGTCGCGGGCCTTGGGATCGGGGATCAGCTTGTCGAGCAGCGCCGCGATCGGCGCGATCAGGGTGTTGAGCATGGGGCCTCCCAAAAGGTCAAAGTTCACAAAGTTCACACTCGCCGCGCATCGACGCGCGTGGCGAGCCAGCCGTAGAGAAAAGCTTCGTTGGCGGGCCGCGTCTCGGCGAGGTAGAGATAGCGTTCGCCCTGCAAGGCGTTGATCGCCTTGACCAATACCGCTTCGGCCGTGGGGCCGCGGGTGGCGAGCAGGGTGTCGAGCGCGTGCAGCGTTCGCGCGCGGATGGTCGCGTCGACGGTCAGGTCGGGCCAGTCGCGCTGTTCGCGGTTCAGGGCGTTGAGGACGCGTTGCAGGAAGGTGGCGGCGACCGCCGGTCCCATGTTGACGCCGGTGTCGAACAGTTCGGCCGCGAGGGCCGGTGCGCGGGTCGCTACGCGGTCGAAGTTCGGCGCCTGCCAATAGCGGCGGTGGTAGATGCGCGCGGCGAGTGGGCGGGTCAGGTCGCGGATGGGGCCGGTATAGCCTTCGGCGCGGGCGACGGCCTGCGTGATGCCGTAGCGGGTTGGGCCGCCACGGTCTGCCGGGTGGTCGACATAGCCGCCTTCGCGGTCGATCACGTCGTCGATCAGGGTGGTTGCGTCCATTTGGTCCTCCTGTTGGAGGTGGAACGTAACAAGAACGGTTTGTTGTAGGAAAGTTGGATTGCGGGGCGGCATTTCCCCCTCCCCGTTCGGTTCGAGCAGTTTCGAGCTTGTCGAGAAGCGTCCGTCGAGAACGGGTGTTTGAGGCACCCCCTTCTCGACTTCGGTTCTCGACAGGCTCGAACCTGCGCTCGAAGCAAACGGGAGGGGGGGAGAGGAGGGAGGGGGGAGAGGAGAGGAGAGGGGGGAGAGGGGGGGAGAGCGCTGAGGTTCGACGCGGTGCGGCGCGCGGGTGGTAATGGGAAGACCCCATCCTGGGCTGCGGTGACGATCTTACCAGATGGGGGGCGACGCGTACGCCGCCCCCCGTCACCTCACTTGATGTCGAGCATCACCACCGACTTGGCCGGCAACGTCACCGACAGCGTGCCGTTCGCCAGCTGCGCGCCGGTAAACGTCGCCGGGACCACCGCGTTCGGATTGGCGAAGTCATTATGCGCGGTCATCGTCGGAGCGGTCAGGACGCGGCCGGTGATGGTCGCGCCGGCGATGCCGGTCAGCGCCGCGCTGATCGGCGCAGGCCGGTTCGGGTCGGCGTTCGACAGCGCGATATGGACCACGCCGTCCTTGCCGCGCACGGCCGACGCCGACACGGCCGGCAGCACCCATTTGTCGCGCGAATAGTACGGGCTGTTGACCGTGATCGGCAGGACGGTGCCGTCCATGTACGGCTTGTACATCTCGAACACGTGATAGGTCGGCGTCAGGACCATCTTCGGCCCGTCGGTCAGGATCATCGCCTGCAGCACGTTCACCATCTGGGCGATGGCGGTCATCTTTACCCGGTCGGCGTGCTTGGCGAAGATGTCGAGGTTGATCGCGGCGACCAGTGCGTCGCGCATCGTGTTCTGCTGCCGCAGGAAGCCCGGATGCGTGCCGGGGTCCTGCGCATACCAGGTGCCCCATTCGTCGACGGCCAGCCAAACGCGCTTTTTCGGGTCGTATTTGTCCATCATCGCCGAATGGCGGGTGATGAGCTCGTCCATCTTCCACGTGCGGCCAAGCGTTTCGGCCCAGGCGGATTCGTCGAACTCGGTGGGCGATGCCTTGGGCGGCCAGCCGCCGCCGGGCACCGTGTAGTAATGCAACGACACGGCATCGATCTGGCCGATGGCGTCGCGCATCATCACGTCGGTCCAGTTATAGTCCTCCGAATTGGCGCCCGATGCGATCTTCAGCACGCGGCTGCCCTCCGGCGACTTGATGAAGGTCGCGAAGCGCTTCGTCTCGTCCGCCGCATATTCGGGGCGCATATTGCCGCCACAGCCCCACAGCTCGTTGCCGATGCCGAAATAGGGGACCTTCCACGGCGCCTTGCGGCCGTTCTTCGCGCGCTCGTCGGCCAGCGTGCCCGCCTGCTGGGTCATGTATTCGACCCATTCGGCCATTTCGCGGGGAGAGCCGTTGCCGACATTGCCCGAGATATAGGCTTCGGCGCCGACCTGTTCGGTCAGGTCCATGAATTCATGGGTGCCGACCGCGTTATCCTCGGTCACGCCGCCCCAGTTCGTGTTGATCTTGACCGGGCGCTTGGCCTTCGGGCCGATCCCTTCGCGCCAGTGATATTCGTCGGCGAAGCAGCCGCCGGGCCAGCGGATGACCGGCACGCCGAGACGCTTCAGTGCGGCGACGACGTCGTTGCGAAAGCCGCGGGTGTTGGGAATCTTGCGGTCGTTGCCGACCCACAGGCCGCCATAGATGCCGTTGCCCAGATGCTCGGCGAACTGGGTGAAGATGCGCCGGTCATAGGTCGGGCCGCCTTGGTCGCCGCGAATCGTGATCCGCGCCGGCTCGCCCGGCTGCGGCGTCGGCGCGGTCTGCGCGGTGGCGGTCGTCGCGATCAGCAGCGACGCGGTGCCCAGCACGAAGGCGCGCGCCCGCTGGCGCAACTGGTGGCGCATGGATGTGTGGCCGGTCGGCATAGGACGAATATCCCCCCTGTTCGATTATTGTCTGACTAATGACTAGCGATCCCGCGCCGGGCGATCAAGCGCGGATCGGGTGCTTTGCAGCCGGGGGCGGGGCGGGTATGGAGGGGCATCCATTCCCTTTTCATCGACAGGTATCCTTCTTTTGACGTCATCCCTCCAGTCGTGCGGCCTTGTCGCGGTCCTTGGCGCCCCGAATGCGGGCAAGTCGACGCTGGTCAATGCGCTGGTCGGGCAGAAGGTCGCGATCACCAGCCCTAAGGCGCAGACGACGCGCACCCGGTTGATGGGCATCGCGATCGAGGGGGATACCCAGCTGCTGCTGGTCGATACACCGGGTATTTTCGAACCGAAGCGGCGGCTGGACCGGGCGATGGTGTCGGCGGCATGGGAAGGCACGGCGGGCGCCGATGCGATCGCGGTGGTGGTCGACGGCAAGGGTGGGATCGGGCCGAAGGTCCGCGCGATCGTCGAGCCGCTTAGCCAGCGTAAAGAGCCGAAGCTGCTGATCCTGAACAAGGTCGACATCGCCGACAAGCCGCGCCTGCTGGACCATGCCGCGCGGCTGCATGAAATGGCGGCGTTCGAGGAGACGTTCTTCGTCAGCGCCACGACCGGCGACGGGCTGGCGGAGATGAAGGCGGCGCTGGCCAAGCGGATGCCCGAGGGGCCGTGGCATTTCCCCGAGGACCAGGTGAGCGACGCCACCGACCGGATGCTGGCGGCCGAAGTGACCCGCGAGCAGCTGTACCACCAGCTGCACGAGGAACTGCCCTATGCCAGCGCGGTCGACACCGAACGCTATCTGGAGCGCGAGGACGGATCGGTCGAAATCCACCAGCAGATTTATGTCGCGCGCGATACCCAGCGCGCGATCGTGCTGGGCAAGGGCGGGCAGCGGATCAAGGAAATCGGCGCGACCGCGCGCAAGGAATTGCAGGAATTGCTGGGCGTGCGGGTGCACCTGTACCTGCATGTGAAGGTCAAGCCGAACTGGGAAGAGGACCGGATGCTGTACCGGGACATCGGGCTGGACTGGGTGGAGTAATCTCGCAGCCGTTACCGTACCCATGCGCAGGCGGGGTACGGTTTGGTGTTGGCGAAACCGCCTCAAAACAGCTTCCGCACCGACAGCCGCACGATGCGGCCATAGGGGTCGAGGAACGACGGCTGGAAGCGGTACGGCACTGCGCCGGTGCGGTCGCGGACGTCGACGCGGTCGTTCAGCAGGTTCTGCACGTCGAACTGAAGCGTCATCGCCTTTGACCAGCGTTGGTTGGGCACCAGCTTTGCCGCCTCGATCTGTGCATAGAGGCCGACAAAGGCCAGCCCCGAAAAGCGCAGGTCGGACGCGGGCAGCGGGCTGCGGATGCGGGTCGCGGGGCGCCAGTTGCCATAGGTGCCGAGGCGATAGGCGCCGATCGACCCGCCGATATTGCCCATCACCTCGTAGCGGGGGCGCCCGCCGCTGCCGTCCAGCGTCTCGCCGTCGAGCAGGTCGAGTTCGCCCTGCCCCTGGCGCAGGGTCAGCCGGTCGTCGAGCCGCGCGGTCAGGGTGACGAAGCTCCAGATTTGCGGCCGGTCGGGGGGCGGCGGTGCGTCCTTGGCCGGGGCGGATGGCTTGGGGCCGATGGGGCCGAAGAACGACATCTCGGCCTTCAGCTTGCGTTCGACCTCGCGGAACAGGTTCACCGGGCGGATGTCGGCGCGCAGCAGACGGCCGGCATCGTCGCGGATAAAGCGTTCGGGGAACGCCGCCTGCAACGCCGCAGTCGCGCTGCTGAGATTGGCGACCTGATCGGTGACGCGCGTGTCGATATAGCTGACGCCCAGGTTCAGCTGCCGGTCCTTGATCGGGCGCCAGCCGATGCCGAGGGTGCGGATCTGGCGTTCCTCCGGCCGCAGGTCGGTATTGCCGCCGCCGGTCACCGCGATCGGCGCGCTGGCCCCGGTCACGAAGTCGAAGAACGGCGTGTTGGGCACGGTGACGACCGGCGCGGTCAGCGTGGCAATCGCCGGCGGGGTGCGCGCGGTGTTGATCGACGCGGTGACCTGAACGGTGCGGCGCGGCGCCCAGTTGAGCGCGACATTGCTGCTCGCCAGGCTGCCATAATCGGACACGCCGGTCAGACCCAGCATGACATTGGCCGACAGCGATCCGATCGCCGACAGCACGCCGCGATCGGCCGAGGCGATCGGCAGGTCGAGGCTGGCGCTGCCCCCGCGCACGGTGCGGGTCAGGGTGCTGGCCGCGCCGGCATCGTCCGCCAGCCGCCCGCTACTGCCCGATCGCGCGGCATCGGCGTTGAGCGTCAGCTGCACCGGGCCGGCGGGGAGTTGCAGGACCGGGCCGTTGGCGGTCGCCTTGGCATTCAGCGTGCCGGTGACGGTGCGGCTGCGCGTAACGATCATCGGCTGGGCGGCGATGGTCGGCGACAGGTCGAACGGATCGGCGCCGCCGTCCACCGCCGCCTGCAACGCATCGATGGCGACGCCGCGATCGACCGCGGCACGGGCGCGGACCCGATCGTAGCCGCCGGTGACCGTCCACAGCCATCGGCCGATGCCGCCTTGCAACGCCGACGCGGCATGGAGCGTCAGGCTGTCGTTGCGCTGGGTCAGCACCGATCCTTCGTCCAGATAGCGGTCGAGCAATACCGGACGCGCAAAGGGCAGGGCGGTCGCGGCGGGTATTGTCAGCGTCGCCCCCTGCAACCCGGCCAGCGCGCGGCCGCGTTCGGCCTCCATCGTCAGGTTCAGCGAGGCGGTCATCGTCTTGCCGACCGGCACGACATGGGTGCCATCGACCTTCAGCGCGTCGCGGCTGCGCAGGGAGAGAAAGGGGGCGAGGTCGGTCGCGCGCGGGCTGCCGGTGGCATAGGCGGCCAGCGTCCCGCGCGCCGCCGGATCGATCGGTACGGCGGTGGCCGTTACCGGGCGTCCGGCCAGCGCATCGAGCGCCGGGTCGATGCTGCCGCCGCCGGGTGCGCGCAGATTGCCGATCCGGTCGAACGGGTTGTCGCTGTCGGGGACATAGGGCCGCTGGCTGGCGCGTAGCGGGTTCTGCCGGTCGTAATTGATCGTCAGCAGGGTACGGCGGTCGCCGGCGATGCGGGTCGATCCCAGCTCCAGCCGCGCGGTGCCGCCGCCGCCATCGGTAGTGGTGCTGGCGCCCTGATCGAACACCAGCGCGCGAAACCGCGCCTTCAGGACGAAATTGACGACGCGGACCGTCGGCGAAAAGCCGAAGCGGGCGGCGTCCTGTTCGGACAGGACCTCGGTCCGCTCCAGCGCCTCGGGCGGGAGGGTCCAGATTTCGCGCTCGCTGGCGATGCGGCGACCGTTCAGCAGGAACACCGGCCCGCCGCCGCTCGCCGAACTGGTCAGCGGTTCCAGCAGCTTGGCGAGCTGTGCCATGCTGGTCGCGCCCAGCGCACGCAGCGCGGCGGCATCGAGGACAGCGACTGGGGCGACGTCGCCGATCGCGGAGCCGGGCGGGCGCTTGCCGGTGACGATGATGTCGTCGTCGCGGGCCTCGCTCTCGTCCTGCGCGGCGGCGGGGAGCGGCATCGCCATGACGGCGGCCCCGGCCAGCGTTCGCCCGACTGCCATCCTCATCCGCCGCTCCACGATCGTTGCCGCGACAGGGCTAGGGGCGGTTTCGGACCGAAACGTGGCGAAAGGCGGCGGCGGCGCGGCGGACATGAAAAAGGACCGGCCCTCCCCTTGTCGGAAAGGACCGGCCCCAACTCCGACACCCCGTTACGCCACCGGGGGTGCCGGAAACCGGATCAGCGGTTGCAGTAGCGCGGCGGGTCGGCCCGATCGATCGCCCGGCCGGCGACCGCACCGACGCCACCACCCAGGATGGTGCCGAGCAGGCGGTTGCCGCGACCGGCAACGGTGTTGCCCAGCAGGCCGCCGGCGATCGCACCGATCACGGTGCCGCCATCGCCATTCTCGCACCGCGCGCCGCGACGGTTATACTGGCGGTCGTTGTAATAACCGCGGTCGCCGCGATATTCGCGATAGCCGCGATCACCACGATATTCCCGCTCATAGCGGTCCCCGCGCCAGCTCTGTGCCGAAGCGGCAGTCGGGGCGGCGGCGGTAGCGACCGTGGCAAGCGCGGCAGCGGCAAGCGTCAGCTTCTTGAACATGGGTCTTCTCCCTCAAAACTTTGCGGCAGGATGTCTGCCTGTGATTTGGGGTATGCGCCGATTCGCTTGAGCCGATACTGAATGCGCCTGTTAGCTGCCGTTCATTATTGGGGCGGAATGGTTGGGGTGTTCGCAGGCTGCTCTGCCGTAGCCCCGCCTGCGCGAGGGTACGGTGAACCGGGGGTACGGTGAACATTGCGGGGTGGGCATGGCCGCGCAAACCACCCCGCCGCCCATGCGGGTTTTGCTTTAGTTCCGCCACGCAAAACCCTATATGCTCGCTATGGCAACGAACCCCAACCAGAACGACTACGGCGCGGACTCCATTAAGGTACTCAAGGGGCTGGACGCGGTCCGCAAGCGCCCCGGCATGTATATCGGCGATACCGACGACGGCTCGGGCCTCCACCACATGGTGTTCGAGGTCAGCGACAATGCGATCGACGAGGCGCTGGCCGGGCATTGCGACCGCATCCTCATCACGCTGAACGCCGACGGCTCCGTGTCGGTCGAGGATAACGGGCGCGGCATTCCGACCGGCATTCACAGCGAAGAGGGCGTGTCGGCGGCCGAGGTCATCATGACCCAGCTGCACGCGGGCGGTAAGTTCGAAAACACCAACGACGACAATGCCTACAAGGTGTCGGGCGGCCTGCACGGCGTGGGCGTGTCGGTGGTGAATGCCCTGAGCGACTTCCTCGACCTGACGATCTGGCGCGACGGGCAGGAGCATTACATGCGCTTCCGTCGCGGTGATGCCGAGGCGCCGCTGAAGGTCGTCGGGCCGTCGGACAAGCGCGGTACGCGCGTGACCTTCCTGCCGTCGCCGGACACGTTCAAGATCGTCGAGTTCGATTTCGACAAGCTGGAACACCGGTTCCGCGAGCTGGCGTTCCTCAATTCCGGCGTGCGGCTGGTGCTGGTCGATGCCCGGCATGAGGAACCGCGCGAGGTCGAACTGTTCTACGAAGGCGGGATCGCCGCGTTCGTGAAATATCTCGACCGGACCAAGACGCCGCTGATGCCCGATCCGATCGCGATCCACGGCTTCCGCGACGATGTCGGCATCGACGTCGCGCTGGAATGGAACGACAGCTATTACGAGAACGTCCTGGCCTTCACCAACAACATCCCGCAGCGCGACGGCGGCACGCACATGGCGGCGTTCCGCGCCGCGCTGACCCGCACGCTGAACAACTATGCCGACAAGTCGGGCATGTTGAAGAAGGAAAAGGTCTCCCTCACCGGCGACGACATGCGCGAAGGGTTGACCGCGATCGTCTCGGTCAAGCTGCCCGATCCGAAGTTCAGCAGCCAGACCAAGGACAAGCTGGTGTCGTCGGAAGTGCGCCAGCCGTTGGAAGCGCTGATGGCCGACAAGCTGGCCGAGTATCTTCAGGAAAATCCGGCCAATGCGAAGTCGATCATCCAGAAGGTGATCGACGCCGCCGCCGCACGCGAGGCCGCGAAGAAGGCGCGCGAGCTGACCCGGCGCAAGGGGGCGATGGACATCGCGTCGCTGCCCGGCAAGCTGGCCGATTGCCAGGAGCGCGACCCCGCCAAGTCCGAACTGTTCTTCGTCGAGGGTGACTCGGCCGGCGGTTCGGCCAAGCAGGGGCGCGACCGGCATTTCCAGGCGATCCTGCCCTTGCGCGGCAAGATCCTGAACGTCGAGCGCGCGCGGTTCGACCGGATGCTGGCCAGCCGCGAGATCGGGACGATCATCACCGCGCTCGGCACCGGTATCCGCGACGATTTCAATATCGCCAAGCTGCGCTATCACAAGATCGTCATCATGACCGACGCCGACGTCGACGGCGCGCATATCCGCACGCTGTTGCTGACGTTCTTCTATCGCCAGATGCCCGAGATCATCGAGGCGGGGCACCTCTATATCGCCCAGCCGCCGCTGTATAAGGCCACCAAGGGCCGGTCGGAGGTGTACCTGAAGGACGACAACGCGCTCGACGAATATCTGGTCGAGGCGGGGGTGAGCGCGCATGTGCTGGAAAGCCCGGCGGGCGCGCGCAGCGGCGACGACCTGAAGGCGCTGCTGGGCCATGCGCGGCGGATGCGGACGCTGATGCGCTATGTGCCCCGGCGTTATGACATGGGCATCGTCGAGGTGCTGGCGCTGGCCGGCGTGCTCGATCCGGCGATCAACGATGCCGACCGCCAGACGCGGCTGGACGATGCGGTGTCGCGTATCGGCCGCACCGATGTCGAGGGGCAGTGGACCGCGCGCGTGACCGAGGATGGCGGCCTGCAGTTCCAGCGCCGCTGGCGCGGGGTGACCGACACGCACAATATCGAACCGGCGTTCCTGCTGTCGGCCGAAGGGCGCAAGCTCCACGGCCTCGCGGCGGAAGAGGCGGCGAGCTATGCCGGCGTGTCGAAGCTGGTCAGCGCGCGCAGCGCCGTCGCCGATCCGCTGGCCGAGCCGGAGGAAGAAGCCCCGGCGGTCGCGGCCAAGGGCGAGACGCTGGTCGCGCGGCCGAGCCAGCTGCTCGACGCGATCCTCGCGGCGGGGCGCAAGGGCCTGTCGATCCAGCGCTACAAGGGGCTGGGCGAGATGAACGCCGAACAGCTGTGGGAAACCACGCTCGACCCGTCGAACCGGTCGATGCTGCGCGTGGCGGTCGACCAGGCGGACGTGGCGGACGAGATTTTCACGCGCCTGATGGGCGATGTGGTCGAGCCGCGGCGGGACTTTATTCAGGAAAATGCGCTGAACGTGGCGAATTTGGACGTTTGATCTGGGGCGGGCGCGTCTCGCACGCGCTGACCGTATCCCCGCGCAGGCGGGGATACGGTTTATTGGCGCACGGGAGTTATCCACACCCACGCCGTACCCCGGCGGAGGCCGGGGTCCAGTTACGATGCGGTAGCGATAGAAGCGCGGGCGTCCCCCAACTGGACCCCGGCCTCCGCCGGGGTACGCCTTGCCCCCTCCCGTTCGGTTCGAGCAGCTTCGAGCTTGTCGAGAAGAGGGTCGGGTGAACCATGCGCCGCATGGTTCAGGATTGTCCGGGGGACAATCCGACCCGACCCTCGTCGAGAACGGGTCGTTCGGGGCAACCCCTTCTCGACTACGGTTCTCGACAAGCTCGAACCGGCGCTCGAAGCAAACGGAGGGGAGGAGTAGGGGAGAGGCAGTGCTGCTAATCCAGCGCCATCGCCTCCGCCGCCAGTGCCTCCGCCTCGATCAGCAGCGCGTCGTCGGCCGACCCCTGCGTCACCCGCTCCCGCCCGATCAGCACCAGCACCGGCACCGCCAGCGGGCTGACGCGGTCGAGCGTCACGTGCCGGATGCGCGCCTGCGCCGTTTCCAGCAGTTTCGCGAGCCGCCCGACATCGGTCATCCGCGCCCGCGCATCCTCCCACGCCGCCTGCAACAGCAAGTGGCCGGGTTCGTATTTGCGCAGCACGTCATAGATCAGGTCGGTGGAGAAGGTGACCTGCTTGCCCGTCTTGCGCTTGCCGGGATGCTGGCGCTCGACCAGCCCACCGATCACCGCGACCTCGCGGAACGCGCGTTTCAGCAAGGCCGACCCCTGTACCCAGTCGACGAATTCATGCTCCAGGATGTCGGGCGAAAACAGTGCGGCGGGGTCGGTGATCGGTTGGAGGCAATAGCAGGACAGCGCATAGTCGTTCGACACGAACCCGATCGGGTTCATGCCTAGCGCCTCCATCCGGCGCGTGATCAACATGCCGAGCGACTGGTGCGCGTTCCACCCTTCGAAGCTGTAGGCGACCATGTAATGCCGCCCGTCATGCGGAAAAGTTTCGACCAGCAGTTCGCCGGGACGCGGCAGGACCGAACGCCGCGACTGGATTTCCAGCCATTCGCGCACATCGTCGGGAAAGCGCACCCATTGCGCCGGATCGGCGAGGAACCCGCGCACCCGGTCGGCAAGGTTGGTCGACAGCGCCATGCGCGTGCCGCCATATTTGGGGATGCGCGCGGGTTTGCTGGTGGCGCGGACGACCAGGTCGGTCAGTTCGATCTTCTCCACCTCCAGGCTCATGCCGGAGAAGAAGAAGGTGTCGCCCGGCGACAGGGTGGAGGCGAAATATTCCTCGACCGTGCCCAGCCGCCGGCCATTCTTGAACCGCACGTCTAGCGTCGGCGCATCGACGATGATCCCGGCGTTCAGGCGGTGCTGCGCGATGAACGCCGGCTTGGTGACGGTCCACCGTCCGTCGCTGCCCAAGCGTAGCCGCTTGAACCGGTCATAGGCCTTCAGCGCATAGCCGCCCTCGGCAATATAGTGCAGCACGCGGTCGAACGTGTCGGCGTCGAGCGCGGAATAGGGCAGGGCGCTCTGTACCTCCGCCAGCATGTCGGCGGCGGCAAAGGGTTCGGCGCAGGCACAGCCCATCAGATGCTGGGCCAGCACGTCCAGCGCGCCGGGACGGAAGACTTCGCGGTCGAGTTCGCCCGCCTCCACCGCGTCCAATGCCGCCTGCGCTTCCAGAAATTCGAAGCGGTTGCCCGGCACCAACAGCGCCTTCGACACTTCGTCCAGCCGGTGGTTGGCGCGACCGATCCGCTGGAGCAGGCGCGACGATCCCTTGGGCGCGCCCATCTGGATCACGCAATCGACATCGCCCCAGTCGACGCCCAGATCGAGGCTGGCGGTGGCGACCAGCGCGCGGAGCTTGCCATCGGCCATCGCCGCCTCGACCTTGCGCCGCGCCTCGCGGTCGAGGCTGCCGTGGTGGATGCCGATCGGCAGCTGCGCGTCGTTCGCCAGCCACAAATCCTGGAAGATCAGTTCGGCGAGGCTGCGGGTGTTGCAGAACACGATGGTGGTGCGGTGGCGCTCGATCTCCCGCATCACTTGTTGCGCAGCATAGCGGCCCGAATGGCCTGACCATGGGATGCGATCCTGCGGTAACAGGATGCGGATGTCGGGGTCGGCGCCCGGCTCCCCCTGCACCAACGTCACCGCATCGATGTCGCCGTCGGGGGCGAGCCATGCGCGATAGCCGTCCGGGTCGGCGACCGTCGCCGACAGCGCGACGCGGCGCAGGGCGGGCGCAAAGCGTTGCAGGCGCGTCAGGCACAGCGACAACAGGTCGCCGCGCTTGTCGGTGGCAAAGGCGTGGACCTCATCGACGATGATGGTGCGCAGCGACGCGAACATCCGGTCGGCATCGGGGTAGGACAGCAGCAGGCTGAGCGATTCGGGGGTGGTCAGCAGGATGTGCGGCGGTTTGGCGCGCTGCCGCGCCTTGCGGTCGGACGGGGTGTCGCCGGTGCGCGTCTCGACGCGGATCGGCAGGTCCATCTCGGCGATCGGGGTCAGCAGGTTGCGCTGTACATCGACCGCCAGCGCCTTGAGCGGCGAGATATAGAGGGTGTGGAGGCCGTCGCCCGGCGCCTCGATCAGGTCGGTCAACGTCGGCAGGAAGCCGGCCAGCGTCTTGCCTGCACCGGTCGCGGCGACCAGCAGCGCGTGGTGGCCGGCGCGGGCGACGTCGAGCATCTCGCGCTGATGCCGGCGCGGCGACCAGCCGCGTGCGGCGAACCAGTCGGCCAAGGGGGTGGGGAGGGTTCGCACGCTAGGTCATGTAGGGTGGCGGGGGCGGGGTGCAACGCGGGCCACCTGCCGTATCCCCGCGTAGGCGGGGATCCAGAGCCACGAACGTCGGCGCCTGTGGCCCTGGACCCCCGCCTACGCGGGGGTACGGTGGTGGCTTGGCTGGCGCTAGACCGCCGTCATCGGCCCCGGCTTGCCCGCTGCGACCCGCCACCGCGCGGTCGTCGCGGTGGTGAAGTCCGGCGTCGTCACGCTCGACACGGTGCGGAACTGCGCGTCGGCATGGGTCGGCGTCAGGGTGAGCAGCAGATAGCCCTTGCGGTCCTGATCGCAGTAGCGGACCTCCGGCGCGTCCTTCTCGATCACCTTGCCCAAGCCCGGCAGCAGCGAGCCATAGGACGGGCTGGAGATCGCGGTCGCGCCGAACTCGTTGGCGACCAGCCGGCCCTTGCCGTCGTGCAGGTCGTTGGCCCAGCCGGCATGGCTGTCGCCCGACAGGACGATCGGCCGCGACTTCGCCCGGCGGAAGGCGGCGTAGAGTCGCTCGCGCGCCGGGGGATAGCCGTCCCAGCTGTCGAAATTGAACGGTAGCCCGGCGCGGTACGATCGCTGCCCGGCGGCGATGCGCGGGGCATAGGCGGCGGGCAGGCCGTTGAGCAGATCGGCATAGGCCTGCGCCCCCATCGCCTTGATCAGGTCGGGACCGGGCACCCGCGCCATCACCACCTGATTGCCCAGCAGCTGCCACGGACGCTTCGCCCGCACCGACCGGGCGAGTTCGCGCTCGACCCAATCCTGCTGCCCGCGCCCCAGCAGTTCGCGGTCGGGGCGGGCGCGGATCGCCATCATCGCGGCATAATCCTCCGGCTCGATCCCCGCCCCCTTGGGCGCGGCCTGTTCCGATCGGGCGAGGAGGCGGGTTTCGACCATCACCAGCGTGGCGAGATCGCCGAAATCGAAGCTGCGGTTGATCGCGGCCCAGGGCTGGCCGGGCTTGGGATCGCGGATCGGCATCCATTCGAAATAGGCCTGCATCGCCGCCGCCTTGCGCGTAGCCCAGTCGCCCTCGGTCGCGGGATCGTGGTTCTCCGCGCCGCCGACCCAGCTGTCATTGGCGGTTTCATGGTCGTCCCACACGCAGATGAACGCGGCGCGGGCGTGCGCCGCCTGCATCGCGGCGTCGCGCTTCACCTGCGCATGGCGGGTGCGATAATCGGCCAGCGTCACGATCTCATGCGCCGGTTCGGGCAGGCGGTTCAGCTTGCGGCCGATGTCGGCGCCATAGCCGTCCGCGCCATATTCATAGATGTAATCGCCCAGATGCAGCACCGCATCGACGCGCGGTTCGGCGGCGATCGCGGTATAGGCGTGCCAATATCCGCCGGGATAGAGCTGGCACGACACCACCGCCAGCGCGACGTCGCGGGTAGCCCCACGCGGCAGGGTGCGGAAGCGACCTTTGGGCGACATGGTGCCGTCGGGCGCGGTGAACCAGTACCAATAGTCGGTGCCGGGCTTCAGGCCGGTCGCCTCCACCTTCGCCGTGAAGTCGCGCGCCGCCCGTGCGGTGGCGCGGCCGGTGGCGATCGCCGGGCCGTCGTTGCTGGCCGCGACATGCCAGTCGAGCGCGATGTCGCCGCTGTCGGGTGCCGCCGAGGTCGCGCGGGTCCACAGGATCGCGCCGTCCGCCGCCGGATCGCCGCTGGCCACCCCGTGCAGGAACTGCGTGGGCGGCGCGGCCTGGGCGATGGTCGGCAGGGTCAGCGCGGCACTGCTGCCCATCAGGCGGAGGGCGTCGCGGCGGTTCAGCGTCATGGGCACGGCCTTTGTCAAAACGATATGCCCGGCGTCCTATGCACCGGATGCGACAGGTCGATGACGTCACGGACCTGTCGCATCCACCCCCTAGAGGCCGCGCCGTCATTAGGGGGATATTGTATGAAAACCTGTCTGCGTTCGACCGTCGCACTGCTCGCGATCACCTGTTCGACCGCCGCCTTCGCCCAGGCCAATGTCCAGCCGCAGGGCGAGGAATCGGACGAGATCGTCGTCACCGCGCAAAAGGTCGAACAACGGATCGAGGATGTGCCGGTCACCGTCACCGCCGTGACCGGTCGCAAGATGGCCGACCTCGGCGTGTCGACGCTCGCCGATGTCGCGCAATATATTCCGGGGCTGGTCGTGCAGGAGCAGAGCGCGAACAATCCCGGCTTCGTCATTCGCGGCATCACGTCGGATTCGGGATCGGCACAGCAGGGCGCGCGCGTCACCTTCTATTACAACGGCGTCGACATCAGCCGGTCGCGCGGGGCGTATCAGGACCTGTTCGACCTTGAGCGGATCGAGGTGGTGAAGGGGCCGCAGGCGACGCTGTTCGGCACCGCCGCCGCGGTCGGTGCGGTGTCGATCCTGCCGGCCAGGCCGAAGCCGGGCTTCGCCGCCGATTTTGCCGGCTCCTACGGCAATTTCAACCGGACGCAGGTGTCGGGCATGGTCAATGCCGGCAACGACACGCTCGCCGCGCGCCTCGCCTTCGCCTACAAGTTCCGCGACGGCTACGTCCGCAACATCGCGGGCGACCCGAAGGTGCCGAACCAGAATCAGGGCCGCGTCGATCAGGACGACCTGAACGGGCAGGACCAGCGCGGCATTCGCGGGTCGCTGCGCTGGACGCCGACCAATGCGGTCACCGCCGGCCTCGTGCTGACCTATGACGGGCAGCGCAATCCCGGCACCGCGTTCAAGAGCCGCGCCTTTGCCCCGACCGGCGGGCAGACCGGCGACTATGGCTATGCCGAGCTGTCCGGCTCTCCCTACAGCCTCCAGGTGCTGGGCAAGCGCAAGCTGGGCCTCGACCGCGATGTCTATGATGCGAACCTGACCGTTTCGGTCGATCTGGGGCGCGGCGTCACCTTCACCACCGTCAACGGCTATCGCCGGTTCAACAGCCTCGAGACGTTCGACGCCGATGGCGGTCCGGCCTGGTATCTGGAATTTGCCGAGGATGCGAAGGGTGACCAGTGGAGCCATGAAGGCCGCTTCAACTTCACCGGCGAGAAGGCGCGCGCGTCGTTCGGGTGGAACGCCTTCTTCGAAAACGGTTTCCAGCGCGTGCCCTTCTCGACCGAGGAAGGCACTTATCTCGCCTGTTCGGTGACCGGCGCCTATGCCCCGATCCGCGCCATCCTGAACCAGGCGGGCATCCCGACCGGTCCCAACTGCGTCGCGGCCAACGGCACGGTGCCGGGCGCGCGGGCGACTTCGGTGCTGTCGCGGGGCGCACTCACCGAACTGCCCTATGCGGCGGTGTTCACCAATTTCGGCAATAACGACACCTATTCGATGTTCGCCGATGCGACGTGGATTCCGGTCCCCGCGCTGGAGCTGACCGCCGGCGCCCGCGTGCTGATCGAGGATCGCAAGTCGGGCTACAGCTCGGTCCAGCCCTTCTCGCGGCTGCTCGCCGGGGCGGGGGTGTTCACCAGCCTGCTCGGCACCGCCAACACGAACGGCACGAAGTTCGAGGCGCAGCGCAGCTTCGCCGCCGTCCTGCCGCGCTTCAACGCGCTGCTGCGGCTGTCCGATGCGGTCAACCTCTATGCCACGGTCAGCAAGGGCCGCCGTTCGCCGGTGGTGCAGCTGGGCGCGGCGCGCACCGGCAGCAGCGCGACGGCGACGGTGATCCCGAACCTGCAGGTCGTGCCCGAGGAACAGGTGTGGAATTACGAAGGCGGCATCAAGGGGCGGGTCGGCCCGTTCACCGGCGCGGCATCGGTCTTCTATCAGCGCTATGACGGGTTCCAGGTGTCGGTGACCGAAAATGGCGTGACCACCACGCGCTCGGCCGGATCGGCGGACAATCTGGGCGTCGAGCTGGAGGGCAATCTGCGCCTTGGCCAGATGCTGTCGCTGTTCGGGACCTTCGCCTATCTCGACGGCGGGATCGGCGATGACGCGACCAACGGCGTGTTCGCGGGCAACCGGTTCCGGCTGCAGCCGGACATGACCGCATCGGCCGGCGCCAACCTGCGCATTCCGATGGGGTCGGCGACCTTCTATGCCGTGCCGAACCTGACCTACCGGTCGAAGGTGTTCTTCGAACTGCCGAACCGAGCGGCGATCTCGACGCCGGGCTACACGCTGTTCAACCTGCGCGCCGGGGTCGAGCTGGGCGAGCGCTTCACCATCGGCGGGTTTGCGCGCAACCTGACCGACGAACGCTATCTGATCGATGCGGGCAATACCGGCGGCGGCTTCGGCGTGCCGTCCTATATCCGGGGCGAGCCGCGCTTCTATGGCGTGGAGTTTGGTGCGCGCTTCTAAGCAAGGGATTGCCGGACGACCGACGCCGGTGTCGCGCGAGCGATGCCGGCGTTGCCGTGTCCGCCCCGACCCCGGCGGCAGGCTGTTGCAATACGGTCACACTCCATGGCGCAAGGCGGTGCGTCACGGATCGGTAACGCCCCTGTAATCCCCATGCCATCGCCCCACGGCAGGGCGCTGGCCAGACGGGAAGCCGGGGCGCTTCCAAGGGGGAACAGACATGGTTGCAATTTTCGCGCGGTCCACGCGGGGCCTTTTCGTGCGCGCGCTGCTCAGCGGCGCCGCGATCCTGCCGGCGGCGGCCTTCGCCGCGGTGCCAGAGGAAACGCCGGTCGCCGCCGAACCGGCCGTGGCGGACGACGATGCGCAGGAAATCGTGGTCAGCGGCACCCGCCCGATCGCCGAATCCGAAGCGGCCGCGCTGGAAATCCAGCGCAACAGCCCGGCGCTGGTGTCGGTCATCGCCTCCGACGCGGTCGGTCGCCTGCCCGACCAGAATATCGCCCAGGCGATCAGCCGCCTGCCCGGTGTCGGCGTCGAGCGCGACCAAGGCCAGGCCCGCTACGTCAATTTGCGCGGCGCGCCGAAGCGCTGGACCACGCTGTCGTTCGACGGCGTCAACGTCGTCAGCCCCGAAGGCCGCGCCGCGCGCTTCGATTCGATCCCCTCGGCGATCGCCAAGCAGATCATCGTGCGCAAGGCGGTGACGCCGGACATGGTCGGCGAGACGATTTCGGGCAATGTCGACATCATCACCCGGTCGGGCTTCGACCAGAGCGGCTTCCACGTCGCCGGTAAGGCCGGATACGGGCTGGTCGAACTGGGCGACCGGCGCGAATTCGAAGGATCGCTGGTCGTGTCGGACCGGTTCGACACCGGCATCGGCGAATTCGCGGTGTCGTCGTCGGCCAGCCTGTACCGGCGCGGCATGGTCACCGACAATTTCGAAACCGATTGGGAGACTGTGGCACAGGACGCGCGGCCGGGCTTTGCCGACCGCATCTGGGCGCGCGAGACCGAGAACAAGCTGTACCGGCTGGTGCGCAAGAACTACGCGCTGTCGACCCGATTGGACTGGAAGCCCGCGCCCGGCCACCGCATTTTCGCCGAAACCATCTATTCGGCTTTTCAGGACGACGAACAGCGCAACAACTATATCGTCGACCTCGACGACCAGCAGTCGCGCACGCCCACCGGCACCGCCGCCTGCACCGTCAACGCGACCCCGGCGGCAGGCACCACCGGCTATGCCGACATCTGCACCGGCAACACCCCGTTCAAGGGTACGGTGTACGGCATCGACCTGAACTCGAACTTCACCGTCCGTGCGTACAAGCAGTCGGTGTTCACCAACACGCTGGGCGGCGACCACGACCTCGATACGTGGCGCGTGTCGTGGCGCGCGAACTATACCCGGTCGATCGACGACCGGACGCAGCCGGCGCAGCTTAACTATGACAGCCCGTCGTTCGGCACCAACGGTGCGAACGCCGCCAACCGCCTGACCGTCGGCTATGACTTCACCGACCCGCAGCTGGCGAAGATCGCGCTGTACCGCACGATCCGCAACAGCAACGGCACGTTCAGTCGTGGCGACCGGGTGACCGCGATCGAGGATTTTCCGCGCTCGCTCGCCCGCCTGCGTTCGCTGCTCGCCGCCGATACCACCGATGCCTATACCGCGCGGATCGACCTCAGCCATGACGTCGATGGCCTGTTCGGCGACAAGACGACGTTTGCGTTCGGTCTGCGCTTTGACGATCGGACCAAGTCGGTCGACGAACGCCTCCTCGAACTCAACAGCGCGGCGCAGTTCAGCGCGGCGGGCATCCCCACCGGCTATTCGCAGATCGCGATCCCCGGCGGGTTCCAGGGCAAGCTGCCGCTCGGCTACACCTTCCAGTATTTCGGGAAGGATCAAATCCTCGATCTGGTCGATCGCGCCAAGAAAGTCGGAAGCTATGTCGACCAGCGTGCCAACCTGTACGACGTGAACGAGCGCATCTATTCGGCGTACGGCATGGCGACGGTCACCACCGGCTGGGGCAACATCATCGGCGGCGCGCGGATCGAGCATATCCGCAACAAGTCGTCGGCGTTCGTCACCGACGGCAAGACGTTCACCCCGCTGACCGTCGATCGCGACACGACGTTGGTCTATCCCAGCCTGCACATCAATTACGACGTGACGCCGCAGATGAAGGCGCGGCTGTCGTTCAACACCGGCGCGGCGCGGCCCGATTACGACCAGCTGCGCCCGAACCTGTCGTTCAACGACGCCAACCTGACCGTGTCGGGCGGCAACCCCGATGCGAAGCCGGAAAAGGCGATGGGCGTCGATGCCTATGTCGAATATTATGTCGCACCCGCCGGCTTCCTGTCGTTCGGCGCCTATTACAAGCGCCTGCGCGACGTGCTGTTCGACACCAGCCGCACCTTTGGCAGCGACATCCTGAACTTCGGCGGGACCGACCGGTCGCAATATGATTTCTCGACGATCGACAATGGCGGCAACGGGTCGATCCTCGGCATCGAGGGCGCGATCCAGCAGCAGCTCGACCCGTTCGTCGGCGACCTTGGCCTGCCCGACTGGGTCGGCGGGTTCGGCGTGCAGTTGAACGCGACGCTGAACCGCAGCCGCGCCGAGACCCCGGATGGCCGCCGCGTGCCGCTGCCCGGTGCGTCGAACGCGGTCTATAATCTGGGCGTCTATTACGAGAAATACGGCTTCTCGGCGCGGGTCCAGTATCAGAACCGCTCGCGCTGGCTGGACGAGCTGGGCGATTTCCAGGTCATCAACGGCGTCAATCGCGGCGTCGATGGCGGCGATTTCTACTGGGCGAAGGATGACGAGCTGGACGCGTCGGTCCGCTATGCGATCAACGGCAATGTCGAACTGTTCGGCAATTTCAGCAATCTGCTGGGCGGACCGGGGCGTCGTTATGTCCGCGACACGCGCTATACGATCGAGCGCGAGACGTTCGGCCGCCGCTATCAGGCCGGTGTGCGGGTGAACTTCTGATGCGGCGGCTTGCCCTTGCGGCGGTGTTGCTCGGCGGGTGTGCGGTGACGCCCCCGCCGGCCACCACGCCCGCTGCCGTCCCACAGGTCGCGGCGGTGGCGGAGACCGATCCGGTCGACACCGCCGCCGATGCCGCCGACGATCCCGCCATCTGGCGCAACCGGCGCGATCCGGCCGCCAGCCTGGTGATCGGGACGGACAAGAAGGCCGGCATCCATGTCTACGACCTGTCGGGCAAAAGGCTGAGCTTCACGCCCGCCGCGCGGCTCAACAATGTCGACCTGCGCGAAGTCGGCGGCCGGGTGATCGCGGCGGCGAGCGACCGGGCGGATGAGGCACAGGCGCATGTCGCGCTGTTCACGCTCGACACCGTGGCGCGGCGGCTTGTGCCGATGGGGCGGTATCCGGTCGGCGCGGGCGAGGCCTATGGCATGTGCCTGTGGACGCGCAAGGCCGACAAGGCGCTGTTCGGCTTCGTCGTGATGAAGGACGGGCGGATCGATCAGGTGGCGATCGACCTGGCCGGCGCGACGCCGGCGGTGCGCACCGTGCGGTCGATGAAGGTCGGGACGCAGGCCGAGGGCTGCGTCGTCGATGACCGCACCGGCACGCTCTACGTTGCGGAGGAGGATGTCGGGCTGTGGCGCTTCGCCGCCGATCCGACGGCCCCGGTCGAGGGCACCGCGATCGCCAAGGTCGACGGCACGACGCTGGTCGCCGATGCCGAGGGGCTGGCGCTGGCCCCGGCCGGGCGCGACGGCGGCTATCTGGTCGCCAGCAGCCAGGGCGACAATGCCTACACCCTCTATCGCCTGCCCGGCGTCACCTATGCCGGGCGCTTCCGCATCGACGGCGGGGCGATCGACGGCACCAGCGAGACCGACGGGATCGACCTGATCCTCGGCAATTTCGGGGCGAAATATCCCAAGGGGCTGATGGTCGCGCAGGACGGCGACAACGCGCCGGAGACACAGAACTTCAAATATGTGTCGTGGGCCGATGTGCTAAAGGCGTTGCGGCTGCGTTGAGCTGACCCGCGCGCGGCGGTCACCGCTGCGCGCGCGGCTTCCACGTGATGACGCGGTAGACATAGCCGATCACGATCGCCGCCGACATCGCGATGGCGACCGGTCCGACATAATGATCGAGCTGTTCGAAATTCGACCCCAGCCACAGCCCGGCATAGGCCAGCACCGCGTTCCAGATGATGCTGCCGGTGAACGTCGCGAGGAAGAAGCGCCAGCGCGGCATACACGCCATGCCGGCGGGCAGCGAGATCATCGTGCGGAACGTCGGCATGAAGCGGAAGATGAAGACCGTCTTGCCGCCATGCTTGCGGAAGAAGCGGTGGAGCTTCTCCACATCCTCCCACTCGACCGTCAGCCACCGGCCCCAGCGGTCGACGAACGGCTTCAACCCGTGATAGCCGAAGCGCCGCCCGATCGCGTACCAGAAATAATTGCCGGCGGTGGTCCCGGCGGTGCCCCACAGCAGCAGCGGCACCATCGCCATGTCGCCGCGCGCGACCGCCATGCCGCCCAGCCCCATGATGACTTCGGACGGGATCGGCGGAATGACGTTTTCCAGCGCCATCAGCAGGAAGATGCCGAGATAGCCGCCGCGCGCGATCGCATCGAGAATGAAGGTCGTCATGGGGGTTGGGAACGTGCGGGGCGGGGTTTCGTGCCGTGCGTGCCGGTTGCCCCGTCCCGCCAAAGACGTCACCCCAGCGCAGGCTGGGGTCTCCCCGTGATAACGCGCGACAGGAGCCGCTTGAGACCCCAGCCTGCGCTGGGGTGACGTTTGGGGCAGGGTGCAGAGTGGAGCAGGCGGTTACTTCGCCGCCACCCGCGCCTCGATCGCGTCCCAGATCATGCCGGCCACGTCGGTCCCGTCGAACTTCTCGATCGCGACGATCCCGGTCGGCGACGTCACGTTGATCTCGGTCAGCCATTCGCCGCCGATCACGTCGATCCCGACGAAGATCAGCCCGCGCCGCTTCAATTCCGGCCCCAGCGCGGCGCAGATTTCGCGCTCCTTGTCGGTCAGCTCGGTCTTGGCCGCGGTGCCGCCGACCGCCAGGTTCGACCGGATCTCGCCAGCGCCGGGCAGCCGGTTGACCGCGCCCGCGACCTCCCCATCGACCAGCACGATCCGCTTGTCGCCCTTCGCCACGGCGGGCAGGAACGCCTGGACCATATGCGGTTCGCGATAGGCGGTGTTGAACACCTCGATCAGCGACGACAGGTTCTGCGCATCGGCATCGATCTTGAAGATCGCCTTGCCGCCATTGCCGTGCAGCGGCTTGACCACGATCGACCCGTGTTCATTCAGGAACGCCCGCGCTTCCTCGACCGACCGGGTGATGAGGGTGGGGGGCATGAAGCGCTGATAATCCAGCACGAACAGCTTTTCGGGCGCATTGCGCACCGATGCCGGATCGTTGACCACCAACGTCCGGTCGCTGATCCGCTCCAGCAGATGCGTGGCGGTGATATAGCCGAGGTCGAAGGGCGGGTCCTGGCGCATCAGCACCACATCGGCCTGCTCACCCAGATCGAGGCTGACCGGATCGCCGAACGCGAAGTGATCGCCGACGACGCGCTGCACCGTCACCGGATGGGCGCGGGTCCACACCCGGTCGCCCGACTGGTTGAGGTCCTCCGGCGCATAATGGAACAGCCGATGCCCGCGCGCCTGCGCCGACAGCATCAGCGCAAAGGTCGAATCGCCCGCGATATTGATGCCGGCAAGGGGGTCCATCTGGACGGCGACGGTCAGCGACATGGGGGACACTCCGGTTGGTTGGCGATCAGGTAGGGGGCGGGCGAGGGAATGTCACGGGGGAGCCGTATCGTCATTCCCGCGTAGGCGGGAATCCATAGCCGCTGACGATCACGATCATCAGCGGCGGTAGTGCATATGGATTCCCACCTGCGCGGGAATGACGATGTATGGGCAGTCTATCGCAGCGGCTTGCCCGAGTCCTTCCACCGGTCGAGCACCTGTGATTCCGGCGGCAGCGTGTCCTTCGGCTCGGCCACCGGCGTCGGCCCCGTGACAGGCGTCGGCAGCGGGGCGACCGAAGGCGGCACCAGCGGCACGGTCGCGACCGGCGCGGCCTCCGGCGCCGGCGGCGGGGGCAGGGGCCGCAAGGGGCCGGGCATCGGCTCGATGCCGCTATAGCGGTCGGTAAAGGCGGCGGGGGTGCCCCACCACCCCTTCCACCGGTGAAAGAAATGCGCGCCGAACACGCCGGTCATCACCAGCGTGCGGTTCCACGACGGGGTGACGGCATAGGTGTGATAATGCGTCGCCAGCCCGACAGGGGCGAACACGTCGCCCGACAGCGCACGGGCGGCGACCCGCCGCGAGCGCAGCCAAACGGAAGGCGCCGGCACCCGCGCCATCGCCCCGTCGCAGGCAAAGCTGAACTGGCACACCGGTCGGTCCGACCCCTGGAACACCACGCCGCATACGCTGGCGGGAAAGGCGGGATGGCGCACGCGGTTCAGCACGACCTGCGCCACCGCGCGCTGTCCGGCATCGGGTTCGTTGCCCGCTTCGTAATAGATCGCGGTCGTCAGGCATTGCAGCGCGCGTGCCCGGTCGAGCTGGCTGCCGCGCAGCACGAACGGCCGCGCTGGCTGGATCGATGCGTCGCCGACATCGCCGGCTTCTGCATGAGCGGGAAGTGCGGGCAGGGGCGCGGTGCCGGTTTCCCCCCGCCGGACCGGGGCGTCGGCCAGCAGCTGCGCCGCGCCGGGGAAATGGTCGTCGGCTTCGTATCCGGTGGCGGCGGCAGGCGGCGGCGCGGGCGGATCATGATGCTCGCGCGCCGCGATCCCCGCGCGCACGGCGATCGCCCCGCCGACGATCAGCAGGGCGACACCGCCGATCCTGCGCGTGCGCCGGTCAAGGGGGGGAGGGGCCGCCATGCGGTCGCCTGTAGCGGCAAATGGTTTGGAAAGTCGCAAGATTTCGGGAGGGCAATCGCCCTTCCGTCACCCCGGATCAAGTCGAAACCTCTGGGGAAAGTCCCTGATCCGTACCCCGGCCTTCGCCGGGGTACGGTAAGGAATTGGCTCTGTTCGCGACTTTCCCCAAGGTCCCGATCAAGACCGGGGCGACGACAGGTGCGACCTACTTCACCCCCAGGTCCGCGCGGCTCAAATCCACCGACGCCGCCGGAATCACCACCAGCTGCGGATAGGCGGCGCGAAGCGGTTCGAGGAACTGTTTCGCGTCACCGACCACGACGATGCTCGCCGCCTTCGGATCCATGACACTGGCCGCGGCCTGCTGCACCGCCGCCGGCCCGACCGCCTCGATCGAGGGGAGGAAGGTCGCGATGCGGGCCAGCGGGACGCCGTCCGAGACATAGGTGACGATCGTGCCCGCAATGCCGCTGGTGCGTTCGATGGTGCGGCCGAAATTGCCGGTCAGCACCGCCTTGCGCGTCGCCAGTTCGGCTTCGGGCGCGGGTTCGCTGCCAAGGCGACGCATCTCGTCGGTAATGATCTTCACCACCTCCGGCGCGGACGGGTTCTTGGTCTGGGTCGACGCGCTGACCGCCCCGCCCATCGCCCGTGCGTCCAGTTCGGAGCGCGCGCCATAGGCCAGGCCGCGCTTGATGCGGATTTCCTGGTTCAGGCGCGAGGAGAAGCCGACGCCCAGTGTCGCATTCGCGACGGCGGCGGGGAAATAGGCTGCGTCGCTACGGGCAATGCCCGGCCGGGCGACGACCACTCCAGCCTGTCCGGCACCGGGCATGTCGACCACGATCACGCGAGGCGCCGGGTTGACGACCTGCGCGGGCAGCGCGGGCGTCGCCTCCGGCTGGACGTGCCAGTCGCCGAACAGCTTCGTCGCCAGCGCCATCCCGGCATCGGCGGTGATGTCGCCGACCAGCACCAGCGTGGCCTTTTCCGGTCGCCATGCACGGCCATAGGCTGTGGTGATGTCGGCGCGGGTGATCGCCTTCAGCGTGGTCGGCGTGCCGCTGGCGGGATGGCCATAAGGGACGCCACCGAACACCGCGTGATCGGCGACGAGGTTCGACAATTGCCCCGGATCGGTCAGCGCGACGCTGACGCCGTCGATCGTCCGGGTGCGCAGCCGGTCGATTTCGTCCTGCGCAAAGGCGGGATTGCGCGCGACATCGGCGAGGATGCCGAGCGCCGGTGCCGCCTGGGCCGACCCGACGGTCAGCGTGACGTTCTGCGAATCCCAGCCCGCGCCGCTGCCGATGCTGCCGCCCAGCGATTCGACCGCGCGCGCGATCTCGGTCGCCGAGCGGGTCTTCGTCCCCTGCGTCAGCAGCCCGGCGGTCAGTTCGCCCACCCCGGCGCGATCGTCGGGATCGGCAGAGGCGCCGCCGCCCGCGACCAAAGCGGCGGTGATGACCGGAAGCCCGCGCTTTTCGACCAGCACGACGCGCATCCCGTTGGGCAGGCGGCGTTCGACCGGCACGGGGATCGCGACCTGGACCGGCGCACCGGGCGCGGGCGGCAGGATGCGCTGCCCTTCGGCGGCAGGCGTGTGGATCGTGATGCCCGGCGGTACGGCCAGCGGGGCGGTGACGACGCTGTTGGCGATCGCGATCGTGTCGCTGGCCGCGCCCGCCGGCTTGGCGGTGTCGGGCAGGTAGCGGACGATGGCGGCGCGGTTGGCGGCGAGCCACGTCCTGGCGACGCGCTGCACATCGGCGGCGGTGACGCGGGCAACCGCAGCGAGCCTCTTGTCGGCGGACGCCGGATCGCCATCGATGATTACACTTTCTGCCAGCGCGGATGCTTTGCCTTCGGCCGTCTCCCGCAAGAGCAGCTGCCCCGTGGTCAACTCGTTCTTGGCTTCAGCCAGTTCGGCAGCGGTAGGAGGCGCTGCTATCAGATTTGCGATCTCGCGCTTCAGGGCCGCTTCGCCTTCTGCCACCGATTTGCCGCTGGCAAGGATGGCATAGATAGACAGCGTGCCAGGGCCTTTCTTTTCCTCAAGCTGCACGCCGACGTCCTGTGCAATTTGGTCCCGATAGACCAGCGCCTGGTGCAGCCGCGAATTATCTCCGCTCGAGAGAATAGTATCGAGCACACCCAGCGCAGCGTGATCGGGGTGATTGGCGGGCGGCAGCGGATAGCTGATCAGGATCGCGGGCAGCGGCGTGTTCGCCTCGTACACCGTCTTCGTCACCGGCTGCTGGCGGACGGGTTCGTCGACGGCCACGCGCGGGATCGGACGATTGGGTTTGGCGATCGGCGCGAAATACTGGTCGACCCAGCGGTTCAGCTGCGCGGGGTCGAAATTGCCCGCGACGACCAGCACCGCATTGTCCGGCCGGTAATAGGTCGCGTGAAAGGCGCGGATGTCGTCGATCGTCGCCGCGTCCAGATCGGCGATCGACCCGATGCCCGGCCGCGCATAGGGGTGGCGGCTGTACGACACCATCGGTGCGTACAGGCCGAACAGCTTGCCATAGGGTTGCGCGAGGATGCGGCTGCGCAGTTCCTCCTTCACGACCTCGCGCTCCGACGCGAAGGTCTTGGGATCGACGACCAAGGTCGCCATCCGGTCGGCCTCGGCGAACAACAGTCGCTGCAGGTGGTTGGCGGGCACCACCTCGTAATAATTGGTGTAATCGTCGGCGGTCGACGCGTTGTTGTACCCGCCGACATCCTCGGTCAGCCGGTCGAGCTGTTCGGGCACCAGGTTGCGCGTCGCCTTGAACATCAGATGTTCGAACATGTGCGCAAACCCCGACCGTCCGGCGGGATCGTCCTTCGACCCGACATCGTACCAGACCTGCACCGAAACGTTCGCGCTGGACGTGTCGCGAATGGCATAGACGCGCAGGCCGTTGGCGAGCGTGCGTTCGGTATAGGCGATCGGCGGTACGGTCGCGCTGGCGGCGGGGGCCGGCGGGGCGGGGCGCTGCTGTGCATGGGCAGGGGTCAGCAGGGCGGTCGAGATCAGCAGCGCGAGGCCGAAACGCATGGGGGACACTCTCCGGAACGGACGATGCGGCAGGGTGTGGGCCGCATCGGGTCGGAGTGTCAACGTATCGCCGGTTACGACGTCGCGATTGCCCCAGACTGCTTCGTCACTCCCGCGCAGGCGGGAGTCCATAGACGCTGGCGTCGCGGATCATGCCGCATCGTCGGCGGTTATGGATTCCCGCCTGCGCGGGAATGACGAGGTGGCGGGGTCAGCCCTTCTTGCGCCCCGAATTGGCATAGAGCAGCGCGGCGGCGAGGGCTGCGGACCCGATGCCGATGCTGATCGGCACCACCGGCCAGCCCTGTCCCTTGGACGGCTGTTTCGTATCGGCGGCGGCATCGGCGACGCGCTTGGCCTCCTTGGCGGCGGCGGCCACTTCGTTCAGTTCGGTCTTGTCGGTCATGATCCTCTCCCTCTTGTCGGGGTTCAATGCTTGGGGGCGTTGTAGCGTGCCCGGAAATCGTCCGCAAAGACCGCCAGCGTATCGTCGGCGATCGCCGCGCGCAGGTCGGCCATCAGCGCCTGGTAGAAATAGAGGTTATGCTCGGTCATCAGCATCGCCCCCAAAATCTCGCCGGCGCGGACGAGGTGGTGGAGATAGGCGCGGCTGTGGCCGTGGCACACCGGGCAGGCGCAGTCGGGATCGACCGGCCCCAGATCCTCGGCAAATTTAGCGTTGCGGATGTTGATCGGGCCTGAACGGGTGAACGCCTGTCCGGTGCGGCCCGACCGGGTCGGCAGCACGCAGTCGAACATGTCGATGCCGCGTTCCACCGCGCCGACGATGTCGTCGGGCTTGCCGACGCCCATCAGGTAGCGCGGCTTGTCCACCGGCAATTGCTGCGGCGCATAGTCGAGCACGCCGAACATCGCCTCCTGCCCCTCGCCGACCGCGAGGCCGCCGACCGCATAGCCGTCGAAGCCGATGTCGATCAGTGCGTCAGCGGATGCCTTGCGCAGCTTTTCGTCGAGGGCGCCCTGCTGGATACCGAACAGCGCCGCGCGCGACGCATGGTCCTCGCCCGAATCGAAGCCCGCGCGGCTGCGGCGCGCCCAGCGCATCGAGCGTTCCATCGCCCTGGCCTGCACTTCGCGGGTCGAGGTGGTCGGGACCAGCTCGTCGAACGCCATCACGATGTCGGAACCCAGCAGCCGCTGGATTTCCATCGAGCGTTCAGGGCTCATCAGGTGGCGGGTGCCGTCGAGGTGGCTCTTGAACTCGACGCCGTCCTCCGACCGCTTGGTCAGTTCGGACAGGCTCATCACCTGATAGCCGCCGCTGTCGGTCAGGATCGGCCGGTCCCAGCCCATGAATTTGTGCAGGCCGCCCAGCCGCGCGACGCGTTCCGCACTGGGGCGCAGCATCAGGTGATAGGTATTGCCGAGCAGGATGTCGGCCCCCGATGCGCGCACGTCCTGCGGCTTCATCGCCTTCACGGTGGCGGCGGTGCCGACCGGCATGAAGGCGGGCGTGCGGATCTCACCGCGCTGCATGGCGATGGTGCCGGTGCGGGCGCGGCCCGACGTGGCGGTGACGGTAAAGGCGAAACGGGGTGCCATAAGGCGAGCCGTCATGCCGGACCTTCCCCCTGATGTCGACCGTTGTTGCGGTTTCATGGGAGAGAAGAGCATGACCGAACCGATGAACCCCGGCGACGATGCGGCGCCGGGTACGCCCGGAACCGGCGAGGATGTGTGCCCGCGCTGTGGCGGAAGCGGCACGATCGATGGGGGTGCGTGCGCGAACTGTGGCGGCACGGGCAAGGTGATCGAAGGGATTGGTGGGGGGTAAGCTCCTCCCCGGCACGGGGAGGGGGACCAGCCGCAGGCTGGTGGAGGGGGGTGTCCACGAGCGGATCGCTTGGCGAAGCCCCCCTCCACCACCGCTTCGCGGCGGTCCCCCTCCCCGCGAGCGGGGAGGAGCTTGGGTCAGATCGCCGCCAGTGCCTGTTCGAAATCGGCGATCAGGTCGTAGGCGTTCTCGACCCCGATCGAGATGCGCACGAGGTTGTCGGTGATGCCCAGCGCCGCCTTGCGCGCGTCGGGCACCGACAGGTGGGTCATCCCCGCCGGATGGCTGGCCAGCGTCTCGGTGCCGCCCAGGCTCACCGCCAACTTGGCGATGACCAGCGCGTCGAGGAACGCGAACGCCTCGCGCTCGCCGCCGTTGAGGTAGAGCGAGAAGGTCGATCCGCCGCCGGTGCAGTGGCGGGCATAGATGTTGGCCTGCCGCTCCATGCCCACGGCGTCCTTCAGGAAACCGAGATAGCCGACGCGCTCGACCTTTGGATGGTCGCGCAGGAAGGCGCAGACCTTTTCGGCATTCTCGCCCGCGCGGCTCATGCGCAGTTCGAGCGTTTCCAGGCTGCGCAACAGCATCCACGCGGTGTTCGGGTCGCAGATCGTGCCGATGGTGTTGCGCATCGAGCGGATGGTGTTGATGTGCGCCTTCGACCCCAGCACGCCACCGGCGACCAGATCGCTGTGCCCGCCGGCATATTTGGTCAGCGAATAGACGACCAGATCGGCGCCGTGCTGCAACGGCTGCTGCCACAGCGGCCCGAGGAAGGTGTTGTCGATCGCGATCGGCGGCTTGTCCTGCGCATCGCCGAACACCGCGTCGCGCGCGGCGGCGACCGCTTCGATGTCGACCAGCGCGTTGGTCGGGTTGGCCGGGCTTTCGAGATAGATCAGCGGCACGCGGCCTTCCGCCTTGCGCAGCACCGCTTCGATCTCGTCCTGCGTGGCACCCGCCGGGAAGTCGAGATAGTTGACCCCGAAGCGGCCCAGCACGCGGCCGATCAGCGTTTCGGTCGCGGCATAGAGTGGCCCCGAATGGATGATCGTGTCGCCCGGCTGGACCATCGACAGGAACAGCGTGGCGATCGCCGACATGCCGCTGGAAAAGACCAGCGCATCCTCGGCCGCTTCCCAGACGCCGAGCCGGTCTTCGAGGATTTCCTGGTTCGGGCCGTTGAAGCGCGAATAGACTAGGCCTTCCGCCCCGCCGGGACGCTTGCCGGTCACCCCTTCGAAATGGCGCTTGCCGGCCGCCGCGTTGGGGAAGACATAGGTCGAGGTCGCGAAGATCGGCGGCTTCAGCGATCCTTCGGACAGTACCGGGTCATAGCCATGGCCCATCATCAGCGTCGCAGGGCTAAGCCGGCGGCCGCCCACGGTGTCGACCGAGGGCTTGGGGCGGCGGCGCGGGGGAACGCCGGTCAGGTCGGCTTCGGTTTCGTCGGTCACGCGAATCTCTCCTATTTTCGGGGGAGCCTAGCGATAGTTACGAAAGAAACCAACTCGGGCGACCGACCCGAGGCGTCACCCCAGCGCAGGCTGGGGTGACGTTCGTGGCGGTGGTTCAGGGTTGCGCCAGTCCGATCACCGACAGCTGCCGCCCATAATCCGCTTCCCCGCGATGCGTCGCGCGGCGGAAGCTGAAGAAGCGGTCCTCCTGTGCATAGGTATCCTGCCCCAGCGCCTCGATCCGCCGGACGCCCGCCGCCGCCAGCCGCGCGGCGACATAGGCCTCCAGGTCGAACCGGGCATGGCCGGGGCGGTTCTCGGCAAAGAAGCGCTCGTTGGCCGGATCGGTCGCGCAGAAGCGTTCGACGAAGCCCATGTCGACCTCATAGCTCGCCCGCGCGATGCACGGGCCGATCGCCGCGACGATGCGCTCGGCACGGGCGCCGAGCTTTTCCATCTGGGCGATGGTTGCGTCGGTCACGCCGGCCAGCGCCCCCTTCCACCCGGCATGGGCCGCGCCGACGACGCCGGCTTGCGCGTCCGCCAGCAGCACCGGCGCGCAATCGGCGGTCAGGATGCCAAGCAGGATGTTCGGCCGTTCGGTGACCATCGCATCCCCCTGCGGCCGTTCGCCATCGGGAAAGGCGGTGAGGACGCGGACGACCGAGGCCGAATGGACCTGATACAGCCCGCACAGCGCCGCGCCCGGCAGCACCGCAGCGACCGCGCGCGCGCGATTCTCGGCGATGGCGGCGGGATCGTCGCCCGATCCCAAGCCGGTGTTGAGGCCTGCGACGACTCCGGTCGACACCCCGCCGCGCCGCCCGAGAAAGCCGTGCGCGACCCCGTCCAGCGCACCGCTGCGCAACACATCCACCGTCATAGCGCCACCCGCATCACGTCATCCTCGTCCCGGTGGTTGCCGACCATGAAATCATAGGTGCCGACCCGCACGAAGCCATGGCGTTCGTAGAAGCGCCGCGCGCGGTGGTTGTCGATGAACACCGACAGGAACAGCTCGTCAGCGCCGCTCGCGCGTGCCTTGGCCAGCATATGCTCCATCAGCGTCGCGGCGAGGCCGGTGCCCTGTGCCTGCTTGCGAAGATAGAATTGGCGCAGTTCGATCGGGGTGCCGGTCGGCTCGAACGGCAGCGAGGGCGGGCCGAGCTTGGCATAGCCGACCGCCTCGTCGCCGACCATCGCCAGCACGACGTGATAGCGCGGATCGGTGAGTTCGCCCGTCCATTTGGCCGGTGTGTGATTGGTGAGGAACGCGGCGAGGTCGTCGGCGGCGTAGAGATGGCCGAATGTTTCGACAAAGGTCTGCGCACCGATCGACGCCAGCAGTTCGGCGTCGGCGACGGTGGCATCGCGCAAGATCGGCGTCACGCCGCGAACCCCGCCGGCACCGGCCAGCCGGGCGACGTGATCGCGATCGCCTTGAACAAGCTCCCCATCTGTTCCTCCTCCACCAGCCGGTCGCGATCGGCGCGCAGTGCGTCGGCGCGGTCGGGGCTGCGCGCGGCCAGTGCCTGGGTGCGGGCGTCGATGCCCAGTGCCTTCAGCAACGCACCCTGATCGACCGGGCCGTACGCCACGGCATCCTCGGCGCGCGCCGCCTCGATCAGCGTGCTGAAATCGACATGCGCGGTCAGGTCCTGCTCGCCGGGATCGTCATAGGGATTGACGAAGCCATGCCCGCGCACCGCCTGCAAGGTGTCGCCCAGCGCCGGCCCCGCATAGCCATAGTCGATGATGATCGCACAGCCGCCCTGCGCGACGATCCGCTTGGCCAGCTGGCGCATTATCGCGACGGCGGCGGGGGCGGTTTCCAATACCGATCCGATCGGGGCATCGCGAAAGGCGGGCGGGATGATCGGATCGAAGCCGCGCTGGCCCATCACCGGCAGGAACAGCGTGTCCTGACACGCGACCAGCCGTTCGCGCCAGCCGTCCGCCGTCTTGACCAGCTGTCGGATCGGCAGCGCGTCAAAGAACTCGTTGGCGACGACCAGCAGCGCGCCGTCCTCGGGCAGGCCGACGGTATCGACCGCCCATTCGGCGTGCGGCACCCGCTTCGCCTGTTCGTCGCGCAGCGTCGGGCTGGTCTCGATCAGATGGACCGGCGGGGTGCAGCCCGCCGACGCCATCGACCGCAACGCATCGGCGGCCAGCGTGCCGCGACCCGGACCGAACTCGACATAGCGCGCCGCCGGACGCCCGGCGCGGTCCCAGCTGTCGGCCAGCCCCAGCCCGATCAGCTCGCCGAACATCTGGCTGATTTCGGGCGCGGTGGTGAAGTCGCCATTCGCGCCCAGCGGATCGCGCGTCGCATAATAATGCGCGTTGGCGGCACCCATGAACTGCGCGAGGCTGATCGGTCCGGCGAGCGTGATCGCGCGGGCCAGCCGTTCGGGCAGGGCGGTGTCGGTCATGCCAAATCCTCCCCGGCACGGGGAGGGGGACCAGCCGCAGGCTGGTGGAGGGGGGTGGCCTGCTCCACTCCGGTTGCGGTTGGGGATACCCCCCTCCACCACCGCTTCGCGGCGGTCCCCCTCCCCGTGCCGGGGAGGATGTTTACTGCCATCACGCCACGCTCTCCGACCCCGCGATCGGTTCGACGCGCACGCGGCGCCCCTTCGACGTAACCATCAGGTAGATGCCGATCGCAATCATCGGCAGCGTCAGCCACTGGCCCATATGCAAACCCGTCGCCTGGGCGAAAGCCACCAACTGCGCATCCGGCTCGCGCCAGAATTCGATGATGAAGCGCGCGACGCCGAACCCGGCCATGCCGGTGCCGAGCAGGAAGCCCGGCTTGTAGCGGGCATCGGTGCGCCAGAAGAGGAAGGACAGGATCAGGAACAGGATCAGCCCTTCGCCCAGCGCCTCGTACAGCTGGCTGGGGTGGCGCGCGGGGTCGAGGCCGCCGGCGACAGTGCGCGGGAACACGATCGCCCATGGCGCGTCGCTGGGCTTGCCCCATAGCTCGCCGTTCACGAAATTGGCGATGCGGCCGAGGAACTGGCCGATCGGCGCGACGCAGGTGACATAGTCGGCGACGCGCAACGGACGCAGCCCGTGCTTGCGCGCCAGCCACCAGATGCCGAGGATCAGCCCGACCATGCCGCCATGGAACGACATGCCGCCATCCCACAGCCGCAGGATCTTGACCGGATTGGCGAACATCTCCGGCGCATAGAAGATCGCATAGCCCAGCCGCCCGCCGAGGATGATGCCGAGCGTCGCATAGAAGACGAAGTCGTCGGCATGGCGCCGCGCCATCGGCGCGCCGGGCTGGTCGAGCAGCTTGAGCAGATACCACCATCCGGCGAGGATGCCGGTGATATAGGCCAGCGAATACCATTTCAGCTGAAAGAAGCCGAGGTCCAGCGCGACTGGACTAAGCCCCAGATCGGTGTAGCGGATATGGCCGGCGGCCATGCCGACTTCGCCGGTGGCGGCGGCGAGGGTGGAAAGGATCAAGGGGGTACGCTCCGGCTGTGGTGCCGCGCGTAATATCGGGGTTGGCGGGCAAGGGAAACCACCGATCCGGTGCGGACCATGGCAAGCGTCGCTGTTTGGAGGACCCGGGGTGGGCGGACCGGCGCAGGGGGGGATGCTGCCGGTCCGCCCGAATTGAAGCGCGAACGCATCGGGTATCTTCACCTGTTGCAGACCCCGTGCCAGTTTTCGGAATGACCGGTTTGCGGACGGTTCGATGGTTAACGGCCACGGGGCGATCGGGGCAGGTGTAAACGATCCCGACAGGGAGGCCGGCCCGATTAGATTACGCTTGTAAACGTAATGACCACGGGTGTAGTCATTCGTCATGGCCGAACGAATCAGCGATGCCGAGCACGCCGTGATGGAAGTGCTCTGGGACAAGAACCCGCTCACCGCGCAGGAGGTGGTCGAACGCGTCGCCCCGGCGCGCGGCTGGACGGCGAATACCGTCAAGACGCTGCTGGGGCGGTTGCTGGCGAAGGATGCCGTCGGCGCGGAGGAGGACGGTCGGCGCTATCGCTATCGCCCGCTGGTCGCGCGCGAGGAATATGTCGCGGGCGAATCGCAGCGGTTCATCGACAAGCTGTTCGGCGGCAGCCTGACGCCGCTGGTCGCGCATCTGGCCGAACGCGACCAGCTTAGCGCGAAGGAAATCGACGAGATCGAGGCTCTGTTAAAGGCGCTGAAACAATGATCGGATGGGCGGTGGAAACGATCGCGGCGACGACGCTGCTGATGCTGCTGGTGCTGATGTTGCGCGGCCCCGTCGCGCGGCGCTTCGGTCCGCAGGCGGCCTATGCGCTGTGGGCGCTGCCCGCGCTGCGCATGATCCTGCCGCCCATTCCCGAAAGCTGGCGTCCGGTGGAGTTCGCCCCGATCGGCGCGGCGACCGAACCCGGCGTCATCATGCTGGGCGTGCCGGTCGCCGACGTGCCCGCTTTGCCGCAGGGCTGGGGCATGGCCGATGTGCCGCTGATCGTCGTCGCGCTGTGGCTGCTGGGCGCGGTCGCGTTCGTCGCGTGGCATATCGTGCAGCACAGCCGCTTCTGCGCGAAGGTGCTGGCATCGGGCCGGGCCAGGGGCGTGGCGGGCGGCCATGTCCAGATGATCGAGAGCCGCCATGCCGCCGGGCCGCTCGCCTTCGGGGTGCTGCGCCGCTACGTCGCGATGCCGGTCGATTTCCGCGACCGCTATGACGATCGCGAACAGGCGTTGGCGCTGGCGCACGAACTGGGCCACCACGCGCGGGGGGATTTGCTGGCGAACTGGGTCGCGCTGGTCGTGCTGGGCTGCCACTGGTTCAATCCGGTCGCGTGGCGCGCGTTCCGGGCGTTTCGCGCCGATCAGGAGATGGCGTGCGACGCGATGGTGCTGGCCCGCGCCACGCCGGGCGTCCGCCACGCCTATGCCACCGCCATCGTCAAGTCGGCGCATGGCCAGGCGCTGTCCGCCGCCTGCCACCTGCACAGCGTCAACGAACTGAAAGGGAGACTCGTCATGTTGTCGAAGCACCGGGTGATGTCGCCCGCCACCCGCCGCATCGCCGGCGGCGCCACGCTGACCTTGGCCGTACTGGGCCTTGGCATCACCGCATCGGGGACGCAGGCGGCGGAGACGATCCGGTCGAAGGTCGAAACCGCGACTGGCGTCGACATTGCGGGGGTCGAGGAACGGGCGGCGGCGGCGCTGGCACCGGTGGCGGCGATCATGCCGGCGCAGGCGGCGGCGATGCCGGCGGCACCGATGATCATGCCGGCCCCCGCCATTCCGGCGACCGAGCCGGACCGTCCGGCTGCGGCGACGCGGACCGTGGCGACCGTGCCTGCCAAGCCCGCCATGGCGACGATGCCCGCGATGCCGGCGATGCCCGCCATGGCCGCGACGCCCGCCGCACCCGCAACGCCCAAGCCCGGCGAGGTCCGCAAGATCGTCGTCCAGAGCTATGACGGCGACGGCAAGCTGCTGAACCAGACGGTCAACGAGATACCTGCGATCGTGAACGGCAATTGCGGCCCCGGCGACGTGAACCAGGTGATGGTGACTCGCGGCCAGGGTGCCAAGAGCGTCACCATGGTCTGTGCCGACCGAATCCAGCTGGTCACCCGCCGGGCCGAGGCGCAGGCCCGTCAAGGGGAGCGGATGGCGGCGATCGGCGCGGCGCAGGCTGCGCAAGGACAGGTCTATGCCCGGCAGGGGATGCGCGCCGCGCTGGCCGGGCTGCGGTCGGCCCGCGCCTCCATCGTGGCGAATAGCGACATGCCGGCGGCTGCGCGGACCAGTGCGCTGCAGGGCATCGACGAGAGCATCCGCGAAATGCAGGAAGAGATGGCCGACAAGGATTGATCCGGGTTCGCGGACGTTCTGCCCCGTTCGTCCGCGACAGGGCCGGTCGGCATCGCGCCGGCCGGCCCATCGTCTTGTTCGCTTGCCCCATCGCCTTGCATCGCATCGCCCCAGCCGCCATCTCGCATGGCAATGGCTGAATTTCCTCCCGGCATGGCACAGCCGCTCGAACCGCTGGTGACGCGCGTGCTGGCGCGCAACGCATCGCCCTATACCCATACCGGCACCCAGAGCTTCGTCGTCGGTGGCACGGGCGCGGTCGCGATCATCGATCCGGGGCCGGTCGACGACCTGCACCTCGACGCGCTGCTGGCGGCGGTCGCCGGGCGGGAGGTCGCCGCGATCCTGTGCACCCACACCCATCGCGACCATAGTCCGGGCGCACGGCCGGTGGCGGAGCGGACCGGGGCGCCGATCATCGGCTGTGCCGCGCTGACGATGGACGATGCCGGCCCGCGTGCCGATGCTGCGTTCGACGTCGACTATCGCCCCGACCGGGTGCTGGCCGACGGCGAGTCGGTGGCGGGCGACGGCTGGACACTGGTCGCGGTCGCGACGCCGGGGCACACGTCGAACCACCTCGCCTTTGCCCTGCCCGAAAGCGGCGCGCTGTTCAGCGGCGATCATGTCATGGGGTGGTCCACCACGATCGTGTCGCCGCCCGATGGCGACATGGGCGACTATATGGCCAGCCTCGACAAGCTGCTGGGGCGGGAGGACCGGGTCTATTATCCCGCGCATGGCGATCAGGTCGACAATCCGAGGCGTCTGGTGCGCGGGATGCTGGGCCATCGCAAGCAGCGCGAGGGGCAGATCGCCCGCGCGATCGAACGCGGGGTCCATGACGTGCCCACGATGGTCGCCGGCATGTATGTCGGGCTGCATCCCAAATTGCTGGGCGCGGCGGAGCGGTCGGTGCTGGCGCACCTTATCGACATGGAGCGGCGCGGGATGGTGCGGCAGGAGGGCGCGACATGGCATCGCATGTAAGGCCACAGGCGCTCCGGTTGGGCGCGGCGGCCGTCGTGCTGCTGGCGCTGGCGATCGGCGGCTGGGTCCTGTGGCAGCGCTATCAGGAACGCTATGTCGTCACCACCGAACCCGATAGCGGACAGGCGGTGACCCGGATCATCACCGCCCGGCTGTCGGGGGCCAGCGCGCTGAAGGTAGCGTCGCTGTCGGGTACGTTGCAGGCGACGGCGAACGACACGCGCGGTTTCGGCTGGCTGCGCACCGATCAGGTGGTCAAGATGCCCTATTCGGTCGATTATTTCGTCGACCTGGGCGGGATCGGCGAGGGGCAGCTGAGCTGGTCGGCCGACACCCGGACGCTGGTGGTCGATGCGCCCGACGTGACCGTCGCCAGGCCGAATATCGACGAAGCGGGGCGGACACTCAGCGAAACCCATGGGCTGATCGTCACCCGCGACGCCGCCGCCGCGCTGGCGCAGCGCGTATCGGCGATGGCGCAGGGTCGCGCCGAGCGCGAGGCGCGCAGCCCCGCACGGTTGGCACAGGCACGCGAACTGGCCCGCACCAGCCTTGCCCGCGTGCTGGCCGCCCCGCTGGCGGCGGCGGGCGAGGGGGATGTGCGGGTGGTCGTGACCTTCCCGGCGGAACGTGGGAGCCGGAACGGCGAACGCTGGGATGTATCGGCCCCGCCGGATGAGGTGTTGGGCAATCGGCGGTAACACATAAGCCTGATTTCACCCGTACCTCCACGCGGGCGGGGGTACGCTTACCGGAACCCGTCACGCTGACTTGCAGACACACCGGGACCGACCTAGGGGCAGGTCCACAGGGAGACGATGATGAACGCGCGCACCGAATTGCCCACCGGCACCGACCTGCTGGCCGAGATCGACCGGCTGCGCCGTGAGCGCAACGCCGTCATCCTCGGCCATTATTACCAGCGGCCCGAGATTCAGGACCTGGCGGACTTCGTCGGCGACAGCCTCGACCTCAGCCGCAAGGCGGCGGCGACCGATGCCGATGTCATCGCGTTCTGCGGCGTGCGCTTCATGGCGGAGACGGCCAAGATCCTGTCGCCCGACAAGACGGTGATCCTGCCCGACATGGACGCCGGCTGTTCGCTGGAGGACAGCTGCCCGCCCGAACAGTTCGCCGCCTTCCGCGCGCAACATCCCGATCATATCGCGCTGACCTATATCAACTGCTCGACCGAGGTGAAGGCGCTCAGCGACATCATCGTCACCTCGTCGTCGGCGGAAAAGATCCTGTCGCAGCTGCCCGCCGACCAGAAGGTGATCTTCGGTCCCGACCGCAACCTTGGCGGCTACCTGATGCGCAAGACCGGGCGCGACATGCTGCTATGGCCGGGCGTGTGCATCGTGCATGAGGCGTTCAGCGAAACCGAATTGCTGAAACTCAAGGCGCAATATCCCGACGCCCCGGTCGCGGCACATCCCGAATGCCCGGCGATCATCCTCGACCATGCCGATTATGTCGGGTCGACCAGCGGCATCCTGACCTATGCCAGCGAATTTCCCGGCGACACGCTGATCGTCGCGACCGAACCGCACATCATCCACCAGATGGAAAAGGCGCTGCCGAACAAGAAATTCATCGGCGCGCCCGGTGCCGACGGCAACTGCAACTGCAATATCTGCCCGTACATGGCGCTCAACACGCTGGAAAAGCTCTACATCGCGCTGCGCGACCTGTCGCCCCGCATCGAGATCGAGGAAGGGCTGCGGCTGAAGGCCAAGGTGTCGCTCGACCGGATGCTGGCGATGGCCAGCGGGACGGTGGGGCTGGGCGATCTAGGGCCGCTGCGCGCGGGGTAAGGGTTCCGGGCGAATCGCGCCGGGCGGTTACCCGCCGGCGGCGCTCGCCCGGTCAGACCGCCCCTACCGCTCCAGCGCGTTCCACGCCGCGACGAACGCCCGCGCGCGTTCGCCGACCGTTTCGGCGTCCATCCCCGGCACGTACAGCGCCGAGCCGAGGCCATAGCCCGCCGCGCCCGCCTTGTGCCAGTCGGCCAGCACCGACGGCACGATACCGCCGACCGGCAGCATCCGGACATCGCGCGGCAGGACGGCGCGCATCGCCTTCAACACGATCGGGCTGGCGGCTTCGGCGGGAAACAGCTTCAGCGCGGCGGCCCCGGCGTCGAGCGCGGCAAAGGCTTCGGTCGGGGTCGCGATGCCGGGCATGGCGACCAGCCCGCGCTCCGCCGCCGCCGCGATGACGGCGGTGTTGGCGTTGGGGGAAATGATCAGCGTACCGCCCGCCGCCTCGACCTGTGCGACCTGCTCGACGTTCAGCACCGTGCCGGCGCCGACCACGGCAAAGCCTTCCAGCTTCTTCGACAGGCGGGTGATGCTCTCATACGGGTCGGGCGAGTTGAGCGGCACCTCGACGATGGTGAAGCCCGCATCGAGCAGCGCGTCGCCGATCGCCTCCGCTTCGTGGGGCTGCACGCCGCGCAGGATCGCGACCAGCGGTAGCCGGGCAAAGGCGGCGTCGAAGGCGGTCAGGTGGCTCATGCGGACAACTTTCGAATCTGGGTGATACCGGCGATAAAGGCAGCCTCGCACCCGCTGACAAGGGCATAGCCGCCCAGCGTCTCGATCGCGGTGGCGTACAGCGTGGCGAGATCGCCGTCGGCGACCAGGTGAACGTCGCGGCCATCGCCGATCCGCGCGGCGACGTCGCTGCCGATCAGGACACCGCTGGCATAAGACGCGGCGTCCGTGTCGGCGCGCAAGGCCAGGACATGGGCGGCACGGATACCGAACAGGCTGGCGGCGAGGTCGCGTTTCGCGCCTTCGCGCACGCCCTCGCGGAACGCATCGCTGGCGGTCACCGGCGCGGTCAGTTGTGGGGCGAGCACGCCGCCACCCTTCAGCAGCGCGAACAGCTCGCCGGTCATCGCCGTGGTGAAGGCGGTGACCCGCCCCCCGGTCAGCTCGACCCATTTGCAGTGCGTGCCCGGCTGGCAGAGCAGCGCGTCCGCCGGCACCTGTCCGGCCAGTGCGGCGCCGAGCAGCTGCACTTCCTCGCCGCGCATCACGTCGCCATGGTTGCCTTGCGCGAACGACAGGCCGGGTACGATCGCAGTGCGGTCGTCGATCCAGGTCAGCGCCCCGGCGATGTCGGCGATGTCGGCCGGCACCGCGACATAAGGGGCAACGCGCCAGCCGATCGTCGACCCGACCATCCCCGCCATCAGCACCGGCAGATCGCCCAGTTCGGCGCGGATCGCCGCCAGTTCGCCCGGATAGCCATCGGCCGGCATGGTCGACACCCCCTGCGGACTGCGCAGCGTGGCCGCGATCCGCCCATCCTCGACCCGGTAGGCGCGGCGGTTGGTCGTGCCCCAGTCGAGGGCGATGAACGGGCTCACCACCATGTCGCGTAAAGCGCGATCAGGATCAGGACGACGCCGAGGCCAGCGATGTTGAACCCGGTCGAGGTGCCGAACGACACGCCCTGCATGGTGATGCGGTTGGCGTTCCCCTTCCCCCGCAGCGCCAGCGACAGCACGACCGCGAGGCCGAGGCTGAGCAGGAACACGATCCCCATCCGGTCCATGAACGGAATGCCCGGCGCGAAGGTGCGGAACAGATAGGACAGCAGGACCGAGGCGATCGCCGCGCCGATCGCGCCGGCTTCGGTCGCGCGTTTCCAGAACAGGCCGAGCAGGAAGATCACGGTGATACCGGGCGTGAAGAAGCCGGAGAATTCCTGAATGAACTGGAACGCCTGATCCGCGCCGCCCAGCAGCGGTTTCGCCGCAACGATGGCGATCAGGATCGCGACGCTGGCGGCGATGCGGCCGATGCGGACCAGCTTGCGCTCCTGCGCCTCGTCCAGCTGCCCGCTCTCGCTGGTGCGCTTGGCATAGAGGTCGAGGGTGAAGATCGTCGCGATCGAATTGATCTTCGACGCGGTCGACGCGATGATCGCGGCGATCAGCGCGGCAAAGACGAGGCCGAGCAGCCCGGAGGGCAGCAGCCGCATCATCGTGGGGTAGGCTTCGTCGGGCTTGGCGAGGTCGGGCGCCAGCACGACGGCGGCGATCCCCGGCACCACGATCACCAGCGGCATCAGCAGCTTCAGGAACGCTGCAAAGACGATACCCTTCTGCGCCTCGGGCAGCGACTTGGCGGCCAGCGCCCGCTGGATGATATACTGGTTGAACCCCCAATAGCTGAGGTTCGCGATCCACATCCCGCCGATCAGGACGGAGATGCCCGGCAGGTCCTTGTAGAAGGGATTGTCTGCGCTCAGGATCATGTCGAACTTTTCCGGCGCGCGCCGGGTCAGCTCGGCAAAGCCGCCCAGCACGCCCGCATCGCCGCCGATCTGCGACAAGGTGAGGTAGGAGATGGTCAGCCCGCCGAACACCAGCAGCGTGACCTGCACGATGTCGGTCAGTGCGACCGCCTTCAACCCGCCCTTCAGCTGGTACAGCAGCGCGAACAGGCCGAGCCCGACCAGCGCCACCGTCTGGTCGACGCCCGCCACCTGCGTCACCGCGATCGACCCCAGCCAGATGATGCTGGTCAGGTTCACGAACACGTACAGCGCCAGCCAGAACACCGCCATCAGCGTGCGGATCGACGGGCCGTACCGCTGTTCGAGGAACTGCGGCATCGTATAGATTTCGTTGCGCAGGAAGATCGGCAGGAAGAATTTGCCGACGATCAGCAGCGTCAGCGCCGCCATCCATTCATAGGAGGCGATGGCGAGGCCGATGGCATAGCCCGACCCGGCCATGCCGACGATCTGCTCGGCCGAAATATTCGCCGCGATCAGCGACGCACCGATCGCCCACCACGGCAGCGACTTGGACGCGAGGAAATAGTCGGACGAATCCTTTTGCTGTCCGCCCTTGTCCCGGCTGACCCATTGGGCCAGCCCGAAGATGCCGATCGCATAGATCACGACCACGATCAGGTCGATCGTCGACAGACGCATGGTAATTCCTCCCCGCCCACTGGCGCTTTGGTCGCGACAATTATACGACGAATGCCGATAGTCCAGTACGAAGCGACGGCTGGAGAGGGAGAGAGGCGGACCATGGCGGCGCGGATGACCGGGATGCCCGGCGGCAATCTGACGCGGACGATGCTCGACACGCTCGGGCGCGCGATCGTCACCGGCGAATATGACGACCGTCCGTTCCCGACCGAGGCGGACATCGGCAAGGCGCACGGCATCAGCCGCTCGGTCACGCGCGAAGCGGTGAAGATGCTGACCGCCAAGGGACTGGTCAGCGCGCGGCCACGACAGGGGACGGTGGTGCGCCCGGCATCGGCGTGGAACCTGTTCGACCCCGATGTGCTGCACTGGCTGCTCGACCGCAAATTCTCGGTCGAATTGCTGCGCCAGTTCAACCAGCTGCGCGTCGCGATCGAGCCGGAGGCGGCGGCACTGGCGGCGGTCGCGGCCGATGACGACGACCTGGCGCGCATCGCCCAGGGCTTGGCGCGGATGGCGGCGGCGGAGCGGGGCGAGGACGACGCGCTGGACGCCGACATCGATTTCCACGTCGCGATCCTGCTGGCGGCGAAGAACCCGTTCTACGCCCAGTTCCGCGAGATGGTGGCGACCGCGCTCAACACCTCGATCCGCTTCACCAACACCATCGTCGGCCGGTCGGCCAGCGTCGAACAGCACGCCGCCGTGGCGGACGCCATCACCGCCCGCGACCCTCATGCTGCCCGCACGGCGATGCGGGCGCTGATCGGCGATGTGCTGGACCTGATCGAGGATCGCGGCGGGGAGGGGTAGGGGCGCTGCTACCCGCCCGTGCCCCTTTCATCGTCATTCCCGCGAAGGCGGGAATCCATACACGCCGACGCTGCGCCTCTTTCGCAACCGGCAGCGGCAATGGATTCCCGCCTGCGCGGGAATGACGAACGTGGTTACCCCTCCGCCTTCAACCGCGCACCATGCCACCGCACATGATCCGCCAGGAAGGTCGAGATGAAATAATAGCTGTGATCATACCCCGGCTGCATCCGGATCGTGCACTCGATCCCGGCATCGGCGCACGCCTTGGCCAGCAATTCCGGCCGCAGCTGTTCGGTCAGGAAATTATCGGCATCCCCCTGATCGATCAGCAATTCCTGCACCCGCGCGCCATCCTCGATCATCGCCACCGCATCCGCCGCGCGCCATGTCGACCGGTCGTTGCCGAGATACCCGCCCAATGCCTTTTCCCCCCACGGCACCTGCGACGGCGCGACGATGGGGGCAAAGGCGGAGACCGAACGGAAGCGATCGGGATTGCGCAGGGCGATGGTCAGCGCGCCATGTCCGCCCATCGAATGGCCGGTGATCGACTGCCGCGTGCAATCCAGCATCGGAAATTCGGCGGCGATCAGCGCGGGCAGCTCGTCCTCGATATAGGAGCGCATCCGATAGTGCTTGGCCCATGGTTCCTCGGTCGCATCGACATAGAAACCGGCGCCCAGCCCAAAGTCCCATGCGCCTGCCGGATCGTCCGGCACCCCCTCACCCCGCGGCGAGGTGTCGGGCGCGATGAAGGCGATGCCCGCTTCGGCGCAGGCGGCGCGAAACTCGCCCTTGTCGGTCACATTGGCATGGGTGCAGGTCAGGCCCGACAGATACCACAGCACCGGCGCGCGCTGGCCCGGTTCCAGCGGCGGCACGAACACCGAAAAGGTCATGGTCCCGCCGGTCGCGGTCGATTCATGCGTATAGACGCCCTGCGTGCCGCCATGGGCGCGGGCGGTCGAAACGGTCTTCATGGACGCTCTCCATCGATGGTCGCTGTGCGCTATAGGCGAGGGACGGTTCGGCGGGATAGCCGGTTCCATCCCCCTCGACAGCGCGGGGCGGATCGCCGACAGGGCGACATGGCGCGACTGATCCTGCTCAACAAACCGTACGGCGTGCTGTCGCAATTCACCGATCGCGGGACCGAGGGCGCGCGGGCCACGCTGTCGGATCATGTCGCGGTGCCCGGCGTCTATCCCGCCGGGCGGCTCGACCGCGACAGCGAGGGGCTGTTGCTGCTGACCGATGACGGCCGGCTGCAGGCGCGGATCGCCGATCCCCGGTTCAAGCTGCCGAAAACCTATCTCGTGCAGGTGGAGGGCGCGCCGGATGAAGCCGCGCTCGACCGGCTGCGGCAGGGCGTGGTGCTGAACGACGGCCCGACCCGCCCGGCGGAAGCGGCGGCGATCGATCCGCCCGAACTGTGGGAGAGGGTGCCGCCGGTGCGCTTTCGCAAGTCGGTGCCCGATCACTGGCTGTCGATCACGATCCGCGAAGGGCGCAACCGACAGGTGCGGCGGATGACGGCGGCGGTCGGCCTGCCGACGCTCCGGCTGGTGCGCTGGCGCATCGGGGAATGGAGCGTCGACGGGTTGGCGCCGGGAGAGTGGCGCGAGATGATGGCCTGATTCTCCCGGTTTGTATCCCCGCCTGCGCGGGGATACGGTTGGTTCCGGGCTACACGCCTCAGGCCGCGTTCTGGTCGATCCCCAACTCGCCCAGCTTGCGATACAGCGTCGACCGCCCGATCCCCAGCCGCCGGGCGACCTCGGTCATGCGTCCGCGATAATGGCCGATCGCGAGGCGGATGACGTCGGCCTCGATCTCCTCCAGCGCGCGCAGATTGCCGTCGGGGCGGAACAGCGTGACCCCGCCGCCCAGATCCTGGCGATGGATCGGCAGCACCGTCTGGGGCGCGCCGCCCTCCGCGATCTGCGCGATTTCGGGGAAATCGGCACGGGTCAGCGCGTCGCCGTCGCACAGCACCGCCGCGCGGAACAGCGCGTTCTGCAACTGGCGGACATTGCCCGGCCACGGATAGGTGCCGAGCAGCGCGATGGCGTCGTCGGTGATGCCCAGCGGTCGCAACCCCGGCTGCTGCGCGATCCGTGCCATCAGGTGGCGGGCCAGCGCGGGAATGTCGCCGATCCGGTCGCGTAAAGGAGGGATGGTGACCTGCACGACGTTCAACCGGTAATAGAGGTCCTCGCGGAAGCGTCCGGCCTCCACCTCCTGCGTCAAAGTCTTGTTGGTGGCGGCGACGACGCGGACGTCGACCTCGCGCGGGTGGCGCGCGCCGACCGCGTGGATTTCGCCCGATTGCAGCACGCGCAGCAGCTTCACCTGCGTCTCGAACGGCATCTCGCCGATCTCGTCGAGGAACAGCGTGCCGCCGTCCGCTTCCTGGAACCGGCCGATCTTGCGTTCGAACGCGCCGGTGAACGCGCCCTTTTCGTGGCCGAACAGCTCGCTTTCCACCAGATTGGCGGGGATCGCGCCGCAATTGACGCGGATCATCGGCTTGCGCGCGCGGGGGGAGGCGGCGTGGATCGCGTCGGCGACCACTTCCTTGCCGACGCCGCTTTCGCCCTCGATCAGCACCGGCACGCGTGCCCGTGCCGCCTTGGCCGCGATGGCGAGGGCGGCGCGGAATTGCGGGGCCGATCCGACGATCTCGTCGAATGCCAGCGTCATCGACAGTTTTTCGGTCAGCGGACGCAGCTCACCCCGCGTCGCCCCGCCGGCCGCGGCCTCCAGCGCGGTCAGCAGCCGTTCGGATGCGATCGGCTTGACCAGGAAATCGCTCGCCCCCGCGCGCATCGCCGCCACCGCGCCCGCGACCGATTCATTGGCGGTCAGCAGCAGGATGGGGAGCGTCGGGCGATGACGCCGCAGCTCGGCGATCAGCGCGGTCGCATCGGCATCGGGCGACCAATGGTCGAGCAGCACCGCGTCCAGTGCCATGCCATCGGGCGTGCCCAGCATAGCCAGCGCGGTTTCGCCATCGCGCGCGAACAGCGTGCGCCACCCGCGACGCCCCGCAATCGCTGCGACTAGTCGGCGCTGGGCCGGTTCGTCGTCGATCACCATCAACAGCCTTTGCCCGTCGCGCGTCATATGCTGTCCATGTGTCCCTATCGTCCCGTAACGGTGCAACCATGCGCTATCGTTCGTAAAATTCGGCTTAAGCCGATCGCGGGGTCGATTTTACGCGCCCGTAACGATCATCGCGTGCAACCGGGGTTGGCGGGGTGAGGACGGCGCGCTACTCTCTCGCCCAAGAATAACGGATCGAGAGGAAATCCGATGGCAGCCGAAGGCCACACGCCCGCCCATGCCGGGACCTACACCAGCTTCCTGCGCTGGTTCACCTGGGGCGCGGTGGTCTGTGCCGCGCTGGCTGCACTGGTCATCTTTCTGATCGCGGGCTGACGTGAAGCTCGCGCTGCTGGCCGAACAGGCCGCCGGCGAACGCCGGGTCGCTGCGACGCCGGAAACGGTGAAGAAGCTGATCGGCCTGGGGGCCAAGGTGGCGGTCGAGGCGGGGGCGGGAACGGGGGCGTCGATCGACGATGCCACCTATGCCGCCGCCGGGGCGAGCATCGGCAACCGGGCGCAGGTGCTGGCCGATGCCGACATCCTGCTGGGCGTCGCGGGGCCTGCGCCCGACAGCCTGGCCGGTGCGAAGCCGGGCGCGTGGCTGCTGGGTGCGCTCAACCCGTTCGGCGACCGGGCGCGGATCGACGCCTATGCGACGCTTGGCGTTGAGGCGCTGGCGATGGAGTGGATGCCGCGCATCACCCGCGCCCAGTCGATGGACATATTGTCGTCGCAGGCGAACCTGTCGGGCTATAAGGCGGTGCTCGATGCCGCGTCCGAATATGGCCGCGCCTTCCCGATGATGATGACGGCGGCCGGCACGATCAGTGCGGCGCGGGTGTTCGTGATGGGCGTCGGCGTCGCGGGGCTGCAGGCGATCGCCACCGCCCGGCGGCTGGGGGCGCAGGTCAGCGCGACCGATGTGCGCTCCGCCACGAAGGAACAGATCCAGTCGCTCGGCGCCAAGCCGATCTTCGTCGAAAAGGTGGCGGGGATCGAGGGCGAGGGTGCGGGCGGCTATGCCGGCGAGATGAGCGCGGAATACCAGGCGGCACAGGCCGAGCTGGTCTCAGCGCATATCGCCAAGCAGGACATCGTCATCACCACCGCACTGATTCCGGGCAAGCCCGCCCCGCGCCTCGTCAGCGACGCACAGGTCGCGTCGATGCGGCCGGGCAGCGTCATCGTCGACCTCGCGGTCGAACAGGGCGGCAATGTCGAGGGCGCGGTCGCGGGCGACGTGGTCGAGCGGCACGGGGTGAAGATCGTCGGCCATCGCAACGTGCCCAGCCGGCTGGCCGCCGACGCATCGGCGCTGTTCGCGCGCAACCTGTATAATTTCCTGTCGGCCTATTGGGACAAGGACGCCGGTCGCCTGGTCCTGCCCGCCGAGGACGAAGTAACGCAGGCGATCCGCCTGACGCAGAACGGGCAAGTGGTGAATCCGCGCCTGACCGCTTGAAGGGGGAAATATGGGTCTGTTCAGCAGCCACGAGGTCGATCCGGCCGAAATCCACGAGAAATACGGCCACGCCCTGATCGCGGGCGAACAGGTGCTGGCGGCGTTCCGCTCGCTGCGCGACACCGCGTTCCTGACCAACCTGCGCTTCGTGCTGGTCGACGTACAGGGGATCACCGGCTCCAAGATCGCGTTCCGCAGCGTGCCGTATCGCTCGATCACCAGCTTTTCGGTCGAAAGTGCAGGGACCTTCGACCTCGATAGCGACCTGCATTTGTGGGTCACCGGACAGGCGACGCCGATGGTGCTGAAGGTCAGCCGCAACGCCGACCCCGCCGCGATCCAGCGGTTGCTGGCCGAACAGGTGCTGGCGAAACGGTGAGCGTAAGAGCCGCCCCTGATCCTCCTCATGCTGTGCATGGGGAGGGGGACCACGCGCAGCGTGGTGGAGGGGCTTCGCATATCCTCCCCGGCACGGGGAGGGGGACCGGCGCAGCCGGTGGAGGGGGGCTTCCGCGCGAGCTACGCCCTGAAACGGCCATCGCCCGCCGCCTGCGTCGTGAAATGTCGCCACCCGAAGCGATGCTGTGGCAGAAGCTGCGCGGCGGATTGTCAGGTGCCAAATTCCGTCGTCAGCACCCGGTCGGGCCGTATGTCGTCGACTTCTACTGTCGGGAAGCGCGGCTGATTATCGAAATCGATGGCGAGGTACATGATCGCGCCGATCGGCCACAACGCGACGAACTCCGTCTGCGCTTCCTGTACGAACAGGGTTTCCGCGTGGTGCGAATTGCCGCTCGCCGCATAATGGCGGATGCCGGTACGGTGGCCGACGCGATCGCAACGCTTGTGGCCAGCCCCCTCCACCAGCCTGCGGCTGGTCCCCCTCCCCGTGCCGGGGAGGAATTTATACCCCTCCTTCATCCAGCGGAGTAGCCGATGGACTTCCTCTCGATCCTGTCGATCTTCGTCCTCGCCTGCTTCGTCGGCTATTATGTCGTCTGGTCGGTGACGCCCGCGCTGCACACGCCGTTGATGGCGGTGACCAACGCCATTTCCTCGGTCATCATCGTCGGCGCGCTGATCGCCGCCGCCGCGGCCGGCGTGCCCGGCGCCAAGTGGCTCGGGCTACTAGGCGTGGTGCTGGCCAGCATCAACATCTTCGGCGGGTTCGCCGTGACCGAGCGGATGCTCGCCATGTACAAGAAGAAGGGGTGAGGGGGATGCACGAAGCCGCTCCGGTCAATCCATGGGTCGCCTTCGCCTATCTGGTGGCGGGCGTGTGCTTCATCCTCGCGTTGCGCGGCCTGTCGTCGCCCGCGACCAGCCGGCGCGGCAATCGGCTGGGCATGGTCGGCATGGGGATCGCGGTGCTGACCACGATCTTCACGCATTTGCCCTTGGTCGAGGTGACGGTGGTCGAGCAGACCGCCGATTATGACATCTGGACGCAGTTCACCCGGATCGACAGCGTCACCTTCGCCGAAATCCTTGTCGCCATCGCCATCGGCGCGGTCATCGGCCTGACCACCGCCAAGCGAATCGCGATGACCGCGATGCCGCAGCTGGTCGCCGCGTTCCACAGCCTCGTCGGCCTCGCTGCCGTGCTGGTCGGGATCGCCGCGTACCTGAACCCGCAGGCGTTCGGCATCGCTTCGATGGTGATCCCGATGATCGGCGATCCGTTCGCGGTCATCCATCCGGTCAGCAAGGTCGAGATGGGGCTGGGCGTCGCGATCGGCGCGATCACCTTTTCCGGCTCGGTCATCGCCTTTCTGAAACTCAACGGGTCGATGTCGGGCAAGCCGATCCTGCTGCCCGGCCGCCATGTCATCAACCTCGCCACGCTGGGCGCCATCCTGCTGCTGGTCGCGCAGTTCGCGCATACCCAGGATGGCTGGCCGTTCTGGGCAGTGGTAGTGCTGTCGTTCGCGATCGGTTTCCTGCTGATCATCCCGATCGGCGGGGCGGACATGCCGGTCGTCGTGTCGATGCTCAACAGCTATTCGGGCTGGGCGGCGGCGGCGATGGGCTTCACGCTGGGCAATACCGCGATGATCATCACCGGCGCGCTGGTCGGGTCGTCGGGCGCGATCCTCAGCTACATCATGTGCCGCGCGATGAACCGCAGCTTCATCAGCGTGATCGCCGGCGGCTTCGGCGCGACCGACAGCGGCGGCGGTGGCGCGGCGGCGATCGACCGCCCGTGGAAGCGCGGCAGCGCCGAGGACGCCGCCTTCCTGATGCAACAGGCCGAACAGGTCATCATCGTCCCCGGATACGGCATGGCGGTGGCGCAGGCGCAGCACGCGCTGCGCGAAATGGGCGACAAGCTGAAGGAACATGGCGTCCGCGTGAAATACGCCATCCACCCCGTCGCCGGGCGGATGCCGGGGCATATGAACGTGCTGCTTGCCGAAGCGAACGTGCCCTATGACGATGTGTTCGAGCTGGAGGACATCAATTCCGAGTTCGCCCAGACCGACGTCGCCTTCGTCATCGGCGCCAACGATGTGACCAACCCGGCGGCCAAGACCGACAAGACCTCCCCCATCTACGGGATGCCGGTGCTCGACGTCGAAAAGGCGAAGACGGTGCTGTTCATCAAGCGATCGATGGGCGGCGTCGGCTATGCCGGGGTCGATAACGAGGTTTTCTACCGCGATAACACCATGATGCTGCTCGCCGACGCCAAGAAGATGGTCGAGGAGATCGTCAAGTCGATGGATTAGCCACTGCCGAAACCCTCGCCAACCCGCCCCATCCGGCCTATCGCGCCGGTATACGGTCGTGACAGGGGGATGGATTGACGGATTTCGTTGGGTTTGGCGGGCAGGCAGTGCGGCGGGCGATCATCGTCGCGGACGACAGGATCGCGGCGGAGGATGCCGCGATCGCGGCGCGCGCGGCCGGGGTGGCGATCGGCGACACGATCGGCTTTGCCGGGTTCGCCAACGCGATCGATGCCATGCCCCATGCCGACCTGCTGCTGGTCGAGGCGGCGGGTGTCGACCTCTCCACGCTCGATCACGCACTGCCCCTGCTCGCCCGGCGTGCGCAGCTGGATCGGGCGCAGATCGTGGTCAGCTTTCCGCTCGACGCGCTCGACATGGTGTCGCTGCACCTGCTTGGCGGCCCGGCGATCCTGCTATGCGATGCGGGGCCTGAGGAACGGGTCGCGGCCATCGCGCTGAGCGCCGGTGCCGGTCATGGCGTGCAGGCCCCCGAGCGCGACGCTGAACGGCTGCGGCGATTGAATGCAGAGATCGCCCGTATTGCCGAGGCGCTGCTGAAGCTGAGCCGCGACGGGACCGGCGGCGACGGCGTGCGCGACCGGGGTTCGGACTTCGTCGCACCGCCCGCCGACGACGCGGCCCCGGTCGAGATCACCGCCGCCACCGTCCGCGGCGCGATCCGCGCGCGCCGGCTGCGCGACCAGGTTTTTGCCGACGGGCTGTTCGCCGATCCGGCATGGGACATGCTGCTCGACCTGTTCGCCGCGCGGCTGGAGGGGCTGACCGTGTCGGTGTCGAGCCTGTGCATCGCCGCCGCCGTGCCGCCGACCACGGCGTTGCGCTGGATCACGGCGATGACCGATGCCGGGCTGCTGATGCGCCGCGAGGACCCCAGCGACCGCCGCCGCGCCTTCATCACCCTCACCGCGCGCGCCGTGATGGGAATGGAACGCTATGGCCAAGCGGTGGCTAAGGCCGGGCTTGGCTGGGCGTAGGGGAGGGGGCGGGCTGAAGGCGATATAGTCCGCGCCGCGTACGTCGCCCCGGCGAAGGCTGGGGCCTCCCGGTTGGTTGGTGCGTCGCCTGCCACGCGCGCTCTGCGGTAGGAGTGGCAGTCGTCGCGCCCGCCCACGCCGTCAGTCGTGGCGAAGCCACGCCTTATGGCGTGGGCTTCGACCCGCTCGCCGCGCTTGCGCGTGATATGTGCTGCTTGCAGCACATTCCGCGCTGCGCGGTGGTGGGCGCTGACGGGCTCGAACCGCCGACCCTCTCGGTGTAAACGAGATGCTCTACCAACTGAGCTAAGCGCCCCCGTATCGGGAGAGGTGCGGCATACCGCGGTTTGCGCAGGTTGCAATACCGGATTTGCCGTAGCGGCGGGCGAACCATGGGTCCGCCCGTCGCCGCAACCTTATTTCTCTTCCTTCCAAACATCGACGCCCGCCGCCTTCGGCTCCCCGATTTCGGCCTGTCCGGCCAGGCTGTGGTCGGCATCGTCGGCCAGCGTGTCGAGGTGCATCCACCGCTTCACGATCGGCGACAGCAGCAGCACGACGATACCGATGCCGATCGTCCACCACCCGATGCTGTTATAGACCGACAGCGTGCCTTCCTTGGTCATCTCGCCATCATGGCCGCCGGTCGCCTCGCCGATCTTGCCCGCGACGAAATTGCCGACCGCCGTCATGTAGAACCATGCGCCCATGATGAGCGACGCCAAGTGCTTGGGGGCCAGCCGGTTCATCGCCGACAGGCCGACGGGCGACAGGCACAGCTCGCCGGTGGTCTGGAAGAAATAGATCAGGAACACGAACAGCACCGGCGTCGCGATTTCCGGGCCGACCGTCTTGGCACCCCATACGAACAGCAGGAACGAGAAACCGACCTGCAGCAGCGCCAGCGCGAACTTGGCCGGGGCGGAGGGTTCGAGGTTGCGCTTGGCCAGCGCCACCCACAAGGTCGCGAAGACCGGTCCCAGCAGCACGATGTAGATCGCGTTGATCGACTGGAACAGCGATGCCGGCACCCCGCCGCGATCGACAAAGCGGTCGGTGTAGAGGTTCAGCGACCCGCCCGCCTGTTCGAACAGGCCCCAGAACACCGGGTTCAGCGCGATCAGGAACAGGATGGCGAACATCCGCTCGCGCGGTTCCTTGGGCAGCTTGAACGATTCGAACAGCACATAGCCGAGCAGCCCGACGCCGGAGAAGATCAGCAGCGTCTCGATCACCGACTGATACTGGATGAGCGCCCAGATGACGCCGATCGACGCGATGCCCAGACCGTACAGCCCCCATTCGGTCGCCTTGGACAGCGGGCGCGGAGCCTCGCCCTGGCCCTTCAGCAGCGGCTTGCCCAGCACGAACACGACCAGGCCCAGCAACATGCCGATCCCCGCCGCGCCGAAGCCGTAGGCCCAGCCATAGGTTTCGCCGAGGAAGCCGGCAAAGATCACGCCCAGCGCCGCGCCGACGTTAATCCCGACATAGAAGATGGTGTAGGCACCGTCGCGGCGCAGGTCGGTACGGCTGTAGAGCTGTCCGACGATCACCGAGATGTTCGCCTTCAGGAAGCCCGACCCGACGATGATGCAGGCGAGCGCGGCCCAGAACACGTTGATCGCCGGATCGGCCTGTTTGACGAGGGGATCGGTGATGCCGGTCTGCCCCTCGAACGCCATCAGCAGATGGCCGATGGTCAGGATCACCGCGCCGAACAGCACCGCCTTGCGCTGTCCCAGATAGCGGTCGGCCAGATAGCCGCCGAGGACGGGTGTGATGTACACCAGCGAGGTGTACGCGCCGTAGATCAGGTTGGATTCCCCGTCGCCGAACAGCCAGTGCTTGGTGAGATAAAAGATCAGCAGCGCGCGCATCCCGTAATAGGAAAAGCGCTCCCACATCTCGGCGAAGAACAGGACGTACAGCCCCTTGGGATGGCCGGCGAATTCTTCGCCCTTGCTGGCGGCGGCGACGCCGCCCAGCACGAGCAGCAGGATCAGGAACCCCGCCGCGATCGATGGAATGATGGGTAGGCCGAACAAGGATGCATCCCCCGGAAAAAAAACTGGCGCGCCCGGCCCCTTGGCGGGCGATGCACGCGGATCGAACGAGCCTAACGGCGAAAATCGCGATGCCAAGCCGGATTGTTGCGATTGTGACGATGCTTGGCCTGGGCGGCCGCCGCGACTACATCGCGGGCCATGACCTTCAACGACCGCTCCTCGCTGCTCGACTATCTCCAGACCCGCCGTTCGGGCAAGCCGCGCGACATGGTTGCGCCGGGGCCGAGCGATGCCGAGATCGACGCGATGATCGCCATCGCCGCGCGCACGCCGGACCATGGCAAGCTCGCCCCGTGGCGCTTCGTCGTGATCCCGGCGGACCGGCGCGCGGCGTTCGCGGCGCTGCTGCGGCGGGCGCAGGCGGTGGAGAACCCAGCGGCGACCGAGGCGCAGCTGGAGGCGTCGGACCGCTTCGCGCAGGAGGGGGAGGCGCTGGTCGTCGTGCTGTCCGCGCCGGTCGACAGCCATATCCCGCGCTGGGAACAGGAATTGTCGGCGGGCGCGGCGACGATGAACCTGCTCCACGCCGCGCACGCCATGGGCTATGTCGCCAGCTGGCTGACCGGATGGATGGCGTATAGCGACACGGTGCGCGATGCGTTCGGGGGGCCGGCCGACCGCATCGCCGGCTTCGTGTTCATCGGTTCGCCCGGCCGTCCGCTCGACGAACGGCCGCGTCCCGATCTGGCGCGGATCGGTACGCGGTGGATCGGCTGAGGGTTGGACATGTTCGCCGCTTGCTGTATTAAGTCAGCATGACAGCGATCGACCACGAAGACACGCCCGTATATCTTCGCCTGCGCGCGCTGATCGCCGCTGCGATCCTGCGCGGGGATTATCGCGCCGGGGACCAGCTGCCCTCGGTCCGCGCCTTTGCCGCCGAACATGGCGCGAACCCGCTGACCGTGGCCAAGGCGTACCAGACTTTTCAAGACGATGACTATGTCGAGGTCCGGCGCGGCGTCGGCATGTTCGTGCTGCCGGGCGCGGTCGAACGGCTGCGCCTGGCCGAGCGCGATCGGTTCCTGACCGGCCACTGGCCGCGGATTCGTGCGCATATCGACCTGCTGGGACTTGACGCGCGCACGTTGTTGGACGAACGCGCGCCGGCCTGACCCGGAACTGCGGCGGACCGGTGGCAGGCGTCGTCGGGTGTCGCTTGCAGTCTGGAACCTTTCGTGTCCTCGTCGTTCCTTGGTCGCCTTCGTAACGGAACCGCGGCGCGGTGGTGGCGTTCCCTCCTCAACAGGGAGATTGCCGTGGAACGACCCGTCCTGATGCCGACCCGCGTACCCCTTTACGCATTGCACGGGTGCAACAGCTGCCCGAGTTGCGGGGCCTCGCAATGGTTCGTGGGACGGATCATCGCCGAATGTGCCTGTTGCGGCGACACGCTGCCGATCAACCACGCGGTCCGCCCGACGCAGATGACGGCCCTGCGCAACATCGCTGCCTGAGACTGCCAAGCGGGATCGCCTAGCCTACTCCCCCTTCATCGCCATTGCCCGCGCGTACAGCTCGCGCCGGTCCAGCCCCAGTGCCTTGGCCACTTCGCCCGCCGCCTTCGACACTGGCAGGCGGGTCAGCGCCTCGCGCAGCGCCATATCGGCATCGTCCTGCGTCGCGGGCGGCGGGGCGCCCGGCGGGGCGACGACGATCACGATCTCCCCCTTGGGCGGGGCATCGGCATAGCGTTCCGCCAGCGCGGCCAGCGTGCCCGTCACGCACTCCTCAAACCGCTTGGTGATCTCGCGCGCCACGCCGCAGTCGCGATTCCCCAGCCCCTCGGTCAGCGCGGCCAGCGTCGCCGACAACCGCTGCCCGCTTTCGTAGAAGACCAGCGTCGCGCGGATGCCGGCAACCTCGGCGATGGCGTCGGCGCGGGCGTGCGCCTTGGACGGCAGGAAGCCCGCGAACAGGAACCGGTCGGTCGGCAGGCCTGCCAGCGTCAGCGCCGCGATCGCCGCGCACGGGCCGGGGATGGTCACCACCGCATGGCCCGCCGCTCGCGCATCGCGCACCAGCTTGTATCCCGGATCGGAAATCAGCGGCGTCCCGGCATCCGACACCAGCGCCACCGCCTCGGACCCCATGCGCGCGATCAGGCCGGGGCGCATCCCTTCGGCATTGTGGTCGTGGTACGGGATCATCGGCCGCTTGACCCCGATATGGCGCAGCAGCCCGGCGGTCACCCGGCTATCCTCCACCGCGATCACGTCGGCGCGCGATAAAATATCGGCGGCACGGATAGTTAGGTCAGCGAGATTGCCGATGGGGGTCGCGACGATGTAGAGGCCGGGCTCAAGTTTTTCGGTCATCAGGGGGAGGTCCATGGCAGACACGATAGCGCCACGGCAATGGCGGCACCACATCGCGCGCGCCACCGCGCTGATCGGCGCGGCATTGCTCGCCGGCTGCGCGACCCTCGTGCCCAAGGGCCCGGTCGAACAGGCACCCCCCACCACCACCCGTCCGCAGCCGACCCGGCCCGGCCCGGTGACCGGCGGCATCCCGGAAGATACGCAGCGCCACCGCGTCGCGCTGCTCGTTCCGCTGACCGGGCCGAACGGCGGCGTCGGTCGGTCGATCGCCAATGCGACCCAGCTAGCACTGCTCGACACGCGCAGCGAACGGGTGCGAATCACCACCTACGACACCGCCGCCGGGGCCGCTGCCGCCGCGCAGCGGGCGATTGCGGAGGGCAACCGGCTGATCCTGGGACCCCTGCTCGCCGACGATGTCCGCGCCGTCGCGCCGATCGCGCGCGCGGCGAAGGTGCCGGTCATCAGCTATTCGAACGACGTCTCGGTCGCCGGGGGCGGTGCCTATCTGCTGGGCTATACCCCGGCGCAGTCGATCGACCGCGTGGTGGGCTATGCCCGCACCAACGGCATGACCCGGTTCGCCGGCCTCGTGCCCGCCGGCGTCTATGGCCAGCGCGCCTCGACCAGTTTCCTGCGCGCGGTCGAACAGGCCGGTGGACAGGTCGTCTCGATCCAGACCTACGCGCGGGGTGGCATTGCCGCGGCGGTCGCCAAGCTGCCGAAGACCTCGCCCTATGAAGCAGTGCTGATCGCCGATCAGGCGGGACAGGCCGCGCTGGCGGTCCCCGCGATCCGGCGGACGGCCAGCCGCTCGGCCAAGGTGCTGGGCACCGAATTGTGGAATACCGAAACCGGGCTGGGGTCGATGCCGGCGCTGAACGGCGCCTGGTATGCCAGCGTGTCGAACAGCCTGTATCGCCAGTTCGCGACCAAATATCGTGCCCGCTTCAACGCCGCGCCGTATCGCCTGTCGAGCCTCGGCTATGATTCGGTGCTGCTGACGGTCCGCATCGCCCGCGACTGGACGATCGGCCGGGACTTCCCCGAAAGCCGGTTGCGTGCCGAGGACGGCTTTGCCGGTCTGGACGGCGCCTTCCGCTTCGGCCGCGACGGCGTGGCCGAACGCGCGCTGGAGGTGCAGGAGGTGCGGGCAGGCGGCGCAGTGACGGTCAGCCCGGCGCCGAGGACGTTCGGGGAGTAGGGGTGTTCCGGGTACTGCACGTTCGGCTGTTGAGGGCCGGACTGGGCCTGCCGATGGCCATGGCGCTGCAGTCCTGTGCCGCTCCTTCACCCGCTGTAGCCAGTCTCTGCCAGACCAGCCGCTCCATGCTGGGCTGGCAGGGCGTCGACGTTCGCTGGACGGGGATGGTGATCGGTACGTTTGAGCACGGTTACGTGCTGATTGCGACCGGTTGTCGCAGGCGCGGAATTGACCTCGACTGGCGCGATGCAAGCGGGCAAGCGGCATTGAACGCTGCGCTCATACGCGAGTGGCGGGACCCCGGTATCGTCCTAATCGACGTCTCCGGGAAGATTTCAAGCTTGTTCCGGGTCAGGAAGGTGCATCGGATCGCGTTCCTTCGCATGTCGCGCGCGTCCAGAGATCGGTTGCTACGCTCGCTCGGCTACTGAGGGCCTGGCGTCCTCACGCCACCCCGAACGGCACCACCATGTTATCGGCATAATGGCCGACATGCGCCCGCCCCAGATACGGCACCCCCATCGCCCGTGCCCAGCGGGTGACGATGTCCTCCTCGGTCTCGCCGAAGCCGGTATCGTCGGGATGGCGATCGGTCACCGCACCCAGCCGGATGCCGGCGATGCCCTTCAGCTGCGTCGCCTCGCTCAACTGCCAGAACAGCCGGTCGATGCGGTACAGGTCCTCGCCCACTTCCTCGACGATCACGACATGGTCGGTCAGGTCGGGCAGCCACGGCGTGCCGATTAGCGCGCACAGGATCACCAGGTTGAACGCGACGGTCGGCCGTCCGTCCAGCTCGGGCGCCAGCATCGTGCGGTCGCGATTGACCAGCCAGGCGAGTGCGCGCGCCGCGCTGTTGGTGCCGCCGGCCTTGCCGACCTGCGCCGCCATCGGCCCATGGATCGGTCGCCCGATCCGCCGCGCGTATAGCGCCCCCAGCATAAATCCCATGTCGGAAAAGCCGAGATAGCTCTTCGCCGCCGCCGCGCGATTGAGCTGGGGCATCACCATGTCGAGGATGCGGTTCGACCCGTATCCGCCGCGCGCGAACCAGATCGCGTCGAACCCCGGATCATTGGCGAACTCCAGGAACGCCGCCGCGCGCTGTTCGTCGGTGCCGGCGAAATGCCCGACGTCGAGGAAGCATTGCGGATGCACGACCAGGTCGAGCGTCGGATAGGTGAGCGCGGCATAGCCCTGGGTCCGGGCCATCTGGTCCTCATCCACCCGCCGCGCCGGTGCCACGACTCCGATACGCATCACGCAACCCCGCTTGCCACTTCAGGCCAAGCTCGATAGCGCCGAGCGATGCTGTACGGCAAATCCTTCTTCCTCGTCGGGATCGGCGGGTCGGGCATGATGCCCCTCGCCATGATCCTTGCCGGGCGCGGCGCGACCGTTGCCGGTTCCGACCGTTCACTCGATCAGGCGAGCCTGCCCGCCAAGTTCGACGCGCTCCGGTCGCTCGGCATCGCGCTGTTCCCCCAGGACGGCAGCGGCATCGTGTCGGCCGAGCAGATCGTCGTCGCCTCCGCCGCGATCGAGCCGACCGTCGCCGACATCGTTGCCGCGCAAGCGGTGGGCGCGAAGCGGATGGGCCGCGCCGAATTGCTGGCCGAACTGTTCAACGCCGCCCCGCGCTCGATCGGCGTCGCGGGCACCAGCGGCAAATCGACCGTGACCGGGATGATCGGCTTCATCCTCCACACGCTGGGCCGCGATCCGACGGTGATGAACGGCGCGGTGATGAAGGACTTCGCCGGCCCCGACCGCCCGTTCGCGAGCGCGCTGGTGGGGCAGGGGGATGCGTTCGTCAGCGAGGTCGACGAGAGCGACGGGTCGATCGCCTTCTACACGCCGACCGTCGCGGTGCTGAACAATGTCAGCCTCGACCACAAGTCGCTCGACGAACTGCGCGCGTTGTTCGGCGGCTTCGCCGATCGGGCGGGGCGGGTGGTCGTCAATGTCGGCGATGCCGAGGCGGCGGCGCTGGCCGCGACGATCCCGGCGGACAAGTGCACGACCTTTGCGGTGGAGGGCGATGCGGACCTCACCGCCCGCGCGCTGACGCTGGACCCGTTCGCCAGCCGGTTCGAACTGGTTGCGGACGGCGTGGTGTATCCGGTCAGCCTTGCCGTGCCCGGCCGCCACAATGTCGCCAATGCCCTTGCTGCGATCGGCGCGGTCGCCGCTGTGGGCGTGGCGATTGCCGACGCGGTGCGCGCGATCGTCGGCTTTTCCGGCCTCAAGCGCCGGTTCGAACTGGCCGGGCAGGCGGGCGGCGTCGCCGTGATCGACGATTTCGGCCACAACCCCGACAAGATCGCCGCGACCATCGCCACGCTGCGCAGCGCGCCCGGCCGGCTGCTGCTGTTGTTCCAGCCGCATGGCTATGGCCCGCTGAAGGTCATGCGCCGCGAACTGGTGGCGATGTTCGCCGATCGGCTGCACGGCGACGACCTGCTGGTGCTGCCCGATCCGGTCTATCGCGGCGGCACCGTCGCGCGCGAAGTGACCAGCGCCGACATCGTCGCCGACCTGATCGCGCTCGGTGCGCCCGCCCGCCACATCGCCGACCGGGCGGACGCGGCGGCGTTGCTGGTCGCACAGGCACGGCCGGGCGACCGCGTCGTCGTGATGGGCGCACGCGACGACACGCTGTCGGAACTGGCGGCGGAGATGGTGGCGCGACTGGGGTGACGACGTAGGGCCACCCCAAACCTTACCAATTTCTTGACAACGCTGCCCCGCTCGGCGACCGCACCAATATCGCAAGCAAATTGTCGAATTAGTCCGACAAGGTTTGAGTTAAGGGGAGGCCGCTTTGGCACAGACACGGGCGGGTTCCGCCACCACCGGGCTGGCATTCGCCGCCGTCACGACCCTGTTCTTCGCATGGGGCTTCATCACCTCGCTGATCGACCCGTTGGTCGCGGCGGTGAAGGGCATCTTCACCCTGTCCGACTTCGAGGCGCAGTTCGCCGCGTCGGCGTTCTTCCTCGCCTATGGCCTGATCTCGATGCCCGCCGCGATCCTGCTCGGCCGGTTGAAGGCGGTGCCCTCGATCCTGTTCGCGCTGATCACCATGGTCGTCGGCTGCCTGACGATGCTGGTCGCGGCGAACCTGGCGGTGTTCCCGATCGTGCTGCTCGGCCTGTTCATCCTGGCGTCGGGCATCACCATCCTGCAGGTCGCGGCAAACCCGCTGGCCGCCGCGCTGGGTGATCCGAAGCTCAGCCATTTCCGCCTGACGCTCAGCCAGACGTTCAACTCGTTCGGCACCTTCCTCGGCCCGCTGCTCGGCGCCAGCCTGTTCCTCGAAGGGGTCGAGGTAAAGGACGGCACGGTCCTCACCGAAGCGGTGCGCGCCGGCGCACTCGCGGGCATCGACCGCGCCTATTTCTGGATCGCCGGGCTGATCGCCGCGCTGGCGCTGTTCTTCTTTTTCAGCCGCAAGGTCGTGTCGGCCGCCGTGCCCGATGCGCCGGCCGATACCCCGTCGCCCGCCGCGCTGCTGCGTGACGCCTTCTCGTCGCGCTGGGCGATCCTGGGAGCCGCCGCGATCTTCATCTATGTTGGCGCGGAGGTCGCGATCGGGACGCAGATGGCGCTGTTTCTGAACGGTGATACCGTGTGGGGCGCATCGGACGCAGCGTTCGGCGTGCCGCTGCTCGGCCTGGCCATGGGCAGCGACGGCGTCGCCGGCGTGTCGTTGCAGGAAGCGGGCAAGGCGGTCGCCTTCTACTGGCTGGGCGCGATGGTCGGCCGCGCGATCGGGTCGGTGCTGCTGTCGAAGGTGAAGGCGCACAGGCTGCTGGCGCTGTTCACCGGCATCGCGGTTGCCATGTGCCTGTATGTCGCGCTGGTCGGCGGGGTCGGTGCGGGCTTCGTCGCGCTGGGCATCGGTCTGTTCAACTCGATCATGTTCCCGGTGATCTTCACCCTGACCCTGGAACGCTCGACCGCCAGCGAGGCGGCGACCTCCGGGCTGCTGTGCACCGCGATCTTCGGCGGGGCGGTCATTCCGCTGATCGTCGGGCTGGTGTCGGGCGCGGTCGGGCATGGCGCGGCGTTCGTCGTGCCGGCTTTGTGCTATGCCGCGCTGTGCGTCTTCGCCATCGCGGCGGGCCGCACCGCGCCGCGTAATGCCGCGTCGGCGAAGAGCCTGCACTGATCGTCGCTGCGGCCATGGTCTCCCGGCCCCGACGCGGTTAGGCTCGCCGCCTGACCGTCATGGGAGAGAGATCATGGTCGTTCGCACTGCCCTGCTATTGTCCGCCCTCGCACTGCCGGCCACCGTGCCGGCACAGGTCCGCCAGCAAGGGGCGGGCGCGACGCAGGAACTGGACTGCGACGGCGGCGTCGCCACCGTCGAGGGCGCGGGCAACACCATGCGCATTACCGGGCGGTGCAGCGCGCTGGTGATCGAAGGGGCCGGCAACCGCGTGGTCATCGACCTGGCACCACGCGCCTCGGTCCGGATCGAAGGTGCCAGCAACACCGTCTTCTACCGCACCCCCGACGGCAGCAAGGCGCGGGTGAACATTGCCGGCGCGGGCAACCGGGTGTCGTTCCGGCGCTAGCATCTGGCCGCTTGGCCGGAAGCGTCGCCCCAGCCTCCGCCGGGGTGACGCTTGAAGATTACGCCGCGACCTGCTCCGCCAGCGCGACCTGTGCCAGCGCGATCGACCCCATCGGCCCGGCCTGATCGCCCAGCGCCGGGGCGACGACATAGTCGCGCTCCGGCAGCGGTAGATAGCCGTTGATGCTGGCGCGCAACGCTGGCTCGATCCGCGCCAGCAGATGCGGCTGCTTGTTCATCACCCCGCCGCCGATCGCGATCCGCTTCGGACCCGTGGTGCAGACCATCGCATGGCACATCGCGGTGATCGCCGCCTCGACCCGGTCCCACACGACATGGTCGGGCGACAGCGTGGAGACATGGACATCGCCCAGCGCCGCCTTGATCCCCGTCCCCGACGCCAGCCCCTCGACGCAATCGTCATGGAACGGGCAACCGCTGGGCAGCGTGTCGCTGGCCAGCCGGGGCACGCGCAGATGGCCGATCTCGGCATGGCCGATCCCGCGCGTCGGCTTGCCGTTGACCAGCAGCCCGACGCCGACCCCGGTGCCGATCGTGACATAGGCAAAGTCGTCCAGCCCCTGCGCACAGCCCCACAGCACTTCGGCAAAGGCCGCGCCGTTGACGTCGGTGTCGAACGCGACCGGTACATCGAAGCCCTGCGACAGCGGACCCGCGACATCGGTCATCGGCCAGTCGGGCTTGGTCGTGGCGAGGATATGGCCCCAGGTCGGCGAGGCGGGGTCGAGATCGACCGGACCGAAGCTGGCGATGCCCAGCGCCGCAAAGCCGCCCGCATCCCACCAGCGTTGCAGGATCGCGGCGATGGCAGGCAGGGTGACGGAGGGATGCTCGGTCGGCACGGTTTCCTGCGCCAGGATCGCGTCCGGCCCATGGGCCAGCGTGCAGACGCACTTCGTCCCGCCCAGTTCGATCCCGACCAGCGGCAATGCGCCATGCCCGCCCTGCGATGCCGGATCGAAAGCCATGTTCATCCCCCAAAACCTTTTTTGCTTGTGAATATCACCCAGCGTCGCAGGATTCGCCTAAAAAAGCAAATTGAAATCCGAATTGAACCGTCGGGGATCAGCGTGCCGGCGGGATCGGCGTATATTGCGCCGATACCAGCCGCCATCCACGATCCGCCCGCCGCGCGACATAGCCTACGCGGATCGCCCGCGTGACCCCGTTGGGCAGGGTCAGCAGCTTGCGTTCGGTCACGAAAGCGATCGTACCGTGCACGCGCACGACCCGTTCGTCCTGACGCATCGGTGGCACCGGGTTGCGATGGTCGGGGGTGTAGAAGCCCAGCACCGCCGCACGGGAATCTACCGTGCCGACCGGCGAAATCTCGACATAGTCGTCCGCCAGCGTGGCGGCGAGGGCGGCGGGATCGAACGCCGCCCGCGCCGCATCGAACCGGTCGACCAGCGCCTCGACCGCCGCTGCCGGTCTCGGCGCGGCATCGGCCGGCGCGGCGACCGCCATCGCTGCCGCTGCGATCATGCCGCACAGGGCGCGGTTTCGTCCGATCATCGTTCCTCCGTTATCGCTAACCGTGATTTAACCACCCCGCACGATACTGGCTCGACCCAGGCCGGAGGCGACGCCATGCGGAACGAAGCCCTGTCACCCGATCCCACCCCGGCAGCCCGCGCCGGTGCCACCGGCTGCGCCGCACGGTTCGAACTGGCGCTGGTCGCCGCGTTCAAGGGCGGGGCGATGCCGCCCGCGCCCCGCCCGCCGCTCCCGCGCGGCTGATGGTTCAGCCCGCGTCCTCCGCCTTCCACAGGGCGGTGGCGCTGGGCAGCAGGAAATGGCTGAACGGCAGGATCGCCGCCCCGACCGCCGGGGCATCCTCCGCCAGCATCGCGCGGCGCACCGGGGCCAGCGCCGGGACATTGGTCACCGTCCGCATCCGCGCGTTCAGCCGTTCGGCCAGCGTCTCGACATGTGCCCCCGGCAGCCGCCCACCGACGAACACCGCCGCCGGATTGATCAGGCAGTTGATCGCCACCAGCGGCTCGACCAGCCGCTCGACCGACGCATCGATCCACGCATCGACCACCGCCAGCAGCGCGGGATCGTCGCTCCGCCCGCCCAGCATGTCGGCCAGCGTGAAGCCCGCATCGCGTAAGGGATGCGACAGCCCCGACAGCGACACCGTATGCTGGATCTGCGTCTGCCCGCCCTTGCCGTCATTGCCGAGCAGGAAGCCCAGCTCGCCCGAACGCCCCTGCGCCCCGCGATAATAGCTGCCGTCCAGCACCAGCCCGCCGCCCAGCGCGGAGGAGATCAGGACATAGAAGAAACTGGCATGATGCTGGCCATGCCCCAGCTGCAATTCGCCCATCGCGGCGGCGGCGGCGTCGTTCTCGACGAACACCGGCAGGTCGATCGGCGCGGCGAACAGCGCGGGCAGGTCGACTTCCTCCCACACGGTATAGCTCTCCGGGCGGCCGGGCAGGTCGACCGTGCCCAGATCGTCGGGCCGGGCGACACCGATGCCGACGATCCGTTGCCGATCGATCCCGGCCTCGGCGATCAACCCGTCGACCGCCGATCGATAGAAGGCGGCGACATCGTCAGGCATCGCGAAATCGACCTCGCGGGTGGCGCGCGCCAGCGTCTGTCCGGCGAAATCGACCAGCACGATCGTCACATGGTCGCGGTCGATATTGACGCCGATCGCAAAGCAGGCGGCGGGGTTCACCACCAGCTTGGTCGGCGGCTGCCCGCGCCCGCCGCGCCGCTGTCCGGCCTCCAGCACCAATCCTTCGCCCAGCAATCGGCGGGTGATGTTGGCGATCGCCGGCGGGGTCAGCCCGGTGATGTTGGCCAGATCGATTCGGGTCAGCGACCCCGACACCCGGATCGCGTGCAGCGTCACCCGCTGATTATGGTCGGCCGCGCGTTCCAGGTTGGTTCCCGACAGGCGGATGGGCGCACGCTCGGTCGTCACCGGCGGGCGGCCGCAAGGATGGGGGGCAACACGCAATCTCCCTGTACGGCGGTCGCGCCGCCGGTTTGTCGGACAACAGCGTGGACCAGCAATACGGGCGGTTCAATCCGAAATTCGCTATCGAAAAGACCGGTTTGGGCGTTGACAACGCTGTCGGAATTGCCGAACGCAGCGCAAAGAGGAACGTGCGCCGCCAGCGGCCCGTCGGGGAGAGCGATGTGATGAAACCGGTTACGACGTTATTGCTGGGCACCGCCCTTGTTCTGGGAGCGCTGCCAGCCGCCGCGCAGACCGTTCCCGCACCGGCCCCCGCCGCGACGGTGCATCCCGACATCTGGCCGCGGGCGAACTGGCCGTACAAGACCGATCCCAAGATCGAGGCGCGCATCGCCGACCTGCTCAAGCGGATGACGCTGGAGGAAAAGGTCGGGCAGGTCGTGCAGGGCGACATCGCCAGCCTGACGCCGGAGGATGTGAAGCGCTATCACCTCGGCTCGGTGCTGAACGGCGGTAACTCGGCGCCCAACAACGACGAATTCGCGCCCGCGTCCGAATGGCTGAAGCTTGCCGATCGCTTCTATGCCGCGTCGGTCGACAAGAGCGGTGGCGGCGTCGGCATCCCCGTCATCTGGGGCACCGATGCGGTCCATGGCCACAGCAACATCGTCGGCGCGACGCTGTTCCCGCACAATGTCGGCCTCGGCGCGATGCACGACCCGGCGCTGATGCGGAAGATCGCGCAGGCGACTGCGGCCGAAATCCGCGCCACCGGTATCGAATGGACCTTCGCGCCGACGATCACCGTGCCGCAGGACCTGCGCTGGGGCCGCGCCTATGAGGGCTATTCGTCCGATCCGAAGCTGGTCGCGAGCTATGTGACCCAGTTCATCGAGGGGCTGCAGGGCGCGCCCGGTTCGACCAACCAGTTGAAGGGTCCCTACGTCCTCGCCTCGACCAAGCATTTCCTGGCCGATGGCGGCACGTTCGGCGGGCAGGATCAGGGCGACGCGAAAATCTCCGAAACCCAGCTGCGCGACATTCACGGCACGCCCTATGTCTCGGCGATCAACGCCGGCGTGCAGACGGTGATGGCCAGCTTCAGCAGCTGGAACGGCGAAAAGATCACCGGGCACAAGGGCCTGATGACCGATGTGCTGAAGAAGCGCATGGGCTTTGGCGGGTTCATCGTCAGCGACTGGAACGCGCATGGCCAGGTCGCGGGCTGCACCAACGCATCGTGCCCGCGCGCGATCAATGCCGGGCTCGACATGTACATGGCGCCCGACAGCTGGAAGCCGATCTGGGAAAACCTCGTCAAGCAGGTCAAGTCGGGCGAAGTCCCGATGAGCCGCCTCGACGATGCGGTGTCCAACGTCCTGCGCGTAAAGCTGCGCGCCGGCCTGTTCGAAGCGGGCAAGCCTTCGTCGCGGCCGCTGTCGGGCAAGTTCGACCTGCTCGGCAGCCCCGAGCACCGCGCCATCGCGCGCGAAGCGGTGGCGAAGTCGCTGGTGCTGCTCAAGAACAACGGCTCGCTGCTCCCGATCAAGGCCGGCGCGCGGGTGCTGGTCGCCGGCGACGGTGCGAACGACGTCGCACGCCAGTCGGGCGGCTGGACGCTGACGTGGCAGGGGACGGGGATCGACCCGAAATATTTCCCCGGCGCGACCTCGATCTATCAGGGGATCGACGCGGCGGCCAAGGCGGCGGGCGGTTCGGCCATGCTGTCGGCCGATGGCAGCTTCACCGGCGCCAAGCCCGATGCGGCGATCGTTGTGTTCGGCGAAACGCCCTATGCCGAGTTCCAGGGCGACATCAAGACGCTGCAGCTGCGCCCCGAACTGCGCCAACCCATTGAAACGATGAAGAAGCTGAAGGCGCAGGGCATTCCCGTCGTCGCCGTCATGCTGACCGGTCGCCCGCTGTTCGTGAACGCCGCGATCAACGCCGCCGACGCGTTCGTCGTCGCCTGGCTGCCCGGTTCGGAAGGGGCGGGCGTCGCCGACGTGCTGCTGAAGGACCGCAGCGGCAAGGCGAAGCGCGACTTCTCCGGCACGCTGTCCTTCGCGTGGCCCGCCACGGCGGACGCCACCGGGCTGACCCAGTTCCCGCTCGGCTATGGCCTGACCGGTGCCAGCAAGACGACCGTACCCGCGCTGTCGGAGGACCCCAAGGTTGCCGAGGTCGATGCCGGCGACGTGTTCATGGACAAGGGCCTGCCCGCGACCGCCTGGTCGCTGGAGGTCGGTGGCGCCGGCACCGGCGGCAACACCCGCATCACCACCGTGCCTGCGCAATCGGGTGCCGGCCGGGTCAAGGTCACCGCGACCGACCACGGCGTACAGGAAGGCGCGCGCCGCTTCGTCGTCGATGGCACCGGCCCGGCGCAGATCCTGCTCAGCACCCAGTCGCCGGTCGACCTGACCCGCCAGACCAATGGCGACGTCATGCTGACCGCAACGATGCGCGTCGATGCCGCCCCGACCAAGCCGGTCGCGCTGTCGCTGCGTAGCGGTCCGGGCAATGGCCAGGTGGCGCTCGGCCGGATGGAGCCGCTGGGCGTCGGCCAGTGGAAGACGCTGGGCGTGCCGCTCAAATGCTTCGGCGGCAATGTGAACATGGGCAAGGTCGACACGCCGTTCGTCCTGTCCACCGACGGCGCGTTGACGGTCAGCGTCGCCCGCGTGGCGCTCGGCACCACGGCGGACGTGAAGCTGAGCTGCAAGTAAAATCTCCTCCCCGGCACGGGGAGGGGGACCGCCGCGAAGCGGTGGTGGAGGGGGCTGTCGGCGCAACGCAACGGTGCCGTATGGGGGCCCCCCTCCACCATCCTGCGGATGGTCCCCCTCCCCATGATATGGGGAGGATTTACATCGACTCCTCGCACCCCGTAGGACATCAACCGCAACACACAGGGGCATGGCGATGAAGGCAATCTGGGCATCTCTGCTACTGGCCACGGCAACCCCCGCCACCGCACAGGAAGCCACCCCGACACCCCCCCGCGTCTCCGTCTCCGGCGGCATCGTCGAGGGCAAGGCCGAGGCCGATCGCATCCTGTTCCGCGGCATCCCCTTCGCCGCGCCGCCGCTTGGGGCCAACCGCTGGCGCGAACCGCAGCCGGTGGTCGAATGGACCGGCATCCGCGCGACGACCGCCCGCGCGCCCGCCTGTCTCCAGAACGACTATGGCTGGAACCGTGCCGACCATGTGTTCGCCAGCGAAGACTGCCTGACGCTCGATGTCGGCACCCCGGCGCTGACCGGCAAACGCCCGGTGATCGTGTGGATTCACGGTGGCAGCAACCGCGCCGGGTCGGCGGGCGACATGGCGCTGTCGTCGATCGGCAAGCGCGGGGTGGTCGTCGTCGCGGTCCAGTATCGTCTCGGCATCTTCGGCTTCCTCCCCCACCGCGCGCTGGCGGCGGAAGCGAACGGCACCAGCGGCAATTACGGCCTGATGGACCAGATCGCGGCGCTGCGCTGGGTCCGCGACAATATCGCCAAGTTCGGCGGCGACCCCGACAACGTCACCATCGCCGGCGAAAGCGCCGGGTCGCAGGACGTGTCGCTGCTGCTCGCCTCGCCGCTGGCACGCGGGCTGTTCAGCAAGGCGGCGATGGAATCGGGCACGCCCGGCTTCGGCCTGCCCTGGCGCCCGCTGAAAGAGGCGTTCCGCATCGGCGACCAGCTCGACATACTGCTCGGCACCCGTGGCAGTGCTCCTTTACGCACCGCATCGCCCGCCGCGCTGCTCGCCGCCGACCTGAAGCTGCACGATGCGAAGCTGACCGCCGACGATTATCTCTACCTGCGCACCACGATCGACGGCGCGGTGCTGCCCGATACGCCCGACCGGCTGTTCGTCACCGCGCCCAAGCGCCCGGTGCTGCTCGGCAGCAATATGCTCGAACTCGACCTGCCCGGCGGGCGACCGGCGCGCGACGGGTTCGTCGACTTGTCGTTCGGCACCGATGCGGACGCGGCGCGCAATTATTACCGGCTCGACGACGCCGACCCGTTGCCGCATCCGCGCCTCGGCACCCGTGACCAGCAGATCGCGACCGACGCGACCTTCCGCTGCCCGGCGGGCGCGCTCGCCAATCTGCTCGCCACCCGCAACTGGCCGGTGTGGCGCTACGAGTTCGACCTGGCGCGCGACGGTGGGGCAGGGCCGACGACCCATGCGGCCGAAATCGACTATATCTTCAACGATCGTCGCGCCGGGCCGGTGTGGATGCAGGACTATTGGGTCGCCTTCGCCACCACCGGCGATCCCAATGGCGATGGCCGCCCGACCTGGACCCGCAGCGCCAAGGGCAAGCCCGCCAATATCCTGTTCGACGCGCGCGGCGCCACCCCGCGCGACGGTGACATCCGCCCCGACATTTGCCGCCTGCAAGGATCGCTATGACCCCTGATCGTCGCCATTTCCTCGGCCTTGCCGCCGGGGCCGCCCTGCTGCCCGCCGCCGCTTGTGCCGCGCAGGAGGAAAGCTGGGAAGTGAAGCACCAGCGCCAGCTCGCGACCGACTGGCCGTGGCTGGGGCGCTATGCCGCCGACAATGAAGCGCTCGCCGCGTCGGGGGTGAAGACCGACATCGTGTTCATGGGCGATTCGATCACCGAGGGCTGGCGCGGCAGCCGCCCCGACTTCTTCCGCCCCGGCCGCGTCGGGCGCGGGATCAGCGGCCAGACCACGCCGCAGATGGTGTTGCGCATGATGGCCGATGTCGTCGCCCACCGCCCGAAGTTCGTGCACATCATGGCCGGCACCAACGACATCGCCGGCAACACCGGACCGATGACCCCGGCACAGACCCACGACAACCTAGCGATGATGGTGATGATCGCGCAAAAGGCCGGCATCGGCGTGCTGCTCGCCAGCGTACCCCCGGCGGACGGTTTCCCGTGGAAGCCGGGCCTGCCCACCGTCGCCCCGATCCGCGCGATCAACGCCTGGGCCAGGGACTATGCCGCCAAGAACCGGGTGACGTTCGTCGACTACACCCCGGCGCTGGCGACCCCCGCCGGCGCGATGCGGCCGGGCTTCGCGAATGACGGCGTGCACCCGACCCCGGCGGGCTATGCCGCGATGGAACAGGCGCTGACCCCGATTTTGCGCGCCAAGGGGCTGCCGGTTTAGGACCTGCCGGACCTTCACCCCCTCGCCATACACGTCACCCCAGCGCAGGCTGGGGTCTCCCGGTCGTAGGGCGGGACAGGAGCCGCGAGAGACCCCAGCCTGCGCTGGGGTGACGCTCGTTGGGGTCGAGGCAAAGCTGAACGAACCCGCCCAAGTCGCGACAATCCGACACAATTTTCCGCCCTTTGCGACAAACCCCTGCGACACGCGTCCGCCATTTTCACCGTCGACCCTGATGGTTCGATAAAGGAGAAAAGGGATGAAGAAGTTCGCACTGATGCTCGCCGGTCTCGGCGTCGCGATGACCGCGTTGCCCGCCGCCGCCCAGCCGTGGCAGTCGGTCAACCAGCGCCAGGCGCAGATCGAACGCCGCATCGACCAGGGCATCCGCAGCGGCGCGCTCAGCCGGCGCGAAGCGGTCAACCTGCGCGGTGAATTCCGCCAGATCGCCCAGCTCGAACAGCGCTATCGCCGCTCGAACGGCCTGTCGATGCAGGAACGCCGCGACCTCGACCGCCGGATGACCGCGCTGTCGAACAAGGTCCGCATCGACAAGCACGACCGCAACGGTCGTCCGGGCTATCGCCGCTGACCGTTGCGAACCGTATCCCCGCCTGCGCGGGGGTACGGCATCACTGCCCCGCGACGAACGCCCCGATCAACCCGGCTTCGTCGCCCAGCCGTCCGGCCACGACCACCGGCGTCGTGGCCGGGGTGAGCAAATTGGCCCGCACCCGCGCATCCAGCGCCGCGCTCAACCCGGTCGCATTGGCCAGCCCGCCGCCGACCGGCACGATCGTCGCCGACATCGCGTGCAGCAGCATCGCGATCGGCCCGGCGAGCAGGTCGCAGAAATACGCGACCGTCGCCGCCGCCCGCGCATCCCCCGCCTCGGCCCCCCGCGTGATCGCGATGCTGTCGGCCTCCACCCCGTGCAGGAACCGGTGCAACCGTTCCAGCCCGCGCGCGCTGCCGATGGTGTCGAGGCACCCCTGTCGCCCGCATCCGCACGCGAACACCGGCATCGCATCGAGTGCAAGGGGGCTGGCATGGATCACCTGCCCATGCCCCCATTCGCCGCCGATCCCGCCCGCACCGCTGACGATCCGCCCCTGCTCGACCAGCCCGCCGCCGACCCCGGTGCCCAGGATGATGCCGAACACCCGCTCATGCCCCTGACCCACGCCCAGCGTCGCTTCGGCCAGCACGAACGCGTCGGCATCGTTCACCACCGTGACCGGCAGCGCCAGTGCCGCGCGCAAATCGTCCGCCAGCCGCCGCCCGTCGATGCACGGGATGTTCGCGCTGGTGACGACGCCCTCCACCGGATCGACCAGCCCGGCGGTCGCGATCGACACCCGGTCGCACGGCACCGCCCGCGCCGCATCGGCAAAGGCCGCAACGAACCCCGCCCAGTCGTGCGTCGGCGTCGGCACCTTGCGCCGCCAGATGATCCGCGCATCGTCGTCGAACGCGGCGATGTCGATGAACGAACCGCCGACATCGGCGCACAACCGCATCGTGCTTATTCCGCGCCCAGCCAGTTCGACCGGAAGGCGCGCTGCCTGGGCGTGGGTGCGCGCCCGACCGTCTCGCCGCGCACGATCTCCAGCGTCGGATCGGCCACCGGGGTCAGCGTCGCCACCCGCTCGATCCCGCGCTGGCGATAGCGCAGCTCGGTCGGCGTACCGGGCTTCAGCGCCGCGACACCCGCAGTCCACGCCGCCAGGTCCCCGACCGGCTGCCCGCCCAGCGACAGGATCACGTCGCCCCGATCGGCACCCGCGGCGAACAGCGGCGTATCCTGCGCCGGCGACAGCGTCAGCGTGACGCCGTCCGCCTCCTGCGTCGCATTGGCCCGCCCGATCCAGCCCTTGCCCGGCGCGGCCGCCCGCAGCACCAGCCCCGCCTGGTCGAGCAGCGGAGTAAAGTCGGGGAGGAAGCTGCCCTCGATCGTCCGGTCGAAGAACCGGTCGGCAAACGCCTTGTCGCCGGTCAGCGTCGACAGCGCCGTGCGCAGATCGGCGGGGGTGTATGCCTGCTCGGTCGCGCCATGCGTCTTCCACAACAGCCGCATATAATCGTCGAGGGTCTTGCCCGGAAACCGCTGGCGCAGCTGCAGGTCGAGCGACAGGCCGATCACCGCGCCATAGGGGTAATAGGATACGAAGATGTTCGGCTCGACCGGATCGATCGCGGTCGCCGCATCGACGAACGGCGCGCGCAGGCTCATTTCCTGCGGCGATGCATTGATCCGCGCGGCGATGCGCGCCGGGCTGTTGACCACCCCGTTCACCATCGCCCCCATCTCGCCCAGCCATTCGTCGACCGAGGCAAGGCCCGCACGGCGGATCGCTAGCGGCCCGTAATAGCTGGTGAATCCTTCGGCCAGCCACAGCGACGGCGTCGGGTTGGCGCGGGTGAAGTCGAACGGCTCTAGCTCGCGCGGGCGCAGCCGCTCTACGTTCCAGCTATGGAAGAACTCGTGCGCCAGCGTGCCGAGCTGGTCGTCCTTGGCCTCGGCCAGCGAGCGCTTGTCGGTGATAATCGTCGAGTTGCGATGCTCCATCCCGTCGCCGCTGATCGACGGGTGATAATCGGCGATGAAGGTATAGGTGCCGAAATCATAGGGCGCGGGCGCGCCGAAGATTTTGATTTCCTCGGCCACCACTTTCTTCGCCTTGGCGGTGAAGCGGTCCATGTCGGCGGCGGTGCCGCCATGGTGCAGCGTCAGGCGGAACGTCTTGCCGGCCTCCTGCCATTCGCGGACCATATGGTCCGACAGCTCGGTCGGGCTGTCCATGAAATATTGCAGGTTCGGCGCCCAATAGCTGCCGGGCGCGGTGCCGGCGGGCAGCTGCGTCGCGACCTTCCACGTCGGATCGGGGCTGGTGAAGCGCACGCTGATCGGCTGCGCGTCATAGCCGTTCGCCCACATAAACGTCGCGGGCATGTTCAGATGGGCGTGGGTCGCATCGATCTGCGCATAGGTGCCGTCGCCGCGGTCGCCATACAGCGTGTAGGAGACGATCACCGTGCCGTCATGCCCGGCCACGCTCCAGCCATAGGGATCGGTCCGCGTCAGCTTCAGCGGTCGCCCGGCACCATCGGTCGCGGAGACGTCATAGACGTTCTTGGCGAATTCATGGATCGCATAGCGCCCCGGCGACGAGCGCGACATCTGCACGCGAAGCGGCCCGGCGGGGACGGAGCGCCACGTCGCGACGATCCGGGCGCGATGATGCTGCGCCTGCGGGAACGATACGTCGTAGCGGACCGGCGCATTCGCCCCCGGATCGCGCGCGGCGGCGCGTGCGACCGGCGCGGTCTGCGCAGCGGCGGGCAGGGCGAGGCAGGAGGCCAGCAACACGGCGACCAGCGAACGAACCATGGCAATTCCCCTTCGAGTTGGGCTGCTTGTAGCGGGCAGGGGGGGCGGATTGGAAGGGTAGCGATGCATTGCCTCCCACACCCCGCCACACTCGTCATCCCAGCGAAGGCTGGGATCTCCCGGTAAGGGAGCGCGCGCCTCGCCGCACAAGACCCCAGCCTTTGCTGGGGTGACGTATAAAACGGGTCAAACCCCGTAAAACGCCCGCGCCGCCCCACCCATCAACCTAGCCCGCGCTTCTGCCGACAACCCGTCCGTCAACACCCGCACCGTCGCCAGCCAGTCGCCATAGCCATCCCCCGCCGCCGACAGCACCGGCCAGTCGCTACCCCAGATCAACCGCTCCCCGAACCAGCCGAACAACCGCTCGACCATGCCGCCAAGCGCCAGCGGATCGGCCCCCGCCGCCTGTTCGGTGCGCAACCCCGACAGCTTGCACCACACCGATGGCCGCGCCGCCAGTGCCGCCATCCCCGCCGCCCACGCCGCATCGCCCGGCGGCACCGGCTTGGCGGCATGGTCGATCACGATGGGCAGCGTCGGCCAGCGATCCGCAAAGGCTGCCAGCACGCCCAGATGCCGTGGCTGCACCAGCGCATCGAACCGCAACCCGCCCGCCACCATCGCCGCGACGCCGCGCGCCACGTCCTCCCGCAGCAACCAGTGGGTATCGGCGATCGCTTGTACCATCGGCCGCAATCCCAGCAGTTTGGGTCGCCCGGCCAGCGCCGCGATCCGCTCCGGCGCTTGGGGGCTGTCGAGCGCGACCCAGCCGACCACCCCCGCGACCCAGGGATCGGCGTCGGCAATCTCCAGCAGCCAGTCGGTTTCCCGGTCGTCGGTCTGCGCCTGTACCAGCACCACCCGCTCGACCGGCGCATCCCCGATCGCCGCGCGCGCATCGGCCAAGCTGTGGCTGCGATACAGCGCGCCGTCCGCCGCCGCCGGCCAGCCATGAAACGGCGCATCGACCCGCCACACATGCAGATGCGCATCGACAATGCCCGTCATCCCGCTCCCCCTCATCGCCGACAGAGTGGCGCGGGGCGGAGGCGGAACGCAACCCCATCGTCATTCCCGCCTGCGCGGGCGTGACGGGCGGCGCTAAATCTCCACCACCGCCCGGTCGAACAACACGTCCCCCGCGCGCACCCGGTCGCCGGTCCGCACCCCCTTCGCCAGCACGAACGGGGCGGGGGTCAGCAAAACGATGGTCGACCCATGTTCGAACCACCCCATTTCCTCGCCCTGCGCCACCGCCACATCGACCGTCGCGACCGGCTCCGCCCGCTCCCGCAACAGCTTGACCGTATCGAGGAACGTCAGCCGGATCGCCGCGACCAGGATCGCCGCCACCGGCACCAGCAGGATCGGCGTCCCGTCGCCCAGCCGCATTCGCACCGTCGCCCGCTCGTTGCGACAATAGAGCCGGTCGATCCGCTTCAACGCCGGCGGGTTCACGTTGAAACAATCGCCGGGGAAATAGCGCACCCGGTCGACCCGCCCGTCCTGGGGCGCATGAAACCGGTGATACATGCCGGCGGTCAGCCGCAGCGTGACGAAGCTCCCGCCGATATAGGCGTCGCCTTCGCCCCCGGTCAGCTCGGCGATCGAATAGCGCTTCCCCTTGGCCTGCACGATCGCATCGCCGGTGATCGACCCGCTGGCGACGATGATCCCGTCCGACGGCGACGCCACCTGATGCGCCCCCGCCGCAAAGGTCCGCGCCCCCGGCCGCAGCCGCCGGATGAAGCAGGCGTGCATCGACGGCCAGCGCGTCTCCGCCGCGTCGGACAGGTCGACATCGCAAAAGGTCCGCCACACCGCGATCGACGCCTTCGCGACCAGCGGCTGCTCGACCTTGCTGAACCACCCCATCGCCCGTGTGAGGCTCCGGCGCGGCAGCCAGTTGGTCGCGGCATAGTTCAGCGATTCGATGTCGGTCAGCTTCGCGATCAGGCGAGCCAGCGGGGAAGGGGCGATGCGGTCCATGACCGTCATCAATATTTCCTTATCGGGTCATATTTGCGTCAGCCATGATGCCTCTCGCCCTCGCATTCGCCGCCGGAGTCGCCGGTCTTGCCGCCACCAAGGGCCGCGCCCGGCTGGCGCTCAGCCGCGCCAAGCATGGCTCGCTCACCGGCCATGTCCGCTGGGGCCAGCGGATCGCGCGCCAGATCGCGTTCTACGATTATGACGACGCCTGCTTCTTCGCCGCCGACGATGCCCCCGCCGACATCGCCGAACAGCGCCGCGCCGGCTTCGAACGCCTCTCCGCGCTCTACGCCACTCGCTTCGCCAACACCGTCGCCGCGACCAAGGACCTGCGCGAAGGCCTGTCCGACCTGCAATTCACCGGCCGCTACCGCGTGCCGTTCCAGTTCAGCGCGAAAGTCCGCGAGCAATTGGCGACCGGCGCCTTCTACGAATCGTCGTCGGGCGTGACCGTCACCGACCTCGACGGCAATATCTTTTACGACTTGGCCGGCTCCTACGGCGTCAACCTGTTCGGCCATGATTTCTACAGGGAGTGCATTGCGGAGGGCAGCGCCCGCGTCGCGACGCTCGGCCCGGTACTCGGCAACTACCACCCGGTCATCGCCGTCAATGTCGACCGGCTGAAGACGATCAGCGGCATGGACGAGGTGTCGTTCCACATGTCCGGCACCGAAGCGGTGATGCAGGCGGTGCGGCTGGCGCGCTATCACACCGGCCGCCGCCGCGTGGTGCGCTTTGCCGGGGCCTATCATGGCTGGTGGGGCGATGTGCAGCCCGGTATCGGCAATCCGACGCCCGCCGACAACACGCTGACCCTGTCCGAACTGTCCGACCGCACGCTCCATGTACTGGCAACGCGCAAGGACATCGCCTGTGTCCTCGTGAACCCGTTGCAGGCGATGCACCCGAACAAGGGCGCCCCGTCCGACGGCACGATGATCGACAGCAGTCGTTCCGCGCACTGCGACCGCGCCGCCTATCGCGACTGGCTGGTGAAGCTCCGTCACGTCTGTACCAAGGCCGGCATTGTCCTGATCTTCGACGAAGTGTTCATGGGCTTCCGTCTCGCAAAGGGCGGCATGGCCGAGGCATTCGGCGTACAGCCCGACATGGTGACCTATGGCAAGACATTGGGCGGGGGCCTGCCGATCGGCGTCGTCTGCGGCCGTGCCGACCTGATGCGGCGCTTCCGCCCTGAACAGCCCGCCGACATCTGCTTCGCGCGCGGCACCTTCAACGCGCATCCTTATGTGATGGGGGCGATGGACGTGTTCCTCGAACGGCTTGATTCGCCGGAGGTGCAGGCGATGTACGCCGATGTCGACGCCCGCTGGGACGCGCGGCTCAACCAGTTCAACGCCGCGATGGCGGAGGCCGAGCTGCCGGTCCGCGCCGCCGGGATGCAGACGGTGTGGACGATCACCTACGCCATCCCGTCGCGCTACAATTGGATGCTGCAATATTATTGCCGTGCCGAGGGGCTGGCGCTCAGCTGGGTCGGCACCGGCCGCCTGATCTTCAGCCTGAACTATGACGATGCGGCCTTTGCCGAGGTGGTGGCGCGCTTCGTGAAGGCGGCGCAGGCCTGTCAGGCCGATGGCTGGTGGTGGACCGCCCCCGGCACCACCAACAAGATGCTGCGGCGTCAGGTGCTGAAGGAAACCCTGTCGCGGCGGCTGGGGCGGGGATAGTCTCGGCTACCAGCGAAGGCAGGCCCCGCCTGCCACCAGCCCACCCCGCCATCCTACCGGACCCCCGCGAAGGCGGGGGTCTAGGAGCACCAAACGCCACCCATGTTTAACGGGCGCCAGCCTCCCGCCTAACCCCGCCGTTCGTTCGCCACGGCGTGCAGCTGGTCGATGATCGCCCGGTTGGCCTGATGTCCCGACAGCTCCAGCGCGAGGGCGGTATAGCCCTCGCGGCGCAGCGCCTGCCGGATATGGTTCACCGAAATGAACTCGCCCGACGCGGCCAGTTCGAGGGCGCGGGTCAGCGCCGGGGTGTCGCGGGTCATGGGAGTGTCGTCCGTCCGATCAGCCGTTGCGCACCCACGGGGTCCGCACGACCGCGCCGGCCATCACCTTCTTGCCGAAGGCCTTGCGCATCGTCTCGGCACCCTGGTTGTTCTGCAGCACGACGCGCGTACCGCCCGAATGGAGCGTTTCGATCGCGCTGATCGATGCCGCGTGCTTGCGGCACAGCGCCTCCACATCGGCCTGCGCGATGCTCACATTCATCGCCCGCGAAGCCGTTACCGTGGCCGTGCCGCCCCGTCGCCAATCGTCCTGCATGTCGGTCCAGTCATCATTCGAGCAAACGGACCGCCGGGCCACGCGGATAGGGTCGACCGGCCGGCGCCGGTAGCGGGCCTCGCCAAGTGCGGCGGGACCATCTCCTATATGGGGTGGCGGCGGCGGGATAACAGGTGGCGCGGCCGCTAAATGTTGCATGGGCGGAACGAATCGCGTCACAGGTGGAGGATCGGTTCCATCCGCCGGTGCAGGCCCCATGCCGCGACGCCATGATCGAACATTGTCTCCACATCGGCTTGCGCCGCCGGGGAAAGGCGAAATTCAGCCATGCTGCGCCGCTTTACGTGCCTTGAACGCGGCGAAGTCGAACCGTTCGGGCGGGCCGCTATCTTCCCCCTCGATCAGCGCGCCGATCCAGGCATGTTGCTGCTCGGTCAGGGTAATGGTCTTGCGCACGACGGCCATACCAGTCTCCGGGGATCATAGTATCGGTGCAGTTTAGCGCAGGTCCGGTACGTGGCCAAATACGCTTTCCTACACCGCGACGCTCTGCCACGCTCGCCGCCGCTCTTTCTCACCGTCGATCGCCCCGCCCGCAACGCATTGCGACCGGTTCGCAAATGCGCAAACCGGTCGCGAGTGTGAACTTTGTGAACTTTGGCGGCCGGCCACGGGCAAAGCCCGTGGCGTCGGACGGCGCTTCTCGCGCCGCCGGCCGGGCGCGCCTAGTGCGGCTCGGCGTAGCTTTCGCTACGCCTTGCCCGGCGCTTAGTGCCGCGCAGCCTCCTGCAAATCCGTGTCGATCCGCGCGCCCTTCAACAGCTGCACCGGCGCTTTGCGGTACAGGATGAAGTCGTTGAACGGATCGGTGATGATCTTGGTCGCCCACACGATCCCGGTCATCACGTCGCGCTGGATGAACAGCTGGATCACCCGGAACAGCAGGCCCCCGACCGCGAACGCCAGCCACAGCAGTGCCAGGTGCCGCAGGAACCCGACGAACCCGACATGCGGCTCGAACACCCCGAAGAAGGTCGGGTCGAGCAGCAGCGGGATCGGCGTCGCCGCCCACAGCCCCATGAAGACGACCTTGCGGAACAGGTTGTACCCGACCTTGATCTCTTCCTTATGTTCGTGCGTCGCCTGGTTCATATGGTCGTAGGTCTTGGGCTCGAAGAAGAAATGCCCCGACTGCCGCGCGGTCATCGCCACCAGCCAGCCGAGCAGGCTCGCCACCGCCGGATCGATCCACACGACGACATAGGCGATCAGGAACGTCGTCGCGCTGACGAAGTGCAGCGCCTGGTTGATGATGCTGTGATGGTAATAGCGATGATCGTCCCACCGCTGTTCCTTGAGCGATTCCTTGAATCCGGGCATCGAATAAGCCTTTGAAAAGAAAGTGGTTCAGGCGGTCGCGCCAAGCGCAGGCGTCGGGTGGTTGTCTTGGGCCGCGACACCCGCGCGGCGGAAGCACACCAGCGAGAAATGGCCGAGCGGGGGCAGGGGCCGGCGCTCGACCAGCTCCGCCTGCGGGTTGCGCGCCGCCCAGTCGCCATAGATCGACCACGGGAAATCGGTGCGCCAGCCAAGGCGGCTGGTGATCGGCATCAGCGCGCGCTCGATCTTCGCGCGCACGCCCGCCTCCGCGCCCAGCCGGGTCGCGATCACGATCATCCCGCCGGGCCGCACCACGCGCAGGAACTCGCTGAGCGCCCGGTCGGGATGCGGCACCGCCGACACGACATATTGCGCGACGACCACGTCGAACGACGCATCGTCGAAATCCAGCGCCTCGGCATCGCCGATCGCGATCCGCTCGACATGATCCAGCCGCAACCGCTTCACCCGGTCGCGCGCCTTGTCGAGCATCTGGTCGGCAATATCGATGCCGGTGATCCGGCTCTCGGCGCGATAATGCGGCAGCGAGATGCCGGTGCCCACGCCCACCTCCAGGATGCGGCCGCCCACCGTCTCGGCGGCGTCGATCGCCGCGCGGCGGCCGCGGCGGAACACCGGCCCGAACACCAGGTCGTAAATGGGCGCCCAGCGATCATAGGCGCTCGCCACGCCGACGCGGTTCAATTCCTGAGCCAATCCGAAGTTTTCCTTGTCCAGCGCCGTGCGGCTTGTCTGGCCAAGTATGATGACGCGCTTCGATGACACGACAATGTCGCGACCATGTCGCCAAGGTTTCAGTTTGATGGAAGCGACCGTCACACCGCCGAAATACTATTGTCGCGGAGCAACGATAGAGCGGTGTCATCGCCAGGACGCCTGTCCGGTCCGCTATCGTGGAGATGAACGATGACGACGGCCTTTGTATCCCGGACCGAACAACGGCCGGAACCGCGTGGATCAAAGGAGTCGCCGGTCAAGGCACTGGCGCGCAAGATTCCGGACTGGATCAACGACCCGCAAAGCTATCAGGCGGAGGGACCGAAAAAGTCCTACCGCACCGTCTTCATCTCCGACGTCCATCTGGGAACGCCGGGATGCAGCGCGACCCAGCTGGTCGACTTCCTCCATTCGTTCGAATGCGAGACGTTGTACCTGGTCGGCGACATCGTCGACGGGTGGCAGATCCGCCGCGGCTGGTATTGGCCGTCCAGCCACAACGACGTGATCCGTTCGATCCTGAAGTTTGCCCGGCGCGGCACCCGCGTGATTTATATCCCCGGCAATCACGACGAAGCATTCCGCGACTATACCGGTCTCGAGTTCGGCGGCGTCGAAATGGTCGAGGAGGATATTCACGAAACCGCCGATGGCCGCCGCCTGCTGGTCCTGCACGGCGACAAGTTCGACGGCGTGGTGCTCTATGCCAAGTGGCTCGCCTTCCTCGGCGACTATGCCTACACCGCGCTGCTGAAGGCGAACAGCGTGTGGAACTTCGCACGCCGCAAGCTCGGCCTGCCCTATTGGTCGCTGTCGGCCTATGCCAAGCATCGCGTGAAGAACGCGGTGAACTTCATCGGTCGGTTCGAGGAAACGGTCGCCCATGCCGCCGCCGAGCACGGCGTCGACGGCGTGGTGTGTGGCCATATCCACACCGCCGAGATCCGCCAGATCGGCGACATCATGTATTATAACGACGGCGACTGGGTGGAGAGCTGCACCGCGCTGGTCGAGGATCACGCGGGTGCCATGTCGCTGATCGACTGGCGTGCGCTGACCTGGGAAAAGGAACTGGCAAAGGCGGCGGGCAGCGCCGACGCCCCTGGCCGGGCGGTCGCCACCGCGTGAGGATCGCGATCGTCAGCGACGCGTGGAGCCCGCAGGTCAACGGCGTCGTCCGCACCTTGCAGACCACGATCGGCCGGTTGCAGCAGCGGGGGCACATCGTCGAAACCTATACCCCCGACGGCTTCGCCACCCGGCCCTGTCCCGGCTATCCCGAAATCCGGCTGGCGCTGGGATGCGGGCCGGAACTGGGGCGCCGGATCGAGGCGTTCCGGCCCGATGCGATCCATATCGCGACCGAAGGGCCGCTCGGCTGGGCGGCGCGGGGCTGGTGCCGGCGGCACGGCGCGCGCTTCACCACCTCGTTCCACACCAATTTCGCCGACTATCTGGCGATGCGCACGCATCTACCCGCCGGGCTGTTCTGGCCGTTCCTGCGTCGCTTCCATGCGCGTGCCAGCGGGGTGATGACCGCCACCGCCCGCGTCGCCGCCTCGCTGCGCGACCATGGCATCGCCCATACCCGGCGCTGGTCGCGCGGTGTCGACCTGTCGCTGTTCAAGCCCGATGGCGGACGGCTCGACGTCGCGACCCTGCCGCGCCCGATCCTGCTCCATGTCGGGCGGATCGCGATCGAAAAGAATATCGAGGCGTTCCTCGCGCTCGACATGCCCGGCACCAAGCTGCTGGTCGGAGACGGCCCCGCGCGCGCCGAACTGGAGCGGCGCTATCCGCTCGCCCAGTTCGTCGGGCTGAAACAGGGGGCGGCGCTCGCCGCCGCCTACCGCGCCGCTGACGTGCTGGTCTTTCCCAGCCGCACCGACACGTTCGGGCTGGTGATGATCGAAGCGCTGGCCTGCGGCACGCCGGTCGCGGGCTATCCGGTGCCGGGGCCGCTCGACATTATCGGGTTGGACGGGATGGGCGGCGGCGCGCAGCGGATCGGTGCGGTCGACGACGATCTTGCGGCGGCCGTCACCCAGGCGCTGACCGCCGACCGCGACGCCTGCGCCCGCGCCGGCACCGACTATTGCTGGTCGCACTGCACCGACCAGTTCGTCGGCAATCTGGTCGATGCCGGGATCGCTACGCCGCCGGTGCTGGCAGTGGCCTGAGGAGGCGACCGGGCAGCACCCGGTCGCGACAGTCAGCTCGACCATTCCTTCCGATCCGCTCAACGCTCCCTATCGCCTTAGCGATAGGGAGCGCTGCGGTCCGCACGCGTCACGCCCGACGTCAGGCGGCCCGGCCGAAGGCGTCGTCGTCCCCGTCCGGCCCACCCTGGGCCAGATCGAGCGCGAAGCCGCGCGCGCGGGCCTGCTGGTCGGCGACCGAGTTCGATTTGGCGCGCGGGGCCGGTGCCTTGGTGCGAGCGGCGGGCTTGCGCGTCGCGACGGGCTTGCGTTCGCGACCAGCGTTTTCGACCCGGAAGAAGGCGATGCTCTGCTGCAATTCTTCCGCCTGTCCGGCCAGTTCCTCGGCGGTCGAGGTAATCTGTTCCGACGCCGACGCGTTCTGCTGCGTCACCTGATCCAGCTGTTGCAGCGCTTGGTTGATCTGCGACGCGCCGATGTCCTGCTCGCGACACGCAGCACTGATCTCAGCCACCAGTTCGGCGGTCCGACGGATGTCGGGAACCAGCTTGGTCAGCATCTCGCCAGCCTGCGCCGCCGCTTGCAGCGTGTCGCCCGACACCGCGCTGATTTCGGCGGCGGCGGTCTGGCTGCGTTCGGCCAGCTTGCGGACTTCCGACGCGACCACCGCGAAGCCGCGACCATGTTCGCCCGCCCGTGCTGCTTCCACTGCCGCGTTCAGCGCCAGCAGGTCGGTCTGGCGCGCGATTTCTTGGACGATGCCGATCTTCTCGGCGATGGTCCGCATCGCGCCGACCGCCCGCCCGACCGCGACACCGCTCGCTTCGGCGTCTTGCGACGACTGACGCGCGATCTTCTCCGTCTGCGCGGCGTTGTCGGCATTCTGTTTGATGTTGGCGGCCATTTCTTCCATCGACGCCGAGGCTTCCTCGGCAGCGGCGGCCTGTTCGGTCGCGCCCTGCGACACCTGTTCCGACGACGCCGACAGTTCCTGGCTGCCCCCTGCGACATTGTCGGCAGCGGCCGATGCATCGCCCATGACGATGCGCAGCCGCTCGACCATCTGGTTGGTGGTGTCGATCAGATCCTTGATCTCGTCATTGCTCTTGACGGTCAGCGTCCGGGTCAGGTCGCCCGTCGCGACGGCACCGAGCGCCATCGACACCTGCCGCAGGCCCCGCGCCACGATCATGCTGACCCACAGCGCACCGCCGACCGCCACCACAATGGCCAGCGCGGCAACCGCCAGCAGGACGTTGCGCGACGCGGTGTAGGTGTTTTCCATCGACACCTTGGCGTCGGCCATCATCGCGGTATTCGTCTCGACGATCCGCCGCATCCGCTCGGCCATGCCGTTGACGATCAGCCGCGACTGTTCGACGGACAGGCGTCCTGCCTCCGCCTGCTCGCCGCGCAGCGCCAGCGACCGGATCTGCTGGTTCACCGCCTTATATTCCTGCCAGCTCGCGAGGATGGCGACCCATTCGGGTCGCGTCTGCGGCGTCGCGCTCTTCAGTGCTTCGCCGAGCATCGTTTCGGTGGCGTCCGATTTGGTCGCCGAATCCTGCTCCATCTTTTGCAGCAGGTCGCGATCGTTGCTGAGCGCCATGTTCTTTTCCATGCGCAGCATTTCGTTGATCGACACCTGCACCCGCAGCGACCGCGACAGGCGGGCGGCAGGGCCGTCGATCACCGTGGCGATATTGGTGTTCATCTCGTTCATCTTGGAAACGCCGATGACGACGACCGCCAGTAACATCATTACGACAATCGAAAATGTCGTTAACAGTTTTGCCTTTATCGTCGGTCGCATGTGAACTTTTCCCTGTCGCTGTTGGTGTCTCTGCTGGACTGGATCGGGGTAATGCTCACATTCCATTTAACGAGTGATGTCGTCATCGTTAGCGAGAATGGAACCAATATTACTCGGTTTAATCGGTTGGGCTTTTTGCACGCAACGGACATCGGCGGCGCTCGAAAAGGCTCGCGATCAGAAAAACGCCTGCCGCCAAGCTTTTGGTACGTTTTGTACGTCTTCTGCCGCCGGCCGCTACGGGACCGTGACCGAAGCGCGACGCCTCGTCGCGGCTCTTCGGCCGTTAACAAGTTTTTTTGCAATTGCACTTGCGAGGATGTTGTCGTCCGCCTTCCGCTACCGCTCGCGCAGACGAAGCTGATCGACGATATTACCGCGACCGCGAAGCTGGCGGCGGCCTGAGGGACTTACCGGACATCCTGGAGATTAATCCGTCGCCCCAGTGAAGGCGGGGGTACGGCCTGGACGTCGATTGCATCTAGGCCGATCGACCTTGGCTCCCTCACTTCCAGTGAGGGGGGCAAGGTTGACAATGCTTCGGATGAATGTCGATCCGACCTAGCGGCGCCTGTCCCGCGCCGTCACAGCGCCTTCCACGCCACGATCGCGCGCAGCCCCAGGATCACCGCATCGTCGGCATCGCGCAGGCCCCCCGGTCGGCGGACATATTGCACGTCGGGCTGGAGCGTCAGGAACGGCAGCACCCGGTCGCTATAGGTCAGCTCGACCATCCCTTCCGACCCGCCCAGCGCCGGTTCGCCTGCCGGATTGGCTTGGCGATAGGGGGTGCTGAGGTCTGCGCTCGCCACGCCGATCGACAGCTGGCTGTCGGGGCGGGCGGGGACGATGCCCTGTCCGGTCACGCCGAACTGGACCCCGCCGGCAAAGGGCGTGGTGCGCCCGTCCGACCAGCCCGCGCGGGCAAAGGCGCGCCAGTGTCCCGGCTGCTCGGCCTGTCCGGCAAGGTCGGTTTCGACCGAGACATAGACGCCGTGCGACGCCGCCTCGCCCGGTCCCGTGCTGACGCCCGGCGGGATGATCCGCGGCTGGCGCCGGCTATAGGCCCAGCCGCCGACCGCGACCGACAAACGGCCCTGCCGCCCCGCCTCGGCGACGAACAGCGTCGATCGCCGGCCGCCATCGTCGGTGGTCCCGCGCGGCGCGCGGATCGCCACCGCCTGCACATAGTGTCGCTCGTCCCCGGCGCGCAGGCGGATGGCCAGGTCGGTACGCGGAAAGATCGACGGCCCGTTCGGCCCGGTCGACGCCAGTTCCGATCCGATGCCGAAGGGCGGCGCGATCAGGTGCGACGCGGCGTCGGTGGCATAGAATTCGCTGTTCAGGTCGTATTTGCCGACCAGCACCGACAGCTTGTCATCGGCAAAGCTCTGCTGGACCCATGCCTGGTACAATAGCAGGTCGGCGCCCGCGACCTCGATATTGTTCACGCCCTGCAACGTGCCGGCAATGTCGTTGGGGCGGCCGCCCATATTGTTGAGCAGGCTGGCAAAGGCGGTGCCCCCGTGCCACCCGACCGCCCGGTCGAGGTCGAGCGAGGCCAGCAGGTCGATATTGTCGAGATAGCGCACCCCGTGCGCATCCCCCGCCGCAACGCCGACGACATCGCCCTTGTACACGGCATCGATGGTCAGTGGCCCCGACCTTTCCTCCTGCGCCTGTGCCGGCACCGACCATGCCGTCAGCCCGATCGCGGCACATCCGATCCAGTTCCGCATCCTGCAACCTCCCCTGTTGATGCCGGCTGGCGGCGTGGCCGTCCCGATGTCCGGGATACGGCCACGTCCGCCGTCAGGCCGCCTGGCCGAAGGCGTCGTCGTCGCCGTCCGGCCCGCCCTGGGCCAGGTCGAGCGCGAAGCCGCGCGCGCGCGCCTGCTGGTCGGCGATCGAGTGCGACTTGGCACGCGGGGCCGGTGCCTTGGCGCGGGCCGCCGGCTTCCGCGTGGTGGCGGGCTTGCGCGCGGTGCGGGCATCCTCGATCCGGAAGAAGGCGATGCTCTGCTGCAGTTCGTTCGCCTGCCCGGCCAGTTCCTCGGAAGTCGAGGTGATCTGTTCCGACGCCGATGCGTTCTGCTGCGTCACCTGATCCAGCTGCTGCAATGCCTGGTTGATCTGGCTGGCACCGATGTCCTGCTCACGGCAGGCCGCGCTGATTTCCGACACCAGTTCGGCTGTACGACGGATGTCGGGGACCAGCTTGGTCAGCATCTCGCCTGCCTGTGCCGCGGCCTGCACCGTGTCGCCCGACACCGCGCTGATTTCGGCAGCGGCGGTCTGGCTGCGTTCGGCCAGCTTGCGCACTTCCGACGCGACCACCGCGAAGCCGCGACCATGTTCGCCGGCACGGGCCGCCTCGACCGCCGCGTTTAGTGCCAGCAGGTCGGTCTGGCGGGCGATTTCCTGCACGATGCCGATCTTCTGGGCGATGGTGCGCATCGCGACGACGGCCCTGTCGACGGCGACACCGCTGGCCTCGGCATCCTTCGACGACTGGCGGGCGATCTTTTCCGTCTGCGCGGCATTGTCGGCGTTCTGCTTGATGTTCGCCGCCATCTGCTCCATCGATGCGGAGGCTTCCTCGGCGGCGGCGGCCTGTTCGGTCGCGCCCTGGCTCACCTGTTCCGACGATGCGGAGAGTTCCTGGCTGCCGGCGGCGACATTGTCCGCCGCGGCCGATGCATCGCCGACCACGCCGCGCAGCCGCTCGACCATCGTGACCAGCGCATGGCCCAGCTGATCCTTGTCCGACAGCGGGGTATGGTTGACGGTCAGGTCGCCATTGGCGATCCGGTCGGCCAGCCCCGCCGACTGGCGCAGGCCGTCGACCATCTTGCCGATGGCGATGCCCAGCTGGTCCTTGTCCGACAGCGGCTGATGGTCGAGCGACAGGTTGCCGAGCGCGATCGCGTCGGCCAGCGCCGCCGACTTGCGCAAATTCTCGGTCATCCGATCGACCGTGCCGACCAGGTCCCTGATCTCGTCGTTGGCCTTGGCCTGCACATCGGGGTTCAGGTCGCCCAGCGCGACGGCGTCGAGCGCGACCGACACCTTCTTCAGCCCGCGCGACACGACCAGGCTGACCCAGGTGCCGCCGGCGATCGCCAGCAGGAAGGCGCCGATCGCCAGCGCGGTCAGCATGGTGCGCGAATGGGCATAGAGGTCGTCGCCGGCATGATCGGCTTCGGTCATTTCCTCGCGCTGGCGGCTGATCATCTGTTCGATCAGGGCTCGCGCCTGGCTGATCTGTTCGCGGCCCTCGCCCATCGAAATGGCGGCGGCTTCGGCGTTCCGGTTCTGCTCGGCAAGGGCATTGGCCTTGTCGGCGGTCAGCTTGTACGCGCTCCACGTCGCCCGGATCTTGTCGAGCAGCATCTTGTCAGTGTCGTCGGCATGGGCGGGGGTGGTCGCGATCAGCGCATCGGCCTGTGCCCGCTGCCGCTTCAGCTCCTCGATTTCCCTCGCGAGCTGCCCGGCGTCTTCGGTGAGCATCAGGTTCTTGCCGGCGATCACCGACTTGCTGACCGCATCGTTGAACCGCTGTATCCGGTCGAGCGACGTCACCGAATCCTCGACCAGGCTGCTCATCGAACCGTTCAGCGTCTGCAGACTAGTGATGCCGAATCCGACGATCGCCGCCAGCAGCAACAGAACGACGGCAAAGGTCGCCGCCAGTTTCATCTTGATCGTCGCCCGCATCATCTTCCCCGCTTGCATGGTCCGTAACGGACCGACGGGTCAGGGTTAGCGGCAGGGACGTTAAAATCCCGTTTGGCATGTATGAAGTATAACATCATCCAAAGGTATGCTCGCGGCCGGACGCCATCGCGCCATTCCGGCGATGCTGGTTTTCATGGCAATGTGTTGGCGCTCTCGCTACCGCTCGCTCCCGCACAGGATGGGGAACAGGCGATGGCTGGTGGATTGGTTGCGCTGCTCGACGATATTGCGGCGATCGCGAAGCTGGCGGCGGCATCGCTCGACGATGTGAGCGCGGCGGCGGGGCGCGCCGGGGCCAAGGCGGCGGGCGTCGTGATCGACGACGCGGCGGTCACCCCGCGCTATGTCGTCGGCCTGTCACCGGCCCGCGAACTGCCGATCATCGGCAAGATCGCGCTCGGGTCGCTGCGCAACAAACTGCTGATCCTGTTGCCGGCGCTGCTGATCCTGAAGTTCTTTGCGCCCTGGGCGGTTACTCCGATCCTGATGGCGGGCGGCGCGTTCCTATGCTTCGAGGGGGCGGAAAAGATCCTCGCCCCGCTGCTGGGCGGCCACCATGCCGAGGAAGCCGCGACGATCACCGACCCGGCCGAGCTGGAACGCACGCAGGTCAGCGGCGCGATCCGCACCGACATGATCCTGTCGGGTGAAATCATGATCATCGCGCTGAACGAACTGCCCGCGCTGTCGATCTGGATGCAGGGCGTCGCGCTGGCGGTGGTCGGCATCGCGATCACGATCGCCGTATACGGCGTCGTCGCGCTGATCGTGAAGATGGACGACATCGGCCTGGCACTCGCCCGCCGGTCGAGCGCGCTGGCCCAGACGATCGGCCGCGGCCTCGTGAAGGCGATGCCGGTGGTGCTGAAGGCGCTGGCGCTGATCGGCACCGCCGCGATGCTGTGGGTCGGCGGACAGATCATCCTGCACGGGCTGGAGGAATTCGGCTTCGTCACCCTCCCGCACCTCGTCCACGACACCGCGCATCATGTGGCGCTGGCGGTGCCGGGCGTTGGCGGTGTGCTGGAATGGATCGTCAACGCGGCCGGTGCGGCGGTGTTCGGCATCCTGATCGGCGCGGTCATCGCCGGCGTGCTGCACGTCCTGCCGAAGAAGCACTGAAGCCGCGATCAATCCGTTCGGTTCGAGCAGCTTCGAGCTTGTCGAGAAGCGTCTGTCGAGAACCCCCTGTTTGGGGCACCCCCTTCTCGACAAGCTCGAAGCAAACGGGGGGCAGGACCTACCGCCCCCGAGCCAGCCGCTCCTCGGTCGGGGTGAACGCCGACCGCGCCGACGCCTCCACTGCCACGTCGGTCGCAATATAGGCAACGCCAGTCCCGGCCTTCAGGTCGACCCACAGCCCCGACCGCAATCCATAGGCATCGCCCGCATGGCCCAGCCGCTGCCGGCCGTCCCCGAACGGATCGTCGCGGCACCCGGTGACGGGCGTGGCGAGGAACGTCACCGCCAGCCCATAGCGGCACATAAAGCCGCCCTGCTTCGCCCCCGTCGTCGCATCGCTGCCGGTGTCGCCATTGGTCCCGTCCCACGTCCATAGCGGCGTGGTCAGCGTCGCAAAGGCGCGGGGCGACAGCAGCCGCCCGCGATCGGCCCGCCCGCCGCGCAGCAGCATCCGCCCGACCGCCGCCAGCCCGCGCGCCGAAATGCGCAGGCCCCCCTGCGGTGAGAACATCGCCCCGTTCACCCCGGCCCGCCACCGCGACAGGTCGCACGACCCGTCGCGCGCCGGCTCGACCGGACAGGCGGGTGCGCGGCCGTGATGATCGTCCTTGGTCGGTTTGCCGCCGCGATACTGCACCACCGCGCGGGCGGCGACATCGGGCGGGCAGCTTGCCCAGTTATAGCACGCGGTGATCCCCAGCGGTCGGAACACCAGCCGGTCCATCGCCCGGTCGAACCGCTCGCCTGTCGCGCGTTCAACCACGCTGGCGACGATCGGAAAGTTCAGATTGGCATAGGCGAACCAGCGTCCCGGCGCATGGGCCGCATCCCATGCCTTCGGATCGGCCAGCACCGGCGCCAATTCGGCATCGAGCGGCAGGACATAGTCCACCCCGTCGACGATCCCCGCCCGGTGCGACAGCAACAGCCTGAGCGTGATCGGCACGTCGGGAAAGCGCGGATGCCGGAGCCGCCAGCCGAGCAGCTGCGACGCATCGGCATCGAGGTCGAGCTTCCCCGCATCGACCAGCCGCAGCACCGCGATGGCGGTCACCAGCTTGGAGATGGAGGCGACGCGGACCGGATCGTCGGCGGTGACCGCGCGGTCGGCGGCGATGTCGGCAAGGCCCAGCGCCGCGACCGCCGTCTCCCCCCGCCGGTCGAACGCGACCCGCACCTCGGCGACCGGCTGCACCGTCGCGGCGGCGAGGAGAGCGGCGATCATCTACCCTCCTTCCAAATCCGTTGGCTTCGAGCGCAGGTTCGAGCCTGTCGAGAACCGCAGTCGAGAAGGGGTTGCCCCGAACGGGACGTTCTCGACAGACGCTTCTGGACAAGCTCGAAGCTGCTCGAACCGAACGGGTGGGGGAAGCAAGGCCAGCCCCCCTAGAACTTCACATCCGCCTGCACGGTGAACGCCCGCCCGCGCGGATCGGCGACGCGCGGTTCCCATGCGCCGCCCGACCCGGTGTTCGAATCATAGGTGATGGCGAACGGCGGATCGACGTCGAACAGGTTCTTGACCCCCAGCGTCAGGCGCGTCGCCTTGTTGCCCAGATTCAGGAAACTGACCGCGAGATTATAGGTGACATAGGGCTTCACATAGGCGTTGAAGTCCGGCCGCGTGACCGTGCCCGCCAGAATACCGGGCAGCGCCTGATTCTTGTAGCCGTCGCGATACAGCTGGGTCAGCGCGATCGTCACCGCGTCGTTGGAGTAGCTGACGAATGCGTTGTGCTTCCACTTGAGGCCCAGGTCGCCGGCAAAGCTGAATACGCCGATCAGGCTGGGGCCATAGGGCGAATTCTGCGTCAGCTTCTCGCGCTTCCGCAGCATATAGGTGCCGTCGATCCCGGCGAGGAAGTTGCCGCCAAAGCCATCCACCCCGCCGCGCGCGGTCAGTTCGAGGCCCTGCGTCCGCCGCGCCCCGGCATTGATCCACGTACGATCGATCGTGGTCAGCTCGCCCGCCGCGTTGCGCCCGAACCGGTCCTGGAACAGCCCGGCATTGTCGATCAGTTCGCGCTCGGTCAGCAGCTGGATCGTATCGTCGACGTTGATCGCCCAGAAATCGAGCGAGGCGCTGAACTTCGGTGCCGGCTGGATCACGATGCCCGCGCTGAACATCTTGGCGCTTTCGGGGCCGAGGTTCGGGTTGCCGCCGGTCAGGATGTTGGGCTGCACCGCCTGGCACGCCGGATTGGTGGTGTTGGGAATGCCGCCGGGGCAGCGCACCGGATCGGCCAGATCGCGGCCCGAATAGGGCGATTCGGTGATGCCGTTGAAAATCTGGTTGAAGGTCGGCACGCGGAACCCGGTGCTGAACGATCCCCGGAACATCAGCGGTTCCCATGGGCGGTACTTCACCGACACCTTCGGGTTCGTACTGGTGCCGAAATCGCCATAATCGTCGACCCGCAGCGCCCCGGTCAGTTCGAATCCGCGGAACAGCGGCAGCAGCACTTCGGTATAGGCCGCCTTCACCTGCCGGTTCTTGCGGCGCAGCGCGTTCACATTGTCGAACGCCGCGAGGAAGATGACCGGCGCGGCGGCGGCGGCCGCTTCGGACCCGTTGAAGCTATAGGTTTCGCTGCGGAAATCGATGCCCGCCGCCAGCTGCGCCTTGCCGCCGGGCAGGCGGAACAGCGGGCCGGCGATCGAGTAATCGATCTGCTTCACCTCATAGCGCCCGCCGTACAGCGTCGCCCCCTCGGCCGACACCGCCGCAAGGCCCGCCAGCGCGGCATCGCTCTGGTTGATCGAGAAGGGATTGAGGATGCCGCTGTTGAGCAGCCCGGCCAGACCCGGCCCGCTGGCGCCCGGCGCGGTCGGTGCCGTCGGGTCATAGGCGCCGCTGCTGAGCGTCCCGCGATAATAATAGCCGCTGCCCAGCTGCGAGGTGGATTCGCTCCTCGCATAGGAACCGCCGGCGCGATAATCCCAACCCTCCCACAGCGGCCCTTCGGCGGCGAGGGTGACGCGGATCGTCTTGGTATCGGTTTCGTACTCGCGCGGGCCGCAGGCGATACAGCGCCAGCGGAAGCCGATCGGCTTGCCATAATTGGCGGCAACCGCCGGGAAGGTGCCACGGATCGCGTTGTAGACCGCGTTGTAGGTCGGCGCGGTCAGGTTGTTCAGCGGATAGGCGACCTGGAAATTGGTCGTGTTGCTCGACACCTGCGCGTTGGAGAACAGCTTGGCCGAATTGGCGTTCGAACCGGTCACTTCCAGCGAGATCTGGTGATCCTCCGCCACGCGTGCGACGGCGCGGGCGAGGTAGGTCAGCGTCTTGATCGGCTGCTGGATCACCGCCGCGCGGCCGGTGTCCCAGGCGCAGGCATAGCGCGCGGACACATTGTTCCACAGCGCATCGTCATACGCCATGCCGCCGTCCATCGATTCGCAGCCGGCACCGCCGGGCAGGTCGAGGATGTTGATCCCGCCGCTCGCCGCCGTGGTCGTGCCGGGGATGACGAGGCCCGACAGCACCTGCGCCGTCGCGGTGCCGCCCAGCAGCGTGCCGTTCGGGAAGAATGCCGTGGAGCGGTTGAGCGGAAAGGCGGTGGCGATCGGCGTGCCGCGCGTGTCGACCGACAGGCCGCGATTGGGCTGGTTGCCGTTCACGAAGTCGCGGTTCGATCCGAACAGGATCTCGTTCCAGCGATAGGCGACCGCGCCCATCACGTTGAACCCCTGATCGTCCAGGTCGCCGAAACCGGCGATGGCCGACACGCGATAGATGCTGCCGTCACCCTGTTCGGTGATGTCGGTCGCGCCCATCACGCCGACGCCCTTGTAATCGGTGCGGGTGATGAAGTTGATGACGCCGCCGATCGCATCGGTGCCATAGATTGCCGACGCGCCGTCCTTCAGCACCTCAACCCGTTCGATCGCCGCGAACGGAATCTGGTTCACGTCGACCGCCGCGCCCGACAGGCCGTGCGCGGCGACGCGGCGGCTGTTGAGCAGCACCAGTGTCGCCGCAGCACCCTGACCGCGCAGATTGGCGGCCGACAGGCCGTTGGTGCCGCGCTGCGCGCCGGTGGTGACGTCGGCATTCGACGCGAGGTTGTCCGCGCCCGATCCGTTGCTGGTCAGCAGGCTGATGAGCTGTTCGGGGCTGGCGATCGCGTTGCGCTCGATCTCGGCATTGCTGATGATCTGCAGCGGCAGCGAGCTGTTGTTGGGGTCGCGCTTGATCCGCGAGCCCGTCACCAGGATTTCGCCATCGTCCGCCTTCGACGCGGGCGTCGTCTGTACCGCGACGCCGGTCGGCGTTGCGGCTTCGGATGTCGTCACCCCTTCGCTGACCGTCTGCGCGCCCGCATTGCCCGCCGCCATCATCGCGGCGAGCAGCGAACCGCCCACCAGCACCCTTACCTTGCCAGCCCGCATAATATTGCCCCCAAGCCTGCGCCGCCTTTTCCCCGTGAGCGGCTGTCGGCAACAATAAGCAACAAAAGCGGGGCACAGCGGAAGGGGCGGTGCGGTGCGTTTTTACGAAACCGTAGCGTTACGGTAACACTCACCCAATTTCGGTTAGAGCGCCATAACGTCCGTCTATAGCGCGGCGGCGGCGGCCAGCAGCGCGGCGTCCATCGCCGGCGTGGCGGAGGTGCCTTCGGGATTGTCGTTGGCATAGAGCGCGAAGGTCAGCACCTGTCCGCTCGCCGCCGTCATCGTGCCGGCCAGTGCGGAAACGCCGCTCAGCGTTCCCGTCTTGGCGTGGACTTTTCCGGCCAGCGGCGTATCCCGGAAACGCCGCGACAACGTGCCGTCGACGCCGCCGACCGGCAGCGTCGCCACCCACCGCGCCCCCCAGGGCTGCGCCTGCGCCCAGGTCAGCAGCGTCACCATCGCGCGCGGGGTGACCCGGTTATAGGTCGACATGCCCGACCCGTCGGACAGGTCCCATGCGGTGCGCGGCACGCCCGCGCTCGCCATCATCGCCGCGACCCGCTGCAACCCGTCGCCGATCGACCCGCCCCCGCCGACCCGCCCGATCCGCCGTAGCAGCAGTTCGGCGTGCAAGTTCTGGCTGTCCTTGTTGATGGTCGTCACATCCTCGATCAGCGGTCCGGGCTGCACCCGCGCCAACATCGGCGACAAGGTGCCAGCTTCGACGACCGCACCATCCTCCTCCGCCCGGTGCGGCCGGTGCCGGACCCCGATGCCCCCGGTCACCCGCACCCCCCGCTCCCGCAGCAACTTCGCCAGCGTCCACGCCGCATGGTGCGCCGCGTCCTCGACCCCCGTCCGCACCGTCACTCCCGGCCCCGGCGCGACCGTGCCCGACAGCCGCAGCACGTCGCTGCCCGGCATCCGGTCGAACGCGACCGCGTTGGCCTTGCCGACCCGGACCCGGTTGTCGATCCGGTAATAGTCGGACCCACCGACCACCGCGCGGTCGCCCTGCACCACCACCGTCACCGCCAGTTCGTTATCGTCCAGCGTGAGGGCGGAGGCGGCGGTGCCATAGCGCCCGGCCATGTTGTTCCACCCCATGCCGGGCGACCAGCGCTGGTCAGGGAAGCGGCCGTCATCGCCGATCACATCGCCCACGACCCGCGTCCTTGCCGCCACCGCATCGGCCAGCGTCGCGAGACAATCGACCCGGCAGTCCGCCGCGCTCGACAGCCGCGCATCGCCCGCGCCGACCAGCACGACGTCGCGCCTCTCCATCCGCACCCCCGCGCCGCCATCGTCGGCGGCGTCGAGCGGCAGGGTGGCAAAGCTCGCCAGCGTCGTGAAGATCTTGGTATTCGACGCGGGCACGAAGCGCCGGTCCGGTTCGATCGCGACCTGTTCGACGCCCGCGGCATCGCGCACCACCATGCCGAAGCGGGTGCCCGCCGGTGCCTTGGCCAGCGCGGCGCGGACGGCGGCCTCGATGCCCGGATCGGGGGCCGCTGCCATCAACATTGCGCCCGCCGCCCCGATAAAGATCGCTCGTAGTGTCTGCATGGGGGCATCCTACGCCGTGCCCGTCCCTGCGCAACCGTTGGACGTGCGCGGTATAGCCGGTACACATGGACCCATGCTCCATCGCCTCCTGCTCGCGCTGCTGCCCCTGTTGCTGATCGCCGCCGACCGGCCGGCGGAGCGGGAGGCGGCGGTGCTGATCCGGGGCGCGCGGGTGTTCGACGGCACCGGCGCGGCGGCGGTGCCGGGCGATGTGCTGGTCGTCGGCGACCGGATCGCGGGTGTCGGGCGGCACCTGAAGCGGCCGCGCGGCGCGCGGGTGATCGATGCGCGCGGGCTGACGCTGTTGCCCGGCCTGCATGACCTGCACACCCATTTGCGCGCGTCCGGCTATGGCAGTCCCGACGATCTGGGAAAAGCATGGGCCTCGCACCTGGCGAATGGCATCACCAGCGCCAACGACTTCTCGCTGTCGGGCGAGATGCTGGGGCCGATCCGCGCCATTGCTGCGGATGGCAGTATCCCCACCCCGCGCCTGAACCTTGCCATCCGGCTGGGCGTGCCGGGCGGGCATGGCACCGAATATGGCTGGGGCAGTTTCTTCACGCTGACCGCGACGACCCCGCGCGCGGCGCATGTCGCGATGAAGACCGCGCTGGCCTACAAGCCCGATGTCATCAAGGTGTTCGCCGATGGCTGGCGTTATGGTCGCTCGCCCGACCTCGCCAGCATGAACGTGCCGACCCTGACCGCGATCGTCGCGGATGCCCATGCGGCGGGGCTGCCGGTCATCACCCATACGGTGACGCTGGCCGGGGCGAAGATCGCCGCCGCCGCCGGGGTCGATGCGTTGGGGCACGGCGTCGGCGATGCGCCGGTCGATGCGGAACTGATCGCGCTGATGCGGGCGAAGAATGTCGCCTATGTGCCGACCCTGGTGGTGTACGAACCGCAACAGGACCGGACCTTCACCCCGCTCGAATGGCGGCATCTGGCCGCGCCGGAACGGGCGGCGGAGGCGGCACGGATGGCGCGTCCGGTCGAGGCGATCCCCGAACTGGAATCGAAGCGCTGGGCGATTATGCAGGCCAATGTCCGGGCGCTCCACGCGGCGGGCATCCGCATCGGGGTGGGCACCGATGCCGGGATCGGCGGCGTCTATCACGGGTCGAGCGCGGTGCGGGAAACGCGGCTGCTGGCGCGGCTGGGGCTGACCCCGGCCGAGGCGCTGGTCGCGGCGACCGGCGGCGCGGCGGACATCCTGCGTCAGCGTGACCATGGCCGGATCGCGGTCGGGCAACGCGCCGACCTGCTGCTGGTCCGCGGACGGCCCGACGTGGCGATCGACGATCTGCACGACCTCCGGCGCGTGTTCGTCGCCGGGCGGGAGATGCCGCTGGACGACCTGCGGCGGCGGACCGATGCGTCCGAAGCGACGCCGATGCCGGTCCACGCCATGGCCGGGCCGATCGATACCGGCGCGCGGGGGGACGGACGCACCGACCTCGACACGCTGCCGGTCGAAAGCACCGAGCCGGGGACCGATCACAGCCGGCTCGATGTCGTTCGCCCCGATGGGCCGCACGACTCGCATCTGTTCGCGGTCGCCCGGCTGGGCGCGGCCGATCGCCCGTTCGCTGCACTGGTGCTGCCGTTGACGAAGGGCGCGATCGACCTTGCCGACGCCCGCGGCTTTACCGGCATCGCGTTCGAGGCACGGGGGGCCGGTCGTTATGGCGTGGCGTTCGACGTCTATGGCGCAAGGGCGGCCGGGCGCGCGTCGTTCGAGGCGACCGGCGAACGGCGCGAAATTCGCCTGCCGTTCAGCGCCTTTGCCAGCGGCGACACCCCGCTCGACCGCACGCGGCTACGCAGCGTCGCCTTCCGCCTGACCGGCGAGCCGGGCGGGCGGGCGTGGCTCGAACTGGCGAAGGTCCGCTTCTACCGCTGAACGGCGCGGGGCACGCTTAGCGCAAAGGCCAGCACCATCGCGAACGACAGGCACGGCACTAGCATCGCGGTCTGGATCGATACCACGCCGTGGCTGAGCCAGCCCATCAGCGGCGGGAACACCGCGCCGCCGATCACCGCCATCACGATCAACGGCGCCCCCAGCGGCGCCTTCGGCCCCAAGTCGCGGACGCCGAGCGAGAAGATCGTCGGGAACATGATCGACATGAAGAAGCTGCTGAACATCAGCGCATAGATCGCCATCGTGCCGTGCCCCAGCGCGGCGACCAGCATCAGCGCGATGTTGGCGATGGCGAAGGCGGCCAACAACCGGGTGGCGACGATGCGGTGCATCAGGATCGTGCCGATCAACCGCCCGGCGAGGAACAGCGCAAGGCTGATCGACAGGAGGTAGGCCGCCTGTCGTTCGGGCGTGGCGGGGCTGATCGTCTTCACCACGTCGATGAAGAAGCTCCACACCCCGACCTGTGCCCCGACGTAAAAGAACTGCGCGACCACCGCCCAGCGCAGCGCCCGGACCCCCAGCACCGATCGCAGCCCCTGCAGCGTATTGCCGCCGGTGTCGCGCGGGACTTCGGGCAGCCGGACCAGCGCGACGGCGATCGCGATCAGCACGACCACGCCGGCGAGCACCAGATAGGGCAGCTGCACCATTTGCGCTTCTGCCGCGCGATAGGCGGCGCGGACGGCGGGGGCCATCGCGTCGAGCGACGCGCGGTCATGCTCGACGCCCGAAAAGATGAACTTCGCGCCGATCACCGGGGCGACCGCGCCGCCCAGGCCGTTGAACGCCTGTGCCAGGTTCAGCCGCTGTTCGGCCCGTGCCGGATCGCCGAACGCGACGATATAGGGGTTGGCGGCGGTTTCGAGGAACGCCGCGCCCGAGGCGATGACGAACAGGGCCGCGAGGAACGCACCATATTCGCGGACCTCCGCCGCCGGATAGAAGAGCAGCGCGCCGACCGCGTAGAAGCCGAGGCCCGCGAGGATGCCCGCGCGATAGCCGAAGCGGCGCAGCACCAGCCCGGCGGGCAGCGCCATGACGAAATAGCCGATGTAGAAGGCGAACTGGACCAGCCCCGCCTGCGCACGGTTGAGGTCGAGCGCCTTCTGAAACTGACGGATCAGCAGGTCGTTGAAATTGTTCGCGACCGCCCAGAGGAAGAACAGGCTGACCACTACCGCGAAGCCGATGGCATAGCCCGGCGCGATGAAGTGCCGCCCGGTCGCGTTCCCGGTTCCGGTGCCGGCGGGGGCGGGCGGGGTGATCATGGATGGTCGCTCAAGGTGAAGATCGGGGTCATCGGTGTCCAGCGGCTGCCGTCGGGCGCGCCCGGCAACGCCCGTTGGAAGCGACCCATCCGTGCCTCCCATTCCGCCACCTGCGGATCGGCGGCGTCGGCATCGGCCTTTGCCGCCGGATCGAAGTCGGGTGCGACGGTCATCGTCATCACCAACCGGTTGTGGACACGGAAAATCTGCATCTCCTGCACCCCCGATGCCCGGATCGCGGCCAGCACGGGGGCGGGCACGTTGCCCGGCACATGCCAGCGTTCATATTCGGCGATCGCCGCCGCATCGTCGACCAGGTCGAGGGTCAGGACGCGGATCATGCGTTGGACCAGCCGCCGTCGATCACATGGACCGCGCCGGTGGTATAGGACGACGCATCGGAGGCGAGGTACAGCGCCAGCTCGGCAATCTCCTCCGCCCGGCCCAGCCGCCCCATCGGCTGGCGCGCGGTGAAGGCGGCGCGGGCGGCCTCCGCATCGCCGGTCGCGGCCATGCGCTCCTCCAGCGAGGGCGACTGGACCGTGCCGGGGCAGATCGCGTTGCAGCGGATGCCCTGTCCCACGAAGTCGAGCGCGACCGACTTGGTCAGGCCGATCACTGCCGCCTTCGACGCGGTATAGACGAAGCGGCCGGGCACCGCGATCACATGGCTGGCGACCGACGACATGTTGACGATCGACCCGCCGCCGTTCGCGATCATCGCCGGCAACAGCGCGCGGATCAGGCGATATTGCGACCGGGCGTTCAGGTCGAAGCTGAAGTCCCAGTCGGCCTCTTCGGTCGTCAGGATCGTACCGGCATGGACGAAGCCCGCGCAGTTGAACAGGATGTCGACCGCGCCGACCCGGTCGGCGAAGTCCCTGATCGCCTGCGGGTCCATCAGGTCGACGACATGCGGCTCGCAGCCCTGCAGCGTGGCCAGCGCATCGGCATTGATGTCGAGCGCCAGCACCCGCGCGCCTTCGCGGGCGAACAGTTCGGCGGCGGCGCGGCCGATGCCCTGGGCCGCGGCGGTGACGATGGCGGTTTTGCCGGACAGGCGGGTCATGCGGTCTCCATGGGAACAGGGGCGTCGGCGCGGATCAGGCGGGCGTCGATCAGGTCGGTCCAGAGGGCGGCGGGGAGCGGCAGGGTCGCGAGCGTCGCCGCCTGCGCCACTTCCGCTACATCCGCCATGCCGGGGATCACTGCCGTTACTGCCGGGTGCGCCATCGGGAATTGCAGCGCAACGGCAGCCATCGGCACGCCGTGGCGCGCGCAGATCGCGGCGATGGCATCGACCCGGCGCGTTATCTCGGCCGGGGGTGCTTCGTAATTATAGCGGGCGTCCGGCCCGGCGCCCGAGGCGAGGATGCCCGAATTATAGGGGCCGCCGACGATCACCGCCACGCCCGCCGCCGCACAGCGCGGCAGCAGCGTGTCGAGCGCCGCCTGTTCGAGCAGGGTATAGCGCCCGGCGAGCAGGATGGCGTCGAGTTCGACCCGGTCGAGCAGGTCCTCGCACACCGCGATCTCGTTCACGCCGACGCCGATCGCGCCGACCACCCCGGCATCGCGCAAGGCTCGCATCGCCGGATAGCCGCCGTCGAGGAACGTCGCCATCTGTGCCGCCGCATCGGCGCCATGGGTCATTTCGCCGAGGTCGTGGGCCAGCAACAGGTCGATCCGGTCGCGCCGCAGCCGGGTGCGGCTGGCGTCGAACGACCGCAGCACGCCATCGCGCGAATAGTCGAACGCGCTTTCGACCGGTTCGGGGGAGACGAACCCCTGCCGTTCGCTGGTCAGGTCGCGGTCGGGGGCGGGACGCAGTACCCGGCCGACCTTGGTCGAGACGAACGCGTGCTGGCCGGGATCGAGGTCGGCCAGCGCATCGCCCAGCCGGCGTTCGGACAGGCCGAAGCCATAATGCGGCGCGGTGTCGAAGCTGCGGATGCCCCGGTCCCACGCGGCGTCGATCGTTGCACGGGCGGCATCGTCGCCGACCGGTCGATACAGATTTCCGATCGCGGCCCCGCCAAAGCCCAGCTTGGCGGGGACCAGCCCGTGCGTCATCGCTTATCCTCTCTTCGCTTATATTCGCGAAGAAATTTCACCTGTCAAAACGAAAGCATCAATACACCACGACGGAACGGATGCTTTCCCCGGCGTGCATCAGGTCGAAGCCCTTGTTGATCTCCTCCAGCTTAAGGACATGGGTGATCATCGGGTCGATCTCGATCTTGCCGTTCATATACCAGTCGACGATCTTCGGCACGTCGGTCCGCCCCTTGGCCCCGCCGAACGCGGTGCCGCGCCAGTTGCGCCCGGTGACCAGCTGGAACGGGCGGGTGGCGATTTCCTTGCCCGCTTCGGCCACGCCGATGATGATGCTGGTGCCCCAGCCGCGATGGCACGCCTCCAGCGCCTGGCGCATCACCGTCGTGTTGCCGGTGCAGTCGAACGTATAGTCGGCCCCGCCATCGGTCAGCGCGACGAGGTGCTGGACGATGTCGCCGCCGATGTCCTTCGGATTGACGAAATGGGTCATGCCGAAGCGGCGGCCCCATTCCTCGCGGTCGGGGTTGATGTCGACGCCGATGATCATGTTGGCGCCGGCCATGCGCGCGCCCTGCAGCACGTTCAGCCCGATGCCGCCCAGGCCGAAGACGATGACGTTGTCGCCGACCTGCACCTTGGCGGTGTTGACCACCGCGCCGACGCCGGTGGTGACGCCGCAGCCGACATAGCAGCTGGTCTGGAACGGTGCGTCCTCGCGGATCTTCGCCACCGCGATCTCCGGCAGCACCGTGAAGTTCGAGAAGGTCGAGCAGCCCATATAATGGAAGATCGGCCGGCCCTTGTAGCTGAACCGCGTGGTGCCGTCGGGCATCAGCCCTTTCCCTTGCGTCGCGCGGATCGCGGTGCACAGGTTGGTCTTGCCCGACAGGCACGACTTACACTGGCGGCATTCGGGGGTGTAGAGCGGGATGACGTGATCGCCGACCGCGACGCTGGTCACGCCCGCGCCGACTTCGCGGACGATGCCGGCGCCTTCATGGCCGAGCACGCTGGGGAAGATGCCTTCCGAATCCAGCCCGTCGAGCGTGTAGGCATCGGTGTGGCAGATGCCGGTCGCCATGATCTCGACCAGGACTTCGCCGGGCTTCGGCCCGTCGAGGTCGAGTTCGACGATCTCCAGCGGTTTCTTGGCTTCGAATGCGACGGCGGCGCGGGTCTTCATCGGGAGGTCTCCTTTGCCCTGTCGCGTAGCGGGCGGGGGTGGGGGTCGGCAAGGGGGGCACGATCCGCTACCATCGCGGACATGTTATCGCGTCTTCCGATCCCTGCCATCCTGCTGCTGTTGTCCGCCTGTGCCGGCGGCGACTATCGCCCGGTCAGCGATGCGGCGGTCAAGATCGGCGCACCGTACCGGGTGCGCGGCGTCAGCTATGTCCCGGCGGCGGACCCGACCTACGACATGCTGGGGATGGCCAGCTGGTATGGCAGCGAGTCGGGCAGGCGGACGGCCAATGGCGAGCGGTTCCGCGTCGGCGGGGTCAGCGCGGCGCATACCACTTTGCCGCTGCCGAGCTATGTCGAGGTCACCGCGCTCGATACCGGGCGGCGGATCGTCGTGCGGGTCAATGATCGCGGGCCGTTTACCGGGCGGGGCCGCATCCTCGACCTGTCGAAGGGCGCGGCCGAGGCGCTGGGCGTGCGCGGGGCGGGGGTGGTGCCGGTGCGCGTGCGGGTGGTGTCGCCCGACGAACGCGACCGGGCGCGGCTGCGCCGGGGCAAGCCGGCGCGGGAATTGCCGCCGGTGGATACCGCGACGCGGGCCAATTTGCGGGCGCAGCTCAGGGCGAGCGGTCTGTAGCGGCAGGCCAAAGTTCACAAAGTTCACACTAGTGGCGTGTTTGTGCGCGGTGTGGCGTTTGGACGTGGCGGCGATGTCAAAGAGCGTGGGCGCGAGGGTCCCGGCGTGATCCTGCCGGGGCGCGGCGTTGTAGGAAAGTAGTTATCGGGCGGACGTTCCCCGCCGCAGGATGCGTTCGGACAGCGCGCGGAACCGCACGCCGGGCACGCGAAAGCAGAACGGCATCGCCGTCGCGCCCAGCGATTGCAGGGCGCTGCCGGGCCGAAAGGCGGTGACGTTCAACGGCACGATCGCGGTCACGTCGATCGGCAGGTCGATGTCCGACCATGCCAGCGCGTCGCGGTCGGGCAGCGGCGCGATGGCGGCATCCTGTAGGCACAGCATGGCAAGCGCCGCGCGATGATCCGGAAAGAACCGGGCGAAGGCAGCGGGCAGCGCCGCGACCGGTGCCGTGCCCCCCTGTAGTGCCCAGTCGGGCGCGCTGCCGCCCGGATCGACTCCGCTGACCCAGTCCGCCGGGCCGCAGCGATGGACGAAGTTCTGGCCATGATGCGCGACCATCACGTCGCTGAACAGCCGCGTGCCCAGCGCGTGCGTCGCGGTGTCGAAGATATTGGCGAGGAACAACACGGTCGGCACCGGGGGCGACTGGCCGTCGATGGCGCGGACATAGAGCCGCCAGTTGCTTTGCAGCGGCGACGGGAACCAGCGCCGCAGCGGTCCGACCAGCTTCGGCCCGAAATGGCCGTGGCGATAGGTCAGCACCGTCAGGATGGTCATGCCGTCGGCTTCGACGATCGATACGCCGGGTGGGACATGGCGGGCGACGGCCGCTGTCGGCACGATCCAGTTGGCATAGACGACGTCGCGCACGTCGCTTTCCAGCACGGGAAAGGGGAGCCGGCCGAGCGTCGCCCGGCGTAGCCGCTTCAGGGCCACGGCGTTGGCTAGGTAGTCCTGCCAGCGGGCGGTGAAGCCCGAGCCGGGCGCGGTGTAACGGAGGAAGGGCATCGCGGTCGTTCTTGTCGGGCGGACGGCGGTGGAGGGCAATGAAAAAGGGCGGCCTCTTGCGGGGCCGCCCTTTTTGTTTTTGCCAGCGCCATGGGCAAAGCCCATGTCGTCGGTCGGGGCCTTGGCCCCGCCGGCCGGTCGCGCTGAGGATGCGCCTCGGTCCAGCTTTGCTGGACCTTGGCTCAGCGCGACATTAGCGCGAGTAGAATTCGACGACCAGGTTCGGTTCCATCTTCACCGGGTAAGGCACTTCGTCCAGCGTCGGAACGCGGGTGAAGGTGACCTTGGTGCCTTCGGTGCCGATGTACTCGGGCACGTCACGCTCGGCGAGGGTCTGCGCTTCGAGGACCAGCGCCATTTCCTGCGCCTTGGTGCCCAGCGAGATTTCGTCGCCGACATAGCAACGACGCGATGCGATGTTGCACTTCACGCCGTTGACGCGGACATGGCCGTGGCTGACGAGCTGACGCGCGGCGAACACGGTCGGCGCGAACTTCGCACGGTACACGATCATGTCGAGGCGCTGTTCGAGCAGGCCGATCAGGTTCTGACCGGTGTCGCCCTTCATGCGCGACGCTTCTTCGTAGGTGCGCTTGAACTGCTTTTCGGTGACGTCGCCGTAATAGCCCTTCAGCTTCTGCTTCGCGCGCAGCTGGATGCCGAAGTCCGAAATCTTGCCCTTGCGACGCTGACCGTGCTGGCCGGGGCCATATTCACGCTTGTTCACCGGGCTCTTGGGACGACCCCAGATATTCTCGCCAAGGCGGCGATCGAGCTTGTACTTGGCGCTGGAGCGCTTCGACATCGTAAATCCAATGCAATCTGGTATGACGTTTGACCGTCCGGGGACGATCGCGGCTCCCGGTCTTCGCCTCCGACCTCATGGTCGGGGCCACCGCTTCACCGGGAATGCGGGGCCGAATTGCGAAGCGGCGCGGTTAGCCGGGTGGCGGCAAGGAGTCAAGCTGGACAAGCCGGGCGCCACCCGCCACACCGCGCGACCATGACGATCCTGCCCGGCCCCGACTGCTCCACCATGACCGAGGTTCGCGCGGGGGTGGACGCCCTCGACCGCGAACTGGTCGCGCTGCTGGCGCGGCGCTTCGCCTATATGGACGCCGCCGCGCGGATCAAGCCGGGGCGCGGGGCGGTGCGCGACGAGGCGCGCAAGGCGCAGGTGATCGCCAATGCGCGGGCGGCGGCGGTCGCGATGGGCGTGCCGGAGGATGTGGTCGCCGAGTTGTGGGAGCGGCTGGTCGAGGCGTCGATCGGGTATGAGCTGGATAGGTTCGACGCTACGCGGGGGTAACCCGTCCCTCTACCCATCCCCAACCGTTCGGTTCGAGCAGCTTCGAGCCTGTCGAGAAGCGTCTGTCGAGAACGGTCTGTTTGGGGCAACCCCTTCTCGACTTCGGTTCTCGACAGGCTCGAACCTGCGCTCGAAGCAAACGGGGGGTAGGGGGATGCGTAGAACCTACCGCCGCCGCTTCGCGCCATCCAGCGCCGACAACACCCCGCGCATTGTGCGCACCTCCTGCGACGTCCAGCGGGCCTTCGTCAGCAGCGTGCGCAGCGTCCGGCGCGACGTGGCGGCGCGTTCGGGGGGATAGAAGAAGCGTGCCGCCTCGAGCATGTCGTCCAGCTGGCCGATCATGCCCTCCAGCTCCTCATGCGGGGCGGGGACGCCCAAGTCGACGGTCGGCGGGCTGGCGAGGTCCTGGCCCTTCGACCATTCATAGGCGACGAGGATCACCGCCTGCGCCAGGTTCAGCGAGCCGAACTCCGGGTTGATCGGGACGGTCAGGATCGTGCGGGCCAGCGCCACGTCGTCGGTTTCTAGGCCGGAGCGCTCCGGCCCGAACAGGATCGCCGATCGGCCGGGTTCGGCGCGGATCGCCTGCGCGGCGGTTTCGGGGGTGACGACCGGCTTGGTGATGCCGCGCTTGCGCACCGTCGTCGCATAGACATGCGCGCAGTCGGCGACGGCCTCCGCCACGCTGTCATAGACGGTGGCGTCGCGCAGCACCTGGTCGGCGCCGCTGGCCGCCGGACCCGCTTCGGGGTTGGGCCAGCCGTCGCGCGGCGCGACGAGGCGCATTTCGACGAGGCCGAAGTTCAGCATGGCACGGGCGGCCTTGCCGATGTTCTGGCCGAGTTGGGGGCGGACGAGGACGATGACGGGGGGGAGCGCACCTTCCGCCCCATCCCGTTCGGTTCGAGCAGCATCAAGCTTGTCGAGATGCGTCCGTCGAGAACTCGCTTCCGTCGAGATGGTCGACCAGTCGCCGCGGAACAGCCCTTCCTTCTTCTTGCGCGACCAGTCCTTGACCTGCGCCTCGCGCTCCAGCGCGTCGGTGCGGGTCTGGAAGGTTTCGTGCCACATCAGTTCGACCGGGCGGCGGTCATGGGTGTAGCCTTCGAACGCGCCCGACTGGTGCTCGGCGATGCGGCGGTCGAGGTCGTCGGTGTGGCCGGTATAGTAGGTGCCGTCCGAGCATTTCAGGATGTAGACGTAGAACATGATGGGCCTTGGGGTCGCGGCGACCGCGCGGGTTCTCGACGGTCGTATCTCGACAAGCTCGATACTGCTCGAACCGGATTGGGGGAAGGGGGTGCCCCAAACGACCGGGTTCTCGACGGACGCTTCTCGACAGGCTCGAAGCTGCTCGAACTGAACGGGGGAGGTGGGGTGGGTGGGGGCAGGGAGCTACCCCTTCGCCGCGTCCCCGACCGTTCCGGCGAATTCCTCGAAGTCCTTCGCCTCGCGGAAGTCCTTGTACACGCTCGCGAAGCGGATGTACGCCACCGGGTCGAGGCCCTGTAGCCCCTCCATCACCAGTTCGCCGATCCGGCCCGACGCGATCTCGCTGTCGCCGGTGGTTTCCAGCTGGCGCTGAATGCCGGACACGAGCCGTTCGACCTGCGCCGGGGTGATCGGCCGCTTGCGACACGCGGTCGCGACCGAGCGGAGCAGCTTGTCGCGGTCGAACGCCTGGCGGCGGTCGCCCGACTTCACGACGGTCAGGTCGCGCAGCTGGATGCGTTCGAAGGTGGTGAAGCGCGCGCCACAACCCGAACATTGCCGGCGGCGGCGGATGGCGGCGCCATCGTCGCTGGGGCGGCTGTCCTTTACCTGACTGTCTTCATGGGCGCAAAAGGGACAGCGCATCGTAATTCCTGTTGATCCCGCCGCGCCGGCCCGTGACGGGCGCGGCGCGGCCGGGGTGCCGGCTTAGTAGCGCGGCTGCTTCTTCGACTTGTAATAGGCATAGCCGGCGCCGGCGGCGGCGCCGATCAGCGGGCCGACAAAAGGAACCGGAATCGCGATCACCGCGCCCAGCGCACCCCATTTCGCCATGCTCTTGCCAACCGACTTGTCCTGCATTTCGCGTACTCCTTACAGACCCGGATAGATCGGGAACCGCTCGCACAGCGCCCGAACCCGTGCCTTAACGTCCGCCTCGACCTGCGGGTCCCCGGCTTCGCCCTTCGCGCGCAGACCGTCGAGGACATCGGCGACCATGTTGCCGATGTCGGTGAATTCCGCCTTGCCGAAACCGCGGGTGGTGCCGGCGGGCGAGCCGACGCGGATGCCGCTGGTCTTGACCGGGGGCAGCGGGTCGAACGGGATGCCGTTCTTGTTGCAGGTGATGCCGGCGCGCTCCAGCGCCTCGTCCGCATCCTTGCCGGTGACGCCCAGCGGGGTGAGGTCGATCAGCGCCAGATGGGTGTCGGTGCCGCCGGCGATGACGTTCGCGCCGCGGCCCTGCAGCGTCGCGGCCAGCGTCTGGGCGTTTTCGACGACGGCGCGGATATAGTCCTTGAACTCCGGACGCAGCGCTTCGCCGAACGCGACCGCCTTGGCCGCGATCACGTGCATCAGCGGGCCGCCCTGGAGGCCGGGGAACACCGCCGAGTTGATCTTCTTGGCGATGGCCTCGTCATTGGTCAGCACCATGCCGCCGCGCGGCCCGCGCAGCGTCTTGTGCGTGGTGGTGGTGACGACATCGGCATGGCCGAACGGGGTCGGGTGCAGCCCGGCGGCGACGATGCCGGCGAAATGCGCCATGTCGACCATGAACTTGGCACCGACTTCATCGGCGATCGCGCGGAACCGGGCGAAATCGATATGGCGCGGATAGGCCGAGCCGCCGGCGATGATGAGCGTCGGACGGTGTTCGCGCGCCAGCGCCGCGACCTGATCGTAGTCGATCAGATGGGTTTCGCGGTCGACCCCGTACTGCACCGCGTTGAACCACTTGCCCGACATCGCCGCCTTGGCACCATGGGTCAAATGGCCGCCGGCATCGAGGCTCATGCCCATGATCGTGTCGCCGGGCTTGGTCAGCGCCAGCATCACCGCGCCGTTCGCCTGCGCGCCCGAATGCGGCTGCACGTTGACGAAGCCGCAGCCGAACAGCTGCTTGGCGCGGTCGATCGCCAGCTGCTCCACCTCGTCCGAGGGGTGGCAGCCCTGATAGTAGCGCTTGCCGGGATAGCCCTCGGCATACTTGTTGGTGAAGACCGAGCCCTGTGCCTCCAGCACCGCCTTCGACACGATGTTTTCCGATGCGATCAGCTCGATCTGGTAGCGTTCGCGCTCCAGTTCATGCGCCACGCCCGCGAACACGGCGGGGTCGGCATCGGCGAGGGTGGTTTCGAAGAAACCGTCGGGGCGGAACTGGTCGGTCATGGGGCGCGGCTCCCGCTGAGAAAGAGGTCGCGCGCGCTTTAGTCCGGGTGTCACGCAATTGCCACCCGGTGAATCGGGGTTCAGGCCGGCGGGTTGCCGAGCTTGTCGACGCGGCGCTGGTGACGGTCGCCGCCGAATGGGGTGGCGAGGAAGGCGGTGAGGCAGGCCTTGGCCATTTCGCTGCCGACCAGCCGGGCACCCATCGCGATGACGTTGGCGTCGTTATGTTCGCGCGCCAACGCCGCCGATAGCGGTTCGGATACCAGCGCGCAGCGACACGCGGCGACGCGGTTGACCGCGATCGAGATGCCGATGCCCGACCCGCACAGCGCGACGCCGAAATCGGCCTCGCCCCCGCCAACCGCCTGTGCCAGCCGGTATCCATAGTCGGGATAGTCGACGCTGGCGGTATCATGGGGGCCGAGGTCGGCGACGTCGTGCCCCTGGTCATGCAACCAAGTGGCGAGTTCTGCCTTGAGGCTCAGAGCGGCGTGGTCGGATGCGAGTGCGATGCGGGCCATGGTGCGCTTCTAGCGGTCGGGACGGAGCAACGCTAGGCTTCGTCGCCGACGGGCAGGAAAGGACGAAACGGATGCGTGGAACGATCATCGTGGCGGCTTTGGTATTGAGCGCCTGCGGCGCCAACGAGCGACGCAGCGAAGGGGCCGCGACCCAGGCCGAGATCGAGAACAGCGCCGCGACGCCGCTGCCCGCGCCGCGCGTGCCCAGGGCGACGCCGACTCCCACGCCGACCGTGACGCCGACCGCGACGCCGACTCCCGGCGCGACCGACGCCGCCGCGCCGGGTGCGCAGGCGTATCTGGGCCGCTGGGTCGGGGTCGAGGGCATGTACCTGAACGTGACCGAACCGGTGGCGGGTGAGGTCAAGCTGGAGATGCAGTACGACCTCGACAACAAGGGGCGCTATACCGGCACGGTCACGCCCGAAGGCATCCGGTTCAAGCGCGGTGCCGACACGCTGCTGCTGCGGCCGAGCGACGGCGATGCGACGGGTTTGAAATGGCTGGCGGGCAAGAAGGACTGCCTGACGGTCAAGTCTGGCGAAGGCTATTGCCGTGACTGACCCGCTGGCCGCGCCGACGCCGGTCCGGGTGCGGCCGCCGGTGCCGGCGCTGCTGCTGGGCTATGCCGGGTTGCTGCCGCCGATCCTCGGCATCGCGCTCCGGCTGATCGATCCGGCGCGGGGCGGGGCGGCGAACGCGCTGTCGCTGTTCTATGCGGCGCTGATCCTCAGCTTTCTGGGCGGCATGTGGTGGGGCGCGGCGGCGGCGCGGGTGAGCGGGGCGGCGCTGACGATCTGGCTGGGCCTCGCGGTTGTGCCGTCGCTGGTCGCGCTGGCGGCGGGGGCGGTGCTGTTCACCTCGGTCGTGTCGGGCGCGGCGATCGTTGCCGCCGGGCTGCTGGGATCGCTGCTGGTCGATATGGCGCTGGTCCGCGTCGGGCATGTGCCGCCATGGTGGATGCAGCTGCGCCTGCCGCTGTCGATCGGGCTGGCGGCGTTGACGTTGCTGGCGGGGTTGCTGGCCCAGCCATAGGCACGGGTACGCCAAGTGCATTGTCCGGTGCGGATATGTTAACCGTTTTGGACCAGTTTTCGCGTAATCGGTTGATTGATAGTCGAAATTGCGGAGAGTGTCGGGGCGGTCATGCGAATAGAGTTCGATCATGCGCGCAACGCGCTGGCATTTTTGGAATATAATCGACTTGAACCGAGTGTAGCCAATTATCGGACGGCGCTGGTTCATCTGTCGAAGGCGTGCCAGCCGCTGTCCGAGGATGTATCGTCATCGATCGACGGGGCAGGACTGACCGATGCGCGGTTCGCCGAACTGGCGGAGACCCATGCATCCGGCATCGCGGCATGGTATCGGGACCCTGCGGAGTCTTCGATCGTTGCGCGGTTGACCGCGACCGAGCGCAGCCTGTCCGAACTGCGCGAACAGGTCGCTGCGCTGATGTCGAGGATGGATGCCGGCCGCCGCCCGATCGATTCCGAGCATGACGAACTGACCAATGCGCTGAACCAGACCGGCGCGCGGCGGGTGCTGGATCGCATCGCGGCGCAGGACCAGCGCTATGTCCTGTTGATGTTCGGCATCGACGGGCTGGTCGCCATCAACCGGCAATATGGCAATACGGTCGGCGACAATATCCTGAACGCCCTTGCTACCAAATTGACGAATATCTTTACGGACCATGAGGCGATCCGCTGGGCCGGCAACGAATTCATCATCGCCATTCCGGGGCAGACGATGACGGCGGTGCGCGCGCAGGCCGAAGAGGTGTTGCAGCTGCTCGAACGGCGCAAGTTCAAGCTGCGCGGGTCGGGCGAGGCGATCGGCACCGTCACCGCGTCGGTCGCGCTGGTATCGGACCAGGACAACGGCATCGAATGGGTCATCGAGGAGGCGCGCGCCAAGTTGCAAGGCGCGATGCTGTCCGGCGGCAACCGGGTCGCGGTGTAGTCGATCCTCCCCGGCACGGGGAGGATGGTTACGCCGCCTTCTTCAATTCCAGCCGGTCCCAGATTTCGACCAGCGCCGCCGTCAGCTCGCGCATCATCGCCTCGTCATGCGCCGGGCCGGGGGTGAAGCGCAGCCGTTCGGTGCCGCGCGGCACGGTCGGGTAATTGATCGGCTGTACGTACACGCCATATTCGCGCAGCAGGATGTCGCTGATGCGCTTCGCCTTCACCGGATCGCCGACCATCAGCGGCACGATGTGGGTCGTCGTGTCCATCACCGGCAGGCCGGCATCGCCGAACAGCGCCTTCAGCATCGCGGCGGCGGCCTGTTGCCCTTCGCGCTCGGCGGGCGAGGCCTTGAGGTGGCGGACGCTGGCCAGCGCGCCCGCGACCAGCACCGGCGACAGCGAGGTCGTGAAGATGAAGCCCGGCGCATAGGAGCGGATGACGTCGATCACGGTGCGGTCGGCGGCGATATAGCCGCCCATCACGCCGAACGCCTTGCCCAGCGTCCCTTCGATGATGGTCAGGCGCGATGCGGCATCGTCGCGTTCGGAAATGCCGCCGCCGCGCGCCCCGTACATGCCGACGGCATGGACCTCGTCGAGATAGGTCAGCGCGTTATACTTGTCGGCGAGGTCGCAGATCGCGTGGATCGGGGCGACGTCGCCATCCATCGAATAGACGCTTTCGAACGCGATCAGCTTGGGCGCCGCCGGGTCCTCGGCCGCCAGCAACTCTTCCAGATGCGCCAGGTCGTTGTGGCGGAACACCCGCTTTTCGCAGCCCGAATGGCGGATGCCGGCGATCATCGACGCGTGGTTCAGTTCGTCGGAAAAGATGATGCAGCCCGGCAAAATGCGCGCGATCGTCGACAGCGTCGCCTCGTTCGAAACATAGCCGCTGGTGAACAGCAGCGCCGCTTCCTTGTCGTGCAGGTCGGCGAGTTCGGTCTCGAGGTCGATGTGATAATGCGTGTTGCCGCCGATATTGCGGGTGCCGCCCGATCCGGCGCCGACATCGTGCAGCGCGCCCTCCATCGCGGCGATGACCGAGGGGTGCTGGCCCATCGCAAGATAGTCGTTCGAACACCATACGGTGATCGGCTTCGGTCCGTTATGCCCGGCGAAGCAGCGCGCATTGGGGAATTGCCCCTTGTTGCGCAGGATGTCGATGAAGACGCGGTAGCGCCCTTCCTCGTGCAGGCGATCGATCGCCTGTGCGAAGACACGGTTGTAATCGACCGAGCGGGCCGGAACTGCGTCGATGCTCATGGGGCGCGGGTGTACCTGTTGGAACGCCGGGTTTCCAGCGGATAAAAGCGGTTACGGTGATCGGCCGGGTTGGACATATTGTCCAAGGGGTGGCGCCCTATAGCGCCTCGACCAATGCGAACCCCTGATGCGCCAGCCCGGCGGCGATCGTCCGTTCGCGCTCGCCCAGCCGGGTGAACACCAGCCGGCCGGGGACCGGAGTCGCGGGAAAATCCTGTCCCGCGGTCAACGCCACGATGCGCCGCGCGATGCCGGGGCCGCCGTCGACGAACGCGACGTGCGGCGCGATGGCCCGCATCGCGTCCTCCAGCAGCGGGAAATGGGTGCAGGCGTTGACGATCACGTCGATTCGCCGTCCCTCCGGCTGGTCGAACAGCCCGGCGAGTTCGTGGGCGATCGCGGCGGGCGGCGGCGGGGTGCCGGCCAATGCGCCTTCCGCCAGCTCGACCAGCGCCGCCGATCCGTGGCGCAGCACGGTACAGTCGGCGGCGAAGCGTGCGGCGAGGGCGTCGACATAGGGCTGGCGCACGGTCGCCTGCGTGCCGAGCACGCCGATCACCCGCGTGCGGCTTTGCTCCGCCGCGACCTTGATCGCGGGCACGGTGCCGACCACCGGCACATCGAGGGCGGCACGCACCACCGGCAGCGCGATGGTCGAGGCGGTGTTGCAGGCGATGACGACCAGGCGCGGGCGATAGCGTTCGACCAGCCGTCCCAGCAGCGCCGGCACCCGTGCGGCAATCTCCCCCTCGGTCCGGGTGCCATAAGGGAAGCCGGCCGAGTCGGCGGCATAGACGATCGGCGCGGTCGGCAGCAGCCGGACGGTCGGCGCCACGACCGACAGGCCGCCGACGCCCGAATCGAAGAACAGGATCGGGGATGCCGGCTGGGTCATGGTCGGATCAAACCTCCTCGCGTCGCGCCCGCCGCGTTGCAAGCCGCCGCCGAACCCCTTACCCTTCGCGGCACGGACGGCAAGGTAAACGGGGGCTATTCTGTCGAGCGCAATTCTCTGGTTCCCGCCGGTGGCGGCGTTGCTGATCGGCTATCTGCTCGGATCGATCCCGTGGGGCATCCTGCTGACCCGGATCGCCGGGGCGGGCGACCTGCGCACGATCGGGTCGGGCAATATCGGCGCGACCAACGTGCTGCGCACCGGGCGCAAGGGGCTGGCGGCGGCGACGCTGCTGCTCGACCTGTTGAAGGGGGCGGCGGCGGTGTGGATCGTGCGCGCGCTGTTTCCGGGCGAGGAACTGGTCGCGGGCGCGGCGGCGTTCGTCGGGCATTGCTATCCGCTGTGGCTGCGGTTTCGCGGCGGCAAGGGCGTGGCGACGATGATGGGCGTGGTGGTGGCGCTCAGCCCGATCGCGGGGCTGGCCTATGCCGTCGTGTGGCTGGGGCTGCTGGCGATCGTCCGCATCTCGTCGGTGGCGGGGATGGCGGCGGCGGTCGCCGCGCCGATCGCGGCGGCGGCGACCGGGCGGTTCGACCTGGTCATCCTGTTCCTCGGCCTAGCGCTGATCGTGCTGTGGAAGCACCGTGAGAATATCGAGCGGCTGGTCGCCGGCAACGAGCCGAGGATCGGCCGCAAGCGTGGGTGAGCATGTTGTCGAGGGCGAGCGGGCTGGAGTTGCGGAACAGAACGCCGTGCGGTTCGCGGCGCTGCGGCTGATCCGGTCGGCCAATATCGGCCCGGTCACCTTTCGCGCGCTGATCGAGCGGTACGGCGATGCCGTGGCGGCGATCGAGGCGTTGCCGACGCTTGCGGCACGCGGCGGCGGGCGCGCGCCGGTGCTGGCCGACGAAGCGGTTGTGCGGCGCGAGATCGCGACCGTGCGGGGATTGGGCGGGCGCTACCTGCTGCTCGGCGATCCCGACTATCCGACGTTGCTGGCGGAGATTGACAGCGCGCCGCCCGCGCTGATCGTGCGCGGCGACCTGTCGCTGCTGACCCGGCCGGCGGTGGCGATGGTCGGCGCGCGCAACGCTTCGGCGGCGGCGTGCCGCTTTGCGCGGGGCCTCGCCGAGGAACTGGGCGCGGCGGGGTATACCGTCGTGTCGGGGCTGGCGCGCGGGATCGATACGGCGGTGCATCAGGGTGCGATCGGTCATGCCACGATCGGCGTCATCGCCAGCGGGATCGACGTCGTGTTCCCGCCCGAAAATGCCGGCTTGCAGGAGGAGGTGGCGACGCGCGGGCTGCTGGTCGCCGAACAACCGCCGGGCACCCAGCCGCTCGCCCGCCATTTCCCGTCGCGCAACCGGATCATCGCCGGGCTGGCGCTGGGGACGGTAGTGGTCGAGGCGGCGCCCCGGTCGGGGTCGCTGATAACCGCAAGGCTGGCGGGCGAGGCGGGGCGCGAGGTGATGGCGGTGCCCGGATCGCCGCTCGACCCGCGGGCGCAGGGATGCAACGCGCTGATCCGCGAAGGCGCGACGCTGGTGCAGAACGCGGCGGACGTGGCGGAGATGCTGCGCCCGATCGACGCGCGGGCGGTGCGATCGCCCGGCGGCGCCTATCGCCCCGAGCCAGCGGCGGCGGACGCGAGCGAAGCGGAGCGGGCGCGGATCGCCAGGCTGCTGGGCCCGGTGCCGGTCGCGGTCGACGAACTGGTGCGGCAGTCGGGATACCCGACGCCGGTGGTGCAGACGGTGCTGCTGGAACTGGAACTGGCCGGGCGATTGGAGCGACACGCCGGCGGGCGGGTCAGCCTGCATTAGGCAGTGTCGTAACATGTTCCGGGTAGCCGCGACTTGACGCCACCCCCCGGCGCTCCCCACTCTCGTACGCGTACGCACAAGGACCGACCGCCACATCATGCAGCTCGTCATCGTCGAATCGCCCGCCAAGGCGAAGACCATCGAAAAATATCTGGGGTCGGATTACCGTGTCCTCGCCTCCTACGGTCACGTCCGCGACCTGCCGCCCAAGGACGGGTCGGTGAACCCGGATGATGGCTTCGCGATGGATTGGGAAACGTACGCCGACAAGACGAAGCAGCTCAAGGCGATCACCGATCTGGCCAAGACCGCCGACCGCCTGATCCTCGCCACTGACCCTGATCGCGAGGGGGAGGCGATCAGCTGGCATGTGCAGGAGGTGCTGAAGAAGCGCCGCGCGCTGCCCAAGGAAGTCGAGCGGGTCACGTTCAACGCGATCACCAAGCCGGCGATCCTGGCGGCGATGAAGGCCCCGCGCGAGCTGGATACCGACCTGATCGACGCCTATCGGGCGCGGCGGGCGCTCGACTATCTGGTGGGGTTTACGCTGTCGCCGGTGCTGTGGCGCAAGCTGCCGGGTGCCAAGTCGGCAGGCCGGGTGCAGTCGGTGGCGCTGCGCCTGCTGGTCGAGCGCGAGCGCGATATCGAGACGTTCAAGGCGCAGGAATATTGGTCGGTCGTCGCCAAGATGGAGGCCGACGGCACGCCGTTCGACGCGCGTCTGGTTAAGCTGAAGGGCAAGAAGCTCGACAAGCTGTCGTTGGGCGATGCCGGGTCGGCGGAGGTCGCGAAGGCGGCGGTGGTCGATGGCCGTTTCACCGTCGTCAACGTTGAGACGAAGCCCGCGACGCGCAACCCGCCGCCGCCCTTCACCACGTCGACGCTGCAACAGGAAGCGGCGCGCAAGCTCGGCTTCTCGGCCAGCCATACGATGCGGGTGGCGCAGTCGCTCTACGAAGATGGCGCGATCACGTACATGCGGACCGACGGCGTGCAGATGGACGGGTCGGCGATCGATGCCGCGCGCGGCGCGATCGCCAACCGCTATGACGGCAGCTACGTCCCCGACAAGCCGCGCCAATACCAGACCAAGGCCAAGAATGCGCAGGAAGCGCACGAGGCGATCCGCCCGACCGATTTTTCCAAGGACCGGGCGGGTTCGGGCGATCATGCGCGGCTGTACGACCTGATCTGGAAGCGGGCACTGGCCAGCCAGATGGCGTCGGCGCGGATGGAGCGCACCGCCGTCGAGCTGGAGGACCAGACCGGCCAGACCGGCCTGCGTGCCACGGGGCAGGTCGTGTTGTTCCCCGGATACCTCGCGCTGTACGAGGAAGGGCGCGACGATGCGGCGGACGAGGATTCGCGCCGGTTGCCGTTGCTGCGTTCGGGCGATGCCCCGGCCAAGAAGGATGTGGTCGCCGAACAGCATTTCACCCAGCCGCCGCCGCGCTTTTCGGAAGCGTCGCTGGTCAAGCGGCTGGAGGAACTGGGGATCGGGCGCCCGTCGACCTATGCCTCGATCATCCAGGTGCTGAAGGATCGCGGCTATGTCCGCGTCGAGAAGAACCGGTTCTTTGCCGAGGAGACCGGGCGGCTGCTGACCGCGTTCCTCGAACGCTTCTTCGAGAAATATGTCGGCTACGACTTCACCGCCGAATTGGAGGAGGAGCTGGACGACGTGTCGGGCGGGCGTGCCGAATGGCAGGCGGTGCTCGAAGCGTTCTGGCGCGACTTCAAGCCGCGCACGTCGGAGGTGATGGAGCAGCAGCCCAGCGCGATCACCGCCGAGCTGGACCAGTTCCTGGGATCGTACCTGTTCCCTGAAAAGGCCGATGGCACCGACCCGCGCCTGTGCCCGAATTGCGGCGAGGGGCGGCTTGCGCTGCGCGGTGGCAAGTTCGGGGCGTTCATCGCCTGCTCCAACTATCCCGAGTGCAAGTACACCCGCCGCTTCGCGCAGCCGGGCGGTGAGGAAAGCGGCGATGCCGGGCCGGAAGGGTTGGGCAAGGACCCCGAGACCGGGCTGGAGGTCGAGCGCAAGTCGGGGCGCTTCGGGCCGTATATCCAGCTGGGCGAGGGCAAGGAGGCCAAGCGCGCGTCGATCCCCAAGGACATCGGCGAGCTGAACCTCGAATGGGCGCTCAAGCTGCTCAGCCTGCCGCGCACCATCGGCAACCATCCGGAAACGGGGGAGCCGATCGAGGCGGCGATCGGGCGCTATGGCCCGTATCTCAAGCACGCCGGCAAATATGCGCGGTTGCAGTCGACGGCGGACGTGTTCGAAACCGGCATGAACGCGGCGGTGGTCAAGCTGGCAGAGGCGGCGGCGGGCGGCGGGCGCGCGGCGCGTGGCGCGGCGAAGGAACCGCTCAAGGTGCTGGGCAACCATCCGCGGACCGAGCTGGAGATCAGGCTGATGGAGGGGCGCTATGGCCCCTATGTCACCGACGGCACGACCAATGCGACGATCCCGAAATCGGTCGAACCGAACGCGCTGACGCTGGAGGAAGCCGCCCAGCTGATCGATGATCGCGCGGCGGCGGCCCCGGCGAAGGGCAAGAAGAAGCCGGCCGCCAAGAAGGCCGCGCCGAAGAAGGCGGCAGCGGCCAAGGACGGTGCGGTGAAGAAGGCGCCGGCCAAGAAGGCTCCGGCGAAGAAGCCGGCGGCGAAGGGGTAGCGTACGGCAATCGTCACTCCCGCGCAGGCGGGAGTCCATACGCGCCAGCGCCCCGGATCATGTCCCGGCGTCGGTGCATATGGATTCCCGCCTGCGCGGCAATGACGAACGAGAAGAACGAGGATTTTCGCCAGCGGGTTGCCTGCCCCCGGCCATGGCAGCGGCGTGAACCGCTCCATCGCCGGACCCGCTGGTCCGATGTCAGTGCGCCCGCGCGCCGCCCTGCAGAAAAGCCCGTGCCGCCTTTTGTGCGTCGGCGATCTGGCGCGGGGTCATGTCGCACGCGATTTCGGCGCGCCATGCCTGTGCCGCCTCGACGCCCGACATGGCGGCGAGATTGAACCATTTATGTGCTTCGACCAGATCGATCATCGCCCCGCCGGTGCCGCTGGAATAGCAGATGCCGAGATCGAACCACGCCGTGCTGTTATTCGCGCCTGCGTCTTCCACCCGGCTTTCCGAGAGGAAGCGGGCGCCTTTCTGACTAATGCCCATGTTCAGAACCCCCTTTGGTACAGGCACGAAATTGCCGGTCGGGGGTTGCGATTTGGTTAACGCAAAAAACCAAAGCGGTTCAGTGCGTTGACGTACCGTCGATTAAGCATGTCGGCGCGGATGCCGCTTATCCTGGCGTGTCTTCCCCGCGCTGGGGCCGCGTCGTTGCCGGTGTCAGGCAACGGGCCCCCATTTTCCGGGGAGCGCACGCCACCGTGGATCAGCCCCGGGACAGCGCGTCCAGCATCGGCCGGATGCCCGACAGGTCATAGCCGGCACCGCCGCCCGCCGCGACCAGCGCGGCGGGGTCGTCGCCCTGCTTGGCACGGGCCAGCGCCCACAGATTGCACGACCGCGTGCCCGACCGGCAATAGGCGAGGATCGGCCCATCGGTGTCGCCGAGGATCGCGGCCATCGCGTCCAGCTGCGGATGGCTGAACCCGGCATGGGTGATCGGAATGGCATGATAGGCCATGCCCGCCGCCGCCGCCGCATCGGCAATGGCATCGCCGTCCGGCTGGCCGGCCTCCTCGCCATCGGGGCGGTTGTTGACGATGGTGGTGAAGCCTTGTGCCTTCAGCGTGGCGACATCGTCGGCGGTGATCTGCGGGCTGACCGAAATGCGGTCGTCGATACGGCGGATGTGCATGGGGAGAGGATAGCGGTTGGGTAAGGGCGACGCAAATCCTCCCCGGTACGGGGAGGGGGACCGCTCGCGCAGCGAGGGGTGGAGGGGGCGGGCCGCGCAATGCGACGGTTCCGTATGGGGACACCCCCCTCCACCAGCTGCGCTGGTCCCCATCCCCGTGCCGGGGAGGATCTTAGTGCTGCTTGATTACCGCTAGAAACGCGTCGCCATAGGCCTGCAACTTCTTCTCCCCCACGCCGGTGATTCGCCGCATTCCGCCGATCGTCTGCGGCCGGTCCGCCGCCATCTCGCGCAGGACCGAATCGTGGAAGATCACGTAGGGCGGCACGCCGGCCTCCTGCGCCAGTTCGCGGCGCTTGGCGCGCAGTGCCTCGAACAGCGGGTCGCCGGTCGGGTTGGGCGTGGCGGAGGTGCCGTCCCGGCCGCGGCGTCGTTCGCGCTTGGGCGGGACGATCAGGGACAGCGTGTCGCCGCCCTTCAGCAGCCCGCGCGCGGCGGGGCCGAATTCCAGCCCGCCATGTTCGTTGGCACGCAGCGCGTCGCGCAGTTGCAGCGCGCGACCGACCGGCTTGAGCAGCGCCAGTTCGTCGCCGTCGACGATATTCCACACCGACAGGTTTTCGTGGCCGTTGGTCATGCTGCGTTCGGTCGACTGGCCGGTCAGCACCTGTTCGATATAAGTCGCGCCGAACATCATGCCGGTGCGGAACACGGCGGACAGGTATTTCCGCGCCACCTGCGTCGCGTCGACCGCGTTGGGCGGGGTAAGGCAATTGTCGCAATTCCCGCAAAATTCGGGCGGCGACTCGCCGAAATGCTTCAGCAGGATCGCGCGGCGGCATCCGGCGGTTTCGACCAGCGCGCCCAGCGCGTTCAGCCGCTGGCGCTCGCCCGGCTGGCGGGCCGGTTCGACCTCGCCGATCCGCTGGCGCGCGCGGGCGAAGTCGTCGGCGCCCCAGAACAGGTGCGCGACCGCCGGATCGCCGTCGCGGCCCGCACGGCCGGTTTCCTGATAATAGGCCTCGATCGATTTCGGCAGCCCGGCGTGCGCGACGAAGCGGACATCGGGTTTGTCGATGCCCATGCCGAACGCGATCGTCGCGACCATCACCATGTCCTCGGACGCGACGAAGTCATGCTGGTTGCGCTGGCGGACCGCAGGGTCGAGCCCGGCGTGATAGACGCGGGTCGGGCGCCCGGTCTTCGCCAGCGCCTCCGCCAGTTTCTCCGTACCCGCGCGCGACTGGACATAGACGATGCCGGGGCCGGGGGTGGCGGCGATCACGTCGGCGATCTGGCGCGTGCCCTGGTCGCGCGGGGTGATGTGGTAGCGGATATTGGGCCGGTCGAACCCGGCGACGATCAGCCCCTCGTGCGGGATGCCCAGCTGTTCGAGGATGTCGGCGCGGGTATGCGCGTCCGCCGTCGCCGTCAGCGCGAGGCGGGGTACGTCGGGGAACTGGTCGAACAGCGGGCGGAGCAGGCGATAGTCGGGGCGGAAGTCATGGCCCCATTCGCTGACGCAATGCGCCTCGTCGATCGCGAACAGCGACAGGTTGCCGCGTGACAATAGCTCGCGGAAGTCGCTGCCCGAGGCGCGTTCGGGCGCGACATAGAGCAGGTCCAACTCGCCATCGAGGAACCGGCCGCGCGTTTCCGCGCGATTGTCGTCGGCGCTGGTCAGCGTCGCGGCGCGGATGCCGACGGCGGTGGCGGCGCGCAGCTGGTCGTGCATCAGCGCGATCAGCGGCGATACGACGACACAGGTCCCCGGCAGCATCTGTGCCGGCAGCTGGTAGGTCAGCGACTTGCCCGCGCCGGTCGGCATCACCGCCAGCGTGCGCTGCCCGGCCAGCACCCGGTCGACCACCTGCCGCTGTACCCCGCGAAAGTCGGGGAAGCCGAAGGTCGATTGCAATACGGGGATCGGGTCGAGCGCCATCGGCTCCCACCTAGGGATGCGGGGAGGGCGCGTCGAGGGGGCGCCCTCCGCTAATCGTCGCCCCGGCTTGCGCTGGGGCGACGTTCGGGGCCGGGGAGAGGTGGCCTATTCCGCCCGTATCGCGCGCCAGCCTTCGCCGATGATCGCCGCTTCGCCGACTGTCCCGCGATAGTCGCGCCCGCCCGCCGCGAAGCGCAGCGCCGTCCCGCGCAGGGCGCCGGTCAGCGCAGTGCCGTCCAGCGTGCCCGTCACGTCCTGAAACCGCTGGTCGAGCGTCAGCGGCACCTGACGCCCGTCGGGCAGCGTCGCGCGCCATGTGCCGCCGGCCACCGCCGGCACGATCCACAGATAGACGCGGCGGTCGCCGACCAGCCGCTCCGCATCGGCGCGCCACTCCCCCATGTCGAACGCGTGGGTGACGATACGCGTACCGGGCCGCAGTTCGGTCAGCAGGCGCGGGCGCAGTGCCAGGTTGATGCGCGGCAACAGGTACATTGTCACCACGCTGGCATCGCGCAGCGGCGTGTCGAACAGGTTGGCGGTGGTGAAGCGGGCGCGATCCTGCAGCCCGAACAGGGCGGCGTTGCGACGGGCGCGCTCGACCAGCGTCGCGTCGATCTCCACGCCGCTCGCCCGTGCGCCCAGCCGCGCGGCGGCGATCGGGATGCGGCCATCGCCCGATCCCAGGTCGATCAGCGTATCGGCCGGGCCGACCCCGGCGATCGACAGCATCGCGTCGACCACCGGTTCGGGGGTCGGCACATAGGGGACGTCGTAGTTCGGCTCGCGCGCGGCGATGCCCTTGCCCGCCAGGATGTCGCCCATGCCGTCGCCATAGGCGCTGCACCCGCCGAGCAGGACGGCGAGGAGCAGCGCCCGGCGCCTCACGCGGCGGCCGCCGTGCGCAGCCACCGGGCGGTCTCGGCAGCATGGGTGACCGGGATCATGTGGCCGCCGCCGATCTTGGTCAGCGTCGCGCCGGGGATTTCGCCGGCGGTCACGTCGCCCTGGCGGACCGGGTCGAGCAGTTCGTCGTCGCGGCCGTACAGGATCGCGACCGGCAGCTTGATCGCGCCATAGCGCGGGACCATCGTCGCCAGCGCGCGGTTGGCGTCGGTCAACTCGGCCGCACCTGCCTGGAAACTCGACGGGCGCAGCGCGACCAGCCCGCCGCCGCGCGTGCCGAAATCGAGCGGCACGGCATCGGGCGCGAACACCTGTTTCGACACGGCAGGACCGGTCAGCGTGGTCAGCGGCACGCCGACCGTCCATGCCGCTAGGCCGCGCAGCGCCTCGGGCGGGGCCTTGCCCCGGAAGATCGCGGGCATGGCGGTCATCCGCTGCGTCAGCGGAGCGATCAGCGCGAGGCCGCGAATCTTCGACGGCTGGTTCAGCGCCATGGCCAGCGCCACCGCGCCGCCCATCGAATGGCCGACCAGCAGCGGGCGGTCGAGGCCCAGCGCATCGATCAGGTCGGCGATCATCCGCGCCTGCGTCTCGATCGTCGGATGGTCGCCCTCGACGGTGGAATGGCCCCAGCCGGGGCGGTCGACGACGATCAGCCGGTAGTCGCTCAGCTGGCCGGCCAGCGCATAGGTGAAGTTGCGCAGCTGGCCATAGATGCCGTGCAGCAACACGATGGCCGGGCCGTCGCCGCCGGTATCGACAAAATGGAGCCGCGCGCCGGGCACGTCGACAAACTCGCCGTCCGCCGGGACCAATGCCTCCGACGCGCTGGCGGCCAGTGCCGTCCAGAGCGCCAGCGCGCCGCCGACCAATGCGGTCGTCGTCGCCGCCTTCTTCAGGGTATCCTTCACGCGCGTTCCTCCCGCAATGCGCCGGGGATACGCGTCAGCGTGGCGGAGTGTCCATGGGCGATGCTGAAACCGTTGGAGTCTGTTTCGAAACTCGCGAGGCGCGAGTTTCGAAGCGGTGCAAGCCCGCTCCCCCACCCGGCCACCCACAGCGTATCCTGGATGGGTGGCCGGGTGGGGGAGCGGGCTGGCACCGCAAAACGTGCCATCGGCAAGTTTTCGAACAGACGCCTATGCCTCGGCCAGCGCGGCTTCGCGTTCGTCGGCCTGGCGCGCCCACATTTCGGCATAGGTGCCGCCCAGCCGCAGCAGGTCGGCGTGCGACCCGCTTTCGGCGATGCGCCCGCCCTCCAGCACGACGATGCGGTCGGCATGGACCACGGTCGACAGGCGGTGGGCGATGACGATGGTGGTGCGGCCGCGCTCGATCGCCTCCAGCGTGTCGAGGATGTCGGCCTCGGTCCGGCTGTCGAGCGCGCTGGTCGCCTCGTCGAGGATCAGCACCGGCGGGTTCTTCAGCAGCGTGCGGGCGATCGCCACGCGCTGTTTCTCGCCGCCCGACAGCTTCAGTCCGCGTTCGCCGACACGGGTGGCATAGCCTTCGGGCAGGCTGGCGAGGAACGGCGCGATCGATGCGCCGCGCGCGGCCTCGGCGATCTCGGCCGGGGTCGCATCGGCGCGGCCATAGGCGATGTTGTAGCCGATGGTGTCGTTGAACAGCACGGTATCCTGCGGCACGATGCCGATCGCGCTGCGCAGCGAGGCCTGCGCGACCTGTGCGATGTCCTGTCCGTCGATGGTGATGCGTCCGGCGGTGGGGTCGTAGAAGCGGAACAGCAGCCGGGCGAGCGTCGACTTGCCCGCGCCCGAGGGTCCCACCACCGCCAGCGTGGTGCCCGGCGGAATGTCGAGGTCGATCCCGTTCAGGATCTGGCGCCCGTCGCCATAGCCGAAGCCGACCCCTTCGAACCGGACATGGCCACGGGTGACGGTCAGCGGCGGGGCGTCGGGTGCATCGACGATCTCCGCCGGCGCGTCGATCAGGTCGAACATCGCCGCCATGTCGACCACCCCCTGCCGCACGGTGCGATAGACCATGCCGAGCAGGTCGAGCGGGCGGAACAGCTGCGTCAGCAGGGTCGATACCAGCACGACGTCGCCCGGCGTGAACCGCCCGCTGGACCAGCCGAACACGATCAGCGCCATGCCGCCGCCCAGCATCAGCGCGGTGATCAGCGCCTGCCCGATATTGAGCAGCGCCAGCGAGTTTTCGGACTTCACCGCCGCATCGGCATAGCCGACGATGGCGCGGTCGTAGCGCTCGGCCTCGCGTTCCTCCGCGCCGAAATATTTGACCGTTTCGAAGTTCAGCAGCGAATCGACGGCGTGCGCCACGGCACCGGTGTCGAGGTCGTTCATCCGTTCGCGCAGCGCCGAGCGCCAGTCGGTGACCCAGCGGGTAAAGGCGATGTAGAACACCACCATCGCCACCGTGCCGCCGACCAGCCACGCGCCGAACCGCGTGCCGAAGATCGACAGGACCAGGGTCAGTTCGAGGATGGTCGGCGCGATGTTGAACAGCAGGAAATAGAGCATCGTGTCGATGCTCTTGGTCCCGCGTTCGACCACCTTGGTCACCGCGCCGGTACGCCGTTCGAGGTGGAAGCGCAGCGACAGTGCGTGGAGGTGGCGGAATACCGACGCCGCCAGCCGCCGCGTCGCATCCTGCCCGACCCGTTCGAACACGACGTTGCGCAGATTGTCGAACAGCGTGCCGCCGAACCGCGCCGCCGCATAGCCTGCGACCAGCGCGACCACCAGCCACAGCGCGTCGCGCGATCCCGCCGCCATGGTGTCGATCGCGCCCTGCAACGCGAACGGCGCGCCGTACACCTGCACCAGCTTCGACGCGACGACCAGCAGGAGCGCGGCGACGATGCGCACCTTCAGCCCCGGCGCCCCGGCGGGCCAGAGATAGGGGAGGAAGCGGCGGAGCGTCGCCAGCATCGGTCGGGTCGGACCGGCGGCGGAATGGGTTTCAGGCGGCATGGCAAGCGTCATTTGGGGAGGCCGGCGCGGATAGGCAACGCTTCGTCGGAACAAGCGGCGGTTCCAGGTATTGAAACCGGTGAGGAGACGGGAAATGGCACCGTTGGTTTACGTCATGGCGATCCTGGGTTGCGGCGACGATGGCGCGACCTGCACGCGGGAGCGGGTTGCTCCGGCCAGCTATACGTCGGTCGCCGAATGCCAGGCGGCGATGCCGACCATCCTCGCCGGCAACACCGACCTGTCCTATCCCGTCATCAGCGCAGCGTGCGAGCGTGGCGGGCGGTTCGTTGTGGACAACGCCCAGTCGAAGAAGCCCAAGGCAGGCTGATCCGCCCGGCTTAACGATTCCCGGCCGCTGCAATACTTACATCATTGTAAGTAGCGGAGGCGACCATGGCGACGCAGCACATCGACACGATAGAGCCGTCGCGCCGCGACTGGGGCGCGGCATGGAATGCGCTCAAGCGGCTGCTCGCCGATGGCAACGACACGGTGCAGGTGTTCCGCATCATGCGCGCGCTGAACGCCGATACCAGCCACCGCAACTATGCCCGGCTGCTGCGTGAGCCGAATGGCGGGCGGATCGCCTACGACCATGTCGAGCTGGCGCGGCGCTTTTCCGACCGGGCATGGGTCGATGCCCTGCCCGATGGCAGCGTCGGCGCACATTATCGCGCATTCCTCGACCGCACCGGCTTTTCGGCGCAGGGGCTGGCCGACATCAGCTATGCCGATGGCGAGGGGTGGCAGGAGGCCGCACACCCGGTCGCGTGGTTCGGCCGGCGCGAGCGCGACGTCCACGACATCTGGCATATCCTGACCGGCTATACCGCCGAGGAGCATCTGGGCGAGGCGTGCCTCGTCGCCTTTTCCTATGCGCAGACCCGCGGGTTGGGCTGGGCGGCGATCGCCCTCGGCGCGGCGGTGAAGTCGCTGCGCATCACCGGCGAGCGGGCGTTTGCGAAGGCGGTGTGGGAGGGATACCGGCACGGGCAGCAGGCGAAGTGGCTGCACGGCGAGGATTATGAGGCGCTGCTGGCGGAACCGCTCGACGCGGCGCGGCGGCGGCTGAAGATTGCCGAGCCGGTGGCCTATCATGCGGCGCAGGCGCGGTTGCGTGAACAGGGGCTGGCGGGGATCTGACGACCATCCCGATACCGAGCGTCACCCCAGCGCAGGCTGGGGTCTCAAGCGGCTCTTGTCACACGCTATAACGAGAATACCCCAGCCTTCGCTGGGGTGACGGTGGAATTGGCGGAGGCCTACTTCGCCAGCGTGGCGCTCGCCTGTGCCTCGCCGCGATCGCGTACCGCCTTGGCGCGTGCCTCGGCCTGCTGCTCGACCAGCTTGGCTTCGTCGCGAATCGCCTCGGCGCGGACCTTCAGCCGTTCGGCGTCATAGCCGCCGGCCTGCCCGGCCTGGTTGACCAGCCCTTCCGCCTCGACCTTCATCTGCGCGGTCTGGTTTTCGGCGGCGGCTTCGATCGCGTCGGCCTCGGCATCGGCCTGGTCGCGCAGCTGGTCGGCGCGCTGCTGCTCGGGGCTTTGCGCGCCGCAGGCAGTCAACGCGAAGGCGGCAGCGGCCATCAGGACGAAACGGGGCATCGGCGGTTCCTGTCGTAAGTCGAGCCCTTCCAAATCCGCGAAGCGCCGGAAAGTTGCGTTTGTATAACAAAGCAGCGGTGCCCCAAGGGTTTCGCGGGGGGCCGCGCACCGCTAACGGTCGTCGTCAGATGCTCACCCGCCTGACCCTCACCGATTTTCGCAACCATGTGGGCGGCACCATCGAACCGGGTGCGGGCTTCGTCGTGCTGAGCGGTCCCAACGGCGCGGGCAAGACCAATGTGCTGGAGGCGGTGTCGCTGCTGGCACCGGGGCGGGGGCTGCGCCGCGCGCCGCTGTCCGACATGGCGCGCGAGGGCGGAGCGGGGGGCTTCGGCGTCGCCGCTGACCTCGCCGACGATGTGCGGATCGGGACGGGGACGCAGGCGGCTGCGCCCGAGCGGCGGATCGTGCGGATCAATGGTGCGGGCGCGGCGGCGACGGCGCTGGCCGAATGGCTGTCGGTGCTGTGGCTGACCCCGGCGATGGACCGGTTGTTCGTCGAGCCGGCGGGCGAGCGGCGGCGGTTCCTCGACCGGATGACGCTGGCGCTGAACCCGGCCCATGCGACGCAGGCGACGCGCTATGACGCGGCGATGCGCCAGCGCAACCGGTTGCTGGCGGACGAAGCGATGCCCGATCCCGACTGGCTGTCGGCGCTGGAGGCGCGGATGGTCGAGCATGGGATCGCGCTGGGCGCGGCACGGGCGGAGGCGGTGGCGATGCTGGAGCAACGGATCGACGCGCTGGCCGCGACCGATTTCCCGCGCGCGGCGCTGTCGCTGGAGGGGTGGCATGGCGATGCCGCGCTGTTCGCCCGCGAACTGGCGGCAGGGCGCGCGCGCGATGCGGCGGCGGGGCGGGCGCTCAGCGGGCCGCACCGCGTCGACCTGATCGTCACCGATCGCGATCGGGGCATGGCGGCGGCGCGCTGTTCGACCGGCGAGCAGAAGGCGCTGCTGCTAGGGCTGGTGCTTGCCCATGCCGAACTGGTCGCCGAGCGCGCCGGGCGGCGGCCGATCCTGTTGCTCGACGAAGTGGCCGCGCACCTCGACCCCGCGCGCCGCGCCGCGCTGTTCGCGCGGGCGGCGGGGGCGGGGCAGGTGTGGCTGACCGGCACCGAGGCCGGGCTGTTCAGCGACATTCCGGGCGATGCCACCCGCTATCATGTCGAAGGCGGGCGGATCGAGCGCGATCAGTAAAGGCGCAGCTCGCGCGGCGGTCGTTCCGGCGTCTCGCCGCGCAACCGGGCGAGGGTCGCGTCGATCACCCGCCCCAGCGCAGCAGCCTGGAACGGCTTGGCGACGCAGCCAAGGATCAGCGGGTGATCGGCGACATCGGGGCAATTGCCGCTGAGGAACAGGCAGGGGATGCCGCGTTCGGCCAGCGTCACCGCCACCCCGCGCCCGCAATCGCCGCGCGCCAGCCGCACGTCGCACAGCGCCAAGTCGGGCCGGTCGGCATCGGCCAGCGCCAGCGCGTCGGCGCGGGTGTCGGCGATGCCGGTGACGACATGGCCGTGCTGGACCAGCGTGTCCTCGACCAGCATCGCGACCAGCGCTTCATCCTCGACCAGCAGGATGCGCAGCGCTTCACCCATCATAATGGCCGGGCACGACGATGGTCAGGCGATCGGCGCCATCGCGCGCCACCTCGGCCCGCAGCTGTCGCGCCAGCCCGCGCACCAGCCGGCCGTCGTCCAGCGCCGGGCGCGCCTGCCCCATGGCGGGACCGGTCAGCGTCACCCGCAACAGGTCGGCGGTCATGTCGATCGCGACATGGGTCACCGAATCGGGTTCGGCGAGGAAGGCATGGGTCAGCAACGCGACCGCCGCCGCCTGTTCGATCGGCAGGGCGGGGGCGCCGGTCACGGCGATGTCGACCGGTTCGTCGTCGCTGCGATCCACCAGCGACTCGATCAGCCCGGCGATGTCGATCCGGCTGGGGCGGTCGGTCGCATAGAGCGGGCGATGCGCGGCGGCGAGAACCTCCAGCCGCGCGGCGGCCCCGGCCAGCGCGCCGCGCGCCGCGTCGTCCACGGTGTCCGCCGCGCCCAGCCGGACGACGGCGACGGCGGTCTGCAGCGCGTTGCGGACGCGGTGGTTGAGTTCGGCGAGCAACCGTTCGCGCGACGCGATCCCCGCGCGCAGCTCCGCCTCGATCCGCAGGCGATGCTTGGCGAGCGCGACATAGTGGCAGACGGTACGGATGAAGGCGAGTTCGTCAGGGTCGAACCGGTCGGTCCAGCGCCGTCCGAAGCTGAGCGTGCCGAGCAGCGTCGGCCCGTGCATCAACGGGGTGCAGACATAGGCATCGACGCCCAGGGTGCGGACGAATTGCGCCATCGGGTCGTTCGACGTCTGTACGCCGAAGGTCGCGATCGGCCGGCGGTCGCGCGCGACGCAGCCGCATACCGCCTGTCCCATCGCCAGCCGGTCGAACGACATGGCCTCGCCCGGCGTCAGCCCGCCATGGGTTTCCAGCACCAGTTCGTCGCCTTCGAGCCGGTAGTTGAAAAAGACGTCGAGCCGCAATTCGTCGCCGATCAGCGTGAAGAGGTCCTCGACCATCCGCGCCGGGTCTTCGGCGGCCAGCAGGCGGTCGGCCGCTTCCCCCAGCAGATAGAGCTGGCGACGGGGCAGGCCATCGACCGCGGGGTCTGCGGGTGACGCATCGGTCGGGCGTGCGTCAGCCGGGGCTAGGTCGGTCATCGCCCCGGTGTAGAACGTCCGGGTTAATGTTACCATCATGAAACCACGCGGGATCAGGCCGCATACTTGACCTTCGACGCGGTTTCGCCTATTTGCCGCAGCGCAGCGACGCTTTTCAGGCAGCGTGATCGGACCATGATGGTCTCGGCTCCGCGTCGCAGCTCCAACCGGCTTCCCTAGTCACGCGGGTCGCAATTTTTTTGCCCCGCTGCTCGTGCGCCTTGCTGCGTTTCGGGTGCCGGACCCTATTTCAGGAACTACCATGACCTTCCAGTCCCTCGGCCTGTCGAAGTCGATCCTCGACGCGCTCGCCGCCAAGAATTACGAAACCCCGACCCCGATCCAGCGCGACGCGATCCCGCTGGTGCTCGAAGGGCGCGACCTGCTGGGCATCGCCCAGACCGGCACCGGCAAGACCGCCGCGTTCGTCCTCCCCTCGATCGACCTGCTGGTGAAGGCGAACGTCCGTCGTCGCCCGATGCGCTGCCGGATGCTGGTGCTGGCGCCGACGCGCGAACTGGTCAGCCAGATCGCCGACAATGCCCGCGCCTATGCCAAGCACAGCAAGCTGACCGTCGCCACCGTGTTCGGCGGCGTGCCGGTGCCGCGCAACATCCGCGACGTGGCGGCGGGCGTCGACATCCTCGTCGCGACGCCGGGCCGGCTGCTCGACCTGATCGACCAGAAGTGCCTGGGGCTGGGCGAGCTCGAAATCCTCGTCCTCGACGAAGCCGACCAGATGCTCGACCTGGGCTTCATCCACGCGCTGCGCCGCATCGTGTCGATGGTGCCGAAGTCGCGCCAGACGCTGTTCTTCTCGGCCACCATGCCCAAGGACATTCGCGAGCTGGCCGACAAGTACCTCACCGATCCCGCCACCGTGCAGGTGACGCCGGTGTCGTCGACCGCCGAGCGTGTCGAGCAATATGTGACCTTCGTCCAGCAGGCGGAGAAGCAGACGCTGCTGACGATGTTCTTCCGCAATACCAAGATCGATCGCGCGCTGGTGTTCACCCGCACCAAGCATGGCGCCGACCGCGTCGTGAAGCTGCTGGCGGCCAACGGCATCGCGTCGAACGCGATCCATGGCAACAAGTCGCAGCCGCAGCGTGAGAAGGCGCTGGCCGCCTTCCGCGAAGGCACCGTGCCGATCCTGGTCGCGACCGACATCGCCGCGCGCGGTATCGACGTGTCGGGGGTCAGCCATGTGGTGAACTTCGAACTGCCCAACGTGTCGGAGCAATATGTCCACCGCATCGGCCGCACCGCGCGCGCGGGTGCGTCGGGCGTGGCGTTCAGCTTCTGCGCCGATGACGAGCGGCCGTTCCTGAAGGGGATCGAGCGGCTGACCAAGCAGAAGATCGACGTCGTGCCGCTGCCCGACGATTTCCTGCAGCAGAGTGCGCAGATCAAGGCGAGCCGGGCGCCCTATGCCCCCGATCGTCCCGAGCGCCTGCCGAGCGAGCGTGGCCCGGCTCGCCCACGTGCGACCCATGCCCATGGCGCCAAGCCGGCGCATGGTCGCGGCGGTCCGGTCGGCAATCCGACGCGCGGCGGCCAGCCGCAGCGTGGCGAAGGCCAGGGCGGCGGCGGTCGTCCGCCGCAGCGCGAAGCCGGTGCCGGCGGCGGGCGTCCGGGTGGCGGTGGCCGTCCGGGTGGCAATGGCGGCGGCGGCGGTGGTCGCGGTCGTGGTGGCCGCGGTCGCGGCGGCGGTGGTGGCGCTCCCCGCGCTACGGCGTAATCGGAAAGCCCCGGCAGGCAACTGCCGGGGTTTTTCATATCCTCCCCGGCACGGGGAGGGGGACCAGCGTAGCTGGTGGAGGGGGGTGTAGGCAGACGGCACCGTTGCGTTTCGTGGAGATCCCCCTCCACCACCGCTTGCGCGGCGGTCCCCCTCCCCGTGCCGGGGAGGAGCTAAAGTTCCCTGAGCGCCCGCGCCGGCCGCGCGCTCAGAATCGGCAACGCGCCCAACAACCCGATCCCCACCGTCACCCCGACCCCCACCGCCAGCGTCACGGCGATCGCGCTATAATCCGGCAGCCAATCGAACGCGAACAGTTCGACCACGACATACCACCCCCCGGCGATCCCGATCGCCGCCGCCAGCACGGCAAGGATCACCGCCAGCAGCAGATATTCCAGCGCCTGCGCCGTCAATATCTGCCCCCGCGTCGCGCCCAGCGTCTTCAGGATCACCGAATCATAGGTCCGCGTCTCGCGCGCCGCGGCGATCGCACCGATCAGCACGGCGATGCCGGCAAGGATCGCGATCCCTGCCGCCGCCGCGATCGCGGTGGCCATTTGCGACACGATGGTGCGCACCTGCCCGATCACCTCGCGCACTTCCACGACCGAGGTCGACGGGAAGCCGGCCGACAGCGCGCGGACGACCGCCCGCTCGCGGCCCGGCGGCATGGTGATTGTCGCCGCCAGGTTGTGCGGCACGTCGGACAGGGTGTTGGGGCTGAACACCATCACGAAGTTGAACCCCATCGTGTCCCATTCGATCTTGCGCAGCGACGCGATGCGGGCGGTGCGCTCCTGTCCGGCGACGCTGATCGTCAGCGGGTCGCCGAGCTTCAGCGCCAGTGCCTCCGCCATGCGTTCGTCGACCGACACCAGTGGCGGGCCGGTATAGTCTGCCGGCCACCATTTCCCCGCGACCAGCTCGCTGCCCGGTGGCAGGTCGGCGGCGAAGGTCAGCCCGCGTTCGCCGCGCAGCGCCCACGCGCCTTCGGGAATCGTCTTCAGGTCGGCGACGCGGGTCGTGCCATAGGCGGTGATCGTGCCGCGCATCAGCGGTACGGTCTGCACCTCCGCATCGCTTTGAATGCGGCCGATCGTGTCGCGGAAGGCGGCCTCGCGCGACGGCGGCACGTCGAGCGCGAACAATGCGGGCGCGCGGGCCGGCACGGTCCTGGCGATATTGGCGTCGAGGCTGGTGCGGATCGCGGCCAGCAGCACGAACAGGGTGAGGCCCAACCCCAATGCCACCACCAGCGCCCCGGTCCGCGCGCCGGGGCGGTGCAGCGCGGCGACCGCGAGCCGCCACAAAGGACGTCGTGAACGCGGCAGGCGGGCGGCCCCCCAGCGGATCAGCCAGCCCAGCGCCGACAACAGCAGCAACAGCCCGCCCGCCGCCGCCAGGAACGCCGCGCCGAACCACGGCCGTTCGCTGGTCGCCAGCACCAGCGCGACGATCCCGGCGAAGGCCGCGCCCATCCATGCCGCCGCCTTCCATCGCGGCGCGCTCCGCCCGTCATGGACCCCGCGCAACAGCCCGGCGGCCGGCACCGCGCCCGCCGCCAGCAACGGCGGCGCGGCAAAGGCGAGTGCGATCAGCAGGCCATAGGCGGCGGCCTGCACCAGCGGCAGCGGCTGGATGGCAAAGGCCGGCGCGACCGGCAGGACATCGCCCGCCAGCGCGACGATCAGCGGCACGGCGGCGACGCCGATCGCCAGACCGACGACGATGCCGATGGCGGAAACCGCGACGATCTGCAGCAGATAGACCCGCGCGATCAGGCCGGACGTCGCGCCCAGCACCTTCAGCGTGGCGATGCTCGACCGGCGGGTGGCGAGATAGCTCGACACGCCGTTGCCGACCCCGATCCCGGCGATCACCAGCGCGGTCAGGCCGACCAGCACCAGAAACTCGCCCATCCGCGTCAGAAACCGCTCGGCCCCCGGCGAGGCGCGGTCGCGGGTGCGCGTGTCCCAGCCGAGCGCGGGATAGCGGTCGGTAAACGCTTTGATCGCCTGCGCCGGATCGTAGCGGCTGGCGATGCGGTATTTGCTTTCGTACAGGCTGCCCGGCGCGATCAGGCCGGTGCGCTGCAACCCGTCGAGCGACACCAATGCCACCGCGCCCAGCGTAAAGCCCTCGCTCAACCGGTCGGGTTCGTCGGCAATGATCCCGGCGACGGTGAAGCGCGCGGTGCCATAGCGCACCGGCCCGCCGACGCGCAGCTTCAACCGTTCGACCAGTGCCGCCCCGACATAGGTCTCGGTCGGCGACAGCGGCCGGGCGGCGGCGCGTTGCAGGGTCAGCGTGCCATAGAGCGGATAAGGGGCATCGACCGCCTTCAGCTCGATCGGGGCGGTCTGGCCGTCGAAGTTGGCGGCCATCGACTGCATCCGCAGCGTTTCCGACACCCGGCCGAGCTTTGCCATCGACCGGCGTTCGGCATCGGTGGCGGTCCGTTGCGAGACGGAGAGTTCGAGATCGCCGCCGAGCAGGCTCTGCCCACGCGCGGCCAGCTCGCCGGTGATCGACCGCGTCAGGCTGCCGATCGCCGCCAGTGCACCGACGCCGAGGATCAGGCAGACCAGCAACAGGCGGAGGCCGCGAAAGCGGGCGTCGAGTTCGCGGCGCGCAAACTTCCACGCGAGGCGCCATTGGGTCATCGGATGGCTCCGTGTGCATTCCAGTCGCGGCGCAGCCCGGCGTTCGCGAAGCCTTTTCGAATGACGCCAGCCCGTACCCCGGCGAAGGCCGGGGTCCAGTTGGAAAGGTTTTTCGGTTCGTTACCTACGTCCCCCAACTGGACCCCGGCCTGCGCCGGGGTACGGAAGAGAGGCTTGCTCAGGCCCATGCTCACCGCCCCGTATCCCGCGCGATGCGGCCATCGGCGAGTTCGACCACCCGGTCGCAGCGCTCCGCAAGCGACGGGTCATGGGTGATGACCAGCAACGTCGCCTGTGTCGCGGCACGGCGTTCGAACAGCAGGTCCATGATTGCATGGCCGGTCGCGCGGTCGAGATTGCCGGTCGGTTCGTCGGCAAACACCAGCGCCGGCCGCCCGGCCAGCGCGCGGGCGATGGCGACGCGCTGCTGCTCGCCGCCCGATAGCTGTGTCGGATAATGGTGGAGCCGATGGCCGAGGCCGACCGACACCAGCTCGCCCTCGGCCCGCGCAAAGGCGTCCGCCTCCCCGGCCAGTTCCATCGGCACCGCGACATTTTCGAGCGCGGTCATGGTCGGCAGCAGGTGGAATGCCTGTAGCACGATGCCGATCCGGCCGCGTCGGGCGCGTGCCAGATCGTCCTCACCCATCGCGCCGAAATCCGCGCCGGCGACATGGACCTGCCCGCCGCTCGCCCGTTCCAGCCCCGACAGCACCGCCATCAGCGACGACTTGCCCGATCCGGAGGCCCCCAGCAGCGCGACGCTGGTCCCGGCGGGCACGGACAGGTCGATGCCGTGGAGGATGCGGGTGGCGGCATCGCCATCGCCCAGCGTCAGGGTGACACCGCGCGCGTCGATGACCATATCGTTCGAAACCGAGAGCATGGAGTTTTTCGCCAGTGACGCAGCAGGGCCTTTCATATGCGGGCGCGATCGCGCTTCTCCAAGGTGCGTTGCTGCTGTCGGGCTGCGGCGGCCCGGATTTGTCGGAGGACAATGCCGCCGCGCCGGTGAATGTCGCCGCCGACGCGACCCCGACGCCGGTCGCCGCCCAAGCCCCGGTCGCGGGGCCGGAGCGGTTGGTGGTGGCGTTCGGCGACAGCCTGTACGCCGGCTATGGCCTGGCGCGCGGCGACAGCCTGCCCGACGATCTGCAGGATGTGTTGCGCGGGCAGGGCATCAATGCGCGGGTGGTGAATGCCGGGATTTCGGGCGACACCAGCGCGGCGGGACGGCAGCGGCTGGCCTTCACGCTCGACAAGCTGGACCGCAAGCCCGACCTCGTGCTGCTGGGGCTCGGCGGCAACGACCTGCTGCGCCAGATTCCGCCGGCCGAGACGCGCGCGAATTTCGTCGCGATGCTGGACGAGTTGAAGAAGCGCGACATTCCGGTGGTGCTGACCGGCATGATGGTGCCGCCGAACCTGGGTCCGGACTATGCCGCCGCGTTCAACCGCATCTGGCCCGACATGGCGGAGCGCTACGGCGCGACGCTCGACCCGTTCATCCTCGCGGGCGTGATCGGCAACCGGGCGCTGATGCAGCCCGATGGCATCCACCCGAACGCGCAAGGGGTGGACCGGATCGTCGCACGGCTGGGGCCGGTGGTGGCGGGGCGGTTGAAGGCGTTGTAGGCGGCGGATGGCACTTGCCCGTTTCTCCGTCGACATTGCTGGTTTTGGGAAAGCGAAACCCTCCGGCGTCCGTCAGCGCGATCGGCGTGGCGGGGTTTCCGCCGTCGGTTCGTTTGTGGGAACGCGACTATCACCTAGGCGCCTGCAAGGGCGACCACGCCGGCGATGAGAACACCACATCCGGCCAGGCGCCAGAAGCCCACGGACTCCCGCAGGATCACCATCGCCAGCAAGGCACCCACCATCATCGACATCTCGCGCATCGGTGCCACGAGGCTGAGCGGCGCGCCGCTGCGCAAGGCGGCAAGAACAAGGATGTAGGATAGCGGCGACAGCAGCCCCACGCCGATCGCCAGCCACCAATGACCGTTCATGGCGATGAGCGCCCGGCGCGGATTTGCGCCGACCAGCGGGGCCAACAGGAAAAAGCGCAGCAGGTTGGAGAACCAGTCGAGGATCACCGGCGTCATGCCGAGCACCTTCACCGCATAAGCGTCCACCACCGTGTAGGACGCGATCAGCCCGCCGGTTGCCGTGCCCCATCGGACACCGGCCTGGCCGCCGGGTCGCCGGAATGCGGAGAGGTCGCCCTGCGTCGCTATCAGGCCGATCCCGACCACCACGAGCGCCAGGCCCCCAAGGCTACGGCCCGTCGGTGCCTCGCCGAGCAGCAGGATCGCCCCGATCGTCGACAGCATCGGTCCGGTGCCGCGCGCCACCGGATAGACGACCGACAGGTCCGCGACCTGATAGCCGCGCTGGAGGCACAGACTATAGGCAAGGTGGATCACGCCGCTGAGCAGCACGAACCCGATGCCTTCCGCGGTCCAGGTGACGGTCCCGCGCCAGAGCAGGTACAGCACCCACGGCGCATATCCGACGCAAGCGAACAGATTATAGGCAAAGACGAAGACCGGCCCCACCGAAGCGGCCTTCTTCGCGAGCAGGTTCCATGTCGCATGGATGACCGACGCGAGGATGATGAGAAGAAACGAGGCAAGCGTCACGAGACCCCCTTGGGCGCGCCAGCGCCGGTTGATCTCGACGTCTCCTCCCCTGGGCTTTTATCCCTTGGGTGCAGCCGCGGGAGGCCCGCGGTCTCTGCAACGCTCGGTCCAGCGACGATGCCCGTCCGGAACCCTAGTTGCCACTCGGTCGATCCAACACAGCTATCGCAAGCTGACCCTGTCGATCAAGGCGTGGCTCCACGGTTTCCCAATTCACGATCGTCTTCGGGAAAACCGCTCCTACCCGAACGGGCGGTCGATCGACGGCTGCGGCTGGGTGAACCATTTTGCCCCGTCGTCGGTCACATGGAAATGATCCTCCAGCCGGATGCCGAAGCGGTCGGGGACGACGATCATCGGTTCGTTGGAAAAGCACATGCCGGGCGCAAGCGGGGTCGTATCGCCGCGCACCAGATAGGCGGGTTCGTGGATCGACAGGCCGATGCCGTGGCCGGTGCGGTGCGGCAGGCCGGGGAGGCGATAGTCGGGGCCTAGCCCCTCGCGCACCAGCACCGCGCGGGCGGCGGCGTCGACTGCTTCGCACGGTACGCCGGGGGCGGCGGCGGCGAAGGCGGCGGCTTGGGCGGCGTGTTCGATGTCCCAGATCGCGCGCACCTCGTCCGCGACCGGTCCGAAGGCATAGGTGCGGGTGATGTCGCTGTGATAGCCCTCCACCCGGCAACCGGTGTCGATCAGCACCAGCTCGCCCTCGGCCAGTGCGCGGTCGCCGGGCAGGCCGTGGGGAAAGGCGGTGGCGCGGCCGAACTGGACGATGCAGAAGAACGACCCGCCACCACCGATCGCGCGGTGGGCATCGTCGATGAAGCGGACGACTTCGCTCGCCAGAATGCCGGGGCGAAGGATGCGCGCGGCGGCGGCCTGCACCTGCAACGTCATGTCCTTGGCCTGTTGCAGCAGCGCGAGTTCGACGGGCGATTTGACCATGCGACAGCCGTCGATGACGGGCGCGCCGTCGGTCAGTGTCAGGCCATGGCCCGCCAGCTTCTGTCCCCAGGCGAAGGGGAGCAGCGGATCGACCGCGAGGGTTGCCCCGGCGGGCAGGGCGTCGGCGACCAGCGCGGTCGGGTCCGCGTCCTCCTCCCACAGCAGCAGCTCGGCGGGGATGGTCAGGTCGGCCTCCAACGTGCCGCGCTCGAACGCCGGGCAGACGATTCGCGGGGTGCCGGTGACGGGCAGCAGCAGCGCGACCATCCGCTCGCTCGCCCCCCACGGAATGCCGGTGAAATATTGCAGCGACGCGCCGGTATGGACCAGCAGCGCCTGTGCCCCGGCGGCGTCGGTCAGGGCGCGGGCGCGTTCGATCCGGGCGTGGCGCTCGGCCGGGGTGATGGCGGGTGCGGGCGTGGCCCAGGGGGCGATCGCCGCCAGCTGCGCCGTCGCGCTCGATCCACCGATGGTCATGTCCGTCTCCGCCGAAATCGCCCGAGCGAGAAGGGCGTAAGGTCGATCGCGGGCGGTTCGTCCGCGATCATCGCTGTCGCCAGCCTAGCCGCGATCGGCGCGAGCGTCAGCCCCGGATGCGGATCGCCAGAGGCGTAGAGCAGATTGTCGGCCCGCCACGACCCGGCGCAGCGGCTGCGCGACATGGACGCGGTGCTGGTCGCGCTCGATGTGGCGGAGGTGCCGGGAAGCCGGGCGCACGCACGATGCGATCCTGCTGCAGCCCGGATCGCCGGAGCAGGCGGAAGCCCCTCGCGTTCGTCTTCGTCACCTGCAGTCTTGTGCAACCCCGGACGATGGTCGAGATACCTGCCGCATAAAAACGGAATGGGGGGATGCGCGCCGTGAACGAAGAACCCAGGGGCGTTAGGGACTATGCGGGCGCCGCCGGTGGCCTGGGCGCGTTGCGTGCGGTCGCGTCCGCGGTCCGTGACCAGATGGCCGATGCGCGCACGCTGCTGGCGGTGAACCAGCCGGACGGGTTCGACTGTCCGGGCTGCGCATGGCCGGACCCCCGGCACGGCGCCTCCTTCGAATTCTGCGAAAACGGGGCGAAGGCGGTGACGTGGGAGGCGACCGCCAAGCGCGTCGATCCCGACTTCTTCGCCCGGCACAGCGCAACGGAATTATGGGGGTGGAGCGATCACGACCTAGAGAATGCGGGCCGGCTTACCCATCCGCTGCGCTATAATCCGGCGACCGACCATTATGACGTCGTGACCTATGACGAGGCGTTCCGGCTGACGGGCGCGGCGCTGCGCCGGCTCGACCATCCCGACCAGGCGGAATTCTATTGCTCCGGCCGCACGTCGAACGAGGCGGCGTTCCTGTGGCAGCTCTATGTCCGCGCATTCGGTACGAACAATTTCCCCGACTGTTCGAACCTGTGCCACGAGGCGACGAGTACCGGGCTGCCGCAGTCGATCGGGATCGGCAAAGGGACGGTGACGCTCGAGGATTTCGAGCAGGCCGACGCGATATTCTGCATCGGGCATAATCCGGGCACCAACCACCCGCGGATGCTGTCGTCGCTGCGCGACGCGGCGCGGCGTGGCGCCGCGATCATCGTCGCCAATCCGATGAAGGAGCGGGGGCTGGAACGGTTCCGGTCGCCCCAGCATGTCGGCGACATGGTCAGCCGCTCCGGCGTGCGGCTCGCCTCCGCCTATCACCAGGTTCGCGTCGGCGGCGACCTTGCCATGCTCAAGGGCATGATGAAGGCGCTGTTCGCGCTGGATGCGGCGAGCCTGGCGGCGGGGCAGGGCGGCGTACTCGACCGCGCGTTCATCGCCGACCACACCACCGGTTTCGACGCACTGGCCGCCGACATCCATGCGACCGACTGGGAAGAGATCGTCCGGCGATCCGGTCTTTCACAGGCCGACATCGAATCCATGGCACAGGTGTATGCCGGCGCGGAGCGGGTCATCATCTGCTATGGCATGGGCATCACCCAGCACCGCCACGGTACGCAGAACGTGCAGCAGATCGCCAATCTGCTGCTGCTACGCGGCAATTTTGGCCGGCCGGGTGCCGGGATATGCCCGTTGCGCGGGCACAGCAACGTGCAGGGCGATCGCACCGTCGGCATCACCGAACTGCCGACCGAGGCGTTCCTGCAACGGCTCGATGCCGCCTTCGGCATCGCCGCGCCGCGGGCGCACGGCCATAATGCGGTGGAGGCGTTCAAGGCGATGCGCGACGGGCGTTCGCGCGCGGTGATCTCGCTCGGTGGCAATCTGGCCGTGGCGATGCCCGATCCCGCCGCCTGCTTCGATGCCTATCGCACGATGGACCTTGCCGTCACGGTGGTGACCAAGTTCAATCGCACCTGCCTGTTGCAGGCGAAGGAGACGCTGGTGCTGCCCTGTCTCGGCCGGACCGAACAGGATGTGCAGGCCAGCGGTCCGCAGGCGGTGACGGTCGAGGATTCGATGTCCATGGTCCATGCCTCGCGCGGCCGGTTGAAGCCGGTATCGGCGGGACTGCTGTCGGAACCGGCGATCGTCGCCGGGCTGGCGACGGCGACCCTGCCCGACGTCGCGATCGACTGGGACGGCATGGTCGCGGACTATGACCGGATCCGCGACAAGATCGCCGAGGTGTTCCCCGAGTTCGGCGACTACAACGCCCGCATCCGCGTGCCGCGCGGCTTTCGCCTGCCCAATGGTCCGTCGGAGCGGCGCTGGAACACGCCCGGCGGCAAGGCGCGTTTCCTGGTTCATCCGAACGCCGATGGCGCCGGCGGCAATGCCGACGGGATGCTGACGCTGACGACCATCCGCAGCCACGACCAGTATAATACCACCATCTATGGCAACAACGACCGTTATCGCGGGATCACCGGACGGCGCGACGTGGTCTTCGTCCATGCGGAGGACCTCGCCGCCCTCGGGCTGGACCATGGCGACCTTGTGGATGTCGTCGCCGCGCCCGATCGCATATTGGCGCGGCAGGTCGCGGTGGCGTATGCGATCGCACGCGGATCGGTCGCGGCCTATTTCCCCGAGGCCAATCCTCTCATCGCGCTGGACGACCATGACCCGCTGAGCGGTACGCCGGCCTATAAGAGCGTTCCGATCACCCTGCGCCGCTCGGTCTGACGGAGTTCGACGGTAGTACAGCTACATATGTCGCATTACACGAATGCGAATTGATCGAGGACGCGATAATCGATACGATCGCGGCAAACCGGTTAGGAGCTTCGATGATCCATACGACGCATGTGGGCAGCCTGCCCAGGGGTGAACGCCTGACACCGCTGCTGCTGGCCCGCGACAAGGGCGAGCCGTTCGATGCCGGGGAGTTCGACGCCGTGGTACAGGCCGCGACCGACGAGGCGGTCGAACGGCAGGTGGCATCGGGCGTGTCGATCGTCAGCGACGGCGAACTCGGCAAGGTCGGCTATTCGACCTACATGATCGAGCGGCTGGAGGGCTTTGGCGGCCATGTCGATCGCCAGCCCGCCGCCGATCTCGCGGCGCATCCGGACCTAGCGCGCAAGCTCTCCGCGATCATGGGCAGCCAGGAGTTTACCCGCGCATCGTGCATCGGCCCGGTCCGGCTCAAGACGCTGGCACCGCTGCACGACGACATCCGCCGGTTCCGAACCTCGCTCGACCGGCATGGCGCGGGGGTGCGCGCGTTCATGAATGCCGCGTCGCCCGGACTGATCACCGCGTTCCAGGTCAACCGGCACTATCCCAGCCACGATGCCTATCTGGCCGACATCGTCGATGCGATGCGCCCGGAATATGAGGCGATCATCGCCGCCGGGTTCGATCTTCAGCTCGACTGCCCCGACCTCGCCATGTCCCGCCACACCGGCTATCAGGCGATGGACGAGGTCGATTTCCTGAAGGTGGCGGCGGCCAATGTTGCGGCGATGAACGCGGCCACCGCGAACATCCCGACGGACCGGATGCGGATGCATGTCTGCTGGGGCAATTACGAAGGCCCGCACGATTGCGACATCGCGCTCGACAAGGTGATCGACATCGTGCTTGCCGCCCGCCCGTCGACCATCCTGTTCGAAGCGGCCAATCCCCGGCACGAGCATGAATGGATCGTGTGGCGCGACGCCACGATCCCGGCGGACAAGATCCTCGCCCCCGGCCTGATCGACAGCTGTTCGAACTATGTCGAGCATCCGGAACTGGTCGCGCAGCGGATCGAGCGCTATGCCGGCATCGTCGGCAAGGATCGCGTCGTCGCCAGCACCGATTGCGGCTTCGGCACCTTTGCAGGCTATGGCAAGATCGACCCGGAGATCGCGTGGAAGAAGATGCGGACCTTGCGCCAGGGCGCCGATCTGGCGGATGCCCGGCTTTGACCGATCAGGACCGGATCGCGATCGAGCATGATTGCGCGAAGCTCGTCGCGCGCTACGCCAATCTGAACGATGCCGGGCGGTGGCAGGAACTGGCGGACCTCTATGCCGAGGATGGCCGCTTCGCACGGCCGAGCGCGCCCGACGACTGGATCGTCGGGCGCGACGCCATCCTTGCGTCCTTCGTCGCGCGGCCGGCGCGGCAGGGCCGCCATTTGTGCACCAATATCGACATCGAGGTTCTGAGTGCCGATACGGCGCAGGGGACATGCGCGCTCTGCCTGTTCACCAGCGACGCGCCGCCAAGGATCGGCAGCTTCGAGGACCGTTTCGTACGTACGTCCGAAGGCTGGCGGTTTGTGGAACGCCGCGGCGTGATGCACTTCTCGCTCCCGGAGCCGCGCTGACATGGCGACGCAATCCTCGACCAGCGGCGTCAAGTCGGCCCTCCGGACGCTCGACATGATCGAATATGTCGTCGCGCATCGCTCGGGCGTCGTGGCGCAGGAGATTTCGGAGGCGCTGAACATCCCGGTCAGCAGCCTGTCCTACCTGTTGGGAACGCTGCTGGAGCGGGGCTATCTGCGCCGCGACGGGCGGCGTTACTATGCGGGCATCGGGCTGGAACGGCTCCGCCTTCCGCAGGGCGAGGTGTCGCTGGCGGAGCGGGCGCAACCGTTCGTCAAGGCGCTGGTCAACCGGCTGAACGAGACGACGTCGGTGTTCGTCCGGGCCGATTGGGAGATGGAGGCGATCGTCACCCAGTCGTCCAGTCACATGCTCCGCTATGCTCGCGATGTCGGGACGCGGTCGCCGATGTACTGCACGTCGGCGGGCAAGGCGCTGCTCGCTACCCTGTCCGACGCCGATCTCGAACGCTATCTGCGCGAGGTGCCGCTGACGCCGATCACGCCCTACACGATCGTGGACCGTGACGCGTTCGTCGCGCAGATCGCGGAGGTCAGGGCATCGGGCTTCGCGGTCACCCGCGACGAACTGGAGGTCGGCATTTCGGCGGTGGGCAGCGTGATCCATGCGAACGGACAGGCGGTCGCCGCGCTCAGCGTGGCGTGCCCGACCGTGCGCTTCACCCCGGAAGTGCAGCAGCAGATCATCGGCCAGATCATGGCCACCGTGGCCACGCTGGGCGATACCCTCAGCCACGCCTGAAGGGGGGGCGAGACCTTGGTCGCTACCGGTTCATGCCGTGGTGGCCATCCAGTCGGCGAGCGCTGCGGTAACCGCTTCGGGCGCTTCCATCGGGGCCATGTGGCCGGCGCCTTCGAACACGACCAACCTCGCCCCGGACAGCGCATCGGCGATCGCGCGGTGCTGGGCGGGGGGGCTCCAGCGGTCCTCGCTGCCGACGCCGACAAGGACCGGGCAGCGCACCGCCGCCAGTGCCGCCTGGGCATCCGGGCGACCGAGCAGCGCGGTGATGTGGTTCAGGTGGATGTCCGGCGTCATCCGCTCGACCATCGCGAACAGGGCGTCGCGCAGGACGGGGTCGTTGTCGAGCCGGTCCGGCGCGACCATCGGCGGCAGCCAGCTGGCGGCCAGCGCCCGCATCCCATAGAGGCGGCCGAGGTCGATCAGGTCCTGCCGCTTTGCGCGCTCGCCCGGCTGCACCGGATGGATGCCGGTATCGAACAGCGCCAGTCGCTCGACCCGGTCGGGCGCGCGGCGGACCACCTCCAGCGCGACCCGCGCGCCCATCGAATGGCCCGCGATCGAGAAGCGCGGCGGCGCGGCGTCGAGGATCGATGCCGCCATGCCCGCGATCGAATCGACATGGCGCAGGTCGGCGACGCGGACATCATGGCGTGCCGACAGCGTGTCGACCTGATGGCCCCAGACCACCCCGTCGCACAGCAATCCGGGCACCAGGATCAGGACATCGCGCATGACGGGGCTCCTATACGGACGGGGCGTCGATCGAGGGCGTGCGGCAAGGAACCTTCCGATCGGTCGGGGAAAGGGGGGAGCGGATCGCGCCGCTCCCCCGTTCGGGTTCAGCCTGCCGGCCGGATGGACCGGGCCTGCTTGGCATAGGGCCAGGGCTGGATCGTGGCGCGGATTTCCTTCTGGACGTGGCGCTCGACGCCGGGCTTGCGGCTGCCGCCGTTCGGCTCGCCCCAGATCACGACGACTTCCTTGCCCATCTCGGCGCTGGCTTCGTCGATCATCGCCAGCGAAATCCACTGGCGATCGCGCGACAGGTAACAGGGATAGGTGGAGAGACCGGCCAGGCTGTCGCCGATCATCACCGAATCATAGGGATGCGCCGCGTAATGCGCGACCGGCGTTTCCATATACTTGCCCGGCTGGTCGCCCAGCAGGATGCTGCGTTCCACCGCCAGCACATCCTCGGCATTCCATTCCAGCGTCACCTTGCGACGGTGCGGCTGGTCCTGCATCTTCTCCAGCGCCTCGCGACCGATAAAGTCGTGGTTGAACCGGATCAGGCGGCCGTAATCGACGTCCCAGGGCGTCAGATAATAATCCTCGATGTTCGACGACACGAAGCTGCCGCCGATCGAACCGTTCGCCTCGAAACCGTCGCCGGGCAGCCATTCGCGATAGCCGCGCATGGCGTCGCCGCTGTAGATGGCGGGCAGCGGCGAGGGGATCCAGCCGGCCTCGACCGCGCAGGTGCCATAGGCGCGACCGCCCACCAGCTTCAGGCCGAAATCCGCCCCCGCCTCGACGATCGCGGCCTTGACCTCCGGCCCGATTTCGAGCGGCCCCCAGAATTCGAGGCCCGGTGCGCCGGCAAACGCATGGGCGAGCGCGCGCAGCTTGTGGCCGGCGATGGTGATTTCGCCCATCTGGAAGAATTTCGGCTTTTCGAGATTGCCGCCGTTCAGCTTGTCGAGCAGTTCCCAGGCGTTCGGCCCCTGCAACTCGTAGCGGAAGGTCTTGCGCGGCTGGGGGTTCTGGACCGCGCGCTGGTCCAGTTCGTAGGTGACGTCGAAATCGCCGGTTTCGATCACATAGCGGATCCAGTTCGCGACGGGCGGGCGGCCGACGATGTTCACCTTGTCGTCCTCAAGCCCGAACAGCACCATGTCGCCGATCAGGTGTCCGTCCGGACCGCAGCAGATCAGCTGCTTGCCCTTGTTGCGGCCGTATTTCTCGAACGAATTGACGCCGACGTGCGACAACAGGCGGATCGTGTCCGGACCTTCGACATACAGGTCGGTCATGTGCAGCGACTGGTCGAGGAGCCCGACGGTTTCGTGCCACGAATGTTGTTCGTCGCGCCAGTTGGTGAACTGCGACTGGACCGGATACTGGTACGCGCCCACCGGCACGTCGCGAAGGAACTCGGCCGGATTGCCAAGGGCATCCATCTTATCCTGCAGGCTCTTGAAGCGCATATTCTCTCCCATGCTCTGGCGACTGGATCGAACGGCGGCGGTGTTCGCGCGCGTACCTTTACGCCATGCTGAAAACATACACATATGCGATAAACTCGCATAGAAGAAATTTCTGATATGCGATCGATTTGCCGGGCGGCAGGGATGCGCGCGTCAGCCGGGCATCGGGTAGCGTCAGGCGGATGTGACGGGTGCCGTCAGCCGGGGCAGCAGGAACAGCGTCACGATCGCCAGCAGCATCGGCATCGCCAGCGCCGTGCAATATTCCGCGCGGGACCAGCCCTGCGACATGAGGATGCCGGCGATATACGGACCCAGCACCGCGCCGATCCGCCCTCCGCCCAGGCCGATGCCGGTTCCCGTCGACCGGACGGCCGGCGCAAAGACCTGCGGCAGGATGGCGTAGAGGCATGTGATCGCGGTGTTGAGGAAGAAGCCGAGGACGAACGCGCTCACGATCAGCGGCGTGGTGCTGGCCGGCACGATCCCGAACGCCACGAGGGCGGTGCCCATGCCGACGAACACCGCCGCCGACAGGTTGCGAAGCCCGAAGCGATTGGCGAGCAGCCCGTAGAGCAGGCAGCCGATCGCCCCCGCGACGTTCATCATCAATGCCGCATAGATGCCGATGCTGTCCCTGAAACCCAGTTCGGTCAGGATCTTGGGCGTCCAGCTGACCGCGAAATAGACCGTCGCCATGACACTGATGTTCAGCAGCAGCACCATCAGGGTCGTCAGCAGCATCCGACCGCGGAACAGCCCGGACATGCGGCCGCGATCCTCCGGCCCGGCCGGACGCGGTGCGGGCAGCGCCGCCAGCGCGGCCTGGCCCAGCCGCGCCCGCACCCGGTTCACCTTCCGCAACGCGCCCCGTGGCCGGCGGGCGAGGAGGAACTGCAGCGATTCCGGCAGCAGCCACAGCACGACGGGCACCAGCAGCGCGGCCAGCACCCCGCCCAGCAGGAAGACGGCGGGCCACCCGAACGCCGCGATCAGCGGGACCGACGCAAGGCCGCCGAGCGTGGCCCCCACGGGATAGCCCAACGCCATGCACGCGATCGCCAGGCTGCGGCGGCGTGGCGACGCATATTCGGCCACCACGGTATTGATGCTGGCCAATACCCCGCCGATGCCGAGGCCGGTCACGACGCGGGTGATCGCCATCTGGGTCAGGTCACGGGTAAACGCCGACGCGACCATGCCGATGGTCAGCAGCGCGAGGCACAGGAGAATGGCGGGGCGTCGTCCGAACCTGTCGCCCAGGGGGGACAGCACGAACGCGCCGATGCCCATGCCCGCCAGCCCCGCGCTGAACAGCCCGCCGACCTGAGTCGGGTTCAGCCCCCATGCGCGCGAGATTGCGGGAGCGGTGAACGCGATCGCCAGGACGTCGAAACCGTCCAGCGCGCTGATCGCGACGCACGTGCCGATCGCGGCGATCTGAAAACCCGTCATCGGCCGGTCGGGCGCGGCGGGCCCGTCGCCTGCCGCCGTCGTCGCGATCTGCACCATCGGACATCCTCTGTTCCTGCTCCGCGGGGGATGGAGCGTTTGGTTTGGCGGTCAGTCCGGTTCGCGATCGATCCCGGCTGTGGCTGCGCGTACCGTTACCTCGACCCCGGCGAGGCCGGGACTGATGGCGAAGGGCTTGTCGATCTTCACCCGTGCCGACTGGACACCGCGCCATCGCACGCATTCGGCGCCCAGCCGGTGGGCGAACATCTCGATCAACGGGATGTGCACGGTCGCCAGCGCCTCGGCGGCGCGGACGATCGACCGGTAGTCGACGGTGTCGGCGATCTCGTGGATGCGCTGGCTGCGCAGCGTCAGCTCGACCGTCACGACCAGCGGCTGCCGCCGGCCGATTTCGTCGGGGTTGATGCCGATGTCGGCCAGCAGCGGCAGGTCGGTGACGCGGACGAGCGTGGTGGAGGACAGGGGATCATCCATGCGTATCTCTCCCGGCGGCGGCGACGGTGTTGCTGAGCAGGCAGGCGATGGTCATCGGCCCCACGCCGCCTGGAACGGGCGTCACCGCCCTGGCGTGCCCCATTTCATGGGTCGCCACGTCGCCGACCAGCCGGGCGGTGCCGTCGTGATCGACCACGCGGCTGATCCCGACGTCGATCACCACCGCGCCTTCCTTGACCCAGAAGCCCCGGACCAGATGCGGCGCGCCGGCCGCCGCGACGATGACGTCGGCCCGTCGCGCGAGGTCGGGCAAATTGTGCGTTTCGATATGGGTGACGGTGACGGTCGCCTCCCGCTCCAACAACAGCATCGCGACCGGCTTGCCGACGATATTGGACTTGCCGATCACCACCACGTCCAGGCCGCGATAGTCGTGGATCACGCTGTCGAGCAGCTTCATGATGCCGAGCGGCGTACAGGGCACCAGCCCGCCCGTGCCGGTCGACAGCCGCCCGACATTCACCGGATGGAACCCGTCGACATCCTTGTCGGGCGCAATGCGATCGAGCACCCTGGCAGCGCTGATCCCCGTCGGCAGCGGCAACTGCACGAGGATGCCGTGGATCGCCGGATCGGCGTTCAGCGTGTCGATCAGGTCGAGCAGGCGGGCCTCGTCGGTGTCGGCGGCAAGGAACGCCTCGACCGAACGGATGCCGACCCGCCGGCATTCGGCCACCTTGCGCCGCACATAGACCTCGCTTGCCGGATCGTTGCCCAGCAGGACCACCGCCAGCGCCGGCTCGATCCCGCGGGCCTTGAGCGCCGCGACCCGTGCGGCCGTCTCGGTCGCCAGCGCGGCGGCCATCGCCCGCCCGTCGATCAACTGGCTCATGCCCTATCCCTGGAAGACGATGGTCTTGCCACCTGCCATGATGACCCGGTCGGTAAGGTGGAGGCGGACCGCCTCGGCCAGCACGCGGCGTTCGATGTCGCGACCCTTGCGGATCAGGTCGTCGGGCCGGTCGGCATGGGTCACCGATTCGACGTCCTGATGGATGATCGGTCCTTCGTCGAGGTCGGCGGTCACGTAATGGGCGGTCGCGCCGATCATCTTGACCCCGCGGTCATAGGCCTGATGATAGGGCTTCGCGCCCTTGAAGCCGGGCAGGAAGCTGTGATGGATGTTGATGCAGCGCCCGGACAGGAAACCGGCCAGATCGTCCGATAGGATCTGCATGTAGCGCGCGAGGACGACCAGTTCGGCGCCGGTATCGGTCACGACGCCCTTGATCCGGCTTTCCTGTTCGGCCTTGTTGTCCCTGGTGACGGGGAAGTGATGATAGGGAATGTCACCCATCAACGAGGTGTGGAGGACCGTTTTCGGATGGTTCGATACGATCGCGACCACCTCCATCGGCAATTCGCCCAGGATCGCCCGGTACAACAGGTCGCCCAGGCAATGGTCCCATTTGGAAACCATCAGCACGACCTTCTTGCGCGTCGCCTGATCGGTGATCGACCAGTCCATCGCGTTCGCCGTGCCGAGCGGGGCGAAGGCCGCGCTCAGCTGGTCGACGGTTTGTCCTTCGCCGGGGGTGAAGGCGACGCGCATGAAGAAGCGCTGGTTGTTCGCGTCGTCGAATTGCTGGGCGTCGACGATGTTGCAACCGATGTCGAAGAGGAAGTTGGCGACCTTTGCCACCAGACCGGGCTTGTCGACGCATTGCAGCCGCAGGGTATAGGTTTCGCTCACGAGGTCATTCTCCTGGTATCGCCGCGATCAATGTGCGCGATCGTATCGGTTCACCCACTCGACCGTCTTTTCGAGGCCGCCAAAGGGGTAGAAGTGCAGCCGGACTGGGCCGTGCGCATCGCTCAGCCCCTTGGCGAAGCGGTCGACCAGCTTGTCCGGACCGGCGGAACCGAGCAGCTGCGTGATGGAGATGCCGTATTTGGTCAGGACGCTGGCCGAAGCGCCGACCCCGCAGCGCGCCGCGAAGCGCATCAGCGTCTTGATTCCCGCCGGCCCCGGAACGCCGACGCGTACCGGCGCATCGATGCCATGGGCGCGGACCGCCAGCAGCCAGTCGAGGACGGCATCCGCGTCGAACGAGAATTGCGTCACGACCAGCGGTGCCATGCCGCGCCGTGCGATCTCGTCGCACTTGCCCTTGAGGACGCTCCAGCATTGCGCTTCGGTCATGTCCGGATGCCCTTCCGGATGGCCGCCCACGCCGATGGCGGTGATGCCGGCGCGTTCGAACGCACCGCTGGCGATCAGCGCGCTGCTGTCGAAAAAGGGGCCTTCGGGTTCGGCCGGGTCGCCGGCGACCACGAAGCAGCGCTTCACCCCCGCTTCCGCGACGACGGCCCCCAGATAGCGTTCGAATTCCTCGGCGGAGCGGATCCTGCGCGCGGAAAAATGCGGCATCGGTTCGAACCCCAGCGCGCGCACCCGCCGGATCGCCTCCATCCGGGCATCGAAATCCTCCCCCGGCAGGAAGGTGACGGCGATGGGCGTGTCGGGCGGAATCTGCGGGGCGGCGGCGGTCAGCGAGTCGCGGTCCTTCGCCGTGATCTCCAGCGAATAGCCATCCGCCATGTTCCGCGCGGGGCTGGACCAGTTAGGATGAATGACCGGCACGGCCATCGGACTCTCCCTTGGTTGTTCATTTTCTGAGAGACCCCTAGCGCACCGTTAAATCTTCGCATAGAAGAAATATTCAGAGGAGCGAAAATCACGCTGCCGTGGCGCAGGTGCATCGGGAGGATGGTCAAACTATAATCGGAATGCCCGCGCGCCGCGGTTCCATCTTCGTAACCGGACAGGCCAGCCGCCCGAACGCTGCTGGTGCCCAATCATAAGAAGGAGTAGGACAGTTGACGAACCCCAATCTGCAGCAGGTGTTGGACAGCAAGGGTGACATCGTCACCTTCCTGCGCAATCAACAGGTCGGACCGAACGTATATCCCGGTATTCCGGGCGAATATTCGAACTGGCGCGACGAACAGCGCTCGTGGGCCGAGACGGCGGTATTGTTCAACCAGAGCTTCCACATGGTGGACCTGCTGGTCACCGGGCCGGACGCGTTCGAAATGCTGTCCTATCTGGCGCCGAACAGCTTCAAGGGCTTCGTTCCGAACCGTGCCAAGCAGTTCGCACCGGTCACGCCGGACGGCTATGTCATCGGCGACGTGATCCTGTTCTATCTGGAAGAGGGCGTCTTCGAACTCGTTGGGCGCGCGCCGACGATCGAATGGGTCGAATATTGGGCGTCGACCGGCAAGTGGGACGTGAAGGTCGAGCGCGACGAGCGCACCGCGGCACGTCCGGAGGCGGAAAAGGGGTATCGCCGGAACTTCCGGTTCCAGCTTCAGGGGCCGAACGCCATGAAGGTGCTGGAAAAGGCGATGGGCGAGACGCCGCCGGACCTGAAATTCTTCCACATGGCGGAGATCGAACTGGGCGGCGTCAAGCTGCGCGCGCTGCGCCACGGCATGGTCGGCCAGCCCGGTTATGAGCTGTTCGGTCCGTGGAAGGACTATGACGCGGTCCGCAACGCCCTGATCGAAGCGGGCAAGGACGACGGGCTGACGCTGTGCGGCGGTCGTACCTACAGCTCCAACACGCTGGAGTCGGGCTGGATTCCGTCCCCGCTCCCGGCGATCTACACCGGCGAATCGATGCGGGCGTATCGCGAGTGGCTGGGGGAAAAGTCGTATGAGGGCGTCTGCTCGCTGGGCGGCAGCTTCGTATCCGACCGGATCGAGGACTATTACCTCACCCCGTGGGACCTGGGCTATGGCATCATGGTCAAGTTCGACCACGACTTCATCGGTCGCGAAGCGCTGGAAAAGATGAAGGACCAGCCGCAGCGTCGCAAGGTGACGCTGGCGCTCAACAACGAGGACGTCGTCCGCGTCATGTCGTCGATGCTGCAAACCGGCGAGAAGGCCAAGTTCCTCGAATTCCCCAGCGCCGTCTATGCCATGCACCCGTATGACGCGGTGCTGAAGGACGGTGCGACCGTCGGCATCTCGACCTGGATCGGCTACACAGTCAACGCCGGACGCTTCCTCGCGCTGGCGATGGTCGACGAGGCGGTGGCCGAGCCGGGTACGGAAGTGACGCTGCTGTGGGGCGAACCCGATGGCGGCACCAGCAAGCCGACCGTCGAACGCCATGTCCAGACTGAAATCCGCGCGACCGTCGCGCCCGCTCCGTATTCGGAGGTCGCGCGCGATTCCTATGCGGACGGCTGGCGCACCAAGGCGACGGCGGTTTGAACGGACGGGGCGGCCCGGTGCGGCCGCCCCGTTCCGACAGGGAGCAAGCAGGGAGAGACGTCGATGACCGGCCCACAAGACATGGCGGCCTATCTTGCCGAACTCGAAGATATTCCCGGCACCCGGGTCTTCACCGCAAACCGGGCGCGACGCGGCTATCAGATCAACCAGCTGGCGATGAGCCTGATGGATGCCGCCAACCGGGACCGGTTCCGCGCAGGCGAGGCGGCGTATCTGGACGAGTGGCCGATCAGCGAGGAGGCCAAATACGCCTTCCTCCGGCGCGACTATAACCGGCTGATCGACCTTGGCGGGAACATCTATTTCCTGGCCAAGCTGATCTCCACCGATGGCATTTCTGTCGCGGAAGGCGTGTCGAGCATGACCGACATGACGTTCCCCGAATATCAACGGATGATGCTGGACGGCGGCCGTTCGCCACAGGGCGTCCGTTCCATCAAGGGAGGCTATTGATATGGCGCGCATCACCGCTGGCGTGGGTTCCAGCCATGTGCCCCTGCTGGGCGTGGCCGTCGACCAGGGCAAGACCGGCGACGATTATTTCGGTCCGATCTTTCGTGGCTATGACTGGACCCGTGCCTGGGAACAGGAACAGAAGCCGGACGTCGTGATCCTGGTCTATAACGACCATGCGTCCGCCTTCGACATGAAGATCGTGCCGACCTTCGCCATCGGCTGCGGCGACCGGTACAAGCCGGCGGACGAAGGGTGGGGGCCGCGTCCGGTCCCCGATGTCGAGGGGCATCCCGACCTCGCCTGGCATATCGCCCAGAGCCTGATCCTCGACGAATTCGACATGACCATCATCAACGAGATGGACGTCGACCACGGACTGACGGTCCCGCTGTCGATGATGTTCGGACAGCCCGATCGCTGGCCTGCGAAGGTCATTCCCTTTGCCGTGAACGTCGTGACCTATCCCGTCCCGACCGGCAATCGCTGCTGGGCGATCGGCGAGGCCATCCGCCGTGCGGTCGAGAGCTTCCCCGAGGACCTGAACGTCCAGATCTGGGGCACGGGCGGCATGAGCCATCAGCTGCAGGGCCCGCGTGCCGGCCTGCTGAACCGCGAATGGGACAATCGCTTCATGGACGGCCTGATCGGGTCGAGCGATGCGAACCGGGCGATTCCGCACATCGAATATCTGCGCGAAACCGGTTCGGAGGGCATCGAGATGGTGATGTGGCTCATCATGCGCGGTGCGCTCGGCCGCGAAACGCGGTTGCTGCACCGGCACTATCATATCCCGTGCAGCAACACCGCGATCGGGCACATGGTGCTCGAACCGGTCGAGGTCGCCGCCGCAGGCGAGGCGATCGACGACGCGATCATCGCCTGAACCCACCCGCGCCTGTCGGTCGGGTCCGATCCGCGAAGAACGGGGGCATCAGACCCCCGGTGGTCGGCACGCCGCGAGCGTAGACACCAAAGGAGAGCGAAAATGAACCATGCGTTCCGTCTGCTGATCGATGGGGAACTGGTATCCGGTCCCAGTTCGTTCGACGTCATCAACCCGGCTACCGGCGAAACCCTGACGCAATGTCCCAAGGCGGACGAAGCGTTGCTCGAACGGGCGATCGCGGGTGCGAAAGCGGCGTTGCCCGGCTGGTCCGCACGGCCTGTCGAGGAACGGGCCGCGCTGATCGGGCAACTTTCCGACGCGCTGGAGGCGCGGGCGGGGGAATTCGCTAGCGTGCTGACGGCCGAGCAGGGCAAGCCGCTGGACCAGGCGATGTACGAGATCATGGGCAGCGTCTTCACCCTGCGCGCCTTTGCCGCGATGCGAATCGAACCCAAGGTGCTGCGCGACGAGGGCGGCAACCGGGTGATCGAGCATCGTACCCCGCTGGGCGTCGTGGCGGCGATCACGCCGTGGAATTTCCCGCTGATCCTGCTGATGAACAAGCTGGGACCCGCGCTGGTGACGGGCAACACGCTGATTTCCAAACCCGCGCCGACGACGCCGCTCACGACCCTGTTGTTCGGTGAACTGGCGCAGGCGATCCTGCCGCCCGGCGTGCTGAGCGTCCTGTGCGACGAGAACGAACTGGGCCCGTTGCTGACCGCGCACAAGGATGTCGCGAAGGTCGCGTTCACCGGATCGACCGCGACGGGCAAGAAGGTGATGGCCGCCGCCGCCGACACGGTGAAGCGCGTGACGCTGGAACTTGGCGGCAACGATGCCGCGATCGTCCTCGACGACGTCGATCCGCGCAAGGTCGCGCAACATGTCTATCGCGGGGCGATGGCCAATGCGGGGCAGATCTGCGTGGCGATCAAGCGCGCCTATGTTCCCGCGCCGATGTATGACGACTTCTGCGACGAACTGGCGGTGCTGGCCAGGCAGGCGATCGTCGATGACGGGGCCAAGCAGGGCACGACGATCGGCCCGATCCAGAACAAGGCGCAGTTCGAAAAGGTCAAGGCGCTGATCGACGATGCCCGGCAGCGCGGCACCGTGGTGGCGGGTGGCGAGCCGCTCGACCGGCCCGGCTATTTCATCCCGCCGACGATCGTGCGCGACCTGGACGACGATGCACCGCTGGTCCGCGAGGAACAGTTCGGCCCCGTCCTGCCGGTGTTGAAATATGACGACCTCGACGACGTCATCGCCCGCGCCAATGACGGCGACTATGGCCTGGGCGGCACCATCTGGGGCAAGGACCTGGCGCGCGCGACCGACGTGGCGATGCGGATCGACAGCGGCACCGTCTGGGTCAACCAGTATCTGGCGATCGAGGCGACCATCCCGTTCCGCGGCGTCAAGCAGTCGGGGATCGGCGCGGAACTGGGCGAGGCGGGCCTGCTCGAATATACCCAGGCGCATATCGTCAACGCGGTCGAGCTGCAGGACGCCTGACCAGGCGCCGGGCCGCGATCCGCGGCCCGGCGTTGCCGATCACGGACCGATCAGCACCTTGCACTGGGCGCTACGCTGCTTGAGCGTTTCGAAGACGGCCGGGGTGTCGGCCAGGGCGATCGTGCTCGATACCAGCCGCCGGGGCGCGACCGCCCCCTGTTCGAGCGCCGCCAGCGCCGCTTCATATTCCGGCACGGTGAAGAAGGCGGACGTCACCAGCGTCACCTCCTTGCCCAGCATCGCGAAGGAATTGAACGTGTCGGGCCGGGTACACAGTCCCAGCAGCAGGATGGTGCCGCGCGGCCTCACCTGCTCGACCGCCTGCGCGATCAGTCCGGGCCGCCCGACACATTCGAACACGATGTCGGCCTTTCCGCCCAAGGCCCGTTCGGCACCGTCCACCGGATCGTCCGGATCGACGACGAAGGCATCGGCGCCCATGTCGAGCGCGCGCTGCTGCTGGAAGGTCGCGATGTCCTGTACCGCCACCCGCGCCGCGCCGAAGCGTCGCGCCCAGAACGCCACCGCCAGTCCGATGGGACCGGCCCCCAGCACGAGGACCTTGTCGCCCGTCCGGAGGCCCGACCGGTTGACGCCGTGCAGCGCCACCGCCAGCGGTTCGATGATCGCCCCGTCGTCAAGGCTGAGGCCGGACGGAAGCGGTACGCACTGGTTGGTGCGGGCCACGGCATAGTCGGCATAGCCGCCGCCCTGCAGGCCGAAGCCGCTGCACCATTGCACCTCGCCCTTGCGGCAATGCTCGCAGGTCCCGCAACTCTTCAGCGGGATGACGCTGACGAGGTCGCCGACCTTGCGATCGGTCGTTCCCTTTCCCAGCGCGACGACCTCGCCGGCGAATTCATGGCCCAATATGTCGCCGTGGCGACAACCATAGGTCGCGTCCTCGGTCATGTGCAGATCGCTGCCGCAAATGCCGCAACGGCCGACCTTGACGATCAGCTCGCCCGCACCGGGCGTCGGATCGGGCACCTCCCCGAAGGCGAGCGGGGTGTGCAGGGCCTGGAAGAAAACGGCTTTCATGGATTCCTGTCCTGGTTGCGGCGGCGATGGGCGGGGCGATCAGCCGACGGTTATGCCGCCATCGACGACCATCGCGTGGCCGGTCATGTAGCTACTGTCGTCGGAAGCGAGGAACGCCACCGCCTGGGCGATCTCGTCCACCGTGGCCAGCCGCTGCAACGGCACGGCGGCGGCGAACGCACCGGGGTCCGGCGCGCCCAGCCGGTGGACGATGTCCGTCAGCATCCGGCTGTCGACGAAGCCCGGATGAATCGAATTGACGCGCACGCCATGCGGCGCCGCCTCGAGCGCGGCGGTCCGGCTGAGCCCCAGAACGGCATGTTTCGACATGATATAGCCCGACATGTTCGCCGCGCCGACCAGTCCGGCGATGGACGCACTGTTGATGATCGATCCGCCGCCCTGTTCCTGCATGACGGGCAGGACGTATTTCAGGCCGAGAAACACGCCAAGGACGTTCACCTCGAAGATCCGCCGGAAATCGGCGGTCGGATAGTCTGGGATCGAAGCCTGCGCGCCTTCGATCCCGGCATTGTTGAAGAAGATGTCGATCCGCCCGGTGGTCCGTCGGGCGGCATCGACATAGCCGCGGACATCGGCTTCCTCGCGCACATCGGCTCGCAGCAAGGTGAAGTCCGCGCGATCCGCGAAGCTTTCGACCACCGCCGCCGCATCGGCATCGGGATGGTCGACCCCGACGATCCGCGCGCCACGCGCCGCCAGCAACCGGGCGGTGGCATGACCGATATTCCCGGCGACCCCCGTGATCAGCGCCGTACGCCCGGCAAGGGGAAGCGTCATTTCCGTCATCGAACATCCCTTCCGTCAAATCGACGCCGATCCGTGCGGATCGCGCGCCAAACCCTGGCTATGCGAAGGCGCCCAGCAGCACGCCGCCATCGATCGGCAGTTCGGCCCCGGTCATGAAATCGGATGCGTCCGAGGCGAGGTACAGCGCCAGCGGCTTGATCTGGTGGACGTCGGCCATGTCGCCCATCGGCACGAACCCCGCCATCGCCTTGCGCGCCGCCGGATCGGCCAGATACCCGCCGCCGATATTGGTGACGAACATGCCCGGCGAAATGGCGTTGACCCGGATGCGGAACGCCGCGAGTTCCAGCGCGACCTGCCGGACGAAATGCGAAATCGCCGCCTTCGACACCATGTAGGCGGTCGGCAGGGTCGGAAACACCTTGGTCGAGGCGACCGACGATGTCACGACGATCGAGCCGGGCCGGCCCAGCGCCTTCATCGCGCGGGCCGCCTGCGACACGGTATGCGCCGTGCCGTTCAGGTTGACGTCGATGATGTCAGACCAGCCGGAGTCGGCCAGGTTCTCGATCTCGCCGGCCGGGATGCGCCGGCGGTTGGCAGCATCCCAGAATCCGGGGCCGTCGCCGATGCCCGCATTGGCGAAGACGGCATCGAGGCTGCCGAACCGGGCGACATGCTCGCCGATCGCCGCGGCGACGTCGTCCGGATCGCCGATGTCGAGCCGGCGCGCCTCGACCGTCCAGCCAAGCGACCGCATCCGCTCCGCTTCCGCCTCGACCCTGCCCAGATTGCGCGCGGAAATCGTCACCTGCGCCCCGCATTCCGCGAGGCTTTCGGCATAGGCCAGCCCAAGGCCCGTGCCTGCGCCGGTCACGAAGACGGATCGCCCCGCGACGTCGAATTTACTGAGGACCGAATTCATGTGCCTCTCCCGCTCGATTTTCTATCGCCGATCACGGGCGTACCGCGTCGCAGGGCGACGCGAACGGATCAGGTGCGTGCACCGGCGATCGGTCTTTCTTGTGCGTTACCGGCCAAATATGATCGGCCGCTCGGTGCATTGGCAAGGGTGGCTCCAGCCGCCCGCTAGTGTCGCTTGCGAAGCATCGTGTATGGACCAATCCATCTAAGCCATTGAAAATAAGTATCTTAAAAGGCAGGCCTCGGCGACTCCGTTCGCTGGAGGGCGCTGCCGGGCGGCAGGATTGCACCCTCAGCACGCACTTTGTTCCCCGTGGTCCGCACGCATTTGCCGATCCGCCGGTACACCTTGCGTAACGAGACAGAACTCGAATCCCCCGGAATGCACACGCCGCCGCAGCGGTCGTGCGCAGGGATCGTCCGGGTGACGATACCGGGTCGCATCGCATGGAGAGTGGCTTTGAGCGATCTATCGAACGTAGACGAAACGCGCCGGGCGGACTGGCTGGCGCTATATGAGCGAATGCTGCTCATCCGCCGGGCCGAGGAGCGCCTCGCCAAGGATGCGATGGCCGGCAACCTGCCCGGCGGCGTCCACCTCTATATCGGGCAGGAAGCGTCGGCGGTCGGCGTCTGTTCGGTGCTCGAGGATCGCGACTTCATCACCAGCACGCATCGCGGCCACGGCCATTTCCTTGCAAAGGGCGGCGACGTGCAGGCGATGTTCGCGGAACTGTGGGGCAAGCGCACCGGCATCTGTCGCGGGATGGGCGGATCGATGCACGTCGCGGACGTCAGCAAGGGTATTCTGGGCGCCAACGGCATCGTCGGCGGCGGCATCGCCATCGCGGCGGGGGCCGGAATGGGCATCAAGGTCGCCAAGGAGACCGCCGTTTCGGTGTGCCTGTTCGGGGACGGCGCCGCCAACCAGGGCGTGCTGATGGAAAGCCTGAACATGAGCGCCGTGTGGAATTTTCCGGTCATCTGGGTGCTGGAAAACAACGGCCTGTCGGAATTCACCATCACCGAGAAAGTGACCGCCGGTGAATTTACCGACCGGGCGCGGGCGGTCGGGATGCCCGCGGTCACCGTCGATGGCAACGACGTGCTGGCGGTGCAGGCGGCAGTGGCGACCGTGGTGGAGCGGGCCCGTGCCGGTGGCGGCCCCAGCTTCATCGAGACCAAGACCTATCGCATCCACGGCCATCTGGAGGCGGAGGAAGCGTTTCTCGGCGGCTATTCCTATCGGACGGCGGAAGAGATCGCGGCGTGGCGGACGGCCGACAAGGACCCGATCGCACGCTTCGCAACCCGCCTGCTCGCCGAAGGCGGTGCGGCGCAGGACGATCTCGACCGGATCGAAACGCGCATCGCCGCCCAGATCGAGGACGCCGTGCAATTCGCCAGCGACAGCGAAGATGCCGATCCCGAACTGATCTTCGAGATCACCTTTTCCGGCCAGCGGCCCTGAGGACCGAATATCATGGCAAAACAACGCTACATTCAAGCTATCAACCAGGTTTTCCTGGACGAGATGGCGCGGGACGAAAACATCATCCTGTTCGGGGAGGATGTCGAACTCGCGATCTTCGGCGACACGCGCGAGGTGTACAAGACCTTCGGCCCCGACCGGGTATACAACACCCCGATCTGCGAAGCCTCGCTGACCGGCATGGCCGTGGGGGCGGCGGCGGCGGGTCGGCGCGTCATCCTGCACCTGATGTTCGGCAATTTCATCTATACCGGCATGGACGCGATCGCGCACCAGATGGCCAAGCTGCGCATGATGACCGGCGGCCAGATGAACCTGCCCATCACCGTGATCGCCGGCTATGGCGGGGGACGGTCGCTTGCCGCGCAGCATTCCGATACGCCCTATCCGACGCTGATGAACATCGGCGGGGTCAATGTGGCCACCCCGGCCACGCCCGCCGATGCCAAGGGGCTGCTGACCACCGCGATCCGCGGCAACAACCCGACCTTCTTCCTCGAGGCGAGCGGTCGCGGCGGCGATAGCGGCGAAGTGCCCGACGGCGAATATCTCGTCCCGTTCGGCAAGGCCGCGGTGCATCGCGAAGGCACCGACCTGACCATTTGCGCGATCGGCACGATGGTCCGCCCGGCCCTGCGCGCCGCGCGCGATCTGGAAGCGCATGGCATCTCGGCGGAGGTCATCGACCCGCGCACCCTCGTGCCGCTGGACGAGGACGGGATCGCGGCGTCGGTCCGCAAGACCGGCCGGCTGGTGCTGGTCGACGAGGCCAAGGACCGGTGCAGCGCCGCCTCGCATATCGCGGCGGTCATGGCCGATACCTGCTTTTCCGCGCTCAAGGCGCCGATCAAGCGCGTGACCGTGCCCAATGTCTCGATGCCCTATTCCGGCGTCGCGGAGGCGGCCATCTTCCCCAACCCCGACAAGATCGTGGCCGCAGCCCTGTCCATCGCCGGCAATGCCAACGGAGTACGCGCATGAAGATCAAGCTCAAGCTCCCGCGGTTCGGCATGAACATGGAGGAAGCCACGGTCGTCAAATGGCACAAGCAGCCCGGCGACCCGATCAAGGAAGGCGACGGCCTCTACGAGATCGAGACCGAGAAGGTGACGCAGGTCGTGGAGGCCACGGGCGACGGCGTCCTCGTCGAAATCCTGGTCGGCGAGGACGAGATCGCCGAGGTCGGTCAGGCGGTATGCGTGGTCGAGGCGCGCTGACCCGGCCCACGCGACACGCCGCCCCCGCACGAACAGGACCCGCATCATGATCGAAGTCAATCAAGCCGCCGTGCCGGGGGCGCCGGGCGATGTCGAGCGCTTGGTCGCGGATGACAGACCGCGCAGACGGCAGATCGCGTGGGCGCTGTACGAATGCGCGCGGAACCCGTTCTACGTCCTGATCAACATCTACGTCTTTTCCGCCTATTTCGCCAACCAGGTCGTCGGCGATCCCGTGTGGGGGCAGGCGCTATGGGGCTATATCCTGTCGACCGCTGCGATCTTCATTGCCCTGTCCGCGCCGTTGCTCGGCACGATCGCGGATGCGGGCGGTCGGCGCAAACCGTTCCTGATCGGCTGCATCCTCGTCGCGGTTCCGTCGACGGCGGTGCTGACCTTCGCCGTGCCGAACATGGGGGGCGGGCTCTACCTGATCGCCGCCGCGCTGGTGGTCGTGAATATCGGCTATGAACTGTCGTCGATCTTCTACAACGCGCTTCTTCCGCAGGTGGCGTCGCCCCGGCGGTACGGCTCGGTCAGCGGCCTTGCCTATGCCCTGGCCAATGGCGCCGGCATCCTCCTGTTCGGCGCCTATCTGTTCGCCGACTGGGCGCTGGCCCCCGATGCGAATAGCGGCATCCTGCAGCGCGCCGTGCCGCTGGTGGTGGCGATCTGGTGGCTGGTCTTCTCGCTGCCGATCCTGCTGCGCGTACCGGACCCGGCACGCAGCGCCATGCCGCTGGGCACGGTGGTGCGCGACGGTTTGAAGCGGTTGGGCCAGTCGGTCACGCGGCTGCGCGCCATGCCCAACGTGTTCCACTATCTGCTCGCGCGCATGGTCTTCAACGAAGGCTTCATCATCCTGATGATGTTCATGGGCGTGGTCGGGGCCGGCGTCCTCGGCTGGAGCGGAGTGCAATTGTCGGTGATGGGGCTGGCGCTCAGCTTCGTGGCGCTGGGCGGCTCGCTGTTCGGCGGGCGGCTCGACGATCGGCTGGGGTCGAAGGCGTCGCTGCAGATCAGCATCCTCGGCTGCGTGGTCGCCAATCTGCTGCTGATCACCATCGCGCCCGACACCGTGCTGTTCGTGGCGACCGACCCGCACCTGACCGGGGGGCTGTTTCCCCGTGCCGCGGACAAGGCCTTTTTCCTGGCGGAAGGGCTGGCGGCCTTCTTCGTGACGGCCGGGCTGGTGTCGAGCCGGGCGATGCTGGCGAAGATCGCGCCGCCCGCATCGCTGAACGAGATGTTCGGTATCTACGCCCTGTCCGGGACCGCCACCTCGTTCCTCGGCCCGCTTTCCATCGCCGCGTTGACGCAGGCCTTTAGCAGCCAGCGCGCCGGGCTTACCGCCGGCCTGCTCTTCCTGCTGGGCGGGCTGTTCCTGCTGCGCCGGGTCAGCGCCGGACGAAACGATGCGCAGGACGGTGGCGATCGATCCGGGATGCCTGCCTGAGGCGCCGGGAACTGCGCGGGAAGGGTGCGCCCGCCAACGGGCCGGACGATCCGGCGGACAGCATGATCCGGCCTGTTCACTCTCAGTCCGAATTTCGTGCATCGGCAACCGCGCACCACGGCGTGCCCACCGCGTACAAGTAACAACGATAATAAAAACGGTCCATCAGGACGAATTGGGAGGGATTGGGAAGATGACGAAGACTCGCATCGGCCTCGCGATCACGGCTTTGCTGTGCTGCGGCGTCTCGACGACGGTATTGGCGCAAACCGCGACCAGCCCCGGCGCGGAGGACCAGACGGCCGACATCGTCGTGACCGCCCAGCGCCGCGAGGAACGGTTGCAGGACGTCCCGATCGCCGTTCAGGCGCAGACTGCCCTGCAGCTGGAAACGCGCGGTATCGAAGGGGTGCAGGCGCTGGGCGAGGTCGTGCCGAGCCTCAGCGTGTCGAGCGCCGTCGGCTTTGCCATCACCTATCTGCGCGGCGTCGGCAGCGTGGCGATCGGGCCGGGCATCGAAACCCCGGTATCGATCTATGTCGACGGCGTATATTACGCATCCTCGACGTCCGCCCTGTTCGATTTCAACAACATTAGCCGCATCGAGGTGCTGAAGGGGCCGCAGGGAACCCTGTTCGGGCGCAACGCGACGGGCGGGCTGATCCAGGTCGTCACCGCCGACCCCACCAGCAAGCTCGACGTGCGCGCCGGGTTGAGCCTCGACAATTATCTGTTGGCGAAAGGCGACGTGTATATCGGCGGCGGGATCGCAAACGGGATCAATGCCGACCTGTCCGTCTCCGCCAGCACGCAGGGCAGGGGATGGGGCAAGAACCTTCCGACCGGCGATGACGTCAACCGCAACCTGCACAATATCAGCCTGCGGTCGAAATGGATGTTCGAACTGGGGGAGACGACCCGCGTTCGCCTGATCGGCGATTTCACGGACATGTCCAATTCGTTCAACGGCCAGCGCGTCTTTCCCGGTAGCCGCCTGCCGGCATTCTACGGCAATATCACCACGCCCGGCGACGCATGGGATCTGAACGGCGACGTGGTGCCGCAGCTCGACAACCGCAACTGGGGCGTCAGTATGCGCGTCGAACAGGAGATCGGCGATCTGACGCTGACGTCGACCTCGGCCTATCGCGATGCCAAGACCCGGCTCCGCTGGGACATCGACTTCACGCCGGTCCCCCATCTCGAAGGCGACCTGACCGACCTCGAACATCAGTTCAGCCAGGAATTGCAACTGTCGTCGGGCGGATCGGGACCGTTCATCTGGACCGCAGGTGCCTTCTACTTCCGCGCCCGCGGCATCTATGATCCGTCGCAGGTATTTTCCCGCGACACGCCCAACAACCTGTTCGGCCCGTTCTCATCGCTGCTGCTGTATGGCGACCAGTTGACCGAATCGATCGCCGGCTATGCGCAGGGGACGCTGAAACTGGGTTCCGACACCAACCTGACGCTGGGCGCGCGCTACACCAGCGAGCGGCGCGAAATCGACGGCCGGACGGAAGGCATCGCCTTTGGCAGCACCACCCCGATCCTGCTGGGCACGACGCCGCATGACGCGATAACCTTCAAGAAGCCGACCTTCCGCGTCTCGCTCGATCATCGCTTCTCGCCCCAGGTCCTGGCCTACGCATCGTTCAACACCGGCTTCAAGAGCGGCGGCTTCAATACGCAGTTCTCGACCGATCCCGCGTTCCTGCCCGAAACGATCAAGGCCTATGAAGTCGGGTTGAAGACGAACCTGCTGCAGGACACGCTGCGGATGAACCTTGCCGGCTATTATTACGATTATAACAACCTACAGGTGCAGAAGGTCGGTGTCGGCACGACCGGCATCATCAATGGCGCATCCGCGCGCATCTTCGGGGTGGAAGCGGACTTCGACGCCAATGTCACCCGCGAGTTCAAGCTGTCCGGCGGCGCGGGCTATACCAATGCCGAGTTCAAGGACTTCCGGAACGCACCCTTCACCGGCCCCAACGGCGGCACCCCGGCCTTTCCCGGCGATGCCAGCGGCAACCGGATTCCCAAGGCGCCCCGGCTTCAGGGCAATTTGTCCGCGACCTATACGATGGACATGACAGACGGGTCCGAAGTCGCGCTGAACGCGACCGGCATCTATTCTTCGCGCTATTTCTTCGATGCCAACAATATCGCGATGCAGCCGGCATTCGGCAAGCTGAACGCCTCGATCGCGTGGACCGCGCCCGACAAGCGGTACACGGTACGCGTCTTCGGCAACAACCTGACCAACCGCGAGGTCGTGACCTACAGCTCGACCCTGTCCGACGGCACGCTCAACGCCGCCTTCGATCCGCCGCGCATCATCGGCATCGCGCTGAACTACCGCTACTGATCGCGCCCACCGTTACCGTACGCCAAGGAGACCGGGATGAAGAATGATATAGGGATTCATGGATCATTCTGGACCTTGGCGGCCGGTACGTTGCCGCTGGTGCAGGAACTGTGCGACCACGACATTCGCGATCGGATCGAATGCGCCGCGCGCGCCGGATATACCGGCATGGGGTTCTGGCATTCCGACCTGGAGGTGCTGCGGGAAACGATCGGCTTCGCCGAACTCAGGACGCTGCTCGATGCCAACGGGATCCGCCATGTCGAGGTCGAGTGGCTGAACGACTGGTATTATACCGACGAACGGCGCGTCGCGTCCGATCGGAACCGCGCGCTGCTACTCGACGCGGCGGAGGCGCTGGGCGCCAACCATATCAAGGTCGCCGATCTGGGCAATGACGGCGTCCCGTTCGACCGCATGTGTGCCGACTTCGCAACCTTGTGCGCCGAGGCGGCCGAACGCGGGACCAAGGTGCTGTTCGAAATGCTGCCGGCGGATTTCTCGTGCCTGCCGAGCCTCGACCAGGTCCTTGCCCTGACACGGGGGGCGGGTGCGCCCAATGGCGGTATCATGCTCGACAATCTGCACATGGTGCGCAGCGGGACAACGCCGTCGGACATCGCGACCAAGCTGTCGCCGGATGACGTGATCGGGGTCGAGATCAACGACGGTGCGCTCGTCCGGCCGGTGAACTTCATGGAATCCGTGGTCCATCGCCGCCTCCTTCCCGGCGACGGGGAGTTCGACATTGCCGGTTTCCTGCAGGCGGTCTGGAGCGTGGGCTATGACGGCTGGATCGGCGTCGAGGTCATGAACGAATATTTTCGTTCCTGGCCGCTGGCGGCGATGGCCGAGATCAGCTTCGCCAAGACGGCCAAGGTCGTCGCCGACGCCGCGCAGGCGCGCTGAGCGCCGCGGCCCGCACCGGTACGAATTTGCAAGGATGTAATCACAATGAGCCTTTTTGACCAATTCTCGCTGGTCGGACGATCCGCCCTCGTCACCGGTGGCGCTTCCGGTCTCGGCCTCGCCTATGTCGAGGCGGTCGCCGAGGGCGGTGCATCCGTCACGATCGCCGATGTCGACGAAGCCGGGGCCGCCGCGCAGGCGCAGCGGCTGCGCGATGCCGGGTTCGACGTCCGGCACTGCCAGGTGGATGTCGCCGACGACGCCGCCGTGCGACGGGCGTTCGACGACCATGAAGCCGCCTTCGGCGCGATCGACATCGTGTTCGCCAATGCCGGCATGGCGGCGGGCGAAGGCTATATGGGGTTCGACGGCCATCGCACCGTGTCGGGGCAGATCGACAGCTATGCGCCCGACGACTGGCGCCGGACGATCGCCATCGACCTCGACGGGGTGTTCTTCACCTTCCGCCACGCCGTCCGGCTGATGAAGAAACATGGTCGCAAGGGGTCGCTGATCGCGACCACCTCCAACGCGTCCGAAATCACCTGTCCGATCGTCGCCACCCCCTATATGCCGGCAAAGGCGGGGGTGAAGCATCTGGTCCGGCAACTCGCCCGCGAGCTGGCCGAATATGGCATCCGGGTCAACGCCATCGCGCCCGGATCGGTCGTCACCAATATCGGCGGCGGCGTCCTGCACGACCCCGCGGTGCGCGCGGTGTGGGATCGGGACGTTCCGCTTGGCCGGATGGGGGAGCCGCGCCAGCTCAAGGCGCTGGCATTGTATCTCGCCTCCGACGCATCCGATTTCATGACCGGGGCCGAACTGCTGATCGACGGTGGCGTGTCGCTGCGCGGGGTCGGCGGGTAGCGCCGCTGCCTCAATGCTGCTTGCGGACCTGCAGGGGCGTCATACCGAATTTCTCCCTGAAGCGGCGTGCGAAGTGGCTGGAGTCCGAAAATCCGCACGCGAACGCGACGTCGTTCATCCGATAGGCGTCATAGCGCCGGTCCTTCAGCATGTCGGCGGCGCGGGACAGGCGCAGTGCGAGCAGTTCGGCACCGAAGGTCGTGTTGTTGCCCGCGAAAATCTTGTGAACATATCGCTTCGAGATGTTGAGTTCGGCCGCGACGGTGCAGGGGGTGAGGTCGACATCGTCGTACCGGTCGCGCAGGATCATCGTCGCCCGCTGGAACATCCGGTTCTGATGCAGCGACTCGCCGGACGGCTCGTTGCCGACCATCAGCGACAGGAACGCTCCCAGCTGGTCCGCGATCGAGGATCGCGAAATCGTCGCGTCCTTCATCCCGCTCTCGTCGATCGCGGACAGCATCGCCGCGAGGGCGGCACCCCAGGGCGTGGCGTCGAAGGTCCGCGCGAGCAGCGCTTCGGGTTGCGGCACCCACCGGCGCAGCCACGACAGCGGCATGTGCGAGGTGATGGCGACAAGGTTTTGCGGAAACCGGAAGCTGTACGGCAGGGCATGGTTCACGAACACGAAGCTGCCTTCGGGAACGAAGACGTCACTGCCGGCATGATGGACCACTGCCGTCCCGCGCTTCATGTAGGACAGGGCATAGACTTCTTCGCTCGACCGGCGCGCCATCGCCTGGCTGCGGGTGATGGTCTGCTCCGCAGTCTGGAAGCTGTGGATGTCGATCGGCCCCAGCCCGAAATGGGCCCAGCGCGCCTTGAAGACATGCTGCTGCTCGCTGTCGATGCACATCTCGGCGATCCTGGTCGATACGACGTCGTTCCACGCCGACAGCGCGGCCTTGTCGAACAGCCCGTCACTCGACCAGCGTTCATCGCGCGACGCTTCGCACGACTTCTGCGCAGACAACATAGTCCCCTCCTCAAGCACCCGTCGGCGCATTCGTGCGCTCGTTTAAGTGTCGAATGGCATCGGCTCAGATGTGCCGCCGAGTAGGTAGGGACGATCGAATGTCGCCATGATCGACCGGCTGCCCGAAACGTACGGAACGTCTGATCCGGCATCAGTCTGGCATTGCGGTTTGACATGTCAACTTTATTCCGCTGTCATTGCTGCATGGCGGCTGATCCATTTGATCTGGATACATATTTCCCGTTCTTCCTCGGGACGATCGCGAACCGCTGGGCCGCGACATCCTCCAGGATATGCCTGCGGGAGTTCGGGATCGGCGTCGGGGAATGGCGCGTGCTCGCCTCGATACAGTCGCACGGGGTGGCCAGTTCGCACATGGTGGTACGCCAGATCGCGATGGACGCCGGGGCGGTGAGCCGATCGATGGCGCGGCTGGCTGCGGAAGCGCTGGTGGAGCCGCTGCCCGATCGCTCGACCCAGCGGGGCAAGCCGTATCAGTTGACCGCGAAGGGGCACGACCTTCATGCCCGGCTGCTGCGCAACGCGCTGGATCGCGAGGCGATGCTGCTGCGCGGGTTGAGCGATGCCGAGAAGGAGCAGCTGTTTCGATTGATGCGCAGGTTGCTGGCGAACGTCGACGCGTTCTAGGATGCAGACCCTGACGTAGCCTGCTTCTTCATCCACATGGAACGGGGGGGGCGGGCACTTGCAGGCTGCAATGCCGGCGTTCATCTTCATGCCGTGGCTTGCGCGCTTCCTGACGGCATAGCGGCCAACATACCGGGCGCGCTATCGGGAAAGATGGTGCCCGGAGACGGATTCGAACCGCCGACACTGCGATTTTCAGTCGCATGCTCTACCAACTGAGCTATCCGGGCACACCCGGATGTCCGGGGGAGCCGGCCTGTTAGCGGGGCGAATCGTCGCTGTCCAGCCCGGTTTGGAGATTTTCGTCGGACGACGCCACCGGCCCCGGAATACGATAGCCCTCCCCCATCCAGTTCAGCATGTCGCGGTCGCGACAGCCGCGGCTGCAAAAGGGGCGGAAGGCGGCGTCCGTCGGGGCGGAGCACAGCGGGCAGTTGTTACGGGAAGCGGGCCTGGACATGGCCGGCGGATATGGCGAGGCCGGCGTCGCCCCGCAAGGCGAGTGTGGCGCCAAGCGTCCGTTCGACCGCCAGGGTCCAGTCGGGACGGGCAGCGATCACGGCGATGACGGCGGGATGCGCGGTCAGCGTGCGTTCGCCGCTGCCCCGGTCGCGCTCCGCCTGCCGCAACAGCGCGCGGGCATAGGCGGGGACGTGCGCGAACAGTTCGGGGAGCGACGCGCGCGAGCGGCGGCGTACGATCTGGAGAAAGCCGAAGCCGTTCACGGCGGTCCGTTCGAACGGTTGCGGCAGGATGGCGTCGACCGCCTCGGCGGCGGCGATGCGGACGCCCTTGTCCCCGACGGTCGGCAGGTCGATGCCGATCGATCCGGCCAGGTCGAGCCGGGCGATGGCGCGTGCCGCCGCGCGGGCGCCGGTCACCGCCAGCTCGTGCGGGGCCAGTTCGCCATCGATGTCGATCAGCGTCATGGCGGGCGTCAGCGTGATGGTCAGCGCGCCGCCGGGAAAACCGACCTGTCCGGTCGCCGCTTCCTCGATCAGCAGCGGCCAGCCTGCGTCGCCCAGCAGGTCGCGGTCGAACGGGCCGACGATGCGGGCACCGGGAAGATCGGCCAGCGAAGGGCCTTCGCACGGGGTCGCGTCGGGCAAGGCGGGGCGGGCGCGGGCGCGCTTGGGCTTGCCGGGTTCGGGAGTGGCGGGCCGGGTGATCTCGACCAGCAGGGTCGCCCCTTCGGTCACGGCGCGGGGCAGGGGGTGGAGCAGCGCCTCGCCCCCGTCCCACGCGATAATCCCTTCGTTCCGCACGGGAATACGGCGGACGAGGCGGGCGAGGAGGATCGTGCCGGCGCGGAGCGCATCGTCGGGTTCGATCCGCGCCTCGACGATTTCGTCATCGACGATCCGCGCGGCGCGGATTTCCCCGATGCCGCGCTCGACGATCCAGTCAGCCAAGCGGGACGCCGGCGGTTTCGAGCAATGCGCGGGTGTCGAACAGCGACAGGCCGATCACGCCCGAATGGCTGCCCGACAGGAAGCGGACGAACGCCTCGGCACGCCCCTGGATCGCATAGCCGCCGGCCTTGCCCAGCCCTTCGCCGCACGCGACATAGGCGTCGATCTCGCGCGGCTCGAGCCGCTTGAAGGCGACGATGGTGTCACTGACACGGGTGCGCGCGGTGCCGTCGGGCATCAGCACGCAGATTGCGGACAGGCAGTGGTGGCGACGGCCCGACAACAGCCCCAGCAACTCGCGCTGTACCTCCTCGGTGGTGGCGGGGGGCAGGATGCGGCGGCCGAGCGCGATCGTCGTGTCGCCGGCCAGCACCGCCGCGCCGTCCTGCGGCCCGATCACGCGCGCCTTCGCCTCGGCGAGGCGCAGCGCATAGGGGCGCGGCAATTCGCCCTTCAGCGGGGATTCGTCGATGTCGGGCGCCTCGACCCGATCGGGTACCGCGCCGATCCGCGCCAGCAGGTCGCGGCGACGGGGCGAGGTCGAGGCAAGGATCAGGCGCATGGCCGACCGTCCGGTCACGCGAAACCGACTTACTTGAAGCGGTAGGTGATGCGACCCTTGGTCAGGTCATAGGGGGTGAGTTCGACGAGAACTTCGTCGCCGACCAGCACGCGGATGCGGTTCTTGCGCATCTTGCCGGCGGTGTGCCCCAGGATTTCGTGATCGTTCTCGAGCCGGACGCGGAACATCGCGTTGGGCAGCAGTTCGACCACCTGGCCGCGCATTTCGAGAAGTTCTTCCTTCGCCAAACAAATACCTCATGAGATTATGGCGCACCGGCAACCGGGCGGGTTCCCATAGGCGCTAAACGATAAAAAGGAAAGCGCGAACGACCGGACCCGTGGCTGGCACGGCCGGTCGATGCTGCTGTGGTGGAGATAGGGGGTGGTGGCGGGTCGGGCAAGGGTGGGCCGATCCCCGCTGCTGTCTTTCCCGCGAAGGCGGGAATCCATAACCGCTGACCTTCGTGCAGGATGCGCGATCGTTGCGTCTATGGATCCCCGCCTTCGCGGGGATGACGAATAGGCGGCCCGGACGCAGGGTCCTCACGACGGATTATGCTCCTGCAGGAACGCGGTCATCTCGCTCAGGAATTGCAGCCGGTCCTCGCTGCGTGAGAAGAAATGGTCGCCCAGCGGCTGTTCGACATAGCGATACGGCTTGCCCGCGCGCTTCAGTTCGGCGGCAAGGGTGCGCGACTGGGCGACCGGTACGCGCTTGTCGACCTTGCCGTGCATCAGCAGGATCGGGGTCGAAAAATCCTCGGCGTGGAAGCGCGGGGAGATCAGCTGGAAATCGGGGGCCTGCGTCTTCAGCCAGTCGCCGATGGTGCGGCCGTTCAGGAACTGGCTGTCATAGCGGCGCAGCGCCGCGAGGTCCGACACGCCGGCATAGCTGATCGCGCAGCGATACAGCTTCCCATCGCGCTGCGCCGCGCGCATCGCCGCATATCCGCCATAGGATGCACCGACCATGCACACCCGCTTCGGGTCGGCGATGCCCTGTTTGGCCAGATGGGTGACCGCATCGTTCAGGTCATCCTGCATCTTCAGGCCCCATTCGCCCGCGCCCTTCTTGGCAAAGGCGGTGCCATAGCCCGACGATCCGCGATAATTGGGCTGGATCACGACATAGCCGATCTCCGCCAGATATTGCGTCCACCAGTCCCACCCTTCGCTGTCTCGCGCCGAGGGGCCGCCATGCGGCAGGACGATCAGCGGCAGGTTCTTCTGCCCCAGCCGGTGGCGCGGCATGGTAAGGACCGCTTCGACCGACAAGCCATCGCGCGCGGTATAGCGGATGGTGCTGACCGGTGAGAGGCGGCGGCTCTGCAGGGTCGTGCTGTTCCACGCGAGCCGGGTCATCTTCGGGTTGCCGGTATCCCAGAAATACAGCGCGCCGGGCTGCGACGCGGCGGCGACCTCGATCAGGAAGCGGGTGTGTGTCCGGTTCCACGACATGATGCGCGCACGGCGGTCGCCGACCGATCCGTCGATCGCTGTCTGCAACTGCTTCAGATGGTCGTCGAACCATACCGACTTGCCATAATGGCCGGTCACGGTGGCGCCGATCACGTCGTTTTCCTGCGGGTTGTCGACGATCCCGTCGACGTCATAGCCGTCGAGCGCATAGAGCTTCTTGCCCAGCTTCAGGTCGGGCAGCGTTACTTCATACAGTGCGGTGAAGCCGCCTTCGTCGTCATAGGCGACGGCGGTGGTGCCATCGGCGCGGAAGGTCAGCGGGATGGTCATCCCGTCCTCGTCCTTGCGCGCGCGCCGTGCGATCGGGCGGAAGGGGTCGCGGTTGTTCGCGCGGTAGAGCAGCGCGGAGCTGCGCGTGGCGTCGTTATATTGATAGGCGGCGCGGACCTGCCCCTCGCCATCGGCATACCAGGTGTGGACGTTGGGCCGCCCCTCCGCCACGCGGCGCGACTTGCCGGTCGACACGTCGATCTCGAACACCGACGGGTTGAAATCGGCTTCGGTTTCGATGCCGGTCTGTTTCGACAACAGGATGCGCGGGGTGCCGTCATGGGCGACCCACAGCACATTGTCGGCGCGGACGCCCGAATTGGTCCAGTCGAGCCGGCGGGTGGTCTTCAGGTCGGTGCTGATCGCCAGCACGCGGGTGACATAGATTTCCTGGCCGAAATAATCCTGCTGCGCGCCGAGGCCGATCACGACCCAGTCGTCATTGACCCAGCGCCACCAGTTGATGTCGGTATTCTCGGGCGCGGCCATCGTGTGGCGCTGCGTGGCGTCGACCAGCGAGGTAAGCAGCAGGACCTGCTTACCGTTCACCGCGCCCTTCGCCATCAGGCGCGTACCGTCGGGCGACAGGCTGGGCGATTCGAGCAGCGGCAGTTCGGCAAAGGCGGTGATCGGTATGGGCGTGGCCGGATCGACGGTGGCGACGGGCGGCGGGGTCTGCGCCGGCAGGGCGGTGGCAAGCGTCAATCCGATCCATGGCAACAGCCGCATTCTGGTCCCCCATGTGCGCCGGGGGTCGGGCGGCACGCGCCACCGCCCCCCGGCAGCGCATGTCCGTCCTGATCGAAAAGCCCCCGCCGTTCGCACCCGATGGTAGCGCGCGGGCGGCGGGGTGCAATGGCTTATCCCGCACCCCCGCCGGCAAGCGCGGTAAGGAGGAGCAGCGCGACGATGTTGGTGATCTTGATCATCGGGTTGACGGCGGGGCCGGCGGTGTCCTTGTACGGATCGCCCACCGTGTCGCCGGTGACGGCGGCCTTGTGCGCTTCGCTCCCCTTGCCGCCGTGATTTCCGTCCTCGATATATTTTTTGGCATTGTCCCACGCGCCGCCGCCGCTGGTCATCGAGATCGCGACGAACAGGCCGGAGACGATGACGCCCAGCAGCATCGCGCCCAGTGCCGCGAAGCCCTGTGCCTGCCCCGCCACCAGCTTCACGATGTAATAGACCGCGACCGGCGAGAGGACGGGGAGCAGCGAGGGGACGATCATCTCGCGGATCGCGGCGCGGGTGACGATGTCGACGGTGCGGCCATATTGCGGGCGGCTGGTCCCGGCCATGATGCCGGGGTCGGCGGCGAACTGCGCGCGGACATCCTCCACCACCGATCCCGCTGCGCGGCCGACGGCGGTCATGCCGAACGCGCCGAACAGATAGGGGAGCAGCGCCCCCAGCAGCAGCCCGACGATGACGTACGGGTTGGACAGCGAGAAATCGACGGTCAGCTCGGGGAAGAAGAGCTTCAGGTCGGTGGTGTATGCCCCGAACAGGACGAGCGCGGCGAGCGCGGCCGATCCGATGGCATAGCCCTTCGTCACCGCCTTGGTCGTGTTGCCGACCGCGTCCAGTGCGTCGGTGCGGCGGCGGACCTCGTCGGGCAGGTTCGCCATTTCGGCGATGCCGCCGGCATTGTCGGTGACCGGACCGTAGGCGTCGAGCGCGACGACCATCCCGGCCAGTGCCAGCAGCGCGGTCGCGGCGAAGGCGACGCCGATGATGCCAGCCAGCTGGTACGACGCGATCACCGCGACGACGATGACCAGCGTCGGCAGCGCGGTCGATTCGAGGCTGATCGCCAGCCCCTGAATGACGTTGGTGCCGTGGCCGGTGACGCTGGCCTTCGCGATCGACTTGACCGGGCGATAGGCGGTGCCGGTGTAATATTCGGTGATCCACACCAGCGCGGCGGTGACGGCAAGGCCGATCATCATGCACCAGAACAGGTCCATGCCGGTGAAGCTCTGCCCGGCGACCGGCGCCTGCGCGCCGAGCGCCCCCTCGACCGTCAGCGTATCGCCACCCGGATCGAGGAAGCCCGCGCCGCCGATGACGGCGTTCAGGTCGCCCAGCGCCCAGCTGGCGGCGAAATAGATGGCGGGGACAGCGAGCAGTGCGGTGGTCCAGAACCCCTTGTACAGCGCGCCCATGATCGACTGGCCCTTGCCCAGTCGCACCATATAGGTGCCGAGGATCGAGGTGACGATGCACACTCCGCCGACGATCAGCGGCAGCGCCATCAGCCGGAGCAGTTCGGCCGGCGGCGCCTGGACCAGCAGCGCGATCGACACCATGGTCAGGCCGATGGTGACGACATAGGTTTCGAACAGGTCGGCGGCCATGCCGGCGCAGTCGCCCACATTGTCGCCGACATTATCGGCGATGACGGCCGGGTTGCGGGGGTCGTCCTCGGGGATGCCCGCCTCGACCTTGCCCACCAGGTCCGCGCCGACATCGGCCGCCTTGGTAAAGATGCCGCCGCCCAGCCGCGCGAAGATCGAGATCAGCGATGCGCCGAAGGCCAGCGCGGTCAGCGCCTCGACCACTTCGCGGTCGCCGGGACCATGGCCGGCAATGGCGACGAGATACCAGAAGATGCCGGCAATCGCGAACAGGCCGAGGCCCGCGACCAGCATCCCGGTGATCGCGCCCGACCGGAACGCCATGGTCAGGCCCCCCTGCAGCGACCCGCGCGCGGCTTCGGCGGTGCGGACGTTCGCGCGGACCGAAATCTCCATGCCGGCATAGCCCGCCACGCCCGACAGCACCGCGCCGATGACGAAGCCGACCGTCGACAGCGGGCCGAGGGTCGGGAACAGGATGATGGCGACGATCACGCCGACGATGGCGATGGTGCGGTACTGGCGGCCCAGATACGCCTTGGCCCCTTCCTGGATCGCGGCGGCGATGTCCTGCATCCGCGCGTCGCCGGCGGGTGCGCGCAGCACCTGCATGGCGGTGAAGATGCCATAGAGTACGGCCAATACCGCACACGCCATGGCCACATAGACGATCGTCATCCGCAAACCCCTCCCTGCGTGGGGCCGCCCGGCTGTCTCGTCGGGTCGATGCCCTTGATGGGGCGCAGCTTATGCCGATGGGCGGGGGGTGCAAGGGATATTAGGAAATCCTCCCCGGCACGGGGAGGGGGACCGCCGCGAAGCGGTGGTGGAGGGGGTTCACCACGCAATGCAACGGTTCCGTCTGCGGACATCCCCCTCCACCAGCCTGCGGCTGGTCCCCCTCCCCGTGCCGGGGAGGATTTAGTGTTGGTAACCTAGGCGGTCCGGCAGGGGGATGGGGCGGCCGTTTTGGAGCAGCGTGAGGCCTTCGCCTTCCAAGAACCGCCCGATGCGGGTCGCCGGGACCGGCGGCTCCCCATCACAGGCGAACAGCAGTTCGTAGTCGTCGCCCGCCGTCGCTGCCGTCATGGCATCATGGCCGAACGCCCGCAGGTCGGCCGACAGCGGCACGCAGGCGAGGTCGATCTCCACCGCCAGCCCGCTGGCCGCCGCCATGCGGCCGGCGTCGATCAACAGGCCGTCGGATACGTCCATCATCGCATGGACATGGTGGGCAAGCGCCTGTCCCTCCGCCAGCCGTGGCGTCGGGCGACGGTAGCGGGCAAGCAACGACGCCGGCCCGGCAGCCCCCTGCGCGATGGCGAGGCCGGCGCCGGCATCGCCGATCGTACCAGTTATCCACAGGCTATCCCCAGGCCGCGCGCCGTCGCGGCGGGGCGCATCGGCGCTGCGACCGAGCGCGGTCAGCGACAGGATGCGCGGGGCTTGTGGTGGCAGCTTCACCGTGTCGCCGCCGAGCAGCGGGCAGTCGAACGCACGCAATACCGCATCGAGGCCGGTCAGGAAGGCGCGGTCCCAGTCGTCGTCGCCGATGGGATAGCCCAGCATCACCCCGACCGGCACCGCGCCCTTGGCGGCAAGGTCGGACAGGTTGGTCGCGACCAGCTTCCACGCCACGTCGGCGGGCGGATCGTCCGGCAGAAAGTGGACGCCCGCGACGATCATGTCCTTGGTCAGTATGAGGTCGCCGAGATGCGCGGCGTCGTCGCGCAGGTCGTGCGCCCCGGCATGGAGCGGCAGGCGGCGCAGCGCGGCGATGAAGTCGGCTTCGGTCACGCCATCTCGATCCAGGCGCCATGGGCGTGGGCGGTGGCGAGCATCCGGGGCAGCGGCTGGCCCGGCCAGTGCTGCACGATCAGCTCCTGGCGTTGCAGTACCCGGTCCGGCTCCATCCGGACCCAGGCGAGCGGGCGTTCGGGCGTGGCGTGGGCGGCAGCGTCCTGCAGCATTGCGGTGATCGCGGCGCGGCGGGCATCGCCCAGATATTGCCAGACGACCGAATGCATCAGGACGCGGGTAACGCCCGCCGCCTGCGGTTCGGCAAGACGGGCGCGGAGCCAGTCGACCGCGTCGCCCTGCACCAGATCGACCGGCCGCGCGCGCTGCATATCGGTCGCGGCGGCAAGGCGCGCCATCCGCTCGGGCTGGTCGGCCCAGATATAGCCGGCGAGGCGGGTGGCGATGGCCGGATCGGTGGCGTCGAGCGGCTGGATGTCGACCCCGCGCACCGACCGGATCGCCACCGGCACGGCCGGGGGCGGGAGCCCGCGCCAGTCGGGGCGGATCGTGACGGCTGCGTCGTCCGGCCCGACCGTCACCCCGCCCAGATCGAAGCGATAGCGGTCGATCAGCAGGTTCAGCCCGGCGCTCGACCCGATCTCCAGCAGCTCGACCGCCGGACCATGGGCGGCGGCGACCGCCAGCAGCCCGGTCATCAACACGCCGGAGCGCATCGGTTCGTTGGTCTGCGGCGGGCCGTCGAGCCATGGCAGTAGCGCGGCGTCGTGATCGACCAGCACGCGGCGCAGGATCGCTGGCGCATCGCCTTGTCCCGCGAACAGCTCGGTCAGTTCAGCGTCGCTGCCCGTTCGGGCCAGCGCGTGGAGGCCGCCGACCAGCCGCAGCGGCAGCGCATCGGGGATCGGTTCGCCCGGCCAGTCGAGCGTGCGTCGCCCGGTGGCGCTGTCGCGGGTCAGCCCGTCCGCCAGCGCGGCGCAGACTGCTGCGGTGATCGGGGCAGCCATCGCCGCGCAGAACGCCGCCTGCTGGCGAAAGGCATCGCGATTCGTCGGTTCGTCGGCCATGGGGCGCGTGTTGCGCCCGCCGTGCGCCCCAAGTAAAGCCCGCCGTGCCCATGACCGATCCCATCATCATCGCCGTGCCCAAGGGGCGCATCCTCGACGAAGCCATGCCGTTGCTCGCCCGCGCCGGCATCGTGCCCGAAGCGGCGTTCCGCGATCCCGACAGCCGGGCGTTGCGGTTCAAGACCGACCGGCCCGACATCGACCTGATCCGGGTGCGGGCGTTCGACGTCGCGACCTTCGTCGCGCATGGCGCGGCGCAGCTGGGCATCGTCGGGTCGGACGTGCTGGCCGAGTTCGACTATTCCGAACTCTACGCGCCGGTCGACCTGAAGATCGGGCATTGCCGCATCTCGGTCGCCGAGCCGGCCGGCATGGCCGCGACCGACGATCCGCGCGGGTGGAGCCATGTGCGCATCGCCACCAAATATCCGCACACCACCCAGCGCCACTTCGCCGCGCGGGGCGTTCAGGCGGAGTGCGTCAAGCTGAACGGCGCGATGGAGCTGGCCCCGGTGCTGGGCCTGGCCCCGCGCATCGTCGATCTGGTGTCGTCGGGCCGCACGCTGAAGGAGAATGGTCTGGTGGAAGTCGAAACCATCGCCGAGGTGACGTCGCGGCTGGTCGTCAATCGTGCGGCGTTCAAGACCCGCGAACAGGTCGTGCCGCTGGTCGATGCGTTCCGCCGGGCGGTGGCGGCATGATCCGGCTGGATGCGGGCGCGGCGGGCTTCGCCGCCGACTTCGCGGCGCTGGTCGATGCGCGGCGCGAGGCGGACAGCGACGTGGCGCGCGACGTGACCGCGATCCTGCGCGCGGTGCGCGACGATGGCGATGCGGCGGTACGGGCGTTCACCGAGAAGTTCGACGGGCATGATCCGGACGCGACCGGGTGGCGGATCGAGCGGGCGACGTGCGAGGCGGCGCTGGCGGGCCTCGACCCGGAATTGCGGGCGGCGCTGGAATTGGCGCACGGCCGAATCGCGGCCTATCATGCGAAGCAGCGGCCTGAGGATCGCGACGAAGTGGACGCCGATGGCGTGCGGCTGGGCGCGCGGTGGAGCGCGGTCGAAGCGGCGGGGGTCTATGTCCCCGGTGGGCGCGCGGCATACCCGTCGTCGGTGCTGATGAACGTGGTGCCGGCCAAGGTCGCGGGCGTCGAGCGGATCGTGATGGTGACCCCGACGCCGAAGGGCGAGGTGAACCCGCTGGTCCTCGCCGCCGCCGCGCTGGCCGGGGTGGACGAGGTGTGGCGGATCGGCGGGGCGCAGGCCGTCGCCGCGCTCGCCTATGGCACCGACCGGATCAAGGCGGTCGATGTCGTGACCGGGCCGGGCAATGCCTGGGTCGCGGAGGCCAAGCGCCAGCTGTACGGCGTGGTCGGTATCGACATGGTCGCCGGGCCGTCGGAGATCGTGGTGGTCGCCGACGGGCAGAACGATCCCGAATGGATCGCCGCCGACCTGCTCAGCCAGGCTGAGCATGACCCGACCAGCCAGTCGATCCTGTTCACCGACGATGCGGGCTTCGCCGATCTTGTGGCGGCGGCGGTCGACCGGCAGATCGTGGCGCTGGCGACCGGACAGGTCGCGCGGGCGAGCTGGGATGCGAACGGGGCGATCGTGATCGTGCCGACCTTGGCCGATGCGATGCCGCTGGTCGACCGGCTGGCGCCCGAGCATCTGGAGCTGGCGGTCGGCGATCCCGAACCGTTGTTCAAGGCGGTGCGCCATGCCGGGTCGGTGTTCCTCGGCCGCTATACGCCCGAAGCGGTCGGCGATTATGTCGCGGGGCCGAACCATGTGCTGCCGACCGGGCGGCGGGCGCGGTTCGCATCGGGGCTGTCGGTGCTGGACTATATGAAGCGGACCAGCTTTCTGGGGCTGGACGCGGCGGCGCTGGCGCGGATAGGGCCGGCGGCGGTGACGCTGGCCGGGGCCGAGGGGCTGCCGGCGCACGCGCGGTCGGTGGCGATCCGGTTGGACGCGCCGGGCAACGGGGCAGCGTAGCTGCACCGAGCCGCACGAGGCGCGTCCGGCCGGCGGCGCTGGCAGCGTCGTCCGACGGCACGGGCTTTGCCCGTGGCGGGCCTGTCCGTTCCCGGTCCCTTGTCGGGGATAGGCGCATGTTCGCGCCAAAGTTCACTAAGTTCACACTTGCGCGCTTGTTGCGGTGTCGTCGCCCCAGCGCAGGCTGGGGCCTTCTGCGGCTTGGCGCGCGCTCCCTTGCCGGGAGATCCCAGCCGTCGCTGGGATGACGTTCGAGGCGGGCGGGGACCCGTTTCCGCGTCAAAGTTCACGAAGTTCACACTCGTGCGCAATTCGCGCGCGGGGCGGATCGGGGCGTATGAGGGGCGGACGGTTCAAAGAGCGTTGGGCCATGCTGGCATGGGGCGGACGTGTAGGAAAGCGCCCCCTCGACTTGGGGGGCAAGGTGGCGCTATGGGGCGGCGCTTATGACCAGCAAGAATTCCCGTCCGCGCGGTGCCCGTCAGGCGCGCGCCGCCGCCCGGTTGGCCGCCGTCCAGGCGCTGTACCAGCATGAGATGGAAGCGACGCCGATCCCGGCGCTGCTCCATGAATTTCACCAGCATCGGTTGGGCGCGACGATCGAGGACGTCGAATATGCCGAGGCCGACGTCCATTTCTTCGACGATGTGGTGAAGGGCGTCCACGCCCGCCGCGAAGAGATCGACGCGCTGATTTCGAGCAAGCTGTCGACCGGCTGGACGATCGACCGGCTGGACAAGCCGATGCGCCAGATTTTGCGCGCCGGGACCTATGAGCTGCTGGCGCGGGTCGATGTGCCGGTGGCGGCGGTCATCAGCGAGTATCTGGACGTGGCCGATGCGTTTTACGATCGGCGCGAGAAGGGGTTCGTGAATGGGCTGCTCGATTCGGTGGCGAAGCAGGTTCGGGTTTAAGCTTTTTTCCCATCCGTTTGCTTCGAGCGCAGGTTCGAGCTTGTCGAGAACCGTAGTCGAGAAGGGGTTGCCTCAAACCACGGCGTTCTCGACTGACGCTTCTCGACAGGCTCGAAGCTGCTCGAACCGAACGGGGTGGGTGGGGGAAAGGGTGGGAGCGCCCGGTTGCTGCCCACTCCGTTCGTCCTGAGTAGCTGCTGAGCCTGTCGAAGCGGCGTATCGAAGGACCGCCGCGGGTGCTTCGATACGAGCCTTCGACTTCGCTCAGTCTCTACTCAGCACCAACGGTTTGCCGTCAGATAGATGGAGGCAACCACCCCCGGATCGCCGCATTGACCGCCTCCGGCGCCTCCCACGGCACGAAATGCCCCGCCTCGACCTTCACCACCGTCAGGTCGGGGACATAGGCCGCCAACCCGTCGAGCTGCACCGGCAGCAGGGCGTGGTCCTGCGTTCCCCATACCACCAGTGTCGGCTGCGTCACCGGCGGGAAGGGGCTGTCGAGCCAGGCGGGGCGCTCCGCCGTCTCGTCGGGAGCGGGGACGAGGATCGGGGAGGCGCGATACCAGTTGAACATCGCGGTGATCGCGCCGGGTTGCGACCATTCGTCGAGATAGGCTGCCTTGTCCGCATCGGCGATCGGGTGGGTCACGAACTTGGCGAAGCCGGTCGTGAAGAAATGCTCTAGCCCGGCGCCGACCAGCGCCTGGTCCAGCGCCGGGTCGCGGAAGCGGGTCATGTACTGGCTGGCGGCGCGCTGGGCCGGGTCGTCGAACAGCGAGCGTTGGAAGACCAGTGGATGCGGGGCGTTGAGGATGACGAGCCGTTCGATCCGGTCGGGATGGTTCAGCGCCGCCATCCACGCGATCGCCCCGCCCCAGTCATGGCCGACCAGCGTGAAGCGATCGATGCCCAACGCGTCGGCCAGCGCGATCAGGTCGGCGACGATCCGCGCCGGGGCATAGTCCTCGACCGCGGGCGGCTTGTCCGATCGGGCATAGCCGCGCTGGTCGGGGGCGATGACATGATGGTCGCGGGCGAACGCCGGCAACTGGTGCCGCCAGGTTCGGTGCGATTCGGGGAAGCCGTGGAGGAAGATCATCGCCGGATGCGTGGGATCGCCCGCGACGGCGACGTCGAGCGACACGCCGGTCGACAGCGCGATGCGGCGAAGCCCGGTCATGGATAGCTTACCGTCTTGGGAATTTCGGGGATCGGGATGAATTCCTCGGCATCGTCGGGCACTTTCGGGAAGTTGCCGGCTTTCCAGTCGCGCTTCGCCTGGTCGATGCGGTCGCGGCGGCTGGAGACGAAGTTCCACCAGACATGGCGCGGGGTCGTGAACGCTTCCCCGCCGCACAGCATGACGCGCGCGCCGCCCGACGAGCGCAGCGTCGCGGCGATGCCGGGGCGCAGGACGTAGAGCGTCATCGGTTCGAGCCACACCCCGTCCAGCGCGGCATCGCCATGCGTCAGGTAAAGCGCGCGTTCGTCGGCGCCCGCATCGATCGGGATCGCGCCGCCGGCCTCCAGCACGATGTCGGCATAGATCGTCGCGGCATATTGCGTGGTGGGGGCGGAGACGCCCCACAGGTCGCCCATCACGACGCGGGCGGTGGCGCCGCTTCCCGATACGATCGGCAAGCGGTCGGCTTCGACATGTTCGAACGCCGGGTCCATTTCCTCCTTGTCCTCCGGCACCGCCAGCCATGTCTGGATACCCGACAGCAGCGGGCCGCCGGCGCGTTCGTCCGCCGGCGAGCGTTCGGAATGGACGATGCCGTGTCCCGCCGTCATCAAATTGACCGCGCCGGGTTCGATCCGGGCAAAGGTGCCCAGCGAATCGCGATGGTCGATCGCCCCGCCGAACAGATAGGTGACGGTGGCGAGGTTGATGTGCGGGTGCGGGCGCACGTCGATCCCCTGTCCGGGGTCGAGTTCGGCCGGTCCCATCTGGTCGAAGAAGATGAACGGGCCGACCATGGTGCGGGTCCGGGTCGGCAGGGTGCGATGCACCTTGAACCCGCCCAGGTCGTGGGTGACGGGCAGGATCGTCTGAAGGAAGAAGCGGTCGTTTTCCATCAGTCGGCGTCCAGTTCGGGATAATGGCGAAAGATGCCGTCGGTATTGAAGGCGATCCGGCGGTCGCTGGCAAGATAGGTGGCGATGCCGGGCAGGTCGGCGACGCGGTCGCGGATCGCGATCAGCCGGGGGAGTTCGGCAGCCAGCGTCGCCATCCGCCGGGGGAAGGCATAGCGCAGCCCCTCGACGACCTGGAACAGCGAGGTGTCGACATAGGTCCAGCGATGGTCGATCGCCCACGGTCCGGCATGTTCGCCGATCAGCGTTTCGAAATAGCGCAGATACTTAGGCAGGCGCTGTTCCCGGAATTGCTGCGCGGTGCGGGCGGCTTCGGGGCGCTGGTCGGCATAATAGGCGCCGATCGCGACCGGATGGTGGACGGCGTGCACCTCCGCCACCAGGTCGGCGATGGTCAGCTGCCACTGGTTCGCCCATAGCCGTTCGCGGATGCTGGACAGGGCGAGGCCGTGACGCTCGCCCAGATATTGCAGGATGTTGGCGACCTGCGCGATGCGCATCCCGTCGAGTTCGAGAAAGGGCGGGGCGAACGGCGCGCGCGGCGTCCGGTCGAGATGGCGCTGCATCGCGTCCGCGCCGTGCAACCGGGCGCAGTCGTGATAGTCGATCCCGGCGGCCTCCATCGGCAGGCGGATGAATTCCCCGCGTCCCTGAATGGTCGGCCAATACCAGAGGTCATAGATCAATCGCCGTCTCCGGGTGCGCGGGCGCGGATCGCCAGCGCGTGAATGCGGGTCGCCAGCAGGTCGGCCAGCGCGCGGTTCACCAGCCGCTGCCGCGCGACGCGCGACTGGCCGGTGAACGCGTCGGCGACGATGTCGACCGAGAAATGGGTTTCGCCGGTGCCGTCGTCGCCCATATGGCCGGCATGATGGTGGCTGTCGTTGGTGACGGTCAGCCGGGCAGGCGAAAGGGCGTCGCGCAGGCGGGCGTCGATCAGCTGGGCGAGGGGCATGGTAGCGGTGTCGGTCATGCGCCCTATATAACGCGTTTTGCCAAAGGGAGTCGCGGGCTGCGCGAGAGAATATCCAAGGACCGCCCCACCGCCCGGTTCCACGGGCGGGTGGAGGCGAATGGCCGCCCCTGCGAAGTGCCGGGATGCCCGGAATCGGGCGAATTCCGCGCGCCGCCGCTGGAGGGTGCGCCGCAGGGCGGCGACCGGCCGAGTGCCTATCGCTGGTTCTGCCTCGACCATATCCGCGCGTTCAATGCGGGGTATAATTACTTCGCGGGCATGACGGCGGAGGAGATCCACGACGCCCAGCGGCCCTATGCCGGGTGGGAGCGCGAGACGCGCGCCTTTGCGCGGGCGGGGACCGATCCGGGGCCGGCCTGGGCCGACTTCGCCGATCCGCTCAACGCGATCGGGGCGAAGTTTCGGACCGCGCGCGAGGCGCGGGGCGAACGGCAGGACGGACGGCCGCTCAGCCCAGCGGACCGGTCCGCGCTGAAGGTCATGGGGCTGGCGGTGGATGTCGACCGGACCGGATTGCGGAAGCGCTATTCGGAGCTGGTGCGGCTGTATCATCCGGACCGGAATGGCGGCGATCGCAGCCATGAGGCGGCGTTGCAGAAGGTGATCGCGGCGTATCAGCAGCTGAAGGGCGCGGCGGCGTTTGCTTGAGGGGGTTTCCCCTCCATTTGCCCCGCCCGTTTGCTTCGAGCGCAGGTTCGAGCTTGTCGAGAACCGAAGTCGAGAAGGGGGTGCCCCGAACGACCAAGTTCTCGACGGACGCTTCTCGACAGGCTCGAAGCTGCTCGAACCGAACGGTGTGGGTGGGGTTTAGGGGAAGGGGATGGAGGAAGGGTGGCTCAATCCAACCCCAGCGCCACCGCCTCCAGCTGCTGCGCGACCATAGCCCAGCCGCCTTCGAACCCCATCTCGGCGTGCATCTTCGCCGTCTCCTCGTCCCAATGGCGGGCGGCGGCGCGGTAGAGGGTCGCGCCGTCGCCTTCGGGTTCGAAGGTGAAGACGCCGACGAAGGCGAGCCGCTGCGGCTGCGGAATCCAGCCGGGCGCAAAGGTGTTGGTGAAGACGATCCGCTGGTGATCGACGACGTCGAGGATCACGCCCTCGCCGGTCATCGCCTCGCCGCCGGGGCCGCGCATCGTGGTGGCGAACCGGCCGCCGGGATGGAGGTCGAGGCCGAGCAGTTCGGTGGTCCACGGACGCGGCGCCCACCATTTGGGCAGATGCTCCGTCCACGCGCGCCACACCGTGTCGACGGGGGCGGGGATGCGACGTTCGATGGCGAGTTCGTGTTCAACGGTCATGCGCGCGCTCCTACCAAACCGAAGCGGGCACCCATAGGATCGACGGCGACGACCGAAAAGCTGCCGCCGGGAATCTGGTCGGGTCCCTGCAACACCGTGCCGCCGCCGCCCACGATCCGCGCGGCGGCGGCGTCGATGTCGGCGACATGGGTGTAGAATTGCCAGCCGGCCTGACCGCCCGGCACCATGCCCATCGCCGCGCCGATGGCCGTGTCGCCGCTCAGCAGGAACTTGTAGTCGCCCCATGCACCCATCGGCATCGATCCTTCCTGTCGCCAGCCGAACCGGTCGGCATAGAAGGCGATGGCGGCATCGGGGTCGGGGGCGGTGAGCTGGTTCCAGACGAAATGCCCCGGCGTGGCGTGGTCGGCGGCCTGGAACACGGTGCTGGTCTCCGCGCTCTCGCTGCGCATGATATAGAGTGCGGCGTGCTGCGGATCGGTCAGCATCGCCATGCGGCCGACGCCAGGCAGGGTGGTCGGCGGCATATGCTGCGTGCCGCCCGCCGCGATATAGTCGGCCGCGGTCGCATCGACATCGTCGACCGCGACATAGCCGAGCCACGTCGGGGCGGGCATTTCCTGCGGCATCGCCATCAGCCCGCCGACCATCGCTCCGTCGGGAGCGACGAACAGGCGATAGTCCATGCCGGGCATACCCGAATCCTGCACGGTCCAGCCGATGATGTCGCCATAAAAGGCCGCCGCCGCGTCGATGTCGCGGGTCAGCAGTTCGTACCAGATGAAATCGCCCGGCCGGTTCATGCGCCTGCCCCCATGCGACGATCGAAGATCGGCACGAAGCCGCCATAGACCATGCGCTTGCCGTCGAACGGCATGGCGCGATCGGCCATGCGCGGGTCGGCCATCACCGCCTGCCACCCGGCATTGCGGGCGTCCTTCGACGGCCATTCGATCCATGAATAGCAGGCGACCTCGCCCGCTTGCAGGTCGACGGCACGGGCATAGTCGGTGTGGGTGCCCGGTGGCACGTCGTCGCCCCAGCCCTCCACCACGCGCAGCGCGCCATGGTCGCGGAACACCTGTGCCGATTCGGCGGCGAAGGCGAGATAGGCGTCGCGATCGGTGACGGCGACCGGGGTCAGGCAGCCATCGACATAGCCGGGCGTAGCGTCCGCGCCGCTGACCATCGCGCCGTCGAAGCCGCCATAAATCATGCGCTTGCCATCGAACGGCATGTCGAGGTCGGCCATGCGCGGATCGGCCATCATCGCCGCGCCCGCCGCATCGCGGGTCGCGCGGTCGGGATATTCGATCCAGCTGAACAGCACCTCCTCCCCGTCCGCCAGCGCGACCGATCGCGCGAAGTCGGTGCGGGTGCCGGCGGGCACGTCGTCGCCCCAACATTCGACCAGTCGCGTCGCGCCCAGATCGGCGAAGATCGCCGCCGCCTGTGCGACATGGGCTTCATAGGCGGCGCGTCCGTTGCGCGGCACCGGGGTCACGAACCCGTCGATATAGGTCATGCCGGTTCCTCCTGCTGCGCCGCCTGCATTGCGGCCATGTCCATGGTGAACGGTCCCCAGCCATGGCCGTCGAGATCCTCGAACGCGCGGCTGTACATATGGCCCTCGTCCTCGGGGTCGTGCAGTTCGCGCCCGCCGGCCTGCAACGCCGCCTGCGTGATCGCATCGACGCCCGCGCGATCGTCGAACGACAGCGCCAGCAGCACGCCGCTCTCGGTCTTCGCATCGATGATCCGCTTGGGCGTGAAGGTGGCGTAGAAATCGCGGTGCAGCAGCATGACGTGGATCGTGTCGGACCAGTTCATCGCCGACGCGCGTTCGTTGGAGAATGTCTCGTCCTTGTCGAAGCCGAGCGCGGTGTAGAAGGCGGTCGCGGCCGCCACGTCGGCGACCGCGAGGTTCACGAAAATCATCTTCGGCATGGCACCCTCTCCCCAGGCTCCTGCGAATCACTGTTTGTATTGGATGCGCTTCGGAGTAAGCGAACGCAACGATGGAGTTAGAAAAAGTAACTAAACTGGACAAGCGGCGCTACGACGATGCCTGTGGCGCGGCGCTGGGCATGGACTATGTCGGCGAACGCTGGGCGCTGCTGCTGATCCGCGAGCTGTTGCTGGGGCCGCGCCGGTTCGGGGAATTGCGCGCCGGTCTGCCGGGGATCAGCGCGAACGTCCTGACGCAGCGGCTGAACGGGCTGGAGGCGGCGGGGATCGTCGTGCGCCAGCGCCTGTCGCCGCCCGCCAATGCGCAGGTCTATGCGCTGACCCGCTGGGGCTATGAGGCGGAGCCGGTGGTGCTGGCGCTGGCGAAATGGGCGCTCCGGTCGCCGACGCACGACCCGACGCTGCCGTTTTCGGCGGTATCGCTGATGCTGTCGCTCAAGATGCTGCTGGTGGTGGAGCGGGCAGGGGACTGGCGGGCGCGAGTCGCGTTCCGGTTCGGCGACGATCCCTATGTCGCGACACTCGCGGCGCGGACGCTGGCGGTGGCGCGGGGGGTGGCGGAGGACGCCGATGCGACGCTGACGGCGCGCCCCTCCGCATTCCTGCCGGTCGTGTTCGGTGCGAAGCCGCTCGGACATGCCGTCGACGAGGGGGCAATCGCGGTGGCGGGGAACCGCGCCATCGCCGAACGGTTCGTCACGCTGTTCCAACTGCCGCCGAAGGTTGAGTAGGCGGCCCCGATCGTCCTAAAGGACCGCAGGCATTTGCCCATGCCCACGCGAAAGGCCCGCATGACCACCGATACCCTGCCCCAGCCGTCCGACACCACGATCCTGAGCGCGCCCGACCGGATGGTGAAGGTGCGCGAGATGTTCGGCATCGACAGCGACCTCGAAGTCCCCGCCTTCTCGGTCGCCGACGAACGCGTGCCGGATGCCGATCCCGCCTATGTGTTCGATCCCGACACGACGCTGGCGATCCTCGCGGGCTTTGCCCACAATCGCCGCGTGATGGTGCAGGGCTATCACGGCACCGGCAAGTCGACCCATATCGAACAGGTCGCGGCGCGCCTGAACTGGCCGTGCATCCGCATCAACCTTGACGCGCATATCAGCCGGATCGACCTGATCGGGCGCGACGCGATCGTGCTGAAGGATGGGCAGCAGATCACCGAGTTCCGCGAAGGCCTGCTGCCCTGGGCGCTGCAGACGCCGACCGCGTTGGTGTTCGACGAATATGACGCGGGCCGCCCCGACGTGATGTTCGTGATCCAGCGCGTGCTGGAGACCGAGGGCAAGCTGACCCTGCTCGACCAGAATCGCGTGATCCGGCCGAACCCGTGGTTCCGCCTGTTCGCGACCGCCAATACGGTGGGGCTGGGCGATACGTCGGGGCTGTATCACGGTACGCAGCAGATCAATCAGGGGCAGATGGACCGGTGGAACATCGTCGTCACGCTGAACTACCTGCCCGCCGCGACCGAGGCGCGGATCGTGCTGGCCAAGTCGGGCGAATATGACAAGGTCGGCGGCAAGGAGACGGTCGAGAAGATGGTGCGCGTCGCCGACATGACGCGGCGCGGGTTCGTCAATGGCGACATCTCGACGGTGATGTCGCCGCGGACGGTCATCACCTGGGCACAGAATGCGCTGATCTTCGGCGATGTCGGCTTTGCGTTCCGCCTGTCGTTCCTGAACAAGTGCGACGAGGCCGAACGCGCGCTGGTCGCGGAATATTACCAGCGGGTGTTCGGCAAGGATTTGCCGGAGAGCGTGGTGGGGAAGGCGTAAGGTCGCACCATTCCGTATCCCCGCGCAGGCGGGGATACGGGGGGTGGGCGAGGGCGCACATTGCGTCGATCCGTCCGTTCGATCCACCGCGACTCTCATTGACTCCCCTGTCAGCAAGCCCCATCCCATAGCCATGGCTCACCAGCATCCGCTCGCCGTCGCGCCCGGCGACATCGACCATATGGGTCACGTCAACAACGCGGTGTACCTGTCGTGGGTGCAGGATGCCGTCGTGGCGTATTGGGAGCGGGTCGCGCCCGCCGATGCGGTCGCCAAGCACCTGTGGGTCGCGCTGAAGCACGAGATCACCTATCGCCGGCCCGCCTTCCTCGACGACCCGATCGTGGCGACCGTGGTGGCGGAGCGGGTAGAGGGCGTGCGCGCCTATTTCTCCACGCTGATCAAGCGCGGGGAAGAGGTTCTGGCCGAGGTGCAGAGTACCTGGTGTTCGCTGGATGCGATCACCAAGCGGCCCGCGCGGCTGGCGCGCGACGTGGTGCATCGCTTCCTGCCCGAATAACGATTTCGTTTTTTGCAATTGCACTGAAGACTTGTGCAGTTGCGATATTGCGCTGCACCATGCATTTCTCCGGCAACGAACGACGCCCGAGCGTCGAACCTCAACCCACCGGAGACAGACCCATGCGCAGCCTTGCCGCCGCCGCCGCCTTTCGCGTTGCCCTCGTCGCTGCGGGCATGTTGATCCCGACCCTCGCCTCGGCCAACGAGATCGAGCGTGACGGGTACAAGTTCGATTACAACCGCAGCGTCACCGACAAGGGCGACACCGTCCTGTCGGGCACCGTGAAGTCGACCGGCGAGCCGTTCCGCCTGGTCGTACGCGACCGCACCGTGTCGGGCGACGTTGGCGGCCGCCCGGTCCGCTTCCGCATCGCCAAGCCGCTGCCGAGCGCCGACCTGGTCGCCGCACGCTAAGCTGCCAACCTCCCGGTTGCTGCGCCCGTCCCCTGCCAAGGGGGCGGGCGTTTTGCGTTGGGGGGGCGATCCAGTGCCGTTCCTGAAGGAATCGGCCACGCCTTCGTTGCTTCGGGTCAAGGCCGGGATGAATGTTGATCGGCGCTAGTCGACCGGGTCGCGCAACACGTCCCATTCCCCGAACGCGGCCAGCCCGGCGGCCCGCGCCAGTGCGACCGAGGCGGTGTTGTCGGTCTGACAGCGATATTGCAGTTCCTGCCCGGTCGACCGGACGTGACGACCGATCGCGGCAAGCACCGCACGTGCATGGCCGCGCCCCCGCGAGTCAGGCAGCGTCAGGATGCCGAGATCAGCCAGCGGGCTGCGATCCCAAGGCAGGGTACTGGCTGCGCAGACGATCCGATCGGCGACGAAACTGCCGAACACGACCGGATGGTCGAACTCGACCCATGCGTCGTCCAAATCCTGTGGCGAGGCGGCGGCATGGAACGCTGCGAACGCGGCTTCGTCGGCCGTCTCAAGCCGGCGGACGACATGCGTACCGTCCGGCGTAGAAAACGACGCATCCGCCGGAGGGTAGAAGAGCAGGTCAGGGTCGTTGAGCGCGAAGCCCGCCGCCGCCAACCGCTCCCGAACGACCGGCAGCGGCGGTGGCGGCATGTCGGAAAGGCCGGCGCGTTCGGCGATCGTCGGAGTAAGCGCGATGGACGTTCGTCCGTCGCCCCGCCGCAGGATCATCGCTGCGCGTGCGGCCCCCAGTCCGGCATCGATCGTCAGGCAGACCGTGCCGTCATCAATGGCCCGCGTTCCGCCGCCGAACGCACGTTGCCAATAGTCGGCGACCGCCGGCGGGGTCATCGATACTCGATCCGCCACAGCTTCAACGGCGACCCCTTGGGCAGGGCGACCGGGGTCAGCCAGCCCGGCACCTTGCCATGCGCCAGCTGGTCGTAGAAGCCGCCGGGCGAGCGTGCGCGATACACCGTCGTTTCGGCCATGTTGGGGCAGGTCAGCAGATAGGTCGCGCCATGGCGCCGGGCGATCGTGCGGAAATTCTCCGGATCGCCCTGGAACGCGTGATGCACGTCGAGGATCGCGTCGCCATTGCGGTGATACGGCCCGGTGATGCCGTCATGGTGCGTCGCGACGATCAGGCGCGGGCCGAGGTCGACATGGGTGAACATCACCGCCGCCGGAATGCGGTTCAGCGCCTGTAGCGCGGGCAGGCTGGCGCAGCGGGCGCCGGCGCGAAGCACCTGCTTGGTCCGGGCGTCCTGCGGCGCGATGCGGACATGCCGGGCAAGGCCGCTGTCGGGCAGCTTCGACAACAGCTTGCTGACCTGATCGACGGCAAGGTTGCCGAGCAGGAGCAGCGACACCAGCCCCGCCGTCCCCAGCACGCGCACCGCCGCATTCTTGCGCGACAGGAACCACGGGATCACGACCCATGCGAGCGCGACCGTGCCGGGCACCGCCAGCAGCTGTGCGGCGGGACCCGAACGGATCTGCCAGAACAGCATCGCCACCGCGAAGGCGGTGAACAGCGTCGTCACCGCCCAGCCGACGAAATTGGCCGACCGGCGCGCGCGCCAGGTCGCGAAGATCGCGCCGATCAGGCCGATGATCGGGCCGGTCACGATCAGCAGGATCGTACGGCCGGGCATGGTGTAGAGCGGTTTGGCCTCGCGCACATTGTTCAGCCAGGTGCGCGCCAGTTCCTCCGACACGCCTTCGGGGCGGCCGAGGCATTGCGGGAACAATGTCGCGAACGTCGCCGCCAGCACGCCGCCGGCGATCAGTGTGAGGACTAGCCGCACCGTCCACGCCCTGGGGCTGATCCACGCCAGCAGCACCAGGAAGGCGCCGCCCGCGACCACCGCCGACAGCCACACCGGGGTCAGCGCGTCGCACCGCATCGCGTAATTGGCGTTGGAGGCGAAGGCGACGAAGCCGATCGCGCTCGCCCCCGCCAGCGTCGCACCATAGACGGTCAGCCGCCGCGCCTCCGACCGGTCCCACACCCAGCGCAGCGCGACGATGCCGCCGGCCATCGCGCAATAGGGGAGGAGTTCGAGGCCGATGGTCAGCGAACAGGCCGACGACAGCCCTACGACCCATCCGCCGCGCGCCTGTTTCGGATCGGCGAGGCCGGCGACCGTCCAGGCGAGGCAGGCGAGTTGCCACCCGTGATGGTCGATGCGTTCGGGCATGAACATCAGCAACGTCGACGAACAGCCGAGCAGGAACAGCACCGCGAGCGGCCATGCGAGCGGCGCGACCAGCCGCCGCGCCGTCACCGACAGCGCCGCCATCGCGACCCCCATCGGCAGCAGTGGCGCGATGCCGACCGCCAGCTTCTCCGCCCAGACCGGCCCGGCAAAGGGCTTGAACAACAGGATCAGCCCGGCGATCGGCAGGTCGACCAGCCGCGACCAGTGGATGTCGAGGCCGCCCGGCGGGTTCAGCCGGTACTGGCGCAGATCGTACCACCCCTGGCCGCCCATCCACGCCCGCACCTGCATCAGGCGCATATTGTCGTCGGTGTCGGACAGGGCCAGCCAGTGGACCGCATTCCAGCGATTCCACAGGAACCACGTGGCGATCGCCACCCAGGCGAGCAGCAGCCAGCGCCGCCAGTGACGGTCGAGTTCGTTGCGGTGCGCGGGCATGTCGGTCAAAATCGCTTTCCCCAGACCGCCGCGCATTCTACGGCGGCTGTCCTGCCATGGTGGCAGTGGCTGTGCGCTGTATCGGATGGCGCGCAAAGGACAAGATGGGCACGCGGATGATCGCGCGGATCGAACGGTTGATGGCGGACGGGGTGCTGGGGCAGTTGATCCGCTTCGGCATCGTCGGCGGGCTGTCGACGGTGATCTACTCGGCGGTGTATCTGCCGCTGGTCTATCATGTCCTGCCGCCCGGTTACGCCTTTGTCGCCGTCGTGCCGGCGTTCGTCGTCGCCGCCGCGTTCGGCTGGGTCGCGCATGGTCGCTGGAGCTTTCAGGGGCATGGCACGCGCACCGGGGGCGCCGAGCAACCGATCAAGTTCCTGGCGGTGCAGGGGTTCGGCATGGTGCTGAACGGCCTGTTTACCTACGGGATGGTCGATCTGGCGGGGCTGGCGGACTGGACCCCGCTGATCCCCGCCGTGCTGGTCACGCCCTTCGCCACCTTCGCGCTCAATCGTTCATGGGTATTCGGATAAGATGGACCGCATCGTTTACGACCGCATGGCGGCGCACGACTCGACGCATTGGTGGTATCGCGCGCGGCGCGAAATCCTGGCCGATTATGTCGATCGCTATGCCGGGTTGAAGCCGGGCGCCCGCATCCTCGAGATCGGCTGCGGCACCGGCCACAACCTGCCGATGCTGGGCGCGTTCGGCGAAGTCGACGCGATCGAGATCGATCCGGCGGCGCGCGAGATCGCCAGCGAGCGGCTGGGCAAGCCGGTCGGCACCGCCCCGCTGCCAACGCTGGCCGGGGTAACCGGCCAGTACGACATGATCGCGGTGCTCGACGTGGTCGAGCATATCGAGGACGATGTCGCGACCTTCCGCGGCATGGCCGAGCGGCTGGCACCGGGCGGCAAGATCCTGGTCACCGTGCCGGCGCACCAGTGGATGTGGAGCGCGCACGACGTGGTGAACCACCATCATCGGCGGTATTCCAAGGCGACCTTGGCGAAGGCGATCGCCGACGCCGGCCTCAAGCATAACGGCCTGCGCTATTTCAATTCGCTGCTGTTCCCCGCCGCCGTCGCGGCGCGGGTCGCGGGCAAGATTCGCGGCAAGGACGACAGCGATGATTCGCCCCCGCCCAAGCCGCTCAACACCGCGTTCGAAGCGATCTTCCGGCTGGAGCGGTTCCTGATCGGCCGCATTCCGATGCCGCCGGGGCTGTCGATCGTGACGCTGGTGACGAAATAGGGCATTCGGCCTAACGCCAATTGGCGTCGAGCCATGCCTCCGCCAGCGCGCGGTCGGTGAAGACCTGGACCCGGCCGGGATCGAACACCCGTTCGGCTTGCAGCTTGTTCAGCTGCGATGCGACGAGGATCGCGGTCGGACCGACATCCATCGCGACGCCGCGCGCCATGATCCGTTCGAAATATTGCGCGACCAGCGTCGATTGAACCGGAAAGTCGCTCGAATCGCTGAACATCGCGAAGCGGCCGTGGCGCGCGCGGGCGGCCGTCGTGCGGACGAGCAGTTCGGCGGCGAAGCGGATGACGGTCGCCATGGTCCAGAAGCCGCTGAGCTTCAGGTGGAACAGGCGGCGGTTCGGATCGAACCGGATGTCGTAGGGACGGGGTTCGGACTGCGGCGACACGTTGTTCATCCCCGCTTGAACCACCGCCATTTCGGCCCCGACGATTGCAGCACCCCGCGCCGGAACAGGCGCGCGCCGACGCTGATCGTGATCGCCACCCACAGCAATTGCCATGCGATCGCGGCGATGTGGGGCCAGATCGCGGCGCTGGTCGCGGCGCGGCCGGCCATGGCGAAGGGGGAGCTGAACGGGAATAGTTCGGCCGCCGTCGCGATCCAGCTGTCGGGGCGGCCGATCGCGGCGAGCGCGAAGCCGAACATCGCCATCTGAAAGACGGTGATCGGCAATGACAGCATCTGGATTTCGCGCGGGGTCGATGCCTGTGCCCCGACCGTCAGGAACACCGACCCGAGCAGCATATAGGCGAGCGTGAAATACAGGACATAGAGCAGCACGAACCCCGGAAAGCCGATCGCGGGGGCGATGCCCGACAGACCCTCGGCAAATTGGGGGGGCAGCAGCGCGCCGATATTGGCCCCGACCACCGCCCAGAAGGCGAGGAACAGGATCGCCACGCCGAACATGCCGATCAGCTTCCCCAGGAACACCGATTCCAGCGGCACGGCGGCGGCCAGCACCTCGATCACCTTGTTCGAGCGTTCCTCCGCCATGGTCCCCACCGCCTGTCCCGCCAGCATCAGCGTGACAACGAACAGGGTGACGACGGCAAAGGTGCCCGCCGCGCTCTTGCCGCCCAGCGACGTGCTGTTGCGTTCGACACGGGTGAAGGTCGGTCGCGAGAGGGGCGCGCCGCTCAGCCCCGCGCGACGATCGCGCTCTGCCTGTTCGGCCAGCGCCGCCAGATATTTGACGGTGGTCGAGGCCGGGTTGGCGTGGACCAGCTGCGGCCGGTCGAGCGGGCCGTACAGGACCGAGGGCACGTCGATGTCCGGGTCGGACAGCAGCGCGCGCGCCTGTGCCGCCGGATCGGCGGCGGGGGCGATCGTCGCCAAGGGCGGCAGGCCGCGTTCGCGGGCGATGGCGGGGCGGATCAGCGCGTCGGCGGCTCGTAGGCGCGCGGCATCCTGTGCCGACACGATGGCGTACAGCCTCTCCTTGCCCTCCGCGCCCTGGCCCACGGTCATCGCGCCCAGGCTGCCCATCGCGCCGAACCCGGCGAACAGCAGCGGGGCGAGCAGGAACAGCAGGAACATCGGCGTCATTACCGTCGCAGTGAAATCGCGCCGGGCGATGGTCAGGGTCTGGCGGATCAGCTTGCGTGCCTTGCTCATGCCGCATCCCCCCGCGCGGCGTCGCCGACGATGCGGACGAACGCGTCGTGCAGGCCCGGCCGTTCGATCGACAGCCCCGAAATGCCATAGCCCGCGTCGATCAGCCGCACCAAAATCCCCTCTATCCCATCGGCGGGCAGCGTGAAGCGCCAGCCGCCGCGATCCTCCTGCGCATCGGCGGGCAGCAGGCCCGCGATACCGGGGGCGGGATGGTGAGGCACATAATGCGCCTTCATCGGCAACAGCGCGCGGGCGTCGTCCACCGTCCCTTCGAACCGGCGGCGGCCGCCGGCGATGACGCACAGCCGGTCGCACAGCCGTTCGGCATGGGCCATGACGTGGGTGGAAAACAGGATCGTCGCCCCCCGGTCGCGCTCGGCGCGGATCAGCGCCTCCAGCCGTTCCTGGTTGACCGGGTCCAGCCCGGAAAAGGGTTCGTCGAGGACGAGGAAATCGGGCTGGTGGACGACACTGCCCAGCAACTGGACGAACTGCGCCATGCCCTTGGACAGCTTGCGGATCTTCGTATCGATCGCGTGGCCGAGGCCCGCCTGTTCGAGCATCGTCGCCGCCCGCTTGCGCCCGACCGACCAGTCGAGGCCGCGCAGCGCGCCCATGAAGGCGATCGCCTCGCGCGCCTTCATGCCGGGATAGAGGCCGCGTTCCTCGGGCAGATAGCCGACCCGGTCGGATGCGTCGCGCGGCGAGGCGTGGCCGAGCAGCGTGCGCGACCCTTCGTCGGGTTCGATGATGCCCAGCAACATGCGCAGCGTCGTCGTCTTGCCCGCGCCATTGGGGCCGAGGACGCCGTAGACCGCGCCGATCGGCACGGTCAGGTCGATGCCGTCGACCACCCGCCGGTCGCCGAACCGCTTGACCAGCCCGGTCGCGTGCAATGCCGGGCCAGACCGGGCCGAATGATCGTCGCGCAACCGCTATTCCTCTCTCAACGACGCTCTTTAGCGTGCGCATGGAAAAGCGTAGCGGGGGGATGTGATCCAAGACAAGGCCCACCCCACCGATATTGTCGCGCGGATTCGTGCCAAGGCGGCCGAATGCGGGTTCGTCGCGTGCGGCATCGCCCGTGCCGATGCCGCGCCGCGTACCGCCGAGCGGCTGCGCCAGTGGCTGGACGAGGGGCGGCACGGGTCGATGATCTGGATGGAGGAGCGCGCCGAACAGCGCGGATCGCCCGCCGGATTGTGGAGCGAGGTGCGCTCGGTCATCGCGCTCGGCATGAGCTATGCCCCGGCCGTCGATCCGCTGGCGCTTGAGGGCGTCGGCGACCGGGGGCGGATTTCGGTCTATGCGCAGGGTGGCGACTATCATGACGTGGTCAAGAAGGCGCTTAAAAGCCTCGGCCGCTGGCTGGCGCAGGAATCGGGTTGCGACCTGAAGGTGTTCGTCGATACCGCGCCGGTGATGGAAAAGCCGCTGGCGGAGGCGGCGGGGCTGGGCTGGCAGGGGAAGCACACCAATCTGGTCAGTCGCGACCATGGCAGCTGGCTGTTCCTCGGCGCGATCTATACCACGCTGGACCTGGCCCCCGACCGGGCGGGGCGCGATACGTGCGGGTCGTGCGATGCGTGTCAGCAGGCGTGCCCGACCGGGGCGTTTCCGGCACCCTATCGGCTGGATGCGCGGCGTTGCATCTCCTACCTGACGATCGAACATGCCGGGCCGATCCCGCATGACCTGCGCGAAGGGATCGGCAATCGTATCTATGGTTGCGACGATTGCCTGGCGGTGTGTCCGTGGAACAAGTTCGCGCAAAGCGCGGCGGCGAACCGGGCGTTCGCGGCGCGGGCGGAACTGGCGGCGCCGCGGCTGGCCGACCTGATCGCGCTGGACGATGCCGGCTTTCGCGAGGTGTTCCGGGGATCGCCGATCAAGCGGATCGGGCGCAACCGGATGGTGCGCAACGCCCTGATCGCGGCGGGCAATAGCGGCGATGCGGCGCTGGTCGAGCCGGTCCGCGCGGCATGTGCCGATCCCGACCCGGTCGTCGCCGAGGCGGCGATTTGGGCGCTGGCGAGGCTAGGCGGCGGATAGGGTGAGGGCGGCGGGGTCGAACCATTCGATCCGGTTCCGCCCGGCATGTTTGGCGCGGTACAGCGCCTCGTCCAGCCCGCGCAGCAGCGCCGGGGCATCGACCGGCCAGTGGGCGAGGTGGCAGGCGCCGATGCTGGCGGTCGCGCGGATCACGGTGTCGTGCCAGTCGATGTCGAGGGTGGCGATCGCGTCGCGCAGCCGTTCGGCGATGGCGGCGGTGGCCCGCGCGTCGGGTGCGGCGATCACCAGCGCGAATTCCTCACCCCCCAGCCGCGCCGACAGGTCGTCGGGACGACAGCAGCCGGCGATGGTCGCGGCGATGGCGCGCAGCACGGCATCGCCCGCCGGATGGCCGTGGCGGTCGTTGATCGCCTTGAAATGGTCGAGGTCGAGCCAGAGCAGCGCCAGCCCGCCGCGCCCCTGCGTCGGCGCGGTGTCGAGCCGCTGGTGCAGCCGGTGTTCGAACGCCCGCCGGTTGAGCAGCCCGGTCAGCCCGTCATGGTCGGCGGCGCGTTGCAGCTGCGCCATCAGGTCGTCGCGCACCGCCATCGCGCTGCTGATCGTCAGCGGCACCAGCGCGAGGAACGCGACCGCGATCCGGATCGAGACGACCATGCGCGGGATAGACAGGTCCTGCCCGATGTCGACCATGCCCAGGCCGATGGTGATCATGCACCCGCTGCCCAGCGCCATGGTGATCAGCGCGGCGGTCGACACCGAATAGGTCATGGCGCACAGCAATAGGGCGGGCATCGGGAACATGATGCTGCCCGGCCCGTCGAAACAGACCGCGAGGATGCAGGACAAGGCGAGCAGGAGGATCGGCCAGACCGGCGGTACGGCCGGGGCGGATGCGCTCGCGCGCCGTTCGCCGTGCCAGGGCGGCCGGACCGTCAGCATGGCGGGCAGGAAGATCAGGTAGTTGGCGATCTCGCTCGCGGTCCAGGTCATCAGCGTCTGCGTCGCCGACCCGTGGAACTGCACGACGACCATCACCGCGCCGGCCAGTGCGGCGACAATGCTGCCGGGCAACAGCCCGACCGAAATCCGCATCACCGAATGGACCCGCCGCAGCCGCAGGTCGCTGGGGCCGAGCCGCCGCAGCAACAGCACGGCGACGAACGTGCCCGTCACATTGGCGGTGGCGAACCAGCCGGCGAGTTCGGGGCTCTGGCCGAAGATCAGGTCGGCGAGGATGAAGCCACTGGCTGCCCCGGCCCAGCCGGACGGACGGTGGAGCTGTGGCGCGCGCAGCATGATCCCGACCAGAATCGCATTGGCCGGCCAGAAGGCGACGGAAAAGGCATGGCGGGTGACCAGCCCCACCGCCGCCGCGCCGCCCACCGCAGCACAGACGATCAGGAAGGCGCGAACCGCGCCGATCGCGGACGCGCCGTGCCCGAACGCGGGCGACGTCCCCGCAAGGGGGGCCTGCGCGCCGGAGGGGACGGTGATCGACATGGCGCGGGATGGTATACCCGGACGGTAAAGAATCGGTAAGGGTTGGGCGTCACGCCCCGCTCGCCCGGCGGACGGCGGCGAGGTCGCCATTGGGCCGCCCCTGCACATGCGCCCAGTCGCGGAATTTCCAGTCGCCGCCCCATATCAGCCCCTCGGCCTTTGCCGCCTTGCCCAGCGCGCGGAAGAAGATGTGGGCGTCCGGTTCGCGCCAATACCAGCGGTCGTCGACCAGATCGGCGGCCCAGGCGGCGGGCAGGCCGTCGGGGGTCTGGGCATTGTGGAAGCTGAAGCGGACCTTGCTGGACCCTGCGCGGAACAGCCGCTCCTGCACCGCGACCGATCGCCAGCCATAGACCAGGGTCGGGCGAAACCGGTCGGCGCGCAGCCGGGCGATCACCGCCGCCACGTGCGGGCGGAAGCGCGGGTGCAGGCTGGCGAGCTTGCGCGGCTGTGGCCAGTCGCTGCTGTCGCCGTCCCACCGCGCCGGGGCCGCGCGCAACCGGGCCAGCGTCGCACCGCCGGGATCGACCCGGCCATCGGGATCGATGCCGAAGCGGTCCTGCGCGGTACGGATCGCCGCGATCAGGCGCGGGCCGGCGATGCCGTCGATCCCGCCCGGTTCGATCCCGATGCGCAGCAACAGCCATTGCAGCGTCCGCACATCGTCCGCGCGGTTCGCGCTATCCTGTCCGACCGCAGCCTCGATCATCGCCCGTCCCTTGTCCTGTTGCTGGGGGCGGGGACGCTGGCGGGCGAAATCCTACATTGCAAGCGGGGTCAACGCGGCCGGGCGCGTGCCGCCGCGACCTGCGCACCCAACGCCCGCGTGCGTTGGTCGAGCGCGGTGGTATCGGCCCAGGCGGGGCCGCCGGCGCGCGCCTGTCGCGCGAGGCGTTCGACCATCGCGCTTTCGGCGTACAGCGCGCGAGCTTCCGAGCGGCTTAGGTCGCCCCGCCGCCGCCCGTCGCGGATCGAGCGGTTGATGTCGCCAAGGTCGCGATCGAACGTGGCGGTCCGGGGGGCCGGCATGTCGCGCACGGCGGAACGGCCCCCGTCCCAGATCTGGGCGCCGGCCGGCGCGGCCAGCAACAGCGGCAGGATCGGCAGCATCGCACGCATCGACATTTCTCCTTGGGCGGTTGGTTCATCCTATCGTCGCGGTACGATGCGCGCCATCCGGCTTTTCCTGTCGCGCGGCTTGGGGTAACGCCAGCGCCCATGATCCGTCCCGCGCTGTCCATCGTCGTCCCCTGTTATAACGAGGCCGCGTGCCTCGACGTGCTGCACGCCCGCATTTCGGCGGCGGCGCGCGCGGTGGTCGGCGACGATCACGAGATCGTGCTGGTGAATGACGGGTCGCGCGACCAGAGCTGGGCCGTCATGGAGCGGCTGGCGGCGGCCGATCCCCGGCTGGTCGCGATCAACCTGTCGCGCAACCACGGGCACCAGCTGGCGCTGACCGCGGGCCTCGACCTGTGCGCGGGCGAACGCATCCTCATCATCGACGCCGACCTGCAGGACCCGCCCGAATTGCTGGCCGACATGATCGCGACGATGGAGTCGGAAGGCGCCGATGTCGTCTATGCCGTGCGGCGCAAGCGCGAGGGCGAGACGTTCTTCAAGAAGCTGACCGCCGCCGCCTTCTACCGCGTGCTCGACCGGGTGACCGATACGCCGATCCCGCTCGACACCGGCGATTTCCGGTTGATGAGCCGGCGGGCGCTCGACGCGTTCCTCTCGCTGCCCGAACAGGCGCGGTTCATTCGCGGCATGGTGGCGTGGGTCGGGTTCCGGCAGGTGCCGTTCCCCTATGACCGCGACGAGCGGCTGGCGGGCGAGAGCAAATATCCGCTGGGCAGGATGATCCGCTTCGCGCTGGACGCGGTGACCGGCTTTTCCACCGCGCCGCTGCGCCTTGCCAGCCATATGGGGCTGGTGCTGACGGGTCTGTCGCTGCTGCTGTTTGCCTATATCGCGATCGGGTGGATTTCGGGCAGCGCGGTGCAGGGGTGGACGTCGACGATGCTGGTCGTCGTGTTCCTCGGCGCGGTGCAGATGTTCGTGCTGGGGATGATCGGCGAGTATCTCGGGCGGCTGTATGTCGAGTCGAAGCGGCGGCCGCTGTATCTGGTGGCGGATGTCGCCGGGCCGGTGAAGGGGCGGGCGAGCTTGGGCTATCGCGCGGGGGATCGGGGCGAGGTTACCGTGTCGCCGGTGTTGCCGGAGCAGCAGTGATGCTGCCGCGGTAATCTTCGTCACTCCCGCGAAGGCGGGAGTCCATAAACGCTGGCGTGGGGATTAGAGCCGAGCCGTTGGCGGCAATGGATTCCCGCCTTCGCGGGAATGACGATGGGGATGTCAGACGTCGGTCGGACGATTTCCTCCAACCTCACCCAACAACCACGACCGGATCGCGCTCGCCAGATTGGGCGGATCGTCGCCCTCGATCCGCACCGCGTCGATCGCCGCGACCAGCGCGGATAGCGGTAGCGACCGCCGTGCCGCCGCATCCTCCAGCGCCGTCCAGAACCCCGGTTCGAGGCTGATCGAGGTTGCGTGGCCGGCGATGGTGATCGACCGCTTCACCGGCCCGCGAAAGCCGCCCGGCGGCGCGGTCGGCTTCACGGGGTGTCGAACAGCGACGCCAGCTGTTCGATCATCGTGCCGGCCAGCTGTTCGGCATCCATGATCGTGACGGCGCGGCCATACCAGCGGGTGACGTCGTGGCCGATGCCGATCGCGACCAGCTCAACCGGGGACTTGCCCTCGATCCACGCGATCACCTGCCGCAGATGCCGTTCCAGATAGCTGCCCGAATTGACCGACAGGGTGGAATCATCGACCGGCGCACCGTCGGAGATGACCATCAGCACCTTGCGATCCTCGGGCCGTGCGATCAGCCGGCCATGCGCCCATAGCAGCGCCTCGCCGTCGATATTCTCCTTCAGCAGCCCTTCGCGCATCATCAGCCCGAGCGACTTCTTCGCCCGGCGCCATGGTTCGTCGGCCTGTTTGTAGACGATGTGACGGATGTCGTTCAGCCGACCCGGTTGCGGCGGGCGACCGGCGGCGAGCCACGACTCGCGGCTTTGCCCGCCCTTCCACGCGCGGGTGGTGAAGCCGAGGATCTCAACTTTCACGCCGACCCGTTCGAGGGTACGGGCAAGGATGTCGGCGCTGATCGCGGCGATACCGATCGGGCGGCCGCGCATCGATCCCGAATTGTCGATCAGCAGCGTGACGACGGTGTCGCGAAACTCGGTATCGCGCTCGATCTTGTAGCTGAGCGATTGCGCCGGGTTGATGACCACCCGCGCCAACCGCGCGGCGTCGAGCATACCCTCTTCCTGATCGAAGTCCCACGACCGCGACTGTTGCGCCATCAACCGGCGTTGCAGCCGGTTGGCGAGCTTGGTCACGACCCCCTGCAACTGCACCAATTGCTGGTCGAGATAGGCGCGCAGCCGCTCCAGCTCGTCGGCGTCGCACAGCTCGGTCGCGGCGATCACCTCGTCATATTTGGTGGTGAAGGCGCGATAGTCGAACTGGGTGTTCAGGTCGGCGAAGGGACGGTTGGGACGGACCGGCATCATGCCGCCCTCATCCTCGCCATCGGCCATGTCGTCGCCCTGCGCGTCGTCATTTTCCGACATGTCGTCGGACTGACCCTCGGCCTGGTCGTCGCTGCGATCTTCGCCCCGCGCCTCGACCTGGCCTTCGCCGCCCTGCTGCTCGCCTTCGTCGTCGCCGTCGTCCTGCGGGGTTTCCTCGTCCTCGCCGTCCGCATCGTCGCCGCCGTCATCGGCCTGTTCCGGCTCGACCTCGCCCTCGACCAGTTCGAGGTCCTGCAGGATGCGGGTGATGCCGCGCCCGAACGCCGCCTGGTCGTCGGCCAGCCCGGACAGGGCATCGAGCTGCGCACCCGCGCGCGCCTCGATCCAGTCGGAAATCAGCGTCATGGCGGGAATGGCGGCGGCGGGCGGTATCCGCCCGGTCAGCCGTTCGCGCACCATCAGCTGCACGGCGGTCGACAGCGGCACTTCGGCGCGCGTCCGTGCCCGCGTGATCGGGTCGGAGCGCATCCTGAGGTCGAGCGCCCGGTCGAGATTGTCGGCGATCCCGTCATAGCCCGCCGACCCGACCGCATCGACCCGTGCCTGTTCGACGGCATCGAACACCGCGCGCGCCACCGCATCGCCCGGCGCCGCGCGGGCGTGCAGTGCGGTATCGTGATAGCGCATCTTCAGCGCGAAACCGTCGGCCAGGCCGCGCGCCTCCGCCACCTGGTCCGCCGGGAGCGCGCGGGCGGGCATCGGCACCTTGATATGCTTGCCGGAGGCGACCGGCGCGTCGGCGGTGAAGCCCAGCTCCACCTCCGGCTCCTCGGCAATCGCGCGCGAGGTCCCGCGCAGGACGTCGCGAAACCGGTCGAGTGGGGATTCCTGTGCCATGCCGCCTGCTTTGGGGATTGGGCGGTGTCAGGGCAAGGGGGTGGTACGGCCCGGCGGGGCGGTGGTGGTGCCAAAGCGGGTGCAAGCGCCCGTCCGTCCGAAACGGATACGATCCGGGGGAACTGTCACCGAACCCGGCCGGGCTGTCGTTGAAGCTGCGCGCCGGCCCCGCTTTAACCGGCGGCAAGGGACCGAGCGGGGGCTGGTGTGACCGATTTGATGGAAAGTGCCATGGCGATCCTGCGCCTGTCGTCGTCGCGACTGGCGCAGGTGTCGGAGAATGTCGGCAATGTGTCGACGCCGGGCTACAAGCGCGGCGTTGCCTATCGCGGGGTGCAGGCGGCGCTCGATGCCGATGGGGTGGCGGCGACGTGGGCTGACCGCACGCAGGGCAAGCTGCAGGCGACGGGCGCGCCGCTCGACCTCGCGATCGAGGGCGACGGGGCGTTCGAGCTGCGCGACGGCGAACACATGGTCGCCGCGCGGACCGGCCAGTTCCACCGCATGGACGATGGCCGGCTGGCCGATGGGCGCGGGCGGATCGTGCAGGACATGGGCGGCGGCGACGTCGTGTTGCCAAGCGACACGGTGACGATCCTGCCCGATGGCACCATATTGGATGGACAGCGTCCGGTCGCCCGCATCGCGCTGCGCACGGAAAGCGGGGCCGAGGCCGAGGGGGCGATGCTGCGGCAGGGCATGGTCGAGGCGTCGAACGTGACGCTGGGTGACGAGATGCTGTCGATGATGACCGCGATGCGCGAGGCGGAGGGCGGCGCGCGGCTGGTCCAGGTCTATGACGAGCTGATGGGCCGTGCGCTCACCACGCTGGGGCAGGGCGGGCGATGAGCGACGCGTTCAGCATCGGCGCGCTGGCGATGCGCACCCAGCAACAGGCGCTCGAAGCGTTGGCCAACAATATCGCCAATGTGAACACCGCCGGGTTCAAGCGGGCACGGGTGCGCTTCGCCGACCTGTCGGGCAATGTGCCCGCCGCGACCGGGCCGGCGACCGCGATGGCCGATGCCGGGGTCCGGTTCGACACCCAGCTGGCGCTGGACCAGCAGGGCGAGGTGCAGCGGACCGGACGCCCGCTCGACCTGGCGATCGAAGGCGCAGGCTTCATCGAGCTGATGGGACCGGGCGGGCAGACCCTGTTGTGGCGCGGCGGCACGATGAAGGTCGATGCCGATGGCCTGCTGGCAAGCGATGGCGGGCTGCCGCTGCGCGCGGCGGTGACGATCCCGGCCGATGCGACCGATGTGCAGATCGCGCGCGACGGCACGGTGCGCGCGACGCTGCCCGATGGCACCGAACCGGTCGAGCTGGGCCGGATCGAGCTGGTTCGCTGCGACGATCCCGCTGCGCTCGTCCGGCTGGACGGGGGCATGTACCGGATGGTGGACGATGCGCGCAGCGTTGCGGTCGATCCGGGGGAGGATGGCGCCGGGCTGCTGGTGCAGGGTGCGATCGAGCGGTCGAACGTGCAGCTGACCGATGAGATGGTGCAGTTGATTCTGGTGCAGCGCGCCTATGCCGCCAATGCCCAGATCGTGCAGGCCGCCGACCAGTTGATGGGCATCGCCAACGGGTTGCGGCGATGAGCGGCCTTGCCCTTCTTGCGCTGGCGGTGGCGACGCAGGGGCCGCCGTGCGTGGCGTCGCGGGTCGATCTGGCGGTCGGCGCGCCGGTGGAGGCGCGGGCGTTGGCCCCGGTCGATTGCACGCCGGCGCGGCCTCCGGCGTTGCGCTATGACCGGCGTTCCGGACTGGTGCTGGCGGGCGAGCCGATTGCGGCGGGCGTGTCGTTGGGGCGATTGCGCATCGATCCCCGCGCCGGCGTTGCGCGGGGGCAGGCGCTGTTCCTCCGTTCGCATATCGGCCCGGCGGTGATCGAGCGGCGGGTCGAGGTGGTGCAAGGCGGCCGGTCGGGCGAACGGTTGTTCGTGCGCGATGCCGATGGGCAGGTGTTCGCCGCCGCGCTGGTGATGGCGCAGGACCTGTTCCGAGACGGCAACTGGCCCGCGCTCGCCGCCGACCGCCGGGCCAGCGCGCGGGGCGATGTGCTGACCATCGTCGTGCATCAGGTCGCCGAATCGTCGAACGTGACCCAGCGCGCGCGGCGGCGTGCGACCGATACCGGCGGCGGCGTGCGCGTGGGCGGCGTGGACGAGGATGCCAGCATCCGCTTCGGCGGCGGCTTTTCGGGGCGGGGCGAGGTGCGGCGGTCGGAACGATTGCTGACCAGCCTGACCGTCACGATCGACGACATCCTGCCCAATGGCGACCTGCTGGTGCTGGGGCGGCAACAGGTGCGGGTGAATGGCGAACGCACCGACATCGCGGTGCGCGGGCGGGTGCGCCCGGCGGACATCGCCAGCGACAACAGCGTGTTGTCGAGCCGCATCGCCGGGGCCGAGATCGATTATGCCGGCAAGGGGTTCGTCACGCGCGGCAGCGGTCCGGGGCTGGTCGACCGGCTGTTCGGCCTGTTGGGGCTGGGATGATGCGACGCGTTCTTCTCTGGCTGGCGCTGGCCTGTGCATGGCCGGCGGAGGCGCAGCAGGTGCCGATCAAGGGGCTGGGCCGCTTTGCCGGTTGGCGCGACAATGCGCTGGTCGGATACGGCCTCGTTACCGGCCTGTCGGGATCGGGCGACACGCGGCGCAGCGGCGTCACGCGGCAGGCGCTGCGCAATATCCTGACGCGGCTCGGCACCAATGTCGCCGACGACCAGATCAGCAGCCGGAACGTCGCGGTGGTGATGGTGACGGCGGTGCTGCCGCCATCCGCCAATGTCGGCGACCGGATCGACGTGGCGGTGTCGTCGATCGGCGATGCGCGCAGCCTGGCGGGCGGTACGCTGATCATGACGCCGCTGCTGGGACCGGACCAGCGGCCCTATGCGCTGGCGCAAGGGGCGTTGCTGGCTGGGGGGCACCGGTTCGACAGCGACCTCAACCGCGAACAGCGCAACTATCCGACCAGCGCGGTCCTGCCCGGCGGGGCGACGATCGAGACGGCGGTGCAGTCGAGCGTGGCGGGTGCGGATGGCGAGGTATCGTTCCTGCTCGCCAGCCCCAGCTTCTCGACCGCCGAACGGATCGCCGCCAGGATTTCGGCGCGACTGGGCAATGGCGTGGCGCGGGCGGTCAACGCCGATGAGGTCCGCATCCGCTATGGCGGGGCACCGGCCGGCGTGGCGGGGTTCATCGCGGGAATCGAGAACCTGCCGGTCGAGCCCGACAGCCTGGCACGCATCGTCATCAACGAACGCACCGGCACCGTCGTCGCGGGGGCGGAGGTGATGATCTCCAGCGTCGCCATCGCGCAGGGCGACATCAAGGTGTCGGTCGTCGCGGAAAACATGGTGTCGCAGCCGGGCTTCCTCGGCGGTTTCGTCAGAGACGCGCGCAGCCTGATCGTTACCAACACCGCGCTGGAGGTACGTGAGGGGGTGGGCGACGCGGCGCTGCGCCTGCCCAACAGCTCGGTCGCCGACCTGGTGCAGGCGTTGCACAAGGCGCGCGTCGATACCCGCCGCATCATCAGCATCCTGCAGGCGATCCGCGCGGCGGGCGCGCTGCACGCCGACATCCTCGTTCAATAGGGCTTCGAATATGGACGCCATCACCTCGCTGACGCTGGCGCGTGCGCTGGACGGACTGCACCAGCGGCAGATCGCCACCGCCTACAACATCGCCAATGCCGGCACGCCGTCGTTCCGAGCGCTGACCGTGCGGTTCGAGGACCAGTTGCGCGCGGCGGCGCGAAAGGGGCCGGCGGCGCTGGCGGGCGTGACGGCGCAGACGGTGCAGGGACCGGCGCGCAGCGGCGAACGGCTCGACCTGGAGGTCGCGACCGCCAGCGAGACGGCGCTGCGCTATTCGGCACTGGTCGAGATCGCCGGGCGGCGCATGGCGATCGACCGCGCGGTCCTGAGCGGAGGGCGCTGACATGGACGCTGCACGGATCAGCCGCACCGGCCTCGACGTCGAATGGCAGCGGCTGCAGGTCATCGCGCTCAACCTCGCCAATATGAACAGCAGCCAGGCACCGGGCACGACCGGCTATCGCGCGATGCATATGGTGTCGGGGCCGGTGCGCTCCTTCTCGGCAATGCTCGACCGGCCGGCGGGGGTCGGCGTGCAGGGGATGGTGGCGTCGGGTGCGACGCGGCGGGTCCATGAACCCGGCCACCCCCATGCCGATGCCGATGGCTTCGTGACCTATCCCGAAATCGATCATGCGGGGGAAATGACGCTGATGATCCGCACCGCGCGCGCCTATGAGGCGAACCTCACCGCGCTGGCGACCGCGCAGCAGATGTACGCCCGCGCGCTCGAACTGGGCAAATCGGCATGAGCGGGATCGAGGCGATCGCCGCGATCGGTGCGGCGGCCGTACCGTCGTTCGCGCCGCCGGTCCCGCCGGCGGGCGGCGGGTTCGGCGCGCTGCTGACCCAGGGGTTGCAGCAGGTCGATGCGAAGCTGGCGCACGCCGACGCGCTCGCGCGGCGCTTCGCGGTCGACGACAGCATTCCGGTCCATCAGGTGACGATGGCGCTGGAGGAAGCGCGGCTGGCGGTCGAACTGGCGATGCAGGTGCGCACGCGGCTGCTCGACGGGTATCGCGAACTGATGGCGATGCAGCTCTGACATGGGCGAAGCGTCGTCGGTCCCGCTCAGGCGGGTGATCCTGATCCTGTCGGGCGTCCTGCTGCTGGTGGCCGGCGGCTATTGGTGGCTGTCGCGGCCCGACTATGTCGTGTTCGCGCAGGGGCTGCGTCCTGCCGATGCGGCGGCGGTCGTCGCCGAACTCGACAAGCGCGGCACGCCCTATCGGTTGGAGGGGGGCGGTGCGACGATCCTCGTGCCCGCCGACCGCGCCGACGATACCCGCGTGGCGCTGGCCGGCAGTGACGTTGCGGCGCGGGGGTTGGTGGGGTTCGAACTGTTCAACGAATCCGACATGGGGCTGACCAATTTTGCCCAGAAGATCAATTACCAGCGCGCGTTGCAGGGGGAGCTGACGCGGACGATCCTGAAGTTGGATGGCGTCGCCGATGCGCGGGTGCATCTGGCGCTGCCCGAAAAGGCGCTGTTCCGCGGCGACCGGGTGGAAGCCAGCGCGGCGGTCGCGATCGAGATGAAGCCGGGCGCGGTGCTGGACCCGGCACGGGTCGCGGGTATCCAGCGGCTGGTCGCCGCCGCCGCGATCGACCTGCCCGAGTCGCGGGTCGTGGTGCTCGACGGGGCCGGGCGGCAGATCGGTGGCGGCATCGTCGCACAGGGGAGCGCGCCCGACGAACGCGACGCGCTGCGCCAGTTATTTGCCGCCCGCGCCGCCGATGCGGTGGCGGCCGTCTTGCCCGGACGGGCGCCGCGGGTGACGGTGCGCATCGCCGAGGACGGGCCGGTGGCGTGGGACGGCGGCGCGCGGAGCTTTCCCCTGGCGGTACAGGTCCAGACGCCGACGGCCCCTACGCCCGAGGACCGCAGCCGGATCGCCGATGCGGTGAACGGTGCGCTGGGGATCGATGCGGCGCGGGGCGACGAGGTGACGTTCGTGACCGGGCCGGTCGATCCGGTCGCGCTGCCTGTGCCGCAGGTCATGCCGAATCCGGTCGCGATCGATCCGGAGGTTGCCATGGTGCCCGCGCGCCAGGGCTGGGGCTGGTGGATCGCCGCTGTGCTCGCCATCGCCGCGCTGGGGATCTTCGCGCTGTGGCGGCGGCGGGCGCGACCGGCGTTGGACCCGGCCGGGCAGGAAGCGTTCGCGCTGCGCCTGCGGCAGACGCTGGAGGCCGCCGATGTCCGGGGCTGACGATGCGCTGCGCCAGATCGTTGCCGAGTTCCGGGCGCTGGGCGCGGCGGACCGGCGCGGCGTCCTGTCGCACCTGCGCTTCGACGAGCGACTGCGAGTCGAAGCGGTACTGCATCCCGGTGCAGCGCCGAGCGGCGTTTCGCCCGAGCTTGCCGCGCTGGCACAGGAGGAGGGGGGCCTGACCGATGCGGCCCGCGCCGCGCTGTCGGCGGCGTTGGCGACGCCGTCGCCGCCACCCGCGCGACCGACGCTGATCGACCGGATGTGGCGGCGATGAGCGCGCTGCTGAAATCCGCGCGGGGCATCGTCCCGCTGCCGCTGGCGAAACCGGTCGTACCCGAACCGGCGGTCGACCCGCGCGACGAACGGATCGCCCTGCTGCGGCAGGAGGTCGCGCAGTTGCAGGCCGCTGCCCGGCAGGCGACGGCGGCACAGGACGCCCGGATCGCCGATGCCGTCGCACAGGCCGAGAGCAGGGCGCGCGATGCGATCCGGCGCGACGATGCAGCACGGACGGCGGCGCTGGAGAAGGCGCTGGTCGCCGCCCGCGCCGCGCTGGACGAACGGCTGGCGCTGCTCGACCGGCTGGCCCCGGCGCTGGCGCGCGGGGTGCTGGAGCGGTTGTTCGCCGCGACGGAAGACGGGGCGACGCTGGTCGAGGCGATGATCGCGCGGCGGCTGGACGCGTTTCGCCGCGGGGCGGTGGTTGCGGTCGCGATCAGCGCGGCGGATGTCGACGAAACGGCGCTTGCCGGGCTTGGCGCGCGGCTGAACGGCGTGGCCGTGCGGCACGATGCCCAATTGGCGGGCGGGCAATGCCGGATCGAGGCGCGCAGCGAGACGCTGTCGCTGGACCTGTCGACCGAATGGGCGGCGCTGGCCGCGACGCTGGACGCGATGGCGGAGGGGCGGGCGTGAACCATCCGTTCCTCAGCCGGCTGGCCGCGGTGCCGCTGGCCCGGCCCGAGGGGCGCCTGCGCAAGGTCGGGCAGGGGCTATGCGTCGCGACCGGGCCGGACGCGACGCTGGGCGACCTGTGCGCGATCGAGCGCGACGATGGCAGCCACGCGCTGGCCGAAGTGGTCGCGGTCGATGATGGCGAACTGGTGCTGGTCCCGCTGGAGCGCGAGGGCGGGTTGCGGCCGGGTGCGCGGCTGTGGCGGTCGGCATGGGGCGGGCGGACGGCGGTGGGCGATGGTTTTGCCGGGCGGGCGATCGATGCGCTGGGCCGTCCGATCGATGGCGGGACGCCGATCGTGGGCGATACGGAGCGGAGCGTCGAGGGGCATATCCTGTCGCCGCTGGAGCGCGCCATGCCGCGCCGGGTGGTCGATACCGGCATCCGCGCGATCGACGGGCTGCTGACGCTGGGCATGGGCCAGCGGATCGGCATCTTCGCGGCGAGCGGCGTCGGCAAGACCAGCCTGATGGAACAGATCGTCACCCAGACCGGCAGCGACCGCTGCGTCCTGTGCCTGGTCGGGGAGCGCGGCAAGGAGGTCGAGGCGATCTGGCGCACGCTGTCGACCCGGCGCGATGCGAAGCGGTTCACGCTGGTCGCCGCGACATCGGACCAGAGCGCGTCGTTGCGCGCGCGGGCGACTGGTGTCGCGCTGGCGCTGGCCGAACATTGGCGCGGGCAGGGCGAGCATGTGCTGCTGACGATCGATTCGGTCACGCGCCTGGCGATGGCGCTGCGGGAAATCGGGCTGGCGGCGGGCGAGCCGCCGACGGTGCGCGCCTATACGCCCAATGTCTTTGCCGCCCTGCCCCGGCTGGTCGAGCGGTGCGGCGCGGCGGCGTCGGGCGGGGCGATCACCGCCGTGATGACGGTATTGGCCGAAAGCGACGAGATCGACGACCCGGTCGCCGAGGTGATGAAGGCGCTGCTCGACGGGCATATCCTGTTGTCGCGCACGCTGGCCGAACGGGGCCAGTTCCCCGCCATCGACCTGTCGCGCAGCATCAGCCGGCAGGCGGCCCGGCTGATGGCGCCGGCCCATGCCGCCGCCGCGCGGCGTGCGGTGGCGACGCTGGGCACCTATGAATCCGCGCGCATCCTGATCGAGAGCGGCATGGTCCAGAGCGGCGCCAGCGCCGAGATCGACGCGGCGATCGCGCTGCGGCCGGGGCTGCTCGATTTCCTGCAACAGGGGCAGGAGGAGCGCGTCGCGTTCCCCGATGCCGTGGCGCAGCTGGTGCGGGCGACGGCGCATGGTTGAGCGGAAACTGGCGATGATGCGCCGGGTGGCGGCGGTGCGCGCGGCGCAGCGGACCCTGGCCGAACGCGGCGTGCAGGCGGCGACCGGGGCGGTCGCGGCGGCGCAAGCCACGCTGGTGCGTGCTGGGGAACGGGTCGAGGATGGTTTTGCCACCTGGCGGGCACAGGCCGATGCCGCCTGTTTCCAGCCGGAGATCGAGCGCCATCACGCCGCGCAGTTGATCGCCCGTACCGACGAACAGGACGCCGCGCGTACCGATCGCGATCGGGCGGGGGCGGCGCTGACCGACGCGCGGCAGGTGCTGACCCGCGCCGATGCCGCGCTGGAACAGAGCGACATGGTCGTGCGGCAACTGGCGCGTCGCGAGCGGATGCGGCGCGAGGAACGGCAGCTCGCCGACCATGCCGACCGCGTGACGCAGCGATGGGGGATGGCATGATCGACCTGATGACGAGCGGCGCGCTGGCCGCGCTGACCCCGCCCGCACCGGCCGAGCGCCGGGACGAGGGCAGCCCGGCCTTTGCGGTCGTGCTGGCACAGGCAGCGGCCGGACAGGATGCGCCTCCGGTGCCCCCGCCCGAACCGACGATCGCTCTGGCGCAGGCTGCGCGGGAGACACTGCCGCTTCCGGAACCGGTCGCTGTGGAGACCCGGCCGGTGGTCGTCGATCACGCGACCCGCTTCGATGCGCGCGGCATGATCGCGATGGCGGCGGGCGTGGCGCACGGGGACGTGACGGCGTCGATTGCCGCTATCCCGGTGGCGACCGAAGCGGCGACCGCGCCACTGCCGCCTGCGCTGCCGGTCGAGGACAGGATGCTGCCGGTCGGCGGGGCCGCCCGTCCCGCTGCGGTCGCAACCCTGGCGCCGCCCGGCGAACGGGCGGTGCCGGTTCGGTCGACTGCCGCTCCGGTCCTGTCCGGCGTGGTGCCCGCGGGCGATGTCGCGCCTTCACCCGTTCCACCCGAGGAGCCTGAGGTGGCGCTCGCGCCCGCCGCCCGGCCCCGCACCCGTTTCGCGGCGATGGCGCAGGGCGCGCCGCAGGTTGCCGTCGTCGCGCTGGCCGATGGGCTGGCGGTGTCGGCGGCGGTGGGGGCGCTGTCCGAAGGGGAGCGCCACCGGCTGCGCGATGCGATCGCCGCCACCTTGTCGCGCCACGGGCTGCGCCCGCGCGCCGTCACCCTGCTGGCGATGCCGGCCCCTTTCCTTTCCACGGAGCGCTGAGCCATGTTCCAGACCCAGGCCGTCGGCACGGCGACCTCCGCCGATGCCGGCACCGCTACCCAGACGAATGCCGCGACCAGCGCGTTCGGACTGGGGTTCGACGCGCTGTTGAAGATCATCCTGACCCAGCTGACCTATCAGGACCCGCTGAAGCCGATGGATAATTTCCAGTTCGTGTCGCAGCTCGCCCAGTTTTCGCAGGTCCAGCAGGGGCAGGCGATGAGCGATCGGCTGAACCAGATCCTCGCCTCCACCGTGACGGTGCAGGCGACCGGATTGCTGGGCAAGCGGGTCGATGTGCCGGCGGGTGCCGCGACGCTGACCGGTACGGTGGTCGGCATCGCCTTTGCCAACGGCACCCCCACCGCGACCATCCAAACCGACAAGGGGCAGACGATCAGCAGCGTCGCGATCGGCTCCATCACGCAGATCAGGGAGAAATAGGCGATGTTCGGTGCCATCTATATCGGGCTGAGCGGCCTCAACGCCCATGCGGCGGGGCTGAAACAGGTCAGCAACAACGTCACCAACCTGAACACCGCGGGGTTCAAGGGGACGACGGTGTCGTTCCGCGATTTCTTCGGATCGTCGGACAGCGGCGGGCTGTCGCTGACCGGGGGCAGGCGACCGGCGGGGCATGGCGTGGGGGTCGGCGACGGGACGCTCGACCTGAAGCAGGGCGAACTGCGCCAAAGCGACCGCGCGCTTGACCTCGCGGTCGATGGCACCGGGTTCCTCGTGCTGCTGGACGGCGACAAACAGGTGTTCGCGCGGACCGGCAGTTTCGAAGTGGCGCAGGACGGGCATGTCGTGCTGGCGGGGACGACGCTGCGGCTCGCCACGCTGGATGCCGCCGGACGGCCGGTCGCGCTGTCGATCGATGCGGCGCGGACCAGCGCGCCCAAGCCGACCACGACCGTCAGCTTCGCCGACAACCTGTCGACCACCGCGACCAAGCCGGTCAGCGTGTCGGACATCGGCGTCTATGACATCAGCGGCGTGCGCCATGTGTGGACCGCGACCTTCGAGAAGGACGGGAGCAGTGCGTGGAAGGTGAACGTCACCGACGACAAGGGCGCGAGCGTCGGCACCGGCGCGTTGAAGTTCACCACCGCCGGCACGGTCGATCCGACCACGACGACGCTCACCTTCACCGACGCCACCAGCGGCGCCAAGGTGGCGTTCGATTTCTCAAAGGGGGTGACCGCCTTTTCATCGGGCGACGTGTCGACGCTGCGCACCGCGTCGGTCGACGGGCAGGGGGCGGGCACGCTGACTGCCGTGGCGGTGAATGCCGATGGCAAGCTGGAGCTGGCCTATTCCAACGACCAGAAGAGCGTGCTGGGCGCGGTGGCGCTGGCCGATTTCCGTGATCCGGAATCGCTGGTGCAGCGCAGCGGCGGGTTGTTCGACCATGCGGCGGGGCAGGGCGTGGCCTATGCCAGCAGCGCCGATCCGCGCGTCGGCAAGGTCGTGTCGCGCCGGCTGGAGGCGTCGAACGTCGACCTGTCGCGCGAGTTCGGCGACCTGATCCTGATCCAGCGCGGGTTCCAGGCATCGTCGCAGATCGTCAGCGTGTCGAACGACATGATCCAGCAGCTGTTCGGAATGCGGGGGCAGGGATGATCGGATCGGCCTGGGTGCCGCCGGGGACGTCGTCCCCGGCGCTCGACCGCGATCTGGCGGCGATGGCGAGCGGTTGGGACGAGGCGTGGTTCGGCCACCCGCTGTCGGCGCGGGGCGGCGTGGGCGGCGAAATTCTCTACGCGTCGGGCGAGGATGTGGCGATCGGCGTGGCGGGCGAAGACCTTGGCGCGCTGGCGCTGGGGCGGCGTTTCGCGGGGCCGCGCAGCGCGGCGGACCGGGCGCTGGTCGACCGGCTGTCCGATGCCGCGCGGGAAGATGCGCAGCGGCGGGTCGCGACGGCGCTGGCCTGCACCGGCGGCTGGAGCGGGCCGGTCGAGCGGCTGGCATGGGCGCCGGCGCGGGTGCTGGCGTTCGGCGATGCGGCGGGGCGACTGTCGCTGACGATCCATCTGGGCGCGCGGTGCCTGGCCGCCGCGATCCTGGCGCGGTTGCCGGCGGTGGCGGCGCTCGACCGGCCGCTGACCCCGCTGTCGCGGGCGATCGCCGGGCGGGGCGTGCGGCTGTCGGCGCGGTTGGGGCGCTGCACGCTGCGGCTGGCGGAACTGCGGGAGATGGTGGTGGGCGATACGTTGCTGTTCGACGGGCACGTCGACGATGCGTTGCCGGTGGTGATCGATGATGCGGCGACGGGGATCGCCATGGCGCGGGTCGTGCGCGAACCGAGGCACTGGGCGTTGCAGGTCGATAGCAGCCGGATGGAGCGGGCGGCATGAGCGCCGAGCAGGACGGGGTCGATCCCCGGCTGATCGACACGGTGTCGGTCGCGGTCGAGGCGGTGGTCGGTGAGGCGCGGCTGACGGTGGGGGAACTGACCACGCTGACGGCCGGCGCCACCCTGCCGCTCGATGCCGAGCTGAACCGGCCGGTGTCGCTGCGGCTGGACGGGCAGGAGATCGCGCGCGGCGAACTGGTCGCGGTCGATGGGCGGTTCGGGGTGCGGCTGACCGAGATTGCGCCATGGCAAGCCTGACGATCGCCGCTGCTGCCGCCGCGCAGGTCCCCCGGCTGGGCGGCGGCGCGGCGGTGGAGATACCCTGGGCACGGATCGTCGTCGCGCTCCTGCTGTGCAGCGGCATCGCCTGGGCGGCGGTGCTGTGGCTGCGGCGGGGCGGTCGCTGGCCGGCGATCAAGGCCGTTCATGCGGGGATCGAAGTGGTCGAGAGCCGTCGTCTGAACCAGTATGCCGACGTGTCGCTGGTCCGGGTGCAGGGCCGCGAATATGCGATCCTGAGCAGTGCGCAGCAGCAGCGCGTGCTGTCCAGCGTTGCCGTGGCGGAGGAGGGCGCATGACCCCGCTGTCCGAAGCGATCGGCGCGGCCGGCATGGGCACCGATGCGATCCGCACCATGCTGGTCCTCACCCTGCTGGCGGTCGTGCCGGCGGTGCTGGTCAGCATGACCAGTTTCATCCGCATCGTCGTGGTGCTGTCGATGGTCCGCCACGCATTCGGAATGCCCGAGACGCCGCCGAACATCGTGCTGGTCAGCCTGGCGCTGTTCCTGACCGGCTTCACCATGACCCCGACGCTGGACCGGCTGAATACGCAGGCGGTGACGCCGCTGCTGAACGGACGCATTTCGGTCGAGCGCGCGATGGAGCGGGGGCAGGCGCCGCTCAAGGACTTCATGCTGGCCCAGACCCGCGATTCCGACATCGAGGCGATCTACGCCATCGCCAAGACGCCGGTACCCGCGCGCGCGGAAGAGGTGCAGCTGTTGAAGCTCGCCCCGGCGTTCATGCTGAACGAACTGCGCGTCGCCTTCACCATCGGCTTCGTCGTGATGCTGCCCTTCCTGCTCATCGACCTGATCGTCGCCAGCATCCTGCTGGCGCTGGGCATGATGATGGTGCCGCCCGCGACCGTATCGCTGCCGATCAAGATTTTGATGTTCGTGCTGATCGATGGCTGGAGCCTGATCCTGCAGGGCGTGCTGGGCAGTTTCCGGTGATGCGGCGGCAGGCGGCTGGGCGCGGGCGGGGCATGGCGCTGGTGGCGATCCCGCCGCGCGTGGAGGCGTCGCTGTGGCGGCGCTGGCGCTACGAGGCGGAAAGCGGGTGCCGCGAACAGATTTTCGTGCGTTATCGATCGCTGGCGAAGGCGATCGCCGCGCGGCAATTGTCCAGGCGACCGGCGCATGGCGCGGACCTCGGCGACATGCAGCAATTCGCCTATGAAGGGCTGTTGCTAGCGATGGAGCGGTTCGATCCGCTGCGGGGCATTCCCTTTTCGGCCTTTGCCCGGCGGCGGATCGTCGGCAGCATTTCCAACGGCGCGGCGCGGCTGGGCGAGCTGGACGCGCAGCATCATGCCCGGCGACGGGTGGCGCAGGAGCGGGTGCGGTCGCTCGGCCCGGCGGACACGGACAGCGCGGTCGAGCGGCTGGGCGATGTCGCCGCCGGCCTTGCCATCGGGGTGATGCTGGCGGATACCGGGCTGGTCGAGGATGCGGATCGCGGCGACCATCGGCCCGATGCCTATGAAAGCTTGGCGTGGCGCGAACTCCATGCGTTGCTGGGCGCGGCGATCGACCGCCTGCCCGAACGCGAGCGCTGGGTGATCCGCGAACATTATGAACATGGCGTCCGCTTTGCCCAGATTGCCGAGATACTGGGGATCAGCCGGGGGCGGGTGTCGCAACTGCACGCGACGGCGATCGGGCGGCTGCGCGGGGCGATCGGGTCGGGGCGATGAAGGAACGGAATAGCATGGCGTTGGCGGACGAACAGGCGATGCAGACGCTGTTGCGCGTGGTGAGCGACGATGCGGCCGCCGGGCTGGCGCAGGTCGATGCGCTGCTGGCCGACCATCCCGACGATGCGCGGCTGCATTTCCTGCGTGCGTCGCTGCTGGTCGGCGCGCGCCCGATCGAGGCGCATTCCGCATTCCAGCGGGCGGTGGCGCTGGCCCCCGATTTCGCGCTGGCGCGGTTCCAGCTGGGCTTTTTCGAGCTGACTTCGGGCGAAGGCGCGCGGGCGATTGCGACATGGGCGCCGTTGCTGGCGTTGCCCGACGACCATTATCTGCGCCGTTTCGTCATCGGGCTGACCCATCTGGTCCATGACCGTTTTGCCGAAGCGGTCGCGGCGCTGCGCGAGGGGATTGCGCTGAACACCGAAACGCCGCCCCTGAACGGCGACATGCAGCGGTTGATCGCCGAGTGCGCGGCACAGGCGGGCGGTGCCGAAGCCCCGGCGGAAGCGTCGGTGACATCGTTCCTGCTCGATCCGCTGGGCGGCGGGCGCGTCCTGCACTGATGGCGGAGGTCGGGCGGGCCGATCCGGTCCTGCTGTTGCTGCGCGAACGGTTGCAGGGGCGGCAGGCGCCGACCGCCCGGTCGGCTGCGCGTGCCGCGGCGGCGCTGCTGTCGCCGCTGGAGCGGGCGCGGGCGGTCGCTGCGCTGGCGGTGCTGGACAGTGAGGGGCGCCGGCGGCTGGTGGTGCGCGCGCTGCTGGCCGAGCGGCTGGGCGAGGCGGTCGCCAATGATGCCGCGTTCCAGGCGGTGGGCGAGCGGGTGCTGGCGATGCTCGACGAAACGCCGGAGGGCCGGGCGCTGATCGAGGCGGCGTTGGCCGAACTGGAGGCTGGTCCGCGCTGACAGGCGCGTCCGCTCAGTCGCGCTGCCGGCCCGCCTGTACCATCGCCTGCGCCAGCGTCCGGCCGGATTCGTCGATCGGGGCGTGAAGCGCGGTGGCGAGGATCGCCTGCACCCGGTCCGCATCCCCCGCCCCTTGTGCGATCAGCACCTGCCCTAGCGCCGCCGCGAAGCAGTCGCGGTCGAGCCGGGTCGCGACCGCGATGCGCCTTCGCGCCGATGCCGTATCGCCGGCGAGCAGATCGAGTACGCCCAGCGCTCCATGCGCTTCGGCAAAATTGTCGTCGAGGGTCAGCGCATGGTCGAACCGGTCACGCGCGGTGGCGTGGTCGCCGCGCAGGAAATGGGTCCAGCCCGCCGCGATCCATGAGCCGAGATGCGTCGCGAACAGCGTGGCACCGCGATCGATCTCCGCCGCCGCCGCGCCGGTATCGCCTCCGGCCGCGATGCGGGCAAGGCCGCTGCCGACCAGCGCGCGCGGGGCATCGGGGTTGCGCGCCAATGCCGCTGCGAACTGCGCGGCGGCGGCATCCGGGTCGCCATCGTCCAACGCGATCGTGCCCAAAGTCACCAGCGCGTCGGGATGGTCGCCCGCCACCGTGGCACAGGCCCGCGCGAGGGGCAGGTCGTCCATGTCGGTCGCCAGCGTCGCCACCGCCGCGTTCAGTCCGCGATGCTTGCCATGGCGTTCGAGCGATTCCCGCGCCTGCGCCATCGCCGCGTCCACCTCCCCCGCATCGTGGAGCAGTTGCACGCGCAGCTGTGCCGCTTGGGGCAGGGCGTCGACCGTGGCGGGGTCGAGCAGGTCGATGCCTTCGCCGCCGCGCCCGGCCATGGCCAGCGCCCATGCCCGGTTGAACCGGACCGGCGCCGGGGCGATGCCGTCGTCGATCATCCGCGCGAACCAGCCCTCGGCCGCCGCCCAGTCGCGTCGTTGCAATGCCGCCAACCCGGCCGAGTGCAGCTGCGCGGACGATAGCGGCTGCACCGCCGCCAACCGGTCGAGCAGCGCGGTCACGTCGTCCCAGCGACCTTCGGACTGCGCCGCCTCCGCCGTATCGGACAGGAGATGCGGGTTGTGCGGGTCATGGGCCAGCAGGTCGGTCAGGCGGGCGAAGCGGCTGTCAGGCGTAACGGGGTGCATCGGGTCAGCCCCCCAGGCAAACGACATCGAAGGATTTGAGCGTAATGCGCATCGGAATCTCCTGTACCGACAAGATGGCCAGTCGGGGAACCGCCCGCCGGGTCAGCGTGCGGAACGCGCGGCGGGTTTCGGCGGCGCAGAGCAGCACCGGGCTGCGCCCCTGCTGGAACATGCGGTCGGCGAGCGGCACCAGCTTGCGGACGATCTGTTCGGCGAGGCGCGGGTTGATCGGCATGGCGGACGCGCCGCCGGTGGCCTGTAGCGCGGTGGTGATCTGGTTCTCGATCCGGGGATCGAGGCTCAGCACCGCGAGGTCGGGGTGACGCCCGCGCAACTGGTTGCAGATGGCATGAGCCATGCGCTGGCGGAGAAACTCGGTGAGTTCCGCCGGATCCTTCTGCGTGCGGCCGAGGTCGGTCAGATGTTCGACGATGGTGTCGATCTGCGCGACCGAGACGCCTTCGGATAGCAGGTTCTGCAACACGCGCTGCACATCGGGCACCGCCAGGATGTTGGGGATCAGTTCCTCGACCAGTCCGGGCTGACGCGCCCGCACCCGGTCGAGCAGCTCGATCGTCGCCGCGCGAGTCATCAGCGTGCCGATCTCTCCGCGCACGATCTCCCCCAAATGGGTGACGAGGACGGTGACCGGGTCGATCACCGAACAGCCCGCCGACCGTACCGCTTCGGCACGGTCGGGCGCGATCCACCATGCCGGCAGGCCAAAGGCGGGGTCGGTGGTGGCGATGCCGTCGATCACCGGCGCCGCGCCCTGTGCCGCGATGGCCAGCAGATGGTCGGGCAGGATCGTCGCACTGCCATAGCGCGCGCCGAACAGGCGGATGGCATAGTCGTCGGTGCCGAGCGTCCGGTCGGGGAGCAGCTTCACCGCCGGCAGGGCCACGCCGAACTCCTGTTCATGCACCTGGCGCAGCCCGGCGATGCGGTCGAGGATCATCGCTTCGTCCGCCTTCCAGCGTTCGGCCAGCGCCCCGCCCATCGCGATGTCGATCATCGCCCCGGTCGCGCGCGCGCCGTCCTCCGCTTCCTCCTGCGCGGCGCTTTCGGCGGTGTCGGTGCGGGCAAGGCGGCGGACCCGCCACCACGCGGCACCGGCGGCCAGCGCGATCAGCAGGATCGGCCATTTCGGCATTCCCGGCATCAACAGCAGCGCCAGCAGCACGGCGGCGGCGATCAGCGGGATGCGCGGTTCGGAGGTCAGCTGGCGAAAGATCTCCAGCGACAATTGCCGGTCGGCGGCGGAGCGGGTGACGATGATCCCGGTCGCGATCGAGATGACCAGCGCGGGCAGCTGGGTCGCGATGCCGTCGCCGATGGTCAGCAGGGTGAAATGGTGCAGCGCCTCGCTCCACCCCAGCCCCATCTGCGTCACGCCGACGATCCAGCCCGCGACGATGTTGATCAGCAGGATGATGATGCCGGCGATCGCATCGCCCTTCACGAACTTCGACGCGCCATCCATCGCGCCATAGAAGCTGGCTTCCTTCTCCAGCGCGGCGCGGCGGCGGATCGCTTCCTTCTGGTCAATCAGGCCCATGTTGAGGTCGGCGTCGATGCTCATCTGCTGGCCCGGCATCGAATCGAGCGTGAAGCGCGCGGCGACCTCCGACACGCGCTGCGCTCCCGCCGTCACCACGACATATTGCACGACGACGAGGATCGCGAAGACGACCAGCCCGACGACGAAATTGCCCTGTACCGCGAACGCGCCGATTGACCCGATCACCTCCCCCGCATCGCCGCCGGTCAGGATCAGGCGCGTGGCGGCGACGTTCAGCGACAGGCGATAGAGCGTCGCGACCAGCAGCAGCGAGGGGAAGGTCGAGAAGTCGACCGGCTTGCCGACGTAGAAGGTCAGCAGCATGATCGACAGCGCAAAGCCGAAATTCAGGATGATGGCGAGGTCGAGCAGCGCGGTCGGGATCGGGGCGAACAGGATCGTCAGGATGGCGATGGTCGCGCCGACCAGCGCCAGATCCTTGTTGTCGGCCAGAGTGCTGCGCCAGGCGGCGGTCGTCATGCGTCAGGTCCTTGGGGTAGCGCGCGCGAGGTCGATGTAGAGCTGGGCCACCGGGCCGAACTGATCGGTCGGGATGGCATGGCCGGCGGTGGCGGCGTGGAACAGTGCGCGGGCAAGCGGCGGATTGCGGATCACCGGAATGCCCAGCGCCGTCGCCCGGTTGCGCAGCGCAAGTGCGAAGCGGTTGCGCCCCTTTGCCGACACCTGCGGCGCGTCCATCGCCTGCGCGTCATAGCGTAGTGCGACCGCGAAATGTTCGGGGTTGACGATCACCATGTCCGAACCGGGCAGTTTCTCCAGCCCCTCCGACTGGCGCACGAAATCGGTGTGGAGCTTCTTGCGCTTCTGCTTGATGCGCGGATCGCCCTCGCGGTCGCGCGCCTCACGGGTGACTTCGCGGCGGCTCATCCGCATCTGCTTGGCGAAGTCGCGCCGCACCAGCAGCTGATCGAGCGCCGCGAAGCCGACCGCGATGGCGATATAGGTCAGCAACAGCCGCAGCCCGCTCGACAGCAGTAGCGACGGCAGCCGCGCGGTATCGCCCGCGACCTCGGCAAAGCGGTCGATGCCGTGGGTCACGGTCAGGAAGGTCGCGGTGCCATAGACGGCGAGCTTGAGGATGCCCTTCAGCGTTTCCTTGAGCAGGCGGAGCGAGAAAAGGCGCTTCAGCCCCTTGGCCGGGTTCAATCGCGAGAAATCGGGTTTCAGCGGATGGGTGGAGAAGACGACCCCGCGCAGCTGGATCAGTTCGAGCAGGATCACCAGCGCCACGATCGTCCCGCCGAACAGCGCCAGCGGCTGGAACAGGCGCCAGCCGCCGCCCGGTACGCCGATGGGGCCGCCCCCGGCGGCAGCGATGCCGGCGACCAGGATGGTGCGGATCAGTGCGGCAAGGCCCGCGGCGATGCGGTCGGCGCTGCCCAGCGCAAACGCCGCCAGCGCCACCATGGCGGCGAGGAACGCCGGTTCGGCACTGCGCGCGACCTGGCCGCGCTCGCGGGCGCGGCGCAACTTGAACGGGGTCGCGTCCTCGCTGCGGTTCTGGTCCTGCTGTTCGGCCATCAGCCGGCGTCCCGCATAACGGCGGTGGCGTCGGACAGGATGCGCAGCAGCAGCGCGCCCGACAGGCTGAGCGCCAGCGGCAAGGTGGCGATCGTCGCGATCGCCTTTACCTGAAACCCCAGCACCAGCACGTTCATCTGCGGCAGGGTGCGCGACAGCAGCGCGATGGCAAGGTCGAGCAGGAACAGCACCAGCAGCACCAGCCCCGCCAGCCCGACCGCGAGCAACGCCACGCCGGAAAGATAGTCGAGCAGCGGCTGCGGCGATCCCCCCGCCACCGCGCCCAGTGGCACCCGGTCGAGCGAGGCGGCCCAGACGCCAAGGAAATCACGCGGACCATCGGTCGCGAAAAAGATCGCGCCGGCCAGATAGACGAAGAACGTGCCAACCAGCGGCATCTGGCTGCGCGTCGCCGGATCGACCAGCGTCGCGATGCCGAACCCGGCCTGCACGTCGATCGCGCGTCCGGCCCAGAGCAGCATGGCAAAGGCCAGCTGCGGTGCGAGTGCGAGGGTGAGGCCGAGGAACAGCTCGGTCGCGGCCACGACCGGCAATCCCGCCTTCCAGAATGGTGCAGCGGTGGTCGCACCCGGATTACCGGCGACCAGCCATGCCGACAGCGCGAGGGCGAGGATGACGCGCACGATGGCGGGCACGCGGAACAGGGTGAAGGGCTGGGCAAAGGCAAGGACCGGCACGATGCGCAGGCTGAGCAGCAGGCAGGCGACCGCCGTATCGACCGGATCGGCCATCGTCGCGCCTCACTGCACCAGTGCGGGCAAGGCGACGAGCAGCGACCGGGCGAAATCGGTGATCCGCGCGATCATCCACGATCCGGTCAGCAGCAGCAGCGCGGTCGCGGCCAGCAGCTTGGGGATATAGGACAGGGTTGCTTCCTGCAGCTGGGTCGCGACCTGCACCACGCTGACCGCCAGCCCGACGACCAGCATCGCGGCCAGCAGCGGGCCGGCGACGGTGACGCAGGTCCACAGCATGTCGTTCATCAACCCGATCGCGCGATCCGAATCCACGGCACGGCCCCCCATAGTCCCCGCCGCGCTCTTACGGGGCGGATCGGGCGGGGGGCGGTGCAATCCGCTCCGTTTCGGGGGAGGTCGCCCGGTGCTGCATCCGTTTCGGCGGTGCCGCGAAAAAATGGTGCCGGGCCCCTAAACTATCCGGCGACCCCGCGGATCAATTCCCCGGCTGCGACAGGTGGCCGACAGGGGGATTTGGGGCATGGTTGCGATTTTCGCGGGCGGCGGCACCGGGCTGGAACGCAGTTCGGGGAACATCATCGGCGCGGGCGGGACGGTCGGTTCGGCGATGTTCGGGCGCAGCGGCAGCCAGGTGCAGGTGAATGCCGCCAACGGCAACCTCGTCATCGCACGGCAGGACGAATATCTGAGTGCGGTCGGCGACGATGTCGCGGTGGTGCGGGTCTATAACAGCCAGGGCGACCTGTCGGATACCAATGCCGACAATTGGCGGATGGGCGAAAACCGGGTCCTGCGCGCCCTGATCGGCACCGCCAACGGGGCGAACAGCAGCATCGAGCGGGTCTCGGCGGACGGATCGGTCACCCGCCACTCCTGGAACGGGTCGGCCTATGTCGCCACCGACGGGGCCGGCGCCTATGACCGGATCACGTGGGACGGCACCAACTGGCGCTGGCAGGACGGCGACAGCGGGACGGTCGAGACCTATGGCGCCGACCTGCGCCTCGCCCGGTCGACCAACCGGTCCGGGCGCGTCACCCAGTTCACCTATAGCGATGGCAAGCTGTCGCGGATAACCGGCCATGACGGCGGGTATCTGGACTATGCATGGTCGGGGAACCTGATCACCGGCATCACCAGTGTCAGCCAGGGCGCGACGACGATCCGCACCCGCTATGGCTATGACGGCGACGGCCGCCTTTCCAGCGTCACCGTCGATCGCACCGCATCCGACAACGTTATCACCGACGACAATGTCTACACGACGACCTATGGCTATCACGGCAGTTCGCGGCTGATCGCGTCGATCACCGAGACCGACGGATCGTCGCTGTCGATCCAGTATGACGGGGCCAATCGCGTCCGCCGGATCGAGCAGGCGGTGGGCGGCGGCGTGACCCGCGCAACGACGCTGGCGTATGAGGCGGGCAAGACGACGATCACCGACCCGTTGGGGCAGGCGACGAGTCTGACCCATGATGGTGCCGGGCGCCTGCAAACGATCATCGCGCCGCCGGCCGTACCGGGCGGCACGGCGCAGGTCGTGCAGTTCGGCTATAACGGCAATGGCGACCTGACCAGCGTGACCGACGCGGCCGGGGTCACCGCCACCTATGGCTATGACGGCAACGGCAATCTGCTGCGCCAGACCGACCGGATGGGCGACGAGGTCACCCGCACCTACAACGCCGCCAACGAAGTGCTGACCGAAACGCGGGCCGGGTCGGATCGCTGGTCGACGACCTCGACCGCGTCGCTCCAGACGACGCGCTACGCCTATGATACGCTAAACCGGCTGCGCTATGTCGTCAGCGCGGACGGGCGCGTGCGCGAGACGCGCTATGACGGCAACGGGCTGGTCGCCTATTCGATCGACTATACCGCCAACCGCTACGACCTGAACGGCTTGTCGCCCTCCACCGCGCTGACCGAAGCGCAGCTGAACGACTGGCGCGGTACGACGGATCGCACCCAGTCGGCGGTGACCCAGTTCCTCTACGACGCACGCGGCAACCTGGCGCAGAAGATCAGCTACGGCGCGACCAGTGCGGAAGGGGCCGCCAGCCAGGCCGATGGCTATACCCACGAATATTTCATCTACGACGCCGCCGGCCAGCTGCTGAGCCGAGGGCCGGCGGGGCGTGCCAAGGAAACCTACAGCTATGACGGGCTGGGGCGGGTCATCCAGTCGACCGACGTCAATGGCGGCACGACGCGGATCACCTTCAACGATGCCGCCACGCAGACCACCGTCACCATGGCCGACGGCTTCGTCCGGACATCGACCTTCACCAAGGCGGGCGAGCTGCTGAGCGAGACCCAGTCCGGCAGCTTCGTGACCGGCGGTACGAGCAGCTACCAATATGATGCCGGCGGCCGGTTGCGCATCGCGACCGACGCGACCGGGCGCAAGCGCTACACCGTCTATGACGGGGCGAACCGCCGGGTCGCGGATGTCGTCGGCAATGGCGAGATGACCGAATATCGCTACGACGCGAACGACCGCATCGTCGGCACGGCCCGCTATGCCACGAATATCTCCATTCCCGCCGCGCTGAACGATCCCAATGCGTCGGTGTCGGTCGCGTCGCTGCGCCCGGCGGCCAATGTCGGCGGCGACCTGTGGGACTGGACGGTGTACGACCGCGAGGGGCGGGTGCTGCAGGCGATCGAGGGCGACGGATCGACCAGCGTCAACGCCTATGACGATTCCGGGCGGCTGATCGCGACGACGGCCTATGCGAACAAGCTGAGCGCCGACCAGCTCGCCGCCTTTCGCACCACCCCACCAGCGGCGGTCACGCTGCCCGCGACCCACGCCAACGACAGCGTCGCGCGCATCTTCTACGACCGGGACGGCAATGTCATCGGCCAGCTGGACGGCGAGGGGTATCTTTCGCAGACGCTGTACGATGCCGGCGGGCGCAGGATCGAGGAGATCGGTTATGGCAGCGCGACCGCGGCGAACCTGCGTGCGGGCGCGAGCTTCCAGTCGCTGATCGACAGCGCGATCGCGGGCGGAACGGCGAACAATCGCTCGACCCGGTATGTGTACGACCAGCAGGGCTATCTGCGCTACACGATCGACGCGCTGAAGCGCGTGACCGAGCATGGCTATCATTATGACGGCTGGAAATGGAGCGCGTTCGGCCCGGTCCGCCAGACCATCCGCTATGCCCAGTCGATCGCGACGCTGACCAGCTTCACCGTCGACACCGTCCGCGCGGCGTTGGCCAATATCGCGAGCGATCCCGCCAACCGGACCGACTGGGCGGTGTATGACGCCACCGGGCGGCTGACCCATGCGATCGACGCGACGGGCGCGGTGACCGGCTATCGCTACGACAATCGCGGCCGGGTGATCGCCAAGGTCGAATATGCGACGCTGCGTCCGACTACCAGCCTGCCGTCGCCGGAGACGATGGCCAGCTGGGCGAACGGTGCCAGGGGCAGCGCCGACCGGACGACGCGATATTATTACAGCGCGCGGGGCGAGTTGCGCTTCACGATCGATGCCGAAGGCTATGCCACGCGCAACGATTACGACGCGGAAGGGCGCCTGACCTATACCGCACGGTTTTCGACCCCGGTAAGTCCCAGCGACGACTGGTCCGCCGGATCGGTGGGCAGCGCGACCGCCGGCGATTTCGCCGCGACGATGCGGCTCTACGACGCGCGGGGCCGGCTCGACACGGTTGCGGACGATACCGGGCGATCGACGCGCTATGTCTATCGCGCCAATGGCCTGCTGACGCTGGAGATCGCCAGTCCGGGCCAGGGCGACCAGAGCACCATCCTGTACGATTACGACCGGGCGGGACGGCGCATCTGGATGTCGACCGCCCATGGCACGGCGGAAGAGGTGAACACCGCCTATGCCTATGACGGGCTGGGCAACCTCGTGCAGACGATCGACAACGGGGGCGTGGCGATCAACCGGGCCTATGACCGTGTGGGCCAGATGGTGACGGAGACGCGGGCCTATGACGTCGTCACCCGCCACCGCTATGACGCGTTCGGTAACCGGGTGCGGACCATCGACGCGCGCGGCAACGCCACCTATCGCTATTTCGATCGGCTGGACCGGATCGAGGCGGTGCGCGATGCCGAGGATTACGTCACCGAAACCGGCTATACCACCTTCGGCGAAATCGCATGGGTCAAGCGGTCCTATGACCGGGCGACCAATGTCGCGGACGTGGCCACCCGCCCGACGGGGCATGGCGCCAGCGTGCTCGATGCGAAGACGTCGTTCGAATATGACCGGCTGGGGCGGCTGACCGCGACGATCGACGCCGAGCGCTTTGTCGAACGCTATACGCTGAACGCCTTCGGCGACCGGATCGGCGTCACCAACAAGATGGGCGGCGTCACGACCTACACCTATGACCGGCGCGGGCTGCAGACGTCGCAGACCCTGCCGATCACGTCGGTGACGCAGGACGGGCAGGTGCAGGCGACCAGCGTCGTCAACCGGTTCGACTATGACGCCCGCGGCAACCGGACCCGGATGACAGAGGCGGCGGGCCTGACCGAGGAGCGCACGACCCGCTACACCTATGACAAGGCGGACCGGCTGGTCGAGGTGCGCGGACCGTCGGTTCCGTATTACGATACCTCGTTCCGGCTGCAATATACCGATCTGATCGCCAGCTATCGCTATGATACGCGCGACAATGTGATCGAAAGCCGCGACGCCAATGGCGCGCGGACCCTGTCCTATTATGACGACAATGACCGCAAGGTCGCGGAGGTCGGCCCGACCGGCACGCTGACGACCTATACCTATAACAGGACCGGCCTCATGGTCGCCGCGCGGGTCCATGGCACGACCATCGCGCTCCCGGCCGCACCCGGCGGCTCGCCGCCTGCCGCGCCCGGTGGGGAATATCGCGAGACGACCTATTCCTACGACGCGCTCGGCCGGTTGCGCGGCACCAGCATTGCCGATGTCCGGTCGGGCCGGTGGGATGGCAGCGCGTTCGTCCTGACCACGGCGGCGATCGCCACCAGCTATAAATATGACGCCGCCGGCAACGTCGTCGCCGAAACCGATGCCGAGGGCGCCTCGGTCTTTTCCTTCTATGATCGAGCCGGGCGCAAAACGGCGCAGGTCGACAAGGAAGGCTATGTCACCCGCTGGTGGCACAATGCCGAGGGCAATGTCCTCGGCGAACGGCGCTATGCCACGCAGACCAGCGGCGCGGGGGTCGGCACCTTGCCGTCGCCCCCGGCCTCGGGTGCCGATCGCATCACCGAATTCGGCTATGACCGCAACGGGAACCGGTGGTTCGAACGGCGGCTGGGCGTGGAGGCCGTATCGGTCGCCGGAGGGACGATCCAGTCCGCAACCCAGGCGTCGACGATCTATTATGACTATGACGGCCTGGGAAAGATCATCCGCAGGACCGAAGCGACCGGCGATACAACGACCTACCGGTTCGACGCGATGGGCCGGCTGCTCGAAGAGCGCCATCCCGCGTTCCTCGACCAGAGCGGCAACGAAGTCGCCTCGAAACTGACCTATGCCTATGACGGGACGGGCAACCTGACCCGGACGGTACAGGGCGACCGCGCCTATGCGGGCGATTTCCGGATCACGAAATATCATTACGGGCTGTCCGGGCGGCTGAACGTCATGATCGACGCGGCGGGCGGGCAGGTCAATTACGACCATGACGCGGCCGGCAATGTCGTCAAGGAAACCCGTACCCGCCTGACCAGCGCGGGCGAACCGGTGACCGAGGCGATGCTGACCGTGCGCGACGTGGCCGGGCGGATCGTGTCGCAGGGCATGGGGCGGTGGAACGGCGACGGCTGGGATCGCGGCGACATCCGTCAGACCGCGTACAACGCCTATGGCGAGGTCAGCCAGCGGGGCATGAACGGCGGCTGGCAGGAACAGTTCGCCTATGACCGGGCCGGGCGCCTGTACCGCAGCAATGCGGGAGACGGGGTGTGGCGCTATTTCGTGTACGACCGGCTGGGCAACCAGACCGCCGCGATCGAGAGCGAAGGCACCGCGATCCATGGCGAAACGCTGGACGGCATGTTGTCCTATGCGACGCAGGGCTTTTCCCGTGCGCTGGGCACGCTGTTCATCGACGGCATCAACACCACGCTGACCGTCTATGACCGGCGCGGGCAAGCGACGCGGACGATCCAGACCAACCGGGAATTGTCCGACCCCCGCTACCTGCCCAACAGCACCGGCACTCTTACCGACATCGAGACGGCCCGCGCCTACAACGCCTTTGGCGAGGTCGCGTGGGAACGCGATGCGCGCGGCTATTACACCCACATGGCCTATAACACGATGGGCCGGATGCTGTGGCGGCAACGCCCGCAGGTGGAGGTCACCGACGAGAACGGCACGACCCGGACGGTCAATCCCACCGAATATTTCCATTACGATCTGTCCGGCCGCGCGGTCGCGTCGCGCGACGCGCGCGGGGCGCTGACCACCCGTACGCTGCTGGTCGGCACCGGCTATGGCGGGACGGAAGCGCTGGTGGTGCGCGAAACGTCCGCCGATGGGGCGGTTGTCACCCGCCGCTATAACGAGTTCCTTGAACAGACCGTGTCGACCGACGGCATCGGGCGCTCGACCAGCATGACCTATGACGCGGTCGGGCGGCTGACCCAGGTGACGCGGCCGAGCGGGCAGGCCGACTATTACGCTTATGACGTGCTGGGCCAGCGTATCCGCCATTGGGACAGCCATTACGGCGCGGCCAATGCCGATCGGACCGATTACGACATGCAGGGCCGGGTCATCCGCCAGGTATCGGCCGGCGCCAGCGAAGGCATCGCCGACGTCACCACCACGACCTATAGCTGGTCGTCGACGCTGGCGACCGATGGCATGGGGACGTTCGGCGGGTGGATCGCCACCACCACCTATGCCAATGGCCGGGTCAGCACCGCCGATGCCGACCTGTTCGGCCGCACGGTGCAGTCGATCGATCTGGGCGGGAATCGCGCCGCCTTCACCTTCGACCTTGCCGGGCGGATGATCGCGCGCCGGGACGGCGAGGTCGGCAACTCGACCCTGACCGACTATCAATATTTCAACACCGGCCTGATCGCAGCGATCACGAAGGGCGAGGATCAGTCACAGAGCGCCCCGTATAATCCGGGTTCCTTCTGGTATTTCGAACGTACCAGCTATGGCTATGACCCCACGGGTAACCGTACCGCCGAACAACATGTGTTCAACCAGGGATCATGGCAGAATAATGGTGGCGGATATTACAATGACTATGAGTATGAAGATAATCCCGAATGGACCTACGCCGAAGAGTCGCGCACCTATCAGAATGCAACGGCGCAATATGATGCGTTAGGGCGCATGACTCGCTGGCAGGAGGCCGGCGGCAATTATGTTTCAGCCGCATCGCTCGACTATAAATATGACGAGAACAGCAATATCCGCCGGTCGCAGGCCAGTTTCTACAGCCTCGACCAGAATGGCAACGGAACGGCATCGGCGACGCAGGACTATTGGTATCGCTATGACGCGCTGAACCGGGTCACGACCGCCAAGGGGCAGTTGTCCGGTGGCCAGATCGTGTCGGGTTATACCGGGGTCGGCTATCAATATGACCTTGCGGGGCAGCGGGTCGCATCGTCGCGGACGATCGGCGCGACCGCTTGGGTCCAGGACCCCTATGGCTACGACCAGGGGTACGGCTCCGGCTCGGGCATGACGACGGTCTATTACGACGCCGAACAGCGCGAGACCTATGGCTATGACGTCGACGGTCGGCTGACATCGGTTCGTATCGCGACGCAGGGCTATGACGACAATGGCGACGGCACCGTCACGCCGTCGGCGATGGGAAAGGCCGAGCTGAAGGCGGTGTTCGGCTATGACGGCCTTGGCCGCCAGACCGGCCAGACCGACTATCTGTACGACGGCGACAGCAACGGCACGGCGGCATGGCAGCGCTCGACCGGTTTCAATGCCCGTGGGCAGGTCACGACCGAGACAACGTGGCAGCGCCAGGGAAGCGACACGATCCGCACGACCACCAGCAACAATTACGGATCGGGCGCGAATTATGCGCTGGGGTCGATCGTCGGCAGCAGCAGCGAGACGTTCAAGAACAACAAATCGCAATATAGCGCGAACACGACCAACGCCTATGCATGGCGCGCAGGCGCGGTGCTGTCGTCGACGACCTACACGCAGTCGAAACAATCGGCGCGGACCAGCAGCTATTATTATGACGAGAAGGGCGCGCTGAGTTCGGTGAACATCGCCGATGGGCGCCCGCGCTACGTCAACTATACCAACGACATGACCGGACAGGTCATTCGCCGCAGTGAATCCGACCGGGATTACAACAAGGGCGACCCCAACGAGATCTGGTACCGCTTCAACGGGCGGACGCTGGGCTATGTCGGCAACAACGGGACGCGGGACACCAGCTACCAGGCATCGATCGACAGCCGCACGCGGACGCAGGGGACCGGCGCGTTCGACGGCGGCTCGGCCTATGGCACCCCCTATGCCGATTTCGACCAGTCGGTGGCGCCGATCACCAGCTTTGCGCAGGGGTCGGGCGGCGGCAGCTATACCGTGCGCGCGGGCGATACGCTGGCCGGGATCGCGACGCAGCTGTGGGGCGACGCGGGGCTGTGGTACAAGCTGGCCGAAGCCAACGGGCTGGGCGGCGCGTCGGCGCTGGTCGCGGGCCAGTCGCTGACGATCCCGACGGGCGTGCAGAAATCGACGCACAGCGCGGCGACCTTCACCCCCTATGATCCCGCCGAAGCGATGGGCGACACCTCGCCCAGCGTCCAGCCCAAGGCGAAGAAGAACAAGTGCGGCGCGTTCGGCGCGATCCTGCTGACGGTGATCGCGGTGGCGGTGACGGCGTTGACGGCAATGGCGCTGCCAGCGGCGGTGCCCGGAGTTCTGCAGGGTGCGTTGTCGTCGGTGGCAGGCAGCGTGGTGAGCCAGGCGCTCGGCGTCGCGACCGGCATCCAGGAACAGTTCGACTGGAAGGGCGTGGCGATCGCCGGGCTGAGCGGTGCGGTTGGCGGGGCACTGGGCAATGTCAGCCCGTTCGGGTCGGGCAAGGGTTTCCTGACCGGCTTGGCCAACGGGATGGTGCGCGGGGCGCTGGGCAACTTCATCACGCAAGGGTTGGCGGTCGCGACCCATCTGCAAAAGGACATGAACTGGCTGGGCGTCGCGACGGCGGCGGTCGGGGGCGGGGTTGCGGGGGGGCTTGGCAATGCCCTGAAACTCGAATCGCTCACCAAGGATTCCTCCCCCGGCAACATCGCTCGCACCGCGCTGACCAACACGGTCGGCGGCATCGCCAACGCCACGCTCCGCGCCGTCGCCACCGGTACGAGCTTCGGCGACAATCTTCTGGCCGTGCTGCCCGATGTGTTGGGGCAGACTATCGGAAGCCTTGTGGCGGGGGGAATAGCCGGTCGCGGCACAATGTCGCCCGGTGAGACGGCGCTGGTGGCTGAGGCGGAGAAGAGTGCGAATAAAGTGCCTGTTGCAGAATCGGATCGCCGCTACCGTCAAGAGTTGGTGAATACGGCGAAGGCATCGGTCGACGTGGAGCAGGCCGCCGAGGCCGCTGACGGCGACATCATTGTGACCGGACAGCTTCGCAACGCGCTCTATATTCCCCAGATTGACAGGTCGTTGTACTTCCAGGTCGGTGGCGGAGGCTCATCGCGCAACTCACGGTTCCGTATTGGCGGCAACGGTGGCCCGCCGTTGGAGGATTGGCGGACGCTGCGTCAAATCGGCGTGCCGCAGATGAACGGTCCAGAGGGTGCCATTTTCGGGGTGTTGGATGATCTGTTCGACATCACCGGCCCGTCGCTGGCGCTGCAAAGCGACCTCCTCGATCGTTGGACGAAGAACAACATTGCCGAGATCGACGCGATCGATCCAGGTCATGTCTATCCGGCGCGGCTGGGTGCGGCTGGTTCCGAAGGGCAATCGATCCGGTGGAAAGTCGCCAATTACGACTTTTATGAATCGGAACTGGCGGCGACCAAATATATTCGTCAAGGTGACATCGGTGCACTCCAGAACGAGACGCTCCGGGTGTATCAGAAATTCGTTGATCAAGGGTTTTCGCAAGCCTTGGCTGAGGCAAAGGATGGCACGCTCTACAAGCCTCGAGGCTGGTCGCGGGCGCAGGCTTTGGGTACGCGTATGGATAAACTTGCAAGAGATAACATGCTTGAATGGTTTAGAGAGCATCGCATCAATTCGAACCGCGATGTCAATATATCCGTTAATAGTCGGCTCGCAGCCGGAACCGAGGGCAGCTATACTGTTCCCGATATCCGAGTGGGTGGTGCAGTGTTTGATGCTTCACTTTCCCGCAAGGACGTTAATACGTTTCAGGTCAAACAATTCTATACATCGCCGAAGGTGCAGTCCGTGTTCATCGTCAGGCCGACCCAGTTTAGTATGGGTGGCGCTTACTTCCTTCCCAGAAGCGGAAAACCGTAATGCCACATGCTCCCGAGACTCTTGCACAAATGAGTGATCGCTTTGCCGCTATGGCGTCCAATGCCCCCCGTTATGAACGAATTTATAATCCTGACGGAGATCCGAAAGGAGAGTTTGCCGCTACCCGAGAGGGGTTGGCAAACATAAGATCAAAGTTGGGCGGCCCGGCATATGATTATCTACTGGCAAGAATAGATGAAAACTGGATTAGGCTGCAGTCAGGAGGGAAGGAGGATTTGCGAATGTTGAAGTTAAGTTTTGGCGAAATGGCATACTTCATTTCCAGAAAGCAATATAAGTCAGAAAATATGACAGGTAACTTTTCTGAATACACCAGCATCTACTAGTGCTGCAATATTAATAATATATATTAAATATATAAATTATTAATCTCGGATTGTTGTGATTTACAAATCCAGATTGAAAGCTGTAATATTTAGTTGTGAGCGGGGTGATTGAAATATTTTCCCTAATGTATTTTTATTATTTAGTGATAATATTGTGTTCTTAACAGTATATTGAGATTGTAATTCCCTCAGTTGCCTTTCGATCACGTCGGTGACAACCCCCACCCGCTCCGCTAACACCGGCCCGTGTCCCGCCTCCGCCGCCTCGTCCTGACCCATAACGCACTGGCGGCGTTGGTGATTGTCGTGGCGCTGCTGATGAAGGCGGTGGTGCCGGCGGGGTTCATGCCGATGCTGGTCGAGGGGCGCGTCGTCATCGCGCTGTGTTCGGGGTTCGGGCCGGTGCCCCCCGTCGCGGCAGCGTCGGCGATGACTGGTATGGACCATGGTGCCGCCATGAGCGCGGAGCATGGCGGGCACGACCGTAAGGACGGTGGGCAGCATGACAACAAGCCGCAGCCCTGCGCCTTTTCGGGGCTGAGCGCGCCGTCGCTGGCCGGGGCCGATCCGGTGGTGCTGGCGATCGCCATCGCTTTTGTTCTGATGCTGGGGCTGCGCATCGTCGTGGTGCTCCCGGTACGGCGGGCGGTCAGGCTGTGGCCGCCGCTGCGCGGGCCGCCGGCTATCGCCTGATCCCGTTCGGTGCGTTCGCACCTGCCGCGGTGTGCGCGGTGGGTGGGCGTGCCGGTGCTTTGCGCAGGGTCCGGGCGTCGTCAGTGGCGGGGCGGACCCTGGCAGGCGGTGGGCTGTGACCCGCCGCCCAGGATTTCAGGGGTAGTTTTCCATGTCATCACCATGGGCCGTATCGGCGGCCATGCTGTGCCTTGCGCCGGTCGCGCAGGCGCAGACGCGCGACGACGCGCACGCACCGGTTCAGGACGACACGATCGTCGTGACCGGCACCAAGACGGGCGATTTCGGCGCGAAGTCGGGCATCCCACTCGACCGCGTACCGCAATCGATCCAGGTCTTGGGCGAAGAGGAATTGATCGAGCGCGGGGTGCGCAGCGTCGGCGACCTGCTGCGCGCGGTGCCGTCGGCCAATGTCGGCGGCAGCCGCGTGTCGCGCTACCAGAGCTTTGGCCTGAAGATTCGCGGCTTCGTCGCGGACCAGATGCGCAACGGCATTCGCCAGCGTTATTACGAGGATGTCGACGCCTCCGCCCTGTCGAACATCGCGCGGGTCGAGGTGCTGAAGGGGCCGTCCGCCGTCCTCTATGGCCAGTCGGGGGTCGGCGGTATCCTGTCGATCATCACCAAGCAGCCGACCGATACTCCCGAAGGAACGCTGGCGCTGACCGGCGGGATGTACGGGCAGAAGATGGCGACGGTCGATCTGTCGACGCCGCTCGGCGATACGCTGGCCATCCGCCTGACCGGGGAGGTCGAGCGGTCGGGCACCTTCGTCGATGTCCAGACCATGGACCGGGAGAATGTCGCGCTGACGCTGGCATGGCGGCCGAGCGCGTCGGTGTCGGCGCATCTGGTCACCGAATATGTCCGGCGCACGACCGCCAATAATCCGGGGCTGCCGGTGGTCGGCACGGTGCGCGGCAACGGCGTCGCGACGGTGCGGCGATCGGCGTTTCTGGGCGAGCCGAACTTCACCGATCTGGTCGCCGATGCGCCGTTGCTCCAGGCATGGGTGGCGTTCGACATGGGGGCGGGATGGGCACTGACCCCGCGCTTTCAGTATTCGGAGTTCAACACCTCGCTCGACCAGGTGCGGTTGCTGGCGCCCGTCAGCGGCCAGCCGACCCGCATCCAGCGCAACGGCCGGCGTGGGCGCGAGGCGGATCGCTATACCATCGCGCAGCTCGACCTCACCGGTCGCGCGACGACTTTGGGCGTCGACCACCAGCTGCTGTTCGGGATCGAGCATAGCGCCGAGCGTCCGACCTTCCGCCAGTTCGACATCGTCGCCGGCGACATCGCGCCGATCGATGCGCTGGCCCCGGCCTATAGCTATGCGACGCGGCAGCCCCGGCTGGCGTTCGGCTTCTTTACGCAGGGCAAGGTCGACGGCTTTGCGGCCTATGCGCAGGATCAGATCGCGCTGACCGATGCGTGGACCGTCGTCGCGGGCGTGCGGCAGTCGGTGTTCGATTACGAGAATTTGCGCACCACCGCGACGGGTACGACCCGCGACGCCGATACCATCGCGAACACCACGTGGCAGCTGGGCACGACGTGGCGGATCGGCGGCGGCTGGTCGGTGTTCGGGGGCTATAACAAGGGGTTCGACATCGATCCCGTCGTCGGATCGCGCAGCCGCGACGGATCGCCGTTCCGGCCCGAAACGTCCGATCAGGTGGAGGCGGGCATCCGCCTGACCCGCGACCGGCTGCGCGCCAGCCTGTCGGCGTTCCGCATCCGCCGCAACGACGTGGCGGTGACCGATCCGGTCGATGTGAACTTCCAGGTGCAGGAAGGGCAGCTGCAGGTGAAGGGCGTCGAGGTCGAGGGCGAATGGACCCCGGTCGATGGCTGGTGGCTGCAGGGCGGCTATGCCTATCTCGACGGGCGCGTTACCCGCACCACGACCGCGGCACTGCAGGATGCGCGGCTGGGCGACACGCCCGAGCATAGCGCCACCGCGTCGACCCGCGTGACGTTGGGGCCGGTCGAGCTACGCGGCGGGGCCTATCATGTCGGCGCGCGGCGGCTGGTGAACGGCAGCGCGGTGACGCTTGACGGTTACACACTATTCGATCTGGGGTTGGGGAGCGAGGTCGGGCCGGTGCGGATCGACGCGATGCTGACCAATGTCGGCGATGCCACCTATTACACCGCCACTGGCGGCGCGAACTTCGTCTATCCGGGCGATCCGCGCACCCTGTCGGTGCGGGTCGGCTATCGGTTCGGGGGGCGGCGATGAGCGATGCGCGGCTGTACCGTACGATCTGGCGCTGGCATTTCTATGCCGGGCTGATCGTCGCGCCGTTCCTGCTGATCCTGAGCGTGACCGGTGCGATCTACCTGTTCAAGGACGAGCTGAACGATGCGCTGATGCCCGACCTTCAGATCGTCGCGCCGGTCACCACCCCGCTGCCCCCGTCGCGGATCATCGCGGCGGCGGTGGCGTCGGTGCCGGGGGTTCCGACGCGGATCGACCTGCCCGAAGCGGCGACACGCCCGGCCAAGGTGTGGATCGACGCCGCCAGCGGCGAACCGCGACAGGTGATGGTCGATCCGGCATCGGCGCGGGTGCTGGGCAGCTATGTCTATACCCATACGCTGGTCGGGTTCGCCGATGTGATGCACGGGTCGCTGACGTTCGGTCCATGGGGCGATGCGGTGGTCGAGCTGGCCGCGTGCTGGGCGCTGATGCTGATCGCGTCGGGGCTGTTCCTGTGGTGGCCGCGCGGGCGGCGGTCGATGGCCGGGGTGTTGTGGCCGCGGCTGCGCGCACGGGGGCGGGTGTTCTGGCGTGACCTGCACGCGGTCACCGGCGTGTGGAGCGTCGCGCTGATCGCGTTCCTACTGGTGACCGGCCTGCCATGGGCGGTGGTAGAGGGGCCGCTGGTGCGCGGGGTGTTCACGGCGCTCGGCATCGGCAACGAAGTGGCGCGCTTCGGCCACGAAGCCCCGCACAGCGCGCCCATGCAGACGCTGGGCGACGTGCCGTGGAGCCAGGCGATGGCACCGATGCCGGCATCCGACCCGGCCCATGCCGAACATGGCGGGGGCGGGCACCATAGCGCCATGGCCGACCCCGCCGCCATCGCCGGCACCGATGCGATCGCGGCAAAGGCACGGGCGGTGGGGATTGCCGACGGCTATCGCCTGTACCTGCCGTCCGGCCCGACCGGCATCTATACCGTGATGGTGACGCCCCGGCATCCGGAGGGGCAGCGGACGTTGCAGTTCGATCGCTGGTCGGGGCGGCTGCTATGGACCAATGGCTGGGATCGCTATGGCGTCGGTGCAAAGGCCGTCGAGCTGGGCGCGCAGATCCATATGGGCCGCTATTTCGGGCTGCCCAACCAGCTGCTGATGCTGGTGCCGTGCATCGCCATCGTCCTGCTGGTCGTCAGCGGGGTAACGATGTGGTGGCGTCGGCGGCCCAGGGGGCGGCTGGCCGCGCCGCCACCGGTCAGCCGCGCGCGGTTGCGCGGCGCGATCACGCTGCTGGTCGTGTCGGGGGTGGTGTTGCCGCTGTTCGGGGCGTCGTTGCTGGTGCTGGCGGTGTTCGACCGGATCGTGATGGCACTGCGACGGCCGGTCGTCAGCTGACGACCGGCAGCCTGGGCGATCAGCCGGGCCTTGGCACCGGTCGCCCTACGCCCCATCTCGCCTCCATGGCCCTTGCCCGATGGATCACGCCGCATCCCAGCGGCATTCACCTGCCCGCGATTGACGTCTGGATCGACCCGTCACAGCCGGTCGAGCGCGCGCTGGTCACTCACGGCCATGCCGATCACGCGCGCGGCGGACATGGACAGGTCTGGGCGACGCCCGAAACGCTGGCGATCATGGCGACGCGCTATGGCCCGCAAAACGGGGTGCCGGTCGCCTATGGCGAAACCATCCGCATGGGCGATTACGACATCGCGTTCGTCCCCGCCGGCCATGTGCTGGGGTCGGCGCAGATCGTGCTGGACCATGGCGGCGAGCGGGTGGTGGTGTCGGGTGATTACAAGCGCCGCGCCGACCCGACCTGCGCCCCGTTCCAGCCGGTGCCGTGCGACGTGTTCGTAACCGAGGCGACCTTCGGCCTGCCGGTCTTTCGTCACCCTGAGACGCGGGACGAGATCGACAAGCTGCTGGCGGCGCTCAGGATGGAGCCGGAACGCTGCGTGCTGGTCGGCACCTATGCGCTGGGAAAGGCGCAGCGGGTCATCGCCGAGGTGCGGGCGACGGGGTTCGACGACCCGATCTACCTGCACGGCGCGATGCAGCGACTGTGCGACCTGTATGTCGAACTGGGCGTCGACCTGGGCGAGTTGCGGCCGGTCACGGGGGCGACGAAGGCGGAGTTGCAGGGCCGGATCATCGTCGCGCCGCCGTCCGCGCTGGGCGATCGCTGGTCGCGGCGGCTGCCCGATCCGATCACCGCGATGGCCAGCGGCTGGATGCGGGTCCGCGCCCGCGCCCGCCAGCGCGGCGTCGAACTGCCGCTGATCCTGTCCGACCATGCCGACTGGGACGAACTGACCCAGACCCTGACCGAGATCGCGCCGAAGGAAGTCTGGGTAACGCATGGTCGCGAGGACGCGCTGGTCCACTGGTGCATGACCCGCCAGATCAAGGCGCGGGCGCTCGACCTGGTGGGGTTCGAGGATGAGGATGATTGAGGGGCTGGTGGGCAATGGCTTGTTCTGCCTGCCGCAGGAGGTCCGAGCGCCGATCGATATTCCGCCTCTCCCCTCCCTAACCAGGGAGGGGAGCAAGGTTACCAATGCTTCGGCTGAATGTCGATCCGACCTAGGTTCAATCGACGTCGAGGCCGTACCCCCGCGCAGGCGGGGGTCCAGGGTAACGACAGGGCGACCTTTGTGGCTCTGGACCCCCGCCTGCGCGGGGGTACGGTTGGCAGAAAATATCCGTTATCCTGCTAGACTGCATTAGGCTTGCTGAACGTCGATCAGACCTGGCCTTCGCTGGATGGCAGGCGTGTTTATTGCAACCGTCAGCCATGACGTTGCCGTCGACCCGGTCGGCCCCGCACGTCATCCCAGCGCAGGTTGGGATCTCACGGTGAACGGAAGCGACCAAAGCTCCAGCCTGCGCTGGACCGACATCCGAAATTGCAGGAACAGGTCGCTGGCTCGACGGCACAACCCGACAGCATCATGGAGGGTTCGATACCGTGCCACCCCATATTGCCGATGACCGTCCGAAAGCGATCTTTGGCGATTAAGGTCAGGTACGGTGCCGCCAAAACAGAAGTCCGCCGCGTCGCCGGAAACCAGCAATCATCCGGCACCGATCAGCGCCCGCCCGATCAGAACCGGAACGCGGTGCCCACATAGATCGCCTGTCCCTCGCGGCGATCGGGGGCAACGCGCAGCATCCGCTCGCGGTCGGTGCGATAGCGCATCCCGGCGGTCACATCGAGGTTGCGGGTCAGCTTGTACGACCCGCCGGTGTCGAGCGAGTAGCCCGACGTATCGGCCACCATCTTCGGCTGGTCGATCGACGTGCTGTCGGCGATCACCGGGGTGCGGCCGGTGAACTTGCGGGTCGAATAGCCTATGCCCATCGGCTCGCGAGCGCCCGGCTGCGTGCCGAGGTCGAGTCGGGTCAGGTCGCCGATCGCCGCCAGCCGCTTGCCGCCGACCGATCCGCCCAGATTATAGGCGACGGGGTTCAGCGTCATGGTCGGCGTGACCGCGGCGACGCGGTCGGTCGGGCGCTCCGCCTGCAGCGTGGCGCTGCGCACGGCGGCCTTGATCGCGCGGCTGCCGATGACGGCGCCTTCGGACGGGGTGAACTGGAAACCGGTCGGATTGAGCGCGGTACGCGACAGCGCGGCGGCGAGTCGCGGATCGGCCGAAGCGGGCGTGAACGAGCCGAAGCCGGCGATCGGCATCCGGCCCATGTCGAGCTGCTTCAGGACGCGTGGTGCGCGCTGTTCCTGCGCGAACAGGGCAGGCGACGCACCAAGCCCGGCGGCGATCATCGCCCCCAGTCCAATGCCAGCCAAGATCCTGCCACCCGTCATGTCAAACCTCACTCCCCGCTAATGGCGCTATCACGATTCGGTTGCGTGTATCCACCGGCTCCGGTCGCTTTCCGCCCCAGTGTTGCATCGAACACACATATTTGTCTGACCAGCGCCACCGGGGACGTGGTGCGGGCGACGGCGTGCCGATTTCGGGCGGGTTCGATGCCACCGGCACCAACCCGCTTGCCGCGTCCGCGCCACCTCCTATAGAAGCGGGCCGAACTGCCATATTGGCCTGTAGTCAAGGAACCGCCGATGAACCGCCCGCTGCTGATCGCGTTGCTGGCAACGCTTGCTTTGCCGATGGCCGCGTGCAGCGGGGGCAAGGGCCGCGTCGCGGGCGACCTCGCCGCGTCGAAGGTCACCACGATCGGCGTGAACAGCTATCTGTGGCGCGCCAGCCTCGACACGCTGTCGTTCATGCCGCTGACCCAGACCGATTCGAACGGTGGCGTCATCGTCACCGACTGGTACGTCAATCCGGCCACGCCGACCGAGCGGACCAAGGTGACGGTCACGATCCTCGACCAGGACCTGCGCGCCGATGCGCTGCGCGTCGCGGCGCTGCGCCAGGTGAACCAAGGCGGCCAGTGGATCGAGGCGCCGGTCGCCGCCGCCACCGTGCAGAAGCTGGAAGACATCATCCTGACCCGTGCGCGCGACCTGCGCCGCGGGGCCATCACGGGCTGATCCGACGACCATGACTCCGCGTTTTTCGCCGGCCGAGGCCGATGCCCGCTGGCAGGCCGCATGGGATTCGGCACGGACGTTCGTCGCCGACGACCATTCGCCGAAGCCCAAGCGCTATGTCCTTGAGATGTTCCCCTATCCGTCGGGGCGCATCCACATGGGGCACGTCCGCAACTATACGATGGGCGACGTCCTGGCGCGCTTCCTGCGGATGACCGGCCATGAAGTGCTGCACCCGATGGGCTGGGACGCCTTCGGGATGCCGGCCGAAAATGCGGCGATGGAAAAGAAGGTCCATCCGGGCCAGTGGACCTATGCCAATATCGCGGCGATGAAGGCGCAGCTGAAGCGACTGGGCCTCGCGTTCGACTGGTCGCGCGAGTTCGCGACCTGCGATCCCGAATATTATGGCCACGAACAGGCGCTGTTCCTCGAACTGCTCAAGGGCGGCCTAGTCTATCGCAAGGAATCGGCGGTCAACTGGGACCCGGTCGACATGACCGTGCTGGCCAATGAACAGGTGATCGACGGGCGCGGCTGGCGCTCGGGCGCGCTGGTCGAGAAGCGCAAGCTCAGCCAGTGGTTCCTGAAGATCACCGACTTCGCCGACGACCTGCTCGACGGGCTGGGTAGCCTCGATCAGTGGCCCGACAAGGTCCGGTTGATGCAGGAAAACTGGATCGGCAAGTCAGAGGGGCTGCAATTCTCCTTCGCGCCGGTCGCGCCGTTCGACCAGTCGATCGAGGTCTATTCGACCCGCCCCGACACGATCTTCGGCGCCAGCTTCGTCGCGATCGCCGCCGATCACCCGATCGCGCGGACGCTGGCCGATGCGAACCCGGACGCCGCCGCGTTCATCGAGTTGTGCAAGCAGGGCGGAACCACCGCTGCCGAGCTGGAAACGGCAGAAAAGCTGGGCTTCGACACCGGCTACCGGATGCAGCATCCCTTCGATGCGAATGTCGAGCTGCCGGTCTATATCGCCAATTTCGTGCTGATGGACTATGGCACCGGTGCGGTGATGGGCGTGCCGGCGCATGACCAGCGCGACCTCGATTTCGCGCGGAAATATGGCCTCGACGTGCGTCGCGTGGTCGCGGACGGCGACCTGACCGATCCGGTGTTCGACGGGACCGAAGCCTATACCGGCCCCGGTCGCCTCGTGAACTCCGACTTCCTGAACGACATGGATGTCGCCGCCGCCAAGCGCGCGGTGATCGAGCGGTCGGAAGCCGGCAGTTGGGGCAAGGGCACGACGGTGTGGCGCCTGCGCGACTGGGGCGTCAGCCGCCAGCGTTACTGGGGCACGCCGATCCCGATCGTGCATTGCGACGATTGCGGCGTGGTGCCGGTCCCGACCGATCAGCTGCCGGTGAAGCTGCCCGACGACGTGTCGTTCGACATTCCCGGCAACCCGCTCGATCGGCATCCGACGTGGAAGCATGTCGATTGCCCGGCTTGTGGCGCTCCGGCGCGGCGCGAGACCGACACGCTCGACACCTTCGTCGATTCATCGTGGTATTTCATCCGCTTCGCCAGCCAGCCCGATGACAAGCCCTTCGACCGGGCAGTGGCGGAAAGCTGGCTGCCGGTCGGGCAATATATTGGCGGGGTCGAACATGCGATCCTGCACCTGCTCTACGCCCGCTTCTGGACCCGCGCGCTCAACCATGTCGGACTGATCGACCTGAAGGAGCCGTTTGCCGGCCTCTTCACGCAGGGCATGGTCACGCACGAGACGTACAAGGCGGCGGACGGTCGCTGGCTCGCGCCCTCCGAAGTGACCGACGGCATCGAAACGGCGACCGGTGACGCGATCACCGTTGGCCGCATCGAGAAGATGTCGAAGTCGAAGAAGAATACGGTCGATCCCGAACCAATTCTCGATCGCTACGGCGCCGATGCCGCGCGCTGGTTCATGCTGTCCGACAGCCCGCCCGAACGCGACCTGCCGTGGAGCGAGGCGGGCATCGAAGGCGCCGAACGCTTCGTCAAGCGGGTATGGAAGCTGGTCGCGGCACATGCGCCCGGCGGCATCAGCCCGGAGGCGCTGACCCGCGCGGTCCATCGCACCATCGCCGGCGTCGCCGACGACATCACCGCGCTGCAGTTCAACAAGGCGGTGGCCAAGCTCTATACGCTGCTGGGCGAGGCGGAGAAGGCGAAGGGCATGTCGGATGCCGACATGGACGCGCTGCTGCTGCTGGTCAGCCCGATGATTCCGCATCTGGCCGAGGAAGCCTGGTCGCAGCTGGGCCGCACCGGCCTGATCGCCGATGCGCCGTGGCCGGTCGTCGATCCGGCGATGCTGGTCGAGGCTGAATCGACCATCGCGGTGCAGGTCAACGGCAAGCTGCGCGACACCATCGTCCTGCCCAAGGGCGCGGCGAAGGACGTGGTCGAAGCCGCCGCGCTGGCGAGCGAGAAGATCGTCCGCGCGCTGGAGGGCAAGGCGCCGCGCAAGATCATCGTCGTGCCCGACCGCCTCGTGAACATCGTCGCATGATCCGCGCCGCTGTCCTCGCCGCCGCCCTACTGCTCGGCGGCTGCGGCCTGCGCCCGCTATACGCCGGGGGCGAGGGTGGGGTGGTGCGCCAGACGCTGTCGGGGGTCGAGGTCGCGCCGATCGCGGGCCAGAATGGCTGGCTGGTCGCCAATGCCTTGCGCGACCGGCTGCGGGCCGAGGGGCCGGCGCGCTATCGGCTGGAGATCAAGCTCGATGACGACATCACGGGTCTGGGCGTACGGCGCGACGATTCGATCACGCGCGAACGGCGGACGCTGCGCGCGCGTTATCAGCTGATCGACCTGTCGAACGGTGCGGTGACGCTCGATGCGACGGCGGGGTCGGATGCCGGCATCGACGTGGTGCGCTCGGAATATGCCACCATCGCGGCGGAACGCACCGCGCTCGAACGGCTGTCGGTGATCGTCGCCGATCAGATCGTGACCCGGATCGCGCTGAACCTGCCCAAGAAGACCTCGTGAAGCTCCGGCCCGAGCAGGTCGCGGCCAAGCTCGACCGGCCCGGCCCCGACATCCGGCTCTATCTGTTCCACGGTCCCGACACGGCGGGCGCGCTGGCGCTGGCCGCCCGGCTGGCCAAGGGCGTGGGCGAGGGGGCCGAGCGTGTCGACATGGACGGCGCGATGCTGAAAAGCCGCCCCGGCCTGCTCGCCGACGAAGCCGCGTCGATGTCGCTGTTCGGCGATGCCCGCTGCATCCGCGTGACGGGCATGGGCGAGGAATCGGTCGAGGCGGTGACATTGCTGCTCGCCGCGGAACGGGCCGGCAATCCGGTCGCCGCCATCGCGCCCACGGTCAAGGGCACGTCGAAGCTGGTGAAGCTGGTCACCGCCTCGCTCAACGCCGTCGCGGTCGCTTGCTATGTGCCCGATGCGGCGCAGGCGGCCAAGCTGGCGGTGGCGATGGCGCGCGACCAGGGCCTCCGGCTGCTGGGCGACGTACCCGATCGGCTGGCGGCGGTGACGGCGGGCGACCGCGCGGTGCTGGCCAGTGAGATCGAGAAGCTGGCGCTGTATCTCGACGCCTCGCCCGATCGGCCGCGCGATGCCGATGGGGAAGCATTTGACGCGATCGGCGCCTCGATCGCCGATGCGGAGATGAACGGCATCGTCAGCGCGATGATCGCGGGCGATGCGGCGGCGGCAGCGCTGCCCGAAATGCCCGGCGGGCCGATCCCGCTGCTGCGCGGCGTCGCCCGGCGGCTGCTGTCGCTGGCCGAGATGCGCGCGGACATCGACGAGGGCGAGAGCGTCGACCGAGTGATGGAGCGCCACCGCGTGTTCTTCAAGGAACAGGCCGCCACCGCGCAGGCGCTGCGCCGCTGGGACGCCCCGCGCCTCGCCCGCGCGCTGGAACGGGTGCGCGATGCCGAACGTGCTGCGCTGTCGGGCAGTGGCCTAGGCGACGTGATGACCGCCGCCGAAGCGATCGCCATCGCCCGCGCGGCGGCCCGCGGACGATAAAAGCATTTGCACGACCGCGAACGCGCTGCTAGGGGCACGCTCCTGCCAGCCAAGGGGGCGACCCCAAGGTGTTCACGTGCGGTCGTGGCGGAACTGGTAGACGCGCAACGTTGAGGTCGTTGTGGCCGAAAGGCCGTGGAAGTTCGAGTCTTCTCGACCGCACCATTTCCCGTTCCGTGATCGGAACGGGGCTATTCCCCGGATTTCTTATTTTCCGTCGCTGGCGGGTCTCGCACGATCAGCGGTTGCAGGTCGCGCAGCAGCGGGCCGCCGGCCGATTCAGGCGCGCGCAAGGCGGCTTCGCGCAGGGCGATCTGTACCGTGCAGCGTATCTCCGCGCTTTCCTTCTCCTGCAACGCTCGTCCGATCGTCGCCGGCGGCAGCTTGGTCCGGGCCGCAATCTCGCCCACGATCGATGCGGGGATGACGAAGCGATAGCTTGTATCGCCGATTGGTCGGTCGCGCGCGTAAAGGACGACGTCGCGAAGCAATTCCTCCCGCCGGTCGCGTATCGCGGGCGCCATGGCCAAGCCGGGCCGCATCAGATTCACGCGCTCGCACTCGGCCGGCGCGGCACCTTGCACCGCGCGCATCTGATCCACATCCCACCGCGTCAGCTTCAGCAGATCGGGGTAGGGTAGATCGGACAAGCCATGGCCGACCCATTGCTCGGTCAGCGTTCGTCCGATGGCGCCTGCACTTGTCCCGGCCGACGAATCGGTAACTTTCTGCGCGATCGCCGATGCCAGCGCCGGATTGGCGGTGCGAACCTCGTCGATGCCGCGCCAGGTCATCGCCTGTGCAACGTCTTCGACTGTGGCGTGGACAGCTGGCGGGGTGTCCGGGTAGTGCGTCCCGCTTAGCCCGAAGCGCAGGGCGGCCACGACGACGAAGATGGCAAGCCACCAATAGGTGCCTTTGCCGACCTTGGCGGGCTTGTCCCATTTGGCGACCCGCGCCGGGTTCATCCAGTCCTCGGCCAGCGGATAGCGTCCGCGCACGATCGACAACAGGTTGCGCACCGCGCCGCCCGTCAGGCGCCATTCCGCCCGGCCGGTGTCGTCGCGATTTAGTTCGACCCACGCCCGATGCAGCCGATGCGCCGGATCAGCCACCAGCGCCACGAACCGGGTCGCGCCGATCCGCTCGACGATGGCGTGTGCCTCCGCCGACAGCGCATAATCGTCGCGCCGGTCGATCCAGCCGAACACCGCCGCCGCCGGTTCGAGCAGCGGGTCGGCGCGCGGCACGCTTGCCGCCAGCGTCTCGGCGAACCAGCGTTCGGCACCGGCGGCGAAATCCACTTGCTCGAGCCGCGGATCGGCCAGCAGTGCGCGGCCGTGATGGTCGATCTCGGCCAGCTCCTCCGCTGTCGGCGCCGTGTCGTGGCCGGGGAACAACAGCGCCTCGAGCGCGTGGAAATGCGCGTTCATCGCCGCTGCCAGCGGATCGGCTTCCGGTTCCGGGTCGGCCGCGATCGGTTCGGCGGGCAGGCCGTCCGACGGGACCGGATCGACCGCCGCCGCCGCCGGATCGGCCGCCCGCGCCAATGCGGCGTCGCGCGCCTCGCGCAGCGCTTCGAACGCGTCCGGGTCGGCATCGACGTCCATCGCCTTCAACCGCGCGGCATAGGCCTTGCGGATGACGCTACGGTCCGTCGTCGGATCGCAGCCGAGCGTCGCCCAGATGCCGTGCCTCACAGGAAGCGTTCGCCTTCCATCTAGTCGAGCGCTGCGCCGAACGCCGTGCGGGCTTCCGCGATCATCCGCTCGTCCTGCGTCGCCAGCGCGCTTTCGAACTGGCCGAGCATATGGCCGATCGCCGCGCGCGTATCGCCCAGGAAGGATTCATAGGCCCGTCGCGCCCGCGCCAGCAGCGCGGCGTTGACCGCATCGTCGCGCGGATGGACCTTCAGCGCGGCCAGCGCCTTGCGGCGTTTCTCCAGCTCGGCGGAATCGGGCGCCTCCTCGTCGTCGACGATCACCAGATTGCGGGTCATGCCGGTTTCCGGCACGCTGACATCGACCTCCAGCAACCCCGAACTGTCATAGCTGAAGCGACACTCGATCGAGACGGTGCCGGCGGCGCGCGGCGGTACGGGGACGGTGATCTCACCCAGCTTGACGTTGCCCGCGACCTCGCGCGCTTCCCCCTGGTAGATGCCGAACTGCACCTTGCGCTGCTGGTCGCTGACCGTCGAAAAGCTCGACACGCGGCTGATCGGCACCGCTGAATTGCGTTCGATGATCGGCGAGAACAGCCCGGTGCGAAAGCCGCCGCGCCCGTCCGGCTCGCTCGTGTCTACGCCCAACGTGAACGGACAGACATCGGTCAACCGGATTTCCTCCAGCCCGGCATCGCGCGCCAGCAGCCCGGCCTGCACCGCCGCACCCATCGCCACCGCATGGTCGGGGTGGACCGTGGTCGCGGGAAAGCGGCCGAACATGCGGGTGACCGCGCGGCGCACGATCGGCATCCGCGTCGCGCCGCCGACCAGCACGACTTCGGACAGGGTGGCCGCCGCGATGCCGCTGTCGCGCAGCGAGCGCAGCACCGGTTCGCGGATGCGCTGGAGCAGGCTGGCGGCATGATCCTCGAACGCGGCGGCGGTGACGGGGACGCTGAGCGCCACATCGCCCACCGTCACGCGCAGGTCGGCGGAATCGCCCTCGCTCAGCGCGCGGCGACAGCGTTCGGCCGCCTGCGCCAGCAATGCGGTCGCGCGGTCGGGGGGCAGTGTCACCAGCACGCCGTCGGGGTCGAGCGATGCGCGGGTCAGGTCGATCAGGCAATCGTTGAAATCGTCGCCGCCCAGCCGGTTGTCGCCCGCTGATGCCCGCACCTCGATCACGCCGTCGAACATCTCGACGATCGACACGTCGAACGTGCCCCCGCCCAGGTCGAACACCAGGAACGGTTCGCGGTCGGCCCGGTCGGCGATGCCGAATGCCAGCGCGGCGGCGGTCGGTTCGTTGATCAGCCGCCGGATCGGCAGCCCGGCCAGCTCGCCCGCACGCCGCGTCGCCTTGCGCTGGCGATCGTTGAAATAGGCGGGAACGGTGACGACCGCGCCGGTCACCGCCTCGCCGGTGAACGCCTCGGCATCGCGCTTCAGGCTGGACAGGACGAGGGCCGACAGCGCCTCCGAATCGAAGTCGCGCCTGGCCAGTCGGGCGGTCTCGCGCGTGCCGATGCGCCGCTTGAAACTGGTCACGGTGCGGTCGGGATGGGTCGACATCCGGTCGCGCGCGGCCCGCCCGACCAGCACCGCGTCGTCGTCGCCGATGCTGACGGCGGAAGGGGTCAGGAACTCGCCGAGCGCGTTGGGCACCATGACGGGCCGATCGTCGCGCCACAGGGCGCAGGCGCTGTTGGTGGTGCCCAGGTCAATGCCGACGATCATGTCCCGCCCTATTCCGTTTCGGCATCGATGTAGCGTTTGGCGGGCAACAGGCAATGTTCGATCGCCGCAGCATGTTAACCACCTGGTATCGACCTGTACCGTAAATCCTTTCGCTGAGGACGATCGGTCCGGGGGGATGTGGGGAATGCGTAAGAGCGGATTTTTGCTGGCGGCAACCGCCTGTATTACGGTGACGGCACCGGTTTCTGCACAGGGGTTGCGGGGCGTCGTGCCGACCGCCGGGGACAAGGCGGATGCCAAGCCCGCCGAGGAACCGTCCGCCAACACGTCCGACATCGTCGTCACCGCGACCCGCCGGTCGCAGCGCCTGTCGAACGTGCCGATCGCGGTCAGCGCCTACAGCACCGCCGCGCTGCAGAATTCGGGCGCGACCGATATTCGTCAGATGGCGCAGCTGTCGCCGTCGCTGATCGTATCGTCGACCGGATCGGAAGCGAACGCGACCGCCCGCCTGCGCGGCATCGGCACGGTCGGCGACAATCCCGGTCTCGAAAGCTCGGTCGCGGTGTTCATCGACGGCGTCTATCGCAGCCGTACCGGGTCGGGGCTAAACGACCTGGGCGAGGTCGAGCGGATCGAGGTGTTGCGCGGGCCGCAGGGGACGCTGTCGGGCCGCAATTCGTCGGCCGGCGCGATCAGCATCTACACCAAATATCCCTCGTTCGACTTCGGCGGCTATGGCGAGGCGACCTATGGCAATTTCAACGCCGTCCGCCTGGCCGGGGCGCTGACCGGGCCGATCGTCAAGGACAAGCTGGCCTTTCGCATCGACGGGGTGTTCGGGAAGCGTGACGGCTTCTACCACGATGTCGTCAACGACACCGACTATAACGACCGCAACCGCTATTTCGTGCGCGGCCAGCTGTTCTTCAAACCGGTCGACAATTTTTCGGTCCGGCTGATCGGCGACTATACCTATCGCAACGAGAAGTGCTGCGGCGCGGTCTATCTCAATACGCAGGAAAAGCTCGATCCGACGCCGGGCGTGGAGGGGGACTATACCCCCGCCGCGCAGAACCGCATCGTCACCATCCTGCAAAGCCTGGGCGGCGTGTTGCCCAGCGACGGCGATCCGTACAACCGCCAGATCGCGAACACCCGCGGCCGCGCCTATGCCAATGTGACCAAGGATTATGGCGGGTCGGCGCGCATCGGCTGGACCTTTTCGAACATGCAGCTGATCTCGATCAGCGCGTATCGCGAATATAAGGCGGGCGGCGCGGCCGACCTCGACTACGGCAGCGTCGACATCGGCTACCGTGCCGACGACGGCAATGCGTACCGCCAGTTCCGCACCTTTACCCAGGAAACGCGGCTGAGCGGCGGGCTGTTCGGCAACCGGCTCGACTGGATGGTCGGCGGCTACTACGCCCATGAAAAGCTGCAGGTCGCCGACAATCTTCGCTTCGGGACCGATTTCGGCGCCTTTGCCGCCTGTCGTGCGGTCGCGACGATCAACCCGCTGGCGGCACTTCGCGCGCCGCGCGCCGCCGGTTGCCTGAGCGCCACGGGCCGCGCCGCGCTGACCCCGGCGGTCGGGCCGACGATCATTGCCGGGATCGACCGCCTGTCGACGCTGAACGACCTGGGCAGCATCCGCGACACCTATGACCAGACCAGCAGCAACTATGCGTTCTTCACGCATAATATCTTCAAGGTGACCGACACGCTCAGCCTGACCGGCGGTCTGCGCTACACCAACGAAAACAAGCATCTGAACGCCAGCTTCCTGAACAACAACACCGTCTGCCCGGCGCAGCAGGCGGCGCTCGGACCGCTGCTCGGCAGCAGCAATGCCACGCTCCGGTCGCTGGCGGCGGGGATCATCACGCTGACCTGCACCGGCAATTCGACCTCGGCGCTGACCGGCTTGCCGATCCGCGATTCGCTGCGCGAGGGGCAGGTGACCGGCACGACCGTGCTGTCGTGGAAGCCGGTGCAGAGCACGCTGCTCTATGCGTCCTATGCGCGCGGGTACAAGGCGGGCGGCTACAACCTCGACCGGTCCGACCTGTCGGCGAACGTCTTTACGACGCCGACCGCCGCCAGCGCGTCCAACCTGCGCTTCGACCCGGAAACGGTGCAGGCGTTCGAAGTCGGCGTAAAGTACAGCTCGGCGAAGTTCACCGCGAACCTGGCCGCGTTCCACTCGGCATTCCGCAATTTCCAGCTGAATACGTTCAACGGCACGAACTTCATCGTCCAGAATATCAGCGCGTGCGACACGTCGCTGAACGGGGCCGACCGCGACAATGATTCGACCACCGGCCGCTGCACCGGAAAGGTCGGCGCGGGCGTCGTGACGCAGGGGTTCGAGCTGGAGGCCGGCGCCTATCCCGCGCCCGACCTCGCGTTCAACATCGGCTATACCTATGCCCATACCCAGTATCGTCGCAACCTGGTCGGCAGCGAAGCGGGCGAGCCGCTGAACGCCGCGCTGTTCCTGCTGCCGGGCAACCAGATGTCGAACGCGCCGCGCCACACCATCACCAATTCGGCGGTATGGACCCCGGCGGTGGGTCGCAACCTGACCGCGCTGTTCTATGTCGATAGCCGGCTGTCGAGCGACTATAACACCGGGTCGGACCTGTTCGCCGAAAAGCGGATGGACGGTTTCTTCCTGATGAACGCCCGCATCGGCCTGCGCGGTCCCGAACAGCGCTGGGCGATCGAGTTCTGGGGGCAGAATATCCTCGACACCGATTATCAGCAGGTCGCCTTCGCCGCGCCGTTCCAGGGGTCGGGCAGCGTGTCGCAGGTGACCCGGTTCGGATCGCCCGCCTTTGCCGCGGGCAATGCCATCACGTCCTCCTACCTCGCCGAACCGCGCACCTATGGCATCACGCTCCGGTCGCGGTTCTGACATGCTTGTTTTGTTTCCAACGGATCGGCTCCGATGAAGATACCGCGTAAGCTCGGCCTGTCGTTTCTGACGATCAACGCTTCGGCGGCAGTGGTCATGCTGGTGTTCCTGGCCAGCATCCTGATGATCGCCCGGACGACCGAGCGGAACAACCACAGCCAGGACGTCTATGCGAAGGCATTGACGCTCGAGACTGCGATCCTGCGCCAGAACAGCCAGTTTCGCGGCTTCCTAGTCACCGGCGACCCGACCTACCTGAAATCCTATGAGGAAGCGCGCGTCGAATTCGACGCGACGGCGGTCGAGCTGGCGGCGATGCTGACGGTCGCGTCCGAACAGGCGCAGCTGGCCGAGGCCCGGCGCGAGACGCTGGCATGGCGGCGCAACTGGGGCGACCGGCTGATCGCACAGGTCAAGGCGGGCAACCGCGACGCCGCGCAGGAAGAGGTGCGCGGCGCGGGGCAGAAGGTGCTGGTCAGCAAGATCGCGTTGCCGCTGCGGGCATTGCGCGCGACCGAAACCGACGCGATGGCCGCCCATGCCGATGAACAGGCATCGGCGATCCGCATGGCGCTGATCGCGCTGGTCGTCGGCGGCATCGCGCTGATTGCGATCGCGGTGGCGCTGGCGATGGTACTCAGCCGCCAGATTGCGCGACCGATCACGACGCTGACCGGTGCGATGGCCGACCTTGCCGCCGGGCGCCACGACATCGATGTCGGTGCGGGCGACCGTACCGACGAACTGGGCGACATGGCGCGCGCGGTGCTGGTGTTCCGCGACACGGCGGTCGCCAAGCTGGCCGACGACCGCGACCGCGAGGCGGCGATGACCGCGATCGGCGGGGGCTTGCGCAGCCTGTCACAGGCCGATCTGACCGCGCGGCTGGCCGATGTACCGGCAGCGTTCCGCGCGCTGTCCGACGATTTCAACCTCGCCACCGCCAGCCTCAGCCAAGTGCTGGGCGATGTCCGGGGCAGCGTCGATTCGATCAAGCTCAATTCGGGCGAGATCGCGCAGGCCGCCACCGACCTTGCCGAACGGACCGAGCGCGAGGCGGCGGCCCTGCAGGAATCGTCGTCCGCGCTGGACGAGGTCACCCGTTCGATCCGCGAGGGCGCGGTCGCGGCGATCGGTGCCAGCGGCGCGATGGCCGAGACGCGCGGCGAGGCGGAACGCGGCGACGCGGTGGTGCGACAGGCGATCGCCGCGATGCACGGCATCGAACAGGCGAGCGACGAGATTGCGCAGATCATCACCCTGATCGACGGCATCGCGTTCCAGACGAACCTGCTGGCGCTGAACGCCGGGATCGAGGCGGCACGGGCGGGGGAGGCGGGCAAGGGCTTCGCCGTCGTCGCCTCCGAAGTGCGCGCGCTGGCGCAGCGTTCGGCCGATGCCGCGACCGAGGTGAAGGCCAAGGTGAAGGCCGCATCGAGCCATGTCGGCGCGGGCGTCGCGCTGGTCGAACAGACCGGCGAGGCGCTGGCCAGGATCATCGAGCGGGTGGCCGGCGTCGGCGGCTCGATCGACGCGATCGCACGCTCGTCGGACCATCAGGCGACCAGCCTGGGCCAGATCAACGTCGCCATCGCCGAAATGGACGCGATGACGCAGCAGAATGCGGCGATGGTCGAACAGACCTCCGCCGCGTCGCGTCAGCTGGTCGCGGAGGCGGAGGCGCTGGCGATCTCGGTCGCGACCTTCGCGATCGATGCCCCGGCCGCTGGCGCGCCGCGCGCCGCGACGAACGTGACCCCGCTGCAACCCAAAAGGTCGCCCCGTCGGTGGGTCGCGCCGCCCGAACCGGCCCCGCTGAAGGTCGCCAATGACGACTGGGATGCGTTCTGATCGTCATGACAGGTCCACTGGCCCGGCAGGCCCAGGTCGTTCGCGCCCTGGGGTCCGTGTTCGTTGCAGCGATTCTGGTGGCGGGGGAGCGTCAGCTGCACCGTGCCCCGCTGACCGCGCGGTTGATCGATGATTGGCCGGGCGATCCGGCGGCGGACGCGCTGGCGATGCGCTTCAACGGCGCGCTGCACGCACTGGCCCGGCGCGGCGACTGCACGGCGTTGACCGACCTCTATGCCGCGCGGGCGGGGGATTTCGACCGGGTGATCGGCGGGGCGATGGCCGCGTTCGACGCCTTCATCGCGGAATGGATGCGCGAACCGCCCCAGACCAACGAGGTCGCCCGCAGCGCGGCGATCATGGCCGCGCTGATGACGCTGCGTGCCGAGATCGACCTGCCGGTCGAGCTGTTCGAACTGGGTGCCAGTGCCGGCCTCAACCTCAATCTTGGCCGCTATGCGTTCGATCTGGGCGGGGTACGCGTCGGCCAGGCCGATTCGCCGGTGCGGATCGCGCCCGAATGGCGGGGGCCGGCGCCGCTGGCCCGGCCGGTTGCGATCGTCGGTGCGCGCGGCGTCGACCTGCGCCCGCTGGCCGTCGACGATCCGGCTGCGCGCGAACGGCTGATGGCTTATGTCTGGGCCGACCAGCCCGAGCGGGCTGCGCGGCTGCACCACGCGCTGTCCATCGCTCGCGCGCACCCGCCGATGCTGACCCGTGGCGACATCGCCGACTGGCTGCCGCGCGAGCTGTCCCGCCCGGCCGGTGCGGATGTGTGCCGGGTCGTCGTCCATGCCATGTCGCTGCAATATTGCGGTGCCGCCACCCATGCGACCATCGCCGCCGCGCTGGCCGCCGCCGACACGCCGATCGCCCGCATCGGCTTCGAATGGACCGAGGCGCGCGACGCCGTCCACCTGACGCTCACCACCTATCCGGGCGGCGCCACGCGCCATCTGGCGACCTGTCACGCCTATGGCCACTGGATCGACTGGCACGGCCCCACCGCGGCCTGACAGGGCGCCGACGTCAGCGCAGGATGATGTCGGCGCCGTGCTTGTGCGCGCGGATTTCGTCCTCGCTCAGGCCGTTGATCTCGTGCGGGAAGATCAGCCAGTCGGTCGTCTGGTGGACGAAGAAGTCGGGTGCCAGGTCGGTCACGTTGCGCGACGGCTTGTAATAGACGGTCGCGACCTTCACCTCGGCGGGCAGATCGTCGCCGCAGCGTTCGGCCAGCTCGGCGAGCACCGCCCGGAGCGACCGCCCCGAATCGAACACATCGTCGATCAGCAGCAGGCGATCGCCGGGGGTCAGGACATCGACCAGATAGCCCAGCCCATAGACGCGGACCTCCGCTTCCTGCCGGTCGATGCCGGCGTAGGAGGCGGTGCGGATCGCGATATGGTCGCTCTGCACGCCGCGATATTCCAGCAGCTCCTGTACCGCGATGCCGACCGGCGCGCCGCCGCGCCAGATGCCGACGATATGGGTCGGGTGGAACCCGGCATCGAACACCTGATTGGCGAGGCGGAACGAATCCTCCAAGAGGCGATCGGCCGACAGATACACTTTGCTGCTCACGAAACTTCCATCCTGACTGGGGCACGGCCGGCGCGCGCCCGCGGTCGCCGGCCGTGCCAGCGTCACCGATAGCATCGATCGGAGGAAAGTCGTCGTGTCGCCTGGCGGAAAGATCAGCCCTTCGCTCACCTCGAAGGGCTGTCGCCGTTCGATAGCCTCAGAACTCCGCTACCTTGCCCCAGGCGGAGTTGGCGAAGCGGCTGGGGTGATAGGGTTTGGGGTCGACGATCGGCACGGCGCCGCTGACGATGTCGGCGATCATATGGCCCGCGCCCGGCCCGATGCCGAAGCCATGCCCGCTAAACCCCGCCGCCAGCACCAGGCCGGGCAGTTCGTCCACCTCGCCGATGCCGGGCACGCCGTCGGGCGTGCTGTCGACATAGCCGGCCCAGGCACCGGAGACGGCGCGTTCGGACAGGCGCGGCATCAGCTCCAGCGCGCGGGCATGGGTCCGCTTGACGGTCGCGGCGTCGGGCGTGGGGTCGAGGATGCGCATCGCCTCCATCGGCGTCGGCCGGTCCAGCCGCCACCGTCCGACCCGCTCATGGCCCGAGCGTACGCCCTCCAGCCCGCCGGGCGACAGCTTGCGCCAGCGCCGCAGGAACATCGGCAGGAACTGGGTCGAGAAGCGCAGGAATTGCGGCGTGGGATCGACCTTGCCGCTGCCGCTGATCGACAGGGTATAGCCGCCATCGCCGCGCCGGGTCATCGAGATATAGTCGCTGTGCATCGCGGGCGGGAAGATGTCCTCGCCCGGTCCGACCGCCATCACCGTCTGGCGGATCGTCGCCTGCGGAAAGCGGATGCCATATTGATAGCAGAAGGACGATGCCCAGGCCCCGGCCGACAGCACCGCGATACGGGTGCGGATCGTGCCCTGTTCGGTCACGATGGCGGACAGCCGCCCACCCTCCGTCTCCAGCCCGCGCACGGCGCAATTCTGATGCACCGTGCTGCCCAGCGCCATCAGCGCGCGAGCCGCGGCGGGAGCGGCGCGCGACGGATCGGCGGTGCCGTCGGTGGGGGAGAAGACGCCACCCTTCCACGGCTTGTTGCCGAACCGGCCGCGCTCGCTCGCCTCCGCCGCCGACAGCATGTGCGTCGTCACGCCCGCCGTCCGCGCGAAATCGCGCCAGCGGGCCCAGCCCTCGATCTCCGCCTCGTTGTCGCTGAGGTAGAGGAGGCCGCAGCGGCTGAACCCCGTCGCCTCGCCGGTGTCGGCGGCGAACTGTTCCCACAGGTCCAGCGCCTTGGTCGCCATCGGCAGTTCGCGGGCGTCGCGATTCTGCTGGCGGCACCAGCCCCAGTTGCGGCTCGACTGTTCGGCACCGACCCGGCCCTTTTCGATCAGCGCCACCTTCAGTCCGCGTTTGGCCAGATAATAGGCGGTGAAGCTGCCGACGATGCCGCCGCCGATCACGACGACATCGGCGCTTTCGGGCAGGGCAGGACTAGAATCGATAGCGGTCAGCGGTGCGGGCATTCCGAAGCTCCAGCGGAATCGAGGTAAAAGGGGGCCGGCTCAGAAATATTTGAGCCAGCCAATGTCCTTGCGGCGCTTCTTCAGGTCCGCGAACCAGCGCGTCGGGAAATAGAGCGGCACGATCATCGCGATCCACATCAGCCAGACCCACTGAAGCGACGGAAAGCCGAACACCGCATCATGATTGGTGCCCCAGATCGCCACGGCAGTCAGGTACAGGATGCGCAGGACATAGAGGTGGAAGAGGTAGAAGAACATCGGCGCGCTGCCGAGCACCGCCAGCCAGCCGATCACCCGCGTGTCCGCCGCCCGGTCGAACCATGCCAGCAGCAGCAGACCGATGCCCAGCGTCTCCAGCACGAACAGCAGCGAGGGCGGATATTTGGTCAGCGCAAGGAAGCTCATGACCGTGCGGACGGTCGAGTCGGGCACCACGAACCACGGCGTGTCGCCATAGATGTTGAGCGCGCGCAGCAGCACGAAACCGACCAGCATCGCCGCGCCGGTCCACACCAGCCGCCGCCGACGGAGCGCGACGTCATCGGCGGCGAACCACGGCCCGATCGCCCAGCCGAGGCAGATCACGCCGATCCACGGCAGCAGCGGATAGCTGACCCGCACCGGGAAACCGCCGAAGTTCAACATCCCGCGATCGTGCAGCACGGTCCAGATCAGATGGAACGGATTGCCCTCCGGGACGGTGATCGGGCCGAGCAGATTATGCCCCGCGACGATGACGATGCCGATCCCGGCGACGGCGGCATGGGGGAGGCGGATCAGGGCTGACAGGATGATCATGCTCAACCCGATCGCCCAGATCACCTGGAGATAGACGATCGTCGGCGGCATTTCGGCGCGCCAGACGAAGTTGACGATGGTCAGTTCGAGCAGGACCAGGAACGCCCCGCGCTTGAGCAGAAAGGCGCTGGTTTCGGCCCGGCTGTGCTTGCAGCTGTAGAGATAGGCGCCCAGCCCGGTCAGCGCGACGAAGATCGGCGCGCACAGCGTGCTGGTCATCCGGCTGAAGAAGGAATCCGGCGCAACCGTCAGCGCGTCGACCGGGTCGCCGATCGGCACCCATAGCAGGAACGCCTCCCGGATATGGTCGAGCAGCATCAGCACCATGACGAACCCGCGCAGGGCGTCGATGCCGACCAGCCGCGCGCCGGCGCGGGCGGGGGTAGCGTGTGTCTTGGGGGGAATTGCGCCCCCGACGGGGCCGATACCCGCGGACGTGATGCTCGCCATGAAGTGGGACTCCGACGGAGTGGGAAAGGGTCAGTCGTGCGCCAGCAGCGCGATGGCGTCGATTTCGACCAGATAGCCGTAATGCAGCTCGGGGACCGGCACCACCGTGCGCGCGGGGCGCGCCTCGCCCAGCCGGGTTGCATAGACCGCATTGAAGCGCGGCCAGTACTCGACCCCGACGATATAGGCGGTCACCCGCACCAGCCGGTCGGGGGTGCCGCCCGCCGCCGCGAGGATCGCCAGCATGTTGTCGATCGCCTGCGCCGCCTGCGCCTCGAAACCCATGTCGTCGAGCGGCGCACCGTCGGCGCGGATCGGCAACTGGCCCGAGATATAGAGATGATCGCCGGCGCGCACGGCCTGCGAATAATGGCCGGCGGGCAGGGGCGCATCCTGGGTCAGGACGGGGTGGAGCTGGGTGTCGGTCATTACCATCCTCCGAAACGGGTCCAGGTCGCGGCGACCTGCGGATCGGTGCCGTGGACGACATGATAGGCGGGGTGCTGCGCGCCGGTGGAACAGGCGTGGTTGGGCAGCACGCGCACCCGGTCGCCGATCGCCAGCGGGGGCAAGGTACCGCCCGAATCCGGCCGGACCGTGATGATGCCATGTTCCTGATTGGCGTCGGCCAAGATCAGGTCGGGATAGGGCGTGCCGTCCAGCGTGCAGACGATGCCATAGCCCTGGTCGACCGGTTGTTTGGCGGTGCCGCGATCGCGTGACATGGCCATCCAGCCCGCATCGATCAGGATCCAGCCCTTTTCGCGCTGAAAGCCGATCACCGTGCCCAGCACCGACAGCGCGATGTCGTCGATGGCGCAGACGCCGATGCCGTGCATCACAAGGTCGAAGAACACGAACACGCCCGCGCGCACCTCGGTCACGCCGGTCAGGTCGGTGGCGAAATGCGCGGTCGGGGTCGAACCGACGCTGACCACCGGGCAGGACAGGCCATCGGCGCGCAGCGTTTCCGCGGCATCGACGACGCTCTTACGCTCGACCTCGGCATAGTGCCGCAGCTCGTCGGGGGTGCGTGCGGCATAGCTGCCACCGGCATGGGTCAGCACGCCGCGCAATTCGCCGCCATCGGCCAGCGCCCGGCCGATGGCGAGCAGTTGCGCGCGATCGTCCGGCAATACGCCCGAACGGTGGCCGTCACAGTCGATCTCGATCAGCGCGGGGATCGCGGTGCCCGCCGCGCGCGAGGCCGCGGCCACCGCCTCGGCCTGTTCGACCGTGTCGAGGATCACCGCCAGATCGACGCCGCTGGCGCGCAGCGCCAGCACGCGGGGCAGCTTGTCGGGCGCGATGCCGACCGCATAGATCATGTCGCGCACCCCTGCGGCCGCGAACTGCTCCGCCTCGCGCAGCGTGGACACGGTGGCCGGCCCCCGCGGGCTGGTCATCAGTCGCGCGGCGACCTCGACCGACTTGCCGGTCTTCAAATGCGGGCGCAGCGCCACGCCCATCGGCGCGAGATGCGCCTTCAGCCGGGCGGTATTGCGGTCCATCCGGTCGGCGTCGAGTACCAGGCACGGCGTCTCGACCGTCGCCAGCGTCTCGGTGACCGGGGCCGTTGCCGGCTTGGCGAGGGTGTCGGCTTGCATCGTCTTGATCTCCATCCGGGGCTCAGGCCAGGATCGCCTTGGTTTCGAGATATTCCTCGAAACCATGGACGCCATATTCCCGGCCGTTGCCCGATTGCTTGTACCCGCCAAAGGGCGCGTGCGCGGTCCAGGCGGGATAGTTGATATGAACCTGTCCCGACCGGATGCGCCGGGCGATGGCCTTTGCGCGGGCGGGATCGCTCGACTGGACCTGCGCGCCCAGGCCGTAGACCGTGTCGTTGGCGATCGAGACGGCTTCGTCCGCATCGGCATAGGGCATGATGCACAGCACCGGGCCGAAGATTTCCTCGCGCGCGATCGCCATGTCGCGGGTGACGCCCGAGAATATGGTCGGGCGGACATAGAAGCCGCGATTGAGGCCGCCGGGACGGCCGGGGCCGCCGGCGATCAGCCGGGCGCCCTCCGCCTGGCCCATGGCGATCATGGCCTGCACGCGGGCGTGCTGGGCGGCATTGGCGATGGGACCCATGGTCGTCGCCTCGTCACCGGGCGGGCCCACGCGCCATTCGGCGGCAGCCGCGGCCGCCAGCGATTCGACTTCGGCCAGCCGGTCGGCGGGGACCAGCATCCGGGTGGGGGCGCTGCACGACTGGCCGACATTGCGCATCCCCGCCATCACGCCGCGCGGCACCGCGTGCGCGAAGTCGGCGTCGGGCAGCAGGATGTTGGGCGACTTGCCGCCCAGTTCCTGCACGACGCGCTTCACGCTGACCGCCGCTGCCTGCGCGACCAGCACGCCCGCGCGGGTCGATCCGGTGATCGAGATCATCGCCACGTCCGGATGGGCCGCCAGCGCCGCGCCGACGACCTCGCCCGTCCCGCCGACCAGGTTGAAGACCCCCGGCGGGGTGCCCGCGTCGTGCATCACCTGCGCGAACAGCAGCGCGCTGTACGGCGACAATTCGCTGGGTTTCAGCACCACCGGGCATCCGGCGGCGATGGCGGGCGCGACCTTGGCAGTGATCTGGTAGAGCGGCCAGTTCCATGGGGTGATCAGCGCGCAGACGCCGATCGCTTCCTTGCACAGGGTGAAACCCGCCTCCTGCCGCTCGAAGCGATAATCGGCGAGCACGTCCATCTGCGCGCGGACATGGGCGATGGCGAAGGGCACCTGCGACGCGCGGGCAAAGCCGATCGCGGCGCCCATCTCGGTCGCGATCGCCTGGGCAAAGGCCTCGGCCCGCGCTTCCAGCAGGGCGGCGATCCGGCCGAGCAGGGCGATGCGGTCCGCGACCGGGCTGATGGAAAAGGCGGGAAAGGCGCGGGTCGCGGCGGCGACGGCGCGATCGACATCGGCGGCGGACCCGGCGGCCACCGTGCCGATCGCGCTTTCGGTGGCGGGATCGATGACGGGGATCGCGGGGGCAGGGGCCACCGGTTCGCACCAGTCGCCGTCGATATAGAAATGTCCCGCTCTGTCGCTCGTCATGTCCACCTGTCCCGACGTCCGTCGCGCTTCCCTCGATCCGAGGGCCCCTTACGCGATCCGGCCTGGGGCGAGTCTAGTCATGGCCGGTCAGCAGACGCTTTCGAAAACAGGGGTGCAAACGGCATTCCCGGCGTCGCTGGACCGCCGCGACCAGCGATTTACCCCGCTGGATGCCCGTTCGGCCCGTGGTTGGCCCCGGAAAGCGCGGCATATTATGCCGCGATGGGGTAAAGGTCGCACCGGGCGTCGCATCGACACCGGTGGAATCGGCAATTCTGCCGCCTCCGCGCCGCTACCATTGGCGTCGGCAATATCATCTTGGCAAAGGGGGCCGACCATGCTTCGTCCAAAGTATATCACGTTCGACTGTTACGGCACGCTGATCTATTTCGAGATGGCGCCGATCGCGCGCCGCCTGTACGCCGACCGTATCGCGGCGGCGGACATGGACCAGTTCTGCGCCGACTTTTCCGCCTACCGTCTCGACGAGGTGCTGGGCGCGTGGAAGCCGTATCGCGACGTGGTCGAGGGGTCGCTGCGCCGGACCTGCGGCAGGTGGGGCATCGAATATCGCGACAGCGACACGGCGGACGTCTATGCCGCCGTGCCGACCTGGGGCCCGCACCCGGACGTCGTCGAACCGCTGAAGCGCGTCGCGGCGGAATATCCGCTGGTCATCCTGTCCAATTCGATGGTCGACCTGATCCCGGCCAGCGTAACCAACCTGGAGGCGCCGTTCCACGCGGTCTACACCGCCGAGGAAGCGCAGGCGTACAAGCCCCGGATGCAGGCGTTCGAATATATGTTCGACCAGCTGGGCTGCGGGCCGGAGGACGTGCTGCACGTCTCGTCCAGCTTCCGCTACGACCTGATGACCGCCTATGACATGGGCATCACCAACAAGGCGTTCGTCAATCGTGGGCACGAACCGCTGAACAGCTATTATCAGGTGCACGACATCCCCAGCATCGCGGGTCTGCCCGGGCTGGTGGGGCTGTGAGCTTGGCGACGGAAGTGCGGTCGTTCATCGACCTGCGCGCCTTTGCCGCATCGGCGGAGGTGCCGGCGGCCGGCGACTATCGCACCGCGCGCACCGCATTGCCGCTGGCCGAGGGGCCGTGCGGCGTCGATCTGCTCGCGCTCGATGGCATTTCGGGGTCGGACACGGGCTTGCCGGGCGATGAGTTCGTCATCGTGCTGGCGGGATCGCTGCGGCTTGGGGACGTGATCCTCGCGGCCGACGCCTGCGCCGTGATTCCCAGCGGCGTCGCCTTCGACTGGGAGGCGGCGCCCGGCACCCGCGCGCTGGCGATGCGCTACGTCATCGCGACGCCCGCCGCCGACCGGATCGTGGCGATCGACGAAGGGGCCGAACTCACCCCGTCCAACCCGCCGCTTGCCGAATTGCTGGTCGGGCCGACGCCGTCCTGCCGCAACCATACCGACTATCTGTCGAGCGACGGCGTGTTCATCTGCGGCACCTGGGACTCGACGCCCTATCACCGCACCGCGATGCGCTATCGCCATCACGAGCTGATGCACCTGCTGGAGGGCAGCGTGACCTTCGAGGACGAGACGGGGGCCAGCCGGACCTTCGTCAAGGGCGACATCTTCCTGCTGGAACATGCCGCGACATGTTCGTGGGACAGCCAGGAGCAGGTGAAGAAGGTCTATGCGATCTGGCGGCCGGTGGTCGTCTGATCCCTTCGGGGCGATGCCGCGATCGGCATCGCCCCGATCAGAGCGTTTCGAGCGACTGGTGGCAGAAGATCTGCCGGTCCTCCCCCAGCAGGCGCGGCGGCATCGCATCCCCGCAGGACGGGACCGCGCGGACGCAGCGCGGGTGAAAGCTGCATCCGGTCGCCGACATCCGCGCACCCGCCGTGCCCGCCTGCCGCGCCGGCGTCTCCTCCAGCCAGCCGGGGCGCAATTCGGGCACCGAGGCGGTCAGCAGCCGGGTATAGGGATGGTGCGGGCCGTGGCCCAGGCCGTCGCGGGTCACCTCTTCGGCGACGCGACCGGCATAGAGGACCAGCACATCGTCGGCGATGGCGCGCACGATCTCCAGGTCGTGGGTGATGAACATATAGGCGAGGCCCAGCTCGCGGCGCAGCTCGATCAGCAGGTCCAGCACCGCCTCCGCCACCACCGGGTCCAGCGCCGACGTGACCTCGTCGCACAGCAGCAGATCGGGGCGCGCCGCCAGCGCGCGGGCGAGGTTGGCGCGCTGCTTCTGCCCGCCCGACAATTCGCCGGGCAACCGGTCGGCCAGCGCTGCGGGGAGGCGGACCAGATCGAGCAGCCGCACAACCTCCGCCTTGGCCGAGCGCCGGTCCAGCCCGTGATAGAAGGCGAGCGGCCGGGCGATGGCGGCGCCGATGCTGACCGCCGGGTTCAGCGCGGTGTCGGCGCTCTGGAAGACCATCTGCACCTGGCGCAGCGCGTCGCGCGACCGGTGGCGGACCAGCGGGGCCAGCGGCTTTCCGTTCAGCAGGATGCGTCCGGCGGTGGGCGCGTGCAGTCCGGCCGCGACGCGGGCCAGCGTGCTCTTGCCGCACCCCGATTCGCCGATGACGCCCAGCACCTGGCCGCGCCGGATCGATACGTCGATCCCGTCGAGGATCTTCGTCCGCGGCGCCCCGTCATGGCCCGTCCCGCCATAGCCCGCGACGATGCCCCACAGGTCCAGCAGCGGCGTGTCGTCCGCCGGCGGGGCGATGGCGGGCGTGCGCGGCGCGGCGGCGGCGACCAGCACCTGCGCATAGGCATGGCGCGGCGCGAACAGGATCTGCTCGGTCGTGCCCAGTTCCTGCACCTCGCCACCGCGCAGCACCGCGATGCGATCGGCGATCTGCGCGACGACCGACAGGTCGTGGGTGACATAGACGGCGGTGGTGCCCAGGTCGCGCACGGCGGCCTTGAACGCCTTCAACACCTCGATCTGCGTCGTCACGTCGAGCGCGGTGGTCGGCTCGTCGAAGATGACCAGCGCGGGATCGGTGATGAGCGCCATCGCCGCCATCAGCCGCTGGAGCTGTCCGCCCGACACCTGATGCGGATAGCGGCCGCCGACGCCTTCGGGGTCGGGCAGCGCGAGGCGGCGGAAGAGGTCGCGGGCCTTGTCCTCGGCGGCGGCGCGGTCGAGCGTGCCGTGGATCAGCGCGGGTTCGATCACCTGCGCCATGATGGTCAGCGACGGGTTGAAGGCGGCGGCGGCACTCTGCGCGACATAGGCGACGGTCCGGCCGCGCACCTGGCGCAGCTGCTCGGGCGTCGCGCCGTCCAGCCGCTGGCCCGCCACCTCGATCGTGCCGCCCGCGATCCGGCAGCCGGGCCGGGCATAGCCCAGCAGCGACAGCGCGATGGTCGTCTTGCCCGACCCGGATTCGCCGATCAGGGCCAGCACCTCGCCCTTGGCGACCGACAGGCTGACATCGGGGACGATGACGATCTCGCGTCCATCCTCGCCGCTGGCGGTGATGCGCAGATGCTCGATACGGGCAAGCGGCGCGTCGGTCATCGCCGCCGCCGTCCGGGAAGGGAGTCGATCACGAGGTTCATTCCGATCGTGAGGGAAGCGATCGCGATCGCCGGAAACAGCACGGCGGGCGCACCGAAGCCCAGCCCGGCGATATTCTCGCGGACCAGCGCGCCGAGGTCGGCCTGCGGCGGCTGGACGCCCAGCCCCAGGAACGACAGCCCGCTGAGCAGCAGGACGACGAAGACGAAGCGCAGGCCGAAATCGGCGGCGAGCGGCCCGGTGACGTTGGGCAGCACCTCGCGCACCACGATATAGGGCAGGCGTTCGCCGCGCGCGCGGGCGGCGGCGACGAAGTCCAGCGCCATCACCCCCAGCGCCAGTGCGCGGGCGGTGCGGAACGCGCCGGGGGTGTAGATGACCGCCAGCGTCCCGATCAGCACCGGGATCGACGCCCCGGTCGCCGCGATCACCACCAGCGCCAGCATCAGGCTGGGGATGGCGATCACGATGTCGAACACCCGTGACAGCGCCATGTCGATCCATCCGCCGGCCGCCGCGGCAAGGCCCAGCAGGATGCCCGACACCGCCGCGATGCTGGTCGCGACGAAGGCGATCAACACGGTGTAGCGCGCGCCGTAGAGTACCCGGCTCAGCATGTCGCGGCCCAGATAGTCGGTTCCCAGCGGGAAGCGGCGGCTGACCGGGTCGAACACGTCGAGATGCACGACCTCGCCCACGCCATGCGGCGCGAAGCCGGGACCGAGCAGCGCGACGACGATCCACGCCAGGACGAGGGCAAGGCCGATCCGGCCGCTGGTCGCCATCGCCCTCACCGGTGCCGCAACCGCGGATTGGCCAGGATCGCGACCACGTCGGCGGTTGTCACCAGGATCAGATAGGCGGTGCAGAAGATGATCGCGACCGCCTGCACCAGCGGCAGGTCACGGGTGGCGACCGCGTCGACCATCAGCCGCGCGACGCCGGGATAGTTGAAGATGATCTCGACCACGATGACGCCCCCCAGCAAGGTCGACAGGCTGAGCGCGATCGCATTGGCGATCGGCCCGATGGCATTGGGCAAGGCATGGCGCAGCACCACGCGCGCGGGCGAGCAGCCCTTCAGCCGTGCGGCTTCGGCATAGGAGGTGTCGAGCGCGTCGATCACCGCCGCGCGCGTCATCCGCACCATCTGCGCCATGACGAAACAGGCCAGGCTGAACACCGGCAGCGCGAAGACCCGGACCATGTCCCAGGTCGAATGAATGTCGCGCGTCGACGACAGGGCCGGGAGCCAGCGCAGCGTCACCGCGAAGAGCATGACTGCCAGCGTGGCGATCAGGAATTCGGGCACCGACACGATGCCGATGGTCGCGATGCTGATCGCCCGGTCGAATTTCGTCCCGCGCTTGACCGCCGCGACGATGCCGAGCGCCAGCGCCAGCGGCACGGAGACCAGAGCGGTCAGCCCGGCCAGCGTCAGCGAATTGCCCAGTCGCTCTCCGATCATCTCCCATACCGGCACCCCGGTGATGAGAGACCGTCCGGGATCGCCGCGCGCGATGCCGGCTGCCCATTCGAGGTAGCGCTGCCATGCGGGCTGATCGAGATGCATGGCCCTGCGCAGCCCCGCCAGCGCCTCCGGCGTCGCGCTCTGGCCGAGGATCGCTTCGGCGACGTCGCCCTCCATCAGTTGCGCGATCGCGAACACGGCGACCGACACGAACAGCAGGGTCAGGATCGACGCGCCGATCCGGCGGGCGATCAACAGGGTGAGCGGCGGGATGGTCATGCCCCCTCCAGCCAGACATGGGCCGCGAGATCGAACCCCATCAACCCCCCCTGCGGCATCGGGCGCATCCCCTTGACGCGCGGGCTGTAGGCGTCGAGCGAACTGGCAAACAACGGAATGCCGATTCCCGCATGATCGTGGACCAGATGCTGCATCTCGCCGTACAGCGACTTGCGCCGGGCCTCGTCGGTTTCGCCCCGCGCCGCGACCAGCAGGCGGTCGAAACGCGGGTTCTTCCAGGCGCTTTCGTTCCATGGCGCGTTGGAGGCGAAGAACTGGGTGAATATGATGTCGGCGGTCGGCCGTGGATTGGTGTTGCCGAACCCCAGCGGCACCTTCATCCAGCTGTTCGTCCAATATCCGTCGGACGGCACGCGCCGGATGTCGAAGCCGACCCCCGCGCGGTGACCGGCATCCTGAATCAGCACCGCCATGTCGTCGGACTTGTCGGCGGCGGTCGAGGTAACGATCGGCAACCGCGCCCCCAGCATCCCGGCGCGCCGGAAATGGAACCGGGCGCGATCCGGGTCGAACGCGCGTTGCGGTACGCTGGGATCGAAATAGGGGTTGGTCGGTGCGATCGGGTGATCGTTGGCGATGGTCGCATAGCCGCGAAAGATGGCCGAGCGCATCGTTTCGCGGTCGAGCAGCAGCTTCATGGCCTGCGCGAAATCGGGCTTGTTGCCCGGTGCGCGATCCAGCCGCACGATCAGGTTCGTATAACCGCTCGACTTCGTTTCGAGCAGTTCGAACCCGGCGCCGCGCAGGTGTCGCGCCATGCGGGGATTGATCGCATGGATGACGTCGACGTCGCCGGAGAGGAGCGCGTTGATCCGCGCGCTGTCGTCGGTGATCGCGAACACTTCGCACTCGCCTAGCCGTACGGGGCCGCGCCAATAGTCGGGGAAGCGCGCGGCGAGCGAGCGAACGCCGGGCATGAATTCGATCATCCGCATCGGCCCGGTGCCGACCGGCCGGTTGAAGTCGCGCGTGCCGTCCCGCACGATCTGGAATTGCTGGATGCCGAGGATCGTCGGCAGGTCGGCATTGGGGCTTTTCAGCACGACCCGAACGCGGTCGGGCCCGTCGACACGCACCGTGGCGAAGGCATCGGCGAACACCCGCGCCTTCGATCCGACACCGGGGTCGAGGTGGCGTCGGAGCGAATAGACGACATCCGCCGGGGTCAGCACCGATCCGTCATGGAACCGCACGTCGCGGCGCAGGCGGATGGACCAGTCGCGGGCGTCGCTCGTCTCGATCGCCTCCGCCAGCGCGGGTTGCGGGCGGAAATGCTCGTCGAGCCGGGTCAGCCCGTCATAGACCATCGCGCACCGACAGAAGTCGGACACCACGGTCTGGCGTGCCGGGTCCATCGTGTCCGCCGTCGAGCTGAGCGACACCGCGACCCGCAACCGCCCGCCCTCCGGCTCCGGGCGTGCCGGCGTGAAGCCGCACGCACCCAGGCCGAGCGACAGCCCGCCGCCGCCGATCAGGCGGATCGCGTCGCGCCGCCCGATCAATGCCGCCAGTCCTGATAGCGATAATAGGCCCCGACCAGCGGCAGGAACCAGGGGGGGCCGAAATGCCCCGGCACGGCGGGCCAGTCGATGCCGTGGAACGGATTGGCCTCGGCCGGGCTGGTCCCGGCCATGACCCGCGCCATGACCTCGCCCATCAGCACCGAGATTTGCGTGCCGTGGCCGCTATAGCCCATGGCATAATGCACGCCGTCGCGGACCCCGGCGCGGGGCAGGCGGTCGGCGGTCAGGTCGACGATCCCGCCCCAATTATGCGCGATGCCCACATCGGCGAGCGCCGGGAAAATCTCCCGCATCCGCTTCTCCAGGATCGCGCCGCTGCGCAGGTCGTCGCGCGGGGTGGACAGGGCGAAGCGGGCGCGACCGCCGAAGATCAGGCGGTTGTCGGCGGTCAGGCGGAAATAATTGCCGATATTGCGCGTCGTGGTCCCGTTGCGCCGCCCCGGCATGATCGTGGTCGCAAGGTCGCCCAGCGGTTCGGTCGCGACGATGAAGCTGCCGATCGGCACGATCCGCCGCCGCAGCCAGCGGAACGGCCCGGTCATCGACGCGCCGGTCGCCAGGAGCACATGGTCCGCGACGATCGTCCCGCGCGGCGTGACCAGCGTGTGTCGCCCGCCCGGCGCCCGCGAAAGGCCGGTCAGCGGGGTATGTTCATGGAGATGCGCGCCATGCCGGGCCGCCGCGCGCCCCAGCCCGGCGGCGAAGCGGCCCATGTGCAGCGAGGCACTGCGTGGAAAGACCAGCCCGCCATGAAAGGCCTCCGACCGGATTTCCCCGGCCAGCTGGTCGCGCGCCAGCAGGCGGATGTCGGGTTCGACCGTCTGCGCCAGCACCTCGGCGGCGCGGGCCAGTTTGGCGACATGCTCGGGCTTGTCGGCCAGCTTGAGCTTGCCGTTGCGGGTGAAGTCGCAGTCGATGGCTTCCTCGGCGACGATCGCCTCGACCCGGTCGACGCCGGTGTCGAAGGCGCGATAGAGGGCGGTCGCCCGCTCGCGACCGAAGCGGGTGGTCAGCGCGGCGAAATCGCCGGCGATGCCATTGTTGCACTGGCCGCCATTGCGCCCCGACGCCTCGCCCGCGATGCGCCCCGCCTCGATCAGCACGACCTCGGTTCCCGTCATGGCGAGATGGCGCGCGGCGGCGAGGCCGGTGAAGCCGCCGCCGACGACCACGACCGAGGCGCGGGCGGGAAGCGGTGCCGCCCGGTCCTGCGCAAAGCGTTCGCCGCTATCTAGCCAATAGGATTCGAGCAACATGATGCGGTTTCGTTTCCCCCCGGCGCCAAGCCGTCCCATGCAGCATAGTGTGCTACGCTCCGTCGGCATCGTACCACTTTAGTTGCGCTGCGAACCGGTCACATGTGCTGATCCGACCCGGTGCGACCGCACAGCATACCGCGCCCAACCCCTTGCAGCATGGCGGCCTAAGGCGCGCAGTCGGGGCCGGGTACGGGGATGGTGGCGGGTGCGGCAGGATATTCCGCGCGGGCGGAAAAATCGCGCGCGAAATGCCCCGGCATGGCCGGTGCTGCGGCACCTCCTGCGTCATGGCGGCGTTAAAAGGGATGCAGAGGATCTCGATGGAACGCCAGAACATGCCGACAAGCGCCGCATTTCCCCCACCACATGCCGAGCATCGCACGATGCGGCTCCGCGCGATGACGCCGCAGGATATTGCCGGTCTTCACGCGCTGTCCAAGGCCGAGCAATGGCCGCACCGTGCGGAGGACTTGGCGGACATGCTGTCGGTCGGCACCGGCACAGTGGCCGAACTGGACGGCGAGATCGTCGGCACCACCATGTGGTGGCAGGCCGGTCCCGCCACCGCGACGCTGGGCATGGTGATCGTGTCGCGGCGACACCGCGGCGCGGGGCTGGGCCGGATCGTGATGGAGGCGGTGCTCGACCAGATCGCCGAACGCCTGGGCCCCGATGCGGGCATCCTGCTCAACGGGACCAAGGACGGCTTGCCGCTGTACCAGAAGCTCGGCTTTCGCGGCATCGGCGAAATCCTCCAGCATCAGGGCGCGGCCTTTCAGGCGCCGCTGGTCCCGCTGGAGGCGGGCGAGCGGATACGGCCGATGGGCGAACGCGACGGTGCGGTCGTCGATGCGCTGGTCCACGCCGCCACCGGGCTGGACCGGCCGCCGGTCATGGCGTTGCTGCGCGAGAAGGCGCATGGCGTGGTGCTGACGCATGGCGATACGGTGACCGGCGTGGCGTTGTTCCGCCGGTTCGGGCGCGGTTATGTCGTCGGTCCCGTGATCGCGCCCGACGCAACGCGGGCCAAGGCGCTGGTCGCCCAATGGATCGGGTCGCGCAGCGGCGAATTCATCCGGCTGGACATCCACGGCGACAGCGGGCTGGGGCCGTGGCTGGAGGAACTGGGCCTGGTCCGCGTCGGCGGGGTGGTGGTCATGGTACGGGGGGCGGAACCGCCCGCCACCGCGCCCGGACAGGCCTTCGCCCTCATCAGCCAGGCGTTGTGCTGATGGCTCGGGACCTGCGCGCAACCGGCCTGCTGGTCGAATCGATGCTGATCGGCGGCGCATGGCGCGGTGCCGGGGACGGCGCGACGCTGGACGTGACCGACCCGGCGACCGGCGCGGTGATCGGCACCATCCCGGCGGCGGGCACGGCCGATACCGAGGCGGCGATCGCCGCGGCGGCCGACGCCTTGCCCGCGTGGCGTCGTCGCACGGCCGACGACCGCGCCACGCTGCTGGAGAGGTGGCACGGGCTGATCCTCGACCATGCCGATACGCTGGCCGCGATCATGACCGCCGAGCAGGGCAAGCCGCTGGCCGAGGCGAAGGGCGAGATCGGGTACGCCGCCAGCTTCGTCAAATGGTTCGCGGCCGAGGGGCGGCGCATCGGCGGGCACATGATTCCCGCACCCACCACCGACCGCCGCATCCTCGCGACCCGCGAGCCGGTGGGGGTATGCGCCGCGATCACGCCGTGGAATTTCCCCGCCGCGATGATCGCCCGCAAGGTCGCCCCCGCGCTGGCGGCGGGCTGCACCGTGGTCATCAAGCCGTCCGAGCTGACGCCCTATACCGCGCTCGCGCTGGGCAAGCTGGCCGAACAGGCCGGGATTCCGGCGGGCGTCGTCAACATCGTCACCGGCCTGCCCCAGGCGATCGGCGCGGCGCTCACCGCCTCGCCGGTGGTGAGGAAGCTCTCCTTCACCGGATCGACCCGTGTCGGCGCGCTGCTGATGCGCCAGTCGGCCGATACGCTGAAGCGGCTGAGCCTGGAGCTGGGCGGCAACGCGCCCTTCATCGTGTTCGACGATGCCGATGTCGATGCGGCGGTGGCGGGGGCGATGACCTCCAAGTTCCGCAATGCCGGACAGACCTGTGTCTGCGCCAACCGGCTGTTCGTGCAGGAGGGCATTCACGACCGCTTCGTGGAAAAGCTGGGCGCGGCGGTGCGGGCGCTGCGGGTCGGCGACGGGCGGGAAGCGGGGGTGACGGTCGGCCCGCTGATCAACGCCGCCGCCACGACCAAGGTGGCCGAGCATGTCGCCGATGCGCTGGCCAAGGGCGCGCGCATTGCCGCTGCGCCCGATGGCGTGGTCGAGGATGCCCGGTTCGCGCGGCCGGTCGTGCTGACCGATGCGACGCCCGACATGCGGCTGGCGTCCGAAGAGACGTTCGGTCCGGTCGCCCCGGTCTTCCGCTTCCGCGACGAGGGTGAGGCGGTGGCGCTCGCCAATGCGACGCCGTTCGGGCTGGCGAGCTATTTCTACACCAACGACCTGCACCGCGCCTGGCGTGTCGGCGAAGCGCTGGAGTTCGGCATGGTCGGGCTGAATACCGGCGCGCTGGCGATGGAGATGGCCCCGTTCGGCGGGATCAAGGCCTCCGGGCTCGGCCGGGAGGGCGGGCGCGAGGGCATCGAGGAATATCTCGAAACCAAGGCGTTCCACTGGGGGGGATTGAAGGGCCTGTGAAAAACTATCGGATCGCGGTGATCCCCGGTGACGGGATCGGCAAGGAAGTCGTCCCCGAAGGTATCCGCGCGCTTGAGGCTGCGGCCGCCGCGTTCGGCTTCACCGTCGAGCAGCAATGGCATGATTTCGCCAGTTGCGACTATTATCTCCGCCATGGCCGGATGATGCCGGAGGACTGGAAGGCGCGGATCGGCGATGTCGATGCGATCTTCTTCGGTGCGGTTGGTTGGCCCGATACGGTGCCCGACCATATCTCGCTGTGGGATTCGCTGATCCAGTTCCGGCGCGAGTATGACCAGTACGTCAACCTGCGCCCCGCGCGGTTGATGCCGGGTGTGCCGTGCCCGCTCGCGGGGCGCCAGCCGGGCGACATCGACATGATGATCGTGCGCGAGAATACCGAGGGCGAATATTCCGCGATCGGCGGCACCGCCTTTCCCGGCACCGACCGCGAGATCGTGTTGCAGGAAACGATCATGACCCGCACCGGCACCGACCGCATCCTGCGCTATGCCTTCGACCTGGCGCAGAAGCGGCCCGCCCGGCACCTGACCTCCGCCACCAAGTCCAACGGCATCGCGATCACCATGCCATGGTGGGACGGCCGCGTCGTCGAGATGGCGAAACACTATCCCGAGGTGCGGACCGACAAATATCATATCGACATCCTCGCCGCGCAGTTCGTGATGAACCCCGACCGGTTCGATGTCGTGGTCGCCTCCAACCTGTTCGGCGACATCCTGTCCGACCTCGGCCCCGCCTGCACCGGCACCATCGGCATCGCGCCGTGCGGCAACATCAACCCGGACCGCAGCGTGCCGTCGCTGTTCGAGCCGGTCCATGGCTCGGCCCCGGACATTGCAGGGCAGGGGATCGCGAACCCGGTCGGCCAGATCTGGTGCGCGGCGATGATGCTGGACCATGTCGGCGAGACGGCGGCGGCCGCCGCCATCGTCACGGCGATCGAAACCGTGCTGGCCAGCGAGACCGGCCGCACCCGCGACCTGAAGGGATCGGCCGACACCGTGACCTGCGGCAAGGCGATCGCGGCGGCGATCGGCTGACGCGCGGGCGCGGCATATTCTGCTGCCGGGTCGCGAAACTTGGCAGCTTGCGGTGGCGGGAAGGGCGGTGGCGGTCCCTCCCGCCGCCGGACCGGGCCTAGGATGGCGTCACCATAGACAATAAGGCCAGCCATGCTCTCCAATTCGCTGATCGAGGCGGATCGCCGCCACCTCATCCACCCGGTCACGGCATGGCGCGGGCACGAAGCGCGGGGCGCGACCGTGCTGACGCAGGGCCAGGGGATGTACCTGACCGACAGCGACGGCAACCGCCTGCTCGACGCGTTCGCCGGGCTGTGGTGCGTCAATATCGGTTACGGCCATGACAGCGTGGTCGAGGCCGCCGCCGAACAGATGCGGCGCCTGCCCTATGCCACCGGCTATTTCTCCTATGCCAGCGAACCCGCGATCCGGCTGGCCGAGCGGCTGGCGAGCCTTGCGCCCAAGGGGCTGGAGCGGGTCTATTTCACGCAGGGCGGGTCGGACTCGGTCGATTCGGCGCTGCGCTTCATCGTCCATTACTGGAACGCGAAGGGGCGGCCGACCAAGAAGCACGTCATCGCGCTGGACAAGGGGTATCACGGCTCCTCGTCGAACGGCGCGGGCATCACCGGCCTGCCTGCGTTCCACCGGCTGTTCGACCTGCCGCATCACTGGCAGCATCATATTCCGGCGCCCTATCCCTATCGCCACCCGGCGGGGAGCGATCCGGCGGCGCTGATCGCCGCCAGCGTCACCGCGCTAAAGGACAAGGTCGCCGAACTCGGCGCCGACAATGTCGCGGCCTTCTTCGCCGAGCCGGTGCAGGGCTCGGCCGGGGTGATCGTGCCGCCCAGGGGCTGGCTGGCCGCGATGCGCGCCGCCTGTACCGAACTCGGCATCCTGCTGGTGGTCGACGAGGTCATCACCGGCTTCGGGCGGACCGGCCCGATGTTCGCCTGCGAGCATGAAGGCGTGTCGCCCGACCTGCTGACGCTGGCAAAGGGGCTGACGGCCGGATACGTCCCGATGGGCGCGGTGCTGATGTCGGCGGACATCTATGCCGGGATCGCCGACGGGCCCGACAATCACCTGCCGATCGGGCATGGGGCCACCTATTCGGGGCATCCGGTCTCGGCGGCGGTCGCAATGGCGGTGCTCGACCTGTATGAGGGCGGCATCCTGGCGAACGGGATTGCCCGCACGCCCCAGCTGGCCGCCGGGCTGGCGGCGATCGCGGACCACCCGCTGGTCGGCGACGTGCGCCAGGCGGGGATGCTGGCGGGCATCGAACTGGTCGCCGACAGGTCGACGAAGGCACGTTTCGACCCGGCGCTGGGCCTGCCCGACCGCCTGTCGCGGGCGGCCCATGCCAACGGCATCATCTTCCGCGCCTTTGCCGACGGGACCATCGGGCTGGCGCCGGCGATCAGTTGCGGCGAGGAGGATATGGCGACCTTGCTTGCGCGGCTGACTCGCACGCTGAATGATGTCATCGAGCAGCCGGAGGTGCGCAGTGCATTGTGATCCGCGTAGCTCGCACGGGGAATGAAGGGGTATATCCGCCGCCATGACATCAGCGCCCAAACTCGATCGACTGGATTTCCGCATCCTGGCGCAGCTGCAGCGCAACGGGCGGATCACCAACGTCGACCTGGCCGATGCCGTGGGCCTGTCGCCCAGCCCCTGCCTGTCGCGGGTCAAGCGGCTGGAGAAGGCGGGCTATATCATTGGCTATGGTGCGCATGTCGCGCTGGCCAAGCTGGGCGAGACGCTGACCGTCTTTACCGAGGTGACGCTGAAGGATCACCGCACCGGCGACTTTTCCCGGTTCGAACAGCGCGCGCGCAACGTGCCGGAGATCGTCGAATGCCATCTGGTCAGTGGCGGCTATGACTATCTGATCAAGTTCATCACCCGCAACGTCTCGCAATATCAGGAACTGATCGAATCCATCCTCGAAAGCGATTTCGGGATCGAGAAATATTTCAGCTACATCGTTCTCAAGTCGCCGATCGTGAAGCGTTACGACCCGATCGAAACCCTGTTCGAGGATCGCGGCTGAGGCCATCATAAGGTCTTTCCATGCCAATCGACGCCCAGGAACTCCGCCACCTCACCGCGCTGCGCCGCGATCTCCACGCCCATCCCGAACTCGGCTTTAACGAACATCGAACCGCCGGACGCGTCGCCGACGCCCTGCGCGCCGCCGGGCTGGAGGTGACGACCGGGATCGGCGGCACCGGCGTGGTGGGTACGCTGCGCAACGGACCCGGCAACGGCGCGATCGGTTTCCGCGCCGACATGGACGCGCTGCCCTTTGCCGAGGCGACGGGGCTGGACTATGCCAGCACGGTGCCGGGCGTCTTCCACGGCTGCGGCCATGACGGGCATAGCGCGACGCTGATCGGTGCGGCGCGGCATCTGGCGCGGACGCGGGATTTCTCCGGCACGATCCACTTCCTCTTCCAGCCTGCCGAGGAAGGGCTGGGCGGCGCGGATGCGATGGTCCGCGACGGCCTGTTCGACCGGTTCCCGTGCGACCGGGTTTTCGCGCTCCATAACTGGCCCGACCTGCCGCTGGGCAGCGCGCGGACGCGCGCCGGGCCGATCATGGCGGCGGCGGACCGGTTCGACATCACCATTTCGGGGCGCGGCGGCCATGCCGCCATGCCGCACCAGACGCCCGACGCGATCCTGGCGGCGGCGACCCTGATCGGCGAGCTGAACACCATCGTCGCCCGTCGCGTCCCCCCGACCGAGAGCGCGGTGCTGTCGGTCACGAAGGTCGCGGGCGGGGATTCGCACAATGTCATCCCGGCGCAGGTGACGCTGACCGGCACGGTCCGCACCTTCTCCACGGCGGTGCAGGACCGGATCGAGGAATCGCTGCGCGCCATCTGCGAGGGCGTGGCGCGGGCGAGCGAGACGCGGGTCGCGGTCGATTATGTCCGCTACTACCCCGCGACGACCAACGACGCGGACAGTGCCGACATCGCGCTGGCGGCGGCGCGGGCGGTGTGTCCCGATGCGCAGGTCGCACCCGACCCGGCCTTCACCTCGGAGGATTTCGCCTTCATGCTGCGCGCGCGGCCGGGGGCCTATCTGTGGCTGGGGCAGCGCGATGACGTCCATGTCGCGCCGCTGCATCACCCCGGCTACGACTTCAACGATGCCGCGATCCCGACCGGCATCGCCTGGTTCGCGCAACTCGCCCGGACGCTGCTGCCCGCCTGAAACCAGTCCCGGCAGGGCCGCGCGACCGGCGGTGCCACGATCGTGTCGGCCGGGCACGCGCAAATCCGCATTTCGTTCCGATCCTGTCACAGCTTCGCAATAAAATGCTTGGCGCCGGTGCCCATCATGCCGTCATCGCAGAGAGGGCGCCACATAGGCCCGCCGGTCGGATGACCAGGACGAAGGCCAGGGTGCCGTCCCGACGAGGACGATGCGATTGCCACCATCATTTCGGGGGAACTATATGCGCTACCGACACCTGCTATCGTTCAGCGTCGCTGCCATGGCGATCACGACATCCGCGGCGGCCTCCGCCCAGACGGTGCCGGTGGCGTTCCACCCGGCCGCGACGGCGGCAGAAACGGCCGTCGAGCCGGACACCGCCCAGACGGAACCGTCCGAGATCGTCGTCCAGGGCCAGCGCCAGCAATATGTCGCCAAGGTCCCCACGATCGAGGTACCGCAGAGCATCCAGGTGCTGTCGGCCGCGACGCTGCGCGATGCGGGCGTGACCCGGCTGGACAATGCGCTCGACTTCGCGACCGGCATCGCGCGGCAGAATAACTTCGGCGGCCTGTTCGACGTGTTCGCCTGTCGTGGCTTCTCGGGGGACGAAGGCACGGCCAGCAACTATCTGGTCAACGGGTTCAACGCCGCGCGCGGCTATGGCGGATCGCGCGATACCTCGAACGTCGAGCAGATCCAGGTGCTGAAAGGCCCCAATTCCTCGCTGTTCGGGCGTGGCGAGCCGGGCTGCACGGTCAACATCATTACCAAGAAGCCGGGCTTCGACCTGCACGGCGGCGCGATCCTGTCGGCAGGCAGCTTCAACACCTATCGCAGCGAGGGTGACCTGAACGTGCCGCTCTCGTCGCGCGTCGCGGTGCGCGTGACGGGTGCCGCGGAATCGGGCGACAGCTTCCGCGATTTCAATTCCAGCCGCAAGATCACGGTCACCCCGTCCTTCCTGGTCAAGCTGGGCGAGGACAGCTCGGCCAGCTATGAGTTCGAGTATATCGACCAGAAGGTGACCTTCGATCGCGGCATCGTCGCGCCGACCGGCAACCTGTCGCTGGTCCCGCGCAACCGCTTCTTCGGCGAGCCGGGCGACGGTCCGGTCCATGTCCGCGCCATGGGGCACCAGGCCCAGCTGCAGCATGATTTCGACAACAACTGGTCGCTCATCCTCGGCGTCGGCTATCGCGACACCTTCTTCCGGGGCGTGTCGACCGAGGCCGAGCTGGCGGCGGGGCGGCAGCGTCTCTACACCGACGGCGTCACCCTGTCGCGCCAGCGCCGCGACCGCGACTACAAGACGACCGACCTGACCTTCCGTGGCGAGCTGAGCGGCGAATTCGACACCGGGCCGCTCACCCATCACATGATCGTCGGCGCGGACTGGGACGATTACGAGCTGAACATCGTCCAGAACCGCTATCGCCCGCCCGCCGTCGGGTCGCAGGCGGCCGGCAACCTGGTGGCGGGCAACCGCATCGACATCTTCAACCCGGTCTATGGCAAGCTGCCCGCTACAGGTGCATTTCAAAGCTATATCGAACGGCAATATAGCTGGGGCGCCTATCTGCAGGACCAGATCGACGTCACCGACGCGCTGAAGCTCCGCGCGGGCGGACGGTATGACGAGTTCGAACAGAGCATCGACGACCGAATTTCGCGCCGCCGCGCGCAGCAGTCTCGCACCGCCTTCAGCCCCTCGGTAGGTGCGACCTATCTGTTCGGGCCGCATTTCTCGCTCTACGCCAATTACGGGCGCGGTTTCCGGCCCAACAACGGCACCGATGCGAACGGCAACGCCTTCATCCCCGAGCGCACGACGTCGTATGAAGCAGGGGCCAAGGTCTCGCTGCTCCACCAGCGGCTGACCGGCACGATCGCGCTGTTCAAGACGACCAAGGACAACGTCCTGACCGCCGACCCGGTCAACGCCAATTTCTCGCTGGCGGTCGGCAAGGCGCGGAGCAAGGGCGTCGAGGCCGAACTGTCGGGCAACCTGCCCGCCGGGTTCCGGGTGCAGCTCAACTATGCCTATATCGATGCCGAAGTGGCGCAGAACGCGCTCGACCCCAATTTCGGTTTCGGCTTGCACGAGGGCGACCCGCTGCTCAACATCGCCAAGAACAGCGGCAGCGCGCTGGTGTTCAAGGACTTCGACATCGGCGAACGCCGCCTGACGCTGGGCGCGGGCGTCAACTATGTCGGCAAGCGGCTGGGCGAGACCGGCTTCCGGTTCTCCAACGGCAGTTTCTACTATCTGCCGGCCTATACGCTGACCCGCGTGACGGCGGCGTTCGAGGCGACCGACCGGCTGCGCATCTCGGGCGAGGTCACGAACCTGTTCGACGTCCATTATTTCCCCAGCTCCTATTCGCGGCTGTGGACGCTGCCCGGTGCGCCGCGCCAGTTCATGGTGCGGGTCGGCTATTCCTATTGATCGACGGGCGGTCGCCTCCTGCCCGGCATGACCCCGAAAAAGGGCGTGTCGGGGGAGGGGTGACCGCCTTGCCCGCGTAAGGATGGGTGAAGGTCCTTCACCCCTCAAACGGAGTTTGATCCCATGCGTCGTATCCTGCTCGGCCTGGCCTTGGCCGCGTCCCTTTCCGCGCCCGCGCTGGCGCATCCCAAGCTGCTGTCGGCCAACCCCGCCGCCGAAGCCAATGTCGCGACCGGGCCACGGACGCTGGTCCTCAACTTCTCGGAAAATCTGCTCGCGCCGATGTCGGGCGCGGAGCTGACCATGGTCATGCCCGGCATGGCCGCGCATGTCATTCCCACGAAGACCTCGGTCGGGGCGGATGGCCGTTCGCTGGTGCTGACCCTCGCCGCGCCGTTGCCGCGTGGCCAGTATCAGGTGGCGTGGCACGTCGTATCCGCCGACACCCACCGCGCCGCGGGCAGCTACAAGATCCAGGTCGGCTGATCCGATGATGCAGGCTGCGCTGATCCTGGTGCGGGGATTGTCGCTGGCCATCCTGCCCGGACTGTTCGGTCTGGCGCTGTTCGCGAAGATACGGCGGTGGCCGCTGGTGGCGGTCACCGCCTTCGCGATTCCGGTGTCGGCGATCGGCTTCGTCCTGTTGGCGATCGCGATGGCCGGCGGCGATCCGGCCGCGCTGAACGGCGCGCTGTTCGCCATGCTGCTGCGCGACACCGCGCCGGGCATGGCCTTTGTCCTGCGAATGGTGCTGCTGGCGGCGTTGCTGGTCACGCTGCTGGCGCGGCCGGTGGTGCCGCGCTCCGTCGTCGCGCTGTTCGCGGCGGGCGCGACCGCGACGCTCGCGTGGAACGGGCATGGCGTGATCGACAGCGGCGCCATCGGCTGGGTCCATCTGGGTGCGGACATCGTCCATATGCTGGCGGCCGGAGCCTGGATCGGCGCGCTGGTCGTCTTTATCGGGCTTGTCCTCCGCCGCGCACCCGATCGCGCGGAGGCGGCCCGCGCGCTGGCGGGCTTTGCCGGGGCGGGCAGCGTGATCGTCGCCGCGATCCTGGCCACTGGCCTGGTCAATGCAGCGATGCTGATCGGTGTCGACGGCATCGCGCGGTTGCCGGACAGCCTGTACGGGCGGCTGATGATCGCCAAGCTGCTGCTGTTCGGGGTCATGCTGGTGCTGGCCTCGGCCAATCGGTTCGTGCTGACGCCGGGCCTGCTCGCGTCGGGTGACTGGGGGCTGCGGCACCTGCGGATCAGCCTGTCACTGGAGTTCGCCGCCGCAGTGCTGATCGTCGGGCTGGTCGCATGGGCCGGTACGGGCGAACCGCCGGTCTCCGCCGGCTGATCCGCCTGCTCCGCAATAGCGGACGAACATGCTGGCGTACGAGCCGCCTTCGTAACGACAGGTCCGCACGAAGCGGTTGCAGATGTCCACGACGCGCCATCCGGGCGACGCCACGATCAGATCATACGCATTCGGAAGAGGCGCTTACCGCGCGCCTCGCCACCCATTGCGATCGCCAGTAGGCGAGATGGGGAAGGCCAGTCCTTTTGACCAAGGACAATGTCGCTGGATGCCCCGTGAGGACCAAGAATATCACTTAATTTAAGAGTGATACGTTGGCTACCCTACCTGCGTTGTCGTATGAAACTCCCTCCACAGCGAAATGCGTTTGGCTAACCTTTTTACGGGATTTATTGGTTCAGGGTGTCAGGCAATTTGCCACGCCGCCCGACCGCGACAGCAACATACGCCTTGGTGCATGCGCAATCCCCCAACTGCGATCATCGAGAGGGGGCCGTGCAAAGCCCCGCATTGGAACGCGCCTACGCATCGCGACTTTCGCATCACCAAGCTGCCTGATCTGTCCGCCGCTTCCTGCCTTACCAGCTTGTGGGAGGTCTGCCTGTTTCGGCGTCGAAATGCTTCCGACCCAATTAATTCAGCGCCCCGATCCGATCGCTTGAAAAGCAATCGCTTACCGGTATGGTAGCGCTAACTATAAAGGTGGGGAGTGATTGCGGATGGGCACGACGTGTCGCGCGTGGATGATGGCCGCGCTTCTGGCGACGAGCAGTGCGGGGGTGGCGCAAACGCCCGATCGTCCGCCGCTGCGGCTCGACCGATCCGATTATTTCGAGGCGCCGGGCGTCAACTGGCTGATCTTTTCCAACGTCAACGAAGGATTGTTCGCCGACGCGAAGACAAGCGGCGTCGAACTGATCCAGCAGGGTGTGCGCACCGCCACCAACGGCGATGTGCGCCTGTCGTCGACGCCAGGCCAGTGGGACCCGTCCGCCACCTTCGTCCGCCGACGGGTCGACAAGGCGGCAGGCGTGATCGAGGTCACGATGCGCTATCCCGACTTCGGCTATACGGTGCGTGCCGAACGGCGTGGCGGCCTGGTCGTCCTGTCGGTGCTGCTCGATCAGGCCCTGCCCGCGGCGCAGGTCGGCAAGGCGGGGTTGAACCTCGAGTTCGTGCCGTCGGCCTATTTCCACAAAAGCTATGCCGCCGACGGCAAGCCTGCCCTGTTCCCGCGCTATCCCGCCGATGCGATGACGCTGACGCCCGAACGCAATCTGGCGAGCGGGCGTAGCGACGGTCCAGGCGCGGAGCCGCAAGCCTTTGCGAGCGGGCGCCGGTTGATCCTCGCGCCTGAAGACCCCGCGCGGCGTGTCGCCATCGCGACACGCGAGGGCACGCTGTCGCTGTTTGACGGACGCAACCAAGCGCAGAACGGATGGTATGTCGTGCGCCAGCTGCTGCCCGGCGGACGCACGGGCAAGGTGATCGAATGGACACTCGACGCGAACAGCGTCCCCGACTGGCTGCGCCCGCCGGTGATCGGCCATTCGCAGGTCGGCTATCGCAGCAACCTGCCGAAAGTCGCGACCATCGAGCTGGATCGCGATGATCGCCGGGCGCTGCGCCCCCGCCTGCTGCGACTGAACGCCAGTGGCATCTTCGCACCGGTAGCAGAGGGATCGTCGCGCGAATGGGGCAATTATCTGCGCTATCGCTATGTCCGGTTCGATTTCAGCGATGTGACGACGCCCGGCACCTATGCCATCGATTACGGGACCACGCGCAGCGCACCTTTTCCGATTGGCGCCGGCGCGCTGACCGGCCTGTGGCACCTGACCAACGACGTCTATCTGCCGATCGCGATGGACCATGTCACGGTCAACGAAGCGTATCGCGTCTGGCATGGCGATTCGCACCGCGACGATGCGCGGCAGGCGCCGGTGAACCACGAACATATCGACCTGTACCGGCAGGGGCCGACGACCGACACGCGCTTCAGGCCCGGCGAGCATATCCCCGGGCTCGCGGTCGGCGGGTGGCTCGATGCCGGCGATTTCGACATCCGGACACAGACGCAATATCAGGTCGTCCGCCAACTGGTCGACGCCGCCGAGACGTTCGAGATCGACCGCGACACAGTGGCGGTCGATTGGGCGACGCGCCGGGTGGAGATGCATGTGCCTGATGGCGTGCCCGACATCCTGCAGCAGATCCGCCACGGCAGCCTGCAATTGCTGGCGCAGTTCGACGCGGTCGGCCATGCCATTCACGGCATCGTCGAGCCCGATGTCGGCCAGTACACCCATCTGGGCGACGCGGCGAGCAAGACCGACGGACTGGTCTACGACCCCAGGCTCAAGCCCTATCAACGTGCCTATGACGCGCGTGGCGGGCGCAGTGGTACGCCCGACGACCGCTGGGCATTCACCAGCAAGGCATCGGCACTCGACTACGGATCGGCTGCCGCGCTGGCCGCGACCTATCGCGTGTGGAAGGCGCGCGACCCGGCGTTCGCCAAAACCTGTCTCGACCGCGCGCAGCAGGTGTGGGTCGACGAACACCGCCATGCCCCTGACCTGTTCCGCCACGGCAACACGACCGGCGGCCCGATCGACGAGGAGGAGTTCACCGCCGCTGTCGAATTGCTCGTCGCGACGGGGGACAAGCGCTACGCCGAGCGGGTCGAGGCACTGGCCCCGGCGATGCTGCGCCGCTTCGATGCGACCGCGACGACGATGGTAAAGGCGCTGCCGCACATGCCCGACGGCTATCGCCGGCAGGTCGAGAGCGCGGCGCGGGACTGGGCGGCTCGTGCGAAGACGATCGAAACCGCCAATCCCTTCGGCGTGCCGATCACCGCCGGGGGCTGGGCCGGGAGCGGCGCGGTACTGAATTTCGGCCTGACCGCCGACGCACTGCACCGTGCCTTTACCTCGCTGGTCGACAGCGCGCCGGTGCTGCGTGCGCTCGATTTCCTGCACGGCCATCATCCGGCATCGGATCGCTCGTTCGTGTCGGGCGTCGGCGCGGTGTCGAAGGAAGTCGCTTATGGCAGCAACCGCGCAGACTTCTCGTTCATACCCGGCGGGGTGGTGCCGGGTGTCCTGCTGCTAAAGCCCGATTACCCGGAGAACCGCGACGATTGGCCATTTTTCTGGGGGGAGAACGAATATGTCGTGCCCGAAGGCGCGATGTACATCGCCCTTGCCAACGCCGCCGCACGGCTATGATGCTGCTGGTGGAAAGCGCGGCCGGATGCCTTCCACGCCTGCACGTAGAACATTGTTCTCGAGGACCATTCTGTCGATTAAATTGTGGTCACTAAGTCCCCTGTGACGCCTGCCAGAAACTGGACAATCGTTCACCGCCGGGGTTCGGCGTAAGTGCCTTCCTTTCGTGTGCACGATGCTGGCCGTAGTAACAGGATGCTAAAGCCTGACAGGTACGGCCGAAGGCATGTTGTCGTCACTTTCAGCACGGATCGCCGCGATCGGCCTCGTTGTCCTTATGGCACTGGCTTCGCTGGCAGGCCTCCTCGTGGATGCTTCGAGGCAAACCAGCCAAAGCTTTGAGCGGGCCGGACACTCGGTAGAGGTGATTGAGACGACTGAAGCAGCGTTAGGGGATTTGCGCGAGGCCGAGTCGGGTCAGCGGGGCTTTATCATCACGCGCAATCCGGCCTACGCCCGGTCGTTCGTTGAGCGGGTTGAGCGCTCGGCGCGCAACATGGCGGTCGCAGTTCAGCAGACCACCGATAACCCGCTGCAACACGCAAGAGCGCGCGAAATCGCGGTGCTCATGGCGCAGCGCGCCGCCTTTCTCCGGGAGCCCCTAATCCTGGCACGTCGGGGCGATTTCGCTGGCGCGGTCGCCATCGTCGCCAGCGGTCGAGGGCGTGAGCTGATGGACGCGATCAGCGTCCGGGCCAAAGGCTTTCTCGATGAGGAGCGCGCCTTGCAGACGAGCCGGCAGGACGCAGCAGACCGTCGGCTTGCCAGCGGGCGGCGGCTCGCGATTATCGGAGCGGTAGTCGTCGCGCTGCTCGTCGTCGGCAGCTTCGCCCTGTTGATCCGCGGCATCCGCCGGCCGTTGGCGACAATGATGCGCGCCATGACGGCTTTGGGTGACGGTGAGCAGGATGCGCGCATCGCTACGGCAATGGGATCTGAGGAGTTCAACCGACTCGCACAAGGCTATAACGCCATGTCGGAGAGGTTGAGGAACGCTGTCGCCGATCAGGCGCACAGCGAGCGTCAGCTGCAAACCGCCAACGCCGAGTTGCACAGGAATAGCGAGACTCTACGCGAACGCGGCTCCGTTATTGGGCTTTTGGGCGGCATGTCACACCGCATGCAAGCCGCTCGCACCGACGATGAGCTCGCGCAGATCATCAAGGTCTTCGTACCGCGCGTACTCCCGAACGTTCCCGGCGCCCTCTACGCGCATAACAACTCACGCAACTGCCTCGTGCCCATCGCAAGCTGGGGCGGCACCGACGTTCCGCTTGAGGGTTTTGCGCCAGATCGGTGTTGGGCTTTGCGCCGCGGGCAGAGCCATTACGTGGCCGGACCTGGCGGCGACATCGTTTGCGGTCACGTCGGCGAGGACGAGGTCTATCACTGCGAGCCCCTGCTCGCGGGGGGTGAGGTGATCGGTGTCCTCTACCTTCAAGGTCAGATCGAGAGCGAGAACCGCTTCCGCCTGAACGTCCTGGCGGAGAACATCGCTTCAGCATTGGTGAATCATCGCCTCCAGCGCTCGCTACGCGAGCAAACTATCCGCGACCCGCTCACCGGCTTGTTCAATCGCCGCTATATGGAAGAGACGCTGAAACTGGAGATCGCGCGTGCCTCCCGCGCCGGTACGCCACTCAGCCTCGTCATGTGTGATGTCGACCACTTCAAGCGATTCAACGACGAATTCGGACATGATGCCGGCGACGCGGTTCTGCAGGTCGTTGCAGCGGAAATGCGCAACCGCTTTCGCGACGGTGACGTGGTTTGCCGCTTCGGGGGTGAGGAGTTCACTATCATCGCCCCAGGCACGACCGCGGACGCTCTGGCCGGACGCGTGGAAGTTGTCCGACGCGCTATCGCCGAGCTGACCGTGCGGCATGGCAGCCGCAGCCTCGGATCAACCAGCATGTCGTTTGGTATCGCGACGTGGTCGAATACGATGGCCCGCGACGGCTCGACCCTCATCCAGGCAGCCGATATGGCTCTCTACCAGTCCAAGCGTGAGGGTAGAAACCGTGCGACGATAAGTCTCATCGCGGCCTGACTGCCAGCGGCGCAATTATGGCCGCGCCGAATGGTTCTCGACGGTCAACATTTGGTCGTAGGCGGGCAATCAACGCCTCATCTGTAAAACTAATGACCGATAAACGGTCACTCCTAGGGGCGGCCTCATCCATCACAGCGACCGGGGGTCGCAATACGTGTCCATCAAGTACACTGAGCGCCTCGCCGAAGCCGGGATAGAACCGTTCGTCGGTAGCGTAGGCGATAGCTGCGACAACGCTTTGGCCAAGACGATCAATGGTTTCTACAGGGTTGAGGTGATCCACCGGTGTGGGCCATGGCGCAGCTTCGAAGCCGTCGAATATGCCACGCTCGAATGGGTCGACTGGTTCAACCATCGTCGCCTACTCGAACCCATCGGCAATATCCCGCCTGCCGAAGCCGAAGAGCAATATTATACTGCCACTGAGAACCTGGATATGGCAGCGTAACTCACAACCCACGGCCTCCGGAAAATCCCGGACGGTTCAGTCCGCAACTTTACAAGCGAACGATTAAATCATAGTAAGGTATTACTATTCTTGTGCAGGAGGTGGACCTTGGGAAAAATGGTCAAGCCGCTGAGATCGTCGCGTGCTCTGGTGCCGCTCCCGGGTGACGGCGACCTGAAGGCGGACGTGATAGCCGCTGTGCAGTCGCTCGCTGACAACCGCAGGGTGACGGAGTTTTCTTTCTCAGTGAACAAACGCACCGGTGTGGGGAAGATCAGGGCGGTTGGCCGGGACGGCCAGAACGTCGTGCACGAATTCATTGGTCCGGGGCTAACAGAGACTTCCACTTTCCGTCCGACGGGCGACACGCCTCTCGAGCGCCGCCGCTCACGCGACGAGAACATTGTGATCCATCATCGGAAAGGGCTCAGTCAGGTGGATACCGCCGAGCGACTGAACTGCTCGCAGTCGCTCGTATCAAAGGTGCTGCGCCGGGAGGGATACCGCTAACGGGTCGACCGATGATTTCGACTGCGTTTCCAGGAGGAGTGGCTAGGCCTCGGCTGACGTCGCTGCGGAGTGCCTGACCGCAAGTAGCCTTCCTATCCCTCGGCGGTCGGGATACAGTTGTGAACAAGGAGGCAACCATGGCTTCGCACGGTGAGATCTTCGGGACTGCGTTCGACGTCCATGGCACTTGGTATGCCAGGGTGCAGAACAGCGGGGGCGTGCTCCTGCCCATCGCCGCGGACAAGGATTTGAAGGCAGAGCTGCGCGACAACCAAGCCTACTCGTTCGATGGCCGGGTTGTTTCGGACCATCGCGGCCACCCGCGCGAGTTCTTCGCCAGCGCGGCGCGCGCCATTGGCACGGCCGGCGGCGCGAGGTGACGGTGGAGGAGGACACCAGACGCAAGCGAGTTGCGGCGGAACTCGAGAAAGAGCTGCCCGACTGGAAGCTGATCGAGGATTTGAGCCGCGAGGTCGTCGACAGCGACCCCGACAGTGTGCGGTTCTCGGTCGACGCGGCTCACATCCAGCGCCTGGGCCAGCAGCTGGTCGGGAAGCAGGAGACGGCGCTTTCCGAGCTAATCAAGAACGGCTTCGACGCGGATGCCACCACCGTTTCGCTGATGTTCGAGGATCAAAAAGTTGCTGGCGGTACGCTCGTCATTGAGGACGACGGCCTCGGCATGACCGAGGAAGTGATCCGATCATCGTGGATGCGCATTTCGACCAATGCAAAGTCGGAAGAGCCGCTGTCGGCCCGCTATGGCCGCGTGCGCGCGGGCAAAAAGGGCATCGGTCGGTTCGCCGTGCAGCGGCTGGGACGAAAGCTGCTGGTTGAGACCCGGCCGGCCGGCGGCCGTTACGGCTACCGTGTTACCTTCGACTGGGACACGGCGTTCACCCCCGGCCGCGACCTAAACGATGTCTTCAGTACGATCGTGCGCTTCGACAAGCCTGAAGGCGACCATGGGACAAGGCTCGTAATACTCAACTTGCGCGACGCATGGCCGCAGCGTTCGATCGAACGCGTATGGCGCGCCGTGGTTCTTCTGCAGCCACCATTCGACCTTTCCGGACCTACCGCTTCAACGTCGTCGGATGGCGCCGACGCCGAATGCGCCCATGTGCCCCGTGAAGAGGAGAGCCAGGCGCAGTCGACGACCGGGAGTCCGGTCACGGACAGCGGTGCCGAGGCCGACGTTGACGGCGCGATGGACGGCGCAGTACCCGATCCCGGGTTCCGGGTTAACATCAACGGGACGACACAGCGCCAGCAGCAGGAGCTCTTCTCCATCGAGAAGTCCTTCCTTTCTCTGGCGGTCGCAAGGATCAGTGCGTCTATCGACGAAGCCGGCGTGCCGAGCGTGCATATCGTCTCAGAGAAGCTCGGCATTGACGACAAGGCGACGGGCGATGCCCGTTTCCTTCTGACCGGCCCCGTCCGCGCCAACGCGAGCTATTTCATCTATCTCCCCGCATACTTGTCCGGCGTCGGCTTGGACGTGGCAACCCGCATGGGCCGCGAGTTCGGCGGCGTCCGCGTCTACCGTAACGGATTCAGGGTGCTGCCATATGGAGAACCAAAGGATGACTGGCTCGCCTTCGACGCGGACGCGGCACGACGCAGCACTCTGATTCCCGCGACAAACCGCAACTTCTTCGGCGAGATTCGCCTTGCTGCGGATATCAACCCGCTCTTCGAGGAGACCAGCAGCCGCGAAGGTCTTTTAGAGAACGAGGCGTTCCACGAGCTTCGGGCCTTCGCGCGTTGGGCGTTAGAATGGGCGGTGACGCGCATCGGCGAGGTGCGCAAGAAGAAACGTCGGGCTAACGAGCGAGACTTCGTACCCGCGCCACGCCCGTCCGAACTGATCAGGCAAATCCGCAGCGGCCGCCCGGCCGGTGCCGCCGAGGGGGGCGGGGCTTCTCCGACGGAAAATTTATCTAAACAAACGCCGCCGCCGGGGCCGGACGACGATCAGCTTGCGGCGGCGGAGGCTGCGGCGATCGAGTTTGAGCGGCTGGCCGACGCGGAACGCGAAGCCTCCCTCGAATATGAAGAGATGCTCCGCATTCTAGCATCTCTAGGCCTCTCGATCAGCGTGTTCGGCCACGAGGTGAAAGGGGCTCGCGGCGCGATGGCCGCTAACATCATGCTGATCAAAGACTCGATAGAGGAACTGCCCGAAAGTAGCGCACGCGAGGAGCTGGACGACAGGCAGGCCGAGCTGTCACGGGCGGCGGACCGTTTGTTCGACATCGGGGGCTACATCGCCGGGCTGATGACAAGCACCGAGGTGCGGGCACTGCGCGACCTCTCGGTGCTCGGTGCTGTCGAGCGTTTTGCAAAGCAGTTCCACGCCTACATGCGCCGGCAAAAGGTGAACTTCACCATAGACGTGCAGCCCGAGCGCCTCCGCACGGCGCCAATGCACGCGAGCGAGCTAGACTCGGTGCTGCTCAACCTTCTCACGAACTCGATCAAGGCAATGGTTAAGGCCCGGGTGTCGCAGCGCGAAGTTAGGCTTGAGGGTAGACTCGACGGTGACCACGTGCTCATCGCGTTTGAGGACAACGGCATCGGCATCCCCGAGGAGAACCACGCCCGGATTTTCAACGCCTTCTTCACGACAACGGGCGGCTCCGACGAGGACGGGGTGGCGGGCCCGGGCACCGGCTTAGGCCTCAAGATCGTGTCCGACATCGCGAGCAGCTACGGCGGCGACGTGAGGGTCGGTGCCCCGTCCGCAGGCTACAACTGCCGGCTCGAGTTCCGTGTGCTCGCCCATGGGATAGAATCGGAGGAGACGCCATGACTATGGCTGGCGTGTTCGTCGACGACCAGGACAAGAACTTCGCCGCGATGATCAGCACGCGCGGCGAGCTCGAATTCGGCTACCTGCCAATCGCCACACTGACGAGGCTCGCTGGCCAAGTGCTCGCCGCCGCCCCGCTCGTCGTAGCACTCGACTACAGGCTTGACGAGGCGTTCGACGGCATCGATCCGGCGGATGCCTACAAGGGCAGCGCGCTTGCGCAGCACTTGCGGGACGCGTCTATAAGCGAGCCGTCCCGGGACTTCGGGATAGTGCTCGTCTCGGCGGAGATGAAGATTAAGCAGGTCTTCGCCCCGGACCGCACGGCCCATGACCTGTTCGACAGGGTGTACAGCAAGGAGCGGATCGAGACGGAGCGGCCGAAGGTAAGGAGGGAGCTCGTCTCTCTAGGTGCCGCTTACCAGGCCCTTCGAGCTCCCTCCGGCCAGTTCGACCCTGGAACGATACTCGCCATCGATCCAGACGAGGCCGACACGGTGCTGTCGCAGGAGCTGATGCACCCGATCGAGACCGCAGCGGCCCCCCACATCGTGGTCCGCACTCTACTGCGCACAGTGATCCTGCAACCAGGCCTGCTCGTCGACGATGCGGACGCCGCGGCGATACTCGGCGTCGTCCCGTCTTACATGGAGGAGCTCGCCCCCGAACTGAAGGAGGCGCGGCTCGCCTACGAGGGGCTGCTTTCGGGCGGGTGGCGGCGCTGGTGGTCGCATCGGCTCGAAGCGTGGGCTGAGGAGGCCTTTGGCGCTCGACCGACGTCGTTGCCAGCATCGGAGCGGGTCGCGAGGCTGCAGAAGCGGACGGCGGTGATCCTTGCTCCGGCTCTGTCACCGTGGAACCATTCTCCGGACGAGCTTGTCGCCTTGGCCTGTGGCAGCTGCCGCCGCCCGGTCGAGATGCGCCACACGGTCGCCGCGTTCGAGCCTAGGCTGCCCCGCTACGCGGTCCGACGGCGGATTTGCTGGGATTGCGTACAGAAGGACAGCTACGGCCATGCCGACCTCCAGATCGACGAGAGCGACGCAGATATGATCGACGTGATCAAGGGCGCGGACCGAACGTGAGGCGGCACAAGGCGGACGGGGTCCGGTGGTGAGCGCAGAGGAGGTCGGGACGGCCCTGCGGCGTATCGCGGACCGCCTCGGCACCGCAGGCATTTTGACCCCGGAGGGACAGGGCGTCCTCGAGGGGGAGGCAGGCAGGATCAGGCGTGGCCGCGATAGTCATGCCTGGCGACTCACCATTGACCGTGGGCGACCGCTTACGTTCGCCCGCACGCTGGACAAGAACGGCATTGAGGTGACACCATTCATAGTTGTCGACGGCATCGAGGCGGCCGCGCCAAGCGAGATGGCCCCGCCGTTCGCTCGCCTCGACATGGCGTTGGAGGTTCACGACCTAGCCGGCAAACCCGTGGCCCGGTGGCACCTCGATCTTGCGAACTCAGGTCCTTCCGGGGTTCAGGACGGTCCGCTGTTCCACCTCCAGTATGGCGGGCACAACCACGGCGCTCGCCATCTCGACCATCCGCTTAAGGGCCCCCGCTGGTGCCACCCGCCGATGGAGGTGGGCCTGTTCTGCGAGGTGGTGGCCGCCAACTTTTTCTGCGAGATCTGGAAACGCAATCTACGGGACGACGGCGGCTGGTGCTCGGCCATCCAAACGTTGCAGCGGGTGTGCTACGGCTCTTATTTGGCAATGCTGCAGGCATCGCTGGGGAGGAGCGCCTCGACCGCGCTTGCGGATATGTGGGCGGACCGGTGGCCCCCCACCTGAACTCACCGGGCGCGCCGGCGGTCAGGCCTGCGGCGGATCCTTACGCCCTCCAACGCGCTGGCGAGCAGTGGGATTGAAGCCAGCGCTCTGGGGGCGGCGGCACCGATTACTATCTCGTCGGCAATCCGGGTCGCATGAGCCTGATCGCCTTCGCGTAACGCGGTGTCGACGGCCTCGAACGCTGCGAGCACAACGTCGTCCGGGAGGTTGGGCATGAGCAGCCGGATGCGCTCCGCGTCGCGGGGCTCGTGCTTCAGCACGCCCGAGCCGTAGCGACGGCCGACGATCTCCCCGGAAAGCTGTGAAAAGGTCGTCAGCATGCTGACGCAGGCGAGCTTGCGACGCACCTCCGTCACATCCGCGCCGAACATCACGCGATGTACGGTGTTGGTACTGCTGCAACCCAGATCGTTCAGCACTAAGCGAGGACCAGCGTGGTGCATGACAGGCAGGAAGGCAGTCGGAATCTTGCCGTCGCACGGCTCCGACCAGGACGCTCGCTTGCGGAACGTACTTATTTTGCCCAAGCGCTCCTCATCGAATGTCGCCAGGTAGGCCGCGAGACGCGAATTATCGGCGCGCCCACGAGAACTGACGAGCAGCCCTTTCGCGCCTCCAGCGAGATAAGTCTCGTGATCCGAAGCGGTGAACCGCACCCCGGGCGCGGCCCTGAACTTCGGGAGAACCGGCGCTAAATCACCTTCTTCCAAGCCGGCCACGCCGGCCTGCGCGGACGACAGGACAAAGAAGTCGTTGGCGCCCGTGACGAGCCCGATCGAGATAGCAGCCATGTCGCCGAGGGACGTGGCACGGCTATCGAGCGCCTCGTACAGCGCCCGCGCGCCCGGCGGCCAGCCAATCAGGGCTGGTACTAGCTCCCGACCCTCACGCTGCCACTCTCCGGCCTCCCAACGGGAGATCAGCGCCCGCAACTCCTCCAAAGTGGTCGCGTCGTCAACGTCGAGCCGCCCATCCTCCCGGTCATCCGTGCGAAGACCGTCCGCGAGTACGATTACAGTCTCCTCGTCAGTGCCCTCCTCAAGGAACAGGCGCTCGTGGACCACGAAAGCCGCGCAGCGCTCGAAGCGTCGTGCGAAGAAGTCGCGAATCGGCTGGGCGTAGTCGGCCTGCATCATCGCTCCGGGCAGAACCCATGCCATCCTGCCCCCCGTTTCCAGCAGCGCGACCGCATGGGAGATGAAGTAGGCCCAAAGGCCCGCACGACCCTTGACGCCTGGAATGCCGCCAACCCACCCGGTCAGCCTCTCGCGAACCTCAGGATCGAGTTTCTGGTGACGGATGTACGGTGGGTTGGCCAGCACCGTGGTGAACGCGGCGGGCCAGCCGTCCACCCGCTCGCACTTTAGGAAATCGCGAAGCACAAGTCTGGCGCCCGCTTCCCATCCGGGGAGATCATCGGACAGATGGCGGAAGGCCACGGGATCAACGTCGCAGCCGTAGATCAGGTTCTGGGGCGCGACACTTCCAAGATACGAGAGCCGGTCGTGGGCCGCCGCGAGGAAACCGCAGCCGCCGAAACTGGGCTCGAGCACAGTGTCGTTCGGAGACCGGATAGCCCAGTCGGCCAGCATCGCACTCAGCGGCGCGGGCGTGTAAAACGCTCCAATCCGCCGACGCTCCTCGCGCGGTCGGGGCGCCGCTCCACCGGTGCCGCCGTCGACGAAGATTTCACCCTGGTTCTTCAAGCTTGCACCCGCGAAATCCTGCCCTATCGTCTCCCTGATCCGTTGGAACAGAACAGTGGCGAGGATGCGGCAGCCGTGCGTACTGGTCAAGACATGCCGACGAATTCTCCCCAGTACGCGGCCAACCAGAGGCCGGTTCCAAGGACGTCACGGCGCTGCTAACGTCGGGTGGCGACGGGACGACGGAGGAACGACGGTGTACGCCAAGCGACTGACGATCACCGATTTCAAATGCTTCGGACGGGCCGTGATGGACCTGCAGTATCCCGGCCGAGCGCGGCTTCCGGTGTCCAAGGTGCCGAACATAAACTTGGTACTCGGGGACAATGGTGGTGGCAAATCGTCGGTCCTGCGCGCCGTCGCGATCGCGATGCTTGCACCAGCGTTGCTCGAATCTGGCTTTGTCCCTTACCGGTTGGTTCGCCGGCCCGCGCGCGGGCAGCGGCCTGTCGCGGAGGCCATCCTGAAGGTGCTCGGCGTTCCAATTAAGGCGGGAGGCCGTGATCGCCAGGGAACGACCGAGTTGACCGCACGCCTGGAGGCAAAAGGCGGACGCGGCAGCCTCGATCGGCTCACGCAGGAGGGCGACCCGGCGGCACTGCTAACCCGCCTCCTCGACGACGACTACTCGCCGGCGTTCTTTGTGGCGGGCTATGGTGCTACAAGACGTGTCGAAACGGGTGGATATAGCGAGAGCAGCGCGCGCCGCTCGCGCGGCCTGCGTTACCAACGAGTTGCTGGCCTGTTCGAGGACCATCTGGCGCTTAGGCCGCTAGAAAATTGGCTGCTGCCGCTTCGCAATGAGCGGGCAGACCTGTTCGACGCATCGATCACGCTACTCGGCTCAGTGTTGCCTCCAAACGTCCAGTTCAGGGGCGAGTTCGACCGTGACGAGCAGCAGTTTCTGTTCGATTTCGACGGCGTGCCGACCCCGTTCAGCTCGCTGTCCGACGGCTACAAGGCCTTCATCGGCTGGGTCGGGGACCTGATTGGCCATCTCGTTGACGTTGTGCCTGCGGGGATGCGGCTGGATCAAATCGCGGGCATCGTCCTTGTTGACGAAATTGACCTCCACCTACATCCGGCATGGCAGCGCGAAATCGTGCCCGTTCTGGGAGCCGCCTTCCCCCGCATCCAGTTCATTCTATCCTCGCACAGCCCGCTTGTAGCGAGCACTGTCAAGCGCGAGAACGTGTTCGTGACCCAGCGCGCCGAGGACGGCACGGTTACTGTCGGACAACTGGACGAATACGTCTTCGGCAGGAGTATGGAGCAGCTGCTGCTGTCTTCCTATTTCGGGCTTAGCACAACCCGCCCGGAGGCGTTTCAGGAGCGCGCGGCCGAACTCTTCGAGAGGGTGGCTGGCGGCGACTCCTCGGCGGCTCTCCACTACCTGGAGAGGCTGACCGCTTCGCCAAATCCCGGGGGGGAGGAGCCACAGCCGTGATCCGGTACGGCGTGACCGATGCGGAGATTAATGCCGCGGTGGATGCGATTGATGCTCGGTGGCGCGCAAACGCGTCTACCAGGGCCGGGCGAATCCGCCGCGCGGGATCATACGACGAACCGAGCTCGACCTGGAGTGCGGTAAAGCCCGTCTTTATCGACATTCAGCGCAACAAGTGCGCATTCTGCGAGCGGCAGCTCGAGAGCGTCGAGTACGGCAGGATCGAATACGATCTGGAGCACTTCAGGCCGAAGTCCGCCGTCTCCACTTGGCCGGATCCTAAGCGTCACCCGGAGCTTGCCTATACCTTCCCCACTGGCGCCGCCGGCAGCGGCTACCACTGGCTTGCCTACGAACTGTCCAATTACGCTGCGGCCTGTAAGATCTGCAACTCAGTTTTCAAACACGACTTCTTCCCTATCGAGGGTGACCGTGCTCACGCCCATCACACCGCAGCCGAACTCGCGCTGGAGCTCGCGCTGCTGTGCCTCCCGATCGGTAATGCAGATGACGATCCCGAGGATTTGCTTAGCTTCGTTGCCACTACCGCACGCCCGCGATCGACCGAGGGCCGCAGGAGCAGGCGCGGTAGGGTGATCATAGACCTCTTCGGACTCAACGTCAGGGAGGACTTACACCGCGAGCGCGCCCGGATGATCGCCCTTATCGGGCCGGCTCTGCTGAACATGGCGAACGGCATCGGCGACGCCACGGACGAAGCCGTGCTGAAACTCGCTGAAGACGCCAGGATCCCTCATGCCAACTGCGTCCGGTCGTTCCGCCGGCTGTGGGACGACGATCGTCCGACCGCGCTACGCGCTTATCGCCTCTGCCGGGTCTATGGACTCCAAGAGCCAGGAGCGCCTCCGCCGCAGGTTTGACGGTGCTAAGGATGTTGGTCTGGATCGTCCTGCGCAGCTCACAAGGTCGCATGTTCCGATCTTAATGGAAGCAGCCGGAAATGGCTGCGCCCGGCCGTTCTGTCTGAGTTCCAGTTCCTCGCAAGCTGACGCGCTAATGGAGGGGCCTCAGCGAATGGTCGGCTGCGTCCATTGGCGCACTCAAAACCGGACATGCCGGTTCCCAACATTCGCTACATTTCGAGTTCGATCGAGCGTTCACGCACCCTTCCGGTCAGTTCGAGCGCAATCTGCCTTTCTGGCACGCGGTCACCCCTTGCGGTGGCTTTTCCTATAATTGACGCTTCCGTCTTCGCACCATCCCGACGCCCGGCAACCCGCTCTAACCGCACGGCGTCGTCCACGACTAGCGTCACGCTGTCCCGAACGCGTGTGGCCAACACCCTCATCAAGCTTGTGGTGATCAAGCGTCCCTCTCGGCTGTCGGCAGCGATGATACCTCGATCGCTTGTCGCGCCCTGGGCGGCATGAGCACTCGTGGCATAGGCAAGATCGATCCGCCGCAGCATCGGATCCTTCGGAGCCAGCTCGATCCGGTCGCCCCTGCTGGTTTCGATCAGTAGCGCGTCCGGCCGAACCTCGCGCAGCGTGGCAGTGTCGGCGTTGACCAAGCCGCGGGAATGATCGGTGCCGGTCCAGCGCAACTGGTCGCCGCCGAACAGGGTCAGCTTGCGCAACTCATACACCCGCACCGCATCCTTGATGCGGTTAGGTGCCAACTTGCTCGGTCGGAAGCGTTGTTCGACGCCGCTGCGCCGTTGCAACGTGACGACGCCGCGTTCCGACCGAGCGACAAGCGCCAGCCCGCGCTCGATACCTTGGCTCGGAAGGTCCTTCGCAAACTCCACGATGCGGCCGGGGGTGTAGTGGTGCGCCATCCGCTCTTCTTCACGGCTAAGGTGAACGGGATCGTAGACTGACAATCGCGCCGGCGTTTGGCCCAGCTCGCCGGCCGCGATCCTCAATCGTTGCACCTCGCTGTTCACGTCTGCACGCAGCTGGCGACCGGACGTATAGATGCCGGTCCGCTCGCGCTCGTCGGGTGACAGGGCCATCCACATCCGCGCGACGGTCTCGGCACCTTCGCCTGGTGCCTCGATGGTGTCCGCCTTCAACAGCCCCATTAGCTCGGCAACGCGGCCGGCCTGCGCGGCGGCGTGGATCGCGCGCATCTCGTCGTTCGCGGCACGCAGGTTCGTCGGCATGAAGGCCGTTTCGCCGGCACGCTGGACGATATTGAACGGCCGCCCGGCTTCAACCGCTCCAAGTTGACGACTATCCCCGACCAGTACGAGCCGACCGAGCTCATAGCGGTTGGCGACGTCGACAAGCCGGCGCATCGCGTCGTTGCCCAGCATCGACGCTTCATCGATCACGACGACAGCGCCCCGGAGCACAGTAGCAGATCGCCGTTCATGCTTATTGGTGCGATCGCGCCCGTCATGCTCTTGAAGGAACGAAGCGACAGTCCGCGCCTCAACGCCGGTGTCCTGCCCAAGCCGCCGCGCAACCGTGTTCTGCACCGCCAGTCCAAGCACGGCGCGCCCTTCCTCGGCGGCGATCGCCAGCGCGGGCTTCAGCATCGACGATTTGCCAGCGCCAGCCACGCCCTGAACCACGACGATCCTGTCGGCGCTTGATAGGATGCGTGCGGCGGCACTCATCTGCCCAGCGTTCAAACGTCGCCCGTCTGCCCGCGCAGCTGCGGCAACACGCTCCTTCGCTTGGGTCTGTTCCAGAACAGGGGCCACAGCCCCTTTGCCGTCGACCACACCATCGACAATCGCCTGCTCGGTCGCCAGTGCCGCAGCCGTCGTCATCATCCGCCCGTCGGCATCCGCGATCAGCAATCCCCGACCAACCAACGTAGCCATCCGCTGCTCGACCGCAGCCGCACCGACCGGCGCGCTCATATCGAGCGCAGTCTTCAGCACCTCCCGCGCCGGAAAGGCGGCCTCGCGTTCGGCCAAATGCCGGACGGCCGATGCGACGGCATGGGCAGCGGCGAAGGCCGTTGGGTCCAACCGCCCGGTCCGCTCCGGCACCAGCGGGTCCGGCGCCTTCACCCGAATGCCAAGCCGTTCGGCCAGCGCGAGACCCTGCGCGCCGACACCCCGCGCGCCATCAACCAACCGCCGCCACGCTGTCGGACTGTGAGCCGCAATCCGGCTCGCTTCCGCCACCATCGCCGGCAGATCGATGCCGGCCTTCCCCGCCCGCGCCGTCCACTCTCCGCGCAACTCCGCCCGGTCGATGTCAGCCGGTTTGGCGGCCCGGGTCCCGAGCGTCACCGCCGACCGGGCCTCCGGCGTCTGGTGCTTCATACCCTTCATCGCCGCATCGATCTCGGCGGACCGGGTGGAGAACTGCTCGATCACCTCGCGAGGAATGCCGGAAATCTCGAACTGGCCGTGCTTGGCAACACGCTCGGTCGCGTAGCCCAGCGCCTCAACCCGTTGCCGCAGGTCCGCATTGTAAACCGAGGCGGCAGTCGAATAGCCTTCCCACAACGCATCGTTGTGAACCGCCCGCCACTTGCCGTCCGGGCCCCGCGTCGCGTTCGCGATGATCGCATGGATATGTGCCTGCGGATCCAATGCCCGGCTTGTGTCGTGCTGGAACAGCGCGACAACTAGGTTACCCGACCGCACCGTCTCCTGCGCGCCGTCCTTCGCCACCCGCGTCTCGGCAAGGTTGCGCTCGATCCATCCGACCGTCGAGCGGACCGACGCCATGTGCGCCGCCAGCAACCGCGCGTCACCGCCAACATAGGCTAGCAACGACAGCGACTTCGGAGCGGAGAAGGTGAAGTCGAGACCGGCACGATGCTTGCCATTGGCCCCGGGCGGGATCGTCGCCCCGTTCGGAAGCTCGCCACGCAACACTGCCTCGAACGGTTCACGGCCAACCTCTCCGGTCAGCCCGAGCTGCGCAGCCCCTTCGCCAACCCACAAACTCGCTTCGGTCGCCTGCCCATCGGTGTAGTAATTGTCGGCGGCATAGTAGCTCGCCGCCCCGGAAGCGGATCGGACGACCGCAGGCGTCAGCATGGCGGTCCTCCGGACGTTACCGAACGATGCCCTGCAACAACTCGCGCTCGCGCCGCTGCCCGGGAACATAGATCCGGCACGGCTCAAGCTCGCGATAATCGCTGCCCTTGCCGGCGCGCTTGGCACAGGCGAACAGCCGCTTGCGGTTGTCCGGAATGTTGGCGGTAGCGAACAGGTAGCGGGTAATGTCATCCTCGCCCGCGTGCCGGTTCAGCAGCATCACGCCCGCGCCATACCCGTCGCCGCGCATCCCGAGCGCAGCCAGTGCGATCTTCTCGGCGACCACGCCGTTACCGGGGACAAGCAGCAGCACGGCAAGCGCCGCAATGAAGCCGAGCAACATACCGAGCCCCGTCGAGCCTTCGAACGCGTACCGTTGCCGACGGCGCGGCGGCGGTCCTCCATCTACGGTCGGCTCGGCCTCCAGTACGCGGGCGGGGCGGGGTGCCATTTCGATCGGCGCCGGCGGGGCTGGCACTATGCGAACCGCCGGCACTGTTGCCACTGACGGGGCAGGCAAGGAAGGCAAGGCGTCGTCGGCTTCGGGACGCTGCTCCAGCGCCATCGCCAGATACCGCTCGATCAGCGCGCTGAAGGATATGCCCTCCCGGTCCGCCTCGTCCTTCAGCATCGCGTAGCGATCCGGCGCGAACGAGATCGATTTGCTGAGCGCCTTGCGTCCGAAACTCATGTGTCCCCCCTGTGCGCCGCCGCCGTGCATCCGGTGGTCGGACGACGCGGCGGGGGCAGGGCACCCTCATACTCGGCCCGATCGCGAACGCGCCACAGCGCGCCCATCCAGGCGTCCAGCACGCTGAGGTGGTCCGCGATGACGCGATCGATGTCCCGCACGACCGCTTCGTTGGGGCAGGGGCAAGCCGCATCCGTGGCTGCCTCGGGGGCGCAAAGGGTCGTTCGCACTGGTTCGTCCTGTGATTGCTGCCGCCCGTCCGCCGGGGGTCACGACGGTCAGGATCGACAGAAATGAGCGATACGCAAGTGGATCGACGGCGCCGAAAAGTATCCAACAATCCGTTGTTGGCGAACGTACGCAGCTGCCTGCCGAGTTAGTAACCGCTCGTAACGCTGCAAAAACAGTCACTTATCACTGCTGAACGCAGCGTGATGTGTGCTTCCTGACCCCCTACAATCGTCGTGGCAGGGCGTTCGGTTGCTTGTCGATTGTTCGGAAAATGGCCGGGCTTTCAACGGGCAACCTCCCGGACGGCCGTCCGGAATTGCTGACAGCTGCTGCTTATTGCCCAGACGCGATCGCCAACTTCGTCAGCCGGCGCAACGCTTCTGGTCGAGATGGCCGGTCGGGCTGGCCCGCGATCCACTGGTCAAGCACAGCTAGTTCCTCCGGTGGGACGCGGACGGACACAGCTATCGAACCGACACGGGGGCGGCCTCGTGGCCTTTTAGTATCCGTCGGCATCAAGGCGCTCGATGATCATCAACCGGATCGCCGCGGCGCGACTTTCCTGCCGATCGTTAGCCCACGCGTCTAAGCGAGCTGTAATCGCCGGAGGAAGTCGTAGCCCAACCATAGGATCGGTTCCGGTAGCCGGTCGTCCTACGCGTCGTTTCTGATTATCTGTTATTGCGCTCGACATATTTTCTGATTATCACAAGTTCGGCCCAGCGCAAGGCTGCCACCTCGCGCTAGGCCTGACCCGAACCAAGGAAGAGACCCATGGCCCAGGCTACCGCGCAGAATACCCGGCGTTCCGCTCTCGAGGAAGGGCATTACGCTATCACCGAGAACGAGTTCATGAATCTCACGCTGGTGCGAGACGCGCTTGCTGGCGTTGCAGAACTCGCCTTTGACGGTCGGCTCGAACGAGCGACTGAGACGCCAGAGATCACCTGCCACAATCTATCGGCGCTGATGCTGGTCATCAGCGATCGTCTCGGTACTATGCTCGACAACATGACCTTTTCTCACGGCCGTCGCGGCTAAAGCTAATAGAGCAGGAGAGAGGCCATGGCTGCCAGCGTCGAGCTTGTACCATTCGACACTCACCAGATTGCGACAGTCCGATTGGGTAACGACGTTCATGTCGTCATGAAGCCTATTGCCGAGGCGATGGGCTTCAATTGGTCGTCGCAACACAAGCGGATCAGGAATCACCCTGTGCTGTCGAAGGGGATGGTCATGGCGCCCATCCCGACAATGGGCGGTGAGCAGGACACAGTTACGCTAGGCCTCGACTATTTCCATGGATGGCTCGTCACCCTGCATCCCGATCGGGCGCAGACTCCAGCTACCCGCGAATTGATAATCCGTTATCAACAGCGTGCGTTCCGGGTGTTGTTCGATCACTTCCACGGCGCTGCTCAGCTACCGGCCGCAATGCCGATCCAGTCTCGCATCGCGATCCAGAACCAAGTGCTGCGGCTGACTGCAAAACTGCAGGACACACGCAACCGCACCGAGCGCCGCGTAATTCACGCGATGCTCGATGGCCTGTGTCGTGACATCGGCATCGCATCGCCAGCGATGAATGATCTGGGCTTCGACGCCCCGCATCCCTCTGACGCGGTTGCACCTTTCTGGGCGGGCATTGCCGAACTGAAGCGACGCGGCGTCGTCTTCAACCACAGCCGGACCGGCGGCCTGTTGGCCATTAACCGCACCGGGCTGGCAGAAGAGTTCAAGCGAGCGGGCATCACGCTGAAACTCGACTCCCAGCTCGGCCGGGCGCTGCGCGCCAGCGATCCGCGCTACATCGCGGCGAAGACAGTCAACAGCCGCCTGACCGGGGGCGGCATTCACTGCTGGGTCTTCACCGACACCGACTGAGCTTTGCCCCGACGGGGGAACCGAGTACAGGAAAGGGCCGGAACGCGGATGCGCGCTCCGGCCCTTCTGCCGTGCGCTGTCGTCGCCGGCCAAGGACGAACCTCCCCGCCGACAACACGGCTTGGGAGGGGGGTCGGGAAAAGTCTTATCTCCTTTATCCCCCGGTTTTACTCCCCAAAAAACGGCGGAAATCCGCCATTTCCGATGTAACACGCTCGGCGTTATCGCTTCCTACATGCCCCCGGCAAAAACACTTATCCCACTGTAAAGAAACGATATTCTCAAACCAAAATATTCGAAACTAAGTCTATTATCAGTAACAATGGGATAAGCGTCTTTGTAACGTCCCAAGTCATTGAAATTGCACGACCGTTCGAGAGATAAGAAGTTTCCCGCCTCCCCCCTACCTACTAAACCACCTTGCAAAACGCGCACGATATGGACGCTTTCAGGCGCTCGCTGACCGGTTTTCGCCGGCGATCCCGCGCCGGGTTTGGCGCTACCGGACGCGTTCCCACGGCCCGCCGCCGGCACCCCGTCCAGCTGCGTCGATCTGCGTCGCGGGTGCGGCCAAGAATGGCGGCATTCCGCCCAGCTTTCCCGCCGGTTTGCCTGGGGACGCTGCTTGCGTCGAAAGCGCCACGAAAAGCGCGCGGGCGAGGCGGGGGGAAAAGCGTGTAATTCGGGGTCGCAACGCGGACACGGCTCCGCCCGCCCCGGCGCCTGCGATCGCGCGTTGACGAGGGCCGGCCGGGTTGCGACACCCGCGCCATGCAAAAGCTTCGTATCGCGCTCGAATGGTTCCTCAACCCCGACCACCTGCCACTGATCGCGGCCCGCGAACGGCTGCGAGACGAGGGGCTCGAGGTCGAGCTGGTCGTGCCGGACGATCACTATGACGGGTTCGAGGCGCTTGGCCGCGGCGAGGTCGACCTGGTCGTCAACGAACCGCTGCACCTGGTCGAGCAGCGCGATCTGCGTCTGACCTCCTATGGCTGCTTCTTCGCGACCGACGGCGGGGTGCTGATGCACGTCGCCTCGCTCGAACGCCTCGCCGCCGGTGAACCCGTCCGCATCGCGTCACCGGTCTCGAACCCGACGACCGACCAACTCTGCCGCGACATTCTGAGCGGGTGGATGAACGGACGGGGATCGGAGCTGAAGCTGGACCAGGTCGCCATCGAGGAGGCGGGCTTCAGCCACGTCGATAACCTGACCGCCGGCTACGACGGTGCATGGCTGGCATTCGCGAACGTCGAGGGCGTGTCGGCACGGGTGCGCGGCCTGGATACGCAGATGGTGACGACGGCAGAGGCTGGCATCCCGAACTTCTCGGCGCTGGAGCTGATCGGCGCGGCCGACGCATCGGGCGAGGTCCGCAACGCGATCGCGAAGCTGGTCGAGGCCCTCAATGTCGTCACGCCGGCGCTCCAGGCCGACGAGGCGGCAGCGCAGCGACTGTGGTACGCAGCAAGTCTTGAAGAGACGTCCGAAGAGGCGGACGCAATCGTCATTGCTTCGTTGCCAAAATTCATTGCGCCCGTTCGCCGCGATGCTGACATGTGGCGGCCGATGTGGCGCTACCTCCACGATGGGAACGGCGATGTAGTGGATCGGGCCGCGTTTGAGGCAATGTTCGCCTGAGCGACACGTACAGGTCGGACAGTCGGCAACATGGTCCCTGCAAAGTGCCGCGGCCGCGACTGGTGGCAAGCCGCCGGTCCGCGTTGGAGCAGCCTCAGGAATTTTTGCCCGTTCGTTCATATAGCAGGGTTGTGGACCGATCGCCTGCCGGTGGTGAAGAGCCGCCCGTCCGATGTCGAGTGCTGACAGCAATGGGCCGCGGTAAGCCTAGCCCGCGGTAGTGGCGATCATCGGACTGATGGGCTGAGTGGCTGGCGCGTTGCGCTTCTGCAAGCGATCGCGTAATGAACTGAAGCGCTGCGGGAGCGCACGTGACTTAGCCTGATGGACAGCTACCTCAAAATTGCGCGCGAAGTCCTCAGAAGTTCGAGGCAGCCTCTTAGCGCGCGCCAAATCCTCCGCACCGCACACCAGCTCCAGCTCGTTCCGCGCGGTCTCTACGGACGTACTCAGCAAAAGACGATGCAGGCGCGGCTGGCCTCTGATATACTCAGGAACCGCTCAAGCAGCGAGTTCTACCGCACGGGTCCCGGACGCTTCTTTCTCCGCGCGCTGCAGTCCGATCGCGGCACGCCGCACCGATATCGGCGCGAATACCAAGCGCCAATGCGCGCGGCACAGCTCGGCCGCTTCGATGTCGTGGCTTTTCCGCGCGATGCGCTGGCCAGACTTGCCTCGCGGATGACGTCGTCATTCCCGGTTGCCCTGCTCGCCGCACTGCCTTGGCAATTCATGCGCCTGTGGAACATGCGAGGACATTCCGACCACTTACCCTTCCGTTTCCACCTCTTGGTCCTGGCCGAGGAGGGCATGCTCGTCGACGACCAGAGGCCGATCGGGGATGACGAGATGGCCCACCGCACCGTCTTGGGCCTGCCGGGCGTAGTGAAGCGCGACGATAGGTCGCTATTCTCGTCGGACGACTTCGGCCTCGTAGAGGCGGCGAGCCGGACGCTGATCGAGCGTTTTGATCTCTCCGGGCAGGTTCTGTCCGGGCTGAACGATCTGACTCGCTGGTCCGAGGCCAGGGCTTTGCTCGAGGATGGTATCGACGGGGCAGGAAACATCGAGATGATGGTCTTCATCGCTTTTCGCTGCGCCGGTCTCCCCGAGATCGCGGAGGCGGTAGACGCAAGATCGACCAGCTGCTGGCTGCCCTCCGGATCCCGGCCGAACGATCTCGACCGCTTCGATCGCTGGTCATCTCGGCTCCTGTCCGACGCGGGTTTGCGTGCGGCGCTGGGAGCCTAGCCGAGAACCGCCACGACCTTGCTGATCGACGCTTGCTTCAGCAAATCGGCCAACGTTCTCATACCACGTTTGCGCCACTCGTCGTCGGCCTTCGCAGGGTCCGCCTGATCGGATACGACCCGCAACATGCTCACGGGCGCGCCGTCCTTCTGGGCCGCGGCGCAAACGCCGCCCGCCTCCATCTCCACGCCGAGCAGCTTCGACTCTCCTCCCTTTCCTTCAAGGATTTGCTTCCGCCATTCGTCGCTCGCCACCACCTCATCGGCGCTCGCAATCGGGCCGTAGTGGAGCGACGGCCGGCGATCCGCGGGCCAGTCGAAATCTTCCGCCGCCCGTGCCGACCAGGCCTGCTTGTCAAACTCGTCCGAGAGGATCTGCTTCATGAGCTGCTCCTGCAGCGCGTAGTCTTCGCGGCGGAAATGCGGGGAGGGCCCTGCGGCCTCGTCGCCCACCTTCCTGAGCGCCAGATCCACGACTTTCGTCACTACTATGATGTGGCCGGGGGCCGTCCTGTTCTCCACGAACCCGCCAGCGAGACCCACCACAAGCACCAGTTTCGGCCGGCGCTCCCGCTTTGCGAGATAGCGGCTCATAGCCACGGCGGCGGCGACACGTCCCATGTTGCGCGGGCAGATCACGTCGACCGCAACGCCGTCGAGCTGGCCGTGCGCCTCCGGAGTACCGGCTGCCTTCTTCAGGCCAAGACTCCTTGCGAGGATTTCGAGCTCCTCCTCCAAGGCAACGAAGATGACGAGCTCGGCTTCCTTTGGCATAATCAGTTCCCGCTTTATGGCCTTCGGGGGTCGGCCGAGCTGGCGGACCGGCAGCCCTAGGGCATTTATGACGTGGTCCGCCGCTTCGTCCAGCGCGCTCGCGAGCTCGCCGATTTCGATGTGGCTGCCCTCGTAAAGGCTGAGCCTGCGGCTTGGAAGGGATGCCCAGGCGTACCTGACGCCATTGCGTGCGCGGCCCGCATGGAAGGCGACGTCGGTGGGCGACTTGGCGACCGCGGCCAGGCCAGCGTACGCGTCGATAAGGGAGATGAAGCCGGGCTGCTTGCGGAGCGCGAGCACGAGCTCGGCGGGCGCGTCGAACAGCAGGTCGCGCAGTTCGAAGCTCCCGAGGAAGGTGCCCAGCAGCCGGTAGTCATACGGCGGGGCAGTGGGTATGCCGAAATCGTGCGGGACGTGCGGCACACCTTTGAGCGCGACCAAGTCGAACTCCCTGCAGTACTGGCCGAAGTAGACGTGCTGCAAAGTGTCGCGAAGCTCCCTTGAGGCCTGCTGCGCCTCAAGTGGCAACTCGGGCCCGATGGCTGACCAGGTCACCGCGGTTCCGCGCTGGTCGAGGGCTAGCGGGACTCGGGCGACCAGGTCAATCGTACGCGCGTCCAGCTTCTTCTTGACCGGGGTCCAAATGCGCCGGCGCTCCTCAGCCCCCCCCTCCCATTGGTCGAGAATACCCTTGGTGATTTGCGTCTTCCGGTTCACGATGCCCGTGGCGTGGTTGCCGAGAAAGCCAATGCGAGTGTCGTCGAACAAGCCGGAATAGCGGTTGCGCATGGGCTCGTAGCCGATGCGCTTCTTCTCCGCGAAGTCGACGAGGCTGTGTTCCCGCATCGGCAGCTGGATCAGCCCCTCGCTAAGATAGGCCTGCTGGTTCTCCGCGAGGTCGAACGCGATCTGCTCCTCGACAATGAAGCCGGGAGGCGCGTAGCAATGCGCCTCGCAGACGATCGCCGCCGCGTTGAGCATCCTGCGCATCAGCGCAGCGTGACCCTCCCGCGTCAGCGCTCTAAAGAGGTCAAAGACCTCGCGCGTGTCCCGGTTCAGCTGGTGGAGGAAGATGTCCTTACGCAAGCTGTTCCTTCGCCAGCACGGCCGTCAGCGCCCCGTCGAGGCGGGCGATGTCGCCATCGTTGACGATTTCGTGGTCGACCTGAATATCATCGAGTTCCACCTCTGAGCGGTGAAGGCCGTCGGTGGACGGATCGAACGACTGGCCGCGGTCGCGGAGGCGCTGGTGGCGCAGCTCGGCAGGCGCCAGCACTCGGACGACGCAGCACCCCAGGTCGCGGGCAAGTGTCACGTCGCTGTGGAAGCGGAGGGCGTCGAGCACATAGCCCGCGTTCTCGCCGTAGGATCGCAGGGCCGCTCGGACGAAGATGCTTGGATCGATCGCTGTCAGCGCATCGTCGAGCGTCTGGGTCGAGCGTTTGTCGTCGTTCCCGAACAGAGTTTGCGCGATCTGCCTGCACACGACGCCGGTCCTGACGTGGTCGACGCCCACCAGCTCGCTTAGGCGGACGCCTACGCTCGACTTGCCGGATCCGCTCTTGCCGACCAGAGCGAACCTAATTGGCGGTGTCACGATTTGGCCTCGGCGCTAGCGGACTGAGTGGCGGCCGGGAAGCGGGCGAGGAGGTCGGCTAGTCCAACGTTGCGCCGGTTGGCCACGGTCGCCATCAGCCGTCTTACCAGCGCGGCGTAGTGGCTGGCCACCCCCGGAAAGTATTCAATCGCCTTGGAGCTGTAGCGGAGACTAAAGGACAGGTGGTCGTCCGTCATGTCCCCGGCCTTCTTCGCCACGACGAAGGCGAGCGCCTGCAGCTTGTCGACGGCCTTAACGAGGCGCGCCTCCGCGGTCTCGCCGTGGATCGTCTCCAAAATGAGCTGCCGCTGCCGCTCGCGAGCGGGCGCCCGCAAGCGGGTGAGGTATTCGTCCAGAGCCAACAGCTCCAGTCGCGTCTTTTCTGCGCGCGCGCCGGGATGGAACGCGTGTGAATAGGTGCCCTGGCCGTCCGGCCCGACCGGATCCAGGTCGCCAGTGAGCAGCTCCAGCTTGTCATGTACGATGGCGAGCTCCACAACGCGCCCCTGATCCACGTCGGGGAACAGAGGCGCCAACAGCATCACTGCGTCGGCCACATGCCAGCTGTGCGCGGCGACGTTCTCCAGCTTGAGGCCGGGCTCAGCCTGGTCGGCAGCGCGCGCAGCTTCCGACTCCTCGTGCCAATGGCCTTGGTCCATGTAGCGGCGGATCATCTGCAATTTGAGCGACGAAAGCAGAACGTCGACGTCTTGATCTGCTTCCGCTGGCAGCGGCAGATCGCCGATCGAATGATGCAAAGCTCTCATGGACGCGCTTCGCGCGAAAGGCTGAGCCTTATCGCTCCGGAGGTCTTCCGTTGTCCCAAGCAAATCATACCCGTCATTCCGCTCCGTGGGTTGATACATGCTCCCCTTCGCTCCCGTTGTGCAGGTTAACTCCGCTTCGTGCATTGCTGGACGTACCGACGCCTGTCCCCACTGCCAAGAAAGCGCGCCGAGTTCTTGGCGCAGTGTACCTAACATCGATGCATGATGGCGAAACCTACCGCGCCTGCCAAGCGGCTTAAGCTGGCAAACGACAGCGCCGCTCTGCTGCAAAGCTAGAGGCAACATGAACGTATGTCGGTTTAACGGAAGCGCTCAAGCCGCCCAGAATGGCTGGTTCTGGGTCTGCCCTTGATAGTTCGGTCGCGGCAGCTCACGACCAGAGCCGGTCGTTTAGGTCGGCTACCGTGAACGTCTGCTCCTGTCAGAAACTGCCACTGAAACGCTCCGAGGCGGACCGTCAGGAAGGCGCCCCAATTCGGGTCGTTCAGCGCCCAATCCGCCAATCCCGAAAGCGGACGCCCTCCGAGCACCCTTAAAGGCGGTGAGTGCCCTTCCTGGGCGCTCGAACTACCGCAGCGGCAGGCAGCTTCGACCCAGAGGCTGCCATCCAGAATCCTGATCGCATCCAACTGTAAGCGTTGAGTCCCGAGACGAGGCCGCGTCATAGCTCAAGTCGGTGCGGGGTTGGCGGGTCGCTGTTTAGATCGCTACTTACCCGGCGGAGCAACACAGGTGGGGCATCTCGGCATGAAAGTATTCTGGTCCTGGCAGAGCGATCGTGATCCGAAGCTCCACCACTACTTCGTGCGCGACGCGATCAAGGAAGCGTGCAAGCTGATCGCGAGTGATCCGGACTACGAGGAGGCCGATCGTCCCGAGGTCGATCATGACACAAAGGGCGTGACCGGCTCGCCGGACATCGCGAGCACCATTTTGGGCAAGATCGCGTCGGCGAACGTTTTCATCGCCGACATGACGCCGGTAGGGGTGACGGAGCCCGCCACGCTGCAGCCGGGTGTCCTGGAGGAGAAACGGTCCGAGCCCAAGTTCCTCCAGAACCCCAACGTCATGTCAGAACTGGGCTACGCGGAGCGAGCCCTGACCACGAGCTGCATCCTCCTCGTGGCGAATGGGGCTCACTACCCGGGTGCACAGGCGCTGCCGTTCGACTGGCGGCATCGCAGCGGGGCCAAAACCTATGTGCTGCCCGATAGTGCTACCAATGCCGATATCGTCGCCGAGCGAAAGCGGTTCGCACAGGTGCTGAAGGCATGCATACAGCCGATCCTCCTCGCGCAGGCGCCCGCGAAGCCCGAACCGCGCGAGGTCGTCTGGCAGCCAGCGAGCGCGTCCGATCCCGCGGTGTGGGACGGTGCGGACGCCGGGCTGCAGTTCCGCAACAGGTCGATGGAGGAGGGTCGCCGCGAAGTTCAGCTTGCCGCGGGGAAGCGCATCTACGCCCGCCTCGTGCCGGCGGAATGGACGGTGCCGCCGCGTGCCGACCTCGAGCCGCGGGTGAACGGCGTCGGGCTGGTCGTTCGCAGCCGCGATGGCGACTGGGGGCTGAATGCCGAAGGTGCCCTCTCCGTGTGGGGCCGCATCGATGGTGACCGCGATGCGATGCAGGTATGGAACGCGACCCAGTGGTTCCGCACGACCGGCGAGATTTGGGCGGTTAACGTCAACAGCTTCACCGAGCACGACGACCGCCTGTGGTTCTCGTCGGCGATCCCGTTCGGGCCACTGGACGAGTTCCTCGCAAAAGCCGTGGCGGGCATTCGCGAGATGGGCGGCGCGGGCGCCATCTCGATCAAACTCGGCGCGATCGACATCGGCGACACCGTCCTGCCGGGCGAGTACTCAGGCAGGTTTGTCGAAGCAGTCGGTGACTGCGCGGCCGCGGAGGGCACGTCGGAGGGGTGGACTGCGGCGGAACGGCGCGAGCTGCTGCACCGATTCTGGAACGACCTGATGGACGCCTACGGCGAGCCGCCAATGTCGATGCCGGAGTACGAGCGAGCCGCCCGCCTGCCGCCGCTACCGTGAGACACCGGACCGCATCCGCGCTGCTCTACGGGGGGATGTTTGGCATTCGGGCGCGTAGAGGCCCCTTAACGTGCCCTCTCACAGCAGGCCGAGTCCTTCAGCTCCAGCACGCTGAGGCGGACGGCCGACGACGTATTAGGCCGGCCGCCGCCATTGCGCGTGGCCGAGTCCAAGCCGCTCGACGATCACGCGATCGTCTGCCTCCTCGACGCGCGCACACAAGACGGCGTCGCGCCGGTCTCGGACCGGCATCCTGAGGCGAGCGAAGCGCCTGAAGTCGGCGCTCAGCAGCCATGCCCACTGCGTCGCGTGATCAAGCTGGACGCGGTAGGTCCTCGATACGTCGCTTCCGGCGAGCGGATAAGTCTACATGAATGAACGACCGAAGCTGGGAAGCGAGTAGGGCGGCCTGAACGTCCACTTGTGGGTCTCCACGCCTATTGACCTAATACCGACACGCACACGGGTAGGTCGGATATCAAAAATTTGGCGGCTCAGCCCTGAAGATTAAAGCCTATCGGCCCGCCAAACGACGCGCCCGATAACGCGCATATTTCCCGTGTCGGCGTGGTCATCCGGGATGGCCCGGTTGTCCGCCATCAGCACGGAGCTGCCGTCGGGTTTGGCGCGGACGCGCTTGACCGCAATCATGCCCTGTACGGCAACGACGTAGATCTCGTCCTGCATCGCAATCCGGTCCTGCGCGCGGTCGACGAGACACAGCGTGCCGTGGCGGAGCGTCGGTTCCATGACGTCGCCCTGCATCTCGAAGGCAAAGACCTGGTCGAAGCGGCCGCGAATCATCGGCTCGATCCGCTCGCGCCGGAATGGCTCGAACCGCGGCGTGGCGGTGATGCTGGGCCCACCAACGAGTTCGCTCAGATCAAGCAGCGGCACGAACACCTGCCCGAACTGCTCGAGCACGGTCTCGAGCGTAGGCAGCGGCACAGCACCCTCGGACGGGTCCTCGGTTTCCCCGATCAGATAGGCCGGAGTGGTGCTCAGCTCACGGGCGATGCGGTGCAGATGCGACGTCCGCTGCGAAGCGCCCGACACAAGCTTGGCGATGGTAGGCTGGGCAAGGCCAAGCCGCCGCGCCAGTTCGGCCTGCGACATGCCGACTTCGTCCATGCGGGCCTTCAGGCGAGTTGCGAGCGTCATCCCGTCCATCTATCACTCCAGTTATGGCGCGCTACTGCATAGCGGCTATTGACCAATGTATTCCTGTGGCTAATAGTGTGCCTATGCAGACGCTACCTCCCGACTCCGGTCATCTCACCCCGCACGAAGCGCTGCTGGAGGCGGTTCGCATCGCCGGCGGCCAGAACAAGATCGCCGCCGTATGCGACGTCAGCCAGCCTTCGGTGTTCCGCTGGATCCACAAGCACAAGCAGGCGCCTGCCGCCCGGGTGCTGGCGATCGAGGCGCGTACCGGTGTCTCGCGTCATCTGCTGCGTCCCGACATCTACCCCCGCGATGGTGCGGCAGGGGCGGTGGTAGCGGCTGTCCCGGGCGCCGTCGCATGTAATCCGGGGCCTGTTTTCTATCGCCCGACTACCGCCAACGATAACTGCTGCTGTCCCTGCCATCGGCGGGACTGATCCGCTGACTGCCTGACGACCGACCGGCGGTGCCGGTCGCACTGTTGCTCTTCCGACCTTCTCCATTCCCAGCCACCTGGTAGCGCACGTGCTTTCGGGACCGGCATCGCCTTGTCAGGATCCCATGCGCCCCGATCTGCTGTCCGATGTCACTACCAGGCTGATGGCCGAGTTCGGCTTCGTCACCAACGGTGCGTGGCTGCAGAAGGGCCGCTGCCCGGAATGTTCGAAGCGCGAGGTCTACGCCAAGGCAGAGAAGCCGTGGCTGCTAAAGTGCGGTCGCTTGGAGCGCTGCGGGTGGGAGGTCCATGTAAAGGACCACTATCCCGAGCTCTTCGACCACTGGTCGAACCGCTACCAAGCCAACGACGCCAACCCGACGGCGGCGGCCGACGCCTACCTCCAGCATGGTCGCGGCCTGTCGCTGCTCGGCATTCGCGACGCCTACACCCAGGAGTATTTCCGCCAGGGCGACATCGGGTCGGCCACCGTGCGCTTTGCGCTGCCCGGCGGCGGGTGGTGGGAGCGGCTGATCGACCAGCCTTCGCGGTTCGACCGCAAGGCCCGCTTCGCGCCCGGCAAGAGCTACGCCGGCCACTGGTGGGCTCCGCCATGGCAAACCACGCCCAAGCTCGCTGGCGCGCTGGAGATATGGATCTGCGAAGGCATCTTCGACGCGATCGCGCTGAACAACACCGGGGTCACAGCTGTGTCCGCGATGAGCTGCTACAACTACCCAGCGCTGGCGCTGGCCGAGCTGCGCAAGGCGATCGCCAACGGACCTACCCCGAACCTGCGGCCCAAGCTGATCTGGGCGTTTGACGTCGGCAAGGCCGGCGCCGAGTACACCCGTCGCTTCGTGGCACAGGCGCGGCTCGAAGGGTGGGAATGCGGTGCGGCGCAACCGGTGGCGGAAGGCGAGGGCGGCAAGCTCGACTGGAACGATCTGGCGCTGCGTGACCGCCTTGGCGCCGACAAGCTCGACACGTATCGCTGGAACGGCGACATCCTCATCGCCGGTACTGCCATCGACAAGGCGCATCTGATCTGGTGCCGCGAGGGTTGGGCGAGCTTCCCGTTCACCTTCGAGACCCGCCAGTTCTGGGCAAGCTTCGATGCCGCACGCATCGCCGAGACCATCGCCTCCTATGCCGACAACCCGCAGGTCCGCGACCTCGAGCCCGATGAGAAGCGCGAGCTGGCGGCGCGGGAAGCGGGCCTCGTCCGCGAGATCGCCAACTGTACCTTCCGCGCGCTGTACTACCAGCGTGACGAAGCCACCGACGACAGCTGCTACTATCTGCGCGTCGACTTCCCCGTGCGCCAGAACCGCATCAAGGGGACGTTCTCCGGCGCGGCGCTGGCGGCCGGCGCCGAGTTCAAGAAGCGCCTCATCAGCCTGGCGCCGGGCGGCATCTGGACCGGCACCACCCAGCAGCTCGACCGGATCATGCAGCGCCAGCTTGCCGGCATCCAGACCGTCGAGGCCATCCACTTCACCGGCTACTCGGCCGAGCACGGCGCGTACGTCTTCGGCGATATCGGCGTGGCCGGCGGCCGCGTCGTCACCCGCAACGAGGACGACTATTTCGAGTTCGGCCGCCACGCGGTCAAACTGCGCTCGAACGAGCAGCTGCTGCGCCACATCCGCTACGACCCGGAGCAGCTCAACACCGCCTGGGTTGAGCCGCTCATCACTGCCTATGGCCCCAAAGGCCTCGTCACGCTCGCCTTCTGGTTCGGGGCACTGTTCGCCGAGCAGATCCGCGCCGAGCAGCAGAGCCTCGCCTTCCTCGAGATCACCGGCATTCCGGGCTCGGGCAAGTCGACGCTGATCGAGTTCCTGTGGAAGCTGTACGGGCGCGCTGGGTTCGAAGGTAACGACCCGGCAAAGACCACCACCGCCGCCATGGCGCGGATCCTTGGCAAGGTGTCGAACATGCCGGTCGTGCTGATGGAGGGGGACCGCGACGCCACGACGCCGCACGCCAAGCGGTTCGAGTGGGACGAGCTCAAGACTGCGTACAACGGTCGCTCTGTCCGCGCCCGGGGCGTCGCCAATGGCGGCATGGAGACGTTCGAGCCGCCGTTCCGCGGGGCGATCGTCATCGAGCAGAACGACCCGGTGAACGCCTCACCCGCCATCCTCGAGCGAATCATGCATATGGAGTTCGACAAGACCGGTTGGGGGCCGAACACCAAGGCGGCGGCGGAGACGCTGGCCCGGATGCCCATCGAGTACGTCTCAGGGTTCATTGTCCACGTCGCGCGCCGTGAGGCCGAGTTGCTGAAGGTCTACCGGCAAAGCTTCCAGGCGGCAGAGAAGGCGATGCTGGCGCAACCTGAGGTTCGCAACGGGCGTCTCGCCAAGAACCATGCCCAGCTCGCCGGAATGCTCGATGCGCTCGCCACCGTCGTGCCGATCCAGTCGCGCGACCAACAGGCCGCGCGGCAACTCATCGAGCGGATGCTGCTTGAGCGACAGCGGGCGATCGCGGGCGATCATCCGATGGTTGAGCTATTCTGGGAGCGGTTCGACTACATCCAGGGCTGCGAGCCGCCCGGCTTCAGCAGTCCGATCGATCACAGCCGCAACCCGGACGTGATCGCGGTCAACCTGACCCAGTTCGAGCAGATTTGCGGCGAGCGGCGGCTGCCGCTGCCGCCGATGCTAGAGCTCAAGCGCCATCTCAAGACCTCGCGCATCCGCAAGTTCGTCGGCGCCAAGACCGTCAACTCGCGCGCCGATCGCATCCTGCATTGCTGGTGTTTCGAACAGGCAGGAGGCGCGAAGTGAACCACTCACATTCCTCAGCCCACCGCGAGGTTCGATAATGGCTGTTCGGGCACTTATTCGGGAAGCCGATCTTCGGCGCTGGGCACGGATCGCTCGCGAGGAACGAGTGACCATCCATGGTCGCATCGACGGCAAGGGCGGCGTGACGATTCAAATGACCGCCGTCGAACTATCGCTCCCTACCGATCCAAGCGACCTTGATGCGCGCTTGGAGGCTTTCGGATCACTATGATGCCAAAGAAGCTCGCCTATGTTTCAAGTTTTCTCGACCGTCACGGAAAGCGTCGGTACCGCTTTCGGCGAAAAGGCTATGCGACCTACTATTTTCGCGAACCGGTTGGGACGAAAGCGTTCGAGCGGGAGTATGCGTCCTGCCTCAATGCCGAACCGGCGCCGGTCGGCGGCGATCGCCTTATCCCTGGCAGCGTCTCAGACGTCATTGCTCGCTACTATTCAGACAACGCGTTCCAGGATCTCAGGCCGGCAACTCAGACGGTGTATCGCGGTGTCCTCGAACGGTTTCGCGACGCCTTTGGCGATACGCCGATGCGGGCGTTCGATGCGGAGCGTATTGCCCGCCTGATGAACGCCATGCGGCATAAGCCGCACGCTGCTGCGCGGTTGCGGAAGCTGCTCGCTCAACTGTTCGTTATTGCGCGCCGGGGGAAGCTCGTGCCTCACGGCTTTGATCCGGTGCGAGATACCAAGCCGCCGAAAGCAGAAACCATCGGGTATCACCGTTGGACCGAAGATGAGCTCGCCCAGTTCGAGGCAAAGCATCCGTTAGGCACCAAACCCCGCCTCGCGTTCGCGATGCTCCTCTACGGCGGCCAGCGGAGCGGGGATGTCCGCTACATGACCCATGAGACCATCCGCTCCGGTCGCATCCAATTGAACCAGAGCAAGACGACCAACGCAGTCGACTTGCCCGTGGTGGAGCCACTTGCGCAAGCGCTGAGCGCCGGTCCCTTGGGGCGGAAGACGCTGATCGAAACCCGCGATGGCGAGCCGTTCACGCCCAAAGGCTTCTACGGGATGATCAAGAAGGCCTGCATCGCTGCGGGCCTGCCGCATTGCTCGCCACACGGTCTGCGAAAATCAGCAGCTAGGCGCTGCCGCGAGGCTGGTTGTACCAGCGAAGAGGGGATGGCGATCACCGGCCACAAGAGCGTGAAGGAGTATCTACGCTACGCCGGGGATGCCGATCGCGCCGACCGTGCGGATGCCGCGATGTCGAAGGTAATGGCTAACCAAAACGAGAGGTTAGCCAAGCCAAGACCCTAAAGCCCCGGATTACCGTCGATTTTGGCAGTTCGCTGGATGCCCCGTGAGGATTCGAACCTCAATTAACGGAGTCAGAGTCCGTAGTCTTACCTTTAGACGACAGGGCAGCACCACAGCGAGGGCGGTCCGATAGGCTGGCTGTTTCGGCATGTCAACGCTGAATCGTTCGTTTCGTCGCAATCCCTTGTCGCGGACGGCGGCCTTCGCTAGGTTGGACCCCAAGCACCGAGCGGCGTTCGGCCGTGACGGATAGAACATAAGTGAGTGACGGCATGGGGGATCTCTCCGCCCGGTTGCCGCACCGGGGGGCGCGCGGCGCTCCTCGCAAGGCAGCTTCTTCGCCGGCGCGGCCGCGCTGGCCGGGCGCGCGTCATTACGCCGCGCTCGACCTCGGCACCAACAATTGCCGGCTGCTGATCGCCCGGCCGCAGGGCGACGGGTTCGCCGTGGTCGATGCCTTTTCGCGCATCGTCCGGCTGGGCGAGGGGCTGGCCGCGACTGGTCGCCTGTCCGACGCCGCGATGGACCGCACCGTCGCCGCGCTGAAAATCTGCGCCGAAAAACTGAAACGCCGCGACGTGACGCTCGCCCGCTCGGTCGCGACCGAGGCGTGCCGTCGCGCCAGCAACGGCCCGGCCTTCGTCGAACGGGTGCTGGAGGAAACCGGCATCCACCTCGACATCATTACCGCCGAGGAAGAGGCGCGCCTCGCCGTGCTCGGCTGCCACGCGCTGCTCGAACCCGGTGACGGGCCGGCGCTGGTGTTCGACATCGGCGGCGGATCGACCGAGCTGGTGCTGCTCGACGCGTCGGGGCCGGTGCCGCGCGTCCTCGACTGGCATTCGGCGCCGTGGGGCGTGGTGTCGCTGACCGAGAGCCTCGGCGCGGGCAAGGAAGCGCCGACGACCTCGGGCGCCTATGCCCGGATGCGCGCCTGCGTGACCGAGAGCTTCGCGCCCTTCGCCAAGCGCCTGCCGCAGACCGACGAACCTCGCCGGCTGCTCGGCACCAGCGGCACGGTGACGACGCTGGCCAGCGTGCATCTCGGCCTCGCCTCCTACGACCGGTCGCAGATCGACGGGCTGATCGTGCCCGCCGAATCGATGCTGGCAGTCAGCCAGCGGCTGGCGGGCATGAGCCTGGCCGAACGCGGCACGGTACCGTGCATCGGCAGCGAACGCGCCGACCTGGTGGTCGCGGGCTGCGCGATCCTCGAAACGATTCTGGCGCTCTGGCCTGCTGAACGGCTAGGGGTCGCCGACCGTGGGATTCGCGAAGGAATCCTGCGCCGATTGATGGCAGGAACCCGATGACCCGCGGAAGCCCCCCCGGACGCCAACGTGTACGTACCGCGCGCGCGCGCTCGGCCCAGTCGACGCGCTGGCTCGAACGCCAGCTCAACGACCCCTATGTGAAGAAGGCGCGCGCGGAGGGCTATCGCAGCCGTGCCGCGTACAAGCTGATCGAGCTGGACGAACGCTTTAAGCTGCTGCGCGGCGTCAAGCGCGTCGTCGACCTCGGCATCGCGCCGGGCGGCTGGACGCAGGTGGTGCGCAAGGTGCGACCGGAATGCACCGTGGTCGGTATCGACCTGTTGCCGGTCGACCCAATCGACGGCGTCACGATCCTGCAGATGGACTTCCTGGCGGACCATGCGCCCGAGCGGCTGCGCGAGGAACTGGGCGGGGAGGCCGATCTGGTCCTGTCCGACATGGCGGCCAATACGGTCGGCCATCCCCAGACCGATCACCTGCGCACCATGGCGCTGGTCGAGGCGGCGGTGATGTTCGCCTGCGAAATCCTGCGGCCCGGCGGCGATTTCGTGGCGAAGGTGCTGGCGGGCGGGGCCGACAACGAACTGGTCGCCGAACTGAAGCGCAATTTCCAGGCGGTGAAGCACGCTAAGCCGCCGGCGAGCCGCAAGGATTCGTCGGAATGGTACGTCATCGCCACCAACTTCAAGGGGCGGCGGGAGGTCGCGCCGGCGACCGATCTGGAACCGGCCGAAACGGACGACGACGCATTGTAGGTTGCGGCAAAGCGCACCCGGCCCTCACACCCTTCGTCACTCCCGCGCAGGCGGGAGTCCATATACGCAACGCTCGCGCATCTGGCCGGAACCTCGGCGTGTATGGATTCCCGCCTGCGCGGGAATGACGAAGGGGGGGCCGCTTTACGGAATGATGCGGTCGGCGCGCAGCCGTTCGAACAGCGCGAAGAACGCGTCGTCGGTCGGGCGATAGCCGGTAAAGCCCAGCCGCCGGCTTTTCGACATGTCGGTGACGACCTCGATCGGGCGACCCAGATCGGCATCGGTATGCCATGGTGAGGCCAGCCGGGTGAGGTCACCTTCGACCAGCCCATGCCTGGCCGCGATGTCCGCCCAGCGCGGGGCGTCGTCGGCCATCTGCTGCTCCAGCGGGCGCGGCGTGCCATCGAACGGGGCGGGTGCCACGCCGAACCACTCGGCGATCCGGCTCCACATCCATTGCCAGCGGAAGATGTCGCCATTGACGACGTTGAACGCTTCGTCCTGCGCCGCCGGGGTCTCCGCCGCCCACAACAGATGCTCGGCCAGCAGCCCGGCATCGGTCATGTCGGTCAGGCCGTTCCACTGCGCCGCCGACCCCGGAAAGGCGAACGGCCGCCCGGTTTCGCGGCACAGCGTCGCATAGACCGCCAGCGTCGTGCCCATGTTCATCGCATTGCCGACCGCCTTGCCGATCACGGTATGCGGGCGGTGGACGCTCCACGTCGTTCCGTCGCGCGCGGCGGCGGCGAACAGCTCGTCCTCCTGCACATAATAGAAGTTATCCACAGGCAGCCGCCCCTGTTCCTCGCGGAACGGCGTCTGCGGCAGGCTGCCTTGCCCATAGGCCTCGAACGGCCCCAGATAATGTTTGAGGCCGGTGACCAAAGCGACATGGCGTGCGCGGTCGGGCGCGGGCAGCGCGGCCAGCAGGTTGCGGACCATCGCCGCGTTGACGCGGATATTCTCCGCCTCGCTATCCTGTCGCAACCAGGTGGTGATGAACACCGCATCGGCCTGTACCCCACCCAGCGCCGCCGTCGTCGCCTTCGCGTCGAGCAGGTCGGCAGCGAGCGGTTGCACGCCGTCCTGCGCCACCGGGCGGCGGGCCAGGCCATGGACGGTCCAGCCGTTGCGTACCAGCAGCTCCGCCGTCGCGCTGCCGATGATGCCGCTCGCGCCTGCCACAATTGCTTTCTTCGCCGCCATGCCCGTTCCTTTTCTTTGTCGGATCGGACAGTTAGGAACCCTGGAGCGGCGCCGAAAGACGGCACCGGATGCACCCCCAGGCACCAGAAGGTATCCATGCAACCCGGATCGGACGAGGCGGAATGGCGGGAGGATTGCGCGCCGCGCCGCGTGCTGTCGCTGTTCGCGACCAAATGGACCAGCATGGTGCTGCACACGCTGCACGCCCGCCATGGCGGCACCGCGCGCACCGGCGTGTTGCTGCGCAGCCTGCCGGGCATTTCGAAGAAGATGCTGACCCAGACGCTGCGCGACATGGAGGAGATCGGCCTGATCGCGCGCGAAGTGCTGGCGGTCATGCCGCCGGCGGTCGAATATCGCCTGACGCCGCTGGGACTGCGCTTCGTCGAGCCGGTGAACCTGCTCTATGACTGGGGGCGGGCGAATGCCGATGCGCTGGATGTGCTGGGCAGCCGGGCTGGCGCGCGGCGGGGTTGAAGGGGGGCACCCTTCCTCCAAACGTCGCTCCAGCGCAGGCTGGGGCCTCAAGCGGCTCCTGTCCCGCGCTATAACCGGAAGATCCCAGCCTTCGCTGGGATGACGTCAGGGTCGATGCAGTAACAGCCCCAAACGAAAAGGGCGGCCCCGCAGGACCGCCCTTTCGTATCACAGCAACCGACCGGCCTCAGCCGTCGTAGTCGCCGCCGACATTCTGGTTGCGCGGCGGGGCAGCAGCGGTGAGGCGCAGCGCCTCTGCCGATGCGGCCAGCGAACCCAGTTCGTCCGGCGCGTCCTCGTCGTCGATCTGCACCTTCTGCATCGACGTGATCACCGCCTCGCGCAGATGGTCGGGAGTGACATTCTCCTCCGCGATTTCACGCAGCGCCACGACCGGGTTCTTGTCGCGGTCGCGATCGAGCGTGAGTTCGGCACCGCCCGAAATCTGGCGGGCGCGCTGGGCAGCCATCAACACCAGGTCGAAACGGTTGGGGATCTTGTCGACGCAATCCTCGACGGTGACGCGCGCCATGAAACGCCTTCCTTGCAAAAACGGAGGGTATCGGAAAGCACGCTGCCTACGCACGCACGCTCGGAAAGTCAATGAAACTCGCGGACCCCCCGGCCGTTACGCAACGACAACGGAATGGGAGAGGGCATGGACGGGGGTACGGAGCCGACCTTTACCGTCGCCGGTAACCGGCTGACGCTGTTGACGGAGGGGCCGGAACGACTGTCGGCGCTGCTGGCGCTCATCGATGGCGCGCGGCATTCGCTGCGGTTCCTGTTCTATATCTGGGAAGAGGACGCCGCCGGCACGCGGGTTCGCGACGCGCTGGTCGCAGCGGCCCGGCGGGGCGTGCGGGTGTCGCTGATCGTCGACGGGCTGGGCGCGGAGGCGGCGGCGAATCGCCGCTTCTTCGAACCGTTGCGGGCGGCGGGCGGCGAGGTGTGCGTGTTCGTGCCGCGCATCGGGCGGCGCTACCTGCTGCGCAATCATCAGAAGCTGGCACTGGCCGACGATGCCCGCGTGATCGTTGGCGGCTTCAATATCGAGGATGCGTATTTCGGCACGGTCGAGGATCAGGCGTGGCGCGACCTGGGGCTGATCGTCGAGGGGCCTGCCGCCGGGCGGCTGGCGGGCTATTTCGATGCGCTGAAGGCCTGGACCGCGCTGCCCGGGGCGCCCCTGCGAAAACTGTCGAAGCTATTGCGCGACTGGAGCGAGGATAGCGGGCCGATCCGCTGGCTGCTGGGCGGGCCGTCGCGGCGGCTGTCCCCATGGGCGCGGATGGTGAAGCACGAGATTCGCCATGGCGAGCGGATCGACATGATCGCCGCCTATTTCGCGCCCGGCCCGTTGATGACCCGGCGGCTGGACCACGCCGCCCGGCGTACCCGGCTGCGCATCGTGCTGCCGGCCAAGACCGACCACGCCATCGCGCTGCTGGCGGCGCGCTTCACCTATCGCGGGCTGCTGCGCAACCGGGCCGAACTCTACGAATATCGCCCGACCAAGCTGCACACCAAATTGTTCGTCGCCGACGATGCGGTGCATATCGGGTCGGCCAATTTCGACATGCGCTCGATGTTCCTGAACATGGAGCTGATGCTGCGGGTAGAGGACGCCGCCTTCGCCGCGCACCTGCGTGCCTATATGGACCGGGAGGTGGCCGCATCGCAGCGGGTGACGCGCGAACTTAACCGCGCGCGGTCGGGCTGGTGGGCGCGGGTGAAGCACGCCGGGGCCTATTTCGTGATGGCGGTGCTGGACCCCGAAATCACCGTCTGGCTCAACCGCGACTGAACCTGCTTGAGCTAAATGCGCCGCTGGTCCATCGCGTATGCCCATGGATATTCCCGCACTCTATGCCCAGCTGATTCAGGCCATTGGCGACGGCACCGGCATGGCCGACAGCCTGCTGCACGTTCATGCCGGCATGGCGGTGCTGCTGCTGACGCGGGTGTTGACCGGGCGCCGGCTGTCGACGCCGGTTCCGCTGGCGGTGGTGGCGCTGGCCGAACTGGGCAACGAAGTCCTCGACCGGCTGCATTACGGGTCGTGGCGCTGGGACGATACGCTGCTCGACATCGTCAACACGATGTTCTGGCCGACGATGCTGTTCATCGGCCTGCGCCTGCGCGACCGGTTCGAACCGCGCGACGTGTCGGTGGCGGACCGGGAACAGCCGGTGAGCTGAACGGGTTGATACGGCCATAGGAGAACAGCCATGGCCGACACCCCCGCGCACCCTCAGGTCGATCCGCAACGGACCGAACCGCACAACGCGTTCGACAATCCGACCGGCTATTCGGGCCAGGAATATGACCGCGACCGCGCCGCGCGACAGGCCGCCGCCGAAACCCGTCCGGCCGGCATCGCCCCGTCCGACGACGGCCGCGACATCCCGCCCGAAACCGGCCACCGCGCCTCGACCAGCCCCAATGGCGAAGTGCATGGCAGCGGCGCCAATGCCGGCGGCGGCGGGCAGGGTGAGAATTTCGATGATGACGCCTCGGGTGAAGGGGCAGGCGTCCCGCCGGCCGACCGCGCGCCGGATCGGTAATTCCCCATCGTCATTCCCCGCCTGCGCGGGGGATGACGAAATGGTCAGTTCGATCAGCCCTTTGCTTCCGCGATCAGTTTCGCCGCATCCGCCCCGGCCCAGTCCATCCCGCCGGTCACCCGCCACACTTCCTGGCCGGCGGTGTCGTACAGGATCGTCGTCGGCAGGCTGACCCCCATGCCGGTCGAGAATTTCAGGTCGGGATCGCGATACGCCTTCAGATTGGCCAGCTTGCGCTCGGTCAGGAACGGCTGGACCTTGGCCGGCTCCATGTCCTGCGACACGGTGAGCACGGTCAGCGCCGCCCCGTCCCGCGCGGCCAGCGCGTCGAGCGTCGGCATTTCGCGCACGCACGGCGCGCACCATGTCGCCCACAGGTTCAGCAGCACCGGCTTGCCCCGGAAATCGGCCAGCGTCACCGGCTTGCCCGCCGCATCCTGAAACCCGAAGGTCGGCATCGCCTCGCCCTTGTGGCTGCGATCGACCTTGCCCGCCGCTTCGGGGGCGGCGTCGTTCGCGGGGGCGTCGACATCGGGCACGGTGCCGTCGCCTTGCGCAGCGGCTTGCTCCGGCGCGGCGGCTCGCTTATCGCAAGCGCCGACGAACAGGCTCAGTCCAAGGAGAAGCGCGATTACCGGGCGCATGGAAGGCTCCAACAGCATGTGGGGCGGGCGCTTCGCCGAAGGCCCGTCCGCGGTGATGCGTGAGATAAACGCCTCGATCCCCTTCGACAAGCGGATGTGGCGGCAGGATATTGCCGGGTCCCGTGCGCACGCAACGATGCTGGGCGCGCAGGGCATCGTCGATGCCGCCGATGTGGCGAAGATCCTCGACGGGCTGGAGGCGGTCGCCGCCGACTATGCCGGACACGGCGTCCCCGACGACCTGACGCTCGAGGACATCCATATGCTGACCGAGGCGCGGCTGGCCGAAAAGATCGGTCCCGTCGCCGGGCGGCTGCACACCGCGCGGTCGCGCAACGATCAGGTTGCGACCGATTTCCGGCTGTGGACCCGCGACGCGATCGACGCGGTCGACGCGGCGCTGGGGCAGTTGCAGGCGGCATTGCTGGTGCGCGCGGAGGAACATGCCGCGACCGTCATGCCCGGCTTCACCCATCTGCAGGTCGCGCAGCCGGTGACGCTGGGCCATCACCTGATGGCCTATCACACGATGGTCGCGCGCGATCGCGGGCGCTTCGCCGATTGCCGGGCGCGGTTGAACTATAATCCGCTGGGGTCGGCGGCGCTGGCCGGGACCGGCTTCCCGCTTGATCGCCATGCGACGGCACAGGCGCTTGGCTTTGCCGGGCCGACGGTCAATTCGCTCGATTCGGTGTCCGACCGCGACTTCGCGATCGAATATCTGACCGCCGCCGTGCAATGTTCGCTGCACCTGTCGCGCTTGGCCGAAGAGTTCGTGATCTGGGCGTCGCAGATGTTCGGCTTCGTCTCGCTCAGCGACCAATGGTCGACCGGCAGCTCGATCATGCCGCAGAAGCGCAATCCCGATGCCGCCGAACTGGTGCGCGGTCATAGCGGGCGGATCATGGGCTGCATGACGTCGCTGATGGTGACGATGAAGGGCCTGCCGCTCGCCTATTCCAAGGATATGCAGGACGACAAGCCGCCCGTGTTCGAGGCGACCGATCTGCTGGCGCTGTCGATCGCGGCGATGACCGGCATGATCGAAAGCGCGACCTTCCGCCCCGAGCGGATGCGCGCGGCGGCCGAAACCGGCTTCTCGACCGCGACCGACCTTGCCGACTGGCTGGTGCGCGAAGCGGGTGTTCCCTTCCGCGAGGCGCACCACATCACCGGCCGCGCGGTCAAGCTGGCCGAGGACAAGGGCTGTCGCCTCGACGGCCTGACCCTCGACGACCTGACCGGCATCGACGACCGCATCCATGCCGGCATCTTCGACGTATTGAGCGTCGACGCTTCGGTCGCCAGCCGCAAGAGCTTCGGCGGCACCGCGCCCGAACGGGTGCGCGAAGCCATCGCCACCGCGCGGGGGCAGTGATGCGCGTCGTCGCCCTGCTCGGCGTCGCGCTGGTGCTGGCGGGGTGCGGCCAGCGCCGCGACCTGCACCCGCGCGAGAACGCATCGCTCCCGCCGGCTCCTTATGGTGCGACGACGCAGCCGACGTCGGGCGAACTGCTCGACCCGACGACGCAGCAGCGCCCCTCGCGCAGCGACGAACTGCTGACCGAATCGAAGGCGCGGGGCGACGATCCCTTCGCCCTGCCGCCGCGCTGAGGGCCGCCAAAGCCTGCGTCTATGGATTCCCGCCTGCGCGGGAATGACGGGCGGTGACCCCATTCTCAACGCCCCCGTGTCGTTCTAAAGGCGAATCCATGGACAATTTCACCCTTCGCGACGGCACGCTCCATGCCGAGGACGTCAGCCTGCCCGCCATCGCCGATGCGGTCGGCACGCCGGTCTATGTCTATTCGACCGCGACCCTCGAACGCCATGTGCAGGTGTTCCGCGATGCCGTGGCGGGGCTGGGCAAGGGCGAGCCTTTGGTCGCGTTCGCGGTAAAGGCCAATCCGAACAAGGCGGTGCTGGCGACCCTCGCCCATGCCGGCATGGGGGCCGACGTGGTGTCGGGGGGCGAGCTGTACCGTGCGCTCGACGCCGGGATGGACCCCGAAAAGATCGTCTTCTCCGGCGTCGGCAAGACGGCCGACGAAATGGCGCAGGCGCTGAACGCCGGCATCGGCCAGTTCAACATCGAATCCGAACCCGAACTCGACATGCTGTCCGCCGTCGCGACCCGCATGGGCAAGGTCGCGCAGATCGCGATCCGGGTGAACCCCGACGTGATCGCCGGCACCCATGCGAAGATCTCGACCGGGGGCAAGGAGAACAAGTTCGGCATCGACTATCACGCTGCCCCCGCCGCCTATGCCCATGCCGCGTCGCTGCCCGGCATCAAGGTACGGGGCGTCGCGGTGCATATCGGCAGCCAACTGACCGACCTCGTGCCGCTGGAGGCCGCGTTCGGCCGGGTCGGCGCGTTGATCGCCGAGTTGCGGGCGGCGGGCCACGACATCACCCATGCCGATCTGGGCGGTGGCTTGGGTGTGCCCTACGACCCCACCAAGCCGCTGCCGCCATCGCCTGCCGCCTATGGCGCGATGGTCGCGCGGGCGACCGCCGGCTGGGACACGCGGCTGATGTTCGAACCCGGCCGGCTGATCGTCGCCAATGCCGGGGTGCTGGTGTCGCGGGTCATCCGCGTGAAGCAGGGCGCGACCGCGCCGTTCGTCGTCGTCGACGCGGCGATGAACGACCTGCTCCGTCCCAGCCTGTACGACGCCTATCACGACATTCGCGCCGTGACTCCGACGGGGACACGCGCCGTGACCAATATCGTCGGCCCGGTGTGCGAGACCGGCGACACCTTTGCACTGGGTCGCGATATGGACGTCGTTGCCGCCGACGATCTGGTCGCGTTCATGACCGCCGGGGCTTACGGCGCGACCATGGCCTCCACCTACAACTCCCGCGCGCTGGTGCCCGAGGTGCTGGTGTCGGGCGACCGCTTCGCCGTGGTGCGCGAACGCCCGCCGATCGAGGCGCTGGCCGAGGCAGATCGCCTGCCGCCCTGGCTGTGAACGGCCTGCCGATCCTGCTGCGTACCGCCGGGCGCAGCGTGATCCTAGTGGGGGAGGGCGAGGCCGCCGATGCCAAGCGCCGCCTGCTCGAACGCACCGGGCTGACCGTCGTCGCCGATGCCGACGACGCCCGTATCGCGGTGGTGGCGGTCGAGGATGACGGCGAAGCCCGCGCCGCGATCGATGCGTTGAAGGCGCGCGGCATCCTCGTCAACGCGGTCGACCGCCCCGCCGATTGCGACTTCACCCTGCCGGCGATCGTCGATCGTTCGCCGATCCTGATCGCGATCTCGACCGGCGGCGTTTCGGCCGGGCTGGCGGCGGCGATCCGGCAACGGCTGGAGGCGATCCTGCCTGCCGGCGTCGGGCGGCTGGCCGAGGGACTGGGCGCGGCCCGCGCCGCGCTGCGCACCCGCTTCCCCGATGGCGGCGACCGCCGCCGCGCGATCGGGGCGGCGATCGCGGCGGGCGGCCCGCTCGACCCGATGGTTCGCCATGCCGACGATGCGGTTGCGCAGTGGCTGGAGGGCGTCGCCCCGGTCGCGGGCCGGGTGGAGACGATCCTCCTGCGCTCGCCCGATCCTGACGACCTGACCTTGCGCGAAGCCCGCTGGCTGGGACAGGCCGATCGCATCCATCACACGGCGGACGTGCCGGCCGCGATCCTCGACCGCGCCCGCGCCGATGCGGTGCGCATCCTCGGACCCGTACCCGCCGACCCGCTCCCCGGCCTGACGATCGACCTCGCATGACCTGTCGCGCCTGGCATATCGAAGGGGGCACGGCGACGCCGGTCGATCCGCTGGCGGCGGTCGATGCCACCGGTGGCTTCACCTGGATTCACCTGCATGGGGAGGGGGATGTCGTCGCGGAATGGCTGCGCGATCATGCGCACCTTCCCGAATATGTCATCGACCCGCTGACCGCCGTCGAAACCCGCCCGCGCTGCGACGCGATCGGCAAGGGGGCGTTCGTCAACCTGCGCGGCCTGTCCGACGATCCGTTGACCAGCGCCGACCCGCTCGCCTCGGTCCGGCTCTATGCCAGCGCCGGGCGGGTCCATTCGGTCACCCGGCGCAAGCTGACCGCGTTCCGGACGGTGGTCGACCGGGTCGAGGGCGGCGAGGTGGCCGATCCCGGCGACCTGATCGTCGCCTTCGCCATGGCGATCACCGAACAACTCGACCCGCTTATCGCCGATCTGGGCGACACGCTCGACGAATGCGAGGAAGCGCTCGACCCGACCCGCATCTTCGAACAGCGCCGCGCGGTGACCCATACCCGCGTCCGCGCGATCGGCTATCGCCGGTTCCTCGTGCCGCAGCGTTCGGCGCTGGAGAAGCTGGGGCAGCTGCCCGGCGACTGGCTGCAGGCGGACGATCGTCTCCACCTCGCCGCCGCCGCCGATCGCGCCGCGCGCATGGCGGAAGAGGTCGATTCGATTCGCGAACGCGCCGCGCTGATCCATGAAACGCTGACCGACCTGCGCGCCGAACAGCTCGACCAGCGATCGCTGCAGATCGCGATCGTGGCGATGGTGTTCCTGCCGCTGACTTTTCTCACCGGCCTGCTCGGCATGAACGTGAAGGGCATTCCCTTTGCCGAGGAACCCTGGGCGTTCGCCGGGGTCGTGACGCTGTGCGTGGGGATGAGCGTCGGCATCGTCGCGTGGTTCGCGCGCAGGCACTGGATCGGGCGCTAATACCCGATCCAGCGGGTGGGGTCAGGCGGCTCGCCCGAACCCGGCATCCTCGGCATCCGCGCCGCCCCGCATCAGGTCCAGCGCGAAGCCGCGCGCGCGGGCCTGCTGCGCGCCGACCGATCCCGGTTTCGCCCGCGCGGCCGGCTTGGCTGCGGGTGCGCGCGCCGCCGCGCGGGGCGCGGGCGGGGCAGCGGTATCGACCCGGAAAAACGCGATATTGCCCTTCAGTTCGTCCGCCTGGTTGGCCAGTTCCTCGGAGGTCGCGGTGATCTGCTCCGCCGCCGCCGCATTCTGCTGCGTCACCTTGTCCAGCTGTTGCAGTGCCAGGTTGATCTGGCTGGCGCCGACATCCTGTTCGCGGCACGCGGCGCTGATTTCCGCGACTAGTTCAGCGGTCCGGCGGATGTCGGGGACCAGCCGGGTCAGCATCTCGCCCGCCTGGGCGGCGGCCTGTACCGTGTCGGTCGACACCGCGCCGATCTCTGCGGCAGCGGTCTGGCTGCGTTCGGCCAGCTTGCGCACTTCGGAGGCGACGACCGCGAAGCCGCGCCCATGCTCGCCCGCCCGCGCCGCCTCCACGGCGGCGTTCAGCGCTAGCAGGTCGGTCTGCCGCGCGATTTCCTGCACGATGCCGATCTTCTGGGCGATGGTCCGCATCGCGTCGACCGCCTTGTCGACCGCAGCGCCGCTGGCCTGTGCATCGTGCGACGACTGACGCGCGATCTTCTCCGTCTGCGCGGCGTTGTCGGCATTCTGTTTGATGTTGGCGGCCATTTCTTCCATCGACGCCGAGGCTTCCTCGGCAGCGGCGGCCTGTTCGGTCGCGCCCT